>Ga0308164_10000005_pt1 | contig 850473 bp, 755 predicted proteins | sample PhyTR2_FD_201031 | JGI IMG/M metagenome (GOLD analysis project Ga0308164, IMG submission 201031) | Phyllosphere microbial communities from UC Gill Tract Community Farm, Albany, California, United States - DLSLT.R2 | ecosystem: Host-associated > Plants > Phyllosphere > Unclassified | place...
TCCTTGTCCACCAGCGCCTTCAGGATCTTGGCAACCGCCAGCGGCTGCAGCTCTTCGGCCGTTTCGACCAGGATGGCGCGGTCTGCACCAATGGCCATCGCCGTGCGCAGCGTCTCCTGGCACTGGGTCACGCCGCAGCTCACTGCGATGATCTCGGTGACCACGCCCTTTTCCTTCAAACGCACGGCCTCTTCCACCGCGATTTCATCAAAGGGGTTCATCGACATCTTCACGTTCGCAATGTCCACTCCCGAGCCATCGCTCTTGACGCGCACCTTGACGTTGTAGTCCACCACGCGTTTGACGGGTACCAGTACTTTCATAAACCTCGACTCCTGAGTTGTTCAATAGGTTTGCGCCAGTGGCGGCGCGTTGGCGCGGCCACTCAGCCATGGGCATGGATCAGGCCATCATCGCACAAAAACAGCACGGTCGTGCTTTTTATGACCAGACGAGCCATAACGACCAATTATCGGCGCATCGCTGCGCAGCAGCCTCCATTTTCCGCACAAGTTGGCGGTTCATCAGCCCTGGCTGGCAGGTATTGCACCGCCGCTATTGTTCTGGATATGCAAAACACGTTGCGGGAACGGAATCTCGATGCTGGCAGCGCGCAGGCCCTCGAGCACGGCGATATTGACCGCCGACTTCACATTGGCCTGGCCGTTCATCGGATCGTTGATGTAAAAGCTCAGGCTGAACTCCAGCCCGTCGGGCGCGAAATTCACCAGAAACACCGAGGGCTCGGGCTTTTCCAGCACCCGGGCCTGCGCCAGTGCTGCGCTCTTCAAGACCTCGCGCACCTGCGCGACATCGCTGTCTGCGCCCACGACAATCTGGGTGGTCAGATTGAACTTCTGGTCGGCATCGGTGAGGTTTTCCACCCGCTGGGTGATCAAGGTCTCATTGGGGACAATCGATTCGCGCCCGTTGGATGCGCGAATCACCGTGTAGCGCGTGCGGATGTCAGTGATGCGGCCTTCAAAACCGTCAACGCGCACGTTGTCGCCAATGCGCAAGGCGCGCTCGATCAGAACCAAAAAGCCGCTGACATAGTTGGAGGCGATCTTCTGCATGCCAAAGCCCAGGCCGACCCCGAAGGCACCGCCCAGCACCGACAGCGCCGTCAGATCGACCCCGACCAGTGACAGCGCCACCAGCAGGCCGACCGTGATCAGCAGCATGCGCGTGAGGTTGACGGCCATCTTGCGCATCGACAGGTCCTTGACCATGTCATCGATCACGCGCTGCTCGAAGGTGGTCGAAATCCACAGCACCACCAACATCACCATGCCCACCGATATCGCCCCCTGGAACAGCTCCAGCACCGATATCGACGTCTTGCCAAAGGCGAACTGCACGGCATCGAGCTGGGCCATCACCTGCGGCAGCACACCCAGGATGCCCAGCACCGCCACACCCCAGGCCAGCCACGAGAAAATCCGCTCGATCAGGCGCACCAAGGTGGAGTTGGGAAAGGTCTTGGCCAGCACCCGGGCCACCAGGCGAATCACCGCCAGCGACAGCAAAATCTGCACCGCCAGCCGCAGCAAAAACACCGGCTGATAATGCTCCACCACCATGCGGGCAGCGGCCGTCAGCAGCAATGCCAGCAGCGGAAACAGCGCCCCGCCCCAGGCCGTCTTGCCAAACCAGACTGAAGGCTTGCCATCATCGCGGTGGCGGTAAAAGCTGCGCGTGAGCAACCAGGCCAGACCCAGGCAAATCACGAGAACAGCCAGCTCCTGCCAGGTGCTGGCCTGTTCAAAGTCCTGTAGTAAACGATCAAAGATATCCATGCGCCGGTCTCATAGAGTCAAAAAAATAGCATAGGCGCGAGCATATGCTGGTTTCGTACCCTATCACCGATGGCGCGCTGGCGTTTGTAGGACCGGCCGACATCCTAGACGGACTTGGCCCTGCCGATGCACGCGGGATTCAGGACCAGACCGGCTTGCGCTTTTGCGCAAAGGCCTGCGCGCCTTCCTGCGCGTTGCTGTCCATCATGTTGGAGGCCATGCACTGGCTCGCCACCTGGTAGGCCGCTTCGATGCCCAGCTCGCGCTGCTGGTAGACGAGGGCCTTGCCCATGCGCACGGCCGCAGCGGGTTTGCTGACAATGGCCGCGACCAGCTTTTCCAGCTCGGCATCGAGCTGCTCGGGCGCGGCCACCCGGTTGACCAGGCCCTGGGCCAGCGCCTGCTCGGCACTGATGAATTCGCCCGTCAGCAGCATCTCCATCGCCTGCTTGATGGGCATGTTGCGCACCAGGGGCACGCTGGGCGTGGCGCAGAACAGGCCGTACTGGATGCCGCTGGTGGCAAAGCTCGCCTCGCTGCTGGCAACGGCCAGGTCACACTGCGCCACCAACTGGCAGCCGGCTGCAGTCGCCATGCCCTGCACACGTGCGATCACGGGCACCGGCAGCTTCTGGATCGCCATCATCACCTGGCTGCAGCGGTTGAACAGGTCCTGGTACCAGGCGCGGTCCGGGTGGGCCGCCATGTCCTTGAGGTTGTGGCCCGCGCAAAAGGCCCGGCCCTGCGCGGCCAGCACCACCAGCCGCACCGATGGATCCTGCGCAATGGCCGCCAGCGCGGCGCGCAAGGCCGCCAGCATCTCATCGCCCAGCGCATTGAAGCGCGCCGCATCATTCATGCACAAGGTCACCACACCGCGCGCATCGCGGCTGTGCACAAGCAAGTTGCTGTCCGTCATGGGTCCGGGTCCTCAAAAGGTGTTTACAGATCGGCGAGCACGCGGATGTGGGCTTCCACACTGGCTGCCAGCGGCGTCATCACATAGCCGCCTTCCAGACAGGAGACGATGCGGCCTTTGCTAAAGCGCCGTGCAATGTCCTTGATGCGGTGGGTGATCCAGGCGTAGTCGGCCTCGACCATGCCCAGCTGGCCCATGTCGTCTTCGCGGTGGGCATCAAAGCCGGCGCTGATGAAGACCATCTCGGGCTTGAACTCTTCGAGGCGCGGGATCCAGTAGGTCTCGACAATCTCGCGGATGTCCATGCCCTTGGTGTATGCCGGCACCGGCACATTGAGCATATTGGCCGCCGGGTCCTTGTCGCCCGAATGCGGGTAGAACGGGTGCTGGAATATGCCCACCATCAGAATGTGCGGGTCGCCTGCGCAGATGTCTTCGGTGCCATTGCCGTGGTGCACATCAAAGTCGACAATCGCCACGCGCTTGAGCTGGTGGCGCATCAGCGCATACTTGGCAGCCACCGCGACATTGTTGAAAAAACAAAAGCCCATGGCCTGCTTGCGCGTGGCATGGTGGCCCGGCGGGCGTACGGCGCAAAAGGCGTTTTCCATCTCGCCGCTGATGACCGCATCGGTGGCCGCCAACGCTGCGCCGCAGGCCCGCAGCGCGGCATTCCAGGTGGCACCGTTGACGGCAGTGTCGGTGTCCAGCATCAAGGTTGCGGGGCCGCCAATGGCCTGGTTATCGGCCGCCATCTCGGACAGGCCGCGTATCGATGCGATATGCAGGCGCTCATGGCCCAGTTCCAGATCGGACATGCTGGCCTTGGGGGCGTCGCGCCGCTCCAACGCATCCCCCACCCCAGTGATCAGCAAGCGGTCTTCAATCGCATCCAGGCGTGCAGCGCATTCCGGGTGGGCAGGCCCCATGTCGTGCAGCCAACAGTCACGGTGGCTGAAATAACCTGTCTTGGACACAGTTTTCGTCTCCTTAACTGCCTTTGTCGTTTATTGTGCTGGTATGCAGACACAGCACACCATACAAAAATTATTGACTCAGCTTAACACGGTGATTGTGGGGAAACCGGCGCAGGTTCAGGATTGTCTGACTTGTTTGCTGGCGGGAGGACATCTGCTGATTGAAGACGTACCGGGCGTGGGCAAGACCACGCTGTCGCATGCGCTGGCCCGCACCTTGGGGCTGCAGTTTGCGCGGGTGCAATTCACTGCAGACCTGATGCCCAGCGACTTGATCGGCGTATCGGTCTATGAGCGCGAGCAGCAGGCCTTTGTGTTTCATCCCGGCCCCGTATTCACCCAGGTTTTGCTGGCCGACGAGATCAACCGCGCCAGCCCCAAGACGCAAAGCGCGCTTCTGGAGGCGATGGAAGAAAAGCAGGTCACGGTCGAAGGCGCCACGCGCCCACTGCCCCAGCCTTTCTTTGTCATCGCCACGCAGAACCCACTCGATCAGCTTGGCACCTATGCGCTGCCCGAGAGCCAGCTCGACCGCTTTTTGATGCGTATCTCGCTGGGCTACCCCGACCAGGCGGCAGAGTTCCAGCTGCTGGCCGGCCAGGGCCACCGCGACATCGCCAACCAGTTGCCTGCGCTCACTTCGGCCGTCGAGCTGAAGTTCCTGCAGCAGGAAGTGACCAGCGTGCGCGCCAGCGATGCACTGATCCACTATGTGCAGGCGCTGATCGCTGCCACGCGCTCGGGCCAGTGGTTTGTGCAAGGCCTGTCCCCGCGCGCGGGCATTGGCCTCATCCGGGCCGCCAAGGCGCAGGCCTTGATCCAGGGCCGCGACTATGTGGCGCCCGATGATGTGCAGGCGATCCTGCCGCAGACCACCGCACACCGGCTGGTGCCGGTCAGCACCTCGGGGCGCAGCGCGGTCGAGCAGGTGCGCGCGATGATGGACAGCGTGGCGCTGCAGTAGCGTGAGTGCGCCCCCAGCGGCTTCAGGGCAGCCCCGCAACCGCCCTGTTCAGCGGCTTGGCCAGCGCATGCGCCAGTGGTGGCTGGCCCAGTTGCCCAGCGCCAGCCGCCATGCCATCAGCCGCCGCAACCTCTACCTGCTGCCCACGCGTGCCGGTTGGATGCTGGCGCTCACCTTGCTGGTGCTGCTGGTGACCAGCATCAACTTTCAGCTCAACCTGGGCTTTTTGCTGACCTTCATGCTCACCGGCGCGGCGCTGGTGTCGGTGGGTATCGGCTACCGCAATCTGCTGGGTCTGCAGCTGGAGCTGCATGCCCCAGAGGCGCAATTTGCCGGTCAGCCGCTGCGTCTGGATCTGCGCCTGGACAACCCCAGCCGGCGCGCCCGCTATGCACTGGGCATACGCCACTACCAAGGCCATGAACTGAGCCTGGTGGACGCCCCGCCCCAAGCCACCACCCCCATGCAACTGAGCACGCAGGCCCAGCAGCGTGGCTACCAAAGCCTGCCTGCGGTGCTGGTCGAGACCCGCTTTCCACTCGGCGTCTTTCGCATGTGGACCGTCTTTAGAACCACTGAAAAAGCGCTGGTCTACCCCAGCCCCGAATCCCACCCGCCCCCCTTGCCTTTGGGCCTGGCCGATGCCGGCAGCGGCAGCGGCACCAGCCTGCGGGCCAGCAGTGGGGAGTTCGATGGCGTGCGCAGCTACCGGCGCGGCGACCCGCTCAAGCTGGTGGTCTGGAAGAAAGCGGCGACCTCGCTGGCCACGGGCAGTGGCCATTTCGTCGTGCGCGACAACCAGCACCAGGCGCAGCAGGACCTGTGGCTCGATGCCAGCCACTGCGGCCTGGCAGAGCGAGAGGCCCAGCTCTCGCGCCTGACCGCCTGGGTGCTGATGGCCGACCAGCAAGGCCTGCGCTACGGACTGCGGTTGGGAGCGGCCAATGCCGAGCAAGCCGCTGACAGCGGTCCCGCCCACCGCCAGGCCTGCCTGCGCGCACTGGCGCTGGCCTAGGAGCAGCACGATGCCCTCTGTTTTCAACCCTGCCCACACCGCAGGCGCGAGCCGCTGGTCCAGCCTGCCACGCGAGGCGCGCGACACCCTCTTTTTGCTGGCCGTTGTGGGCTGGATACTGCTGCCGCTGACGGCCACCTTGCCGCTGTGGGCCTCGGCGCTCGCCTATGCCTTGCTCGCCTGGCGCGGCCGCATTGCGCTTTTGCAAAAACCGCTGCCCGGCCGCTGGCAGCTGCTGGCCTTGCTGGTGCTGGTCGTTGGTCTGACCTTGTTCAGCTACCGCACCATCTTGGGCGCCGATGCCGGCGTCACGCTGGTCAGCATGCTGCTGACACTCAAGACCATGGAGCTGCGTGCCAAGCGCGATGCGATGGTCATTTTCTTCCTGGGCTTTTTTGCGCTGATTGCCAATTTCCTGCATTCGCAATCGCTGCTGACAGCCTTGGCCATTGCCATGGGCCTGGTGGGCTTGCTCACCGCGCTAGTCCATGCGCATATGCCCGTGGGGCAACCATCGCTCAAGTTTGCAGCGGGCCTGTCGCTCAAGATGGTGGCCATTGGCGCGCCACTCACGCTGGCGCTGTTTGTGCTCTTCCCGCGCATGGCGCCGCTCTGGGGGGTGCCCCAGAATCCGACGGCCAAGACCGGCCTGTCTGATGAGATGACCGTGGGCTCGGTGGCATCGCTGGCCCAGGACGAGGGCATTGCGTTTCGCGTCAAGTTCGACACACCGCAAAACCGGCCGCCCCCCGCCAACCAGCTGTACTGGCGCGGGCCGGTGCTGTCCGATTTCGATGGCACAACCTGGCGCGCGACGCCCAGCTTTCGCAATCCCGATGACCGGATGTTTGCCGACATCCGCACCGAAGGCGAGGCACTGCGCTACGAGCTGACCCTGGAGCCGCACCAAAAGCCCTGGCTGCTGACCTTGGACCTGACCCGAGAGGCGCCCGTGCTGCCACGCGGCCGCGCCTACAGCACCGGCGATCTGCAGTGGCTCAGCAACCGGCCCATCACCGAGGTGACCCGCATCGCGGTGGAGAGCCACACGCGCTACCAGTTTGGCATGCAGGCGGGCAAGCGCGAGCTGGCCTTCAACCGCCGGCTGCCAGCGAGCAGCAACCCGCGCACCCAGGCCTGGGTGGCGCAGCTGAGCGCCGAGGTGGGCGAGCGCCCCGACCGCAGCGCCCAACTGGTGCAGCGCCTGCTGGGGCAGCTGCGCAGCGGCGGCTACACCTATACGCTGGACCCGGGCGTCTACACAGGCCAGGCGGCCGACCAGTTCTGGTTCGACCGCAAAGAAGGCTTTTGCGAGCATATTTCCGCCGCCTTTGTGATTGCACTGCGCAGCGCCGGCGTGCCCGCGCGCATTGTGACCGGCTACCAAGGGGGCGAAGCCAACAGCGTCGACGGCTACTGGACCGTGCGCCAGGCCGATGCCCATGCCTGGGCTGAAGTGTGGCTGGGCGAAGAACAAGGCTGGGTGCGCTTTGATCCAACCGGCGCAGTGAGCCCCGGCCGTGTCGGGGCTGCACAGCGCCTCAACACCCCCAACTTCATGGGGTTCAGTGTCAGCAATGCCGCCACCATCAACGGGCTGCAGCGCATGCGCGCAGTCTGGGAGGCGGTCAACAACAGCTGGAACCAGTGGGTGCTGAACTACACCCAGCGCGAGCAAATGGACATGCTCAGCAAGCTGGGCCTGTCCAGCCCCAACTGGATGGATCTGGTGCGCATTCTGGGTGGCCTGGTGCTGGCGGCGGCCATCATCGTGGTGCTGGCCCTGCAGTACCAGCGCAGGCGCACAGACCCCTGGCTGGCCCTGCTGGGCCTGGCGCGCAAACGGCTGCGCCAGGCCGGCCTGCCCGAGGCTGCGCAGGGCCATGCGGCCACGCCACGCGCGCTGGCCCGCATGCTGCACGCCCAGGCACCCGAGGTGGCACCCGCCTTTGGCCAATGGCTCAAGGCCATGGAGCGCCAGCGCTACGCGCATGCCACCGGCGAGTCAGCGCCCAAGGCCGAGCTGGCAGCGCTTCGCAAACAATTACGACTTCTGCCCTGGTCCCGCCTGCGGGCCCTGGCAAACAAGGTATAAAACCCCATGCACCGAATTCTTCAGACCACTGTGGCCCTGCTTTGCGCCGGCCTGTGCGCAACGGGCGCCTACGCACAAAAGAACACGACCAACAAGGCCCGCAGCGCTGACTCCGCCCCCACCGCATCCAGCTATGCCAACCGGCCCGAGGCCGAAGCCTTTGTCCGCGAAGTCGCCGAGCGCCGCCATATCGATGAGGCCTGGCTGCGCGCCAGCATCAAGCAAGCCCGCTTCAACGCCACCGTGCAGCGCCTGATGACGCCGCGCACGGGGCCCGCTGGCGTCAAGAACTGGCGCGGCTACCGCAGCCGCTTTGTCGAGCCGATCCGCATACGCGCCGGCCTGCGCTTCTGGAACGAGAACGCCGCCACGCTGGCCCGTGCCGAGCAGACCTATGGGGTGCCGGCTGAGTACATCGTCGGCATCATCGGGGTCGAGACCATCTATGGCCAGCAGATGGGCAACTTTACCGTGGTCGATGCGCTGGCCACCTTGGCCTTTGACTATCCCGCCAGCCACCCGCGCGCGGCCGACCGGGCCAAGTATTTCCGGGGCGAACTGGAGCAGTTTCTTGCCACGGCCTACCTCACTGACAGCAACCCCTTCGATACGGTGGGCAGCTATGCCGGCGCCATGGGCATGCCCCAGTTCATGCCAACCAGCTGGTCCAACTACGCGGTCGATTTTGATGGTGACGGCAAGATCAACCTGTTTGGCAGCACGGCCGATGCGATCGGCTCGGTGGCCAACTACTTTGTCGCCCATGGCTGGCAACGCGGCATGCCGGCTTACTACGATGTGCAGGTGAACAGCACACCGGCACAGCTGGAGACCTTGCTCGCGCCGGATATCAAACCCAGCTTCAGCGCCGCCGAGATGGCCGCGCTGGGCCTGCGCATCCAGGCGCCAGGCGACCAGCACACAGGCCCGCTGGCGCTGATCGAGCTGCCCAACGCGAGCGCTGCGACCCAGTACGTGGTGGGCACGCCCAACTTCTACACCATCACGCGCTACAACCTGTCCAGCTTTTACGCGATGTCGGTGGTTGAGCTGGGTCAGGCGATTGCGCGTGCGCGCAGCGGTGCGCCCGCAGCGACGGACAGCGAGCCCGGCACGCCCGAGCCGAGCAGCGAGACCAGCAACTCCCCGACTGCCGAAGCGGCCGCCAAGGCCTATCTGCGCAGCAAGGCGCGCCAGCAGCGCACGCCCGACCCGGCCAATTTCAGCGCACCTTGATCGCTGGCCGGGCAATCCATATGGACGTGATCTGCAGGCTTTCAAGGCCTGCATTGCAAAAATAAAAGCCAGCAATTTTCTCTTGAAATTGCGGCTTCTTCATCCAACTATCAGTCATCGAGCAGCAAACCCGCTGCCCTGTTTCACAAGGATTGAAGATGATCATGACCCCTCTGATGCACCGCTCGGCCTACGCTGTCTCCCCATCCGCGATGGATGCCGCCTTGCAGCGTTTTCTGCAAGCCACTACCACGGGCACCACGAGCCAGGACACCGTGCAGCAAGACGGCTCCGTGTTCAGCATCGGCATCGATGTGCCCGGCCTGTCGCGCGAACAGCTGCGCATTGAGCTGCAGGACAAGACCGTGCGGCTGACCAGCATCGAAGGCGCACCACGCAGCATCCAGCGCGCCTGGAAGCTGCCTGCCAGCATCGATGCCGCAGCGTCCAAGGCCAGCCTGGAAAACGGCGTGCTGACCCTGGTGCTGAGCACCACCCAGCCAGCGACCCAAACCTTGGCGATTGCATAAGATCAGCGCAAGCACACCCACCGAGCAAAAGGGGCCTGAAAAGGCCCCTTTTGATTGCGTCACCGGTACATGACCAGCGCCAGTGACCGTCTATGCCGCAGTGGCGGGAGCCGGCGGCTGCTGCACGATGGCATCAAGCGGCCAGCGCGGCTTGACGTCAAAGGCATAGACCTTCTCGGCCTGCTGTTGCCCCGCTTCGATGCGCATGGCAGCCGCCATCGCAATCATCGCGCCATTGTCAGTGCACAGGTGCAGCTCGGGGTAGTGCACGCGGATGCCACGCTTGCGGCAGGCGTCGTTGAGCTGCTCGCGCAGCAGCCGGTTGGCCCCCACGCCGCCGGCGACCACCACGCGCTGCATGCCGGTCTCCTTCAGCGCATTCAGGGTCTTTTTCACCAGCACATCCACAATGGCCGCCTGGGTCGATGCGGCCAAGTCCGCCTTGCGTGCCTCCAGGCCATCGCCGAGCTTTTTGGCCTGGGTCAGCACGGCGGTTTTCAGGCCAGCAAAGGAGAAATCCAAATCGCCGCTGTGCAGCAGCGGACGCGGCAGCTTGAAGGCCTCCGGGTCGCCGCCCTGCGCCAGGCGGGACAGCTCGGGCCCGCCGGGGTATGGCAGGCCCAGCAGCTTGGCCGATTTGTCAAAGGCCTCGCCTGCTGCGTCATCGATGGTCTCGCCCAGAATCTGGTAGCGGCCCACGCCGTCCACGCGCATCAGCTGCGTGTGCCCCCCAGAAACCAGCAGGGCCACAAAGGGGAACTCGGGCGGGTCTTCGCTCAAAAACGGCGAGAGCAAATGGCCTTCGAGGTGGTGCACGCCCAGCACCGGCTTGTCCAGCGCAGCAGCCATGGCGCAGGCCACGCCTGAGCCCACCAGCAAGGCGCCCGCGAGCCCCGGGCCACGGGTAAAGGCAATCGCATCGATCTGCGCGAGCGTGCAGCCCGCGTCATCGAGCACTTTTTGTGTGAGCGGCAGCACGCGGCGGATATGGTCGCGGCTGGCCAGCTCAGGCACGACACCGCCGTAGGCGCGGTGCATCTCGATCTGGCTGTAGAGCGCATGGCTCAGCAACTCAGGCACCGTACCTGGGCCACGGGTGCGCACCAGGGCCACGCCGGTTTCATCACAGGAGGATTCGATCCCCAATATCAGCTCAGTCATGGGCCCAAAGTGTAGGCGCTCTGGGCCGCTTTTGCGCCCGGGGGCGGGGCTACCCTGGCGGGCCGCCAGGGTTTGCCGCTTGGGCAATGGGCTCAGCGCTTGCCGCCCAGCAGCGAGCCACCAATCTTCATCAGGTCGCTGACATCGAGTTTGCCGTCGCCATTCTGGTCCAGCAGCGAGCCCAGCAAGCCGCCACCCAGGCCGCCTTGCTGCTGCACCTGGGCTTTTTCCTGGCCCAGCGCATTGCCCAGCTGCGAGGAGTTGAGGCCACCCGACATGACGCGCTGCGCCAGGAACGACATCACCAGCGGTGCCAGCATCTTGAGCAGGTTGCCGGCATTGGCCCCCAAGCCTGTGGCCTGGCCTAGACTGGCCGAGGCCTGGTCTTGCTGGCCGCCAAAGATATGGCCCAGAATGCTGGCGCCATCCAGAGCCGCAGGCGATGCGGAACCGGCACCCGAGCCCGCAGCAGCGCCGCCGCCCAAAGCGCCACCGAGCACACTGCCCAGCATGCCACCCAAACCGCCCATGCCACCGGCTTGCGCCCCACCGCCACCACCCAACAGCGAGCCCAGCAGCCCGCCCAGGTCAGGGCCTGCGCCAGCACCGCCTGCAGCGCCGTGGTCACGCTGCAGTGCTTCGAACAAGGCACTGGCGCCGCCCGCGCTTTGCGCGTTGTTGCCCAGTGCGCCCAGCATCATCGGCACGGCCGCCTGCACGGCCTGCTCGGTCTGGGCCTCGCTCTGGCCCAGGCTTTGGGCCATCTGCTGGATCGGTGCGCCCTGCAGTTGCGCGAGGAGCTCATCGACCATAGAGGGAGATGCGGACATGTTCTTTCCTTTCAAAAGCCCAAAGGGCGTGGCACAGAATGCAGATAGTAGACGTTCAGCATGGCCGTGCAATACACAGGGGCGCAAATCTTCGTTAACCGGAACCATCTGCTGGCGCAGGCTCGGCATACCCGAGATGCCGGATGGGCTGATTTTTCTTATTACTTCCGTATATATAAAACCTAAAATAATGGGTGAACGCATTTTTTACTGCCATGGCCATACAGCACTACATCAAGGAAATCGGGCGCGGCGCACGCGGCGCCAAAGCCCTCAGCCGCGTCGAGGCCAGCGATGTGATGGCGCAGATACTCGATGGCCGGGTCAGCGACTATGAAATCGGCGCCTTTTGCATTGCCATGCGCATCAAAGGGGAAACGGCCGAAGAGATGTGCGGCCTCTGGGATGCCGTGCATGCGCGCATCGCCCGCTTTCACAGCCCAGCCGCCTTGCCCACCGTGGTGCTGCCCAGCTACAACGGCGCGCGCCGCCTGCCCACCTTGACCCCGCTGCTGGCCTTGCTCCTGGCGCGCGAAGGCCTGCCGGTGCTGGTGCATGGCATGCAGACTGAAGCGAGCCGCATCTCGGCCTTTGCGGTGTTCGAGCGCCTGGGTTTAGTGCCCCGCGCGCAGACTGGCACCATTGCCGCATCGGAAGTGGCCTTGGTGCACACCGCCACCTTGCTGCCCGCGCTGGCCAAGCTGCTGGCGGTGCGCCAGCTCATCGGCCTGCGCAACCCGGGGCATAGCATTGCCAAGCTGCTGCAGCCAGTGCAAGGACCGGCCGTCTTGCTGGGCAGCTACACGCACCCGGAATACCTGCCGATGCTGCAAGCCACCTTGGCCGAGCTGCAGACGAATGCCCTGCTCTCGCGCGGGCTGGAGGGCGAAGTCTGCGCCGACCCGCGCCGCAGCCCCCAGTACGACGGCTTTGTCGCAGGCCAGCACCATTTGCTGCAGGCACGCAGCAGCGGCACCGACAGCCAGGTGCCCGGCTTGCCCAGCGAGCGCGATGCGGACACCACCGCGCGCTACACCGAGGCCGTGCTGGCCGGCCAATTGCCGGTGCCCGCCGCCTTGGCCCAGCAAGTGGAACATGTGCTGGCCATCGCCCAACAAACACAACCAGCTCCCCAAGCCTCCCACCATGACTGACAGCAGCCTGCCCTCTCTTACTGCACGCCCGCCGGCTGATGCGCCATTGCCAGGCCAGGGCCAGTGCACCCTGGTCGGTGCCGGCCCGGGCGACCCGGACTTGCTCACCATCGCTGCCGCCAAGGCTTTGCAGCGCGCCACCGTGCTGTTGGTGGACGACCTGGTCAATGATGCCGTGCTGCAGTGGGCGCCCGCTAGTGCCCGCATCGTCCATGTGGGCAAGCGCGGCGGCTGCCAGAGCACGCCCCAGGCCTTCATCCAGCGCCTGATGCTGCAGGAAGTGCAAGCCGGTGAGAACGTGGTGCGGCTCAAAGGCGGCGACCCCTTTATCTTTGGCCGGGGCGGTGAAGAGGTGGAGTTTTTGCGCGCCCACGGCATCGAGCCGCGCATCATCAATGGCGTGACCGCCGGGCTCGCCGCGCTGACCAGCCTGGGCGCCCCCTTGACCCACCGCGACCATGCGCAGGGCGTGGTGTTCATCACGGGCCACGCCAAGCCAGGCGGACAAGGCCCCGATTGGGCGCAACTGGCGCGCACGGCGCACGATGCACGCCTGACCCTGGTGATCTACATGGGTGTGGCCAGTGCCGAGGCGATCAGCCAGGGCCTGGGCAGCGGCTTGCCTGCCGATACGCCGGTGGCCATCGTGCAGCATGCCAGCCTGCCCCAGCAGCGCCATGCAATCACCGACCTGGCACATTTGCCCGCCACGATGGCCCGCGACAAGCTGGCCAGTCCCAGCATCATCGTCGTGGGCGATGTGGTGCAGTGCGTGGCACTGGCGGCCCAGGCAAGCCGTACCATCGGTCCAGCAGGCCACCGAGATTTCTCCGAGATTTGCGGATACGATAGCCATTCGAGCGTGGAAGACAGGGCATCCATAGCGTAAAGTAATTGATCTTTACATATGCACAGATTGTTTCTCCACGTCCCAACCATAAGACGAGGAGCACCTAGCATATGCAAAGACAACGTACCTGGCGCCTGTGCGCCGCGGCCCTGGCGATCACCGCACTGACCGCCTGCAAGACCGAATTGGGCCCGGGCGACGGTGGTGGCACCAACCCCAATCCCAAGCCCTATCCCACGCTCGACGGCAATGCACCGCAAAGCTTTTCCCTCAGCAGCATCGACGGCAAGGCCGCCAATACCACCGAGAGCTTTGATGCCGCCGTCGCCCAGGATGCCAACTTCATCGCTGTCGACCTGGTGATGAGCAAGGACGGCGAATTGGTCGCCCTGGCCTCGCCCGACATCACTGATATCACCGACGTCTCCAGCCGCAGCGTCTATGCCAACCGCAAGACCTTGCGCCTGATCGATGGGCAGTCGCGCCAGGGCTGGTTTGCCTCCGACTTCACCTTGGTGGAGCTGCAAAGCCTTCGCGCCAAACTGCCCGCATCCACCACGCCACCGGTCGGCGCCAACAATGGCCGCATCCTGTCTCTCAATGATGTGATCGCCTACGCCAAGCGCCAGCGCAAGACGGTCGGCCTCTATCTGCAGACCTTGAATCCCACCTACCACAGCCAGCTGGGCCTGGCGATGGAAGACAAGCTGCTGGCGGCCTTCACCGCCGCGGGCTACACCCAGGAAACGGCACCGGTGATCGTGCGCTCGTTGGAAGTCGCCCACCTCAAGACCTTGCGCGCCAAAACCCAGGTTCGGCTGGTGCAGATGATCAATGGCAATCCGGAGCTTGCAGCTGACGGCAACATCCTTCTGTCGGCACCCAATGCACAGCCCTATGACTTCACGATGGCCGGCGTCTCGACCACCTATGCCCAGATGGTGACTGCCGACGGCCTGGCCCAGATCAAGACCTATGCCAACGGCATCTCGCCGTGGAAGCCTTACGTCATCTCCGCCCGCTACCTGGACAAGAATGGCGATAGCCAGCCCGATGACCTGAATAACGACGGAAAGTGGGACTACCGCGACCGCGAAATGATGCCGCCTACCAACCTGGTCACGCTGGCGCACGCGGCCAAGCTCTTTGTCCACCCCTGGGCCTACCGCAACGACGCCACCCTGCTGGCCAGCGACTTCAAGGGCAAGGTGGCGGCCGAGTACAAGCTGTTCTATGAAGTGGGCGTGGATGGCGTGTTCAGCGACAGCCCCAGCGACGCCAACAAGGCACGCTAAGCGGCGCAGCCGGCGCGGATCAAGACCTGACAGGACCTGATCCAGCCGATGCAGGCAGTCCCTCAGTGGCGCTGCCCACCAGGAAAGAGAAAAAGGCAAGGTTCAACCCTTGCCTTTTTCCATGGAACCGTTGCGTATCGCCCAGCAAAACCGGGCCCAACGCCTCGCAGCGATACGGGCCGAGGGGCCAGGCGTCAGCCGGTCTGGCGCGTTGTCTGCGCAAAACGGCGTGCCAGCTCCTTGCGCAGTTCCTTGCGCGTCAGCGCTGCGTCCCAGCGGCGCTTCTCATCATCGGTCTCCGGCTGCAACGGCGGCACGGGCACCGGCTTGCGCTGGTCGTCCACCGCCACCATCGTGAAAAAGCAGCTGTTGACATGGCGCACGCTGCGCTCACGGATGTTCTCGGCCACCACCTTGATGCCGATCTCCATCGACGAGGTTCCGGTGTAGTTGACGCTGGCGTAGAACGACACCAGCTCGCCCACATGGATGGGCTCCAGAAACATCACCTGGTCCACGCTCAAGGTCACCACATAGCGCCCCGCATAGCGGCTTGCGCAGGAGTAGGCCACGTTGTCGAGCTCGCGCAAAATGGCGCCGCCGTGCACATTGCCCGAGAAATTTGCCATGTCCGGAGACATCAGCACCGTCATCGTGAGTTGGTGGTGAGGTAAACGCATGGGGATGATTGTAGGCAGCGCAGCAGACAGCGGAATGCAGCAGTTGCAAACCCCTGAGCCCACTCGGAAATGCGGCGCACCCGGTCTGCCATCGCGATGCAAGCTGCATACCGGGCTGGACCTCGCGCATGCCAACGCCAGCCCAGCGCGCCGCACTCATCCGGCATAGGCATTGCGCGGTTGCTCAGAGCCATGCTTTACAAAGACCTTGTAGCAGCCAATGAGGACGTAATCGCCAGAGTAGAGCACCTTGCGGCGCATGCGCATGCCATTGACGAAGATGCCGTTCATGCTGTGGTGGTCCTCTACCGACAGCACGCCCGCGCGGTAGTAGAAGGCGCCGTGGTCGCGGCTGACCGCAGGGTTGTCCAGGCAGATGGCATTGCCAGCGCCTCGGCCAAAGGTCGTGTAACCGCTTTTCAGAATCAGCGAATGAAGCACCACCCTGTGCGTGATGAAAACAAGGACTTCGGGCAACATATTCCACCTCCTCCGTCCGACCGGATCACCGGTCGGCACCGCAATCCCAGCATGCAGCTAGAACAAATTATCAATCGATTTATAAGAATAGATTGATAATAAATTACAACCCAGATGGATAGCACGAAGCGCTAGGGAATATCCGGAGTTATCAATTTTCTCTATCGCCTGGCAAGACGTACTTTTTGCAGCCAAGAAGGCATGGCACGAGCAGCCAGCACGACACACCTGCTGACATAAAACGCGCCTTGATGGCTGGGATGCGGCCGCTGCGACCGGCTAGGTGGCGGCAGCACTCAGGCGTGAGTCGCCAGAACCGGTAGCGACGAAGATGAGGCGATGCTGCGCATGCTTGGCGCCGCCATGTCATTTGTCGATGGCAGCTTTGGCAAGCGCACCGGGCGCTGAACATCGAACACACACAGCAAAATGCGCCAGAGAATAGACATCAGTGCGTCTATCCATTTGGAGAGCGCTGTCCATCCCAGGGAGCTCCGCATGCCCCTAACTCGACCGCTGATGACGCATATGCCTGCTGATCGCCCTTCACCTCCCTCAGGCCGTTTTTCCTTTTTGATATGTCGAACACGCAGTGGAACGTCACCCCGCCACCGTAAAATCTTCAGGTTAAACGCGGCGCATCTCGTGGCGATCACAACCCATTCAGAAAAAGGGGCAGGATGACATGGCATTGATTAACTGTAACGAATGCGGCAAGTAGATTAGCGACCAGGCGTCTAGCTGTCCTCATTGCGGAGCGCCCGTGGCAGGCAATCCAGCAGCGCCATCAGTAGCAGCACCATCAGTAGCCGCCACATCCTTGACTGCAGAGACGGTCAAAAATCCGTCGACGTTCAAGTACATCCTCTACGGAACATTCGTTGTCGTTGTCGCAATCAGTTGCATGAGTGGGGGCAAAACGAGCAATACCCCGCGTGAGTTCAACGCAAACGAAGCCATATTCTTGTGCCAACACGCGATAAAGCAGGTGTCCAGGGATCCAGAGAAAGCCGAGGTTCCATTGGTGTCCAACGTTGGCTCTGGTGATGAATATGTGTTTGTGTGGGGGCCGCAAACAAAGCTCACGCGCTTACGCAATGGACTTGGGCTTGAGGTTGGCGTACCAGCCGTATGCAAGGTCAGCCACACCAAAAAGAATATGACCTCCCTCTCAGTCGATGGCAAAACGATCTTCTGACGTGCAAATCTCCAAGTGAACCGCCTCCGGGCGGTTTTTTGTTGGTCGGGGCATCCCTGTTCATGGCCCGCACAGTTCAGCTGGCGCTCCATGTCTACCGGTTGAAGTGTTTGTGGCTGGTCGAAAACCCCAGCCCGCATCGGTGCTGCGCATGGCGCCTATCCTGCAGGCCTTTTAGCCCGCGCGCCGCCATAGCAGCTTCGCCCAGCCTTGGTCTTCCAGGCCTTCCTGAACGTCGGGGAAGATCCGTTTGTCCTGACCCACCCCGCCAGAGATGCCCTACTGAGCAGCTCACGGCTGGCACCTGGCCGAACGCAGCAGACAGAAGGGGCATTCCGTGGAATGCATTTCTATCGTCCTATTCCAAGTGAGCACGGGAGCCTGGAACAGGCCAAACTCGAACGCTTTATGGCCCAAAACTGCAACTTTCCAGCAGCGGAAGCAAGGCGCGAGCAGAAATTGAAAAACCCTTGCAGGTTATTCACTTGCAAGGGTTTCAATTTGGGGTGGCTGATGGGGCTCGAACCTATACAGGGCGATTCATTAGGGGGTTCCAGGGTACTTGGTCACTGCGTGAGCAGGCTAAGCGATCCCCCCGAATTCCCCAGAACTCCCCAGAAAAGTCCCCTGGCCACATAGCACTACGACGCAGCAATCGACACTGATTTCGTTTGAGGTTTGCTTCCTGCGTCCATTGAACAGGGCACTTTTAGTGCGTGAATGATCTTCAGCTTGAATTCCGCGCATACCTCTGGATCATTGAGTTGCTCTTGCATTCTCCGGCGCTGCCGAGAGTCAATGGCCATTTGCTTCAGGCGCTGCGTTGGGTCTGAATTGCGTCCTTTATCGAGGCTCATAGAGTCTCCCTTAGTTGAAAGCCTCAGTGTCGCTGGTCACTCGGTTTTTCTTCTGCGGTCTAATTTCGCAATAAAGCCAAATCGTCCCAGACTCAAAACGATGCCGTAGTGATCCTCGCCAGGCCTTAGCCCGTGACCATCGATGCTCGCTCCCGGCTCCCGCCGCTCCGACGCGGCAGCAAGCTGTGGCCGACACTCAGTTTGCAATGCTTGTGTATTCCCTATCCAAAAATGAGTTTTTTTGAGCGATGATCAGGTTCGAACTACATCTCGATCAGGGGGAACGATGTCTAAAATTTATAGTGCACTTGCCTTGCTTCCGCTGCTGCTTTCGGCTGCGGCCCATGCACAAACAACGACGCTTTACGCTCAAAACTTCAACAGCCCAGCTACAACGTCATGTGGGGCCTGGGGCGGATCAGGGTCGGACAGTAGTTTGTCAAGCGACTACAACGGATCAGGACAGGTTGGCTCTGCTACGTTCACACAGGTTGGAACGGCTGATCGTGTCTGCTGGGGCTCTGCACTAAATACAGATCCAGAAGGTACTGCTACTCCCTATTCTGGTGGTTTTGCCAGGAATGGCACAGTAGTTGAATCGTGGGCAATTGCTTTTGACCCTCAGGGGAAACCCTTCATTAACGGCCTGCTTGACCTTGCGCATGTGACGCCTGGCAACCTCAACGGTACAACTGTTCCAACAAACTATCCTGGAACTGCAAGTAGCGTTCAGATGGGTCTGCGATTCTTTCGCATTCCGTCTGGGAGCACCTTCAATCTGGCTGCTGGAGCCGCCACTCCCATTGCCTCCCCAGCAAACCCTGCCAATCTGGTGATCTCAGGCATCACTCAAACTCCGCTTCCTGAATCCGGACTGGTGGATGTCACAAAAGATGCAAGCTATTCTCGCTATGCAGCGGACTGGTCTAAGCATCAGTTTTCAGTTGACACAAGTAGCTTTGCACCAGGAGACCGGCTGGCGATAGTAGGCACAGTGATTGAAAATTTGACCTATACCGTATTTGATAATTTGGTTATCACTTCGGATGACGTTCCAGCCAATCCTCCCAGCATCAGCAAGAGTTTTGGAGCACCCCAAGTCAATCTAGGCCAGTCCACAACATTAACAATCAATGTGACTGGAAATGGCATCAGTCCCGTGAATGGGCTGACTGTGACAGACAATTTGCCGGCACCAGTCGTTATGGGTGCTGGGGGAGTAATCTCAAATACTTGTGGTGGAACATTAGTCGCTGGCGTGGGCAGCAATCAAATTCAGCTGACTAATGGAGTTCTTCCTGCTGCGGGTTGCCAGCTTCAATTGGAGGTACAGTGGCCTTCCGCTGCCGCTGCTCAGTGCTCAGGTTCGCCTGTGACAAACACTATCGTAGATGGTACGGACTTCACCGTGGGCAGCACTACTACGGCCGGCATCAATGCACAAGCCACGCTGGCTTGCCCTGCTCCTCCTACTCCTCCCCAGGTCTCAGTAAGTTGTATTCCCAATGTTCTCGTGGATGCGCCCGGCCAAGTCTCATCGTGCGTAATTACGCTCAATGCATCTCAATTAGCGGATTTGACTGTGAATCTGCAACCACCAGCAACAAATCCCCGCTATACGAGTACCTGTCAAAATACCATTGTTATACCAGCGGGCAGCACCAATGCAAGCTGCACCATCGAAGCTGTATCCAACTCTGTTACTGGTGATGGCGATGTGACGGCAACTCTGTCAATTTTGGACTCTGCAACCTACACCATTGGGTCGAGAACTGATAACGTCGAGATTCGGAACGATGACGAAGTTTCGCCTCCAAGCTCCCCCTCCCCGGTGCCGACACTCGGTGGCCTTAGCCTACTGCTTCTCTCCGGTGTAGTTGCCGGATCTATAGGCTTCAAACGCCGACGGAAATCGAACTGATCAAGAGCCCTCTTCGGAGGGCTTTTTCATGGGCATCTGTCACATCTTCTTTCCAATTCTGTTGCACAGACAACTAAAACATCGGTTTGTAAGTATTCGTCAGTTCTGGTTTGTATAATCTTATTCATGAATTGGATGACCGACGAAACACACGATCAAGAAAGCGCATCGCTGAAGGAAATTTTGCCTCCAAGACTTTGGAGGGCCCTTGCTAGAAACGGGATTACGACCATGGAAGAGGTACGACGGCTCTACCCGGAAGATCTGCTACAAATGCCCGATATAGGCCCCTGTGCGTTCAGGAAGATTGAAGCCCTTCTTTTCCCTGGCCAGTACTATGTGCCTCACTTCCGGGACGATCTGAAGAGCGATACCCTTGATGGGAAATCTAAGTACCGACCGGCTCTATGGCGCTTGCTCATGGAACTCCAGAGGGCAGATAGGGAGTCGGCACAAGCTGGGTCCAGGAGCTAGGATGACTCCGCGTTCAAATTTATGATGCGTGCAATATGCTAGAAGACACAACCACGCCGCAACCCGAACCGCCCCTGGACCAGCTGCTGCCTGCCTACGTGACTCACGTCCTCGCGAAGAACGGCATTCACACCGTGGAAGCAGTGCGCAGAGCCTACCCACACGAGCTTTTGAAGCTGCGGGGCATGGGAATGCTCAGGTTCAAGCAAATTGAGAAAGCGTTTTTCCCTGGCAAGTCGTTCGAGCCAGTGCTGGCCCGCAGGCCCATACGTCACATCAAAGGCTCATCTCTTAACGGCCTCCTCACCCCTGAAACCGTACAGGCCTTGGCTCGGAACGGGATCATGACTGCAGAACAACTCTGCGCGATGGAGCCGAAGGATCTACTGAAGATCAGGGGCCTGGGGTTTGTGAAGCTACGGGAGATTGAGCGGCTCTTCTTCCCTGGCCAACAGTACGAGCTGCCGCGTGGCAGGCGACCGGCTCCAACGCTTCCCGATAGCACGGGCAACGTGCCAACAAGCATTTGAGCTCTCACCAGCCGACATCTATGATGCTCAGCATGCAAGACGACTCGCAACCCGAAACACCCCTGGGCGACGTACTTCAACCCCGAGTGAAGCGTATTCTTGAAAGGAATGGGATTCATACGGTGGAAGCGTTGCGCAGTGCCTATCCGCATCAACTCGTAAAGATGTGGGGCCTGGGCATGTACCGCTTCCGAACAATTGAGAAAGCGTTCTTCCCAGGGAAGTCGTTCACACCGGCACGGGTCTATTCGCCAGTGCGACACATCCACGGCTCATCACTTAATGGCGCCCTCGACCCGTCCATAGTCATGGCCTTGCTGAGCGCTGGAATCACGACTCCTGAGCAGCTGAAGGCGGTGACGCCGGCAGCGCTTCTCAAGATCAAGGGCCTCGGTGTGAACAGGCTGAGGGAAATCGAGAGGGCGTTCTTCCCAGGTCAACACTACGAGATCCCGCGCGTCAGGAAGCAGGCGGCAGTGGACGATGTTGCCTGACTTGTGAATGTGAGGCGAAGGGGCTGAGGGAGATCGAGCGCATGCTCCTTGCGAGGGAGAGGCGCGAACTGTAGGGTGACTCGGCGACAGCTTGTAAGCTGATGTAAGGAAAAAGCTGATAGGATTGGCGATTGCTACGTTGCTGAATTGATTCACACGGATGCATGCCATCTGCTCTACCTAAGGGGAGTCTTGGCTCACGCTCACTGACAACTTTGTCAATGGTTGAGGGTTCATTGTGACAATGACTGGTGAGTGGTGTGGTGATTGCTGCTAGTTGACAGCATGGTCACCACATGTGTGGGAATTTGATAGCCCTGACTCACCGTTCGGATGACAATCCTGCTAACATAACAAATGTGATATGAATTACAGCATCACAGTCACCACGGAGGCGATCGATGAACTTGACCAGCTTAAGCTCTGCGCCCCCGATAGCCATGCGGCACTGTTGGTGCTTCTCGAGCAATTTCATGATGACCAAACACTCCTTGAAGATCTGACGGTCCCAGGCATCGACTGCTACGGAGATCCGACTTTCGAGAAGAAGAAGTTTCGCACTGCATGGAACGCTGGCTACAACATTCTGATTCTCAAATTTCACACTTTGGATGGGGCGCTTTCCCCATTCCGTGTTTTGATTGGTTTTGATTCTCAGATAGGAAATTATTATGTCCTTTCATTACAAGCTAGAAACGACGACTACGAAAGTGACTCTGAATGGCTCACGGAGCTTTATCGTCGATATGAGCACTGCGGAATGCGTATCTTCAAGTGAAGGGGCAAACACTTATTTGGGCAAGGTTGAGTTGAAGTTTCAGGGACGCGAAATATCAACTTCGGCACCTTCTTCAGAAGTGGAAAATATTGATAATCCGGCCATTAGAAATGAAGGCATGTCTCTAGCAAATCTTCTCAACCGAGAAATGGCTGATAGCGATGTATCCAATCGAGTATCAGTTGCAAGACGACGCTTAGGTCAGGCTCAAAAAGAAAATGGATTGGCAAAATTAAGACTAAGTGCTGGTCTTTCACAGAAAAATGTAGCTGATGCCATGGGTCTACAGCAACCAGCGATAGCCCGATGGGAGCGCCATCCTGGAAGTATCAGTGCAGAAAATATGCGATCTCTTGCTAGAGCTTTAAATTTGTCTATGAGCGATGTTGCAGAAGCCATAGATGTCCAACTATCTTTGACTGCTTCTCAGAGGCAAGAGTATGCTTAACGGCGGTGCTTATTTACATGTGATGTATGCCGAAGATATCCGCGATGAAGTGGATGGCAAAGTTAGCATTCTGGGCTGGAACGAGCGGAAGAATACGCTCAAACTCCCCGATAAAACCCCATTGTTTATACCTCGCTTGGCAATCCATGGATCATTGCGCATCCCGGAAGATGTTATTATATCGACGCTGAAAATTGCTATTTATTTCGACGATCATTTGTTTACGATTCAAGATGTAACTGAAGAAATTAATGAGGATGATCTAAGCAAGTCTCAAACAATTTTCAAGGGAAAGCCGCTAAATCCTCCTATGTTTAGCTTTAACTTTGTGCTAGGAAATCTGCGATTGGCTGCTACTACTGTTATTTCCGTAAAAGCATACGTAAATGAGATAGAAGTCACGGGTAATCGCTTGCTGGTTACCAATGAGTAAAATTTCCAGCCACCTCCGGGTGGCTTTTCTTTCACCCGGTCGCCGACTCTCCACCAGGATCACCCGACATTGATCGAGTGTTGTTCAACGATGTGACACTAGTTGACATCAATCAATGCAAAGCCATCGATATATTTGTTATATTTGGCTAACTTCTCTGGAGGGAGGAGTACTTCGGGGATAGATCCCACAGCCCGCCTTGTGCGGGTTCTTTTTTTGCCAATCATTCTTTGACAATTGACAAGGTCGAGCAGCAGAGCCTGGCATAGTATTGCCATACCCCATGGGGAGGCACCCCTGCACAAGAGTTGAGCTCTCGAGTGTTTAGCCCGCTACTGCGGGCATTTTTTATGCCTGAAGTAGCACCAACGAGACATCCGCGAACCATTGACCAAAAGAATTGGTCTAACATGTATCCATAGATTTCATGCCGAAGTCGTGCGAAGCACCCTCCCTCCCTTCTAACACTTGCACGCTAACCTGGATGACCAGGATCGGCCTTTTTATTCCTAGCGTTCGCCACCCTTGCGGTGGCATTTTTTGCCTACCGTGCCCGGCTGCGCAAGGAGCCCGCCATGGACACGCCTCACTTCATCACAGGTAAGTCAATGTGTGAATCCGGTAAAAGGTCATTTAAATAGCGTACGGTGGGCGTAGGCGATCTATCCCGATCCGCCGCAATAGACCGGAGGTCTACATGTTCAAATTCGCTTCCTACGCAACAAAATCCTTTTGGGAAAATACCAGAAGAATGCTGTTCACCACTGCGAGCTTCCCCTCTTCCAAAAAGCAAAAGAAGAAGATCCCCTCTGACAAGCAGAAGCCAAGCCAAGTTCAGCCTGTTGCGATGTCACTTGCGGGCAACCTCTCTTAGGTCTACATTCTGACCCCACACAACCGCCTCCGGGCGGTTTTTTAACGCCCTCTGCAGGCCTGGTCGCTGTCGTTACCGCTCAGCCGGCGCTCAATGTTCACCTGGTCGCACAGCGCGGCTACTTCGGCGTCCCGTCGCCTAAGGTCGCCTCCGAGGCTTGCGACCACGCCGAGGCCTTCTGCAAGCTGGCGGTCGAGGGCTGCGGCTTTATCTGCAAGATCGCTGCGGGCAGCGGCGTCGGTTTGGGCTTGCGCACGATAAGTGGCACTTCGGCTGTCGGTGTCGCGGTGCAGGCGCTCAGCGCGGGCAAGCTCAGCGCGCACATCAACATCAATGCCGGTCTTGAGGTGCGCCAGGCGGTCGGCGTTGTAGATCGTGTCTTGGGCATGCTTGCTTTCCTTAATCGCGGTCTGGGTTTCATTGGTGCGGGCGGCTTCGGCGCGGGTTGCTTTGCCCTGGGCCTGTTCCGTTCGCAGCTCGGCGATGGTCTTGCTGGCCTGCCAGCCTTTGACCACCCAGCCGGCGGAGAAGGCCAGCGCGGCGATAGCGGCGGCCAAGATAAGTTTGATCTGCAGGGTCATGGCGCCACCCATTCAGTCCATTCGGGCAGCGCCACCGTTTGACCAGCCAGCTCATGGGTGCAATCGCCCAGAAACTGGATACGGCCATCCGTCACAAAGGAATGGCACACAGCAGGCGGAGCGCCATCTCGGCCGGCATCCGCGCCCGGGTAAGTCACCAGCACCGATGGTGTGAGCGTCGGCTTCTCCAGCGAGCCATTCCAGCCCCAGTTAGGGCCAAAGTCGCTGCCATGTTGAACCGCGTGGGAGGCGTTGCACCCTGGGCACTTGAAGCGCAGCAGCTCCTCGTTTTTTCGCATCACTGGTTTCATAGTCCCACCTCACAGATCTCGCCGTTGGCATCGCCCCGGCTCTGCAGACCAGGCAGCACCACAGACACTCCATTGACCGTGCCACGATTCCAGCGCGGGTTTTCACGGCATGCTCCGATCACATCACCGGCGTTGGCCTTGCGCAAAAGGGTCGAGGTGAATAGCGCGCCATCGCCCTTGTTGTGGATGAAGTCGATGAACACGGCCTGCTGCAGCGGGGTGTAGGTGGTCCAGAGGCGGAACATGCCCCTGGCAGTACGCTCGGCCGCCAGGTAGCGGCTGCGCTCAAGCGCGTAGCAGTCGGCCGGCGTGTAGTACCGACCAGCCACCACGGCCCGGCCGGTGATGCCGTTGCAGACAGTCAGCGGCTGACCCTTGCCCAGCTTGTCCACGTAGGGTGTACCAATGTGGCGGTAGCTGCTCTCGTAGTAGCTGCCCATCACCATGGCGATCTTGACTGCCTGGGATGTGCCCGGGTCAGCAGCCACGGCCTGGATGTACTGATTCTGCTCGGCCATGGCCTGCGCGGCCGCCTTGTCGCGCTCGAGCGCCACGTAGCCGCCACCGCCTGCTGTCAGCACGGCTAGCGCCATCAGGCCGGCGCGCAAAGCGTTTGGGACTCGGCTCATAGGTCGGCCCTCTGCGTCTCTGACATCGCGTTGAACTCTTGCTGGGTGATGATGTAGCGCTTGCGCGGCTTCACCCATCCCCAGCGCTCGAACGCCGGCCGCCACAGCTTCTTCCAGAACCACTCACAGATGAGCAGCACCGTATAGAGTGCGGCCACGATAGAGGCGATGGTCCCCCACGGGATGGAGTTCACCCAGAACCATGTCTCAAAGCTGGAATTGACTGTGGCCGCCTGGGCGATCTTGTCTGCCACATCGGCTTGCGCGGCCGTAGCCAACGTCACCGCACTGGTTGCCTTTGCGATCGGCATGCTGATGTCTGTGCTCTGCATCGAGAGACTCCCTCAGAAATAAGAAAACCCGCCGAAGCGGGTTGTGTTGTTTTGTCGGCAGAGGGTTACTCGACGGCAGTGATAACGATGCCAGCGAAGTCCATGTGCGCCTCAGGCGGCAGGCCGCTATTGATCAGTTCGGGGGTGACTTCCCAGCGCCTGCTGTCGTTCATCACAGCCACGAACCTGGCGCGGCCATCGGTGAATTTGATGTCCATATGGCGCATCATCCCGTCGGTGCTGCGCATCGGCATGGCGAATTCCTCGCCAAAACCTGGCACGCGCTGGCCCTGGTATTGCAATTCCACATCCAGGGTCACAGCAGCGCCGACAGGCAGCTTCATACTGGAAAAGTCAGGCGCAATCACTGCGTGGGCCGCGTTGGCCTCATCTACTGCCATCCTGGTGATAACAACGGCTGGCAGTGAAACCGGCTCAACCGGTGCAGCAGGGTTGATGAACTCGCGCCCATCCCAGCCCCATCCAATGCAAACGCCCTCAGGTAAGAGCTCGACGGCATCCCATTCGCTGGCAATGCCAGCAATGGTTTCCGAGTCTGCAACCATGACGTTTGCCACGAAGCCCGATTTAATCAATGCGTAGTTCAAAATCATACGGACCACCAAATTCTTACAAAGCCAGAGCCACCCGCGCCACCACTACCAGTGGCGTAACCGCCACCACCACCGCTGCCGGTATTCGCATTTGCAGATGTTCCGGCCTGGGTCGCAACCACGGTGCCATAACCGCCTCGTCCGCCCCCGTTAGAACCAACTCCTGGGAATGAGCCAGCACCGCCACCGCCGCCTCCATAGCCGTCCTGACCAGAGCCGCCTGATCCACCGACCATGTTGCCGGTGGTAGTCCCAAACCCTCCAGAGCCCCCAACAGTTCCATTTCCCCCCGGAACAGTAAGACTGCTTGAGATTGCACTTGCTCCAGAGCTAGCTGCGCCGCCGCCACCACCACCGGCTTGGCCGCCACCGCCGCCACCTGCAGCGCCTGCGCTGCCCGCGCCGCTGTTGGTGCCGCCGCCACCTCCGCCAGGCGCATTGAGAGAGCCCACAACGGTGGTGCCTCCATTGCCGCCCTGCTGGTTGGCGCCGCCACCGCCACCACCACCTCCTACGATTACATAAATGACGCCAGTGACTGTGATGGGGCGCACCATCACCGCTCCGCCGCCTCCTCCTCCTCCGCCGTTATTGCCGCCGCCTCCGCCACCGCCGCCGCCCCCCACGGCTAGCACCCAGCATTGGCCGCCAGCAGCAAGCAGTTCAGCACTTGGATAGAAATAGCCACTGGCTGCGAACTCTTGGTAGCGAAGCTTTCCGCCGCCACCGATCATGCTTGATAGCTGCATACTCGATCCCGTTAAGAAATAGCCAACACCCAAGCACCTGGAGCGGTGCAAGAGCAAATGATTCGACGCGCCAACCCGGTGTCAAACACCACGTTGTCAGCAACTCCGTTGATGGTGTGCCCAGCGCTGGAGCGCCCCAGCGTAAATAGGCTGGAAGCCCAGCCGCCCGCGTTATTGAGCACGATCTGACTGCCCGCAATGCCTGCAGGCAGCGGCCTGTTGTAAGCTGAGCCCGCTGACAACGCGTACTCCGAACCGACCACCAGGGGCAGGCCGTTATCAGCCGCGGTAGAAGTGCGCTGCACCAACGCCTCCTGCAGGCCCACCACCACACCACTGCGCCCATTGACGGAGACCACCGGTCCAGACTGGATGGCATCGAGCGCATCGCGCACATCCTGTACGGCATCGTCCACAGCCAAGCGGCTGGCGTTGGCGGCGCTAGCCGACTGAGCTGCTGCAAATGCGGAATCCGCCGCCTCCTGCGCCTTGGTCTGCGCCCATTGGGAATTGGTGTAGACCTGGCTCAGCGCAGTGTTGAAGGCTACCCGCTGGGGCTCATAAGACGCAGCCAGCGCAAAGGCTTTCGAGCTGAAACTGACCCGATCATCTGTGGGCTGCGGCGCTGGAGGGTATGGTGGCACTGGTGTTGGAATGACTAAAGGCATCACACCTCCTCAAGTTGAATTGCAAACATCGAGTAATCGAAATACTCGATAGAGACGGACCAGTCCTTGGCGATGCCAAACACATTCAGGGCCTCAATGTCTTGTGAGCCGAGAAACAGAATTGGCCTGGCACGATTCCTGGCCATGTAGTTTTTGATGGCAGTGATTTCCCCGCGCCGAATGGGCACAGACATATCCGCCCACCCGATATAGGTACGCTCCACCAGCACGCGGTTACCGAACTCATCCAAGGTCTTCTTGGAAAAGTCCTGAATGCCCACCGATGCCCCCATCTGCACGCCATGCCCCCACTCCTTGGCATTGCCCAGGATGAGGTTGCCGACTTCCATTTGGGTCGTGCCGGTGAAGTCCACCAGCACATCAGCCTGCGGATACGCTGGTAGGCCAGTAAACAAGCCCAGCGCGCCGGTTGGCGTCCATTCGCCAAAGTGCCACTCCCACCAATCGGCGGTCTCTGGCGCCAGGCCTACGGTAAGGGCCTTGTCGTAGACGGTGCCATAGGTTGGATCAACAACCCGCACGCGGATTGACTGGGCATCGACAAGGCCAATGGCAGACACAGCATCCACGGCCTGGCCAAACCTGAACCGATAGGAAGCTGTCGCGTTGAACTTGGAGCTCTGCGATGTGCGCCCATTGAAAAGGGCCCACGTATTTGTGGGCCCTACTTTGATCCAGAGCGTTGGATTGTCTGGTGGTGGCACTGCATCATTAACCGCTGCCCCGGCCTGGTAGACCTGGTGCTGGTAGCGGACCCTTGATCCTTGCGGCCAAGAGCCCGCTGTCCAGGCAACCGCTGAATCCTCCAAGGGAGGCTGCGCGATCAGCACGCTGTCGGTAATCTCCAGCGGACTGACAGTTCTTAGTCCTGTCATGCGCTTTCCTCCTCTTCTCGGGGTTGGGGCATGCCCTCTGTATCCCACCTGGTCAGCACCTTGTTCATACGCTGGACGGCAGGGACAGAGGCGGCAGCCTCGGATTTGCGGTTGCTGTCGTGGTTCTCCAGCGCAACGCGCAGAGCACGCACCTCGGACACCAGCACCGGGTTATCGCTCGAAGACTGCAGGGCACCCGAGAATGCCGCGCTGCCTGTCGTTTGAATCACCCGGCCAGCTGCGGCCGAAGCCGCCTCTGCGATCTGCTGGTTGCCAATATCGACCCCGTACTTGCCTGCCAGGTAGTTACGGGTATCGGTGAGCGATGCCAGCCATTCAGCTTGCTTGAGCAGCACATCAGCTTGCGACGATGCGTTTGCTTTGGCGATGTACTCCAGGTTGCGGATGATCACGGGCAGCTCGTCGGCTGCGTCTTGATCCCCGGCCCGGGCCTGGGCGGTCTTGATGGCAAACAAGGCCTCGTAGTACGAGGCCCCTTGGTCATCGGTAACGCCCAGCAGCTCGCTGCGCAAACGCTCCATCTCACCCAGCATGGCATCAATGGTTTTGCGCCACTGATCGGCCAGCTTCTTGGCTGCAGCCGCTGCATCCTCTGCCGCTTTCGTGGCAGAGTCGTAGCCCTTGGCCACATCCTTGATAGATGGGCTGTAGGTAGACATTGGAGGGATAACCGATCCAATGTCGTTGCCCAGGTCTCGCACAAAGTCAATGGTCTCGTCCAGCATGGCCTTAAACGCCGGGTCACTCAAGAGCGTCTTTAGCGCTGCAGCTGCCGCCTTCGCGTTAGCAACCATCGAATCGATCGCAGCACCGCTCACCAGGCCGGTTACCGAAGACCCCGCCATCGCAGCAGTCACCACTGGCGTAATAACCCCATCAATGATCGAGTTGAGGATGGTTGTCACAGCCTGGCGATAGATGGCCTGCTCAAAGCCCGCCGCGATGCTGTCGGCCAGCCACTCGCCAGCCTGGGCACCGCGTCCCTCGTTGATCTCATTGATGAAGCCATCTACTAGGCCGTCTGCCGACAGACCGAGCGTCGAGAGCGTCTCTTCGCGGATCTGGATAAGCTCCTGCATGCGCGCCGTCAGCTCGTCCCGCGCCTCCTGCAGGCTTGCGCTTGCAGCATCGGCGCCGGCAGCAAAGTCGTCAGCGAATTGCAGCAACTTGGCGAGCATCACCTCATCCTTGTCCGCAATGGCCTTCTCCACCAGGGCGCGATACTTCGCTTTGGCGTCGATGTCCCCAACACGCAGGTCGAGGCCCATCTCCTTCATGCCCTTGTCAGCTTGCTGCGCTGCTCGGGTTCGCTTCTCCTCATCGCTGTAGTAGAGGTCGTAGTAGGTAGATGCCGCTTCGATGAGCGCATCCATGCTGCCGATGGCATCGACCAGCTTGCTGGCCCAGTCCGCTGCAGAGAGCGAACCATCGAGCAGTGTGGTCCCCAGCAAATCAAACACCAGGTTAACCCCGGCCAGGCTCGCAGAGAGGCGTGTCAGAGCCTCCACAGCGGTCTCGCCCACCCGGACGTATTCACCCATCACGAGAACCTGCTCAGTGACGGTTTCCGTCACCTCGCGGCCTACGCGGGCCTGCTGCTGGGTGTCTCCATCGGACACCACATCCACGGTATCCCACACCATGCGGGTGATCTCCCGAGTCTGCTCCTCCCACTTGCCAAGCACAGAGCGCGCCATCTCCTCATTGGCTTGCGCCAATGCGGCTTCGATCTTCGCGGCAGCCTCCTCCTGCGTGAGCCCGGTCAAATCCAGGCCCTTGCCGCCCGTGTCTGGGTGGATCTCATCCAGGCCCAAGGTCACCTTCATGGCGCGGATCGCATCGCCATCCAGCCCCAAGCTGTCAGCGCGAGCTGCAGTGTCTTCCCGCATGTCCTTGAACGCGTCTTGCAAGATCTTGATGGGGCCAGCCACAGCCTCGATAGAGCCGTTGTACTGATCCAGCATCTCCAGGCGGCTGTATTGCTGCTGCATCTGCCTCTGACGATATCCATTGCGCGGGTCGTCTGGGTTGTCCGCAATCTCCTTTTTCAGGCGCTCAATTTCAGCCCTGGCCTTCTCTTGCTCCTTCTCTGCGACGATGTAGCGATAGTCCGGGCCGTCAAACAAGCCTCCGCTCTCGCGCAGCAGCTGGTAGCCATAGAGCTTGCCGCCCAGCTCGCCCGTGATACCGGCCCCGACTTGCTTTTCCTCCTTGAACATGCCGCCTAGGTATGCGGCAATCAAAGGGATCATCATGACGCCAGCGGCGCCATAGCCTCCATTGAGCCCCATGAAGCTGGTGCTGCCAGGTGCCGCCCCGCCTAAGCCCCCGGTCACTGGCATGGTCACTGCGCCAGAGGCTTGAGCCCCGGCAGCCTGCCATGGCGCTGCCCCCCCGAAGCCGAACATATTCGCCACGTAGCGCGACCCACGGCCCAGCAGCCCTTCGCCAGAGTAGAGGCTATAAGCACTTGACCCATTGCTGAGCAGACCCATTGCGCCGCCTCCGCCACCACTGCCGCCGCCCAACACCGAACTTAGCGCACCGAACATCGCAGACGATCCATCGCCAAACAGCGATGCGCCAATGTTGATGATCCACTTGCGAATGGTCAGCTGGTACAGCATGTCCAGCACCGCAGTTTTGAGGGTCTGGCCCAAGCGCTTGAACGTTCCAGCGCCATCCTCAAAAACGTTTGTCCACGTCTGGTGCGCAGACTGGTCGATGCTCTGGAAGAAGTTCACCCAGTTGCCTTGCTGCGACTGGACGAGGGAGGCCGTCTCCTCTGCCACTTCCTTCTGTCCCAGCAGCTCATTGCGCTCTTTGAGCTGCTTGATCTGCTCCTGCAAGGCCTCAATCATCATCGTGTCATACACATCAAACGATTTCTTGGCCTGCATGGCTGCGAGCTCGCCCTCCTTCACCGCAATGACCTGCTCGCGGCGCAGTCGCAAGATGGTTTCTTGCTCCTTCTTGGACTTGCCGATCAAGGCAATCTCATCGCGCCGCTGCTTGTTGCCCTCCTCCAGGCTGGTGGCTGTGGCAAAGGCCGCATCCGCGTTCTGCTTTTGCTGCTCTTGCCAGGCCTTGCGGGCTTCGGCCGCCTCCTTATAGGTCGCGGTGAGCTTCTCCTCGACCTCCAGCTCCTTGAGACGGGTCTCCAAGATGGCCTTGTGGTCGCTGGTGATGTTCTTCTTCAGCTCGGCCTGCAGCTTGATGCGCAGGCGCTGGCTTTCGGTTACCGCTTCGCCAGACTGGCGCTCGAGCTGCTCCTCTGCAATTTTCGCGTTGATGGCGTCCAGCAAAGAGAGATAGGATTTCTCCTCCTGCTTTGTGTCCGCCACAGACTGCTTGCTGTACTTGGAGCGGATCTCGCCCAGCGCCGTTTGATGGGCAGCAGTGATCTGTGCGACCTGGCCAGCATCACCTTGTGCCAGTGCAATCGCTTTCTCGTAGTTTGCGGTTTCCTTGGCGATGTCAGCGGCTTTGCGCTGCGCCTCGGTCATGCGGCCAGTGTCCGAAATGTAGAGCGTTACCGCATTTTTTCTGGCCTCTTCTCGGTCCTTCTCTAGCTTGATGACTCTTTGGGTGTCATCTGCCATCTTGGCAAGAGCCTCGGTGCGCTCCTTGTCCAGCTGGCTGCTGCTCATGCCGGCAAACTTGCCTGCCTGTGTGTTGATGTCATTGATGATGCGTCCATGCTCTCGGAGACGATCATTGACAGCGGAATATTCCTCTTCCGCCTTTGCGATAGGAGACTTATCTGTGCCCATCGCCTTGCGTTGCTCCGCCACGATGTCAGCGTATTTTTTGCCCAGCGCGTCCAGGGTGGCGCCGAGTCCGCTCATCATTTTTTGGGCAGCACCCTCCGAGGCTATAGCGGCGTCTTGCGCCGCCATACCTGCTGCGGCTGCACTCTTCGAGAAAGCCTGATAGGCCGCCGTACCCGCGCCAACGGCAAGCACCAGCCAGCCCAATGGCCCCAGAGAGGCCATGAATCCCTTAACTGCGACACCAGCAGCAGTAAATGCGCCACCTGCTGCCACAGCACCAGTCACCACGGTGGTGAGCCAGCTCGATACAGCCAAACCGACCATGGTGGCGAGCATGGTTAGCAACGGTCCAACGTTGTCAGCCAGCTTGCCGATAGCGCCGGTCAACAACGAAGTGGCGCCAGTGCTCTTGTTCAGCTCACCTGCGTACTTGGTCACATTGTTTACCAGCTTGGTAAACGCATCGGTCACGGTCACGGGCATTGCATCGGCTTGCTTGCCAAGCTCGTCCATTTGCTTTGTGACCAGCATCAGCTTATCGGCGCTCAGTTGGCCCTTTGCAACCATGTCCTGCAGCCCTGCAATGGTCAACCCCAAAGCATCCGCCAGCGCCTTCTGCAACGCTGGTGCGCCAGAGATAACCGTCTGGTACTCGCCCATGGTCATCTTTCCTTGGAGCATGGACTTGGACCAGGCATCAATCACGCTCTTGGTCTTGTCTGCCGATGCCGAGGATACGGTGAGGCCATAGGAGAGCGTCTCCACCATATCGACCGTCTCAGCGGTGGTGTAACCCATCTGCTTGAGAGATTCGGAGGTGCGGATAAATAGCTCTGCAGTGTCGGCAATGGGTTTGTAGACCCGGTTGCTCACATCCATCAGCCGGCTCATAGCGGCCTCACCAGCGGCGGCGCTGCCAGTGGCTTGCGTCATACGGCTGGAGAGCTGTCCCCAGGCATCCGCATAAGCTACCAGTTTGGTGACGCTAAAGCCTGCAGCAAGGCCACCCAGCGCACGGGAGGCTAGGCCTACACTGCGCTCGATGGCCGTCATGCCAGCATCCACCTTCTGCTGCACCTGGCGCACGTCCTCAATGAGGCGGGCAAAGTTCGCCATCATCTGGATCTCTAAGGTTCCAGCAATCATTTGTGTGCTCCAAAATGCAAAAAGCCCACGCACAGTTGCGTGAGCCAGTAAAGATCCCCGCAGCAAGCGGGGTGAAAAATGCGGCATGGGCTAGGCATAAAAGCCTTAGCCCCCTCGCAACACATCCTTGATGCGGCGGGCGATAGCCTTCTTTTCCTGCAGGCCGTCTGAGGGCAGCCAAGGTGCCGGCCGTAGCGGGTTTTCCGCAGCGTTCACTTCCGTGACGAACTCAGTCGACATTTGCCGCAGCAAATCCACCTCCCAGGGCTTGAGCTGCACACCCGAGAGCAGTGCCCAAGACCGGATCTCAGTAAAGCTAAGCCGCACGGGCCCAGCAGCGCCAGGCTCGATGAAGTCAAGCCGCCTGAGGTAGTCGACCAAATACTCCAGCTCGGCCGCCAAGGGCGGGTAGTAGATCTCGGCGTCCTTGTCCAGGGCTTGTTTAGCCCGGGAGGGAAGCTTTACCTCCTTCTCCGAGCGGCCTACCTTGTCCTTCCGCGTCTGGGAGGCATTCCACCAGGCGAGCTGGCGGATGTAGAGGATTAGCTCGTCAGCGAGCCCTGAGTAAAATTTGACCAGTCCTTGACGTGCTCGGCCACCTGGTCGGCGATGAAGCCAATCGTGCGATCACCGTACACGGCCAGTGCCAGCTCGCGGCCGGTCAGGCCGTCATAGTCCAGCTCGACAAAGCTGTGGGTGATCTCGGCCAGATACTGAGCCTGCTCTTTTTGCTTCTCGTCGGAAGTCTGCTCGAACTTGCCGCTTTTGCGCAGGCGAGACACTGCACGATTGGAGATCTTCGTTTGGGCGGCCTGGTATTCACGGGAGCCAGGGCCATAGACGTTCACGCCCACCGGCTTCTTATCGCTCTTTTTGTCACCCTCGGTGTACATCAGGTTGTCCTGTGCATCCTTCAGATGCAGGAACGAGGTTTCAGCGACGGCCTTGGACTTGATATTCAGAGACATGTGATTTCCTTATAGCGGAGGTAAATAAGGCCCGTGCGCAACCGCCCGCCCCGCTATATGGAGCGAAGCGGCTGCGTCGGTGCAGGGGAGGCCTTACGGCCAATGGGTTACGGGGACAGGATCAGGGGGCCGGCACTTCAACGATGCCGACGCCAGACTTGCTGGTCGTCAGCTCCAGCTGGACCGTGGCCGAGCGCATCGAGTCCACACCAGCGGTCGCCTTTTCAAACGACATGACCTTGGCCTGGAAGTAGTCGATATCGCCGCCTTGGTACTCGACCTTGAACGAATAATCCTCGTCCGAGTTCAGAGCCTCGGTCAGCAGAATCTGGCCCGGGTCCTTGTTGTCAATGCCCAGCTGCAGGGTCTTCTGGCCTTCGTTAAAAGAGCCCTTGAATTTCTGCGTGCCGCGGTTGTCGATGGGCTGATGGTTCACCACCGCAAAGGTGCGGCCGTGGCTGCCACCATCGGTGATCTCGCCGATCTTGGCCCAGTCGGCGACTGCCGCATAGCCTGCAGCGTCAAACGTGGCAGGCTGATTGGCGGAAATGCTGATCTTCGTACCAGCAACGGTTTCTACTCCGGACATGGAGCTTCCTTTCTGCAAAAGAAAAGGCCCACCGAAGTGGGCCCCTGGGTTAAGCCGTTGCCGGCCATCTATCGGTCACGCTTTGAAGTGACCATCAAATCTATGGAACGCCCAAAAATGGACGCCTCCTCGTTGTCGAGATCCGGGCCAAGCCCGGCGTTGCGCACGTTGTTTACCGTGATGCCATTGATCAGCCCGCGCTTGTTCTCGCAGGCCTTGCGCACGGCACCTATCAGCCGCTCCTTTGTCGGGTAGTCCTTGGCGGCCACCGTCACCTCGATGCGGCCGGTCTCCATCACCTTGGTCTCATCGCCGCTGATGGTCTGCCGGTCGTTGTCGCTGATGTTGCGAAGGGATAGCGCTGGCAGCGCAGAACTCTGGGGAATAAACCCTTGGTGCATGCGATCCACCGGCACCAATGCCACCAAGGCAGCGTCTGCCTTCAGAAGCGCCATAACGACGCGAAATGCATTGGGCGCGCTCATTCTTCAGCCTCCACAGATACGCCAGAGGTATTGAGACCATGCTTCGTGGCCAGGCGGGCTTTTATGTAGTTGCCAGCCGCCACGATTGCCTCTTGGCCCTTGTTGTCCAGCGCTGGGCGCATGAATGGGCGGGACCTGATGCCGGGGTGCAGGACCGACGCACCAACGAATTGGCCGCCGATCTGCAGCGAGCCTTTGGCCATCATCTTGTTCAGCGTTTTAAGCCCCACCTTTTCCTCGCCTCGACGCGTTTTACGGGTGGGGGTGTCCTTCGCAGCCACACTGATCCAGTGCGCTGCCGTGCCGAATTCATTCCATTTGGCTTTGAAGTCGTCGGTTTTCACGCTCGCAGTCACCACGCCCTTTTGATTGCGCGTGCTGATGCGGATGCTCTCTCGCAAGTCGCCGTCATCCACGGGAGCGCCGCGCTTGGCTTCCGCCTCCAGCACCTTGGCACCAGCTCGCAGCGCACCGCGCATCACGTTCTTCTGCAGCTTCTCGGGCAGCTGCTTCATGAACTCGGCCAACTCTTTGAGGCCAGTTACCTTAACTCCAGAGGTCGCCATCGTCTGCCCTCCCAAAATCCTTGATGAGCAGCTCAATGCCGTCGCGGCGCCCCAGCTCAGCAGGTCCTGCCACGATCTCGCACACCCGGTCGGGCTCGCCATCAACGCCCAGGACCACAACCCGCATATCGGCGCGAACGCCGGCCAGGTAGCGCATCCTCAAGCGGGCAGGCCGCTCAGTGATCTGCACTGAGTCCTCGACCTTCTCAGACCGGGAGGGGAGTACATCCTGAACTTGAGCCCAGCCAGATGCGAACTCACGCCACTCTTTTATCTCGGTGTTGTAGTCTGGGTCTCGACCAATGACTACATGCACCATGATGCGGATCTCTTTGTCTAGGTCTCCAGCGAGTAAAAGCATGGTCACACCCCCAGGCCCACACGGTCGGGCCACAGAATCCGCTCTGCGCGAGTCATTGCGGCCGGTGTAGGCTGATCGCCCCGCTTGTCGTAACGGTCGCTCACCATTTCCAGCACAGCAGCCCGAAACTGCGCGTTGGCTACCATGGGCGAGTCGCCTGCTGTGCCGTCGGCCAGCGCAGCATCGAGCGCCACCTGGTCAGCAAACACCTTGCGATTGAGAAACTTTTCAGCCAAGCCCTCGGCGGCCTCCACCAGCACGGTGAGCAAAACATCATCGGATGTGCTGGCCCGGCAGTAGCGGCGCGCCAGGTCAAGGCTGGTGATCATTGCTTGCTCGCTTTCTTGGCGTCTGGCTTGGCCTCGGCCTTGGCGGGTGCCTGCGTGACTTTCACATCACCATGCACACGCACCAGCTCACGAAAATGGGCTTCGGAGGTTTCAAACTCCGTCACCACTTTGCCGCCCACGTACAGCGGGACAGTCGATTTGACAGGGATCATTTTGGTATCTCCAGGAAGACGGGGCCCGGGGTGTTCCCAGGCCCCAGACCATTACGGCGTCACGGTGGGCAATTCGCCGTAGATGAACGCCTCAGGACGGTAGACGGCCAGGGCGGCGCGCTCTTCGCAGCGGATCGAGATCAGGTTTTTCTCGAAGTCGTCGGCGTTTTCGGTGGAGATCACCACATTGGCGTCTTCGCGGTCAAACAGTTGCGCACCGTCACGGAATGCACCGGTGAGGAACTTGTTCAGGAATGCCGCGATTTCGGTCTCCACCACTGGCAGGCCCCACATCGAGGGGGCGGTGTTGCCTTGGGGGTTGCCGATGATGTAGCGGCCCAGGTCATCTTTGAGCAGCTCGATCTTTGCCCAGTCGGTGAAGTGCAGCACATGGCCCGAGGCCGGCACGCGGGCCAGTTGGGCCTGCAGCATCGCCCAGCGCAGCGTGTCAATCGCCGTAGCACCAGTTGGAACTCCGGTAGACGAGTACGCAGTGGCCTGGGGGATGATGCCGTGCAGGTGGGCGCCAGTGCCATCACCGAACAAGATTTCCTGCTCTTCAACGTACTTCAGGCCATAGCGCATTTCCTTGTCGATCAGGCTCTGCAGCTGGGCAAAGTCATCAAGGATCTGCTTGGAGGCCTTGAACATGTGCGCGACGGTCGTGACCGGGGTGAGCTTGTTGGCAAACTCGATATCGCTGTATGGCTTGGCCGTGCCTTCGGCAACCACCTTGGCTGCGTTGGTGAAGCCAGTTTGCTGCACCCAGAAGATGGCTGGAGACTCGGTGCGGCCCGGGGAGATCAGGTCACGAATAAACAGCCGCTGCTTGAGCTTCCCTTGCACACCAGGCACGCGCATTGGCTCGACCGTGCCAGCAGGAACGCCCGTGGACAGCAGCGCAGCTTGCACAGGGATGGACACACGGCCCTTTTGGTTGGCCTGCACAATGTCCTTGGCGAACGCAGCCAGCTTGTCGCTCTTGGCCACCGTGGCGCCCAGGCTCAGTGCAGCGGCAGCGTCCCCCAGATGGTCCTTGCCAGCCACATGCTGCTCGACTTCGCCCAGCTGCGCCTTGAGGGATTCAGAAGCCTGGCGCAGCGTGTTCAGCTCGGTGGCCATCTTGTCCACCGATTCCTTGGTTTCAGCGCTCATGTCGCCGGCCTTCTTGGCTTCCGCAAAGGCTTGCTCAGCCTTCTTGCTGAAGTCGCTGGACGATTTCTCCAGCGTAGCATTTACCTGCTTGAGCAGGTCCTGTACAGACATATCAGACATGGTTTGTCCTCTTCGAAAAAAAGAAAACCGCCATTTCGGCGGTCGTTGGTTTGCTTGAGATGGCTTAGGCTCGCGCCGCTGCCCCAAATTGCGCAGTAAGCGCCAGAAGGTGCGCGGCGTCTGCCGCTGACAAGGCAGCGCTTGGCGTGCCATCTTGGGCAGCGCCAGGCGTGCCCTTGATTTCTTGAATGAGGCTGCGGCGCTCGGTGCGCGACATGCCTGCCTTGGCCAGCGTCATATCGAGGCGCTGGATAGCGGATGCCTTGGCACTTCGCCCCTCCTCGATCTGGTCTGCCGGCGTGAAGTTGTCCGCAAATCCCTGATCGACTGCCGAGCTGCCGCTGATCCAGGTTTCTGCCGCCAGCATGGCCTGCAGCTTGCCCGCATCCAGGCCGGTGCGGGCGGCATACATTTCAACCATCACCGCATCAAACTCATCGTTTTGCGCCGCGATGTTGCGCAGGTCGTCAGCATTGCCAACAGCCAGGCACCAGCACTTGTGAATCATGAAGAAGGCAGACTTTGCAATCTGCACCTCATCACCACCCATAGCCAGGACCGAGGCGGCCGATGCGGCCATACCCAGCACGCGGACAGTCACACGGCCCTCGTACTCGCGGAACATGTTGTAGATGGCGATGCCGTGGAACAGGCTGCCCCCGGGGCTGTTGATGTACACCGTCACATCTTTGCCGCCCAGACTGCGCAGGATGCCCGCGCACTTGGCCTCGGTGAAGCCCGAGCCATCCCAGTCCTCGCCAATCACCTCGAAGATGCTGATGCTGGCCGCATCGTCTGCGCTCTTGGCTTGAATGCCGCGATTCCAACGCGCCATGATCGACTCGGGCACCTCAAAGCGCGTCTTGGCGTTGAGGTGGTCCGCCCGCAGAGCAGGCAAGTTTTTCTTGTTCATCTTCACCCTTTCGGTTCTTCCTCGAAACCAAGGAGATTTCGCATTGCCGAGCGAATTTGCTGCAGCTCGCTGGTCGTGCCAATGGAGTCCAAGGTGGTCATGGCTGACTGCACCGTGAGCACCGCCGCGTTACCACCCATGGGCTCCCTGTCCTCCAACTCGCGCACCTCGTCACGGGTAAGAATCCCGTTGTTGACCATCACGGCATAGAATGCTGCGCGCCCAGCGGTATCAGCGCGCAGCAGGCCTTCAACCGCGAACTTGGGGTAGTAGCGCAAGCGCTCGGTTGGGCTCAACAAGTCCTTGGTAATGGATTGCTCAATGCGGCGCAACCACGGGCCCAAGGTGAAGGTGAGGAACCCGATCATTTGCTGCTCGATCCCTGTCCCCCAGTTGGACCCTTTATCCGTGTGGCCCACCATCCAGGGAGGAACACGAAACCACCTGCAAATCTCCTCCACGCTGAAGCTGCGCGACTCCAAGAGCTGTGCATCCGCTGGCTTGATTCCTACCGCTCCTACGTCAATCCCGCCTTCCAGAACCGGCTCTTCGCCACGCTCCACGGCACCTTTGACGTTCTGTCTGAATATTTCGCGCTGCTCGGGCGTCAACCAGTTCGACACTTTGTAAAAGAGCGTCTGCACAAGACCAGTCTTAAAGGTTTTACCCGCTGCTTCATCTGCGGCCAGTGCATTGCCGAAGACCTGCGCGCCATACTCGATTACCGAAACGCCATTTTTGCCATCAAGGGAGAAGCCCGGGATATGCCAAATTCGGTCATTGGGGATGACGCGCTGTCTACCGTCGTCATCCACGTAGCGGTATTGCTTGCTGCCATCGCTGAGCCGCGTCCACGACAACCGAGCAGGCGCCAAGAACTTCAGTCCCACGATGCGAGATCCAAGCATGAGCTTCTCGCACCGGGACCCGTCACGCAGCAACATTGCCGCAACAACTGCCTCCCAAAACACTGAGGCCGTACTGTCAGCGTTAGGCTGCGCGTGGATTATCTTGTGCAGCCAATGGTCGGTAGCGGGCATCTTGCCCTTTCCCGTCCGCTCATTGATGCCCAGCGGGAGGGTCGCAATGGTCTCGGAGATCAATCGCGTACATGCCCACACAGTGGACAGGCGCAACAGCTTCTGATCAGTAAGCACCGCGCCACTGACGTGGATGACCGGCCCGGCCCCGCCTCCACCGACACTCGGCAGGAGCCAGCCGAGCACAGTGGCTCGAACTCGCCCGAGCGCTGTTCTCTTTGGTTTGTTCATCTTCCTGCCTTAACGAGACCGCTTAAGAAGCCGTCCATGTCGCCCAGTGCCACAGCGCTCAAGCTCACGCCCGTCGCCATCAGAAGGGATGCCATGTCGTCTATCTTTTCAGTGGATTTGCGCTTGTCAGGCGCGTTGTTCAAGTTCTGATCCTGTCTGGCCACCAGGTTGGAGGCGTTCCAGTTCAGCACCGGGTCATTGCCGTGAGCCAGCCGGCCAGCCATGTAGTGCAGCTCCAGGTCCTGCATCGCAGGGTGGTAGCTCTGCGGGCCTTGCCGAAATAGCTCCATCGGCACGCTGGCCTGCTTGAGCCGCTGCGTGAGCTGGGGTGCATTCCAGTTGTCATAAGCCAGCAGCTGCAGATTGAAGGTCTCTTTCACCTCCAGAACCTTGGCTTCGATAGGCGCGTAATCAATCACCTCGTCGCCGCATTCGATCAAGAGTCCCGCCTCGACCCAGGCCTGATAGGGCACCAAGCCACGCGCTACCCGTCGCCGCGTTGCAGCTGGCGGCACCCAGCGCCAGCCATAGGTATAGAGCCAGCCGTTCAAGCGCCACACCAGCCGCAATGAGGTCAGGTCATTGGTGCTCGATAGATCGAGGCCGCCCCAGCAAGGCACCGTACGCAGCATGTCCAAATCGACAACGCCGCTGCACTCGCGCCATTTGGTGAGGTTCACCCAGCCCCCTGCGACCGATGAGGGCCGGTTCAGGCGCTTGATCTTGAATTCCCCGTAGGTGCCTGGCTTTTCCTTTGCCTCGATGGCCGCCTTGCGGATCTCGATCAACAGCTTGGGGTTGACCTCCATCAGGGGATTGGCTTTGTGCCAGGCCTCCTCATCAAAGTCATCGTCCGCGTCGGTGCCCAGGTCCTCGCTCTTCTCATCCACCGCGTAGTAAATCGCCAGATAGTGGTCTGCCTGCACCAGGCCGCGCAGCACCTTCTTGGCAAACTCTCGCTCCTCTGCCCATGGCCCTGGGCTGTCATAGCCCTCAGTGGTCAGGTACAGCCAAAGCGGATTACCACGGGCGCCAGCCGCCGACTTCAGCACGTTCAGCAGGTCATGGCTTTTGTGCGCGTGCAGCTCGTCCAGGACCGTGCAAGAGGGGTTTAGACCGTCCTGCGTACTGGCCTTAGCGTGCAGCGCCTTGAAGGTGCCGCCGTTGCAGTAGCTGGCGATGGCCTTGGCGTAGGCCACCATGTTGAAGGCCTCGCGCAGGTCGGAGGTCTTTTCCACCATCCGCTTGGCCACCTTGAAAACGATGCTGGCCTGGTCGTAGGTTGTGGCTGCGGTGATGACCTGCGGCCCCACCTCCTCCTCGCACACCTGGCAGTAAAGCGCTATGACTGCTGCCAGTGTGCTCTTGGCGTTCTTGCGGGCGATGGCAAAGAGCGCCGTTGTGAAGCGGCGCGTGCCATCCAGATTGCGAAAGCCAAAGAGCTGGACGAGAAAAAACACATGGGACTCATGCAAGACGATGGTCGGCGTCTCCCACTTCCCCTCTACGTGCGGCAGCTTCTCCCCGAAGTCACAAATATCGTTCGCATGCCAAGCATCGAACTTGAATGGCGCATCCTTCTTCTTGGCACGCTCTAGGTCATCAAGGAATCTCTGGGCAGCCAGCCGCATCCAGACACCGAAGCGCTTGCGGTTCTTGGGGTCCAGGGCCTTTTTTGCGTAGGCCTTTGCAACGGCCACAAAGTCTTTATCGTGCGTATGCTCGCTTTCCGTTTTTCGTGAAGGCATTTGTTGTCGGCCCTTCCCCCATTGGCTTTACCTTGCCCTGGGCTACCGGCGTAAGGCCGAAATCGTTTATCAGGTTGCGCAGCTGGCCGACCATGGACGCATTGGGCGCCTCGCCGGCCGCGTACAGCTGCACGGTCTTTCCATGCAAAGCACACAGGTGAGCCAGGGCCTGCAGCCCGGCCTCGGTCAGCAGCTTGTTAGCCACCAAGATTGGCGCCAGGCGGTCCCACTCTTTGAACGCATGTGCGTTGGGCAACCAGTCGGGCGCCTCCGGAACATCGGTGATGGTCGGCAGGTCTAGGACGTTTTCAGGCTCTCGGTCTTTGCGATCCGTGCCCGCGATGGCCTTGAGATGGGCGGGCTTCCTTCCGGGTCCAGGCATGAAGCACCTCCCCTCCAAAAATTGAAATTTCTATCTTGACCGTGCGAAAAAAGTGTTCCGTGGTCGGTACTGGGTGGAGAGGCCCTAAGGTTTTGACCCACCCCTCCCCTCGCGTTGATGCGCCCCGTTCTCATTCCGTCCGCCCGGTCGGCTCGGTCTGCCGGCCTGAGGGCGGCGCTCACTCGTCCACAGGGAAGCCATCGAGCCCGATCCTCACTGCTGGCCTGTGCCCCTTCTGCAGCTTGGTGAGCTTCTTGTGGCACTCCCTGTTCACCGCCCGCAGGTTGCCGGGGTCATCGGGGTTGCCTTGTGCCTTCCCAGTCTTGAACCAGGCCTTGGGCTTGATGTGGTCCACCTCATGGGCCGGTAGGGGCTGAAAGAATCCGCCCTTGCAGTCTGGGCACTGGCACAGGTAGCCATCACGCTCCAGGATCTGCAGCCGTAGCTTGTCCCACTCAGTCCCGTATCCCCGAACGTGTCTGCTTGTCTTGCTCCATGCCATGCAGCCTCCTATCGGGTCGCATCGTCGAGGCCATAAGCGGGAATAGACACCTGAGCCTGGAGAGAGAGCTTGGTTTTCAAGCCGTGTGCTACGATTGTTGACGTTTTATTACAAACGAACCAAATTCATACAACCTTAGGCGCACATGACCTCTTTATCTACCAATCGCTCTCTTTGCAATCTGGCAGGTTCTGTCCTGCTCGGTTTCTTTGCCAGCTCAGCTATGGCTCAAACGTGTACTCCTGTCACCACCTCAGGTACTTACAACGGTGTTGATGTCACGGTGGCGCTAACCAATACGGCTGTATATGGATCGCCGTTCGAAAGCTGCGGTGTAACCTCTCCTGCTGATGCAATTTATGTTGCCGGTGGACAGGACAACTCCACAGTGGTTTACTCGTTCTCCGCACCCCAAACATCTGCACGCTTGTTGATCACTGGCGCGAACTCCGGAGAGTCAGCGACCTTCTCACTCAATGTTGGTACTCCAACTGTCTCCGTAAACGCTAGCAGCTGCACGCCTCCCATCTCCGGCTCAACAGTTACCTTCCCAGGATCCAATGATGGTGCGGACTTGCAGGTGGCCGGTTCTCAACCATTCACCACCCTCACCATTGATGTTCCCGCCATTAGCCAAGGTGGCAGCCTGCTGAATCTTTGCGCAGAGTCGATTGCAGCTGCTCCACTGACTCCTCAGGAGATCAACTTCACCTCGACCGCACCTAGCCCAGCAATCGTTGGTGCAACTTACGAAGTAGCTGCAACAGGCGGCGCATCCGGCGAGCCAGTTGTTCTGGCCATAGATGCCTCAGCATCTGCTGTTTGCTCGATTGCAGGAAATACGGTCAGCTTGCTTGCTGAAGGCACTTGCGTAATCAATGCTGATCAGGCGGGCAACGCAACATATGAAGCCGCGCCACAAGCTCAGCAATCATTCTCTGTGACCGCAGCCCCCGTGATTCCTCCACAAGCAGCTACACCAGTCCCGACACTGGGAGCCTGGGGTCTGGCAATCCTGACCTCGCTGTTTGGCGGCTTCGCCTTCATGCGTCAACGTCGCAAGTCCTGATCTCCTGATCGCTTGAAGAAAACCTCTTGGCTTACGATGGGAGTTCTTACACAACCATCACCATGAGGAATATCTATGGAATTTGAGTCTTTTGACGATGTCAAAAAGTTCGCCAGCTACATCAATAGTGAGAAAAATCACTTGCTAGGCTTGGTCAAGGCCCAACAGTTGGTAATCACCGCATTGGTTCAAACTCACCCCAATCATGCGAACTTTCAGCTTTACCTTAGCCGCCTTCGCGACGCGGCTGAGCTTGGGCAGATTGATATGCAGGCGACAGGACCGGATGGCGATGTGTATCGGCAAGCAATTGATATGTATGCAGGTCTGAACGCAACCAGTCAATCCATTGACCCGCTCGCGGAATTGGGTCATAAGAATTCTTAGGCCTTGGACACATCCACAGGCCTATCTTTTGTCTTAGGCTCATGGCTTGCTCCTCAGTGCTGCGGCCATCAGTGCTTCTGCCCACAGGGCCAGGGCATGGGGCAAGTGGGACCTGAGCACTGCATAGAGTGGGCTTGGGATAGCCTCCCGGTCCGACACCATCGGGGGGTTGGCTATGCGGTAGCCCATGCGTTGATAGTGGCGGCGCTTCTTGGTTCTCATCGAGGCCATGTGCTCAGCCCTCCATTGAGCGATCAGGTGCGGCGCGCATCACCTGGTTGTCTTTCTCGACTTCTGCAGACCAGGCCCGGATCAGCTCAGGGGTGAGCACCACAGAGATAGTCACAGCCTCTAGGGCATTCGGCGCCAGGCTGAATACCACGGGGGCTGCCACTTGAGGCTTGGTCGCATAGATTGCGCGCATCAGGGCATGGGCGTTTGATGTTTGTGGCTTGGTGGTCATTCGACCTCCTGCACTTCGGCCTTGATAGCCTTGCGGGCCAGCCACTGTATGGCTGAAGCACTTGGGGATTGGCCAACCACCCAACTCGCTGCGCCAACCACGTACATAGCGGGGTTAAGCCACCAAGCACGATGAACGGACAGGCTGACGGTTATGAATCTCATGGCTTGTTCCTCAGGGCCGCGGCCATGCAGATGCCGTCGCGCAGGTTATCTGGGTCAATGGCGCACCTTGCAGCTATTGGGTCGGCGCCACCCTTGATGGCTTCTGCGATCAAGGCATGGCGACGCATGGTGCAGGCCACAGGGGAGAGCAGGATGGCTGCCAGCAGCAGAAGACCGAATGCCGTAACTAATGCTTGTCTTGTGTCCATATGCCCGCTCCAAAAGAAAAGCCAGCACTTGGCTGGCCTTGGTATTCGTACCCATCAGACAACCCTCATGGGCTGGGGTTGCTGTTCGCTTCTTCAAGCACTGGGAAGCTCTCAGTAGGAGATGCCGCACCTTCATACCGCTCGGGTGCGGGCCGCGCTTGCTGCAGCTGACATGAAAAAGCCCCGCACTTGGCGAGGCTTGCAATGAATTGAGATGCGACTATCTTCCCTGGCTACTGTCGGCGACTGTACCTCGCTTAACGTGGATTTCGAAAGACCCAACGGTCAGACGATCACCGCCGTGCAATACCTTCCGCTTGATCTTTATGCCGTTCATGACAATCCCGTTAGCGCTGTCGTGATCCTCCACCATCAATACCCCTCGCCGTAGGGAGAATGCACCGTGATCTCGGCTGACACTTGGGTCATCCAAGCAGATTTCGCTGTCGACAAACCGCCCAAAGGTCGTGAAGCCATCCTGCAGAGTGAACGAGCGAAGCATCTGAGCTTCTTCATGAGTTATGACAATTTCGGCCAACATACAGCCTCCAATAAATGAAGCCTTCACTGTGAGCAGCGGCGGCACTTGAAGAGAGTGCCCAATTGTCGCCCTATTGGGAAATAGACATTGATAACAATAATGAAACCTGAAACGAAAAGAGCCCTCCGAAGTGGAGAGCTCTCTCACTGAGCTTTTGCAGTCACTGCCGCCTCCACATAGGATATGCGACTCTGTGCTGTTGCTCAGTCAATGGGGTGACTGTACCAGACTCCGAGGCTTTGCACAAGCATTGAACGTGTAGTTTCTCAACGTCATTGCGCCAGCCTCAACCACAGCCTCTGCCTGCGTGTCGAAGAAGGGAGTGCGCCAGCAGGTGCTGCCCTTTCGCACCTCGCACGCAGTTCTGCCATCAACTCCCAGAAACTGAACGCGCCAGCCTTCTCGCTCCAACGCATAACGCAGCTGCGCGCCATTTACCGGACTTGCTGCAGTCTTCACATGCTCTTGGCTCCAGGCGTGGGCCAGTACGTCGTCTGGCAGCCTGCGCAGCTGCATGTATCCGTCTATCTGGATCTCCACCTTGCAATCCCGGCAGCGACTGGACCAGCCCATGGTCCAGCTGTTCCATACGCTGCGGTTTTCATGCAGGCAGTGGCCCAGGTAGCGCACGTTCACAAGGCGCTCAGCTTCGGACAATGCTCGATCAGCCTTGTACTCGCCGTCCATGTCACGCTCCTCGGTTGATCAGCATCTGACGCGCATCACGCAGGAGATCGGCCAGGCCCTGCAGGCTGGTGCCCAGCTTCTTGCATGCGCGGCCGGGGCTGGCTTCCTTGCTGCGCGGGTCCATCACATAGCACCAGTTCAAGGCGGCGCGGTGCTTCTCGGGCAAGCCGGCCACCGCCTTGGCCAACTTGACGGCATCCATCGGGTCCATCAACTCGGGAGCAATATCACCAGGCTGACGCAACTGAGGCTCACGCGGCATGCCTCGAAACATGGGGGATACGTCGCGGCGCATCGGACCGTGGCACCACCTCCCCCAGTTGACCAGGCGCGCATCGATTTGCCGGTGTGCTTCGGGCACCGCGTTGAAGTCCACATAGCCCCGGGCGCAGGGGCGCGCTGGGGTGGAAAGTGCTGCTGTCTCTGCAAAGTTCATTCGGGCTCCGTTTCGGTTATTGGGGTTGGGTGTCGTGCTGCTTGTGTGCGGCCATGCGCTCCAGGAGGTCCGCCATGAAGTCATCACACAGCTCTCCCACGGCTTTGGCCTCCAAGACTTCCATTGGCGTGGGAGGTAGCTGGCCCTGCAGGCGCTCTCGGTATTCGCAGAGAACTCGGCGCGCCTGCCGGCATTGGTAATCGGTGCCAACGAAAAGTGGCACATAGTCAGTGCCATGGCCGCGCAGAAAGACTTGCCTGGCCTTCTTCAGCGTCGTGCTAAAGGGCTCCACATGGAATGCATGTTGTGCGCTGCTCCACAGCAGCGAATAGGTCGTATCGTCCTGGGTGAGGTTCATGTGTTTGGCTCCTAGGAGGGGTTGATAACTTCTGGCTGTCCGCTGAATGGGACGTAGGAAACTGCTGCTCGACGTGAGTTGGTGGCAAACTGCTGCGCGGCCTTGTTGAACCAGAGCCACTGGGTGTAGTGCTGGACATCGCCGTTTCGCTGCTTGTGCAACTCCAACTTGGCGTCTGGTTTATCCGGGTCCAGCTCGGAATCACTCTCATCCTTGCGAGCGCTCCAGACCGTGAACACGTTATCTGCGCCGTCGGTGATCTTGGAGGACCCCGCTACATCCAGCTTCCCGGGCCCTTTGCTCTCGTCCGCTCCTTTGCGAGGGTGGGCCACCAGGTGCAAATGGCAGCCATTGCGGCGTGCAAAGTCGCAGATCTTGCGCATGGCCTCTTTTTGAGCAGTCATAGCGCCAGAGCCGTCCTCCGGCACATCGGTCATCATCAAGCTGTCAATCACAAAATGACGGATGCCGTAACGCTTGCTGGCGTACAAGAAAACCGACAGCAGGCGATCCAGGCCCGCGCTTCCTACCACGTTGAACAACCAGATGCGGTCATGCACCCAGCGGCCAATGGCGTCGAGGTATTGCATGGTTGGGCGGTCAAGCCCTGAGGCCTGTTTTGACATTCGCTTCAATTGCCGCTCCGGAGTCATTTCGCCGGAGAACACCATGAAGCGCTCGCCCTGGTCCACCAGGCCAAGCTGCACTTGGGAGAGCATCAGACTCTTGCCGTGGCCGTTATAGCCAGTCCAGACCGTCACTTCTCCATGTCGAAACTCGAACCAATCGAGGTCTTTGTCGAGTCGCAGAACAGGGTCGCGGTCTTCGTTATGCGCTGGGTAGAACAGCGCCTTTACCTTGTTCATGAAGTCGCTGGCCTGTCGCATCTCTTCAGGGTCCATCGGCTGAGCCTTCTCGATGTACTCCTGAAAATCCACGTCAACAGCACCCTTCTGCAAGAACTCGTTGGCGTCCTTCTCGGGCAGCTTCACGCGCTTGCAGCGGTCTATTCCCAGGCGGCGCACCACCTCCTGAGCACCCTTCTCACCGGACTCGTCATCATCAAAAAAGATCAGGATTTCGCTGAAGCGCTGCAGGCGCTCCCAGTCGTTTTCCAGCCATTGATGATTGCCAGCGCCGGCGTTCACCGACAGCGCAGGAATGCCGCACTGATGCAGCGTCATTGCGTCAATTTCGCCTTCGCACAGAGCGACAGTCCGCTCCTTCGGGTCGATCAGATGCCAGCCGAATAGGCATGGCTCTGCGCCGCCCTCCTGCCGCATATCCCGCTTCTCAGCGATATTCCGGTACTTCACATTGACCAGTTCGCCGTCTCGCAGATATGGGAACAAGGCATAGGTCTTGTCGCCCTTGACTTGCTCGGCGATCTTGAACGCGGCAATGGTTTCGTCAGTGAGGCCCCGCGACTTCAGCCACTCCAATGCCCCTGCTTTGGCAGTCTGGCAAGTGGGCTTAGCTGGGCGCTTGAAGTTCGGCTTCTCGCGCTCGGGCATGGTGTCGCGAATACCCAGGTAGTGCTTTGCGTCCCTGAGGGCTTCGGACATTGAGCAGCCTCGTACCGCCATGAACAGGTCCAGCAGATCGCCGGATTCACCGCTCGAAAAGTCGGACCAGACACCAGCTTTGGTCCCCTTCACGCGCACTGATAGCGACTGCCCTGGCTCGCCATTGACGCTACCGACCTTCCACTCCTGGCCAACACGTTTGCCCTGAGGGAGCAGGAACGATGCAACATCGGCGGCGTCCTGAGCCAAGCGCTGAGAAATCTCGTTGGCGTTCATACCGTCGCAGCCTTCCGCTTACCGCCGCTGAACTCATGGGCATTCCGCTCGTAGCACCCTTCGTTTTGGGCCTCCCAACGGTTGGCAAAGCCTGCAGCGGCCACCCAGTCAGGTTTTGGCGCTGCACCGGCTGAAGCATCCATCTCGCCTGGTTTGATCCAATCGGCATGCAGCCCCTGAGAGCCGCGCACACACCAGATTGTCAGGAACTGCTCCAGCCCTATCCCCGCCTTTTCCGCTTCGCGTTTAGCTGCAGCCAACACCGTTTCGGTGACAGGCGCCTTCTTTGCGGCTCGCAGCTTGAGCCAATCTGCCCAGACAACAGGATCTACCCCATCAGGGAGAGAGGGAGCGCCTGCGCTCTCCTTCTTCTTTTTCGTAGGAGACGGAGACGGAGACGGAGACGGAGACGGAGACGGAGACGGAGACGGAGACGGAGACGGAGACGGAGACGGAGACGGAGACGGAGACGGGGCAGAGCCAGATTGCGCTAGTGGGATGCCGCTAGCAGGTTCTGGCAGTGCCATTGGTGTGCCAGTAGCACTATCTGGCAGTGCATCGGGCTTGCTAATAGCAGTGCCAGTAGTAGATTCTGGCAGTGCGTTGGCATCCTTGTGAGGTGCGCCGCCTGCATCTTGGCGCGCTTGGTCCAAACGTGCTGCGTATTCGGGCATCATCCGGGCGGCCTCAGGGCGACCGTGCTGCTTGCACAGTGCAGCCCATGTAGCTTTCTCTGAGCGCTTTTCTGCGCCAGCAGCCCAGGGGTTATGGTCTGCCCAATCGTGGAAGCGGTATGCACCCTCCTCGCCATCAAGGAAGCGTACATCTGTCAGGGCGTTGATAAACGCGCCCTCTGTACCCAACCAGTCAGCCGAGATCTCTAAGTCCTCGGTACTCATGCCCGCCAAGTCGCCGTCTGGCCGATTGGAGGCCGTCCACAGGATCAGGCAAAGTAGGTTGTAGCCAGCTGCTTGGCCCAGCCGGCGGATCAGCTTCTTGGTCTTAGGGTGGTGCGGCAGGCCTGTCGATATTCGAGCGTCTGTGACCATGGCTATCGCTCCATGACCTTACGAATCGCTTCGTAGGTTGCGAAGTCCGCCGTCTCCTTGGCTCCAAGTGCTACAGCACGCGGCAATTCATCAATCAAGCCTTGGACGAAGCGTGGAACATGCTCAATATCGATTTCGACCATTGAAAAGACGCCATCAATTTCCACCGGAAAAGAGACGGCAAAAGGCGTGGCATGGGGCATGCCAATCTTGCGGCCAGGAGCATCAATCACCATGGTTTTGTTACTACGCATCAGCGCCCACATTACGCTTTGCTCTTGCTGTAATGACATTGCTGTCCTTCTTTGTCGCTGTCCAAAATTAGGTGGCTGGGCGGGCGGTGGACAAAACCGTTTTCAATTCGTCGATCTAGCCCGGCCGAAACTCTTACGACTGGGGGGCCTGGTCGTATTCCTGCAACCATTGCGCGTGCTCCAGCTGCTCACGCAGCCCGGCAGCGATGCGCTCTGCCTCAGCTAACTCAGCTTCGAGTTGCTCTACGGTCTTGGTGGAAGTGGTCATGCCGCGGCCTCCTCGCGCATCGAGCGCACCGGCAGATCGACCATGCGCCGCTCACCAGCTGGCTTACCTGCGGCATTGATGGAGCGGGCGGCATGGCGCAAGGCCATCAGCACCGCCTCGGCTTCAGCAATCTCAGCTTCAATCCGCACAAGCTCGTTGTCGGAAATCTTGTTGTCGCTCAGCGCATCAACGAAGGTGGCCGTTACATGGCTGGTTTCCTTCATCAGCTCAGAGATACGCTGCATCGGCTGCAACTCTCCCGCCTGGCTCAACTCACCAATTTCGAAGCGGCCACCGCACTCGGCAGCCACTGCCTGGGCATAGGCGTAGCAGTGAGGGGTTTCCAGCTCGACACACATCCGAGCAATGGCTAGTGCATCCATAGCGCCGAGCTTGTGCGAGACGGCTCCGGAGAGCTCCTTACGCAGCACCTCACTCGTTTTGTTAAGGCGCGGAGCCAAGGACTCCCGGCCACCCTTGTATGCATCCACTGCGTTGCGCAATCCGTCAAAAATGTTCATGTCCGTTTCCTCAAAATTTGGACGTGGACTCGTCAGGCGCTATGCCCGAGGATTGAGCCCATGAAAACGCAAAACACCTCCGCCACCGCCCGCCGCCAACCCCTGCTTGGTGCCCCAATCCACGAATCCCAACGCACTACGTTGAGCACCAACGTGGATGCAAATGGGAAGACCAAGCGGCTGCTGCAAACATCCAAGCTGGAACTCAACTGGTGTCATGGCGAGCTGCTCATTCGGTTCACGGGTTCGGCTGTGGCGCTGGCGAAGGCCGGGGCCTAAGCTGCGGCTGGCTCGGTGAGGTCGGGCCAGAAGAGGTGCCAGTCGTTTGGGCGCAGATCCTTTCGAGTAACAGCCCCCTTTGTGACTTTCTCGATAGCGAAGCAGTGCCTTGCGGGAACTGGGCGCAATCCTTTGACCCACTGATTAACGGCCGCCGCAGTCACACCCAGATGGCGAGAAAGAGCGGCCTGCCCTCCCGCAGCAACACAAGCAGCATGTAGATAATTCATGCTGCAACTTTAGCATTGCTAAGTCAAAAGAGCAAGCCATGCTAAATACTTAACTATGTAGCATTGCTTATGCCTAAAATTTGGACAACTGAAGAAGAAGCCGAACGCCTCCGGCAGCGCTTTGCCGGCATTCGAAAGGCAACGTTTGCAAGGGAGCACCAAGTACCAGGTGGCGCCTCGATGCTGTCGCAGCATTTAAGTGGACATCGTCCGCTGAACCTGGCGGCAGCGATTGCCTATGCAAACGGGTTCGGTGTCCCATTGCATGAAATAAGCCCACGTCTTGCAGAGGAGGTCGCTGCAGCGACTAAATCAAGTCCTCCTGCCGTGGGCATCACATCGTTGGCACCCACTCCCGAAATGGGCGCTCCCGCCATCCATGTGCCAATCCTTGCAAATGCAGCAAGCATGGGCCCAGGCGCCGATGTAGAGCATGACGACATACTGGTGGGGACGATACCTCTTTCCCCAGATTGGATCTCAAAGCGCATCCGCCCCAGCTCCAGCAGCGCCCTTCGCTTCATCCACGCCTATGGGGATTCGATGTCCCCCACGTTTGAAGACGGGGACATCCTCCTGGTGGACACAGGGAAAAACGATCCCTCTGGAGCCGATGGTGTGTATGTGTTGGCCACGCAGAAGCGCTTGTTCATCAAACGCGTCACCGAGCGCTTTAATGGTGGACATGATGTCACCAGTGACAACGTCAATGTCAAGACAGTTCAGGAGCTGAACGGAGATAGCGAAATCACTGTTTTGGGAAGAATTGTCTGGGTATGGAATGGCAGGAAGCTGTAACCAATAGAGAGCTGTTCACAACCGCACGAGCCACCCTCAGAGGTGGCTTTTTCATGGTCATCCGGGTTTCAGCCATGATTTTTAGCTTTGCTTTCAATTTATACAGCATCGCTATTGACAATAAAATTTAGCATTGCTACATTACACTCCATCGCAGCAACGAAAGCGAAACGACCCCGGCAAGCGATACGAAGCCGGTAAGCCCTACAGGATGCAGCGGGCGGGTCCAGCTCCAAAGGGAGCACAGCAGAAGTTGCACCAGGCGATGGGTGCCAGTGATCGAGCGAGCCCCCTCCATTTCTTTAAAAAGTCAGCCGCCGATGTTGCTTGCCCTACCTGTTGGGCATTCGTCCGGCCAATTGCACCAGCGGGCACGGCCGCTGCTCTGCGCGGTGCCCAGCCGTAGCCCAGCAAGGCTCAATTGGTGAGGGGAAGACGCCCGAGAACAGAAACGGTCACGCTGAGTGGAATTTCAGCTCCCTGCCCTCTCCGGAGGGCGGAAAACCAAGTCACTTCGTTTGAGGTGGCTTGACTTTCCAGACAAGCAAAGCACCGACCAGAAACGACGTGTAGATCTCGGCATTGCAAAGCAACGAAACGCGGTCAGTCCTTTGGAGACAGAGGATTGACCGGGCCTAGTTCTCTTTTAACCATTGGATCGCGCTCGTGCCTTTATCCGTAACGCTTTTCCAGGCTTGCCCACACTCTGGACAGCTCCAGTTCTGCACACGCATGCTAATGGTCCCCCTGGACACTATCCCGCCTAGCATGACCGACTCCCACCCGTGAGTTGGGCGTGCCTCAATGGCTTTGCATTGACCGCATCCTTCATCGCTCATTGCCACCTCCTTTAAGTTAGGGAATGCATCCTAAAGGCCGAAGGCAAAGAATGAAAGATTTGCGGATTTTTTTCTGGGTAAGTCGGTTCCTCATTTTTTACGCCGGTCCATGCGCGTCCTCCTCCGCGTTTGGTTCGCCCCTCGGGGCCCGGCACCCTTCAACCCAGCCCGCCCTGAGCGGGCATTTCCATTTCTGGAGCCCAACATGGCTGAAAACAACTCTTCCGCTCCCTTCCGTTGCGGAAGCTGCGGCGCCCCCGTAGAACGCGAACCACAGCCAGGCGAAGGCCTGCCCTGCGGCCACTGATAACCCGCCCACCCGGGCACTGACAACGGAGCCGCTATGGCCGAACAAATCACCCTCGCCTACCGACTTTTCACCATGCGCCGCTGGGCCGGCGCCAGCTGGACTATGGCAGCTGCCTGGGCCTGTGGCCTGGTCTGGCGCAACGCGCGCAACGACCGCCGCGCCATTCTGGACCGCCGCGCAGAAATTGAACGCGCTGCCCGCCAGCGCCTGTGACCCTAACTCGGAAACCAACTATGTCGAAAAAGCCCATGTTCATCCCCAACCCGGACGGCAGCGAAGGATATCTCCTCAACCTGGCGGGTGTGCTCCTGATGACTGGAGATGTAATCTTTGGCGATCCTGCTGAAACCACTCCGACAGGCCGCGCAAACGCTATGCGGATGGTTGAGCGGATCCTGCAGGAAGCGGAAAAGCGCGGCTTCAAGCACACCAGCACAGTATGGAATCTGATGCGCTGCAACGAGCCGAACCGGCGTTTGGCTAACCTGGCGCAGGAGGCCACGGACTTGATCCCCAAGGATGTCCAGGTGCAAATCATGCGGGAGGAGTTGAGCAACGCACGGGCCGGCGTGAGCGTGATGCCACCGCTGCTGGCAGAAAAGCATCCAGGCAAGCATGAACCAGAGAGCAACCCAAGATTTCTGCGCCCTGGGCCAGATGGAGTTGACCCACGGTTTATGGCAGCCGGCCAGGAGCTGAAGCGTATCGCAGAGAAAGAAGGCGAGGACGCGATCCACAAGCCTGAACACGCGCACCTTTACGCCAAGATGATGCGCTTCGCACCCAAAGACTTGCGCGAGGAGATGGAGGCAAAGGCACACGAATTGGGCCTGATACCAAAGCCCACTCATGTTGGTGAAGACGGCCAGGCCCTTTACTCAGTCGAACAACTGGCCAACGCCAATGGCGTCAGTCTCACCGAGATGGAGCAGTTCATCGTGGATGCAGACATCGATCCAGACGACTTGCACAGCGGCCCTGTGTATCCACTGCAGTGAGCCAGCCATGGCGCGCAAACTGGCTAGGCCGGCTTTGTTGCCTTCTTTTTCAGATTTTCGGCATGGACCACTGAATCGAAAAAAGACTCCTGTTCACGCAAAGCAGATGCAAGCTTTGAAGCCTGGGGATCTATAGATTCAACGCGCATGATTTTGGCGACCGCTTCTTCTAGACCTGGCGTCCCTCGACCCGTGAGTGATTTCGCAAAGTCATAAGCATCAGCGAGCGCATCTGTGCGTCGCTCAGGTTCTAGCTGCTCAAACAGCCTTATGACGTTGTTCGCGAGCATTGTCCTGATGCCGGCGCTCATGATCTGTTCAGACTCGAAGCGCAATGCAGCCCTTCTCAATGAATCCTCGAATTCGGCTTTGGTGACGAGCCCCTCCGAGCTTCTATAGCTGGCTTCCAATCTTGAAGCGACTTCAGCACTTAAAGAACGATTGTTCTCAGACGCAGAAGATTGCAGCCGATCCTTGAGGTCGGCTGGCAAGCGGAGGTTAGTTTGTACATCTTCAGAGGCCATCTACCCATTATCCAAGCAAAGTGCTTGCACGCAACCAAGCAGAGTGCTACATTCAGACCAAGCAAAGTGCTACATGAAAGGAAATCACATGGCACAGCGCGACACACAGACCAATCTTCGCCTTCCACTGGAGCTGAAGAAATGGCTTCAAGAACAAGCAGATAGCCAACATCGAAGCCTTTCCGCTGAGGTTGTCATAAGGCTTGAATCAACCCGAATCCAAGCGCCAGATGCGCAGAAAGGAAATGAAAAGTGACTCAGATACAAAGCCCCATCCATTGGGAATGCTATGTAGTCAAGCCCGGTGTTCCAGAAGGAACGGCCAATGTTGTAGACCTCCGAACCCTGCCCGAAGAGGTCAAGGTGGCCATCATCCAGGCAGCAATCAATGTGGGCTTTCGGTTCGGAAACGGCCAGTTTGACGATCTTCAGGAGAACTCCGAAGAAGAGGATGCCTTGGCCGAACTAGCCAGTGCCGTGGACGAAATCCGCCCGCATATGCACTCCGTCAACCTGATTCCCTCTGTCTGAAAGGAAGCCCGCAATGAGCAAAATCGTCAAGATCAACAACACCGACCTGCAGGTGATCGAGTACCAGGGCCAGCGCGTGGCCACCCTTGCACAGATTGATGCGGTGCACGCCCGCCCTGAGGGCACTGCTGGCCGCAATTTCCGTGAGCACAAACATCGTTTGGTTGAGGGAGAAGATTTTCTGAAAGTAGGCGCCGACGAATTTCGTCGTCACCTCGATCCATCCCACTCCAAGTTCGCCAGCGAGGATGTGGTGCTCATGACCGAGCAAGGCTATCTCATGCTGGTGAAGTCCTTCACCGACGATCTGGCCTGGCAAGTACAGCGCCAGCTCGTCACCGGCTACTTCCGCGCCCAGCAGATTGCAGCGCCGCCCAAAACTGCCCGCATTCGCGGACGCACAGCGCTGGAGCAGGTCAAGCTCATCAACTTCGTGGGCGATGCCATCAAGAACGTACCTGGCATCCGCCTTGGCCGACTGGCGGCGGCGAAGCTCAAAGCGTTCTCCGAGCAGACGGGTCTGGATTTCAGCGACTTTCGCCGCGCCCTCCCCGCACTGCCGCTCGATCAGATGGTCCACTTGAACCCTACCCAGATTGGGCAGCGCATTGAAGCGCAGACAGGCCGGGCCAAGGTGAGCGGCCAAGCAGTTAACAAGGTACTGCTGGCATTGGGCCTGCAGCGCAAGGTAGAGGACGGCTACGTTCTGACAGAGGCCGGCACCAAGTATGGCGAGATCCACGATTACAAAGCCGAGAACGATCATTCCGGCCTGCAGATCGACTGGTATGAGTCTGTCGTCAACGTGGTGCGCGACAACCTGCCCGCCGAAACAACCAAGCGCAAGACCTCCAGCAGCTCCGCACAGTCTGGCCCGCAAGGCTCTGCAGCCTGACCCACCAAAGACGAAACCCCTAAGCGCTCTGACCTGCTCAAGGGTTTCTAGACCCGCCACTCTTTCACAAGGACCGAATCATGTCCGAGATTATGACGCCTCCCAAGGTGGAGGCCAAGCGTAGCCCTGCGCGCCAGCAAGCGAAGCACAGCGATCCAGTGCCACCGCAGCGCACAGAGGCCGAGCGCTTGCAGAAGGAAGCTCTGCAGATCCTCCACTACCTCTGCACTGAGCTGGCCCAGGCTGAGCTGCGGGACATGCCACATGCGCAGGCAGAGGCAATCGAGTGCGATACGGTGCTGTTCAACTTGCTCAACCCGGAAGAATCGGACAGCCCTCAGATGGGCACCTTGGCAAGCCTCGTGATGTTGCGCCAGTGCGTGCAGAACACCTTCGCATGCCTGGAGGCTGCAGCGGGGCCAACAGTGCCTGTCGCAGCTGCCACTGCTGCACTGCTGGAGCATATCGACCAATACGCCGAGCGGCTGCACTCAGCAATCTCGGGCCTGCCTGCAAGCCTCGAAGATCTCCGGACCTTGACTACCTTCGCAGGCATCAGGACCTTCCGGGATCGGCCGACACCGCCGATCCGGCGTGTAGAGCAAGCACCGCCACCAGGCAAGACCCATGCTCAACAGCGTCGCGTGCTTGAGTTCGTCGCCCAGCAGGCAGGGACTGTAAACGAGTTGCTCATGCAGATGCAGGCCGACTCAAAGATCAGCTACGAGAGCCAGGTGTTGCTTGGTGGGGCTCAGGCCCTCACTCAATACATTGGCGCAGCTGCGGATGATGCGCTGGGCGGCGACATCGTCGGGGACTTCGAGCGCTGGACCTATCGTCCAAATTTCGCGAACGCGGGCAAAGGAGCAGCAGCATGAATGCCGTTCTTGAAAAGCCTCCAGTAAAAGCTCGCGGCCGCAAGGCGGCGCCAGCCGCACCAGCCCCTGTGCCAGTTCGACTTGCTTCTACTGATGCAACCCTGTTCGCAGAAGTGGGCGACTTCCTGGCTCAAGCCAGTGGCACCGATGAACCGCATGGTTTCAGCGGCGACTCAGATCGTCTGCTGAGCATTGGAGCAATGATCGCGCTTGATACCGCAAAAGGTAAGTACTCGAACACGAACGCAGAGAACACAGCTTACGACGTGGCGGCATGCATCAACGCGGCTCGCCTTGTGCCTGACGATACTGAGTCAGTCGAACGAACCATAAACATCCACTGTGCATCCGAGCGTTTAGCAGCCATAACAGGAAGTGCTATTCATCAAATCATCTTCACCGATGTGCCGCGTCCTACTCGAGATCCTGCGCCAGCACCTTCAGCTGAGGCAGCAATCAGCCACAAGCGGTTCACCGAAGAGCAGCTGAAAGAGCTGTATTGGCGTGCATACGTGTTTATGGATTGCGCCTCCTCCGTTCTGTTTCACTACGCCGAACACGCAGATGACTCTGCAGTGTTTGCAATGAGAGACCTCTTGGATGTCTATCTCAAAGAGGCCAAACGGCGCTTTGATGACGAGAAATTGGGCGACCTAGTATCTGGCGACATGCCAGATCTATCCTGCGACCTGGACCGAGTAATAGCTCTGATCGGATCCTACGCCACGAACACTGATGACGGTGTGCTACACGGCGTGGAACATCTGCTATCCAGCGCTAAACGGATCGCTGATGGTGATGAGGGGGTACTGGGATGAGTAGAAGGACAGCCAAAAAACTGCAGGCCATGCCGGTGAGCGAGCAACCTGCAGGTGCTGCGATCTTGCCGAACTTAAATAAGGAACAAGGAACATGAGCAGCATAGAACTCGAAGCCCCTCAGCCCGTTTATCTCGCTGCCGATCGGTATGTGACCATCCGCGTGTACTCAGCCATATCTGGATTCACCATCAAGGCCATCCAGCGCAAGATCGAGAGCGGTGTCTGGATACAGAAGCGCGAATGGGTCCGTGCCCCAGACGGCCACATTTTTATTGACAGAGAAGGAGTCCAGCAATGGCTGACACGCGGGGTGTAGAAATTCGCGAGAGCAGCATCAGGCTGTCTTTCGCATTCGAGGGGAAGCGACAGCGCCGCACGCTCATGGTCGACGGAGTGGCGATGTTGCCTACGCCGGCGAACGTGAAATACGCGCACCGCTTGATCGCAGAGATCCGGCTGCGCATTCGTGCTGGCTCATTCAGCCTGGCCGAATACTTTCCAGAAGATGGAACCGTAGCGCGTGGCGGCACTGTCGCTGACCAGCTCGATCAGTGGCTGGCAGCCCAGAGCATCGAGGAATCGACCAAGGCGGGATACTCCAGTGCTATCAAGTTCTGGAAGCCGCTTGTGGGACAGATCGCGATGACCGCCCTTCGGCACTCCGACATCCTCAAAGCCCTGCGCACCCGCCCCGACCTGAGTGGCAAGACTGTCAATAACTATGTGTCTGTGCTGCGTGCAGCCATGCACCTTGCAGTCCTCGACCGCTTGCTCAAGGAGAACCCGGTCGCGGCCATCGAGAATGCCAAATGGCAGAAGGAGCCGCCGGACCCATTTGACCGAGAGGAAGTTGACAAGATCATCGCCTATGCGCAGGAGCACTATGACCCGGCCGTGGCCAACATGATCGAGTTTCGCTTTTTCACTGGGGTGCGCACCAGCGAGATGGTGGGCCTTCAGTGGACCTCAATCGACTGGAACAAGCGGCAAATGTTGGTCCGCGAGGCGGTGGTCATGGGCATCCGCAAGCAGACCAAGACGAACAAGGCTCGGATAGTGGCGCTCAACAGCCGAGCTTTTGCCGCCTTGGAGCGGCACCGCACAGTTCTGCCTCGCGCCAACGTGATGGCGATATCTGAGGTGGGAGATACCACCCATGCGGAAATCAAGAGGAAGGGCCAGGCCGACAACAGCACTGCGTTCCTGGATCCACGGTATGGCACCCCATGGATTGACGAGCGAGCTTTCCGCCGATCTTTCTGGACGCCGGCACTCAAAGCTTTGGGAATCAGGTATCGGCCACCCAACAATGCCCGGCATACCTTCGCAACCATGCTGCTGATGGCCGGGGCCACCCCAGCCTATGCAGCTAAACAGATGGGGCATTCCGTGGAGGTGTTTTTGTCGGTCTACTCCAAGTGGATCGACGACGGGCACGGGGACCTAGAGCAGGCCAAACTAGAACGCTTTATTGGTCAAAACTCCCCTGCAACTCCCCAAGAGCAGAAGAAAGGCACAGTCTGAAATTGAAAAACCCTTGCAGGTCATTAACTTGCAAGGGTTTCAATTTGGGGTGGCTGATGGGGCTCGAACCCACGACAACAGGAATCACAATCCTGGACTCTACCAACTGAGCTACAGCCACCGTGTTGGGGAAGACGTGATTATAGCCAGAAATTTGGCCCCTCTCATGAAATCTCCGTTTTTATGAAATTTTTGTTTCCGCGGGGCGTGGCACCTTGATCTGTACCTTGAAACGCTCCTTGAGCATTTCGTAGTACGCCAGGGTCTCGGCATTGGCCTGGTAACGCTCAAACTCCTGCTTTTGGCGCAGGCGCAGCTCGGCAGAGTCTTCGCCGCGCGGTACGACCTTGTTCACGCGCACAACGGTGTAGCCATCGTTGCCCAGGTCCACACCGACCCAGGATGCGGCGTCGCCGATCTTGGCATGCATGGCGGCATTGAGGACGGCTGGCACCTGGCCCTTGGCATCCTGGCGCGACACGACGATGGGGGACGCCAGCTTGGCGCCCGCAGCATCGGCCTTCCAGGCTTCGAGCTTGGCTTGTGCATCCTGGCGCGCGAGCTCGGCAGACTTCTGGGCCACAAAGAGGTCATGGGCCTTGGCCTTGACTTCTTCAAACGGAAGGATGCGGGCATCGAAGTGCTCCACCACACGGCCCGAGGCCAGGGTGCTGGGGGCCACTTCAATGGCTTCGGTGTTGCGCTTGTTCTGCAGCGCATCGCTGGAGAACAGCGCTTCCAGGAAGGTCGGGTTGGCCAAGGCGCCGGTCGCGCCTGGCGCAGCCGTGCGGGTAACATGCTCGGCCTTCTGGATCTTCAGGCCCAGCTTTTCAGCCACGGGCTGCAGGCTGTCGGACTGCTCGAACACCATGTTGGAGAAGGTCTCGGCCACTTCGGCGTACTTGCGCTGCACCTGCTGGGCCAGCACTTCGGTCTCGATCTTGGCGCGCAGCTCTTCAAAGCTGGGCGTGCGAGGCGTCTTCACTTCACCCATCTTGATGATGTGGAAGCCGTACTCGGTGCTCACCAGGTCGCTGATATCACCCGACTTCAGCGCAAAGGCGGCGTCTTCAAACGGCTTGACCATATCGCCAGGCTTGACCCAGCCCAGATCGCCGCCGCTGTCACGCGAGCCGGTGTCTTGCGAGTTCTTCTTGGCCAGATCGGCAAACTGCGCAGGATTGGCCTTGGCCTGGGCGAGCAGCTCCTGGGCGCGTTGCTTGGCCTTGTCACGGTCCGCTGCAGACATCGAAGCGGGCGCATCAATCAGGATGTGGCTGATGCGGCGCTGCTCCTTGTCCATGAAGCGGCTCAGATTTTCCTTGTAGTAGGTACGCAGGTCGTCTTCGCTGGGCTTGATCATGCCCTTGACGGCTTCGGCATTCAGCACCACGTACTCGATCGTGGACTGCTCCTTCTGGCGGAACAGCTCCTGGTTGCTCTTGTAGAACGCTTCCACATCGGCATCCGTGGTCTTGACCTGGGACGCATAGTCCTTGGCGGCGAACTGGGCCAGCTGGATCTCACGCTGCTGGTAGAGCGCATCGACCGCCAGCTTGGTTTGCTCGTCGGTCGCAAAGGCCGTGTTGGACACACCGCCCAGCACCTGGCGCGCAGCGATATCGCGGCGCATGCCCGCTTCAAAGCCTTCGGGCGTCATGCCTTGCGCACCCACCAGCGCGCGGTAGGCATCCACGTCGAGCGAGCCATCGGGCTTTTTCAGCGCGGCGATCTGCGGAATCTCCTGCAGCGCGCGCACCAGCGAGGCATTGTCCACCGTCAGGTGCATTTTTTGCACCGCGGCATCGATCACCTGGTCACGCACCATGCGCTCCAAGGTCAGATAGCGGGCCTCGGGGCCATCCATCCACTTGGCGTCCATGTTGGGGTCTTGCTGGCGCATGCGGTCCGAGGCAACACGGTGTGCATTGTCCCAGTCCATCTGCGTAATGTCTTTGCCATTGACTTTGGCGACCACCGGGCTCTTTTCGGTGAAGTAGTTCTGGTTCACTCCCACCAAAACAAAAGACAGAATGATCAGCAAGAACAGCGGATACATCAGCACCTTGGAGTACTTGCGGATGGTTTCAAACATCGTCTAACTTTCCTGAGGACAAAAAAAAAGGCGAACCCTCATTCGCCTTTATTCGGTTTTCACTAGGTGGCGCGGGCTTGCTGCCTGGTCCGAAGCGCCTACCCATGGCTTGCAATGGATGATTTCTCATTGCAAATCAATCAGATACAGCCTCAACCAACGGAGACAACCCACCCCCTGTCAAATAGGGCGTGCAACATGCGTCTTGGCAACGCACGAACGTCGAAACAGCAAGTGTACAGCGAAAGAGTTTTTGATCCCTATGAGGGCCAGGGGCGCGTTAGGGAATACGGGATTTTTGACGGTTCAGAGGGCCGAAATGGCATCGATGCGGCCGCCCCCTCACTGCCGTGCCATCGTCAGGCGCAGGATGCCGGTTCATCAGCTACACCGCAGCCAGGCCAGCCATCCTAGGCGTTTGAGGGCAACACCAGCAACGCACCAGAACCACATTCCTTGGCTTGCTATCCATCCAAATGAGATGCGAGACCTAGAAACTTCCGCGCGGCTCGGAGAAGCCTGGAGGGACCGCACCAATGCATCCGTTTTGCCCGAATGATGCCAATGGCATTATCGCCAACAAGGCAGCGATTGCCCCATGCATGTGGGCAGGCTTATTCCACCGCCCCTTTAACCCAAGTCGGCCAAGCCTTATCGGTGCCATGCATGCAGACCTGCACCGTTTCAAGGAATCGCACGGGTGGCAAATGGCGTTTTTGGGTCGGCTGAGGCGCCCTTTGCGTCCATTTCAGTTGGCGAATGGACAAAGAAAAAACCCCTTAGATCACTCTAAGGGGTTTATTTTCTTGGTTAATGTGGTGGGTGCTGACGGGGTCGAACCGCCGACCTACGCCTTGTAAGGGCGCCGCTCTACCAACTGAGCTAAGCACCCCACCTGATAACCGAAATTAGTTCAGCGCATCTTTCAATGCCTTGCCTGGACGGAACTTAGGCACCTTGGCTGCCTTGATCTTGATCGCAGCGCCGGTACGTGGGTTACGGCCAGTACGAGCAGCGCGCTTACCAACGGCAAAGGTACCAAAACCTACCAGAGAGACTGTACCACCTTTTTTCAAGGTCTTCTTCACTGCATCAATGGTGGACTCCAGCGCACGAGCGGCAGCAGCCTTGGAGATATCAGCATTGTTAGCAATGTGCTCAATGAGTTCAGTTTTATTCACAAGCAGCCTCTATTAATCAAGAGAGTTAAGGAAGTGTATGTTTCATCCCATTATGAGCAGTTTGTACGCCGTACAACTGTCACAGATTCAAAAACAACACCACTGGCACGAAATTTTCATCTCGACCCCAGCGCCTCTGGAATGAGATGAATTCTAGACGGAATTTCTGGGGGCTCAGGCAAAAAATCACTTTTTTTCGCTGACCAGCACCCGCTTTGCCTTGCAAAAGCCAAGCATCACGGGCCCTGTAGCCTGAATTCCTTGTACAGGCGAGATGCAGTCTACGCCCAAACCTGTGGCGCTCGACTAAGAATCAACCCTAGCCCGGATCTCGGGCAAGGCCTTTTGCAGGTAATAAATCATGGACCAGACCGTGAGCACGGCAGCGCCCCAGATCAGCCAGGTTCCCCAGACACCGGTATCGATGCCGGCCACCTTGCCGTCGTAGAGCAAAAAGGGAATGGCCACCATCTGCACGGTGGTCTTGAGCTTGCCCACCATGTGTACGGCCACGCTCTTGCTCGCGCCAATGCGGGCCATCCATTCGCGCAGCGCCGAGATGGCGATCTCGCGGCCAATGATGATCAGCGCGACAAAGACATCGGCGCGCTGCAGGTAGACCAGGATCAGCAGCGAGGCGCAGACCAGGAACTTGTCGGCGACGGGATCGAGGAAGGCGCCAAAGGAAGAGGTCTGGTTGAGCTTGCGCGCCAGAAAGCCATCGAGCCAATCGGTGAAGGCGAACACCACGAACATGACGGTGGCCCACAGGTTTTTGGTGGCCATATCAAGAGGCGAGTAGTACACGCCGATGATGAGCGGGATCGCGACGATGCGCGTCCAGGTCATGATGGTGGGGATCGTAAAGAACATGCAGCTATTGTGGCACGCAACGGTGCAAATTCAGTGAACCGCACTATTGCCTGTGTGACCGTTGCTGCACGGCCCGTGCCACCCCGTCAATGCAAGGCCTTGTAGATGTCCTCTGCCAAGGCAGCCGAGATGCCATCGACCGTCATCAGGTCATCGACCCCCGCCTCCTCGACCCCGCGCACACCGCCAAAGCGCTGCAGCAGGCGCGCGCGCTTCTTGGGGCCCACGCCGGGGATGTCTTCGAGCCGGCTGCCGCCCACCCGCACCTTGGCGCGCGCCGCGCGCATGCCAGTGATGGCAAAGCGGTGCGCCTCGTCGCGGATCTGCGCCACCAGCATCAGCGCGGCCGAGTCGCGGCCCAGGTAGACCTTGTCGCGCCCATCGCAGAACACCAGCTCTTCCAGCCCGACCTTGCGGCCCTCGCCTTTTTCGACACCGACGATGCGCGAGAGGTCCAGACCCAACTCGGTAAAGACCTCGCGTGCCACACCGACCTGGCCCTTGCCGCCATCAATCAGCACGATGTCTGGCAAGCGGGCCGCGCCCTTGCCCAGCTCGGCGCCACCGGCATCGCGTTGGGCCTCGGCCACCTTGCTGTAGCGGCGCGTGAGCACCTGGCGCATGGCGGCATAGTCATCGCCGCCGGTGATGCCGTCGATCTTGTAGCGCCGGTATTCGCTGCTTTGCATCTTGTGGTGGTGGAACACCACGCAAGAGGCCTGGGTGTTCTCGCCCGAGGTGTGTGAGATGTCAAAGCACTCGATGGTCAACTGGTCGATATCGTCCTGGGGCAAATCCAGCGCCTCGACCAAAGCGCGCGTGCGCGCCTGCTGCGAGCCCTCTTCGGCCAGGAGGCGGGCCAGTTGCAGCTGGGCATTCTTTTGCGCCATCTCCAGCCAGACGCGGCGCTCCTCACGCGGCTGCGACACCGCCGCAATGCGCGTGCCGGTCTGCTGCGACAAGGCCTCCAGCAGCGCGGGCTCCAGCGCCACGCTGACCACCAGCACCGGGGGCGGCGACACCTGCAGATAGTGCTGGGCCACAAAGGCCTCCAGCACGCGCTGCTCCACCGTTTTGGCGGGCCGAACCACGCCGGGCTGGGCACCACCGGGCTGGGCCCCACCGGGCTGGGCCTCATCAGGCTGGCCGCCCGCCTGGTCTGCGGCTACTTCGGCTTCTTCGGCCTCTTCCATGCTGGCGATGGCGGCGCTGTCTTCCACATGCACGGGGAAATACGCGCGGTCACCCAGATGCCGGCCACCGCGCACCATGGCCAGGTTGACGCAGGCCTTGCCGCCCTGCACCTGCACGGCAAGCATGTCCACATCGCGGTCGTCGATGGTCTCGATGCTCTGCTGGTGCAGCATGCTGGCCAGCGCCTTGATCTGGTTGCGGATGTCGGCCGCCTGCTCAAACTCCAGCTTGTCTGAGTGTGCCAACATGCGCGCCTCCAGCGTCTTGAGCAGCGTGTCGGTCTCGCCGCGCAGCATGGCCTCGGCATGGGCCACATCGGCGGCGTAGTCCTCGGGGCTGATGTGGTCCACGCAGGGGGCGCTGCAGCGCTTGATTTGGTAGAGCAGGCAAGGCCGGGTGCGGTTGCTGAAAATGCTGTCCTCGCAGGTGCGCAGGCGAAACACCTTTTGCAGCAGCAAGATGGTTTCCTTGACCGCCCAGGCATTGGGGTAAGGGCCGAAATAGCGCTGGCGCTTGTCGGTCGCGCCCCGGTAATAGGCCACGCGCGGGTAGCACTGGCTGGGGGGCGTGCGCATGTCGCCATCGTGGATGGCCATGCCGGTGATCTTCAGGTACGGATAGCTCTTGTCATCCCGAAAAAGAATGTTGTATTTCGGATGCTGGGTCTTGATGAGGTTGTTTTCCAGCAGCAGCGCTTCGGCTTCGGAGCGCACCACCGTGGTCTCCATGCGCACGATCTTGCCCACCATGTGGCCGATGCGGGTGCCGCCATGGTCCTTCTGGAAATAGCTCGAGACCCGGCGCTTGAGGTTGATGGCCTTGCCCACATACAGCAGCGCATCGCTGGCATCGAAATAGCGGTAGACGCCAGGCATGGCTGGCAAACCAGCGACCTGGGCAAGAAGTTCGGGAGAGTGCACGTGGGTGGGCATGGCGCTATTGTCTTATGCGTTCGCCCCGCCCGCAGCGAAGCGGCCCATCACCCGTGCACGCTCACTGCACAATGCCGCGCTCACGCAGCGCCGCAATCTGCGCGCCGCTCAGGCCCAGGCCCTGCAGCACCGCATCGGTGTCATCGCCCAGGTGCGGCGCGCTGCTGCGGATCGTGCCCGGCGTAGCGGACAACTTGGGCACAATGCCCGGCACCTCCAGCGTATGGCCGTCGCGCGTGGTTTGCGGCAGGATCATCTGGCGCGCGCGGTAGTGCGGGTCTTCACTGATGTCCTTGGCGGTATAGACCTTGCCGGCTGGCACCCTGGCAGCAGCCAGCGCATCCATCACCTGCGCGATGGCGCGCGGCTGCGTCCAGGCGCTGATGGCGGCATCGATCTCTTCAATGCGCGCCACACGGCCCGCATTGCTGGCCAGGTCCGGTGCCTGGCCCAGGTCCGGCCGGCCAATGGTGTCCATCAGCCGTTTGAAGATGCTGTCGCCATTGCCGGCCACCAGCACCCAGCCATCCTGGCAGGCATAGGCGTTCGATGGCGCAATGCCGGGCAAGGCGCTGCCCGCCGCCTCGCGCACCGTGCCAAAGGCGCTGTATTCGGGGATCAGGCTTTCCATCACATTGAAGACCGCCTCGTGCAAGGCCACATCGATCACCTGGCCGCTGCCGCCATTCACCTTGCGGTGGTAGAGCGCCATCATCACGCCGATCACGCCATGCAGCGCCGCCAAGGTATCGCCGATCGACACCCCCACGCGCACCGGCACCCGCCCGGGCTCGGCCGTCAGGTGGCGCAAGCCACCCATGGCCTCGCCAATCACGCCAAAGCCGGGCAGATCGCGGTAGGGGCCGGTCTGCCCATAGCCAGAGATGCGTAGCATCACCAGGCCCGGGTTGATCGCATGCAGCTCCTCGGGCGACATGCCCCAGCCCTCCAGGGTGCCGGGGCGAAAGTTCTCCACCAGCACATCGGCCTCGGCAATCAGCTGGCGGGCAATGTCCTGCGCTTCCTTCTGGCGCAAATCCAGCGCCAGCGATTGCTTGTTGCGCGACTGCACCTGCCACCACACCGATGTGCCATCCTGCAGCAGCCGCCAGTTGCGCAGCGGGTCGCCCGCGCCGGTGGCCTCGATCTTCACGACCTCGGCACCAAACTCGCCCAAGGTCTTGCCGCAGAACGGCCCGGCAATCAGCTGGCCCATCTCGACCACCTTGACGCCTTGTAAAGCCATCGGCCCGGGGGTTGCAGTGTGGGGGTTCATGTCTGTCTCCATGCTTGATCAACTGAAGGCTATTGTGGCCCAGGAGGCAGCGCCAGTCAGTGAAGCCCGGGACTGCACTATCATCGCGCGGGTGATGACCCTCTCCCCTGCTTCCACCCCCACCGCCACATCCTCCACCGTATCCCCTGCCTCCGCGCAGCGCAGCCCAGCGCCGCTGTGGGATATTTTTTGCCAGGTGATCGACAACTTTGGCGATATCGGCGTGTGCTGGCGCCTGGCCGCCGACCTGGCCCAGCGCGGCTGCCAGGTGCGGCTGTGGGTGGACGATGGCAGCGCCCTGGCCTGGATGGCGCCGCAGGGCGCGCCTGGCGTGACGGTGCAGCCCTGGCCCGATGCGGCGCCGGCCAGCGGAGTCGGTGATGTGGTGGTCGAGGCCTTTGGCTGCGAGATTCCGCCTGCCTTCCAGCAGGCGCTGGCCGCGCGTGCGCAATCCCCAACGCAGAAAGCCAGCGTCTGGATCAACCTGGAATACCTGTCTGCCGAAGACTATGTGGAGCGCTGCCACCGCCTGCCCTCGCGCCTGATGAGCGGCCCCGCGGCAGGCCTTACGCGCTGGTTCTTCTACCCCGGCTTCAGCACCGGCACCGGTGGCCTGCTGCGCGAAGCCGATCTGCCCGGGCGCCTGGCGGACTTTTACCGCAGCGCCTGGCGCGCCCGGCATGGCCTGCAAGATGGCGACCTGGTGTTTTCGCTGTTCTGCTATGAGCCCCCGGCCTTTTTGCCCGCCTTTGCCAGCGCTGGCACGGCCACGCAGTGGCTGGTCACCCCGGGCCGCGCGGCGGCGCTGGTGCAGCAGCGGCTGCCCCAGCCCCTGCCCAGCCAGGTTCAGCTGCTGCCGCCCTGCAGCCAGCCGGAATTCGACGAGATGCTCTGGTCCTGCGACCTCAACTTTGTGCGCGGCGAAGACTCACTGGTACGGGCGCTGTGGGCCGGCCAGCCTTTTGTCTGGCAGATCTACCCGCAGGATGACAACGCCCACCATGCCAAGCTGGAGGCTTTTCTGGACTGGCTGGACGCGCCGGGCAGCCTGCGCCAAGCCCATGCGGCCTGGAATGGCATCCCAGGGGCTGGCGGCAGCGTCCCTGCATGGCCCGCCATCACGCCAGCGCTGCTGGCGCAATGGGCCCATTGCGTGCAGGCAGCGCGCAACACTCTGCACAGGCAGCCCAGCCTTGCCGAGCAGCTGATGGCATTTGCGGGCGAAAAATGTTAGAATTGCAGTCTTTGCGCTTATCCGCGCACCCAGCGCCTGCAGGCAGCCGGGTTTGATGGATGCGCACAACGCCGCGGAACATGCTACGGCGCAGCACAGCCCGTCCAACGACACTTGCGCGCCGCCCGTAGTAGTTTGAGCGGCCCCAACACAGGCACTTACTGCTATGAAAATCGCTCAAGAAATCCGCGCTGGCAACGTGATCATGTTCGGCAAAGACCCGATGATCGTTCTGAAGACCGAATACGCACGTGGCGGCCGTGGCGCTGCAACCGTGCGCATGAAGCTCAAGAGCCTGATCGGCAACTTCGGCACGGAAAACGTGTTCAAGGCCGACGACAAGATCGACAACGTGATCCTGGAAAAGAAGGATTGCACGTACTCCTATTTCGCCGACCCCATGTACGTCTGGATGGACCCTGAGTTCAACCAGTACGAAGTGGAAGCCGAAAACATGGCTGACGCACTGAACTACCTGGAAGACGGCATGACCGCTGAAGTGGTGTTCTATGACGGCAAGGCCATCTCGGTCGAGCTGCCCACCACCATCGTGCGCGAAATCACCTGGACCGAGCCTGCTGTCAAGGGCGATACCTCCGGCAAGGTTCTCAAGCCTGCCAAGATCGCTACCGGTTTTGAAATCGCTGTGCCGCTGTTCGTGAGCCAGGAAGACAAGATCGAAATCGACACCCGCACTGCTGAATACCGCAAGCGCGTGTAATGACTGGGCCACAAGGCTCCAGCCAGAACAACCTCCATGCCCCGCGCTGGAGGTTTTTTTTCGACCTCCGCGCCACCGCCTCACCGCGCTAACAGCAGCTGCCACAGGCCATCTGCCGCTGCGCGCATCCAGATACATATTTTTACCCATTAAAAATAGCCAAATATTTTTGCCCCGGTAAAATGACCCACTTATTAAGAGAACAACGAACAAGTGGCCATGACTACCGAGACATTGACCAGCCGGCTGACCATCTTCCAGGGTCACCAGCGCCTGCTGCAAGCCGACCGCCTGACGGTGCTGCGCTATCTGCAAAACCATGACGAACTCCACCCCGGCGGCAGCCTCACCCCCTTGTGGGTGTTTGATGACCTCTCCGGACTGCGCCTGGATCTGAACTGGCGCTCGGAGCTGGCCCCGGCAGCGCAGCCCGCTGCCCAGCTGGACGACGACGCAGCCCCAGCACCCGCAGCACCTGTTGAAGCAGCAGCACACAGCCGCCCTGCACGTGCCGTTGGCCGCCCCAAGCTGGGCGTGGTCTCGCGCGAGGTAACCTTGCTGCCCCGCCATTGGGACTGGCTCAACCGCCAGCCCGGCGGCGCCTCAGCGGCCTTGCGCCGCCTGATCGATGACGCCCGCAATGCCCATGCGCAGCAGGATTCGCAGCGCGCAGCGACCGAGGCCACCTACCAGTTCATGCAGGCCATGGCGGGGGATCTGCCCGGCTTTGATGAGGCCTGCCGCGCGCTGTTTGCCCACAAGCAATCGGCGTTCTTGCTGCAGACCCAGGCCTGGCCCGATGATGTACAAGCTTATCTGCACCAGCTCAGCCGCCCCATCTGGCCGGTGTAAGCACCCTACCCGCAGCACCCTGACCCCACACCCTCCCATGTCTTCGTCCATACCCGCACCCCAGGCGGCGCCCTCCGCCCCGCCTGTTCGCCCCCTGTGGCAAGTCTTCATGGTGTTTCTGGGCCCCATGCTGCTGTCCAATATCCTGCAGTCCCTCTCGGGCACGCTCAACAGCATGTTCCTGGGCCAGATGATGGGGGTCAAGGCGCTCGCTGCTGTTGCGGCGTTCTTTCCGGTCATGTTTGTCTTTATCGCCTTTGTCATTGGTCTGGGGGCTGGTGCGTCGGTGCTCATCGGCCAGGCCTGGGGCGCCGGGCAACCTGACAAGGTACGCGCCATTGCCGGCACCACCTTGCTCGCCGGGCTGGCCATGGGCGCGGCCGTGGCGCTGTTTGGCGGCCTGTTTACCCAGCCCATCATGCGCATGCTGGGCACGCCGGCCGATATTCTGGAGCAGGCCACCATTTACTCGCGCATCGTGCTGCTGGGCATGCCAGGGCTGTTCATCTTTTTGCTGTTCACCTCACTGCTGCGCGGCGTGGGCGACACGCTCACGCCGATGTGGTCGCTGATCGTGTCCACCGGCATCGGCCTGGTCAGCACGCCGGCGCTGATTGCCGGCTGGGGTGGCCTGCCGCGCCTGGGCGTGGCCAGCGCCGGGGTGTCGATGATTCTGGGCTTTAGCGTGGCCCTGGTCTGGCTGGCCATACAGCTGCGCCGCAAGCGCAGTGTGCTGGCCCCCAACCGCGCACTGCTGCGCGCCATGCGCCTGGACTGGACCTTGTTGCGCGCCGTGCTGCGTGTGGGTATCCCTACTGGCGTGCTGATGATCGCCACCTCGCTGGCCGGCCTCGTCGTGCTATCGCTGATCAATGGCTTTGGCTCGGATGCCACAGCCGCCTACGGCGCCGTCAACCAGATCAATGCCTTTGCCCAGTTCCCGCTGATCTCTGTGGCCATCACTGCGTCCATCCTGGCGGCCCAATCGATTGGCGCCGGCCGCAGCGAGCGCCTGCCCGCCATTGCGCGTACTGCGATGCAGATCAACATGGCCATCGGTGGCGCCACGGCCTTGCTGGGCAGCATTTTTGCCCGGCCCTTGCTGTCCATCTTCATCACCGATCAAGAGGTGCTGCACGTGGCCGTGGAGCTGCTGCGCATTGTGCTGTGGAGTGGCCTGCTGTTTGGCGCCTTTGCCTCGCTGGCAGCACTGATGCGTGCCAGCGGCGATGTCCTGGTGCCCACGTTGATCACCATCGGCGTGATCGCCACCTTGGAGCTGCCACTGGCCTGGCTGTTCAGCCGCCACTTTGGCCTGGTGGGCATCTGGATGGCCTTCCCCGTCTCCTACGGTCTGACGTTGGCGCTGCAGACCTGGTACTACCAGGCGATCTGGAAGAAGCGCCCGATCCGCAAGATGGTGTGAAGCCCCTTGCAGGCGTGGCGCCCCAGGTGACAAGTCGGCCAAAAGCTGAAATCATGGCCCGTTGCATCCCGCCTGCCCGATACACCCTTTAGCCTGATATGCCCAATCCCCAGAACTACCGCGTGCCCGTCAAGGGCGCAGTCCATCTGGCCGACTACGACCCGGCCGCCACACCGTTTGCGCATGGCAGCATCAAGGCCCAGGAAAAAGACCTCAAGATGCTCAACAAGCAGCTGGCCCAGCTGATGCGGCCGCTGCAGGGCGAGAACAAGCGCTCGGTGCTGCTGGTGCTGCAGGGCATGGACACCAGCGGCAAGGATGGCACCGTGCGCGGCGTCTTCAAGACCACCGGCCCGCAGGGCCTGCGCATGGCCACCTTCAAAAGTCCGAGCAAGGAAGAGCTCTCGCACGACTACCTCTGGCGCTGCCATGCCGTGGCGCCGGCCAAAGGCGAGATCGGCATCTGGAACCGCAGCCACTACGAAGATGTGCTGGTGCCCCTGGTCAACGGCTGGATCACGCGCCAGGTCGCCAAGCAGCGCTATGCGCAGATCAACGACTTCGAGCGCCTGCTGGCCGAGAACGGCACCACCGTCCTCAAGTGCATGCTGCACATCAGCAAGGACGAGCAGCGCATCCGGCTGCAAGAGCGCATCGATGTGCCGGAAAAGCGCTGGAAGTTCAGCCTCGATGACCTGGCCGTGCGCAAGCAGTGGGATGCCTACCAGCAGGCCTATGAGGACCTGCTCGAAGCCACCTCCACCGCCCATGCGCCCTGGTATGTGGTGCCCGCCGACAACAAGCTGCACCGCAACCTGATGGTCAACACCTTGCTCAACCACTGCCTGCTGGATATGCAGCCACAGTACCCGGTGGACTATCCGGAGCTCGTTGGTCTGCAGGTGGAATAAGCACAAGCTCCCAACGCGCAACGACCAAACAAAAGGGGCCTGCTGCAACAGCAAGGCCCCTTGCTTTGTATGCGATCCAGTGTTTAAACCGGCACACCCACCAGGTCATGGCCCTGGCTGCGCACAATGCGCACCTTGATCAGCTCGCCGACCTTGTAGGTCTTGCTGAGCTTCTCGGGCGGCAGCAGGTGCACGACACCGTCGATCTCGGGCGCATCGGCGTAGGTGCGGGCAATACCGCCCTTCTTGCCCAGGCCGATGGCCTTGTCCACCAGCACCTGCATGGTCTGGCCCACACGGCGCTCCAGGCGCTTGGCGGAGACCTCTTCGGCCACTTCCATAAAGCGGGCGCGGCGCGCCTCGCGCACCTCAGCGGGCAGCATGCCGGGCAGCTCGTTGGCAGTCGCGCCCTCGACCGGGCTATAGGCAAAGCAGCCTGCGCGGTCAATCTCGGCCTCGCGGATAAAGTCCAGCAGGTGCTCGAACTCTTCCTCGGTCTCGCCAGGGAAGCCGGCAATAAAGGTCGAGCGGATCACCAGCTCAGGGCAGATCGCGCGCCATTCGCGGATGCGCTCGAGATTGCGCTCACCGCTGGCCGGGCGCTTCATGCGCTTGAGCACATCGGGGTGGCTGTGCTGCAGCGGCACATCCAGGTACGGCAGCACCAGGCCCTGGGCCATCAGCGGCAAAATCGCGTCCACCGTCGGGTAGGGGTACACATAGTGCAAGCGCACCCAGGCGCCATGCGGCTTGGCCAGCTCGCCCAGCGCTTCGACCAGCTCCAGCATGCGGGTCTTGACCGGCTTGCCGTCCCAAAAACCGGTGCGGTACTTCACATCCACGCCATAGGCAGAGGTGTCCTGGCTGATCACCAGCAGCTCCTTGACGCCACCGGCAAACAGCGCCTTGGCTTCCTTGAGCACATCACCAATCGGGCGGCTGACCAGGTCCCCGCGCATCGAGGGGATGATGCAGAAGGTGCAGCGGTGGTTGCAGCCTTCGGAGATCTTCAGGTAGGCATAGTGCTTGGGCGTGAGCTTGATGCCCGCCTCGCCAAAGCTGCCGGGCACCAGGTCAATGAAGGGATCATGCGGCTTGGGCAGGTTGGTGTGGACCGCATCCATCACCTCTTGCGTCGCGTGGGGGCCCGTGACCGCCAGCACGCTGGGGTGCATCTGCTTGACCAGGTTGCCGCCGCCGTCACCCATCTTGGCGCCCAGGCAACCGGTGACGATCACCTTGCCGTTCTCGGCCAGCGCCTCACCAATCGTGTCCAGGCTCTCGCGCACGGCATCGTCAATAAAGCCGCAGGTGTTGACGATCACCAGATCGGCACCTTCAAAGGTCTTGGAGGTCTGGTAGCCCTCGGCGCTCAACTGCGTCAGGATCAGCTCGCTGTCGGTCAGGGCTTTGGGGCACCCGAGTGATACCATACCTATACGCGGTATGTGCTCGGCTTTTTGGATGGTGTCAGTCATGAAATCAGGTTCTGTGGGGTTGGTTTATAGCTACTTGCGGTTTTCTGACCCTAAGCAGTCGACGGGTAGCAGTACAGACCGGCAAATAGCTTATGCATCTAAATGGGCCGCTGAGCATGGGTTGCAGCTCGATAGCAGCTTGTCTTTGCGCGACGAGGGCCTATCCGCCTACCATCAGCAACACGTTAAATCCGGCGCTCTTGGAACGTTCCTCCGGGCAGTGGAGGACGGCCGCGTGCCGCCTGGCTCGGTGCTAATTGTGGAAGGCTTAGACCGCCTATCACGCGCCGAGCCGATACAAGCTCAGGCGCAATTGGCCCAGATTGTAAATGCTGGCCTCACTGTGGTCACTGCCAGTGACGGGAAGTCCTACAGCCGCGAACGGCTGAAAGCGAACCCGATGGACTTGGTCTACAGCCTGCTGGTAATGATCCGTGCCCATGAGGAGAGCGACACCAAGAGCAAGCGCGTAAAGGCCAGCATCCGCCGCCTCTGCGAGGGCTGGCAATCTGGAACATACAAGGGGGCGATCAACCAGGGGCACAACCCAGACTGGCTGCGGGCAGCTGATGGCGGCTTTGAGCTCATCCCGGAACGTGCTGCAGCTATCCGGCGCATGGTCGACATGTACACCAGTGGTTTTGGCGGCAAGCGAATTGTGCAGACGCTGGACGCGGAAGGGCTCCAGCTCTACAGCGGCACAGCCAATACCACCTCGCAATGCTATCGGCTGATCAAAATGAAACAGCTGATGGGCGCCAAGCCGGTGAATGTGGATGGCCAAGAATATCTGTTAAACGGGTACTACCCTGCCCTCCTATCTGAGAGCGAGTGGTCCGAGTTGCAACGCATTGCGAACGAGGGCGGCCGCCGTCGCATCAGGGGAGATCTTCCCCACGTCATCACCGGGATTGGCATCACCATCTGCGGATACTGCGGTCGGCCCATGGCAGGCCAGAACCTGGCCACGAAGCCCCGACTCCCTGATGGACGCATCCAGGATGGCTACCGCCGCCTCCTATGCGCGTCAGCAGCAGCGTACGGCTCGGGCTGCAAGGTGTCAGGAAGTACCAGCGTTGCCCCCATCGAGCGCGCAATCATGACCTATTGCTCCGACATCGTGAATCTGCAGGCTTTGTATGGCAAGGATCGTAGCCAGGCCCCACGCGCCAAGGTCATTGCAGCGACAGCTAAGGTGCAGGAGATCACAACCCAACTCGAAAAGCTTATGGATGCCATGCTCGCCACGGCCAGCGAAGGCACGCCTATGGTTTTCGCAAGGCGCGCACGAACGCTGGAGGAAGAATTGAGCAGCGCCAAGGCCGAGGTGCAGGCTGCAGAGCGCGAGATGGTGGCCATGATGCGGAACGACAACTCAGATGCAAACGAGCAGTGGAGAAAACTGGCGGCCGGCGTAGAAGCTCAGGATGTGGAAGCCAGACTAAAGGCCAGGCAGCTGGTTGCTGACACCTTCGAGCGCATCGTGATATACCACCACGGTCTACGGCCAGATCACACACCAAAATCACGCGATTACAAGATTGATCTGGTCTTGCTTGCAAAAGGCGGCCAAGCGCGGGCTTTAACGATAGATCGAGAGGGCAACTGGGTCGAAGGCGATGATATTTTTAACGAAGAATAAAGAAGGCACAGCGAATTTACCAAGAGCAAAATAAACGCACCAAATTTTCAACATGAATATCGAAAACTATTCCGGTATGTTCTGGCAATATATTCTTCCAGTATTAGCTGCAGGAGGCGGCGCAGCAGTGGTAGCCTTCTTGATTTTCAAAAGACTTGGGAGTAAATGGCTAGACTCCCTATTCGATAGAAAGTTAAAAGTTCTTGAACGAGAGCAAGAAGAATTGATTCGACATGCACAATCTAGTATTGATCGTGAAATCCACAGAGCCAAACAGCTGTACGACCGAGAATTTCCTGTCTTATCCGATAGCTGGGGCCTTCTAAACACTGCTTTCGAGCTAGCTGAGATGTCTAGCACATCACTTATCTATAGTGTAGATTGCATGGATGATGAAACACTTCAAAGATTTCTATTAAATATTGAAATGGAACCATCTAGGCGTGAAGAAATCCTTAGAGCCCCTTTGCACTTGCGGCAGACACTTTTCGCCCACTATTCAGAAATGAAAAGATTTAGAGTAATTGATGAAAGTCGACAAGCCCTTCAAAAATATTTAGCTGCAAATAGCATCTATTTAGAAAGTGACCTTGTTGCAAAATTTCGCGAGATACTTCAAATGATTAATAACTCAAATTCAGAATACTTAGGAAGAATTCATCATTACGGTTTTGGCAGCGAGATATCATTTAAATTCGAAGATAATAGAAAACTAGCTAGCGACGGAAAAGCAATGCTACAGGAGCTAGAAAAATCAATGCGAACCCGTCTGTGGTCAGCGGCCAAAGCCAAAGACACCCCTCAAGATTGAGATGAGCGGCTGCAAGCGAGGCTTGCTATACTGTATGTATGCACAGTATTTTGCAGCCCCTCAACCTCGATGCGAGCCCCATGGTCCTCCCAGTGGCGGGCAGCTCTGTGCGCGCTGGTTTCCCAAGCCCTGCAGATGATTGGAGCCAGGAGCGGATCGACCTCACCAAGCTGCTAATTCCCCATCCCGCTTGCACATTCCTGGTCAAGTCGGGTGGGCTATCGATGAAGGATGCAGGCATTGATGACGGGGATCTGCTGGTCGTAGATCGCTACATGAAGCCCGAGCACAAATCCATTGTGGTGGCGGTGCTGGACAACGACTTCACTGTCAAATACCTGTTCAAGCGCGGCGGCCGGATCAAGCTGCAGGCGGCCAACCCCACATTCCCCGACATCAGCATTGGCGATGAGCAGACGCTGGAGATCTGGGGCGTTGTCACCTGCAGCATCAAACGCTTCGTCAAGGTGTAAACATGTATGCACTGGTCGACGGGAACAACTTCTACGTGAGCTGCGAGCGGGTCTTCCGCCCGGCGCTCAACCGCTGCCCGGTGGTGGTGCTAAGCAACAACGATGGCTGCGCCATTGCCCGAAGCAACGAAGCCAAGGACCTGGGCATCAAGATGGGTGCGCCCTACTTCCAGATCAAGCACCTGGAGGTTACAGAGGGCCTCGTGGCACTGTCCGCAAACTTCGCCCTCTATGGCGACATGAGCGAGCGCATGATGAGCCTGGCGGCTGGCCTAGGCCCCGAGCAAGAGATCTACAGCATTGACGAGAGCTTTATTACGCTTCACGGTGTTCGCGATGTAACGCGGCGCGCCTGGACCATCCGGGACCGCATTGCTCGAGGCGTAGGCATACCCTGCGGCATTGGCATTGGCCCCACCAAGACCCTGGCCAAGCTGGCAAATGCCATTGCCAAAGACGCGGAGCGCAAACCAGGCAGCTACCCCGCGCACCTTGCACGCGTGTGCAATCTGGCAGAGCTTCCCCGCCTCGAGCTGCAGGCGATCCTCGAGCAGACACATGTAGGGGCGGTATGGGGGATCGGCAACCGCATCAGCAACCAGTTGAACGAGGCAGGCATCGCCAATGTGTGGCAGCTTACCCAGGCCGATCTGGGGACCATCCGCCGACGCTGGTCGGTGGTCCTGGAGCGCACCGTGCGCGAGCTGCGCGGCGAGAGTTGCATCGCCCTCGAGGATGCACCACCCCCTAAGAAAATGATTGCCTGCACCAGGTCATTTGGCCAGCCAGTGGAGGACCTTGGCCCCTTGATCGAGGCGGTGAGCGAGTATGCCAGCCGTGCGGCCGAGAAGCTAAGGCGTCAGCGCGGCCTGGCTGGCCAGGTACAGGTGTTTGCACATACCAGCCCCTTCAGACCAGGCCCACGCTTCAGCCGCTCCATCGTCGTTCCGCTGCTGCGGCCGACAGCTGACACTGCGTTGATTGTCCGCAGCGCGGTCGACGGCCTGCGCCGTATTTACGAAGAGGGATATGAGCTGATCAAGGCCGGAGTGATCCTGCTCGACATCAGCGACGGCACCATTAAGCAAAACGAGTTGGACCTGGGCGAGGCCTCCAAGGACCGCAGCGCCCTCTATGGTGCATTGGACAAGATCAACATGCGCTACGGGCGTGGCACCCTGCACCTGGCCTCCACAGGCCTAGAGCCAGGCAGTGCGCGCTGGGGGATGAGACAAGAACGACGCACCCCACGTTATACAACCAACATCGAAGAGATTCCGGTAGCGCGGTGTTGACACAGCGAAAAAATTGAAGCCATTGGGAATCTAGACGTATCATGTAACCGAACGTCAGGGAAAGTGACTAGACTGCATCGTTTTTCTTGATTTATTCTGCTATGTCATCAATGTGGGATAGGTTAAAACCAATGGCAACACAAAGTAAACGTCATAATTTTTCTAAGTCGGTCATCAATACATTAGCCGAGCGGGTTACATATCGTTGTTCTAGGCCAGATTGCGATGTTTCTACTATCGGTCCAGCCCAAGACGGTGGGACTTCAAATACTGGAACAGCTGCTCACATCACTGCAGCATCACCGGGTGGCCCACGTTACGATCCAACATTGACTCCAGAACAGAGAAAGTCAGCAGAAAACGGCATTTGGCTTTGTGCAATTCACGGTCGTGAAATTGATTCAGACAAAACACGTTACACAGTTGATGAATTAAAACAATGGAAATCATCAGCTGAAAGCAACGCTTTACTTAGACAAAATAAGCGACAGCCAAGGGAAGAAGATGCTGCTAATTTGCTTAAATTAGCTGCCGGAGCACTACCTAAAGCTTATGTTCCAACAGGCATCAAAAACGTTCACCTTGGCATAAAGGAACTGCTACACGACTTAGACCCAAGATTAGACATATCTACATCTTACAATGACGGTATCACTTCATATACAGTAGGAAGTGTTAAAGAACCCGTTGCATTGAATTTTAATATTGATGGCCAATTTGACCCAGATGATTTTGATAAACAATTCAAGCAACTTCGGGATCACGGAGCCCCTATTAAATTAGAAAACGTAAGACTGGACGTTTCTGGATCAGCAGCCGTAAAGTCGATTCTGGATGAGCCTACACGCGGAAAATTCGTCATTGAGCCGATTGCAAAAACTGGTGAGGTAAACATGCTGCTCACCAGCGTTGACGGAAATAGCAATATTGAGTACTCAAGACTACCGTGCACTCACCAAGCCGGCGATGTAAGCGGCACATTTAAATGGGAGCTTTTCGAGAAACTATTGACGCTCCAAGCAACTGTCGCTCGAACTTCACCGCCATTAAAATTAATTGCTAATATAGATTTGCAGTCATGGAATGGCAAGAGTTTATTCAAACTCCCCAACTATGACAAACTTTTAAAATTTGTGAAACTATGCGCAAATTCGTGCACGGTAAAAATAGATATCGAACTACCCAACCACCCCACATTAAATATTCCTTGCTTCAGCTGGGACAAGGAAAATTTAATTAGAGAAACATTCACCACACTCACTTTTTTATCACATTTAAAAACTGTTGCACAATTTTCCAATAAAGATCTAACAGTAGATTTCAGCTCACCTATTCCCGAAGAAGAAGTTAAAAAAATATATAAGCTTGGAGAGTTTTATGCATTGAACGGGAAATGCAACAAGTCAGTGCAATTGACCATTGGAATGTATATGAATTCGAACGCAAATAAACTTCAGATTGGCACTCAAAAAAGGAATCATATACAAGCATTACATCCGCCTGTTGAAATTTCTGTTTTTGGTGAAAATTTTTCAACTCCTCCAGCTGACATAAAATTAACGGAAGCAGAAGTAGAATTGATACGGCAGCCAGGTAATTCTCTTACAGCAAAAATTACCTCAACCGCCGACAGTTTTATAGAAATCGCCCCTATCAATAATTTAATCAAAAACTAATCCGTCATTCTGATTTTTGATAAAGCTGCATCGTTGTGCGTAGGTCTGTAAGTATTGGATCTTTCGAGCGTCTTCTCTGACGCTGTCTCGGAGATCCAGAACAGCGAGTCCAGTATCGCCGTCGAGCGCGATGGCTGCATCGCCCACGCTGCCGGTGCCGGCATCGATGCTCCCTCCACCGTCACTTGCGCCGGCGGCGCAGGCGGCACGCTTGGTGACGATGCGCACCCCGCAAGTGCCATTGCCAACGCACTTGCGCAGGCGATCAGCTTCCAGCTTTTCTGCATCTCTCTCTCCTGATAGTTTGGTGTCGACGGCCGCAATCGCGGCCTGGTTGAGATCGGTGGCCCGTTGCACCAGGCGCTGGACGTTGCGTGCGGCCGTGGCCTGCTCTTCCAGCTGCTCGGCATGACGCTGCCGGATCTGTGCAATGGTGGTTTCCTTGGCCTGCAGCTGGCTATCTGTGCGCCAGGCGTGCAAGGTCCACCCGCCCGCCAGGCCTGCAAGCGCGATGCCTGCTGCCGCAAGAATGGTGCGCTCCAACGTCATGATGCGAGCACCTCGGCAATGGCGCTGGCCACCCGGTGCATATTGCTCTGCAGCTGCACCAGGTCGGTCTGGTTGCTGATGAAGCAAAGCTCTGCAATCAGGCCACCTGCCGTGACAAATCCCAGCTTGCCGCGAGCGCTGGCCGACTGGTCGATATAACCCGCCTCGCCGCGCACCCGCAGGCCCAGAACGGCCGATACAGCAAAGCTGATGCGCTGGGCCAGGTCCCGGTGCTTAGGCAGTGCAATCGTCTCCACACCAGTGGCCTGGGGGTTGCTCGATGCGTTCAGGTGAATCTCCAGCGCCACCGCGCCGTGATGGATCAGATTGATGGCGGTGGCCAGCGGCTGGTTGTCGCGGCCCTCGCCATCGGTCCAGACGCGGTGACCGCGCTGCCGCAGCTCAGTGGCTACCAGGTTGCGCATATCCACCGCGATCTCGGCTTCGGTGTGGCCGTGCGCCACAGCGCCCGGATCGGTGTTGCTGTGACCAGCGGTAATAACAAATTCCATCGATAGAACTCCTCGCGCGCGTAGCGCATTTCTGTGGCGAAGCCATGGGGTTAAGGGGTACGGAGGGCTATGGCGCATCAGGCGCGGCATGCTTGCCCGAGGCGGCGCGCTGCGCGGTCTTGGCGGCCTGCTGAGCACGCTGAGCGGCGGCCTGCACCTCACTTGCTGCCTGTTCGACCGCTGCGCTGCTGCCTGCAGCTGCGTTGGCAGCAGTGCGGGCTGAATCAGCTGCAGCCTCGGTTTTGCCCGTCAGCAGATCCAGGCGCACGCCGTAAGCAGACTGCAGGCGCCCCACCTCCGCCTGGCCGCGCTCGCGCTCATTGGCAACCCCGATCCAGTAACCGGTGGTGGCACCGCACCAGAAGGTGACGCCGACGATCACGGTCATTGCTCCTATGGATTTGGCCCAGCGCCAGGCGCTGCGGGCTGCAGGGCTGCACTGAATCAGATCGCCAAAATTGGTATTGCTCATCGTTGTGACCTCAGTTGTTGCACCTCCGCGCGCAGTGCCTGGATCTCGCCGCGCTGGGCTTCGATCTGCCGGGCCTGGCTGTCGATGGTTTGTTGCAGGCTCTTGATCTCTCCCTGCAGCTGGCCGAGGGATGCGGTCAGCTCGTTGCGCTCTTTGGCGAATGAGTCGGCGCGCAGGGTTAATTCGCGGTTGGTCTCGCGCAGGTCCTGCGCAATTGCCTTCCACTCGTCAATCGCCTGCACGCTGCCAGCGCTGTCCGCGTCCTCGAGCTTTTGCTTGCCGCGTTCCCGCCAGATCCAGTAGGTCACCACGGCTGCGAGAGCCAGGGCAGAGCCAAGCTGTGACTTGGCGGCTTCAAATAGTTGGGTGAAGTCCATGCCGCCTCTTTCGGACAATAAAAAGCCCGCCGAAGCGAGCACAACCAAGGCGGGGCCAGCGGCCTGTTAGAACAGGCCTGCAGGTTCATCCTTGGGATTCCAGTTGTAGATAACCAGCTCTCCACGCTCCACCGCTCTCCCTCCTCCCCCTACCGTGTAGTCAATGCTTAGCGATTCCATGGAGAAGTCCTTGAAGCACTCGCGGATGTCGGGGTGGTCATTGATGCTCAGCACGGCCTTGCCCTTGATGGCTTTCAGCTTGCGCGCCATGAGCTCGTATTGCTCCCAGGCAAACGGCACGCCATAGCCCTCGGTCTGCCAGTAAGGCGGGTCCAGGTAGAAAAGGCTGTGCGCCCGGTCGTAGCGGTCCAGGCATGCAGCCCAGTCGAGCTGCTCGATGGTGACCCCGGCCGCGAGCCGCAAATGCGCTGCAGACAGGTTCTCCTCGATCCGCAACAGGTTTACGACTGGGGCCGTGGTGGCCGTGCCAAAGCTCTGGCCCGTCACCTTGGCACCAAAGCAATGCTGCTGCAGGTAGAAGAAGCGCGCAGCGCGCTGCACATCCGTCAAAGTCTCGGGCCTGGTCTCCTGCAGCCACTTGAACACCTGGCGGCTGGAGAGCGCCCATTTGAACTGGCGCACAAACTCTTCCAGGTGGTGGGTCACCACGCGGTAGAGGTTGACCAGGTCGCCGTTGACATCGTTGAGCACCTCGACATCAGCAGGCGCACGGGCAAAGAACACAGCGGCACCGCCCGCGAAGACCTCGACATAGCAACTGTGCGGGGGAAAGCGTTTTAGAAGTAGATCGACCAAGCGGCGTTTACCGCCGATCCAGGGCACGATTGGGGTTGCCATTGTTGGCCTCCGTCAATGGCACTCTGTGGCGCTCTGGTGTGGGGCTAGCTGCCCTCAAACAGTTCAAAGCCCCACAGCGGGGGCACTTGATATTCAGGAGGGAGTAAACCCCCTCCCCTAATTTGCGGCCGCAGCTGCCGCATCGGATGTCGTTCATTGCAAGGAAGTTTCGGTAAATGAAACTCCGGTTAGACTATCGCCGCTCTCGCGAGAGTGGCGTGGCCCTGGCCGGACTTGCAGGCTTGATCTGCGGGAATGGGTCCTGGTGCGGTGTGACAGCACTGCACCAGGTCGCCCCGTCTTTTTTGGTGTGAGCGCCATATCAATGGCGCTGGCCACCGCTGCTACAGTGCCTGGGCTGCGCGGAATGCATCCTCCAGTTTGGCCGGGGTATCCAGGCCAATGCCAGCGCCAAACATCAGCACATGGGGGTTGTCACTGTCCCACGTTGCAGCGCGGAAATACAAGCCCGCCTCGTACTTCGCATCCTCATCAGTCATGCCCGCAATCAGAGCCTCTACATCCGCCTCAGTTACTCGCAGGTTTCGGAAGATGTAGATCAGACCTTGCGTGCGGGAAATAGTGATCCGCGCTGCATCCCGGGCCGCTTTCTCGGCCGCCAGGCGCTCGGCCTCCAACTGGGCCAGCTCGGCTTCATCCAACGAGACGACTTCCCACTGCTGCAGGTAGCCGTCCTCATTCTCCAGAGGGGCCAGCTCAACCGCTTTGTGGGTGGTCGCATCAAAAGCAGGTTGTGGCTGATCCGTCACCAGCGCGTATTGCTCGAGCGGGGCGAATGGATCAGGGAAAACTGTCAGAGGGTGGCGCTGCATGATTGCAGCTTGGGTCAGACCCCATTCATTGGTCGTTGTGTCGATATACATGTCGATCCTCAGTTTGCTGCGTTACCCATTCGGGTGCCTTCAGCGATCCAGGTGATGAAGCTAGCTCCGTCGACGTAAAGGCCTGCGGGCTGTCCCTGACTGGGCTGGTAGACCTGAATCAAGGTGTAGTTCCCACTCGCACTGCCGTCAAAGCCAATTGACCCTGCCTGACCGATGGTGCCGCCGTTGCCACCTCTGCCGCCGTAAGACGTACCCAGAGCGCCTGTTGATGGCCCGCTCAGCTGTTGAGAGCCGCCGCTAGACCCCGATTGCGCGTTTATCATGGTCACGGCACCTGAAGAACTGAACCCGGCACCGTTGCCGCCCGAACCGCCCCCGCCCGATGCCCGGTAGCTCGATGAATTGGGATTTTGGATAAGGTATGACCCGCCACCGCCGCCAAGCCCGCCTCCGCCAAATATCGTTCCACCGGTGTTGTCGATGCGAATGCGGGTGCGTGTGTAAATCGCGGTGCCGCCGTTGAGGACGCCACCAATGCGGCCACCAGGATTGCGGATGGTCAGGCAGTCGTGAGGGATTCCCGAGATACTGAGCGTGGCTACATCGACCCCTGAATTGATCGTGCAGATGATCGGGCTGTAGCCATTCCAGCCACGCTCACGGGCCAAGGCAGCAATGTCTGGGCTACGCACAGTGGCTGCAATGGTGATCGACGTGCTGCCGCCGCTCATTAAGAGGTTGCGCATCATCATGATTCATGCACCCCTGCAATGAACATGTCCCAAACACCAATGTCATACCGAGGAATGCAAGTGAGCATCAGGCGCTGCCAGGCCGATACAGTCGGCATTACCGCACCTACAGGCAAACGAATTGGCACCCCCGAGAAACTCGCGGTGAAAGCGCCAGTGGGCAAGATTTCAATGGTGAGCTGGTCGCCGATGTCTCTGGGCACCGGCATCTGGATGCTGGTGTTTTGATACAGAACTACTGTTTGAATCGATCCGTTTTTCTGATCGATAGCAGTGGTTGCTGATCTCGCATCAACAATGACACGCTTCTCAATGATGGACCTGTCACCTAACACGCGCTGCCATGGCCCCCACGTCGCATCGTGAAGCTGTCGCTCGTATATCCAGCCTTGGTAACCGGTGTTCAGCACTTGCGAAGCTCGCTGGGTAACACGCCCCACAGCAATTGAAGTGCCATATGTCAGGACATTCCACCAATTGACGGTTGGGTGCCCTGGCGGCCAGTCCGCACCAACACCAGTGGTGTCGCTGAATGCGGCCCATTGCCCGATGGGCGCATTCGCCATCAGCTGCGACTTGTTCCTGGTTACTCCGATACTGGTCTCAACCAAGCCAGTCACAACCCCGGTGCGCCCCATCACTGAGGCAACCGGCCCGGCTTGGATTGCGGCCATTGCATCGCGCACATCCTGGACAGCTTCGTCGGCGGCCAGACGGCTAGTATTTGCTGCGCTGGCAAACTGTCCCGCTGCAATGGCAGCATTTTGGGCATCCAGCGCCTTGGCCTGTGCCCATTGGGCATTGGTATAAACCTGGTCCAGCGCAACATTGAATGCCAGTCGCTGCGGCTCATAGGAAGCCGCCAGCGAGAATGCCTTGGTGCTGAAAGTGACCCGGTCATCTGTGGGCTGCGGCGCTGGAGGATATGGCGGCACAGGTGTTGGAACTACTAAAGGCATCACACCTCCTCAAGTTGAATTGCAAATAGCGAGTACTGTGAGTACTCGATGGTGACCGACCAGTCCTTGGCAATGCCAAAAATGTTCAGGGCCTCGATGTCTTCGGAGCCAAGAAAGAGAATCGGCTTAGCCCGGTTTTGGGCCATGTAGCGGCTGATGGGTGTAACTTCTGCACGACTGATTGGCACTGACATATCCGCCCAGCCGATGTAGGTTCGCTCTACCAAAACACGATTGCCAAACTCATCCAAAGTCTTCTTGGAAAAGTCCTGGATCCCGACCGATGCGCCCAGATCAACGCCTATGCCCCACTCGCTGGCGTTACCGAGGATGAGGTTGCCCACTTCCATTTGGGTGGTGCCAATGAAGTCCACCAGCACATCAGCCTGCGGATAGGCGGGCAACCCCGTAAAAAGGCCAAGCGCACCCGTTGGCGTCCATTGCCCAAAATGCCACTCCCACCAATCAGCGGCAGCAGGAGCCAGGCCAACTGTTAGGGCTGTGTCGTAGACCGCTCCAAAGGTCGGGTCTACAACGCGAACTCGAACCGATTGCACATCCACAAGACCAATGGCAGACACAGCATCCACCGCACGCCCAAACCTGAAACGGTAGGATGCGGTCGCATTGAACTTGGAGCTTTGCGACGTGCGCCCATTGAAAAGGGCCCACGTATTGGTGGGCCCTACTTTGATCCAAATGGTCGGGTTATCTGGCGGCGCCGTTGCATCGTTGATATCTGCCCCTGCCTGGTAGACCTGGTGCTGGTAGCGGACTCTTGAGCCTTTCGGCCAAGCGCCCGCCACCCAAGCAACCGCGGCATCCTCCAAAGGCGGCTGCGCAATCAACACGCTGTCTGAGATATCCAGCGGGCTGACAGTTCTCAAACCTGTCATGCTTTTACCTCCTCTTCTCTTGTTACTGGAATACCGTCGTAGTCCCACTTGCGCAGCAGCTTGGTCGTCTGCTGCACAGATGGAACGATGGCGGCGGCCTCAGACTTGCGATTGGCGTCATGGTTCTGCAAGGCCACGCGCAATGCTCGCAGCTCGGTCAGCAGCAGCTGGTTGTCGCTGGACGACTGCAGCGAGCCTGGCAAAGCATTACTACCAGTCGATTTGACAACCGCCCCTGCAGTCGTTGCCGCTGCCTGCGCAACCTGCTGGTTTTCGATATCGACACCGTACTTGCCAGCCAGGTAGCTACGCGTCTCGGTCAGCGATGCCAGCCACTCGGCCTGCTTAAGGTAGACCTCTGCCTGCGACGATGCGCTTGCCTTGGCCAGATCCTCCAGGTTGCGAATGATCTCGGGCAGCTCATCAGCTGCATCTTGATCACCAGCGCGCGCCTGGGCGGTCTTGATAGCAAACAAGGCCTCGTAATAAGACGCCCCTTGGTCATCGGCCGCACCCAGTAGTTCGCCCCGCAGCCGCTCCATCTCACCCAGCATGGAATCAATGGTTTTGCGCCATTGATCTGCCAGCTTCTTGGCCGCATCCGCTGCGGAGTCTGCCGCTTTAGTGGAAGACTCATAGGCCTTTGTGACTTGCTGAACAGCCGGTGTGTAGGTGGACATTGGCGGAATCACCGAACCGAGGTCGTTGCCGAGATCGCGCATGAAGTCAATGGTCTCATCGAGCATCGCCTTGAACGCCGGGTCGTTCAGCAGCGTTTTTAGTGCTGCAGCTGCCGCCTTGGCATTCGCAACCATTGTCTCGATGGCCGCCCCGCTGACTAACCCTGACACTGATGATCCCGCCATCGCCGCAGTCACTACTGGCGTGATGACCCCGTCAATGATGGCTGTCAGGATCTGGGTCACTGCTTGACGATAGATAGCCTGCTCAAAGCCCACGGCTATGCTGTCGGCCAGCCATTCCCCTGCTTGCGCTCCTCTGCCTTCGTTTACCTCATTGATAAAGCCGTCGACCAAGCCATCCATGGACAGCCCGAGCGTTGAGAGGGTTTCCTCCCGCACCCGATTCGCTTCTTCAATCTGCTGCTTCATGATCTCCACCATTTCGTTGGTAGAGTCCTCCAGCGTCGCAGTCACGGCATCAACGCCTGCGGCAAACTCGTCTGCGAACTGAAGCAACCAGGCGAGCATCGCTTCATCTTTTTCCGCAATTGCCTTGTCTACCAGAGCGCGATATTTGGCTTTGGCGTCCACATCCCCCACTCGCAGATCAAGGTCCTTGCTTTCCATCCCTTGATTGGCCACCTCCGCAATACGCTCTCGCTTTTCGGAGGTGGAGTAATACAGGTCATAGAAAGTGGCTGCAGACTGCATCAGCTGCTCAACTCCTCCCGCTGCTTCGATCAGGCTGCTGGCCCAATCGCCGCTCGCGAGAGACGCATCCAGAAGTGTCGCCCCAAGTGTCTCAAAAAGGCTGTTGACAACGGTCAAGCTGGCAGACAAGCGCGTCAAAGTTTCAAGCCGATTCTCATCGCCTTGGGCGTACTCGTCCGTTGCCAATACCAGCTCGGCCATCTTGTTAGCGGCCTCACCAAACACCTCTTGGAGCTTCGCCAGCGCTTCTTCATCACTCAATCCCTTGAGACTGACCTTGAAGTCATAGGTAAAGCCATCCAGCGCATCAGTGCCAAGCCCTAAGGTCTCACCCATCTCACGGATGGACTTATCCATCTCGAAGAACTGGTCAGCAAAGGCCGAGCGCGTTTCTTCGTCCAGCTTTTCGCGGGTAGTCTTGTTGCTGCGGAATAGCCCCCCTTTGTAGTACTTGTAGCTGTTTCCTTCAAAGCCTGTTTCGCCGCCAAACTTGCCCTCGATGCCGGTGTCTTTGAGCTTGCGCCCAAAAAGGCCACTGATGATGTCGCCACCAAACAGCGCGCCGATGCCCAGGGCAGCCCAGCCCCAACCGGGAATGGCACCCAGCATGCTGCCAAAGCTAGCCCCTGCGCCCATGGCGCCGCCTGCACCAATGGTGGTAGGTCCCATCAAACCAGCTGCAAGCGTCGAGCCCTGCATGCCCGCGCCAAAAGCAGTCAGCGCACTGGACCCAAAGAGCGTGCCCGCTGTCGCGAAGGTTGAACCCAAGGTGGCTGCCAAACCACTGCCAAAAACGCTATACAGCGTTGAGGCGTTGCTCAGCATTCCCATGAATCCACCACCACCAGATGCACCTGCGCCGCCTACCCCACCGGCCCCACCTCCGCCGATGCCCATCAAGTTGCCAACGATGTTCATCACAAAGGGCTGCACGAACAAACTGCGCAGCATGCCCTTGAGGTAGTCTTTGGCGTTCATACCCCCATTCATCAGAGCATCAGTGAGAGAGCCGCTGACATTGTCATACAGAGACTTCCATGCCGACTGCGTAGCATCGGCTGCCTTTGCTGCACCCTGGGCGATGTATTGGGTATCGAGCAGTCCGTTGCGTTCCCGCAGCAAATCAATGTCGGTCTGCAGGTTCGCCAGCTCACGCGACATCGTGCCGGACGCATCGGCCTCACGCGCCAATTCAGCGGCATGCGCCTCTTTGATGGCGATGGTTTCCAGGTTGCGGGTTTTAAGGATGACCAAGCGCTGCGCATCGTTCTTACCGATGAGCTCAATTTCCGCCAGCAGCGATTTGTTGCCATCGGCCAATGCGTTGGTCGCACTCTGCATCTCGCTGACATACTTGGCCCGTTGCTGGCTCGCAGCCTCCAATGCGGCTTGCTCCAACTTGGTTGCAGCAGTTGTCTTCTCGATCTCGCTCCATTCGGCAATGCGTGCCTTGACAGCAGCAAAGTGCTGCTCCGTCAGCTTCTTCTTAGGGTCGAGCTGGGCCTGCGTTACCTTGATCAACTCCTTCTCCGATTCCGTCAGCTGGCGGCCCAATACCGCCTCCTGAGTGACAGCCGCAATCTTCTGGTCAATAGCCCCCATGGTGGCCAAGTAGGCCTGCGCTTCACGATCGGCGGCCTTGGCCCCTTCATCGCTGGCTTCCACGAAATCCTTGACAGCCAGGGTTTGCTTTTGCGTAGCCCCTGCTGCATTGTTTGTCGATGTGGCCAGTTGATCGATAGCAGTTCGGAACTTCTCCCCCCAAGTCTCCCCCTTGAAGGCGTCGATCATGTCCTGCCCGGACATCTGCAGGATGTTGAAGGCACCCTTGAAGTCACCATCTGCTACTGCCACAGCAGACGCTGCGAGACCACCCAGGCCTTTACCAATACTTTGGAAGGTTCGCCATACATACTGGCCCGCATCGATCACATAGCTCAATGCCTTGACCGCTGTCATGGTCCAGTCTTTGATGCTGCCGTCTGCAGCCAGGTTGCGTGCTTCGTCGCGCACGCCACCTGTTGAATTGATGACCTGGTTGTATGCGCGGGTTGCCAAATTCAAAGCGGGCACCATCCCGTTGACCACTTCGGTCTTGAGCGCATCATTGCTCGCCTGGGAGGCCTGAAGGGCTCGCTGGTACCGGTCAGACTCCTCGATCTGCTCTGCGGTCACCTTGGCTTGAATCTCGCCCGCAGCGGCCAGGTCCTTCATGAAGGGCAAGAGCTTGGCTCCCTCTTCACCCATGATCGCCATGATGGCTGCTGACTTGCCTGCACCATCCTCGAACTTGTCCAAGGATTTAGCCAGTGTCAGGAACTGCTCATCAGGCGTGAGGTCTCGGAACTCCTTAAAGCTGATGCCGATCTTTTGCAGCGCCACAGCTGCAGGATCGCTTTCCTTCTTGGTCTCTACCATCTTCTGGGTCAGCTGATTCATGCTGTCAGCCAACTGGTCGGCTTCGGTACCGGAAGCCTTCGCGATGTGGACCATCCCCGAGAGCTTCTCAGCCGAGACACCAGCTGTCTCGCTCAGCTTCTTGAGCTCAACCTGAGAAGCGGTGATGCCGTCGATCATGCTTTTCATCGCAGATACCGAGAACACGGCTGCGATGGATGCACCGATGCCCACCGCAAATTGCGAAGCGGTGGACTTGACGCCATCCACCGCGTCTTGAATACGCTTGGTGCGGGCGAGCGTATCCTGCTCGGTCTTATCCCAGCCGGATTGGTACTGGGCATAGTCCATCGCCAGCTGGACCACGAGAGAGCCAAGTGCTGACATGGGTTACCTCATTTCTCAGATTTGGGTTTCTTGGGCAATTCGTCCAGCGCATCTAGTGCTGCACGCTCCATGACCTGGAGACCCTCGAAAATTTCCCGCCGTCTACGGCGTGGGTAGTGGTGATCGATCCAGATCAGGACATTGCCGTAATGAAGGCCCGTGATCCGGCCATCAAGGCCTGCTCGCATCCATTGCGTGGCAACGTCAAGGAAGGCCATCACCACCGGCCAGTTGCATTTCCAGACTTCGCAGCAATCGCTCTGAGATGAACGCGCCGCACGCTTGCGCTCGATAGATTCCTGAACGGCCGCGATCTTGGCATCGGAGGCGCCCAAAAGGCGCATGCCTTCAAGGATCGATTCGTCTGGCTCCCAGTCATCTACCTTGGGTGGGCGCAGGCCCACCCACCAGCGTGCGGCTTCCTTTAGTTTTTTGCGCGAGATTCCTTGACGTTGAAGTTGTCATTCATGAACTGCACGGCTGCTTCGCGCACAGCACCGCTCAGCTGCAGGAATGCTTCAAAATTCTCGGGAGTGAAGGGCACCGGCGTTTTGTCGTCTTCGCTGACGGTCATGCCTTCCCAGCCCAAGAACACTTCGCGAAGCAGTTCGATGTTCTTCATACCAGCCAAACGCTCGCGGCCATCCTCATTCATGCGCTTAAATGTGGCGATAAAAGTTTCCTCACGCCAGGTGCCGCTTTTGGTCTTGACGTTGACCTTGACGGTGGATTTGAAGGTTTCGGTTTGAGCGAGGGCGAATGCCATGTTTATCTCTCCTGATGGAATCTAGAAAATGATCAGGCCACCCGTTTGGGTGGCCTGCGTGGTTAGTACGAAGTACTGGGCTCAGCGAACGATGATGGTCAGCTCGTCATTGCCCTGAACGGGGTTGATGTCAAATGCCATGGAGATCATGGCGTCGCCTTCCTCGTCCTGGATCGTAGGAGCGTCAGGCTGGACTGCTGGCATTTGCAGCTCCACGATGTTGCCTGCCGTGATGCCATGCACCACGTTCAGAGGCCCCTTCTGGCCCTTGACCACGACATCTGCCCAGTCGATGGTGGACACCTTGGGCATCTCCATCACAATCTGGCCGGTCGGCTGTCGGTCAGGGCTGCGAGGCCCGGAGCAGTTGATCAGTTCACGCCAGGCCAACTGGTTAGCGAGGTTGATGCTGAATTGGCTAGTGCATCCCGCATGGCCGTGGATGGTCAGCGTAGGCGTAGTGGTCCGGCCCACCACTTCGGGCTGCATGAAGGCCTCGTAATTGACATCCAGGTCGGCAGGCATCGCGACTTCTTCGGCCTTGTGGTAGCGGCCCAGAAACTCGTACTTCATCACCGGAATGCTTTTTGCATTGAGTTCGAGACTGACCGTGCCCAAGGAATCAGTCATCTTGAACAAGGTGCCATCCAGGTAGACATAAATGGTCAGATACCGGTCATCCCCCGTCAGGTTGTAGGTGACATCGGTACCTGCGGTCACTGTTTCAGAGAAGCCGCTGGCAATCAGGCAGGGCCCGTAGGCCGGTGCTTCTCCTGCAGTGCCTGAACCTGCGAGTTCAATCTCAAACGAGATTTTGCGGTGTACGCCGGTCGACATGCCACCGCTGTTGCCCTTGTATGGACGGATAAGCTGACGCTGCACTTTATCCGCCACGATGGGCTCGGGCGTCACGCCGCGCGCCAGGATGGCATTGGTGCCTGGCACCGGGACCGCTTCCGCGCCTGCAGCAGACTGCAGAGCGACGAGCAGGAGCATCTTTTTCATGGACTTTGCCATAGTGGTATTTCCTTTCGGTGGATCTGCCTTGCTTACTCGGAGAGGGGCGTGCGCACACCAGAAACTGGGTCGCGCACAAAGCGCCCGCCCTTGCCGCTGTGCTCATCGCGAGGCGGCAACTTGGTGGGCTGGTGGTGGCTAGGTTTGGTGGGCTTGCCAGCTTTGGCAGCATCGGCAGGCTGTGCAGACGTGTGCACTGCGCCCTGCGACTCAGAAATCGCATCGGTCTTTTTCATATCGACTCCAGGGGTTAGAAACGCGGGGTACGCAGGCGCACAGTCAGGTGCCGCGCATATTTACGAGGATCAGGCTCATAGTCCGCATCGCCGCAGCTGTCCTCGAACTGGTAGCTGTCCATGGCCTCCAGGGCAGCGCGGATAGGGCCGCCATCGCCAGCTGCACCAGGACCTGTTGGCAATAGCACATCGAGCTGCTCCAAGGTGTCAGCGATGACGACCACCTGCACATCGTGCTGGTCATAGCCACCGTTGATCACCCAGCCTCGCTCCTGCTCGGTCTCCACATCGAAGACCATGGCGGGGAAAGCTGGCTTAGGTGGCAGCTCCACGGCCCAGACGTTGGGAATGGAAGCCAGTGCAGCGGTGATCATTTCGTGAATCGAAGCCATATCTACTTTCTCAGCTTGGCGAGCTCACGGGCAGCGGCCTGCGTCATGGCCACAAGCACATCGGATCGTTTGCGCTCCAGTGCCGGACCAATAAAAGGCCTGGCTTTCACCCAGCCACCTGACTGCGCCCGGCGCTTGCGGATGGATCTGCGACCGTTTGCCGTGTTGCTGCGGCGCGAGACCGTCTTATGGCCCAGCTCAACCCAGCGCCAATAGAAGGGATCGTTGTCGCGGACGGATTTGACGCGGCCGTCAGCATTGACAGCCAGTCGCCTCTTGCCCGCATTGCGCACCTTGCGCGCTTGGTCCCGGCCATGGCGCACACCCAAGTGGTACTGCTCACGGTCTGGCCCGGCCTTGCTCTCGCGCTTGATGGCGATGTTCTCGACCATCACACCCGTGCGCACGCTGCCATTGGCCCGAGCGATGGCTGCAGCCTCTTGCTTGAGGATGCGGCCGCCCGCGACAACTGACCGGCGCGCCAGGCGCGGGCTGTCGGCCTTGGCTTCTTTGAAGACTGCCTTGAGCTGGGTGATGCCGAGGATTTCGGTTTTAGCCATGGTCTTTCCCCGTTGTGGCGGTGATCATCAGCCATTCACCACGCTCATTAATGGGATTGATGTGAGTGACCTGGTAGAGCTTGTCCTTGAACTTGATCCGCAGGGATACGGGATCATCCAAGCCCTCGCGGGCATGCACACGAAACTTCGTGATTGCAGTGGAGACTGAGCCCCCCTGTGTCGTTGCGTCACCCACCGAGCCCGATTCGTGGCTCACGCGCGCGAACACCCTGGGGTATAGCGGCAGCCAGTTCTGCTTCATGCCACCGCTTGAACCTTTGGTGACCACCAGGTGCTCGAATGAGATCAGTTTGTCCAGCTCCTGACTGTGCATGGCTACACCCCCTGATTGCGCCGGATACGCAGCATCTCGTAAGCGGCCTGCCGTTTGGCGGCCTGGTCGGCCACGGTGTTGGGGCCACAGAGCGAATCGACCAGTAGCAGCTGCGCGGCAATGATGTCAGCCGTACACACAATGGCCTTTGGATTGCCACTGTCTACAGCGGCCTGCGCACTGACAAACAGTGGGCCATCGAGGTACTTTTCAGTCAAGGCAAAGGCCTGCTCGATGGCGTCGGCCACGTCGTCGGCCAGGCTGTCATCCAGGCGCAGGCGCAGCAGCGCCTGATCCTTGGTTGGCTTCACCTGGTCCATGGCTAGTTGGCCCCTGGGTCCGGGGAAGTCGAGGTGCCGGTCTGAGCGCCGTCATCACCAGTTTTTTCTGGATCAGATGGACCACCAGCCGTGCCTTGGTCTCCGCCGGTTGGAAGCAGAGCAGACTGGCCCGTCTCGGCTGCATCCTTTGTCAAGACTGGGCCGGTAAGGACCTGGTCGTTGGTTGGGCCTGTTGGCTTGGTTTGCGTTGGGCTCGGCTGCCGGGTCTGGCGCGGGCTAGCGGGCTTGCGTTCCGTAGGCTTGGCCTGCTTGTCCATAGGCTCCCGCACCATGCCGTGGCGCTTATAAAAATCCAAGGTTGTCTTGTCCAGTCCCTCCGGCAGTGGATCACCGGGGTTGTAGCGAATGCCTCGACGGTCAAAGGGTTTCGCGATTTCCATCGTCATCTCCAAAAAGAAAGGCCTACCGGCCGATGCCGGTAGGCCCTTTGTGTTGCGCTCAATGCCCAGGATGCTTAGTCAGGGAACTTGCCCGCCACCAATGCAGAGGGACGCTCGACCGTGAAGGCCAGGCGCTCTTCAGCCAAGATGGCAACCATGTTCTTGATGAAGAAGTCGGCGTGCTGCTCAGCGACCCGCACCGTGGCTTCTTCGCGGTCATAAACGGTGGCAGCAAAGCCGGAGCCCACCAGGAAGTCGTCAGCGGCCATGCCATAGGACTCCACTACCTGCTTGCCCCAGATCCGTGGTGCTGCGCCGTCGGTCGGCGTGCCGAAGATGTAGGCACCATCGGTGGTTTTCATCATCTGGATCTTTGCCCAGTCCTCCAGGCTCAGGACCGAGAAGGTAGCGGGATACATGGCCTTGGCTACTTGCAGGAAGCCCCAACGCAGATGGTCGATGGCAGTGTGGGCTGGCATGTTGGCACCAACCACTGGCATACCAGCTGGGTTGTAGGCCACAGCTTGAGGCATAGCGCCCAGCAGGTTACCGTCCGTGCCATCGCCATACAACAGGCCGGAGTCTTCCTTGAGCTTGAGGCCAAACAGCAGGCGTCCATCAATGATGCCAGCCAACTGGGGCGCATCCGACAGAACCTGGCGGCTCGCTGGAATCCAGTGTGCAATGACTTCAACCGGGCTCGTCTTCTTTTCAAAAGTCAGGCCAGATTCATTCTTTGCAGTACCTTCACCGTTTTGCGGCCCGGCGTTGTTGGTATAGAGTTTTTCCTGCACCCACTCAACGGCGTTGCTGCTGATGCTGACGATCTGGAAAAGATCCCGCACAGTCAGAGGCTGCTCAGGGCCGGTGATGATGCCCGCCTGGTGCGGCTGGATCAGCACCCCTGCGCTGGCTGCCCCGCTGGTGACGGCTGCTTTGCCAAACAATGGGCCATTCATGGTCACCAGTTCGGCATGGCCACCGCGATAGGTTTTGCACACTTCGGACGCTGCTGCCTGCTGGCCCAGGCTCTTACGCTGATCACCGCCACCCAGCAGGTTGGCTGACTTGCGAGCCAGCTCGGTAACTTCGTCGTTGAGCTTGGCCAACGCCTTTTCGGAGCGATCAACCTTGTCCACGGCGTCCTGGAACGCCGCCTTGGTCACAGCATCGGCTTTGCCGTCCTTCAATTCCTGATGGATCTTTTCCACCCGGCCGTCCAGCTCGGTGTGCGATTTGCGCACATCTTCTACAGCCTGCTTGGCGGCCTTCGCCACGTCGTTCAGCTGCTCCAGCGTCTTGCGAACATCACCGCCTACTTCGCCCGTGAGGGCCAGTGGCATGCCGCCAGCAATTGCCAGCTGAGCCCACACATCATGAGGGATGATCGGCATGCCTACAGCAGCTGATGCGGCCGCCACGCAGATGGCACCCAGAAAGGCCATCGTCAGGTACTTGCGAGTTTTGGTCATAGTCTTTATTTCCAGTTGAATGCATGCGTGAGGGTTTGCAGTTCGTCTGCCAGCGTCACGCTGTCTGCACCATCGTCACGATGGGGCAGCGACTTGAAGCCGCCAGACGCCAATGCCTTGGCCTCCCGCTGGCTGTATCCGAGGCCACGCAGCTGCGCCTCGAAATCTCGAATGTGAAAAGCCTTGACCGTTTCGATCAAGGCTTCTGGATTCATACCGAAGGGCACCAGGCTGAACTCCCAGAGCTCAGCCTCTTTGATGATTCGGACATAGTCGTTGTCACGCTCCTCCCAGGTGGAGCCACCAGGCGGGATGTCAAAGCCAACGCTCAGGCCATCCAGCACACCTGCCTTCATCAGCTCATAGGCATCGCGCACATAGCCGACGCCGAGGGTCAGCTGACCTTCTACGCGTAAGCCATGGTCATCTTGTGAAAAGGTGGCCTTGCCCGCGAGCTTTTTGAGGTCGTGGTTCATGGCGATGCGCACCTGGCCATCCCGCGTTGTCTTCACGCTGGTAAAGGCACCTGGCAGGATTACGTCGTGGCCCAGGTCCACGTTGTTGAAGACTGCGGCATAGCCGGTAAAAGTGCCGTCTGCCTTGGCGTCCTTGATCTCGATGGGGGCAATGATTCGATCCATCATTGGGCTCCTTGGTCTGGTTTGAAATGCTCCCGCAACAGATCCACGGGCGCCATGTTCAGCGGCGCATACAGCTCATCGCCACCCTCGATCAGCGGCAGGTTTTCCCGTGCGCGGATCTCGTTACCGGTGATGGCTGCTGCTTGGCGCAACTTCAGGTATTGGTCTGCACGCGCCGAGCTGTCACCTCGCAACAGGTTGTTGGTGTCGAACTCGAAATACATGCCCGAGCTGCGCTCCCCGGGATCGAGCAGGCAACTATTGAGCGAGGCCTCAATGCGCGTCAGGTAGGCCAGCAACGTGTAGTCGAGAAAGTGCTTGTTGGCCTGCTCGGTGTTGTTGTAGCTGGCCTTGTCCGTCTCCATCAGCATGTGCAGCGGCACCCGGTAGATGCGAGCGACCTCCGCGATCTGCAGCTTGCGCGCTTCAATGAATTGCGATTCGTTGTTGGGCGTACTGATGGGCGTGTACTTGGTGCCATCCGGGAAATATGGCGGCATACCCTTCTCTCGCGATTCCCTGATGTACTTCGCAACGCTGTTGCGCATCTGGTCTCGCCCAGTCTCGCCGGGGTCATAGTCTCCGGTGATGATGCCCAGTGGCTGACCACCGCTACCAAAGAACTCTGCCGCGTACTTCTCTAAGGCCACCGACAGTCCCAGGCTGTTGCCGTGGATCTGGTGGGGTGCAAAGCCTTCCAGCTGACCCACGCCGCCGAAGCCTCGGATCGGCACCACATCACGCCTGGTCAGTTGGGTGCGCTGGCCGTTGCGTGTGGTGAGCCAGTAGATGATGGTGCCGTCCTGCTTAATCTCCGGCCGCACTCGGCTCTTGTGGACGGGCTGAATGTCAACGATGCGGCCGGTTGTGCCAAACCGTGTTACTGGGTTGTAGGCCTGGCCCATGGTTGCCAGGCTGACAACCATGGCCTCCTTCCATTCGGGAGCGGTCATGTACTCACACGGCTGCCAGCGCACCAGTGCATAGCGAGGATCGTCCTTGGCACGTTCCCTTCCCTTAGACGTTGTCCTGTAGAGATGCAGGGGAAGCGTACCCACCGTTTCTGCGATCAGCCGGATGGCTGACCAGGCAGTAGTGATCTGCAGCTGCGTGGTGTCGGTCACGTTGACGTTAGCCCAGGTGCGACCGATGCCCAGGCTGGGCCAGCCCTTGGGGTCGGTCAGCGAGAGCTCGGTGCCCTTGAGCGCCCAGCCAGCAGCGTGCAGGATAGAGCGACGGATGATGTTCATGTGGTCTCTTCCGCCAAGGACTCCCAGAATGCTTTCGTCTTCTGGGCCTTCTCGGCTTTAGGGTCAGGGACTGCCAGGGCCAAGGCACGACCGAGGGCTATCAGCAACGCGATAGCTCCGTCGATCTTGTCTTCCTTGCGGTTCTTGGTCGGGCTTTTCAGCTCGTTGAATTTGCTGGTGAGCACCACCAGGTTGCCCACCATCCAGCTCATGACTGGGTTGCCGTCATGCTTCAGCTTCCCGGCCAGCACCAGTGCCTCAATCTCTTGCAGCGGCTGCGTGAAGAACATGCTGCGCTGTGAGATCTCGACCATGGGTAAGCCGTCGTCAATGCACTGCCTGGCCCAATAGCTCGACAAGGCTGGGTCGTAGCCAACCTCCTGCAGGTCGTGCATCTCACGATCCTTCTTGAGATCGGCAGTCACCATGTCGAAGTCGGTCAGATTGCCTGGACTAACCTCGACCCAGCCTTCCTCGATCCATCCTGCTAGCTGGGCTGTCTTGCTCTCTTTGGCTGCCGCTTCGTTGTAGTACAGACGTGTGCACACATGCCAAATGCCGTCGCGCTGGAACACCTTTACTTTGGCCGCGAAGTCGTTTTTCTCAGCCAGGTCGACGCCATCCCAAGCAGCGACATTGGCGAAAGCATTGGATGTGCCCAGGGTCACAGCACGCAGGCTTGGATCTGCACAAGCGTGCCAGGCCTCCATGTCCATCCAGTTGGTACCGGCATTGGTCCAGACGTTCAGGTGCTTAGTCAGGAAATTGCCCCGGCTGCTCGGGGTCGCAAGCGCTTTGGTGCGCGTGGCTTCGAGCTTGTCGAGCTTGGCGCTGATCCCAAGGTTGGGATTGGCCTTGCGCCAGACCTTAGGGTCCTTCCAATCGTCTCCATCATCAATGGTGTAAATGATCCCGAACCAGGTCTCATCAACGTGCGTACCTTCCAGCACCTTGATGGTGTAGCTTCGCAGCTCGAAACAGATCCCGCCCGTATCCTTGCCTGCCGTAGTGATGGCCGATATCAGAGGCTGGCTACGCGCCCCGTCAGCGGACTCGATCACATCCCAGAGGTCACGCTTCTTGTGAGCGTGCACCTCATCCACTGCAGCGCCGTGGACGTTCAAACCGTCCTGCGTGCTGGCCTCAGCATTGAGGATTTTGAAGCTGCTGGCATTGGCTGGGCAAGTGATATCGTGGCGGCCCACCGTGACACCGAAGCGATCCCGGAACTCGCTGTCGCGCAGCACCATCTCGCGTGCGGTGTCGAATACCTCCCGAGCCTGCTCGCCGGTAGTCGCTGCACTGTAGACCTGAGCGCCTGGCTCATCATCTGCGAAGGCAAGGTACAGGCAACGGGCGGCGGCACGCGTGCTCTTCGCATTCTTGCGAGCCACCTCTTCATAGCTGCGACGGAAGCGCCGCAGACCTGTGTCCTGGTGCACCCAACCGAAGAGCTGGATCTCGCAGAAGATCTGCCAATCTTCCAGATGGATCTTGGCATATCGCACCATGCCGTCTTCGTAGACTGGCTTGGCCCACTCGCCTTTGATGTGGCAAAGCAGCTCTTGGAACTGGCACTCGCGACCACCCTTGCGCACATCGAACACAAATGGGAAATCAGCTGTGCCCTGGCGCTCCAGGTCTCGCAGAAAGCGGCGGCACGCCAAGCGCTCGTACTTACCCGCGACCTCCTCCCCAGCCGTCACGCGCCTGGCATAAGCCTTGGCGCGCTCGAAGTATTCGGCATGGGGACGTGGCATGGCGGTTAATCAAAGTCGTTAAATCCCCTGGGTGCTGCAGATCCATTGGCTGGCGTAGCAGGGTTGGTTTCACTTTTTCCGGCATCCCCTTCAAACAGCATGAGCTGCGCACGGATGGCGGTGGTGACATTGGCCTGCTCTGCAGGCGACAGGCCGAACTTGGCCAGGAGCGACAACATCATCTGGCGCTCGCTCTTGAGGATCTGGTAGCGCGGATGCTGCATGGGCAGACCGTTAGGGCTGGTGACCTCAAAGGCCTCCATCGGATCTTTTCCTTGCGAGCGAAACAGGGCCTGCCTGGCGCGCATGGAGTGGCGCAATTCCTTCACATCCGAGACCGTTTCGCACAGCTCCTCAAAGATGTCGGAATACACCACCGAGATCAGGTTGTAGCGCAGTAGCTCCTGGCCTAGCCTGCGCCACACCTTGCGCGCGCCAGGGCTGAGGTCCTTGGGCACGGTGGGCATGCCCGCTTCGGGGCGGAAGGTGCTGTCAAGGTTGACCGCCAAGGGACGCTTGCCCCGGTTGCCTTCCAGCACTTTCAACTCCGCAGGCTTCGCCGCTGGTCCACGTTTTCCCATTTGTCACTCCATCAGGTACACCCCCCACCCCCCTAAAACCTGCGCGTGCAAAAAAAGCACGGGGCGGTCGGTTTCCGAGAGGTACGGTTTTGAACTTTTTTGACCCCCTACCCCCCCTGCGGCTCGAAATCGTTGCATGTTCGCAACAATGCGCAAAATCGCGACCAAGATGTTGTTTTTTTATATACAAATCCTGCCTCAGGACGTTGACTCGCGATATCCAGCCCAGACCCTGCGGACACCCCGCGCACGCTCGTCCTCAGACTTCTTCTCATGGCACGCGGAGCAGATCGGCTGGACGTTCTCTTCGGTATCGAGGCCGCCGTCTTCGAGTGCCAGGATGTGGTCGCGCATAGTTGCAAGAGTGATGTGCCCGGCTCGATAGCAAGGCCTGCACAGTGGCTCACGCTTGAACAACTCGGCACGCAGCTGCTGCAGCTTGCGCCCCGTGATCCGCTTGGCAGCGGTTGGTCGCTTTGCCCACAGAGCCTTGGGATGCTTTGGGCACCGACCCGATCCATCGTCCACCAGCACACCGCATCCAGGATGCGTGCAAGGACGACGAGCAGCCATGGCCATAAGGATCTCCAGGAGGGAATAAAAAAACCCGCTGCAGTTGCCTGAAGCGGGTTACCTGTGGTGGGCTGCGTGGTGGAGGGGAACCCTGCAGACACCAATCACAAGATAGCTGGAATGTACACAAAGTCTCTATGACGTAAAAGTCTTTCCTGCATCCCATCGCCTTTGCTCTTGCAGTCGCTCGGCCTCGGCAGCAGCCTTGCGCCGGTCTTTGATCCGGGCCTGGTCCAGCAACCAATCCTCTATGGCCCGGTCGGCCTGGCCCAACCTGGCATGCACGGTTGCTTCAGCACACCCCAGAGTCAGCGCGGCAGTCTTGATGCCATGGTCTCTGAGGTAGACCACTTCCAGTGTTTGCACCAGGTGCGGCCGTGTCACCCCAAAGGACTTGATGGCAGTATCTATCTCCTGCGCATCCTCATCAAAGGCCGGAATGAATGAGCCACCATAGCTGCCTCGATTCCAAACATCAGCCTCTGCAGCTGATGCCAAGATATTCTGGCTGGCCCAGCCATTGCCGCCCGACAGCATGCGGGACTTCCACAGCGCCCAGTTGTCCAACCTCTGTTTGATTCGATCAATGCGCGCCATCGTTCCCCCTGGCCCTCGCCTGCTGTGCCGGTCTGTCGATCTGCAGGTTGAAGACCACCGCGAAGGTGGCGCCAAAGTTCACCATGCCCCAGGCAATCTCGTCCTGCACCTTCTTCAGGTCAAATGGTGTGCCAGCAAAGTGCCCGGCCTCCATCGCCCAGAACTCATTGGGTAAACCACGCACGCCGCGTCGCACCATGCCCCACACCTCATCCCCCATATCCACAGCCTTGGCACAGATCAGTTCATAGGTCTGAGGCATATGGTCTTTGATGTGCTGCAACCGTGCCCTCATCTCTTCAACACTCGGATTGTTTGCTGCTGACATTGCCGCTCCTTTTTAAATTCCGTCCAGCCGTCCAAGCTATCTATTGACTTCACACACACAACAGACAGCTACCCACGCGCGCCCGCGCCCACACGCACACACTCGCCTGCGCCCACATCAAGGAGCGCACCTGGAGTCAGCCATGCAGCAGCCTCAACTAGTAAAACGGCCGCTATAGCCACTAGCTGCAGACTCCATGCAAGGGGTGGACGGCTGGACGGATTCGCCCGCTGCGCCCCTGCTGACTCAATCAGTTCAATCCATACAAATGCACAGAGACCGCCTCGGCACCACAGCAACAGCAGGGCCGCGTATCACGCCTCCCGCACTGCTGCCGCCGTGGTCCGAATTGAGACCCGTCAGCTTTTCCGGTGTTGCGCACACCGCTCGCTGCTTAGAACGGGTCACTGTCTCCGTCTCCAAAATTGCCAGCCACATGGGCCAGCTGCGCTTGTTCATCGGTTGGCTCTGCATCCATATCGGGCACATCGCCTTCGGCGTCGATCTCTTTGGGCGGCCACACAGCGGGCTGCTTGTAGCCACGGCGGCGCAGTCCCTTGCTCTCCCGCGTGTACTCCCAGCCGTGCTCCACCAGCCAATCGCGGATCTGACCCTCCAGAATCGGCGTGCTCTTGCCCACATCCACACCCAAGGCGCGGAGCAGCATCTCAATCGTCACGAAGTTGGTCAGGACTGACAGCTCGCCAGTGGATGAGCCTTCGGTGCTGTGCGCACCTTCCCTGGTCAACAAGGTGTAGAGAGTCCCTTGCACGCCGGTTTGCACCATGCGCTTTTCCTGCTCAGGCTTGATGTAGAGGTTCTCCTCCTCCTCGGTCGGCCAGTAGCGCTCGCCAGCCTGGAACAGGTGCAATGCCTCGGCAAAGAGTTGGCCCCGGTACTTTTCCAACCAGGCCAGGTTGAGCAGCGCGCTACCCACCCACACCGGCCAGAAGCGGCGGTTGCCCGTCTGGTCGTAGAGGTACTGGCGCTTGTTGGTCGTGCACCAGATCACCAGCTGACGCGGGTACTTCTGGACGTAGCGGCCATAGGCGCTGCGGTAACGGTCCTCGCTGCTGCTGAAGAACTGCTTGATCTCCTCGCTGTCAGCCTTGCGCAGGCTGGCGAGCTCGGCCATCTCATAGGCCATGATTCCGCGCAGCTGCTCCAGAGCATCCTTGCCCGCGCTCACGTTGATCTTGGTGTCGCTGAAGTAGTCAGCGCCCACCAGTGTTTTGATCAAGGTGCTCTTGCCTCGGCCTTGCGGGCCTTCCAGCACTACGCTGTAGTCGAACTTGCAGCCAGGCTTGTAGATACGCGCCACATGACCCATCACCACAAACTTGCTCACCAGCCGGTAATACTTCACCAGGCCAGGCGCAAGGTCCTTGGGGTTCTGGTTCATCACATGCATCAGCCAGTTTTCCAGCCGGGGCTTGCCATCCCATGTGTGCGATTCGATCCAATCGCGCACGGGGTGAAAGCTGCGCTCATCAGCCACCGTATGCATGGCCTCGGTCAGGGCTGCCCGGCTGCAGGCCTTGATCTTGTACTCGCTGCTCAGGTAGTCACCCAGCCGCAAGTCATCGGTATCCTCGAGCGGACCGGCCACCACACGCCACGGCCAGTTCTTGCGCGTCACGAACTGGAAGGACATCTGGTCATGGCCCAGCAGGTCACGCAGGTGTGGCGAGACGCGCAGGGCCTTGATCACCATGGCGCGGTTGGGCTGGATATCCCACCGCTTGCACTTGAACTGCTTGCAAAGAAAGTCCAGGTAGTCGCCGAATTCGTCATCGCTGTCGCTGGCATATTCATCAGGCGGTAGATCGGAAGACCCGCCGCCGCCTCCACCCGCGTTATCGGCGCCGCCCGCGCCAACGGGGCCATCGCGCTTTTCCGCTGTCGCTGCGTCTTTATCCCAGCCAGGGGTATACGCCTTAGCAAAGAAGGTCTCAGCGATATATTCGCCCGTCCATCGCTCCTTCTCGATGTAATCCTTGCAGTCGTATCCACTGGGCTTCACACCAGGGAAAGGGATCGGCAGGATCTTCACATCGCAGCCCTGATCGCGCAGGCGTGCGCCAATGCCGAGCATGGCCTTACGCCCAGGCTGCGCATCCGGTTTCAAGAAAGGCTGCGCCTCCTTCAAGGCCTCACGCTCTGCATCGGTGGTGCAGGCAGCAAGCTCTGCCCGGGGCGGCTTCTCACGCTGGCTATCTGCATCGGGCCAAAGCAGCACTGCAGCATTGCTGATCCAGCTCCAGTCAGCCTTGGTCCATGCCTTGCAACCGCCAGCCCAGCTCACGACCGCATAGATGTTGGGGCAATGTGCATCCAGCGTCTTCTGCAGCAGCACCGCCTTAATCTCACCCTCGACCAACACCACGGTGCGGCCGTTGGGCCTCTGGCCATCAGCCAAGTAAAGCGGGCGCGGCTCATCCCACTGCCGCCAGTTCCATTTGGTGCCGCCATCGCGGGCGCTGCGGGTGAAGGTGTGAGGGATGTCGTCCTTGCCTTCGTCGCTGGTCCTGAAGCGCACCACATGGCCCAGCAGCGCATCACCGTCGCGGTATGCCGCGATATTGGCGATGTCATCGGGCTGCCGGTGGTAATGGGCAAAGGTGGGCTCAGGCGCCCAATCTGGGACCGGCGTGACGGTGGCCCAACCCTCTGGCACAGGCTTAGACTTTTTGACTGGTGGTTTGCGAGGGTTCTCGACCGGGGCCACTGGCGCGCCGCTGGCCGTCTTCACCAGCCCGGCCACGCTCTCCAGGCGCATCTCGCGTGCCAGGCGCACAGCGGCCTCAGCGTTGTTGATGTTATGAATGGCGGCGTACAGGCTGACCAGGTCGCCACCCTTATCGTCAGTGTTGAAGTCGGCCCATTGGCCAGCTTTTGCCCCCGAGAGACAAACGCTAAAACTCCCGCCCGGCTCTCCCGCGAGAGATCCGCACACCCATTCATGACCTCGGCGTATGCCGCCGCGTAACCAGTCAGGCACCAGGGTATCGATGTGGTCGAGCAAGGCTTCTGCCAGCTCGCGTATTTTGATGGGAGGCAAATCACCCGACATGGCGTGCCCCCGTCTGAATGGTGCGCACGCGCACGTTGTTTACCAAGCCGGTGGCCCCTCCACCAGCAACCTGATTCATCACCATTAACGCCCCCAGGTCTGCATAACGATTGCCAGTGCGTGCGATCCGCTTGCATGGCCGCCACCACCTACCCAGAGGGCAGTGGGTGTGTATTCAGCAACAGGACGGTTGCGGTAGTCCACGCGTCGGCCGCGAACGATGTCCACCAGCTTTGCGCGGCGCATGTTGTCAAGAGTGCGCCGGGCCTGGTCAACACCCACACACGCTGCAGCTGCGAGTTCCCGCACCGTCGGTGCTCGATCTGGGGTGTGCAGAAGATGGCAGGCCTGGAGCAGCGCCTGGCGGACTTCCCCGGCTGGTCGACCGTTTGAAGTGGTGGAAGAAATTGAGGGTTGCATTACTTGCCTCCATCCTTCCAGCGGCCCATCGCTGCCATCACCTTGGCAGAGAGTCCGCGCAAGAGGCTTTGGCCTGCAGCCACCACCTCGCCCCACTGCGCCTCGATCTTGCGCAGCTCATTGGGCGTGATGATTCCATCAGACATCGACTCGCCCACGCTGGCGATCACATCGCTGAACTCCCGCATCAAATTGGCCACCATGCCACCCGTGCAGCTGTTGGGGCAAACGCCCTCGGGTAGCATCGTGACCACCGCACCCAGGCCATCAGCCTGCGCGTTGAAGCCATCCAAAGCACAGTCACTGCCAACGTCTCTGCAGATCACCATGATCTCGTGCGCATCCTCAAAGCCCAGCTTGTAGCCTGGCGCGCCGCGCAGTTCCTTTTCGAGCGTGCTGTGGCTCTTACCCAGCCGCAGTGCTACCGCTTCTACCCCGCCTGGATAGCAACGGGCCGCCCGGCGTACTCCATCGATCATTGACGACATATCCACCCCCACTTAAAAAACGCTATAGGCACCGAGCCCCAGCTCTGTCACAGTTCGCCCCATGCCAAATACAAAGAACCTTCCCAGCACCGCTGTCCGCGTTGTTCGCCCAATCGTGGTGGGCAACCGCCGCCGAAGAGAAAACGGCGCAACCGGATCGCGCGGCTATGCGCTGGGTAGGTTTGAAATAGATGAACACCTCGCTGCCAGGTACGGCCAATCAGCGTCGGCACGTAGTTGCTCTACGGGCACCGCACCCTTTGACTCTCGATCCAGATTGATGAGCAGCGCCACATCCACGCGGGCATTGGTACTGATCACCTTGCGCAAATAGCCCAAGGTCGTTCCACACCGCGCCGCATAGGCGGCCTGTTGAGCGACAGGTAAACCGTTAAGGTAAATTCTCAAGGCATTCATGATGCCGAGTATATACCTAAAGGTTAATTATTTGGGTGATCGATGATCACTAGGTTTCAATTACCTATGGGTACATGAAGGGGCACAATGTGGAGATGACGCAAGACGCACACACCGAACGCTGGCGGCTACGCCTGCTTGAGCTGATCAATGCCCTGAAAGCAAGGGATGGAGTAAGCCAACGCGCTATAGCCGAACAGGTTGGCCTTGCGCCCTCCTACCTGTCTCGCCTTCTGCTGGACCAGGACAGATCCGAGAGGAGAAATCTCGGCGCTGCGACCATGGACAAGATTGCAGCGGCGTACAACCTACCCCCTGGATGGTTTGATCTACCAGCTGGCCAGGGGCTGCACCATATCGCTGGCAATGGGCAGCCACCCACACATTCCGCCGTCAGCGTGGACGCTGTGTCTTCCGAGACATCAAACATTCGGCTTGCCGAAATAGGAAGTCGGCGCATACCTGTTATCAGCTCAATTCAAGCAGGCCATTGGAAAGAGATCGTGGACAATTTCGCCCCCGGGGATGCAGAGGACTGGATCTACACCGACCTCGAGCTTTCCCAGGTGGCGTTTGCACTTGATATCGTTGGCTATTCAATGATTCCAGAGTTCCTACCTGGACACCGTGTGATCATTGATCCAGAGGTCGCCCCTCGGCCTGGTGACTTTGTGGCTGCTCGGAATGGTGATGACAAGGCCACCTTTAAAAAGTACCGCCCCCGAGGCATCACCGATACAGGACTAGAGGTATTTGAGCTGGTGCCCTTGAATCCAGACTACCCCACACTGTCATCTGCAACGCAGCACATCCAGATCATCGGCACGATGATGGAGCACAGGAAGTACCGCCCCAAATAGCAAAAGCGCCTAACAAGGCGCTTTTTTTGGGTTACTGAGCCTTCAGCCGTCTTGCGTTAGGCGAGTCTGGTGGAATCACCTGTGTAGACCCACAGGAAGAGCACACGTTTTGGCGAGCGCCTGTTCGCCAGAGGCTATAGATCACCCCAGGGATGATGAAGCACATCCAGAGGACGATCTCAATCAGCAGAGAGCCTCGGGTCTCCACTTTTGCAGGCGCTTCCGTACCACAAGCCATGCAATAGACAGGCTTCATGCGCTTTTGCATCTTGCGCACCACCCAAACAATTAGCCCAACCAGCAAAAGCAGCGGCAGCAATGCCTCCATTCCAATCTCCCTAGCGTCACGCGCGTTCAAGTTCAAATTCGGCCGCATCTATCGTTGCGACTTGTGAGAAATTGCATCTTATCAGCCCTAGTGCTTGACGCACGCTGAACCTGATCGCACCCCTTCTGGTAGATATTTCACAAAAAAACAACACGGGTATACCTCTTGGCACCACCCAGAATTTACCTAAAGGTATTGACCATAGCGTTAACCTAAAGGTATATTTCGTTTACCAATTCAATGGAGGTAAACGAAATGAGGTCAACAACAGGGCATCTGCCTACCCAACTGCAACCCAGTGCACACGTCTGCACTGGCATCGCCAACCTCACCACCATCCAGGACAACGACACCTGGTTGCATAGTGCCGCTGAAGCGCGTCACTCGTCCGAGATTTTGCTCAAGCAGTACTACCGCCTTAAAGCAGTACGACTCGCAAGGGCCACTTGGGACGGTCACTGGGCGCTGTTCAGAGACGCAGAACATAGCGAGTCTTTTGCCATTGAGGGTGGAGCCCTGCTGCACATCGGCGTGCCCGCCGCCATCCAGCAAGCCATGGCTAGCCTGAAGTCGCGCGGGGTGCTGGCATGAACCTCTACCTCCTGACTTGTGCAGGCCGCTTGTTTACCAAGTTGGCCACCAGCCGCAAAGCCGCTCGAGCTTGGGGCCGCGCCCACTTTGGCAGCCGCATCGTCTTTGTCCACCAGGAGCGCTGAGATGCCTGCACCCATCCAACTCGACGGCCCTTACTTCCCACCCATGAAGCAGCGCGTGCTGAACACGCTGCACTGGATCGCCATCTGGATTGCTGTCGTCGCCTTCACGGTCGGCGCAGCTTCCGCTATCGCACTGTCCCTGCAGTATTAAGCGAGGCGCGCATGTCCTTCCCCACCATCGTTATTTACGGTCTCCCGGGCACGGGCATGCGCACCAATGCCCAAGCACTGTGCGATCACTTTGGCCTCGATTTTGTGCTGGATCACACCGAAAAGCATCCCAGCACCGAGACCCCAGCTCGCGGCGCGCTGGTCCTGGCCTCCGAGCGCCCCGAGCAAAACGAATTCTCTATGTCCTATGCCCTGGCAGAGCAGCACCTGTTGCTCTTGCCAGCTGGCTACCCCCTCTAGGAGCTATGCGATGAACACCAAGCCCATCCCCCAGTTGCATGCCTGCCCTCAATGCCACGGCGTGCACTCCAATGCCCAGGACCTGTTTGACTGCTGCATCTGGCAGCACGTAACGGCACCGGAACGCCTGCAGATGCAGCGCGAAGTAGAAGCGGGCCAGCCCCTGCAACAAGTTCTGCTGAGCCACGGCGCCCAGGCAGGCGATGCACAAGGAGCTACGGCATGAGCAAGACCAATCCGTTGTCTCCTGCAACTGGTGACCTTGTAGAAGCAATTGCAGACAACGTGATCAGCATCATCAAGGCCACCCATCCAAACCAACCAGTAGCTCAAAGCACCATTACAGCCGCTCTACTTGGTGAACTTATTGGTTGGGCAGAACATGAATTCGGCCAAGCATTTGTCGTGGCAATTGTTTCCGCAGCAAATCAGATGCTCTCCGAAGAAGCGCCGGCAGCCGACTCAAAAGGGCCACTCCAATGAGCCGCGCCCAGTCCATTGCCGAAAAGAACCGCTGCGATGTTGCGACCGCTCAGCGCTACCTCGACCTGCTCGACGAAGGTCACACGCGTTACGCGGCCTCGGTGATGTCCGGCATGCGCGATCCCGACGAAGCCCATTACAGCGAACCATCTACCACCCCACCTGGAGCAGATCATGGCAACTGATCAGCATGACACCGTGACCCAACCCATCGCGATCAATGATGGCGGCGCAACCATGCGCGACCTGGCCATCAGCAGCATCGCAACCAGTCTCACCAATCCCCGCAAGACTTTCGACCAGGTCAAGCTGCAGGATCTCGCCAACAGCATCGCATCGATGGGGGTAAACATGCCCATCATCGTGCGTCCACTGCCCGCATCGCGGTTGCAAGACACCCATGAGGCCGCAAAAGGCAAAGGCCGCCAGGCTGCGCTGCCCGAGTACGAACTGGTGGCCGGTGAGCGCCGCTGGCGGGCCAGCCAGTTGGCTGGGAAAAGCTCAATCCCAGCGATCATTCGCCAGCTGACCGATGCCCAGGCGCTGGAGGTTCAGATCATCGAGAACCTGCAGCGCGAAGATGTCAGCGAGCTGGAGGAGGCAGAGGGCTATGAATACCTCATGTCCGCCAACCAGATCAATGCCGATGCTGTGGCCGAGAAAATTGGCAAGAGCCGCAGCTATGTCTTCGGCCGGCTGAAGCTGTTGAACCTGTGCGAGCAGGGCCGCGATGCTCTACGTGAAGGCAAGATTGATCACTCGGTCGCACTCCCTATCGCCCGCATCCCATCTGAGCAACTGCAACAAAAGGCACTGCAATACGCAACCCAGACCAACTACTACGGCTCCACACCCGGCGCCCGGGAGGTTACGGCCCACGTACGCAACCACTACATGCTCAAGCTCAAGGAAGCGCCCTTTGATCGAAAGGATGCCGAATTGTGCCCAAAGGCCGGAGCATGCACAGACTGCAGCAAACGCACAGGTGCCTCTCCCGACTTGTTCACCGATGTAGATAGTGCAGACGTGTGCACGGACCCTCCTTGCTTTCACAACAAGGAAGAGCTGCATGCCGCTCGCGTTCGCCAAGCAGCAGAAGACCAGGGCTTGGATGTTATCGACGGGCGAGAGGCCAAAGCCTTGATGCCCAGCGCTTACAGCGGCGAGGTGTCGGGCTACCTGCGACTTGACAGCGACAAGGACATTCCCATCAAGGGCAAGCCCCTGCGCAAGATCATCGCCAGGGTAATGGAGCAATCCGGCATCAAGCCCACGATGATCGTCAACCCGCACGATCCAAAGCAGCTGATCGCGGTGCTACGCCCAGAGCAGGCCCAGGAACTGCTGCAAGCAGCGGGCGCCAAAGAACACCAGGACAAGCTGCAAGAGCAGACCGAGCGCGAAGAAAAAGAAGCCAAGCGCGAACAGGCCAGCAAGGATCAGCAGGCTTACGAGGTCAAATGGCGCAAGGATCTAGCCAAAGACCTTGTTGAAAAGGTAGCGGTGCAAGCTGTGTCCTGGGAAGAAATGCCCCGCACCCTGTATGAAACGCTTTGCAAACAGCAGATAACTGCACTGGACGCCGACTCAATCCGACAACTCTGCGATGTGCTCGAGCTGGGCAAGATTGCTCCACAGGAGGCCCTTACGGACTGGGCCAAGAACCACGACTATCCAGACGTTGCTCTAATGCAGCTCATGGTCTGGAAGGATCGCGTACACCGCACGTGGACACGGGATTCGGGAAACGAAGTACTCATGTGCATCGCTGCCGAATGCGGCGTTGATGTAACTGCGTTTCAGACCCAGATCAAAGCCAATCTGCGAGCTGCCAAAGCTACCAAAAAGCAGTCAGAAGCCAAAAAAGCTGCACAAAGTACGCAATCCGCTGATTCATTGAAGCCCCTGGAACCCTCTTCTACCCCTACCCCCGCTGCGCAAGCGCAGAAGGGGCGTGGGGGGAAGAAGAAAACCCAGGTGGACGAAAAGCCCAAGCTCAGCGCTGCCGCTGCGCAGGCCGCGATTGCTGAGGCTATGCAAGCTGCCGAGTCGCAAAGCCCCGCTGACGCGGCCGAGCCCCGGGATGCTGGCCAGGGAGACATACCAGGCGCGGCTGCGGCCGCGCAGGATAACGATGCGCAGGCTGTGGCTGACGCCCAGCCTGCGACAGTGACCGCCTCAGAGGATGCTGGAGCGTTATCTACCACTGAGCCCGCTGCAGACACGCCCGCCGCTGGCGGCGAGCGCCCCCAAGTGGAGACGTCAGCACTCACGGTCGTCAATGGTGACATCGTGCGCGTGAAGGAAGGCCTCAAAGGCCCCAGTGGGAAATATCGCAAGACTTGCGGAAGGGTCGGCATCGTTACAAGCCACTCCGAAAGCCAAGTGCAAGTCAAGTTCGGGCCAAAGGCACACGAATACGCGATTTTTGATAACGAAGAGCTTGAGGCCTACGCCGCCTTGCCGTTGGTAGGTGAACGAGTGCGAGTACTGCGCGCTGGACTACTGGAGAGCCGCAACAAATTCATGTGGCAGCACGGCTCAGTGATGGCTTGCGATCCAGAAGGATGGCGCATCAGGTTTCACAACAAGAAGGGTGGCCTGCCCACCGAAATGCACTTTGGCACAGATGAACTGGAGGCCTTGTAATGAAGGAAATTGGAATGATGTTTAAGGCCCCGCTGGTGCGAGCCATCCTGAGCGGCCAAAAAACACAGACCCGCCGCGTCGCCAAAGATGTGCGCCATCCCGACCTTGGCAACTGGTACACGCCTGGCGCCTTGGTTATTGAAGACGAGCCGCAGCACGTCATTCATCGGGCATGCCCTTTGGGCCAGCCCGGCGACCGCATCTATGTGCGGGAAACGGTCCGCAGCTGCCGCGCCTATGAGGTTCAAGGCTACCCCCCGAGCGACTGGGGAAACAAGCCGATTTGGTTTGACGCAGACGGAACGCCTCCTGGTGCAGCAACAGCCTGGGCCACGAAAGCCACCCCTGCCATTCACATGCCCAAATGGGCAGCTCGCATCTGGCTGGAGATAACTGACACGCGCCTGGAGCGGCTTCAAGAAATCAGCAACGCTGATGCACAAGCCGAAGGCTGCTACCACGAAGACCCTTGCGACCACATACGCCAATCCTGCACCGATATCGGCTGCCCTGGCCCTGACTACAGAATTGGCTATCGCAAGCTGTGGGAGCAACTTAACGGCGCTGACTCATGGACTAAAAATCCATGGGTATGGGTCATTGACTTCAAGCACATCCAACTGCCTGCAAAGGAAGCACACCAAGCTCAAAAGCTGGGCGTCTGAAAGGAAATGACATGATTGGCGACCAACCTACTGGGCATCTCGAAGGAGTACAGATCACCGCAGTAAGCCATGAGGGACTGACGGTGATGGTCAATGGGAAACCCGCCCGCCTGGCCATCATCTCAGACGATGGTCAGATCATCGCAGCGGGCGCCGATGTTGCGCGTGAGGCGGAGGCCGTGGCAGTTAACAGCTACCGCAATATGCGCAAAGGCATGGGCTTCATACGTGTTCTCAGTAATCCCATTAAAGCCGCCGCCTGATAGCCCGTATACCAACAAAAAGCCCGCAGGCATTAGCTTTGCGGGCTTTTTCCATCTGTATTGACCTCTCAATACAGCAGTATATGTAGAGATACCTATGGGCAGCCCAAACTGACGAACCCCACCTTGGGGGTTCGGTTGGCGTCGAGCGTCGCAGTGGCAGCGTGGGTATCGGTATTCATTTTTCTTGCAGGGGAACCTGGCAACTAATCTGGGCGGTATTTTAAAGCAGGCGCCCTGACAGGCTCCGTCCCTGGGGTATAGACCCGCAGGCGGGAGCCTGGGGAACGTGCATTCAGGTGGGAGATAGGCGGAAAAGCGTGGGGAAGGCTGCAGCGCCAGCGCCGAAAACAACACAACCTGGCCACACCGGGCCAGCTTGTGTTGCGGAGACTGCCAAGGCCGCCAACGCCGCCTCAGGGCTGCTCAATGCGCAGCGCATGGGCTTCCGTCTCGGTTGGCAGCTCCCAGCGGTTCAGCAGCGACTGCAGCGCCTTGTTGGACAGGGTCGAGTCCCGGCGGCTGTTACGCCGCAGCAGCTCGGCACGTGGCTGCTCCAGGTAGACCAATTCCACTTCGGCACCGTAGGCAAACAGCAGATCAAGCGTGCGCGTTCGCATCTGCAGGCTCAGATGCGTGGCGCTCCAGACAAAAGGCGCCTTCTTGCGCAGCAGTTCCCGGGCCTTGTCATGGGCAAAGTGCGAAGCGGCGCCCTCGTTCTCGCCATGCTTCAGGTCCAGCGCTTCTCTTGCATCATCGAAAGACACCACCGGCAAGCCGCGCCGGTGCTGCGCCAGCCAGCTGTCCTTTCCCGACGCGGGCAGGCCACACATCACGGTCACGCGCGATCCAGGTTCCTGAAAAAGCGCATAGTCCGGGTGGACGTCAGCGCCCCGGAAGTAGCTCAGCCTGGTGTGGGCATCCGCAAAGTGCCGAGGACTCCCGTAGCAGCCCTCTTCCCGCGCCAGTTCCCGAAAGAGTTCGATGTTGTCCAGCACCGCCTGCTGGTCCACACACACACGACCGCGCATATCCGCTTCGGCCAGAGCGGCCAAGTGGACAAGATTCACCTGCCAGGACCCCTCTCGCACAATGCGCTCGGGCGTCTTGCCAGAACGAGACCCAGCCAACGCGAAAAATGGCACTTGGTGGACTGCAATCAGGCGGCAGACCGCTTCCCGCAGGTCCAGTGGCGCACCAAAGTCCCAGAGCAGCACACGGGCCTCCACGGCACCCTTGCGGGAATGGCCAGGCTGGCCGATGGCCCCGGTCTGTGGGTCGATGACCGTGGTCCGGTATTTGGCCACATCATGCAGCAAGGCCGCGAGGAACAAGACCATGCGGTCATGCGGGCTCGCCTGCAGGTAGTCCGGCAGCGCCAGCAGCTCCTGCACCACCATTTGGGTGTGCGTCCAGACATCACCCTCGGCGTGAAATCGGGGGTCCTGCACCGTCGTTTTGGCCCGCTCCAGTACGGGGAAGGCCGCAAGACAGGCCTCAAAATCCGGGGCTGCGCCCGGCGCGGGCACCAGGCCCGCAATCGTTGACCAGTTCATACACAGTCCTTTCCGGGAGAGCTTCTTCCCAATACTCGGCGGGCACCATCCGGCCCAGCTGCCCGGTTGCTTCGCGCCAAAGCTTTCAATGCATCCAGCGAGCGAATGGTGTGCAGGGACAGGTCTTCCCAGCTCACCGAAGGCTGCGGCGCATAGAGGTCCACACCTGGCGCCAGGCCATTGGCAATCATTGGCCGCTGGCTGTGGTGTGAGCCACTGTCCAAAATTGTCTGGAGAAAGTCTTGCCGGACCAGCTTGTAGCGCGCCACCACCTGGCCGTCCGCTTCCACCTTCAGATACAGGCCTTCTGCGAGGTCCGAGTTATTCGTCTGTTGCCAGCACAGCTGGGGCGGTAGGCCCTCTCGTTGGACTGTGAGGTCAAACGACTGGCGCCAGGCGCGGCTCTTGGCCAGGGACGGCTGCACCAGCGCCCACAGCAAGGCGGGGTCTGTCGGCATCAGCCCCTCATACAGAACCGGCACGGACAGCACCGGTGAGCCCTGCAGCAAGGCATGGCGGCGCGGGGTCGATAGAAACTGACCCGTCTCCCGGTCCAACATGTCGAACTCATGGAAGTGGTGCGGCAACTGGTCGTAGAAAACCGAGTGCTTGGCATAGGTCCACTCGCCATAGACGACAAAGCGGTCCTCCAAGCGTTCGAGCAAGGCCGCTCCGTGGGCAGCGGCCCAGACTTTGAATAGATTGAACTGGCGCTCACTGCCGCCGCCCACCAGGTAGTGGCCTCGGGATTGCAGCAGCTGGTCGCCGGCGCCGTTAAAGGAAATGCCGGCGTTGGCGCCGTCGAGTTTTTCCTCGATGACGACGTGTTGGCCAGCCAGGACTTTGAGGGGCACCTGGTCACTGGCATTGTCGCCCGCTTGCAAGCGCGATCCTTCCAGGTGAGGCGTGCGCGGGTATTTGAGTATCGAAAGCGTGTGGGGATTCATGTTCGTTGCAGCGAGAAGCGTCTCGCTGTCCGGCAGGACAGGGAAAGCCAACGAACGTGAGGCGCAGGTCGACCGCCCTTACCCAAAAAAGGAAAGAGGTCGTCGCGCAGGGGAAGCGGGGGATTCAGCGCTCCCGCCGCCTCATGGCAGGCGTAGGGAGCTCGGAGCCAGTACCGCAGCCAGCTGTGGCGCAGACTTGCGCCGCACGAGGCTGCAAATGCAGTCGTCGGCGATTAGCGGGTGACGAACAGGCGGGACATGAAAGGCTCCGAAAAGGCAAAAATTGAAGGATTGGAAGTTATAGCATGTGCAGTCGCTGCATTCAAGAACGCAGCATCGACATCGCCCGTTTGCTCATGCCGCACGTGGCATGCACGCGTCAGACAGCAGGCGCGCAACATGGCTTGGCCCCTCCAGCTAGCGCCAAGCCATTCCCTGCATCAAGGCCGCTTGATGCCAAAAGCCGTCAGCATCTGCTCGGTCTGCTTTTGCATCTGCTCCTGCATCTGCTGGAAGAACTGCTGCGACTGCGCCTGGTAGTTGCTCGCATCGGGCATGCCTGGCACGCCGGGCATCGGCATACCCAGAAAATTGCGCCACATCTCGGGCGTCGCGCCCTTCATCTGGTCGGCAAAGCGGCCTTGCATCTCCGTGAACAGCTGCACATTGCGCTCCAGGTAGGAGCCCATAAAGCCCTGCATCGCATGGCCGTAGAAGCGGATGATGTTGACCAGCATGGCCTCGGTGAACATCGGCGCGCCGCCGGCTTCCTCATCCAGAATGATCTGCAGCAGAATGCTGCGCGTCAGGTCCTCGCCGGTCTTGGCGTCCTTCACAACGATGGGCTCGTTTTGCATGACCAGGGCCTTGACCTCGGCCAGGGTGATGTAGGCAGAGGTCTGGGTGTCGTACAGACGGCGGTTGGGGTATTTCTTGACGACGCGCTCGGACGCGGTGGCTGTTCCTGGGGTGTTTTCCGGCACGCGGATCTCCTGTGTCTCTCGCCAACGGCTGGCGTTATGGGAATACCGTCCATCCTAGTCTCTGGGACGGCGGTTTTTACCTCTAAGGCAATTTTTAGATTGTAGTGATGCCTGGGGCCTGTTGCGCTGCAGCACTTACCCTTAGGCCACTAGGCGGCCCGGCCTTTGAGCCAACTGGCAAAGGCCTGCAGCGCGGGCTGGGCAGGCAGGGGCTCGGTGGCCAGCGGGGTCATCCAGTAATAGGCGCGGCTGCCGGTCAAAGGCTGCTCACAGGCGACAACGAGCTCGCCCCGGGCGAGCTCATCCTCGATCAGCATTGGCGGGATCAGCGCCACGCCCATACCGGCCGCAGCAGCGACGGCCAGCATCGAGAACAGCTCATAGCGCGGGCCATCGAGCGCATGGGGCGCCTGCACGCCAGCGGCATCAAACCATTTGCGCCAGCCGTCCGGCCGGGTGCTTTGCTGCAGCAGCGGCAGCTGGGCCAGCACCGGGGGTGATACGGTGAGATACGCGCGCCCGCGCCCCCGCTGGGTGGCGCCCTCGAGCAGGCGCGGGCTGCAGACCGGCACGATCAGCTCGTCCATCAGCCAAGCGGCCTGCGTGCCCGGCCACTGGCGCGCCTGATCGGCCGTGCCGGCATAGATGGCGGCATCGACCTGGCGCTCGGCAAAGGCAAAGGGCCGGGTCTGCACATCGATATGCACCACGACGCCCGGGTGCTGCTGCAAAAACTGCGGCAGGCGCGGCAGCAGCCAGCGGGTGGCAAAGGTGGGCACGGCCGCAATGCTGATCGCGCCGCCCGCGCCCTGGTGGGCCATGATGTCCAGCGTGCCGCGCTCGATGCCCTGCAACCACTGCGCCACCTGCTGGCTGTACTGGTGGCCTGCGGCCGTCAGCACCATGCCGTGGCGCGATCGCTTGAACAGCTGCACGCCCAGTTGCTCTTCAAGTGCAATGATCTGGCGCGAGACGGCGCTTTGCGTCAGCGCCAGCTCCTGGGCAGCGCGGGTATAGCTTTCGTGGCGGGCGGCGGCCTCAAAGCAGGCCAGCGCCTGGGTCGATGGAATCATTCGGCGCATATCTTGTCTCCTGTGTGACGCATGCAATCACCCCTTTATTGTCTGCGACTGCACTGCGACGGCATGTGCATAAATGCGTAACGCGCATATCTGGATGATAAACAATCGTTTGCCCCTGCGCTGCGGCAGGCCTACCATGGCGGCTGTTTTGGCAGGCCCGCGCTTCTGCGCCCGGCCTGCCTTCCGATGAGCGAATACAGATCCAAGGAGCAAGACATGGCGCAATTCACCTGGGAAGACCCCTTCCACCTCGACGAGCAACTCACCGAAGACGAGCGCATGATCCGCGACGCAGCCCGCGCCTACTGCCGCGACAAGCTCGCACCGCGTGTGCAGGAGATGTTCCGCAAGGAATCGGTGGACACCAGCATCTTCCGTGAGATGGGCGAGCTGGGCCTGCTGGGCCCCACGATCCCCACCGAATACGGCGGCGCCGGCCTCAACTACGTGAGCTACGGCCTGGTGGCGCGCGAGATCGAGTACATCGACTCGGGCTACCGCTCGATGGCCTCGGTGCAGTCCTCCTTGGTGATGGTGCCGATCAACGAATTCGGCACCGAAGCGCAAAAGCAGAAGTACCTGCCCAAGCTGGCATCGGGCGAGTTCATCGGCTGCTTTGGCCTGACCGAGCCCGACCACGGCTCCGACCCTGGCAGCATGGCCACCCGCGCCTACAAGGTGGATGGCGGCTACAAGCTCAAGGGCAGCAAGATGTGGATCACCAACAGCCCCATCGCCGATGTGTTTGTGGTCTGGGCCAAGGAAGTCTCCGAAGGCGGCGCCGTCGGCCAGATCCGCGGCTTTGTGCTGGAAAAGGGCATGAAGGGCCTGTCGGCTCCCGCGATCCACGGCAAGGTGGGCCTGCGCGCTTCGATCACCGGCGAGATCGTGATGGACGATGTGTTTGTACCCGAAGAAAACGCCTTCCCCGAAGTGCGCGGCCTGAAGGGCCCCTTCACCTGCCTGAACAGCGCCCGCTTTGGCATTGCCTGGGGTGCGATGGGTGCGGCCGAGTTCTGCTGGCACACCGCCCGCCAGTACACGATGGACCGCAAGCAGTTTGGCCGCCCACTGGCCGCCAACCAACTGATCCAGAAAAAGCTGGCCGATATGCAGACCGAAATCACGCTGGGCCTGCAAGCGGCGCTGCGCGTGGGTCGCATGAAGGACGAGCACCAGAACGTGATCGAGATCACCTCGCTGATCAAGCGCAACAACTGCGGCAAGTCGCTGGACATTGCCCGCCTGGCCCGCGACATGATGGGCGGCAACGGCATCAGCGACGAGTTCGGTGTGGCGCGCCACCTGGTGAACCTGGAAGTGGTCAACACCTACGAAGGCACGCACGATGTGCACGCGCTGATCCTGGGCCGCGCCCAGACCGGCATTGCTGCGTTCGCCAACTAATCACCGCCTGAGCCCCATCGCATGCAGCTGCTACTGCATGCCCCCCACAACCCACTTCACTGCAGGCGCTGCGTGGGTGGGTTGTGGTGTTTTGTGATCGCTTAACCACCCCCTTGCCGGATGCGAATGGCGCCGCCCTGAGGCCGCACGTACCATCGGCGAGTTTTGCAGAAATTTCTTGCTGCAGCGCCTGTTGCACATGCATGGGCAGCTATCAAATTTGGAGACACCATGACCGCAAGCATCGCGCCGCTGGACGGCATAAAAGTTCTGGATCTGTCGCGGGTGCTGGCCGGCCCCTGGTGCGCGCAGATGCTGGGTGACCTGGGCGCCGAGGTGATCAAGGTCGAGCGCCCCGAGGCTGGCGACGACACGCGCCACTGGGGCCCTCCCTACCTGCACACCGATGACGGCGCCAAGACCGAGCAGGCCAGCTACTACACCTGCTGCAACCGCAACAAGCGCAGCATCACCATCGACATGGCCTCGCCTCAGGGCCAGGCGCTGATCATCGAGCTGGCCAAGGATGCCGACATCCTCGTCGAGAACTTCAAGGTGGGCGGCCTCAAGGGCTATGGCCTGGACTACGAAAGCCTGCGCAAGATCAACCCGCGCCTCATTTACTGCTCGGTCACCGGCTTTGGCCAGACCGGCCCCTACGCGCCCCGCGCCGGCTACGACCTGATGGTGCAGGCGATGAGCGGCATGATGAGCATCACCGGCCACCCGGATGGCGAGCCCGGTGGCGGCCCACTCAAGGTCGGCGTTGCGGTCACCGATGTGTTTACCGGCATTTATTCCTGCTGCTCGATCCTGGCCGCGCTGCAGGCCCGCCACCAGACCGGCGAGGGCCAGCACATCGACATGGCCTTGCTGGATGTGGGCATGGCCGTGCTGGCCAACCAGGCCGTGGGCTATTTGAACGCAGACGATATTCCGCAGCGCGCAGGCAATATCCACCCCAGCGTGGGCCCCTACCAGGACTTTCCCAGCAAGGACGGCAATGTGCTGCTGGCCATTGGCAACGACGGCCAGTTCGCCCGCTTTTGCGCCGCGACCGGCAACGAGGCCTGGGCGCAGGACCCGCGCTTTACCCGCAACTCGGGCCGCATCATCCACCGCAAGGATTTGCAGGAGTTGATGTACCCGCTGATGAAGACCCGCACCACCGCCGAATGGATTGCGCTGCTCGAAGACAAGGCCGTCCCCTGCGGCCCCATCAACAACATCGCCCAGGCCTTTGAGGATGAGCAGGTGATTGCACGCGGCCTGCATGTGCAGATCCCGCGCGACGCTGGCGACCAGATCGGCAGCATCAGCACCGTCGCCAGCCCCATGCGGCTGACTGCTACGCCGCCGGTGGTGCGCCGCCCGCCCCCCGCGATGGGCCAGCATACCGACGAGATCCTGGCCGAGCTGGGCCGCTCGCCCGCGCAGATTGCGCAGCTGCACAGCGAAGGCGTGGTCTGAGGCGGGGCGCTATCGCCATGTACCCAGGGCCGCTGTTGCGGCCCTTTTGGTTATTGGCGTAGCGCTCAATCAAACAGCCCCAGGCTGCTGCCATCGCCCAGCGCTGCGCCCTCCCACTCCAGCAGTTGCAGCTTGGTGCGCGTGCCGCCATTGGCCGAGAAGCCGCCGCCCGCGCCTTGCGCCGCCAGGATGCGGTGGCAGGGCACCACCGGCGCAAAAGGGTTGGCGCCCAATGCCTGGCCCACGGCACGCGCCAAGCCCTTGCCACCCAGGTCCTGCGCCAGGTCGCCATAGCTGCGCGTCTGGCCCGGCTCAATGGCCAGTGCCAGCTGGTAGACCGCCCGCGAAAAATCCGGCACGCCATGCCAGTCCAGCACCACATCATCGAGCAGCGGCAGGCCGCTGCGCGCAGACCAGCGGTTCAGGGTCAGCAGGCTGCGCAAATCACCCAGCACCGGGGCGGGTGCATTGGGCCAGGGCGCACTGTCATCCGGGTCGGAGCCACCCTCGCGCCCAGCCAATAGCCACTGCACGCCGGCCACCGCCTGCAAGGCCTGCGCACTCAAATCACCCGGCACCTGGACCTGCGGCCACAGGCCCTCTCGGCGCTGGCGTGCGTGCTCGAGCAGGCGCATCTGGGTGGCTTCCAGGCTGGGCTCGGGCAGCCGCAGCGCCACCACGGCCTGCGCACCCCAGGCAATGCCGCAAACACCCAGCCGGGTGCGGAACAAGGCATGGCCGGTCTGTGCAGGGTCCCAGCCTTCGCGGGGCACAGTAGGAGAGGATACGGGGGCGGTATGCATGCCTGCATCTTGCCCCAGTTTGCGCAGCCCCCACCAGGCCCAGTGCCGCAGTGCCACTGTCAGTCTTTGCCGGCCAGGCGGCACCGGCCCACAGGCTGACAGCACAATCGGCCAGGTGTTCCACAATAAGAAGCGCCCCATGACCGACACCCTGCACGCCCAGCACACCGCCATCCTGCGCGAGGTGCTAGCCAGCGCCCACCGCAACCGCCATCTGCAAAAAGGCCGCCCCTTTGCCGCAGCGATTGCCGATGATGCGGGCAGCATCCTGGGCCGGGGCGTGAACACCATCAGCCAGACGCAGGACATGACGGGCCACGCCGAGATGGAAGCCATCCGCGACTGCTGCCACCAGCGCCAGCTGCCGCACCTGCAGGGGCTGACGGTCTATGCCTCCGGCCACCCCTGCCCCATGTGCCTGGCCGCAATCGTGGCGGGCCAGGCCAAGCAGGTGTTTTTTGCGTTTGACAATGCCGATGCGGCGCCTTACGGGCTGTCGAGCGAAGGCGTCTACCAGCGCCTGGGCTTGCAGCTGCAACCGCCGCCGCTGCCCATCCAGCGGCTGGATCTGGGTATCAGCGCAGCGCAGCTCTATGGCGATGCGCCCTGGCCCAGCGCAGACTAAAAATCACAGCAAACCGCCTTCGCGCTTTGCGTTGGCTTTACGTCTGCCCTTTATGATCGGGCAGTTTTTTTGGCGGCCATGCCGCCCTTCTTGCCGCTTGCATGACCCCGCTCCCTACCCAGCCCCCTGCCGTTGACCGCCAAGCCCTGCGCTGGATTGCAGCGCTGTTTGTGCTGGTCATGGCCAGCCGCCTGCTGGCCTCGCACGGGGTGTCCTGGGACCAGAACGAGCAGCTGGTCTGGTCGCAGCAACTGGCACTGGGCTACGGGCCCCAGCCGCCGCTCTACACCTGGCTGCAATGGGCCCTGGTGGGGGTGCTCGGCCCCAGCACCTTGGCCGTGGTGCTGCTCAAAAACAGCCTGATTGCGCTGAGCTTTGTCTTTATGCTGCTGGCCGCGCGCGAGGTGCTGCCTGCCCGCCAGGCCTGGCTGGCCGCTGCCGGCATGGCCTGGCTGCCCGGCATTGCCTGGCAGTTGCTGCGCGACCAGACCCACACGGTGATGCTGACCTGCGCGATCTGCGCGACCTGGTGGTTGCTGCTGCGCCAGCTGCGCCAGCCGCGACCGCTGGGCTTTGTCTATCTGGGCCTGGTCGTGGCCTGGGGCACGCTCTCCAAATACAGCTACCTGCTGGTGGCCGTGACCTTGCTGCTGGCCTGCCTGAGCTTGGGCAGCACGCGCCGTGCGCTGCTCTCGCGCGGCTGGTGGCTCACACCGCTGATCAGCATCGCGCTGGTGGCCCCGCATGCCTGGTGGGTGCTGGAGCATTGGCAAGCGGCCAGCGGCGCCACGCTGGACAAGCTGCACCCGGCAGAGACCAGCTCCTACCTCAGCGGTCTGGCCCAGGGCCTGCGCGATCTGCTGGCCTTTTTGCTGCTGGCCGTGCTGCCCTGGCTGCTGATGGCACGCTGGACCAGTGGGCGCTTCTGGCAACAGCCCGCTGCGGCCAACGGCGCCATCCATACCAGTCCCACGCCTGACTGGCTGGTGCCGCTGCTGGGCCGCTATATGGCGCTGGTGGCGGGGTCGCTCGCGCTGATGGCACTGGCCGGCGCGGCCAAGTTCGATGGCCGCTGGATCCAGCCGCTGCTGCTGATTTTTCCGCTCTATATGCTGGCCCGCTGGCCGGCGCTTGCCGCATCGGACAAAAGCCGCCAGCGCTACCTGCTGGCCTGCCTGGGCATGCTGGTGCTGGTGTGGTCGCTGGCCTTGCTGGCGCCGCTGCGCGATGCCAAGCGCGGCAAGGGTGACCGCCTCAATTGGCAGCTGGATCTGATCGCCCAGACCTTGCGCCAGGCCGGCTACCAGGGCCAGGGCATGGTGCTGGCGGAGCACCACACCACTGGCGGCGTGATGCGCATTCTGTTTCCGCAGGCCCAGATCGTGGTCTGCGATGCGGACGAGCCGGGCTTTCATAAGGATTGCGCCTGGCAGGCCGCCGAAAGCGCGCGCAGGCAGCAGCTGCCCTGGCTGCAAATCTCCACCGAGGACCCGGCGCCCGATGCCTGGTGGTGGGCGGCCTGGCCGGTCGATGCGATGCTGCAGGTGCAGGAGACCGAGCTGCCCTACCGCTGGACCGACCCGGCACGTGCGCAGATGCAGATGAACTTTGTGGTGTCCCCGGCGGGCAGATAATCACTGCCCGGCGCCACTAAGATGCGGTCATCTCCCTCGCCGCCGAGACCATGACCGCCATCTCCGACACCGCCGCCATCGCCCAAGAACACTGGATCGGCCTGCCCCAGCAGGGCCGGCTGTATGCCAAAACCTGGACCCCGAGCACCGCACATAAAGCGCCGCTGGTGCTGATGCATGACTCACTGGGGTCGGTCACGCTATGGCGCGATTTTCCGGCGCAGCTGGCCCAGGCCACGGGCCGGCAGGTGATCGCCTATGACCGCCTGGGCTTTGGCCAGTCCGACGCGCGCGGCGACACGCTGTCAACGCAGTTTGTCGGCGAAGAAGCGGAGATTTACTTTCCCATTGTGCGCCAGCATCTGGGGCTCAGGCGCTTTGCCTTGCTGGGCCATAGTGTGGGCGGCGGCATGGGCATCGCCATTGCGGCCGGTGCGGGCCAGGACTGCACGGCGCTGGTCACCATCGCCGCCCAGGCCTTTGTCGAAGACCGCACGCGGGCGGGCATTGTCGAGGCCCGTGCACTGTTCCAGCACGCGGCGCAATTGGAGCGCCTGGCCAGGTACCATGGCAGCAAGGCGCGCTGGGTGGTGGATGCCTGGACGGAAACCTGGCTCAGCCCCGCGTTTAGCGATTGGAGCGTGGACGCCTGGCTGCCCCGCCTGCAATGCCCCCTGCTCGCTATCCATGGTGAGCTCGATGAATACGGCAGCACCGCGCACCCTGAACGCATTGCCCGTCAGGCGGGGGCTGGCGGCCAGACCGCCATCATCGCCGGCGCCCACCATGTGCCGCATCGCGAAATGGCCGAGCAGGTGCTCGGCCGGGTGCAGACATTTCTGGCGCAGGCGGACTGAGTCCCCGGTCTGCGCCAGCAGGCCTGTTCTTTTAATAGGCGACCGTAAAGCGCGCCTTGCTGTGCAGATGCTGCTCCAGCGCATCGACCAGGGCCACGGCCAAATCCGCTGCCGAGATATCGCCAGGGCTGCCATCGGCCTGCCACAGCGGCTCATCCTTGCCGGTGCGGTATTGGCCGGTGCGGCCCTGGCTTTGTGCAGCCGATCCGCCATGGAAGCCCACGGGCGGGCTCAGCACGGTCCAGTCCAGGGCTGTCTCTTTTTGCAGCGCGGTATACATGTCGCGGGCCGCACTGGCACCAGGCTTGATCGCAGCGGGGAACTCGGGCGAATCCACCAACTGCTGGCCGTTCACATACAGGCTGCCCGCACCGCCCACCACCAGGTAGCGGGCCACGCCAGCTGCGCGGGTGCCGGCCTCGATGGCGCGCGAGCCCTGGAGGAAATCCTCGTAGATATTCGGGTTGGTCCAGCCTGCGTTGTAGGCCGACAGTACCGCGTCGCTGCCCGTAGCGGCCTTTTGCACCACGGCCGCATCCATCACATCGCCCTGCAGCACCTGCAGGTGCGGGCGGGGCGCCAGCTTGGCGGGGTCGCGCACCAGGGCCACCACGTCGTGGCCGCGTTGCAGCAATTCATCGAGCAATGCGGCGCCTACAAAACCGGTCGATCCAATCAGGGTGACTTTCATCGTATTTCCTTTGCATGAACATCGGCGGGCAGCCTTTGCGCCACGCCATGACCACACTGTAGGGCTGGGGAGCTGATTTGATAATCCCTCTATTTGAAGCAATTCTTTGAAGCTGTGCTTCATAATCAGCCGATGGAAGACCTCAAGCGCATGGCTATTTTTGCCACCGTGGTCGAGCAAGGCTCGATGACGTCTGCTGCACGCATTTTGGGCATGAGTGCTTCGGCCGTCAGCCAGCAGGTGCGGCAGCTGGAAGCCCAGGCAGGCCTGCCGCTGATGCACCGCACGACGCGCAGGCTCAGCCTGACCGACGCCGGGCAGCGCTTTTATGCGCAGTGCGCAGTGATGCTGCAGGCCGCACGCCAGGCCCGCGCCGAGCTCGATGCCGAGCGCGACGAACCCGTGGGCGAGCTGCGCATTGCCGCCGTGCTGGGCCTGGCCGCACCGCTGGGCCGGGCGCTGGCTCCGTTGCTGCATGCCCATCCGCAGCTGCGCCTGCAACTGCTGCTCGATGATTCGCACAGCGATCTGGTCGCAGAGCGGGTGGACATCGCCATTCGCCTGGGCGAGCTGCCCGACTCCCACTGGGTCGCGCGCACGCTGGGCACCCTACCCTGGTGGATATGCGCCGCCCCGGCGCTGGCGCAAGGCAGGCCTTGGCCGAGCAACCCGCAGGCCCTGCAAGCCTGGCCCTGGATGGCGCGCAATATCGGCACAACCAACAACAACAACAACAGCACCAGCATGCAGCTGCAGCACCGCCACAGTGGCGAGCTGGTGGTGCTGCACACCACGCCACGCATCATCAGCAACCAGCAGTACGCGCTGCAGCAGCTGTGCAGCGAGGGGCTGGGTCTCGCCCGCCTGTTCTCGCTCGAGGTGGCCGACCAGGTGCACAGCGGTCAGCTGCTGCGCCTGCTGCCCGACTGGGATTGCGGCAGCCTGCGCATCTCTGCGCTGACCCCCGAGCGCCAGGCGCTGCCTGCGCGGGTGCGGCTAGCGCTGGCCGCGCTGCAAGCCCACTTTGCGCCGCTGGCACTGTCCTGACCCCAAGCGCTGCACCAGCCCAGCGCTGGACTGGGCTGGACTGGCACAAGTGAGGGCTTGCACGCCGCTGTGGCCAAAAAAGAACGTGAGGAGCAGCGGTGGTTTTGCCAAATAAGCAAGAATCCGCTTTGGTGGTCGGTGTACTGCCTTGGTCCTGTGAAGGTATTGATGGTCTCTTCGCAACGAAACCATGAATACCTTCCTATCGCCGCGTTATCCGCGTGGCCTATTAAACCGCCGTGTTATCCGGACGGCGGTGGCTTTGAGAACGTGTTTATGATCTCTACGCAGCCGCGTTGGAGTGCAATCGGGATGAGTTCGAAGGGGTGGAACGCAGCTTGCACCGGGGTGCAAGCAAGAGCCAGCGCGCAGAAATCGCCCGATTTCACTCCAACCCGTAGGGACAGTGGCTTTGCGGGCGCCCGGCTAGGGCCGCCCGGGCAGGGGCGGTCTGTGTCGTTGCAAATCCTCGCAATAGCATGGCTATTGCTGCGGTGTTGCGCCTCGCATCCCATCCCGCAAAACCACAGTCGCGGCGCGAGGAGATCCTAAACACGTTCTTAAAACGGAAGCTCTATGACCCACTCTACCGCACGCCGCTCGGCGCTGCGTGGCCTGTCGCTGGCCGCGCTGACCCTCTCCAGCCTGGCAACTTTCAGCGCCCATGCAGACACCCCTGCGGTGCTGCGCGTATCGGCCATCCCAGACGAAGCGCCGACGGAGCTGCAGCGCAAGTTCAAGCCGCTGGGCGAGTACCTGTCGCAGGCCACGGGCATGCAGGTGGTGTTCACGCCGGTGTCCGACTATGCGGCCGTGGTCGAATCCCTGGCCACCAAGAAGCTGGACCTGGCCTGGCTGGGCGGCTTTACCTATGTGCAGGCCAAGATCCGCACCAACGGCACGGCGATCCCGATCGTGCAGCGCGCCGAAGACGCAGTCTTCACCAGCAAGTTCATCACCGCCGACCCCAGCATCCAGACGCTGGCTGACTTGAAGGGAAAGACCTTTGCGTTTGGCGCGCCCTCGTCCACCTCGGGCAGCCTGATGCCACGCTACTTTCTGCTGCAAGACGGCCTGAACCCGGAAAAGGATTTCAAGACCGTGGCTTACTCGGGCGCGCATGATGCGACCGTGGCCTTTGTGGCGGCCGGCAAGGCAGAGGCCGGTGTGCTCAACACATCGGTCTGGGACAAGCTGGTCGAGACCAAGAAGGTCGACACCAGCAAGGTGCGCGTGTTTGCCACCACCCCCACCTACTTTGACTACAACTGGACCGTGCGCGGCGACCTGGACCCAGCCATCACCAAGAAGCTGACCGATGCCTTCCTGGCGCTGGACCCAGCCAAGCCCGAGCACAAGGCCATCATGGATTTGCAGCGCGCCTCCAAGTTCATCCCGACCAAGCCCGAGAACTATGCCGGCACCGAAGCGGCCGCCAAGTCCGCCGGCCTGCTCAAGTAAGTGGCCGCCTGGCATGGGCGCTGGTGCAGTGCCCATGCCGCCTCTGCGGCGTTTTTCCAGCATTTGATCCATGAGCTTTGTGCTTGACGATGTGGGCCTGACCCACACCAATGGTTTTGTCGCGCTCTCGGGCATCGGCCTGTCTGCGGCCCAGGGCGAGAGCATTGCGCTGATCGGCCCGTCCGGCGCGGGCAAGACCTCGCTCTTGACGGTGATCGGCACGGCCCACCTGCCCAGCAGCGGCAGCATGCAGGTGCTGGGCCAGGCCTTGCCCAGCGCGCCTGCCAGCCCCAGGGCGCGCCAGCTCAAGGCGCTGCGCAGCCTCATCGGCACCGTGCACCAGAGCGCCCCGATTGCGCTGCGCCAGCGCGTGGTCACCGCCGTGCTCGCCGGCCGCCTGGGCCAGTGGCCGCTGTGGAAGGCGCTGGCGTCGCTCGCTTACCCGCAAGACATGGCCGGTGCCCGCGAGGCGCTGGCCCGCGTGCAGCTGGAGGACAAGCTCTTTGCGCGCTGCGACCAGCTCTCGGGCGGCCAGCTCCAGCGCGTGGGCATTGCCCGCGTGCTCTACCAGCAGGCCCGGTTGATCCTGGCCGATGAGCCGGTCTCGGCGCTCGACCCCGCGCTGTCGCTCGCCACCGTGCAGCTGCTGGTGCAAGAGGCCGCCGCGCGCCAAGCCACCTTGGTGGCCAGCCTGCATGCGGTGGACCTGGCGCTCAGCTGCTTTGCACGCATTGTCGGTATCCGCGATGGCCGGATTGCCTTTGACCTGCCCGCCGCGCAGGTGAGCCAGGCACAACTCCAGGCCTTGTACGCCCATGCCGATGGCAGTGCGGCTGCGCTACCCACCTTGGGCAGCATGGCCACTGCCGCGCCGCAGGTGGCAGCCAGCCCGGCGGCTGACGTGATCACATGCCGCTGATGCCAGCTGCTGCCACCCACACGCACCGCCGCGACCCGGCAGCGCGTGGGCGCCTTATCGCGCTGCTGCTGGCGCTGCTGGTGCTGTGGCCCATGCTGCAGACCTCGGGCTTTTCACTGGCGCCGTTTTTTGACAGCAACAACCTCAAAGTGGTCGGCGGCTTTCTGGCCCAGTTTCTGCCGCCCGAAACCCGCCCGGAGTTTCTAGGCTACCTGGGCCAGGCCAGCTTGGAGACGCTGGCCATTGCCACCGCCGGCATGGCGCTGGCGCTGGTTTTGGCGCTGCCGCTGTCCTATCTGGCGAGCGGCGCTGCGCGCGAAAAGGTCAGCCTCAACCCGATCACCCGCAGCGTACTGACCATTTTGCGCGGTGTGCCCGAGCTGGTCTGGGCGCTGGTGTTTGTGCGGGTGTTTGGCCTGGGCCCCGCCGCTGGCGTGCTGGCCCTGGGCCTGACCTATGGCGGCATGCTGGCCAAGGTCTATGCCGAGATTCTCGAATCGGCCGACCCGGCGCCAGCCCGCGCACTGCGCGCGAGCGGCGCAGGCCGCTTGCAGGCCTTGCTCTACGGCGCGCTGCCGCAAGCGGCGCGCGAGCTGACCTCGTACACCGTCTACCGCTGGGAATGCGCAATCCGCGCCTCGGTCGTCATGGGCTTTGTGGGTGCCGGTGGCCTGGGCCAGCTGATGGACCAGGCGATGAAGATGCTCAATGGCGGCGAGGTCGCCAGCATCTTGCTGGCCTTTATGGTGCTGGTGGCGCTGGCCGATTTGCTGTCCTGGTGGCTGCGCCGCGCACTCGATACGCCACCAGCAGCCCGCGCCCTTCCCTTTGGCTGGCGCAGTGCGGCGCTGCTGCTGCTCGGCGCTGCTGGTCTGTGGGCTAGCTTCTGGCTGCTCAACATCGATTGGTCTGCGCTCTTCAGCCGGGATGCTGTGCAGTCGATGGGCAGCTTTGTGGCCGGCTTTTTCTCGCCCGACCTGAGCGCCGCCTGGCTGCGCAAGGTGGCCCAGGGCGTGTGGGAGACCTTGGCCATCTCCGTCATCGGCAGCCTGCTGGCGGCAATGGCCGGGCTGCTGCTGGCCTTGCCGCGCTGGCGCACGCCCTGGAACGCGCTGCTCAACCTGCTGCGCTCGGTGCCCGAGCTGGTCTGGGCGACGATCACCGTGCTGGCCGTGGGCCTGGGCCCGTTTGCGGGCGCCTTGGCGCTGGCCTTGCACACGGCTGGGGTGCTGGGCCGGCTCTATGCCGAGGCCTTGCAGAACACGCCCGCAGCCCCTGCCCGGGCGCTGCGCCTGGCCGGCAGCAGCCGCCTGCTGGCCTTTTGCTATGGCACGCTGCCAGCGGCCGCGCCGCAGCTGCTGGCCTACACCCTGTACCGCTGGGAGATGAACATCCGCATGGCGGCCATCCTTGGCTTTGTCGGCGCTGGCGGCCTGGGCCAGCTGCTGTATTTCGAACTCTCGCTGTTCCATTACGCGCAGGCCAGCACCGTCATCATCGCCATGCTGCTTTTGAGCATGGCGGTGGACTGGAGCAGTGCTGCACTGCGCCGCGCAATGCGCTAACCACGATCTTGGATGTCTCCCTCCACCCGCAAAACCTGGCAGCTGCTGATCCGCAGACTGCATCTGTATATCGGCCTGCTGGTCGCACCGTTCATCGTCGTGGCCGCCGCGACCGGCCTGCTATATGCACTGACGCCCCAACTGGAAAACCAGCTCTACCGCAGCGCGCTGCAGGCCGAATCGGTACCTGGCGCCCAGGCGCAGCTGCTATCCGCTCAGGTGCAAGCCGCCTTACAGTCCTTGCCCACTCCGGCAGCCGTGGTCGCTGTGCGCCCGGCGCCCGATGCGCGTAGCAGCACCCGCGTGATGGTGGCCGATGCGGCGCTGGGCCCCTCCGAGTACCGCAGCCTCTTTGTCAATCCCTATACACTGGCGCTGCAAGGCGACCTGACGGTCTATGGCACCAGCGGCGTGCTGCCGCTGCGCAAGCAGCTCGATCTGCTGCACCGCCAGTTGCTGATGGGCGAATGGGGCCGCACCTACAGTGAGCTGGCAGCATCCTGGCTGTGGGTGGCTGCGCTGGGCGGTGTGGCACTGTGGTGGCTGTCGCGCCCGCAGCGGGCCGGCGCCCAGGTGACTCATCCTCCGCTGCGCCGCTGGCACCATGGGCTGGGCCTGTGGCTGCTGGTGGGCCTGCTGTTCCTGTCGGCCACGGGACTGACCTGGTCGCGCTGGGCCGGCGGCCATTTTGGCCAGGCGCTGCAGCAGATGGGCTGGCAAACGCCACGCCTGAACACCAGCTTGGACACAGCAAACCATGGCACGCATGCGCACCAGCACGCGGCCGACCCGCATGCGGACCATGCCGAGCACCAGACCGCCCCGATGGCGCCAGCCGATAGGCTGCCTATGCCCGAAGACTTTGGTACCGCCTTGGCGCTCGCCCGCCAGCACGGCCTGGCATCGGCGAAGCTGGAGATCCGGCCCCCGGCCGCCGCCAACAAGGCCTGGACGGTGACCGAAATCAACCGCTCCTGGCCCACCGAAGTGGATGCGCTGGCGATCGACCTGGCGAACGGCCAGGTGCTGGACCACAAGCGCTTTAGCGACTACCCACTCGCCTCCAAGCTGACACGCTGGGGCATTGACCTGCACATGGGCAGCTGGGGTGTTTTGAACCAGGCGGTGCTGGTGCTGCTGGGCGCCGGCATTGTCGCAATGGCAGTGACTGGCTGGCTGCAATGGCGCAAGCGCCCGGGCCGCAGCCGCGAGTGGCTGCATGGCCAGCTGACCTTGGTCCACCAATGGCGCCAGTTGCCGCGTGTTTCAGCGTTGGCTCTGTTGCTGGTGGCAGTCGCCTTGGGCTGGCTGCTGCCGGTGCTGGGCTGCAGCCTGTTGGCACTGCTGGCGCTGGATGCCTGGATCTACCTGCGCCGATCGCCCCAAGCCACAAAACGGTAAGCCCAAAAAAATGCCCGGCACACAGGTGGTGCCGGGCAGGTGGATGGTGCTAGGGACGCTCCTTCGCTGGCCAGTTAGTGCGGCACAATGCGCGCCTCCGCCCCTGCGGGGGCAAAGCTGCTGCGCCACTTCCAGCCGGCAAAGGCACACCACAGCACCCCCAGCACGGCAATGCTGCCGCCCACGGGGCCCAGGTAGTGCAGTCCGGCATGCATGCCCACCTGGCTGCCCAGCAAGGCGCCCGCGCCAATGCCGATATTGAAAATGCCCGAGAACAGCGACATGCCCACATCGGTGGCGTCCGAGGCCAGGCGCAGCACCTTGGCCTGCAGCGGCAGCACCATGCACAGCATGACGACACCCCACACGGCGCAGACCAGGTAGAGCGCAGGCGGCCAGCGCGTGCTGGGCAGCAAAAGCCACAGGCAGGCTGTCAGCACCGCCATCGCACCGAGCAAAAAGCCGCGCGGCCAGCGCATGCCAAAGCTGCTGAACAGGATGCTGCCCACGATGCCCATGCCGCCGTACAGCAGCAGCACCCAGGTGGTGACCTGGTTATTGAGCCCCGCCTCACGCTGGATCAGTGGCTCGATATAGCTGTAGACGGTGAACTGGGCCGTCACCATCAGGATCAGCAAGGCATAGGTGGCAGACAGCGCCGGGCGCTTGAACAGCACCGGAATGCTGCGCAGCGAGCCGGCATTCTCGCTGGGCAGCAGCGGCAGCATGCGCCACAGCACCAGCATGACGGCCAGCGCCAGCACGCCGATGATGCCAAAGGTCGTGCGCCAGCCCAGCGCCTCACCCACCATGCGGCCCAAAGGCACGCCCAGCACCATGGCCAAGGTAGTGCCGGTGGCCAGCAGGCCCAGTGCCTGCGGGCGCTTGTCCTGCGGCGCAATGCGCACGGCCAGCGATGCGGTGATCGACCAGAACACGGCATGCGCCAGCGCAATGCCCATGCGGCTGATCAGCAAGGTGGCATAGTTCCAGGCCACGGCCGACAGGCCATGGCTCAGGATGAAGAGCGCAAACACGCCCATCAGCAGCTTGCGGCGCTCGACATTCTTGGTCATCAGCATGCAGGGCAGCGACGTCAATGCCACGATCCAGGCATAGATGGTCAGCATCAGGCCCACCTGCTCGGTGCCCATGCCAAAGCTGCCACCAATGTCGCTGAGCAGGCCCACCGGCACAAACTCGGTGGTGTTGAAAACAAAGGCGCCCATGGCCAGGGCGATCACGCCGAGCCAGGCCTGGCGGCGGGTCAAAGATGCGGAATCGGTCATTGCAATAAAAAAAGCCGCAACTCCAAAGCGGAGAGCGGCTCGCCAGTGTGCCAAAAAATATTTAGCTGCCCAAGAAACTCAGGGAAAACCCTTTAGTGCAGGTTGTGGGCGCCTGTCAGGCTGCCAGCGTTTGGGGTTGCAGCTGTTGCAATTGCTGCGCTTCCAGCTTGCGGTGCAGTTGCACGGTGGCCGCGCAGGCGCGGGCCAGCTCGGCGCCCTTTTTCACAAAATGCTGGTGGAAGAAGTCATGGTGCTCCTGCGAGTCATGGAAGTCGCGCGGCGTCAGCACGGCCGAGAACACCGGCACGCAGGTGTCCAGCTGCACGCGCATCAGGCCATCGATCACGGCCGTGGTCACAAACTCATGGCGGTAGATGCCGCCGTTGACCACCAGGCCGCAGGCCATCAGACCGGCGTACTGGCCGCTTTGGGCCAGTCGCTTGAGCAGCAGCGGGATCTCGAAGGCACCGGGCACATCGTAGAGGTCGATCTGGTCAGCGGGCCAGCCTTGCTGGGCCAACTCGGCGAGGGCGGCATCGCGCGCCTGGTGCACGATGTCCGAATGCCATTGCGCGCTGACAATCGCCAGACGTGCGGCCTTGGTGATGGAGTGGGAAATGCTGGAATGCTGATTCATGGTTTTGCTGTCCTTCAATGACCTGAATCAGGGCGCGCGCAAGCCCATGGCAGCACTGCGCGCACCGGCGCAGGGCAGCTATCAGCTTTGCGCGATTCTCTTTCATCCGGACTGTGACCGTCGGCTCTGGCATCGCACCAGATCTGCTGACCTTGCCCGGCCGTAGGCCTTGCAAGCGCTCGCGGGCTCCTGGCTCCTCAAAGCCAGATACCGCCGGTGGGGAATTGCACCCCGCCCTGAGAATAACGCTGAGCCGCTGCCGGCAAGGCCCGGAATGGACCCAGCCTGCTGCAGCTCGCCGGCCGATTGTAGAGGGGCTGCGATACAAACACCGTCACCCAGGTTTTTGATGCGCAGGTAACTTGTTATGCGTCTAGTATTACCGCTTTAGCCTGCCCGCCTCCACTAAGGCGCCAGCGCTCTACACTGCGGTACCTACGCGCCCCTCATCCCCCATCCCCACCATGGCCCCGCTGAACTTCGTGCTCTCTCACATCCCCAGCCCACAAGGCCCCATCTTGCTGCTCTGCGACGAGCAGCAGCGCCTGCGGGCGCTGGACTGGCAGGGCTATGAAGCGCGCATGGCGCTGCTGATGCGCCGCCAGTACCCGCGCGATGCCGTGCAGATGCACAGCAGCGCGGCAGCGCCAGCGCCGGTGGCAGATGCCCTGGCCGCGTATTTTGATGGCGAGCTGCGGGCGCTCGATCGCCTGGCGTTGGCACTGGGCGGCACCGATTTCCAACGCCAGGTCTGGACGGCATTGCGCGCCATCCCGGCGGGCAGCACACGCAGCTATGCCAGCCTGGCCACGCAGATCGGGCGGCCGGCCGCAGTGCGTGCGCTGGGCATGGCCAATGGCGCCAATCCCATCAGCATCGTGCTGCCCTGCCACCGGGTCATCGGCAGCGATGCCTCGCTCACCGGCTACGCAGGCGGCCTGGCGCGCAAGCAGTGGCTGCTGGCGCATGAAGCGAGGCACAGCAAAAAGCCCGCCTAGGCGGGCTCGGGGGCTTGGGATCGGCACCCTTGCAGGTCCCCAGAGCCAGCGGCAGCTTACTCGCCGATAGGCGTCTTCTTGCCATCGATGTAGTGGCTCAGCGTGTACAGAGGCACCTTCAGCTCGCCGTTTTCCTGGAAGGCAATCTTCGCGGTCACGCCGTTGTACTCGGACTTGCGCAGCTCGGGCAGGTACTTCTTGGGATCGGTGGAATCGGCACGCTTCATCGCGTCAACGATCAGCATGGTCGCGTCGTAGAAGTAAGGGCTGTAGACCTGGAACACGCCAGGGTTCTTGGCGTCGTAGCGCTTCTTCCATTCGGTGCCGCCAGGCATCTTGGCCAGCGATGCACCGCCGTCGGCGCAGACCACATTGCCCAAGGTCTTGGTGCCCGTAGCCAGCTTGGCCAGCTCGGCCGTGCAGATGCCGTCGCCGCCGAAGAACTTCACATTGGTCATGCCCAGCTGCACCATCTGGCGCAGCATGGGGCCCGCTTGCGCATCCATGCCGCCGTAGAAGATCGCATCGGGCTTCTTGGCCTTGATGGAGGTCAGGATGGCCATGAAGTCGGTGGCCTTGTCGTTGGTGAACTCCGACGCCACGATGTTCACACCCTTGGCGCCCGCATCCTTCTTGAACACATTGGCCAGGCCTTGGCCGTAGGCGGTGCGGTCATCGATCACGGCCACGTTCTTGAGCTTCAAGGTATCGGCCGCATAGCCAGCCAGTGCAGCGCCCAGCGCGTTGTCGTTGGCAATGATGCGGAAGACGCCGGGGTAGCCGGGGCGGGTCAGCTCAGGGTTGGTGGCCGCGCCGGTGATGAAAGGCACACCGCAGTCATTGAAGATCTTGGACGAGGGAATCGCCACACCCGAGTTCAGAATACCGGCGACCGCAGCGACCTTGTCATCGCAAAGCTTTTGCGCAGCGGCGGTGCCTTGCTTGGGGTCCGCCGCATCGTCTTCGGCCACCACTTCGAACTTGATCTTCTTGCCCCCGATGGTCACACCCTGGGTGTTGAGGTCTTCCACGGCAAAGCGCACGCCCGTGACGTTGTCCTTGCCATAGTGCGCCTGAGGTCCGGACAGCGGACTCATCGTACCGATCTTCACCACCTCCTGTGCGTTGGCAGCTACCGCCACACCTGCCACCAGCATGGCCACTGCGGCCTTGATACTTTTATCCATTGCGTCGTACTCCATCAAAAGCGTCTGTTAAGCGCCACCGGTACCGGCGTGTGCCGCCTCGCCCACTTGTAATGGGGGCAGCACACCTAGTACATCATCGAACTCGATAGCGTGAGTGAGATTTTTTATCTACCTGGGCCTACGACGGTATTAGGACAAGTCCTGTAAAAATAGCGACACAGTGGGTTTGAAATCGCATATAAGCGCCAGCGTGCAACACATTCCAGCGATTGCTGCATTGCATCAATCGACAGGCTGTGGCCGGTAATGAACCAAATTTCTCGATACTGACTCTTAAGAAGATAGCCCTGGTGTTCAGGGATGTCTCCTCCATGCGACGCCAGCGTGTCTGTAAAGATTGGAAAAACAACGCAGGACTGTGATGCAGCCGTCAACCCCCGAGGCCGGAAAAACGTCTTTACCTACATGGGCCCAAGTCTCCGGTATTGAGGGTGTAACGGTTAGCATTGGGAATCGCGATTGCTGGCCTTATGGCATCAACGCTAGTCCATGCCACCACACAACCAGAAAGGCTCAGATATGAACCATCGTCACTTGCTCAGCATTGCCACCATCGCGCTAGGCGCGCTGGTTACCACCGGCTGCGTTGCCACCGGCAGCGACGGCTACTACAGCGATGCAGGCTATGGCAGCTATGGCGGCGGTTACGGCTATGGTTACCAGCAGCCCTCGCAAACCATCTATGTGCAGGATCGCTACAACGACGACCGCTACTACCGCGAGCGTGACCGTGATCGCGACCGTGCGGCCCGCGAGCGTGAAGCGCGTGAACGCGAGCGTGATCGGGACCGTGACCGCCAGGCGCGTGAACGCGACCGCGACCAGCGCGCCCGTGACGAAGACCGCCGCCGCGCGCTGGAGCGCCAGGCACAAGACCGTGAACGCCAAAACCGTGAGCGTGACCGCAACCGCTTTGGCGAGAGCCGCCACCAGCAGGAATGCGCCGCGGCTGCACGCCAGAATGCAGCGGGCAGCGACAATGTGCTGACCCCCAGCCGCCCCTGCCGCTGATACCGCTGACCGGCCCACGTGCTGAGCGCGCGGGCCCATCCAACAAGGAGTTTCCACCATGCGTACCATTCGTCTCGGCACGATGGCCATCGCCGCGGCCAGCGCCCTGCTCTTGGGCGGCTGCGTGGTCGCACCCGCAGACGGCGTGTACTACGGCGATGCCTACTCGACCTATTCCACCCCGACCTATGGCTACGGCTATGGGGGTTACGGTTACGGCTACAGCAGCTACCCCTACTACGGCAGCAGCTCTTTGGTGATCCAAAGCTCGCCAACCTATGTGTATGGTGGTGGCCGGCCTTACTACCGGCCCGGCGGCGGCTACTACCGCCCCGGCAGTGGCTATGACCGCCCAGGGCATGGCGGCAGCAGCCGCCCACCCTCACGCCCGCAGCAGCTCGCGCCCGGCACCGGCTCCAACTTTGGCCGGCCCTACGGCTCTGGCCCCCGCCCTGCAGCGCCCGCCTCGCGCCCCAACGGCGGCCGGTTTGGCGGGCAGTTTCAGCGCTAACCGCGGCGCCTAGACCCTGTGCAACGACGGGCCCTTCCGATGCGCCATACGCCACAACCCCGGCAGCCCCGCTTCCGCCTCGGCGCATGGCTGGGCCTGTGGTGCGCCTGCGCACTGGCCGCGCCGATCGCCCAGGCGCAGGTTACCCGCTGCGTGGACCCGGGCACGGGCAAGGTGACCTATACCGATGGCGCCTGCGCCAGCGGCGCGCGTGCGACCGAGATCGAGCGGCGCAAAACCGACGAGGAGCTTGCCCAGGACCGTGCCCGCGAGCAGGAAGCGCTGCAGGCCAAGGCCGAGCGGCGCGAGCAGGAGCTGGCCCAGCGCAGGCTGCAGGCCGATGAACGCGCTGACGATTTGGCGCAACGGGCTGCCAACCGCCCCTCGCGCAGCAACCCCGCACAGTCCGCCGCCTGCCAGCAATCGCGGGAGCGCTACAGCGCTGCCTCCGACGCCGCGGCTGACAAGGCCATGGGCAGCAGTGCGCAGCTCGAAGCGGCCAAGCGCCAGATGGAACTCGACTGCCTGGGCCCCGAGGCCTACAGCCGGCTCGAAGCGAGCCGTCCCGCTCCCAGCGCCGTGCTGCCCGCCGATCCCTACTGGGACCGCTACCCCTATGGCCGCCCGCCGCCCCGCCCTCCGGTGGTAACCCCTCCAGCCCCGGCACCCAGCATCACCCGCTGCGATGTGTTCAAGTGCGTGGATGCCCAGGGCTACTCACACCCCCGGGGCCAGATTGGCGAGACCGTGCGGCCCCCCAGCCCCAGCGCCAACCCGCGCAGCTGCCGCAGCCAGGGCGGCACCGCGCCCTGCTAGCTGCCCTCTGGTAGCGGCTGCAAAAGCGGCTGCATTCTGCCTGTGTTCAGGCGTCTGGGCCTTGAGCTGCGCCAGGCCCCACCAGATACACCGCCGCCTGCAAGCCGTGGTGCACCGTCTGGTAGCGCAACACCACACCCAACTCATGCCGCATGCGGCTATTGCTCAGGCGACGCGACTCGCGCATAAAGCTCAGCAAGGTGGGGCTCAGTTGCTGCTCGGCCTCGGCCAGGCTGATGCGCGCGGGGTGCGGCAGGCGCCACAGATCAGCAGCCAGGTCAAAATAATCGCCCATCGGCATCGCAGAGTCATCGGCCACATTGGTGATGCGCTGGGGCCGGCCTCGCCACAGCGCCCGCTCGACGGCACGCGCCAGATCATCGGCGTGGATATGGCTGGTGTAGACATCGTCCTCGCGCCGCAGCAGCGGCGTGCCGCGCTGCAGCCGCCCCAGCGGGGTTCCGCCCTCGCGGTCGCCGGCATAGATACCGGGGATGCGCAGCACATGCACCGCCGCGCCACTGGCCCCAAAGCGCAGCGCCCATGCACGCAGCTGGCGCTCGGCATCGACCCGGCGCAGCGCCCGGGCGGTGCTGGCACGCAGCGGATGGGTCTCGGTGACCCAGGCCCCGTCCCAGTTGCCATAGACACCGCTGGTGGAGCCATAGACCAGCTGCGGCGCCTGGCCCGCACGGCCCACCAGCGCGCGCAGCAGGTGGCAGGTGCGCAGATCACGCGAAGCCGCCGCTGGCGCAGCTCCAGCAGCGGGCTGCGCAGGGGGGGCCAGGTGCACCACGCGCTGGGCCAGGCCCGCCAGCCGGCGCAGGCTGCGAAGGTCATCGAGGTTGCCCAGCAAAGGGGTAGCGCCCAGGGCGCGCAGACTCTCAAAGCGCTGCGGCGATGAGCTGAGCGCCCGCACCAGCGGGCCGCGCGCCGCCCGTGCATCCTGGCCCGGGCGCTGCCACAGCCGCAGCAGCCGCTGGCCGACATCGCCACAACCCACGATCAACACCCGCTGGCGCCGAAAACGCGCCGGCAAGGCCTGGCCTGCTGCGATGGCGCAGCGCTGTCGGGGCCCGCTTCGCGGGCTTTGGTTTAAAGGCACAATAAGCTTTCGTGGTTCAAATGGGCGGGGGCGCACACTGCAGTCTAGCGTCTCAAGCTGCTTGCAAACGGCTGCCCACCCCCCACTTATGCAAGCCCAGGCGCCGATGAGCGCCATTGTTTTGTGTCGATAAGGAATTTTGGTGCAATGAGTTCTTCGTCCAGCGCGTTTCACATCTCGGTCCTGCCCAGCGGACGCGCCTTTGCCACCCAGGCCTCGGAGGCCATCCTCACCGCTGCAATCCGCAGCGGCGTGGGCCTGCCCTATGGCTGCAAGGATGGCGCCTGCAGCTCCTGCAAATGCAAGAAGCTCAGTGGCACGGTCGTGCATGGTCCGCACAGCGAACGCGCGCTGAGCCCCCAGGAAGAGGCCGACGGCATGATCCTGCCCTGCTGCGCCGTGCCCACCAGTGATGTGGTGATCGAGTCGCGCCATGTCACCGATGAAAGCGCCTTTCCTATCAAGAAAATGCCGGTGCGCGTACAGACCATCGAGCGCCTCTCGCCCGATGTGGTCAAGCTGCGCCTGCAGCTGCCAGCCGCCGACAGCTTTCGCTACCACGCGGGCCAGTACATCGAGTTTTTGCTCGCCGGCGGTGTGCGCCGGGCATATTCGATGGCCGTCGCGCCACACCACCAGGAGACCGCGCCCGGCTTGGAGTTGCATATCCGCCACACGCCAGGCGGTCTTTTTACCGACCATGTGTTTGGCGCGATGAAGGAGCGCGAGATCCTGCGCATTGAAGGCCCGTTTGGCAGCTTCTATCTGCACGAGGGCGACAAGCCCATGGTCTTTCTGGCCTCGGGCACCGGCTTTGCGCCGATCAAGGCCCTCATCGAACATCTGCAGCACCACGACATCCAGCGCCCGGTGGTGGTGTACTGGGGCGGCCGGCGCCCGCAAGACCTGTACATGCACGACTGGATGCTGGAGCGCAGCGCTGAGATGCCCCAGCTGCGCTATGTGCCGGTGGTCTCCAACGCCCTGGCCGAAGACGGCTGGCAAGGCCGCAGCGGCTTTGTGCACCAGGCGGTGCTCGATGATTTTGCCGATCTGTCGGGCCACGAGGTCTATGCCTGCGGCGCGCCGATCGTGGTGGATTCGGCCCGTGCCAGCTTTACCAGCCAGCGCGGCCTGCCCGAAGACGCTTTCTTTGCCGATGCCTTTGTGACCGAAGCGGACAAGCAAAACCAGATCGTCTGAACAGCTGCGCCGCACAATGCCTGACATGGCGCAATCGCGCCCCTGTCCGACTGCCGCGTCACAGCAGCTACACGGCACAGCCGCTACACTAGAAAGTTTGGAGCCGCGAACACATCCCTTGGTGGGTGGTTGCCCCGTCTTGGCCTACCTTTGTACGGCCCAGGGCTGGGTGCCCAGCCTCCAACGCAAACCTTTGGTTGACTGGGCTGTGCTGGCGGCACTCAGGGGGTAGTACCTGCACACCGCAGGCGCTGCGTCGTTATTCACTCTCCTCAAGAAGACACACAAGCATGCAACGCAGAAATATCCTGTTATCCACCGTTTTGGCTGCCACCGCCTTTGCAGCACCGGCCGCATTTGCGGCCGATCCGGTGATCCGCCTGGTCGTGCCCTACGCGCCCGGTGGCCCACTGGATGTCACCTCGCGCATTCTGGCCGAACGTGTCCGCGACCAGCTGGGCACCGTGGTGATCGACAACAAGGCAGGCGCTGGCGGCAACATCGGTGCCGACATCGTCGCCAAGGCCGCGCCAGACGGCCTGACCATCGGCCTGTCGGCCACCGCCACGCACGCGGTCAATCCCTGGCTCTACACCAAGATGCCTTTCAACGCCGCCACGGACTTCAGCGCCATCACCCAGATGGTGCGTGTGCCCAATGTGCTGGTGATGAACACCGAGCGCGCCAAGTCGCTGCACATCAGCAATGTGCAGGACCTGATCGCCTACGCCAAGAAAAACCCGGGCAAGCTCAATTTCGGCAGCGGCGGCAACGGCAGCTCCGGCCACCTGGCCGGCGAGATGATGAAGCGCCAGGCCGGCATTTTTGCCGTGCACGTGCCCTACCGTGGTGCCAATCCGGCCCAGCTCGCGCTGCTGTCGGGCGAGGTGGATTTCAACATCGACAACCTGGCGGCCGCCTCGGCCAACATCCACAGCGGCAAGCTCACGGCTCTGGCTGTCACCAGCCTGCATGCCAGCCCCATGCTGCCAGGCGTGCCACCGCTGGCCGACACGCTCAAGGGTTTCGAGATCGACACCTGGTGGGGCCTGGTGGCACCGGCCAACACCCCGCCTGATGTGATCAACCGCCTCAACAAGGCCTTCACCGATGCGCTGAAGGACCCGAGCACCAAGACCCGCTTTGCCAGCCTGATGGCCGAGCCCGTGCCCACCACGCCGGCCGAGTTTGACAAGTTCATGGCCTCCGAGCGCAACAAGTACGAATCGGTGGTCAAACTCTCTGGCGCCAAGGTCGACTAAGCGCCGCGCTGCGCATCCCTAGCGCCCAGCAAAAAGCCCCGCCAGCGAAGCTGCTGCGGGGCTTTGTTCTTGTGGGGTGGAGTCTCTTTCTCGCTCGCTCAGCGCCACCAGTCCGGCCCCTGGCTGCGCTGCACGCCCTGCGCCAAAAGCGGCTGCAACTGCGCATCGCTGACCCAGGCCGGCTGCAGCTCTTGCAGCGGCGCCAGCACAAAGGCCCGTTGCCACATGCGCGGATGGGGCAGCTCCAGATCGGGCATCGCGATCGAGGTGTCGATGTCCGCATACAGCAGCACATCCAGGTCCAGGGTACGCGGGGCATTGCGGTAGGGGCGCTCGCGGCCGGCGGCCAGCTCCAGCTGCTGGAGCAGCAGCAAAAGCTGGTGCGCTGACAGCGCTGTGCGCAGCTCTGCGACCGCGTTCAGGTAATCGGGCCCTGAGGAATCCACTGGCCGGCTGGCATAGAGCGACGAGACCGCCTGCACCGCCACGCCCGTGCTGCGGGCCAACTGCTGCAAGGCCTGCGCCATCGCAGCACCCCGGTCGCCCAAATTGGCACCCAGGCCTATCCAGGCGCGCAAGGTCTGCCCGGCGGGCGGTGCGGCATCACCATTGGCCAGGCGCTCGGCCTGGCCCGGCACGTCAGTCACCATGGCCGGCGGCATCGGCGCCGTTGCCGCCAGCTGCAGCAGCGCCGGCGTCCGCGCCACCGGGTTTGCGGCGGCGGCGGCGGCGCTTTTTGGCTGGCGCATCGGCGCTGCCTGCGCTGTCGCTGTCCATGGCCTGCTGGGCCACCTGGTCCAGGCTGGAATCCTCTTGCGCCTCAGAGGCCGCAGTCGGCTTTCTCGGTGCACGCTTGGGTTTGGCCGCGCCCGTCTTGGGCTTGGCGCGCTGCTCTTCGCGCACCTGGGCGATCAGGTCTTCGCGGCGGGCCTCATCGGCCTGCTGGAACTCCTGCCACCAGTTGGCCAGCGCTTCGTCGACCTCGCTGACATCGGCGCGCAAACGCAGAAAATCGAAGCCGGCACGGAAACGCGCCTGCGCAATCATGCCAAACGGCGTGCTGCCGGTGCGCTTTTCAAAGCGCGGCTGCATCACCCAGATCTCACGCATGTCGGCGGCGAGCTTGCCCCGGCCGGAGACATCGCCAATGCGGTGGTGGAAGACATCGTCGATCGCATCCTGCAGCGCAGGGTGCGGGTGCTCGCCCTTGAGCATGCGCTTGTCCCAGCCGGCCTTGACGTCCTGCCACAGCACGCAGGCGAGCAGGAAGCTCGGCGCCACGCTCTTGCCTTCGGCCACGCGGCGGTCGGTGTCCATCAGCGCGGCCTGCACGAAAGGCAGGTCGGCGCGGTCCACCACGACATCCAAGAGCGGGTAGATGCCCTTGGCCAGGCCCAGCAGGCGCAGCTGCTCGATCGAGGCCAGCGAATGGCCCGTCTGCAACAGCTTGAGCATCTCGTCAAACATGCGGCTTTGCGGCACTTCCTGCAGCAGCTGCGCGCATTCGACCAGCGGCTTGGCGGTCTTGGGGTCGAGCGTGAAGCCCTTCTTGCTGAGCTTGGCGGCAAAGCGCACGGCGCGGATGATGCGCACCGGGTCTTCGCGGTAGCGGGTGGCCGGGTCGCCAATCATGCGCAGCACATGCTTTTGCGAGTCGCGGATGCCCTTGTGGTAGTCCACCACGATCTGGGTCTGCGGGTCGTAGTACATGGCGTTGACGGTGAAGTCGCGCCGCGCCGCATCCTCGTTCTGGGGGCCCCAGACGTTATCGCGCAGCACGCGGCCGCTTTCGTCGACCGCCAGCTTCATGCCGGCCAGCGCCGCCTTGCTGGTTTTCTCATTGCCCTGCACCTGCTCGGCCTTGGAGCTGTCCAGAAAGGCGCGGAAGGTGGTCACTTCGATGACCTCGTTCTCGCGGCCACGGCCATAGACCACGTGCACGATGCGAAAACGCCGGCCGATGATGAAGGCGCGGCGAAACAGGCTCTTGACCTGCTCGGGCGTGGCATTGGTCGCCACGTCAAAATCCTTGGGGCGCAGGCCCAGCACCAGATCGCGCACCGCGCCGCCGACGATATAGGCCTCAAAGCCCGCTTCCTTCAAGGTGCTGCACACGTCCAGCGCCCGGCGGTCCACCAGCTTGGGATCGATGTTGTGCACATCAACGCCCACTTCCTCGCGCTTGCCAAAGGGGTTCTTGGTCTTGCTGGCGGCCGTTGCCTTGCCCAGCAATTTATCGATGATGGTCTTGATCATGCGTGAGGCTCCAGCAGGTCCAGGATGCGCCAGCCGCGTTCGGCGGCGAGTTGGCGCAGGCGCGCGTCGGGGTTGGTCGCCACGGCAGTATCCACCTTTTCCAACAGCGGCACGTCGTTCATCGAGTCGCTGTAGAAGATGCTGTCTACGCTGTCCCAGCTGAGGCCGCGCTCGGCCATCCAGGCTTCCATGCGGGTGACCTTGCCGGCGCGCATCGTCGGCACACCGTCGATCTCGCCGGTGATCCAGCCAGAAGCGTCGCGCGCCAGGTTGACGGCCAGCAGGTGGTCGACGCCCAAGGCCTTGGCAATCGGGCGGGTCACGAATTCATTGGTGGCGGTGACGATCACGAGGGTGTCGCCCGCATCGCGGTGCTGCTGCAGCAGCGCCAGCGCTGCCGGCTGGATATGCGGCGTGATCACTTCCTGCATGAAGGCGCGGTGCGCTTCATCGGCGGCCTCAGGGCCGAGCTTGCGAATGGCCTCGGTGGCAAAACGCACATAGGCATGGATATCGAGCGTGCCTTTTTGGTAATCGGCAAAAAAGGCCGCATTGCGGCTGCCAAACTCCTGCTTGTCGCACCAGCCCTTGCGCAAGGTGAACTCCCCCCATTCGTAATCCGAATCGAGCGGCAGCAAAGTGTGGTCCAGGTCAAAAAGCGCAAGCCTTGTGCTTGTGCCAGCAGAGTTATTCATTCAAAAAATCTCGGTTGTAGCTGCAAGACCATTTACTCCGTCTCCAGCATGTCCTTGAGCAAGGGGATCGTCAGGCCCCGTTTGTTGCGCAAGGCAAAATTGTCCAGGTGGTCCAACAGTTGCATCAGGCTGCCCAAATCGCGTGAGAAGCGTTTGAGCATGTAATCCATCACATCGTCGGTCAATACCAGGCCACGTCGTTTGGCTTCATCCTTGAGCACATCCCTGCGCTGCGCTTCGCTCAGCAGGTGCAGCTGGTAGATCTCGCCCCAGCCCAGCCGGGTGCGCAAGTCGTCACGCAGTTTCAGGTCGGACGGCGGGACATCGCCAGCGGCCAGCACCCAACGCCGCGCACCGGTGGCCGGGCTGGTAGCGTTGACGAACCAGTTGAAGGCCGCCGCCTGCTGCACCGGGTTGTAGAACTGCACCTCGTCGAGGATCACGGCCGACCAGCGCTCGTTGAAGGCGCTGGGAAAGCGGGTGCTCGCATCGAGCCAGCCCACCGGCGCGCCCTGCTCACGCAAGGCTTCGGCCACCGCGCGCAACACATAGGTCTTGCCGCAGCCCATCTCGCCCCACAGGTAAGTGGGCACCGTTGAGCGCGGCGCGTCCCAGGCTTCATTGACCTGGGCATGCAAATGCGCAAGCGCTGCCTGGTTGGAGCCCGCAAAAAACCGGTTCAGGCTTGGCGCTGGCGCCAAACCCAGATCCAATGCCATTTGCTTCATGCGCCAACTCCTATCCGCGCCCAAGCCCGCCGTGCAAGATGCACTGCGTTGTGGGTCATCAGATAAAAGGAAATCTCACGCATGGCTGCGTTCAATGAAAGAAAGCGTTCAGTGTGGTTGGCGCGATGCGCGCCAACTTGGGGCGCCCCTGCTCGGTTATGCAGTGGCCAGGGCCCTACATGCAAACCCGTTGATTTTAGTCGGTAGTCACGGCTGTGTGACACAAAAGGCCCCTCTGCCCCATTTATGCATGAAATCGGCCACAAAGCAGGCCGCCCCTGCGCGCTTTGGCGGTAACAGTGCACACCGGACGGGCATTCTGCCCCCTCGGGTATGGCTTGCGACATAAAATCGGCGTTTCTGGCCCCCGTTGGGTCAGCTTGTCAGCTTTATTGCCTTTGTAGTCCCTCATGAGCTCTTCCAATTCCTCCACCCCCCTTTCGTACAAAGACGCTGGCGTTGATATTGACGCTGGCGACGCGCTGGTCGAGCGCATCAAGCCCCTGGCCAAGAAAACCATGCGCGAAGGCGTGATGGCGGGTATCGGTGGTTTTGGCGCGCTGTTTGAAGTGCCCAAGCGCTACAAGGAGCCGGTGCTGGTGTCCGGCACCGACGGCGTGGGCACCAAGCTGCGCCTGGCCTTTGAATGGAATATGCATGACACCGTGGGCATCGACCTGGTGGCCATGAGCGTCAACGACGTGCTGGTGCAAGGCGCCGAGCCCCTGTTCTTCCTCGACTACTTTGCCTGCGGCAAGCTCGATGTGGACACGGCAGCGGCCGTGGTGGGCGGTATCGCCAAGGGCTGCGAGCTGTCGGGCTGCGCGCTGATCGGTGGTGAAACCGCCGAGATGCCCGGCATGTACCCGGACGGCGAATACGACCTGGCCGGTTTTGCCGTCGGCGCGGTCGAGAAAAGCAAGATCCTGACCGGCCAGAATGTGCAAGCCGGCGACGTGGTGCTGGGCCTGGCCTCGCATGGCGTGCATTCGAACGGCTTCTCGCTGGTGCGCAAGTGCATCGAGCGCGCACAAAGCCAAGGCGGCCTGCCCGAGACGCTCGACGGCAAGCCCTTCAAGAACGCCATCATGGAGCCCACGCGCCTCTACGTGCTCAATGTGCTCAAGGTGCTGGCCGCGCAGCCCATCAAGGCGCTGGCGCACATCACCGGCGGCGGCCTGCTGGAGAACATTCCCCGCGTGCTGCCCGAAGGCCTGGGCGCGCAGCTGGTCAAGGGCAGCTGGCCCCAGACCGAGCTGTTTGCCTGGCTGCAAAAGACCGCCGGCATCGATGACATCGAGATGAACCGTACCTTCAACAACGGCATCGGCATGGTGGTGGTCGTTCCCGCAGAAAGCGAGCAGGCCGTCAAGGACGCCTTCTCCGCCCTTGGTGAACAAGTGTGGACGATTGGCAGCATCGGCCCCCGTGGCGCTGAGGCTGCGGTCACGGTGCGCTAAGCTTCCCCGGCAGGGCAGGCGCACCAAGCCGTCTGCCCTGCGCGCAGCAAGGGCCAGATTCTGGCCTTCCGACTCGCTCAGATGGATGGCCTACCATGCAACCGGATTCCGCAAAGTCCCCGTCCAACAGCCCCGCACCCGGCCAGCCGGCCAGCGGCGCTGGGGACCAGCCGCATGTTTGGCGGCCGCCTCCTGCGCATTGGGGCGTCAGGGTGGCCTCCTATGTGCTGATGGCTGCGGCCTTGCTGCTGATCATGCTCAATGGCCTGCTCGTGGGCCTCTTGGCCGCCTGCGCCGGCTACACCTTCACCTTGTTTCTGGTGCACAAGATCCGAGAGTTGAGCCGCCTGCCCACCTCGCTGAACACGCCCCCTCCCCTGTGGATGGAATACCTGGCCGTCACCATCGTGCTGGTGGTGCCGGTGGTGCTGGTCACGCTGGGCCTGATCCACTCCCAAGGCTATCTGCTCAACGCACCGCAGCAGTACCGCGAGATGCTGGTCTCGATGGCCAAGACCTTGCTGGACCTGCGCAGCAAGCTGCCGCCCGAGCTGGCCAATGTGCTGCCCGATGGGGTACAGGACCTGCAGCAGCGCGCTGCCGAATACCTGGGCACCAAGGCAGGTGCCATTGCCAATATGGGCCGGCTCTGGCTCACCGGCCTGCTCTATGTGTTTGTGGGCCTGTTGATTGGCGCGCTGGCCGCCGTGCGCCACAGCCGCCATTCCCACGCGCCACTGGCCTACCAGCTGCAGCTGCGCGTGCAGCGCTTTGGCGATGCATTCCGCCAGATTGTCGCAGCCCAGTTCTGGATCGCCCTCTTCAACACGGTGCTGACCGCCATCTTCCTGCTGGGCATTCTGCCGCTGATCAATATGCGCCTGCCCTATAGCGGCGCGCTCATCATGCTGACCTTTTTTGGTGGTCTGATCCCCATCGTCGGCAACTTGGTCTGCAATGCCGTCATCACCACCGTGGGCCTGTCAGTCTCGCCGCTGACCGCCGTCGCCTGCCTGGCTTTCCTGGTGCTGATCCACAAGGCCGAGTACCTGATCAATGCCAAGGTCGTCGGCGCCAAGACGCATATGGGCGTCTGGGAGTTGCTGTCGGTGATGTTTGTTGCCGAGGCCATTTTTGGCCCTGCCGGGCTCGTGGCGGCGCCACTCTTTTACGCCTATCTGAAAAAAGAGCTGTTTGCGGCGCGGCTGATCTAACACCCGCCTCTGTGGCGTTGCACCTTTGAACGGGGTGCGGATGCCTACCCACGCTCTCTTCGCCACAAGCACCGCGCCGGGCACCTTCAAGCCCCCCATGCGCAAGAGATGCTGCTGGACGACGGTATCTCCTCAACACGGCTTCGCCGCCTGCAGGCGCCCCCCATGTGACCAGCACCTGGATCGGCCAACTTTCCCTACGGCCATGCCGTCGATAACCGATGGGCGCTCTGCCAGTATCGGCACAACACAGGCGTAAAAAAACCTCGGTGATAAAACCGAGGCTCTTTGTGTTGAATGATCCGAAATCTTAATTAGAGCCGTAACACAACCCTTGATACGTCGTTGCCTCGCCGGCCGCGCCCTGCCTTGTCGTACTACTGTACTGCCTGCGGCAGGACGCCTAGTCGGGGACGCCTAGTCGGGGACGCCTAGTCTCAACCGCAAACCTTCGGTTTGCTGGGTCGTGTTGCCGGCTCTTAATAGACTTCCGGAACATACATGGAAGCGGGCACGGGCAGGCGGCTGTAGTCCGGATGGCGGATCCGGTCGGGTAGCACGACATTCTCATGGTTCACATCGGTGTAGGGCACCTGGGCCAGGAAGTGCGCGATGCAGTTGAGGCGCGCTTTTTTCTTGTCATCGGCATGCACCAGCCACCAGGGTGCCTCAGGAATGTGGGTGCGCTCCAGCATCACTTCCTTGGCCTTGGTGTATTCCTCCCAGCGGACGCGGCTTTGCAGGTCCATCGGCGAGAGCTTCCACTGCTTGAGCGGGTCATGGATACGCCCCAGGAAGCGCAGGTGCTGCTCTTCGTCACTGATCGAGAACCAGTATTTGACCAGCAAGATCCCCGAGCGCACGAGCATCTTCTCAAACTCAGGCACGGTGCGGAAGAACTCTTCGTACTGGTCGTTGGTGCAAAAGCCCATGACCTTTTCGACACCAGCGCGGTTGTACCAGCTGCGGTCAAACAGCACGATCTCGCCAGCGGCGGGCAGGTGTGCCACATAGCGCTGGAAGTACCACTGCGTGCGCTCGCGGTCGTTGGGGGCCGGCAAGGCTGCCACGCGCACCACGCGGGGGTTGAGGCGCTGGGTGATGCGCTTGATCACACCGCCCTTGCCTGCGGCATCGCGCCCCTCGAACAGCACCACCACCTTCTGGCCGGTGTGCTGCACCCAATCCTGCAGCTTGACCAGCTCGCCCTGCAGCCTCAAGAGCTCGCGGAAGTACTGGTAGTCATGCTCCGTCATCCCTGCGGCGAACGGCGCGCCCAGCATTCCGTCTTCCATCTCGAGCTCCAGAGACTCGTCGTAATCATCCATCACATCACGCGCAATCTTGTGCATGACGTCTTCTGGTGAAATTCCCAATCGATCTTTCATAGTGGCGCATCCCTAGTGCCGCTATCTTGCCGAAATTGTGTGACGACAGAATGACAAGGAAATGTCAAAACTACGCCATACGTTACATTCGTTGCAAATCTAACAAAGCCGCACGTATATAGGCCGCATCTTCTGGATTGCCGGTCTGGTTCAGGTAGGTTTGCAGATCTTCCCGGGCCCGGTCATGCACGCCCAGCTCTGCATAAGCCAGGCCCCGGTCGCGCAACTCCGTCCATTCGCTGGGCAGCAGCACCAGCAACCGGTTTTGTACCTCAATGAGCTTGGCCCAGTTCTTGTCGCTGCGGTAGACCTCCTTGAGGTTGGAGAGCATGCGCGCAATGATGTCGCGCGGGGTGGCGGCCTGCAAATACAGGCCCAGTGGCACATCGTCTTCATCGACGCGGTGAAACGCCTTTTGCATGGGCTCGAGCATCTCGGCGAGCATATTGCTGGAAAACGACTGGCCCGACAGCGGGTCCAGGACGATCTGCCCTTCTGCCACGCTCACCTTGAGCAGAAAATGGCCGGGAAAGCAGATGCCATGCGCGGGCAGCTGCAAAGCGGTGGCCAGCTCCAGCCAGATGACCGCCAGCGACACCGGAATGCCGCGCCGGCGGTGCAGCACGGCATTGAGGCAGCTGTTGTCGAGCGCATAGAAGTCATTGGGATTGCCTTGAAAACCCCAATCGGCATAAAAGCGGTGGTTGAGCGCCTTGAGCCGCGTCAGCGCACTGCGGCTGCTGGCATCGCGGCTCTCCATCAGCTGGCCCAGCAGCTTGTCGACCTCGTGCAGCACCTGCTGGGTGTCCAACTGCGGGTATTCGATGCAGGCCACGGCAGCGGCCGCTTCGAGCAGCGGAAAACCATCGTCACTGCTGACCAGCGATTCGAAATGCTCCAACGGTGTGGGGATAGAAAAGCGGAAGTCCATACACATCCCAACTACAGCGCCTTCGCATACATCGCTGGCACTCTCGGGCGCTGCCAGTGCCATGGTTTCCATGTATACCACCAGATGGGCTGGCCAGCAGGGTCTGCGTGATGGAAATCACGCAAAAGCCGCATATTCCCTAATAGAGGGAACTATTCTGTCAGCGGCGCAACATAGCGCGCAGCTTCAGGCCGGACAAGGCCAGCACGCCAAAGTACAGCAGCACGGCCCCCAGCATCCACAGCGCCAGCAGGCCCACGCGCTCCAGGCGTTGCGCGCCCAGCGCGACCCAATCGGTCATCTGCGCGCCCCAGGCTAGAAAGATGGCCAGCAGCGCGACGGCCAGCGACACCCGGGCCAGAAAGATCCACCAGCCCGGCCGGGGTTGGAAGCTGCCACGCCGGATCAAGCCCACCAGCAGCCACAGCGCATTGACCACCGCACCCAGGCCGATCGACAAGGCCAGCCCGGTATGGGCCATCGTAGGCACCAGCACCAGATTCAACAGTTGCGTCAGCACCAGCACACAGATGGCAATCTTCACCGGCGTGCGGATGTCCTGGCTGGCATAGAAGCCAGGCGCCAGCACCTTGATGGCCACCATGGCCAATAGGCCCACGCCATAGCCTTGCAGCGCCAGCGCAATCTGGCTCACGTCCGAGCCCTTGAGCGCGCCGTAGTGGAACAGCACAGCCACCAGGGGCTTGGCAAAGACCAGCAGGCCGGCGGCACAAGGGGCGGCCAGCAGCACCACAATGCGCAGGCCCCAGTCGAGCATGGCGCCGTAGCGCTCATCATCACCGGCCGCCTTGGCCGATGACAGCTGCGGCGTCAGCACCACCCCCAGCGCCACGCCCAGCAACGCGGTGGGGAACTCCATCAGGCGGTCAGCGTAGAACAGCCAGGTGACGCTGCCCGGCGCCAGGTAGGAGGCAATCTGGGTGTTGATCATCAAAGAGATCTGGGCCACGCCCACGCCCAGCAGGGCGGGTGCCATCAGCGACAGGATGCGGCGCACGCCGGCATCGGACCAGGCCTGCCTGATGACCGAGGGCCGGCACGAAATACGCGGCAGCATGCCGATGCGGCGCAGCGCAGGAAACTGCACGACCAGCTGCAGCACGCCGCCGGCCATCACGCCAACGGCCATGCCATAGATGGGCTCCAGACCATGGCTGCGCATCCAGGGCGTCAGCGCCAACGCCGCCACAATCATGCTGACATTGAGCAGCACCGGCGTGAAGGCCGGCACGATAAAGCGCTTCCAGGTATTGAGCACGCCCGCGGCCAGCGCCACCAGGGACATGAAGCCGATATACGGAAACATCCAGCGCGTCATCAGCACGGCAGCGTCATAGCTGTGCGGGTTCTGGCGCAGGCCACTGGCCAGCAGCCAGACCAACGCGGGCGCGGCCACCACCCCGATGACGCAGGTCAGCGCCAAGATCCAGAACAGCACCGTGGCCACGCTGTGCACCAAGTCACGTGTGCGCTCCTCGCCTTCCTTGGTCAGGGTGGTGGCCAACACCGGCACAAAGGCCTGGCTGAAGGCCCCTTCTGCAAACAGGCGCCTGAACAGGTTGGGAATGCGAAAGGCAACGTTGAACGCGTCGGTCAGTGCGCTGGCACCAAACATGGTGGCCATCAGCAGATCGCGGGCAAGCCCTGTGATACGCGAGAGCAGCGTAAACAGGGAGACGGTGGAGGCGGCTTTGAACAGTGACACCCGGGCAGTGTAGCCGCGCCGCTGGCGGGAAATTGGCGGCAATCTGGATTTCTGAGTAAACAGCGGCTATAATGCCCGATTCACTGAAAACATCCGCAGACTCAAAGGACACTCATCATGGCATCTAAGCCAGTCAAAAAGAACCCCCGTTTGGCATCCGGCCGCAAGCGCGCCCGCCAAACCATCAAGCTGAACGCCGCCAACACCTCGCTGCGTTCCAAGTACCGTACCGCTATCAAGAACGTGGAAAAGGCTGTTGCCGCTGGCGACAAGACCAAGGCCACCGAACTGTTTGCCAAGGCGCAATCCGTGCTGGACACGATCGCCGACAAGGGCATCTTCCACAAGAACAAGGCTGCTCGCGATAAGAGCCGCATTGCTGCCAAGGTCAAGGCCCTGGCACTGGCCGCCTAAGCCCATTAGGCAATCGCACGGGCAGGATCCCCTGCCCGCCGTTTGTAACGGGTGCGCTCTCAGTGAACTAAAAAGCCGTCGCAAGACGGCTTTTTTCGTTGTACCTGCCGTTTCTTTGCAGCGCCGGGTGAGAAGGGCCACCCTGCGCCCAGCCCAGCAGACTAGGCGCCCATGCATAGCGCCCATGGGGCAGCCGATGCACCGCTGGCACGCGCACCAAGCCAAATACCGGCCCGCAAAAAAGGCCTGAAAACTCAGGCCTTGGTGGTGGTGTTGCCGGTGCTGCCGGCCGGACTGGCGGGGCCGCCAGGGTTGCCTGGCGCCTCCGGAATCAGGCAGGCATCGGTGGTCTGCAGGCCATTGTCGCGCGCAAAGTTCATCACAAAGTCCCAGGCCATCGGCTCGTGCACCTGCAACTCCCGCTTGACAATCACGCATTTGGCGCCATTCATCGTCGTGGGAACACACCAGGGCGAATAGCCCAGATGACCACCACGGCGCATGCCGCCGGGACGAAACTGGCTCATCACCCCCGCCAGACGCTCCGCCCAGTCACTGGGGCGAAAGGTCTTGCCATTCTGGGTCAGGCCCAGAATGAAAACTTCTTGAGATGTGGGAGAAACCATGGGATGGAAGCCTCTGATAGACGCCTGAGCACAGGATCACTGCCTCAGGCCAAACCCGTATTTTAACTCTTATATAAGAGATACGCACGCGCAAGGCATAAGTTCAAAACATCATCAAATGCAAGAAGTGCATAACTTTGCGCAGCATGCCAGGGCCGCCGCAGCGGATATGCCCAAGCCATAGAACCTGTTCAAAGTCTCCTCGCGCCGCGACAGTGTCTTTGCGGGATGGGATGCGAGGGGGGCGCCCAGCCGCGCAACACCGCAGCAATAGCTCAGCTATTGCGAGGATTTGCAACAACGCAGACCGCCCCTGCCCGGGCGGCCGCAAAGCCACTGTCCCTACGGGTTGGAGTGAAATCGGGCGATTTCTGCGCGCTGGCCCTTGCTTGCACCCCGGTGCAAGCTGCGGACCAGCCCTTCGAACTCATCCCGGTTGCACTCCAACGCGGCTGCGTAGAGACTTTGACCAGGTTCTTAGCGCTGCGTAGTCTAGCTTGCCGAGATTGGGCCTCGCCCGCGCTCTGGCTCCACTGCGATTCTGTGATGCGCATTCTTCACTAGTCTGTCGCTACGCAGCCCCTAGAATGGGACTTCCGCTGGTGCCATGCCATAGGGGCGTGGGGCCATGGCGGATTTTTTGATTCTGTTTCTTTTTTCCGGAGATTTCCATGCAAGACACCGTCAAGCCTTCTGAGCCCCATGTGATGACTACCTATGGCCGCGTGCCGGTCGCACTGGAGCGAGGCCAGGGCGTGCGTGTGTGGGATGTCAACGGCAAGGAATACCTCGATGCGCTGGGCGGCATCGCCGTCAACACGCTGGGCCACAACCACGGCAAGCTGGTCGCCGCGCTGCACGACCAGATGACCAAGCTGATCCACACCAGCAACTACTACTATGTGCCCGGCCAGGAAAAGCTCGCAGCCCTGCTGGTCGAACGCTCGAAGATGACCAATGTCTTTTTCTGCTCCACCGGTCTGGAAGCGAACGAGGCATCGATCAAGATCGCGCGCAAGTACGGCGTGGACAAGGGCATCGAAAAGCCGGTGATCGTCGTGTTCGACCATGCCTTCCATGGCCGCTCGATTGCCACGATGAGCGCTACTGCCAACCCCAAGGTTCGCAACGGCTTTGGCCCGCTGCTCGACGGTTTTCTGCGCGTGCCGGCCAATGACTTCGTCGCGCTGCAGGAAGCGACCGAAGGCAACTCCAATATTGTCGGCGTGATGATGGAGCCCATCCAGGGCGAAGGCGGCCTGCACCCAATGCGCGCCGACTTCATGAAGCAGGTGCGTGCGCTGTGCGACGCCAAGGACTGGCTGTTCATCGTCGATGAAATCCAGGCCGGCATGGGCCGCACCGGCAAGTGGTTTGCCCACCAGTGGGCCGGCATCGTGCCCGATGTGATGTCGCTGGCCAAGGGCCTGGGCTCGGGCGTGCCAGTCGGCGCGGTCGTCGCCGGCCCCAAGGCGGCCAAGGTGCTGCAGCCAGGCAACCACGGCACCACCTTTGGCGGCAACCCGCTGGCCATGCGCGCCGGTGTGGAAACCATTGCCATCATGGAAGAAGAAGGCCTGCTGGCCAATGCCACCAAGGTGGGCGACTACCTCCAGGCCGCGCTGAACGAGGCGCTGGCGGGCACGCCCGGCTTTGTCGAAGTGCGCGGCCAGGGCCTGATGATCGGCGTGGAGCTGAACAAGCCTTGCGGCGAGCTGATCACGCGCGGCGTGCAAGAAGCCGGCCTGCTGTTCAGCGTGACCGCCGACACCGTGATCCGCATCGTGCCACCGCTGATCCTGACCGAAGCCGAGGCCGATGAGATCGTCGCCAAGCTCGTACCGCTGGTCAAATCCTTCCTGGCAGGCCAATAAGGCCAGAAGAGAACGCAATGAAACACTATCTGCAATTCCAGGATTTCACGGCTGACGAATACGAATACCTGCTCAAGCGCGCGGCGCTGATCAAGCAGAAGTTCAAGGGCTATGTGACCCACCACACCCTGGCCGACCGCACCTTGGCGATGATCTTCGAGAAGGCCAGCACGCGCACGCGCGTGAGCTTTGAGGCCGGCATGTACCAGCTGGGCGGCTCGGTGGTGCACCTGACCACCGGCGACAGCCAGCTGGGCCGCGCCGAGCCCATCGAGGATAGCGCGCGCGTGATCAGCCGCATGACTGATCTGGTGATGATCCGCACCTTCGGCCAGGACAAGATCGAGCGCTTTGCAGCGCACTCGCGCGTGCCGGTCATCAATGGCCTGACCAACGAGTTCCATCCCTGCCAGATCCTCGCTGACATCTTCACCTTCATCGAGCACCGCGGCTCGATCCAGGGCAAGACGGTCGCCTGGGTGGGTGATGGCAACAACATGGCCAACACCTGGCTGCAGGCAGCCAACCTGCTGGGCTTCAAGGTCCATGTCAGCACGCCCAGCGGCTACGGCATCGACGAGCAACTGGCCTTCAGCGGCCGCGCCTACGACAAGGGCTGCTACCAGCTGTTCAGCGACCCGCAAGAGGCCTGCAAGGGCGCGGACCTGGTCACCACCGATGTCTGGACCAGCATGGGCTATGAAGAGGAAAACGAAAAGCGCAAGAAGGCCTTTGCCGACTGGTGCGTGGACCTCGACATGATGGCCGTGGCCAAGAAGGACGCCCTCTTCATGCACTGCCTGCCCGCCCACCGGGGCGAAGAGGTGCAGGCCGAGGTCATCGACGGCCCGCAGTCGGTCGTCTGGGACGAGGCCGAAAACCGCATGCATGTGCAAAAGGCGTTGATGGAGTACCTCCTCATCGGCAAGCAGGGTTAAACCGCCACGCCACCGCTAGCCCTGCTTGGACTGGCTGAGCCACCTCGGCCCCTCTAGATGTAGCAATGCCCCGAACCTTTCGGTATCGGGGCATTGTTATTTCAGCGCTGATCCGGCAGATCAGGCAGCCGGAGCCGTGGTGCGGATCAGGTGGTCAAACGCGCTCAGTGCGGCAGTCGCACCGGCACCTGCGGCGATGACGATCTGCTTGTACGGAACATTGGTGCAGTCACCAGCGGCAAACACGCCGGGCAGGTTGGTGTGGCCCTTGGCGTCGATCTCGATCTCGCCAAACGGGGTCAGCTGCACGGTATCCTTGAGCCAGCCGGTGTTGGGCAGCAGGCCGATCTGCACAAAGATGCCTTCGAGCGCGACGGTCTTGATCTCGTCGTTCGTGCGGTCCTTGTAGGTCAGGCCCGTCACCTTCTTGCCGTCACCGTTCACTTCGGTGGTCTGCGCATTCAGGATGACCGTCACATTGGGCAGGCTGCGCAGCTTGCGCTGCAGCACGGCATCGGCCTTCAGCTCGGCGGCAAACTCCAGCAAGGTCACGTGCTGGACCACACCGGCCAGGTCAATGGCCGCCTCGACACCGGAGTTGCCGCCACCGATCACCGCCACGGGCTTGCCCTTGAAGAGCGGGCCATCGCAGTGCGGGCAGTAGGTCACGCCCTTGGTGCGGTAGGTATCCTCACCGGGCACATTCATGTTGCGCCAGCGCGCGCCGGTCGACAGGATCACCGTGCGGGCCTTGAGCTTGGCACCCGACTCGGTCTCGATCTCGATCAGGCCACCTTCCTGCGCTGCGGGCGTCAGGGACTTGGCAGTCTGCAGATTCATGATGTCGACTTCGTAGTCGCGGATATGGCTCTCCATCGCGGCCGCAAACTTGGGGCCATCGGTCTTGCTCACGGAGATGAAGTTCTCGATATCCACGGTGTCGAGCACCTGGCCGCCCAGACGCTCGGCGGCAATGCCGGTACGGATGCCCTTGCGTGCCGCATAGATCGCAGCGGCCGCGCCAGCGGGGCCACCGCCGACGATCAGCACATCAAAGGCGTCCTTGGCCGAAATCTTTTGCGCTTCGCGGGCTGCCGCGCCGGTATCGACCTTGGCAACGATCTCGGCGAGCTCCATGCGGCCCTGGCCAAAACGCTGGCCGTTGACGAACACGGTGGGCACGCCCATGATTTCGCGCTCTTGCACTTCCTTTTGGAACAGGCCGCCATCGATCGCGGTGTGCGTGATCTTGGGGTTGAGCACGGACATCAGGTTCAGCGCCTGCACGACGTCCGGGCAGTTGTGGCAGGACAGCGAGTAGAAGGTCTCGAAGTGCAGCGGTGTGTCGATGTTCTTGACCTGCTCGAGCAGCTCAGCGGACTCCTTCGAGGGGTGGCCGCCCACTTGCAGCAGCGCCAGCACCAGCGAGGTGAATTCATGGCCCAGCGGCACACCGGCGAAACGCACGCCGACATCGGTGCCCGGGTTGGTGATCAGGAAAGACGGCTTGCGCACATCGGCCGCATTGTCTTCGACCACCGTGATCTTGTCGTTCAGTTCTTTGATATCGGCCAGCAGCTGGCGCACTTCTTTCGACTTGTCACCGTCATCCAGGGTCGCCACCAGCTCGACGGGCTTGGTCAAGCGCTCCAGGTAGGCTTTCAGTTGGGCTTTCATGGTGTTGTCGAGCATGGGACTTCCTTCAAACTTCTCGTGGCCCGCCTTGGGGCGTTGCAGCACTTTTCAAAAAACAAAGCCCGGGCGCCAGGCACCCGGGCGTCTACTACGTTGGAATTGCAGCAGTGATTAACAGCTTAGATCTTGCCAACCAGGTCCAGCGATGGAGCCAGGGTCTTTTCGCCTTCTTGCCACTTGGCAGGGCAGACTTCACCGGGGTGCGATGCCACGTACTGGGCAGCCTTGATCTTGCGCAGCAGGTCTTCTGCATTGCGGCCGATGCCTTCAGCGGTGATTTCCATCGCCTGGATCACGCCTTCTGGATCAACGATGAAGGTGGCACGGTCTGCCAGGCCTTGGCCTTCGCGCAGGCAGTCGAAGTTCTGGCTGATTTGCCAGGTTGGGTCACCCAGCATGGTGTACTTGATCTTGGCGATGGTGTCCGAGGTGTCGTGCCAGGCCTTGTGCACGAAATGGGTGTCGGTCGAGACGGAATAGACTTCCACGCCCAGCTTTTGCAGCTCAGCGTAGTGGTCGGCCACATCGCCCAGTTCGGTGGGGCAGACAAAGGTGAAGTCAGCAGGGTAGAAGAAGAACACAGCCCACTTGCCCAGGACGTCTTTTTCGGTCACTTCGATGAACTTGCCATCCTTGAATGCTTGCGTCGCGAAAGGCTTGATCTTGCTGTTGAGTACGGACATGGTGGTTTCCTTCTGTTGAGTAAAAAACGATTGACAGGAGTCAGTGTAGAAAGATCTTCATAATTGAGCAATTCAATTAATACAATCATTTAGATTTAAACAAGCTATTATTCAAGCACTGACCCAAGGCAGATAGCTATATGCGGGCTGGTGCCTATTTTGCAAGCCTGCGCAGTGCAGCACGCCTTGTTCGCTGCAACTTAGCACAGCGCCATGACAGCGCAGTTGCGCTGCAGCAAGCCGCATCATGCAAGCAAGGGACGGGCTGCGTCAAATGAGAACACGACTCAGCCTTACACGCAGCCAGAGCAAAAGCACGGGGGATAAGCACCGCTGGGTTTGGTTGCTTGACCTTTCGCAAGGACAATAGCCCCAACACCCGTTAATGACACAAGAGAAGGAGCCCACCATGAAAGGCGATCCCAAAGCCATCGGTTTTCTGCAAGCGCAGCTGAAAAACGAACTCACCGCGATCAACCAGTATTTTCTGCATTACCGCATGTACAAGCACTGGGGTCTGGACAAGCTGGCCAAGAAGGAATACGAGGAATCCATTGGCGAGATGAAGCATGCCGACTGGCTGATGGACCGCATCTTCATGCTCGACGGCCTGCCCAACCTGCAGGACCTGGGCAAGCTGCAGATCGGTGAAGACGTGCCGGAGGCACTGGCCTGTGACCTGCGCCTGGAGCAAGCCGCCCAAGCCACCATCAAGGATGGCATCGCCCACTGCGAAAGCGTGCGTGACTATGTCTCGCGCGACCTGCTGCAAAAGATCCTGGACGACACCGAAGAGCACATCGATTTTCTCGAAACCCAGCTGGACCTGATCGACAAGGTCGGCATCCAGAATTACCTGCAGTCCATCATGGGCGAGGTCGAATAAGCCCCGCCTCCAGCAACGCCACGCAAAAAGGACCTTCGGGTCCTTTTTGTTGTATCTGCCGCACAAACCTGCTTGCATTGATGGTTAAACAATAATCATTCAAAACTTCTATTACACTGCGCGTTCATCTTTCTTCGCACGCCAGCATCGTTTGTTTACCGATGCCAGCCAGCGCACCGGGTCACCCCACACTGCCATGCTGCGTGCACGACTATCCCTTCGCCTCGCGGTCTACAGGCCGCAGTTGGACGCCTTGGATGCCAGCACCTGCATCCACAGCGCAGCCTCCCTGCATGGCAGCGGTCAGGCCCGGTAAAGCTCAAGTGCTGACCCTTTCAGCGCGCCGTTTTCCGCGTTCAACACCCGATTACCATGTCTGACACCGCTATCCCATCAGCCGCGCCGCGTGCGCTGCACACCGCTTTACACACGGCCATGTGGGCTGCCCTGGCCTGCTGGGGCGGCAACGCATTGGCACAAAGCACGCAACCGGTAACTGCTACTCCGGCAGAAACCACGCTCGCCCCCATCACCGTGCAGGGTGAGACCGAGGCCGAGACAGCCACCGGCCCGGTCAAAGGCTTTGTCGCCAAACGCGCCATCTCGGCCACCAAGACCGACACCCCGCTGATCGAGACCCCGCAAGCGATCAGCGTGGTGACGCGCGACCAGTTTGAAGCCCAGGGCGTGACGACCCTGCGCGAGACCACACGCTATGCAGCGGGCATCAACTCCAGCTATTTCGACAACCGCGTCGACAGCTTCAAGGCGCGCGGCGGCGATGTCAGCCAGTACCAGGATGGCCTGCTGCGCACCTATGGCACCTACAACAACATCAAGGTCGAACCCTATACCTTGGAGCGGGTCGAGTTTCTGCGCGGCCCCTCTTCGGTGCTGTATGGCCAGGGCAGCGTGGGCGGCGTGCTCAACCTGACCAGCAAACGCCCGCTGGACCAGCCCCAGCGCGAGCTGCAGGTTCAGCTGGGCAGCCACAGCCGCAAGCAGATTGCCAGCGATATCACCGGCCCCATCGACGACGACGGGCGCTGGCTCTACCGCCTGGTGGCGGTGGGCCGTGACAGCAACACCCAGGTCGACCATGTCAAGGACGACCGCCTGGTCATTGCGCCGTCGCTCACTTTCAAGCCCTTTGCCGGCACCTCGCTGACCTTGCAGGCCATGTACCACAAGGACAAGAGTGGCTCGATCACCCAGTTCTTCCCCTGGCAAGGCACGCGCCTGTCCAGCCCCTACGGCCAGATTCCGACCAACACCTTCATCAGCGAGCCCAACTTTGACAAGTACGATTCCGAGAACAAGTCCTTTGGCTACCTGTTCAGCCACCAGCTGAACGACAGCTGGACCCTGCGCCAGAACCTGCGCCGCACCACCAGCGAGGTGGACTACCGCACGCTCTACACCAGCTTTGCCGCCAACGCCGCAGCGGGCCGCCCTGCCCGGCCGGTGTTCGATCCCGATGGCCGCACCGTGCAGCGCGATGCCGTCTGGCAGGTCAATGGCGGCCGCATGCTGCTGGTCGATACCCAGCTCGAAGGCAAGCTGCAGACCGGTGATGTGCAGCACACGCTGCTGGCCGGTATGGACTGGCAGCGCAATACCACCAGCCAGGCGAGCTGGCGCGCGCTGGGCACACCGCTCGATGTCTACAACCCGGTCTACGGCTCGTTCACGCCGCCCACGGCATCGCAATTGGTGCAGGCGCCCAATGTGTCGCAGCGCCAGCTGGGCTTCTACCTGCAGGACCAGCTGCGCTGGGGCGACTGGAGCGCCACGGCGGGCCTGCGCCGCGACCATGCCAAGACCGAGACCGAAGGCCGGCCCGCAGCCGCTGCCGACGATTCGGCCTGGACCAAGCGCGTAGGCTTGACCTACCAGGCCGGCGGCGGCTGGGCGCCTTATGTCAGCTATACCGAGTCCTTCCAGCCACTGGGCGGCGTGGACTTTTACGGCACGCCCTACAAACCGCAGCGCGGCAAGCAGGTCGAAGCCGGTGTGAAGTGGATTCCCGAAGGCCGGGGCATCTCGGGCTATGCGGCCGTCTACAGCCTGCGCGAGCAAAACCGCAAGACCAATGACCCGGCCAACCCGCTCAACAGCCTGCAGCTGGGTGAAGTCAAGACCCAGGGCTTTGAAGCCGAGATGACCGCCAGCCTGGCCAAAAGCTGGGACTGGACCGTCGCCTATGCCTATACCGACGCCAAGATCAGCCGCAGCAATGCGGGCGACCAGGGCCAGCGCGTGGCTGCCGTCTCGCGCCACATGGCATCGAGCTGGCTGATGCACCGCTTTGCCAGCCAGGGGCGCGGCGGCTGGAGTGTGGGCGCGGGCATGCGCTACACCGGCTCGCAGTGGTCGGGCACCAGCGCCATCGACACGCCCTCCTCGCTGCTGACCGATGCGATGGTGGCTTATGACAGCGGTGACTGGCGCCTGGCCTTCCATGCCAACAACCTGACTGACAAGGTCGTGATCACACAGTGCCTCTCACGCGGCGACTGCTTCTACGGCGAGCGCCGCAACTTCCTGCTGACTGCGACCTACCGCTACTGATCACCACCGATCACCCTGGATCGCGGGCAGCAAAATGCCCGCGCGGTGGATGCAAAAAAGGCTGCGATGACAACCGCAGCCTTTTGCCTTTCTGGCCAGCCGGACCATCAGGCAGCCACCGGCTCCGTGGTCGCCAGAAAATCCTGGCCAATGCGGCCGCCCAGCGCATGCACGCGCTCCAGAAAGCGCACCAGGAAGGCATGCAGGCCGGTGGCCAGCAGCTCATCGATGCGGCCATACTGCAGCTCGGCCAGGAGCAGGCCGGCCTGGCGCTGGGTTTCGGCCGAGTGGTCGTTGGCAACGGCCTGCAGAATCTGCACCACCTCGTACATGCTGGCATGCAAGGAGCGCGGCATGTCGCGCCGCAGGATCAGCATCTCGGCCACACGCTCGGGCGTGATCACATTGCGGTAGACCTTGCGGTAGACCTCGAAGGCCGAGACGCTGCGCAAGATCGCGCTCCAGTGGTAGAAGTCCGAGGGCTGGCTGCCCTTGCCCGGCTGGTAGGAGCCGTGGTAGTCGTTCTTGACGGCATGGAAACGCACATCCAGGAGGCGGGCCGTGTTGTCGGCCCGCTCGATGAAGGTGCCCAGGCGCAAGAACAAAAAGGCATCGTCTTGCAGCATCGTGCCCGAGACCACACCGCGCGAGAGGTGCGAGCGGTGCTTGACCCACTCGAAGAACTTGGCCGGATCGGTCTCGAACTTCTTGGCCTTGAACAGCCGGTTCATATCGAGCCAGGTCAGGTTCTGCGTCTCCCAGGCCTCGGTGGTCAAGGCGCCACGCACGGCACGCGCGTTCTCGCGCGCGGCCAGCAGGCAGCTGTAGATCGATGAGGTATTGGTCTCGTCGCGCACCATGAAGTGCAGCACCCCATCGAGGGTGATCTCGTCATGGCGCTCATAGTAGGCAGGCAGCAGCTCGCTGATGGACAGCACGCTTTGCCAGGCCTTGGTCGCTGCGGTCGCGGACTGCGGCAGCATGGAGGTCTCGTAGCTCACATTGAGCATGCGGGCTGTGTTCTCTGCCCGCTCGGTGTAGCGGGACATCCAGTAGAGGTGATCGGCGGTTCGGCTCAACATAGTGACATTCTTTCGCTAGGCAGATGGATGGCTTTCAAACAAGAACCTCCGGGTTCACTGCTGCATGCCATCCCATTCGCTGTAATCGTCCTCCGGGCCGCGCAGCACCCAGGTGTCCTTGGTGCCCCCGCCTTGCGAGGAGTTGACCACCAGCGATCCATCCTTGAGCGCCACGCGCGTGAGGCCCCCGGGCACCATCTGCACCTCCTTGCCGCTCAGCACAAAGGGCCGCAGATCGATGTGGCGCGGCGCAATGCCGCTTTCCACATAGGTGGGGCTGCTCGAGAGGCTCAAAGTGGGCTGGGCGATATAGCCATTGGGCTTGGCCTTGAGCACCGCGCGGAAGGCCTCGATCTCGGCGCGCGTGGAGGCCGGGCCGATCAGCATGCCGTAGCCGCCAGCGCCATGCACCTCCTTGACCACCAGCTCATCGAGGTGGTCCAGCACATAGGCCAGGTCATCGGGCTTGCGGCACATCCAGGTCGGCACGTTCTTCAGGATGGCCTCTTCGCCCAGGTAGAAGCGGATCATCGCCGGCACATAGGGGTAGACCGATTTGTCATCGGCCACGCCCGTGCCCACTGCATTGCAGATGGCCACATTGCCCTTGCGGTAGGCGCGCATCAAGCCGGCGCAACCCAGGGTGGAGCTGGAGCGGAAAACGGTGGGGTCAAGAAAGTCGTCATCGACACGGCGGTAGATCACATCCACCCGCTGCAGACCCTGCGTGGTGCGCATGTAGACCACATCATCGCGCACCAGCAGGTCCTGGCCTTCGACCAGCTCCACGCCCATCTGCTGGGCGAGGAAGGCATGCTCAAAGTAGGCGCTGTTGTACATGCCCGGCGTCAGCACCACCACCGTGGGGTTGTTGGCCGCCTGGTTGGGCGCACTGGCACGCAAGGTGTCGAGCAGCATATCCGGGTAATGCGCCACCGGCGCCACCGCATGGCTGCTGAACAGGCTGGGAAAGAGGCGCATCATCATGCGGCGGTTTTCCAGCATGTACGACACGCCCGAAGGCACGCGCAGGTTGTCTTCGAGCACATAGTAGGTGCCGCTGCCGTCCACCTCGGCTGCGCGCACGATATCGATGCCGGCGATATGCGCATAGGTTTCCAGCGGCACATGCACGCCCCGCATCTCGGGCCGGTACTGGCTGTTGTCCAGCACCAGGTCGCGCGGAATGATGCCGGCCTTCAGAATTTCCTGGTCGTGGTAGACATCGTGGATGAAGCGGTTGAGGGCGGCCACGCGCTGCACCAGGCCCTTTTGCATCTGGGCCCATTCCTGCGAGGGGATGATGCGCGGGATCAGATCAAAGGGAATCAGGCGCTCGGTGCCCGAGCCGTCTTCGTCCTTTTCGCCATAAACCGCAAAGGTGATCCCTACGCGGCGGAATATCAGCTCGGCCTCCTCGCGCAGGGCCTGCATCTTCTCGAAGGGCTGCAGCTGCAGCCATTTGGCATAGCTTTGGTAGTGCGCTCTTTCGGCACCTGCTGCATAAGGCAGGCCCTGGTACATCTCATCGAACTTTTGCATCGCAAAATCCTTTCTGGCACCAGCAGCTTAGCAAGTTTCGCGCCACCCAAAACTAAGTACTAACCTTCATCAAGAATTAGTGCTTGATTTGTTTTGTTAATATCCAATATGCCGCTTGTCTGGCCCTGCTGGGCAGCCTGGTGGCGCCAATAGCGCGGCCGCTTTTGCCGCTCGCACAGCAGCGTCTGGGGCTGGTCGGAGCGCCAGTGCGCCGCACCGCAATGGACCGTGTTGCGCAGCACAATCTGCATCTCTTGGTAACGCTGCTGCACCCGCGCAGCCGGGTGCCTGAAGCGGTTGCGGTAGCCCGTTTGTGCCACCACCCAGCGCGGGAGCACCGCCTCCAGCAGCGGTCGCGTGGACGAGGTGTTGCTGCCGTGGTGCGGAGCCAGCATCAGATCGGCGCGCAACACCGACGGCTCGCCCGCATAGCGCTGCACCAGCGCCCCCTCCTGGGCCCGCTCAATATCGCCGGGCAACAAGGCGCTGGCCGCATGGCCGCCACGCGCGGCCGCCTCGATGCGCAGCACGCAGCTGTGGGCATTGCCCGAGCTATCCCTTGGAATGGAACTGTCTGTGGCACCCAGCTCCTGCGCCCCCGGAAACAGAACGCTGAAATGCACTCCATCCCAGGTCCACGTCTGGCCCGCAGCACAGTCTTGCCAGGGCGCTTCGGCAATGCCCAGGCGCTGCCGCTCATAGGGCAGCAGCGAGCCCAGCACGCCCACCGGCTGGAGCTGCTCCACCACCGCCTGGGCACCGCCCGTATGGTCCACATGGGCGTGGCTGAGCACCAGCAGATCGAGCCGGCCGCTGTCCAGCCCGCGCACGCCCATCGCCCGCATTGCCGGCACCACCACCCGGTCGCCTGCATTGCTGCCAGACCCGTACAACGGGCCCGCGTCATACAGCAGGCTGTGCCTGGCCGTCTGCACCACCACCGCCTGGCCCTGGCCCACATCCAGCGCCCAGAGCGCAAACTGGCCATGGGGCGGCCGCAGCGGCTGCCAGAACAACGCGGGCAGCAGGCAAGGCAGGCCCAGCAGCCGCAGGCGCCAAGGCCAGGGCAGCACCAGCCAGATGCCCCCCAGCACGGCAACGAACGCTGCCCAGCCCGGCGCTGCGGCCAGCCACAACGCGGCATGGGGCCAACTGGCCAGCCACTGCAGCGCCACCATCAAGGGCTGCAGCGCCCAGGCTGCGGCCGTCCACAACGGCCGCAGCACGGCGCCCAGCAAGGCCAGCGGCGTGACCACCCAGGTCACCCAGGGGATGGCCAGCAGATTGGCCACAAAGCCGACCAGCGACACCTGGCCAAACAGCAGCAGGGACAAGGGCGTGATCGCCAGGGTCACCACCCACTGCTCGCGCAGCAGCTTGGCGGCGGCAGCGCAGGCGCCGCGCAGGCCGCGCTGCGCCCTGCCCTGCTCGGGCAGCGCAGCGCTGCGGCTGCTGCCCCCTCGGTCTGATGCAAACAAGATACCGACTGCCAGAAAACTCAGCCAGAACCCCGCCTGCAGCAAGGCCATGGGCTGGGCCAGCACCACGCAGACACAGGTCAGCAGCCAGCGCATATGCCAGGGCCATTGCCGGCCAGTCGATGCCAGCACGGCCACCACCACCAGCATCAGCACCGTGCGCTGCGCGGGAATGCCCCAGCCGCTGAACAGCGCATAGAGCCCCGCACACAGCACCCCGCCCCACAAGGCCACATGGGGTGCCGGCAGCCACAGACACAGCGCCGGGCTGCGCCGCCAGGCCATGCGGATCAGCGCCGCCGCCACCCAGGCAAACAAGGTGATATGCAGGCCCGATATCGCCATCAGATGGGCCACGCCGGTGGTGCGGAAGACGCGCCAGTCCTCGCGGTCAATCGCACGCTGCTCCCCGGTCACCAGCGCCACCAGCACGCCGGCGATGCGCGCCTGCTCTGCCGCTTGCGCCTGGCCCGGCGGGGCAAGGCGCTGCACCATCGCATCACGCACCGCCTGCCGCCAGCGCTCTACCACATGGCCTTGGCCGGAGGCCAGCAGCTGCGGCCCCTGGGCCTGGCCGTGGCGCACATAGCCCGTGGCCTGCACGCCCTGCTCCCACATCCACATCTCGTAGTCAAAACCATGCGGATTGAGGCTGCCATGGGGGGCACGCAAACGCAGCGGCAGCCGCCAGCGCTGCCCCGCCTGCAGCAGCGGAAGATCAGCGTCTGCCGACGCAGGCGGCTCGGGCGCCACACCCGAAAAAGCCCGGTGGTCGGCACGGTACCAGGACAGGTCGATCAGCGGCGGCACTGCCACCGGCGCACCCTTCTGCCCGCCTTGCCCAACCTGCCAAGCCTGCCCGGTCTTGAGCCGAAAGCGCTGGCCGCCGGTGATCGGCAAAGGCATGGCGACGATGACGCCCTCGACCTGCAGGTCTAGCCCTTCCAACGCTGGCAGCAGCTGCTTTTGCGCCTGATGGGCGGCACGCATGCCCGCCAGGCCCAAGGCCAGCGCAGCGGCAGCCAGACAGCACAGCGCGCGATCCAGCCACGGCAGCGGCCCGCGCCAGCGGCTCAGCAGCAAGCTGGCCACGGCCCCCAAGAGCGCCAATGCCGCGTACTGCCAGACAGGCGCCAAGCTGGCCTGCTGCAGTTGCAGGGCCGTACCCGCCAGGATGCCCCAGAGCCAGGCCGCCGGTCGCCAGTAGCCCGCCCAGCCCGGCCCCACACTGCGCTGGACTGCCCGCTTGCAGGAAGAGGTCTCCATCATCTCCACATGCTAGGCAGCGCTGCCTGCAGGTCCGATCAGGGCTTGCCCTAGAGTTCGCCGGCGCCCCTCTCAGGCGACATGGGAAACGGCGCCCTGGCAGGGCATTTGTGCCACACTGGGCGCTTTGCCCCGCCTCCACTTTTGAAAGGACTCCATGAGCGTTTACGACAAACTCCAGGCCCTCGGCATCAGCCTGCCGCCACTGGCGGTGCCCGCTGCCGCCTATCTGCCCTATGTACAGACCGGCAACATGGTGTTTTTGAGCGGCCATATCGCCCGCAAGGATGGCAAGCCCTGGGTGGCGCAGTTTGGCCGCAACATCAACACCGAAGAAGGCAAGCTCGCAGCCCGCGCGGTGGCCATCGACCTGCTGGGCACCTTGCAGCATGCCGCCGGTGGTGATCTGAACCGTGTCAAGCGCGTGGTCAAGCTGATGAGCCTGGTCAACAGCACCGGTGACTTCACCGAGCAGCACCTGGTGACCAATGGCGCCAGTGAGTTGTTCGCCAAAGTGTTTGGCCCTGAAAAGGGTGCCCATGCCCGCAGCGCCTTTGGCGTCGCCCAGATTCCGATGGGCGCCTGCGTCGAGATCGAGCTGATCGCCGAACTCGCTTGACACCTGCACCACGCGATGCGGCGCCCATGCCCTGCGGGTATGGCGCCGCATTGTTTTTGCATGCCACCGCAGTCGGCCATGCCTCTAAGATGCCTGTCTTCTACCCAGCAAGGACAACACCGGCATGAGCATCTACGACCAACTCAAAGCACTGAACATTGAACTGCCGCCCGTGCGCACACCGGCTGCGGCTTACGCACCGTTTGCACAAACCGGCCAACTGGTCTTTATCAGCGGCCACACGGCCAGCAAGAACGGCCAGCCCTGGACCGGCAAGCTAGGCAAGACCATGGACACCGCCGAAGGCCAGCAGGCAGCGCGCGCGGTCGCCATCGACCTGATGGGCACCTTACAAGCAGCAGTCGGTGGCGATCTGAACCGGGTCAAGCGCATTGTCAAGCTGATGAGCCTGGTCAACAGCACGGAAGACTTCACCGAGCAACATCTGGTCACCAACGGCGCCAGCGAATTGCTGGCCCAGGTGTTTGGTCCCGACAAGGGGGCGCATGCCCGCAGCGCCTTTGGCGTCGCCCAGGTCCCCCGGGGCGCCTGTGTCGAGATCGAACTCATCGCCGAAGTGGAATAAATCTGTTGATTAATCAATAGATTTTTCGCTAAATCCCTACAAAAGCCGCAGCCATGCGGCTTTCTTATGGGCGCCGTATCATGGCAATCGCTTACCGCATTCCCCTGCCTGATTGACACACCCCATGCAAGAGCCCCACCCCGCGTCCTCCTCCAGCAACACCACCCGCGGCAACGGCGGCTTTCAGCGCCTGCGCAGCGGCTGGCTGGTGGCCACTGCCTGCTCATTGGTAGCCTGCGCCTCCACCCCCGACGAGGACAGCCAGCGCCGCTACCAGGCATCGCCCCAGTATTCCTCGGCCGACAAGCGCTTTCAGAACCCGCCCAACCCGGCGGCCAAGCCCCATGCCGGCGGCTTTCAGATCTGGTCGCGCTTTTTGTTTGGCGACAAGAGCGGCACCACTCCGCAGGACAGTATTCCGGTCCACACCGTCACCCCGGCGCAGCTGCAAGCGCTGCCCACCGATGCCAACCATGTGATTCGGCTCGGCCACTCGTCGCACCTGCTCAAGCTCCAGGGCCAGTATTGGCTGATCGACCCGGTGTTTGGTGAGCGCGTATCGCCGTTCAGCTTTATCGGCCCCAAGCGCTTCCACCCCACGCCGCTGCCCTTGCAGGACCTGCCGCCGATTGCCGGTCTCATCCTGTCGCACGACCATTACGACCACCTGGACGAGCCGACGATCAAGTTCCTGCTGGGCAAGGTCGAGCGCTACTTTGTGCCGCTGGCCGTGGGCGCGCGCCTGCGCGACATGGGTGTGGCGTCCGAGCGCATTGTCGAGCTCGACTGGTGGCAGCAGGAGCAACACGCCGGTGTCGAGGTCACCGCCACGCCCAGCCAGCATTTCTCGGGCCGCACGCTCAATGACCGCAACAGCACGCTCTGGGCATCCTGGGTGCTGCAAACCGGCGGCCAGCGCATCTACTACAGCGGCGATACCGGCTACTTTCCCGGCTTCAAGGCGATTGGCGACAAGTTTGGCGCGATGGACCTCGCGCTGATGGAAAACGGCGCCTACGACGCCTACTGGCCCTCCGTGCACATGACACCGGAAGAAACCATCCAGGCCTTTACCGATGTGCGCGGCCAGGTGCTCTACAGCGTGCACAACAGCACCTTTGCGCTGGCCATGCACGGCTGGCGTGAGCCGCTGGACCGGCTCGCGGCGCTGGCGCAGCAGCAGGGCATCCAACTGGCCACGCCAGAAATCGGCGAGGTGCTGACCGTGGGCCAGCCGCGCAGCAACAAGCAGTGGTGGGAAGCGCTGCGTTAAGCGCTTTTTTTCCCTACGTCAGCACCGCTCGCCCAAGACTTACTCCACCTCGATCTGCGCGCGCTGCGCCACATCGCGCATCAGCGGCAGCTCGCGTTCCACCCGGGCCTGCAGCGCACGGCCATTGCCCCAGGCGGGCGTCAGGCCAATGCTTTCGAGCTTTTGCTGGGTAGCGGGCTGGGCCATCACATCGGCCAAGGCAGCTTCGAGCTTGGCGCGCACCGGCTCGGGCAGGCCAGCAGGCGCCAGGAACGCAAACCAGGTGCTCATGTCAAAACCAGGGTAGCCGCTTTCGGCCACGGTCGGCACCTCGGGCAGCAAGGCCAGGCGCTGGGCGCCCAGCGCGGCAATCGGCTTGATCTTGCCGGCCTTGATGAGCGGCGTGGTCGCCACCACGGTGTCCACCGCCAACTGCACCTGGCCCCCCATCAACGCGGTCAGGCTCGGTGTGCTGCCGTTGAAGGGCACATGCAGCATGCGCATGCCGGTTGCCGTCTTGAGCATCTCGCCGGCAAAGTGCACCGACGAGGCCGGGCCGAAGGAGCCGTAGGAAAAGCGGTCCGGCGCCGCCTTCGATTGCGCCACCAGGTCCTGCAACGACGTGGCCTTGACGGCATTGTTCGCCACCAGCACCAGACCCATGTCAGCCACCAGGCCCAGCATGCTGAAGCTGCGCATCGGGTCATAGGGCAGCGCCTTGCGCACCACCGGGTTCATCGCCAAGGTGGAGCTGGCACCCAGAAACAAGGTATAGCCATCGGCAGCCGACTTGGCCACCTGGCCGCCCGCCACGGCCGTGCCTGCCCCCGGCCGGTTCTCCACAAACACCGACTGGCCCAGTTTGTCACTGAGCTGCGAGGCCAGCAGCCGTCCCAATATATCCGTGGCCCCGCCGGGTGCAAAAGGCACCACCAGCTTGATCGCACGGTCAGGGTAGCCATGCGCCAGCACTGGGCGCCATGCCAGGCCGGCAGCGCCTGCGGCCAGGTAGGTCAAAAAGCGGTGACGGGATATCGGCATGGACATGGGATCTACCTTTTTTGCGGAAAACGAGGGCAAGGGAGGGATCAGACAGGCGTTGCAGCAACGCCTTCCTGGGTGGGAGCGCAGCCTTAGAAGACGCGCCGGGTCAACGATCTACAGCGTGCTGTCAGCCCAGCAAAGGGCTGCGCACCCGGGCATGGCCGCTGGCCTGGTCATAGGCATGGCCGATTTGCAGCAGCGCCTTGTCCGACTGCGTGGGCCCGATGATCTGCAGGCCGGCAGGCAGCCCGTTGGGGCCAAACCCGGCCGGTACCGACAAGGCCGGCAAGCCCGCCATCGTGGCGCCCACCACCGTCTGCATCCAGCGGTGGTAGGTGTCCATGCTGCGGCCGCCCACGGCATGGGGCCAGTCCAGCTCGGCGTCGAACGGAAACACCTGCGCAGCGGGCAGCACGACAAAGTCATAGCGCTCGTACAGGCGGCGCAGCACCTCGTACCAGCTGCTGCGCACCTTGGCGGCGGCATAGATATCCATGCCCGACAGCGCGCGGCCGCGCTCCATCTCCCACAGCGCCTCGGGCTTGAGCAGCGCACGCTTTTGCGGGTCGTCATACAGCGCCGCATTGGCGCCTGCCACGCTGAAGCTGCGCAGATCAATCCAGGCGCGCCACAGCTGCTCCAGGTCAAAGTCGGGCAGCACCTCATCGACCGTGCAGCCGATGTCGGCAAAGGCGCCCAGCGCCGCGCGGCAGGTCTCGAGCAGGCCCGGCTCGGTGGGCAGGTGCCCGCCCAGGTCACCCAGCGAGGCGATCTTGCGGCCCCGGAAATCGCGCTCCAGGCCCTGGCCCCAGTCCTGCGCGCCTTCGCTGCGGCGCGTGAGCGGCAAGCGCGCATCAAAGCCCGCCTGCACCGACAGCAGCAAGGCCAGATCGGGAATATCGCGTGCCATGGGCCCGGCCACGCTGAACTGCTGGAAGAACACCTCATCGCCCGGGCCATGCGGCACGCAGCCCACGGAGGTGCGCAGGCCGTAGACATTGTTGAAGGCCGCCGGCGTGCGCAGCGAGCCCATCATGTCCGAGCCATCTGCCACGGGCAGCATGCGCAAGGCCACCGCAACGGCTGCACCGCCGCTGCTGCCACCGGCCGAGCGGCTCTGGTCAAAGGCATTGCGGGTGGTGCCGTAGACCGGGTTGTAGGTGTGGCCGCCCAGGCCAAATTCCGGTGAATTGCTGCGCGCCACAAAGAGCGCTCCGCCCGCGCGCATGCGCTCAAAAATCACCGCATCGCTGCTGCTGACCTGGCCCTGGAAGATCGGCGAGCCCTTGGTGGTGACCATACCGGCGGCGGGCGAGATATCTTTGGGCGCCTGCGGAAAGCCGTGCAGCGGCCCGCGGCTCTTGCCCTGGGCCAGTTCGGCATCGAGCTGCGCGGCCTGGGCGAGCAGCGGCTCGCACGGCATGGGCGCGACCAGCGCATTCACCTGGGGGTTCAACCGGTCAATCTGGCCCCAGAAGGCCTGCAGCACCTCGGTGCAGGACAACTCGCGCCGCTGGATGGCTGCCGACAGCGCCACGGCGCTCAACTCGACGATGCTGTGGTCGGCAGGAACAGGCTGGGATGGCATGGAATGTATGTCTCTTGGATGTCAGAAAAATCCAGCATAGGCAATGCGGCCTATTTCGACAATCACAATTTTTTGCGGTTATCGTTGCGTTTTTTGCAAAGCAGACCATGACTCCCTCGCAGCACCTCCAGGACACCGCCATCCGCTACTTTCTGGAAGTCGTGCGCAGCGGCTCGGTGAGCGAGGCCGCACTGCGCCTCAATGTCTCGGCCTCGGCCGTCAGCCGCCAGATCGCATCGCTGGAGGAAGTGCTGCAGGTGCCGCTGTTCGAGCGCCGCCCGCGCGGCATGGTCGCCAGTGCGGCCGGTGAGCTCTTGGCCACCCATGCCAAGCGCCATGCCTTGGATGCCGAGCGCGTGGTGGCCGATATCGAGGCACTGCAAGGCCTGCGCCGGGGCCAGGTGCGGGTCTGCGCATCGGCCGGCTTTGCGTTTGAGTTTTTGCCTCTCGCGATGGCCACGTTTCGCGAGCAGCACCCGGGCATGCAGTTCCAGCTGGTCTCGGCCTCGCCCGCCCAGGTGACCCAGGCGGTGCGCAATGGCGAGGCCGATGTGGGCCTGACCTACAGCCGCGCCGCCGTGCGCGATATCGATGTGCAGCACCGCCAGAATTCGCCGGTCATCCTGATCATGCCACCCGGCCACCCACTGGCCCGTTTTGCCAGCGTCAGCCTGGCGCAGATGCAGCCCTACCCGCTCGCGCTGCTGGACGACGGCAATACCGCGCGCCAGCTGTTTGACATTGCCAGCGGCCAGCGCGGCCTGGTGTTTGACCCGGTGCTCGAGAGCGGGCAGTTCGATGCGCTGGTGCGCTTTGTGCTGCACGGCGGCGGGCTCACCCTGGGCGGCGAGGTCACCGTGCGCGAGTATGTGCGCCGGGGCCTGCTGCACACCGTGCCCATCCGCGAGCGCGGCATGCATGCGCGCTCCATCGAGCTGCAAACGCTGACGGGCCGCAACCTGCCCCGGGGCGTGCGCGCTTTTGTCGACCATCTGCGGGCGCTGTTGCCCGCGCCGCGCTGATCGGCGCTGCAACGGCGCGCCATGAAAAAGCCCTGCCGGGCAATGCCGGGCAGGGCTTGGTCGTGCATGACCGCGCGCTTTATTCGACGCGGAACACGGCGCTGGGCTTGAAGCCCAGGTCTGCGAGCTTGCCCTTCTTGGCGCGTCCGGCCTTGGCGTTGTTGAGGCTGCGGATCTCAAGGGGTTCCTCACGGGCCTTGCCGCCGCGCCCCAAGCCTTCGATGCGGATGCTGCGCGTGTAGACGGCCACACCGGCCAAGCGGTCCTTGTCTTCCAGGTCAATGAGCTTGAGCCCCTTGCCGCCCTTGGCCATGTGGTTGAGCTCGCCGATCTCGAAGGTGAGGATGCGGCCACCCACCGAGGCGCAGGCCACGTGGCTGGCATCGGCCAGCGGCTGGCTACCGCTGCTGCCCGAGATATGCGAGGGGGCGCAGAGCGTGTCGCCCTCGTCCAGGCTGACAAAGGCCTTGCCGCCCTTTTGGCGTGAGACCATGTTTTCCACCAAGGCCGTGAAGCCATACCCCGCGCTGCTGGCCAGCAACAAATGGGCCGACAGCGGACCGGCAAAGTAGTACTGGATCTGGGTGCCCGCTTCCAGCTCCATCAAGGTGGTCACCGGCTGGCCATCACCGCGGCCGCCGGGCAGGTTGGCCACGGCGACCGAGTAGACCCGGCCGTTGCTGCCAAAGACCAGCAGCTGGTCGACCGTGCGGCATTCAAAGGTGCCATAGAGGCTGTCACCCGACTTGAAGCTGAAGCTGTCGGCCGCATGGCCGTGGCCGGTACGCGCGCGCACCCAGCCTTTTTCCGACACGACGACGGTGACCGGCTCATCGACCACCTTGACTTCGGCTACCGCCTTTTTCTCTTCCTGGATCAAGGTGCGGCGCGCATCGGCGAACTGCTTGGCGTCCGCTTCGATCTCCTTGACCATCAGGCGCTTGAGCGAGGCGGGGTTGGCCAGAATGTCTTCGAGCTTGCCCTGCTCTGCGCGCAGCTCGCTCAGCTCCTGCTCGATCTTGATCGCTTCCAAGCGGGCGAGCTGGCGCAGGCGGATTTCCAGGATGTCGTCGGCCTGGCGCTCGCTCAGGTCAAAGCGCGCCATCAGCGCGGCCTTGGGCTCGTCGCTGGCGCGGATGATGGCGATCACCTCGTCGATATTGAGCAGAATGGTCTGCCGGCCTTCCAGGATATGGATGCGGTCGAGCACCTTGGCGAGCCGGTGCTCGGAGCGGCGCGTGATCGTCGTCTGGCGGAACTCGATCCACTCTTCCAGCATCAGGCGCAGCGACTTTTGCGTGGGCTTGCCGTCGATGCCGATCATCGTCAGGTTGACCGACGAGGAGCTCTCCAGGCTGGTGTGCGCCAGCAGGCAGGTGATCAGCTCGGACTGCGGCGTCTTGCCGGTCTTGGGCTCGAACACCAGGCGCACGGCCGCATCCTTGCTCGACTCGTCGCGCACCACATCGAGCAAGGACAGCACCGTGGCCTTGAGCTGGCTTTGCTCCTGGGTCAAGGTCTTCTTGCCGGTCTTGATCTTGGGGTTGGTCAGGTCCTCGATCTCTTCGAGTACCTTTTGCGAGGAAACGCCCGGCGGCAGCTCGTTGACGACCAGCTGCCACTGGCCACGCGCCAGCTCTTCGATGGTCCAGCGCGCACGCACCTTGATCGAGCCGCGCCCCGTACGGTAGGCGTCGGCAATGTCCTTGTCGCTGCTGATGATCTGGCCGCCACCGGGGAAGTCCGGGCCGGGGATGATCTGCTGCAGGTCGAAGTCGGTCATCGCCGGCTTCTTGATCAGCGCCACGCAGGCATCGGCCACCTCGCGCAGGTTGTGGCTGGGGATTTCGGTGGCAAGGCCCACCGCAATGCCGCTGGCGCCGTTGAGCAGCGAGAACGGCAGGCGCGCCGGCAGCTGGCTGGGCTCCTGGGTGGAGCCGTCGTAGTTGGGCACAAAGTCCACCGTGCCCATGTCGATCTCGTCGAGCAGCAGGCTGGTGATCTTGGACAGGCGCGCCTCGGTATAACGCATGGCCGCTGCGCCATCGCCATCGCGGCTGCCAAAGTTGCCCTGGCCGTCGATCAGCGGGTAGCGCTGGGCAAAGTCCTGGGCCATGCGCACCAGCGCGTCATAAGCCGATTGGTCGCCATGCGGGTGAAAGCGGCCCAGCACATCACCAACGACACGGGCGCTTTTGACCGGCTTGGCCGCCGTCGCGCGGTTGGGGCCGCTGTAGCCCAGGCCCATGCGCTCCATCGCAAACAGGATGCGGCGCTGCACGGGCTTCAAGCCATCGCAGACGTCGGGCAGTGCGCGGCCCTTGACCACCGACAGCGCATATTCCAGATAGGCGCGCTGCGCGTAATTGCCCAGGTCCAGGCTGTCGCCGTCCTCGGGCACCGGGTTGGACAGCAGGTCCTGACCGTTCTCTTCACTCATAGGGGTTCAGCTTTCTTTGCTTGTGGCACGGCTGCGCGCGGCTGGCTTGGGTTCGATTGTTTATTCAGCGGCGTGGGCAGCAGGACATCAGATATCAATTTCGACCTCGTGGCCGTGCAGCTCCATCAGGTCGCGGCGGGCCGCAGCCTCGCCCTTGCCCATCAGCTGGGTCATGACCTCACGGGTTTGCAGCACATCGGTCTGGCTCAGACGCACCGGCAGCAGGCGGCGGGTGTCCGGGTTCAGCGTGGTTTCCCACAGCTGCTCGGCATTCATCTCGCCCAGGCCCTTGAAGCGACTGACCTGGCATTTCTCGCGCGGCACACCATCCTTGGCGGCCTTGTCGAAGATGGCATGCATCTCGGCCTCGTCGAGCGCATAGACCTTGGCCGCAGGCTTTTTGCCCCGGGCAGGAATATCGACGCGAAACAGCGGCGGCCGCGCCACACAGACATGGCCCTTGTCGATGAGCTGCGGGAAATGCTTGAAGAACAGGGTCAGCAGCAGCACCTGGATGTGCGAGCCGTCCACGTCGGCATCGCTCAGGATGCAGATCTTGCCGTAGCGCAGACCGCTCAGGTCCACCTCGTCATCGGGGCCATGCGGGTCCACGCCAATGGCTACCGAGATATCGTGGATTTCGGTATTGGCAAACAGGCGGTCGCGGTCCACTTCCCAGGTGTTGAGTACCTTGCCGCGCAGCGGCAGGATGGCCTGGGTTTCCTTGTCGCGGCCCATCTTGGCGCTGCCTCCGGCCGAATCACCCTCGACCAGAAACACCTCGTTATAGGCCAGGTCGCGGCTTTCACAATCGGTCAGCTTGCCGGGCAACACGGCCACGCCGCTGCCCTTGCGCTTTTCCACCTTCTGGCCGGCGCGCTGGCGCGTCTGCGCCGCCTTGATCGCGATCTCGGCGAGCTTCTTGCCGTATTCGACGTTCTGGTTGAGCCACAGCTCCAGCGCTGGCCGCACCATGCCCGAGACCAGGCGTACGGCATCGCGCGAGTTCAGGCGCTCCTTGATCTGGCCCTGGAACTGGGGATCGAGCACCTTGGCCGAGAGCACATAGCTGGCACGGGCAAACACATCCTCGGGCATCAGCTTGACGCCCTTGGGCAGCAACGAGTGCAGCTCGATAAAGCTCTTCACGGCCTGGAACAGGCCATCACGCAGCCCGCTTTCATGCGTGCCGCCCGCCGTGGTCGGGATCAGGTTGACATAGCTCTCGCGCACCGGCTGGCCTTCGTCGGTGAAGGCCACACACCAGGAGGCCCCTTCGCCCTCGGCAAAATGGTCATCGCTGCGGCCGGCAAAGCCCTCGCCCTCGAACACGGGGATGATCGGGTCGACCGGCAGGGTCTGCAGCAGGTAGTCCTTGAGGCCACCCTTGTACTGCCAGGTCTGGGTCTCGCGGCTCTTGTCCTGCGTCAGCTGCACGCTCACGCCGGGCATCAGCACGGCCTTGCTGCGCAGCAGGTGTACCAGCTCGCCCATGGGCAGGTGGCTGGATTCGAAATACTTGCCATCGGGCCAGACGCGCACCGTCGTGCCCTGCTTGCGGTCCCCGCTGACCATCGCGCGCACCTGCAGAGGCTCGACCACATCGCCACCGGCAAAGGCCATCGTGGCGACCGAGCCATCGCGGTGCACCGTCACCTCCATGCGGGTGGCCAAGGCGTTGGTCACCGAAACCCCCACGCCATGCAGACCGCCCGAGAAGCTGTAGGCGCCGCCCTGGCCCTTGTCGAACTTGCCGCCCGCGTGCAGGCGGGTGAAGACCAGCTCCACCACCGGCGCATGCTCTTCGGGGTGCATGCCAAACGGAATGCCCCGGCCATCGTCCTCGACACTGATGGAGCCATCGGTGTGCAGATAGACGCGGATCTTCTTGCCAAAGCCGGCGAGGGCCTCGTCGGCCGCGTTGTCGATCACCTCCTGGATGATGTGCAGCGGATTGTCGGTACGGGTATACATGCCCGGGCGCTGCTTGACCGGCTCAAGCCCCTTGAGAACCCGTATCGAGCCCTCTGCGTATTCACTGGTAGACGTGTTTTTGCTTGCCATAACTTTCCATTCTAGCGGCTGCCATTGTAAATAGCTGTATAGATAAACAGGTGGAACTTGTTGACGATTCACGACGCTTAGCCGCAAAAGCCTGCAATGGGCTTGGACAGCCACCGGGCAATATGCGGGCGACAGCCGGTTTTTGGCGTTGGAGTAACAATTTCTAGAACGTGCTTACGATCTCCCCGCGCGTAGAGACCGCAATCAAGTTCTTAAATAACGAGACACATCCCCTGACTATGCAAAACAACGCACAACGATTGTCCATGGCCCGCGTGCTGCTGTGTGGCGGCGCCGTAGTGACCCTGTCCATGGGCATCCGCCACGGTTTTGGCCTCTGGCTGCAGCCGATCACCCAGGAGATGGGCTGGACGCGTGAGTCCTTCGCCTTGGCGCTGGCGGTGCAAAACCTCAGCTGGGGCCTGATCGGCATCTTCACCGGCATGCTGGCCGACCGCTTTGGCGCCAGCAAGGTGCTGGTCTGCGGCGCGCTGCTGTACGCGCTGGGCCTGGCCGGCATGGCCTGGGCGCCCAATACGCTGATGTTTGCGCTCACCGCCGGCCTTTTGATCGGCATGGCGCAAACGGGCACCACCTATGCGGTGATCTATGGCGTCATCGGGCGCCAGTTGCCAGCCGAGAAACGCTCCTGGGCCATGGGGGTGGCCGCGGCCGCGGGCTCCTTTGGCCAGTTCTTCATGGTGCCGGTCGAGGGCCAGCTGATCGCCAGCCTGGGCTGGCAGAACGCGCTGCTGGTCTGCGCAATCCTGGTGCTCACCATCGTGCCGCTGGCCATTGCGCTGCGCGAGCCCAATTTCCACGCGCTCAAGCACAGTGCTGCCGGTGGCGCGCAGCAAACCATTGCCCAGGCTGTGGCAGAGGCCTTTCGCAACCCCAGCTTTTTGCTGCTGACCGCAGGCTACTTTGTCTGCGGCTTCCAGGTGATGTTCATCGGCGTGCACATGCCCAGCTACCTGAAGGACTTCGGCCTGCCGCCGCATGTGGCCAGCTATTCGCTGGCGCTGATCGGCCTCTTTAACATCTTTGGCACCTACCTGGCCGGGTCGCTCGGCCAGCGCATGGCCAAGCGCTACCTGCTCTCGGGCATTTATTTCATCCGCGCCATCGCCATCGTGGTTTTCCTGCTGGTGCCCTTGTCGCCCTGGTCGGTCTATGTCTTTGCCGCAGTGATGGGCTTTTTGTGGCTGTCCACCGTGCCGCTCACCAACGGCGCCATCGCGCAGATCTTTGGCGTGCAGCACCTGTCCATGCTCAGCGGATTTGTGTTCTTCAGCCACCAGATCGGCAGCTTCCTGGGCATCTGGTTGGGCGGCTACCTCTATGACCGCACCGGCAGCTATGATGTGGTTTGGTATGTGGCCATTGGCCTGGGCGTATTCGCCGGCCTGGTCAATCTGCCGGTCAAGGAAGAGCCCGTGCAGCGGCTGCCGCTGGCGGCCTGATAACCGAACTTTCATGCAACAGCCTGCACCACCCACCGCCCCCACTGCTGGCGCCGCGCCGCTGCGCGGCTGGCAGCGCGCCGCCATCTGGCTACTGGTGGCGGTGCTGCTGGCGCTGGTGTTCATGCTCTACGCGCAACCGGAATTCATGGTGCAGATGGCTGACCATGTCTGGGCCTGTTTCTAGCGCATGCCCCATAGCCACGCCCCCTCGCCCTGGATCACCCGCTTTGCGCCACTGATACCTGCAGGCGCCCAGGTGCTGGACCTGGCCTGCGGCCAGGGCCGCCATGCCCGCTACCTGCAGGCCCAGGGCTTGCGGGTGACCGGCGTTGACCGCGATGGCGCGGCGCTGCAGTCGCTGCAGGCGGACACGGCGGGAGAATGGCTGCTGGCCGATGTCGAAAACGGGGCCTGGCCGCTGGAAGGCCGGGCGTTCGACGCGGTGGTCGTCACCCACTATCTGTGGCGCCCGCTATGGCCGCACATTCTGGCCAGTGTGGCGCCCGGCGGGCTGCTGCTGTACGAGACCTTTGCCCAAGGCAATGCCGCCTATGGCAAGCCTTCCCGGCCCGACTTCCTGCTGCAGCCCGGCGAGCTGCTGCAAGTCTGTGCCAGCTGGTCTGTCATCGCCTATGAGGCAGGGCTGCTGCGCAACCCGGACCGGGTGGTGCAGCGGATTGCGGCACGCCGCCTGCTGGACGGGGCGCCCATCCCGGCTGCGCTGCTGGCCTGAGCCCCGGCCCGCTTTGCATAACTTTGCGGCGCACGCAATGGCGCCCGCTCCTGCGCCAAGCCAATAGGCATGCGGTTTTCGCTTTGTCACACCTGCCACAAAGCTGGCCCAACTTCCTCCACATTTGGCTCCTATAGTTCAGTCATGGGCTCTGCGGAGAGGCGTAAACACACTCCAGTTTCTCTGTTTCACCCGCTTCTTTCTGTCCCACACCAGATCGCGGCCTGGCCGCAGAGCCTCTTTTTACAAAGGAATGCCATGAGTTCTCAACCACTTCGCCACCGTCTGCTGTGCAGCACCGCCGTGACTGCAGCCCTCTGGATCGCCACCGCCCAGGCTTACGCGGCCAGCCCCGCCAAGCCCGCGCCGTCCAAGCAAGCCATTGAGGCCTGCCAGGGCAAGAAGGCCGGCGAAGCCGTGCAACTGACACTGGACAACGGAAAAACAGCCAAAGCCACCTGCCGCATGGTCGGCAAGCAGCTGGTGGCGCAGCGCGGCGCCTCCATCGGGCCCTAAGGGCCGGTGATGACGTCCTGATCAAGCAACCCTTTTACACACCCACGCACTGTGTAAGAGAATAGCCGGGCAGGCATTGCGTCTGCCCGTTTTGCCGTTTGTGCCCACACCGCCATTGCCCCACCCGCCCTCTGTGACCACACCCCGACTTCAGCTGTTTCGCTTTACCCGTCTGCAAACGCGGGTGCTGCTGGCCATGGTGCTGCTGCTGCTGGGCCTGCTGCTGGGGTTTTTCGGCTTTTCGTACTGGAGCCTGCAGCGCGGTCTGGGCGGCTATGTGGCGCAGATCGAGCTGGGCCGGCTGGAGTACCTGGAGAGCCAGCTGCGGCGCGAGTATGCCAAGGATCCGCACTGGGTCTCGCTGACGCCGGAGCGCTGGAATGCGCTGACCCGCTTTGGCAGCCAGGCGGCCGTGCCCGTTTCGCCCCCGGCGGAGAGCGAGGCGCCGCGCCGCGCCACGATTGGCCCCATGCTGACCCAGCAATTGCGCCCCATTGAACGCCACCCCCTCTCCCAGCGTTTGGGCCTGCTCGACAACCAGGGCAAGCTGCTGGCCGGTGTGCCGCCCACACCAGGCAGCGCCAAAAACCCGCTGTTCGACAGCCAGCATATGCTGATCGGCACCTTGACGCTGAACCAGCCCGAAGACCTGAAAAACCAGATCGACAGTGCCTTTTTGAAGGAGCACCTGGTGTTCCTGGCCATCACCGGTCTGCTGGGCCTGCTGCTGGCCGGGGCCCTGTCCTGGTGGCTGAGCCGGCGCTGGATTCGCCCCATCGAGGCATTGAGCGAAGGCGCCAAGGCCTTTGCCAGCGGCCAGCTCGACTACCGCATTGCAGTCGCAGGCCACGACGAGCTGGTGGAGCTGGCCGACCGCTACAACCACATGGCCGAGCAGCTATCCCAGGCCCAGGCCCAGCAGCATGAATGGCTGACCCAGGTGGCCCATGAGCTGCGCACGCCGCTGGCCGCAGTGCGGGCCGAGATCGAGGCAGTGCAAGACGGCATCCGCAGCTTTGATTCGCAAACCGCTGCGCGCCTGCACCGCCAGATTCTGCGCTTGACCCAGCTGGTCAGCGACATGCGCGCCACCATTCCCACGGCCCTGGTCGTGCACGCGCCCGAGGCCGCCCCCGCGCTGCAGCTGACCGCCCACCTGCCCGCCACGGCCCGCCCGCTCGATATGCGGGCGCTGACCATCGAGGCCGTGGAAGCCGTGCAGATCCGCTTTGGCCAGGCCGGCATCGCACTGCCCACGGCGCAAGAGCTGCTGCATGCGCTGCCGCCCGCCTGGGTGCAGGGCAATGCCCAGCAGCTGCATCAGGTGCTGAGCAATATTCTGGAAAACAGCCTGCGCTACACCGATGCCCCCGGGCGGCTGAGCATCAGCGCCAGCTTGCACGGGCCCGCGCCCGAGTCGGGCCAGCGCTGGCTGGAGCTGCACCTCGATGACAGCAGCCCCTCCGTGCCGCCTGCAGAGCTGCCCCGCATTTTTGAACGCTTTTACCGCGTAGAGACTTCGCGCAGCCGCGCCAGCGGCGGCTCGGGCCTGGGGCTGGCGATTTGCAAAAGCATTGTGCAAGCCCATGGAGGACAATTGCAGGCCTCCATCTCGTCCTTGGGCGGGCTGCGCCTTACCTTGATCCTGCCCTTGATACACCCTGTTGCATGAACACTGCCAAACCCCGCATTTTGTACGCCGAAGACGAGGCCGATATTGCCTCGGTGGTCATCGACTACCTGCACCATGCCGGCTTCGAGGTCGAGCATTTTGCCGATGGCAGCCAGGCCATGGCGGCGCTGCGCGCACGCCCGCCGCAGCTGGCCATTCTTGACCTGATGCTGCCCGGCACCGATGGCCTGAGCATTCTGCGCGAATGCCGCGCCCGCCAGATCTGCCCCGTCATCTGCCTGACTGCCAAGGTCGAAGAAGTGGACCGCCTGGTGGGCCTGGAGATGGGCGCCGACGACTACATCTGCAAGCCATTTTCACCGCGCGAGCTGATTGCCCGCGTCAAGGTGATCTTGCGCCGCCATGCGCCGCCCGCCCCTGGTGCGCCAGCCAGCCTGGCCGCCAGCGACTGGCAGCTGGACGAGACCACCAGCCAGGCGAGCTGGCGCGGCCAGGACCTGGGCCTGACGCGGCGCGAGTTTGCATTGCTGCACATCCTGCAGCGCCACCCCGGCAAGATCTACCCGCGCAGCCAGCTGCTGGACCTGGCCTATGCCGATGCGCTGGAGGTGAGCGACCGCGCGATCGACAGCCATATCAAGAACCTGCGCAAGAAGCTGCGCACCGTCATGGGCGATGACGCGGACTGCATCCGCTCGATCTATGGCGTCGGCTTTGCCTTTGAAGGCTAAAGCCACGATTCAATCCCGCGTGCTGGGGCTCCAGAACGCCTGGCGCACGCCCGGCTTGGCCGCCAGCTGCTGCACCATCGCATCGAGCTCGTCGCCCTCCACCGATTGCGCGGCCAAGGTCGCTTCGATGACGACCTCGGCCTCGCCAAAGGGCTGGATGTCGATGTCGCCGGGCGGGTAGCCGCCGCGCTCGAGCACATCCTGCAGCATGGCCAGCGCCAGCCGCTGGTGCAGGCGCTCGGCCACGACAAACACGGCATTGGTCATTTCGGCGGAGGCCACATCCAGCGGCTTGCGGTTGATGGCGTTGACCAGCGGCCGCAGCAAGGTATTGGCCGCCAGCACCAGCACGGTGCCCAAGGCCGCCTGCACGATCAGATCGGCGCCTGCGGCAGCGCCCACTGCGGCCGATCCCCACAGTGTCGCAGCCGTGTTCAGACCGCGCACATTTCCCTCTTCGCGCATGATGACACCGGCGCCCAGAAAGCCGATGCCCGAGACCACATAGGCCATCACACGCACCGCGCCATCCGGCCCGGCAATGGTGTTGGCGCTGTCGACAAAGATGGCCGCCCCAACGGCGACCAGCACATTGGTGCGCAGCCCGGCCGTGCGTTGGCGGTACTGGCGCTCCAGGCCAATGACCGTGCCCAGCACAAAGGCCGTGACCAGGCTGATGGCCGTGTTGATCAGCGAATTGAGTTGTGTGTAGTTCAGCGCTTCGAGCATGGCGCCCTCCTCTGTAAATGATTATTTTTAACGCTGTTTATTGCCAGCCGTAGCGACGGATGTACCACTTTTTCATGACTTGCGTAAGACCCATATAGGCCAGCAACACGGCAACGAGGAACACAAAGTACAGGCCAGGCAGGGGCTCGAGCTTGAAATAAGGGGCCAGCGCACCCATGGGCAGGTAGATGCCGATGGCGACCACCACCAGGGTCATCAGGCCCACCGGCCAGGCAGCGCGGCTTTGGATAAACGGAATGCGCATGGTGCGGATCATGTGCACGATCAGCGACTGCGTGAGCAGTCCCACGACAAACCAGCCGGACTGGAACAGCGCCTGGCGCTCGGGCGTGTTGGCGCCAAACACCTTCCACATCACGACAAAGGTGGTGATATCGAAGATGGAGCTGATGGGGCCGAAGAACAGCATGAAGCGGCCCACATCGGCGGGGTTCCAGCGCTGGGGCTGGGTCAGCAGCTCGGGATCGACATGGTCAAACGGAATCGCCGATTGCGAGAAGTCATACACCAGGTTCTGCACCAGCAGCTGCATCGGCAGCATGGGCAGGAAGGGAATGAAGGCACTGGCAATCAACACCGAGAACACATTGCCAAAGTTCGAGCTCGCCGTCATCTTGATGTACTTGAGCATGTTGGCAAAGGTGCGCCGGCCTTCCTGCACGCCCTGGTCGAGCACCATCAGGCTCTTGTCCAGCAAGATGATGTCGGCCGCTTCCTTGGCCACATCGACGGCCGTGTCCACTGAGATGCCGATATCGGCGGTGCGCAGCGCAGCTGCATCGTTGATGCCATCGCCCATGAAGCCCACCACATGGCCATTGGCCTTGAGCATGCGCACAATGCGCTCCTTGTGCGCAGGGCTCAGCTTGGCAAAGATATGGGCTTCTTCGACCACCTGGGCCAGGCGCTGGTCGTCCATCTGCTCGATATCGCCGCCCAGCACGATGTGCTGCGCGTTGATGCCCACCTGCTCGCAGACCTTGGCGGTGACGGCGGCATTGTCGCCCGTCAGCACCTTGGTCTGCACACCATGCCGGGCCAGCGCCTGCAGCGCGGGCGCAGCGCTTTCCTTGGGTGGATCGATAAAGGCCAGAAAGCCGCACAACACCATGCCGGCCTCATCGGCCACGCCAAAGTTGCTCTGGCCCGCTTGCGTCTCGCGCGTGGCCACCGCCACCACGCGCAGCCCCAGGGCATTGAGCGCCTCGGCTGTTGCCACAATGCGCTTGCGCAGGCCCGCATCAAGGTCCAGCACGCCGCCTGCGGCCTGCACCATGCTGCTGACCTGCAGGATTTCCTCGACCGCACCCTTGGTGATGATCTTGCCGATGCCGGCACTGTCGCTCACCACCACCGACATGCGCCGGCGCACAAAGTCAAACGGCACTTCATCGACCTTGGCATAGGCATCGACCAGCGGGGCGCGCTCGGCATGGGCGAGCACGGCCACATCGAGCAAACTCTTGAGGCCCGTCTGGTAGTAGCTGTTCAAGTAGGCCATGTCCAGCACATAGTGCGAGACATCACCCCAGGCATCGAGGTGGCGCTCGACCGAGATGCGGTCCTCGGTCAGGGTGCCCGTCTTGTCGGTGCACAGCACATCCATCGCACCAAAGTTCTGGATGGCGTCCAGGTGCTTGACGATCACTTTCTTGCGCGACAGAAACACCGCGCCCTTGGCCAGGGTGGCGGTCACGATCATCGGCAGCATCTCGGGCGTCAGGCCAACGGCCACCGACAGCGCAAACAGCAGCGCCTCGGTCCAGTCGCCCTTGGTCCAGCCATTGATCAGCAAGACCAGCGGCACCATCACCAGCATGAAACGGATCAGCACCCAGCTGACCTTGTTGACGCCCATCTGGAACGCGGTGGGGCTGCGGTCCATCGCCGAGACCTTGCCGGCCAGCGCGCCCAGGTAGCTGTGGTTGCCGGTGGTCAGCACCACGGCCAGGCCAGCGCCCGAGACCACGTTCGTGCCCATGAACACCAGGTTGCACAGCTCCACCGGGTTGTGCTGTGCCCCATCGGGCAGCTGGGCAAATTTCTCTACCGGCATGGATTCACCGGTCATCGCCGATTGCGCCAGAAACAGGTCCTTGGCGCTCAGCAGGCGGCAGTCAGCGGGCACCATATCGCCGGCAGCCAGCTGGATGATGTCGCCGGGCACCAGCTCGCGCACCGGCAGTTCGCGCACGGCCTGCAGTGCCGACAGGCGCGAGGGCGGCGTATCCAGCTCCCGCCCTTCTTCATCCTGCGCCGTGCGGCGCAGCACGGCGGCGGTGTTGGAGACCATGGCCTGCAGGCCGGCAGCGGCCTTGTTGGCGCGGCCCTCCTGCCAAAAGCGCAGGCCGGTGGCCAGCGCCACCATGCTGCCGATCACCACCGTGGCCTTGGTATCGCCGGTCAGCCACGAGACGGCAGCCAGCACCGTCAAGAGCAGGTTGAAAGGCGTGCGAAAGCACAGCCACAGGTGCTCTGTGCGGGTCATCGCCTGGTCCTGCGCAATGGTGTTCCAGCCCGCTTGCGCACGGGCTTGCTGCACCTGTGCATCGTCCAGGCCCTGGCGGCTGGTGTTCAGGCTGTGCAGCAATGCCTGTTCAGGGGCATGGGCGGCGTCGCGCAGCCGCTCGCCCATGGCCTTGGAAATGCCGGTATCCACCGGCGTGTGGGCCAGTTGCTCCAACATGGGCAAGCGGCGGAAATGCACGCCCCAGTGGCGCGAGCGCAAAAAGTTGACGAATCCATTCTTCAGCAGGTTCAACATGACCCATCTCCCAGCCAGGGGCGCGGCTGATCCGCGCCGCATGGCGTCTGCAAGCAATACAGGCGTGCAACTGCGCGCCGCTGCGGTGCGGCGGCACATATGCACATCAGACAGAAGAAAGGTCAGCGACTGAAGGGGTCCAGCGCAGCCGATGCCGAGCAGGACTGCGCTGCGCCCTTGCCCACCGGGGCGCGGCGGCGCAGCATGGTCGCGAGCTGGCGCTGCATGCGGCAGGGCAGGCCCAGGCCGCAGCAAGGCGTAATGGCCCATGGCGCAGCCTTGCGCTGCAGTGCGCGCAAGGGGGCCAGCGAAGACATACGCAGTGGCATGAAAAGCTCCCACACCCGGCGTGGCAGCGCGCAACAAAGGCGCTCGCCACGGGGCAAGACTGGAAGATCGAATGGGATGCCGTTGGCGCGTAGGTCTAAGAAACTACGGCGCCTGACAGCTGCCCGCCTGGTTGGGCAAGGCAGCGCGCAAAGCTGGGGCGTTTGCGATTACCTTGCCTGTGGTCGGTTGGCCGCTGGCCAACAACTCGGTAAGTCCACAGGGTTACTCCTAGTAAAAAATCTGGGCGGATTGTAGACCAACGCCCCCAAAACCGCCAGTGGTTTGGAAAGCACAACGCAGTCTTTACCTGCGCTTTTCAGAACCCTCAGTCCAGCACCAGCTTGCGCTGCTGCACCAGTTGCTGGATCTGGGCGCGCGTATCGCTGATCAGCAGCGCAAACGCTTGCGGGCTGCCGCCCATGGGCACAACACCCAGCTGCGCCAGGCGCGCCTGCACGGCCGGTTGGCGCATCGCTTCTTGCGCTGCGCGGTTGAGGGTGTCGATCACGGCCGGCGGCGTGCCAGCGGGCGCTACCAGGCCAAACCAGGTAATGGCCAGGCGGTTGAGCGCCGGGTAGCCGGCCTCCGCCAGGGTGGGAACGCCCGGAAGCGCCGGCAACCGCTGCGGCGCGGCCACCGCAAAAGGCACCAGCCGCCCCGATTGCACCAGGCTGCTTGACGAGGGGTACTGGTCGCTCAGCACCTGGGTCTCGCCGGCCAGCGCACTGTTGATCACCGGGCCCTGGCCTTTGTAGGGGATGTGGCGCAGGCGTACGCCCAGCGCTTCATTCATCGCCTCAGCAATCAGGTGGCCGATGGAGCCCACACCCGCCGATCCGATCGTGTAGTGGTCGGGCTTGGCGCGCAACGTCGCCACCAGGCCCTGCAGATCGTGTACCCCCAGGCTGGGATGGGTGGAGAACACCGACGGAATCTGCGCCAGTGCCATGACCGGTGCCAGCTCTTGCAGCGGATCGCGGCGCACCGATTTGAGCATCACCGTATTGACGGCCAGGGTGCTGATGGTCCCCACGCCAAGGGTGTAGCCATCCGGCTGGGCACGGGCCACCGCCTCGGCGCCGATGAGGCCTGCGGCACCGGCCTTGTTCTCCACCACCACCGGCTGGCCCAGCGGCTCGCGAATCGCATCGGCCAGCAGGCGCGCCACGATATCGGTCGAGCCGCCCGGCGCAAAAGGCACCACCAGCTTGACCGGCTGGCTCGGGTAGGCGCGCCGCTCCTGCGCTTGCGCCGTCACAGCGCCGGCCAACGCCAGGCCCAGACAAAACAGCGCGGACAGCAGCGCAAACGCGCGCAGGAATGGAAAGCGGGACATCATGGCAGGTGGGCACGCAACATCAGAGAGGAGAATTATCCTCCCGAGCAGGAAACTGGGACTAGCCCGCGCAGCTGGCCTGCACGCCTGGCGCCTCGTCCTGCAGCCCTTGGGATTGTGCATAGTCCATGCCCCAGTCGCGCATCGCAATCAGCACCGGTTTGAGGCTGCGCCCCATGTCGGTCAGCGCATAGTCCACGCGCGGCGGCACCTCCGCATGGACGGTGCGCGCAACAATGCCGGCCTCTTCAAGCTCGCGCAGCTGCAGGGTCAGCATGCGCTGGGTGACATTGGGAATGGCCCGGGACAGTTCGCTAAAGCGCTTGGTGCCATGGAGCAGATGGAAAAGCACAATCGGCTTCCAGGTACCGCCCATGACAGACAAGGTCACCTCCACCGCGCAACCACTTTTGCTGTTCAAACGCTTCATATTCTCTCCAACGAGCCAGTCGGCCAGGGCGCCATCCTAGCGCCAAGCCAATGCCCATGCATTGCTTACATTTTTAATACTAGACCACAAATATGTTGGTTCTGGCTTTCTGAGCCCGGCGCTTGCATGATGGCCGGGTGGCTGCGCCGTGCAGCCTAAACCGCTCTTCAAAGTGATAGCAACCCAGGAAAGAGAAACGCCATGAAAGCCATACAAGTTGCCGCCCCCGGTGGCCTGGACCACCTGCAGCTGGTCGACCTGCCAGCGCCTGCTGCGCCCCGCGCCGGCGAAATCCAGGTGCGCCTGCATGCCAGCTCGCTCAACTACCACGACCTGGCCATTGCCGCTGGGCGCTCGCCCACCGCCGATGGCCGCATCCCGATGGCCGATGGCGCCGGTGTGGTGACGGCCGTGGGTGAAGGCGTTTCCGAGTTTGCCGTCGGCGACGCCGTGGTGTCCTGCTTTTTCCCGCTGTGGCAATCGGGCAAGCAGGTGCCCTCCACCTTTGCCACCGTGCCCGGCGATGGCGTGGATGGCTTTGCGCGCGAGCAGGTCACGATGGCCGCCACGGCCTTTACCCATGCACCCAAGGGCTATACGCATGAAGAAGCCGCAACCCTGACCACCGCCGGCCTCACGGCCTGGCGCGCGCTGGTGGTTGACGGCCGCATCGAAGCGGGGCAAACCGTGCTGGTGCTGGGCACGGGCGGCGTCTCCATCTTTGCGTTGCAGCTGGCCCATGCGATGGGCGCCAAGGTGATTGCGACCACCTCCAGCGCCGCCAAGGCAGAGCGTCTGCGTGCCTTGGGCGCCGACACCGTCATCAACTACCGCGACCAGCCCGAATGGGGCGATGCGGTGCTGCAGGCTACCGGCGGTCGCGGCGCCGATATCGTTGTGGAGGTGGGCGGCCCTGCGACCCTACCCCAGTCCATCCGCGCCTGCGCGCCTGGCGGCCATATTGCGCTGATTGGTGTGCTGACCGGCTTTGCCGGCGCTGTACCCACCGTGGAGCTGATGCGCAAGCAGCAAACCTTGAAAGGCCTGATCGTCGGCAGCCGCGAGCAGCAGCAAGACCTGGTGCGCGCGCTCGAGCAGCTGGCGCTGCGCCCCATCATCGACAGCAGCTACCCGCTGGAGAAAATCGCCGATGCCTTTGCGCACCAGATCAGCGCCCAGCACTTTGGCAAGATCTGCCTGCACTGGTAAGTGGTGGCGGCGGGGCAAGCGCGCTGGCGCCTGCCCCTATGCCCCCTATGCCCCCAATGGCCTCATGAAAAAACCGCCCCGGGCTTGCGCCTGGGGCGGTTCTTCATGGAAGGCGAAGCACGCTCAGTCCAGCAGCGAGATATCGCGCACTGCGCCCTTGTCGGCCGAGGTCACCAGCTTGGCATAGGCCTTCAAAGCGGTGGACACCTTGCGCAGACGGGGCTTGGCAGGCTTCCAGCCCAGCGCATCTTGCGCTTCGCGGCGCTTGGCAAATTCCTCGTCGCTCACCAGCGCATTGATCGTGCGGTTGGGGATGTCGATGAGGATACGGTCGCCGTTTTGCACCAGGCCAATCGCGCCGCCAGCCGCTGCCTCTGGCGAGCAGTGGCCAATCGACAGGCCCGAGGTACCGCCCGAGAAGCGGCCATCGGTCAGCAGTGCGCAGGACTTGCCCAGGCCCTTGGACTTGATATAGCTGGTCGGGTAGAGCATTTCCTGCATGCCGGGGCCGCCCTTGGGGCCTTCGTAGCGCACGATCACGACATCACCGGCCTTGACCTTGTCGCTCAGGATGTTTTCCACCGCCTCGTCCTGCGACTCGACCACATGGGCCGAGCCTTCGAACACCAGGATCGAGTCATCGACACCGGCGGTCTTGACCACGCAGCCGTCCAGCGCGATATTGCCGCGCAGCACGGCCAGGCCGCCTTCTTTGGAGAAGGCATGGTCGTAGGAGCGGATGCAGCCTTCGGCGCGGTCCAGATCCAGGCTGGGCCAGCGCGTGCTTTGGCTGAAAGCCACCTGGGTGGGGATGCCAGCAGGACCCGCCATGTAGAAGGTGCGCACGGCCTCGTCTTCGGTACGCACGATGTCCCACTGGTCCAGCGCGTCCTTCATGGTCTTGGCATGCACGGTGGGCACATCGGTGTGCAGCTTGCCGGCGCGGTCGAGCTCGCCCAGGATGGCCATGATGCCACCGGCACGGTGCACGTCTTCGATGTGGTACTTGTTGGTATTGGGCGCCACCTTGCACAGCTGCGGCACGGTGCGTGACATGCGGTCGATGTCGGTCATCGTGAAATCGATGTCCGCCTCTTGCGCAATCGCCAGCAGGTGCAGGATGGTGTTGGTCGAGCCACCCATAGCGATGTCCAAGGTCATCGCGTTCTCGAAGGCCTTGATGCCGACAGCGCGTGGCAGCAGGGTCGCTTCGTCTTGCTCGTAGTAGCGCTTGGCCAGCTCCACGATCAGGCGGCCTGCGCGCTTGAACAGTTGCTCGCGGTCCGAGTGGGTGGCCACCACAGTGCCATTGCCTGGCAGGGCCAGGCCCAGCGCTTCGGCCAGGCAGTTCATCGAGTTGGCGGTGAACATGCCCGAGCAGGAGCCGCAGGTCGGGCAGGCCGAGCGCTCGACTTCGGCCACATCGGCATCGCTCACATTGCTGTCAGCGGCCATCACCATCGCGTCGACCAGGTCGAGCTTCTTGATCTGGATGGTCTTGCTGCCGTCAGCCGCCGGCACGGCCAGGCGCACCTTGCCCGCTTCCATCGGGCCGCCCGAGACAAACACCACGGGGATATTGAGGCGCATCGCAGCCATCAGCATGCCGGGGGTGATCTTGTCGCAGTTGGAGATGCAGACCATGGCATCGGCGCAGTGTGCGTTGACCATGTATTCGACCGAATCGGCAATCACTTCGCGGCTGGGCAGCGAGTACAGCATGCCGTCATGGCCCATCGCAATGCCGTCATCGACGGCAATGGTGTTGAACTCCTTGGCCACGCCGCCTGCCGCTTCGATCTCGCGGGCGACGAGCTGGCCCAGGTCCTTGAGGTGCACATGGCCTGGAACGAACTGGGTAAAGGAGTTCACCACCGCAATGATGGGCTTGGAGAAATCGTCGTCTTTCATGCCGGTGGCACGCCACAAGGAGCGGGCACCAGCCATGTTGCGACCGGCGGTAGAGGTTTTGGAACGGTATGCGGGCATCGTGGTGTACGAATCAGTAAACAATAAGAATGCGGCCTGTCTTGCATAGTGCGGGCCTGGATATACGCCAGGGCCAGCGGGCAAGTTGGCGAGAACCTCTTGAGTGCACGCCGATGTGAGCGACGATTATCGCGCAGCTGGGCAAATGACGGAGACACTCGGGTTCCAGCCAGTAACGGCCGTAGGGGCAGCGCCCGGGCAGAAAAAAACCGCCTGCTCGGCGGTTGGTGCCCCAGCAGCCGCTGTCAGCGGCGCCGGCGGGCCGATTGGCCCAGTGCTTCTTTGGATTTTTGCAGGCGGCGCTCTTTTTTCAGCACCTCCTGCTCCATCGCCTTGCGCTTGGTGTAACCCGACCAGTCGGCCCAGGCCCACCACAGCGCAGCCAGCCCAAAGGGCGCCAGCACAGCAGTCCAGGACCAGGCCGCAACCGGGCCTATCTCCAGGTACTTCAACAACAGCAGAATGATCCCCAGGATCAGAAAATACATGGTCTCTCCATCCGCTTTGGCCCCTTGTATGTCGGTGGCGTAAAGCCCGTAAAGAATGCAAACTTGTGGAACATACTGGCGCCCCCGCAGTCTTACGCAGCGAGCCATTAGAATTAATGTACCTCATGCGCTAAGGAGATAACACGATGAACCGTATTCTGATTGCCACGGCACTGGCCTTGTCGGCCAGCGCACCTGCGTGGGCTGATCAGGCATTGGCCCAATCCAAGAACTGCATGGCTTGCCATTCGGTCGACAAGAAAGTGGTGGGCCCCGCATTCAAAGATATTGGCGCCAAGTTTGCAGGCCAGCCCGGCGCATCCAACATGCTGGCCCAGAAGATCATCAAGGGCAGCGCCGGCGTCTGGGGCCCCGTGCCCATGCCCGCCAACACCCAGGTCAGCGAAGCCGATGCCAAGAAGCTGGCCGACTGGGTACTGACCCTCAAGTAAAGAGCGCCTCGCATGCAGGTCGGGCCTGCTGGCCCACTCCGATGAAAAAACCACCTCGCGAGGTGGTTTTTTGCTGGCTGCGCAAGTGCGTCCTTTAGAACGTATTGCGCGGCGGCTCGACATGGCGCATGCGGTCTTCAATCTGGCCCAGGTAAGCGGCATTGCTGTTGTCCGACTCCTGGGCACGGGCCACCAGGTGGGCTTCCAGCTCTGCCAGGCGGGCCAGCAGTGCCGACTGGCCGGCAGCATGCTGGCTCTCCAGCACCTGGCGCAGCTCGGTAAAGCGTGATGCCTCGGCCTTGTCTGCCAGCTCGCGTTGGGCCGTCATCTCCTTGTTGTGGCGGCGCGCCTCCAGCATGACCGATCCCTGCAAGGACAGCACATAGGCAACGAAGATCACGCACAGCAGCACCGTCAGCGCCAGCATCAGCACTCCCAGCGGGGCGTGGATGGTCGTGAGGCCCAGGTTGACTTCCGATGGGGTGGACAGCACCTGCCAGTTGAGGGCCGCCAGGCCGCCGATGAGCACGGCGATGATGAGAAGAAGAATGCTGCGCATAGTGGATTTTGATGGCAAGAGTGGAATGCATAGACCATAGCACGGTCCATGCACCAGCGCTTGTCAGCCAACGCTGGCAATTTCCCAACGGTTCTTCAGCTGTAAGAACCTGTTCAAAGTCTCTACGCAGCCGCGTTGGAGTGCAATCGGGATGAGTTCGAAGCGATGGTCCGCCGCTTGCACCGGGGTGCAAGCAAGGGCCAGCGCGCAGAAATCGCCCGATTTCACTCCAACCCGTAGGGACAGTGGCTTTGCGGGCGCCCGGCTAGGGCCGCCCGGGCAGGGGCGGTCTGCGTCGTTGCAAATACTCGCAATAGCTGAGCTATTACTGCGGTGTTGCGCGGCTGGGCGCCCCCTTGCATCCCATCCCGCTAAGACACTGTCGCGGCGCGAGGAGACTTTGAACAGGTTCGATCAACAGCTTGGCGCACTGGAAGGATCCAGCGCGCCATTTGTTGACATTTACCGATCAGTGGGTATCGGACAACTGGTCGAGGATCGCCGGGTTCTCCAAGGTGGAGGTGTCCTGCGTGATCGCCTCGCCTTTGGCGATCGAGCGCAACAGGCGGCGCATGATCTTGCCCGAGCGGGTCTTGGGCAGGTTGTCGCCAAAGCGGATGTCCTTGGGCTTGGCAATCGGGCCGATCTCCTTGGCCACCCAGTCGCGCAGCTCCTTGGCAATCTGCTTGGCTTCGTCGCCGGTGGGGCGCGAGCGCTTGAGCACCACAAAGGCGCAGATCGCCTCGCCCGTCATGTCATCGGGCCGGCCCACCACGGCCGCCTCGGCCACCAGGTCGGTCTTGGACACCAGGGCCGACTCGATCTCCATCGTGCCCATGCGGTGGCCCGAGACGTTGAGCACATCGTCAATACGGCCGGTGATGCGGAAGTACCCGGTCTTGGCATCGCGCACCGCGCCGTCGCCGGCCAGGTAGATGCTGCCGCCCATCTCTTCGGGGAAATAGGCTTTCTTGAAGCGCTCGGGGTCGTTCCAGATCGTGCGGATCATCGACGGCCAGGGCTTGCTGATCACGAGGATACCGCCGGTGCCGTTGGGCAGCTCCTTGCCGGTCTCGTCGACGATCTGGGCCATGATGCCCGGCAGCGGCAAGGTGCAGGAGCCCGGCACCAGCGGCGTCGCGCCCGGCAGCGGCGTGATCACATGGCCGCCGTTTTCCGTCTGCCAGAAGGTATCGACAATCGGGCAGCGCTCGCCACCGATATTGCGGTAGTACCACATCCAGGCTTCGGGGTTGATGGGCTCGCCCACCGATCCCAGAATGCGCAGGCTGCTGAGGTTCCAGTTGCGCGGGTGCACCTTGTCGTCCGAGTCAGCAGCCTTGATCAGCGAGCGGATCGCCGTGGGCGCGGTGTAGAAGATGGAGACGCCATGGCGCTCGATCATCTGCCAGAAGCGCCCGGCATTGGGGAAGGTCGGCACGCCCTCGAACACCACCTGGGTCGCGCCAGCGGCCAGCGGGCCGTAGGCAATATAGGTGTGACCGGTGATCCAGCCGATATCGGCCGTGCACCAGAACACATCGCTGGGCTTTAGATCAAAGGTCCACTCCATCGTCATCTTGGCCCAAAGGATGTAGCCGCCGCTGGCGTGCTGTACGCCCTTGGGCTTGCCGGTGGAACCGCTGGTGTACAGAATGAAGAGCGGATGCTCGGCATGGACGGCCACTGGTGCACATTCCTTGCTTTGGCCGGCCAGCGCCTCACCAAAGCTCACATCCCGGCCGTCCACCTTGTTCCAGGCTGTCTGGGTGCGTTCAAACACCAGCACTTTCTTGACGGTGTCGCAGCCCCCCATGGCCAGTGCGTCGTCGACAATGGCCTTGAGCGGCAGCTCCTTGCCGCCGCGCATCTGGTAGTTGGCGGTGATGATCAGCACCGCGCCGGCGTCGATGACGCGCTCATTGACCGCCTTGGCCGAGAAGCCGCCAAACACCACCGAGTGGGTCGCACCAATGCGCGCGCAGGCCTGCATCGCCACAATGCCCTCGACGGTCATCGGCATATAGATGAGGACCCGGTCGCCCTTTTGCACGCCCTGGGCCTTGAGCGCATTGGCAAAGGCACTGACCTTGTCCAGCAGCTCACGGTAAGTGATCTTGGTCACCTGGCCATCATCAGCTTCAAAGATGATCGCTGTCTTGCTCTCCACCGGCGTGCCGATGTGCTTGTCCAGGCAGTTGGCGCTGACGTTCAACTCACCATCCTGGAACCACTTGAAGAATGGCGGCGTGCTCTGGTCCAGCACTTCGGTGAAGGGCTTGGTCCACTGCACATGCTCGCGGGCACGTTGGGCCCAAAAGCCTTCAAAGTCGGACTCGGCCTCGGCGCACAGCGCCTCATAGGCCTCCATGCTGCCGACGCGGGCCGTGGCAGACAGGCTGGCCGGTGGGGGAAATACGCGGTTTTCGACCAGAACGGATTCAATGGTTCCTTGGGCTGGGGCTGTCATGGGTGGGTCTCCTTTGCAAACATTGTAGGTATGAAAATCGCTGCTACTGTGGACCGGCGCACTTACAGGCATCTGACAAGGCTCCACTGCCTGCCACCGCTTGCGATAGACAAAACCAACCACCCGATCCAGGCGAGGAATTTTCCCAATCGCCACACTGCAGACGCAGGGCGCTGGCTACAATGCGCGACGCTCTTTTTAGCGGCATTTCCGCACGCGCTGAGCCAGCATCCGGACAGGCTGGCACGGACCTCAGCGATGGACGGCCGAAACACAGATTCCAAACCTGCTGCAGGGCACTCTCTCCACTACCCCCTCCACCATGTCTCTCCCTCAAAACGCTCCTTTGCGCCCCTTGCCGGCGCTGATTTTTGCCAGCCGCTGGCTGCAGCTGCCGCTCTACCTGGGCCTGATCGTTGCCCAGCTGGTGTATGTCTGGCATTTCCTGGTCGAGCTGCTGCACCTGGTTGAAGCGGCCTTTGGCAGCGATACTGCGCTGCGCATCCTCGTCACCTCGGTGGGATATTCGCCCGATGTCCAGATCACGGCGCTCAACGAGACCATCATCATGCTGGTGGTGCTCGGTCTCATCGATGTGGTGATGATCTCCAACCTGCTGATCATGGTCATCGTCGGCGGCTACGAGACCTTTGTCAGCCGCATGCACCTCAACCGCCACCCGGACCAGCCCGAATGGCTGGGCCATGTCAACGCCTCGGTGCTCAAGGTCAAGCTGGGCCTGTCGATCATCGGCATCAGCTCCATTCACCTGCTCAAGACCTTTATCAATGCACCCAATTACAGCGAGAAGGTGCTGATGTGGCAGACCATCATCCATGTGGTGTTCCTGCTGTCTGCGCTGGCCATCGCCTGGACCGACCGCATCCTGCACCCAGCAGGCCCTGCACACAAGGACAGTCACTGATCCATCAGCCGCTTCGCGCCCCCTCCAGCCCCGCCCCCGTGCGGGGCTTTTTCATGGGCGCTTTGGAGATCCGTATTGGCGAGAAATTCCTACAAGGCAACCTTTGGTTTTCAGATATCAGCAGTCATTTACCCTTAAAAGACAGCATCCATAGCACAAGCAACGCGATCGGTTCGCAATTGCTAAAATTGGGGTCTTTTCGGCAATGGCTCCGCATAAAATTGAAACTATATGTTTCATGTTCATGCAAAGTCCTGACCGCTTGATCCGACCATATTTGGTTTTTTATTGCTATTAAAAAAGTAGCAATCCAGAAATCAGATGCTGCAAATGGCCGTGTAGAACGCCAAATTCGCCCGGATGAAACCCGCTTTTTTTGACTTCTATATTTCCAATACGTATACTTAAAGGATGTTTTACAACCTGCAACGCAGGTAATCCGTGCCTTTCTGACAGGTGCGGATCGTCTCCGTCGGGTCTTTGGCGTCGCGCCAAAGTCCGTCAACAGGCCGGAATATTCCCGGCCCTGATGCCCCGGCGTGGTGGCCTTTTTACAGTGTCCGCCGCGCTCGCGTGATTGAAACCATCGGGTTTCAATGCGCACGAGAGACCCTGTACCCGGCTCGACCCTGGAGCCCATCGCTGCTGGCATGCACGCCCGGTACAGGCAGAAATTGTTGGTCACATTGCGTGGCCTGCCCACCCCACGAGGGCTTGCCATGGTTGTCGCTTCGACAGCCAGGCGCAGCTATCGGCATCAGGGTTGAGAGATTGACGGTCCCGTGCTGGACGACGCCCTTCATGGGCGTCTTCAGCGTTGTAGCCACTACAACTTAGGGAGAAGCCACACATGGCCAAACAAATCCGTATCGAGCACGTCTTCAAGGTGTTCGGAGATTCCCCAAAAGCCGCGCTCGAGCTGGTGCGCAAAGGCGCCACCAAACAAGAAGTCATGGAGAAGACCGGCAACTCCATCGGCGTGTTTGACGCCAACTTCACGATCGAAGCCGGTGAAATCTTTGTCGTGATGGGCCTGTCGGGCTCGGGCAAGTCCACGCTGGTGCGCATGCTCAACCGCCTGATCGAGCCCACCAGCGGCGCCATCGTCGTCGATGGCCAGGACATCAACCAACTGTCCGACAGCAAGCTGCGCGCACTGCGCCGCAAGGACATCTCGATGGTGTTCCAGTCCTTTGCACTGATGCCCCACCTCACCGTGGTGGAGAACACCGCGTTCGGCCTGGAGTTGGCCGGCGTGGCCCGCGAAGAGCGCCTCACCGCTGCCGAGCAAGCGCTCGAGCAGGTGGGCCTGGCCGGCTGGGGCGCGAGCTACCCCGATGAGCTCTCGGGCGGCATGCAGCAGCGCGTGGGCCTGGCCCGGGCGCTGGCATCGGACCCCTCGATCCTGCTGATGGACGAGGCCTTCTCGGCGCTCGACCCCATTATCCGCACGGAGATGCAGTCCGAGCTGATGCGCCTGCAGGAGATCAAGCGCCGCACCATCGTCTTCATCTCGCATGATCTGGACGAAGCGATGCGCATCGGCGACCGCATTGCCATCATGAAGGACGGCATGGTCCAGCAGGTCGGCACGCCCGACGATATTTTGCGCAACCCTGCCAACGACTACGTGCGCGCCTTTATCCAGGGCGTGGATGCCGCAGCCGTGTTCAAGGCCGCCGATATCGCGCGCCGCGCCATCACCGTCGTCAAGGAAAGCGACCAGCGCGGCGCCCGCGCCGCCATGCAGCTGCTGCAGGACGAAGACCGGGATTTCGCCTATGTCGTCTCGCCCCGCAAGCAGTACCTGGGCACTGTCTCGACCGAATCCCTGCGCAATGCCTTGAAAGGCCATGTCGGCCCGCTGGGTCTGCAGCATGCCTACCTGGACAAGGTCGAGCCCATTGCCGAAGACGCGCTGGTGGCCGATCTGTTTGGCCAGGTCGCGCAGGCACCCTGCCCGCTGCCGGTGCTGCGTGCCGATGGCCGCTTTGTCGGCGCCATCAGCAAGAACACCTTGCTGCGCTTCCTGGACCGCGACACGCCGCCCGTGCCGCCCACCGACCCAGCGGTGATCGCCATGCAAGCGGCCACCGAGGCCGCTGCCGCTGACGCCGCCAATACCGACAACAACGACAACAGGAGTGCCGCATGAGTACCGACAACACGCTGACCATCGCCCAGAACACTGCCGCTGCCGACCCTTGGGCCGATACCGCATCGACCAGCTCGAGCGCGGCCACCGCATGGACCTCCACCGACGCTACGGACGCGGCAGCAGCACCCGCCCAGGCCGCACCGGTGGACGACCCCTGGGTTGCCGTGGGCAATGTCTCGGGCAACACCGACTGGCTGGGCGGCCCCAACGCCGTGGGCCAGACCGCGGATGCCGCCCAGGCCGCAGCGCAGCATGCGCAGGCCGCCCATGACAGCGGTTTCCACCTGAGCCAGCTCTGGGACGGCAGCCTGCCGGTGCAGGACTGGATCAACAGTGGCCTGACCTGGGTGGTGGCCAATTTCCGCCCCTTCTTCCAGACCGTGCGCGCGCCGATTGACGCCACGCTCACCGGTGTGGAGCATTTTCTGACCGCCATCCCGATGCTCGCGATGGTGGCGATCCTGGCGCTGATCGCCTGGCAATTTGCCGGCGGCGCCCTGGCCATTGGGGCCGTGGTGTCGCTGCTGATCATCGGCATGCTGGGCATCTGGCACGAAGCCATGGTCACCCTGTCGCTGGTGCTGACCTCGCTGGCCTTCTGCATCATCATCGGTCTGCCGCTGGGCATCTTGCTGGCCAGCAGCGACCGGGCGCAGAAGTTCTTCCGCCCGGTGCTGGACGCCATGCAGACCACCCCGGCCTTCGTCTACCTGGTGCCGGTGGTGATGCTGTTTGGCATTGGCAATGTGCCAGGCGTCGTGGTGACCATCGTGTTTGCACTGCCACCGCTGGTGCGCCTGACCAACCTGGGTATCCGCCAGGTCCGGCCTGACCTGATCGAAGCGAGCCGTGCCTATGGCGCCTCGCCACTGCAATTGCTGTGGAAGGTGCAGTTGCCGCTGTCCATGCCCTCGATCATGGCCGGTATCAACCAGTCGCTGATGCTGTCGCTGTCGATGGTGGTGATTGCCTCGATGATCGCCGTGGGCGGCCTGGGCCAGATGGTGCTGCGCGGTATCGGCCGCCTGGACATGGGCCTGGCCACTGTTGGCGGCCTGGGCATTGTGCTGCTGGCCATTTTGCTCGACCGCATCACCCAGGCCATGGGCCAGCCACGCCGTGGCGTGCGCCACTGGTGGCAGACCGGCCCGGCCGGCCTCATCGCCCGCGCCCTGCACAAGCCTGAAGCCAGCCCTGCGCCCAAGCCCCTGCCCCAGGCAGCGGCCCAAAAGCAGGCACAGGCAGCCACGCAGCCCGGCCAGGACGCCGTGCCTGCCGCCTAAGCCCAGGCGGGGCAGCCCACACCCGTTGGCCAAGGCTGCCCTGCTCGCCCTCTTGGCCCCCCATTTGTGCATTGATCGGCGGCACGCAGCGCGTGCCCGCCGAACCCCTAACAAGGAGCATCCATGTCATCCACCTCCCATTCCTGGCAGGCCTTCGCCGCCCCCACCCGCCTGGTCAAAAGCCTGCTGACCACCAGCCTGCTGGCCGCTGGCCTCGCCGCCGCCGGCCATGCGATGGCCCAGGACCTGCCCGGCAAGGGCATCAAGGTCCAGCCGCTGCAAAGCTCGATCGCCGAAGAAACCTTCCAGACCCTGTTGGTCAACAAGGCCATGCAAAAGCTCGGCTATGACGTGCAGCCCATCCGCGAAGTGGAGTACGCCACCGCCCACGTGGCGATCGGCAACGGCGACGCCACCTACATGGCCGACCACTGGGATCCGCTGCAGGCCGACTTCTACAAGAATGCCGGCGGCGCCGACAAGCTCTACCGCGAAGGCGAGTACTCGACCAGCGCCGTGCAAGGCTATCTGATCGACAAGAAGACCGCCGATGAGCACAAGATCACCAATATCGAGCAGCTCAAGGACCCCAAGCTTGCCAAGCTGTTTGACACCGATGGGGACGGCAAGGCCGACCTGACCGGCTGCACCCCCGGCTGGGGCTGCGAAGGCGCAATCGAGCATCAGCTGACTGCCTACAAGCTGCGCGATACCGTCACCCATGTGCAAGGCACCTATGCCGCGCTGATGGCCGACACCATCGCCCGCTACAAGTCCGGCAAGCCCATCCTCTACTACACCTGGACGCCATACTGGGTCAGCGCCGAGCTGCGCCCTGGCCGTGATGTTGTCTGGCTGCAAGTGCCGTTCACCGCACTGCCCGGCAACCAGGCCGATCTGAAGACCGCGCTGCCCAACGGCAAGAACTACGGCTTCCCGCTCAACACCCAGAAGATCGTCGCCAACAAGAAGTTCGCCGAAGCCAACCCAGCGGCCGCCAAGCTGTTTGCAATCATGAAGCTGCCGGTCGCGGACATCAACGCGCAGAACCTGGCGATGAAGGACGGCCAGAACAAGCCTGCCGATATCGAGCGCCATGCCGACGGCTGGATCAAGGCCCACCAGGCCGAGTTTGACGGCTGGATCAAGACGGCGCTGGACGCCGCCAAGGCGCAATAAGCCAGCTGGCAACACCAGCCTGGCAGGATCTTGCCGGGCCGGTGCCTTCCCCCAGGGGCATGCCGCCATGCCCACCGCTGCAGCGCCAGCGCTGCCCCGCCCCAAGCCCCCCGCAAGCTGCACACAGACCACCCGGCACCACCGGCCGGCCCGGGCGCCGTCTTGCCCCAGGGCTGCCCATGTTCCCTCTCGGTGCACCTCTGGTGCATCGCGTATCCATCCAAGGAGAAGACCATGACTGATAAAAACCGCTTCAATCGCCCCATCCACCTGGCCTGCGCCGCCGCCATCTCCTTGATGGCCTGGGGGCCCTTCGCCCAGGCGCAAGACCTGCCCGGCAAGGGCAAGGATGTGCTGCCGCTGCTGGGCACCGTGGATGAAGAGATGTTCCAGACCCTGATCGTCTCGCGCGCGCTGGAAAAGCTGGGCTACACCGTCAAGGACCCCAAGGGGCTGGAGAACGGCACCGAGCACGTGGTGGTCGGCCAGGGCGATGCCACCTTTATGGCCAACCACTGGATTCCGCTGCACCAGGAGTTTTATGAGCGCAATGGCGGCGCCAAGGTCTTCTACCGTGAGGGCATGTTCTCGACCAATGCAGCCCAGGGCTACCTGATCGACAAAGCCACGGCCGAGAAGTACAAGATCACCGACATCATGCAGCTCAAGGACCCCAAGATCGCCAGGCTGTTTGACACCGATGGCGATGGCAAGGCCGATCTGACCGGCTGCAACCCCGGTTGGGGCTGCGAGCTGGCGATCAACAAGCACCTCAAGGGCCTGGGCCTGGAAGGCAGCGTGACCCACCGCCAGGGCAACTATGCGGCGCTGATTGCCGACACCATCGCCCGCTACCAATCGGGCAAGCCGGTGCTCTACTATGTCTGGACCCCCTACTGGGTCAACGGCGTGCTCAAGCCCGGCCAGGATGTCGTCTGGCTGCAGGTGCCCAATATCCCCAATGCCAAGGGCGATGACGACACCCGCCTGCCCAACGGCAAGAACTATGGCTTCAAAGTGAACAACCAGTACATCCTCGCGAACAAAAAATGGACCGACGCCAACCCGGCCGCCGCCAAGCTGTTTGCCACCATGCAGGTGCCCATTGAAGACATCACCGCCCAGAACCTGCTGATGCGCAACGGCGAAAACAAGACTGCCGATATCCAGCGCCATGTGGACAGCTGGATCAAGAACAACCAGGCCAAGTTTGATGGCTGGATCCAGGACGCGCTGGCCGCCAAATAAGTTTGGCACTCGCCGTACCCACCCGAGCCCGCTCACCCAGCGGGCTTTTTTGTGGCGTTCAGCGGCGCAAAACTACAATAGCCGCCAAACAACGCCCATGCCCCATGTCCCATCCCTGCCTCAGTTGCGGCGCCTGCTGCGCCAGCTTTCGCGTTGATTTTTCGGTCCATGAATGCGACAGCAACGGGGGGCGTGTGCCCTCGGGCCTGGCCGAAGAGGTCAACGACACCACCAGCCGCATGCGCGGCACCGACTATGCCCGCCCGCGCTGCGCGGCCTTGACCGGCACCATCGGCCAGCAAGCCGCCTGCGGCATTTATGAATGGCGCCCCTCGCCCTGCCGGGAGTTTGCCGCCGGCAGCGAGGCCTGCAACAAGGCACGCCTGCGCCATGGCATGCCGGCGCTGGAAGGCGGGCTGTACTAGCCAGCCCTCCCACCGCCCGATGCGTTGCGCTACATCGGCGCTAGAGCGGAGCAATCCGCACCACCGGCGCACTGGCTGTTTCAATCGACATGCGCAGCGGCAGAAACTGCGCAATCACCGCCATATTGCTGTGCAGGTGCGCGCTGGCCTCGCTGCAGCTAAAGGCAGCGGGCTGGCCGCTTTGCCACACGGCCAGCGCCTGCAGCAGCAAGAGCTGGTCGGCCAGGTAGGCACAAACGGCAGCATCGGGCTTTTTCTGGTAATCGCGCAGGTCCTGGCAGAGCTTGCGCGCCACCGCTTCGGACGAGACGCCATGCGCGCCCAGGCACCAGAACAGTTCGGTGACATGGTCATAGCGCAAGGTGGCCTGCAGCAGATTGCCCGGGCCTTCCTCCTGGTCCACCGGCAGCAGCTCCATCGCGCGCCGGTCCCAACCGGTCAGCCGCGCCAGCTCATCAAACTCGCGCATCGCAACGCCGCGCGGCACGGCCGCGCAGACCGCCTCCACCGACACATGCTGCAGCATGCCGCGCGCCAGCAGGTCAAAAGGCTGCAAACCCTGCGCTGCCGGGCTGATGCAGGCCAGCGCCTCGCCACCACCCGCCGGGTAAAAACCAAAGCGGCGCAGCCGCATATCCAGGCCTGCCCCCATGCGCGCCACCAAGGGCGCATAGGCGCGTTCAATGAAGTGGAAATTGGGCGCCAGCGGGTTGTGCGTGCCGCCCGCCAGCTGCACCGTGCTCGCGCCATCGGCCATCAGCAGCGCCGGCAGCACCGTCTGCAGCACCAGCATGGCGCTGCCCGCGCCCGAGATCGGGAAGCGGTAGTCCCCGGCCTTGAGCGTCACCGGCGCAAACTGCAGCTCCGTCACGCCCGCAGCGATGGGCGACAGCTGCGCATCGCTGATGGTCTGCGCGGCCTGCACACAGGCCAGGTGCTGGCGCATCAGCCCCGGCTTGGAGCGCCTGGCCCGGATGCTGTGCATCGCCAGCGGCCTTTGCGTGATGACCGACAGCGCCAGCGCCGTGCGCAGCATCTGGCCACCGCCCTCGCCTTGCGAGCCGTCGATCTCGACCAGGCCCTTTTCTATGGATTGGCTTGCGATTTGCATTGGAATCGTTTCCCTCTCTCTGTTTTCTTCTTCTGATTTACCTGCGCTGGCTCAGTGACCGGACAGCGCAGCGCCCATGGTCACGCGGGGATAGGCCACTACTCGGCAGACGCGATGCACACCGGGACGCAGCTCTACCTGGCGCCGCAAGATGCGGTCGATACGCGGCGCCCAGCTGCGCTCCAGGCTCAGCGCCTCCAGCTGCGCATGCGCGGGCTTGTCACCAAACTGCACCCACCACCAGGCGAGGGCCTGCGCTGCCAGGCTGCGCAGATCCGGCGCCTTGGACTGCAAGGCGGCATACACACGGGCACGGGCAGACGCATCGGGGCGGGCACGCCATAGCGCACGCAAGGCTGCCATCTCGGCCGCATCGCAATGGCTTTGGCGCCAGGCGCGGTGCCGCGCACGGCAGTCCTTGCAGCGGCTGGCACTGGCATACAGGCTGCCTTGCACTTGCTCGTACCACCATTTCTGGTCCTGCGCGGTCCAGACACAGGCGGCGCCGCAATCACAGCAGCGGTAGCTGATATCGACGTAGTAACCGGGGAGCCAAAAAGGCGCGCCGTGGATCAGTTCAAGGCGCTGCACATCAGCAGCCAAGGCGCCATGCGGCATGGCTGGGCGTAACGCTGCTTCACGCTGCGCCTCCATGCGCGCCCAACGGCGCTGCTTGATCTCGTGTCGACGTTGCTTATTGCTCTTCATCACCCTTCTCCTCAGGGTTGCGGCCCCATGGCCGCCCCCTTTTTACCCCTTCACACACACCACCTGCTTGAGCGTGTACACCACCTCCACCAGGTCGCTTTGCGCCGCCATCACCGCGTCGATATCCTTGTAGGCCATGGGGATCTCGTCGATCACCTCGGCGTCCTTGCGGCATTCCACGCCTTCGGTGGCGCGCATCTGGTCCTCGACGGTGAACAGCTTCTTGGCCTTGGTCCGGCTCATCGTGCGACCGGCACCGTGGCTGCAGCTGTTGAAGCTCTCGGGGTTGCCTTTACCGCGCACGATAAAGCTCTTGGCCCCCATGCTTCCCGGGATGATGCCCAGCTCACCCTGGCGTGCGCTCACCGCGCCCTTGCGGGTCACAAACACCTCCTGGCCAAAGTGCGTCTCGCGTTGCACATAGTTGTGGTGGCAGTTCACCGCTTCCAGGTGCGTCTCGAACGGTTTGGTGATCACCTTCTTCAAGGCATGAATCACGCGAACCATCATCACCTCGCGGTTGGCACGCGCAAACTTCTGCGCCCAACCCACCGCTTTGACATAGTCGCCAAAGTAGGCAGCGCCTTCTTCAAAGTAGGCCAGGTCCTTATCGGGCAGGTTGCGCTGGTGCAGCTCGGCATCCTTCTTCGCCAACTCGATGAAGTGGGTGCCAATGGCGTTCCCCACCCCGCGCGAGCCCGAGTGCAGCATGATCCACACGGCTTGGTTCTCGTCCAGGCAGACTTCGATGAAGTGGTTACCGGACCCCAGGGTTCCCAGGTGCTTGTAGTTGTTGGTGTTCTTCATGCGCGGGTGCGCTTCGCAGATCTCGTCGAACTCCTTGACCAGGCCCGTCCAGGCGGCATCGGTTTCCTCAGGCGGCGTCTCCCAGCTTCCCTTGTCGCGGCCATAGCGCTTGGGCGTCATCCCCACCGGCACTGCCCGCTCGATCGCAGCGCGGATCGGCGCCAGGTTGTCGGGCAGATCGCTGGCCGTCAACGTGGTCTTGCAGGCCATCATTCCGCAACCCAGGTCCACCCCCACCGCCGCCGGGATGATGGCCTTGAGCGTAGGCACCACCGAGCCGATGGTGGCACCAATCCCCAAGTGGACATCAGGCATCACCGCCACGTGCTTGAACACCACCGGCAGGCGCGAGATATTGGCCAGCTGGTTCTGCGCTTCGGCCTCGACCGGCACGCCATTGGTCCACATCTTCACGGGCACGCCATTAGGCACTTGCATTTCGTTGTATTGCGACATCTCTTAGCTCTCTTCTTTATCTTCACACCGCTGTATGACAGCGATGACTTGGTAGGGGTGACACGGTGAGCACCTCTGGGCTGCGACCAGGGTTTGGTGAAACACTTCCGGAGCTCAGGCACTGAGCTACAGGTTCAAAGAACCTGGCGGGATTCCAACCCGCATCGCCGGATTCCAATGTAGTTCCACCGGCATTCGCAGCCAGCGATGCAAACCTTCCCAAAAACACTATCCCAACAAAAGCGCGACCAGGGTCGGCAAGACAACTGCCACACCGGTTTCCCGGCTGAGGATTCGAACCCCCGGCGTTCCGGATGTAGTCTTGCCAGCATTCGCGCAAACCAAAAATCTTGTACAGATGGGCCACCTGCAGCGACTAAAAAGGTGAAATATTTTTCGTGCTCTACCCATGAGCTACAACTTGCGTTGGCAGGACTCGAACCTGCTCCCTCGAGCGTTAAAGGCTGTAATTTCACCGGCATTCGCCGCAAGCCACCCAAACCTTTTAAACCTTATTCATTGTCGGTATCCACCGTTGGCGACCAGAAGGTGGTGTGACGCAACAGTTTTGGAATGTAGTCACACCGGCATTCGCCAACAGCAGATAAAACACAGCTTACTGGGCGGGCAGCACGATCTGCTCGATCTCGCCCACCCAATGTGCGGCACCCAGCTTGCCTTCGGCAAAACGGGCCACCACATCAAATACCGCATCGCTGAAACCACCGATATTCAAGATATCGGCACGCTCCTGCGCCTGCGTCGTCGCATACGGCTGGATGTCAATACACACCAGCTTGGCAGCGGGGTTGCGTTGCTTGATGCGCGCCCATTGCTGCATCGTCTCCGTCGCACCCGAGCGCTTGCCATCCACCCAGGACTCGTTGTCCGAGACCAGGATCACCAGGTCCACGGCCGCCTTTTCATCGGCCAGCAGCTTGAGCGGCGCACTGCAATTCGTACCGCCTCCGCCCACAGCCGCCAGGCGGCTGGCATTGGTCATCACCGAATCACGGCCGTTGAGCGACAGCGGCACCACCTTGCATTCAAAGGGAAGCACGCGCGCCTCGCGGTTCTTGCGCAGCACGGCAGCCGCCATCAGGCCAGCCACATCGATGCAGCGCACCGCGCTGGTGGCACCGGCCCGGTAACCCGTCACCGACGAGTGCATGGAACCAGAGACATCAGGGCAGACGGCGACCCGGCCCGCAAATTGCGGCACGTTGGCCGTTGCCAGCTCCATCGCATCCTGCAGCGCCTCTGCCACGGCAGCCGGCACCTGCTGGCCCGCAGCCTGGTAGGCCGCCAGCAGCTGGTAAGGCATGGCACGGGCCTTGGCCACGGCTGCCGCATCCTGCAGCTTGGCGGCCACGCGCTCAGCCATACCAGGCAGCTCGAACACACCATGGCGTGCCAAGGTGTTCAGGTTCTGCCGCATCATCTGCCACGAACCCTGGCTTGCAATCTGTGCCCATTGCTGCGCACCCAGGCCCAGCGCGGTCAGCATCTGGAACGGCACCTCCGGCACCTGCTCGGGCATCTGGCCCTGGGCCACGGCACGCTTGAAGGGCTCGAACGCCAAGGTGATGGGTGGCAGGCTGGCTTCGTCATACGACTTGCCAATCAGCCAGGCAAACCAAGCGGCGCGCCAGGCCTCCTGGGGCTTGGGGTGCACCATCTTGACCACATCGGCGAGCGAGGGCTGGTTACCGATGGCGGCGTTGAGCAACTGCTTTTCCGTCGCCGTCAGCAACCACTGCTGCACCAGCTTCTTGGGCCGGGTGCCGAGCGACTTGCGCCCCAGCACTCCGCTGCGCAGGATTTGCACAAAATTGCGCAGCATCTTGCCGTTGTCCACCACGCGGGGAAAGATCTGTGCCAGCAGCTCGACATCACGCACGGCCAGCACCGCCGCCAAGGTGGCAGGCATGTCCTTCATATAGCCACGCTCACGGGCATAGATGGCCGTCTTGGCAATAAAAGGCGCTTCGACCTTGGCCAGCACGTCCATCAGTTGCGAGAGCTGGTCCTGCGGGCTGGCATAAAAAGTCTGGCCCAGGCAACCGGTCAGCGCCATTTGCGCCAGCTGGTGCTGCGGGCCAAATGCATAGGCCGCCATACCCGATTGGTTGGTGGCATCCGCCGTTGCCAGCTGGGAGCCCTTGTAGGTTTGAAACAGTTGCAGGTTGACCATGGTGTTCTTCTTTCTTGTTCATTCAACGCCTCGGGAAAGCAGAGACCCTGCTCTGCTTTCCCCAACGCACGCCACGTGGCGCTTGTTAGGTTTATTGCCAAAAGCGTGCCAACTTTTATATCCAGCACTCGCACGAAATTAACTTATTGATTTAAATATAAATTTTCATACCACCACCAATTCCCACTTCACCATCGTCTCGCTATTTTTATCTTTTTATCTAATCTATTTAGAATATGGAATCGTCTTCAAGATCGCACTCGCATGAAACCCATCACCGTCATCGGCTTTCTCGGCACCCAGCTCGACAGTGGCCGCGGCGCAGGCCGCTGGAGCAAATGGCGCCCCTCGGTAGCCATCACGCAGCATGAGGACATGGTGGTGGCCCGCATGGAGCTGCTCTACACGCGCGCGCATGTGGACCTGGCGCGGCTGGTGCAAAAGGACATCGCCACCGTCAGCCCCGAGACCGAAGTCCACCTGGTGGAGCTGCCGATCCACGACCCCTGGGACTTTGAAGAGGTCTATGGCGCGCTCTACGACTGGACCAGCAGCTACCACTTCGACAGCGACCAGGCCCAGTACTGGCTCAACATCACCACGGGCACCCATGTGGCGCAGATCTGCCTGTTTTTGCTGGCCGAATCGCGCACGATCCCCGGCGTGATCCTGCAGGCCTCGCCGCCCAAGCGGCAGATCGATGGCGCGGCGGGCAACTATGCGCTGATCGACCTGGACCTGTCGCGCTACGACGCGCTGGCCACCCGCCATGCGCAGGCCCAGCAGGATGCGGTGGCCTTTCTCAAAAGCCACATCCCCACCCGCAACCCGCGTTTCAACCAGCTGATCGCCGAGATCGAGCAGGTGGCAGGCCGCTCGCAGGCGCCCATGCTGCTGGTGGGGCCTACGGGCGCGGGCAAGTCCTTCCTGGCGCGCCGCATGTACGAGCTGAAAAAGGCACGCCACCAGCTCAGCGGCGCCTTTGTCGAAGTGAACTGCGCCACCTTGCGCGGCGACAGCGCCGCCAGCACCTTGTTCGGCCACAAGAAAGGGGCGTTCACCGGCGCTGCCACCGAGCGCGCCGGCCTGCTGCGCACCGCAGACCAGGGCCTGCTGTTTCTCGACGAAATCGGCGAGCTGGGCGCTGACGAGCAGGCCATGCTGCTGATGGCGATCGAGGAAAAGCGCTTTTATCCCATGGGCTCGGACAAGGAGGTGAGCAGCGACTTCCAGCTGATCGCAGGCACCAACCGCGACCTGCGCCTGGAGGTGAGCGCCGGCCGCTTTCGCGAAGACCTGTTTGCCCGCATCAACCTCTGGACCTACAACCTGCCCGGCCTGGCCCAGCGCAGCGAAGACATCGAGCCCAACATCGACCACCTGCTGGTGCAGCATGCCCAGCAAACCCACCGCACCGAGCGCTTCAACGCCGAGGCGCGCAAACGCTACCTGCAGTTCGCCCAGAGCCCGCAAGCGCTGTGGAGCGGCAATTTTCGCGATCTGCACGCGAGCGTGACGCGGCTGGCCACCTTGTCGACCAGTGGTCGTATCACCGAGGACCAGGTGGAGGCGGAGATTGGGCGCTTGCAGTGGCTGTGGCAGCGGCCGGAGGCTGTGGCCTCGTCTGTCGATGGTTCTGCTGAAGTGGCGCTGGAGGCCTTGTTGCCAGGCGATGCCATTGAGGCCATGGATTTGTTTGACCGGATGCAGTTGGCGTCAGTGGTGCGGGTGTGTCGTTCATCTGGCAGTTTGTCAGAAGCGGGGAGGCAGTTGTTTCAGGCTTCGCGGGCGCAGCGGGCGGTGGTCAATGATGCGGATCGGTTGCGCAAGTATTTGCAGAAGTTTGGGTTGAGTTGGGATGTGGTTTGTGGTGCTCGTTGAGCCCTTTGAGGTCGCTTGCTGTTTTTAGCTTCCGCTGTGCATTGCATGCTGCTGGGCGTGTGCAGCTCTTGCTTATGCATATGCCTGCGGCGCTGCTTGATTTTGTTGGCCGGGTCTCGCCCCGGCGGGCGAGATACTTTTCTTGGCGACCCCGGATCGCCGGCCGAAGAAAAGTACCCAAAAGAAGGTCGCCCTGCTGACTGCGTCCCTTCGCTTCGCTACGGGCAACCTGTGGTGCTCGGGTATGGGCTGCACCGCGAAACTCACTACGCGCCAAAGGCGCTCCGTTCAAACAGACGCGGTGAGTCAGTTCACGATGCAGTTGCACTCTACGGTGCAACTGCCCAGCCCATACCCTGTGCTCCTCGGCGCATTCAGAAGGGGAGATTCGCAGACGCAGGCCATCGCTACGCTCGGCCCCCAAACAGGCCGAGCGCAGCGATGGCCTATTGGTATTTGGCTGTTTGGGGGTTGTTTGCATCCCCCCTTTTGCATGCGCCTGGGGCGTGGTGTTTGTGGGGTGGCACTGGCACCGCAGAGTGCCAGTGCATCGTCAACTAGCTTGCCGCGTCTGTTTGAACGGAGCGCCTACGGCGCGTAGTGAGTTTCGCGGCACACCCCGCAAACGCCACGACACAGGTTGCCCTTCGCAAAGCGAAGGGTCGCAAGCAGCAGGGGCAGCCTTCTTTTGGGTACTTTTCTTGGCAGCGCAAGAAAAGTACCTCGCCCGCCGGGGCGAAACCCGGCCAGCAATAACTTGCAAAGATAAATGCCCATCTAACAGCCATGGCACAAACAAGCGACATGGATTTCCCACAAATCCTAAAATCCCCACCTTCCCCGCGCACCAGCGGCCCGCAAAGCCGCCCCAGCGCCACCCCAGCCACAACAAGCAAAAACCCGTGTCCCCTTTTGAATCGATTGCCCGCCGCGAACGCGGGCTGCTGCAGCAACTCACTGCAGCCCAAATGACGATGATCGCCATTGGCGGCGCCATCGGCACCGGCCTCTTCATGGGCAGCGCTTTTGCCATCGGCTTTGCCGGGCCCAGCGTGCTCATCAGCTACGCCATTGGCGCGCTCATCGGCCTCTTGCTGATGGGCTGCCTCGCCGAGATGACCGTCGCGCACCCGACCAGCGGCTCGTTTGGCGCCTATGCCGAGCACTACCTCAGCCCGCTGGCCGGCTTTGTGGTGCGCTATGCCTATTGGGCGGCCGTGGTGCTGGCGGTAGGCATGGAGGTCACCGCGGTTGGCAAGTACATGAAGTACTGGTTCCCCGAGGTGGAGCAATGGGTCTGGGTGGCGCTGTTCTCGGTCGTGCTGGCGGCCGTCAATGCCACCAGCGTCAAGGCCTTTGGGCAGATGGAGTATGTGTTCTCCATGGTCAAGGTCGTGGCCATCGTGGCCTTTATCCTGATCGGCGCCTATGTGGTGTTCGGCTCGCGGCCCGAAGGTGTGGGTTTTTCCAACTACACCGCGGACCGGGGCTTTTTCCCCAATGGCTGGTGGGGCACCTGGGTGGGGGTGATCATCGCCATCTTCAGCTACCTCAGCCTGGAGTCGATCGCGATTGCCGCCGGTGAGGCGCAGAACCCGCGCCAGGCGGTGACCTCGGCGTTCAAGACCACGGTGCTGCGCCTGGTGCTGTTCTACCTGCTGTCGCTGGCTTTGATGCTGGCCATCGTGCCCTGGAGCCATGCCAGCACCGACAAGAGCCCCTTCGTCAAGGTGATGGAGATCGTCGGCATTCCCGGCGCGGCGAGCGTGCTCAATTTTGTGGTGCTCGTCGCCAGCCTCTCGGCGATGAATGCGCAGCTCTATGTCACCTCGCGCATGATGTTCAGCCTCTCGCGCGGCGGCTACGCGCCGGCAGCGCTGGGCAAGGTCAACAGCCGGGGCGTGCCGATGGGCGCAATTGCGATCTCCTGCCTGGGCATGGCGGTCGCCATGGTGCTCAACGTGCTCAAGCCCGAGGAGTCGCTCACCCTGATGATGTCGATCTCGATGTTCGGCGCCATGTTTGCCTGGTTCATGGTGTTTGTCACCCACCTCTTCTTCCGCCGCCGCTGGCAGCGCGAGCATCCGGGCGAGCGCCTGCAGTTCCGCATGTGGGGCTTTCCGGTGCTGACCCTGCTGGGCGCCGTGCTGATGCTGGCCGTGATCATCACCACCTATTTCACCGATGTGTTCCACATGACCACCTTGATCGGCGTGCCCATGCTGCTGGTAATGACCGCCGTCTACCTGATCTGGTACCGCAAGCGCTGATACATTGCATAGCTATGCCAAACACGCCTCACTCCGCGCCAACCCTGTGGGACATCTCACCGCCCGTCTACGTCGGCATGCCGGTGTTTCCCGGCGACACGCCCTACCAGCAGCAATGGGTGGCCAGCATCGGGCCGGGTTGCCCGGTCAATGTGGCCAGCATCACCAGCACCCCACATGCAGGGGCCCACGCCGATGCGCCGCTGCACTACGCCCCCGATGGCGCGACCATCGGCCAGGTCGATCTGGCGCCCTACCTGGGCCGCTGCCGCGTGGTCCATGCGATTGGCTGCGGCCCGCTGATCGAGTGGCAGCACATCGAACACGCGATAAGCGACGACCTGCCTGCGCGCGTTTTGGTGCGCACCTACCAGCAGATGCCGCAAACCCAGTGGGATGCGGGCCTGACGGGCTACGCGGCCGAGACCGTGGAGCGCCTGGCTGCGCTGGGTGTGCGCCTGATCGGCATTGACACCGCCAGCATCGACCCGGCCGACAGCAAGGCCCTCCCCAGCCACCAGACCGTGCGCCGCCACGACATGCGTGTGCTGGAGAACCTGGTGCTGGACGCCGTGCCCGAGGGCGATTACGAGCTGATCGCGCTGCCGCTCAAGCTCGTGCAGGCCGATGCCTCGCCGGTGCGCGCCGTGCTGCGCGCGCTGCCCGGCACCTACAATCAGGCCTCGGTCTGAACCACCCCATCCCTTGCGGCAGGCGCCTGGCCCACCAGCGCCTGCCCGCCACCATTGACAAAGAGACATAGCCATGACCACCTTGGAAGCCTGCCGCGACGTTGACCAGCAAGAGCCGCTGGCACCGCTGCGCGATCTGTTCGACCTGCCCGACGGCGTGATCTACCTGGACGGCAACTCGCTGGGCCCACTGCCCAAGGCCACGGCCGCGCGCGTGGCCGATGTGGTGCAGCGTGAATGGGGCCAGGGCCTCATCCGCAGCTGGAACGATGCCGGCTGGATCGACCTGCCCCAACGTTTGGGCGACCAGTTTGCGCCCTGGATAGGCGCCAAGCCCGGCGAAGTCGTGTTCACCGACACGACCTCGGTCAACCTCTACAAGGTGCTGAGCGCGGCCATCCGCCTGTCGCAGCAGGAGTTCTCCGACCCGGCGCCGCGCACCAAGCTCATCAGCGAGCGCAGCAACTTCCCCACCGATCTGTACATCGCCGAGTCACTGTGCAAGCAGCACAACCTGGAGCTGGTGCTGATCGAGCCCGAAGAGCTGCCCGCTTGCCTGACCACCGACGTCGCCGTGCTGCTGCTCAGCCACGTGAACTACCGCACCGGCCATATGCACGACATGACCCAGGTCACGCGCGATGCGCATGCGCAGGGCGTGCTGACCGTCTGGGACCTGGCCCATGCCGCCGGCGCCGTGCCGGTGGACCTGAACGCCGCCAACGCCGACTACGCGGTGGGCTGCAGCTACAAATACCTCAATGGCGGCCCCGGCGCCCCGGCCTTTGTCTGGGTGCATGCGCGCCATACCGACAAGTTCTGGCAGCCGCTGTCGGGCTGGTTTGGCCATGCCGAGCAGTTTGCCTTTACCAGCGACTACCAGCCAGCTGCCGGCATCCGCCGCTATATGTGCGGCACCCAGCCGATGATTGCGCTGTCGGCGCTGCAGTGCGGCCTGGACATCTTTACCGAAGCCGAGAAATACGGCGGCATGACGGCGCTGCGCCGCAAGTCCATCGCGCTGACCGACCTGTTCATCGAGCTGGTGGAGACCCGCTGCGCCGGTTACGGCCTGGGCCTGGCCACGCCGCGCGATATCTTTGCGCGCGGCTCGCAGGTGTGCCTGACGCGCGACGACGGCGCGGGCGTGGACGGCCAGGGCAGCGGCGCCTACGCCATCGTGCAGGCGTTGATTGCCCGGGGCGTCATCGGTGACTTCCGCAAGGGCGACGGCGGCAACGGCCCGCACAAGGACATTCTGCGCTTTGGCTTCACCCCCCTCTACACCCGTTTTGAAGACGTGTGGAACGCGGTCGAGCACCTGCGCCAGGTGCTGGAATCGGGCGAATGGCAAAAGCCCGAGTTCAACCGCATCCATGCGGTGACCTGATTGCCGAGCACCTCCAGCACCCGCCCCGCCATGTCCGAACGCATCGCCATTCTCGACTTTGAAACCACCGGCATGAGCCCGGCGCATGGCGCGCGTGCGGCCGAGGTCGGCATTGTCATGGTCGAGAACGGCCGCATTGTGGACCGCTACCAGAACCTGATGAATGCCGGCCAGCGCATGCCCAGCTTTATCACGCAACTGACCGGTATCACCACAGCGATGCTGCAGGCGGCAGCGCCCGCTGAGCAGGTGATGCGCGAGGCAGCAGACTTTGTCGGCACGGCGCCGCTGGTCGCACACAACGCATCGTTTGACAGCAAGTTCTGGCTGGATGAGCTCGAGCGCGCAGGCTGCGCGGCCAGCCCGGCCGCGGCGCCTGTCGGCAGCCTGTTTGCCTGCACGGTCTTGCTGTCGCGCCGCCTCTACCCCGAGGCGCCCAGCCACTCGCTGGGCAAGATCGTGCGCCATCTGCAACTGCCGCCGGCCGACAAGGCCCACCGGGCGCTGGCCGATGCCGAGATGACCGCCCATTTGCTGCTGCGCATGCAGGCCGATCTGCGCAGCCGCTGGCATATCCCCGACCCCAGCCATGCACTGCTGAGCGAGCTGCAGGTCTGCCAGCGCAAGCACCTGGGCCGCTGGCTCAGCAACACCTCCGCACGCCAGACCCAGCCACAGCTGCCCGAACTGGTGGCCACACTGGCGCCTAAGGCTGCTGCAGCACGGCGCTGAGCAGCACATTCAGCACCGCCATCAGCAGCACCGCCAGCCCGGTGACCAGCAGCACCTGGGACTGCACCCAGGCGCGCTCAGTCTGTGCCGTCCCGGACACCAGCTGGCAGGCCATCTCCACCTTGCCGGGCGATGCCATCAGCAGCAGCGCCGCGCTGACATTGTGGACCGCCATAAAGGGCAGCACCGCGACGCCCAAGGCCTGCGCAATCTCGGCCTGGGTAGCGGCAAACATCGCATTCGCCCCCGTGTTGGAGCCGGTCACAAAGCCGCCCAGCGCGCCGACAAAAGGCGCAGCAAACACATAGGCGCTGCCGCCCTGGGCCAAGGCATGGGCCAGTTGCGCGGCCATGCCAGATACCGCCATCACGACACCCAGCACGATGAACAGCCCCGTCACGGGCGCCACCTGGCGCCAGGACTGCCACACCCGCTGCAGGCTGCTGGGCGCTGGCAGGCCACGCGCAAACCAGGCCGCCGCCACAAACAGCCACAAGGCCGGTGACGCCAGCAGATGCCAGGCGCCCGCAGCTTGCAAGGCCCGCAGCACGGCCCCTGCCACCAGCACACCGAGCAGCAGCAAGCCATAGGCGGCCAGCGCGCGCCAGCCCAGAGGGCCCAGCGGCGCAGCGGCATCGCCCGCAAAAGCGCCTGCGCCCCGCCGGCCCAACCAAAGCCAGAGCACGGTCATCAGCAAGGCGCCCAGCGCTCCGGCGGCTGAGGTACCTACCACCGCATTGCTCAGCCCAATGGCCAGTGCCAGCAACAGGCCCGACAGCGCGCCCTGCAGCATAGCCCCCGCACGCCGGCCCGGCGCACTGGCCAGCCCTGCGGCGGCCACACCCACGACCACCATCGGGATCACGCTCACTGCCGCCGAGGCCACGCCCAGCGCGTCAAATGACAGCCCGGCCATCGTCGCGGCAACCAAGGTGCCCGGGCCCATCGAACCCCAGGGCACGGCGCACAGGCCTAATAGGCCAATCAGCGCAATCTTGCGCGCCGGCAAACCGCTGTGCACCAACAGTGGAATGCCAATCGTGATGCCAATGCCAAAGCCGGTCAGCGATTCGGCAAAGGGCGTGACCCCATGCACCACCAGCAACACCGCACCCATGCCTTCGCCGGTGCGGCCCATCACCCATTGCGCCAGCGCCTTTTGCGCGCCGGCGGCGCGCAGCACTTCGGACAGCAAGAGGCCCCCGCCAACAATCAGCAGCACCTCGACCAGCACCGGCATCCAGCTGGCCAGGGCCTGCAGCGCTGCGGGCGCGCTGAGCGGAAACGCCATCACACAGCCGACCAGCGCCAACGCCACGCCGATCAGCGCCGCATACAGCGAGCGCAGGCCCAGCAGCAACCCGGCGATAACGGCCAGGACCGGCGACGCACTCAATAACAGGTACATTGGGAGAGCTCTTGTTGAAATTGCATATAGGTAAATAATATTTCCTACACGAAATATCGTCAATCCATGTCGACTGAAAACTCCCCACCCAGCGCGGACTCCGACCTGCAGTTCGGCCTGGCGGTGCGCGCCCGCCGCGCCCAGCTAGCCATCACCCTGGACCAATTGGCCCAGGCCAGTGGCGTAACTTCCGGGGCGCTGTCCCGGGTGGAGCGGGGGCTACTGAGCGTGAGCCTGCGCAACGCCATGGCCATTGCGCGCGGCCTGGGCTGCGAGCTGAGCGACCTGGTGCAAAGCCCTGCCCCGGCGCAGATCACCCGCGCGGGCGACCATGCGCGCTTTGTGCATGAGGACACCGGCATCGTGCGCCTGGCGCTGGCCCGCCCGCTGCCGGGGCTCGAGCTGCTGCACTATGCGGTGCCGCCCGGCCAGAGCTCCAGCCACTTCGCGCCGCACCGCCCGGGCACACGCGAGGTGTTCTATGTCGAGACCGGCAGCCTGCGCGTCTTCACCGGTACTGATTCGGTGCTGCTGCAGGCGGGTGACAGCGCCCAGCTGGCGATGGACACCGAGCACCACTTTGCCAACGAAGGCCGGGGCGTTGCGCATTTCATCCTGCTGGTGGCAGCTCCGGCACACGGCGGCTGATGCCCCTGCGCCTGGCCTCGATGGGCTTTATGGCGACGGTGGCTGGAACAGCCACTCGGCCACAAAGTCCACAAACACGCGCAGGCGCGGCGACATCAGCCGGCCCGAAGGCCAGAGGATGCTGAACTGACCGGAATAGGTCAGACAGTCGTCCAGCACCGTCTGCAAGCTGCCATCGGCCAGCGCGTCGCGGGCCAGAAAATCGGGCATATAGGCGATGCCCAGGCCGGCGATCGCCGCGCCGCGCAAGGCCTCCATATTGTTGCAGGTCAGCGCCGGCGGGTGGGCTGCGGCATCCTGCTGTGCCTCGGCCGTGTCACCGCCCATCTGCCAGGGCTGCAGCTTGCCCGAGGTGGGAAAACGAAAACGCAGGCAGTCGTGCGCCGCCAGGTCCTCGAGCCGCTGGGGCCGGCCGCGCTGCGCCAGATAGGCGGGGGATGCGCAGAGCACAAAGCGGAACAGGCCCAGGCGCCGGGCGCTGAGGCTGGAGTCGGCCAGCACCCCACTGCGGATCACCGCATCCAGGCGCGCCTCAACCACATCCACCAGCCGGTCGTTGAAGTCCAGGTCCAGCTCAATGTCCGGATAGCGCGCACGGAAGTCTGGAATCACCGGCAGCAAAAAGCGGTAGCCAATGGTGGGCAGCCCTATGCGCAACAGGCCCCGGGGGCTGCTTTGGGTGCTCGACAGCAGCGCCTGCGCATCCTGCAGGTCATCCAGAATGCGGCGCCAGTGCGTGTACATCAGCTCGCCCTCATGCGACAGCGACACCCGCCGCGTCGTGCGCACCAGCAGCTGCGTGCCCAGCTGCGCCTCCAGCTTGGCCACGCTTTTGCCAACGGCAGACGCGGAGATGCCCAGGGCGCGGGCGGCGGCCACAAAACTGCGGCGCTCGGCCGCCTGCACAAAGGCGGCGATGTGGTTGAGGTTGTCCATGCGCGCATATTACGGAATTTTGGTTGTTAATCAAACAACGATTGGCCTGTTTATCGGCGATTCATTCCTCATTAAGCTCCACAGCGTGTTTTTGCAGGAGTTGGCTATGCACCGTGTTTTACCCGCCGCCTGGCGCGGGCCCTGGATGGTTCTGGCATCCGTCTGTCTGGCAGCGCTGGTGCTGCCGCTGAGTTTTTCTGGCGGGGCCGTGGCCACGCCGGCAATTGGCCGCGCACTGGGCGGCAGCGCCACCAGCCTGGGCTGGATCACCAATGCCTTCATGCTGGGCTTTGGCAGTTGCCTGATGGCCGCCGGCGCGCTGGCCGACCAGTGGGGGCGCAAGCGGCTCTTTTTGCTGGGCCTGTCGACCTTCTGCCTGGCCGGCCTGGCGCTGGTGCTGGCGCGCAGCGTCTGGCAGATTGACCTGCTGCGTGCGCTGCAAGGCGTGGCCGCAGCTGCAACGTTGGCCGGCGGCACGGCCGCGCTGGCGCAGGAGTTTGCGCCGGCCCAGCGCGCCCAGGCCTTTAGCCTGCTGGGCACCACCTTCGGCACCGGCCTGGCCTTTGGCCCGCTGCTGACGGGCTGGCTGATCGAGCAAGCCGGCTGGCAGGCCGGTTTTGCGCTCTGCGCTGGCCTGGGCCTGGTCGCCTTGCTGGTGGGCATGGGGGCGATGCGCGAGTCGCGCGACCCGCAGGCCCAGGGGCTGGATTGGCCCGGTGCGCTGCTGTTCACCAGCATGCTGGCCTTGCTGACGCTGGGCATGGTGCAGGCCGCCGCGCTGGGCTGGCGCAGTCCGCAGGTCATCGCACTGCTGCTGGCATCCATCGCGGCGCTGCTGCTCTTTATCGCCGTGGAGCGGCGCGTGGCCCGGCCCATGCTGGACCTGAGCCTGTTCCGCTACCCGCGCTTTATCGGTGTGCAGGTGCTGCCCATTGCGACCTGCTACTGCTATGTGGTGCTGCTGGTGCTGCTGCTGCCGCTGCAGCTGATCGGCATTGCCGGCTACAGCGAGGTGGCGGCGGGCTGGTGGATGCTGGCGCTGTCGGCCCCGATGCTGGTGGTGCCGCTGGCCGCAGCCTGGCTCACGCGCTGGTTCCACGCCGGCCCTATTTCGGCCGCTGGCTTGCTGATCGCGGCTGGCGGCCTGGTGTGGCTGGCGCAGGTGCCTGTGGATGCGGGTGGCATGGCACGGGTGCTGCCGCTCTTGCTGATCGGCTGCGGTGCGGGCCTGCCCTGGGGCCTGATGGATGGGCTGTCGGTGAGCTTGGTGCCCCAGGAGCGCGCAGGCATGGCCACCGGCATTTTCAGCACCGTGCGGGTGGCCGGCGAAGGCATAGCGCTGGCGATGGTGACCGCCCTGCTGGCCGGTTTGATCAGCCCGCATCTGCCCGCGGCGCTGGATGGGGCCAGCCTGCAAACGGCCGCCCAGCAGCTGGCGATGGGCGAGCTGCGCCAGGCGCTGGCCCCGTTGCCCGCCCAGCCGGGTGCGGCAGCAGATTTGCAAAAGGCCTATGGCCAGGCCTTTGCACAGCTTATGTATGTGCTGGCGGCGATAGCCACGGTCTCGGCCCTGGTGGTTTTGGGCCTGCTGCGCCCGGCCAGTGGCGATGCGCTGCAGGTGGCTGCGGCCAGTCCTCAGTAGCTTTTGGCCGACAGGCTGGCCCAGAGGTGGGCCGCCACCAGTGCCCGCCAGGGCGCGAACGCACCCAGCCACTGCTCGGCCTCGCGCTGCGAGACGCTGGGCACATCCAGCAAGCGGGCCAGCGCATTGCGCACCGCCACATCGCCATGCAGGCTGCCATCCAGCCAACCAAAGCCGCGCAGCAAGGCGTAATGCACCGTCCAGGGGCCAATGCCCTTGATGGCCAATAGCGCATCTTCAATCGCCTGGGCATCTTGCGCCTGCAAGGGCTGGGCGGCCCAGGCATCGAGTGGCAGGCTGCCATCCAGCACAGCAGCGCAGACGCGCTCCAGGGTAGCGATCTTGCTGACCGAAAAGCCCGCCGCGCGCAGTTGTTCGGGCGTCAGCGCCGCCAGCGCGGCGGCATCGGGGTGGCAGAGCATGCCACTGCTGTGCTGCACCGCTGCTGCCGCAATCAGGCGCCTGCGCAGCGCAATGGCCGCTGCCACGCTGATCTGCTGGCCGGTGATGGCCCAGACCAGCGCCTCAAACGGGCTACTGCTGGCGGGCACACGCAAGCCCATCTGGCCCAGCAGCAAGGGGCCCAGCACCGGGTGCTTGCCATGCTGCAGTGCCAGCTGGTCCGCCCCATCACCCAGGCCCAGCATGCGCGCCAGCATCGCATCGAGTGCAGCGGGGTCGTTGCCAGTAGGCGCAGTGCCATCGACTGCCAAGCTGGCGACCGCGCGGGACGCGCCGTCCACCATCTCCAGCTGCAGCAGCGCAGGCTGCCCCTGCCAGACCAAGCCCTTGCTGACACGCAACCCTTCGACCTTCTCGGACGCCTGCAAGGCATCGCGGGCATGCAGGGCCAGCATGTCCTGCGGGCGGTAGTTGGCAGGCAGGGCGACTTGGGTCGTCAGTGGCAGGGGCATGGCGGGGTCGGTAGAAGGCGGCGGCGGCCGTGGATCCCCACTATAGAGGATGGACTGCGGGCGATAAAGTCAGGGCTGTTTCAGTGTTTACTCCGCATCGTGGAACACGATACCCAGCGTGTGGCGCTGCCCGCGCAGTACCGTGGACACCCCATGCCGGTGCTGCACCCGGTAGCTGCCGCGCGTGCCTCGTACCGGCCGCTCGCGCACCGCAATGATGGCCGCATCACCGCGCTGCAGCGGCAGCACCTGCACGCGCGACTGCATGCGGGGGCGCTGCTCGGTCAGCACCAGCTCGCCCCCGTCAAAATCCTCGCCCGGCTGCGACAGCAGCACAATCACCTGCAGCGGAAACACCAGCGCGCCATACAGGTCCTGGTGCAGGCAGTTGTAATCGCCCGCGCCATAGCGCAGCAGCAGCGGTGTGGGCCGCCGCTGGCCGGCTGCATGGCACTGCGCCAGCAAGGCCGCATGCTGCGCAGGCCAAGGCGGCGCGGCGGCTGCGAGCTGCGCGCGCCATTGCTCCGCCACGGGCTGCAAGCGGGCATAGAGTGCCGTGCGCAGAGCCTGCAGCAGCGCTGGCAGCGGGTAGGCAAAGTACTGGTACTCGCCCCGGCCAAAGGCGTGGCGCTGCATCTGGATGCGGCTGCGAAAATGCGCCGCTTCGCCATACATCGCGGCCATCTGCTGGCATTGCGCGGCATCCAGCAAACCGGGTAGCAGGCCCCAGCCCTGGCGGTTCAGCTCACTGCCCACAGCGGCCCAGTCATAGCGCTGCAGGGCGGCTTCACCCGCTGCATCTGCGCCATCCGCGTCGGCTTTTGCGGGGGCGGTGGGCTGCAACAGCGGCGCGCTGGCCTCGGCATCCAGCGGCAATGCAACCTGTGCAGCGCTGGCCGTGCGCTTACCCATGGCGCGCCACCCGTGGCGCCTGCGGTGCCAGCTCGGCCTCGTGCTGCAGCAGCGCGCGCTTGCGGTCCACGCCCCAGCGGTAGCCGGAGAGGCCGCCGTCATTGCGCACCACGCGGTGGCAGGGAATGGCCACGGCAATCGCATTGGCCGCGCAGGCGCCAGCAACGGCGCGGCTGGCCTGGGGCATGCCCAGCTTGCGCGCCAGCTCGCTGTAGCTGACGGTGCTGCCGACGGGAATCAGCCGCAGCGCCTGCCAGACCTGCTGCTGAAACGCGGTGCCGCGCACATCCAGCGGCAGCGCCAGGCCGCGCGTGGGTTCATCGACAAAGCCGATGACCTGGGCCATCCAGCGCTCAAAGGCTGCGTCGCCCCCGGCCAGCTGGGCTTTGGGAAAACGCTGCTGCAGGTCCTGCACCAGCGCATCGGCATCGTCGCCTAGCAAGATCGCGCAAATGCCCTGCGCGGTGGCGGCCACCAGGATGGGGCCGAGGCTGCATTCGGCCACGCCAAAGCGGATCTGCTGCGCGGCGCCCCCTGTGCGGTACTGGCGCGGGGTCATGCCCAGCACGGCCTGGCTGTCGCGGTAGAGCTGCGCGGTGCTGGCAAAGCCGGCATCAAAGATCGCATCGATGACGCGGGGCGCTTCTTGCGCATCGCCCAGCGCCGTTTGCAGGCGCTGGCGGCGCTGGGCCTTGGCATAGGCCTTGGGCGATACGCCGACGGCCGCCTTGAAGACGCGCTGCAGATGGAAGGGGCTCATGCCGGCGCGCTCGGCCAGCTCGGCCAGGCTGGGCTCGTCTTCGGCGCTGGCGATCCAGTCGCAGAGCTGGGCCATCAACGCCGCATGGCCGGGCTTGGCCGCCGCTTCGGGCTGGCAGCGCTTGCAGGCGCGGTAGCCGGCGGCCTGGGCCTGCGCTGCAGTGTCGAAAAAGCTGACGTTCTCGGGCTTGGCCAGGCGCGAGCTGCAGGAGGGCCGGCAAAAAACGCCGGTGCTGCGCACCGCATAGACAAAGCGGCCATCGGCTGCGGCCTGGCGGCCCTGTACATCGGCCCAGCGCGGATCGGCCAGGGTTTGCTGCGCGCGGGAGGCAGCTAACGGGGCAGCACCGCGCGCCGCAGGGGTGTCAGAAGTGGCGCTGGGTGTGGATGGGACAGACGGTTTCATGCGAATCACCTCAGTACAATCGATGCAGCCACTTTAGGCCTTGCGGCCCGGTTGTGCAGTGCCATTCTTGCGCTGCAATTGACGCCGCTTGCACTGCCCCACACACCATGCGAGACACCCCCAGCAAGCCCGAATCCATTGTGCATGAAGAGCGCGCCCAGCTCGATTTCAGCAAAGACATGAGCTATGGCGACTACCTGCACCTGGACGAGATCCTCAACGCCCAGCACCCGCTGTCGCCCGCGCACGACGAGATGCTGTTCATCGTGCAGCACCAGACCAGCGAGCTGTGGATGAAGCTGATGCTCCATGAGCTGCGCGCCGCCATGCAGGCCATGGCCAATCCGGCAGACAATACCAAGCCAGAGGCCTTCAAGATGCTCGCGCGCGTCTCGCGCATCATGGAGCAGCTGGTCAATGCCTGGACCGTGCTCTCGACAATGACCCCGCCCGAGTACACGGCCATGCGCCCCTACCTGGCCAACTCCAGCGGCTTCCAAAGCGCGCAGTACCGCAGCATCGAGTTCTCGCTGGGCAACAAGAACGCCGCCATGCTCAAGCCCCATGCACACCGGGCAGACCTGCTGGCCCAGGTGCAGGCGGCTTACGAGTCGCCCTCGCTCTACGACATTGCGCTGCAGCTGCTGGCCCGCGAAGGCATTGCCGTGCCGGCCGAGGCGCTGCAGCGCGACTGGACCCAGCCCTACGCCGAGAGCGAAGGGGTCCAGCAGGCCTGGATCACCGTCTACCGCGATCCGCACAAGTACTGGGATCTGTACCAGCTGGGCGAGAAGCTGACCGATATCGAGGATGCCTTCCGGCTCTGGCGCTTCCGCCACCTGACCACCGTCGAGCGCGTGATCGGCTTCAAGCGCGGCACCGGCGGCACCGGCGGCGTGAGTTACTTGAAGAAAATGCTCGACGTCGTGCTCTTCCCCGAGATCTGGACGCTGCGCACCCACCTCTGAGGCACGGCGGCCCGCCAGTCCACCCAGGGTTGCCTCAAGTGACACCGCGCCGTGCAGAGCCGGCCAGAGTCCTCTATAGTGACAGGCGCATATAACAAGCCGCGCCAGCCCCCTGCTGGCCAATGGCGCATATTAAGAGGCGCTTACATCACCCAGCAAACCGAAGGTTAGCGGTTGAGACGAGGCATCAAGCCGCAGACAGTACAAACGTACGGCAAGGCTTGAGAGCGGCGTATCAAGGGTTATGTTAGCGACTCCAATAGGACCGGCACCTTCTGGCCCTGGCTTGTTTCGCTCACTCTCAGCCATGCCGGTTCCACCTACACCCTCCCCCACCGGGCGCCCCGCGGCACCCTCGTCCACCCTGCTCTGGGCCATGCTGCTGACCTTGCTGTCGGCCTTCTCGCTGAGCCAGGCCTTCCGCACCGTCACCTCCATCATTGCCGATGGGCTGCGCACCGATTTCGGGCTGTCGGCCGAGTCGCTGGGCGCCTTTGCCGGGCTGTTCGGCCTGTCGTTTGGCGTCACGCAGCTGTTCATGGGCGTGGGCATGGACCTGTATGGCCTGCGCAAGACCGTGCTCACCGCCTTCCCGCTGGCCATTGCCGGCTCGCTGATCTCGGCGCTTGCGCCCAGCTACCACGGGCTGATGCTGGGCCAGCTGCTGATCGGCATTGGCTGCTCGCCGGCGTTTTTGGCCTGCACGATGTTCATTGCGCGCCATTTCCCGAGCGACCGCTTTGCGTTCATGTCCGGCGTCGGCATGGGCGTGGGCGGCCTGGGCCTGCTGTTTACCGGCACGCCGCTGGCCTGGCTGGTGCAGCACTACGGCTGGCGCTGGGGCTTTGGCCTGCTGGCGGTGCTCTGCGCGCTGTCCTGGATAGCGATCTTTTTGCGCGTGCACGAGCCGCACCTGCCCAGCGATGACCTGCCCAAGCCCAGCTGGCTCACCGCCGTCAAGGGTTTTGGCGGCCTGCTGCTGGTGCCGCACACCTGGGCGATCGCCATCATGGGTATGGTGGGCTATGCCTCGTTTCTGACGGTGCGCGGGCTCTGGCTCAGCCCCATGCTGATCGACCGCTATGGCTTCTCGCTGGTGGCGACTGGCAACGTGGCCCTGATCGTCTCGATGATCTCGCTGTTCACGCCCTCGGTCTTTGGCCGGCTCGATCCGGGCCCGGCCCGGCGCCGGCGCCGCATCATCGCCGGGGCGGCGGTGATGGCCTGCACCTTCTGCGCGCTGGCCTTTGTGCACCATGCGGCGGCCACCGTGGCGCTGATCATGTTCATGGGCCTGGCCTCGGGCTACTCGGTGCTGCAGTACGCCGATGTGCGCTCCTCCTACCCCAAGGAGACCACCGGCCGCGCGCTGTCGGTCTACACGATGGCGATGTTCCTGGGTGTGGCGCTGATGCAGTGGCTCTCGGGCATCGTCGCGTCGTACGCGCAGCAGCACGGCGGCGAGATCTACCAGTATGTGATGCTGTTTGTCGCGGGCATGCTGATGCTCGGCTGCCTGGCCTTCCGCTTTTTGCCGCAGTCGCCGCTGCTGGCGCAGCAGGCGTCGGCGCGCAGTTAAGGCCCCATCGGGACTTGCGCGGTTTGCGCGGCTTGGCAAGCCCGCACTACAGCACCGAGGCCGATGAACCATCGCCCCGGTACAGCCAGGGCACATCCATCAGCTTGGCGCCCAGCGCGCGCAGCGCCGTATCGCGCCCCAGGGCCACCAGGCCGCGTGCATGGAAAATCTCGCCATTGCGGATCGCCCGCGCCTGCACCCGGGCATTGCGCTGCCAGCGGTTGAGCGCATAGCGCCGCAGGCGCAGTGGCATCTCCAGGTCGTGCATGGTCAAGGCCCGCTGCAGCTCGGCTGCATCTTCAATCGCCATGCCGGCGCCCTGGGCCAGGTAGGGCCGCATCGGGTGGGCGGCATCGCCCAGCAGCGCGACCAGGCCTTGCGCCATCTCCTGGGGGCCGGTCATCGGTGCGCGATCAGCCAGCGGCCAGAGGCGCCAGGCAGCGCCTGTGGCACTGACCGCTTCCACCAGCCCCAGCAACTGGCGGTGCGCACCGGCCAGGCACCGCAGCAGATCGGCGCCGTTGCCGGCATGGTCCCAGTGCTCCAGGTCATCGGGCGCGGCGCCCTCGACAATGATGACCAGGTTCTGCATGTCGCCGCCGCGCACGGGGTACTGCACTGCATGAAAGCGCGGCCCCATCCAGGCGCTGACCACGTCGGTGCGCAGGGCCGCCGGCAGATCGCTCTGGCGTACCAGTGCCCGGTAGGCCAGGTGGCCGGTCACGCGCGGGGGCGCATCATGGAGCAGGCGCAGCCGCGTGCGGCTCCAGATGCCATCGGCCCCCACCAGCGCATCGCCCTCGATCTGCTTGCCCTGCTTGGTGGTGAGGGTGACGACGCGGCCGTTGTCCTCGTGGTAGTCCACGGCGTTGTCCAGGTTGAGGTGCAGATCGGCGCTGGGCCGCACCGCATCGAGCAGCAGCTGGTGCAGGTCGGCGCGGTGGATGGTGGCGTAGGCTGCGCCATAGCGTGCCACCGCGTGTGCACCCAAGTCCAGCCGGGCCAGCTCCTGGCCGCTGATGGCATTGCGCGAGACCAGCGCCTGCGGAAAGGCTGCCACCGCCTGCAGCGGCCTTTGCAGGCCCCAGGCCTGCAGGCGCCGCACGACGTTGGGGCCCAGCTGCACACCGGCGCCCACCTCGCTGAACTGCGCAGCGCGCTCAAACAGGCGCACCTCGGTGCCCGCGCGAAGGGCGGCCAGCGCAGCAGCCAGGCCGCCGATACCGCCGCCGGCGATCAAAATCTGTTCATGCATACCGCCATTGTGCCCAGATTGCAGGGCCTGCCTTGTGCGCTAGCGCAACTGCCACGTGCCTGGCTGCAGCAGCCCACAACACTGTATCGGCCGTGGGGCTCAAGCCGGCCGGAAGCTGGCGAAGCCGTGCAGGCGCTCGAACTCGCCAATCGGCACCGGGCGGCCAAAGTGGAAGCCCTGGAAGCGCTTGCAGCCGTTGCTGACGAGGAAATCCACCTGCTCGGAGTTCTCCACGCCTTCGGCCACCACTTCGAGCTCCAGGCTGTGGGCCAGCGCCAGGATGGTGCGCACAATCACCGCGTCGCTGACGTCGCTCAGCACATCGCTGACAAAGCTGCGGTCGATCTTCAGCTGGTCGAGCGGCAGGCGCTTGAGGTAGGACAGCGACGAGTAGCCGACGCCAAAGTCATCGAGCGAGAAGCCCACGCCGCGCTCCTTGAGCTGGCGCATGCGGTTGACGGTTTCATTGACATCGCCCAGCAGCAGGTTCTCGGTCAGCTCCAGCTTCAGGCGTGCGGGGTTGGCACCCGTCTGCGCGACAATGCCCAGCACCTCATCGACAAAGCCCTGATGGTGGAACTGCCGGGGGCTCACATTGACCGACATGGTCAGCGCCTGGGTGGAAGGGCTGGCGGCCCACAGCGCCAGCTGCTCGCAGGCGGTGCGCATCACGAAGTTGCCCAGGTCGACAATCAGCCCAGTCTGCTCGGCCAGGTCGATGAACTCGATCGGCATGACCAGGCCACGCGCCGGGTGGCGCCAGCGCACCAAGGCTTCCGCGCCCACCAGGCTGCCGCTGCCATTCATCACCGGCTGGTAGTAAACCTGCAGCTCGCCGTCATGGATGGCCTGGCGCAGATCACTTTCCAGGTTGGCACGCGCGTTGACGATGGCCTGCATCTGCGGATCAAAGAAGCGCTGCGTGTTGCGGCCGGCCGATTTCGCCTCGTACATCGCCAGGTCGGCGCGCTTGAGCAGCTCCTGCACCGTCAGCGATTCTTGGTCGCCAAACACGGTCACGCCAATGCTGGGCGTGCTGTGGTGGGACTGGCCGTCGAGCACAAAGGGCTGCTTGAACCGGGTGATCACATGCTCGACCACCGAGCGCACATGGGCTTCGGCCTGCACGCGCTCGGCGCCCAGGTTCTCGACCAGCACGACAAACTCGTCACCGCCAAAGCGCGCCACCACATCGCCGCTGCGCACGCTGGCAATCAGGCGCTTGCCCACTTCGCACAGCAGCCGGTCACCCTTTTGGTGGCCCAGCGAATCATTGAGGTCCTTGAAATTGTCCAGATCGATGAACAGCAGCGCCGCATAGGTGCCGCGCTGCTTGCAGGCGATGATCGACCATTCGAGCCGGTCCATCAGCATGCGGCGGTTGGGCAGGCCAGTGAGCACATCGAAGAACTCCAGGCGCTCGATTTCCTTGCGGGCGCGGCTGCGCTCGGCCAGATCGCGGCAGATGCACAGCAGGCCGGTGACCTCGCCATTGGCAGCACGGATGGCCGATTTGGTGATCTCGAAACGGCCCTGGTAGCCATTGTCGGCAAACTGCAAGGTCTCTTCATAGACCACCGGCGTGTTGGCATTGCGCGCACGCAGATCAGTCTCCCAATCGGAGGGCATGAGCCCTTGCAGGCCCAGGTCCGAGGTCGTGCGGCCGATGATCTGCGCGTGTGCCAGGCCCACCAGGCGCTCAAAGGCCTGGTTGCAGTGCAAAAAGCGCCCATCGGCCCCCTTGAGCACGACCAGGTCCGGGATGGCACTGACCAGCGACACCAGTTGCGACTGCTGCTCCTGCACGCGGCCGACCATCAGTTTTTGCATCGACACATCGTGCGAGAGCAGCATGAAGGCATGCGCATCGCGCCCTTGCGGGGCGACCAGGATATCGGTCTGGAAGTGGCGCAGGCCCTGGGGCGTATCCATGCTTTGCTCAAAGGCGAGCGACTGCCCCGCGCGCAAGCGTGCGAGCCAATCGGGCGCCTGGTTGCGCAGGCTCGGCGCCAGCGCTTCGGTCCAGGGCTGGTCCACCAGGCTGGGCACGCCCAGCCAGTCGAGCTGGGTGCGGTTGGCATGGACGATGGCGCCCGAGCCGTCGACCCGCACGACACCAATGGGGGCCTGCTCCAGCCACTCCTCACCTTGCAGGCGCGCAGGATGGGCCGAGGCCCAGCCCACCAGGCTGTGGCGCAGCGAGGCCATGACCAGCACCAGGGCCAGCACCGACAACGCATAGCACCAGGCCGCCTGCTCCAGCAGCATGGCCCAGTGGCTGCCCGCGCCCAGCAAGATGGCTGCTGCGCCCACGGCCAAGGCGGCCGCGAGTCTCAACACCGTCCAGCGGCCGGACTGGCCCGCAAAATGGCGGCTCTGCAGCGCAGCCCAGGCGCAGCAGGCCAGCATGCCCAGCGGCAAGACATAGCGGCGCATGCCTTCCAGATCGACCAGGCCCTGCGCCACCCCTGCCGTGACCGCCACCAAGAGCGCCAGCGCCGTGAGCACCGCGCCATTGCTTTGCAGGTGCAACCAATGGCTGGCTCGGGGCACGGCGCCCGGGCTATTGCGCCGCGCAGACGACAATAAATCTATGGAGACTATCAATAGGCATATTGATAGCAAAATATTGACCGCCAGCTCCAGCCACAAGGCCGGCCGGCTGCCGTGTTCAGACAGCCGCAGCGGCAGCGCCAGCAACACCGCAAAGCCGCCCAGCGCGACGGCACTGCAGACCCACAGCGGCCGGCCCATGAACGCACTGCCGGCCGTGCCCTGCAGCAACAGGCGCCCGCCCCAACCCAAGGTGGCAAGAGCTGCGAGCAGCAGCAGCACCTGTATCCAGGTCTGCAGCGCCCGGGCAAAGCCCACGCCCTGCGCATCGGTAGACACCAGCCCCGCCAACAGCACCCCGCCAGCGAGCAGACACCACATGATCCGCGTGTGGATCTCGTGCATGCGCCTGCCTAGCGACAAGGGGGTGTAGGGATGGGCCATAGTTGGCTAAATGTAATTAAAAGTAAACTAACGTCCATCTATTTGACCAGTAACGGTCAACAAATGCAAACGGGCCTCGTCGTAACAAGGCCCGTGTCAGTCGCGTGTAGGTCAACTCTTACAGCAATTGGCGTAAAACGAAGGGGAGTATACCGCCGTCCTTGTAGTATTCGACCTCGATAGGCGTGTCAATACGCAACACCAGCTCGGCTTCGGTAACGCTGCCATCGGCGCGCTGGATGACCAGTTTGGCCTTGCTGCGCGGCGCCAGCGACGGGTCGGGCACGATGTCGATCAGCTCGTCGCCGCGCAGGTTCAGACTCTCCCAGCTTTCACCTTGCTTGAACTGCAGCGGCAGCACGCCCATACCCACCAGATTGGCGCGGTGGATGCGCTCGAAACTGCGCGCCACCACTGCCTTGATACCCAGCAACTGGGTGCCCTTGGCCGCCCAGTCGCGGCTCGAGCCCGTGCCGTATTCCTCGCCGGCAAACACCACAGTGGGCGTGCCCGCTGCCATATAGCGCATGGCGGCATCGTAAATGAAGAGCTTGCTGCCTTGTTCGTCGCCCGGATTTTGGTAGAGCGTCAGGCCACCCTCTTCGCGCGAGCCGTCCGGCTTGGCCGCCAGCATCAGGTTCTTGATGCGCACATTGGCGAAGGTGCCGCGCATCATCACCTCATGGTTACCGCGGCGCGATCCATAGCTGTTGAACTCGCTCTTCTTGACGCCGTTGGCCAGCAGCCATTGGCCGGCGGGCGAGCTGTCCTTGATCGATCCAGCGGGCGAGATATGGTCAGTGGTAATCGAATCACCAAATAAAGCCATCACTCTGGCCTTGCGCACCGCATTGTCGCGCTGATCGGCACGCGGCTCGGGCGCTGCCAGCGAGAAGTCCTTGAAAAAGGGGGGCTCGGCAATATAGGTGCTCTGCGGCCAGGTATAGGTGGCGCCGGTCACGCCCTTGATCTTTTCCCAGAGTTTGCCCGGCTCGCTGCTGACCTTTTCGTAGTTGGCGCGGAAAGCCTTGCCGTTCATCGCAAATTTCATCAGCTTCTGCACCTCGTCGGTCGTCGGCCAGATATCGCCCAGGTAGACGTCGCGGCCATTCTTGCCCTGGCCCATCGGCTCGGTCATCAGGTCCTTGCGCACATTGCCGGCAATCGCATAGGCCACCACCAGCGGCGGACTGGCCAGGAAGTTGGCGCGGATATTGGGGTGGATGCGCGCCTCGAAGTTGCGGTTGCCCGACAGCACGGCCGCACAGACCAGGTCATGGTGCTGGATGGCGCTGTTGAATTCCGGCAGCAGATCGCCAGCATTGCCGATGCAGGTGGTGCAGCCATAACCGGCGATATTGAAGCCCAGTTGCTCCAGATAGGGCAGCAGACCCGACTCGGTCAAGTACAAGGTCACCAGGCGCGAGCCAGGGGCCAGCGATGTCTTGATGTGCGACTGCACACGCAGGCCAGCCTTGACGGCCTTCTTGGCCAGCAAGCCTGCAGCCAGCATCACGCTGGGGTTGGAGGTGTTGGTGCAGCTGGTGATGGCGGCAATCAGCACATCGCCGTTGTGCAGGTCCACATCGCGCCCGTCGATGCGCTCGGCATGGGCATCGGCCGCATCCAGGCTGGCTTTTTCATCCACCACCGCGGGCTTGTTGGCGACCATCTCCTCGGCATTACGCGGCGAGCCGGCCGGCAAGGGCTTGGTGGACGGCTCGGCCGTCTCGCCCGCGCCATTGATGCGCACCTTGACGGGCCGGGCCAGCTGGTCTGCAGGCAGGTTGAAGCCGTTTTGGGCCCCCGGCGCGCTGAACAGCATGTCAAACTTGGCAGCCACCTGGCCGATCTCGATACGGTCCTGGGGCCGCTTGGGGCCCGCCAGGCTGGGCGCCACCGTGCCCAGGTCCAGCCGCACGACCTGGGAATAATCAATGTCTCCCGCCCGGGGCACGCCATACAGGCCCTGGGCTTTGAAGTAGGCTTCAAAGGCGGCAATCTCGGCCTTGCTGCGGCCCGTACCTTCAAAGTAGTCCATGGTCTTGTCATCGACCGGGAAGAAGCCCATCGTGGCACCGTACTCGGGCGCCATGTTGCCGATGGTGGCGCGGTCAGGCACCGACAGGCTGCGCGTGCCCTCGCCAAAGAACTCGACAAACTTGCCCACGACCTTTTCACGGCGCAGCATCTCGGTGACGGTCAGCACCAGGTCGGTGGCGGTCACGCCTTCGCGCAGGCTGCCCGAGAGCTCAAAGCCCACCACATCGGGCGTGAGGAAGTAGACCGGCTGGCCCAGCATCGCAGCTTCGGCCTCGATGCCGCCCACGCCCCAGGCCACCACTCCCACACCATTGATCATCGTCGTGTGGCTGTCAGTGCCCACCAGCGAGTCGGGGTAGTAGACATGGTGCTTGTCCTGGTGCACGCCGCGCGCGAGGTATTCCAGATTGACCTGGTGCACGATGCCAAAGCCCGGCGGCACCACGCCAAAGGTGTCAAAGGCCTGCATGCCCCATTTCATGAACTGGTAGCGCTCGTTGTTGCGCTCGAACTCCAGCTTCATGTTCAGGTCCAGCGCGTTCTTGCTGCCGTAGTAATCGACCATGATCGAGTGGTCCACCACCAGATCGACAGGCACCAGCGGCTCGATGGCGCTGGCGTTCTTGCCCATGCGCTCGGCCGTGCTGCGCATCGCAGCCAGGTCGGCGAGCAGCGGCACGCCGGTGAAATCCTGCAGCACCACGCGTGCCACGACAAAGGGAATCTCTTCGGTGCGTTCGGCCTGCGGCTTCCAGTTGGCCAGCTGCTCCACATGCTCGGGCAGCACGCGCTGGCCATCGCAGTTGCGCAAGACCGACTCCAGCACAATGCGCAGGGACATCGGCAGGCGCTGGATATTGGGGAATTGTTTGCTCAGCTCGGGCAGCGAATAGAACTTGGCCTTGCCACCTTTGCCAGACTTCTTGGACGAAGGGATCGAGAGGGCTTGGAGGGTCGAGGCGAAGGCGTGTTGCGCTGCCTCATGATCACCTGATTTCATCGTGACTCCTGTTTTACGCGTATTAGACGGAACGCTGCAAACAGTCTACTCCCGGGCCTGGTCCTGCATATGTCATCCAAAGGCTAAGCCCTGCAATCCCAGGTGCAATCGCAGGAGTGATCGCAATGCGATTTGCGCATTCCCATTAACCATCCATACCGGACACCATGGGCATCGAAATGCGACCCACTCCGCAAACTGCCAATCCGCTGCCAGGCCTCCATAAAATCTACAAAATCGTAAAAAAAATGAATAAGCCTATAGATTAGCAAATGCAATTATAGCAAGGCACTATGAGCAATTGCATACATTTAGCATCGCTCAGATATGATGGATCGCTCAACGGATAGTTAGCAACAATCCACTCCTACAAAAATAGGAGAAATGAAGAAGAGATGTAGGAATTTTTATAAAGCTGCCCGACAAGTCGACCCCGCAACGAAAAAAAACCTGCCGAAGCAGGTTTTTTCTTTGAAGGACGCCCCACTTAAATCGCGAACTTTTCACGATCCTGGCCTTCAATCCACTTTGGCGCCTTGCCACGGCCCGTCCAGGTAGCGCCCGTTGCTGGGTCGCGGTACTTGGGAGCGACTTTAGAGCCTGCGGAAGCCGAGCGGCCACGTGCAGGAGGGAATACATCCTGTTCGGTCAGGCCGTAATCTGCCACAAGCTTGCGCACCTGGTCGACAGCGGTCTTCAGTTCGTTGCGACGAACTTCTTCACGCTGTTGTTGCAGTGCTGCCAGTTGGGCATCGATTTCCTTCAAAGTAGGCATGTTTAATATCCATTCAATTCGGTTAACGTTTGCAGTATACCTAAAAATGCAATAACCGAGTAAGTCCACACATTTTTCTATTTAAAGGAATGGTAAACCTGGATCCCCCTACCTGTAACTTTCAGTAATCGAGTGCCATCACGTCCAGCCTGGCGATTACCTTGTCGACGCGCTTGCCTTCCAGCGCCAGAACCTCAAATACCCAACCCGCGCAATAAATCTTTTCACCCAACGGCGGCAGATGGCCCGATTCGGCCATCAACATGCCAGCCAAGGTGTTATAGCGGCCCTTGTCCTCATCGGGCAACTCCTTGATTTCCAAACGCGCCTTCAATTCGGATACCGGCATCAGGCCATCAAGGTACCAGGAGCCATCGTCGTTCTGTACCGCCCAGGCCTCGCTGGCGGCCCCGGGTTTGAGCTCGCCGGTAATCGCTTCGAGCAAGTCACGCGGCGTGATGATGCCTTGCACGACCCCGTATTCATCGACAACAAAAATCATGCGGCCCGCGCGCGCGCGGAACTGCTCGAGCAGTTCAAAGCCGCTGAGCGTTTCGGGCACGTAGCTGGCCGCCAAGGCCACCTTCGCAATCGCGGTGTTGTGCGTATCGACGACGTCGAGCAGGTGCGCCACGCTGACCAGGCCCACCACGTTGTCCAGCGATTCGCGGCAGACGGGATACCAGGAATGCGCTCCCTTGCCACTGGAGGCACGCACCGCATGCAAGGCCTCGGCCACGGTCAGATTGGCATCGAGCCATTCCACATCGCCCCGGGGCACCATCATCGAGATCAGGGGGCGGTCATCCAGATGGAACACGTTCTGCACCATCTGGTGTTCGTGGTGCTCGATCACGCCAGCGTCTCGCCCTTCATCGAGGCTGGCGACGATTTCCTCTTCGGTCACCGCGCGGTCCGATTCATCCTTGATGCGCAGAAGGCGCAGCACGCCTTGTGCAGAAATGGCCAGCAGCCAGACAAAAGGCTTGGCGATGCGCGACACCCAGGTGAGCGGCAGCGCAATGAGGCGCGACGACGCCTCGGGGTACATCTGTCCAATGCGCTTGGGCACCAGCTCGCCAAACACAATGGTCATGAAGGTAATGACAATGATCACCGTGGTGGTGGCCACCACCGACGCAAACGAGGCCGGCATGCCCCAGGTGATCAGCGATTGCGCCAGCCCGTCGCTGAAAGCCGCTTCACCAAAAATGCCGTTGAGCATGCCGATCGAGGTAATACCCACCTGAATCGAGGACAGAAATTGGGTAGGATTGCTCAGCAGATCCAGCGCCGCCTTGGCGCCCTTGTCGCCACTTTCGGCCATGGCCAGCAAACGGGACTTGCGGCTGCTGGCCAGCGCCAGCTCGGACATGGCAAAGACCCCGTTGAGCAAGGTCAAAAGCGCGATCAAGAGTACGTCTAACAAAATAGTTCACAGGTAGTTCAACAAGCATGTCACTTTACTGTATCGGCGATATCCAAGGCTGCGATAGCGCTTTGGGCCGTCTGTTGGCCAAAATCGACTTCTCCCCCAGCCGCGACACGGTCTATCTGCTGGGCGACCTGGTCAACCGGGGCCCCGAATCGGCCCAGACCCTGCGCCGCTGCATAGACGCGGACGGCAGCATCCAGGCCCTTCTGGGCAACCATGACCTGCACCTGCTGGCGGCTGCCCATGGCCGGCGCAAGTTCTCCCGGCGCGACACCTTGCTGGAAGTGCTGCAGGCACCCGATGCCGCACAGCTCTTGGCATGGCTGCGCCAGCAGCCGCTGGCGCGTACGCACACAGTGGCGGGTGAACAACTGCTGATGGTGCATGCCGGCGTGCACCGCAGCTGGAATGCAGCCGACACGCTGCGTTATGCGGCCGAGGTGGAAGCGGTGCTGCGCAGCGAAGAGCTGACCAGCTTCTTGCAAGCCATGTACGGCAATATCCCTGCGCAATGGGATCCGGAGCTCACGGGCATGGAGCGTCTGCGCATGATCACCAACGTGCTCACGCGCATGCGCTTTTGCCATGCCGATGGCAGCCTGGACTTTGACAGTACCGAGAGCCTGGCCGATGCCCCCGAAGGTCTGACCGCCTGGTTTGACCTGCCCGGGCGCGCCACTGCCAACACCACCATTGCCTTTGGCCACTGGTCCACCCTGGGCGATCTGCAGCGCCCCCATCTGCTGGCGCTCGATACCGGCTGCGTCTGGGGTGGCTGCCTGAGCGCGGTGCGCTTTGGCAATACGCTGGCCGAGCGCGAGCTGATCCATGTCGATTGCGAGCAGGCCCAGCAGCCGGGATGAGCGCAACAAAAAAAGGCCTCAGCGGTTAGCTGAGGCCTTTGTCTATCGTCGTGACCGAGATTATTCAGATGCTGGCGAAGGCTTGAACAGCGCAGCGACCTTGCGGCGTGGCTTGATGCCGGGGCCACGTGCTGGCGCCGGCTTGGCGTTCGCATCCCAGGCAGCGGGCTCAGCGGCCTTGGGCTCGTACGGCTTGTCAAAGAACGGATCGCGCGAGACGGGTGCCGGGCGGTAGCGCTCACGGCGGTCCTGCGCGTCGTCCTCGCGCGGCGCGCGGCGGTCGCGGCTGCGCGAGCTGTCGCGCTCACGGCCAGCTTCACGCTCACGGCGTTCGCGGTTGCCATCGTTGAAGCGCTCGCGCTGGGGCTGCTCGTCCAGCGCAAAGTTCTCGACGTCGATCTTCTTCTTGATCAGCTTCTCGATGTCCGACACATGGCGGGCATCGGCATGGGAGACCAGCGTGACGGCCAGACCGGATGCGCCAGCACGGCCGGTGCGGCCAATGCGGTGCACATAGTCTTCGGCATTGAAGGGCACATCAAAGTTGAAGACGGCGGGCACATCCTTGATGTCCAGACCACGGGCGGCCACATCGGTGCAGACGAGCAGATCGACTTCGCCTTGCTTGAAGGCTTCGAGCGCCTTGAGGCGTTCATCCTGGCTCTTGTCGCCGTGCAGCGCTGCGGCACGCAGGCCCTCACGCTCCAGCGTACGCGCCAGGCGCGAGCAACCCAGCTTGCTGTTGACGAACACAAAGGCCTGGCGGATCTTGCGCTCGCGCAGCACCTTGGTCAGCACACGGCGCTTGTCATCGTCAGAGGCAGCGTAGAAGCGCTGCTCGACGGTGGACGCGGTTTCGTTGGGGCGTGCAACCTCGATCGTGACCGGGTCTTGCAGGTAGCTGCCGGCCAGGCGCTTGATCTCGGGCGAGAACGTGGCCGAGAACAGCAAGGTGATGCGCTTTTTGGGCAGGAAGGACAGGATGCGCTGCAGATCGGGCAGAAAACCAATGTCGAGCATGCGGTCGGCCTCGTCCAGCACCACGTACTCCACCTGGTTGAGCACCGCGTTCTTGGCCTCGATGTGGTCCAGCAGGCGACCGGGGGTCGCCACCAGGATTTCCACACCCTTTTTAAGCTCCAGGGTTTGCGGTTTCATGTCCATGCCGCCAAACACCACGGTGCTGCGCAGCTTGGTGTGTTTGGCGAACTGGGCAATCTGCTGGGCGACCTGGTCGGCCAGTTCACGCGTCGGCAGCAGCACCAGCGCACGCACCGGATGGCGCGCGGGCGATGCCGAGCTGTTTTCGTGCACCATCATCCGCTGGAGCAGCGGCAATGAGAAAGCAGCTGTCTTGCCCGTGCCAGTTTGTGCAGCACCCATGACGTCTTTCCCAGTCAGCACCACAGGGATGGCCTGTGCCTGAATGGGAGTCATGGATGCGTAGCCCATCTCGGAGATGGCTTTGGCCAGGGGCTCGGCCAGATGAAGGTTGGAGAAAGAATTTGTCATGTAAGCCCCCTATTGTCGCACTGCAGACAAATCGGCGCTTAGCTTAACCCTGTCTTGCCTTACGGATTCGCACGCGGCCCCTGAAAATCCTGGCTGGCCAGCGTAGAAACGGGCGCCGCCAGCCTGCAGCGGAAGGCCGCAGCGGATCGGCCCAGCCCGATTTTTAGCGGCCGGGGCCAAGTGCATCACAGGCTGCCGGCCTGGAAGGTATCGCAAGACTGGACGCTGCCGGTCTTGTAGCCCTGCGTGAACCAGCGCACGCGCTGGGCGCTGGAGCCGTGGGTGAAGCTGTCGGGGCGCACGGTGCCGGTGGCTTCGCGCTGCAGCTTGTCATCACCGATCTGCTGAGCGGCATTCACGGCCGATTCAATGTCGCCCTGCTCCAGCCAGCTCTTGGCCTGCTGGGAATGGTTGGCCCAGATGCCGGCATAGCAGTCGGCCTGCAGCTCCAGCCGCACCGACAGCGCATTTTGCTCGCGCTCGCTGATGCGGCCGCGCATCGCATCGACCTTGCCCGAGATACCCAGCAGGTTCTGTACATGGTGGCCCACCTCGTGCGCAACCACATATGCGCGCGCAAACTCACCGGGCGCGCCCAGCTGGCGGCTCATGGTGTTGAAGAAATCCATGTCCAGGTACACCTTCTGGTCACCGGGGCAGTAGAACGGGCCCATCGCCGACTGGCCGGTGCCGCAGGCGGTGCGCGTGACGCCGGTGAACAGCACCAGGCGCGGCGCGCGGTACTGGGCGCCACCCTTGGTGAAGATATCGCTCCAGACATCTTCGGTCGAGGCCAGCACGGTGGAGACAAACTTGGCCCCCTGGTCATTGGCCGGTGGCGCCTTGGCCGGGCCTTGCTGCGTGGGCGCGGGCGAGCCCCCCCCCGAGAGCACGCCGATGGTGGTGAGCGGGTTGATGCCAAACACCCCCCAGCCAATCAGCGCCAGCACCACGGTGCCAATGCCGATGCTGCGCCCGCCCAGGCCAAAGCCTCCGCCGCCCCCGCCACCACTGCCGCGGCGGTCTTCCACATTGCTCGATTCGCGGTTGCCTTCCCATTTCATGGTCGCTCTCCTTGCAGTGCCCTGGCACTGCCTCTGTTATTGATCCGTCTACAGTAGCGCATTTGCGGTGGCCCAGCGCGTAAGACCGGCTCCCGAGCGCGCAGAAAATGGGCCCGCAGCGCCCCCATTGAAGAAAATTTGCAAAGACCTGGGCCACTGTAAACAGGCCCCGTAAAAAAGCCACTCCAAAACGGGAGTGGCTGCAGGGCAAGATGGCGCGTTGTCAGGCCTTTGGCAAGGTGACGCCATGCTGGCCCTGGTACTTGCCATTGCGGTCCTTGTAGCTCACCTCGCAGGGCTCATCACCGCGCAGGAACAGCACCTGCGCGCAGCCCTCGCCCGCATAGATCTTGGCCGGCAGCGGCGTGGTGTTGGAGAACTCGAGGGTTACATAGCCTTCCCACTCAGGCTCGAACGGCGTCACATTGACGATGATGCCGCAGCGCGCATAGGTGCTCTTGCCCAGGCAGACGGTCAGCACATCGCGCGGAATGCGGAAGTACTCGACGGTGCGGGCCAACGCAAAGCTGTTGGGCGGAATGATGCAGTAGTCGCCTTCAAAATCGACAAAGCTTTTTTCATCGAAGTTCTTGGGATCGACCACGGTGCTGTGGATGTTGGTGAACACCTTGAATTCGCGGGCGCAGCGGATGTCGTAGCCGTAGCTGGAGGTGCCATAGCTGATGATTTTCTTGCCATCCACCTGGCGCACCTGACCGGGCTCGAAGGGCTCGATCATGCCGTGCTGTTCCGCCATGCGGCGAATCCACTTGTCGCTTTGAATGCTCATGTCTGAAATAACTCCTAGGCGGCATTGTAGCGAAAGGCATTGCCCCGGCGGGCGGCATCTGCAGCCGCCCCGAGGCCTGCCCCTGCACTACCGCTGCACCAGGATCAGCCCTGCTTCTGCGCAATCCGGCTGCGCTCGATCAGGCGGTCATCGCCCAGCACGATGAGGCTGAACAGCAGCTCCTCCAGATTGCGGGCCTGCGCCGTCTTGCGGGCGATCAGCAGCGTGGCCTGCGGGTTGAGCACGACAAAGTCGGCTTCGCAACCCGGCTGCAGGTTGCCGACCACCCCAGCCAGGCCCAGCGCCTGCGCCGCACTGGCCGTGTGCTGCCACCACAGATGGCTGGGCGCGAGCGACAGGCCCTGCTTGTCGCGCCCCTCGCGACCGACAAAGTAGGCCGCCAGCATGGTGCGAAACGGGCTAAAACTCGTGCCGCCGCCCACATCGCTGGCCAGGCCGTACAACATCTGCGCGGCGTCGGCCTGGGCATAGTCAAAAAAGCCGCTGGCCAAAAAAAGGTTGCTGGTAGGGCTCACCGCTGCGGCGGTGCGGGTTTCGTGCATCAGCGCGCGGTCACGTGCATCGAGGTGGATGCAATGGGCATAGACGGCACGCTCACGCATCAGCCCCCGGTCGGCATAGACCTGCAGGTAGCTGCGGCTGTCCGGAAACAGCTCGCGCACCCAGGCAATCTCGTCGAGGTTTTCAGCCACATGCGACTGGATCCAGACATCGCTGTAGCGCGCTGCCAGCTCGCCGGCGCCGCGCAGTTGGGCCTCGCTGCTGGTGGGCGCAAAGCGCGGAGTGATCGCGTATCCCAGGCGGTCCACGCCATGCCAGCGGCGGATCAGCGCTTCGGTGTCGACCAGGCTTTGCTCGGTCTCATCGCGCACGCCGTCGGGCGAATGGCGGTCCTGCAGCACCTTGCCGGTGATCAGCCGCATCTGGCGCTTGTGCGCCTGGGCAAACAGCGCATCGGCCGATGCCGGGTGCGAGGTTGCAAAGGTCAGCGCCGTGGTCACGCCATTGCGCAGCAGCTCATCGACAAAGAATTGCGCCACTTCTGCCGCGTAGGCGGCATCGACAAAGCGCGACTCATGGGGAAAGGTGTAGTCATTGAGCCAGGGCAGGAGGCCGCTGGCGGGCGAGCCGATCACATCGGTCTGCGGGTAGTGGATGTGCATGTCGACAAAACCCGGCGCGATGATGCGGCCGGGCAGTTGCTCGACCACGGCATCGGCCCCCGCCTGGGCCAGCAGCTGGGCCGACAGCGCCTGCCAACTGCCTGCGGCCAGCACACGCTCGCGGCCATCGGGGCCCGGGGCCACGGCCAGCAGGCCATCTTCTTCATACAGCGCCTGGCCGTCATCGGCAAAGCGCAACAGGGCGGATCGGTAAATATGCATGCTGCCAAGCTTAGCGTCTGCCAAGGTCTGCCGTTATATGGACCTGGCAATAGTTTCTATGCGCCGCAGCAGCGCTGTCGGCAGTGCCGGCTGCTGACCGCGCTGCAACTCGGGCTGTAGGCTGACAGCAGCGCGATGGTTAACCAGGGAAAACCCCAGGCTCAGATGTATACGCGGGTCATATCTGCGGTCTATAGTGTTTGTTTTACCTGTTGGTTAAATCCACTGGTAGTGGCACTGCACAGACAGCAGCCGCTGCCAAAGCCCAAGGAGGAGGCTTGGCCCATGCCGCATTTTGTTGATCCGTCCCCTGCCGGTGTCTGCATTTTCTGCCGACTGGTGCAAGGAGAAATCCCTTCGGCCAAGGTGTATGAAGATGCTCTGACGATCGCCTTCATGGACCTCGGCCAGGTCAACCCCGGCCATGTGCTGGTCGCAACCAAGCGCCACGCAGCCAATATTTTCGAGATCACCGACGAAGAATCGGCTGCGGTGATGCAGACGGCGCGCAAGGTGGCACTGGCCGCCAAGATCGCTTTCGAGCCCGCAGGCCTCACGTTGCTGCAGGCCAATGGCGTCGAAGGCGGTCAGACCGTCGCGCACTTCCACCTGCATGTCGTGCCGCGCCATGCCGACGACGGCGTGAGCTTCAGCTGGCCGCGCAAGGAGCCTGGCGGCGCGGTGCTCGAAGGCTATGCGCTGCAGCTGCGCAATGCCATGCTGTCGGAGTCGGTGCCCGCAGCAGCCGCCGCTTAACGTCGCCGCTCACCTGCCAGCAAACAGGGCGCCTCGCGGCGCCCTGTTTGCTTTAGCGTTTCAGTTCAACGGGCTGCCTCGGCAAAGGCCATCTGCAGCTGGCCCAGCCAGGCCTGCTTGCGCGTCTGCGGCACAAAGCTGGCTTCAAAGCTGTTGGCCGCCAGTTGGTAGGCCTCGTCCGAGCCCATGCCGGTGGCGGCAAACAGCTGTACAAAGTTCTCGTTGATATAGCCGCCAAAATAGGCCGGGTCGTCCGAGTTGACCGTGGCCACCAGGCCCGCAGCCAGCAGCTGCGGCATATTGTGGTCGGCCAGGTCGGGGAACACCTGCAGCTTCTGGTTGGACAGCGGGCAGACGGTCAGGGGAATGCGTTCGTCCTTGAGCCGCTGCATCAGCGCGGCATCGTGCACCGCTTGCACGCCATGGTCCACGCGCTCGGCATGCAGCACATCCAGCGCGCCCCAGATGTAGGCCGGTGGCCCTTCCTCGCCGGCATGGGCCACGCGGCGCAGGCCCAGGTCCTTGCAGCGCGTAAACACGCGGGCAAATTTCTCCGGTGGGTTGCCGACCTCGCTGCTGTCCAGACCCACCCCGCTGAAATAGGCGCGGTAAGGCAAGGCCTCACCCAGGGTCTGCAGCGCTTCTTCTTCGCTCAGGTGGCGCAGAAAATTCAGAATCAACTGCGCGCTGATGCCCCAGCGCTTTTCCGCATCCACGCAGGCCTTGTGCAGGCCCTGGATGACGCTCGCCATCGCCACGCCACGGGCGGTGTGCGTTTGCGGGTCAAAGAAGATCTCGGTGTGCACGACATTGTCGGCCACAGCCCGCTCCAGGTAGGCCATGGCCATGTCGTAGAAGTCCTGCTCGGTCAGCAAGACACTGGCGCCCGCGTAGTAGATATCGAGAAAGCTCTGCAGGTTGGTAAAGGCGTAAGCGGCGCGCAGGCTCTCGACATCGGCATAGGGCAAGGCCACGCCATTGCGCTGGGCCAGCGCAAAGATCAGCTCGGGCTCGAGCGAGCCTTCGATGTGCATATGCAGCTCGGCCTTGGGCATGGCACGCAGCAGGCCCGGCAGGCGGGCCGCTTCGATCTGGGGGACGGTGTACATCTCAACACACTCCAAAAGTGACGCCACTGGCCTTGAGGTAGCGGCGGTAGGCCACCGACATGCGGTCGGCCGGTGAGTTCAGCTCTGCCTTGGCATCGAGCGGCAGCGGCTTGGGCATCTGCGACTCCAGCACGGGCTGATCCTGGGTAAAGATCGTATGCTGAAACTGCTGCAGTTGCTCGTCCGAGCTGTCGAAATCCGCCACGGCCAGGCGGAACCAGACGCGGCTGCGCTCGGGCGTGACCGGGCAGACAAATAGGCCAATCGCCTCGCGCCAGCCCTGCTTGCTCGATCCGCTCTCGGGCACCTTGGTCAGCAAGGCGGTGTAGGGGGCGGTCACCTCGTAGCTGTAGTCCACTTCAGCCGGCTTGGTGGAGTGCAGGTTCGACTGGGGCTGGATCGCCTTGCAGCCGGTGGCCTTCACGCCCCGCTCGGTGGCTTCGACCTCGTAGTGGGACATCTCGGTTGCATCGCGGCTGCCCAGCCAGCCCTCGTGCACAAAGCCAAAGTGCGACATATCGAGAAAGTTCTCGATGATGCGCGGGGCGCTGGCCTCCACATCATAAGGGCCGCAGTTGAGCTTGCGCAGGCGCGCATCGGCCTCGGCCTCGAACACCGGCAGAGGCACGGGCGCCTGGCCTTCTGCCGCCGGCGCCAGCTGCACCCACACCAGGCCATGGGCCTCCTGCACGCCATAGGAGGCCACGCAGTGCTTGGCGGGCGGCACAAAGGCGGGCACGGCCGGCACCTTCACACACTGGCCGCCGCTGGCAAACTGCCAGCCGTGGTAGGGGCACTCCAGCTGGCCATCCTGCACGCGGCCCAGCGACAGGCGGGCACCGCGGTGCGGGCAGCGGTCGACAAAGGCCTGCACCTGGCCTAGCGCATCGCGCCACAGCACCAGCTCCTGGTCCAGCAGGCGCACCGGCAGCGGGGCATCCACCACCACATCAGACAAGGCAACCGGGTGCCATTGTTGGGCTTCGATCATCGGGGGAAATCTCTTGGTATAAATGACAAGGCTGCCCTGGGGCAGCCTTTGGTCGCAATGTTAGCACCGGAGCCAAAAGCACCGCTGCCACTCGCGTTTAGAACGGACATCGAACGCCGGGCGTCGAGCACCGGCGCAGCGCCCGCGCATCACTTGCCAGGAACCTGGCCTTCCACGCCCTTGATGTAGAAGCTGATGCCCTTGAGGAACTCGTCGTCGGCGACCTTGTCGGCTGCCAGGATCTCCTTGCCATCCTGGCCCAGGATGGGGCCCTTCCAGATGCTGAACGTACCGTCCTTGAGGCCCTTCTTGACTTCTTCGACCTTGGCCTTGGTCTCGGCCGGCACATCGTCAGCCATGGACACCAGGTCGATCGTGCCTTCCTTCACGCCCCACCAGGTCTGGCGGCTGGTCCACTTGCCGTCCAGCGCGCTGCGGGTGGTGTCGATGTAGTACGGCGCCCAGTTGATGATGGCCGAGCCCAGGTGGGCCTTGGGGCCGTAGGCGGTCATGTCCGAATCCCAGCCAAAGGCGCGCTTGCCCTTTTCTTCAGCGGTCTTGAGCACGGCCGGCGAGTCGGTGTTCTGGAACAGAATGTCCGCGCCGCCATTGATCAGGCTGGTGGCCGCTTCGGTTTCCTTCGGAGGGCTGAACCATTCATTGACCCAGACCACCTTGGTGCTGATCTTGGGGTTGACGCTTTGCGCGCCCAGGGTGAAGCTGTTGATGTTGCGGATCACCTCGGGGATCGGCACCGAGCCCACCACGCCCAAGGTGTTGGACTTGGTCATCGAGCCGGCGATGATACCGGCGAGGTACGCGCCTTCGTAGGTGCGGCTGTCATAGGTGCTGACATTGCCGGCCACCTTGTAGCCGGTGGCGTGTTCCCATTTCACATCGGCAAACTCGGGCGCCAGCTTCTGGATCACGTCCATATAGCCAAAGGTGGTGCCAAACACCAGCTTGTTGCCCTGGGTGGCCATGTCACGCAGCACGCGCTCGGCGTCCGCGCCTTCGGGCACGCTTTCGACAAAGCTGGTCTGGATCTTGTCGCCAAATTCCTTCTCCAGCGCCTTGCGCGCCTGGTCATGTGCAAAGGTCCAGCCGCCGTCGCCCACCGGGCCCACGTAGGCAAAGGCGATCTTCAGCGGATCGGCCGCAGGGGCTGCGGCTGCCGGGGCAGCAGCGGGTGCAGGCGCTGGCGCCTCTTCCTTCTTGCTGCAACCCACGACGGCGGCAGCGGCCAGCGCGGAGAGCGCGGCCACCTTGATCAGCGAACGCTTATGGAAATCAGTCATCTGTGTGTCCTCGAATGTTGTTGGAATGCCGAGCTCTACAAGCCACCATGCCGGCCTGCAGCGGGTAGAACATCGCCCGGCCAATATATGCATAAATCGGGCCAGGTTCCAAGTGCCGCCCGGCCCGCCGCGCGGCACTGTTGTTTGTTTGCCAGCAGGCCCGGCCGGGCGCCCAAGTCCCGACCTGGCGCTGCAGCCGGCTTACTTGGCGCCGGGCACTGCGCCTTCGATGCCCTTGACATAGAAGTTGATGCCGCGCAGGAAGGCATCATCGCCCACCGTGCCGCTGGCCAGCACTTCCTGGCCCTTGTTGTCCACGATCGGGCCGGTCCAGACGGCGAAGCTGCCGTCCTTCATGCCTTGCTTGGCCTTTTCGACCTTGTCCTTGGCGTCCTGGGGCACCTGGTCGGCAATCTTGACCAGGTCCATCGCACCTTCCTTCACACCCCACCAGAAGTTGCCCGACTGCCATTGGCCGGCCAAGGTGTCTTCGACCACCTTGCTGTAGTAAGGCGTCCAGTCGATCACGGCCGAGCCCAGGTGGGCCTTGGGTGCAAAAGCGCTCATGTCGCCGTCCTTGCCAAAGGCGTAGACGCCGCGCTCTTCGGCGGTCTTGAGGACGGCGGGCGAGTTGGTGTTCTGGTACATCACATCCACGCCGCCGTTGATCAGGCTGGTGGCCGCTTCCGACTCCTTGGGCGGTGCAAACCATTCGTTCACCCAGACCACCTTGGCCTGGATGCTGGGGTCGACACTTTGCGCGCCCAGCACAAAGCTGTTGATGTTGCGCACCACTTCCGGAATCGGCACCGAGGCGACCACACCGACGGTCTTGGTCTTGGTCATCGAGCCGGCCACGATACCGGCGAGGTAGGCGCCTTCAAAGGTCTTGGTGTCGTAGACCGCCACATTCTCGGCCTGCTTGTAGCCGGTGGCGTGCTCGAACTTCACATCCTTGAGGTCGGCAGCGGCCTTCTGCACAAATTCCTGGTAGCCAAAGCTGGTCGCAAAAATGAGCTTGTTGCCCTGGCCCGCCATGTCGCGCAGCACGCGCTCGGCATCGGCCGACTCGGGCACGCTCTCGACCATCGAGGTCTCGATCTTGTCGCCAAACTTCTGTGCAATCGCTTTGCGTGCCAGCTCGTGCTGGAAGGTCCAGCCGCCGTCACCAATCGGGCTCACATACATGAAGCTGACCTTGAGCTTGTCGGCAGCAGGGGCGGCGGCAGCCGGCGCAGGAGCTGCCGGGGCGGCGGGCTCTTCCTTCTTGCCGCAGGCGGCCAGGGTCGCCAACGACAGGGCCGACAGGCCGATCAACTTGATCACGGAGCGCTTGCGCATGGTTTGCATGGATGAATCCTTGGTTTTTATAAAGAACGGACAAAAAGCGGGCCGCTGTTATTGTGATGGGCGCGTGCTGACACGCGCTTATGACCCGGGATAGAAAGGCTTGCCCAACGAGGCCGGCATATTGGCGCGAATCCAGGTTGGATTGCGCGAGATCAGCACCAGCACCACGATGGTGGCCAGGTAAGGCAGCATCGACAGCAGCTGGCTGGCCAGCTGCACGCCGCTGGCCTGCAGGTGGAACTGCAGCATGGTCACACCGCCAAACAGGTAGGCGCCCAGCAGCACCCGCGCGGGGCGCCAGGTGGCAAAGGTGGTCAGCGCCAGCGCAATCCAGCCCCGGCCCGAGACCATGCCCTCCACCCACAGCGGCGTGTAGACGGTCGAGATATAGGCACCGGCCAGGCCACACATCGCGCCACCGAACACCACCGCCATCAGGCGGATGCGGCGCACCGGGTAGCCCAGCGCATGGGCAGATGTGGGCGATTCACCGACGGCGCGCAGCACGAGGCCTGCGCGCGTGCGGTAGAGGAACCACATCATCACCAGCACCAGCGCCATGGCGCCATATACCAGCGGGTGCAAGCTAAAGAGCGCCGGGCCCAAGAGCGGGATATCGGCCAGGCCCGGAATCGCGTACTTGGGCAGGCTGGGCAGCTTGGCCTGCACGTAGGACAGGCCGACAAAAGCCGAGAAACCGGCGCCAAACAGCGACAGTGCCAGGCCCGTGGCGTACTGGTTGGTGTTGAGCCAGATCACCAGCACCCCAAAGATGGCGGCCAGCACGGCGCCAGCGAGCATGCCCGCACCAAAGCCCAGCCAGGTGCTGCCGGTGTGGACGACGGTGGCAAAACCGGCAATCGCTGCGCACAGCATCATGCCCTCGGCGCCCAGGTTGACGATGCCGGCCTTCTCGTTGATCAGCAGGCCCAGTGCGGCGAGCGCCAACACGGTGCCAGCGCTCAGCGTGGCGCCCAACAGCAGTGCATAGGATTCCATCACAGGCCTCCTTTCACTGCGGCGCGCGATGCCACCCAACGCAGGCGGTAGACCACCAAGGTGTCGCAAGCCAGCAAGGTGAACAGCAGCAGCCCCTGGAAGACGCCGGTCAGGGCCTTGGGCAGGCCCAGGCGCGACTGCGCCAGCTCTCCGCCGATATAGAACATGCTCATAAGAATCGCGGAGAAAACCATGCCCACCGGGTGCAGGCGACCGACAAAGGCGACGATGATGGCCGCAAAGCCATAGCCGGCGGGCACATAGGGGGTGAGCTGGCCCAGGGGGCCGGCCACTTCCAGTGCGCCGGCCAGGCCGGCAGTGGCGCCCGAGATCATCAGCGCCGTCCACAAGGCCTTGCGCGACGAAAAGCCGGCATAGCGGGCCGCCGAGGGCGCCAGGCCCCCCACCTGCTGGGCCAGCCCGGCGCGGGTGCGGAACAGGTAGACCCACAGCAGCGCAGCACCGGCCAGCGCAATCAGCACGCCGATGTTCATGCGCATGCCTTGCACCAGTTTGGGGATTTGCGTGATTTTCTCGAAGCTCTTGGTCTGCGGAAAGTTGTAGCCCATCGGGTCTTTCCAGGGCCCGTAGACCAGGTAGCCCAGCACCAGCGTGGCGACATAGACCAGCATCAGGCTGACGAGGATCTCGTTGGCATTGAAGCGGTCGCGCAGCCAGGCCACGATGCCCGCCCAGACCATGCCGCCGAGCATGCCAGCCAGCAGGATGACGGGCACGATCCAGGGCCCGGTGTTCTTGTCAGCCAGCAAGGCCATACCGCCCGCGGCCACGGCGCCAATGACAAACTGGCCCTCGGCACCAATGTTCCAGACATTGGAGCGAAAGCAGACGGCCAGGCCCAGTGCAATCAGCAGCAGCGGCGTGGCCTTCATCGTCAGCTCGCCCAGCGCGTAGCCAGACTTGATCGGCTCCCAGAAAAAGGCCTGCAGGCCCTTGACCGGGTCCTTGCCCAGCAGCACAAACAGGCCCACGCCGATCAGCACGGTGATCAGCAAGGCCAGCACCGGCGAGCCAAAAGTCCAAAAGCGCGAGGCCTGGGGGCGTTGCTCTAGCTTAAGCATGGCGGCCCTCCTCGGCGAGAGCGGCAGCAGCGGCAGCCGGGGCGGCATTGCGGCCTTCCCAGAGGCCACTCATCCATTCGCCGATCAACTGCACCGAGGCATCGGCCCGCGCCACCGATGGCGACAGGCGGCCCTTGGCAATCACATGCAGGCGATCACTGATTTCAAACAATTCTTCCAACTCCTCACTGAGCACCAGCACGGCGCAGCCCGCATCGCGCAGCGCCAGGATCTCGCCGCGGATCTGCGCTGCCGCGCCCACATCCACCCCCCAGGTGGGCTGCGAGACGATCAGCAGGCGGGGCTGGGCATCGATTTCCCGGCCCACGATGAACTTTTGCAGGTTGCCGCCCGAGAGCGACTGCGCACTCGCCTGCGGGCCACCAGCTTTGACACCAAAGCGCGCGATAATGCCCCGCGCCATCTGGTCGAGCTGGCCCATGCGCAGCCAGCCGCCGGCGCCCAGCATCTCGTTGCGCGTCAACACCAGGTTGTGCGCCAGGCTCATGCTGGGCACGGCGCCCCGCCCCAGGCGTTCTTCGGGCACAAAATGCAGGCCCAGCGCGCGGCGCTGGCCCGGACCCATGCGCCCCATCGGCGTGGCATCCATCAGCACGGCCTGCGGCTCGGCGCGCATGTCTTCGCCCGAGAGCGCATAGAGCAGCTCCTTTTGGCCATTGCCCGAGACACCGGCAATCCCCACCACCTCGCCGGCCCGCACCTGCAGCGAAATGCCATCCAGGTCCACACCAAACGGGTCCTGCTTGGCCAGGCGCAGCTGCTGCACGCTCAGCACCGTGGCCCCTGCCTGGCTGGGGCGCAGCTTGAGCATCGGCGGCTCGGCGCCAATCATCATGCGCGACAGCGAGGCATTGCTTTGCTCACGCGGGTCGCACTCGCCGGTCACCTCGCCACCACGCAGCACCGTGCAGGCGGTGCACAGCGCGCGGATTTCATGGAGCTTGTGGCTGATATAGAGAATGCTGCAGCCCTCGGCGGCCAGCTTGCGCAGCACGACAAACAGCTTTTCCACTGCCTGGGGCGTGAGCACCGAGGTCGGCTCATCGAGGATCAGCACGCGGGGGCGGGTGAGCAGGCCGCGGATGATCTCCACCCGCTGCATCTCGCCCACCGACAGGCTGTGCACCGGCCGCTGCGGATCGATGTCCAGGCCATACTCGCTGGCCACCTCGGTGATGCGAGCGGTCACTTCCGCGAGCGACATCCGCTTGTTCTGACCCAGCCAGACGTTCTCGGCCACCGTCAAGGTGTCAAACAGGCTGAAATGCTGGAACACCATGCTGATGCCCAGCTGGCGTGCCTCCTGGGGGTTGCGGATCTGCATTGGCTGGCCGTCGACCAGGATCTGGCCCTCATCGGGTTTGACCGAGCCGTAGATGATCTTCATCAACGTGGACTTGCCCGCGCCGTTCTCGCCCAGCACCGCGTGGATTTCCCCGGCGCGTACAGTCAACGCTACTTTGTTATTGGCTACAACCGCTGGGTAGCGCTTGGTGATGCCGATCAGCTGTAACCGGGGCGCGGCCGCGCCATCGGTTGTCGGTGTCGGGGTCTGTTCTTTCATGGGCGGCAATTGTCCCTCAAATTGTTACCCGAGCGCGGGATAAAACGCGAAGATGCGCTCACTCACGGCGAATAGCCCGCCGGGCTTCGCAGCGAGAGCGCGGTTTTTTTCAGGCAGCTGCGCAGCCAGATGGCCGCATCAGAGGCATGGGTTCGGGCGTGCCACAGCAGGTAGTAATCGAGCGGCGGCAGCGCCAGCGGGCAGTCCAAAATGGCCAGCGCATGCGTGTCGACAAAGCGCTCACAGAACTGGCGCCCCGTGGTCAGCACAAGCAAGCTCGATGCCACCATGGCAGGAATGGCACTGAAGTGGGCGCAGCGCGCCATGATGCGCCGCTCCACCCCCAGTGCGTCGAGCCGGGCGTCGATAATGCCGCGCGCGCCCGGGTGCGTGGCAGTGGGCGCAATATGCTCGGCCTGCAGCCAGGCCTCGACATTCCAGCCCCGCCGCACGGCCGGGTGGCGGCGGCTGACCAGGCTCACCACCTCATCGCTCATCAGACTGGTCATGTGCAGGTCACCGGTGGGCTGCAGCCAGTTGCCCACCACCACATCGATATCGCCCTGGGCGAGCTGGGCGTGGTAATGGGTCTCGGACGACAGCGGGTAGATCTCCACCACGCACAGCGGCGCCTCGGACTTGATGCGCGCGACCAGCGCGGGCAGGAACAGCGGATCGAAGTAATCACTCGCTGCAATGCGGAAAGTGCGGGTCGCCGTCTGCGGGTCAAAATCGCGGGCATCACTGAACAGGCCTTCGGCAGCGCGCAGGATGGCAGCGGCCGGCTCGACCATGCGCTGGCCCTTGTCGGTGGGCATCATCGCCGCGCCAGAGCGCACCAGCAAAGGGTCGCCCACCAGGTCGCGCAGGCGCTTGAGTGCGGCCGACACCGCCGGCTGGTACATGCCCAGGCGCAAGGCCGCCCGCGAGACGCTGCGCTCGGTCAGCACCGTGTGCAGCACCCGGATCAGGTGCAGGTCAATCTTGTCAAACAGGGCTTGGTCGCGCATGCGGGTGTTTTGAATGAGGACATTCAAGCTTATCAGCCGGGGGCTGCAGCCTATCCCGGTTGTTACCCCAAGCTGTGGCGGATGTCCCTCAGCCCCTGGCCTTCAGGCCACCTTGGCCTCACGCCAGCAGGCCCGGTTGCCGCCCTGGCGCTTAGCGCTGTAGCTGGCCATGTCGGCGGCACGCACCACCTGCAGCGCATCGGAAAACGAGGCATCCATCTGCAGCAGACCGATGCTGACGGTGACTACAAAATGCTTGCTGCGCAGCTGGGGCTGCCAGTTCTGCAGGGTGTCGCAGAGCTGGGCAGCCAGCTCATGGGCCTTTTCCGGGCTGCACTGGCGCAGCACCAGCGCAAACTTGTCGCCCGCCACCCGCGCCGCATAGCCCTGGAAAGGCTGCAGCAGCTGCAGCTGGCGCGCCACATGCTGCAGCACCAGATCGCCCTGTGCATGGCCGGCCAGTGCATTGATGGCCGACATATTGTCGACATTCACATAGAACAGCACCGGCGCGCTGGGCGAGGACTGGTCCAGCCCCTCGCGCCTAGCCTGCAGCAGGGCGGTCAGGTGCAGCAGCAAGGCCTCGTAGTTGGGCAGCAGGGTGAGCTTGTCCATGCGGCTGGGCGACTGCGCGGCCACGCGGGCCTGGCCGGCGCGCACAAAGCACCAGCGCAGATCCGGCCCCGCCTGGGCATTGTTCACCAGGTGCAGGCTGACCATGACCGGCGCGCCCGACTGGTGGCGCAGCACCACGCTGGTCTCAGCGCTGCCCAGGCGCTCCAGATCCGGGGCCAGTTGCTCCCAGGCCTGGTCGAAGTCCTGGTCGGCCATCGCCAGCATGCGCACCGGCTGGCCTTGCAGGTCCTGGCGGCTGTAGCCCAGCAAATGGGCCAGCGCCTGGGAGACCTGTTGAATCTGATCGCGCTGCAGCAGCAAAAAGGAAAAACGCGCATGCGCGAGCACACTCTCGGCCAGTTGCTGCTGCTGGCGCAACTGCTCGGCCAGCGATTCGCGCTGCTGGCCCAGCTCTTGCAGGTGCATGCCCATGCGGTCAATCTCGTCGGGCGGCGGGCCGCTGGCAGGGTCGGCCACCTGGACCGGCCCCGAGGCCAGTGCCAGCACCGGGGTGGGTGCAACGGGCAGCGGTGTCTGCGCCACCAATTGCTTGAAGCGCCGGCTGTGCGCCCACAGCCACAGGCAGGTCAGCGCTGCCAGGGCCACAGGCATGAGCAGCAGCCACCACCAGCTGCGCCACTGGCGCCCCCAGCTTTGCAGGCTCTGGTCATGGGGCATGACGCGCACCACCAGCCAGCGGGCCGCAGGCATCTGCGCGACGCTCACCAGGTTGGGCGCCAGCCACCAGGACTGCGCGGTCTGGGCGCCGCCACGGGCAGCGCGCTCCTGCCAGCGTTGCAGCACCGGGGCCAACAAGGCGTCATCTTCGGTCGTGCCCAGAATGCGCGTCGGGTCGGGGTGGGAGACCAGCACGCCCGCTGCCGTCATCAGCACCAGTTGTCCGCTGTCCGGCGGGGTGGCTGCCAGCGATACCGGCAACAGGCTCTGGGACTGCAGCCGCAGCACCCCGGCCATGGCGCCTTGCACTGCACCTTGCTTGTCGCGTAGCGCAATGCCCAGCGCAATGCTGGGCCCGCCGGACGCACTTTTGAAAGGTTCGGACACCAGGGGCTTGCCATCGACCATCACGCGGCGCAGCACATCGCGCTCGGCTGGCTCGACGGCCTCGTCGCCCTCGCCCGCATCGCGCACATGGCGCCTGAAGACCTGGGTGCCGCGCGCAAACACCAGGCTGTCAAAGTAGCGCGTGGCCGCCAGACCCTGCTCCAGCAGCGGGGGCGGCTGGGACGCGGGGCCTTGCACCCAGGGCGCAGCCGCTTCGGCAAGGGCCCCCAGCACCTTCTGGCTTTGCTCGAACTTGCTGCCCATCAGCCTGGCCAGCATCTCGGTCTCGTCGGCCTGCTGGGCCGACAGCTGGGTGATCACCGTCTGCTGGCTGGCATGGATCGCCAGCCACTGCACCAGCGCCGTGCCCAGCAGCACCATCAAGGGCACCACCACCCACAGGCGCCACAGCCAGGGCCCGGCCGTATCGCGCAGGCCGTCGACCGGGGGTGGGGGATCGGGCTGCCAATGCACCTTCCTGTCATCCATGCCGCGCTACCTGACCTGCATGGCCCATGGCCTGCGGCAGCGAACGCCCGAGTCGGCCCGGCAATAGCAAATAACAGACTCTGGCATGCGGCGCCTCCTTTCAGCTGCGCACATGTTCGCTGTTTAGGTCCGGCGCCGGTATCGGGAAAAGACCGGACGGAGAAAACCCGGGTCACCGATGGGCTGGCCCATGCTGGGCAGGGCCCGATAGGGTTGGCTAGGACTTGGCGAGCTGGCGCAGCGACTCGGGCTGCGGCAGCCAGAGGTTCTTTCCCAGGCCGTCAAGCAGGCCCTGGTCGCGCAATTGGCGCAGCACGCGCGAGAGCGTCTCGGGCGCAATGCCCAGGTGCGCGGCAATCTGGCGTTTCGATTGTGCCAGTTGCACCCGCAGCCCCTGGTCGCCGGGCTCGGCATGCTGCAGCAGCCACTCGGCGCAGCGCGCCACAGCGTCCTGCGCCACCCGGCTGACTGCCAGCGCAGCCTGCTGGCAGTAGCCCTGGGCCATGCTGGCCACCAGGCCTTGGGCCTCGGCCGGCCACTGCAGCAGGTAACTGCGCAGCTGCACTACGGGCACCGCCCGCCATTGCACGGCGGTGCGCGCCACCATGTCCACCGCACAGGGCTGCTCGGCCAGTGCCGGCGCGGCATCGAGCCAGCAGGGCCCCTCCATGACCCCGAGGAGGTGGCGCATGCGGCCCTCTTCCTGCACCCCGAAGGCGACCGAGCCCCGCTCCAGGTACAGCACATCCAGCAAGTGCTGGTGGCGCTGGCGCAGCAAGGCACCGGCGCCGGCGCTGTGGGGGGCGAATTCTTCCAGGCAGAGTAAGTCAGGCATGGGCCGCACTTTGCCCCGATTGACGCCTGCGCACATTGAGCTACATCAATCCTTGCCAGCGATCAGCCCCGCCACCACGGCAGCTTTCAGCCCTGATCCACCGTGCTCATCTGGCAACAGCGGCTAAGTCCATGCAAAAACCATATACCCCCAATATGCGGCGTACACGCCACACCTCGGGTCTTTACCAGCGGTTTTTTTAGCTTTTGGCACACATATTGCTCAGAGCGGTCGGCACTGACTTCACAATTCACCGCTATCACAAATTCACACGCTTGTAACAAAGGAATGCCATGAACAACAAACTGCTCGCCCTGGCCGTGATGGCCGTCTGCGCCTCCGCGGCGCAGGCCCAATCGTCGGTGACCGCCACCGGCTTGGTCGATATGTATATCGGCTCGATGAAAGCTCCTGGCGATGATGGCCGCACCTCCACGCTGGGCAGCGGTGGCATGACCACCTCCTGGTTCGGCTTCAAGGGCACGGAAGACCTGGGCGGCGGCCTCAAGGCCAGCTTTGTGCTGACCAGCTTCATGCGCGCAGACACCGGCACACCCGGCCGCTTCAACGGCGATATCTTCTGGTCGCGCGATGCGCTGGTGTCGCTGTCAGGCGATTTCGGCGCCGTCACCCTGGGCCGCACCGTGGCGCCCAACTTCGTGCCCACGATCTCGATGAACCCCTTTGGGGATTCCTTCACCTTCTCGCCGCTGGTGCTGCACCAAAACGTGTCGCTGTTCAACAAGAGCGGCTGGCAGAGCAGCAACCCCTCCGACACCGGCTGGGGCAACCAGGTGATCTACAGCACGCCCAAGGTCGGCGGCTTCAGCGGCAACCTGCACTACCAGTTTGGTGAACAGGCTGGCCAAGGCGGCAAGAACAACATCGGCCTGAACGCCACCTACGCGAGCGGCCCCTTTGCCATCACCGGCTTCTACGAAGACGTGGACCTGAGCAACCCCGTGTCCGTGGTGCTGCCCGAGAACCACCGCAACTGGATGCTGGGCACCAGCTATGACGCCGGTTTTGCCAAGGCCTACGCGACCTACGGCCAGACCACTGGCAAGGACACCGACTTCAAGATCAAGACCGCCAGCCTGGGCGCGACCGTGCCACTGGGCGCCACCAGCCGCATCCTCGCCGCCTGGGCCCACAGCAAGCTGCAAGACAGCGATTCCAAGCGTGATACCGTCTCGGTCGGCTACAACTACGACTTCTCCAAGCGCACCGATGGCTACGCGATCGTGATGTACGACAAGGTCAAGAACTTCGGCAACGGCACCAGCTTTGGTGTGGGCGTGCGCCACCGCTTCTAAACGGTATCTGTAGCGAGCTGTGCGGCCTTCGGGCCCACCACGCAAAACGCCAAGCATGTGTGCATGCTTGGCGTTTTTTCCTGCCGGTTCGGCAGACCCAGCACGTTGGCGCCGGATCGAAAGAAGTATTTACTTCTTCAGGCACTCGCTCATGAAGGCCTTGCGCTCGTCGCCCTTCTTGCCAGTGGCATCGACGTTGCAGGTCTTCATGCGTTCTTGCTGGCGCTTGCGGCCATCAGACAAGCAGCTGGACATGAACGCCTTGCGCTGATCGCCCTTGAGCTCCTTGGTCTTGGCCTCGGTGTTGCACGTACCCATCAGCTGCTGCTGGGCCGTGGGGGTCTTGTCGGCTGCCAGCGCAAACTGGGATGCCAGCGCGATGCTGGCAAGGACGATGAGTTTTTTCATGGTATGGGCTCTTATCTAAACTGCGCCGACGACCAGCGCAAGCGAATTTCTGCATATCTGGCCCGCCCTGTCAATGGGCAGATGATGAAGAAGCGCAAACTGCCTACGACGGCCTCACAAGCGCCCATGAAAAAACGGCCTGCGCGGCCGTTCTCAAGAGGGTTGGCAGGGACTGCGATCAGTCCACCAGGCCCACATAGATGTTCTGCACGTCGTCATCGTTTTCCAGGCCGGCCAGGAAGGCTTGCACTTCTTCCTGCGCCTCGGCGGGCAGGCTGCCCATGCTGACGGGGTTCTTGGCCTTGTAGCCCAGCTTGGCCGACAGCACCTTGATGCCCTGGTCGGGCAAGGCCTTGCTGACGGTATCCAAATCCGAGGGCTCGGTGATGAACAGGGTCACGCCCTCTTCTTCGGCGGGCTCGAAATCCTGCGCGCCCGCTTCGATCGCGGCCAGCTCCACATCAGCGCCGTTCTCCGCTTCGCCTTCGACCATGCCCACATGGTCAAAATCCCAGGCCACGGCCGTGAGCTGGCCCTTGCGGAAGCACACGCGCATATTGGGCGCCGTGCGGTTGGGGTTGTCGGTCAGGCACTCGACCATCACCGGCACGCGGTGGGGTGCATAGCCTTCGAACAACACGGTCGAGTAGTTGACGGCATCGGCGCCAGCGCCCGAGCCCTTCTTGATCGCGCGCTCCAAGGTGTCCTTGGGCATCGAGGCCTTGCGGGCCGCTTCCACAGCCATGCGCAGGCGCGAATTGCTGGCCGGGTCACCCCCGCCTAAACGCGCCGCGACCGTGATTTCCTTGACCAGTTTGCCAAAGAGTTTTCCCTTGGCATCAGCGACCAGCGCCTTGCCCTTTGCTTTCCATTGCGCGCCCATGGCTGCGTTTTCCTAGTTGTTGGTTGGGCAGCAGCGGTCGCTGCTGGCAACAATGCCGGGCAAAGCCCAGATTGACAGGGCAAATTTATACACTGCCGCCCAAGGCTGTGCTGGCTATAAGGGGAAATTCTTGCCAAAAAACCTGGGGCATCGCAGCGGCCAGGCGACGCTGGGGCGACGGCGCAGCACGGGCTGCGCCTGCCGTTCAAAGGCACAATACCGCCATGCATGTTCTGCAGCGACTTTGGCGTTGGACCCAGGCCCAGCGCACCCCCCTGCTCTGGAGCCTGGGCGGCCTCGTGCTGTCCTTGGTACTGCTGGGCCTACCCGGCTTTGCCAGCTACGCGCCGGCCGAGCAGCTCTTTGTCTGGGCGGGCGATGGCGCGCTGCTCCAGGCCATCCATGGCGACAGCCTCTGGCCCATCCTGATCTCGGCGAGCTTTTTGCAGGCTTTGCTGATCACGCCGCTGCACTGCCTGCTGCGGCGCTGCTGGCCGGGCCTGTCGCGCTGGCCCCATGTGCTGGGCGTCGTGCTCGGGGTTTGGCTCCTCAGCATTGTCTGTACCAGCCTGATGCTGCTCGCAGCGGTCGATGCATAAAAGCTGCAGCCTGCCTACAATCACGGCGCCCGCGCCTTTTTCTCAGCCTTGACCTTGCTCGCCCCCATGCCCCACCCTCTCTCCCCCATTGGTGTTTTTGACAGCGGTATCGGCGGCCTGAGTGTGCTGCGCGCGCTGCGCGATGTGCTGCCCCATGAGCAGTTCGTCTATGTGGCCGACAGCGGCAATGCCCCTTATGGCGAGCGTGGCGACGCCTTTGTGCAGCAGCGCTGCGCCCACATCACGCAGCAGATGCGCGAGCGCCACGACATCAAGGCGCTGGTGATTGCCTGCAACACCGCCACCGCAGCGGCGATTGAGGGCCTGCGCGAGCAGCACCCGGGCCTGCCCATCATCGGGGTGGAGCCTGCCCTCAAGCCCGCCGCCCAGCACAGCCAGACCCATGTGGTGGGCGTGATCGCCACCAAGGGCACCGTCAGCAGCAGCCGCTTTGCCGCCCTGCAGACGGCGCATGCGGCCCAGACCCGCTTTGTGGTGCAGGCCTGCAATGGGCTGGCACGGGCGATTGAAGACAGCACCCGCCCCGGGCGTGATGCAGCCGCCGATGCCGCGCAAATCCAGGACCTGTGCCAGACCTACCTGGCCGCCATGGGCCGCTTTGGCGCGCAGCCCGGCCAGATCGACACCTTGGTGCTGGGCTGCACCCATTACATTTTTGCCACCGACACCTTGCGCGCGCTGGTGGGCGAGCAGGTGCGACTGCTCGACACGGCCACGCCCGTGGCCCGCCGCACCTTCAGCCTGCTGCACGCCACCGGCATGCTGCGCAAGCCGGCGCAGGCGCCCAGCCTTGACGAGGCCTGCAGCCTGGTGACCACCGGCGAGCTGGCGGCGCTGCAATACGCCGCCGCGCAGTGGCTGGGGCTGCCGCCGCAGCGCTGCCAGGCCGCTGGCTGATCAGCGGGCGCCGTCCGCCGATTCAGCACCCAGCTGCCACAGCCGGTGGCCGCCCTGGTCCAGCCAGGTCAGGTACAGGCGCACCTCCAGCTCCAGTTGGTGGTAGGACGGCTCCATGTATTCGCACAGCTGGTAGAAGGCCTTGTTGTGGTCGGACTCGCGCAGGTGCGCGAGCTCATGCACGGCAATCATGCGCAAAAAGGCCTCGGGCGCATGCTTGAAGAGGCTGCCAATGCGGATCTCGTGGCGCGACTGGGTCTTGCCGCCATGGTTTTTGCCGCTGCGCACATGGATGCCCAGCGCCTGGTAGACCAGCTGCAGCTTGCTGTCATACACCACCTTGGCCAGGCCTGCGCTGTTGCGCATGTGCTCGCCCTTGAGGCCCATCACATAGGCATGCAAGGCCTTGTCCGAGCGCATCTGGTGCGGCTGCGGATGGCGCTGCAGCAGCCACTGACCCAGCCGGCCCGATTGCACCAGGCTTGCGGCCTGCTGCTGCAAGCTGGCGGGGTAGGACTGCAAATAGGGAAGCGGGACAGGGCTGGACATGGCGCGAGCAAACAACAAAGGCAGCACAGCGGCTGCCTTGGGATAAACAACATGCGCTGCGCTTGGGGCGCGCGCAGCCTTATTTTCAGTGCAGGTGGCGCGGGCGGCGACCGCCGCCGCCGTGGCCACCACCAGGGCCGCCGGTGCCACCCGTGCCGCGAGGCGGCTTGCCGATCTCCAGTGAATCGACCAGCGCATCAAAGCGCTGGCTGAACAGCTTGTCGATCTCACCGACGACACCGACGAGTTCACCGGCATCGAAGTGGCGCTCCATCGTGCTCACGACGTCCTGCACCAGCATGTCGCGCTGCACCTGCATGATGGCCGCAGGCGTCGGGCCCACAAACAGCATCATGAAGTCATCGCGCGACTCGGCGCTGCGGTCCTGCTCCTCGTCGTCAAACTCGGCGTCATAGAAAGTGACCTCGATCGCCGCGCCCTGGTCGGCCAGCTCATTGAGGTTCATGCACATGTCGTCGAGCGACTGGCGAAAATCATCATCGCCGCGCACCGTCCAGCACATCTGCAGCATATGGTCCTTGGGCTCGAACAGAATGCCGGGCTCTTCCTCGTAAGCGCTCTCCGCGCCATCGACCAGGGACTTGGCGCCCGCATAGCCCCACAGCGGTTTCAAGGCCTCTTGCAGCTGGTCAAATCCGACATCGGCGCGCAGCAGCACTTGTCCGTGGACATGGATCTCAAAGGGTGGGTTGTAACTGGGCATGTTCTGTACCTTCCTAAATGGGGGCTGCCCGCTTGCGCTCGCCAACCCCACGCCTGATGACACGGCACACCGCATCGCTCTGCACAAGGCGCCAGCACAGCCACCGATGCGGGGCCAGGTTGGCGACTCTCCATGCGCCACCCACCCGAGCGGCGCAATATCTTCAATATCGGACATTGTGCCCGGTTTGTCGACCACAGACGAAGAAAAAGCCAGCAGGATGCCTGCTGGCTCGCGCACCGCATCCCGCACAGCACAGGCCGGGGATGCGAAACGGTCGTCGTCGCTGCCAGCATGTCTTCGCAATGCCCGGCCAGCGCCTGTGGCGCAGGCAATAAAAAACAACGGTTTGCAGGCGTTTTCTGCGAAACCGTTGCTCAGTAGTGCTTGGCGCCCAGGTATTTTAACAGGTCTGGCCCCGGACCTGTCCCGCAGGGTCAGTAGCCACCGCTGTGCCCGGCCTGGGGAGGCCAGGTCCGGCCCGGCCGGCTAAGGCCGGGCCAGCGATGTGTCCCCTCCTCAGTCGCCCGCCTGCACCATCTCGCCGTTCGGGTCGGTCACCCGCACCACGGTGATGGCCGGCGCATCCTCGGCGTCTCCCACAATGCCGGTGCTGGCGCCATAGAAGCCGGCCACAAAGCGGAAGGCTGGGGAGCCTGATGGGCCGGTGCAGCGGAAGTTGAACTGGCGCAGCACTTCGGCGACACAGACATAGCCCGAGGCCGCATCGATCACCGAGTTGGCATCGCGTGTCTGGAAGCGGAAGCTGCGGCTGGCTATCGCATCCGTTTGCGACAGCAGCACCCAGGATCCGCGCAGCGACTGGGCCGAGGCCTTGTTCACACCGTAGTAGAAGCGCTCGATCTGTACCGCTTGCTCACCGGGGAAGACCAGCGTTCCCACCGATGGCGCGCTGAAGTGGATCGACTTGGTCAGTCCCGCATCCGCCTTGAAGCGCGCCACCGCTGCCGGGCCACCAAAGTAGCGCCCACCCTGGTACTGCACCGTGGGCAGATCGGGGGTGTTGGGCTCTGGCGTGGTGGAGGCATCGTGCGCGCCCAGCAGGCTGTGGAAGGTCGCCAGGCCATTGCTTTCGTAGTTGTATACCGACATGAACAGCATATGGTCCTCAGCGTTCATGGGCTTTTGCAGCTCAATCGAAATACCCCGTCCGGGCAGGCCGCGCAATTCGCTGCTGACGATCCAGGTGCCCGATTCCGGCGCATAGCCTGGCGCGTAGTAGCTGGTGCGCACATTCTGGTTGTTCTGCCGGGTGTAGGCGGCGCGCGCCACGCGGAAGCCTACCAGGCGCCGTGCCTCGTCGCCGCCTTCGCGCACGGTTCCGCTCAGTTGGTCGACACCACGCTGCAAGGTCAGCGCCACTGGGCCACCGCTACCCGCACCCCCTGCTCGGTTGCCAGAGCAGTTGAAGACCACCCCCGAGCCACCATAGCTGCACTGCGCCAGCACATGGCCGCTCAAGGTACCGCCAAAGCCGTGCACAGTGGTCGCGGCGGTTGGAGGATAGGGCCAGGTGACCGCGGCGGTGGTCAGCGCTTCGCTCATCGCGACCTGTTCGCTGCTGCCAATGTCAGCCCACCAGCTGCGCACCGGCTGGTTGTTGCTGTTGAACTCGACCATGGCCCAGCGATCCACAAAGGCCGGGTCGGAGAAGACCCCGGCTGGCGTGCCCTCATAGTCGTAGCGCTGCATGGCCTTGACAGGTTCGCCGGGGAACTGGATCGTGCCCCTGCTGCGGCTGGTGAACGTGATCACGACATTACCAGGGCTGCCCGCTTCATGGCCATCGCGTTGCTCGCTGCCAAAGAAGCGCCCGCCTTCATAGAAGTACAGCGGAGCGGTCACCGTATTGTCGTGCAAGATACCGAGTGCGGTATGGAAGGTCGGCGCACCTGATTGGCGGTAGTTGTAGACCTGCATGAACAGCACGCCATCCTGGATGTCGATGCCCATGCCACGCCCTGGCTCGCCATTGAGTTCATCGCTGATGATCCAGGTGCCACTCTGGGCTGCAATCAGGGTGGTGGGCAACTCGCCGGTGGCGTCGGAGGTTTTCGAGACCTGTCGCGTGCTGCTGCCGGTATTGCCCGCGTCATCGGTCTGCGATGCCGTCACCGTGACCGAGCCCTTGGGCAAGGCCCCTACCTGCATACCGGGTGCAGTCCAGTTACCGTTGACGCAAGCCACCGTCACCTTGATCGCACCGACGCTCACTGTTACCGCACCATCGCCGCTGGTGCAAGTTCCCGCTGGGCTGTACGAATTCTGGTTGGAGGTGTCGATGGTCGGCGCGGTGCTGATCGAGACCGCCGGCGCCGTCGTGTCCTTCACCGTGTTGAGCGAGCCGGAGATGACAGTGCCTGCCACCGTCTGCGAGGCTTTCACCACCACCGTGCCCTCTGGCAGGCTGCGCACGTCGACACCGCTCACCACCCAGTTGCCGGCATTGCAGGCCGCCGAGCTGCTGACACTACCGATCGCCACCGTCACCCCACCGCCAGAGGCGCTGCAGGCACCGGAGACGCCGCCATAACTGGCCTGATTGCCACTGTTGATGCGAGGCGCGACAACCACGGTCACAGCAGCGGCCGTGCTCTCCTTGCTGGTTGCGCGGCTGGCACTGCCGGTATTGCCTGCGGCATCGGTTTGCATGGCAGTCACCGTGACAGAGCCCGCAGGCAAGCCACTGACATCCATGCCCGAGGCAGACCAGATACCGCTGTTGCACACAGGCTGCGGCACAGTAGCCACGGTCCCCACGCGCACCGTGACCGCCGCCCCGTTTTCAGAGCAGCTGCCCGCCACGCCATACGACGACTGGTTGGCCGCATTGATCACCGGTGCCGAGGTAATCGCCACCGCGGGGGCGGTCGCGTCCTTGCCGGTCACCAGGCTACCCGAGCCGGTCTGACCGCCCACCGTCTGCGAGGCCGTCACCGTGACCGATCCATCAGGCAAACCGCTCACATTGATGCCCGAGGCCGACCAGACACCGCCGCCGCACAGCGCCGATGCCGGGACCGATCCAACCATGACGGCCACCGCCTCACCATTGGCCGAACAGGTGCCCGACACCGTGTACGAGGCCTGGTTCGCTGCCGTGATCTGGGGCGCCGCAACGACGGCCACCACCGGCAACTGGGGTACCGCGCCCGTGCTCTTGGTGGTCGACTGGCTCGCCGAGCCAGGGGGCTGTCCGGACACCGTCTGTGTCGCGGTGATCGTCACCGTGCCATCGGGCAGGCCTTGTGCATTGACCGAGCCCGAATAGGTGCCGTCTGCTGCACAGGGCAGCGACTGGCTCACGCCTGCTGGGTTGGAGCTGATGGCCACATTGCCGCTGCCGGCACTGCAACTGCCGCTGATGGGCACCGACGCCTGGTTGCCCGCGTTGATCGGCGGCAGAGGATTCAGGGTCACCGTGGGCTTGCAATCGGGCATGGATGCGGTGGAGTTGCCCACGATCACCGAGGCGTTGAGCAAAGGCAGGGTCAAGGCCTTGGCCACCAACTCAATGCGCAGCGCGGTCACGCTCATGGAGGTGCCGCTTTGGCTTTGCTCATTGGTGTAGAGCTTGACACCCACCTCCGTGCCAATGGTTGGCACCCCGATCGTCAGGTTTACAAGACCATTGAGGCTTGCGCTGACTCCGCTGAGCGCGCCGGTTCCGCCGAGTATCTGGGCATCGCCCGAGCCTTGCGGCACGCCGTTGACGCAGGCCATACGGGCTTGAGAGCTGATGGTATTGGCACCCAGAGACAACCCCGCCAGCGTCAGGTTCAAACCGTCCACGGAGCTGTTGGATACCACGTTGTTCTGCGCCAGATTGCTTTGGGTGGAGGAGTTGATGACACCCGTGCCCACGCTCAGCAGATTGGCTCCGGCGGTCACGCCCACACTCGCTACAGAAACAGGCGTGTTGAAATCCGGTGGTGCACTTTTTTGGCCGGTATCCGCAAACGGGACTCCCAGCCCTGCCCCGAGCACATCGGCAGTGACCTGCAGGCCATAGGCCCGCCCGGATCCTGAGGATGCCGCCAGGGCGGAAGTGCTGCAGACGAAGGCCAGCCCTGCAAGCCCCCCGTACAGCAGACGGCGGATAGTTCTCTGTGCACCAATCGGGTTCATAGCGTCTCCTTCTGCACCGCCATAACGCCCGTTGGGGGTGATCCACTCAGACCCCACCAACCGGCCGAGGACAGGTGCTGCTGATTGCTCATACAAACACAACTACTCACAAGCGCAAAGGTACTGCGAATCTTTGGTAAACGGTAAATTATTTTATTGAGCACACTTATAAGCACAACCATCTCCCCCCAATTGCTGGTTACAACAGCCCCGGCTCTTACGGGCCGCACAGCACAGGGGGAGCAGACCTGTCCAATCCGCCCATGTCGGACCCACCCTTGCTACTGCACTGCGGATTTACAGAGGAGAAATCGCGCATAAATGCATTTTTTTGCAAAGGTCGCTCGCAGCCCTCGCAGTCACCAAAGAGCCCCCCAATCACGGTGGGCCAGGTGCGGTGGAGAGGTACATAGCCCCCGGGAGCCGTCTCAACTCTGCTCCGTCTGACATATCTGACAGCGCCTTCTACCGTCAAATCAAGGCCTCGGCTTACAGCGGCGGTTACATCCTGGCATAGATTCGATGCCGATTTGGCAACAGCGCCATAGCCTTCACACCGCAAGTAGATGCTTTATCTGGACCGCAACCCGGCTCAGTTGCCACCGCTGCGCCTTGGCCGGCCCGCGGTGGCTCCTTGGCCTCAGTCGCCTGCCTGCACCATCTCGCCGTTCGGATCCGTCACCCGCATCACGGTGATGGCTGGGGCATCTTCGGCGTCTCCCACAATGCCGGAGCTGGCGCCATAGAAGCCTGCGACAAAACGGAAGGCCGGTGTGCCCGCAGGGCCAGTGCAGCGGAAGTTGTACTGGCGCAGCACTTCGGCGACACAGACATAGCCCGAATCGGTATCGATGACCGAGTTCTCGTCGCGCTTTTGGAAGCGGAAGATCCGGCTTGGCATCGCATCCGTGGCAGACAGCACCGACCAGGATCCGCGCAGCGACTGGGCCGAGCCCTTGTTGACGCCATAGTAGAAACGCTCTATCTGCAACGGCTGCTCGCCGGGGAAGGCCAGCGTTCCCACCGATGGCGCACTGAAGTGGATCGACTGGGTCGGTCCCGCTTCCGCCTTGAAGCGAGCACTCGCAGCCGGGCCACCAAAGTAACGCCCGCCCTGGTACTGCACTGTGGGCAGATCGGGGGTGTTGGGCTCTGGTGTGGTCGATGCGTCATGCGCGCCAAGCACACTGTGGAACGTCGCCTTGCCGTCGCTCTGGTAGTCGTACACCGACATGAACAACAGATGCTCCTCCTGGTTCAGCGGCTTTTGCAGCTCGATGGAAATACCGCGACCTGGCAGGCCCCGCAACTCGCTACTGACGACCCAGGTACCCGACTCAGGCAGGTAGCCTGGCGCGTAGTAGCTGGTGCGCACGCTCTGGTTGTCCTGCCAGGAGTAGGCAGCACGGGCCACGCGGAAGCCCACCAGGCGCCGGGTGTCTCCACCGCCCTCCTTCACCGTGCCGCTGAGCTGGTCAACACCACGCTGCATCGTCATCGCGATCACCGGCGCACCGTTAGCCCCCGCACGGTTGCCCGAGCAGTTGAACACCAGACCCCGGCCGCCGTAGCTGCATTGCGCCACCACATGGCCCGACAAGGTGCCGCCAAAGCCATGGACCGCCGTTGCCACGGTAGGTGGGTATGGCCAGCCCATCGCTGCTGCCGCCCAATCCTCGCTCATCGAGACCTGCTCGCTCGTGCCGATATCGGCCCACCAGCTGCGCACCGGTTGGTTGCTGCTGTTGAGCTCGACCATGGCCCAGCGGTCGACAAAGGCCGGATCGGAGAAGACACCAGCGGGCGTGCCCTCATAGTCAAAGCGGTGCATGGCCTTTACCGGCTCGCCCGGGAACTGGATCGTACCGGTGCTGCGGCTGGTGAAGGTGATGACCACATTGCCAGGGCTGCCGGCCGCATGGCCATCGCGTTGCTCGCTGCCAAAGTAGCGCCCGCCTTCGTAGAAGTACAGCGGAGCGGTCACTTTGTTGTCGCGCAAGGTGCCCAGTGCCGTGTGAAAGGTCGCCTCCCCCGACTGGCGGTAGTTGTAGACCTGCATGAACAGCACGCCGTCCTGGATGTCGATACCCATGCCGCGGCCTGGCTCGCCATTGAGCTCATCGCTGATGATCCAGGTACCGTTCTGGGGCGCAATCCGGGCAACGGGAGGCTCGGGCGGCTCGCCGCCAGAGCCCGTCGACTTCGAGACTTCGCGGGTGATGCTGCCCGTGTTGCCGGCTTGGTCCGTCTGCGATGCCGTCACGGCAACTGCTCCATCGGGCAGACCACGGACATCCATGCCAGGCGCCGTCCAGCTGCCGTTGATGCAGGCTGCCGCAGCCTGGACAGTACCCACCTTCACCGTCATGGTGCCGTCACCCGAGGTGCAGCTGCCCGCAGGGCTGTATGCGCCCTGGTTGGACGTATCGATGCTCGGCGCCATGCCGATCGAGACGACAGGTGCCACGGTGTCCTTGACCGCATTCTGGGAACTGGAGACCACTGCACCATCCACCGTCTGCGAAGCCGTCACCATGACCGCACCATCAGGCAAGCCACGGACATCCAGCCCTGCCGTGGACCAGGTTCCGCCATTGCAAGGCACCGAGGCAGACAGGGAGCCGACCACGACGGTCACATTGCTGCCGCTGGCCGCGCAAGTGCCCGAGACGGTGTAGGACGCCTGGTTGGACAAGGAGATGGCTGGCGCCGAAGTGATGGCAAACACTGGCGTGCCGCCACCCGCACTCTTGCTGGTCACAAAACCACCGGTTCCCGTCTGGCCACCCGCTGTCTGTGCGACAGTCACCGTGACCGCGCCATCTGGCAAGCCGCTGACATCCAGTCCAGGTGTCGACCAAGTTCCACCACTGCACAGTGCTGTGGCAGAGATGGAACCGACCAGCACAATGACGTTGGTGCCATCGACCGAGCAGGTGCCCGATACGGTATAGGCAGTCTGGTTGGCCGCCGTGATCGCCGGCGCCGAGGTCACGGCCACGGCAGGCACTACTCCAGCCGCGTCCTTGCTGGTCACAAAACCGCCGGAGCCCGTCTGGCCTCCCGCCGTCTGCGCCACCGTCACCGTCACCGGTCCATTGGGCAAGCCGCTGACATCCAGGCCCATAACGGACCAGCTGCCACCGCTGCACACGGCCGTCGCAGAGATGCTGCCAACCAGAACCGTCACATTGGTACCACCGACCGAGCAGGTGCCCGATACGGTATAGGACGACTGGTTGGCCGCCGTGATCGCAGGTGCCGAAGTAATCGCCACAGCAGGAATAGCCCCCGCCGCACCCTTGCTGGTCACAAAGCCGCCGGTGCCCGTCTGGCCACCCGCCGTCAGCGACACCGACACGGAGACCGGTCCATCAGCCAAGCCACTGACATCCATGGCCGGACTGGCCCAGATGCCGCCGGTGCAGACAGCGGACGCCGAGACGGAGCCCACCAGCACAGCCACATTGCCACCATCGGCCGAGCAGGTGCCCGAGACGGTATAGGCCGACTGGTTGGCCGCCGTGATGGCTGGCGCCGAGGTAATGGCCACCGCAGGTGAAGCGCCCGCCGAGTCCTTGGTGGTCACCAGGCTACCCGATCCCGTTTGGGCACCAGCGGTTTGCGAGGCCATGATGGTGACCGCGCCATCGGGCAGGCCGCTGACATCCACACCCGAGCTGGCCCAGATGCCCGCGTTGCACTGTGCCGATGCCGGGATCGATCCAATCAGCACCGTGACAGCAGCGCCATCTGCCGAGCAGGTGCCCGATACGCTATAGGCCGACTGGTTCGCCGCCGTGATCGCAGGTGCCGAGGTAATGGCCACCGCAGGTACCAGGCCAGCCGCATCCTTGCTGGTCGTCCAACCGCTGGAGCCGATCTGGCCACCCACCGTCTGAGACGCCGACACGGAGACCGGTCCACCGGCCAAGCCGCTGACATCGATGGCCGCAGTCGCCCAGATGCCGTTGTTGCAAGCCCCCGATGCGGTGAGGCCGCCTATCAGCACATCCACATCGGCGCCCTCCGCCGAGCAGGTACCCGAGACGGTATAGGCCGACTGGTTGGCTGCCGTGATCACAGGCGCCGAGGTGATTGCCACCACCGGTGCCACGCCTGCGGTGTCCTTGCTGGTGGCAAAGCTGCCCGTGCCCGTCTGGCCACCTGCCACTTGGGTCGCCGTCACCGCAACCGGCCCATCCGCCAGCCCACTGACGTCCATGCCCTCGGTCGCCCAGAGGCCACCCATGCACGGCGCCGTTGCAGACACCGAGCCGACCTGCACATCCACATTGCTGCCGCCCACCGAGCAAGTGCCCGAGACGGAGTACGCCGATGCATTGGCTGCCGTGATGGCAGGTGCCGACGTAATGGTCACCACGGGTGTAGCTACGCCAGTGCCCTTGTTGACCTGCACATTGGCCGACCCCACCAGGGTCCCCACCGTTTGCTGAGCCGTCACAGTGACCGTGCCGTCCTGCAAGCCACTGACATTCAACGCTGCGGTCATCCAACTGCCGCTGGTGCAGGGCACCGATGCGGACACCGAGCCGACCAGCACATCCACATTGGTACCGTTGACCGAGCAGGTTCCCGAGACGCTATAGGCCGACTGGTTGGCTGCCGTGATATCCGCAGCCGAGGTAATCATCACCACGGGTTGGACACTACCTGTGCTCTTGTTGGTCACCAGGCTACCCGAGCCCAGCACACTGCCGACGGTCTGCGCCGCAGTTACGGTGACCGGTCCATCGGCCAGGCCAGTGACATCCAGACCAGCGGCGGACCAGTTGCCAGCCGCGCATGGCGCGCTTGCAGCCACCGAACCGACCTGAACCGCGACAGGGATGCCGTCGGCCGAGCAGCTGCCCGAGACGGTATACGAAGCCTGGTTGGCTGCGGTAATGGCGGGTGCCGAGCTGACGGTCACCACTGGGGCGGCGCCTGCCGTCTCCTTGCTGGTCACCAAGCTGCCCGATCCCGTTTGACCACTGGCAGTTTGCGAGGCCATGACGGTGACTGCTCCATCAGGCAAGGCAGTGACATCAACAGCTGCTGTGGACCAGATGCCCGCATTGCACACTGCCGACGCCGATACCGAGCCGACCAGGACCGCCACGTTGCTGCCGCCCACCGAGCAAGAGCCCGAGACGGTATAGGCTGCCTGGTTGGCCAACGTGATCGCAGGTGCCGACGTCACGCTCACCACGGGTACGATTCCGGCCGCATCCTTGGTGGTCACCAGGCTGCCCGTGCCGGTTTGTGTGCCCAGCGTTTGCGAAACTGTCACGGTGACCGGGCCATCGGGCAAGGCACTGACGTCCACGGCCGTGCTCGACCAGATACCGGCATTGCACTGCGCCGATGCAGGAACCGAGCCGATTTGAACAGCCACCGCTGCGCCATTGACTGAGCAGGTACCCGAGACGGTGTAAGCCGATTGGTTCGCTGCCGTGATCGGCGGTGCCGAGATCACACCCACGGCGGGCGCAGCTCCGGCAGAGTCCTTGCTGATCACCAGGCTGACTGTTCCCGTCTGGCCACCGGCGTCTTGCGAGGCCTGCACCGTAATCTGTCCATCAGCCAGCCCACTGACATTGATGGGCTCGGTGGCCCAGATGCCATCGCTGCAGGTTGCCGATGCGGGTATCGAGCCGACGAGTACCGTCACCACTTCACCGTTGACCGAGCAGGTGCCCGAGACGGTATAGGCGGCCTCATTCAAGGCGGTGATTGCAGGTGCGGAGGTGATGACCACCACAGGAACAATCGCTGCAGTGGCCTTGGTGGTCTCCACGCTGTCCGACCCGGACAAGCCGCCAACGATTTGCTCCGCGGTCACGACGACCACCCCGTCAGGCAAGGCACTGACATTCAGACCCGACGCAGTCCAGGCTCCCGCGTCACAGGTCGCAGACGCTGGGACACTGCCGACCTGGACGGCGACACTGATGCCGCTCGCCGAGCAAGTGCCCGAGACCGTGTAGGACGCCTGGTTGGCCAGCGTAATGGCGGGAGCAGAGCCAATGGTCACCACAGGCGCAGTAGCGGCCGCAGTCTTGTTGACCACCACACTGGCCGATCCCGAGCCGCCACTCACGGTCTGCGAGGCGGTCACCGTCACCAATCCATCCGGCAAGCCACTGACATCCAGCGGAGCCGTGGTCCAACTGCTGCCGTCGCATGCCACCGATGCGGCGATGGATCCAACCTGAACCGCCACGTTGGTACCGGCCACCGAGCAGGTGCCCGAGACGGTGTAGGCCGCCTGGTTAGATACGGTAATGTCAGGTGGCAGGGTGATGGCCACCACGGGCACGATCCCCACCGGCTCCTTGTTGATCACCAGGCTCACCGATCCCGTTTGGCTACCCGCCGTTTGCGATGCCATGACCGTGACCGCGCCAGCGGGCAAGCCGCTCACGTCCATGCCAGCGGTAACCCAGGTACCGCTGCTGCAAGGCGCCGCTGCAGCGACCTGGCCCACCAGAACGGAGACATCCGTGCCGTTGACCGAGCAAGTGCCCGATACGACATAGGCCGACTGGTTGGCCGCCGTGATCGCCGCTGCCGAAGTGATGGACACCGACGGGGCAACGCCTGCCGTGTCCTTAGCGGTCACCAAACTGCCCGATCCCGTCAGACCACCGGCCGTTTGCGAGGCCGTCACCGTGACTGATCCATCGGGCAAACCACTGACATCCAGCCCTGCGCTGGTCCAGCTGCCGCCGCTGCATGGGGCCGAAGCCGCAACCGAGCCGACCAGTACCGCCACGTTGCTGCCATCCACCGTGCAGGTACCCGAGACGGTATAGGCAGACTGGTTGGCAGCCGTGATGGCCGGTGCCGAGCTGATGGCCACCACCGGCGCGATGCCGGCCGTGTCCTTGGCGGTCACCAGGCTGCCCGATCCGGTTTGGCCGTTCAGCGTCTGCGAAGCCGTCACCAGCACCATCTCATCGGGCAAGGCGCTGACATCCATCGCTGCGGTCGACCAGATGCCGCCGTTGCACACAGGCTGCGGCACCGCTGCAACGTCACCGACATGCACCGTTACCACCACGCCGTTTTCCGAGCAGGTGCCCGATACGGTATAGGCCGACTGGTTGGCCGCGGTGATCGCGGGCGCCGAGGTAATGGTGACCACCGGGGCGATTCCCTCGGAGTCCTTTCCAATCACCAAACTCCCCGAGCCCGTCAGGCCGCCCACCGTCTGCGAGGCAACGACCGAGACGGGTCCATTGGGCAAGCCACTGACATTGAGGCCTGCGGTGGACCAGATGCCGCCACTGCAGGGCGCCGAGCCAGCGACGGTGCCGACCAGCACATCAACACCCGTGCCGTTGACCGAGCAGGTGCCCGAGACGGTATAGGACAACTCGTTCGCTGCCGTGATCGCAGGCGCCGAGGTGATGCTCACCACAGGAGCGATGCTGGCCGAACTCTTGCTCGTCACCAGGCTGCCCGATCCCGTTTGGCCACCGACGGTTTGCGTGGCCGTGACCGTGACCGCGCCATCGGGCAAGCCACTGACATCCAGGCCTGCCGTGGCCCAGACACCGCCGTCGCACAGTGCCGTGGCAGCGATGGAGCCGACCAGAACGGCCACGTTGCTGCCGTTGGCCGAGCAGGTGCCCGAAACGACATAGGACGCCTGGTTGGAACCCGTGATGGCGGGAGCCGAGGTGACGGCCACGGAAGGAGCGACTCCCGCCGTGTCCTTGGCGATCACCAGCGTGCCCGATCCGGTTTGGCCATTGGCGGTTTGCGAAGCGGTCACGGTGACCGCGCCATCCGGCAAAGCAGCGACATTCAGCGCCGGGGTGGTCCAGAGGCCGGCATCGCAGGTCGCCGATGCAGAGATGGAGCCGATCAGGACGTTGACGTTGGACCCGTTGACCGAGCAAGTGCCCGAGACGGTATAGGCTGCCTCGTTCAGCGCCGTGATGGCGGGTGCAGCGCTGATGGTCACCACCGGTGCGACACCCGCCGTGTCTTTGGCTGTCACCAGCGTGCCCGACCCCGTTTGCGCGCCTACCGTTTGCGAGGCGGAGACCAGCACCGGCCCATCCGCCAAGCCGCTGACATCGAGACCTGAGCTGGACCAGATGTTGCCCGTACAGGGCGCCGCAGCCGCCACGGAGCCGACCAGCACAGCGACATTCGTGCCATTGGCCGAGCAGGTGCCCGAGACGGTATAGGCGCCCTCATTGAGCGCCGTGATGGCGGGTGCCGAGCTAATGGTCACCACGGGGGCGTCCACCACCGTGTTCTTGCTGGTCTGCAGGCTGCCCGATCCCGTCTGGCCGCCCACCGTCTGCGACGCCGTCACCGTGACCGCGCCATCGAGCAGGCTACCGACATCCACCGCTGCGGTGGACCAGATGCCGCCGTTACAAGGCGCCGCAGCCGAGATGGAGCCGATCAGCACGGCCACGTTGGTGCCGCTGGCCGAACAGGTACCAGAGACCGTGTAAGAGCTCTGGTTCACTGCCGTGATCGCGGGGGCCGAGGTCACCGCTACCACGGGCACGGCGCCCGTCACGTCCTTGCTGGTCACCAGGCTGGCCGATCCGGTTTGGCCGCCCAACGTTTGCGACGCCATGACCGTGACGGCCCCATTGGGCAAGCCACTGACATCCAGGCCGGCCGTGGACCAGCTGCCATTCGCACACAGCGCAGAGGCAGCGACCGAGCCCACCAGCACGGCCACGTTGCTGCCGTTGACCGAGCAGCTGCCCGAAACCGTATAGGCCGCCTGGTTGGCCAGCGTGATGGCGGGACCCAGGCTGATGGTCACAACGGGGATAGCACCGGCCGAGTCCTTCGTGGTCCCCAGATTGCCCGATCCCGTTTGGTTACCAACGGTTTGCGACGCAGTGACCGTGACAGCCCCATTGGGCAAGGCCGTGACATCCAGGCCTGCGGCGGCCCAGATATTGCCAGTACAGGGCACCGTGGCATTGACAGTGTCGATGACGACGGAAACGTTGGTGCCGTTCACCGAACATGTGCCCGAGACGGTATAGGAGGCCTGGTTCGCTGCGGTGATCGCCGGTGCCGACGTAACGACCACCACGGGCAGAACCCCTGCGGCGTCCTTGCTGGTCGTCAAGCTGCCCGAGCCGAGCAGACCACTGACAGTTTGCGAGGCCATGACCGTGACCGCCCCATTGGGCACGGCTGTGACATTCAGGCCGGAGGCGGACCAGAGGCCGCCGCTGCACTGTGCCGATGCGGGCACTACCCCGACCAGGATGGAGACCGATGCACCATTGGCCGAGCAGGTGCCCGAGACGCTGTAGGACGCCTGGTTCGCTGCGGTGATAGGCGGCGCAGAGACGACCGTCACGACTGGCGGTTGCAAGACCGGGGCCGTGTTCTTGGTGGTGGACTGGCTCGACGAGCTGGTCGGCCCTGCGGGGCTCTGTGATGCCGTGAGCGTCACGGGACCATCGGCCAGCGCTGTGGTGTCCACCGAACCGGAATAGCTGCCAGTGGCAGAGCAAGGCAGCGACTGGCTCACGCCGGTGGGCGTAGAGCTGATGGCCACATTGCCACTGCCGGCGCTGCAGGTTCCGCTAACGGATATAGCCGCCTGGTTGCTGGTGGTAATCAACGGCAAGGGCGCCAGCGTGACCGTGGGCGCGCAATCGGACAGGGTTGCAGAGGAGTTGCCTACCACGACGGATGCACCGAGCAACCGCGCGCCCAGCGCAGAGGCGACCAGCTCCACACGCAGCGCATTGACGCTCAGTGTCTTGCCCTGGTTGCTCAGTATTTGCTCATTGGTGTGGAGGACGACCCCCACCATGGTTCCGAGCGTGGGCACGCCAATCGTCAGATTGGTTTGGGTATTTGCCGCCACACTCACCCCCACGAGCGATCCCGTCGCCCCGAGGATTTGTGCGCTGCCCTCTGGTTTGGGCACCCCGTTGTCGCACGACATCTTGGCTTGCGAACTGATGGTGTCTGCCCCCAGCGCCAGCCCCGCGAGCTTGAGGGCCAAGCCGTTGACGGAGGACGAAGACACCACACTGTTTTGCGCCAGCTTGCTTTGCGTGGCGGCGTTGAGCACGCCCGTACGCACGGTCAGCAAATTGCCTACGCCTGCAGCGACAGACGCACTGACGACCGAGGTGGGGGTATTGAAATCCGGTGGTGCCGTTTTCTGGCCGGTATCGGCAATCGGGACACCGAGTCCCACACCCACCACATCGGCGGTGACCTGCAGGCCATAGGCCCGGCCGGATCCGGCCGAGGCCGCCTGGGCGGCGGAACTGCAGATGAGGGCTAGGCTCGCGAGCCCCCCGTAGAGCAGATGGCGGAGGGTCCTCTGCGCACCAATCGGGTTCATAGCGTCTCCTTGGGCACCAAGCCAGGACGCCAGGATAGGTGGGATCAATCCAGGCCATACCCCCCGGCGGTCGAGGACAGGTGCCGCTGATTACTCATGCAAACACAACGATTCACAAGGGCAACCGTACTGCGAACCTTTGGTAAATCTAAAATTAATTTATTGAAAGAATTTATAAGCGCAGCTAGTTCTGGTCTATAACCAAAGCGGGCTGCGCCAGCGGGTCAAACCGCCTGTGCGGGTTACCGCCCTCGCCCTCTTGAGCGACAGAATATGCCGTGCACTTCGGGTCTTTCTCCGCCAGAACTCAGAGGAGAAATATAGGATAAGTGCTCGTTTTTGTATGATTTTTTGTCGCGCAGACGTCAGACAAAAAAGCCCGCCAAAATGGCGGGCTGGGCAGAACCCCATCGCAAAATCACCAAGCGACTATTCATGCATTTTGACAACCTTGCCGGTGTCGTCCTGCATTTATTCAAGCATTTGACCTACAGCGATAGTTACATTTAGAAATATCGCTACTGACCGCCACGCACCATCGACAGGATCTTGGCGGTGTTCAGGCCGCTCGCGGTCTCCTGCATCTGCGCCTGGTAGCGCGACTGCAGCTGGCGGCCATCCTGCATCACATGCTGGTAGGCGTTCTTCAGCATGTCAGTCGACAGCTGGCGCCCGCCGGCGTAGTACTGGTTGGCGACATGGCCCAGCGCATAGGTGGAGGCAAAGCTCATGCCGCTGCTGACGGCCTGCCGGCCCAGGCCGCCGAGCAAGCCCTTGCCGGCCTTGCCCAGCAGCCCACCCAGCAGCTTGCGCCCCGCCTGTTCCAGGTACTGCGAGGTCAAGCCGACACCCAGCGCGCCCAGCAGGTCCTTGATGTGGCCCTTGTCCAGCTCGTAGCCATAGTTCTGCCCGATCTGGTAGACCAGGCGCATCTGCAGCGGAATGATCGCCAGCGTCGAGAGGTTCTCGGGCAGCAGCTCGATCGCACCGTTGAGAATCGAGGCCTTGAGGATCTTCTGGTCCATGGCCTCCACCGACAAGCTCGAGGGCCGGCGCTCGGCCTGCGCCGGCACCAGCGGGTCGGCCGCTGCCGGATGGGGCGCGGGCTCCGTCAGCGCCAGCGGGGTGTCGGGCAAGGCGGCGTTCAATGGCGCATCGACCAGGTTGCCGGCCAGCGCCTGCGCGGGCGGCGTGGCCAACGCTGCCGCTGCAGCCATCCCCGTCGCGGCAGCCACTGCAGGCGCTGCGGTAGGACCGGGCGCGGTGGGCGCCTGCCCTGCCGTACCAAAAGCCTCGCGCAGTTGCGCCAAAAAGGCCGCTTCCTTGGGGCTGGTGCTGCCATCGGCTTCGCAGACGCACAGCGCCATCTCATAGGCGAGCTGGCGCGCCTCGGTGGTCTGCAGTTGGGCCAGCACATCGCCCAATTGCACACGGCGCAGCAGCACATCCTGGTAGAGGTGGGGCAGGTTGATCTGCTGGTCGGCCGCCAGGCCCTCGGCCACCTGGCGGATCTGCTCGCGCTCGCGCTCGTGCTTCTCGCCATCGGCGAACGAGGCGAGCAGGCACAGGGTCAAAGTGGCACGAATTTCTTCAGTCGTCATGTATCAGGGCTCCGCGTTAAAAGTGCACAAAAGAACGCACTTGGAGCCCAGGGCGCGGCCCAGGTTCCGCTCCCTGGCTTGCCAGCGGCCACTCTGCGCTACCGTCCTACGCGATCGCCGCCGCCCACCTGCGCAATACCCGCCTGGGCCAACTCCTCTCGCAGCACCTGCAGCGCCTGCGCCTGGTGCAGCGCATCCATCTGCGCGTCGTGGTTGGCCACGCTGATGGCGGCCATGTGCGCGCTATGGGCGGTCTGGAACTCGATCGCCAGCCCCACGCCGGTGGCGCCCGAGGTGAGCAGGTTGACGCTGAGCGCATGGCCGCGTTTGCGCGTCTGGCGCACCATGTCCATCAGCCGCTCCTGGCTGATGCCGGCGGCCTCGTAGTCCAGCCGGCGGCGCTGGTAGATCTGCTCCAGCTCGGCATCGCGCAGGCTGGCGGCCAGCGCCAGGCTGGCCGTGCCCTGGCCCAGCAGGCGGATCTGCCCGGTCATCAGGCTGTGGGCATGCAGCACCGTGCTGCCCGGCTGCACATGCAGGCAGTGGGCAAAGTCGCCCACGCGGATGATCAGAAACACCGTGTCGCCGCTGCGCCGGGCCACGCTGACCATCACCGGGTGACAGACCTCGAAGATGGGCGGCTTGGCCATCGCCGCCAGCCCCGTCAGCATGGCTTCGACCCCCAAGCGGTAGCGGCCTGTGACCGCATCCTTGGCCGCATAGCCAGACTGGGCCAGCACCATCAGCAAGCGCCGTGCGGTCGAGCGGTCCAGCCCCGACTGAGCGGTCAATTCCGCAATCGACAGGCCTTGCACATGGTGGCGCGTGAGCAGCCGCAGCACCTTGACCAAGCGCGCAGGGCTTTGCGCCCCGGGAAAACCTGAGTTCATATCGTGAACATCCGTGCTGCCAGCTTTTGCCATCCCGGCACATCCCGTCTCATAGTTGCTCGGTACCTCTTGAGGTGCGCACAAGCTACGGCAGATCGCCGCTGCGCGCTGTCTCCCCCGTTATCTGGAAAACCCTATGAACGCCTACCGCCCTGTACATGCCCCGCACCTTGCCCCTGTTGTCGGCAGCGCCGGCTCGCCGCGCTGGACCCAGCGCCCCGCGCAATCGAACTGGGGCGACTTTGGCCCCGATGACCAGCTCGGCCGCCTGAACTACCTGACGGCGGACAAGGTCAAGGAAGCGGCGCAGGAGATACAGACCGGCGAGCGCTTTTGCCTGAGCCTGCCGCTGGACAAGCCCGGCGGCAATGCGCTCAACCCGCGCCGCCACCCGCCGATCATCAAGCCCTCGCGCCGCCCGCTGGGCCCAGGCCTGAACTTTGCGCTCTCGCGTGAGAACCCGAACTACACCGATGTGGTCAGCGACGACTATGCCGAGATTTACCTGCAGTACTCGACGCAGTGGGATGCGCTCTCCCACGTGGGCAGCCATTTCGACATCAACGGCGATGGCGTCGACGAGCTGGTCTACTACAACGGCTTCCAGGCCGGTATCGACATTCTGGCGCCCGATGACCTGCCGGACATGGGTGGCCAGTCCCGCGCCAAGGCGCTGGGGGTGGAGCGCCTGGCCGAGCAGGCCATCCAGGGCCGGGGCGTGCTGGTCAACCTGCGCCGCCACTTTGGCGACGGCCACACCCTCGTCTCGGGCAAGATGCTCAAGGAGGTGCTCAAGGCCGATGGCATCGAGGTGACCCGTGGCGACATCGTCGCGCTCTACACCGGCTTTAGCGAGTTGCTGCTCGCCTGCGATGGCCCGCCGAAGTCCGATATGCCCGAGACCGTCGGCGCGGTGCTCGACGGGCGTGATCCCGAGCTGCAGCAGTGGATCATCGACAGCCACATCACCACCTTGGTGGCCGACAACTACGGCATCGAATCGGTGCCCGGCCGGCCCGTCGATGGCAGCTGCGCCTTTTTGCCACTGCATGAGCTGTGCCTGTTCAAGCTCGGCATGCCCTTTGGCGAGCTGTGGTACCTGCACCCGCTGGCGCAGTGGCTGCAGGCCCATGGCCGCTACCGCTTCATGCTCACGGCCCCTGCGCTGCGCCTGCCCGGCGCCGTGGGCTCGCCTGTCACCCCCGTGGCCACCGTCTAAAGGCCGACCTATGACATCCCAAACGATGGCCAGCGCGCCCCCCAGCGCGCGGGCAAACGATGTGCGCAGCCTGCTGGCGCTGGGCGCGGACGATGCGCCCGCGCTGCAGTTTGGCGCCAGCACCCACAGCTATGCCCAGCTGCGCAGCCAGGTGCAGCAATGCGCCCACGGCCTGCGCCAGCAAGGCCTGGTGGCCGGCGATGTGCTGGGCCTGTGGCTGCCCAACACGCCGCACTGGCTGCTGCTGCACCTGGCCTGCGCCCAGCTGGGTATCACCAGCTTGAGCCTCAACCTCAAGCTGGGCGTCAAGGAGATCAGCCGATTTATCGACCGCTCCGCCTGCAAGGCGCTGGCCTTTGACCGCACCACCGCCAATGCGCTGGCCGTGATGAATGGCGCTGCCGCCAGCGCAGCCAGCCTGCTTCCGGGCAACAGCCTCGAGCAGATCCTGGCGCAGCAAGGCGGCAGCCTGCAGTGCCTGATCGATGCCAGCCTGAGCCCGGCCACCGCTGCCCCGGCCCCGCTGCAGGCCAGTGGCGGCGTGCTGCAGATCCAGCCTTGGCAGGCGCTGATGGCCGCAGCCGCAACAACGCCGCACAGCAGCGACTGCCAGGGCGCGCAGACCTGCATCATCCTGTCGTCCTCGGGCACCACCAGCCAGCCCAAACTCATCGTGCACCGCCAGGCCAGCGTGGCCCAGCATGCGCAGGATGTGGCACCCGGCTTTGGCATCGACAGCAGCTGCCGCAGCCTGCTGGCGCTGCCACTGTGCGGGGCCTTTGGCTACACGGCGGCGATGGCCACCTTGGCAGCTGGCGCGTGCCTGGTGCTGCACGAGGTATTCGATACCGCACGTGCAGCGGCCTGCCTGCAGCGCGAGCCCATCACCCATATGTTTGGCACCAACGACATGGTCGACAAGCTCATCGCCGACCTGCCCGCTGGCTGGCAGCCGCAGGCGCTGCGCTTTTTTGGCCATGCCAATTTTGTGCCCGGGCTCGATGCGCTGCCCGCCCGTGCCTTGCAGTACGGCATACCGATGGTCGGCTGCTTTGGCATGAGCGAGACCTTTGCGCTGTTTGCCCACCAGGACCCGGCGGCGCCCCTGCCCCGGCGTGCCCAATCCGGCGGTTTTCCGGTCTGCCCGCAGGCGCGGGTGCGCGTGCGCAATCTGGAGACCGGCGCCATCGCCGAGGCGCAAGAGCCCGGTGAGCTGGAGTTCTACAGCCCCACCTTGATGCAGCAGTACCTGCACGACGCGCAGGCGACGCAGCAGGCCTTTACCGATGACGGCTTCCTGCGCTCGGGCGATCTGGGCTACCTCAATGGCGATGGCGGCTTCACCCATATCTCGCGCCTGGGCGATGTGCTGCGCATCGGCGGCTTTTTGGTCAACCCGGCCGAGATTGAGGAGTCGGTGATGGCGCTTTGCGGGGCGAGCGCCTGCCAGGTGGTCGCGGTCAATGCCTCGGGCAGCTCGCGCCCGGTGGCCTTTGTGCTGGAGCCCCGGGACAACACCGACCAACGCTGGGACGAAGAGGCGATCAAGGCCCAGCTGCAGCAGCAGATTGCGCGCTACAAGGTGCCCATCCGCATCTTCCGGGTCGAGACCTTTCCCTACACCATGGGGCCCAATGGCAAGAAGGTCAAACGCAACGAGCTGCGCGACCTGGCCCACAGCCTGCTCGCCCAGGAGGCCAGCGCATGAAGCACAGCTGGACCCTGGCCGAGACGCCATTTTTTGACGACCGGCATGCCGAGGTCATCGCCCGGCTCAACGACTGGATCAGCCACAACCGTGCGCGCCTGGCCGATGAAACCCCGCAGGACCTGCAGGCCGAATGCGCCCACTGGCTGCACAGCCTCGCCCAGCATGGCCTGCTCGAATATGCGGCGCCGGCAATGGCCGATGGTCTGCCGCCAGCGGTGGACCTGCGCGCCATCTGCCTGGTGCGCGAATGCCTGGGCTACTACGCGCCGCTGGCCGATTTTGTCTTCAGCATGCAGGGCATCGGCAGTGCAGCGCTCTGGCAAAAGGGTGATGCGCAGCTGGTGGCGCCCTATGTGCAGGCCTGCAGCCAGGGCCGCAAGGTGGCAGCCTTTGCGCTGACCGAGCCCGATGGCGGCTCCGACGTGGCCGCCACCAAGACGCGGGCGGTGCTGCAGGGCGACCATTACCTGCTCGATGGCGCCAAATCCTATATCTCCAACGGCGGCATTGCCGACTTCTATGTGGTCATCGCCCGCACCGAAGAGGCCAGGGGTGCAAGCGGCCTGTCTGCCCTGCTGGTCGATGCCGACACCCCGGGCCTCTACATCCACCGCAGCATCGACATCATCGCGCCCCACCCGCTCGCCGAGATCCATTTTGACGCGTGCAAGGTGCCGGCTGACCGCCTGCTGGGCCAGCCGGGCGAAGGCTTCAAGGTGGCGATGGGCGTGCTCGATATCTTCCGCAGCTCGGTGGGGGCCGCCGCGCTGGGCATGGGCCAGCGCGCGCTCGATGAGACCCTGGCGCGGGTCAGCCAGCGCCAGCTCTATGGCCAGGCGATGGCCGAGATGCAGACCGTGCAGCACAAGCTGGCCGACATGGCCACGCAGCTGGAAGCCGCACGCCTGCTGGTGCACAAGGCCGCCTGGCTGCGCGATGTGCGCCAGCGCCGCATCAGCACCGAGGCGGCGATGGCCAAGATGCAGGGCACCGAGGCCGCCTTCCAGGTGGTCGATGCAGCGGTGCAGCTGTGGGGCGGCATGGGCATCACCTGCGGCAGCGTGGTCGAGCGCCTCTACCGCGAAGTGCGCCCTATGCGCATCTACGAAGGCGCGACCGAAGTGCAAAAGACCATCATCGGTCGACAACTATTGAAAGGCCAGGCATGACAGACAGCTCCCGCCAACCCCGCGTATTGGTGACCGGCGCCAGCCGGGGCATTGGCCGCGCCACGATGCGCTACCTCGCCGACAAGGGCTACCAGACGATTGGCCTGGCCCGCAGCATCCCCGCCGACGCGCGGCCCGATGAGCAGTTCATCGCCTGTGACCTGATGGACCTGGAAGGCACGCGGGCGCTGGTCAGCGACCTGGCCGCGCAGGCGCCCTTCTATGGCCTGGTCAACAACGCGGCGCTCGCCCACACCACCGACCTGGCGCACACCAGCGTGGCCGACATGAACGAGGCGATGGCGCTGAACGTCAACGCCTGCCTGGTCTGCATGCAGGCGCTGCTGCCTGGCATGCGCCAGGCGCGCGCGGGCCGGGTCGTCAATATCTCCTCGCGCGCCGCACTGGGCAAGCCCAACCGCACCGCCTACAGCGCCACCAAGGCCGCCGTCATCGGCATGAGCCGCACCTGGGCGCTGGAGCTGGCCCCGGACCAGATAACGGTCAATGTGATTGCCCCCGGGCCCGTCGCCACCGAGCTGTTCAAGACCGCCAGTCCGCCCGGCGCGCCGCAGACCGAGGCGCTGCTCGCCGCCGTACCGCTGCAGCGGGTGTCCGAGCCGGTGGAGATCGCCCATGCCATCGACTTCTTGCTGCACCCGCTGGCCGGCTACATCACCGGCCAGACCTTGCACATCGACGGAGGGCTCACGATCAGCGCAACCCGGCTATAGCTTTCTCAAAAGGGGCCTCTGGGCACGGCAACACCACAAAAAGGACACGGAGACAATGCCATGAACGACCAACTTTCCCCAACCCAAACACCCGCCAACCGGGACCGGCGACGCTGGCTGCTGCGCAATGCAGCCTGGGGCGCAGCCAGCCTGCTGGCCGGCCAGCACGCCTGGGCGCAGAGCCCCTACCCGTCGCGCCCGGTGCGGTTGGTCGTGCCCTTTGCCGCCGGCGGCGCCACCGATGTGCTCGGCCGCCTGCTGGCCAAGGCGCTGGAGCCGGGCCTGGGCCAGCCGGTGGTGGTCGACAACAAGGTGGGCGCAGCCGGCGCCATCGGCGCGACCCAGGTGGCCCATGCCGAACCCGATGGCTACAACGTGCTGATGGGCGGCGTGGGCACCAATATCGTGCTCGAGCACACGATGCCCGACCTGGGCTACCGGCCGCAGCGCGACTTTGCGGCGGTGGCCTCGATCTGCAATGTGGACTATGTGCTCGTGGTGGCGCAAGACAGCCCCTACCAGACCCTGGGCGAGCTGCTGGCCGATGCGAAGAAGACACCGGACAAGCTGCGCTATATGTCCACCGGGCCGCTGGGCCCGCTGCATGTGGCGATGGAGTACCTGGGCAAGCTCAGTGGCGCGCAAATGATCCATGCGCCCTACAAGGGCGAGGCCCCGGCCCTGCCGGACCTGCTGCAGCAGCGCGTGGACATGGGCATGATGACGGCGCTCTTTACCCGCCCCCAGGTGCAGTCGGGCAAGCTGCGCGTGCTGGCCACCTTGAGCGCGCAGCGCATGGCTTCCTGGCCCGAGATCCCCACCGTCGCCGAGCTGGGCTACCCCGGCTATGCCGCGCCGATCTGGAACGGCTTTTTTGTGCCGCGCAAGACCAGTGCCCAGGTTGTAGAGCGCCTGGGCCGCACCACCGTGGCCCAGCTGCAGGCGCCTGAGCTCAAGAACCTGCTGGAAAAGCAAGGCGTCTCGGTCACCGCCCAGGGCCCTGAGGCCTATGAAAAATTCTTGCAGGCCGAGCGCCTGCGCTGGCAGCACATGATCCGCGAATCCCAGGTACTGACAACAAGCTGAACAGGAGACACCACCATGATGCGTATTTCTCACCTCCCCGCGCTGCGCGCACCCGTCAAACCGCTGGGCCTGGCCGCAGCGCTGCTGTGCCTATCATTGAGCGCCATCGCGCAATCGGGCCCGCCGGTGCGCATCGGCCTGATCGTTGACCAGTCGGGCGTCTACTCGGCCATCACCGGCAAGGGCAGCATCACCGCTGCCCAGATGGCGCTCGATGAGGCCGGCGGCCAGGTGCTGGGCCGCAAGGTCGAGCTGCTGACCTTTGACCACCAGAGCAAGGCCGACTCGGCAGCGGCCAAGGCGCGCGAATGGTATGACAACGGCGTCGACGCGATCCAGGACGTGGGCGGCTCCGCGGCCGCGCTCGCGGTGCTCAACATCGCCAAGGAAAAAGGCAAGGTGCTGGTGATGAGCGGCCCGGCCAGCGACCGCATCACCGGTGACATGTGTGGCCCCACCGTCGCGCACTGGGCCTACAACTCGTACGCGCTGGCCAATACCGTGGGCAAGGCGGCGGCCGAGAAGATCGGCAAGCAGTGGTACTTTCTGACAGCCGACTACTCGGGCGGCTATGACATCGTCAAGGCCACCACCCAGGCCATTGCCACCGTGGGCGGCAAGGTGATCGGCGAGACCCGGCACCCGCTCAATGGCTCGGACTTTTCATCGGCCGTGGTGCAGGCCCAGGCCAGCAAGGCCGATGTGATCGGCCTGGCCAACTTCGGCAATGACCTGGTCAACTCGATCAAGGCTGCGCGCGAATTCGGCATCACCCCCGAGAGCAAGCAAAAGCTCGCCTCGCTGCTGATGTACATCAACGATGTGCATTCGGTGGGCCTGCGCACTGCGCAGGGCATGCTGCTGTCCGAGGCCTTCTACTGGGACATGAATGACGAGACGCGCGCGTTCTCGAAGAAGTACTTCGCCAAGGTCAACGCCATGCCCAATATGAGCCAGATGGGCGCCTACTCTTCGGTCAAGCACTACCTGAAGGCCGTCGAGGCGGCCGGCAGCACGGACGCCAAGGCGGTGATGGCCAAGATGCGCGAGATGCCCATCAACGATGTCTTCACCAAGAACGGCCGTCTGCGCGAGGACGGCATGATGGTGCACGACATGTACTTGTTCCAGGTCAAGTCGCCGCAGGAGTCCAAGGCACCTTGGGACTACTACAAGGTCATCAGCACGGTGCCGGCCGACAAGGCCTTCCTGCCGCTGTCCGAATCGGCCTGCCCGCTGGTCAAGAAGTAGGCGGCAGCACCATGGCCCACAGCGAAACCCAGAACCAGCTTTTCAGCCCACTGCAGCTGCGCGATGTGGTGATCAAGAACCGCATCGTGGCCGCCCCCATGTGGCAGTACCAGGGCCGCCACGGGCAGGTGCAGGACTGGCATCTGATGCACCTGGGGCGCCTGGCCGCCGGCGGCAGCGGCCTGGTGTTCCAGGAAGGCACCGGTGTGGAGCGGCGCGGCTGCGGCACCTTGGGCGATATAGGGCTGTGGCAGGACGACATGGTCGCGCCCTTGCAGCGCATCGTGCAGCTGATGCGCGACTGCGGCACCACGCCGGGCATCCAGCTGATGCATGCCGGCCGAAAGGCCCGGCAGCTGACACCCGCGCAGGGCCGGGGGCCCCTGCCCTACCAGCCGGACATCGCCGACTGGGATGCCTGGATGCCGATGGGCCCAAGCGCCATCCCCGCAGGCAAGGGCCTCGAAACGCCGCTGCCCATGTCGCTGCAGCAGATCCAGCAGGTGGTGGAGGCCTTTGCCGCTGCGGCCCGCCGCGCCGCGCAGGCGGGCTACCAGGTGCTGGAGCTGCATGCCGGCCATGGCTACCTGCTGCACAGCTTTTTGTCACCACTGGCCAACCAGCGCGGCGATGCCTGGGGCGGCAGCTTGGACAACCGCTGCCGGCTGCTGCTGACCGTCGTCGATGCGGTGCGCGCCGTGTGGCCAGCAGCCCTGCCCCTCTTTGTGCGCCTGTCCTGCACCGACGGCGCGCCCGGGGGCTGGACGCTGGAGGACAGCATCGCGCTGGTCAAACGCCTGCTGCCGCTGGGTGTCGATGTGATCGACTGCTCCTCGGGCGGCATTGCCGGCTCGCCGCTGCGCAGCGGCCAATCTGCCAGCTATGGCTACCAGGTCGAACTGGCCTCGGCCATCCAGGCTGCCACCGGCGCGCGCACGATGGCCGTGGGTCTGATCGTGCATGCGCAGCAGGCCGAGGCCATTTTGCGCAACGGCGACGCGGACCTGGTGGCGTTGGCACGTGAGCTGATTTACAACCCGAACTGGCCGATGGATGCGGCGCAAAAGCTGCAGGATGCGCAGGACTTCCAGATGCTGACAAAAAACGAGGCATTCTGGCTGGAGCGGCGCAAGGCGACCACACCGGATCTGCAGCCCTCCACCTTTGTGCGCTGAGGGCGTTGGCGGTGCCGGCTTGCGCAATGCCACAATGCAGCGATGCGCCTGTCCTCCACCGCCCTCCCCTTGGCATTGCTTGCGCTACTGGCCAGCGCCGGTTGCAAGCAAATCCCCTATGCGCCGCTGCCCGCCCCGCCGACCGGCATCCGCTATGAGCCCGGTGCCAACAGCGCCGGCATTGCCCGCATGTCGGAATCTGAGCTGCTGCGCCAAAAGCGCCTGGCGCAGGCGGGCGACAAGCGCGCCGCCCTCAATGTCTACCAGCACCTGCGTTCCGTAGACAACGATGACGCCCAGGCGCGGGACTGGCTGGTGCTGGCTGCGGACCTGGGCGATGGCGCCGCCGCCTACAACCTGGCGCAAATCGCCATCTACACCCATGACGCGGCCGGCGCACGGTTCTGGGCCCAACGGTCCAAGGCCGCGGGCTATGCGAACGCGGACGCGCTGCTGCAATCGCTGGAGGAGCAAGACTAATGCGCTCAGCGGCTTGCCACCGGCGGCAGCCGGGCCAGCTCGGCCGTGAGGGCCCGCACATCGGCCAGCGCACGGCTCTTGTCTGCCGGTGCCGCACTGCCGGCTGAACCGCCCAGCGCCTGCGAGAAGCCCTGCAGCACCTGCTGGGCCTTTTTCAGCTCGGTCTCCAGGATCAGGCGGCGCTCGTCCTGGCCAAAATCTGCGCCTTCACGCGGGCGCGGGCCTTGCGACGGGGTGAGCGCTGGGGCGGGTGCGGATGCGGCCGTGCGCAAGGTGCGGCGTGCTGGCGGTGCAGCGGCGGCTGCGGCCTTGCAGCCGGGTCCGGCGGCAGCGGCACCGCCCAGAATGTATTCAACGCCCTCGCTCTTGCACACCGTCTGCGCCCAGGCCGGGGCGCCGCCCAGTGCTACCAGCAGCAGCGCGGCCGCAGCAGCCAGTGACCTATCAAGGCGCCGCATCGAATGGATTGGGAACATTCTCCACCCCCATCGGATTGGCCCAGATCGCGGGGCAAAAAGCATTGCGCAGGCCCACCACATCCTTGAGACCATCCATGGCTGCATTGCCCACATGGGCGGTCACCCACTGCGCTCCGTTGCGGATATTACCGACCAGATCCGGCACCAGGGTGGCGTAGTCGCCCAGCCCACTGTTGCCGTCGGCCACGTCCCATTTGAAGCTGGCATTGAGGTCCGAGGTATCGCGCGCCGGCCCAAAGGCATAGAACGGATGCCAGTACAGCGAGGACTGCATGCCCACCGAGGCTTCCTGCGTGAGCGGAAAGCGGTCGCTCGCCAGAAAGAAGGCATCGATGGCCGAGAGGTCAGTGGCTTCGGCACCGAGCACATCGTCGCCGGTGGTCAGCACCGAGCCGATGTGCTTGGAGACATAGCGGTAGCCCTGCATGGCCTTGATGATGATGGGCCCGGCAATCGGCACGCTGAGCTTGTAGCCATAGTGCACGCGCAGGTGCAGGATATTGGTCTCGCCCAAGGTCTTGTTGGAGACCGCGCCGCGCAGCCGCGTGTCTTCCAGGTTCGGGGTGTCGCCGTTGTAGGTGTCGGTGGCACCCGTGCGGGCATCGCGCTCATAAGGCAGCGGCTTGCGGTAGCGCAGGCTGTCGTTGGGGATGCGCACGATGCCGCGCGACTCGCCATAGTTCTCCACCATGGCCCAGTCCAAAAAGGTGTTCTGCGTGGGGTTGACGTACTCGATACAGCTGCCCTGGATCAGGTCGGTGTTGGCATTGACCCAGCCCTTGAGCAGGCCAGAGACGCTGGACTCTGCCACATAGAGCGGCATCATGCCACGCACAAAGCCCTGCCAGACGCTGCCCTTGGTGAGCGCCGATTTGACATTGCCCAGGCTCACATCGGCCAGCATGCCCTTCTTGGCCAGCGGAATGCGCAGGTCATAGGGCAGCGGCAGCGCATTGTTGAGCGAGCCCACGCGCGCGGCCTCGTTGGCGGCGTACTGTAAGGTGAGCCTGGCGCGGTAGATCAGCGCAAACTGGATCAGCGACAGCGTGAACACCAGTACCACCGGCAGCGCGATCAAGGTCTCGGTCATCGACACCCCGCGTTGCCGCGCTGGCTTGGCTTTCTTCAAGAACATGGCAAAGCTCCTTCAACACAGTTGCAGCCGCTGGCCCGGCGCCAGGCCCAGGCGCGCGGCCTCGCCGCTGCGCAGCTCCAGCACGCGCTTGGCACCCCGGCACCAGGCCATGCGCCAAGGCGCCAGGCCCGCGCTGATGCGCAGCACCTGCTGCTGCGCATCGACAAACACCACATCGATCGCATAGCGCATGAAGCAGGTGTGCACGGCCGCGCAGCGGTCGAACACCAGCGCCTCGCCGCTGGCCGGTGGCGGGCGAAAAATGAGGCCAAAGGCGCGCTCGGAAAAGCGCCGGGCCAGCTGTACTTTGACTGCGGGCATGCCCGGCCCTTTCATTTCAAGGTCTGGTACATCTGCACCGCGAGTGGAAAAAAGATCACCATGAAGGTGACCGGAAAGATAAAGATCACCAGTGGGCCGAGCATCTTCACGGGCGCTTCCATCGCCAGCTTCTCGGCATGCTGGAAGCGCTCGGTACGGCGCTGCTCGGAGATGGCGACCAGGGTATCGGTGACGCTGGCACCCAGCGATTCGGCCTGCGTCAGGTTGGAGACCAGGCCGCGCACATGCTTGTTGTCCATGCGCTCGGCCATGGCGTTGAAGGCATCCATACGGCTCATGCCGGTGCGCATCTCGCGCAGCAGGCGCTCAAGCTCCTCATGCATCGCACCGCTGGGGCCTTTTTGCACCGCCTGCGAGATCGCGGCCGTCAAACCCAGCCCCGCCTGGCAGCACAGGGTGATCAGGTCGAGGTAGCCGGGCAAGGTGCGCAGCACTTCCTTGTCGCGGCGCTTCTTGCGGTCATTGACCCAGATCGCCGGCAGCATCCAGCCCAGCAGCAGGCCTGCCAGGCAGGCCAGGCGCACCCACTGGCCATCGATCTTCAGCGCCATCGCAGCGCCGGTGAAGGCCAGCCCCACCAATGCCATCGAGATCACACGCACGGCGATGATCTCCTCGGCCTTGAGCACATACTCCAGGCCAGCCAGCTGCAGCTTGCGCTTCCAGCGCAGCAGGCTGGAGGTGGGCGCAATCTCCGAGACATGGAACTGCAGCACGTTGACCGCTGGCCAGATGAGGCGAATGCCCCAGGGCAGCGGGTCCATGTGCTCGCGCACCGATGGCCGGGCCTTGCGCACGATGGCGACGAAGTACAGCAAGATGATGCCGGCCATCACAGCGGATAGAAAAATGGCGGCAAGCAGAATGGCGTTTTTCATGGCTCAGATGTCGATGGCGACAATTTTCTTGATGGACATATAGCCCAAGGTGAGCATCACGACCATCACGGCCAGCACCCCCCAGCCGATGGGCGTGACAAACAGCAGGTGCATGGTCGGCTGCATCAGGTACAGAATGCCGCCCAGCACCACCGGGAACATGGTCATCACCAGCCCCTGGATGCGGCCCTGGGCCGTGAGCGCCTTGATGCGTCCCTCCAGCATCGCTTTCTTGCGCAGGGTCTCGGCCAGCAGCTGCAGGGGCTCCGACAGGTTGCCGCCCACTTCCTTGGCCACGCGCAAGGCCACCACCACCAGCAGAAAATCCGGAATCTGGATGCGCCGCGACATGTTCTGCACCGCGTCGTCAAACGACAGGCCAATGCGCTGCTCCTTGAGCACGATCGCGAACTCATCGCCCAGCGGGCCTTTTTGGTCACGCACCAGAATCTGCAGCGCCACCGACAGCGCACTGCCCGCGCGCAATGCGCTGGCAATGAAGAGCAAGGCGTCGGGCAGCTCGGCCTCGATGCGCTCGCGCCGCTTCTTGCGCTGCCAGGCAAACCAGCGCGCTGGCAGAAAGTACACGGCGCCGCAGACCACCACCACCAGCAACCAGTTGCGCGCAATCAGGTAGGTGATGATGCCGGCCACGACCACCATGGCCACATGGCCGGTCGCCAGGGTCAGCGCCTTTTGCGCATGGAACTCCGAGATGCCCAGAATCCGGAGGCCACGGCCGCGCAGGTAGACATTGGACTTGTCGCGCCACTCCCCCATGCGGCTGTAGACCAGCCAGCCCGAGAGCACCACAAAGCCGGCGGCGGCCAGCAAAAAGCCGAGGAACTGCCAGTTCTTCATGCCGGCTCTCCCTGGAAGAACAATTCCTCCATGTTCACCGGCACGCCGTGCTCAACCAGCTTGGCAACAAAGTCCGGGATCACCCCGGTCGCCTCAAAGCGGCCCTGGGTGCGGAACTCGGCATCCAGCCCGGTCTTGCGGAAGACAAAAATATCCTGCATCTGGATCACGCCATCGGTGCAGTTGAGCACCTCGGTGATCTGGGTGATCTTGCGGCTGCCGCAGGGAAAGCGGGTGAGCTGCACCATCAGGTGGATGGCCGAGGCGATCTGCTCGCGGATCGCGGTAACAGGGATGTTCATGCCCGCCATGGTCACCAGCACCTCCATACGGGCTGCCGCATCGCGCGGCGAGTTCGCGTGCAAGGTGGTGAGCGAGCCATCGTGGCCGGTGTTCATCGCCTGCAGCATGTCCAGCGCCTCGCCGCTTCGGCACTCACCGACGACGATGCGGTCCGGGCGCATCCGCAGCGAGTTCTTGACCAGGTCGCGGATCGACACCGCGCCCTTGCCTTCGACGTTGGCCGGGCGTGCTTCGAGCGATACCAGGTTGGGCTGGTTCAGCGAGAGTTCGGCGGCATCCTCCACCGTCAGGATGCGCTCGTCGTTGGGGATGAAGTTGGACATCATGTTCAGCAAGGTGGTCTTGCCGGTGCCGGTACCGCCCGAGACCACGATGTTGAGCTTGTTCTCGACCGCCAGCTGCAGGAAATCGACCATGGCCTGCGAGATCGACTGGTACTGCACCATGCCCTCGGCGCCCATGCGCTTCTTCGGAAACTTACGGATGGTGATGCTGGGGCCGCGAATCGCCAGCGGCGGGATGATGGCGTTCACCCGCGAGCCGTCTTTGAGGCGCGCATCGACCATTGGCGAGCTCTCGTCAATACGCCGGCCCAGCGGCGTCACGATGCGCTCGATGGCGCCATTGACCGCCAGATCGCTGGTGAAGGACACATCGGTGCGCTCCAGCCGGCCGCGCCGCTCGATCCAGATCTCGTCAAAACGGTTGACCATCACTTCGGTCACCGAATCGTCCTGCAGCAGCACTTCCAGCGGGCCCAGGCCAATGGCCTCGTCGAGCAGCTGCTGGCTCAGCTCGGCCCGGTCAATGGTCTCGGGCAGGTTGGGCGTGTCGCGGATGATCTCCGCAATCAGCGCGCGCACGTTGGAGCGCAGCTCATCGTCCTTCATCTTGATGGTGTCGATGCGGCGCGCTTCCAATTGCTCGAGCAACTGGCGGTGCAGCAGGCGGCGCCACTGCAGCATCGGGTCCTCGGGGCGCGGCTCGTTGCGCGTGGGGCGTTGGTGCTCCAGCGCGGGCTGCGCTGTCTGGCCCGGGCTGTGCGCTTCTTCGCGCTGCCCGCCCAGTTTGTCATCGAGCACAACGATGATCGAATGCCCGCCGACCACCACTTCCTCGCCCCCTCGGCAGGGGCCATAGCGGGTCACGCGCTCGTTGTTGACCCAGGTGCCAAACAGGCTCCCCCGGTCTTCGATGAAGACGTCGCCGTCATGCAGCATCACCACCGCATGGTCGCGCGCCACGTTCCAGCCGGTCAGGTGCAAGGAGCGGTCGCTGGATTTGCCGATGGTGAAGGTCTCGGCGCCGAGCTCGAACTCCTGCGCCTTCTGGCGGGGCGAATTGACTAGTAACTTATGCACGGTCTTCTCCGGGATCAGCGGCCGCAGCCATCAGTTGTGCGAATAGCTCTCGGGGTCCAGACCCCGCTCGGGCAGGGGCGGCTCGGCCTTTTTGGAGTTGCGGTAGAGGTCTTCGGTCAGGTCGGTAAAGCCGTTGGAGATCTGCTCTTCCATCTGCTGCGTGCGCTCCAGGCGGGGGCGCGAATCGCGCGCGGTCACCACACGCGGGGTGATGAACACCACGGTCTCGATCTGGGTGTCGCTGTCGTTGTTGTTCTTGAAGGCCCAGCCCAGTACCGGCACATTGCGCAGGCCCGGCAGGCCATCGGTGGCGCGCGAGGACTGGCGGCTGAGCAGGCCCGAGAGGATGATGGTGTCGCCGTCATCGACATTGAACTCGCTCTCGGTGCGGCGCGTCAGCAGCCCCGGGATGCCATCGACCGAGACCGACTGGTCGATGTTGCTGACCTCTGCCAGGATCGAGCCGGAGATGTTGCCCGCGCCATCGGCCATCGGCTTGACATGCAGGCGCAGGCCATAGGGCTTGTAGTTGACCGATCCGGTGCCCAGCGCACTCATGGCGGGCAAGGGGATTTCACCGCCCGAGAGGAAGCGCGCCTCGCCGCCGCTGCGGGTGGTGAGCTTGGGCGATGCCAGCAGCATCGCATTGCCGCGCTGCACCTGCAAGTTGATGGCCGAGGTCAGCGCCGTGCTCAGGCCAAAGTAGTAGCGCGCCTTGCGCCGGCGCTGGTCCAAAAAGCCCTGGCCGTAGCCGCTGTCCATGTTCAGAAAGGGCGAGTTCTCCGGCAGGATGCGGTAGCCGCCGTTGGAGGCGATATCGGAGAACAGGCCAAAGTTGAAGCCACCGCCGGTCGTATCCCACTTCATGCCCAGGTCGTCCAGCGCCGAGCGCGAGAACTCGACAATGCGCACATCCATCTCGATCATGCGGTCCACGCGCAGGCGCTCGGAGGTGGCGAAGGACACCACGGCCGGGCCGTACATGCGCGCAATCTCCCGCAGCCGCGAGACCGCCGCCGGGTCAAGGTTGGCGCCATCAAGGATGATCTTCTCGCCCACGCGGGAGACGCTCACACCGGTGATACCGGCGGTCAGCATCGATATCTCACCTTCGATGCGGTCCAGATCGACCACATTGACGCGCGCCTTGAGGCTGCTGACCTGGCCGTCCTTGCGCCAGATATGGACCGTGCTTTCGCCGGCGTCCAGCGCCGTCAGCAGCAGGCTCTTCTGGTCCACCACCCGCGCCTCCATCACCTTGCCGTTGCCGACGGCCACCCGCACGACGTCGCGCAGCTCGATCAAGGTCATCTGCCCCACATAGAGCGACAGCGACGTGGGCAGGTGCTTGATGACCAAGGGCTGCACACCGCCGATGCCCGATACATCAGAGGCGGGCTGGGTGTTGACGCTGACAGTGGGCAAGGTGCGAAAGCCCGGCGATGCGGAAGGCGCCGCGCCCCCCTCGGTATCGCGGGCGAAATCACTGCCATCGCCGTCACGCTGCTCGGCCTCGGCCTGCAGCGACGCGCGCTGCGCGGCGCGAAGCATATCGCCCAGTGCGCCGCCCGCGGTGGGCGAGCTGGTGCCCGTGGAGGCCTGCGCGGCCAGCAACGGAGCCATGGGCAAGGCCAGGGCGAGCGCAACGCAGGCCCTTGCCCCCAAGGTCGGGACGGCTGGGCGGGGACGAGGCATACAGATCATCGAGGAATTCATGGTCTACCAACTCTATGGAGCGAATGGCGCAGCGTGGCCGGGGAAGAATGCAGGACGGGGTGGGAATCAGTAGGAGCCGGTGACGGCAGGCGCCTGGGGCGCGGGCACCGTAGCGCCAGGCACGGCCGCGGCGCCCAGCAAGGCCGCCAGCGGGGTTTGCATCTGGGTCTTGACCCCGCCACCGCCCACGATGTACTCGACCATCGCCGGTGCGCGGGTGGGCGCTGCGCGCACGACGGGCTGCTGGGGACGGAAGCTGTCGATATAGCTGGCCAGCTGCTGGGCGTTGGTGCCGGTGTCGAGCTTCTGGCGGTCATCGGCATTGCGCAGTGCTGCGACGATCTTGCCGAGCTTTTGCGCCAGGATGAGGCGCTGGGCATCGACGGGCGGCAGCCCCACGGTCACCGTGGTGTAGCTGCGCTGTCGGTAGGGATCGACGGTGTTGGCAATGTCGGGGCGCTTGCGCAGCTCGGAGAACTGCTCGGAGGTGATCTGGCCGGTGGCACGCACGACCACGTCCTGCAACAGCGGCACGACGATGGCGTCTTCGGCCTGGGTGCCGCCATCCTTGTCGGCGATGAACAGAAAGTCGATATGGTCGCCCGCGCGCAGCATGCCCGAGATGGTGCTGACCTCATCGACCGGAATGGTCACGGCGCGCACGCCCGCTTCGAGCTCTTCGGAGAACAGCTTGCGTGGCGTGACAAAAAAGTTGGCCAGCAACGGCTTGCCGGCACTGATGTCCACCGACAGCTGGCGGCCCAGAAAGCCGTCGATCATGTCCGGCGTCAGCACATCGGCATGCACATAGGCCGAGGGCACGCTGCGCTTGGCCACCATCTCGGGCAAGAGCGCGGTGCCGGCGGGAATGTTCTGGATCGGCACCACCACATCGGTGCGCAGTCGCTCGGCTTCGGACTCCAGGTTGGCCTGGATCTCGGCCTCGGAGGTCTTGAGGTAGTACCAGCCCAGGCCCGCGGCCACCACACCCAGGGTGATGGCGGCGATCAGCGGGGCGGCACGGCGCGAGCCATTGGCCAGCCGTGAGAAACGATTCGGTTTGGGAGAGTTTGGGGTCACCATGGCAAAGAGATCGTGTAGGAATAGGAAGCCCAGGCTGCGCGAAAGGCATCAATCAGCAGCTGAAACAAAGACTTGTCGGCACCCGGCATCGGTGCAAAAAAAACGGCGGCCAGCACGCCGGCAACGATCACGTACTCGGTCATGATCTGCCCGGATTGCCGGCTGGCGCGAGGAACAGGGGTGAGGTGCTTGGGTATCGGCATAGAGGGACGCGGCTAGGCCTGCGGCAAGGTGTTGCTGATGACGATGGAGCAACCCACGCCGTTGTGGGCGATGGCGATCACCGCCTCCTGCCCGCCACGCCGCAGCACCACCTGGGCGCGCGTGCCGCCCTTGATGGTCTTGCGGCTCAGCACCGTCCAGCCCGCCACCAGCGCCTGCTCGCGGATGTAGAGCTCATTGGCCTCGACGCTCAAGGTATTGCCCCAGACACTGGTGCGGTTGACCCGGTCTGCATCGAACGAAAAGGTGTCGGAGAACTCATCGCTGCCGATCGGCACGGCCAGGTGGCTGCGGCGCTGCAGCTGGTCGCTGACCAGTTGCGGCACCGCGCCGTGCAGCCAGGCCGAGGAGATGCGCACCTGCTGCTTGCCGCTGGGCAGGGGCCGGAACTCCACCGTGATGCGGAAATTACCGTCACGCGCGCCGAGGATCGGAATGCCGTCGAGCGTGGTCTCTGAAAAATCGGCCTTGCCGCCCAGCCATTCCTGGTAGAAGCGCTGGGCCTTACGGGTGTCGCCATCGACATCGAAGGCCTGGATCTGCATCGGAATCTTGTTCTGCACGATCAGCTCGGCCACCCAGTAGGGCGACAGGTTCTTCTCGGGGAACAGGATGGCCGGCCAGGCAATGGCGCTGGCGGGTGCAGCGCGCGCTGCCAGCGGCATCGCGGCAGCCAGCGCGGTCAACAGCAACCAGGCCAATGGGCCCCACAGCCCTGCTGGCCGGCGGGCTGCCAGCGCTCCCCGTGTGCGCCGGTGCAACAGCATCATCGTCATGGCAAGGTGTTGACGACCGGCGGCGGCGGGAACGCGCGGTAGAAGCGGAAGCAGTCCTTGCCGTCGGGCTTCTCCAACGGCCCGCACTCATGCGCGCCCGGGTTGTCGTTGTAGGTGTCGTCGGCCGGCACCTTCTGCAGCCACTCGTAGCGATCCAGCGGTACCGACTTCTCCTGCGCATCGCCTGGCGCCAGGCCCATGGTGAGCAGGTTGTGGTCGAAGGTGGGCCAGAGCCACTTGAGCGTGCTGCCCAGCTGCCCCAGTGGCGCGCGGAAATCCTGGTACTCGGGCCGGTCCAGCAGCTTCATCGGCACCAGGCCCTGGATCTTGGATTCCTCGCGGTTGGTGCCGCCGGCGCTCCAGGGCTCGGACAGCATGGTCACATGGTCCTTGATCTGCAGCTTGAGCGGCAGCGGCGTGTCGTTCTTGTGCAAGGCCGACTCCACCTTGCCAAATTCGGTTGGGAAGCGCTCGGCAGAAAAACCGGCACCTCGCTCCAGCGCCACCTCGGTGCGCATATAGCCTTGGGTGACAAAGCGGAACTTGGCGATCGACTCGCCCTTGGCCAGGTTCTGCACCTCACCGACCTTGGAGAAGATGGTGTCCATGAAGGCGGCGACCGAAGGCAGCGGCGCGGCCGTGGTCTTGGCCGTGAGCGACTCGTTGAAGTCGGGCATACGCGCCTGGCCCGACGTGAACTCGGACACGGTCTCGCCATGCACGCCGGTGTCGGTGTCCTGCGCCGGATCACGGAACACATGGCGGCGCAAGTCATTGCTCAGCTCGGCATCGGACTTGCGGATGGACCCGCTCGCGCCCTTGTACTGGTCGGCCGACATGACCTCGGTCTCCGTCGCTGCAGGAAACCAGACCGAGCGCTGCCAGGCATTGAGCTTGGCCGCTGCGGTAACCTGCATGCGTGCCTGGCCGTAGTCGGCGATCAAGGGGATAGCCGCCATCAGCAATGCCGCAAAACCGCTGATCAAGGTCACCTCGACCAGCGCACTGCCCTGCTGCGCGCGGCGCCGGGCACGGCGGCGCAGGGTCTTCATCGGGGGAGTCTGGGACATCATTGCGCCGCATCCTGGTTGTCGGGCTCACCGCCCCCGAACAGGCCGTCCGACCCGCCCAGGGCCGAGCCAGCCACGGCCACGCCACGCGCCCAGATGGAGGGCTCGACATGGTGGACCTGCCAGTACGGTGAGAAAAGGTTCTTGTGCTCGATATAGCCGCCGGTAAAGCCGACCTTGATCGTGCGCCCGGCAATCTGCAGCGACTTGTACTGGTCCTTGGTCATGTCGCGTCGCTGCCAGCGGTCCTGCGGCCGCTTGAAATACAGCTGGGCCGACGACAGCGCGCTCATGTCACCGCCAAACATGCGGTCGCGCAGGCCAATGCTGTAGTCATCCTTGGCATAGCCAAAGCCCGCCTGCTCGCCGGTGCGCACATCGCTGCCCCGGCGCGCCACCATCACCGAGATGGTGGGTCCCTTGTCGGTCAGGCTGCCCCACTTGCGCGGGTTGATGCTGGTCATCGACAGGTCGCCATACCACTTGTCCTGGTCCCGGCCCTTGAGCGTGCGCAGCTGGCGCACATCCCAGTAGCGGGGCAAGGAGAAATTCTTGGTGACCAGGCCAATGTCGGTGCGCGGCTTGTACTTGTAGGCCGAGTTGAACTGCAGCACGGCATAAGGCACCAGCAAATTGTTGCCATCGCGGTCACGGCCTGCGGCGTAGATGGCACTGTCGGACAGGCCGTCTGAGGTCAGCTTGCCGTAGTTGCGCTTTTCATCGCTCTGGTATTCGGGGTCGACATTGCGCGGCTTGAAGTTCTTGTCATAGGAGCGCAAGGCCAGGCGGTTGCCGGACCAGCCCTTGTCCGCATAGCCGGAGCCGCCCGTGGCAGCGGCCGCGCCCAGCCCGAAGTCGCCGACAAAGCGCTCGCCCAGCAGCACCCCGGCGCCGAAAATGTTTACCGAATCAGCAGATTGCCAGCGGATGCGGCCACGCTCAGCGGCCAGGTCCGAGCCCTGGGTGGCGACCAGCTCGGTGCCGCCCTTCCAGGACACCGTGCCCTTGAGCAGCTCCTGCATGGCGGTTGCAATCGGACCGCTGGAGAGGTCAAAGCTCGAGCCATCGTTCTGCATACCGCTGATGCCCTGACCGATCAGGCCCGGGAAAATGCGCCGGTCCTTGGTGAAATCATCGCGCGTGGCCTGGGCCGCATGGGCAAAGCGCATCGCATCAAAAAAATCGTCGTCGTCGTTGCGGCGGTCCGACGTGGTGCTGTAGAGCTTGATGAAGTTGAGAAACTCCAGCGACGAGCTGGCAATCAGCGGTGCATTGGCCGCCACCGGCAAATAGGCCTTGTCGTCGTTGTCGGTGAGCACATCCTTGGCGACAACGATGGCCTCGGGAATGCTGACACCGGTGGTGGCCGCCTGGGCCAGCGAAATGGCGGTGTTGAGCACCCGCAGTGCATCGACCATGATCTGGAACGGCCGGGCCGAAGGCTGGATCGCCTTGGCGATGTTGTTGGCCTGGCGCTGGTACTTGGCCGCGGCCTGCACATTGCGGCCCCACTTGACCAGGTAATTGATGGCGCTGATGAAGTCATAACGCGCAGCCGCTGCCGATGCCTGGGCCAGGTTCCACACGCCCTTCTGGCCTTCGATCTCCACCCGCGCCACTTGTATATTGGCCGCCGTGCTGACCACCATGCCAATCGATGTCTGAAAGCTGGCCAGCATGGCCACGCCCGCTTCATTCGCGGCCATGGCCCGATTGGTATAGGCCAGAAAATTCAATTGCCGCGCAAATACCGTGGATGCGCTATAGGTCATCGCATCGGCATTGTTTTGCAGCTTCATTTTGTCTCGCGCAACAATGGCCGTGTTATAGACCAGAAATATGCTGAGACAGACCACCGGAATCATGGCCAACAAATAGACAATCACCTGGCCTTTTTGTACGCGATCTCCACACCGACACGAAGATGGTTTATGCATGATGGCCACTGTTATGTAATTCGTTGAATTCCGGAGGCCCTCCCTCCCATGGATAAGCTCAAGCCATTATCTCAACCCCGCACACCCCAGGGTATGCACTGCATATGCGGCACACCGTCACAGACCCTGGCAGCGCAAGGAAATACCAGGTGCCTGCGACTTGGCAGCAAGGTTTCGGGGTTGCGATAGCGGCTCTTACTTGGCGCCGTCGTTACCGCCTTCGGTATAGGTCGACATATTCATATTCTTCTGGGCATTGGTCAGCGCCTTACCCGAAGCAGCCTGTGCAGCAGTAATACCTTCCTTGCCCGATTCACCGCCCACTTCCTTGGCCATACCTGCGACCTGGCTGCGAACGGTTTGGCCAAAAAAGCTGAAAGCGGCAATCGCGGCAATCGCAATCAGGCCCAAGATAATGATGTATTCCGTCATACCCTGGCCGCGCGATTTGCGCTGGGCAACAGGCTTGGCAATAGTTGCACTATGGGAATTGGTGTGATTTGTCATAGTCAAGGCTAGCTCCTCATTCATGGATCATTCAGAAGAAAATTCAGTGATTTCAGAAACCATGCCATGCGACCGCGCAGCGCAATTACTGAACGGCGCAATGGTATCTATCTGTTTTGCCCATGTACATGCCATTTTCATTAAAATGTTAACAAAGTGTTTCTTATCCTAAATAGACTGAATAAGCTTATTTGTCAAAATTTATTTGTTGCTAGATGAAATTTTTCAACTGTCATATTGATGACATCCATGGGTTATTGAACAATCCTAGGCAGAGATGCACAGATTCCACAATAATTTCATATAAATCATGACCCAAAGCAGCCAACCCACCACCCGTCCCATAACTACACAACATAAATATGCAATCGATATTCGATACCGTCCCAGAATAACTTGCCATAAGTAGCGAGTAATCATTTCATCTGTCCAATAAATATGCAGCATTAATTGCTGCCCCAATACATAGCGGGCGACGGAGAAAACACAATGGAAAAAGGAAGACCGAAATCAGGGATTACGCTGAGTGCGCGGGAACGCGAGCAACTCGAAGACCTGGCCAGCAACCCCGACCAGCACGGCCACATCGCCACCCGCGCCAAAATCATCTTGCGCAGCGTGGAAGGCGACAGCAACGTCACCATCGCCAACAGCATGGCGCTGACCCAGGCAACCGTCGGCAAGTGGCGCCGACGCTTTGCGAGCCACCGCGTGGTGGGCCTGTATGACAGCATGCGCCCGGGCAAACCCCGCACCATTGATGAGCGCCAGCTGCAAGCCATCGCTGCCAGCGCCAAAGCAGCGCTGGTGTCCGCAGACACGCCCCAGGGCAGCGTGCGCGCGCTGGCCGCACGCACGGGCATGTCCAAAAGCAGCGTGGCCCGCTATCTGCAGCTGCTGGGAAAAACCAAGTCCCGCCCCCACTTTGCGCTGTTCAGCGACCCGCTCCTCATGGAGCAGTTGCAGGCACCTGCAGCGCTCTACCTGAGCGGCAGCGACAAGGCCCTGGTCATTTGCCTGGACACCAAGAGCCCGCTGAGCCTGCCCGCTGCGCCCGCAGAAGCCAGCGAGCCCCAGCGCATCTCCGGCAACGAGGGCTGCCAGCACCCGCTATCGGCCGCACTCTGCCAGGCACTCAGCACCGCCTGCAAAAGCCCGGCCCTGCAGTGCAAGCCGCGCCTGCGGCACCAGGAGTTTCTGGTTTTTCTGCGCGAGGTCGACGCCATGCTGCCGCCCCATATGGATGTGCACTGCATCCTGGACACCAGCGCGCTGAGCCAGCACCCCAGCATCAAAGCCTGGCTGGGCATGCGCCCGCACTGGTGCACCCATGGCTGCGGTGACTATGCCGCCTGGCACCAGGAACTGGGCCGCTTTCTGCGCCGGCTGGGCGACCAGCGCAGCGCCACCATGCCCGCCCAGGAACTCGCCCAGTGGCTGCAATCGGTCGACGCGCTGGCCCGCCAGCAAAGCCCGCACCGCAGGCCCTTTCGGTGGATGGGGCCGCTGCATATGCTCGAAGAGACAGACTTGACAGAGCACCAGGAGAGACAGACTGGCGCAGTGAAACAAAGCCCGCAAGACCGCTGAACAACAAGCGCAGGCCAGGCCTCTACCTGTTGTGCAGCGGCCGCAGGGCACTGGCATCTGCTGTCTACCAACGCCTACAGAATCTGCCCTGGGTTGGCCGTCATTGCCACGCGATACCAGCCACTACGATCTGGCCGGATGTCGAATGAATACAACAAATCTATCCCGTCTCACACGCCTCTGGACGGTCTGCTGTCCGAGCGCACCATCCGCATACTGGCCAAAAATGGCGTGGATTCGGTCGAAGCCGTCAGACAAGCCTATCCGCTGGGCTTGCTCAGAATGCATGGCATAGGCATGCTGCGGTTGCGCAGGATCGAGATGGCGCTCTTCCCCGGCCAGCGCTATGAGCCCGGTTTTGCCGCGCCGGCGATCCGGTATGCCTACGACTCATCATTGAATGGCAAGCTGCCGCTGGTAACGGTGCGCGCACTCGCCCGCGCAGGCATCAAGACACCCGAGCAGCTGCGCGAGGCCTATCCCCGCCAATTGTTGATGATTCGCACCATTGGCACTGGAACGCTGCGAGAGATTGAGCGGGTGTTTTTTCCAGAGCAGCGGTCTGCGCCCAAGAAAGACCGCTAGTGTGCCGGTGCCTGCACATGGGACAGTGGATGCCCAGCGTAGTCTTGGCGCTGCGCTGCATCTGCTGTCGCTGCCCCTGAATGCCTCTGGAGCCCCACCACGCAATCCGCCGCGTGAATTTCTGTTGAAATTCATCATGTTGGTGGTGCCCCGAGCCGGGATCGAACCGGCACGCCACTTTCGCGGCACGGGATTTTAAGTCCCGGGTGTCTACCAATTTCACCATCGGGGCACGCAGCCTGCCATTCTAGCTGCTCCCGCTGCGCTGTTGGAGCAAGACAGGCATGGATCGTGGCTCTGGGCAACGCTGCAGTTCAATGAAGGCTATGGGGGGGGTGGCGCTTTGCGACGCGCCAGGCAGATCCGCCCTACTCCCATGCGGACATGCGGGCACTACCGAGGGCGTAAAACGTGAAAGAGACGGGATGACGATGCAGAGGCTGCGCGACCCGTTGGCAGAGGCAGCAGCACGCCCCGCAACGCAAAAACCGGCGCCGAAAAAGCAAAAAGAGCCCTGAGGCTCTTTTCGCAATGTGTTGGAGCGGGAAAACGGGTTCGAACCGTCGACCTATACCTTGGCAAGGTATCGCTCTACCAACTGAGCTATTCCCGCAAAAACCAGCATGAACGGATCCACACCAGCTTTGAAAACTGGAGCGGGAAAACGGGTTCGAACCGTCGACCTATACCTTGGCAAGGTATCGCTCTACCAACTGAGCTATTCCCGCAAAAACTAGCATGAACGGATCCACACCAGCTTTGAAAACTGGAGCGGGAAAACGGGTTCGAACCGTCGACCTATACCTTGGCAAGGTATCGCTCTACCAACTGAGCTATTCCCGCATACATTGTTCGTTTCACCACGAACCCAAAACGTACTGACAAGCATGTCCTGGAGGCGCGAACCAGAGTCGAACTGGTCTAACCGGATTTGCAATCCGGGGCATAACCGCTTTGCTATCGCGCCATGGATTGTTGCCATGCTGAAACCATCAACACAGCCAATTTGGAGCGGGAAAACGGGTTCGAACCGTCGACCTATACCTTGGCAAGGTATCGCTCTACCAACTGAGCTATTCCCGCGTATCCGCTTTACCGGAAGTCCGCTATTATATACCGGGCTCCGCGATGGTATGCATTGTAACGCATATTTTTTGGTCTTTTTGGCAAACCGGCCCGTTTTTGATGACGGGCCGGTTTTCCGTGCAGACCAGTAGCCGATCTAGTGCTTGACGGCACGCGAGCGGCGCGCAGGTGCCGCCTTGGCGGCCGTTGCCGCAACGGCCACAGCAGGCACCACGGGCACCGGCTCGGCGGCAGGCACATCGCTGTCACTCAACGGTGTGGGAGTGACTTCCAGCGCCACTTCCAGCACCTTGTCGATCCAGCGCACCGGCACGATCTCCAGACCGCTCTTGACGTTGTCGGGGATCTCGGCCAAGTCCTTGACATTCTCTTCCGGGATCATCACGGTCTTGATGCCGCCGCGCAGCGCGGCCAGCAGCTTTTCCTTCAGGCCACCGATGGCGGTGACTTCACCGCGCAAGGTAATCTCGCCGGTCATCGCCACATCGGCACGCACGGGGATACCGGTCAGCACCGACACCAGCGCCGTCGTCATCGCCGCACCAGCGCTGGGGCCATCCTTGGGGGTGGCGCCATCGGGCACGTGGATGTGGATGTCGCGCTTTTCGAACACGTCATCGCGGATACCCAGCGAACGGGCCCGGCTGCGCACCACGGTGCGGGCCGCTTCGACCGATTCCTTCATCACATCGCCCAGCGAGCCGGTGCGGTTGATGACGCCCTTGCCGGGCATGGCAGCCGCTTCAATGGTCAGCAGATCGCCGCCCACCTCGGTCCATGCCAGGCCCACGACCTGACCGACCTGGTTCTTCTGCTCGGCATGGCCGTAGCTGAACTTGCGCACACCCAGGTAGTCGGGCAGGTTGTCGGCCGTCACCTGCACCGGTGCCTGCGCCTTGCCCAGCTGGATGTTCTTGACCACCTTGCGGCAGATCTTGGACAGCTCACGCTCGAGCGAACGCACACCGGCTTCGCGGGTGTAGTAGCGCACGATGTCGCGCACGGCGTCCTCGCGCAGCTCCAGTTCACCGGCCTTGACGCCGTTGTTCTCGATCTGCTTGGGCAGCAGGTAGCGCATCGCGATATTGGTCTTCTCGTCCTCGGTGTAACCGGCCAGGCGGATCACTTCCATCCGGTCCAGCAAGGCTGGCGGTATGTTCATCGAGTTCGAGGTAGCGACAAACATCACATCGCTGAGGTCGAAATCGACCTCTACATAGTGGTCGCCGAACTTGCTGTTCTGCTCGGGGTCGAGCACTTCCAGCAAGGCGCTCGAAGGATCGCCCCGGAAGTCCATGCCCAGCTTGTCGATTTCGTCGAGCAGGAACAGTGGATTGCGCGTGCCGACCTTGGACAGGTTCTGCAGCACCTTGCCGGGCATCGCGCCGATGTAGGTGCGGCGGTGACCGCGGATCTCGGCCTCGTCGCGCATGCCGCCCAGCGCCATGCGCACATACTTGCGCCCGGTCGCCTTGGCAATCGACTGGCCCAGCGAGGTCTTGCCCACGCCAGGCGGGCCGACCAGGCACAGAATCGGTGCCTTGACCTTGTCCACGCGCTGCTGCACCGCGAGGTACTCAAGAATGCGGTCCTTGACCTTGTCGAGGCCATAGTGGTCTTCGTTGAGCACATCCTCGGCGATGACCAGGTCCTTCTTGACCTTGGTCTTCTTGCCCCAGGGCAGATTCACCAGCGTCTCAATGTAGTTGCGCACCACCGAGGCCTCGGCCGACATCGGCGACATCAGCTTGAGCTTCTTGAGCTCGCCCTCGGCCTTCTTGCGCGCATCCTGCGTCATCTTGGCGAGCTTGATCTTCTTTTCCAGGTCTTCCAGGTCGGCGCCGTCTTCGCCCTCGCCCAGTTCCTTCTGGATCGCCTTGACCTGCTCGTTGAGGTAGAAGTCGCGCTGGCTCTTTTCCATCTGCTTTTTGACGCGGCCACGGATCTTCTTGTCGACATTGAGGATGTCGACCTCGCGCTCAAGCTGGTCGTACAGGTTTTCCAGGCGGTCCTGCACCTTTTGCAGCTCCAGCACGGCCTGCTTGTTCTCGAGCTTGAGCGGCAGGTGGGCGGCGATGGTGTCAGCCAGGCGGCCTGCGTCATCGATGCCGGAGATGGAGGTCAGGATCTCGGATGGGATCTTCTTGTTGAGCTTGACGTACTGGTCAAACTGCTGCATCACGGCGCGGCGCAAGGCCTCGATCTCGCTGGCCTTGTCGGCGCTGTCGCCGGGCTCCACGGGCTCGATCTGCGCGGTGAAGTAGTCCTCGCCTTCGGCGATTTCCTGCACCTGGGCACGCTGCACGCCTTCGACCAGCACCTTGACGGTGCCATCGGGCAGCTTGAGCATCTGCAAAATCGTCGAGACGCAGCCAACGCTGAACATGTCGTTGACGGTGGGATCGTCCTTGGCCGCCGTCTTCTGGGCCACCAGCATGATCTTGCGGTCGCCTTCCATCGCCGTCTCCAGCGCCTTGATGCTCTTGGGGCGGCCTACGAACAGCGGAATCACCATGTGCGGAAACACGACCACGTCCCGCAGCGGGAGCATGGGCAATTCCAGGGGGTGGGAGGATTGGGTTTGGTTGTCGGACATGAAAATCCTTTTGAAACTTCTACGAAGATGATCCGTAAAAGCGATATTTCAACCCTTGGCCATCAAAAACCAGGGGCCAGGGCGGGTGCAGGCCAGAAAGACACCCTCAAACCCTTTGGATACAGCCCGGCAGCGCCGGGCGATCCTGGTAAACACAGAGGGCAGAGTCCAAGCGGCCTCTGCCATCGGGCCCATCAGGCCTTCTTGGCCGCTTCCCGGTACACCAGGAGGGGCGGCTTGCCTTCGTTGATCGTCGCTTCTTCGACCACGACCTTGGCCACGTTGTCGGTGGTGGGCAGGTCAAACATGGTGGTCATCAGCGATTGCTCCAGAATCGAGCGCAGCCCCCGGGCACCGGTCTTGCGGGCCAGCGCCTTCTTCGCAATCGCGGTCAGTGCGTCCGGGCGTACTTCCAGCTCCACGCCTTCCATGCCCAGCAGCTTGTTGTACTGCTTGACCAGCGCATTCTTGGGCTGGGTCAGGATCTGCACCAGCGCGTCTTCCGACAGCTCGGCCAGCGCCGTGACCACGGGCAGACGCCCCACCAGCTCGGGGATGATGCCGAACTTGATCAGGTCTTCGGGCTCGATATCGCGGAAGGCCTCGGAGATGGAGCGCTGCTGCTTGCTCTTGACGGTGGCACCAAAACCGATGCCCGAGGCATCGGAGCGGTTCTCGATGACCTTCTCCAGGCCGGCAAAGGCGCCGCCGCAGATGAACAGGATATTGGTCGTGTCGACCTGCAGGAAATCCTGGTTCGGGTGCTTGCGCCCGCCCTGAGGCGGGATCGAGGCCATCGTGCCTTCGATCAGCTTGAGCAGCGCCTGCTGCACGCCTTCGCCCGATACGTCGCGGGTGATCGAGGGGTTGTCCGCCTTGCGGGTGATCTTGTCGATTTCGTCGATGTAGACGATACCGCGCTGGGCCCGCTCGACATCGTAGTTGCAGCTTTGCAGCAGCTTTTGCACGATGTTCTCGACGTCCTCGCCGACATAGCCCGCTTCCGTCAACGTGGTGGCGTCCGCCATCACAAAGGGCACGTTCAGCTGGCGAGCGAGGGTCTGGGCGAGCAAGGTTTTGCCCGAGCCGGTGGGGCCGATCAGCAAGATATTGCTCTTGGCCAGCTCCACATCGTCCTTGCCGGCCTTGTCCTTGTGCGCCAGGCGCTTGTAGTGGTTGTACACCGCCACGGCCAGGGTGCGTTTGGCGGGATCCTGACCGATGACATAGTTGTCCAGGGTGGCCTTGATCTCGGCCGGTGTCGGCAGATCATTGCCCTTGGCCTTCTCGCCCTCCTTGCCTTCTGCCGCCACTTCGTCGCGCACGATGTCATTGCACAGGTTGATGCACTCATCGCAGATGAACACGGACGGTCCGGCAATGAGTTTCTTCACCTCGTGCTGACTCTTGCCGCAGAAGGAGCAGTACAGGGTTTTTTCGCTGGATGAGCCTTTTTTCTCGGCCATGGGGGCAATGCCTTCAATCGAATCTATGTGGAAACAATGATAACCAACTACAAAGCGGCCTCAACCGGTAGGGTTGGGGCCGCTTATCCGGAAAAGCCTACTTATGGGCGCTTTTCTACCACAGTATCGACCAAACCGTATTCCTGGGCTTCTGGCGCCGTCATGAAGTAATCGCGCTCGGTATCGGCCTTGACCTTGTCATAAGGCTGACCGGTGCGGTCTGCCAGGATGCGGTTCATCTGCTCCTTGGTGCGAATGATGTCGCGGGCATGGATTTCGATGTCCGTGGCCTGGCCGCGGGCACCGCCCAGCACCTGGTGGATCATGATCTTGGAGTTGGGCAGCGAGTAGCGCTTGCCCTTCTCGCCAGCGGCCAGCAGGAAAGCGCCCATGCTGGCAGCAAAGCCCAGGCACATGGTCGAGACCTGCGGCTTGATGAACTGCATGGTGTCATAGATGGCCATGCCAGCGGTCACGCTGCCGCCTGGCGAGTTGATGTAGAGCGAAATCTCCTTGTCGGGGTTTTCGCTTTCCAGGAACAGCAGCTGGGCCACCACGAGGTTGGCGGTCTGGTCGTTGACTTCACCGACCAGAAAAATCACGCGGTCCTTGAGCAGACGCGAGTAAATGTCAAACGAGCGCTCACCACGGCCCGATTGCTCGATCACCATCGGGATCAAACCCAAGTTCTGAATATCTTGTGCGCTCATTACATCTCCGTTCAGGATTGGTGGAAGCTAGCGTCAATGCACTGTGACTGCGCTAACTGTACCCCAATAAAATGGGGCCTGCGCCCAAAAGCACAAGCCCCTGTTTTGTAGCTGGCGGCAGCGCTGGCGGCCATGGCCGCCCGGCGCGCGTCCTATCAGCCTTGCTGGCCCATCAGTTCGTCGAAGGACACGGTCTTGTCGCTGACCTTGGCCTTGCCCAGCACGAATTCGGTCACGTTGTTTTCGATCACAACGGCTTCGACTTCGGCCAGACGCTGGCGGTCGCCAAAGTACCAACGCACGACGTCTTCTGGCTTCTCGTAGCTCGATGCCAGCTCGTCGATGTGGGCCTTGATCTGCTCAGGCGTGGCTTCCAGCTTGTTGGCCTTGACCAGCTCGGCCACCACCAGGCCCAGACGCACGCGGCGCTCGGCTTGGGGCAGGAACACGTCAGCAGGGATTTCCGCCTTTTCAGCGTCCTTGATGCCGCGTTGCTTGAGCTCTTCACGGGCGCCTTCGAGCAGACGGCCGACTTCGGCGTCGATGCTGGCCTTGGGCAGGTCCAGCTCAGCCTTGGACACCAGGGCTTCCATCACGGCTTGCTTGTTGCGCGACTGAACGCGGAACTTGACTTCACGCTCCAGGTTCTTCTTGATGTCAGCGCGCAGGCCTTCGACGGAGCCGTCAGCAATGCCCAGGGACTTGGCCAGTGCTTCGTTCACTTCGGGCAGGTTGGCCGCTTCCACCTTCTTGACGGTCACCAGGAAGTCGGCGGTCTTGCCAGCCACTTCCTTGCCGTGGTAGTCCTCAGGGAATGCCAGGGGGAAAGTCTTGGATTCGCCGGTCTTCATGCCGCGCACGGCGTCTTCGAATTCCTTGAGCATCTGGCCTTCGCCGATCAGGAACTGGAAGGCTTCAGCCTTGCCGCCAGCGAAGGGTTCGCCGTCGATCTTGCCTTCGAAGTCCACGGTCACGCGGTCGCCGTCCACGGCAGCCGTATCGGCTGGGCGCTGGGCGAAGGTGCGACGCTGCTTGCGCAGGATGTCGATGGTCTTTTCGATAGCAGCGTCATCCACGTCGGCAGCCAGCTTCTCGACTTCGGCGGAAGCCAGGTCACCGATCTTGACTTCGGGGAACACTTCGAACACGGCGTCAAATGCCAGCTCACCCTCAGGTGCGCCTTCTTTTTCAGTGATCTTGGGCTGACCGGCCACGCGCAGCTCGGCTTCGTTGGCGGCCTTGGCAAAAGCCTCGCCGACCTTCTCGTTGAGCACTTCGTACTGCACGGAATAGCCATAGCGCTGTGCCACCACGTTCATCGGCACCTTGCCTGGACGGAAGCCGTCCATCTTCACGGTGCGGGCCAGGCGCTTGAGGCGGCTGTCCACTTCGGTTTGCACGGATGCGAGAGGCAAGCTCAGCGAAATTTTGCGCTCGAGCTTTTCAAGGGTTTCAACATTCACTGCCATGGTTAATCCTAGTTAGGCACGAACCCTTCCGGCCACGGTGTGCAAACGCCATTGAAGCCAGCCTGCAAGCGGCAAAGCTTGCGTCCGATGCGAGGACTGTCCGTGTCACATCGGGGATGGCATCAACGGGGATTGGCACCGTTTTACAACCTGGGGTCCCAGTAGATAGGCGACTGGCCCTAAGCCCAGCACACCCAAAAATCAAACGATGACAGCGCATTCAGTAGCAAGCAACACCAGGCGTGACGCGGCAAAAACCAGCGTTGTCACGAAAGCGGTGCAGCGCAAGGCGCCATCGACCGAAACCGAACATTATATATAAAGCCAGCTCTTTTCCTGGCTGCCAATACCGTCTTGCTGCAGGGTCAGAACCCGGATGCCGGCAGCCGCTGGCGCCAAACACCAACAAAAAAGCCGAATCTCCAGCAGGAAATTCGGCTCATATTCAGCAAAAAATCAGACGGTGCTTATACCTTCTGCTATCAAATTTTGGTGCGCGGGGGGGGACTCGAACCCCCACACCATTGCTGGCGTCAGGACCTAAACCTGGTGCGTCTACCAATTTCGCCACCCGCGCGGTTGCGGCTGCAGCCAGCTTGTGAGCCAACCCGCCTGTTTTTAGGTCAATCCAAGATTCTAATGCAAGGCATGGGCATTTTCAGCAAGACCGGCCGAAAACCGTCCATGTTGCAAGGGCCCGGCCGCCTCTGGCCGGCCTCTGCCACACCGGGTTCAAACCGCTGCCGACAGTGGCACCTCGCTGTGCTCCTTTTTCACGCGGAACCAGGCCGCATACATCGCCGGCAGCGCCAGCAAGGTCAGCACCGTCGCAACGACCAGGCCGCCCATGATGGCTACGGCCATCGGCCCCCAGAAAATGCTGCGCGACAGCGGAATCATCGCCAGCACGGCAGCCGCAGCGGTCAGCGCAATCGGGCGCAGCCGGTGGGTGGCGGCCTCGACAATCGCATCCCAGGTCGAGAGGCCCGCCGCATGGTTGGCCTCAATCTGGTCGATCAGGATCACCGAGTTGCGCTGGATCATGCCCATGAGTGCGATCACGCCCAGCAAGGCGACAAAGCCAAAGGGCCGGTTGAGCAGCAGCAATGCCGCCGTCACGCCCGCAATGCCCAGGAAACCGGTGATATAGACCAGCACCGAGCGGCTAAAGCTGTGCAGCTGCAGCATCAGCAGGGTGAAGACGATGAACACCATGATCGGCATGCCCGCCATGATGGAGTCCGAGCCCTTGGCGCTCTCTTCCACCGCACCGGCAATCTCGATGCGGTATTGGTTGAGGCCCTTGTCGGCCCAGCCCTGCTGCAGCTTTTGCAGATCGGGCCAGAGCTTTTGCGTCACCGTCGGGCCTTGCAGGCCGGCGGCCACATCGCCTTGCACGGTGATCGCATACTCCCGGCCCTGGCGCCAGAGAATACCCGGCTCCCAGACAAAGCTGGGCTTGGCAATCTGCGACAGCAAGATGGCCTGGCCGCTGCTCGAGGCCACATAGGCATTGCCCACGTCGGTGACGGCCTGGCGCTCGTCCACCGGCTGGCGCAGCACCATGTCGATCAGCTTGTCGCCTTCGCGGAACTGCCCGATGGTATTGCCCGACAGCTGGGTGCGCGTGGCCTGGGCAATGCTCTGGTTGCTCACACCCAGCGCACGCGCCTTGCTCTGGTCCACCTCCAGGCGCAGCACCTTGATGGACTCGTTCCAGTTGTCGTTGACGCCGCGCATATCGGGCGATGCCTCCAGCTTGGCGCGCACCTCGCTGGCGAGCGTGCGCAGCAGCTTGGGGTCCTGGCCCATCACGCGGAACTGCACCGGGTAGGGCACCGGCGGGCCGCTGGGCAGCAGCTTGACGCGGGCCCGCACCTCCGGGAACTCCTGGGCCAGCAAGGTCGGCAGCCGCTTCATCAGGCGGTCGCGGTCGGCCAGGTTGTGGGGCAGCAGGATCAGTTGCGACACATTGGACTGCGGGAAGATCTGGTCCAGCGGCAGGTAAAAGCGCGGCACGCCCGAGCCAATCCAGGAGGTGACCGACTCGATGCCGTCCTGCGCCTGCATGCGCTGCTCGATGCGCCGCGTCACCTCTTCGTTGGCGGCCATGCTCGAGCCCTCGGGCAGCCAGACATCCATCAGGATCTCGGTGCGGTTGGAGTCGGGGAAGAACTGCTGCTGCACCCGGCTCATGCCAAACAGGCCCAGCGCAAACACCAGCACCGTGGCACCAATCGTCAGCCAGCGGTGCTCCACGCACCACGAGACAGTGCGGCGGAAGCGGTTGTAGAAGGGGGTGTCGAACATCGCATGCTCGCCGCCCTCACCACCCTCACTCTCTTGCGGCGCATGCCTGGGCTTCTTCAGGAACACCGTGCCCAGGTAGGGCACAAAGTAGACCGAGGCCACCCAGCTGATCACCAGCGCAATCACCGTCACCGCAAAGATCGCAAAGGTGTACTCGCCGGTGGTGGACTTGGCGATGCCAATGGGCATAAAGCCCGCCGCCGTGATCAAGGTGCCTGTCAGCATCGGCTTGGCGGTGATGTCATAGGCGGCGGTGGCCGCGCTCAGCTTGTCATAGCCCTCTTCCATCTTGCGCACCATCATCTCGACGGCAATGATGGCGTCGTCCACCAGCAGGCCCAGCGCAATGATCAGCGAGCCCAGCGAGACCTTGTGCAGGCCAATGCCCCAGTACCACATCGCCAGGAAGGTGGCGCAGAGCACCAGCGGAATGGTGATACCCACCACCAGCCCGGGGCGCGGGTCCAGCGTGATGCGGCGCCACAGCGGGTCCTTGCCCTTGCGTATATGCATGCCCAGGCTCACAAAGCTCACGGCCAGCACAATCACCACCGCCTCGATCAGCACGCGCACAAACTCGTTGACCGAGGTGGACACGGCCTTGGGCTGGTCCTGCACGTTCTCCAGACTCAGGCCGGCCGGCAGGGTGGGCGCAATCTTGTCCACCGCCTCATGCAGGTGCTTGCCCAGTGCAATCACATCGCCACCCTTGCGCATCGAGATGCCCAGGGCCACCGTGGGCTGGCCCTGGAAATGCACCTTGGTCTTGGCCGGGTCCAGGTAGCTGCGGTAGATGTCGGCGATATCGCCCAGCTTGAGCTGGTTGCCGTTGGGCCCCCGGATCGGCATGGCCTTGACGTCGTCCAACTGGCGGAACTCGCCCGTCACCTCGACCTGCACCCGGTCGGCGCCGGCCTGCACCTCGCCACCGCTTTGCACCGCGTTTTGCTGGCCGAGCTGGGCGATGACCTGGTTCATGTCCAGCCCCAGCTGGGCCAGCTTGCTGCGCGAGATCTCGATATAGAGCTTCTCATCCTGCACGCCAAAGAGTTCGACCTTGGCCACGTCCTTGACCCGCAGCAGGCTCTGGCGCACGCTGTCGGCATATTCCTTGAGCTCGGCGTAGCTGTAGCCCTCGCCCTGCAGCGCATAGATCACGCCATAGACATCGCCAAAGTCATCGTTGTAGAAGGGGCCGAGCACACCCTGGGGCAAGCTGGCGCGCATATCGCCCACCTTTTTGCGCACCGCCAGCCAGGTTTGCGGCACATCCTGTGGGCGCGTGTCTTCGCGCAGGTTCAGGATGACCAGCATCTCGCCGGGCTTGGAGTAGCTGACGATCTTGTCGGCATTGGGCACGTCCTGCAAGGTGCGTTCGACCTTGTCGGTCACCTGCTCGGCCATCTGCTGGGCCGTGGCGCCCGGCCATGCGGCCGAGACCACCATCGCGCGGAAGGTGAACGGCGGGTCTTCATCCTGACCCAGCTGAAAATACGCACCGATGCCCAGCACCAGCAGCATGATGAGCAGGTAGCGCGTCAGCGGCACATGCTGCAGCGCCCAGCGCGAGAGGTTGAAGCCCTTGCTGCTGCTGTGCTTTTCGCCATCGGGCTCGGGGGCCGAAGCGGGCGTTGCAGCGCCTTGCGGCGTGTTCGGAGGTGTTTGCATGGCCACCTCTTACTGCTTGGCGGCAGGAGCCGCAGTATCCGCAGCGGCGGGCGCATTGACCACTGGTGCATCGGCCTGGGTTTGCGCAGGCGCAGCAGCCGCATACTTGGACTGGAACACCGTCACCTTCTGGCCGGCATTGAGCACATGCACGCCGGCAATCACCACCTGCTGCCCCGCCTGCAGACCGCTTTGGATCACGGCGTCATTGCCGTCCATGCGCGCCACCGCCACTGCCTGGGGCTGCACGGTGGAGCTGGCCGGGTCAAACACCCAGACCTGGCTGCTGCCGGCCTTGTCCCACAGCGCCGACAACGGCAGCTTGATCACATCGCTCGCCTTGTCCGCGCCGGCAGCGCGCTCGGGCGGCAGCACGGTCACGGTGGCGCCCAGCTTGGGCAGCACATCATTGGGCGCCGCATCCAGCGAGGCCTTGACCTGGTAGGTGCGCGTGGCAGCATCGGCGCTGGCGGCCACTTCGCGGATATGGGCGCCCAGCGACTGCTCCTCAGGCCAGACCTTGACCTGCACCGGCTGGCCGGGCTTGAGCTGGGCAATGCGGTCTTCGGGCACGGCAAACACGGCATCGCGCGCACCATCCTTGGCCACACGCAGCACCGGGGTGCCGGCAGACACGACCTGGCCGGGCTCCACATTCACGGCGGTCACGACGCCCGCCACATCGGACACCAGGCGGGTATAGGCCGTCTGGTTGCTTTGGCTGGCCGCATTTGCCTTGGCCTGGTCGAGCTGGGCCTGGGCCGATTTCAGCGCTGCCGCATGGCGCTCCATCTCCGCGGCGCTGATGAAGTTCTTGTCACGCAGTTCCTTGAAGCGGCGGTAGTTGGCCGCCTCCAGGTCCCGCTGCGTGGTCGCCGCCTGCACCTGGGCCTGCGCGCCTTGCGCAGCCAGCGCGTAGTCGGTGCCATCGAGCTGCGCCAGCAACTGCCCGGGCTTGATGGCCTGACCCAGCTCCACGTTGCGGCTGAGCACCTTGCCCGCCACCCGAAAGCCCAGCTGCGCCTCGGTGCGGGCGCGGATATCGCCGGCAAACGCCGTCTGCGCCTGCAAGGGCGCCGCGCCCACTGTTTGCAGCTTGACCGCCCGGATTGGCTCGGGCGGGGATTCCTGGCGTGAACAGGCCGTCAATGTGGCCACGGTAGCAATAGACAGCAGCAGCACTGCGGCACGTGCGCTGGGCGCTCGAAGAGGTAGGGACATGGTGTGCAATCGGGCGTTAAGCGGCCAAGAAGACCCTGGCCCGGCAGATAAAAAGGGGAGAGACGCAGCAAGGACCCTCTGCAAAACACTCCGGAGGAGCGCTGTGCAGAGGATCCTTAATGACCAAACGGTCACTAATTTAGACAGTTCGATGTCGGCTGTCAATGCTTGCCTGTGGTCAGCGCGGTATGCGCTAGCATCGGCGCTGTGAAAGATTCCACGCCCTCCCCTTCTGCGACCGCCGCCACGCCCGCTGTGACCACGCCCGTCACCCACTACGAGAATTTTCCGGTGGCCTCCTGGCTGTGCCCACCGGCGCTGCGCCCGCCCATTGCGGCCATCTACCACTTTGCGCGCACGGCCGATGACATTGCCGACGAGGGCGATGCCGATGCCCCCGCCCGCCTGGCCGAGCTGCAGGCCTACCGCGATGCGCTCGCCCATATCGCCCAGGGCCAACCGCCGCTCGCGCGCTGGCAGGCCGTGTTCGCGCCGCTGCAGGCGGCCATCGTGCAGTGGCAGCTGCCGGTGGCGCTGCTCGATGACCTGATCAGCGCCTTCATGCAGGACATCGACAAAACCGCCCAAGGCGCGCGCTATGCCGACCGCAGCGAGCTGCTCGACTACTGCCGCCGCTCGGCCAACCCAGTGGGCCGCTTGCTGCTGCATCTGTATGGCGTGAACGATGCCCCGTCCCTCGCTCAGAGCGATGCCATCTGCAGCGCGCTGCAGCTGATCAACTTCTGGCAGGACCTGGGGGTCGATATTCCGCGCGGCCGCTACTACCTCAATGATGCCGACTGCCAGGCCGCCGGCATCAGCGCCGCCGCGATGCAGCAGCGCCAGGACAGCCCGGCGCTGCGCCAGTTGGTGATGGACCAGGCCGCCTGGGCGCGCCGCCTGATGGAAGAAGGCGCGCCGCTGGTGCACCGCGTGCCCGGCCGCGCCGGCTGGGAGCTGCGCCTGGTGGTGCAAGGGGGCTTGCGCATTCTGGACAAGGTGGAAGCCCTGCAAGGCCAGAGCCTGTGGCAGCGCCGCACCATTGGCAAGGGCGATGTGCCGCTGATGCTGTGGCGCGCCTGGCGCATGTGAGCCGCTGTTCGCCCGCTATTCGCCCCCTTGCCGCCCCCACAAAAAAAGGCCGAATCCTGCGATCCGGCCTAAAGGGGTTATGGGAACCCCCGAGGAGAGTGTTTACGGGCCTTGCGGCCAGGCGGCCAGGCGGCTCAGGGCTCAGCCATCCTTGGCCCACGTGGGCAATACGCTGGTCATGGTCTAGCCTTTCTCAACTTTCTTAACCCAGCTGCACCGGCACAAAAATCTTCTGGCCATTGCGCTCGATCAGCAACGCCACCGACTTGTCGGACTGGGCGACCTGCTTGCGCAGATCCTCAATCCCTTTCACCGCCGCGCCATTGACGGACAGCACCACGTCACCGGGCTGCACACCGGCGAGCGCAGCAGGCCCGGCCGCTTGCTCGACGATCAAGCCCTGCTGGCTGCCGCTGGCCTGCTTTTCCTGGGGCGTCAGCTCGCGCAGCGCCAGGCCCAGCTTGCCCTTGCCGACCTTCTCGTTGCCGGCCACCTGCTCGCCCTTGCTGACATTGCCGCCCAGGGTGGCTTGCAAGGTGGTGGCCTTGCCGCCGCGCCAGACCTGCAGCTCGGCCTGGGTACCGGGGCGCGCCGTGGCAATGGCCGCAGGCAGGTCGTTGGACGAGACAATTGCCTGGCCGTTGTAGCCGGTGATCACATCGCCGGGCTGCAGGCCGGCCTTGTCGGCAGGGCCGCCCTTTTCCACACTGGCAACCAAGGCGCCTTCGGGCTTGGGCAGCTTGAAGGAATCGGCAAAGGCCTGGTTGACCTCCTGGATCACGACACCCAGGCGCGCATGGTCGACCTTGCCGTGCGAGACGATCTGGTCCTTGATGTTGACCGCCAGGTCGATCGGGATCGCAAAGGACAGGCCCTGGTAGCCACCACTCTTGCTGTAGATCTGCGAGTTGATGCCCACCACCTCGCCCCGCGCATTGATCAGCGGCCCGCCGGAGTTGCCGGGGTTGATCGCCACATCGGTCTGGATAAAGGGCACCGAGCTGTCATCGGGCAGCGCACGGCCCTTGGCACTGACGACACCGGCGGTCACCGAGTTCTCAAAGCCAAAGGGCGAGCCAATGGCCAGCACCCATTCGCCTTGCTGGATGGCCTTGGAGTCACCGATCTTGGCGACTGGCAGATCCTTGGCATCGATCTTGATAACCGCGATATCGGTCTTGGGGTCCGAGCCCAGCACCTTGGCCTTGAACTCGCGCCGATCGGTGAGCTTGACCGTCACCGTCTTGGCGCCCTTGACCACGTGGGCATTGGTCAGGATGGTGCCATCGGGGCTGATGATAAAGCCCGAGCCCTCGCCGGCCATCGGCACCTCTTGCGGCACCTGGCGGCCAAAGCCGCGCGGCATGCCTTGCTGGGGCACGCCAAAGCCGAACTGGCGGAAGAACTGCAGCATCGGGTCATTGGGGTCGATTTGCTGGCCCCGGTTGGCCGAGGGTGCGGCATCGGCATCATCGCCGTCGTCCTCATCGTCCGAGACCTTGCGCGTGCCGCGCACACTGATATTGACCACCGCAGGCCCGGCCTGCTGGGTGATGGCGCTGAAATTGGGCAGGCTCACCATGGGCGCGGCCGCCGGGGCGGACTGGGCGATGACCGCAGGCGCGCCTTGGGCATGGGCGCTCCACTGCACATGCTGCAGCGCAGAGGCACCCACGCCGCCCAACACCCCTGCCGTCAGCAAGGCAGCCACCAGTTTGCGCGAACCGAGTTGAAAAGAAGGAACAGACATTTTGTACTCCTGAATACCACTTGCATGAGGTCGATGGAGCTAATGTGCCTGCCCAGACTTAGAAGAAACTTAGACGCGCATCACTCTCGGCCTCAGGACTTTTGGTAGGGGAAATACGGCGGTGCCTCGCCAATGGCCAGCATATCGACCTCCAGCAATGCCAGCCCGGGCTGCCTCGCCAGCTGCGCCACGGCCTCTGCCAAGCCATGGGCCTGGCTGAGCTTGCGGTAGGCGATGCCCGCCGACTGGGCCAGCAACGCAAAGTCCGGCGGCGCCAGATCGCCATAGACGCGCCGGCCGCCAAAGTTCGCATCCTGCATGTGCTTGATGACGCCGTAACCGGCGTCGTTCATGACGATGAACAGCATGTCCAGCGCTTCCTGCATGGCGGTCCACAGCTCGCAGACATTCATCATGAAGCCGGCATCACCGCTCAGCACCACGGTCTTGGCGCCACGAGCGGCAAAGGCCGCGCCGATGCCCAGCGGCAGGCCCTGGCCAATGCCGGCGCCCACCGGGTGCATCGCATCGCGCGGGCCATAGACCTCGAACAAACGGTTGCCCCAGGTGGAGTTGGCGACGGTGATATCGCGCGCCCAGACGGCGTTGCGCGGCAGCTGGATTCGGAGCTGCTCGGCAAAGCCGGCATAGGGGCCCAGGGTGCGGGCAAAGGCCTGGCGGGCACGCTGCTTCATCTCGGCAAATTGCGCGCGGTAGCCGGGCTCGGCCTGGTAATTGCCCAGCGCCGCGACCAGGCGCTCCAAGACATCGCGGGCATCACCACAGACAAACTGCGCGCAGTCATAGCTGCGCCCTTCGGCCGCGGGGTCCAGGTCGATCTGCACCCGTTGGCCGGGCAAGGCCAGGCTTTGGTCCACGGTCTCCTGGCCGCGCAGCCGCGAGCCCACCACGAGCATCAGGTCCACGGTCTTGTAGAAGTCAATCACCTCCGGCGCGCCGGTGCCGTTGAGGCCGCCCAGATTGCAAGGGTGGTCCTCGGGCACGATGCCGCGCCCGGCCCAGCTCGATGCCATGCCAAAGCCCCTGTCCAGCAGCTGCTGCAGCGCTGCGCCGCCATCGATGGCGCCGCGCCCCACCCAGAGCATGGGCCGCCGCGCAGCCCGCACGCGCTCGGCCAGCTGCGCGATATCGGCATCGCTGGCCCGTGGGCGCGCAGGCAGGGTCGGCAGCGCCAGGCTGGTGTCCGCATCGGCCTGCGGGATGGGCTGCTTTTGCACATCGATCGGAATCTCGATGCTGACCGGCCCCATCGGCGCCGTCAGCGCCTCGCTGGCCGCCTGCTGCAAGATGCGCAGCGCGTCTTCAGCCCGCTCAATGCGGTAGCTGGCCTTGCAGACCGATTGCAGCATGCCCAGCTGGTCGCGCACATTGTGGGTGGCGCCGGTATCGCGCCCCAAGAACTTGCGCGGCACCTGGCCGGTGATATGCAAAAGCGGGCTGGAGGCAAACGAGGCCTCCAGCAAGCCCGACACGGTATTGGCCGCGCCCGGCCCGGTGCTGGAGACCAGCACGCCCAGCTTGCCGCTGCGGCGGGCATAGCCATCGGCCATATGGGCAGCGCCCATCTCGCCGCGCGTCATCACCACACGGATGCCGCCCTGGCGCGCGATGCCGTCCATGATCGGTATGTTGTGCACGGAGATGATGCCAAAGACCAGCTCGGTACCGATGGCGTGCAGGAACTGGGCGACCAGGTCGCCGATATTGAAGGTGTGGGGCATAGTGGTTTTATTGGCTGGCCTGAACGTCCGGGGCCAATGGCTTGAAGAAGGCGTAGTCGCTGGCAATGCGTTTTTTCAGATCAGCGGTACTGACCGGGTCGATGGCATAGCCCGAGCGCTCCATGTCGGCGACAAAGCGGGCATCGGCCAGGATTTTCTGGTTGGCCTGGGCCAGCGCCTCGACCACCTCGGGCGCGGTCTTGGCCGGTGCCAAGAGGCCGATCCAGCCCTCGAAATTGAAGTCGGGATAGCCGCACTCGGCCATCGTCGGCGTCTGGGGCAACTGCGGGTTGCGCTGCGGCGATGTCAGTGCCAGCGCGCGCACGCTGCCGCCCTGCACCTGCGTGACAGCCGTCGTGTTCAGATCGAACAGGATGGAGACGCGGTTGGCCATCAGCTCGGCCATGGCCGGCGCATTGCCCTTGAAAGGCACATGCGTCATCGTGATGCCCGCGTACTTGGCCAGCAGCACGCCCGAGAGGTGGTTGGACGAGCCATTGCCCGCCGAGGCATAGCTCAGCTGGCCCGGCTGGTCCTTGCCAAAGGCCACCAGCTCCTGCAGCGACTTGAACGGCGACTGCGCGCCCACCAGCAGCACATTCGTGTACTTGACGACCGAGCCGATGGGCAAGAAATCGGCCACCGGGTCAAAGCTGGTGCTGGTCACCGCCGGCGTGATGCTGATCGTGGGGCTGGCCACAAAGTACAGGGTGTAGCCATTGGGCGCTGCGTTTTTGACCGCATGGGCGGCCAGGGTGCCGCTCGCGCCCGCCTTGTTCTCGACAATCACGCTCTGGCCCAGAAGCTCGGAGAGCTTTTGCCCGTACTGGCGCGCCACGATATCGACCGAGCCACCCGGTGAATAGCCCACCACCAGCTTGATGGGCTGCTGCGGATAGGCCTTGGGCTGGGCCTGCGCTGCAGCGCCCCACACCCCCAACAGCGCTGCACTGAGCGCGATGTTCCACGGGTTCAAGCCGGTCTCCTGAGGTTCTTGTGCGCTCCTTTATCCCCTAGGTACCGACAGCCCCCTCCCCCTGCTAACCCTAGAAGTTCGCAGATTGAATAAGCTGATATTTACAACGAATCAGTTGCGCCGTGTGGGCTTAGAAAATCACCCGCACCCGCAGGCCACCCAAGCTGGGAGATGCATCCAGCAGCAACTGCGCACCATGTTGGCGCGCCACCGCGCTGACAATGGCCAGCCCCAGCCCGCTGCCATGCGCGGTGGTGCCGGGCACGCGGTAGAAGCGGTCCAGAACCCGCTCGCGCTCTTCGGGAGCGATACCGGGCCCGCTGTCTTCAACGCTGAGCACGCGCTGGCACTCGGCATCGGCGTACCAGCGGCACAGCACTTGGCCACCAGCGGGGGTGTAGCGCAGCGCGTTTTCCAGCAGATTGCGCAGCAGCAGGCCCAGCGCATCGGCCTGGCCCTGCACGGGCTCCAGGGTGTCGTCCAGCTGGTGCTGCAAGGTCAAGCCGGCTTGCTGAGCCAGCGGTTGCAGTTCATCGACCGCCATCTCGCATAGCGCAGCGACCGCAACCGGCTGCGCAGGCGCCGCCTGCATCTGCCCGGCCTCCTGGCGGGCCAGGTGCAGCAACTGCTCGACCATGCGCGTGGCCCGGTCGATGCCGGCCATCACCCGCTCGCTGGCCACGCGCCGCGCGGCATCGTCGGGCGCGCGGGCGAGGCCTTGCACCTGCAGCCGCAAGGCCGCCAGCGGTGTGCGCAGCTCATGGGCAGCATCGCCTACAAAGCGCTGCAGCGCATCAAAGGCCGCCTGCAAGCGCGCCAGCAGCAGGTTCATCTCCTGCACCAGGGGCTGCACTTCCAGCGGCAGGTCGGCATCGGCCAGCGGCGAGAGGTCATCAGCCTGGCGCGCCGCCAGTTGCGCGCGGGTGCGCGCCAACGGCGCCAAGGTATGGGCCACCACCCACCACACCACCAGCATGATCAGCGGGGCCAACAGCAGCACCGGCACGATGGAGCGCAAGGCCACATTGCCCGCCATCTGGCCGCGCGATGCCGCTTCTTGCGCCACCTGGATCACCTGGGTCGGCGTCTGCAGCGCATAGATGCGAAAGGCCACGCCGTGCGCCCGCGCATCGCTGAAACCCAGCACGGCGACCTGCGGCAGCAGGCGCGAGTTGCTGGAGCGGTAGAGCATGATGCCGTCGGCGCGCCAGATCTGCACAATCATGTCCTGCGCCTTGGCCTGCGGATCGGCCAGCGCGTCCGACGCGACCTCGGACGCGAGCCCGGCCGACAGCGCCAGCGCAATGCGCTGCATCTGCACATCGAACAGCGCCTCGGTCTCCGCCCGCGCCGTGCGGTAGATGCTGACAGCCTGCAGGCCCGCGGCCACCACCACAACGGCCAGCAGCGCCCAGATCAGCCGCGCGCGCAGCGAAAAAGGCCGCCCGGCCCGCAGCGCATGGCTCAAGGCGCCACCCCGCTTGGCAGCGACTCGACCGGCACCAGGTAGCCCAGGCCGCGCACATTCTGGATCAGATCGGCGCCGAGCTTTTTGCGCACGCCGTGGATATAAACCTCGACGGCATTGCTGCTGATGTCATCGCGCCAGGAATAAAGCTTTTCTTCCAGCTGCGCACGCGAGAGCACGCGGCCGGGCCGGGCGATCAAGGGCTCGAGCACCGCCCACTCACGGGCCGACAGCTGCACCGGCTGGCCGGCCACAAAGGCCTCGCGCGAGGCGGGCACCAGGCGCACCTGGCCCCAGCAGTACTCGGGCTCGGCCCGGCCGCTGGCGCGGCGCAGCAGCGCGCGGATGCGCGCCAGCAGCTCATCGAGGTCATAGGGTTTGATGATGTAGTCGTCGGCACCGGCATCGAGCCCCGCGACGCGCTCTGCAATGGCATCGCGCGCGGTGGCCACCAGCACGGGGATGCGGACCTGGCGCGCGCGCATCTCGCGCAGCACCTGTAGTCCATCCACCCTGGGCAGGCCCAGGTCCAGCAGCACCAAGTCGTAGCCGGCAGTCGCCAGCGCCGTCTGCGCCATCGCCCCGTCCTTGACCCAATCGACCGCCCAGGATTCGGCACGCAGTGCATCGAGCACCACTTCGCCAATCATCTGATCATCTTCTACCAGGAGTATGCGCATGGCAGCATTATGCAAGCGGCCCATCACGCGATGGCTGACAGACCCAGAAGGAAAACGGGCTGAACCCCTCAATGGTGCTCAGCCCGTACCCGCTAGATCCAATACAGAAAGATCCGCCACAGGCACCCCGTCAATCGTGGTGCCTGCAGCGTCCCTCCACACATGCCGCCGTCAGTGTGGGATCCCGGACTTGTTGTTGGCTTTGGTCCTGGTGCCCGGGCGGCATGCATCTCCCCTTGTGCTCAATGGCGACAGCGATTATATGGAGATCGACATGTCAATACCCAACAACTATTGCAACAAAAGACTTCGATCCGCCGTCCCGCCGCACCCTGCCTTTCCGCCACATGGAAAAAGATCTTTGAATTTATTTATAATTTTTCCCTTTTATTCGCACCCCAGCCACTCCGGCAGGCATTGTCAACAAAGCTGTGCAAGCACTCACCCCCGCCATCGTGGCAGTGCAGCACGCCTTGTCCAGGCATGTAGAGGAGCCCGGCAAGGCGCCGTGATGACTTGCATCTCTGTCGCTGGGGTACTCTTCCCGGGCATCCGGCCCATGGGACAATACGGCGCTTATGACCACGCCCCAGCAGTATGTTCAAAACAAGGCCGCAGCCTCCGGCAGCAGCTTTTACTATGCCTTCCTCTTCCTGCCCAAAGACCGGCGTGCAGCGATCACCGCCTTCTACGCCTTTTGCAGAGAGGTCGACGATGTGGTCGACGAGGTAAGCGACCCGGGCGTGGCAGCGACCAAGCTGGCCTGGTGGCAGAGCGAAGTGCGCAAGAGCTTTGCCGGCCAGCCCAGCCACCCGGTCATGCAGGCACTGATGCCCCATGCCAGCGCCTTCTCCATCCAGGCCGAGCACCTGCTGGCGGTGATCGAAGGCTGCCAGAGGGACCTGGAGCAAACCCGCTATCTGGATTTTCCCGGCCTGCAGCGCTACTGCCACCTGGTGGCAGGCGTGGTGGGCGAGGTGGCAGCCCGCATCTTTGGCCAGACCAGCCCGCAAACCACGCAGTACGCCCACAAGTTGGGCCTGGCGTTCCAGCTCACCAACATCATTCGCGATGTGGGCGAGGACGCGATGCGCGGCCGCATCTACCTGCCCGTCAATGAGCTCCAGCAGTTCGATGTCAAGGCGCATGAGGTGCTCAACCGCAAGTACTCGGACCGGTTCGAAGCGCTGATGCGCTTTCAGGCCCAGCGCGCCCACCAGCTCTATGACGAGGCGCTGGCCCTGCTGCCGCAGGCCGATTACCGCGCGCAAAAGCCCGGGCTGATGATGGCCAGCATCTACCGCACCTTGCTGCGCGAGATCGAGCAGGACAAGTTCCAGGTGCTGCACCAGCGCGTGAGCCTGACTCCCCTGCGCAAGCTCTGGCTGGCCTGGCGCATGCAAGCGCTGGGCCGCATGTAAGTGGACCGCAGCCAACGTATCGCCGTGATCGGCGGCGGCTGGGCCGGCATGGCCGCTGCCGTCGAGCTCGCTGCGGTCAGCGCCCACCAGGTGACGGTCTGGGAATCCTCCGCCCACTGGGGCGGCCGCGCGCGCGGTCTGGCCTTGGCCTTGCCCGGTGGCGACGAGATCACCGTCGACAACGGCCAGCACATTCTGATTGGTGCCTACACCGCCTGCCGCGCGCTGATGGAGCGGGTGGGCGTCAGCACCGATGCGTCCTTTATCAAGCGACCACTGGCCATGCGCTACCCCGACGGCCGGGGCATTCAGTTTCCCGATACCGCCCCGCCCTGGGATGCGCTGATCGGCATTGCCACGGCCAGGGGCTGGTCGCTGATCGAACGCCTGCAACTGCTGCGCCGCGCCGCCGCCTGGCAACGCCAGGGTTTTCGCTGCGCACCGCAGGCCAGCGTGGCCGATCTCTGCGCCGGTCTGCCCCAGCGCCTGCTCGCAGAGTTTTTTGACCCGCTATGCATCTCGGCGCTGAACACGCCCCTGCACGAAGCCAGCGGCCAGGTCTTTCTGCGCGTGCTGCAGGACAGCCTGTTTGCCACCCACAAAGGCTCGCATTTCTGGCTGCCGCTGGTGGACCTGGGCAGGCTCTTTCCCGATGCTGCCGCCAGCTGGCTGCAAGCCCGGGGCCATGACTGCCACCTGAGCGGGAGGGTGCAGCAGCTGGCCAGGTCCGAGTCCGGCTGGCGGGTCAACGGACAGCGCTATGACCAGGTACTGCTGGCCTGCCCGGCCTGGGAGGCCGCGCGCCTGGTGCAAGCGGCCTTTGCCGATCTGTCAGCGCCCGAGCAGGCAGAGGCTCAGGCCTGGGCCGACGACGCCCAGCGCCTGGCACACACCGCCATAGCCACCGTCTACGCCTGGAACCCGGCCCCCAACGCCCAGGGGCACAGCTTGGCTGCGCCGTGGCTGGCGCTAAAGAGCAGCCCCCAGCAGCCCGCGCAGTTTGTGTTCGACCGCGCCCAGCTGGGCGATCCGGCGGGCCTCTTGGCCTTTGTCATCAGCACCAGCCATGGCGACCGCGCCGAGATCGAGCAGCAGGTCATCGCCCAGGCGCAGGCCCAGCTGGGCCTGGCCTTGCAGCCCCTCAAAACCATTGTGGAAAAGCGCGCCACCTTTGCCTGCACGCCTGGCCTGCAGCGCCCCGGCATGGCCATTGCACCCGGTCTGCTGGCCTGCGGCGACTATATCGACGGGCCCTACCCCGCGACCTTGGAAGGCGCCGTGCGCAGCGGCATTGCCGCCGCCCACGCGCTGGCCTGACCCGCCCTCAAACAGCGCCTTCTGGCTGGCGCCAGGGCGCGCCCTGCGCAAAATGCGCCATCACCCAGTCGCGCAAGGCGCTGGATGCGGCACTGCGCCACTGGCTGGAAGGCCGCACCAGGTAAATGCCGGCATCGGCCTGCAGTTGCCACTGCGGCAGCACCTCCTGCAGATGGCCCGCTGCCACCTCGGGGCCCAGCAACCAGTCGCCGCCCGCAATGATGCCCAGCCCTTGGCGCGCGGCGACCAGCAAGGCCTCGTTGTCATTGCTCACCATGCTGGCGCGGATGCTGACCGTGCAGGATTCCCCCGCGCGCGAGAACTGCCACTGCGGGTAGCTGCGCAGCCCGGTAAAACCCAGGCAGCGGTGGCTGGCCAGGTCCTGCGGCGTTTGCGGCCAGCCTTGCGCTGCCAGATAGCTGGGCGCGGCGCAGACCAGGCGCCGGTGGTCACACAGCCGGGTCGCCACCAGGCTGCTGTCGGCCAGCGAGCCGATGCGGATCGCCGCATCAAAACGCTCCCCGATGATGTCGACAAAGCGCTCGGCATACTCCACATCCAGCACCACCTGCGGGTGGGCCTTGGCAAACCCCGCCACCATGGGGCTGAGCCAGCGCCGCCCCATGCTGGCCGGCAGCGACAGCCGCAGCGACCCGCGCACCACCGCCGCGGCCTCGCTGGCCTGGCGCTGGGCCTGTTCCAGCAAGGCCATCGCCTCGCGCACCTGGGCCACAAAATGCTGGCCCTCGCTGGTAAACCGCAGCTGGCGCGTGGAGCGCTCCAGCAGCCGAATCCCCAGCCGCGCCTCCAGCGCGCTCAGCCGGCGCGACAGCACCGTCGGGTGGCGCTGCAACTGCGCGGCCGCTGCGACAAACGAGCCGGCATCGAACACCGCCAGCAAGGCGCTGAGTTCATCGGCGTGTTGGCTGTCGAGCAGGGGCATGGTCGCTGGCGGAGTGGTTGGTGTCCGCACTATAGACGAAGACGCGGTGGCGGCCCTTGCCTGGGCGGCCATGCCGCCATACAAGCCGCCTGGCTTCAAGGCAGCAGCACCACCGCCCCCTGTGTCTGCCCCGCTTCCAGATCGGCATGGGCGGCAGCCACGTCGGCGAGCGCATAGCGGCGCCCAATGGCCGGTTGGAGGATGCCTTGCGCCACTGCCTGCAGCACGGCAGTGGCGCGCTGCTGGTACTCGGCCGCCGAGGCAGTGTGCGCGGCCAGTGAGGGGCGGGTGATGTAGAGCGAGCCCTTGGCGTTGAGCGTGCCCATTTCGACGGCGGGCGGCGCGCCGGTGGTGGCGCCAAAGGACACCATCAGGCCCCGTGGGCGCAGGCAGTCCAGCGATGCGGCAAACGACAGCTTGCCCAGGCCGTCATAGACCACATCGGCCATGCGCCCGGCAGTGGCCTCGCGCAGTTGGGCGGCCAGGGTCTGGGGATCGAACACCAGCGCCTGGTCGCAACCGGCAGCCAGCGCCCGCGCCTGGCTTTGCGGTTTGGAGACCACGCCGATGACGGTGGCGCCCAGGTGCTTGGCCCAGGAGGCCATCAGCTGGCCCACACCGCCCGATGCGCCATAGAGCAGCACAACGGTGCCCGGGCCGACGGCATAGGTGCTCGTCAGCAGGTACTGCGCGGTAATGCCTTTGAACAGCACGGCGGCGGCCTGCTCGGCGCTGATGCTATCGGGCAGCTTGACCAGGCGCTCGGCCGGGTAGAGGCGCTCGCTGGCATAGGCGCCCAAGGGGCCGGTGGCATAGGCCACCCGGTCGCCCACCGCCACCTGGCTCACCCCGGCGCCCAGCGCCAGCACGGTGCCCGCGCCCTCCAGCCCCAGGCCCGATGGCAGCGAGATGGGCGCTATGCCCTTGCGCTGCAGCACATCGAGCGGGTTCACGCCCACCGCCTCCTGCGCGAGCAGGACCTCCCCCGGGCCGGGCGCGGCCACATCCAGCTGCTGTATTTGCATGCATTCCGGGCCACCGGCTGCGGTCAAACGAATCACTTGCGCCATCTATCACTCCTTGCGGTTTAGTCGATGGCACCAGCTTAGAGCCTGCATGGCAATATATAAATAGCGCAGCATGCAGTTGATAGCTGCAGTGGGTGCAGCAATAACCGCCCTGGCGCTACCGAGCTGTCAGGCAGCGCGCCGTCCCAGCAGATCACACAGTTCGCTGAGATTGCGCACCAGCGCCTGGGGCGGGGGGCTGCTCAAGGGCCAGCGCAAGGCCTGGCCTGCTTCGCTGCGCTGGTGGTGGTCCAGCTCCTGGCGCTGCACCCAGGCGGCCTGCATGCCGCAGGCCAGCGCGCCTTGCACATCCAGCTCGGCGTCATCGCCCACATGCAAAAAGGCGGGCAGATCGATGCCTGCGCGCTTGGCAGCAGCGGCAAAAATGCGCGGATCGGGCTTGGCCACCCCCACCTCGCGCGCGCTGGTGCTGGCCACAAACCAGGGCGACAGGCCCACCAGGTCCAGCTGCGCATTGCCGTTGGAGACGGCGACCAGCGGGTAGCGCGAGGAGAGCCAAACCAGCGCATCCTCGACTTCGGCAAACCAGGTCACCCGGTTGCGGGCCGCAAAGAACTGGGCAAAAACGGCCTCGACCAGCGCTTCATCGCCACCGCTTTGCTGCAGCGCGCGGCGGATGAACTGCTGGCGGAAATGCGTCATGTCATGCGCCAGGTGTACAAAGTCATCGCGCACCGACTGGCGGATGCGCTGGGCCTCGGCCTGGTCCTGCAGCAGCGCCGCAGTGGCAGGGGCATGGTCCAGCAAAAATGCGTGCTGTGCCGCCTCGGCCGCCTTCAAGGTGGGCAGCACGGGCCAGAGGGTGTCATCCAGGTCAAGGCTGATGGCACGGATTCGGGAGAGATCGAGCATGGCCCCCAGCATAGCGGATCGCGGCCGCCTGGCGCGCCGCAGCCGTCCGCAGCCCGACAAGCGCGCGCGGGCCCGCTGCGCCCAGGGGTATGCACCGGGGCCGGCCGCCAAGCTGCGACAATCCTAGCCATGGTTTCACGCTTTCGACCCGAGCCCCTTGGCCAACCCCTCCCTGACCGAACCGGCATCCTGCTGTGCAACCTGGGCACACCCGATGCGCCCACCACAGCGGCCACGCGCCGCTACCTGGCCGAGTTTCTGAGCGACCAGCGCGTCGTCGAGATCCCGCCGCTGGTCTGGAAGCCGATACTGCATGGCGTCATTTTGCGCACCCGGCCGGCCAAGTCGGCCGCCAAGTACCGCAGCATCTGGATGCCCGAGGGCTCGCCGCTGGCCGTCTGGACCGACAAGCAGGCCAAACTGCTGCGCGGCAGCCTGGGCGAAGCGGGCCACCAGGTGCTGGTGCGGCCGGCGATGCGCTATGGCAACCCCTCGATTGCCCGCCAGCTCGATGCCTTCAAGGCCGAGGGCGTGCGCCGTGTGCTGGTGCTGCCGCTGTACCCGCAGTACTCGGCCACCACCACGGCCAGCGTGGTCGATGCGGTCAACGCCTGGTGCGCCAGCGCGCGCGACATCCCCGAGATCCGCTTTGTGCGCAGCTACCAGCGCGACCCGGGCTATATCCAGGCGCTCGCGCAGAGCGTGCGCAAGCAGTGGCAGATGGATGGCCGCGCGCCCAAGCTGGTGATGAGCTTCCACGGCATTCCTGAGCGCAATGTGCGCCTGGGCGACCCCTACCAGCAGCAATCGCAGGAGACGGCCCGCCTGCTGGCCGCCGAGCTAGGCCTGGCCGAGAGCGAGTACCTGCTGACCTTCCAGTCGCGCTTTGGCAAGGCCAAATGGCTGGAGCCCTATACCGAGCCCAGCCTGATCGCGCTGGCCCAGCAAGGCCTGCGCCATGTGCAGGTGATGTGCCCGGGCTTTCCCGCCGATTGCCTGGAGACGCTCGAGGAGATCAACCAGGAGGTGCGCGAAGCCTTTGTCCATGCAGGCGGCCAGCAGTTCGACTACATTGCCTGCTTGAACGACCAGCCCCGCTGGATCCAGGCGCTGCGCGAGCTGGCCCTGCAGCACCTGCAAGGCTGGGACACCAGCGCCCCGCCGCCCCATCCGCGCTGAGCGGCCCACCCGCACAACACCCGCCCACGCTGCCCGAGACCGTAGCCTATGACCCTCCTCACCCCTTACCGGCCCGAGCAGCGCGAGCGCGTGCTGGCCCTGTCCCTGCACGAGGCGCAGCAGCCCTATGTCGCGCCAATGGCCCAGACGCTGGCCGAGCTCCACCCACGGCTCAGCGCCCACCTGATCGGCCATGGCGAGCAGATCGCCGGCTTTTTCCTGATCGACCAGGACTACGCGCAGCGCTACCCCTTTGCCTCGGCGGACAGCGTGGGCCTGCGCAGCTTCTTTGTCGACCAGCGCTTTCAGGGCATGGGCCTGGCCAAGCGCAGCCTGCAGGCGCTGCCCGCCTACCTGCAGGCGCAAGGCATGGCCGCCACAGCCGTGTTCCTGACGGTGAACTGCAAGAACGCCGCCGCCATCCCGCTGTACCGCCAGTGCGGTTTTGCAGACACCGGCGAGCTGTACCTGGGCGGCGGCTACGGCCCACAGCACATCATGCGGCTGGCGCTGTAACGCAGCGCTTTCGCCTTGCCCAGACAGCCACATTGACCCACCACAAGGCCCCTGCCGCCCCGCGCGCCTGTGGCCCTCCAAAAAAAGATTCCCTTGTCCGACACGCCATTGACCCCTTCCCCACCTGCCGCCTCCTTGCTCTGCGCCGAGCTGCTGCAGGCCCACCAGCTGCGCCTGCGCATTGACCCGGCCCAACTCGGCTTTGCCAGCACGGCCGAACTGGTGCAGGAGCCCTTCTCCTGGATCGGCCAGCAGCGCGCGCAGGCGGCGGCCGAGTTTGGCCTGGCGATGGACCCGCCCGACTACCACCTGTTTGTGCTGGGCGAAGAAGGCAGCGGCCGCACATCGCTGCTGCGCCAGGCCATGCAGGCCGAGGCACAGCGCCGCCCCGCCGCGCAGGACATCGCCTTTGTGCACAACTTTGCCGTGCCCGAGCGTCCCCAGGCGCTGCGCCTGCCCGCCGGCCAGGGCCGCAGCCTGCGCCGCCGCATCGAGGCCATGGTGGACAAGCTGCCCGAGCAGCTCGACAAGGCCGTGCAGCAAGCGCAGCACCGCAGCCAGATCGAGCAGCTCTACAACCAGGCCCGCCAGGCCGAAGAGGCCGCTTTTGGCACGCTGCACGACTGGGCCCAGGGCTCCGGGCTGCGCATCCGCCGTGAAGAGGGCCAGCTGGTGGTCGAGAGCCAGGACAGCGGCCCTGCCGGCCCAGGGGATGCCGGATGCCCGGACGCCGGACAGCCCGCTGCCGATGCGCCTGCCGCGTTGACTGCCGCAGAGCGGCTGCAGCAGCCGTCCGCCGCTGACGCCGATCAGCTGCCGCCAGCGCTGCAAAGCGACTCTCAGCCCCCAGCCGACACCGAGGCCGACCCGGCCCTGCTGCTGTCGCCTGGCGACGGCGCAGAGCAAGAAGGCGAGGATGGCGCAGAGGCCCCCAGTGCCACGGCACCTGCCGATGACCTGGAATACCAGCTGCGTGTGCAGCTGGCGCAGTTCCGCGGCCTGGTGCGGCAAGCACAGATGGCGCGCGATACCGCGCTCAACCTGTTCTACCAATCGCTGGCCACGCCGCTGTGGCAGGCGGCATCCGCGCAGGTGCTCGAGGGCCTGACGCCCAGCGCTGAGCACGCGGCCACCTTGCAGCGCTGGCTGTCGCAGATGCAGGCCGAGTGGCTCAAGAACATGGCGCTGTGGGTGCCGGGCAGCATTGCGCAGGATGCCGATGCGCTGCTCGACCAGACCGACAGCATCGAGGGCGAAGGCGAAAGCCAGGACGCACGCGACGATGCCCGCGCCCTGCTGGAGGCCAAGCGCAAGGCGCTGCGCGCGCTCAGCCAGCTCAACCTGATCGTGGACCACCATGGCGAGGCCCATGCCCCCGTGGTGCTGGAAGACCAGCCCAGCCTGCGCAACCTGTTTGGCACCATCGACCCGCCGGAAGACGACGAGCGCCGCAGCGATTTCTCCTGCATCCGCGCGGGCAGCGTGCTGCGCGCCGATGGCGGCTTCTTGATGCTGCACCTGCGCGATCTGCTGGGCGACGAAGACAGCTGGCAGGCCTTGCGCCGGGTGCTGCGCACGCGCCAGCTGCGCATTGAGGATGCGCATGCCGCGCAAGGCCCCAGCAGCAGCGGCGCGATGCTGCCCGAGCTCTTGGCGCTGAACTTCAAGCTGGTGCTGGTCGGCTCCGAAGAGGCCTACTACCAGCTACAGGAGAGCGACCCGGACATGGCCCGGCGCTTTCGCGTCAAGGTCGATTTTGCCGACCAGTTCCAGGCCTCGCTCGCCACCTACCGCGCCACTGCGGCGCTGATGGCGCAGCGCTGCAAGCTCTACCAGATGCCGCACTGCGACGCCGGCGCAGTCGCCCGGCTGCTGGAGCAATCCCACCGCGAAGCCGATGACCAGCAGCGCCAAAGCGGCCGCTTGAACCAGTTGGAGGCCCTGCTGCTGGAGAGCGCCCAGCGCGCCCGCCAATCCGGCCAGCCATCGGGCCAGCACCGCCTGGTGCAGGCCGCCGATGTGGAGGCCGCCTTGGCCGCCCAGCGCCTGCGCCACAACGCGATGGAGCAGGACCTGCATGCCGCCATCACCGACGGCGAGCACCTGATATCGTTTGCTGGCAGCCAGGTCGGCCAGATCAATGGGCTCTCGCAGATCGACACCGGTGACCACCGTTTTGGCCTGCCGGTGCGCATCAGCGCGCGCACCCATGCCGGCCAGGAAGGGGTGATGAACATCGAGCGCGAGGTCGCCATGTCCGGCCCCATCCACGACAAGGGCGTGCTGATTTTGCAGGGCTATCTGACGGCCTTGTTTGGCCACCTGGCCCCGCTGGCGCTCAATGCCTCGGTGGTGTTCGAGCAGGAATACAGCGGTGTCGAGGGCGACTCTGCCAGCTGCGCCGAGCTCTACGCGCTGCTGTCATCGCTGTCGGGCATGCCGCTGCGCCAGAGCATCGGGGTGACCGGCGCGCTCAACCAGCATGGCGAGGTGCTGCCGGTGGGCGGCCTCAATGAAAAGATCGAAGGCTGGTTTGACCTTTGCGCCGCGCAGGGCCTGGACGGCAGCCATGGGGTGCTGATCCCGGCGCGCAACCAGCGCCACCTGATGCTGGCCGAGCGCGTGGTGCAGGCCGTCGAGGCCGGGCAGTTCCATGTCTACACGGCCGAGCATGTGGGCCAGGGCCTGGCCTTGCTGACGGGCCAGTGCGAGCTGCCCGCCAACGCCGCACACCCGGTAGAAGAAGCACAGCGCCTGCCGATCGCCGTGCTACAGGCGGCCGAGGCGACCTTGCTGCAGTACCGCCTGGCCTGCCAGCGTGCCGATGCGGCGCGGCCCCGTGCCCAACGGGCGCGCCAACGGCAAATGCCCAAGCCCGTCAAGCGCCCGCCGCTGGATTGAGCGCTGGGTCGTTCAGGCTTCGTCCGGGACGGGCAGGTCCTGTGACGACGCTGCCGCCAGCTGCAGGCGCAGCTGGGCGTTTTCCAGCTCCAGCGCCTGCACGCGGGCGCGCAAGTCGCTGATCTGCTGCTGGGCCTTGTCCAGCGCAGCATCTACCGCCTCGGCGCCATGCGCGGCCGAGGGGGCGCTGGCCGGCTCGGCGGACTCGGGCGCCTCTTCCTTGGGCTTGCGCTTGGCTTCGCGCACCTGCTTGACCACCTGCTTCAAGCCGTCCTTGCCGCCTTGGGCAGCGGCCTGCTGCTCTTCGTGCGGCAGGGTCGCGACCACGGCCGCGGCGTTGATGGAGATATCGCCGGCCTTCAAAGCCTCGACCAGCGCAGGCGCGGCGCTTTTCTGGATCTTCTCGATTTGCGCAACCTGGCTGCTCGACAAGCGCGCCGCCTTGGCAATCGCCTCGCGCGTGGCTACTTTTTCCAGCTCGGCCGCATCGACCGGCGAGAACGCCTCATCGGCATTGCTGACGGCTGGCGCCTCGCCTTCGGCCTGTTGCGCGGGCACCGGGTGGGCCTTCTCCAGCTTGCGGTGCTCCAGAATCTCGCGCTTGCGCAGTGCCAGCACGCCACGCTGAAAATCGGAGACGCTGCGGCGCCCCAGGTGCTGGTCAATCATCCACAGGTAGACATCCTGCATCGACTGGAACTGGGTGTTCTGCACCGTGTTGAAAGGCAGGCCATGCTTTTGGCAGATGCCGTAGCGGTTGTGGCCATCGACCAGCACATTGCCCCAGAGCACCAGCGCATCGCGGCAGCCTTCGGCCAGAATGCTGCGCTCCAGCGAGGCATGCTCGTCCGGGGTCAGTGGGTCGATGTAGGCCTTGAGTTCTTCGTTGACAACAATATCCATAATGCAGAGCGGCGGCAGGGTGCCGCCGCTGGTAATCCTTAAAAAAGCTTGCGCCGATTGTAGAAGTGCGCAAAAGTGACAGCCGCTTGACAAGGATTTGACAGCCATGAACAAGACCGAACTGCAGGCATTGATCGCCGTACTCCAAGCCCGCTTTGAGGCCCACTCCGCCCGCCACCCGTCGCTGGACTGGGCCCTGGTGCTACAGCGCCTGGACAAGAACACTACGGCCCATAAAGCGCTGGCCCAGATGGAAGCGACCGGCGGCGAGCCCGACGTGATCTTGCAGGACAGCGCCAGTGGCCAGCTGCTGTTTGCCGATTGCGCCGCCGAAAGCCCCACGGGGCGGCGCAGCCTGTGCTTTGACGAAGAGGCGCTGGCCGCGCGCAAGGAAAACAAACCCGCAGGCAGTGTGCAGGGCATGGCCGATGCGATGGGTGTGCAGCTGCTGGACGAGGCGCAGTACCGCCATCTGCAGACCCTGGGCGCGTTTGACGGCAAGACCTCCAGCTGGCTGGCCACGCCTGACGAGATGCGGCGCCTGGGTGGCGCGCTGTTTGGCGACCGGCGCTATGAGCGCGTGTTCACCTACCACAATGGCGTGCAGTCCTATTACGCGGCGCGCGGCTTTCGCGCCGGCCTCTGGGTCTAACACAGGCAGGGGTTGGTGCAGCACCATCCATATTCCCTGGGAGCATATAACCTTACCGCGATATATTCAATCCGCGCATAGCCTGCTTGCAGACCGCAATCGCGGGACAATAGGCCCATTGATTTGCCCCCACATGCTATTGCCATGACAACCTTTCGCCAGCTGGCTGTGGCCAGCGCCCTGTTTGCCAGCAGTTGGCTCACGGCAGCCCATGCCGCCCAGCCCCTTTTGAGCCCGGCCGAGTTGGCCAGCGCCCAACAAAGCGCGGCCGCGCCTGTCGTCATCGATATCCGCGAGCCCAAGCTCTATACCGAAGGCCATATTCCCGGCGCGCTCAACGCGCCCTATGGCAAGTGGCGCGGCCCGGCCACCAACCCCGGTGAGCTGCCCGATCTGCCCAAGCTCACGGCCTTGGTGCAGTCGCTGGGCCTAACCCCTGCCACGCATGCCGTCGTGGTATCGACCGGCGCCGATGCCACCGATTTTGGTGCGATGGCGCGTGTCTACTGGAGCCTGAAGGTGCTGGGCTTGAAGGACCTGTCCATCGTCAACGGTGGCATGAAGACCTGGGTGGCCGAGGGCCAACCCGTCAGCACCGAGACGCCCCAGGTGCAGGCCAGCAGCTACCAGCCCGTGCTGGACGAGAGCCTGATCGCCACGCGCGACCAGGTGCGCTCCCATGTCGACCTGAGCAATGCCGCGCTGGTCGATTCCCGCCCCGATGCGTTCTACCAGGGCAAGACCCGCGCGCCAGCGGCCAAGCTCTCGGGCACCCTGCCCGGCGCGCAACAGCTCGATTTCAACCAGTGGTTCGTCAAGGGCACGGCCCAGTTTGTGGACCCGGCCACCGCTCGGCAGATTGCGCAGAAGGTCAGCCGCAAGGACGGCCAGGACACCGTCGCCTTCTGCAATACCGGCCACTGGGCCGCTACCGACTGGTTTGGCCTGAGCGAGATGGCCGGCCTGCCCAATGTCAAGCTGTATGCCGGCTCGATGGTGGACTGGACCCAGCAGCCCGACGCCCCGGCGATGGAGAACCAGCCCGGCCGCGCCGAATCGCTGGCCTATGACGCCAAGCAATGGTGGCAGCGCAAATTCAAATAAGCCGGACCCGGTTCTTTGGCTGCCAGCACTTCTGCAGAAGCGCTGGCAGCTTTTTGTTGTATTGACTCTCAACGGTGATCGTGATGAAACGACTTCCCCTGTCGATCCTGATGGCGGCCTTTTTTGGCTGGCTGCTGTGGTCGGTATCGCTGCGCCAGGCGGCGCTGTTCCTGGTCGGCATCGGCCTGGGTGCCATCCTGGCTGGCCAGCGCTTTGGCTTTACCACCGGCTGGCGCATACTGGTGGAGGACAAGGACCCACGCGGCGTGTTTGGCCAGCTGCTGCTGCTGGCACTGGCCGCCGCGATGGCCATGCCGCTGCTGGGCCACTACCCGGAGCTGACGGCCGCGCTGGGCCCGCCCAGCATCAGCCTGCTGGTGGGTGCCTTTGTATTTGGGCTGTGCATGCAGATTGCTGACGGCTGCGGCAGCGGCACCTTGTACAAGGCCGGTATGGGCATCCCGATGAACACGGCCATCCTGCCGATGTTTGCGATTGGCAGCTTCTTAGGGGCGCTGCACCTGGGCTGGTGGCTGGATCTGGGCCGCATGCCGGCAGTCGGCCTGGTCAGCACCTGGGGCTGGCTGCCTGCCCTGCTCGCCACCTTGGCGGCGCTGGCCGTCATCGGCTTTGCGGTCAAGGCCTATTGCGCCAAGGCCCATGCCGCGCAGCAGCGCAGCATGCCCGGCCTGTGGCAGCGCAAGTGGGTGATGGGCGCGATGGGCCTGGCCATCTTCGCCACCTTGAACCTGGTGATTGCCGGCCAGCCCTGGGGCGTGGTCTATGGCTTTGGCCTCTGGGCCGCCAAGGTGGCCAATGGCGCCGGCATCGTGGACCTGGCGGGCAACTGGTTCTGGAGCCAGCCGGGCAATGCCCAGCGCCTGCACGAGACCGTGCTGCTGGACATCACCAGCATCACCAACATCGGCATTCTGGCCGGTGCGCTGTGGATTGCTGCGGGCAAGCCGGCTGCTGCCAAGGCGCTGACCGGCACGCAGTGGCTGGTGGCCCTGGTCGCCGGCCTGGTGCTGGGCTACAGCTCGCGCCTGGCCTTTGGCTGCAATGTGGGCGCGATGCTGTCTGGCATCAGCACCGGCAGCATCCATGGCTGGATCTGGGTGCCGCTCGCCTTTGTCGGCACGATCTTCGGGCTGCGCATTCGCCGCCATTTTGGTTTTTAAGCGCGAGGAGCCGCACATGAACACCACCCTTTTGCGCAGCAGCTTCTGGCTGCTGCTGGTCGCCTTCATCGCCTGGGATTACGTCCACAGCCAGCCCGTGGACCTGCGCTACGAGGCGCCGCTGATCGCCGCGGGCTCGGGCCAGCATGCCAGTGGCGGCCACTGCTCGATGCCCGACTGAGCACGCCCGCGCGTGTCATGGCTTTGTCATGAAACAGTCACGGTAGCTGCCAAAAATACGGGGTTTGGCGCGGGGCATCCGCCCGTCCCCGGAGTGCTATCTTGACTGAACCCCTGCCGCGCACGCCTGATACGGCCCCGCTGGTCTCCCCCCATGACAACAGCGGCCTGATCTGGGGCTATGCCTTTGACGGCCAGGGCCCCGCCACGGCGCTGACTGCCGAGCAAGCGCAGGCCTGGCTGGCCGCACCGCCCAGCAGCACCGGCTTTGTCTGGCTGCATTTCAACCTCTCGCATGCCCACTGCCTGCGCTGGCTGCAGCAGTATGCGGCGCTCGATGAGCAGTACTTTGAGGCGCTGCGCGATGGCCTGGCCTCAACCCGTATCGAGCGCATGGATGACGCGCTGCTGGCCGTCATCAACGACATCGATTTCGACTTCCAGTTCGAGTCCAGCGATATCCACACGATGTGGATCCAGGCCTCGCCCCAGTGGGTGATATCGGCCCGGGCCCACCCGCTGCGCTCGGTCGATGCGCTGCGCCAGCAGATTCGCCAGGGCGACACGCCCGGCTCCAGCCCCCAGCTGCTCGAACGCCTGCTGCGCGCCCAGGCCGATGTGCTGGTGCGCATCGTGCGCGATGTGACCCAGCGCGTCGACCAGATCGAGGACACCATGCTGGGCGGGCGCACGCGCATGCAGCCGCGCCAGCTGGGTGCGCTGCGCCGCCTGCTGGTGCGCTTGAAGCGCCTGCTCGCGCCCGAGCCCTCGGCGATGTTCCGCCTGCTGCAGATGCCCCCGCAGTGGATGCTGGACGAGGACCTGCATGCGCTGCGCGCGGCCAGCGAAGAGTTCTCCGTTTTTCTGCGCGACATGCAGTCGCTCGAAGAGCGCATCAAGCTGCTGCAAGAAGAGATTGCCGCCGGCATCAACGAAGACACCAACCGCTCGCTCTACACGCTGACGATGATCACCGTGCTGGCCCTGCCGGTGAACATGATGGCCGGCCTGTTCGGCATGAATGTGGGCGGCATCCCGCTCAGCCAGGACCCGCTGGGCTTTTGGCTGCTGGTGGGGGTGATCGTGCTGTTCTCGCTGATCGCGGCCTGGTGGCTGCGCAGCAAGCGCCGCAACCCGCCGGCCTGAGAAGCTGTTCAGCGTCTGCAAAAAGACATTGAAAACCTATCACTGATTATTTTTTGTAAAATAGAAGGCTTGGGTGTCGTCACATAGGGTGTAGCGGCAGGTTGTTAGCGAAGGTCGGGCCGCCTCGCTGGAACTCTGTTGCCTGCACCGTTTGGCCTGCGGGGCGCTGACACCCCCGTGCGCGCCCAATGGCCTGCAAACGGCTGCATGCTTCGCATCGGAGCACACCATGTTTGCCATCGAGCATCTGGCAGCTGGCATTTTTGCCATCGCGCTGGCCCACACCTTTCTTGCCAAGCAGTTCGAGCGCCTGTCGCACCGCTACCCGCGCCATGCGGGCGTCTTCCATCTGCTGGGCGAGGTCGAGATCGTCTTCGGTTTCTGGGCCATGGTGCTGATCGGCGTCATGGCGTTTGCCAGCGGGCCGGCCCAGGCGGTGGATTACGCCGAATCGCGCAACTACACCGAGCCCCTGTTTGTCTTTGTCGTCATGGTCATGGCCGCCTCCCGCCCCATCGTGATGACGGTGCAGCGCACCCTGGCGGCGCTGGCCCGCGCCACCCCGCTGCCCACGGCCCTGAGCCTGGCCTGGCTGGGCCTGGCCGCCGTGCCGCTGATGGGCTCGCTGATCACCGAGCCGGCCGCGATGACCATTGCCGCACTGACCCTGGCGCCGCTGGTGTTCACCCCTCTGATGCCCACCCGCCTCAAGTACCTGGCGCTGGGTGTGCTCTTCGTCAATATCTCCATTGGCGGCACGCTCACCTCCTATGCAGCGCCGCCGGTGCTGATGGTCGCTGCGACCTGGGGCTGGGACAGCGCCTTCATGCTGAGCCACTTTGGCTGGAAAGCGGTGATTGCCGTCTTGATCAACGCCAGCATTGCGACCTGGTGCATGCGCGGCCATCTGACGGCAGCACCGCAAAGCGGCGATGCGCAAGCGTCCATCCCGCTGGGCGTGGTGGCCGTGCATGCGGCCTTGCTGGCAGCCGTGGTGGTGCTGGCCCACCATCCGGTGCTGTTCCTGGGCGTATTTCTGCTGTTTCTGGGCTACACCCATGCCTATGCCAGGTACCAAAGCCCGCTGATCCTCAAGGAGGCGCTGCTGGTGGGCTTTTTCCTGGCGGGCCTGGTGGTGCTGGGCGGCCTGCAAAGCTGGTGGCTGCAGCCACTGGTGGCCAGCATGGCGCCGCTCGCGCTGTTCTTTGGTGCGCTGGGGCTGACCGCCATCACCGACAACGCCGCCCTCACCTACCTGGGCTCGCAGATCGAAGGCATGAGCGATGCGGCCAAGTACATGCTGATGGCCGGTGCCGTCGCCGGCGGGGGCCTGACGGTGATCGCCAATGCGCCCAACCCTGCCGGTGTGGCGCTGCTCAAGCACGGCTTCAGCAACGCAACCATCAGCATTGGCGGCCTGCTGCTGGGCGCCTTGCTGCCGACGGCCATTGCGGCGCTGGCCTTCCTCTGCTTATAAAGCTCGGCTTATAAGGCCGGGGCAGCGCTCTTGCCATGCACCTGGTAGCCCGCATCGATCCAGGCATCGATGCCGCCCAGCAGTGGCCGCACCCGCGGGATGCCGGCGCGGCGCAGCAGCTGGGCAATACGGGCTGCCGAGACCTCATTGGGGCAGGCGCAGTACACGATCACCGCAGCGTCGGGATCGATGGCCGGCAGCCGCGCCCCCCTGGCATGCGGGTCATAGGAATGTGCCCCGGGAATATGCGATGCCTCGAACGCGGTGCCGGCACGCACATCAAGGATGACAGGCAGATCGCCGCCGCCCAGCATGTCATTGAGTTCGTCGACCGTGAGCCGCTCCATGCGCAGCGAACGGATCACCTGGCGCCGGCTCCACCAGCGGCGCGCGATAAAAATGGCAAACGCCAGCCCCAGCAGCAGCAAGCCCCACTGGCCCAGTTGCGCGAGCACCGCCAACAGGTCCTCGACCGTGGAACTGAACAGCCCCCCCAGCAGCACGGCCGAGCCCACCCACAGCAGCGCGCCTATTCCATCGAACAGCACAAAACGGGCGGGCGTCGTGCCCACGGCCCCGGCCAGCGCACTGGCAATCGATGCAAAGCCGGGCACAAACTTGGCAATCAGCAGCGACTTGGCACCCCAGCGGCCATAGAGCGATTCGGTGTTCTGCACGCAGGAATCGGGCGAGAGCGAGACCTTGCACACCCTGGCAAGCACACGCCGGCCATAGCGCCGCCCCATGGCATACCAGACGCTATCGGCAATCAGCGCCGCCAGCACGGCCACTGCAATCAGCAGCAACTGCTGCGCCAGCGAATGGCCATGGATGGCGCCGGTCACCATCAGCACCGGATAGGCAGGAATGGGCGCGCCCAATTGCTCGATCAGCACATTGAGAAAGACGATGCCAATGCCGTATTCGCGCACCAGGGCGACAATCAGATCCATGGAGACAAGCCGTTCATATGCTGCAGGCGCAGCGACAGTTTTTGATCCTTGGATGGTAGGCCATGCAATAGCTGCTGCCTAGCCCGCAAATGGGCAATACAGTGTTGCAGCTTTAGAACGCTCGCGCAGCGAACGCCATAAAAAAGGCACCCCGCAGGGTGCCAAGAGAAGGATGCATTGCCAGCGCCGGGCATCAGGCCGCTGCAGCCTGCAGCGCCTTTTTGTGGCCCATCCACTTCAGAACCCGGGGAACGATCAGCACCGCCAGCACGATGATGATCAGAGTCAGTGACATGGGGCGCTGCAGGAAGATGGTCCAGCTGCCCTCGCCAATGGCGACCGCGTTGCGCATCTGAGCCTCGGCCAACGGCCCCAGGATCATGCCGACGACCACCGGCGCGGTAGGGAAGTCAAACCGCCGCATCACCACGCCCAGCACGCCAATGCCCAGCAGCAGGAACAGATCGAAGGTGCTCTGGCGCATGCCGTAGGCCCCAACGGTGGCGAAGATCAGAATGCCGGCGTACAGCTGCGGCTTGGGGATCTTGAGCAGCTTGACCCACATGCCCACCATCGGCAGGTTCAGCACCAGCAGCATCACATTACCGATGTAGAGCGAGGCAATCAGCGCCCACACCAGCGTGGCCGAGCTGGTAAAGAGCTGCGGGCCGGGGTTGATGCCGTAGTTCTGGAATGCGCCCAGCAGCACGGCCGTGGTGTTGCTGGTGGGAATGCCCAGGGTCAGCAGCGGAATCAGCGCCGCCGTCACCGTCGCATTGTTGGCGGCCTCGGGGCCGGCCACGCCTTCGATGGCGCCGCTCGTGCCGAACTCGGCCTTGTCGTCGCCCTTGGCCAGCTTCTTCTCGGCCGCATAGCTCAGAAAGGTCGGGATCTCGGTGCCACCTGCAGGGATGCAGCCAAACGGCGTACCGATGACCGTGCCACGGATCCAGGCGGGCACCGAGCGCTTCCAGTCGCGGCGTGTCATGTGCACGCGGCCCATGGTGTTTTGCGTATCGCGGGTCTTGGCCTCATAGAGCGCAAAGTACAGCACCTCGGCCACGGCGAACAGGCCGACGGCCACCAGCACGATGTCGATGCCGTCGAGCAGCTCGGGCTTGCCCATTGTGTAGCGCGCCGCACCGGTGATCTGGTCCATGCCGATGCAACCCACGGCCAGGCCCAGGAACAGGGCGGTCAGACCGCGCAGGCTGCTCTTGCCCAACACCGCGCTCACGGTGGTGAAGGCCAGCACCATCAGCATGAAATACTCGGGCGGGCCCAGGCGCACGGCAAACTCGGCCACGGTGGGCGCAAACAGGGTCACGACCACGGTCGCAATCGTGCCGGCCACAAAGGAGCCGATGGCCGAGGTCGCGAGCGCCGCACCGGCGCGCCCGCTCTTGGCCATCTTGTTGCCCTCCATCGCGGTCACCATGCTCGCTGTCTCTCCCGGGGTGTTGAGCAGGATCGAGGTGGTCGAGCCGCCATACATGGCGCCGTAGTAGATGCCGGCAAAGAAGATCATCGAGGCGGTCACCTCGACCTTGGCAGTGATGGGCAGCAGCATGGCCACCGCCACCGCAGGGCCAATGCCCGGCAGCACGCCAACCGCCGTGCCCAGGGCGCAGCCCACCAGCGCCCAGAGCAGGTTCACCGGCGTGGCCGCCGTCATGAAGCCTTGAATCAGTGCATTGAAAATTTCCATCACAGCCACCCTGTCTCGGTCAGTCCAGGCAAGTTGATTGCCAGGAATTGGGTAAAGGCCCAGAACACGGGCGCAGAAATCAGCAGGCCGGTGACCAGGTCCTTGCCCATGGTCTTGAACGAGCCCGCCTGCGTTTGGCCGGTGGCGCGGCGCAGTCCTTGCGTGGCCAGCACATAGCACAAGGTGCAGCTGAGAATGAAGCCAAAGGTGGTGATCAGCGCCGCGCTGCTCAGCAGCCCCGCGCACACCCAGGTGAGCGCGCCCCAGTCACCATGCTGGGCGCCATCGGGGGCATCGAGGTGGTGAAAACCGCCGCTCAGTGCCTCCCAGCACAGCCAGATGCCGCACAGGCCCAGCACGCTGGCCGACAGCCAGGGCAGAAAATCTGGCCCCACGCCGCTGTAGCCCGCCTGCGAGGGGATGTGCAAAGCACCCCAGGACAACAGGCCGGCGATGACCAAGACCGCTATGCCGACCAGCAGCTGCGAGGTGGTACGCGGCGTGTGCGCATGCTCGAAAGCCTCTGGCGCAGGCGCGGCTGCGCCGTTGGCGGCCGGCTCCGAAGAATCTGCGGTGTTGCTCATATCGAAACTCCTGAAAAAGATGACCGTGGCGCCCCTCCGCCCTGCGGGCGGCAACAGCCCAGCCGGGCACCGGGCCAGGCCGGTTCCTCGGGCGGGTTGCTATAGAGAGCGCAACGCGCGCGGCATGGCCGCCAGGGGCCATGCCTGCTGCGCTTAGACCATGCCTGCGCGGGTCATGGTGTCCTTGAGATTGGCGAACTCTGCCGTGACGAACTGGCTGAAGGCGTCGCCGGCAAGCCAGGCCGAGGTCCAGTCGTTCTTCTTCATCGACTCGGCCCAGCTGGCGCTCTTGGTGGCTTTTTCCAGCATCGCAATCAGCTGCGCGCGCTGGTCGGCCGAGATGCCGGGCGCGCCATAGACGCCGCGCCAGTTGCCGATTTCCACATCGATGCCCTGCTCCTTGAGCGTGGGCACGGTCGAGCCTTCAAGGCGCTGGGCCGAGGTGACCGCGATCGGGCGCATCTTGCCGGTGGCGATGTACTCGGCAAACTCGCTAAAGCCGCTGCCCCCGACGGTGACATTGCCACCCAGCACCGCAGCAATCGCCTCGCCGCCGCCCCGGAAGGCGACATAGTTGATCTTGGCTGGATCGACACCCACGGCGCGGGCAATCATTGCCGCAGCAATGTGCTCGGTGGAGCCGCGCGAGCCGCCGCCCCATTTGATCGAGCCCGGGTCCTTCTTGAGCTGGGCGACCACTTCGCCCATGGTCTTGTAGGGCGAGTTGGCAGGCAGCACAAAGACGTTGTATTCGCTGGTCAGGCGCGCCAGCGGGGTGGCCTGGTTCAGGTCCACCGGCGGCTTGCCGGTGATGATGCCGCCCAGCATGACCGCGCCCATCACCATCATCGCGTTGGGATCGCCCTTGCTGCCATTGACGAACTGCGCCAGGCCGATGGCGCCTGCCGCGCCGCCCTTGTTGTCATAGGTGACGGAGCCAGCCACGCCGGCATCCTGCAGCGCCTTGCCCAGCGCGCGGCCAGTCGTATCCCAGCCGCCGCCGGGGTTGGCGGGCAGCAGCATCTTGACATTGGTGGCGGCCAAGGCCTGCAGGGGCAAACTGCCGGCAGCAGCCAGAGCGAGCATGGATTTGAGGAACGCATCACGGCGCATGGTTGTCTCCTGATCGTGTTGTTAGTGCTTGCATCATCGCTGCGCTAGCTGTCAAATGGCTGTCAGCCAGGCCGTCCGAAGCTAGGGAAAACACCGAGCCCGGAGGCGCTGGCGAATTGGTGCACACTCCCGCCATGCACCTCTTGCTGATCGAAGACGACCCCACCATGCAGACCACCTTGCAGCGCACCTTGCGCCGGCGGGGCATGGAGGTCACGCCCATCACCGATGGCGGTGCAGCGCTGCCGGCCTGGCGCAAGCTCGAGCCCGATGTGGTGGTGCTGGACCTGAGCCTGCCGACCATGGACGGGCTGGAGATCATCGCCCAGGCGCGCAGCGAAGGCCTGGCCGCCCCCACCTTGATCCTGACGGCACGCGGCACCGTCGGCGACCGCATTCTGGGCCTGAACTCAGGCGCCGATGACTACCTGGCCAAGCCCTTTGACCTGGACGAGCTCGAAGCCCGTATCCGCGCGCTGGTGCGGCGCGCGCAGCCACTGGTGGCCGAACCCGCCGCGCCGGCCGCGCCCCCCTCCGGCATGGCGCTGCGCTATGACAAGGCCTCCGAATCGTTTTACTGGCGCGGCACGCTGTTTGAGCTGACGCCACGCGAAGTGGCTTTTTTGCGCGTGCTGAGCCAACCTATGGGCCAGGCCGTGACCAAGGAGCGTTTGTTCAGCGCCGTCTTTGCCGGCGAGAGCGATGTGCAGCTCGAAGCGGTGGAAGTGGTGGCCTACCGCCTGCGCAAAAAGCTGGCGCCCACGCATATGCAGCTGATGACCTTGCGCGGCCTGGGCTACCTGCTCAAGCCCGGTGCCGCCGATGGCGCCTGACACCGGCAAGGCCAGCGGCCGATCCCAGGCGCCGCGCATTCGCTCGCTGCGCCGCAACCTGCTGCTGGGCATCCTGCTGCCGGTGGTGGTCTTCATCATCTACAACACCAGCAGCCTCTACCGCCAGTCGCTGCAGGCCATCAACACCGCTTACGACCGCAGCCTGCTCGCTTCAGCCAAGGTGATTGGTGAGCAGCTGACCGTGGCCGGTTATGACGACCTGGCGATTGTCGACTCGGCCGTGCCCTATTCGGCGCTGGAGGCCTTCGAGGCCGATAACCAGTCGCGGCTGTTCTACCGCGTCTCCAACATGAGCGGCGAGCTCATCGGCGGCTTTGCCGAGCTGCCCATCTGGCGCGGGCGCATCGCCCAGCAGCCGCCCTATGCCGCACTGGTCGATTTCTACAATGCCGAGTTCCGGGGCATGCCGGTGCGCATGGCCGCCCTGCTGCAGCCGGTGGCCAGCGCCACCGGCAGGGGCATGGCCCTGATCCAGGTGGCAGAGACGCTGGAGATCCGCGAATCGCTGGCGCGCGACATTCTCTGGGGCACGCTGGTGCAGCAGGCCTTGCTGTTTGGCTGCATTGCCGCCGTGGTGGTAGTCGTGGTGCGGCGCGCGACCTTGCCCATCCTGCAGCTGAGCGACCAGCTCAATGCGCGCAGCGACCATGCCTTGCAGCCCCTCAAAACCCCGGCGGCCACGCCCTCGGAAGTGCTGCCGCTGGTCGATGCGACCAATCGCGTGATGGCGCGGCTCTCGCACCTGGTGCAGCACCAAAAGCGCTTTGTGCGCGACGCCTCGCACCAGCTGCGCACGCCGCTGGCGGTGCTCAAGGTACAGGTGCAGTCGGCCCAGCGTGGTGATGTGGAGCCCGAGCAGGCGCTGCGCGAGATTGCCGCCACCGTGGACCGCGCCACCTTGCTGGCCAACCAGATGCTGTCGCTCGCCAAGGTCGAGCAGCTGCACCAGTCCGAGCACCCCCAGACCGCCCACCTGACGGCCATCGTGCGCGACATGGTGATTGAGCTGTCGCCGCTGCTGGCCGACAAGAACCTGCAGTTCGAGCTGCAAAGCGACGAGGTGCTGCTGGCCGCCCATCCCTGGATGCTGCGCGAGCTGGTGCGCAACCTTTTGCACAATGCGATCCAGCATTCGCCGCCCGACGCACCACTGCTGCTGCAGCTGGTGCAGCAAGGCCCGGCAGCCACCTTGCGCATCAGCGACTGGGGCCCAGGCGTCAGCGCCGAGATGCAGGCGCGCCTGACCGAGCCATTTGTCAGCGGCAACCTGCGCGACGGCTCGGGCCTGGGCCTGGCGATCTGCCACTCCATCGTCACCGCGCTGGGCGCGCGCCTGTCCTTGCACAACCGCCTGCACCAGGGGCTTGTCCAAGGTTTCGATGCTGTAGTAGAGTTCAAACCGAATGTCCAACCACCCGCCGAAGATGGCCCACACTGAGACCGAACAGACTCCCACGATGCGCATCGACAAATGGCTGTGGTGCGCCCGCTTTTACAAAACCCGCGCGATTGCCGTCGAGGCCATCCACAAGGGCCATGTGAAGGTCAATGGCACGGTGGCCAAACCCTCCAAGGAAGTGCGCGCGCAGGACACCGTCGAGCTGCTGCAGGCGCAGACACCGCGCACCGTAGCCGTGCTGGGCATGGCGGCGACACGCGGCCCGGCCCCGGTGGCCCAGCAGATGTACGAGGAAACAGCCGACAGCATCCGCCAGCGCGAAGTGCTCAGCGAGCAGCGCCGCCTGGCGCCCGAGCCCGCCAACAGCCTGCAAGCCGGCCGCCCCACCAAGAAAGACCGCCGCGACATGCAGGAGCTGCGCAGCTGGAACGACCGCTGGAGCGCGCAATAAGCGTCTGCATGCGCAGCATGCGGTGACCTGCGCTGCAGATCAGCGCCAGCAATCGGCCGTGCTGCTGCCCTGCGCCAGCTGCAGATTGCCTTGCCGGCCGTCCTGGGTCAGCGTGTAGTTGCCGCAGCGGTCCTGCTGCTGCGCCCCGGGCCTGCGCGTGGCCACCAGGGTATAGCGCGCAGCACTGTTGCCTTGGGCAAAGCCGATGGTGTAGCGCTTGTCGGGCAGGTCCTGCCAGCTAAGCTGGGTGGGCAGCTCCAGCGGATAGACGCCGTTGGCCGTCGCGGCACGCTCCAGCCATTGCGCGGCCTGAAAAAGCCCCGTGCGGGCCTCAGTGCGGTGGCCCCGGCGCAAATATTCGCTGTAGCTGGGCCAGGCCACCGCACTCAGGATGCCGATGATGGCCAGCACCACCATCAGCTCCACCAAGGTCCAACCTGCGCGCGCCGTAAAAAGGTGTTTTCGCATGGTTCCCCCTTTCATCGCGCTTGGCGCCAGGTGGGCCGTATTGGCACTTCGGGCAGGTCGCGCAGCGATTCGCCATCGATGCGGATGCGCTGCTGGCCCACGTCATCGCGCACGCGGAGCATCGAATGCGCGCCCGCGCCCAGTGACATGCGCGAGGCCTGGCCATCGGCCTGCGGATCAAAGAGCCCATCGCCATCGGTATCGAGCAGCTGCAAGCGCGGCCGCAGGCCATCGATGCTATTGAGCAGGCTGAAAAACTGGCGTTGCGCTGTGCCTGGCCCCGGCTCGCAACGCTCCTGGCCCGGCTCTCCCTGTGCGCCATGGCTGGCATGCGCCGGCACCTCGCTGATCACCGCCAGCAGGTTGCTGCCGCTGTAAAAGCGCAGCGGCAGCAGCAGGCGCTCGCCTGCCTCGGGCAAATCCATAAACCAACCCCGGTGGCGGTTCCAATCCAGCGCATCGGCGCCTTCGCTTTCGTCGGTGCGCCAGAACATGCGGCGGTCGCTGCTGCGCGCCTGCACGGGGCGGGGGTTGATGCGGCGCTGCAGCAGCTGGCTGTGCGCCACCGGCCCGGGCAGATCGGCATCGCTGCCCAGCGCCGACTGGCAATCCGCATCGGCCGCCGACGCGCAGACCGCCACCCGCTCGCCGCGCTCGCCCACGCGCTTGTAGCGGGTGGTATCGAGCACCGCATAGAGGCTCTGCACGCGGTCGTCTTGCGGATCCTGGCGGCTGGCATTGCGGCCGGTGCCAAAGGCGACCACCAAGCCACCGACAGGCACCTGGCGCTGGCCGCCCGCCTGCTGCAGCGTGCGCAGACGGTCATTGCTGCGCACCAAGGGCGCCGTGCTGATGGGTTGGCGCCATGTGCGCTGACCAGGCGCGCTGCGCGCGCCGCCCCGGGCTTGGTAGAGTGGCACGCCGGCAGTGCCATGGTTGCTGGTCGTTGCCGCCAGTGCACCCCACTGCGCCACACCCCATTGCGTGTCATCGTCCGAGCTGATCAGAAACTTCCAGAGATTGCCCTGGTTGTCACCGGCATAGACCACATCGGGGCGGCCGTCGCCATTGATGTCGACCAGGCGCGGGGCAGACAAGCCGTTGTCCTCCAGCTGGCTGCAATGCGCCTGGGGCGGCGTTTGCTGCCTGCAGGCCTGCGCCGATGCATTGCCCGTCGCCACCAAGCGCAGCAGCTCACGCCCGCCATCGAGGTACTGGATCAACAGCACCGGGCGGCCATTGGCGCTGTTGTAGCCATTGCCCAGCACCAGCGCCCAGCGGCCATTGTTCAGTTGTGCGATCTGCGTTGTGCGCTGCGGGTCGATGTCATCGCGGGACGGGCTGGCGGTGATATGGCCGATATCGGCAAAGGCCTCGGCCAGCTGTGTGCAAGCCTGCAGCGGGGCGCCCGTCTCCGCATCGCAGCGCGGCGCAGATTCCGTCGCATGCCAGCTGCGGTCCATCAGCACCAACTCTGACGCCTGCCCCTCGGCAAAGGCCGTCTCCGGTTCAGTGACATCAAGCACAAAATAGCCCTTGCCCCCGGCGCCCAGGGTGCCGGCCAGCAAGCTGCGCCAGCGCGGGCTGCTGACGCTGCCCAGGTTGGCGTCACCCGCCAGCGGCGAGCCATCGACAAAATAGCGGTGCTGGCCATCGTAGGCCGGGCTGGTCAAGCCCTGCAGGCTGGGGATCACGCCCCGGGGCACATAGGCTATTTTTTCCTCGCCCGTATGGGCCGAGAAGCCGTGCAGCATGCCGTCATTGCCGCCGACATAGAGCATGGGCAGGCGGTTTTGGTGGCGCAGCACAAAGTCCAGATAGCTCGCCTCGTGGTAGCGGGCCGAAGGCTTGCCCAGGTACCAGATCTGCGAATGCACGATATCGCCTTGGCGCGAATGCCGGTTGCGCAGGTTACCGCCATGCTGCACTTCATGGCGGCGCTCTCCACGCAGGTAGTGGAGGCGCTGCTCGCCGCTGGCCTGGCCTTGCGCGCTATCGGCAGGGCCTTGCAGGGCCTGCTTGTGCGCCGCACTCAAGTAGATGTCATCTGCCGCCCAGCGAAAAGGCACGCCGCGCTGCTGCACATCGCCCCAAGTCAGCACCAGGCGCTGCTGCCAGGCGATGGCATCGAGCTTGTCCGCCGTTGTCTGCCCGCCCCATCCGGACGCCGGCTGCAAGCGGCCGTCACTGCCCATGGCCTGGGCCTGGATGGCGCCGGACCAGGCCCGGCCCGGGTCATAGCTGGCGCTGAACAGCAAGGCATCCTGGGCAATCGCCTGGCTGGCGCTGGCGGCACCAGTGCTGGCCGTGACTGCGCCTGGGCCGGCCGCACCTTTGCCGGCCGCACCGCCTGCCTGCTGGGCCTGTATCTCGCTGAAAATACTGCGCAACGCATGGGCCACATCCTGCCCATGCGTTGCAGCATAAAAGCGGCCCCGCCCATTGAGCGCCGCATGCCACAAATCCAGCGCACGCACGCCCTCGCCCTGCGCCTGCATATCGGGCCAGCGGACGTCGCCGCTGGCCAGCGCGGCAAAGCTGCCGTCATAGCCCAATGGCAGTTGCTGCGTGGGCGCCAGAATCTGCTGCGCACCCGGCCAGGTGCTGGCATCCAGGCCAATGCCGACCGTGTAGGTCTGCAGATGGGGCCAGCTGGCGGGGTTGTAGCGCGGGTTCCAGTAGCGCTCCAGCACGGCATTCCGGCCGCTTCCATCCCCAAAACGCTCCCGGGGCGGTGCCTGGCGGTAACCGGCGTCAGGCGCCAGACTGCCGCTCAGGCCTGCCCGCTGCAAAGGGTCGGCCCAGCTGCGAAACGCCCAGTCCGCCAAGGTGCTTGGAACCGCATCGCTGTAGAGCTGGGTGGCAGCCCTTTGCGCGGCGCTGCCACTGCCGTAGACCTGGCCGTCGGGCAAGGTTCTGGCGCGGGTGTGGTCGTCTTGCGCACCGCCGCTGGCCGGGCCAGCCCAGCGGCTGCCCGCCAGCACAATGTGGTAGTTGCGGCGGCAGCCCAGGTAGGTGCTGCTGGCCGCAGTGACAGCGCCCGGTTGGCTGGCCCAGGGCCCTTGCGGGCCGAGCGGCCGGCGCAGGTAGGCATCGGCCTGGCCGAGCAGGTGGTGCAGGTCACTGCGGTGGCCGGTGCGGAGCGAATCGGCAAAGGCCAGAAAATGCTGACGATGGCGGCCCTGCAGCGCCTGCATGCCATTGGTGGCCAAACGCGGGCTGTTGACCGTGCTGGCCCCGGGCCTGCGCCGCTGGCCCTGCACCATGCCACCGGGCCCGCCACCAGGCGCAGCGCCATGGTTCCACATCGCCTGCCAGGCCAGGCGGATGGTGCCATCGGGCAGTTGCTGTCCATCGCCCAGCACCTCCTTGAGGGCATGGCGCAGCACGGCGATGCGCTGCGCCCGCGCATCCCAGCGGCCGTCGCCACCCGGCGCCGTGATGCTGGCGACTCCAGGCTCGGCGCTGCCCATGCGGCGCTGCATCGCAGCCGAGTCATCGATGGAGACAATGATATTGGGCGCAACAAAGACGCTGGCACCACCGGCAGGCGCGGTAGCCAGCTCCAAGGGCCAGGCAGCAGCGGGCAGCAGCGCCAGGCTGACCAGTGCGGCCTGCCGCTGGCTTGGGGGTTTGCGGTGTGCAACGATGCTTGCTCTGGTGCCATCCATATCTGCCTCTCAATCTTTGCGCCTGGGACGTGCGTAGCTTTGCTCCAGCACCACCAAGGTGTCCGGCTTTCTGCCAAAGGCCGCCGCGGTGATGCGGTAGACCACATGCGGCGTCAGCCCGGCAAGTTCCAGCTGGTGGGCCGGCGCATTGCTGATGAGCCCGGGCTTGCTGTCGGTATAGGGGATGACTTCGATCCAGTACCAGCCGCCGGTGTCGGGCGCGCTCCTGTCCGCCAGGATGGGATGGGCCGGGTGGTCTGCATCGCCCAGCTGCGCGCCGGTGTACTGGCCATAGCGCGCGCCGGTGCCGGCCCGCATCAGCGCAAACAGGTCCTGCTCGCCCGCGCGACGGACTGCTGTGCCCGCTGCCGGCGCATTCCAGATATCCTGGCGGCCGACCCGCTTGGCACAGAGCGCGTCGATGCAGCGCTGCGGCTGGGCGCTGAGCTGGGCCAAAAACACCGGCACGTCGGCGTTCTCCAACGGCACACGGGTGGTGCCGCCGCTGCGGCACACCTGGGCCGAGGCACCCTGGGGCAGGCCGCCATAGGCACAGGGCCGGCCATCGGCCCGTTCGCCACGGATATCCAGTTCGGCATCAAGCAGCAAGGCCTCTGCCGCCTCGAACGCCCGCTGGTAATCGGCATCGTTGCCGGCCACCAACTCGCCATACCAGGCCGTGCGCGCCGACCACAGGACCAGCAGCATCGACAACATGCCAAAGACCAGCACCGTCAGCAAGGCTGCGCCCCGGGCGCGGTGACGGCCATGGCAATAGCGAGCGTGGCGGGGCCTTGTCATAGGCTGCCCTGGCTGCGCAGCTGGAACAGGTTGCGAAAGCTGCGGTGCATGCGCCCTTGGCGCGCGCCGGGCAGGTCGGCCAGCTCCACCCATTCACCGTCGCAACCGGTGTAGCCGCTGCCGGCAGGCAGTGGGCCAGCTTGGCGGCCAAATAGCACCAGGCAGACCTCGACCGCAACAACCTGCGACCAATCGCCGCTTGCCTGCTGCGCATTGACGTACTGCAGCTGCGGCTGCGCCGCGCCCGCCGCCTGCATGCGCAAATAACGCAGGCGAAAGGCCGCGACGTTGTCCACCAAGGGCTGCGGCGATGCAGCGGTATCGTTGCCACCACAGCGCAGCACCTGACCACGCAGGCTAAAGCGCGATTCCAGCCGCAGATCGGGGCTGGCGTCCACAGGCCCGCCCAGGCAGTTGCGCGCTTGCGCAGCCAGGCCGGCCTGGGCAAAGACAGGCTGCTTGTAGCGCCGCAAGCCGGCCGCCAGGCTGCTATCGCTGCCCCGCAAGGCATCGGCGCGCGGCGCATAGCCGCGGGCGCTGCCAACCGCCGGGGCTGCCGTCTCAAAAGCTGCTGGCGTCAACGCGGCGCTGAGCGTGGGGTCCGCACCTGCGGGCAGCTGCAGGTTCAGGTACAGGCTGCCCGATGGGCGCAATTGCTGGCCGATGACGCGCAAGGCATAACTGGCCTGCTGCTGCAGATGGCTGGCTTCGCTCACGGTGCCTGCCAGGCTGCGCGAAGTCAGCAAGGCGACGCTGGCCGCGGCCACCACCAGCAGGCCCAGCGCCAGGCCCACCATCAGCTCGACCAGGCTAAAGCCATGCTGTCCGCGATTCATGGCGCGGCGCCGCGTGCCGATCAGATCGAAGGCCCATGCGGAATGACGCTGGTCCAGCATATCAAGTCCCTCCGCAGTGGTAGTGCACGGCGCTGCCCATGCGCTCTGCCGTGCAGCGTGCGTTCAAGGCCAGGTACTGCAGGTGGCAGCTGTAGCGCAGACCGCCATCGCCATCCTGGCAGACTACCTCGCCGCCGCGTTCCTCCACTGCATCTGCGCCCCCTCCCTCGCCCACTCGGCGGGTGGCATCGACCAAGTCCCAGTACAGCGCCGGATCGGAGGCACCCAAGGGGGCATGCGTACTGTCACGCCAGCGGACCATCACGCCCAGCTGGCGCCGGTTGGCGCCCACCGCTTCGCCGGGCGCCAGAAAAATCCGGGACTGCCCCAGTGGCAAACTGCGCGCCACCTGCAGGCGCCATTGCGCCAACTCATGCTGGGCCAGCTCGGCGGCGCTGCAAGCCTGCGCACTGCAGGACCTGGGCGGCGCTGCCGCTGCATGCTGCCAATCGCTCAGATAGTGCTCCAGCTGGTCCCAGGCATGGGGGTTGGCGCGTATGCGCTCGCCCAGATCTTCGATCAAACGAATGGCCTGCACACGCCGGGTGCTGGTCTGCACATCGGCGAGCGTGCGCAGTTGCAGGGTCAGCATCGCGAACACGCCCAACACCAGCACCACCATGGCCACCAGTGACTCCAGCAAGCTGATGCCACGTGAGAGGGAGGCCTGCGGGTGGGTGGGCACGAAGATGGGCATCGCCTAGCTCCTGGGGCTGCAAGTGGGGCCGTCCACAACTCGCACACGCCCACCCCGGCTGGTGCACAGGCCCTTGGTGGCTGGGTGCTCCAGCGTTTTTCCCTCGGGGAGCAGCGCAAAGGCAAAACCGGCCACCGGCATGCCCCAGCGGTCAAAGCGGATACCTTCACCCAGGCTGTTGCGCTGCACCTGCAGGCCCGGCGGCGTTTCAAAGCGCTGCACTATTGGTGCATCGTCGGCGCACTGCTGCTGGCCCAGCGCATGCACACAGACCTGCCATCCGCAGCTCCAGTCACTGCTGGTGGCTTGTGCCCGGCAATGCCCGCTGCCGGCAATCCTCTGCAAGGCCACAAGGCCACTGCGCTTGATGGCTTCGGAGCGCGCCAGAAATACCGCAGAATGCATGGCCTCGAGCGACTGCCGCACGCGCCAGCGCTGCAGCAGCCCGCTCGCACTGGGCACGGCCAGGCTCGCGATAATGGCCAGCACGCTGACCACTACCATCAGCTCGACCGCGGTCAACCCGCTGTGCCGGCGCCCGCGTTGATGCTTCAATAAATTAATTAAAACTATTGAATTCATGTGATTGATTATTTATGCTTTACACGGCGGCGTAAAGTCTTTTTTCGATTTAAAAATTAAATGCGCTGGGGCTGACAGCAGTGTCAATGCAGAGCCGGCGCGGTGTTGCGCCGATAATCATCGAGCGGGCCTGACCCTCCATGCCCTGCCCCTCCGTACCAGCCCTATTGCGACCAAGCTCCATGACTGATCCACACCTGCAAACCGCGCTGGAACTGGCTGCCAGCGCCCTGTTCATTACCTCGCCCAATCCCCGCGTAGGGTGCGTGCTGGTCGCCGCAGACGGCCAGGTGATCGGCCAGGGCCACACCCAGCGCGCGGGTGGGCCGCACGCAGAAATCATGGCCTTGCGCGATGCGGCCGCTCGCGGCCACAGCACCGCAGGCGCGACCGCCTATGTCACCCTGGAGCCCTGTGCACACCACGGCCGCACGGGGCCTTGCTGCGATGCGCTGGCCGCCGCCGGCATTGCCAAAGTGGTGGGCGCCATCACCGATCCGAACCCGCTGGTCGCGGGCATGGGTTTTGCGCGTCTGCGCGCAGCGGGGGTGGAGGTCGTGGTCTGCGCGCCCGAGGACGGCGGCGAGGCTTCGCGCGAACTCAACATCGGCTTTTTCAGCCGCATGGTGCGCAAGCAACCCTGGGTGCGGCTCAAGGCCGCCATGTCGCTCGATGGCGCCACCGCCTTGCCCGATGGCAGCAGCCAGTGGATCACCGGCGAAGCAGCCCGGGCCGATGGCCACCACTGGCGCGCCAGGGCCTGCGCCATCCTGACGGGCGTGGGCACCGTGCTGGCCGATGATCCGGCGCTGGATGTGCGCTATGTGCAGACGCCTCGGCAACCGCGCCTGGTGGTGCTGGACAGCCAGCTGCGCACTCCCCCGCAGGCCCGCATTTTTGCCGCAGAGCGCGAAGTGCTGGTCTACACCCACAGCGAAGACAGCGCGCGCCAGGCGGCGCTGCAAGCCGTGGGCGCCACCATCGTGCGCCTACCGCCTCCACACGCCGCAGGCCCTGCCCACCGCATCGACCTGGCCGCCCTGATGCAAGACCTGGGCCAACGGGAAGTCAACGAGCTGCATGTCGAAGCGGGCGGCATCTTGAATGGCGCGCTGCTGCAGGCAGGCCTCGTCGACGAGTGCCTGCTCTACCTGGCGCCCAAGCTGCTCGGCCAGGGCCTGCCCGCGTTTGCCGGCATGGCGCTGCAAAAGCTGGATCAGGCGCCCGCCTTGGATATTCGCTCGATCGAGCCCTTGGGCGCCGACCTGCGCGTGCTCGCCCGGATCCAGGGCCATGGCGCTTTCTGATTCAAGCGCATTAGAGCCTCTCACACGACCCAGCAAACCGAAGGTTTGCGGTTGAGACGATGCGCCAAGCCGCAGGCAGTGCAGGCGTACGACAAGGCTTGGTGCGGCCGGCCAGGTAACGACGTATCAAGGGTGGTGTTAGGGGCTCTTGGCGTAGCCCAGGCAGGCGCCCGCATTGGGCAGCCCCTTGCATTCGCGCAGCAGCCGGCGGTCGCGCTCGGCCAGGGTTTCGGCACTGCTGCTGCGCTGGCGTTTGACCTTGACTCTGGCCGGCTTCTTGGCCGCCTGCGTGGCCTCGGTCTTTTTTTTGCGCGCGGCCCAGGCGTTCTCGGGCGGCATGGCCATGGCCGCCAGCAGCAGCACCAGTGTGGAAAAGCGCAGTGATCGCAGCATAAGCAGGCCTCCTATTGGCTATCGATGCAATATCTTCGAATGTTTTCAGCAATCCTAGCGGCAGGCCTGCAGCAACGGCCCAGGCACAAACCCTGTTGAGCAGCCACCCCGCTTGCTGCAGCGTTGCTGCGCCACGACGCAGGAGCAGCATCTGGCTGTACGACAGCACCGCCAAAGCAGCCACGCGGCCACCGCAAGGGCTTGCGCTCACGCACAATAGCGCCAGCCCACTGATTGAACCTGCCGCCATGCCGACTGCTTTGCCAACCTCTGCCCTGTCTCCATTACGCCCCCCTGAGACAACATCCTGGCCCAAGCTGCGGCGCGGGCTGGTGATGGTGTGTGCGGCCGTGCTGCTCGCCGGCTGCGCCAGCAAGCTGCCCACCCAGGTCGACAGGCCGGTCTCATCGGCCCAGCCGCCAGCGGCCAGCAGCCCGCTGGTGCAGATCAGCCAGCAGCGCCAAAAGGCCGAGAGCAAGGCGGGCCCCGGGGTGTCGGGCTTCGAGATACTGGCCGGTGCGCAAGCCGCTTACGGCGCACGCCTGGCGCTGGTGCAAGGCGCCAAGCACACGCTGGATGTGCAGTACTACGCCATCCATGCCGATGCCAGCACCGCGCGCCTGCTCGAAAGCGTCGTGAATGCCGCGCGCCGGGGCGTGCGCGTGCGCGTGCTGCTCGACGACTTCCATGGCACCGGGCGCAACGCCCAGGTGATGCGCCTGGCCTTTGAGCCCAATATCGAGATGCGCATGTTCAACCCGCTGCCCGGTGACCGCGACTCGCCGATCAGCCGCATGTGGAACGCGGCCACCGATTTCCAGCGCGCGCAGCAGCGCATGCACAACAAGCTGTTTTTGGCCGACAATGTGATGGGCATCATGGGCGGGCGCAACCTGGGTGATGCCTATTTCGACAACGACGAGAGCTCCAACTTCCTGGACACCGATGTGCTCGTCATGGGACCCGCTGTGCAGGACTTGTCGAGCAGCTTTGACAGCTACTGGAACAACGAGCGCGCCTATCCGGTGCAGTCGCTGATCAGCAAAAAGACCTTGGAAGATATGCAGCAGGCCTACCAGGCCCGCCCCGGCAAAGGGGGCGATGACGATACGACGAATGTGGCATCCGAGCCCGCTGCCCGCAGCGCCAGCAGCGGCGGCGCGCTGCCCTCGCCGCCCGATGGCGAGCCCCGCCCGGGCGGCGCCATCTCCGACGAGCAGCGCGAGCGCGCCTGGGACATGCAGCCAGTGGACCTCCAGGCCGTCCCGCTGGTCTGGGCCCATTCGGTGGTGATGGCCGATGCGCCCAGCAAGATACCGGCGGTCGATTCCGACGGCCAGACCAACGCGCTGAGCGCCGCGCCCGGCGTGCTGGACAACAAGCGCCTGGCGCAGCTGCGGGCGCTGGCTGAAACCCGCAACCCTGGCCACAGCCCCAGTGCCGATTCGGTGGTGGACGGCCTGGTGCAGCTGCTAGGTTATGCCAAAAAGGATTTGCTGATCGTCTCGCCTTACTTTGTACCCGGCGAATCGATGCGCCAGGCGTTCAAGGATGCCGTGCAGCGCGGGGTGCGCGTGCGCATTCTGACCAACTCGCTGTCGTCCAACGACGCGCCCATTGCCCATATCGGCTACGCCCGCCACCGCGAGAACCTGTTGCGCGATGGCGTGGAGCTGTACGAGCTGGTCAGCGACGAGAGCGATCTGCGCGCCGCCTTTGGCCTGGGCAGCGGCCAGAACAGTTTTCGCGAAGGGCGGCGTGTGATGCTGCACAGCAAGGTGCTGGTGCTCGATGGCCAGTTGCTGGTGGTGGGGTCGATGAACCTGGACCAGCGCTCCAAGCTGCAAAATACCGAAATCGCCGTGCTGGTGCGCAGCCGCAAGCTCTCGGGGCAGGCTGCCGGCATGATCGAGAAGGGGCTGGAGAGCGCCGCTTGGCATGTGGTGCTCAAAGACGGCAAGCTGCTGTGGCAGGCGCCGCAGAACAGCCGCTTGAAAGACCAGACCACCGAGCCCGATGCCAGTCTGCCGCTGCGGCTGATGCTCAAGATCATCAGCCCCTTTACGCCCGATTCTTTGCTTTAAACGCTGCCATAAACAGGCGCTTGCAGCAGCGTCTGCCGCTGCAAGTCATCCAGCCACACGGTGATCGCTGCCTGGTCGGTCATCACCCGCACATGCTGGTAGGCGTCCTCGGCCTCGGGGAAGGCCCGGCGCATCAGGTTGAGCCACTGCTTCAAGCGGCCAGCGCGCTGGCGTGGCTCCAGGTCCTCGCAGACCAGCTGCCAAAAGCGCAGCAAGGCGGGCAGCAGGTCCGGCCATTGCACATCGCGCATGCCGGCGGGCAGCGGCAGACCATCGCGCTCGGCCACCGCTTTGCGGATGCGCCAGGCCAGGCCCGGATCGGCCACAATGCCGCGGCCGAGCATCAGGTCCTGGCAGCCGGATTCGGCCTGGCAGCGCAAGGCATCCTCCACGGTCCAGATTTCACCATTGGCCACGACGGGGATGCGCACGGCCTCGCGGATGCGCGCAATCTGGTCCCAGTAGGCGGGCGGGCGGTAGCCATCGAGCTTGGTGCGACCATGCACGACCAGCTCGCAGGCGCCGGCCTCCTGCATCGCCAACGCGCAGTCCAGCATCAGCGCCCGGTCGTTGAAGCCCAGGCGCATCTTGGCCGACACCGGCATGGCCGCAGGCACCGCGCCGCGCACCGCGCTGACCACCGCATGGATGGCGACCGGGTCCTGCAGCAAGGCGGCGCCGCCGCCATGGCGGTTGACCACCTTGGCCGGGCAGCCAAAGTTCAAATCGATCCCCTCGGGCGACAGCGCCGCCAGCTGCACCGCATTGGCCGCCATGCTGGCGGCATCACTGCCCAGCAGCTGGGCGCGCACCGGGGTGCCAGCTGCCGTGCAGCTACCGTTGCGCAACTCCGGCATGGTGCGCAGGTAGACCTTGTCGGGCAGCAAGCTGCCGGTGATGCGGATGAACTCCGAGACGCAGCGGTCGGCGCCGCCAATGCTGGTGAGCACATCGCGCAGCACAAAATCGAGCAGGCCCTCCATGGGCGCGAGCAACAAGCGCATGTGGGCCCCGTTCAGACCATCGGGCCGATCACCAGGCCACCTGCAGGCGCCACAGCGTGGTCATCTCGGCCGCGCGGGCCTGGTGCAGCGGGTTGGCCGCATCCTGGGCCTTGGCGTGGCGCGGGCGGATCTGGTTCTTGCCCACCACCTGCAAGCCGGCCTCGGCGATCCAGCTGAGCAGCTCCTCGCGGCTGCGCAGTCCCAGGTGCTCGGCAAAGTCGGACAGGATCAGCCAGGCCTCGCCACCGGGCACCAGGTGGGCGGGCACCCCGGCCAGAAAGCCGCGCAGCATGCGGCTGCCTTCGTCATACACGGCGCGCTCCACGGGCGCGCTGGGCTTGGCCGGCACCCAGGGCGGGTTGCAGACCACCAGCGCGGCCTTGCCCTCCGGGAACAGATCGGTCTGCGCCAGCTCCACGCGCTGGTCCACGCCCAGGCGCTGCAGGTTCTCCTTGGCACAGGCCAGGGCACGCGGGTCGGTATCGGTGGCCAGCACCTTCTGGATGCCGCGGCGCGCCAGCACCGCTGCGATCACGCCGGTACCGGTGCCGATGTCATAGGCCAACGACTGCTTGGCCAGCGCGGTGGGCAACGGTGCCTGGGCAATCAGGTCGACATACTCGCCGCGCACTGGCGAGAACACGCCGTAGTGCGGGTGGATGCGGTCATAGGCCTTGGGCGCAAGCTTGGCCAGCGCGGGAATTTCCACGCCCTTTTTGCGCCACTCATGCGCGCCCACCAGGGCCTGCAGCTCGCGCAGCGACACGACCTGGGGCAGGTCGCCTACGGGCTCGCCCCAGGCATCCACACAAGCGGCCTGCACCTGCGGCGCGCGACGCAGGCTGATTGCATACTGAGGGTCCAGCTCGATCAGCACCATCGACAGCACACGGGCGCGCTGCGCCTGCAGGTGGCGCTGCTGGTGGAAGGGCAAAGCCACCTGGGGGGTGGGCATGCCGGTGGCGCTGGCTGCGGCAGGCTTTTTCTTGGCCTTGCGCTCGCCGGTCTTGTCCAGGCGGCGGGCCAGCGACTGCAGCAGCATGCGGGCATTTTGAAAGTCACCGCGCCACAAGAGCGCCGTGCCCTCGCAGGCCAGGCGGTAGGCCACATCGGCGGGCATGGTGTCATCGGCCAGCACCACACGGGCAGTAGGCCCAGTGCCGCGCTCGCAGCGCCAGCGGGCGCTGCGGGGCTCGCCGCCTTCCTCCCAGTGGATGGTGGGAAAACTCTCTGGCTGGGCAGTGGTCATACAAATGCTTTCTGGGGCAGAGCGGCGAGGCGCCAGCTGCCAAGGGGGAAAAAACAAAGAGGCCGTCCAAGACGGCCTCTTGAGAGCAAGGCTGCCCCGCCCTGCCTACGCAGGGCCGGTGCAGGCCCGGCCAGCAAGGATCAGCGGTTCATCAAGGAGCGCTGCATGCGCACTTCTTCGATCTTGATGGCACCCACCGTCGCCGTCTTGGCGGTCGACATCTCGCGCTTGAAACCGGCAGACTCGTGGAAACGCAGTGCGCGCTCATTGCGCAGCGGCACCCAGGCGGTCACCGAGGTGCAGCCTTCTTCGGACAGGCCATCACGCGCGGCATCCCACAGCGCCACGCCTACGCCCTGGTCCCAGTGGGTAGGGGCAGCATAGATCGCCCAGATCTCACCGGTCGTGGGGCGGGTCTTGGCATCGCGCGAGCGGTCAAAACCGATGAAACCGACGATCTTGTCGTTTTCAACGGCCACTTGCACCTGCGGCTCACAGTATTCGATGGCTTCGCGCCAGTAAGCCTGGCGCTTTTCGACGGAAGAGATGGACTTCAGTTGGTCATCGGGCAAAACACCGCGATAGCTCTCCACCGAAGCGGCGGCATGGATTTGGGCAATGGCTTTGGCATCACGGAGAGTTGCGGGACGAACCTGGATAGTTTCAGACATGGATAACCGAAAACAAAAATCAATGAATTAACCAAAAAGCACGTATATCTCGTCGTACACTGCGACCATCACGCCCGGCCGGGTGTCAAGTGGGGATGGAGCACCCTGAGGCTCAACATCCACCCACCTGCAACACACCATGGCTCACGCAGCATCAGCAGGCAACAAGGCACTGCTGAAGGCTTTTTTAAGGGCATATGGAAGAGTCAGCGCGTGAACAGCGCGCTAGAGAGTATGGTGCGCGAAAGCCCGCCATTGTCTCACTCCTGACATCATTTGGGTAGCCCCACAATAGGCTTGTAGGTCAATTTGTGCAGGGGTTTGCAAATGACTGCATTTGCGCTAGGCGTTTACCCGAAGTACACCCCTGCTTATAAATCAAGGTCTTAGCGCATGAAGCTGCGAGCCAACCACCGCATCAGCCCATCAAAGCGCCGGCCATAAGGCGGATAGAGCCAGGCCGCACCCGACCAGCTGCCTTGACGCAGCACAGGCTTGGCATGAGAAAAGCGCATGAATCCATGGTAGCCATGCAGTGCGCCCCATCCGCTCTTGCCCCAGCCACCAAACGGCAGGGTCCCATGGGCAAACTGCAGCAGGCAGTCATTCATGCACATGCCAGCAGCCCGCACGCGCTGCGCCACATCGCGGCCCTGGCGGCGGTCCTGGCCAAACCAGTACAGTGCCAGCGGTATCTCGCCGTGGTTGATGGCCGCAATCGCCTCCTCGCGGTCGTCGTACTGCAGCACCGGCAGCACCGGGCCAAAGATTTCCTCTTGCATCAGCTGCATCTGCGCGCCCACGCCCAGCACCAGCGCCGGCACCAGCTGGCGGCTGATGCCATCACCGATACGGCTTTGGGAGACCTCCGCGCCGCCGCCTTGCAGCCGAATCACCTGGGCGCCGGCCTGCTCGGCCTGGGCCAGCATGCCCAGCAGCCGGCTGGCATGGGCGGCATGGATGACCGAGGTGTAATCGGGGTTGCCCTGCAGCTGTGGGTACATGCGTTGCACGGCCTGGGTATAGGCCTCGACAAAGGCGGCAGCGCTGCTGCGTGGCAGCAGCACATAGTCGGGCGCAATGCAGGTCTGGCCGGCATTGAGCAGCTTGGCATGGGCAATCTTACTGGCCGCGTCCTGGATATCGCAGCTTTGCTCCAGCAGGCAGGGCGATTTGCCGCCCAGCTCCAAGGTGGTGGGCACCAGCTGGTTGGCAGCGGCCAGCGCCACCTTGCGGCCAGTGGCGGCCGAGCCGGTGAACAGCAGGTGGTCCAGCGGCAAAGCCGCCAGCTCGGCCGAAGCGCCGGCGTCTCCCGCCAGCAGCGCCACCTCGTCATCTGCGAAATAGCTGGGCAGCAGCTGGGCGAGCAGCGCCATAGTCTGCGGGGTGTACTCGCTGGGTTTGATGATCACACGGTTGCCCGCAGCCAGCGCGCTGACCAGCGGCCCCAAGGACAGCAACAGGGGATAGTTCCAGGGAGCGATCACCCCGATGACGCCCAACGGCATCGCCTGCACCCAGGCGCGCGCAGGCCACAAATGCCAGGGCGTGGCCTCAGGCCGGGGCGCTGCCCAGCGCCGCAGAGCGCCCAGCGCCTGGCGCAGCTGGCTGTGCAGCGGCAGCAATTCCGTCAAGGTCGTCACCCGCGCCGAGCGCTGGCCAAAATCGGCCTGCACGCTGGCGCACAGCCGCGCCTCGTTGTCCTGCAGCAGCTTTTGCAGCCGCAGCAAGCGCTCGCGCCGCAGCAGCAGCGGCGTATCGGCCTGCGCGCGGCTGGCCGCGCGCATGGCCTCAAAACGGCTGTGCAACTCGCTCACATCCATAGCATGGCCCCATAAAAAAACCCGGTCTGCATCAGGCACAACCGGGCTTTGTACACAAGGCAGGCCGCAGCCTGCGTCAGGTCAGTCAGTGTTGTGAACGGATTTCACGAGGCTCCACGTCCGTCACATCGATCACGGAAGCACGCATGCCCGAGGGGCTGGCGGCCGATTCAGCAGCGCGTGCGCCCTTGTTGGCAGACCAGCGCGCCGTGCTGCGGTAGACCGTGGTCCAGCCCGACGCGGGATTCATCTTGAACGCAAAAGGCACCACAGGTTTGCCGGTGACTTTGGCCCAGAGCAGGCGCACAGCCCAGAGCATGGCAGCGATGGCGGCCACCACCATCAGGCTGACAAAAAACACCAGACCAGCCAGCACCATCGCAATTCGCAAAGTCCAGCTCACCACAGTTGCCAACAACTCGTTCAACGCACTTCCTTTCATCGCTGTATGACAGCGCTTGTTACCCATGTTATGCCGATGGCAGGCTTTTTCAAGCCCCTTGCACTGTCAACAAGCATATCGCAGCGTAAAGATGGTGGGTCATGCATGGTTATGCATGGCCCACCGCCAAGGGTACTACTGCACCTCGGCCTTGCCAAAATGGAACTCGCCCGGTGCCTGCACCGGATCCACTGTCACCGGGATACGGCTCTTGGGCGGGTAGACACCTTCAAGCAGCAAGCGCGACAGCGGGTTCTCGATGCGCTGCTGGATCGCCCGCTTGAGCGGCCGCGCACCAAACACCGGATCAAAGCCCACCTTGGCCAGCTCGGCCATGGCCGCATCGGACACCTGCAGGTGCAGGTCCATCTTTGCCAAGCGATTTTCGAGCTGGTGCAGCTGAATGCGTGCAATCGACTCGATGTGCTGGGCATCCAGAGCGTGGAACACCACGGTTTCATCGATGCGGTTGAGGAATTCGGGCCGGAAATGGTTTTTCAGTTCCCCCCAGACCGCGTCTTTTACATCCTCATACGATTCGCCGACCATCGCCTGGATCAGTTGCGAGCCGATATTGCTGGTCATCACGATCACGGTGTTCTTGAAGTCCACCGTGCGCCCCTGGCCATCGGTCAGGCGACCGTCGTCGAGCACCTGCAGCAGGATGTTGAACACATCGGGGTGGGCCTTTTCCACCTCGTCGAGCAAGATCACGCTGTAGGGCTTGCGGCGCACGGCCTCGGTCAGGTAGCCACCCTCGTCATAGCCCACATAGCCCGGAGGCGCACCAATGAGGCGCGAGACCGAGTGCTTCTCCATGAACTCGCTCATGTCGATGCGGATCAGGTGGTCTTCGCTGTCAAACAAAAAGCCCGCCAGCGCCTTGCACAGCTCGGTCTTGCCCACGCCCGTGGGGCCCAGGAACAGGAAGGAGCCGGTGGGCCGGTTCGGATCGGACAGGCCCGAGCGCGAGCGGCGGATGGCGTTGGACACCGCAGAGATCGCCTCATCCTGGCCGACCACACGCTCGTGGAGCTTGTCTTCCATGCGCAAGAGCTTGTCACGCTCGCCCTGCATCATCTTGGAGACCGGAATGCCCGTGGCGCGGCTGACCACCTCGGCAATCTCTTCGGCGCCCACTTGCGTGCGCAGCAGTTTGTGGCCCTTGTCCTTGGCCCCTTCGCTTTTCTCGTCGGCCTGCACTTCGGCCAGCTGCTTCTCCAGGGCGGGCAGCTTGCCGTACTGCAACTCGGCGACCTTGTTGAAGTCACCGCTGCGCGTGGCTTCCTGGATCTGGAAGCGCACCTGGTCGAGCTCCTTGCGCAGCTGCTCCGAGCCCATCGCGTCGGCCTTCTCGGCCTTCCAGATCTCTTCCATGTCGGCGTATTCACGCTCGATCTTGGACAGGTCCTCTTCGATCAGCGACAGGCGCTTTTGCGAGGCCTCGTCCTTTTCCTTCTTCATCGCCTCGCGCTCGATCTTGAGCTGGATCATGCGGCGCTCAAGCTTGTCCATCACCTCGGGCTTAGAGTCGATCTCAATCTTGATCTTGGCAGCCGCCTCGTCGATCAGGTCGATGGCCTTGTCAGGCAGGAAGCGGTCGGTGATATAGCGCGCCGACAGTTCGGCCGCAGCCACAATCGCCGGGTCGGTGATGTCCACGCCATGGTGGGCTTCGTACTTTTCCTGCAGGCCGCGCAGGATCGCAATGGTGTCTTCCACCGAGGGCTCGTTGACCAGCACCTTCTGGAAGCGCCGCTCCAGCGCCGCATCCTTTTCGATGTACTTGCGGTACTCGTCCAAGGTGGTCGCGCCAATGCAGTGCAGCTCGCCGCGCGACAGCGCGGGCTTGAGCATATTGCCCGCATCCATCGCGCCATCGGCCTTGCCAGCGCCGACCATGGTGTGGATTTCGTCAATGAAGAGGATCACCCGGCCCTCTTCCTGCGCCACTTCCTTGAGCACGGATTTGAGGCGCTCTTCAAAGTCTCCCCGGTACTTGGCACCAGCGAGCAGGCCGGCCATATCCAGCACCAGCACTTTCTTGTCGCGCAAGGTGTCGGGCACTTCGCCTGCGACGATACGCTGGGCCAGGCCTTCGACGATGGCTGTCTTGCCCACGCCAGGCTCACCGATCAGCACAGGGTTGTTCTTGCTGCGGCGCTGCAGCACCTGGATGGTGCGGCGGATCTCGTCATCGCGGCCAATGACCGGGTCGAGCTTGCCCAGCTTGGCGCGCTCGGTCAGGTCCAGCGTGTATTTCTTCAAGGCTTCGCGCTGGCTTTCGCCGTCAGCGCTGTCCATGGATTGGCCGCCGCGCACGGCGTCAATCGCCGCCTCCAGCGCCTTGCGGCTGAGGCCACCCTCTTTGACGATACGGCCGGCCTCACCTTTGTCATCGGTGAGGGCGAGCAAGAACAGCTCGCTGGCATAGAACTGGTCGCCGCGCTTGATGGCTTCCTTCTCGGTGGCCTGCAGCATGCGCTGCAGATCGGGCCCCACCGTCACCTGGTCCTGGCCTTGCACCTGCGGCAGGCGCTTGATCGCGTGTTCTGCCGCTGTGCTCATCGCCGTGGCATTGGCGCCTGCGCGCGCCAGCAGCGATTTGGGGCCATCGGGCTGGCGCAGCATGGCTGCCAGCACATGGACCGGGTCGATATAGGCGTTGTCATTGCCCAGGGCCAACGATTGGGCGTCGGCCAGCGCTTCTTGAAATTTGGTTGTCAGTTTGTCGATTCGCATGAATGTTCCCCACTCAACAATTGTTACTGGGGAATATTTTGCGCTGGACGCCGTATTTTCAAGAACCTCGCCGCACATATAGCTTCTGTCGGCCCACGTCGCCAAGTGCTGTGCGCCGCCTCCTACGCCCTGCGGACATCGCAGCGAGGCGGCCACGCTCCCCGCACCCATTGCAGCAGCTATAGGGCTGAGAAAGCTTGCGCCCGGTCAATGCCGCTGCAATGGGGCCCGTTTTTTAGCTCTGGTGCTGGGGCAGGCCCCAGCGCGCCATCGCCGCTTCGTCGCTGACGCGGGCATCGACCCAGCGCGCGCCTTGGGGCGTGTCTTCTTTCTTCCAGAATGGCGCTTCGGTCTTGAGGTAGTCCATCAAGAACTCGCAGGCCTGGAAGCTCTCGCCCCGGTGCGCCGAGGAGACGGCGACCAGCACAATCTGGTCGCCAGGCGCGAGCAGCCCCACGCGGTGGATGATGCGGGCGCCAAAAATGTCAAAACGCTGGCTGGCGGCCTCAACCATCTGGGCGATCGATTTTTCCGTCATGCCCGGGTAGTGCTCCAGCTCCATCGTCGCCACCTCGCTGCCCGCATTGCGGTCGCGCACCGTGCCGACAAAGCTGCAGACCGCGCCGATGCGGCCATCGGCGGCGCGCAGCAGGCGCAGCTCCTCGCTCACATCAAAGTCAGCGGTCTGGACGGCGATATGGGTGTGCAGCATGGCGGTATCTCGGCGAAAAAAGCATCAAGGCCGAAGCCTAGCATGCCCACCGGGCCCTGCCACAAACCATGGCAGGCCACCCCAGCTTCGCGATTGCGGCACACTGGTGGCCCTCTGCAAGCTTTGGGCTGCTGGAATGCCCACGCTCCACCGGCTGCCCGCACGCTTGCAGGACCTGTTTTCTCTTTGGATGCTTTCCATGCCCAGTCAGACCCTGAATGCCCACGGCTTCCTGCTCTACCCCAATCCGCGCAACCAGCACCGCATTGTGTTTGAGCACCACGTGTTCGTGCCCTACCCTTACGCGATCATCGACATCCCGGCGATGGACCTGGTCGGCAAGACCAGCGTTTATGCCGCCTGCCGCGAGAGCGACCGGAAAATGGGCCAGGTCGTGACCTTTGAGTTGGAAGAAGATGTGGCCCGCTTTGAAAAGCGCTTTACGCCCTGAACGCGCACCTCACCTGATGGATACCCATGCAAGACGGCAGCCAAATCTTTGTCCCTGATTCCTTCATCGCCCTGTTCCAGGGCCGCAACCAGCGCCTGCGCCAGCCGCTCGCTGACATCGCCCAGCGCTATGAGCTGTGCGAAGACCTGGCGCAGATGCTGGTCGAGCAGGCGCAGATCCTCTACCACCAAAGTGCGCCCTCCGAGAGCGCCATCCTGCAGACCATCTACAGCGGCCTGCAGGCGCCAGACGCGGGCGTCAGCGCGGAGGAAGCGCGCTGGGTGGTGCTGCGCCTGGCCGAACTGCTGGAATGGAAAGCGCCCGAGCTACTGCTGCCCAACCCCGCAGAAGATGGCGCTGCTTAAGGATTCCTAACCGCCAGTCACCGGCGGAAAAAACGCCACCTCGGCCCCCGCCTCCAGCACCGCGCTGTCGTCGCTGAGCACCTGGTTGACGGCGGTGCGCACCGCGCGCCCCCGCGCCAGGCAGCTGGCATAGGGCTCGCCGCGCGCGAGCAGGGCCTCGCGCAGCTCTGCGACGGTGCTGGCCTCGGTGGCAAAGGCCTCGCTGCCGCTACCAATGGCCTCGCGGATACTTGCAAAATAGCGCAGTTGCAAAGTCTTCATCGTCATCTCCTCGCCCTCCTCAGCCCAGCAGCTGGGCAAAGGGCACAAAGCGCACGGTATCGCCCTGCGCAATGGTCTGGCCGGGCGGGTTGTCGACCAGGCCATCGGCCCAGACGGCCGAGGTCAGCACGCCCGAGCCCTGATTGGCAAAACGGTCCAGCCCGCCTTGCGCATTGACGCGCACGCGCAAGAATTCGCGCCGCTTGTCGGCTCGCGGCCAGTCAAAATCGGCACGCATATCGATCGCCTGCGGCGCCAGCGCCTGCACGCCTTGCAGGCGCAGCAGAAAAGGCCGCACCAAAAGCGCAAAGGTCACAAAGCTGGACACCGGGTTGCCCGGCAGGCCGATGAAATGGGCCTGGCCCACACGCCCATAGGCAAAGGGCTTGCCCGGCTTGACGGCAATCGCCCACAGGTCAAGCCTGCCCAAGGCCTGCACGGCCGGCTTGACGTGGTCTTCCTCACCCACCGATACGCCGCCACTGGTCAGCACCAGGTCGCTGTGCTGCGCGGCTGTCTGCAGCGCAGGGACGGTGGCCTCGTAGCTGTCGGGCACGATGCCCAGGTCGCGTACCTCGCAGCCCAGGCGCTGGAGCATGGCGCGTAAAAAGAAGCGGTTGCTGTTGTAGATGCTGCCCAAGGGCAGGTCCTGGGGCGCCACATCGCCGGGCATGACCAGCTCGTCACCGGTGGAGAACAAGGCCACGCGCGGGCGCCGGGCCAGTGGCAGGCGGGCGCAGCCCATGCTGGCAGCCAGGCCCAGCTCGGCCGGGCCCAGGCGCGTGCCGGCCGTCAACACCGTGCTGCCCAGCTGCATGTCTTCGCCGCTTTTGCGGATGTTCTGCCCGGCTTGGACGGCCGCGTTGATCTGCACCCGGCCATCGTCCAGCACGGTGCATTCTTCCTGCATCACCACCGCATCGGCGCCCGCAGGCACCGCTGCCCCGGTGAAGATGCGGGCGGCGGTGCCCGCTGCCAGCGGCTCGCCGATGCTGCCCGCTGCAATGCGCTGGCTGACCGGCAGGGCCAGTGCGGGCCCGCTCAGGTCGGCCGCGCGCAGCGCATAACCGTCCATCGCGCTGTTGTCGAAAGGCGGCACCTGCAAGGCAGCGACCAGGTCCTGCGCCAGCACGCGGCCGTCAGCATCAAAGGTGTCCAGCAGCTCATGGCCCGCCAGCGGCTGGGCATGGGCCAGCAGCTCGGCCAGGGCGGCATCGAGGGATTTCAGGGGGGGACGGGGCTGGCTGTTCATCTCAATCATTCCTTCGGTTATCGGCCGCCTGCAATCGGGCCGACCATCGCAACGGCCCGCTCACCCGGCGGTATCGGTTGCAAATACACAAGGCGGGGTATAGGCAAAGCGGGCGCTGTGCACCAGCAGCCACTGCGCCACGGCAGCGGGTGCATCGCGGGGCAGCTGCGGCAGGGCGGTGGCGGGCAGCAGCTGGCGGGCGGGTGACAGCACCACGGCCTGCACGGCCGCATCCTGCGGATAAAGCGGCGCCTTGCCGTTGGCCTCTGGCGCATTGGCCAGCACCTCCAGCTTGGGCAGGTCGCAGTCCTTGAAGCCCTCCACCAGCACCCAGTCCACCCGGCTGTCGAGCTGGGCGATCAGCGCATGCACATCGGGCTCCTGCGTCTTTGGCAGCTCGCGCATCAGCACCACGCGCTGGTCGGAGGCAGCCAGCACCTCAAAGGCGCCGGCCTGGCGGTGGCGCCAGGTGTCCTTGCCAGGGGTGTCGATGTCAAAGCGGTGATGGGTATGCTTGATGACCGACACCTGCTGGCCGCGCGCGATCAGCACCGGGATGACCTGCTCGATCAAGGTCGTCTTGCCACTGCCCGAATAGCCTGCAAAACACACGACCTGCATACCCGCCTCCTTGATGGTTCCACGGCCGGCCTCGGCACCCAGGCTCGAAGCGGTAGCGGCAGCTTAGCCGGTTCAGCGGCAGTGGTCCTTGATATAGGTCTTGACCTGGTCCACATCGGCGGGCATCACGACCACGCGCTTGGGCAGGTCTTCGATGCCGTCGAACTTGGCCGGGCGATCGGGTGTGCGCCCCAACGCCTCTTCAATGGTGGCGGCAAACTTGATCGGCAAGGCCGTCTCCAGCACGATCATCGGCTCGGCACCCAGGTGCTCACGCGCCACCTTCACGCCATCGGCGGTGTGGGTGTCGATCATCTGGCCCAGGCGCTGGTAGGTGTCCTGGATCGTGGCCAGGCGGTCGGCATGCGTGCTCTTGCCGCTGACAAAGCCATAGCGGCCGGCAGCATCCTTAAAAGCCGGATCGGCCTGCAGGTCAAAGCGGCCCTCTTGGGCCACGCCTTGTGCAAACAGCTGGTGCAGGCGGGCGCCATCGCGGCCGACCAGATCGAACACAAAGCGCTCGAAGTTGCTGGCCTTGGAGATATCCATCGACGGGCTGGAGGTCTCGAAGGTGTGGGCAGCGCCGCGCACCTGGTAGACACCCGTGCGGAAGAATTCGTCCAGCACATCGTTCTCGTTGGTCGCCACCACCAGCTTGGCAATCGGCAGGCCCATTTGCCGTGCCACATGGCCGGCGCAGACATTGCCAAAGTTGCCGCTGGGCACCGTGAAGCTCACCTTCTCGCCGTTCTGGCTGGTGGCCTGCAGGTAGCCGGCAAAGTAGTAGACCACCTGGGCCAGCAGGCGCGCCCAGTTGATGGAGTTGACGGTGCCGATCTTGTACTGCGCCTTGAAGGCATGGTCATTGCTGACCGCCTTGACGATGTCCTGGCAGTCGTCAAACACGCCTTCGATGGCGATGTTGTGGATGTTCTCGTCTTGCAGGCTGAACATCTGCGCCTGCTGGAAGGGGCTCATACGGCCGTGCGGGCTGGTCATGAACACACGCACACCCTTTTTGCCGCGCATCGCGTATTCGGCCGCGCTGCCGGTGTCGCCGCTGGTGGCACCCAGAATATTGAGCTCTTCGCCGCGGCGCGCCAGTTCGTACTCGAACAGGTTGCCCAGCAGCTGCATCGCCATGTCCTTGAAGGCCAAGGTGGGACCATTGGAGAGCGCCTCGATCATCAGCGGGCCTTCGAGCTGGCGCACTGGAACAATCGCCGCCGTGCCGAACACCGCCTCGGTGTAGGTCTTGTTGCACAGCGCGCGCAGGTCCTCGGCGGGGATGTCGTCGATGTACAGCGACAGGATCTCGAACGCCAGCGCGGCATAGCCCTTGCTCTTGAGCGTCTCGCGCAGCGCCGTCAGCTTGGCATCGTCAATCTGCGGGTACTGCACCGGCATGTACAGACCGCCATCGGGCGCCAGGCCCTCGAGCAAAATGTCGCAAAAACGTTTTTGTTCGGCATGGCCGCGCGTGGAGAGATACAGCATGGAGGGTGCGAAATAAGTGGACACAGCCCGCGCACGGGCAAGGAGCAACTGCTTATTATCCTGCAGTCGCCAGTACTGGCACAGCTTGCGCAGGAATGTGGGGCGCAGCAGCCAGCAGCAGCGGCCAGGCTGCGACACCGATGGCAGCCGCTGGCATAAAAAAGCCCCGGACTGGGTCCGAGGCCTGGCTGGGTTGTGGAGCAGCCGTTAGACCTGCTCTCCCATGCGCGCCAGTTCCTGGCGGGCGTAGTAGGCGCGCCACTGGTTCAGCACCAGCTCGGCAAAGGCCTGGTTCTTCATCTTCTTGACACCCTTGAGCATCACGACCACACGCTGCTTTTTCTTCTGGAACTGGGCGCGGCGCTTGCCCACGCCCATTGCGGGCGGCTGCACACCGGGCTCCAGGGCCATGATGACGGTGAGCATGTGGTTGGCCTGGTTGAACTCGAAATCATCGATCGCCGACCAGGGCAGCAGCTCCTGCGCATTGAAGAGGCGCAGGCCCGCGGGCTGCAGCACCATCGCCGGGCTTTGGCTGTCGCGCCAGAACAGCCACGCCACCCATACGCAGACAAGACCACCGGCCAGCACACCTGCACCGACCGCCATGTGCAGACCCGCCATGAACAAGGCCACCGCGCCGCCAAAGCAGGCCAGGGCCAGAAAGCCGAACAAGCCCACCATGAAGGCCGAGCGCTCATGGATCACCGTCTCGGGCGCAGCCAGCGCCGCGATCTCGCGCAGCTCGGCCAGCTTGGCACTGCGGTTGGCCGCGGCTGCGCTGCTGAGCTCGTTTTGCAAGGCGGCATTCAGATCGGCGACCGGGGCCGGTGCGACCGCCCCGGCCAGGGTGCGGCTGTCGGCAGCGGGCGCGCCCTGCTCCAGGCCAAACTCCTGCAGCAGCTGGCTGCCCTGGGCATCCATCGCCCGGGCCAGCAGCTCGGGGCTGACGGGTACACCCAGCGCAGCGAGGCGCTCGGCCAGCTCGGGGTGGGTGTCGGTCGGGTGGGCCTGGCGCTGGTCCAGGTGCTCGCTCGGGTCGGCCATGCCCTTGGCAGCGACCAGCTGGCGCACATGGCCCAGCACGCCGCCTGCGACCGTCTCGCCCCGGTCCCAGTTGGCCTGCAGCGCCTCATCCACCAGCGGGGCCAGCGCGCTGATGCGCAGCAAGGACGACGCAACGGCCTGTGGGCTCACGACCTGCGCGCCCACCGCATCGGCGGCCAGCTCGCGCTTGCGGCTCCAATAGCGCACCGCTTCGTGGAAGCTGTCCAAGAACATCTCGCCAAACAAGGTGGCTGGCCGGCGCAGGATGTCCATCCAGGAGCCCTCATGGCGCTCACCGCCGCTGATGGCCACCAGGTGGTGGAGGGTGGCGCTGTAGATCGGTGAGAAGCGCTGGCTGTAGAGCGTGTCCTCGCCGATGAAGTGACCCAACTCGTGGCCGATCACCGCAGCGACCTCGCCTGCATTGAGAAAGGCCATATAGGGCAAGGGCAGGTACAGCACCCGCCCCTGGGGCAGCAAGGCGCCACTGGCCAGCTGCACCGGGTGCTCGGTCACAAAAAAGCCTTCGTTCAGGCCCACGACCAACGCATCGGGCATGCCGGCGCCGGTCTTGGCGGCCACGCGGTCCACAAAGGCCCAGAGTTCGGGCGCCTGCTGGCGGCTGACGGTCTGGCCCATCACCTCGATGGGCGCGTTCTCCAGCGGCTTGCGCGATGCCTTCCAGACATCGATCAGCACCTTGCAGCCCGAGTACAGCAGGAACAGCGCCAGGCCGCCGAGGATGAACATCAGCTTCATGTCGCCCTTGCTGTAGTTGCGGTGGCGCAGGATGGGCATCATCTCGTAGACCAGCAGCGGGATGGCCGCACCGAACAGCAGCAGCACCATGACCACCATATAGGTCGGCAACAGCTTGCGGCCCTTCTGAAAGGTCGCGAGCAGCTGCTCGCGCGATTGCAGGGCCTTGGCGCCCATGCCGCGCTGGTACACCACCCCCAGCGCCGACCACAGCAGTACCAGCACGCTGAAGGCGATGGTGCAGCCCGCCAGCACCGGCTGCAAGTTACGGGTGGTGACATTCAGACCCTGGTTTTGCAGGTCCTGGATGGCCATCAGGTACTCGTTTTTGACCTTCCAGACCGGGTATTCCTTGCCCTCGCTGTCCCGCACCGTCGCACGGCGGCCGGGCTTTTCGGCCTCGATCGCCTCGAGCTGGCGCACCACCTGCTGGTACTGGGCGATCTGCGCGCCCACATCCGAGACCGGCGTATCTGCCCGCGACCATTGCCAGATGCCAATGGCCAGCATCAGCAGCGGAATCCCAAACAACACCCCCCAGCGCTTGGCCAGCGCCAGCCATTTCTTGTCGGTGTCCGACATAGTGCAACTCCCCGTCTTTGTTATCGATCTGCAGCCCCCGGGGGCGCTGCATTTGTGAGCGGCCATTATTTAGAAAAATAATGACGTGAACAAATACCCACAAGTAACAGAATGATGCGGATGTGTTCGCAGCCGTTGGGCCCAAAAAGGCAAAACCGCCTGGGCCGAATCGGCCACAGGCGGTTGGGTAGGCGGCAGGCGCCGGGCGGTGCGACCTGCGGCCGCAGCGGCTCTAGCGCTCGGCTTAGTTCAGCTCTTCCTTGCGGATACGGGTGATCGGCGCCAGCACGGTGGGCAGGCCCTGGATTTCGGTGAGCGCCTTGTCCATATCGCCTTCGCGCGTGTCGTGCGTGAGGATGATCAGGTCGGTCTGGGTCGAGCCTTCGCCACCGACTTCGTCGGCTTCGCGCTGCAGCACCGCATCGATGCTGATGCCGGCGCCCGCCAGCAGACCGGTGACCTTGGCCAGCACGCCAGCCTCATCGGCCACGCGCATGCGCAGGTAGTAGCTGGTGGTGATATCGGCCATCGGCAGCACGGGCAGCTCCTGCCCCGCTTCGCGCAAGGTGCTGCTCTGGAAGGCCAGTGGCGGCACGCGGTGGGCCACATCGGCGCCTTCGAGGCGGGCAATGTCGACCAGGTCGGCGATCACGGCCGAGGCGGTGGGCTCGGAGCCTGCACCCTTGCCGTAGTACAGGGTCGTGCCCACGGCATCGCCATGCACCACCACGGCATTCATCGCGCCTTCCACATTGGCGATCAGGCGCTTGGTGGGCACCAACGAGGGGTGCACCCGCAGCTCGATGCCCTTGTCGGTGCGCTTGGTGATGCCCAGGAGCTTGATGCGGTAGCCCAGCTGCTCGGCATAGCGGATATCGACCGACGACAGCTTGGTGATGCCCTCGACATAGGCCTTGTCGAACTGCACCGGCACGCCAAAGGCGATGGCGCTCATCAAGGTGACCTTGTGGGCGGCGTCCACGCCTTCGATGTCAAAGGTCGGGTCGGCTTCGGCGTAGCCCAGGCGCTGCGCCTCTTTGAGCACCACGTCAAAGTCCAGGCCCTTGTCGCGCATCTCGGAGAGGATGAAGTTGGTGGTGCCGTTGATGATGCCGGCAATCCACTGGATCTGGTTGGCGGTCAGGCCTTCGCGCAGCGCCTTGATGATCGGGATGCCACCGGCCACGGCCGCTTCGTAGGCCACCATCACGCCCTTGTCGGCCGCTGCCTTGAAAATCTCCGAGCCATGCACGGCCAGCAAGGCCTTGTTGGCCGTCACCACATGCTTGCCCGCGGCAATGGCCTCCAGCACCAGGGCCTTGGCAATGCCGTAACCACCGATCAACTCGATGACCACATCGATGTCGGGATTGGCGATCACCTCGCGCGCGTCCTTGACAACGACGGCCTGGTCACCCACCACCGAACGGGCACGGGCTTCGTCCAGATCGGCCACCATGGTCACGGCAATATCACGGCCAGCGCGGCGGCGAATCTCGTCATGGTTACGTTGCAACACGTTGAAGACACCACTACCGACGGTGCCGATGCCCAACAAGCCTACTTGGATCGGTTTCATAAATTCTCTTGGATACGTTGAATAACCAACCAGGCGCCCAGCCGGACGCCTGTTGTTGTCAGATAGGAAAAGCGGCGACTCAGGCAGCGGATTTTTCTGCCTTGGTCTTGACCAGCTTGATATCGGCCTTATGGGCTTGCGCAAGCTGCTCGGTTCCGTGGCGAAGGCGGTACTTGGCCAGGAAGGCGGCCAGGCGGTTGATCGCTTCGCGCAGGTCCGCCTCATGGGGCAGGAACACAATGCGGAAATGGTCAGGCCGTGGCCAGTTGAAGCCGGTGCCCTGGACCAGCATCACGCGGGTCTCCTTGAGCACCTGCAGGAAGAATTCCTGGTCGTCCTCGATCGGGTAGACCGCAGGGTCGAGCTTGGGGAACATGTAGAGCGCGCCCTGGGGCTTGACGCAGCTGACACCGGGGATGGCATTGATCAGCTCCCAGGCCAGGTCACGCTGTTTGCGCAGGCGCCCGCCCTCTTGCACCAGCTCGTCAATGCTCTGGTGGCCGCCCAGCGCGGTCTGCACGGCCCACTGGCCGGGCACATTGGCGCACAGGCGCATGTTCGAGAGCATGTTCAAGCCTTCGATATAGTCGGCAGCGCCACTCTTGTCGCCAGAGATCACCATCCAGCCTGCGCGGTAGCCGCAGCTGCGGTAGGCCTTGGAGAGCGAATTGAAGGTGATGGTCAGCACATCCTGCGACAGCGAAGCCATCGGCGTGTGCTTGGCGTCGTCATACAGCACCTTGTCATAGACCTCATCGGCAAAGATGACCAAGCCATGCTCACGCGCGATCTGCACGATGTCACGCAGCAGTGCGTCGGAATACAGCGCACCGGTGGGGTTGTTGGGGTTGATGACCACGATGCCCTTGGTGCGGGGCGTGATCTTGGCGCGGATGTCCGCCAGGTTGGGCATCCAGCCGTTTTCCTCGTCGCATAGGTAGTGCACCGGGGTGCCGCCCGACAGACTGGTGGCGGCCGTCCACAGCGGGTAGTCGGGGGCCGGCAGCAGCATTTCGTCGCCGGTATCGAGCAGCGCATTGGTGGCCAGGCTGATCAGCTCGGAGGCGCCATTGCCCAGGTAGATGTCGTCCAGACCCACGCCCTTGATGCCCAGGCGCTGGGTTTCGTGCATCACCGCCTTGCGCGCGGCAAAGATGCCCTTGCTGTCGGAGTAGCCTGCCGAGTTGGGCAGGTTGCGGATCATGTCCTGCTGCACCTCTTCAGGGGCATCGAAGCCGAACACCGCCAGGTTGCCGATGTTGAGCTTGGTGATCTTCTGTCCTTCGTCCTCCATCCGCTTCGCCGCGTCCATGATCGGCCCTCGAATGTCGTAACACACATTGGCCAGCTTGGCGGATTTTTGAATCGTCTTCATGACAGAAACCACTACCTCTGAAAACACGGGATTGCAGCCGGCTGGCAACCATGCCAATACCTCGAACCCACAACCCAACTAGGTGAAAACTATAATTTGACCACAGATCCTTGCGTTGATCGCCCTGTAGTGGCTCCCAGTGCCTGCGGCACCGGGCCCTGCCCTGTCCTTGCCCCGTTTGCCGAAAGCCCGCGCCATGAAGTTCCAGCCCGATAAATCCGACACTTTGACCATCACAGGCTATGGCCCGGGCTGGCTGGCCGTGGACCAGCAGTCCTACGCATACAGCCTGGTGGTCGGCTCCAACGGTACCTTGCAGCGCTGGGATTGCGCGCGCTTCGAAGACCTGGGCCCCGCCCATTTCGCCCAGCTGGCGGAGGCCGATGTTGAAACGGTCATTTTCGGCAGTGGCAATCGGTTACGTTTTCCTTCGCCGGCCTGGCTCGCTCCGCTGATTGCAAAACGTATCGGCTTCGAGACCATGGATACGCCCGCTGCATGCCGTACCTACAACGTATTGGCTGGTGAAGGACGCAAGGTCTTGCTGGCTGTGCTGCTGGAGGCTCCTGCGCTATAACCACAATCGATAGCCTGTGTTTATCAGTGGGGCTCGATAAATATTTCGATTCGGGTTAAAATACTCGCTTGCGGCCGCGGGCCTGAATAACAACTAGATGAATACTTTGATTCCTGCGGCCTTTTTGCGATTACTCCGGAGAAAATAGAGAGCTATGGCTGTTGTTGTCAACAAACCCTTGCCAGAATTTGAAGCACAAGCGACGGGAGGCCTGAAGGTCTCCAATGCGTCGCATCAGGGGCAAATTCTGGTGCTGTACTTCTACCCCAAGGATAACACCCCCGGTTGTACCACCGAAGCCATGCAGTTCCGCGACAAGTACGCGGATTTCGTCAAGGCTGGTGCAGCCGTCTTCGGCGTGTCGCGCGACAACATGAAGTCGCACGACGACTTCAAGGAAAAGCTTGAACTGCCCTTCGAGCTGATCGCTGATACCGAAGAGAAGCTGTGCCACATGTTCGGCGTCGTCAAGAACAAGATCATGTACGGCAAGAAGGTCAAGGGCATCGAGCGCTCGACCTTCCTGGTCGGCCCTGATGGCATCTTGGTGCAAGAATGGCGCGGCCTGAAGGTGCTGGGCCATGTCGAAGAAGTGCTCAAGGCCGTCAAGTCGATGAAGGCTGCGCAAAAGAAGGCTGCCTAAGCCGCTGCGCCAGGCGGCGACCGTGCGGCGGCGCGCGATCTGCGGATGCGCGCCGTTGCTGTTTCCGTCTTTCTGGGCCGACACCGCGATCCATGACTGCGATTGCTGGTTTCGGGACGCCCAGAATGTGCATAATGGGCTCCATATGTATGTGAGTCCGGATTGTTCTGTCATTCCCCATGAAAAAGGCTGTCTTGCTTGCGAGATGGCCTTTTTTGCATCCGGGGTGGCAGGCGTTCGGAGTGAGTTCGCCCATTTGGCGAGTGTTTAGATAAAGGCCCCGAGCTCCATGCCCTTGCCTCCCGCACCTACCCGCCGTGGCAGCCAGCTATCCGCTGGTGACTTTTCCGCCAAGACCAACACCCCATCCCGTGCATCCGCGGCCGCTGCGCGCGATGAACAAGACAACGATCTTCTAGACCTGGACACGGCGCCCGCCACCGTGGCCGCAAGCCCTGCGCCGCGCCGTGGTACGCAAGCCGCTGCCGCGCCCAGGACCAGCAGCCGCAGCAAGAAAGCGGCGGCCGCCCCTGCTCCCGTGCAAGCCCCTGCGACCGTGGCCGCAAGCGCCAAGGCGCCAGCAGCAGCCAAGCCTGCGCAACCGGCCCGCAGCCCTGCCGTGGCCGAAGCCAGCCCGGTGCTGGCCAGCAAGCCGGCCAAGGCCACCAAGCCGCGCAGCGACAAGGCCAAGCTCTTTGTGCTCGACACCAATGTGCTGCTGCATGACCCCAGCAGCCTGTTCCGCTTTGAAGAGCACGACATCTACCTGCCGATGATCGTGCTCGAAGAGCTCGATGGCCACAAGAAGGGCATGACCGAAGTGGCCCGCAACGGCCGGCAGGCCAGCCGCACGCTCGACGCGCTGGTGGCCAGCCAGGAAGCGCACCTGGCCCAGGGCATTCGCCTCGATGCCACCGGCCAGAAGGGCGCCAGCGGCTGCCTGTTCTTCCAGACCGAGCCGCTGAACTACCAGCTGCCCCAGAGCCTGCCCCAGGGCAAGGCCGACAACCAGATCCTGGGCGTGGTCGAGGCCCTGCGCCAGCGCCACCCTGACCGGCCCGTCGTGCTGGTGTCCAAGGACATCAACATGCGCGTCAAGGCGCGCGCACTGGGCCTGGAGGCCGAGGACTACCAGAACGACAAGACGCTGGAAGACGGCGACCTGCTCTACACCGGCATGCTGCAGCTGCCGCTGGACTTCTGGGCCAAGGTCGGCAAGAAGGTCGAGAGCTGGCAGTCGGGCGCCTCCACCTGCTACCGCATCAGCGGCGCCATCACCCAGCAGCTGCACATCAACCAGTTCGTCTTCTACGAGGCACCGGGCGAGAACAGCCTGTTTGCCCGCGTGATCGAGATCCGCGACAAGACCGCCGTGCTCGAGACGCTGAAGGACTACGGCCACCAGAAGAACAATGTGTGGGGCGTGACCACGCGCAACCGTGAGCAGAACTTCGCGATGAACCTGCTGATGGACCCGGATGTGGACTTTGTCACCCTGGCTGGTACGGCAGGCACCGGCAAGACCTTGATGGCCCTGGCTGCTGGTCTGAACCAGGTGCTCGACGAGCGCCGCTACACCGAGATCATCATGACCCGCGCCACGGTGAGCGTAGGCGAGGACATCGGTTTCCTGCCCGGCACCGAAGAAGAGAAGATGGGCCCCTGGATGGGCGCGCTGGATGACAACCTCGAGTTCCTGGCCAAGGGCGACGGCGGCAACCCCGGTGAATGGGGGCGCTCTGCCACCAATGACCTGATCCGCAGCCGCATCAAGATCAAGAGCATGAACTTCATGCGCGGTCGCACCTTCTTGAACAAGTACGTGATCATCGATGAGGCGCAGAACCTGACGCCCAAGCAGATGAAGACCCTGATCACCCGTGCCGGCCCTGGCACCAAGATCATCTGCATGGGCAACCTGGCCCAGATCGACACGCCCTACTTGACCGAAGGCTCTTCGGGCCTGACCTATGTGGTGGACCGCTTCAAGGGCTGGCCACACAGCGGCCACATCACGCTGGCACGCGGTGAGCGCTCGCGCCTGGCCGACTTTGCCAGCGATGTGCTGTAAACCACTTTAGGTTGCAGCGGGGGCTTTGTAGCCGCTGCCAACGCGCCTAAGCACAAAAGGCACCGAGTCTCCACTCGGTGCCTTTTTTTCGTGCCTTCAGCCTGCGTTTAAACGCCGGTGCCGCGGATCTGGTCCAGGCTGCGCGCCGGCGTGATCGCCTGCGGATCGAGCTTGCAGTGCAGGATCACCGGCAGCTGGTGCTGTTCCGCCCAGCTGCGCATGGCAGCGAGCGCGGGCGCAAAGTCTTCGGTCTTCTCGACCAGGGCGGCATTGCCGCCGAAGGCCTTGGCATAGGCGACAAAGTCGGGGTTGCGCAGCTCGGTGGCGCTGACCCGATGGGGGTAGTCGCGCTCCTGGTGCATGCGGATGGTGCCGTACATGCCGTTGTCGATCAGCAGCACGATGACCGGCAGCTGGTACTGCACGGCGGTCGCAAACTCCTGGCCATGCATCAGAAAGTCGCCATCTCCGGCAATGCAGACGACGCTGCGCCGCTTGTCCAGGCGCTTGGCGCCCACGGCGGCAGGCAGCCCATAGCCCATGCTGCCGCTGGTGGGAGCGAGCTGGCTGCCGTAGTGCGTAAACGGCCAGAAGCGGTGCACCCAGGTGGCAAAGTTGCCAGCGCCATTGCACCAGACCGTGTCGGCCGGCAGCACCTCGCGCAGATGCGCCATCAGCTGGCCCATTTGCAGCGCGCCAGGCACCTGGATGGGCGCAGGATTGCTCCATGCCAGGTAGTCGGCATGGGCCTGCTGCACCAGCGCCTGGCGCTCGGCGCGCGGCGCAGCGGCAGGCTGGCGTGCCAGGGCTGCGCAAAAGGAGTCGGGCGCCGCCACCACCGCCTGGTCAGCCTGGTAGACCCGGCCCAGTTCATCGGGATCCGGATGCACATGGATGAGCCGCTGGCCGCTGCTGGCCGGAATGCCCAAGAGGCTGTAGCCCTGCGAGGGCACCTCGGACATGCGACCGCCCAGCAGCACGACCAGATCGGCCTGCTTGATGCGGGCAATCAGCTTGGGGTTGACGCCCAGGCCTACATCGCCAGCATAGTTGCCGTGGTGGGCGGGGAACACCATCTGGCGGCGGAAGGAGCAGGCCACCGGCACCGCATGGGCGGCGGCAAAGGCGGCGATATCCGCATGGGCCTGCGCAGTCCAGCGCGAGCCACCGGCAATGATGATGGGGTTCTGCGCGGCGGCCAGCTGGGCGACGACGGCGGCCACATCGGCATCGGCGGCGTTGGCGGGCGCGGGCTGGTAGCGGCGCGCATCGGGCACGCTGACGGCATCGCGCAGCATGTCTTCGGGCAGCGCAATCACCACCGGGCCGGGGCGGCCGCTGGTGGCCACGGCAAAGGCACGGGCAATGGTCTCGGGGATGCGCGCCGCATCATCGATCTCGGTCGCCCACTTGACCATGCTGCCAAACACCGCGCGGTAGTCCAGCTCCTGGAAGGCCTCGCGGCCGCGCGCCGAGCGCTCGATCTGGCCGACGAAGAGGATCATCGGCGTGGAGTCCTGCATCGCAATGTGCAAGCCGGCCGAGGCATTGGTAGCACCTGGCCCGCGCGTGACCATGCAGATCCCCGGCTGGCCGGTGAGCTTGCCCTGGGCTTCGGCCATCATCGCGGCGCCGCCCTCCTGGCGGCAGATCGTCGTCTCGATGGGCGCGTCATAGAGCGCATCGAGCACCGCCAGAAAGCTCTCGCCCGGCACCGTGAAAATCTGCTGCACGCCGTGCACCAGCAGCTGGTCCACCACCAGCTGGCCACCGGTGCGTGTTGCTTGCTTGTCTGCCATGTCTTGTCTCCTTGGTCTTGTCATCGATGCGCCAGAAGCGGGGCATTGGACCCGATCTGGCCTGGCTACACATTGCGCCAGCGCAGCAAATGGCTGCGCAGCGCCACAAATAACGGCAGCATCGGATGCAACAAGGGCTGGCCTGCAACGGTGGCAGGCCAGCCCTTGGCAGATGCTGGTGGGGTTGGAGACAGGAGCGCCAAGCCCCTGTCTGGGTGGGAAGCCGCATGGGGCACCCGCATATCAGTGGCCTGCGCTGGCAGCACACACCCGGCGGCGCAGTGGCCGCCCCGGTGGCGAAACCTGCAGGCCCGGGCAGCGGGCAGCATGCCCACGGCGCCAGCCTGCGGCTGCCCACTCATCACACGTCAAAGCGCACGCCTTGCGCCAGTGGCAGCGCGCCACTGTAGTTGATGGTGTTGGTGGCGCGGCGCATATAGCCTTTCCAGGCGTCCGAGCCCGATTCACGGCCGCCGCCCGTTTCCTTCTCGCCACCAAAGGCGCCACCGATTTCCGCGCCCGAGGTGCCGATATTGACGTTGGCAATACCGCAGTCGCTGCCGGCGGGCGACATGAAGCGCTCTGCATCGCGCAGGTCACTGGTGAAGATGGCGGACGACAGGCCCTGGGGCACCGCATTCTGCACCGCGATCGCGTCGTCGGCGCTGCCTTCGTAGGTGACGATGTAGAGGATGGGCGCAAAGGTTTCGTGCTCCATCACCTTGGTCTGCGCAGGCATCTTCACCAGAGCCGGGCGCACATAGTAGGCGTCCTGGCCCAGGTCTTCGCGCTCGCGCTGGCCGCCGATGACGGTGCCGCCCTCTTCCTTGGCCTGGGCCAGTGCGGCCTGCATGCCGTCGAACGAGGCCTTGTCGATCAGCGGACCCACCAAAGTGCCGTCGGTCAGCGGGTCACCCACGGTGACGCTGCCGTAGATCTTTTCCAGGCGTGCCACCAGCTGGTCGGCCACCGACTTGTGCACGATCAGGCGGCGCAAGGTGGTGCAACGCTGGCCGGCAGTACCGACGGCTGCAAAGGTGATGGCGCGGGCGGCCAGCTCCAGGTCGGCCGACGGCGTGACGATCATCGCGTTGTTGCCACCCAGCTCCAGGATGGAGCGGCCAAAGCGCTCGGCCACCTTGACGCCGACCTGGCGGCCCATGCGGGTCGAACCGGTGGCGCTGACCACGGGCACCAGCGGGCTGTCCACCAGCACTTCGCCCACTTCACGGGCGCCAATCAGCAGCTGGGCCAGGCCCGCTGGCACGGCGCCGGGTTGCTCCTGGTTGAAGGCAGCCATCGTCTGCTCCAGCAGGTGCTGGCAGGCCACGGCCGTCAGCGGGGTCTTCTCGGAAGGCTTCCACACCACCGCGTCGCCGCAGACCAGCGCCAAAGCGCTGTTCCAGCACCAGACGGCCACGGGGAAGTTGAAGGCCGAGATGATGCCCACGACGCCCATCGGGTGCCAGGTTTCCATCATGCGGTGGCCGGGGCGCTCGCTGGCAATCGTCAGGCCATGGAGCTGGCGCGACAGGCCAACGGCAAAGTCGCAGATATCGATCATTTCCTGGACTTCGCCCAGGCCTTCGGAGGTGATCTTGCCCGCTTCAATCGACACCAGGGCGCCGAGTGCCGCCTTGTGCTGGCGCAGGGTCTGGCCAAAGCGGCGCACCAACTCGCCACGCACGGGGGCGGGCACGGTGCGCCACTGCAGGTAGGCCTGGTGGGCAGCGGCAATCGCCTCTTGCGCCTGCTGCGCGCTGTGGGCCTTCAACACGGCCAGGGTGGCGCCGTCGGCGGGCGAGCGGCTGGTGATGTCCTGGCCTGCCAGGGGCTGGAGGTCGAGCGCAAGCGCCTTGAGAATATCGTTCAAACGTTGGGTGGATTGCGTCATCGCTCGTCTTTCCTATTCACTATCACAACAGAAACTGTCCGGCCCTCTGTGCGGGCCCGGACCATGATGGGGGGTGCTGCCATCGCAGCTTAAAGCGCTGCGCGCCCGGACACGGGCACAGCGCTTTGTACACCCTGCCCGTGACAGGGCTGCACAGGGCCCGCCTGCGGCAGTGCGCGGCGGGGGCAGAAGCACCAAACTTAAAAATACTATGTGAACTATCAGGAACAACAAAATGAGAAAATGGTGAGACATAGTGCGTTTTTTGAACAAAGTCCCCACCCATGCGCAACGCGATTCCCAATATCGGCCTGTTGATGGCTTTTGAAGCCTCGGCCCGGCACGGCAATTTCTCCCGCGCTGCCAATGAGTTAGCGTTGACCGCCAGTGCCGTCAGCCGCCATGTCGCGGCGCTGGAGGACCGGCTGGGGGTGCCGCTTTTTGTACGCCACAAACGCCGCGTCATGCTGACCGATGCGGGTAAACGATATGCGCAGCGTGTGCGTGTGCACCTCAACGGCCTGGAGCGCGATACGCAAGAGATCGCCAACAGCCGCGCCCAGGGCTATGCCATCCACCTGGCCGTCGTCTCCAGCTTTGCCACGCAGTGGCTGGTGCCCCGGCTGCCGGCCTTTGCGCAGCTGCACCCGGACATCCATGTGCACCTGTCGGTGCGCTCCGAGCCTTTTGCGTTCGAGGAAAGCGGTTTTGACGGAGCCATCTATTCGGGCGACGGCCTCTGGTCCAAGACCCAGGGGCAGCGCATTGCCCGCGATGGCGCCTGCATCCCCGTCTGCAGCCCGGCCTTTGCAGCGCAGCATGCGCTGGCCACGCAGGAGGACTGGCAGCCGCTGGTGCACATCGGGCTGGAGAGCCGGCCCGCTGCCTGGCGCGACTGGTACAACGGCCTGGGCTGGGACTACTCGGTGCAGGCCTCGCGCGGGCCGCGCTATGAGCTGTTCTCGATGGTCATCATGGCGGCCGCCGCCGGCCTGGGCGTGGGCCTGGTGCCCGAGGTGCTGGTGCAACCGGCGCTTGATGCGGGCCAGCTGATCCCCGCCCATACCCAGACCTTGCCGGGCACGCAAAGCTACTGGTTCAGCTACCCCACCTACCGCGAACCGTCGGCCGCACTGCAGGCTTTTGAGCAATGGGTGCTCCAGCAAAGCCAGGGGCAGCAGGACTGAGCCCCACCCCAGCCTGCCCGGCGCTGGCGTGCATCAATAGTCGTCGCCGCCCACCGCCAGATTTTCAAAGCGGGTCTGGTTCTTCTGGAAGAACAGCTTGACCGTGCCGGTCGGGCCGTTACGCTGCTTGCCGATGATGACCTCGGCCACATTGGGCTCATTGCTCTCCTTGTTGTAGTAGTCATCGCGGTAGATGAACATGATGATGTCCGCATCCTGCTCGATGGCGCCCGATTCGCGCAGGTCGGACATCATCGGGCGCTTGTCGGTGCGCTGCTCGACCGAGCGGTTGAGCTGCGACAGCGCAATCACCGGGCATTGCAGCTCCTTGGCCAGCATCTTCAATCCGCGCGAGATTTCACCGAGCTCCGTCGCCCGGTTGTCCGAGCTGGCGGCCGAGCCCGAGCCGCTCATCAGCTGCAGGTAGTCGACCACGATCAGGCCAAGCTTGCCGCACTGGCGGGCCAGGCGGCGCGAGTTGGCGCGCAGCTCCGACGGCGTCAGGCCCGGGGTCTCATCGATGTGCAGCGAGACCGTGCGCAGCCGCTCGATCGCCTCGGACAGGCGCGGCCACTCCTCATCGGTCAGCTTGCCGGTACGCAGATTGCCCTGGTTGACCCGGCCGATCGAGCCGACGATACGCACCGCCAATTGGGCGGCACCCATTTCCATTGAGAAGATGGCTACCGGCAGGCCTTCATTGAGCGCCACATGCTCGGCAATGTTCACCGCGAACGAGGTCTTGCCCATCGAGGGGCGCGCGGCCAGCACCACCAGGTCACCGGCCTGCAGGCCGCTGGTCATGCGGTCCAGGTCGGCAAAGCCGGTGGGCACACCGGTCACATCGACCGGGTTGTCCGCCATCTCCTGCACCCGGTCGAGCAGATCCACGACCAGGTTGTCCAGCGACTGGAAGCCCTGCTTCATGCGCGAGCCCTCTTCGCCAATGGCAAAGATCTTCTGCTCGGCTTCGTCCAGAATGCGGTCCACCGTCTTGCCCTGCTGGTTGAAGGCATTGGTAGCGATCTCGTCGCTGGCGGTGACCAGCTTGCGCAGGATCGAGCGCTCGCGCACGATTTCGCCATAGCGGCGGATATTGGTGGCGCTGGGCACATACTGGGCCAGCTGGTTCAGGTAGGCCAGTCCGCCCACCTCTTCGGCCTTGCCGATGCTTTGCAGGTGCTCATAGACCGTGATCACATCGGCGGGCTTGCCGGCATTGATCATGCTGGCCATGGCCGCGAAGATCAGCTTGTGCTCATGGCGGTAGAAGTTGTCTTCGGCCAGCACATCGCCCACCCGGTCCCAGGCGTTGTTGTCCAGCAGCAGCCCCCCCAGCACGCTGGACTCCGACTCGATCGAATGCGGCGGAATGCGCAGCTGCGCCACCTGCTTGTCGGGGGTGATGAAGGCAGTGTCATCCAGGGGGGGAAAGGTCTCTGACATGGGAAATCCAAATGAGCAAACGCTGGCCCGGCAGCCAGCAATCCGCAAGAATAGCGCAGATGCCGCGCAAGGCTGGCAGCGACAAACAAAACCCGCATCCCGGAAACGCTGCGGCCGGGAACGAAAAAGCCGCCCGAGGGCGGCTTGTCAACGCAGAGCGCAGGAATTAAACGTGTTCGCCGTAGACGGACACATTCACTTCCACCACCACGTCGGTGTGCAGAGCCACTTCCACAGCGGTCTCGCTCACGGTCTTGATAGGACCGTTGGGCAGACGCACTTGCGACTTGACCACTTGGAAGCCCATCTTGCCCAGTTCATCAGCGATGTCGTGGTTGGTGACGGAGCCGAACAGACGGCCATCCACACCTGCCTTTTGGGTCAGCTTCACGGTCTGGCCGGACAGCTTCTCGCCTTGTGCTTGGGCAGCAGCCAGCTTTTCAGCAGCAGCCTTTTCCAGCTCAGCGCGCTTGGCTTCGAATTCAGCCTTGGCAGCTTCGGTAGCGCGGCGTGCGCGGCCCGAAGGGATCAGGAAGTTACGTGCGTAGCCGTCCTTGACCTTCACGATTTCACCCAGGTTGCCCAGGTTCACGACCTTGTCGAGCAGAATGATTTGCATGTTCGTGCTCCTTAGATCTTGTGTTGGTCAGAGTAAGGAACCATGGCCAGGAAGCGAGCGCGCTTGATGGCAGTGTTCAGCTGACGTTGGTAGATGGCGCGGGTGCCGGTCAGACGAGCGGGAATGATCTTGCCGTTTTCAGCAACGAAGTCACGCAGGGTGTCGACATCCTTGTAGTCGATTTCTTCGACGCCAGCCACGGTGAAGCGGCAGAAACGCTTGCGCTTGAACAGCAGCGACTGGGTGTTGCGCTTTGGGCGCTTGTCTTTGTTGAATTTCTTGAACGTGGCCATTTTCGGACCTCTCAATAAGTATCTTGTTGAATATCCTGGATGTGCAGAACCAGCGATTTGCTGTTGCGCGGTGTGGCCAAAAAGCCCTGGAATGTCCAGGTGCTCCCTACAGCCTGCCGAGCGATTCGCTCTGCCAGTGCACCAAAGGCAATCGCCTTGAGCACGGCATTGACTTGTCGGGGTTGGTCTGCTTCGGTCTGGGTGGAGCGGTGCTCCAGCACAACATCTACAGCAGGTAGCCCAGCCGGCGTGTATCGCAAAATCTTGATTTCAGCGATGACGGCGGTGACAAGTACGCGGTTCTCCACCTCCTGTGTGATTAACGCTCTGCAGCGGCGTGCTCAGCCTGGTTGGCCTTGCGCGCTTCTTCGCGTTCCACGGTCTTCATCATGGCCGAAGGAGCGGTGTCAGCCTTCTTCTTCTGCACAGTCAGTTGGCGCAGCACAGCGTCGTTGAACTTGAACGCGTGTTCCAGTTCAGCCATCACAGCCTGGTCGGCTTCGATATTCAGGCACAGATAGTGGGCCTTGGCCAGCTTGTTGATCATGTAGGCCAGTTGACGGCGGCCCCAGTCTTCAACGCGGTGGATCTTACCGCCGCCGGCGGTAATCATGCCTTTGTAACGCTCCAGCATAGCTGGAACTTGTTCGCTCTGATCGGGGTGGATCAGCAGCACGATCTCATAGTGACGCATGCAAACTCCTTGTGGATTGCGCCACCCGCTAGTGCACTTGATTGCAAATGCAGCGCGGTGTGGCAAGGGAAACCAACGATTATACAAACCAATTCAAAAACCGTCAAACATGGTTTATAAACACGGGCCGCTGCAGACGCCTCGGCGTGCATCTTCCCAAGCGGAAATGCCAAATAAGCCCCTTGAAAAGCAAGGAAATGCCCCCAGGTGCGGCCACAAGAGTCCTTTTTGTTAACGAAATACGAACAGCACCATGTCAGACAACCTCCACCCCGAAGGCCAAAACCCCATGTCCGCCGAAGAGCTGGAAGCCGCTGCCGCTGCCAACCAGTCGCAACTGGAAGCAGAGCTGGCGGAGTTGAAGGCCAAGAATGCCGAGCTCGCCGACCAGTACCTGCGCGCCAAGGCAGAAGTTGAAAATGCCCGCCGCCGCGCCGATGACGAAGTGGCCAAGGCCCGCAAGTTCGGCGTCGAGAGCTTTGCCGAGAGCCTGCTGCCGGTGATCGACAGCCTGGACGCCGCGCTGGCGATCCAGAACGCCAGCCCCGAGCAACTGCGCGAAGGCTCGGACGCCACCTTGCGCCAGCTCGTCTCCGCACTGGAGCGCAACAAGGTGGTCGCGATCAACCCGGCTGCCGGCGACAAGTTCGACCCCCACCACCACCAGGCGATCTCGGCCGTGCCTGCGGCGCAGGACCCCAATACCGTGGTCGCCGTGCTGCAAAAGGGCTATGCCATTGCCGAGCGCGTGCTGCGCCCGGCGCTGGTGACCGTTGCGGCACCACAATAAAACGCAGCTCCCGGCTTTTTTGCGCTGCGCACTTGAACAACGGCCAAAAAGCCACAGATAACAGTCAATCAGGGCGGCTGAGCCGCCCCAACAAATACAGGAGTAGAGAAATGGGAAAGATTATCGGTATTGATTTGGGCACGACCAACAGCTGCGTGGCCGTGATGGAAGGCAACACCACCCGCGTGATCGAAAACAGCGAAGGTGCACGCACCACGCCTTCGATCGTTGCATACCAGGAAGACGGCGAAATCCTGGTGGGCGCTTCTGCCAAGCGCCAGGCCGTCACCAACCCCAAGAACACGATCTACGCTGCCAAGCGCCTGATCGGCCGCAAGTTCGACGAGAAGGAAGTGCAAAAGGACATCGACCTGATGCCTTTCCAGATCGTCAAGGCCGACAACGGCGACGCCTGGGTGCAAGTGCGTGACCAGAAGCTGGCCCCGCCACAGATCTCCGCAGAAGTGCTGCGCAAGATGAAGAAGACCGCCGAGGACTTCCTGGGCGAGCCCGTGACCGAAGCGGTGATCACCGTGCCTGCGTACTTCAACGACGCACAGCGCCAGGCCACCAAGGACGCTGGCCGTATCGCCGGTCTGGAAGTCAAGCGCATCATCAACGAACCGACCGCTGCAGCCCTGGCCTTCGGCCTGGACAAGGGCGGCAAGGGTGACCGCAAGATCGCCGTGTATGACCTGGGCGGCGGCACCTTTGACGTGTCCATCATCGAAATTGCCGATGTGGACGGCGAAAAGCAGTTCGAAGTGCTGTCGACCAATGGCGACACCTTCCTGGGCGGCGAAGACTTCGACCAACGCGTGATCGAATATATCATTGCCGAGTTCAAGAAAGAGCAAGGCGTGGACCTGTCCAAGGATGTGCTGGCGCTGCAACGTCTCAAGGAAGCGGCTGAAAAGGCCAAGATCGAGCTGTCGAGCTCGGCAGCGACCGACATCAACCTGCCCTACATCACCGCTGACGCTTCGGGCCCCAAACACCTGAACATCAAGCTCACCCGCGCCAAGCTCGAGAGCCTGGTCGACGAGCTGATCGAGCGCACCATCGCCCCTTGCCGCACCGCGATCAAGGACGCAGGCATCGCTGTGTCCGACATCGACGACGTGATTCTGGTGGGCGGCATGAGCCGTATGCCCAAGGTGCAAGAGAAGGTCAAGGAATTCTTCGGCAAGGACCCACGCAAGGACGTGAACCCTGACGAAGCCGTGGCCGTGGGCGCTGCCGTGCAAGGCCAGGTGCTGGGCGGTGACCGCTCCGACGTGCTGCTGCTGGATGTGACGCCTCTGTCCCTGGGTATCGAAACCCTGGGCGGCGTGATGACCAAGATGATCACGAAGAACACCACGATCCCGACCAAGTTCGCGCAGACCTACTCGACCGCCGAGGACAACCAGCCTGCCGTGACCATCAAGGTGTTCCAGGGTGAGCGTGAAATCGCCAGCGCCAACAAGCTGCTGGGCGAGTTCAACCTCGAAGGCATTCCAGCCGCACCCCGTGGCACGCCACAGATCGAGGTGACCTTCGACATCGATGCCAACGGTATCTTGAACGTCTCTGCCAAGGACAAGGGCACCGGCAAGGAAAACAAGATCACCATCAAGGCCAGCTCCGGTCTGTCCGAGGACGAGATCCAGAAGATGGTCAAGGACGCCGAGCTGAACGCTGCCGACGACAAGAAGAAGCTCGAGCTGGTGCAGGCCCGCAACCAAGGCGAAGCCGCTGTCCACAGCGTCAAGAAGAGCCTGGGCGAGCATGGCGACAAGCTCGATGCCGCTGAGAAGTCGGCCATCGACACTGCGGTTCAAGCGCTGGAAGAAGCACTGAAGACCGAGGACAAGGACGCGATCGAAGCCAAGACCACGGCCTTGATGACCGCCAGCCAGAAGCTGGGCGAGAAGGTGTATGCCGACGCCCAGGCTGCACAGGCCGGAGCCGCCGGTGCAGCAGCTGGCGCGGCCGGCGCTGCGGCAGCCGATGACAATGTCGTCGACGCCGAAGTCAAGGAAGTCAAGAAGGACTAATCGCCTTCTGACAGGCTTGGAGCCGACGCTACCCAGCACCCATGCCGGAGTTCGCATTGCCGCACTCCGGCATGGCTTTTCTACAGAATCGCTCTTTCTTCTGTAGCACGTAGCTCCGGTCAGAGGGCTGCAGGCCCTGTCTCCCTTTCACGCAAGCATCCAAAGGCACACGATGACATCTACTACAGCACCTGCGAGCGACGCACTGCATGTTGCAGAGCTCAGCCGTGTCAACCAGAAGATCACCGATGGCGCAGCAGACCTGCCCGCCGTCACGCTCAAAGACGGCAGCCGGGTGCAGACCGGCACCGTGGCCACCATGCTCTACAACATCGCGCTCTACAATGCCGGCGAGCGCGGCGCTGTTGAACAAGAGCTGAAGATGGCAATCCCCACCTTGTTCAAGGTGGGCTTGTTTGAGCTATTTCCACCGCAGCAATGGATTGACGGCGACAATCCCGGCCGCAGCTTTGTGGGCACCCATGCCCGGGCGTACCTGAACGCCGCTGGTTAAACCCCACAGAATTCAAGAACACCATGTCCAAACGCGATTACTACGAAGTCCTTGGCCTGAGCAAATCCGCCACGGAAGTCGAAATCAAGACGGCCTACCGCAAGATGGCCATGAAGTACCACCCCGACCGCAACCAGGGCGACAAGGCCAAGGAAGCGGAAGAGAAGTTCAAGGAGTGCAAAGAAGCCTACGAAATGCTCTCCGACAGCCAAAAGCGGGGCGCCTACGACCAGTATGGCCACGCCGGGGTCGATCCCAATATGCGCTCGGGCATGGGCGGCGAGGGCTTTGGTGGTTTTGCCGAATCGTTTGGCGACATCTTTGGCGAGATGTTTGGCGGTGGGCGCCGTGGCGGCGGTGGTCCCCAGGTCTACCGGGGCAACGACCTGTCCTACGCGATGGACATCAGCCTCGAAGAGGCAGCAGCGGGTAAGAACGCCCAGATCAAGATTCCGTCCTGGGACGAGTGCGACACCTGCCACGGCAGCGGCGCCAAGCCCGGCACCCAGGTCAAGACCTGCAGCACCTGCCACGGCAGCGGCCAGGTGCAGATGCGCCAGGGCTTTTTCGCAGTGCAGCAAACCTGCCCGCACTGCCGGGGCACCGGCAAGATCATCCCCGAGCCCTGCACCAGCTGTCACGGCCAGGGCCGCACCAAGTCGCAAAAGACCTTGGAAGTGAGCATCCCTGCCGGCATCGACGACGGCATGCGCATCCGCTCCACCGGTGACGGTGAGCCCGGCCAAAATGGCGGCCCGCCCGGCGACCTCTATATCGAGATCCGCGTGCGCAAGCACGAGGTGTTCGAGCGCGATGGCGATGACCTGCACTGCGAAGTGCCGGTCAGCATGGTCACCGCTGCCTTGGGCGGCGAGATCGAAGTGCCAACCCTCAGCGGCAAGGCTGCGATCGACATCCCCGAAGGCACCCAGACCGGCAAGCAGTTCCGCCTGCGCGGCAAGGGCATCAAGGGCGTGCGCGCCAGCTACCCTGGTGACTTGTATGTGCACATTGTCGTCGAGACCCCCGTCAAACTCACCGAGCACCAGCGCAAGCTGCTCAAGGAACTCGATGACTCGCTGAAAAAGGGCGGCGCCAAGCACACACCCAACAACCAGTCCTGGGCCGACCGTCTGAAGAACCTGTTCACCTGATAGAAAGAAACGCCGCATCCATCCGATGCGGCGCCTCCTTAGCCAAGCCTAGCCAAGCACCAGCCTCGCTGGTGCTTTTTTCATGGCCGCTGCGCTTGTCAGTCTTGCTTTTCTGCCTGGTTTGCACGCTGCGCCCGCGCGGCGCTGCGGCGCATGCAGCGCCGGATGGCGAAGCGCAGCGGCAGCAGCACCACCAGCGCGAGCGCCAGCAGCCAGGGCAGCGACTGCGCCGCAGTCAGAATCAGCGACTGCACGCTGCGGGTCAGGCCATCCCAGCTGCGCTGCCAGGTTTGCTGCCAGGGGCTGTAGGTGCCGCTGACGATGGCGCGCGTGGGCTGGAAGCGCATCTGCACGAACTGCTTGGCGGTATCGCGCTGCAGCAGCGCGCGGTGCGTGTTGGACGCATCGATCTCGGCCTGCACTTGGGAGAGCGTGTCGCGGATGGCCATCAGGTCCTGCAGGCTGCGTTTGACATTCTTCTCCAGCATCAGCGCGCGCAGGCTGTCGCGGTATTCCGTGCGGTTCTTGATTTGTGCCTCCACATCGACCACCTCATAGGTCTTGTCTTCGGTCGTGGTCTGGTGGTTGAGCACGCGGGCCCCAGCGCCCAGCGACGCGGTCAGCGCAGCAAAGTCCTGGGGGCTGACCCGCATCGCCAGCATAGCCTCGGCCGCCGACTGCGGGGTTTCGCGGCGCAGCTGCGAGCCCTCGACATAGCAGTCCAGCCGCTCGCAACGCGCCTTGACCTCCTCCCACAGCGCGGCCAGATCGGCCGCCGGCGTCTCCACCTGGATGCGGTGGCTGATCGCCAAGAAGCGCTCGCTGGGCGCGGCCGCCCCGCCCTGGCCCATGGCCATATCGGCAGCGGGCGCTGCCTCCATCGTCGCCATCTTGGCCATGGAGCGGGCCGCCATAGGCGCTACCGGCGCGGACGCAGCCGGGGTGGCCATGTGGGCCTCGGCCGTCGATGCGCCCTGCCCGGCATCTGGCGAGCAGCCGGCCAGCAGGGCCGCCACCGCGATGGCAACGGCCGCCAGGCCACCAGGACGCGCATTGAACAGGCCAACAGAAGGGGAGCGAGAAAACATGGGTGATTCCGTTTCTAGAGCATCGCTGCTTGCGATGTCTGCTCAATCGCGGTGAGACTGCCCAATGGGGTGATGCCTTTACAAAAACGAACACATTCAGCGCAGATTTGTGAAGGCCGTTGTTGGCGCAAGCGGCTACGTTTTCATGCAAATGACACATCAGCCATCGCCATCCGCGATACCAAACGCGATATTTGGCGATAAAATGGCTGCTGATTTCTAAAAACACGATACCTCCCCCGCCATGAAAAGCTCAGAGCGCAGTTTTGCGCGCCGCATTGACCTGACCTCGCTCCAGCTGTTTGTGGCGGTGTGCGAGCTGGGCAGCATTGGCCGGGCGGCGGAGCGGGAGTTCATCGCGGCCTCGGCCGTCAGCAAGCGCCTGTCCGACCTGGAAACGGCCGTCGACACCCAGCTGCTGTACCGCCACAGCCGGGGTGTGACGTTAACGCCAGCGGGAGAGAGCCTGCTGCACCATGCCCGCAATGTGCTGTTCGGGCTGGAGCGCATGCAAGGCGAATTGAGCGAATACGCCGATGGCGTGCGCGGCCATGTGCGCATCCATGCCAATATTTCGGCGATCGTGCAGTTTCTGCCCGAGGACCTGGGCAGCTTTGCCCGTGCGCACAGCCAGATCAAGATCGACCTGCAGGAGCACCTCAGTGCGCAGGTGATCCAGGCGGTGCACGAAGGCACGGCCGACCTGGGCATCTGCAACCCCGATGCCGTTGCCAACACCGCCGAGCTCGATCTGCAGTCGCGCCCCTACCGCAGCGACCACCTGATGCTGGTGGTGCCGCTGGACCATGCACTGGCCCAGCGCAACAGCATCAGTTTTGAAGAAGCGCTGGAATGGGACATTGTCGGCCTGCAATCGGGCAGCAGCATCAGCCAGGCCATGCGCACCGCCTCGGCCCAGCTGCGCCGGCCGCTGCGCCAGCGCATCCAGGTCACGAGCCTGGACGCCATGTGCCGCATGATCGACAACGGCCTGGGCATCGGCCTGCTGCCCGACCGCGCCTTTGCGCTGATGCATGGCGTGGGCAACCTGCGCGGCATCCGCTTGGCCGACGCCTGGGCGCAGCGCGAGCTGCGGCTGATGGCGCGTGATTTTGAGGCGCTGCCGGTCACCGCCCGCCTGCTGGTCGAGCACCTGAGCCCCCGGCCCGCCGACGAGGCCCAGGCCACCGACCAGCAGGACGCGGACCTGGCCGTGCACCTGCAGACCTTTGCGCATCTTTGATATCCAGCATTTAGCCCCTTGATGAGACCCTTGACCCAAAGAGAACCACGATGACCGGACGCACCCTCTACGACAAGATTTTTGACGAGCACACCATCCACACCGAAGAGGATGGCACCGCCGTGCTGTATATCGACCGCCATCTGGTGCACGAAGTCACCAGCCCTCAGGCGTTTGAAGGTCTGCGCATGGCGGGCCGCAAGCTCTGGCGCGTGAGCTCCGTGGTCGCCACCGCCGACCACAACACCCCCACCACCGGTTGGGAGCGCGGCTATGACGGTATCGAGGACCCGATCAGCAAGGAACAGATCGTCACCCTGAACGACAACATCGGCGAGTTCGGCGCCGCCGCCTTCTTCCCCTTCATGGACAAGGGCCAGGGCATCGTCCACGTGATGGGCCCCGAGCAAGGCGCCACCCTGCCCGGCATGACCGTGGTCTGCGGCGACAGCCACACCAGCACCCATGGCGCCTTTGGCGCGCTGGCCCACGGCATCGGCACCTCCGAGGTCGAGCACGTGATGGCCACGCAGACGCTGCTGGCCAAGAAGGCCAAGAACATGCTGATCAAGGTGGACGGCAAGGTCGCCCCCGGCGTGACCGCCAAGGACATCGTGCTGGCCATCATCGGCCGCATCGGCACCGCAGGCGGCACCGGCTACACCATCGAGTTTGCCGGCTCGGCCATCCGCGACCTGTCCATCGAAGGCCGCATGACGGTCTGCAATATGGCCATTGAAGCCGGCGCCCGCGCAGGGCTCGTCGCGGTGGACAGCAAGACCATCGACTACGTCAAGGGCCGCCCGCTGGCGCCTACCGGCGTCGAATGGGACCAGGCCGTCAGCTACTGGAAGACCTTGCACTCCGACGTCGATGCCAAGTTCGACACCGTGGTCACCCTGCGCGCCGAAGACATCGTTCCCCAGGTCACCTGGGGCACCAGCCCCGAGATGGTGCTGGGTGTCGATGCCACCGTGCCCGATCCGGACAAGGAAAAGGACCCGAACAAGCGCGGCGCCATCGAACGCGCGCTGACCTATATGAACCTGGAGCCAGGCAAGCCGATCAACGACATCTTCGTCGACAAGGTGTTCATTGGCAGCTGCACCAACAGCCGCATCGAAGACATGCGTGAAGCCGCTGCCGTGGTCAAGAAACTGGGCCAGAAAGTGGCCAAGAATGTGAAGCTGGCGATGGTGGTTCCGGGCTCGGGTCTGGTCAAGGCCCAGGCCGAGGCCGAGGGCCTGGACCAGATCTTCACCGCCGCCGGCTTTGAGTGGCGCGAGCCCGGATGCTCGATGTGCCTGGCGATGAACGCCGACCGCCTCGAGCCCGGTGAGCGCTGCGCATCGACCAGCAACCGCAACTTCGAAGGCCGCCAGGGCGCTGGGGGCCGCACCCATCTGGTCAGCCCCGCGATGGCTGCAGCCGCTGCCGTGCACGGCCACTTTGTGGACATCCGCCGTTTTGCATGACCCCAGGAGCTATGCGATGAAAAACCGTTTTGCCTTCTTCACCATCGTGCTCGCCGCGCTGCTGTCGGGCTGCAACACTGTCCACGGCATTGGCCAGGACGTGCAGGGGGCGGGCAACGCCATCTCGCGCGCAGCACGCTAACCCCCTCCCATACACCGCTGGCCACGCTCAGCCCATGAACGTGGCCAGCCCAAAGGCTTGAACATGCAAAAATTCACCATCCACACCGGCCTCGTGGCACCCATGGACCGCGAGAACGTCGACACCGACGCCATCATCCCCAAGCAGTTCCTCAAGTCGATCAAGAAGACCGGCTTTGGCGTCAACGCCTTTGACGAATGGCGCTACCTGGACCAGCCCGGCCAGCCAGGCGTGCCCGAGTCCGCCCGCAAGCCCAACCCGGACTTTGTGCTCAACCAGCAGCGCTACCAGGGCGCCAGCATCCTGATTGCCCGCAAGAACTTTGGCTGCGGCTCCAGCCGCGAGCACGCGCCCTGGGCGCTGGACCAGTTTGGCTTCCGCGCCATTCTCGCCCCCAGCTTTGCCGATATCTTCTTCAACAACTGCTTCAAGAACGGCCTGCTGCCCATCGTGCTGCCCGAGGCCACGATCGACATGCTGTTCAACGAAGTCGCGGTGCATCCCGGCTACAGCCTGACCATCGACCTGGACCAGCAGGTCATCCTGCGCCCCGGTGGCGAAACCATCCCTTTCGATGTGATCGCCTTTCGCAAGTACTGCCTGCTCAACGGCTTTGATGACATTGGCCTGACGCTGCGCCACAAGGACAAGATCCAGGCCTATGAAGCCAACCGCCTGGCCACCAAGCCCTGGCTGGCACACAGCCTGGTGCAAGCCAAGGCCTGAGCGCCGCGCGCATCCCTTTCACGCCATCCCCGCTGCGCCCCCCCGGGCGCAGCCCTGCCATCCTGACTGAGAAAAAACCATGAAAATCGCTGTATTGCCCGGAGACGGCATTGGTCCAGAAATCGTTGCAGAAGCCGTGAAGGTGCTCGACGCCCTGAAGCTCGACCTGCACCTGCAAAGCGCACCTGTCGGTGGCGCCGCCTATGAGGCCTCCGGCCACCCGCTGCCACCCGCCACGCTGGAGCTTGCCAAGGCATCGGACGCGATCCTGTTTGGCGCCGTGGGCGACTGGAAGTACGACACGCTCGAGCGCGCGCTGCGCCCCGAGCAGGCGATCCTGGGCCTGCGCAAGGCGCTGGGCCTGTTTGCCAACTTCCGCCCCGCGATCTGCTACAAGGAGCTGACCCACGCCTCCAGCTTGAAGCCCGAGCTGGTGTCCGGCCTCGACATCCTGATCATCCGCGAGCTGACCGGCGATATCTATTTCGGCCAGCCGCGCGGCCGCCGCAGCGCACCGGACGGTCACTTCCCCGGCGCCGAAGAAGCCTTCGACACGATGCGCTACACCCGCCCCGAGATCGAGCGCATCGGCCATGTCGCCTTTCAGGCCGCGCAAAAGCGCAGCAAGCGCGTGACCAGCGTGGACAAGGCCAATGTGCTGGAAACCTTCCAGCTGTGGAAGGACGTGATGACCGACGTGGGCAAGCAGTACCCTGATGTGCAGTTGGACCACATGTATGTGGACAACGCCGCGATGCAGCTGGTCAAGGAACCCAAGCGTTTTGACGTGGTCGTCACCGGCAATATGTTTGGCGACATCCTGAGCGACGAGGCCTCGATGCTGACCGGCTCGATCGGCATGCTGCCCTCGGCCAGCCTCAACGACAAGAAGCAAGGCCTGTACGAACCCAGCCACGGCTCGGCACCGGACATCGCCGGCAAGGGTGTTGCCAACCCGCTGGCCACCATCCTGTCGGCGGCGATGATGCTGCGCTTTAGCCTGGGCCAGGAAGCCGCTGCCCAGAAGATCGAAGCGGCTGTGCAAAAGGTGCTGGCCCAGGGCCTGCGCACGCCAGACATCTACAGCGAAGGCACGACCAAGGTCGGCACCCAGCAAATGGGTGATGCCGTGGTGGCGGCACTGTAATCAAGCGACCTCACAAGTCTCCAAGAGCGACCTGCGGGTCGCTTTTTTGCGCCTGCAGATCGATAAATCGCTGGTACTGCGCAAGCAAGCACCCCGTTTCAACAACAAAACGACGACAGAAGCACGGCGCGCTTTCTACTTTAGTCATTTCGACGAAATAAAAAACCATAAATGGTCGAAAAATAGTTTTTAATGTCGTATATGCATGCGCTTCGATGCGCCAGCACTCGAAATTTATAAAATTTCTGCACAGGTTTTAAAATTTGGCGCTAGAATAGCTTCCTATGTCTGCGCACTGCCCTATTTCTTGGCTGAACCCCATCACCCCCATTGAGGCGGGTATGGCTGCGCGCGCATACACATTCACAACCACCACGAAGATTACCGGCTGATCCAGCCTGGTTCGTCGTGCGCCTCCCCCTGGCCGACGAGCCAGGCCCTCAGCCCCACGTGGTATTTCCTTTAGGTACACAAGGGCGTTTTATGAGCAAGCAATTGGTAGGTTTGGTGGGCTGGCGCGGCATGGTCGGCTCGGTGTTGATGGACCGCATGCAGGCAGAAGGTGACTTCGCGCTGATCGAGCCAGTGTTTTTCTCGACCTCCAACGCAGGCGGCAAGGCCCCGGCGATGGCGACCGTGCACACCCAGCTCAAGGATGCCAATGACATTGCCGAACTGTCCAAGTGCGACATCATCATCACCTGCCAAGGCGGCGACTACACCAAGGAAGTCTTCCCCCAGATCCGCGCTGCCGGCTGGAATGGCCACTGGATCGATGCCGCCTCTTCGCTGCGCATGCAAGACGATGCCGTCATCGTGCTCGACCCGGTCAATGACGCACTGATCCAGCGCAAGCTGGCCGCTGGCGGCAAGAACTGGATTGGCGGCAACTGCACCAACTCCATCTTGCTGATGGGCCTGTCGGGCCTATTCAACGCCGGTCTGGTCGAATGGGTCTCGTCGATGACCTACCAGGCCGCGTCCGGCGGCGGCGCCAACCACATGCGCGAACTGCTCAAGGGCATGGGCGTGGTGCACGCTGCCGTGGCCGATGAGCTGGCCACGCCCGCATCGGCCATTTTGGAGATCGACCGCAAGGTGGCCCAAACCATCCGCAGCGATGTGCCCACCGAATTCTTTGGCGCCCCCTTGGCCGGCGGCCTGATCCCCTGGATCGATGCCCAGCTGGACAACGGCCAGTCCAAGGAAGAGTGGAAGGGCCAGGCCGAGGTCAACAAGATCCTGGGCACCGATGCCACCATCCCCGTCGACGGCCTGTGCGTGCGCATTGGCGCGATGCGCTGCCACAGCCTGGCGCTGACCCTGAAGCTCAACAAGGACTTGCCGCTGGCCGAGATCGAAGCACTGATCAAGGGCGGCAACGACTGGGTCAAGTGGGTGCCCAACGAGCGCGCCGTGACCGTCCAGGAACTGACCCCGGCTGCCGTGACCGGTGGCCTGGAAGTGGCCGTCGGCCGTGTGCGCAAGCTGAACATGGGTCCCGAGTACGTCTCGGCCTTCGTGATCGGTGACCAGCTGCTGTGGGGCGCTGCCGAGCCACTGCGCCGCATGCTGCGTATCCTGCTGGCCGCTTGATGCCCGCCTGATTCGTCAGCAGCCCAACCATCCCACCTTCCGGATCTGCTCCCAGCAGCTGGAAGGTGTTTTTCATAGTGCGTTGGCGCAGGCCTCAGGCACGGCGCTGCTCGGCGCCCGCCTTCTGGAAAGTTGCTCCGGAACAACAATCGAACAGGCCGGAGCGAGCCCAAGCACCCTATCAAATGAGATGCCCATTCCTTAACTTGTCACCCCAACACATTACTGTTAAGGTTCTTTTTACTGATAATTACCGATTTCGCGTCTTAGGGGGAGGGCTTTCTCATGGGTACAAAAACAACCCCGCGCGCTTCTACTATTCAATCAAATAGCACTATGCATCGCTGGAAAATCACTGCGCTTGCCGCCGCCATGGCAGCCTTTGGCCTGTACACAGGGGAAGCATCAGCGCTCGCGCTGGGCAAGATCAATGTGAAATCCGCGCTGGGCGAGCCCCTGCGCGCGGAAATCGAAGTTCCGCAGATCACCGACGCCGAGGCCGATACCTTGCAGGTCAAGACGGCCTCGTCGGCCGTCTTCCGCACCCAGGGCATGGACTACTCGGGCACGGCCAGCGCCGTGCGCGCCCAGCTGCAGCGCCGCGCCAATGGCACAGCCGTGATCGTGCTGACCACGCAGCGGCCGGTCAACGACCCCTTTGTCGACTATGTGATCGACGCCAACTGGAATTCCGGCCAGGTCGTACGCAGCTACACCATGCTGTTCGACCCGCCCAACCTGCGCAAGCCCGAACCCGCCGTCACGGTGGCCCCACAGCTGAGCGCAGCCGCCGCCCCAGCAGCGCGCCCACCGGCGCCACCTGTGCGCGTGATCGAAGAACCCCTGGCATCGGCCACGCCAGCGCCTGCCCCGGCCACCCGCAGTGCTGCAGCACCACGCCCTGCACCAGCACCACGCGCCAACATTCCGCCCAGCGCCAGCAACAACAGCGGTGGCGACACCGTGCGCACCCAACGGGGTGACACGCTGGGCCGCATCGCCGCGCAGAACAAGCCCGCTGATATCTCGCTCGACCAGATGCTCATCGCCGTGGTGCAGAGCAACCCGCACGCCTTTGTCGGTGGCAACGTCAACCGCATGAAGGCAGGTGTCACGCTGACCATGCCGACGGCCGAGCAGGCCCGCGCGGTATCGCCCCGCCAGGCGCGCCAGATGGTGGCCGCACAAAGCCGCGACTTCAACAGCTACCGCAGCCAGCTCGCGGCCAAGGCCGCGCCCGCCCAGGTCGCCACCGATACGCGCGCTGCCAGCGGCAAGGTCGAGGCCTCGGTGGACGACAAGAAGCCCCAGAGCGTGGCACCGGACCAGCTCAAGCTGAGCAAGGAAGCGGCCAAGGGCACGAAGTCGGCCGAAGCCAGCGTCGCCAGCGCCCAGCAGGCCAATGCGGCCCAGGAGCGCAGCTCCGAGCTGAACAAGAACATCGAAGAGCTCAACAAGCTCAAGCAAGCCGCTGCGGGCACCGCAGCCTCGGCGGCATCCGCGGGCGTCCCGGCAGACGCCAAGCCTGCCGCTACGGCCACCGTTGCTGCCACGGGCAATGGGCCTGCAGCCGCTGCACCTGGTGCTACGCCGGCGCCTGCTGCAGGCACGACTGCACCTGCTGCACCCGCAACGCCTGCGGCAACGGCCCCAGCACCGGCAGCAGCCCCCGCTACCGCGCCCGCCGCAGCGCCTGCTGCTGGCACCGGTGACACCGCTGCGCCTGCAGCAGCGCCCGCTCCTGCCCCGGCACCCAAACCCAAGCCCACTCCAGCTCCCGCGCCGGTCGAAGAGCCCAGCTTTGTCGATGAGCTGCTGGGCAACCCTCTGATGCCCGTGGCTGGCGGCCTGGCCATCCTCGCGCTGCTCGGCGGCCTGTGGTACCGCAACAAAAAACGCAACGAAGGCGTCAACGCCGCGACCGACTCGGTGCTCGAGAGCAGCCTGGCCCAGGACTCGTTCTTTGGCGCCAGCGGTGGCCAGCACATCGACACCTCGGTGAGCGCGATGACCACCGGCAACTCCTCGCTGGCCTACACCCCCAGCCAGCTCGATGCCGGAGATGTCGATCCGGTGGCCGAAGCCGATGTCTACCTGGCCTACGGCCGTGACCTGCAGGCCGAGGAAATCCTCAAGGAAGCGCTGCGCACCAGCCCAACCCGCAGCGCGCTGCATGCCAAGCTGGCCGAGATCTACGCCAAGCGCAAGGACCGCCTGGCGCTGGAGAGCATCGCCAAGGATGCCCGCCAGCTGACCGGTGGTACCGGCCCCGACTGGTTGCGCATCGCCGCGCTGGGCCAGGAGCTGGACGCGGCCAACCCGATCTACCAGAACAGCACCGCTGCGGTGCCTTCTGCGGCCGAGATCGCCACGCCTGCGGCGCTGGCCGCCGCCGCCGCTGCTGCGCGCGCCGAGCCGATTCCATTCGAGAACACACTGCCACCCACGACGATGGCAGCCTCCAGCCCTGCCAGCGCATTCAGCCCCTCCACCGGTCTGGATTTCGCGATGAGCAGCCAGCTGACCGAAACCCCGGATGCCGCCTCGCAGTTCCAGGCACCGGCAGTGCCCGCCACCCCGGTGGCCGCGCCAGCTGCGCCGGCCGCTGATGCGGGCCTGGCTTTCGAAGCGCTGGCACCTGCCGCAGGCAAGCCCGCACTGTCGATGGAAGACTTTGACCGCCAGCTGGCCGAAGCGCTGAGCATTCCGTCCGAGCTCTCACCCAGTGCCAACCACAGCGCCGCGCAGAGCCTGGAGACCCAGCCTGGCTCGCTAGACTTCCAGCTGAGCGACTTCGACAGCCAAAGCACGGCGCAGATGCCTATCGGCGACAAGAGCATGCCGACGATGGACTTTGACATGACCTCGCTGTCGCTGGACCTGCCCAGCAGTGGCGAGCCCGACCACACCCATCCGGTCACCCTGGCCGATGACATGGCCGGTCTGGAGATCGATGACAGCGATCCGCTGGCCACCAAGCTGACCCTGGCCCAGGAATTCCTGGCCATCGGCGACAAGGAAGGCGCGCGCTCTCTGGCCGAAGAAGTCATGGCCGAGTCGTCCAGCGCCACGGTCAAGGCCCAGGCCCAGCGCCTGCTGGACCAAAGCCGCTGACCCGCAGCCGCTCCTTGGCACCAGCCCCGCTCTGCGGGGCTTTTTCATGGCCGGGTGGGCCGGCAGCCTTATGATGGCGCCATGCGAATCGCCCTGGGCATCACCTACAACGGACAGGCCTACCAGGGCTGGCAAAGCCAGCCCAGCGGCAACACTGTCCAAGACCATCTTGAAGCGGCGCTGAGCCGCTTTGCCGCCTCCCCCCTCTCCACCATTTGCGCTGGCCGCACCGATGCCGGTGTGCACGGCCTCATGCAGGTGGTGCATTTCGACGCCCCTGTCGAGCGTACTGAAGCCTCCTGGGTGCGTGGCACCAACACCTTCTTGCCCAAGGACATAGCCGTGCAATGGGCGCGCAGCGTGCCCGATGCCTTCCACAGCCGCGCCTGCGCCACATCACGCCGCTATGGCTATGCCTTGCTGCAGTCGCCGGTGCGCCCCAGCGTGGAGCATGGCAGGGTCGGCTGGGTGTTCCAGCCGCTGGATCTGCAGGCCATGGAGCGCGCGGTGCAGTATCTGCTGGGCGAGCATGATTTCTCCTCGTTCCGCGCCGCCGGCTGCCAGGCCAAGTCGCCCGTCAAGACCTTGTATGCGATCAATATTGGCCGCAGCGCCCAGCGCGCCAGTGCCTCGCGCGATGGCGTGCCGTCCTGCTACTGGCGCTTTGATTTCCAGGGCAGCGCCTTCCTGCACCACATGATCCGCAACATCATGGGCTGCCTGGTCGTGATTGGCCAGGGCACCAAGCCGCCAGAATGGATGCAAGAGGTGCTCGACGCGCGCAGCCGCGAGACCGCCGCCCCCACCTTCTCGCCCGATGGCCTGTACTTTCTGGGCCCGCAGTACGATGCGCACTGGGGCCTGCCCAGCGAGGCCATATCGTTTGACTGGTTTGCCTGAACAAGGAGCTCCATTGACCGCCATGCAAGCAACTGCGGGCCGCACCCGCATCAAGATCTGTGGCCTGACCCGCGAACAGGATGTGGACGCGGCCGTGGCCGCCGGCGCCGATGCCATCGGCTTTGTGCTCTACCCCGCCAGCCCCCGGGCCGTGACCGCCGAGCGCGCCGCTGAGCTGGCTCGCCGCCTGCCCGCCTTCGTCACCCCCGTGCTGCTGTTTGTCAACGAGACCCCGGCCCAGGTAATGGCTGCCTGCGCCCGCGTGCCCGGCGCCATCGCCCAGTTCCATGGCGACGAGAGCCCGGAGCAATGCCTGGCGTCGACGGGCGGCGGCGAGCGCAGCTTTTTGCGCGCCGCACGCATACCCCTTGGCGACGCTGCGGTGCAGTTCGACCTCGTAGAATATGCCCATCGATATTCACACGCCAAGGCCATCCTGCTCGACGCCCATGTCGAGGGGTTCGGCGGCGGCGGCAAAGCATTCAATTGGTCACTGCTTCCAACAAACGTAGCCTCTCATCTCGTTTTGTCTGGTGGACTCACGCCTGCAAACGTGACCGATGGCATTGTGCAAGTCAGACCGCGCTGCATCTCGCTCGCGGTGGATGTGAGCTCCGGCGTTGAGATGACTGGTGCCGATGGCAAACCCATCAAGGGCACCAAGGACGCCGAAAAAATCCAACAGTTTGTCGCTGCCGTGCGTGCCGCTGACACACTACTTGCCAAGAATCCCTTCCATGTTTGAATACCAGCAACCCGATACCGCGGGCCATTTCGGCCCCTATGGCGGCAGCTTTGCCAGCGAAACCCTGACCCACGCCCTGGTCGAGCTGCGCGAGGCCTATGACAAGTACCAGAACGATCCGGAGTTCCTGCGTGAATTCCAGTACGAGCTGGCCCACTATGTCGGCCGCCCCTCGCCCGTCTACCACGCAGCGCGCATGTCGCGCGAGATGGGTGGCGCGCAGATCTACCTCAAGCGCGAGGACCTTAACCACACCGGCGCCCACAAGATCAACAATGTGATCGGCCAGGCCATGCTCGCCAAGCGCATGGGCAAGCCGCGCATCATTGCCGAGACCGGCGCCGGCCAGCACGGCGTGGCGACGGCCACCATCTGCGCCCGCTATGGCCTCGAATGCGTGGTCTACATGGGCAGCGAAGACGTGCGCCGCCAAAGCCCGAACGTCTACCGCATGAAGCTCTTGGGCGCCACCGTGGTGCCGGTCGAGTCGGGCAGCAAGACCTTGAAGGACGCTCTCAACGAAGCGATGCGCGACTGGGTGGCCAATGTGGACAACACCTTCTACATCATCGGCACCGTCGCTGGCCCCCACCCCTACCCGATGATGGTGCGCGATTTCCAGAGCGTGATCGGCAACGAGTGCCTGACCCAGATGCCGGCGCTGTTCAAGGAACAGAACATGGCTGCCGAGCAGCCCGATGCCGTGATCGCCTGCGTGGGTGGCGGCAGCAACGCGATGGGCATCTTCTACCCCTATATCCCCTATGAGAACACGCGCCTGATCGGCGTGGAAGCGGCCGGTGAAGGCCTGGACAGCGGCAAGCACTCGGCGTCGCTGCAGCGCGGCTCGTCTGGCGTGCTGCATGGCAACCGCACCTTCATCCTGCAGGACGACAACGGCCAGATCACCGAAACCCATTCGATCAGTGCAGGTCTCGACTATCCCGGCGTGGGCCCCGAGCACGCCTGGTTGCAGGAAATCGGCCGCGCCCAGTATGTCGGCATCACCGACCAGGAGGCGCTCGACGCCTTCCACTACCTGTGCCATACCGAGGGCATCATCCCGGCGCTGGAGTCGAGCCATGCGGTGGCCTATGCGATGAAGCTGGCCAAGACCATGCGCGCCGACCAGTCCATCCTCGTGAGCCTGTCAGGCCGGGGCGACAAGGACATTGGCACCGTGGCCGACCTCTCGGGCGTCGACTTTTACGCCCAACCCTCCAGCCGCGGCGTGGCCGTCAAGGGAAGCTACACCAAATGAGCCGTATCGCCGCAACTTTTGACCAGCTGAAACTGGCCGGCCGCAAGGCCTTGATTCCCTATGTCACTGCCGGCTTTCCGTTTGCCGACATCACGCCTGCGCTGATGCATGGCATGGTCGATGCCGGCGCCAATGTGATCGAGCTGGGCGTGCCCTTCTCGGACCCGATGGCCGATGGCATCGTCATCCAGAAGGCCGGAGAAAAAGCCCTGTCGCTGGGCATCGGCATGAAGCAGGTGCTGGCCATGGTGGCCGAGTTCCGCGTCAAGGACAACACCACCCCTGTGGTGCTGATGGGCTACGCCAACCCGGTCGAGCGCTATGACCAGCTGCATGGCAAGGGCGCCTTTGTGCGCGATGCCGCTGCCGCCGGAGTCGATGGCCTGCTGGTGGTAGACTACCCGCCCGAAGAATGCGAAGCCTTTGCGGCCGATCTGCGTGCGCATGGCATGGACCTCATCTTCCTGCTGGCGCCCACCTCCACGCAAGAGCGCATGCAGCAGGTGGCGCGCGTGGCCAGTGGCTATGTGTACTACGTCTCGCTCAAGGGCGTCACCGGTGCGGGCACGCTCGATACCGGCGCCGTCGAGGCGATGCTGCCGCTGATCCGCCAGCATGTGCACATCCCTGTGGGCGTGGGCTTTGGCATTCGCGATGCGCAGACGGCCCAGGCCATCGGCAAGGTGGCCGATGCCGTGGTGATCGGCACCCGCATCATCCAGCTGATCGAAAACCAGCCGCACGAGAAAGTCGTGGCGCTGGTCTCCGATTTTTTGCGTGGCATCCGCAAGGCGCTTGACGCATAATGCGCCTCCTGGGCAGCGCCGTGCGCAGCCCCTTGAGTGCGAGAGCAAAGGAAAACAACCATGTCCTGGCTAGAGAAACTGTTACCCGCCAAGATCCAGCACACCGACCCGGCCGAGCGTCGCCAGATGCCCGAAGGTCTGTGGATCAAGTGCCCTGCATGCGAAGCCGTGCTGTACAAGGCCGACCTGGAGCACAACTTCAATGTCTGCCCCAAGTGCAGCCACCACCACCGCATGTCGGCGCGCGCGCGCCTGAACCAGTTCCTCGACGCCGAAGGCCGCTACGAGATTGGCCAGGAAGTGCTGCCCGTCGATGCGCTGAAGTTCAAGGACAGCCGCAAGTACCCCGAGCGCCTCAAGGAAGCTCTGGAAAACACCGGCGAGACCGATGCACTGGTCGTCATGGGTGGCTCGGTCAAGAGCATCAACCTGGTGGTCGCCTGCTTCGAGTTTGAATTCATGGGCGGCTCGATGGGCTCGGTCGTTGGCGAGCGCTTTGTGCGCGGCGTTGAAACCGCCATCGAGCAAAAGGTGCCGTTTGTGTGCTTTACCGCCACCGGCGGCGCGCGCATGCAGGAGGGCCTGCTCAGCCTGATGCAGATGGCCAAGACCAATGCCGCGCTGACCCGATTTGCCAAGAAGGGCCTGCCCTACATCAGCGTGCTGACCGATCCGACGATGGGCGGCGTGTCTGCCGGTTTTGCCTTCATGGGCGATATCGTCATGGCCGAGCCCAAGGCGCTGATCGGCTTTGCCGGCCCGCGCGTGATCGAGAACACCGTGCGCGTCAAGCTGCCAGAGGGCTTCCAGCGCGCCGAGTTCCTGCAGCAAAAGGGTGGCGTGGACATGATTGTCGACCGCCGCGAGCTGCGCGACCGCATTGCCAGCAGCCTGGCCATGCTGCAGCGCCTGCCCGCTGACGCGGTGGCCTGATCGGCCCGGCGCGGCCCAGTGGCCCCGCTTGGGGCGCTAAACACCCACAAAAAAACCGCCTCTGGCGGTTTTTCTGCGTCTGGGCTCCGGCCCCACTACCGTATCACACCGCCATCAACAGGCGCGACTGCAGGTGGGCCAGCATGATGGAGATGATCTGCAAGCCCACCAGCAGCACGATGGGCGACAGATCGACCCCGCCAATGAGCGGAATGACCTTGCGCAAGGGGCGCAGCAGCGGCGCGGTGAGCTGGTGGAACACGGCATTCATCACTGCATTGCCCGAGGACAGCCAGGACAGCACGGCGTGCACCAGGGTCACCACCACCATCGTGGAGATGGCGATATTGGCCACGCCAATGGTGGCGACCACCAGCACCGACAGCAGTGATGCGAGGCCGCCCGAGACCAGCCACAGCAGCACAAACTGGACCACCTGCACCAGCCAGGCACCCAGGATGCTGGCCCAGTCGCCACCGGGCAGCCCCTTGGTGATCCTGCGCAAGGGCAGCACCATCCAGCTGGTCAGCGCCAGCACCAGCTGCCCCAGCGGGTTGTTGAAGGAGATGCGCTGGTACTGCATGTACCAGCGCAGCAGGCATGCGCCGGTCAGCAGACCGCCTGCAATATTGAGCAGCAGGGACAGGATTTGAAAAAGCATCGGTGTTTCCAGTCGGGATCGGTCCCGATTGCGCAAAATTTGCTATTGAATTTGCTATTAAAAATGAAACTGACAGGCCCATTGCAAAGGGCTTGAAGCAGTTATTCTAGGCTCGCAGTGTGCGCCAGTGGCCGCAAATCCCCCTGGCGGCCAAGGACGAAAAGCGGTGCAGCAGTCGGACACTACGGCAATTGCCGGCAAGGGGTGCGCTAAAAATCTTAAAATGACAGGTTTTGGCCGTTTACCAGCGCAATGCTGGCCTCTTCATGTCTGAAAACCACACCACTCCCGAGACCGCGCCGGTTGCGCACGACGAAAACCAACTGATTGCCGAGCGCCGTGAAAAACTCAAAGCCCTGCGCGAAGCACAGCGCCAAGGCAAAGGTGTGGCTTTCCCCAATGACTTCAAGCCCGCCGACCGCGCTGCCGACCTGATTGCGGCCCATGCCGAAAAAGACGCCGCTGACCTGGACGCGGCTGCGCTGACCGTCAGCGTCGGCGGCCGCATGATGCTCAAGCGCGTGATGGGCAAGGCCAGCTTTGCCACCGTGCAGGATGCCACCGGCCGCATCCAGCTCTACGTCACCCGCGATGCGGTGGGCGAAGAGCTGTATGCCGATTTCAAGAAGTGGGATCTGGGCGACATCATCGGTGCCGAAGGCCAGCTGATGAAGACCAAGACCGGCGAGCTGTCGATCAAGGTGACCCAGATCCGCATGCTCACCAAGAGCCTGCGCCCCATGCCCGACAAGTTCCACGGCATGGCCGATCTGGAGCAGAAGGTGCGCCAGCGCTATGTCGACCTGATGACCGACGAAGAGGCCCGCAAGCGCTTTGTGGCCCGCTCCAAGGCGGTCTCCGGCATCCGCGAGTTCATGGTCGAGCACGGCTTCCTCGAAGTGGAAACCCCCATGCTGCACCCCATCCCCGGTGGTGCCAATGCCAAGCCCTTCATCACCCACCACAATGCGCTGGACCAGGAGATGTACCTGCGCATTGCGCCTGAGCTCTACCTCAAGCGCCTGATCGTGGGCGGCTTCGAGCGCGTGTTCGAGATCAACCGCAACTTCCGCAACGAAGGGGTGTCGGTGCGCCACAACCCCGAGTTCACGATGATGGAGTTCTACGCGGCCTACTGGAACTACCGCGATCTGATGGACTACACCGAAGCGCTGATCCGCGACGCGGCGATGAAGGCCGTGGGCACCCTGGAGCTGACCTATGGCGGCAAGCCGGTGGACCTGAGCAAGCCTTTCGAGCGCCTGACGATTACCGAAGCCATCGTCAAGTACACCGATGCCGGCGAGAACGTGGGCAACCGCGAATGGCTCACCAATGCCTTGAAGAAGCTGGGCATGAAGGAGGAGAAAGACAAGCTGGCTGGCCGCACGCTGGCCAGCCTGCAGGTGCTGTACTTCGAGGAAGTGGTCGAGGACAAGCTCTGGAACCCCACCTTCATCATGGAGCACCCGACCGAGATCAGCCCGCTGGCCCGCGCCAACGATGACCGCCCCGAAGTGACGGAGCGCTTTGAGCTCTACATCACCGGACGCGAGTTCGGCAACGGCTTCTCGGAGCTCAACGACGCCGAAGACCAGGCCGCGCGCTTCAACGCCCAGGTCGCTGCCAAGGATGGCGGCGATGACGAAGCCATGTATTACGACCACGACTTTGTGCGCGCCCTCGAGTACGGCATGCCCCCCACCGGCGGCTGCGGCATCGGTATCGACCGCTTCATGATGCTGCTGACCGACAGCGCCAGCATCCGCGACATCATCCTGTTCCCCGCGCTGCGCCGGGAGCAATAAGGCGCCCCGCAGGCCCCCGGCCTGCCAGCAGCGCCCAGCGGCACAGGTTCTGCCCAGAGCCTGTGCCGCTTTTTCATGGCCAGCCGCCGCCGATATACTGGCCTGCATGCAGATACCTCGCTACTGGGCGCAAGCGCGCCTGCGCCATGAAACCAGCGCCCGCCATGGCGCCACCGTCCAGCGCTGGGGCTGGTCCGACCAGAGCCCCGATGCCGCGCAAGCCCATGCGCAGCAGCGCGCCCAGGCCGCGCTCGACCAGGTGCTCAGCGCCCCGCAGGCGCGCAACCTCGATGCCCGCTTTCAGCGCATGGAGCGGCTCGGCGAATACGGACTGAACGACCAGACCCCCATCCGCGAAGAGATTCTGGGCCAGCGCGGCCGGGCGGTGATGACGCGCAACAGCTACGGCGCGCACTGCCTCAACACCCCCGATGTCGCCATTGCCGACATGGACTTCCCGCCGCAGCCAAAGCCCCCCAGCGCGGCACCACTGCTGATCGCGGCTTTCTTTGCGCTGGCGGCCTGCTTTGTCATCTTTGCGCAGGGCGGCGCGCTGCCCGCAATGGTGGTGCTGGCAGGCACGGTGGTGGTGATGGCGCTGTGGCTCCGGCGCTTGCTGAATGCGCGGCAGAAGCAGGCCGGCAGCGCCGATCCCCGGCAGCTGGCGCTGGAGCGGGTCACCGCCTTCAGCCAGCAGCACCCCGACTGGGGTCTGCGCGTCTACAGCACACCCAAGGGCCTGCGCATCATCGTCACCCATGAGGCCATGGCGCCCAGCGACAGCGCAGTGCAGGACCTGTTCTCTGCGTTGCAGGTCGATCCGATCTACCAGCGCCTGTGCCTGCAGCAGCAGTGCTTTCGCGCCCGCGTCACCGGTAAGCCCTGGCGCATGGGCATGTCCGGCCCCAGCCCGCAGGTGCGGCGCTGGCCGGTCGCGGCCAACCAGCTGGCAGCGCGCGCAGACTGGACGCATGTCTACGACAAGCAAGCGGCGCAGTACAGCGCCTGCCGCTTCGTTGCGCAGCTGGGCCAGGCCCGCATTGAGATGGATATCCAGGCGCTGGTCGATTGGCATGACGAGGCCTGCCGGGCCGAAGAAAGCCAGCTGCCGCTGGCCTGAACGCGGCCCCAACGCGGCCCCTCGTCGCCGATAATCGGCGCATCCACCACCACGGGCTGCTTTGCACCCGCTGCGCTCCCGACGCCTGCCATGAACCGACTCAAACTCTTGATCCCTGACTGGGCCACCGAATGGGTGGACATCATCGTGCCGGCGATGCAGATCACCTTGATCCTGCTGCTGGCCATCACGCTCAACTATGTCACCCGCAAGCTCATCACCCGCGTGGCCCAGCACTACCACTGGCCGCTGGAACTGGCCGTGCCGATCAAGGGCCTGGTGCGCTGGCTCATCATTGGCGGCACCTGCCTGTTGATTCTGGAGCGCCTGGGAGTGAGCGCCACCGTGCTGTGGACGGCGTTCTCGGGCTTTGCCGCCGTTGGCGCTGTGGCCTTCTTCGCCGCCTGGAGCGTGCTGTCCAACTTCTTCTGTGCGGTGCTGATCTTCACCGTGCGGCCCTACCGGCTGGGCGACTACATCGAGGTGCTCGATGGCCTGGACAAGCCCGGGGCCAAGGGCCGCGTGGTCGATATCAACATGCTCTACACCACCATCGAAGACTTCGCAGCCGACCGCAGCCAGAGCGTGGTGCTGCAGATTCCTAACACCCATATCTTCCAAAAGGTGGTGCGCCGCTGGACCGATGATCCGCCACCGCAGCAGCCCCCTGAAGCCAGCCCCGCTGTGCCAGCCGATAGGCCGGCCGCTCCCTGATACAGCCCCCGTGAGGCGCCCACCAAGCGCTGTCAGCGCCAGCCTACCGCTACTTACATCTTCGGCCCACGGCAGCTACCGGGCCCCCTGCTTAAGATGAACCATCACATGACAACAGGAGGTTTTCGATGCTTAAGTGGGCCATTATTTTTGCGGTGATCTCGTTGCTGGCCGGCGTTTTCGGCTTTACCGGTGTTGCCTCGGGCGCGGCGGGTATTGCGAAGATCCTGTTCTTCATCTTCATTGCCATCACGGTGATCTTCCTGGTGATTGCCCTGCTGGGTGTGGGCGCCGTTGCCTGACCTGTGCATTAACCACCTGACACTGACAAATGCCTGCCTTGTGCAGGCATTTTTTTGGCCCATCGCAGCTGGAGAGCTGAAGGCGATCCAGGCTAGCGCGTGACGGAACCTGGCACTACCGCACGCTGCGCCGGATCGAGCTGCCAGCGCCCGCGATGGAAGGCCTGCACACTGTCGCGGTGGGCGACCGACACCAGCGATCCACCACGCTCACGTACCAGCTGCACCAGCTGCGCATAGACCTCGGCTTCGGTCGCCTGGTCCAGCGCGCTGGTGGCCTCATCAGCAAACACCCAGGCCGGGCGTTTGAGCAGCACCCGTGCAATCGCCAGGCGCTGCTGCTCGCCCCCGGAGAGCACGGCGTTCCAGGCGGCAACCTCATCGAGCCGCTCCATGAGCGGCGCCAACTGCGCTGCACGCAAGGCTGCCTGCAGCTGGCCATCGCCATAGTCGCTAGCAGGCTGCGGGTAGGCCAAGGCTTGGCGCAGGCTGCCATCGGGAAAATAAGGGCGCTGCGCGATGAACATGCTGTCCAGCGGCCGCTGCACCCGGCCGCGCGCAAACGGCCAGATGCCGGCCAGGCTGCGCAGCAGGGTCGACTTGCCGCTGCCCGAGCGGCCGCTGATCAGCACATCCTGGCCGGCGGCCAGTTGCAAGGCCGAATCCTCGATCACCACCCGGCCCCCCGGCAGCGCCACCTGCAGGCCCTGGGTTTGCAGATGGTCGGCCGCTTCCAGCGACGGGCCCTGGGCTTGGGCCTGGGCGCGCAGACCGGCCTCAAAGCTGGCCAGACGCCGCGTGGTAGCGCGCCAGGCGGCTATATCGCTGTAGTTGTTGACGATCCAGCTGAGCGAGTCCTGCACCTGGTTGAAGGCTGAGGCAATCTGCATCAGCTGGCCCAGCTGGATGGCGCCGCTGAAAAAGCGAGGCGCCGCAATGATGAAGGGAAACACCACGGCGGCCTGGCCAAAGAAATTGGTGAACCAGGCAAGCTTTTTTTGCTGCCGGATCAGCTGCAGGTAGTTGCCCAGCACATCGCCAAAGCGCAGGCGCAGCTGCGCGCCCTCCACCCGCTCGCCGCCGTCCATCGCAATGGCCTCGGCATGCTCACGCACCCGGACCATGTGGTGGCGGTAGTCGGCCTCCAGGCGCTGCTGCGCGATATTGAGGCCCACCTGGGGCTTGCCCAGCCAAAGCGATAGGGCGCTGCCCACGAGGCAATACACGACGGCCATCCAGACCATAAAGCCGGGAATATGCAGGCTGCCGCCACCCAGCACAGCAGGCAGGCTGAGATCCATCGCCGCGCTCAGCCCCCAGAGGATGCCGACAAAGCTGACAAAGGTGACCAGGGCGTTCAACAGCCCCATGCTGAGCGCCACGGTATAACTGCTTAACAGGTTGATGTCTTCCTGGATGCGCTGGTCGGGGTTGTCCGGCATCTGCTCGCTGCTGCTGTAGCGGCCCAGCTCCATGCGGTAGAAGGCCTTGTGGGCCAGCCAGCGGCCTTGCAGGTGCTCGGTGAGCCAGCGCCGCCAGTGCCACTGCAGCAGCTGGGTGAGGTAGAACTTGTAGACCGCAATGACGATGTAGACCAGCGCCAACCACAAAAAGCGCCAGAGCTGGTGCCAGAACACATCGGCCTGCTTGTTTTGCAGCGCGTCGTAGAACACCCGGTTCCAGCTGTTGATCTGCACCAGCATGAACACCGCTGCCAGGTTGAGCGCGACGATGGCGGCCAGCAGGCCCCAGGCGCGGAGCTTTTCCTCGGAGACAAAATAGGGCCGCGTCAGCGTCAGGGCCTCGCGGCCGGCCAGCGCCACGCGGCGCAAGGGGTTGTGAAGGGGCATATGCTCTCAGCCATCTAAGGGGATAAGAGCAATCTAGAGGACGGGGCTGAGGCGAGGCTTAAACCGCTGCCGCAGCCAGCAATGCGGGCGGCCCTCCCCGGGTGGCCCTACCCGGGCAGCCCTCCCCGGGTGGCCCTACCCGCTCAGCCCAGCAGGTCCAGCGCGTCCTGGTAGGCGGGTTGGCGCATCAGCTCATCCCAGGGCTGGGGGACGGTCTCGGGCAGCAGCGCCAGGCGGCGAGATTCCGAATCCTCGTCGGGCTGCCAGCGGCCGCTGCGCAGCGCGTCGTCCATGCCATCGAGCAGCTCATCGACATGGGCGCCCAGGCCCAGGCTCTGGTTGCACAGCAGCACCATGTCGCAGCCGGCGGACAAGGCGGCCAGCGCGGCCTCGGTGTAGCTGATCAAGCTCCCATTGATGCGGCGCGCGCCTTCCATGCTCAGGTCGTCGCTGAAGATCGCGCCGTCATAGCGCAGGCGCGTACGCAGCACATCCTTGAGCCATTTCTCGCTAAAGCCGGCCGGGCGCTTGTCCACCTTGGGGTAGATGACATGGGCGGGCATCACGGCCGTCAGCACGCTGCTCAGCCACGGGTAAGGCGCGGCATCCTCGGCCAGGATGGCAGTCAGGCTGCGCCCATCGACGGGAATATCCACATGCGAATCGGCTTTCACAAAGCCGTGGCCGGGGAAATGCTTGCCGCAGTTGCCCATGCCCGCCTGCAGCAGGCCATGCATGAGGCTCTTGGCCAGCATCGCCACCACGCGCGGGTCGCGGTGAAAGCTGCGGTCACCGATCACCGAGCTTTCGCCATAGTCCAGATCCAGCACCGGGGTAAAGCTGAAATCCACCGCGCAGGCGCGCAGCTCGGCACCCAGCACATAGCCCGCTGCAGTGGCGGCATTCATCGCGCGCATCGCGCCGCTGCCCGTGCGGTGTTGGCGGCCCTGGCCGTCGTCCATCCACATCTGGCCAAAATGGCGCATCGATGGCAGGTGCGTGAAGCCATCGGTACGGAAGCGCTGCACGCGCCCGCCCTCATGGTCCACACAAATGAGCAAATCGGGCTTGATGGCCTTGATTTGCGCGCACAGCTGCACCAGCGCCGAGCGGCTCTCCCAGTTGCGGGCAAACAGGATGACGCCCCCCACCAGCGGGTGGGCCAGGCGGGCGCGGTCGGCATCGGTCAGGGCCTTGCCGGCGATATCAATGATCAGAGGAGCGTGCATGGGAGGGATGCGGACAATTCAAAAACGGGCCCTGGCAGGGCCCGGGGAGCGGGAATCAGAGCTTTTCGACGACGCAAAAGCTCGCGGCATAGTCGACCTCGTCGGTCACGGTGATATGGGCCGTCAGCCCTTGCGCCTCGAACCAGGCGGCCAGCTCGCCATGCAGCCGGATGCCCGGCTTGCCGCTGGGCAGGTTGATGACCTCGCAGTTGCGCCAGGTCATCGGCATGCGCATACCCAGGCCCACGGCCTTGCTGAAGGCCTCCTTGGCCGAAAAGCGGGTGGCCATGTAGCGCACGCCCCGGTCAGGCCAGCGCTCGCTGCGGCGGCGCCAGACGGCCAGCTCGCCCTCGGCCAGCACCTTGTGGGCAAAGCGCTCGCCCTGGCGCTCCAACGTAGCGCGGATGCGGCGGATATCGCAGATGTCGGTGCCAATACCGTAGATCATGCTGTCACAGACCTGGGCGTGCGGTTACAGCAGCACGCCATCGGCGCGGGCATCGAGCGAGCGGCGGTAGGCACGCACGGCTTCGGCGTAGCCCATCTCCAGCGCATCGGTGACAAAGGCGTGGCCAATCGACACTTCCAGCACCTGGGGCACATGGGTCACAAAGGGGGTGAGGTTGCGCAGGCTCAGGTCATGGCCGGCATTGACGCCCAGGCCCACAGCCTGCGCCGCCTTGGCCGCGGCCACGTAGCGCGCCAATTGCACACTTTGCTCCGGCGTGCCAAAGGCGGCCGCATAGGGCTCGGTGTAGAGCTCGACCCGGTCGGCGCCCACCGCCTTGGCAGCGGCCATCTGCTCGGGGATCGGGTCCATGAACAGGCTCACGCGCACACCCAGTGCCTTGCACTCGTCCACCAGCGGCTTGAGGCGCTCGGCGTCTTGCGGAAAGTTCCAGCCATGGTCGCTGGTGAACTGGTCCTCGCCATCGGGCACAAAGGTGGCCTGGTGCGGGCGGTACTGGCGCACGTAGGTCATCAGATTTTGGAAAGGATTGCCTTCGATGTTGTACTCGCGCTTGACCGGCCAGGTGGCGATCACATCGGCCAGCCGCTCCACATCGCCCGGGCGGATATGGCGCTCGTCCGGCCGCGGGTGCACGGTGATCCCCTGCGCGCCCGCTTCCAGGCACAGACGTGCCGCACGCGTCACGCTGGGGATGTCCAGGTGGCGGGTGTTACGCACCAGTGCCACCTTGTTGAGGTTGATAGACAGGGCAGTTTTCACGGGGGTAGTCATAGTGATTGGATATCCATCATCAACTGGCGCGTACGCAATACCGGCTGACCACAATGGTGTTGCAGCAGCGTACGCAACTGAACTTTTAACTCTGCGGCGCACAACACGCAAGCCCTGAGCACTGCGGGATAGGGGTTTGCAGCGGACAGCGCTTGCTCCAAGCCCTCCCATTGTGCACCGCTGAGCCCCGCCCTGTCCTGCCCATGGGCCTCGCGCAGGCCGGCGTCGGGCACCAGCACATAGCGGGTGGCGGGCTGGAGCGGCTGCAGCGACAGGGTTTGCGCCGCCAGCGATGGCAGCAGCCCCAGCTCGCGCAGCAGCAGCAGCTCAAAGGCGCGCAGCACGGGCTCGAGCACCTCGCCATGGTCGGTGGCCAGCACCCGCACCACACCGGCATAGATGTCGAACAGGTTGGCAAACGGGTCTTCGCGCGCCAGCAGCCGCATCAGCAGCTCATTGAGGTACAGGCCCGAGAGCAGGCCCGCGCCCACCGGCATCGTGTGGCCGCCTACCCACTCGGCGCTTTTGAGCGTATGGATGTCTGAGGCCCCCTCGCCCGCGATGCCCCAGGACAGGCGCAGCGGCTGCAAGGCCAGCAGCACCGGCCTAAAGTTGGACGTGGGTTTTTTAACGCCCTTGGCGACCAGGGCTACGCGTCCCCGGTGCCGTGTAAAGCATTCCAGCACCAGGCTGGATTCGCTCCAGTCATACCGGTGCAGGATGTAGGCCGGTTCTTCATTGACGCGCTTGACAGCCATGGCTCAGGGGGTGCAGTACGTGACCCCGTTGGGGCCAGAGAAGAGATCGGGTATCACGCACTGGGCGCCGACCGGGCACAGCAGGCGGTGGGCCGGTATGCGCCAGGCTTGCGCTTATTCGTAGCCGAAGGACTTGACCCGGGCCTCGTCATCGGCCCAGCCGGACTTGACCTTGACCCAGACTTCCAGGAACACCTTGGCGCCCAGCAGCTTTTCGAGCTCCTGGCGTGCCTCGGTGCTGATGCGCTTGAGCTTCTCGCCCTTCTCGCCAATCACCATGGCCTTGTGGCCATCACGTTCGACAACGATGGTCGCTGCAATGCGCATGAAGCGGCCATGCGTCTTGCTGGGCTCCTCGTCGAACTTGTCGATGACAACGGTCGAGGTATAGGGCAGCTCATCACCGGTGAAGCGAAAGAGCTTCTCGCGCACGGTCTCGGACGCCAGGAACTTCTCGCTGCGGTCGGTCAGCTCTTCAGGACCGTAGAACCAGGCCTGCTCGGGCAGGTACTTTTCGCAGATGCCGAACAGGCGCTCGATATCGCCCTTGTTCTTGGCCGACATCGGCACGAATTCGGCAAAGGGGTGGCGCTCCTGCATGTCGCGCAGCCAGGGCGCAATCTCGTGGCGGCGGTGCACGGTGTCGAGCTTGTTGGCGATCAGCAAGGTGGGAATGCCGGGCTTGAACAGCGACAGCACCTTGGCGTCGGCCAAGGTGAAGCTGCCCGCCTCCACGACAAACAGGATCAGGTCCACATCGCCGATGGCGCCCATCACCGTCTTGTTGAGCGACTTGTTCAAGGCGCGCGAGTGGCGGGTCTGAAAGCCCGGCGTATCGACAAACACGAACTGGGTGTTGTCCTTTGTGCGGATACCGGTGATGCGGTGGCGTGTGGTCTGCGCCTTGCGCGAGGTGATCGAGATCTTCTGGCCGACCAGGGCATTCATCAACGTGGACTTGCCCACATTGGGCTTGCCGACGATGGCAATCAGACCGCAGCGCTGCGGGCCGGTGGGCGCGGCAGGCGCCTCGGCCTGGTCGGCATCGGGGGCGCTGACGCGTGCCACAGTCGCGCCGGGCTTGGCGGCCGCGAGCATCGCATCCAGGTCAGAGAGGGTCTGGCCCGAAGGCAACAGCTCTGCAGGGTCTTGGCCAGCAGCGCTTGGAGATAGGGGTTTTTTCGAGGTCATAAAAAGCTTAGCGATGCTGGGTCTGCAGTTGTTGCAACATGATGGCGGCTGCCGCCTGCTCGGCCGCACGGCGCGATGCGCCAGCGCCTTCGCTGCGGGCCTGAAAGGCCGGCACCACACAGTCGACATGGAAGGTCTGCGCATGCGCAGCCCCGGTTGTGCCGGTCACCACATACTCCGGCACCGATTTCTTGCGTGCCTGCAGCCACTCCTGCAGCGCCGTCTTGGCATCCTTGGATGCGGCGGGCATGTGCTGCGAGATTTCGACACGCTCATAGAGATGATGCACGATCGCCTCGGCCCGCGTGTAGCCGGCATCCAAGTAAACCGCTCCAATAATCGCCTCGACCGCATCGGCGAGTATCGAGGGGCGCTCACGCCCCCCCGATTTAGACTCCCCTTCGCCCAGGCGCAGCACCTTGGCCAGCTGCAGGCGCAGCGCAATCTGGTGCAAGGTGTCTTGCTTGACCAGGTTGGCGCGCATGCGCGAGAGCTCGCCCTCCGGGGTGCCCTTGAGCTTCTGGAACAGCATCGTCGATACCGCCAGGCCCAGCACCGAGTCGCCCAGAAACTCCAGGCGCTCATTGTGATCCGCACAAAAACTACGGTGCGTTACCGCTCGCTGCAGCAACGCACCGTTCGCAAAAGAATACTGCAGGCGTTCCTGCAATCGACTGAGTTCTGATTCCACCTACTTCACACTATCGTTAAAACGGAAGACCAGAAAGGCTGGCCCGTACAAGGGGATGTCCCGCTCGTAGCTGTAGGACACCACAATCTTGCCGTCCGTGTCTTTGGTCACTTCCAAATCCTTGGCATTGACCGAGGTCATGTCATCAATCGCCTGCGAGCGCTCATAGATGGCGCGCACTTCCTGCACCGTCGTGCCCTGGCGGGCAGCCTTGACGGCGGCCTTCTTGATGTTCATGTTCTCGATCACGATCGGGACTGCCTTGCTGCCCACAATGGCCAGGGCCACGATGATGAAACCCCAGAGCACCACACCGATGAACGACATGCCGCGCTGGCGCTGCCGGGGTGCTTGTTTCATAGCCTGCATAGTCAATCCCTCTTAGAAAACTTTTTTAGTTAAACGGTCCGATACGCTTGATGTTACCGAAATTCATCCAGACAAAGAAGGCCCGGCCGACAATATTGGCATCCGGCACAAAGCCCCAGTAACGGGAATCCAACGAGTTGTCGCGGTTGTCACCCATCATGAAGTAATGGCCTTCGGGCACCTTGCAGGTCACGCCCTCGACGCTGTAGCGGCAGTTGTCCTTGTACTTGAAATCCGTCACGCCCTGCACGAAGTTGGGCACGTCCGGGTTGATGATGGAGCGGTGCGGCTTGTCGCCCAGCTGCTCTTCAATCTGCTTGAAGTAGCGCATCGCATCCTGCTCGAAGTAATCGGGCTGGTTGGTCGTCGGCACCGCCTTGCCATTGATGGTCAGGCGCTTGTTGATGTAGGACACCTCGTCACCGGGCACACCCACCACACGCTTGATGTAGTCCATGCTCGGCTGCGGGGGGTAGCGGAACACCATCACATCGCCGCGCTTGGGCGCCGTGCCTTCGGTGATCTTCTTGTTGATCACCGGCAGGCGCACCCCATAGGTGAACTTGTTGACCAGGATCAGGTCGCCCACCTGCAAGGTGGGAATCATCGAGCCCGACGGAATCTTGAAGGGCTCAAACAGGAAAGAGCGCAGGATGAAGACCACCGCGATCACCGGAAAGAGGCCCGCGGTCCAATCCAGCCACCAGGGCTGCATCAACAGGCGCGCCTTGCCTTCTTGCACATCGTCGCCGTCAACCTTGTCGATGCCCTGGGCATCGAGCTGGCGGCGCCGCTCGGCCGCCGAGACCTCGAGCTGGGCAGCGGCCGCCTGGCGCCGGGGGAAGAAGTAAAAGCGCTCTGCCAGCCAGTAGGCGCCGGTGATCACCGTGGCCAAAAACAGCAGCAGTGCAAAATTGCCTTCGATGGCGCCGCTGTACCAGGCGCCCATATAGGCCACAAAAGCGGCCAGAATCAGTGTTGTCAGGAGTTGCATAGCGTTGTTCTTGGCTTCTTCTCTTCTTAATCGTCCACTTGCAAAATCGCCAGGAACGCCTCTTGGGGCACTTCCACCGAGCCGATCTGCTTCATGCGCTTCTTGCCGGCCTTCTGCTTTTCCAGCAGCTTGCGCTTACGCGTGATGTCGCCACCATAGCACTTGGCCAGCACGTTCTTGCGCATGGCCTTGACCGTTTCGCGGGCGATGATGTTGGCACCAATCGCCGCCTGGATCGCCACGTCGAACATCTGGCGGCTGATGATTTCGCGCATCTTGGCCACCACGGCGCGGCCACGGTAGACCGACTGCGAGCGGTGCACGATGATGGACAGCGCGTCCACCTTCTCGCCGTTGAGCAGAATGTCGACCTTGACCACGTCGGAGGCCCGGTATTCCTTGAACTCGTAGTCCATCGAGGCATAGCCACGCGAGACCGATTTGAGCTTGTCAAAGAAGTCCAGCACGATCTCGCCCAGTGGCATCTCATAGGTCAGCATCACCTGGCGGCCGTGGTAGGCCATGTCCATCTGCACACCGCGCTTCTGGTTGGCCAGGGTCATCACCGGGCCGACATAGTCCTGGGGCATGTAGAGGTGCACGGTCACGATGGGTTCGCGCACCTCTTCGAGACGGCCTGCATCTGGCATCTTCGAGGGGTTTTCCACATCGACGAGTTCGCCATCGGCCTTGAGCACCTGGTAGACCACGCTGGGCGCGGTGGTGATCAGGTCCTGGTCGAACTCGCGCTCGAGACGCTCCTGCACGATTTCCATGTGCAGCAGGCCCAGGAAGCCGCAGCGAAAGCCAAAGCCCAGCGCCTGCGAGACTTCGGGCTCGTAGTGCAGCGCCGCATCATTGAGCTGGAGTTTTTCCAGCGCATCACGCAGCTGGTCGTACTCGGACGCTTCGGTCGGGTACAGGCCGGCAAACACCTGGGACTTGACTTCCTTGAAGCCCGGCAGCGGCGCGCTGGCCGGGCCCAGGTTGTTGGGCAGCTTCTTTTCCAGGGTGATGGTGTCGCCCACCTTGGCGGCCTTCAACTCCTTGATGCCGGCAATGATGTAACCCACCTCGCCGGCCCTGAGCACATCGCGCGACTCGTTGGCGGGCGTGAACACGCCCAGGCTGTTGGCCTCATAGGCCGCGCCGGTGGCCATCATCTTGAAACGCTCATTCTTCTTGAGCTGGCCGTCGACCACGCGCACCAGCATCACGACGCCCACATAGGGGTCAAACCAGCTGTCCACGATCATCGCGCGCAGGGGTGCCTCGGGCTCGCCCTTGGGTGGCGGCACCTTGGCCACCACGGCTTCCAGAATTTCTTCAATGCCCATGCCGGTCTTGGCCGAGCAGGGAATCGCATCGCTCGCATCAATGCCAATCACATCCTCGATCTCGGCCTTGGCATTGTCCGGGTCTGCATTGGGCAGATCCATCTTGTTGAGCACGGCGAACACTTCCACGCCCAGGTCCAGCGCGGTGTAGCAGTTGGCCACTGTCTGCGCTTCGACACCTTGGGAGGCATCGACCACCAGCAGCGCGCCTTCGCAGGCCGACAACGAGCGCGAGACTTCATAGGAGAAGTCCACGTGGCCGGGGGTATCGATCAGGTTGAGGTTGTAGACCTTGCCGTCCTTGGCCTTGTACTGCAAGGCCGCCGTCTGCGCCTTGATCGTGATGCCGCGCTCTTTCTCGATGTCCATCGAGTCCAGCACCTGTGCCTCCATGTCGCGCTCAGCCAGGCCTCCGCAATACTGGATCAGGCGGTCCGCCAAGGTCGACTTGCCATGGTCAATATGGGCAATGATGGAAAAATTACGAATGTGCTGCATTAACAAACAACGGAAAAAGGCCTGGAATCTGGCGCGCACGCCAAAGGGGCTGGAGATTCCAGCCAAAACACGCATTGTAGGCAAAAAGCAATGCACCCCGGCGGGGATGGCTCGATCCCGCCAGGGTGCCACTCGATGCGACCTATTCCGCCTTCATCAGTGCCACTGCATCTCGCCCTTGGCCACCTTGGCGCTCAGCGCCAGGCTTTCGAGGCCGCCCAGGTTGGGGAAGCGCTGCTTCATCGCCGCTTCCAGCGCCGCGCCATCCTTGGCCTTGGCCGTTTCTTCGTCAAAGGCGCGGATGTAGTCAGCGGTGAAGTCCAGCGCCGCCGTGCCAGCGGGCATCACGCCGGCAAAGTGGCCGGGGATCACGACCTCCGGGTTCAATGCCTTGATGCGCGCCAGCATCGCCAGCCAGTCGCTGTGCGACTGCGGCGTCTGGGTATCGGCCATCCAGACATGCTCACCGGCCAGCACCGGGATGCCACCGGCCACGGTCTTGATCGACGGAATCCACACCACGGTGCGGTCCGGTGTCGGGCCATCGAGGCCGATCAGCTGCAAGGCCTGGCCATCCACCTGCAGGCTGTCGCCTTGCAGCGGCTGGGGCACCACCAGCTGCTTGGGCGCGTTCTCACCCAGCTGCGGCCCCCAGACCTTGAGCTTGGCGTCCTTGGTGGCCTCGATATGGGCAATGGTCTGCGGTGTGGCCACAATCCTGGCCTCGGGGAACGCGGCCTGCAGGGTGTCCAGACCAAAGTAGAAGTCCGGGTCGCCATGGCTGATATAGATGGTTGTCAGGCGCTTGCCGGTGGCCTTGATCTTGTCGGCCAGCTTGCGCGCCTGCTCGGCCGAGAACTGCGCATCGATCAGCAGCACCTCGCTCTTGCCCTGCACCAGCACCGAGGACACGGCAAAGATCGCCTGCTCGCCCGGGTTGAAGACCTCGGTGGTCAGCGCAACTTGCTGGGTGTCGGCCGGCGCGGGGGCTGCCGGCGCACTGGCGGCTGGCGCAGCAGGCGCCGATGCCGTGCTGCTGCGCTCACAGCCGGCCAACAGGGCAGCGGCCAGTGAGCAGGCCGACAGCGTGTAGTAGCGTTGTTTCATGGTCGTGTTTGCTTTCAAAAGAGAAGTGAAAAAAGGTGGGCGCAGGCGAGGCTGCACCCCAGGGATTCAGACATCGGCAGCGATGCGCTCTGCAATAGCTTGCGCAATCGCCGCCTGCAGTTTTTCCAGCTCCCGGGCCAGACTCTCGCGCTGGCGAAAGCGCTTTCCCGCGCGCTCATACCAGTTCTCGGCGTCTTCCAGATCGCCTTCTTGCAAATGCACGATGCCATGCAGCCAGGCGGCCATGAGGCCGGAGTAGCGCTGCACACCATCGTGGGCGGCATGCCAGTAGCCCGCTTGCAACCGGGCCGCCAGCACTTGCAGCTGGCGCAGTTCGTCGGCGCTGTACATGGCCGTCATGGCTGCATGGCTTGCAGCATGGGGGCGCTGTCCACCACCTGCTCCATGCGGATGATCTGGCCATCGCGCAGCTGGTACAGGTGCGAAAAGCTCGCCACCATGGCCTTGCCGCTGGCGCGGTGCGTGCCGGTGTAGCGGCCAAAAGCGGCGACCCGGTCGCCATCGGCCAGGTAGGTATGTACCTGAGCGCTGAACACCGCCCAGTCGCTGCCAATCCGCGCAAATACGCCCTCCACGATCTGCGCCGCGCCAACATACTGGCCCGCATAGGGCGAGCCTGCAGCCTCGATCCACAGCACCTCGGGCGCGAGCGCGGCCATCAAATGGCGGGCGTTGTCCTCGGGGCTGCCTTCATAGGTGGCAGCAATGGTGTCCAGGTTGCTGGTGGTCATACAGTCTCCGTACAGGTTCAGGCGGCCAGCCATTGCGCCACAAAGGCTTCGGGGTTGGAAAAAGCGGTGCTTGCGTTGAGCAGCTGGCGCTGGCCATCGCGCTCCAGCACAAAGCTGGGCACGCCTTGGGCGCCCAGCTCGCGCATCAGCTGCCGGGCCTGCGCCACGCGTGCGCTGTTGGCTTGCAGCAAAGCGGCATCGGGCTGCGCCAGCCGGGCGGCCGCGTCATCCAGGCCCAGGCCGCGCAGCAACTCCAGCAACACGGCGATGGCGGTGTTGTCCAGCCCATCGACATAGCGCGCATGCTGGATCGCCTTGAGCGCCTCGGCCTCGCGCTGCGGCGCGGTCAGGTGCACGGCAGTGAGCGCCACCGTGGCCGGGCCACTGTCAAACATCTGCTGGGGCTTGTCCAGCACCTCGCTGCGGTAGCGCTGGCTAAAGGGCTGGCCGGTCAGGCGCTCGATACGCTGGTCATTGCTCCAGGCGTAGGCCGCAAAGGCCTCATCCATGGGGCGGGCACCTTCGCCCGAGAAAAGGCCGCTGGGCAGCAGCTGCAGCTGCTCGCCACTGCGCTGCACCAGGGTTTCCAGCAGCGGGCCCGCGCCATAGCACCAGCCGCACAGGGGGTCAAAAAGGTAGTACAGACGTTTCATATCTATTCCATATCGGATGCAATGCCGCCATAGTAGGTGGTTTGGATTGACAAATAAATAGATATCAAATAGATAATTCGTATGCAAAAAGCAAACAATGTGAACGATACCAGCCTTGGCCACTTCTCCAACCTCAAGCGCCTGGCCTATTTCAGTGCGGTGGTCGAGACCGGCAGCTTCACGGCCGCCGCCAAGCGCCTGGGCATCACCAAGGCCGTGGTCAGCCAGCAGGTGGCCCGGCTGGAGGCGGACTTCCGCACCAGTCTGCTCACCCGCAGCACGCGCAAGGTGGCCCCCACCGATGCGGGCCAGGCCTTCTACCAGCGCTGCGCACTGATCCTCAAGGAAGCCGCAGACGCCTTTGATGAACTGTCACAGTCGGCCCAGGCACCCTCGGGCACCTTGCGGCTGACCGCCCCGCTCGACTACGGCATCGCGGCCATCGTGCCGGCGATTACCGCGTTCTGCCGCCGCTACCCGCAGTGCAAGGTCGATGCGTCGCTCAGCGACCAGTCGCTGGATTTGATGGACGGCCAGGTGGAGCTGGCCATCCGCGTGGGCTGGCTCACCGAGCTGCATTTGCAGGCGCGCCAGATCGGCAGCTTTCGCCAGCTGCTGGTGGCCGCACCTGCCTGGCGCAGCCAGCTGTCCGGCATCCAGGAGCCCCAGCAGTTGCGCGCCCTGCCCTTTGTCGCCAACACGGCGCTGCGCGAACCGCTGCACTGGAGCTTTTCGCGCAGCGCGCTGGAGCGCCAGAATGTCAATATGCCCTCGGTGCTGTCGCTCAACGCCACGATGGCCGTGCGCGAGGCAGTGCGCCACGGCGCGGGCCTGTCGGTGCTGCCCGACTATGCGGTGGCGGACGACCTGCACAGCGGCCGGCTGCTGCAGGTGCTGCCCGACTGGAAGCTGCCCTCGGGCGGCATCCATGCGGTGTTCCCTGCCGCGCGCTTTCGCCCAGTCAAGGTGCGTGCCTTTGTCGAACTGCTGCAAGAGCAGCTGGCGCAGCAAGAGACCCATGACGAAGGCCCCCACACTCCGAAAAATGGGCCGCCCGCTGCACCCCATTGAGGAGCTGGGTACGATCGATCACGCCTGCGGCACCGGGCCGCAGTGCAACCCCGCTTGACAGGAGACCCCAGCATGGCAGCAGCAGTAGAACGTGGCGAGATCGGCCAGTACCGTGGCGTAAAGATAGAACTTGTCACGGTGGACGCCACCGGGGCGCAGGTCGACCTCTCCTGCGCCTGCATGTTCACGCATGAAGTGGACCACCAGCCCCTGGCAGGGGGCCTCGCCAACCTCGATGCCGCCCTGGGCGGCCAGCTGGCCCAGGCCCGGCGCGATGGCGCCTTCCGCGCCCAGCCGCTCGAGACGCTGCTCATCACCCCGCCTGCGGGCGCCGCGCAAGCCGCTGCCATCTTGGTCATCGGCATGGGCCACCCCGAAGACTGGAGCCCGGCGACCAGCGCAGCGGCCGTGGCCTGCGCACTGCGCGTCGGCCAGTTGCGCAATGCCCGCAGCATTGCGATCGCGCCCAGCATTCTGGACACCGGCATCCACTCCGATGAAGACGTCAACGGCCCCATGCTGCATGGCTTCAAGACCCAGCTCGATGCGCTGCACCAGCTGCACAGCCTGGGGCTGGCGCCCGCACCTGCGATCGGGCACTGGGTGTTTGACACCGGTGCCGCCCACTACCCGCACAAGCTGCAGCAGTACCAGCAAGCGTTTGCATCCATGATGGGCTGAGGGTCTGCCAAACCGCAGCCTTGACCGCTGCGGCATGCGGCCTACAATGGGCCGCTTCTTTACCTGTGCGAGGTCTTCTACCCATGCGCCATTGATGCTGCCGTCTTGCTGACGGCCCCACGTCCCGCCCCTTGATGGCAGCGGCTGCCCTGTCCAACGGGTGCCAAGGCTGCAGGCTCACCAGCCATGGCTCGGGGATGTTCGGCATCGATGACATCGCACGGGTATGACAGACACCCATTTGGCGCTGCATGGCGTCTCCTATTCGCTGCCGCAAGGCCGGCCGCTTTTCTCCGATCTCCACGCCCGTTTTGACCGCCAGCACACCGCGCTGGTCGGCCGCAATGGCGTGGGCAAAACGGTGCTGGCACGGCTGCTGGCCGGCGAGCTCGAGGCGACGCGTGGCCGCATCAGCCGCGCAGGCCGCATCCACTACCTGGCGCAGAACCTGCTGGTGCAGCACCCCGGCCAGAGCATTGCCGCGCTGGCTGGGCTGGCGCCTGCACTGGCGGCCTTGCAGCGCATCGAGCAAGGCAGCAGCGACCCGCAGGACTTTGCCCTGGTGGCCGAGCGCTGGGATCTGCGCCAGCAGTTCCAGACCCTGCTGCAAGACAGCGGCTTGCCCGCGCTGCCCGCAGAGACCCCGGCCAGCGCATTGAGCGGCGGCCAGGCGATGCGCTTGGCGCTCTTGGGCGCGCAACGGGCCCAGGCCGATTTTCTGATTCTGGACGAGCCCAGCAACCACCTCGATGCCGCGGGCCGCGCCGCACTGGCGCAGCGCCTGCGGCATTGGCCCGGCGGCCTGCTGCTGATCAGCCATGACCGGCGCCTGCTCGCGCAGATGGAGACGATTGCCGAGCTGAGCAGCCAGGGACTGCAGCTGTACAGCGGCTCCTTTGGCGGCTACCAGCAGGCCCAGCAGCAGCGCACGCAACTGGCGGCGGATGCGCTGGCCCGCAGCAAGCAGGAGCGCAAACGCGGCGAGCAGGCGCTGCGCGCGCAGCAAGAGCGGCAGGAGCGAAGGCAGGCCAGAGGCGCAAAAGAGGGCAAGCAAGCCAACCAGGCCAAGATCCTGCTGGGCGGCGCCAAGCAGCGCGCCCAGGCATCGTCAGGCAAACTGCTGACCCAGCATGCCACTGCCCGCGAGGCGCTGAACGCCCGCGTCAGCGAAGCGGCCCAGGCCATCGACTGGCAGGCCGGCCCCATCCACTGGCAGCTGCCGCCCGAGGCCTTTGATCGGTGCCGCAGCAGCGATGCCATCGTTGCCGAGCTGCAGGCGCTGCAGTCACCGCGCCTGCCCGGCGCGCAGCCCCTGAACCTGCAGCTGCGCGCGGGCCAGCGCCTGGCCATCACAGGGCCCAATGGCAGCGGCAAAAGCAGCCTGCTGCAGATCCTCGCCGGCCAGTTGGCCCCCAGCGCCGGACAGCGGCAAGTGCATGTGCCCTGGGCCATGCTGGACCAGCAGCAAAGCGGGCTGGACCCGGCGCAAAGCCTGCTCGCCCAGCTGCAGCAAAGCAACTGCCAGACACCGGAAGGCGTGCTGCGCATGCGCCTGGCGCAGCTGGGGCTCGATGCGCGCTGCATTCTGCAGCCCAGCGGCCAGCTGAGCGGTGGCGAACGGCTCAAAGCTGCGATGGCCTGCGCGCTGTACCGCGATGCGCCCGCGCAGCTCCTGCTGCTGGACGAACCGGACAACCACCTGGACCTGTCCGCACTGCAAGCGCTGGAGGACATGCTGCGCAGCTACCCGGGCTGCCTGGTTGTTGTCTCGCACGATGAGGCGCTGCTTGATGCGCTGGCGCTGACGCACCGGCTGGCGCTCGATAGCGACCGCTGGCAGATGGCGCCATGGAGAAACGATGCACCCATTTAGCCACCACCTGGTGGTACCCGGAAGTTCTCGCTGATGCGCTGCTCGGCGCGCTGGCACAGATCCAGCCAGCGGCGCCAGCGCCTGGCCAGCCAGCCGAGCGGCAGCTGGGCAGCTATAGGTGGCGGCTGCTGGAGCCTGGAATCGGGGAGTGGTCGAGGGTTTTGCATGGACACCGATGCTCGGCGCCGGCCAGACTTCTGTAAAGTTGAATTTCTTATGCATTCACTTCAGAAAAACTGATGCGAAACCTCAACCTCGACCAGGTGCAAACCCTGGTCGCCATCGCCGACCTGGGCACCTTTGCCGCAGCCGCGCAAGCGCTGCACCTGTCGCCACCGGCGATCAGCCTGCATATCAAGGAGCTGGAGGCGCGCATGGACACGGCCCTGCTGCTGCGCGGCCGGCGCCAGGCGGTGCTCACGGCAGCGGGCGAAGTGCTGGTGGCCCAGGGCCGCCAACTGCTCGACGCCAGCGATGAGCTGATCGACCTGGTGCAGCGCCGCGCCAGTGGCCGCGAAGGCCTGGTCAAGGTGGGCGTCTCGGCAGGGGTAAGCACACGCCTCTTGCCGATGATGCTCGAGCAACTCAGCCAGCGCAGCCCGGGCGTCGAGGTCAAGCTCGAAGCGGTGGGCTCGGCCGATGCGATGCAGCGCCTGCGCGCGGGATCGCTCGATGTGGCGATTGTGGCCAGCCCCCAGCCCAGCAGCGCCGAGATTGTGCTCACGCCCTGGCGCAATGACCCGATGGTGGTGCTGCTGCCCGCGGCCTGGAAGGCGCCCAAGCGGGTGACGCCGGACTGGTTGGCGGACAAGCGCTGGGCCTCGTTTGCGCCGGCCACGCAAATGCATGGGCTGATTGCCGGCTGGTTCGGCCAGGCAGGCCACCACCCCCGGCCATTTCTCACGCTCAGCTACCCCGGCGCCCTCAAAAGCCTGGCAGCGGCCAGCCAAAGTGCGGTGATCCTGCCGCTCGAAGAGGTGGAAGACCAGCTGCACCTGCCTGGCGTGCAGGTGCGCCAGCTCTGGCCCCGGCTGATGCGCCCCATGGCCGTGGCCCACCGCCGCGATGGCAGCCACAACCCGGCAGCCGCTGCAGTGCTGGAGGTGCTGGCCGCTTTTGCACTACCCCGCTGATGTCCTGTGTTTGACAGGGGGCAGCACCTCACGCCTGCCATCATGGCTGCATACCAACAAGGAGACATGCATGGCAGACAAGATCGGTTTTATCGGCCTGGGCCGCATGGGCAAGCCCATGGCCGCCAACCTCGTCAAAAAGGGTTTTGCACTGGTTGTGCATGACCTGAACCCGACAGCGGTCAAGGACCTGGTCGCGATGGGCGCGCAAAGCGCCGGCGTGGCCGAGCTGGCCCGCGACTGCAGCATCATCGTCACCATGCTGCCCTCGTCGGTGGAGGTGGAACAGACGGCGCTGGGCGATGGCGGCATCTTTGCGCATGCCCAGCCCGGCAGCATTCTGATGGACATGAGCACCATCGACCCGCTAGCGACCGACCGGCTGGCCCAGCAGGCCGCTGCCAAGGGCCTGACGATGGTGGATGCGCCCGTGGGCCGCCTGGCCGAGCATGCCGACCGGGGCGAGTCGCTCTTCATGGTGGGCGCGAGCGACGCCGATCTGGCCCGCGTGCAGCCCTTGCTCGACGCCATGGGCACCACCACGCACCACTGCGGCCCGGTGGGCACGGGCGGGCGCACCAAGTTGGTCAACAACTACCTGGCTGTCACCCTGACCCAGGTGAATGCCGAGGCGTTGGCGCTGTCGCAGCGCTTTGGCCTCGATATCACCAAGACCTTGCAGGTGCTGCTGGGCACCTCGGCCACCAATGGCCAGCTGCGCATGAACTTTGCCAACAAGGTGCTGCAGGGTGACACCACGCCGGGCTTCACGATCGACCTGGCCCACAAGGACATGTCGCTGGTCGTCGCTGCCGCCCATGCCAGCAAGGTGCCCATGCCGGTGGCCGCGGCCGTGCACGAGTCCTACAGCCTGGCCCGCGCCAGCCAGCATGGCGGTCTCGATTTTTCAGGCATGGCCGATGTGCTCTGCGGCCTGGCCGGCATTGACAAGCCGCGCGTACCCAAGGGATGGACACCGGGCTAAGGCGCCCACCCAGGAGGCGGTAATGTCAGCCTCCGTCCTATGGCCGCAGCCGCGCAAACGGGGTACAAAGGCTGCTGCTCCACCATCCGCAGCCTTGCCCATGTCCGCTCCCATCCCTGCCCATATCGCGTCGCTTTGGCGCAATAACGACAAGATTGCCGCCATCAAGCGCCTGCGCGAAGAAACCGGCATGGGCCTGGCAGAAGCCAAGCATGCGCTGGAATCACAGCTGGATGGCGGCGACGGCCATGAGCCGCCACGCGAGGGTGCCGCGCTGCGAACTGCCATCGAGACGGCATTGGCCCGGGGCGACAAGATCGTCGCCATCAAGCTGCTGCGGGATGCGACCGGCATCGGCTTGAAGGACGCCAAGGACCGCATTGAATCGGGCGACCCGCAGCAATGGCTGGTCGAGGCCCATTTGCCCCACACCCCCAGCCACCCAGCGCCCGCGCCCGCAGGTACCGCAGCCTGGATGGCCCCCGGCCATGAACCCGGCCGGGTGCAAAGCTCGGGCGCCTGGACGGCCGTATTCGTGGTGGTGCTGGCCCTGGTGCTGGCGGGCTGGTACTTCTGGCGCGCCTGATCGGCCCAGCACGCCAGCTTCTGAATCAGCGCAGAAAGTCCGCTGCGCTGTGCCGCTCGGGCATCGGCGAGCTACCGCGCACCTTGTTGACCCGCTGGCCGCGTTGCACCGCAGGGCGCTGCGCGATCTCATCGGTCCAGCGGCGCACATGCTGGTAGGACTCGACATCCAGGAACTCGGCCGCGTTGTAGACCTCGTTGTTCAGCAGCGCGCCATACCAGGGCCAGGCGGCCATGTCGGCAATGCTGTAATCCTGCCCAGCAATAAAGCGCTGCTCGGCCAGTTGGCGGTTGAGCACATCGAGCTGGCGCTTGACCTCCATCGCATAGCGGTTGATCGGGTAGGCCATCTTCTCTGGCGCATAGGCATAGAAGTGGCCAAAGCCGCCGCCCAGAAAGGCCGCACTGCCCACCTGCCAGAACAGCCAGTTCAGCACCTCGGTGCGGGCTGCGCCCTCCTTGGGCAGGAACTGGCCAAACTTCTCGGCCAGGTGCAGCAGGATGGAGCCCGACTCGAACACGCGTACAGGCGTGCTGCCGCTGCGGTCGAGCAGCGCGGGGATCTTGGAGTTGGGGTTGACCTCGACAAAGCCGCTGCCAAATTGGTCGCCTTCGCCGATATTGATCAGCCAGGCGTCGTACTCGGCCTCGGCAATGCCCAGCTCCAGCAGCTCTTCGAGCATGATCGTCACCTTGACGCCATTGGGCGTGCCCAGCGAATACAGCTGCAAGGGGTGCTTGCCCACCGGCAGCAGCTTGTCATGCGTGGCGCCCGCTTCGGGGCGGTTGATATGGGCGAATGCGCCCCCATTGCCTTTGTCCCAGGTCCAGACCTTGGGCGGTTGGTAGGCTTGATCCGACATGCTTTACCTCAGCTTTCTGTGTAGGGCTGGGGCCCACCGCTGCGGCCCGGCGGGGTGCGGGCGCAAGTGCGGTAAGGCCACCTGCTGCCGATCATAGAGAGGAGCCCAGCGCGCTGCAGCAGTGCCGAAAAAGACCACAACGCAGGTTGCGGCCCCTTGACGCCATCTTGATGCCAGCCCACGCAGTCTAGATATGCGCTCAATGCCAGGCTTTCTACAGTGGAGGCCTCTCCACCCAGGGCTTGACCTGCAAGCCAGCCTCCATGAAACCTGTCGCCATCCTCCAGCATGAAACCTCGCAGGGCCCAGGCGTGCTGCTCGCGCATTTGCAGCAGCACGGCATCCCCTATGCATTGATCAGGCCCTGCAACGAGGGCATCGCAGCCATGCGCGCGCGTGATTACCGCGGCATCATTGTGCTGGGCAGCAACCATTGCGCCAATGAGCAGCTGCGCTGGATCGAGCAGGAGCGCTGCCTGTTGCAAAGCGCCCTGGCGGCGGACGTGCCCGTGCTCGGCCACTGCTTTGGCGCGCAGATGCTGGCCCGTGCGATGGGCGCGCGCGTCTGGCGCAACCCCTGCGCCAACATCGGCTGGGGTCGCGTCTGGGTCACGCCCCAAGCCCAAGAACAGATGGACTTGCCCGCCGAGGCCACCATCTTCAACTGGCACTACGACAGCTTTGAGATTCCGCCAGGCGCAAGCCGCAGCATGTACGGCCGCCACTGCCTGAACAAGGGCTTTGTGCATGGACGCCATTGGGCCTTCCAAGGCCATCTGGAGGTCACCGCGCAAAGCGTGCGCGACTGGTGCGATGAAGGTGCGCCCGAGTTGCGCAGCGCAGCTGGCCCCGCCGTGCAAAGCCGGGCGCAGATCCTGGCGCAATTGCCCCAGCACATCCGCCAGTTGCACCAGATTGCCGCGCGCAGCTACAGCGCCTGGACGGCACAACTGCCGCGCCCGCGCCTGTTTTATATGCCGGTGTGGGGAGAGGCGCGCCTGGCGCTGGCATAAGCCGGCACCCACAAAAAAGCCGGTGCATTGCTGCACCGGCTTTGGACGAGGGAAAGCCTAAAAAGCTTAGACCTTCAGCACGGCCACGCCGCCCAGGTAAGGTTGCAGCGCTTCTGGCACCGTCACCGAGCCGTCAGCATTCTGGTAGTTCTCCAGCACGGCCACCAGGGTGCGGCCCACGGCCAGGCCCGAGCCGTTCAAGGTGTGGACCAGCTCATTCTTGCCTTGCGCGTTCTTGAAGCGGGCCTGCATGCGGCGGGCCTGGAAGGCTTCGCAGTTGCTCACCGAGCTGATTTCGCGGTAGGTGTTCTGCGCGGGCAGCCAGACTTCCAGGTCATAGGTCTTGGCAGCGCCAAAACCCATGTCGCCGGTCGACAGCGCCAGCACGCGGTACGGCAGGCCCAGGCGCTGCAGCACGTCTTCGGCATGGCGCGTCATCTCTTCGAGCGCCTCGTAGCTCTTGTCCGGATGCACCACCTGCACCATCTCGACCTTGTCGAACTGGTGCTGGCGGATCAGACCACGCGTGTCGCGGCCGGCCGAGCCCGCTTCCGAGCGGAAGCAAGGGCTGTGCGCCGTCAGCTTGATGGGCAGCTGGTCTTCGCTCAGCACTTCGTCCCGCACCAGATTGGTGAGCGGCACTTCCGAGGTCGGGATCAGGTAGAGCGCCGCAGTATCGGGCACCGGCTCGGCATCCTGGCCGCCCTTGTTGGCGGCAAACAGGTCCTGCTCGAACTTGGGCAGCTGGCCCGTGCCCTTGAGCGAGTCGCTGTTGACGATGTAGGGCACATAGCACTCGGTGTAGCCGTGCTGCTCGGTCTGCAGGTCAATCATGAACTGCGCCAGCGCGCGGTGCAGGCGGGCGATCGGGCCCTTCATCACCGTAAAGCGCGAGCCGGTCAGCTTGACGCCAGCCTCAAAGTCCAGGCCCAGCGGCATGCCGACATCGACATGGTCCTTGATCTCGAAATCAAAGCTGCGCGGCGTGCCCCAGCGGCGCACTTCGACGTTGGCCGACTCGTCCTCGCCCACCGGCACGCTCTCGTGCGGCAGGTTGGGCACGGCCACCAGCATGGCCTGCAGCTCGGCCTGCAGTTCATCCAGGCGCGTGGCCGACTGTTCCAGCTCGGTCTTCATCGCGGCCACATCGGCCTTGGCCGCTTCGGCCGCGTCCTTCTCGCCCTTGCCCATCAGCATGCCAATTTGCTTGGACAGCTGGTTGCGCTTGGCCTGCAGCTCTTCGGTGCGGGTCTGGATGGTCTTGCGCTCGGCCTCCAAGGCCTTGAAGGCTTCGACATTCAAAAACGCCTGGGGGCTCTTGCGGGTCTGCAAACGGGCGATGACCGAGTCCAGGTCTTTGCGTAGCAACAAAATATCAAGCATGAATTACCTCTTGGGGTGGGGCAGCGCCTAGGCCTGCCCAATGAAAGGGGGTGGGGGTGGGCACTGCCCACCGCGATCAACGGGAGTGGACGAGCCGCCAGGCCACCAGGCCTCGTTCAGCGACCCGTCTCCGGAGATCGTGCAGAAATCTCCAGCCCGCCGACATCGATTTTCAGGCCCTTGGGCAGCGGGAACTTCACGGTCTCTTCGATGCCATCCATCTTGCGCACCGAGGTCGCGCCCAGCACCTTGATGCGCTCGATCACCTGCTTGACCAGCACCTCGGGGGCCGAGGCGCCTGCCGTCAGGCCCACGCGGGCGATGCCGTCAAACCATTCGGGTTGGAGCTCGTCAGCGTTGTCCACCATATAGCCCGGCGTGCCCAACTTGACGGCCAGCTCGCGCAGGCGGTTGCTGTTGGAGCTGGTGGGGCTGCCCACGACGATCACCAGGTCCACCTGGCTGCTCATCACCTTGACGGCATCCTGGCGGTTCTGCGTCGCATAGCAAATGTCCTGCTGCTTGGGCTCGCGGATCTGCGGAAAGCGCAGCTTGACGGCAGCCGTGATCTCGGCGGCATCGTCCACGCTCAACGTGGTCTGGGTCACCACCGCCAGTTTGTCGGTCTGGCTGGGGTGGACATGGGCCACATCACCCACCTCTTCGACCAGGTGGATGCCTTCGGACAGCTGGCCCATCGTGCCTTCGACCTCGGGGTGGCCCTTGTGGCCGATCATGATGAACTCATAGCCCTCTTTGGCCAGCTTGGCCACTTCCACATGGACCTTGGTCACCAGCGGGCAGGTGGCGTCGAAAATGCTAAAGCCTCGGCGCTCGGCCTCCAGCTGCACGGCCTTGCTCACGCCATGGGCCGAGAAGATCAAGGTGGCGCCGGGCGGCACGTCATCGAGCTCTTCGATGAAGATCGCGCCCTTGGCCTTGAGGTCGTTGACCACATAGGTGTTGTGCACAATCTCGTGGCGCACATAGATGGGCGCGCCAAATTTCTCGATCGCACGCTCGACGATCTCGATCGCCCGATCCACGCCCGCACAAAAGCCGCGCGGCTCGGCCAATACGATTTCCTGGGGCCGCAACATGCTCAGAGCACCCCGATCAGCTGGACTTCAAAGGTCACCGGCTGGCTGGCCAGCGGGTGGTTGAAGTCAAATTGCACTGCGCCATCGTCGCGCACCTGCATCGCCACACCGGCATAGGTGCTGGCACCATCGGGGGTGGGGAACTGCACCACATCGCCCAGGGTGTACTGCTCCATCGGATCGCCCAGCTCATTGAGCAGGCGGCGCGCCACCCACTGCACCATGTCCGGGTTGCGCTCGCCAAAGGCTTCGCCGGCGGGAACGTGGAAGGTCGCATGCGTGCCCTCGGGCAGACCCAGCAGCAGGTTCTCGACCGACGGCGACAGCTCACCCATGCCCAGCGACAGGGTCGCGGGTTTGCCTTCAAAGGTGTTGATCACATCGCCCGCCGGGCCAGCCAGGCGGTAGTGCAAGGTCAGAAACGATCCGGTTTGTACCACTGGCGCATCGGCAGGCAGCGGCGTCACGGGGGCCATCGGAGTAGTCATGCAAATCCCTATAAACTGGGGTGTATTGTAGGTTGTAGGGTGAAACCCCTGCATGCAACCTGCATCAAAAGATCCCAGGCAGAGCCCGCGCCCCAGGCAGTGGTTTTGCCCGGTCCCCAGGCCACCGGCCGACAGCGAACCTCCAGGAGTGCCTATGAACACCCATCTTTGCTGCCTTGCCCCTGCCGCTGCCCGCGCTTGCGCAAGGCATGCACGGCCCCTGCCCTGCCCGTCTCGCGCCCAGCCGCTGCCGGGCCAGCTGCACTGAGAGGACGCCATGCCCCTCAAAGACATCCCTACCGACTGCCAGCCGCGCGAGAAACTGCTCGCCAAGGGCGCCGGCGCGCTGACCGATGCCGAGCTGCTGGCCATCTTGCTGCGCACCGGCATGGCCGGCAAGAGCGTGCTGCAATGGGCCGCTGAACTGCTGGCCCCGCGCCAGCCCGATGCCCCAGGCAGCTTTGGCGGCATCAACGGCCTGCTGCAGGCCAGCAGCGCCGAGCTCGCACAGGTCAAGGGCCTGGGCCCGGCCAAGCGCGCCGAGCTGATCGCGGTGCTGGAGCTGGCCCGCCGCGCGATGGCCCAGCAATTGCAGCAGCGCAGCCTGCTTGGCAGTGCCTCCACTGTCAAAGCCTATGTGCAGTTGCACCTGGCGCACAAGCACCATGAGGTGTTTGCCGTGCTGTTTCTCGACAGCCAGCACCAGCTGATTGCGCTGGAGGAATTGTTTCGCGGCACCCTGGGCCAGGCCAGCGTCTATCCGCGCGAAGTGGTCGTGCGGGCCCTGCACCACCACGCTGCAGCGGTGATCTTGGCGCACAATCACCCCAGCGGCCAGGTCACGCCCAGCCAGGCGGACCAGCAACTCACGCAGAGCTTGCAGGCCGCCTTGTCCCTGGTCGATGTGCGTGTGCTGGACCATATTATTGTTGGGCCCGGAGCAGCACTGTCGATGGCCGAGGAAGGTGAGATGTGAGTAAGCAGGACAAAACCGGCAGCGTGGCATCGCTGCGGGAGCTCAAGCAGCTGCGCAAGGCGCTGACGGCCTTGCAGGCCGAGCAGGCAGCCCAGCGCCAGTTGCAAGAGGCCGCCCGCCAGCAGGCGCTGCGCCAGAGCGAGCGCGACCGCCAGCTGTTTCGCCAGACCGTAGGCGCCGTGCGCCCGCTGCCCAGCAGCGGCCAGATCAGCGCCGAAACGCCCCCGCCCGACCCGCTACCGCTGCAGCACTGGGCCGACGAGCAGCGTGTGCTGCTCGAAGCGATGAGCGATGAGTTCGACGCCAGCACCCTGCTCGACACCGACGACCAGCTGAGCTTTCGGCGCAAGGGCATTGGCCGCGATGTGGTCCACAAGCTGCGCGCCGGGCACTGGACCATCCAGCGCCAGATCGACCTGCATGGCCTGCGCACCGACGAGGCGCGTCAGGCGCTGGGCAGCTTTATCCGTCAATCGCAGCGCCAGGGGCTGCGCTGCGTGCGCGTGGTGCATGGCAAGGGCCTGGGCTCACCCGGGCGCATGCCGGTGCTCAAAGGCCGGGTGCACAGCTGGCTGGTGCAGAAAAACGAGGTGCTGGCCTTTGTACAGGCGCGCCCGGCCGATGGTGGCGCCGGCGCCCTGGTGGTGCTGCTGCGTGCCGCATCGATGGCGGCCAGCGCCGTCAATGTGGCCGATGCGCTGCTGCAGATGCAGGCACTGGCCCAGCAGGCAGCGGCCGTGCCGGCACCCGACCCGGTGGCCCAGCAGGTCGCATCCTGGGCGGCGCAGTACCGCAGTGACAAGCCCAAGCGCTGATTGACAGGCCTTAAGAAGCCCCGGGCTTGCCCTGCGGCAAGGGAGCGCTGAAAGGGTTTACCCAGCGCTGGTCCGGGTCCTGCAGCGGCAGCGCCTCGCGCGCTTCGTCTTCGCCATAGATGCGGGCGATCCGCGCTTCCAGGCTGGGGTGGCTGGCCAGCCAGCGCGCGCCGCCCAGGTGCCAGAAGTCATGCATCTCTTCGATGCTGTGCACCTCCAGCAGCAGCATGTGCTCCACAAGCGGCGAATAGGCCCCGGCTGCGCCGCCACGGGGCTGCAGGGCATCGGCCTGCAACGGGTAGTCCTGCTGCCACAGCGCCTTGCGCAGCACGCGGCCCAGCCCATCGGGATTGCGGGTCCACTGCACGGCGCGGGCATCGGCCAGGTATTCGCGCTGGCGCGATACGGCAGCCTTGAGCGCCTGCGCCGCCAACCAGCCCAGCCAGCCCACGGCCATCAGCGGCCGGCCAAACAGCGACACGCCGCGCTCGACCCAGTCGCGCCCATAGTTGAACAGCATCTCCAGCCCGAACACATAGCCGGCCAACTCCATGTTGAGCCGCGTATCGCCCTCGTGCAGATGGGACAGCTCATGCGCTACCACGCCCTTGAGCTCATCGCGGCTGAGGTATTCCAGCGCGCCCATGGACACCACGATCACCGCATCCTCGGCCTCCCAGGCAGCGGCAAAGGCATTGAGCGAGCGGTCGCGTGGCAGCACCATGGCCTGGGGCCGCTGGGCACCGGCGGCAATGCACAGCTCATCGACAATGTTCTGGTACTGCTGCTCGGCATGAGACACCGATGGGCGCAGTTCGCGCGCGCCCAGCTGCCTAGCCAGGTGCAGGCCGCCCTGGCGCAGATTGCTGCGCTTGATCCAGGCGCCGCCCAGCACCATCAGGCTGACGATGCCGATATTGGTGGCCAGAAAGCCGGCCGGGTAATGCACTGCGACCTGTTCCAGCCGCAGTTGGCTGAAGAGCACTGCGACCAGCGCCGGCGTCCAGAACACCAGCGCCAGCACCAGGTGCACGCCCACCGCAATGCCCAGCACCAGCAGCGCAAAAGCGGCCACCAGGCCCCAGGTGCGGCGCCGTGCGCTGGCTTGGAAATCCCAGAAGTTCATGGCTGCGCCGCTGCAGGCTCACCGCGCAGCGCGTGGCCATGGTCGCGGGCTGCGGCCTTCATCGGCTCAGAACTGCACGCGGACGGTGTCGCGCTCCTGGGCATTTTGCGTGGACTGCAGCATCGGCATCGCATGAAAGCCCAGCATCGAGGCCACCACAATCGCCGGGAAGGCGCGCGAAGCGTTGTTGAACGCCAGCACCTGGTCGTTATAGGCCTGGCGCGCATAGCCAATGCGGTTTTCGGTGCTGCCCAGCTCTTCGCTGAGCGAGCGCATCGTGTCATCGGCCTTGAGGTCCGGGTAGCTCTCGGTCAGCACCATCAAGCGGCCCAGGGCACCGCCCAGCGCCCCTTCCGCGGCCACCATGGCGTCCGCCACCTCGGGTTTACCAGGGGCTGCGCGCAGCGCACTGGCTGCAGCCTGCGCCTGGCCGCGCGCGCGGATCACGGCCTCCAAGGTCTGGGACTCGTGCTCCAGGTATTTCTTGGCCACCGCCACCAGGTTGGGCACCAGGTCGTAGCGGCGCTTGAGCTGCACATCGATTTGCGCCAAGGCATTGCTGGTGCGGTTGCGCAAGGCCATCAAGCGGTTGTAGACCAGCACGCCCCAGACCAGCAAGGCAGCAACCACCGCCGAGACCACCATCAAATTGGTATTCATAACCCTCATCCACCCTCATCGTTTTTAGTGGCTTGATTATGGGCCAAAGCGCTGCGGCGCCCCCATAGGGAATGCAAACCAGCGTGGACGTTGCATTTTGCGAACCTGGTGCATGACAGAAGTCAAGAAATCAGGTAATGGGCGGCAAGCCTCCCGCCGCAGACGGGGCGCTGCACAGAATGCCTGCGCAACCCACCAGCGGCTCGGGCTGGAGTCAGCGGTTGCGCATCCAGTCCGCAGTCAGGAAAAAGCTCTGGCCCAGGCGGCTGCGCAGTTTCTCATCGACGCCGACATCGCCCATCGCCTGGTCCATGCAGGCCAGCCACTGGTCGCGCTCCAGAATGCCGATCGAAAACGGCATATGGCGCATGCGCAGGCGCGGGTGGCCAAAGCGCTGCTGGTAATGGTCAGGGCCGCCCAGCCAGCCGCAGAGAAACCAGAACAGCTTGTCGCGCGCATCCTGCAAAGTGCTGCCATGGGCGTCACGCAACTCCTTGTAGCCGGGCTCCAGGTCCATCAGGTCATAGAAGCGGTCCACCAGCGCCCGCACCTGGCTCTCGCCGCCTATCCAGTCAAAAGGGGTGTCAAACGGGGGCTTTTCTTCGATGTGCATAGAGGGCTCTCAGGGTACGCAGGGGCAGAGGATCAGGCAGCGGGCGCTGCGCCTGCACAGCGCCCACGGTCCTGCCACCCGCGATATTACCGCTCTATGGCGCGGCATTCACACCGCTTCGCGCAAGGTCACGACGACCGGGCGGCGCAGCACCTCGCGCAGGCCCCACCAGCCGGCCACCAGCGCCAGCAAGGCGCCACAGGCGCCGCCAGCGAGCGGCACCCACCAGCGCGGCACCCAGGCAAAGTCAAACACAAACTGGGCCAGCGCCCAGCCAATGGCCATGGCCACCACGCTGGCCAGCACACCGGCGAGCAGGCCCACACCGGCCAGCTCGGCGCGCTGCACCTGCTGGAGCAACTGGCTGCGCGCGCCCACGGCCCGCATGATCGCGTACTCGCGGGCGCGCTCCTCGCGCGTGGCGGTGATCGCGGCAAACAACACCACCAGGCCCGCGGCCAAGGTAAAGCCAAACAGGAACTCCACCGCGCGGATCACCTGGTTGAGCACCTGCTGGAGCTGGGCGACCGTGGCGCGCAGGTCCACATTGGTGATGTTGGGAAACTCGCGCACCAGGCCATTGTCAAAGCCCGCCGTATCGGGCGCGCGGTAGGCGGCCAGGTAGGTGACGGCCACATCGTTCATCTGCGCGACCGGGTACATGACAAAGAAATTCGCGCGCATCGAGCCCCAGTCCACCTTGCGCAGGCTGGTGATCGTGCTCTCGTGCTGCACGCCGCCCATGTCAAACAGCAGGCGGTCGCCCATCTTCAGGCCCAGCGTCTGGGCAATGCCCTCTTCGACACTGACGCCCCCCGCCTCGCCTGGGGTCCACTGGCCCTGCACGATCTGGTTGTGCTCCTGCAGCACATCGCTGTGGGAGATATTGAACTCGCGGTCGACCAGGCGCTTGGCGCGGTCTTCGCTGTAGTCGCCCGGCCCCACATCCTTGCCATTGATCTGGATGAGGCGGCCGCGAACCATCGGGTACCAGTCCCATTTGTCGATGCCGGCCTGGCGCAGGCGCTGCTGGAAGGCATCGGCCTGGTCGGGCAGGATGTTGATGACAAAGCGGTTCATCGCATCGGGCGGCGTGGTCTGGCGCCAGGTCTGGATCAGGTCGGTGCGCAGCAGCACCAGCAGCACCAGCGCCATCAGGCCCACCGCCAGGCTGCTGACCTGCACCACGGCAAACCAGGGCCGGGCGGCGACCTGGCGCGTGGCCAGCAGCAACCAGCGCGGCGCCGTGCGCTCATTGACCATGCGCCGCAGCAGCGTGATGGCCGCAGCACTCAAGAGGCCAAACACCACGATCGCCATCGCAAAACCGCCCACCGCAATACCACCAAGCTTGGCATCCCCGCTGACCAGCAGCAGCATCGCCGCAAAGCCCAGTACCCCCAGCAGCAGCACCGAGGCCGAGGCCGGGCGCAGCGCACCCAGATCACGGCGCAGCACGCGCAGCGGCGGCACCTGGGCCAGCTGCAGCACAGGGGGCAGGCCAAAGGCCAGCAGCAAGGTCATGCCCATGCCCACGCCCAGCACCAGGGGCCAGCCGCTGGCAGCGGGCAAGGTGACGGCCAGCAGGCCGGCCATCAGCCAGACAAACAAATAGTGCATCGCATAGCCCAGCGCCACGCCCAGCAGGCTGGCGGCCAGACCGATGATGACAAACTCGACCACATAGGCGCCGGCAATGGCGCGCTGGGCCAGGCCCAGCACGCGCAGCAATGCCGCGCCATTGAGGTGGGCGCTGGCAAAGGTGCGGGCGGCCAAGGCCACGGCCACCGCCGACAGCAGCGCGGCCAGCAAGGCCACCAGGTTCAGGAACTTCTGCGCGCGCTCGAGGGTTTGCTCCATCTCGGGCCGGCCGCTTTGCAGCGACTCGATGCGCACGCCATGGCTGTGGGGCTGGGCCACTTCGGTCTCGGACCATTGCAAAAACTGCGCCGCTGCAGCGGGCTCACCGGCGACGGCAAAGCGGTAGAGCAAGCGGCTGGCCGGCTGCACCAGGCCGGTCGCGGCCAGGTCGCTCCAGTCCAGCATCACGCGCGGAGAAAAGCCCAGAAAGCCGGCGCCCCGGTCCGGCTCGATCGTCAGCACGCGGCCAATGGTGAAGCGCTTGTCGCCCAGCCACAGCACCGAGCCGGTCTTGAGGCCCAGCGCCTCGATCAGGCTCGGGTCCACCCAGACTTCGCCGCGCGCTGGAATGTCGCGGGTCGGCGCATCGGGCTGGCCGGCAGCGGCGGCCGTGCGCAGACTGCCGCGCAGCGGATAACCGGCCTGCACCGCCTTGAGGCCCACCAGGCGCGATTCACCGCCATCGGCATCGTCCGAGCGCGCCATCGTCGGGAAGGTGACTGTCGTCACGCCCTGCAAACCCAGCGACCGGGCCTTGTCGGCAAAGGCCGCTGGCGTGCTGTTGTCGCTCACCACCACGACGTCGCCGCCCAGCAGCTGGCTGGCATCGCGCTGCAGCCCCGCTTGGAGGCGGTCCGAGAAAAAGCTCACCGAGGTCAGCGCGGCCACCGCCAGCGCCACCGCAACCAACAAAAGCCGCAGCTCACCGGCACGCCAGTCGCGCAGCAATTGGCGCCAGCCCAACGCAAAAAAGTTGTGTTTCATGCAGCAAACATAACTGATGCGCGTTTACCCCCAGCCCTTGCCGGATTTCCCCGCAGCCTGCCCCCTGCAGACCCGTGCCAGCAGATTTTGTAGACGCACCCTACCGGCCCCATTGAAAGAGATCATCCCCAAGCAGTCGATTGCGAGTTACGATATGAAACAACAATCTCCCAACGAGCCATCCTATGAATGCCTTGATTTCACAATTGGGCCAGACGTTTGCTAAAGCTCGCAGTCTGGAGGAGCTGACGCGCCCCCTGCTGGAGATGCTGCAAAAAGTCACCAGTCTGGAATCCACCTACCTCACACGCATTGACCTGGGCCAGCGTGTCCAGCAGGTGCTGTTCGCGCGCAATACCCAAAGCCTGCAGATTCCCGAGAACCTGAGCGTGCCTTGGGAAGACACCTTGTGCAAACGCGCCATCGATGAGAACTGCCTCTACACCGACGATGTCAGCCACCTCTGGGGCGACTCGCAGGCCGCGCAGGCGCTGGGCATCCAGACCTATGCCAGCACGCCGGTGCACCTGTCCGATGGCATGCTCTACGGCACCCTGTGCGGCGCCAGTGCATCGCGCAAACCGCTGCTGCCCGAGACACGGGATGTGATGCGCCTGTTTGCCCAGTTCCTGGGCCAGCAGGTCGAGCGCGAGCAGCTGCTCGTGCAGATCCAGGTGCAAAACGAAGAGCTGCAGCGCCTGGCGCGCACCGATGCGCTGACCGGCCTGCCCAACCGCCGCGCACTGATCGAGCAGCTCGACCAGCTGCAGGCCATTGCCCGCCGCCAGGAGCGCTATGTGCTCGTGGGCATGATCGACATGGATGGCTTCAAGGCCATCAACGACGGCTATGGCCATGAAGCGGGCGACCGCTTCTTGCAGCTGCTGTCCGAGCAGATGCGCCAGGCGATGCGCGGCTCGGACCTGATCGCCCGCCAGGGCGGCGATGAGTTCGTTTTTGCCGGGCTGGGCCCCCACCTGCATGAGCCAATTGCGCCGGCTTTGAGCGAGACACAGGCGCGCCTGTTTGCCAGCACCCGGGCCGAGTCGCTGTGCCTGGGCCAGGGCGTGAGCCTGAACTACACCGGCGCCAGTGTGGGCCTGGTGGCCGTCACGCCGGGCACCCATGCCGATACCGCGTTGCAGCAGGCCGATCTGGCCATGTACCAGACCAAGCAGGCGCGTAAAGCCCGCCATCCGGTCGCCGCTTGATCCAACGCCTCAGCAAACCCTGAGGCGGCGATCAAGCCTCGCCGATCTGCGCCGCAGCCGCTGCGCCGGCCGCCGTCAGCGCCAGCATCCAGCGCCCATCCACCGCCTGGGCAAGCACCCAGGCAGGCTGCTGGGCCTGCTCCAACAGCAGGTTGAGCATCGCCAGCTCGCGCAGCAGGCTGCTGGCAGGGGCATCCAGGCGCTTGGCGATGCGCACCAGCGGTACCGCCTGCCCGGTGCGGGCCTGCTCTTGCGCCAAAGCCGTCAGCAGATGCTGCGCCAGCGGCGAGAGGGCCGGGGCGGTGCTCAACGTCCCCATCACTGCGGTGCTTGGCCGGGCTCGAGCACCACGGGGATCGATTTGGAGGTGGGCGTGCCGGCATGGGCCGCCACGGCCGACAGCGGCACCAGCGGATTGGTCTCCGGGTAGTAGGCAGCCAGGTTACCGCGCGGAATGTCATAGGCCACCAGCTTGAAGCCCTCGACACAGCGCTGCTGGCCATCGTCCCAAACGGTGCGGATATTCACCCAGTCCCCATCGGCCAGGCCCAGCGCGCGGATGTCATCGGCATGGATGAACACCACCCGGCGCTGGCCAAACACGCCCCGGTAGCGGTCGTCCATGCCATAGATGGTGGTGTTGTACTGGTCGTGCGAGCGGGTGGTCAGCAAGGTAAACACCTGCTGGTCACGCAGCCGCACACGCGCCCGGTGCGTGGGGGTATCGACCGGCACCGCATGGGCGTGGAAGCTGGCCTTGCCGCTGGCCGTGGCCCAGATGCGCTCGCTGGCGGTGTTGCGCAGCCGAAAGCCACCGGGCACGGCCACCCGCTGATTGAAGTCGGCAAAATCGGGGAAGACCTTGGCGATCTCGTCGCGGATCAGCGCGTAGTCGGCGGCCAGCGCCAGCCAGTCCACCCGGCTGCGCGCGCCCAAGGTGGCATGGGCCAGGCGCGCCACAATCGCCGGCTCGGACAGCAGATGGGCCGAGGCGGGCGGGTTCATGCCCATCGACAGGTGCACCATGCTCATCGAATCCTCGACCGTCACGCCCTGGGGCTGGCCGTTTTGCAGATCGATCTCGGTGCGGCCCAGGCAGGGCAGCAGCAAGGCCTCGCGGCCATGGACCACATGGCTGCGGTTGAGCTTGGTGGTGACCTGCACGGTCAGCGCGCAGCGCTGCAGGCCTTTCCAGGTTTCATAGGTATCGGGCGTGGCGGCGGCAAAATTGCCCCCCAGCGCAAAAAACACCTGGGCCAGGCCATCGCGCATGCTGGCAATGGCGTCCACCGTGTCCATGCCGTGGGCGCGGGGCGGCGCAAAGCCATAGACCTCCTGCAGCCGGTCGAGCAAGGCCGCCGGCGGCTTTTCCCAAATGCCCATGCTGCGGTCGCCCTGCACATTGCTGTGGCCGCGCACCGGGCACGGCCCCGCTCCTGGCCGGCCGATATGGCCGCGCAGCAGCAGCAGGTTCAAAATCATCTGGATGGTGGCCACCGAATGCGCATGCTGGGTAATGCCCATGCCCCAGCAGGCAATCACCTTGTCCGCGCCCAGGTAGACATCAGCCGCCGCCCGCATCTGCGCTTCGCTCAGGCCCGATTCCTGCACCAGCAGCGCCCAGTCTTCAGCCTGCAGGCTTTGCGCCATCGTCTCAAAACCGGTGGTGTGCACGGCGATAAACGCATGGTCGAGCACGCCGCCCCGCGCCGCCTCCTGCTCCAGCACATGCTTGAGCATGCCACGCAGCGCTGCCAGATCGCCGCCCACACGCAGCTGAAAATAGTGCGTGCTGATGGGGCTGGAGCCCAGGGTCGCCATCTCCAGCTTGTCCTGCGGATCGGCAAAGCGCTCCAGCCCACGCTCGCGCAAGGGGTTGAAGCTGACAATGCGCGCGCCGCGCTTGTGCGCCTCGCGCAATTCGCCCAGCATGCGCGGGTGGTTGGTGCCCGGGTTCTGGCCAAAGATGAAGATCGCATCGGCCTGTTCAAAATCGTCCAGGGTCACCGTGCCCTTGCCCACGCCGATCTGCTCGCGCATCGCCGAGCCACTGGGCTCGTGGCACATGTTCGAGCAATCGGGGAAATTGTTGGTGCCGTATTCGCGCACAAACAGCTGGTAGAGAAAAGCCGCCTCGTTGCTCGCCCTACCGGAGGTGTAGAACACCGCCTGGTCCGGGCTGGGCAGCGCATTCAGGTGCTGGGCAATCAGCGCAAAGGCATCGTCCCAGGCAATGGGCAGGTAGTGGTCGCTGGCCGCGTCATAGACCATCGGATGCGTCAGCCGGCCCTGGTCCTCCAACCAAAAGTCGCTGTGCTGGGCCAGCTCGCGCACGCTGTAGCGGGCAAACAGCTCGGGGCCCGCACGCCGGGCCGTGGCCTCGGCGGCGACGGCCTTGACGCCGTTCTCACAGAACTCGAAGGTCGAGGCATGGTTGCGGTCGGGCCAGGCGCAGCCCGGGCAGTCAAAGCCATCGGGCTGGTTGGCCGACAGCAGCGTCTTGGCACCCTTGAGCGCAATGTCGTGGTGCAGCAGCGTGTTCTTGACACTGTTCAAAGCGCCCCAGCCACCGGCTGGGCCTTTGTAGAAGGCGATTTTCTGTTCTTGCATGGCAGGGACTGGTTAGAACGCGGCTGCGTAGAGATCGTGAACACGTTCTCAGCCCTGCATTTCAACCCGCTGCCCGCTGGCCGTCAAATTCAATGCGGCAATGCCGGCATTCGACAAACTATGGCTGGGGTGGCGGCGCAGTTGCCAAGGCCTGCAAAGCCCCGGCATGCTGCAGGCATTGCTGCTGCCATTCATCCAGCGCCATCAGTGCGCGCGCCGCCTCCATAGCGGGCATCGCCTGCTGGGATTGCTGGTAGAGAAAGGCCACCTCGCTCACGACCACCGGCTCGGCCAGCGGCCAGGCGCGCAGACCTGGTGTATGGCGCACGGTCGCCAGCACGGCGCCGGGCACGATGCTGGCCATCTGGCCCTCGCCCACCGCCTGCAGCAAGGCCTGGACCGAGTTGGTCTCCATCGCCGCCTGCACCAGCACGCCGACGGCCAAAAAGCTGCGCTCCACAATCTGGCGGTTGTGCATATCGGGGGTCAGCAGGCACAGCGGCTGCTGCGCAGCCTGCACCCAGGTGAGGGGCTCGGCCGCATGCAGGGTATCGGCCACGCAGGCGCGTGCTGGCGCGGACTGCAGCAGGTAGTAGTGCTCCTGGTACTGGGGCGCGCAGTGGGTGCGCGGGCGGCGGATGCGGTCGCTGTAGCCCAGCGCCAGGTCCAGGCTCAGCTCTTCGAGGCCGCGCTCGATGTCGGGCGAGCTCATCGCATGCAGCGCCGGCACCAGGCCCGGGTGCTGCTGGCGCAGCAGACTGGCAAAGCGCAGCAGCATTGGCATGGCCGTGGGCACGGCCGCCATGCGCAGCTGCCCTTGCAACTGCCCCGCCTGGGCCGAGAGGCGCTGGCGCAGGCGCGCCTCGCTTTGCAGCATCTCCAGCCCGGTTTGCAGTACCTGCTCGCCCTCGGGCGTAAAGCCGGCAAACACCCGGCCCCGGCGCACGATGGCCACGCCAAACTCGGCCTCCAGCGCGCGCAGCGCATTGGACAGCGCCGGCTGGGTGATGTGGCAGGCTTGGGCTGCCCGCGCGAAATGGCCATGCGCATGGAGCGCGGCCAGGTAGCGCATGGCAGCGAGCAGGTTCATCAGGTGTTGCTGCTCACGGAGATCGTCGGGAACTTCGACGAGAAATCCTTGGCCTGCTGCGCAATCTTGACCGCAATGCTGCGCGCCACCTGCCGGTAGATGGCGGCCACTTCGCTGTCGGGCGCGGCCACCACGGTGGGAGTGCCGCTGTCGGCCTGCTCGCGGATCTGCATCGACAGCGGCAGCGCGCCCAGGTAGTCCAGCTTGTAATCGGCTGCCATGTGCTTGCCGCCATCGGCGCCAAAGATATGCTCCACATGGCCGCAGTTCGTGCAGACATGCATGGCCATGTTCTCGATCACGCCAAGGATGGGCACGCCCACCTTCTCGAACATCTTGATGCCCTTGCGCGCGTCGAGCAAGGCAATGTCCTGCGGCGTTGTGACGATCACCGCACCGGTCAACGGCACGCGCTGGCTCAAGGTCAGCTGGATGTCACCGGTGCCCGGTGGCATGTCGATCAGCAGGTAGTCGAGCCCCGCCCAGTTGGTCTGGCGCAGCATTTGCTCGAGCGCCTGCACGGCCATCGGCCCGCGCCAGATCATCGCCTGGTCCTGGTCGACCAAGAGGCCGATCGACATCACCTGCACGCCATGGTTGAGCTTGGGCTCCATGGTCTTGCCATCGCTGCTCTCGGGCTTGCCGTCCACGCCCATCATCATGGTCTGGCTGGGGCCGTAGATATCGGCGTCCAGCACGCCGACGCTGGCGCCCTCGGCCGCCAGGGCCAGCGCCAGGTTGGCGGTGGTAGTGCTCTTGCCCACGCCGCCCTTGCCCGATGCCACCGCAATGATGTTCTTGACGCCCGGTATCAGCGGCACACCGCGCTGCACCGCATGCGAGATCACCTTGTTGCCGATACTCACCGAGACGTTGTCCACGCCCGGCACCGTCTTGGCAGCGGCCACGAACTGGCTGCGCAGCTGCGGCACCAGGCTTTTGGCGGGATAGCCCATCTCCACCTCAAAGGCGACGTCGCCACCGTTGATCTGGAGGTTGCGCACGGCACGCGTGCTGACAAAATCTTTGCCCGTATGCGGGTCTTGAACACTGGCCAGCGCGGCCAGTATCGTTGGTTCGGTCACTGTCATCGTGTTTTCTATTCCTGAGACAGCAATAAGTCTAGCGAACCGCGCTTGCCCTTGCGAACCAGCGACAATCTGGGCTTTTGCCCCTGCACCTCTTGAAAGACCTGCACCCGTGAAACTGAAAATGGCCGAGAACTCCGTGTTTGCAATCTTGCTGCGCTCGTCGTGGTGGATCAGTGTGGTGGTCGGAGCCATCATCGTGGTGCTGTGCCTGGCGCTGCTGCCCAAGGACATCCGCTTTGTCGGCGCTGCCGGCAGCCTGCCTTTCCTCGTGATCGGCGCCATGGCCGCCAAGCGCCAGTGGAGCCAGCCCAGCGCTGCGGCCACCGAGGCGCTGCTCGCGCAAGCTGGCGCCATGTCCAGCCGCGATCTGCAGGCCTGGCTCAGCCGCGCCTGGCAGGCCGAGGGCTACGCTGTTACCCCCGTGCAGCAAGGCGCGGCCGATCTGCAGCTGGCGCGCAACGGCCAGACGACCCTGGTGCAGACCAAGCGCAGCAAGGCCGGCGTGCACGGCATCGAGCCGCTGCGCGCGCTGCATGACGCGGCCAGCCAGGCCGGCGCCGCCAGCGTCTATGTGCTGCTGCAAGGCGAGCTGAGCGACAATGCCCGCCTGTTTGCCCGTGACCAAAAAATCGTGCTGCTGCAGAACCTGGAGCTGGCGACCTTGCTGAAAAAGGGCGCGGCGCGCTGATGCTGCACCGCCTGCGCCCGCAGTAGCGATTGAGCGACAGGGCCGCTTGGCGAAGGCCTGCAGTTTCGGCTATGGTGCAGGCCATGTCGCCCGCTCTGCACTACAGCCCCCATTCCGCCGCCACCGCCATCGTGCTCTCCGGCGGCGGCGCGCGTGCCGCCTACCAGGTGGGGGTGCTGCAGGCGCTCTCGCGCCTGCGCCAGAACGCCGGGGCCGACCATGAACCAACGCCCTTTCCCATCGCGGTTGGCACCTCGGCCGGCGCGATCAATGCCGCAGGTCTTGCCTGCGGGGCTGACCATTTCGACCTGGCCGTGCAGCGCCTCTCGCGGGTGTGGCGCAATTTCTCCACCAGCCAGGTCTACCGTGCCGATGCCTTTGGCGTGATGCGCAGCGGCGCGCGCTGGCTGAGCCTGTTGACGCTGGGCTGGGCGCTGACGCGCTGGCACCATAGCAAACCGCGCTCGCTGCTGGACAACGCGCCGCTCCTGGAGCTGCTCAAGGCCGAGCTGCCGCTGGAGAAAATCCCGCACCTGCTGCACAGCGGCAAGCTGTCGGCGCTGGCGATCACCGCATCGAGCTACACCACAGGCGAGCACATCACCTTCTATGAAGCCGGCCCGCATGTGCCCGCCTGGTCGCGCACGCAGCGCCGCGCCATCCAGGACCGCATCAGCCACCAGCACCTGATGGCCTCCTCGTCCATCCCCTTCATCTTTGCGCCCGCCGAGCTGATGCTGCGCGGCCAGTACAACTACCTGGGCGATGGTGCGATGCGCCAGACCGCGCCGCTCGCCCCAGCCGTGCACCTGGGCGCCCAGCGCATCGTTGTCGTCGGCGTCGGCCGCTCACACGAGGTGCTGAACCTGCCCCAGGGCGAACACCCGCCGTACCCCTCGCTCGCGCAGGTGGCCGGCCACGCCCTGTCCACCATCTTTCTCGATGCGCTGTCGGTCGATGTGGAGCGGGCCCAGCGCATCAACCACACCTTGAGCCTGATCCCCGAGGCCGAGCGCGCCCGCAGTGCCTTGCGTCCGCTGGACCTGCTGGTAATCACGCCGTCGCAGTCGCTGGACGCTTTGGCGCTGGCCCACCTGCAAGAGCTCCCTACGCCGGTGCGCACGCTGCTGGGCGCGATGGGCGTGTCCATGCACAGCCAGAACGTGGGCAGCGCAGCACTGGCCAGCTATTTGCTGTTCGAGCCGGGCTACACCCGGGCACTGATGGCGCTGGGCCGGGCCGACACCATGGCCCGGCGCGACGAGGTCTGTGCCTTTTTTGGCTGGGGCAGCCGCCCCACCGGCCCCGCCAAACCCCTGGTCGCGCCAGCTGGCCCCGTAAGCGCCTAGAATTGCTCGGTTCTGGAGCGCCCGCGGGCGCGAGGGCTGGCCGCGCGCCGCCCTGCCTGTGACCAGAATCCGCAACGGCCGCTGGCCTGCGTCCTCTCTGTGATTAGAAAGTTCCGCAACCCTATGTCTCAACGAAAGATTTTCGTCACCACCGCCCTGCCGTATGCGAACGGCAACTTCCACATCGGCCACATCATGGAGTACATCCAGGCCGATACCTGGGTGCGTGCGCAGCGAATGCAGGGCAATGCGGTCAACTTTGTCGGTGCTGATGACGCCCATGGCGCGCCCATCATGATTGCCGCCGAAAAAGCCGGCAAGACGCCCCAGCAGTTTGTGGCCGACATCGCCGCCGGCCGCAAGCAGTACCTCGACGGCTTCCACATCGGTTTTGACAACTGGAGCAATACCGACAGCCCCGAGAACCACGAGCTGTCCAAGCAGATCTACCTGGACCTGAAAAAAGCCGGCTTTATCGAGACGCGCACCATCGAGCAGTTCTTCGACCCTGAGAAGAACATGTTCCTGCCTGACCGCTTCATCAAGGGCGAATGCCCGCGCTGCCACGCCAAGGACCAGTACGGCGACAACTGCGAGGTCTGCAGCTCGGTGTATGCGCCCACCGATCTGATCAATCCCTACTCGGCGCTGTCTGGTGCCAAGCCGGTGATGAAGAGCTCGGAGCATTTCTTCTTCAAGCTGTCCGACCCGCGCGCGGTCGAGTTCCTGACCAGCTGGACCCAGGACGGCCAGCATGTGCAGCCCGAGGTGGCCGCCAAGATCAAGGAATGGTTTGGCGTGCGCACCAACCCCGATGGCTCGACCAGCGAAGGCCTGGACGACTGGGACATCTCGCGCGATGCGCCCTACTTCGGCATCGAGATCCCCGATGCGCCGGGCAAGTACTTCTACGTCTGGCTGGATGCGCCTGTGGGCTACCTGGCGTCGCTCAAGAACCTGCTGGCCCAGCGCGGCGAAGACTACGACGCCTACATGGCCGACCCGGCGCTCGAGCAGTACCACTTCATCGGCAAGGACATCATCACCTTCCACACCCTGTTCTGGCCGGCGATGCTGAAGTTCAGCGGCCGCAAGACCCCGACCAAGATCTGCGTGCATGGCTTCCTGACGGTGAACAACGGCGAGAAGATGAGCAAGAGCCGGGGCACGGGCCTGGACCCACTCAAGTACCTGGCCCTCAAGATGAACCCCGAGTGGCTGCGCTACTACCTGGGCGCCAAGCTCAATGGCAAGAACGAGGACATCGACTTCACTGCCGAAGACTTCATGCTGCGCGTCAACTCCGACCTGATCGGCAAGTACGTGAACATCGCCTCGCGCGCCGCTGGCTTTATCAGCAAACGCTTTGAAGGCCGCCTGGGCGAAGTGAGCGCTGATGGCCAGGAGCTGCTGGCCGTGCTGCGCGCGCAAAAGGAGGCGATTGTGGCCGCCTACGAGGTGCGCGACACCGCCCGCGCCGCGCGCGAGATCATGCTGCTGTGCGACAAGGTCAACAGCTATGTCGATGCCAACAAGCCCTGGGAGCTGGCCAAGAAGGACGACATGCAGGCGCGCCTGCACGACGTGTGCACGGTCTGCATCGAGGCCTTTCGCATCCTGACCATCTACCTCAAGCCGATGCTGCCGGGCGTCGCCGCCGAAGTGGCGAACTTCCTGATCGTGCCGCCCGAGCAATTTGGCGACGTAGACAAGGCGCTGGGCGCCGGCCACCAGATTGGCATCTACCAGCATTTGATGCAACGCGTGGACCCCTTGCAGCTCGAGGCGCTGTTCGAGACCCCTGCCAGCCAGGAAAAGGCCGCCGCCGCTGCAGCGCCTGCCAAGGCCAAGAAGGCAGACAAAAAAGCCGAGGCCGTGGTGGACCCGAACGCCCCCGGCGGCGAGCCATTGGCCGAGACCATCGGCATTGACGACTTTGCCCGCATCGACCTGCGCATCGCCAAGATTGTCGAATGCAAGGCCGTCGAAGGCTCGACCAAGCTGCTGCAGCTGACCCTGGATGTCGGCGAAAAGGGCGATGACGGCCAGCCGAAGATGCGCAATGTGTTCAGCGGCATCAGCAGCATGTACACGCCAGAGCAGCTGCAAGGCAAGCTCACCGTGCTGGTGGCCAACCTGGCGCCGCGCAAGATGAAGTTCGGCATCTCCGAAGGCATGGTGCTGGCCGCCAGCCACGCCGATGAGAAGGCCCACCCCGGCATCTATGTGCTCGAGCCCTTCCCCGGCGCGCTGCCCGGCATGCGCATCCATTGATCTGCATGGCTGCTGACCGCCCCCGCTGCAAGCCCCTGCGCTCCCTAGCCGCAGGGGCTTTTTACTGCATCTGCGCATCGCTGCTGGGCGGCTGCAGCGTGGTGACCGTGGGCGCCGCTGCCGTCAGCGTGACCGCCACTGCCGTGGGGCTGGCGGCCGATGCAGCTGTGGGCACGGCCAAGGTGGTGGGCAAAGGCGTCGGCAAGGCCTATGACATGGCCACCGGCGAGGAGCAGGACAACAGCGGCATCACCGTGCGCTACCGGGAGCCCAGGCCGGGCGAGACCTTCCCGCCGCAGCAGCAGGCCCAGCCGCTGCCAGCACCCACACAGCCAGCGCCACCGGCCATGCCCCCAGAAAGAGCCATCCCCAGCGGGCCCTGAATGGCGCGGGCTCAGGCCGGGTCAGTTACCGGCATAGCGCCCGGGCCGGTGGCTGATCCACAGGAACACGCTCATCACGACGGCGGCCAGCACCGAGTACGCCACGCGCTCGAGGGGCACGACCCACAGCGCCAGCAGCACGACCGTGCAGTCGATGACCATCTGCACCTTGCCGGCGCGGATGCCATAGCGGTCCTGCAGGTAGAGCGACACGATGGTGGCGCCGCCCAGGCTGGAGCGGTGGCGCGCCAGGAAGAGGCAACCGGTGCCCATCAACAGGCCTCCGGCAATCGCGGCATACAGCGGGTTGAGGTAATCGATATGGATAAAGCGCGGCCCGATATCGACCAGCAGCGCCAGCAGCGCCAGCAGCGCCACCGAGACAAAGGTCTTGATCGTGAACTCCGGCCCCATGCGCGTCCAGGCGAACCAGTAAAAGGGCAGATTGATCGCAAAGAAAATCGCGCCAAACGGCAGGCCTGTGGCGTAGTGCAGCAAGAACGCCAAGCCTGCCGTGCTGCCCGTCAGCAGCCCGGCCTGCGCAAACAGCCCCAGGGTGATCGAGACAAACAGCGAGCCGGTGAACAGCGCCTGTGCATCTTCAAAGCGGCCATGGCGCAGCGCAGGGCCAAGCGACGCGGGCGCAGCGGCGACAGGGCCAGGCAGGGCCGTGGGGCCATCAGGGCGGGATAGCGGTGAGGACATGTCGGGTTGACAGCAAGTTTCATGCCCGCACAAGGGTGGTGCGCGGGGCTGCCTGGCATGGGAAATGCTAGGTATAAACCCGAATTTTAAAGAGTTTCAGCCCGTTACGGTTAGGCATATCCGCAACAGTTCAGGGCCCTTCAGTGCAAATGAAGGCAGCGCTCAGCGGCTATTCACCACCTGGGTGCTGTTGCTGCGCAGCACCTTGCCCTGGGCGTCGAACACCACGGTGAACAGCATCTTGGTGCTGGGCGGGTCGATCCAGCCCCAGTCCCATTCGGCCTCGTTCTTCAGCGGATAGCTGGTGCGCTTGGCCGGCTGGCCCAGCAGGCGGCGGATCTGCTGCTGATCCATGCCCGGCTGCACCTTGGCAAAGTAGGCAGGGGCCAGCACCTGGCGCAGCGCGCTCATCTTGCCGTCGGTGCCAATGGTGATCATGTAGTTCTGCGCACCGGCGGGCTGGCGCGTGTACTCCAGCGTGTGCGAGCCATCGGCCTCGTCCCAGATCTGGTTGGGCTCACCAAAGCGGTCGCGCACGTCCTGCTCGGTGGAGACGTGCTCTTCCAGTTCCTTGATGCGCTGCTGGTCGCAGCCCGCCAAAAACACGGAAACGGCCAGCGCAGAGGTGGCGATTGCAAGCTTGGTGAAGAAGGACATGGTCAGGTTCGGTAGAATCCAGGCACAAGAGGTAAATATACGCTATGTCTTTCTTCCGCCGCCCCGACTACCAATCCGACACCACCCAGTTCCTGCTCAAGCTCAAGGCCGACAAGCCCGAGCTGGAACAAGGCCAGCGCGAAGGCCGTGCCCTGCTCTGGGACAAGGATCTGGACCGCCAGCAGCAAGCCGAGTACCAAACCGCACGTGTGGCGCAAAAGCCCTACGTGTACCAAACCAACCACGATTGATCGCCCTGCCCGCTGCAGGCCGCCTGGCCCGCAGCGGCTTTCGATCCCGCATAGCCCCCGCGCATGGCAACACCCGGCAACCTGACCCAGGCTGAGGACGACGTGCGCCCCGCCGCTGGGGCTGCCGCCATGCCCGAGGTGGTGGATCAGGTCGCGCTCGCGCGGCTCTACGGCGAGCCGCTGTTTGCCATGCCCACCGACCTGTACATCCCGCCCGATGCGCTGGAGGTGTTCCTGGAGGCGTTTGAAGGCCCGCTGGACTTGCTGCTCTACCTGATCCGCAAGCAGAACTTCAACATCCTCGACATCCCGATGCTGAGCGTCACCCGCCAGTACCTGAGCTATGTCGACGAGATCCGCAGCCGCAACCTGGAGCTGGCCGCCGAGTACCTGCTGATGGCCGCGATGCTGATCGAGATCAAGTCGCGCATGCTGCTGCCGCCCAAAAAGCAGGCCGAGGGCGAAGAGGCCGAAGACCCGCGTGCCGAGTTGGTGCGCCGCCTGCTGGAGTACGAGCAGATGAAGCTCGCCGCCCAGGGCCTGGGTGCCGTGCCGCAGTATGGGCGCGACTTCATCAAGGCCCAGGTCTTTATCGAGCAGGCGCTGCAGCCGCGCTTTCCCGATGTGGAGATGTCCGAGCTGCAAGAGGCCTGGCGCGACATCCTCAAACGCGCCAAGCTGGTGCAGACCCACAAGATCACCCGCGAGGAGCTCTCGGTGCGCGAGTACATGAGCGCGATCCTCAAGCGACTGCAAGGGCGGCGCTTTGTTGAGTTCGAGGACATCTTCGAGCCGGAAAAAGGCAGCACCGTGCTGGTGGTGACCTTCATCGCGCTGCTGGAGCTGGCCAAGGAAACGCTGATCGAGATCACCCAGGCAGAAGCCTTTGCGCCCATCTATGTGCGGCTGTCCTATACGCCCGTCTAGCACGGCGGGATCGGACCGAGCCGCTGCCCAAGCCCCTTTTCACTGCCCTTTATTCCATCGGAGACACACCATGCCGCATCTCGTCATCGAATACACCAGCAACCTGGAGAACTTCCCAGAGGCCCATCTGCTCGATGCCCTCAACGCCGCCGTCATCGCCAGCGGCCAGGTGCAAAACGAGCAGGACCTCAAGAGCCGCACCGTGCGCACCGAGCAGTTCGTCATTGGCGCCGACCCCACCGCCCTGCGCGGCTTTGTGCATGCCGAGCTGCGCCTGCTGGCCGGCCGCACGCCCGAGGCCAAGCGTGACCTGTCCGACCGCATCGGCGCGGTGCTGCGCGAGTTCACGCCCCACCCCGAAGGCATGCTGGTGCAGCTGAGCGTGGAGATTGTCGACATGGACCGGGGCGCGTACTACAAGGGCACGCTGTAAGCAGCCTTCAGGGGCCGCGAGCTTCGCGGCACCGCCAATACAAAGGCCTGCCGTCTCTCTGAAGACGGCAGGCCTTATTCATGCAGAGGCGGTGCCAGGCAGCCGCCTACGCAGGGGTCAGTGCTCCAGAGGCATCTGGCCCTTGTTTTCCTTCTCGATGCGGATCTTGCGCATCACGCCATCGGTGGCCTCGGTGACGGAAAACTGCCAGCCATCGATCACCACCACATCGCCTTGCTGGGGCAGCGCGCCGTTGAACTCGGTGAGCAACCCGCCCAAGGTGGTGAAGGCATCGGCCGACGACACCAACTCACTGGAGCCCAGCAGCTGCTGCACCATGTGCACATCGGCTGCGCCGCTGGCAATCCAGGTGTCGGGCTCCCCGTCCACCGCCTGGATCGTGAAGCTCTCGTCCTCGTCGGGAAACTCGCCGGCAATCGCCTCGAGCACATCGACGGGCGTCACCACGCCGCTCATCACATGGAACTCGTTGATCACGATGACCATATGGCCCTTGGACTGGCGCAGGTCGTTGATCAGCGCGATGACGCCAGCCCCCTCGGGCACCATCAGCGGCTTGCGGATGGTGGCCGGCTGGATGGCGCCATGCCGCATCAGGTCCATCAGCATGTCCTTGGCGCGCGCCACCCCCTGGAGCTGGTCCACATGGCCCAGGCACACCGGCAAATGGCTGTGCGGATTGTCAGCGAGCGAGCGCTGGATGGCCTCGGCATCGTCATCCAAATCAACCCAGTCCACGTCCGAGACTGGCGTCATGATCGAGCGCACCTTGCGGTCTGCCAGCGCCAGCACGCCGCTCACCATGATGCGCTCTTCGGGCGCAAAGGTCAGCTCGGCCTCGGCGGCGGCCGGGTCGTCCTGCGCATGCTCGGCCTGGGCATTGCCACTGCGCCCGGCCATCAGCGACAACACCTTGAGGGCCGTGCGCTCGCGCAGCGGCACGCGCTGCTCATGGCGGATCGCGTTGCGCGAGGACACCTGGTTGAAGGTCTCGATCAGGATCGAGAAACCAATGGCGGCGTACAGATAGCCCTTGGGCACATGGAAGCCCAGGCCTTCGGCCACCAGGCTGAAGCCGATCATCAGCAGGAAGCTCAGGCAGAGAATGACGATGGTCGGGTGCGCATTGACAAAGCGGGTCAGCGGCTTGGAGGCAAACAGCATCACACCGATCGAGATGATGACGGCCGCCATCATCACGCCCAGGTTGTTGACCATGCCCACGGCCGTGATCACGGCGTCAAGCGAGAAGACCGCATCGAGCACCACGATCTGCGCGACCACGGCCGAGAAGCTGGCGTAGACCGTGCTGCTGGACTTGCTCATGCTCACGCCTTCCATGCGCTCATGCAGCTCGGTCGTGGCCTTGAACAGCAGGAACAAACCGCCCAGCAGCAAGATCAGGTCGCGCCCCGAAAAACTGAGCGGCCCGACGGAAAACAGCGGTTGCGTGAGCGTGACCAGCCAGGAGATGGCGGTGAGCAGCCCCAGGCGCATCACCAGGGCCAGCGACAGGCCGATGACACGCGCCTTGTCCCGCTGGTGGGGCGGCAGCTTGTCGGCCAGGATCGCGATAAAGATGAGATTGTCGATGCCCAGAACGATCTCCAGCACCACCAAGGTGAGAAGACCAATCCATATCTGCGGGTCGGAGAGCAGCTCGATCATGCGGCGCTCCCTTCAACGGGCAGAGACACCGTCAGCGGTGTACTGGGGCTAGAAAGAAAGAACAGCGACAGCGTGGTCGCACACGGGAGAGGCTCAGGGTCCGGGTTGTCGGGCATAAAATCCGAAGGGTTGCTAAACAGCCTCCATGGTAGCGTGCGGCAAAAAAACCCTGGGCCTCTGGCCCATTCGTCACGGTGGCGACATGCTGTGATTCTGCAGGCACCGGCCTTTTTGCCGGGCTCAGCCAGCCATTCCGGCCTGCGGCCCCACCGGCACCTCACCCAACACCCGAGCCGGTATCCAGCCGCGCAGGCTGTTGAGAAAAGCCCAGGCCTCAACACGCGGCGCATCGCTCAGTGTCACCACCGCTTCCACCACCTGACCCGCCTCCAGCGCCAGGCGGCGCCCTACGCCGGGCAACAAGCCGCAGTGTTGCGCGGGGGTGACCCAGCGGCCATCGAGTTGCATGGCGATATTGCCCCGGGTGGTCTCGGTGATCTCGCCAGCCTCGTTCCACAGCAGGGTGTCGAACACGCTGCTGTCCTGCGGCGCCCAGCGCTCATAGTGCGCGCGGCGGCTGGTCTTGAAGCGCACAAACTCGCCATGCGCCTCGGCCAGTGGCGCAGGCGCCCATTGCAGCGCCACCTGCGCGGGCGATGGCGGGCAGGCAAAGGCTTCGGCCTGGAAAGTGCCCTGGGCATCAAGCAGCAAGCGCAGGCGCCACAGGCCTTGCGGATGGGATGCAGCCAGCGCGTCCAAAGCCGCTTGCGCGGCCACCGCATCCCAGCGGTAGCCAAAATGCGCGGCCGCAGCGGCCATGCGCTCCAGGTGCAGCGCGGCATGGCGCAGCTGGCCACCGTCCAGCGCCAAGGTCTCGATCAGGCTAAAGGGCATGCTGGCCCGCTCCAGAAAAGCGCGCTTGTGCATCCATTCGCGCCACTCACCGTCGGCCGTCGCATCGGCAGTGATGCCGCTGCCAATACCGCATTGCAGCTGCGTGCCGCGCAAGGCCACGGTGCGGATCGGTACATTGAAGGTCGCGCGTATGCCTCCTGCGCCATCGGAGCGCACCACGCCCAGCGCGCCACAGTACCAGCCGCGTGGCTCCGTCTCCAACACAGCAATCGCCTGCATCGCCGCCCGCTTGGGCGCGCCGGTGACTGAGCCACAGGGAAACAAGGCCTGCAGCACATCGACCAGGCCGGTGCCCTGGGGCAGGCGGGCCCGCACGTCCGAGGTCATCTGCCAGACGGTGGGAAGGGCCTGCAGCGCAAACAGCTGGGGTACCTGCACACTGCCCAGCTCGGCGATGCGCGCCAGATCATTGCGCAGCAGGTCAACCACCATCACATTCTCGGCCCGCTCCTTGGCCGATGCGCGCAAGGCATGGGCCTGGGCCTCGTCCTGCAAGGGGCTGGCGCCCCTTGCAGCGGTGCCCTTCATCGGGCGGGTGAGGATGTCGCCTGCGCCCGCCTCCGGCTGATGCCAGTCGAAAAACAGCTCGGGCGACACCGACAGCAGTTGCTCCTCACCCCGGTCGATATGCAGCGCATAGCCACCGGGCTGGGCCTGCTGCAGCGCGGCAAACAGCGCGGCGCCGTCCACATCGCCGCCGCCAGGCAAGGCGCTGTGGCCTTGCAGCTGCTGGGTGTAGTTGATCTGGTAGTAAGCGCCGTTGCGGATATCCGCATGGATGCGGGCCATCTGCGCATCGAAATGCGGGCGGGTCAGTGTGCTGCGCCACTGCAGTTGCACGGCGGGCGTCTCTGCCTCCGGCAGCGGCGCCATGTCAGCAGCTGGCGCATCCCAGACCGCAAACCAGGCCAGGGGCTCGCCGCTGGGCGCTGCCTGCGTGGGCAGATAGGGGTTCAGCGCCGTGGCCGCCTCATAGCGCAGGCCACCCACGCAGCAGGCCCCCGCACGCGCGGCCTGCTCTACGGCCACCAGCAAGGCGCGCAAGGATGGCGCATCGTGTGCCTCCAGCACCCGGTCGGGGCTGGACAACGCCAGATGCAGCCGCTCCTCAGCGGCCAAAGGCTGGCCCATATCGATGCGGGCAGAAAAGAGCTTGTGCGCGGTCATAGGCCGCCAGCATAGCGGCGGCGCCTTGTCCTTGCAGGACAATAGCATTCTGTTTCCTTCTTTTTTGCCCCGTGCCCTCCACTCCGCGCCGCGCCCAATGCCCCACCTGCCTGCGTCCGCAGAGCGCCTGCATTTGCGCGCTGGCGCACACCGCATTGGCTGCCACCCAGGTGCTGATCCTGCAGCACCCGCTGGAGCTGCAAGAGGCCAAGGGCACTGCCCGGCTGCTGCACCTGTGCCTGCCAGGCAGCCGGCTGGAGGTGGGCGAGACCTTTGAGCCGCAGCAGTTGCAGCAATGGCTGCACGGCGCCTGGCCGGGTGCAGACGCACCGCAGCACACCCTGCTGCTTTACCCGCAGACGCCCGACCAGCCTGCGCTGACGGTATCCGCCGCACCCGAAGCCGTTGCCCCTGTTCGGCGCCTGGTGCTGATCGATGGCACCTGGCGCAAAAGCCGCAAGATGCTGTATGCCAACCCGCTGTTGGCCCAGCTGCCGCGCCTGGCGCTGACAGAGACGGGACCCGCCGGCTACAGCATCCGCAAAGCACCGCGCGAGGGCCAGTTGTCCACGCTGGAAGCGGCTGCGCTGGCGCTGCAAGCGCTGGAGGGCTGGGCAGACCATGCCCCGCCCATGCGAGCGCTGCTGCAGTCGTTCACCGGACTGATCGCGCAGTACCAACACTTGCGGTCAGCTCACTGAGCGCGTGGCGCCATAGCGACAAACACCGGCCAGTCTGGCAATGGCGGTGCATGCGCTCGGAGATACTGCCATGCATCGACCTGTTTATCTATCACTGACGGAGCCCCTTGCATGAAGTTCGCAACCCTCACCCTGCTCAGCGCCGCGCTGTGCGCCGCCGGCCTGGCACAGGCCGCTGCCCCCTCGGATGCCAGCGTGCAAAAGGCCAGCAGCGCCAGCCTGCGCGAATGGATCGAGGTGCTGGCGCTGCCCAATGACTCGAATGTGGCGGCCGACATCGAGAAGAATGCGCAGTGGTTCAAGGCGGCGCTGGACAAGCGCGGCTTCCAGACCCAGCTGCTGCCCAACCAGGGCAAGCCCATGGTGCTGGCCACCCTGCCGCCCGTGCCCGGCGCCACCAAGACGGTGCTGTTCTACGCCCATATGGATGGCCAGGCGGTGACGCCTGCCGAATGGCAGCAGGAGAGCCCCTGGAAGCCGGTGCTCAAGGAACGCCAGGCCGATGGATCCTGGAAAGAGATTGCGCTCGACCAGCTCTACGGCGCCGAGCCCAACCCCGAGTGGCGTGTGTTTGGCCGCTCCTCGTCCGATGACAAGGCCCCCATCATCATGCTGATGGCCGCCCTCGATGCGCTGAAGCAGCAGGGCCTGGCGCCCAGCACCAATATCAAGATCCTGCTCGACTCCGAAGAGGAAAAGGGCTCGCCATCGCTGGGCGGTGTCATCAATGCGAACCTGGATGCCTTGAAGGCCGATGCACTGCTGGTGCTCGATGGCCCCATGCATGCCAGCAACCGCCCGACCCTGGTATTTGGCAACCGGGGCGTGGCCCAGGCCACCTTGACCATCTATGGCCCGAGCCAGGATCTGCACAGCGGCCACTATGGCAACTATGCCGCCAACCCCGCGTTCACGATGGCGCAGCTGCTCGCCTCGATGAAGGCGCCCGATGGCCGCGTGCTCGTCAAGGGCTACTACGACGGCATCCGCTTTGATGCCCCCACCCAGGCCGTGATGCAGGCCGTGCCCGATGACGAAGTCGCGCTGCGCAAGCGCCTGGGCATTGCCCAGGCCGAGAAGGTGGGCAACAACTACCAGGAGTCGATGCAGTACCCCTCGCTCAATGTACGCGGCCTGCAAAGCGCCGATGTAGGCCCCAAGGCCCGCACCGTGGTGCCCGCCCAGGCGATTGCCGAGCTGGACCTGCGCACGGTCCCCGAGACCCCACCCGAGCGCCTGCTGCAACTGCTCAAGACCCATATCGAAGGCCAGGGTTTCACCCTGATTGATGGCGAGCCCAGCGCCGAGCAGCGCGCCCAGTACCCCAAGCTCGCCAGTCTAAAGATGGGCGGCGTATCGGCCTCGTCCAGCGCCGTGCGTACCGATTTGAACGCCCCCATTGGCGACTGGCTGCGCCAGGGCATGCAGCAGGCCTGGGGACAGGCACCCGTGCAGATCCGCATGATGGGCGGCACAGTGCCCACGGGCGCTGCGGTGCAGGCGCTGAAGGTGCCTTTTGTGATCGTGCCCATGGTCAATGCGGATAACAACCAGCACAGCAAGAACGAGAACATGCGCCTGGGCAACTACTTCGATGGCGTCAAGAGCCTGGCATCCATCCTGAGCCAACCCTGGAAATAAGCTTAAAAAAAAGCCCCCCCAAGCGGATGAACTGACCCCCATGAGTTGGACGGTCTAGAACCCACATCAAGCAGCTTTGGGCTGAGTTCTGTACTGCACAGGACTCAGCCCATTTAGTTTGGCTTTGATGCGCGTGTGATTGTAGTAATGGATGTACTCGTCAATGCTTTGACGCAGCTCTTGCACGGTCGTGAATTTTTCTAGATAGAACAGCTCGCTTTTAAGCGTTCCAAAGAAGCTCTCCATGGCCTCGTTGTCCAGACAATTTGCTTTGCGCGACATGCTTTGCTCTAGACCGCGCATCTCCAGCGCCCGGCGATAGACAGGCATTCGGTATGGGTGGATTCAGCCGGTCGTCGCAACACCAAGTTAAGCGATAGATTTTATGTAGTCGTTGAGAGCTTCAGCCGGCGTCCTCCAACCAAGCGTTTTGCGCGGCCTGTTGTTCAAGGTCCTGGCTACGGCTTGGACCTCGTCCTCACTCCACCGAGACAGGTCAGTGCCTTTGGGGAAATATTGGCGTAGCAACCCGTTTGTGTTCTCGTTCGTGCCCCGCTGCCATGGGCTATGGGGCTCGGGAAAGTACACTTTTACACCAGATTCGATGGTGAATCGCGCATGGTCAGACAGTTCCTTGCCACGATCCCAAGTCAATGACTGCCACAGCTGGGCGGGCAGCGTGCTCACTGTTCTGTTGAGCGCATTGGCCATGGTGATGGCTCCATAACCTGCCAGCGCGGGGCCGTTCTTCGCGCGAGGAGTCTGCCCGTAGCCCTTCTCGCGAGGCAAGTGCACAAGCATGGTGAATCGGCTTGTCCTCTCCACCAGCGTTCCAATGGCGGATCTGTCCAAGCCGATGATCAAGTCCCCTTCCCAGTGACCCGGCACGGCTCGATCTTCTGCCTCAGCAGGTCGGCTTGAGATCATCACTTCTTCACTGACATGAGCCCATGCTTTAGCTTGGGCCCTTGCCCGAGGCACGCGCAAAGCACGCCCTGTGCGCAGATAGCTCACCAGTTCGCGCTTGAGGGCACCCCTGCCCTGGATGTACAGGGCCTGGTAAATGGCTTCGTGGGATATGCGCATGGATCGATCATGCGGGAAGTCAACCTTCAGCCGGGCGACAATCTGCTCTGGCGACCAGCCGTTGACCCATTTGCGGTCACCACGGTGCGGCTTATTGCGGCCGTTGAATGGTGCTTGCCGGGGACCAGCGATCTCGCGCCCTCGGTCATCATGCATCTTGCCCTCCAGGCGCTCCTGAATATACTTGTGCAGGTGCGGGTTCGTTACCAGCTTGGCCGGCTTGGGCCTCTTGGCTACCAACTCGGACTTCCACTGCGCAACCGACGCTCGGTACTCGAGTTTGCCGCTGCGCGTCGCCGCATTGCGTGTCAGCTCTCGCGAAACGGTTGAAGGGCTTCGACCCAAACGGCGGGCTATCTCCCGCACCCCAATGTCTTGGGCTCGCAAAAGTGCAATATCTTCTCGCTCGGCGAACGACAGATACCGTCCAGATATGGGACTCGACAGAAACAATGGCATGCCGCCACGATGACGGAACCAGCGTGTGCCAGCCGGCTGAGAGACACCCACTGCCTCAGCTGCCTTCTCACTCGTGATTCCGGTCGCAATCTGCTCCCAGAACTGCCGTTCCACTTCTCGCCGAAGCGAAGAAGCACCGGGCGAGCGCATTGCCGCTCGCCCTGTCAACTCCCGCATCCAGCCCGCAGGTCGTCCCATAACACCTCCATGGCTGAAGGTGTTGCAACGACCGGTTGAATCCACCATGCCAGCCCTGGTCTGAGTGCATGATGGGCTTGTCCTTTTGCCCAAGCCAGTGCAGCGCCTTGTCCAGCATTTGCCCCACTAGTGGGTAATGCGGTCTGTCCTGCATCTCGTAGGCGATGATTTCTCCGTTGTACAGATCAAGAACCGGCGATAGGTACAGCTTGCTGCCATTGACGCAGAACTGCGTCACATCTGTCACCCACTTTTGGTTGGGCGCCGATGCAGTGAATTGGCGTGCGAGCACGTTGGGCGAGGCTGCATGCACTTTGCCTCTGTACGAGTTGTACTTCTTTGCGCGCACAGGCGATTTCAGCTGCATCTGCTGCATCAGCCTTTGCACCAGCCTGTGGTTGACGCTGTGCCCTCGGTTGCGCAGCTCCAGATGCACGCGGCGGTAGCCGTAGCGCCGCTTGTGGCACTCGAAGATCGCGCAGATCTGCTCTTTGAGCTGGACATACGGGTCGCTGGCAGCACTGGCTGCACATTGGTAGTAGAACGTGCTGCACGAGAGTTTTGCGACCTGCAAAAGCACCGCCAACCGATGTTTGGGCCGCAGCTCCAGGACTAGCCGCGCTTTTTCTGCGCTGCTTGCTCTTTTTCCTGGCGCAAGGCCCTCAATTTTTTTAGGTACGCCACCTCCGCGCGCAGGTATTCGTTCTCCTTGAGCACGTCCTGGAGTGAGCGTTGGGCATCGGGCGTATCGCTGTGGGTGCTATTGGATGGCGCAGGCGCAGATGCAGGCTTGTTGGTTTTCATGTTGGGAGGGCGGCCTTTGCGTTTGGCCTTCAAGGCATCAATGCCGCCCTCATGATACTGGCGCTGCCAGGCTGCAATTACACCGGTGCCCCCACGCAGACCAAACCGAATGCAGGCCTGCGTGCGGCTAATTTTCTCCAGAGCAATGCTCTGCAGCAAATCGAGCTTGAACTGGGCTTTACCCGGTTTCCCGGACACAGCGATAGGTAGTTTGATTGCCGATTTCTGCTCAGAGGCATTGAGTGGCAAGTTACCCAGTTTGGAATGCAGTCGCACGCTGTTGTAGAAGCCAACGATGTAGTCAGCGATATCAGTCATCGCCTCCGCGTGGTTGGCGTAATCACGTTGCCAGACCCGCTCGGTCTTGAGGCTCAGGAAGAAGCGCTCCATTACCGAGTTATCCCAGCAGTTCCCCTTGCGGCTCATGCTGCCCACTAGGCCATGGCGCTCCAACAATGCTTGGTGCAGCGCGCTGGCGTATTGGCTCCCCCTGTCGGAATGAACAAGCATTCCGGGTGCAGGTCGACGCTGCGCTATTGCCAGCTGCAGCGCCGTGCACACCAGCTCGGCGTGCATGGTTGGAGCCATCGCCCAGCCCACAACGCTAGCGGGCGTACAGATCCAGCACCACTGCCAGATACAGCCAGCCTTGGCGCGTGCGGATGTACGTGATGTCGCTCACCCAGGCTTGGTTGGGCTCACTGGGGTTAAAGCGCCTGGCCAGCAGGTTGTCCGAGACAGGTAGCGAGTGGGCACTGTCGGTCGTGTGCACGAACCTGCGCCGCCACACAGTGCGCAGCTTGCTCTCGCGCATCAAGCGTCGCAGGCGATGGCGTCCAATGTGCACGCCCTGCGCGCGCATAACCGCCCCAAGACGGCGGCTGCCATAGACACAGCCGCTGGCGGCGAACTCGGCCTTCAACAGCGTACTGACCAAGCATGCCTTGGGTGCGATCTTGGCCCGCTGACGAAAGCCGTAATAGCCCGAGCGGCTGACGCCCAGAACGCAGCACAGTCGCTTGGCAGGAATGGCCTTCTTGTGCAACTGCTCGACGATGCGGTAGCTCATCGAAGCTCGCGGGCAAAGAAGGCCGAAGCATTTTTTTAAAGATATCGACGTCGCCGCGCAGTTGCTTGTTCTCGGCTTCAAGCTGGCATCGGCCGTGCCTGGGACGTGCGGCATAAAAACAGTCCAAGTTTTTTCTACATCACCTGCTTCGAATTAGTGGGCTACCTATTTTTAGAAAACAACAGCCATATGCAACAGCGAGACTGAAAGCTGTACACCTTCAAGATCATTATGCGGTATCTCCCCCCAGCTGATCTCGCTCATCTACTGATGCATAACCCAGCTGAGACTGGCATTGGTGCAACAAAGCCACTCATCCACGTGCACGCGGAGATATTAGTATGCCGTTTCCGCCAACGTGGGCCAAATTCTTCGAAAATAAATAACTTGCATAATAGCCGTGACTCCATAGGTAATACTGTAAGAGAGCGGTAGCGCATTAAGGCCAAATATGCTGCTAAAGATGAAACCTATAGGATAAAGAAAGAATACAACACAGAGTCCTGAAATAATCGTCGGAGTGAGATTTTTCCCAAGAGCGCGCAAGCCACTACTGAAAGTGCTAGAGATGCAAAAGCAAAGTGCCGCTACTACCGAGCCCGGAATCAAATCTGCAGCAATGGAAGCAGCCGCGCTATCAGCCAAGAACAGTTGAGAAAGTTCGCTTGCATAGATACACGTCAAAAGAACTAAGCTAGCAGTCAATAACAAGCTGGTTAGTAGCGAGGTTCGGATTATGCTGGGTATCTTAAATAGCTCCCCAGCTCCCAAAACTCGTGCCGCCATCCAGGATGTCGCTGTTGCCATAGCCAGGGCAGGATACTGAGCATAAGCAGCAACTTGAGAGGCAACACCCCAAGCTGCAACAGTGTTAGCCCCGTATGCCGCGAAAAGCGAAATAAGCAGCAACTCACCGAGTGAAAGTAACACAAAGAAACTCACGATCGGCAATCCAATTCCAGTCAACTCTCTGAGGACTACAAGGCAATTCTTATCTAAGGCTTCGCGCAATGGTAGATACTGCCCTCGGCGATACGTAACAGAACCAAGCCAAGCCAAAGGTATTAATGAACCGGCCAAATTGCCTACTACAACTCCATGCAAACCGAGTGCCGGAATAGGCCCGAAGCCCTGAACTAAAACTGGTGTTAATATTATGGAGGATATAAATGACACAAAGTATGCCCCTAGCGGACACAGCGTATCTCCAACACCACGCCTTAAGCCAATTTGAGCCATTAATACAAATTGCACTGGCATGGCGAACATCATGGAACGTGAATATTCTACCGCGAGATCAAGAACTTGACCTGAAAATCCAAAATTTGAAAAAACAACTGGACTTAGTAAAGCGCCTGTAAGACCAAGCGCCAGTCCAAATAAAAATGATGCGACTGATACTACGGTATTTAATCTTCGTAGATCTTTATCTCTCTTAGCGCCCAACGAACGGCCAATTAATACAGTAGCACCTAAACCAAGACCTGTGGCAAATGATAGGATAAGCGAGATAAGTGGTGAACATGCAGCAGCAGCAGCAGCCGAAGAGGCACCAAGAAGCCGACCTATTATAATAGCATGAACAGTAACGGACATCGCCCGTAGAATATTTATCAGCACTAGCGGCCACGAAAAACGAAGAAGCGCTAACGCAATTTGAGAATTGCTGTCCATTGCGTTACACATTTTTTGTCACCGGCTTAATAATTTCGCTTAGAAAGTCTTCGAATCAGTCTCTGCGCCAGGTGAATTTAGAACTGAAAGCATGGCATGCATGATCTCTTCATGCTCCCATTTTAATGGATGATTCATAAGGCGATTTTCTTCCGCCGCCATTACTAGCTCAAAAGCCAACTCAGAAGGTTCGGGCAAATAGCTAAACTTCAACCCAACACGATTCATAATTCGAGATATTTTTCTTTGCATATCAACTGCATCATTTGCATTCATTACTGATGCAATTCTATCAATATCATTTCGCAATCTGCCATTGTAATCACTTCGAAAGACTTCATTTATGTGGAGAAGAACTGATTGCAGCATCAAGGAGACAGCATGACCGTGCGGTAAACCATATTTTGAAGTTAGGCGATACGCAAGGGCATGAGCACCAGTGGTCTTAGAGATGTTGATGGCTTGGCCAGCTAGGGACGCGCCTCTTTGAAGTCTCACTGCGACTTCTGTATTAATACCAAGCTCTACTGCGGAGGATAGAGCGGGCCACAGGTCACTCAACCCTGCAATAGCCAGTGAGCGGCTTTCTTGTGTAGCGGATTTCGCCCAAAAAGATTCAATGCAGTGAGATACCGCATCAAGCGCACTGATTGCAATCTGTCGCAGAGGCGCAGCTGCTATCGCATCTGGGATATGGCAGAAAGCTTGAGGTAGCAAGCTAATATGCTCCACCGAATATTTTTTTTCCTTACGAAAGACAGTTGCAAAACGGGTGTGCTCGCTACCCGATCCAGCCGTTGTTGGAACTGCAAATATCGGTAAAGCGGACCGGCACAATGAAAGATTTCCCAATAAAATATCCCGATAATTATCTTTATTTGCAAGACATAAGGCCAACACTTTAGCAAAATCTATAACAGCACCTCCACCAATGCCCAAAATTGCGCGTGGTGTGCTTCCATGCATAGAAGATAACTTAAAGATTAGATCATCATATTGAACATCTCCCTGCTGAATCAAACGAGGTAGGCCGCCGATTGAGGGATTTTGCAATAAGCCTGATGCAGACAGACCTGCAATCCCAGAAACAACCACAAAGCCATTAAAATCACCATCAACTAGAGCTGGCGGATTGATGGTGCATTTGTGTACGTCTGAAAATTGAGCAATCCAATTATTCATAAAAGGCTTCAGTCCAATGAACTTTAAAAATATAAAATGCCCAATTTAAGTTAGATCGAATGGCTCAAGCATTGACATAGAGAAGCAATTGCAGCCTCTGACACATTGGTCAAAATACAATCAACCGATGCACGCATTGCTCCAATCAAGCCGCACATTCACTTTACCGGCCATCTCACATGTGTAATAAATGCCTCTTTTTGATCTAAAGGAGATAAGTCGGGTCGAGGCAGTTCCCCCAACAAACCTGGGTGAATAGCAACATTGATAAATGACGCACCTTTAGAACATTTTTTCCGGATATTGCACAAAGCATCTTGCAGAGACTGAGTCGATGAAACATCGCTACAATCAGCATAACCTAATTCACAAGCGATTTCTGTGTAGCTGTCTTGAGATACGGCAAGCCTTTGACCGCCCACCGACTCGTGACATCCATTATTCAAAATAATGTGAATTAAATTGGAAACTTTAGATTCACCAATCATAGCTAGCGCCCCTAAATGCATTAGAAGTGCCCCATCACCATCAAGACATATCACCATTCGTTCGGGGCAAGATCGAGCCACTCCTAAGGCAATAGCACTGGCGTGCCCCATTCCACCAACAACTAAGAAGTCTTTTGGCTGCTCTCTGCGCACCATTCGAAGAGAAGCAAGTTCCCGGGAGGTATAGCCAGTAGTTGAAATTATCAAATCACTTGGCTCGCTAAAATTCAAAATGGTCTCAAGAGCTATTGAACGATTTAAAATTCGAGAATCCAAAGCCACAGTATTTTTTGAATATTGATTTTCTTTAAATAGATCTTTTGTAATCAAACAAGCCACTGCCCCTTGTCGATCTTTAGCCATTGCTAGAAGCTCATCAAGGTCTTGCTTCCACGATGAGATATTTATCACTTTTGTGGGTATATTGATCAACTCTAACTGCTTTAGCGTTATAGCGCCTTGCATTCGATGCTGAGGCTCATCAGGCATTCCTGGTTTTCCTCGCCAACCAATTACGAGAAGCAAGGGAATTGAACTAACCGAAGCATCGGCTAATGAAATTAGTGGATTCAGTGCATTGGTCAAACCGGAATTCTGCATATATATGCAAGGTATCGAACCAGTAGCCAAATGATGACCAATAGCCAGTGCAACAGCAGTTCCTTCATTTGTTGCAGTTACCCGATAGAGAGGATCCAAATCTTCAATAGAATCGCATAGCGATTTAAGCAATGAATCAGGTACACCGGTAAATAATGAAACTCCTCTCCTTTGCAAGTGGCGAACAAATTCATCGGAATTAATCATCTATTCGCTCCCGGAATAATTTCGAGAACCTCCCGAATAGTCAATAGATCGCCCTCAGCCTCCAGCGCCCTGCCAAACTGAAGTATACGTTCAGCAGTCCGCCTCATTGGCGCATATACGCTTCGAATTAATTGGTTGGCATATATTACTAATCTTACGCCTTGCTGCTTTAATTCATCTTCATGCACCTGTGAATAAGTGGAAGGCACCACGATTAAAGGGCGAGATTCAGGTAATTCCCGATATCGCTGACAAAAATCAAAAATTTCACTTGGATCACTCGAACGAGAGTGAATCATTATTCCATCAGATCCAGCAGCTATATATGAGGCAGCGCGCGCAAGTGCATCATCACATCCCTGTCCTAAAATAAGACTCTCTATGCGGGCAATAACCATAAAATCGTCAGTGGTCTGTGAAGCTTTGCCAATACGAATCTTACGACTGAACTCTTCAATAGATTCTTGGTATTGAATTCTATCGTTTCCAAAAAGCGAATTTTGCTTTAAACCGCATTTATCCTCGATGATAATTGCAGAAACTCCTAGCCGCTCAAGAGTTCTCACAGTGTAGGCAAAGTGCTCAGGGATGCCACCAGTGTCGCCATCATATATTATTGGCTTCGTACTAGCATCAAGAATGTCATTCAAGGTTGCAACTCTAGCAGACGTATCTACCGCTTCAATGTCAGGCTTAGCTCTCGAAGTTGCATCGGACAGGCTGCTCGCCCAAATAGCATCGAATTCTTGCAATCCTGATGCAGTAACAACGGAAACATTTTCAACAATATTTGCCGTTAAACCATTGTGTGCCTCCAGAACCCGAGTAAGTTGCTTACTATCGAGCAAACGACGAAGTTTCGCTCGGCGTCGCTCCGGCGAAATGCCTCTCAACTTTATCTCGCTGTGCACTCGAGTTGAAGAAACTCCTTTTGTATAAGGTACCTCTATGAGCTGCCCCCCCCATGATTCAAGGGTCTCCAATACTCTATTCCGCGTTCCTTGTTGCACACCGACAAGCCAATCATCACCGTGGACAACATAGTGAGGACGGAGTGCAACAAGGTTTTCTACGTAGTCGAGAGTGTTCTGGACTACAACTTCGTCAACTCCGCGAAGAGCCGCAACGATAGCTCTCCTCTCTTCAAATGTCATGTACGGCAACCGCTTGTAGCTAGCAATTGCGGCATCTGTAAGGAGTCCCACAGTAACACGCCCTAACTTTGCTGCATGCGAGATGATATTAAGATGGCCTGGATGGACTATGTCAGCACTCATCCCTACATAAACATTTTTTTGCAAACTTTCTCCAATCTTGCCGCCGTGCGGCGTTGATCTAAACTGCACCATTCTAAACTACACTTTGACTACACGTGCGCATACAATGTTCATACGACTTACTTCACCAATAGGTATAAACCCTGAATGCATGCACATCCTAAACAACGTGAGACCCACTGGAAAACCCTAGTTCTCTCTGACCTCCACATCGGTAGCAGGCACTTGAAGTATCGTCAAGCTCTGGATTTCTTACAAAAGAACTCAGCTGAAACTTTGATCTTAAATGGCGACATCATCGACATACGAGTTTTGGAAAAAACAACACGTTTTCTGGTGATGCACAAACATCTTATACGAGAGTTGCTCGCCGTCGCTACCAAGAGTGAAACCTTTTACGTTACCGGAAATCACGATCAAGATGCAGCGCTTATTGGTGGAATAGTCGGAGGTAATGTAAAGATGTTACGAGAGATGATCTATCACACTGTTACAGGCAAAAAAATTTTAATTACACACGGGGATATTTTTGATGCAGGTCTCCGTTCTTCTATCTCTCCTTGGAAGGTGAGAGCTATTACTCGATGTTATTATTTCGTTCTAAGCTTAGATGCTCTAAGTCAAAAAAATTTCGGCTGGGGATCAATCCTATCTTCAATCAAAAGACGAAGTGTGAAATGGCAGCGATACGTTACCGGCTTTAAGAATGCAGCACTTCATTATGCGTGCAAGCACGATGTAGATTTTATAATTTGCGGTCATATACATGTTCCAGAGTTTTGCATTAAATTGGAGCGTGCATATCTTAACTCCGGAGACTGGGTTGAGCATTCGACCGCATTAGTTGAAGACTTTGATGGGCGATGGTATTTGCTTGATGCCTCAGGTAAGCAACTCGACTCCTTGGACGTCTAAGGCACTCCATGAAAAATCGTTTACTACCCTGGATGAGCATTCCAAATCTAATGACACTTAGTCGTTTGTTTTCTGGATTTTATCTTTTATTTTCACACAAACTTAACGCTTGGCCAAATCAAAATACACTGATCTTTCTAATGGTAGGAGGAGTTTGGCTTACGGATTTACTCGATGGAGTAATCGCTCGTTGGTTGAATCAGTCAACGAAATTGGGCGCTGTTCTTGATCAAGTGGTTGATCGTATCGTAGATATCTGCTTTTGCGTAATCGTACTAGAACGCTTTCCTACCTACTCTGCATTTGCGATTGGCTATCTAATCCTCAGAATAGCCCCCGATATCGTTTATGCAGCACTTCCTGATGACGGAAGAGATTATAAATTCAGCAGATTTTTAGCCGTGAAATTTGTTTCAAATCGTTGTCAGTCATCAATAATTAGAAATTTACTTAGAATTAATCTAACGATTAGAGTTTTTTTCTTTGGAAGCATTTTTCTCGATAATCCAAACTTGACTTTAATGCTCCTTTTTTCATTAAGTGTGATATTGAATGGTTTTAGTGCAATATCTGCCCTCGTAGCGATACAAGCATCTAAAGAAAATTTTTCTAAATAATATCAAAAACTACAAGATATATTTGCTGGAATATTAACTTAAGAAGTCTCTATACATTCAAGCTCAATATGAAAAAAATCTCCACCTCATCCAATTTGAAACATGCCTTAGAGCGGATGGACGCATTAATTGACTGGGAAAGGGATTCTCGCCTTCGGATGCGTGTGGGTCTTGATGCCATTGACGATTTGCTTAGAAGATTGGGAAATCCTCACGAGGTGTTCCGGTGCATTCATGTCACTGGTACCAAAGGTAAAGGAACCGTTTGCAGCTTGGTGGACGCTGCGCTCCGGAGTGCAAATATGTGGGTAGGTCGTTACAGCTCTCCGCATATTGAAAAGATAAACGAGCGCATTCATATAGATGGGCTACCCATATCTGACGAAATGCTTGCCAACTCCTTGTCGAATGTATTAGATGAAAGAGATTTAGCTATTTCCGATGGCACGGAAGGGGCTCAAGCTACATGGTTCGATGTAATGACAGCGGCGGCATTTCATGCCTTCGCGCAAATAGGCATAACTTGGGGAGTGATTGAAGTAGGTCTGGGCGGCCGACTCGACTCTACAAATATAGTCAAATCTGATATTGCAGTGATCACAAATATTGGCTTAGAACACACGGAGGTTTTGGGAAAAACTGTCGAAGCCATTGCATTGGAAAAGGCTGGAATCATCAAACCAGATAAGCTGCTAGTGACGCCCTTAAATCCAAATTCCCCGGCTGGATCCGTTGTATTTGGCGCAGCAAAACTTCGTAATGCGGAAATTATGCATGTCAAGATACCAGAAAATTCGTCTATTAGTGAAGTGAATATCGAAACCGCTCGTCGAGTTCTTGACGCAGTAAATATTTTAAATCTTTATAATAAAGTTACCTTTAGCTCCATAGGTGGTCATTTATTGACTGCACAGATTATTAAAAATGCTTCTTTACCCGGTAGGCAAGAACGATTTTATATATCTGGGAACGACAATGCCACGGTTACGACCGTATTGGATGGTGCGCACGTTGACTTCGCTCTAGAAGGTGTTCTTTCCGAACTCAGGTCGGACCATGACTTGCAGACCGCACCAATAGTTCTTGTGGCATTCGGCAAAGATAAGAATGCCTTGGCAATGCTGAACACATTACGTAAATCAGCTGCAAAAGTTATCTTTGTTCCATTGGGCCACAATCGCCCTTCATGGGACACCGATGAACTAGAACGTATAGCTCGCTCACTCGGAATTTCGGCCGAGTCTGCTCCATCTCCTATAGCTGGATTTAAACGATGCCTTAAACTTGCTCAGGGAAGATGGATTTTGGTCACTGGATCATTACATCTTGTAGGTGCCATTCGTCCTTTTCTTGTTGATTTCGACGATAGTGTATTTCTGAAATGATTAGCTATAATGAAAGATTATATTCCTTATACAAAAATCAGCTCTTGTGATTTATTACAATTATCCATAGATTTTACATCCCAATGGAAAATATCAACCGGCTAGGTGAATTTTAGTATTTTCCCTTTGCCATCTCATCAATATTGAAGTGGTACTTGGCAATATGGATAAAAAACATTCAATTTGCATGTTACTTTTGCAATCAATATGCTACAAACTGATCGACACGCACTAATCACAACATTGCTTCGACGTGCAAGAAGTAATTCTAAAAATAATATAACATTTTGGCATGATGGCAAGCGTGAACAAATAGACTTCAAATCCTTCTTTGACAAAGTCGATGAATATACAAGAAAATTTTCTCAACTTAAAAACTCAGGATTGACAACTATAGGCATTTTTCGTCAGTCTGACATTTACTGGCTGATTACAGATTTGGCTTGCTTGCGTGTTGGAATCATTACACTAGCTTTGCCAGAACAGTTACCCACATCTCAGCTAAAAGAATTGTGTAGTGAGTATCAACTAAGATTGGTAATAACTTCATCCGCAGGAATTAATAGGTTGACGAAGGCGGATTATCATGGTAGAGCTTTAACCATCGGCGAGAAAGACGTAGGTAATCAACGCATTGAGGATTGTCCTTCAGCAGATTTTTTAATTACTCAAGCTGTTACAGAGTCTTATTACACCATCTGTTTTTCTTCAGGCACTATGCGGCTCTCAAAGGCGCTGCGGATTCCCTACTTCTTAGCGGAGACAGAATTGCGAGATGACGTCGGCACACATCCAAAAATTCTTGTCTGGATGCCTTTCACGCATTTCATTCAACGTCTCGTTGCTTTTCGAGCTCTCACGCTTGGTTATGACTTAGTGATATCTACACCCCCCCTTGCCCTTCATCACATGTCGTCCGAGAAGCCGACTCATATGGTCTGCGCTGCCTACTTTTACGAGTCACTTGCGAGGTTGATTGATCAGAAACTACGGACAATGTCTAAAGGGAGGCGATTTATTATTAATGCCCTATCCTTTTTAAAATTAAATCGATTGTCGCCGGATAATTTTATTCGAAAAATTGTGGATCAATTGATCCTAAAGGAAATCAGTGCACTATATGGCGGACGAGCCCGTGAGTTTATATGGAATGGGAGTTCAGTTAGCACCCAAGCAATTGCGCTCTTAGACAAAGTGGGTCTGCAAGTGTTTGGAGCATATGGAATCAGCGAGATTGGCTCCATCTCTACAGATCGAAGATCTACTTTTGCGCTCGGTAGCGTAGGCCATCCAGATAGAGAAGTTAAAATTAGCAATGAAGGTGAGATTTTAGTGAGGGGTGATGCAAACGTTCGAGACTGGGAATATGTCATTAAAGACCTTGATGGATTTATTCACACTGGAGACAGCGGATTTTTGAAAAAAGGTTCGCTTTTCGTTGAAGGTCGTCTTGACGATATAATAGTTTTAAAAAATGGCAAAAATATTAGGCCATATGAATTGGAAGGAGAGTTAATTCTAGAAACTCAGGCCGAACGTGTATGTGTTTTTTCGCGCGATGGGCAACGAATTACTGCAGTGCTGTTTATGCCAACACTAGAATTGTCTGAATCATGCTATATCGAAAGCTGTATTCGAAAAATTAACAATCGACTTGAGCCACACGAACGAATTTTTGAATACCTTTGTGTGCATTCATCCGTGGAACTTGGCTCCAATTTAACCCATTCCTTAAAATTAAAAAGAGCTGCTGTAATTTTAAAATTCGGCAACAGTCAGTTTTCTTTAATCTAATTAGAATAAATGATGACCAACAAAAACCATGTCGCAGACTTATTAGAATTATTAAAAACAATTTCCCCAATTCATTCAGCTGAAATTGGAGATAATTTAGCTGACATTGGCTTCGATTCCATGTCCCTACTCGCACTTCAAGTTGAATTGGTTGCACGAGGATTCCCTATGGAAAGAACACAAGACATAGACTTGACATCGATTTCAATTGGTGATCTCGCGCTGCTAGTCGAGCCAGTACTATGAGAAATGAAATATTTCTTCAACGCATACAATTCTGCGGCACACCTGATCTAGTTGCAGCCTGCACTGGATCATCTATAAATATTAGTTGTACTGCTAGCCCAAACCAAAGCCCTCAAGAGGAGTCAAAGCTTGATACAGTTCAGACATTAGCTTGTCTGACTGACGTCGGCGCAAATTTATCTGTGATCTATGCCCCACTTTCACCTGCGGCGCTGACAGATCTGCGTCAAACTCTCAAAGAAGAACATAGTAGCCCATATTTTGCAGGATCGGCAGATTGTGCTGCCATCATCGATGCGCTCGATGTCGCTCTAAACAACTCGGCCGAATCAACTAAAATCTTGGCAATTGGTATTAAGAATAAGCCGATATCGCATGATTATGGTGTTTTTCGTGAAGCAGCAGCGGCTGTAACGCTTAGCATTTCACGTTCTACAATACAGTTAGTTTTCGCAAGAACAGTCAAACTTTCTCCATTTGATTCAACAGCATCTGGGAAGGGTATAGCGCTTATCGGCGCTTTAAAAACCATGTCAGAGCTCACGGAGAATGTGGGGATGTGCATTTCAAAATTAGATTTGGTGATTGTTGATAATCTTAGTGTTGCTTCAAAGTCACTGGTGAGCGGTGTAATGGGTATAGACCGCTCAAAGATTCAGCAATGGCGCGCAGATACTGTTGGACATGCATTCGGCATAGAAGTGCTGTGTGCGTTAGAAGATATACGTATTGGGAATAAAGGTAATTCGATACTGAAGATCGGCGTAGTAGCATTGGGGCGAAATAGTGTCGGGATGGCAGTGTTTTTTCTTAATCTTTAATTTCAAATAGTAGATATTCTAAAATGTCAGAATTGCATATATTGTAAATGTAAATATTTTTGAGGATCAGCCAATCAAATATAATTGTGAAGTTTTAAGCTTAAATAGGAAATGAACGGCAGAATTTAACTCTGAAGTCCGACACAGGAACTTCAGGTAACTTTCGCAGATGGCTGTATCCATATAGGTACTTAAAATTACTAATGCCACCTATTCATGAAAGCGTTGTTGCATAAATCGACCTGAGGCCAAGCTCCCCCAAACCCGAGACGGATTTCTGCCATGGCCACCGTCTGAGGCGTGCCCAGTTGGGTGAATTGATAGAGAATCGATGCTCAGATATTGAACTCGGCCACCTGGCGATCAAACGTCCTGACCATCACCTTCTATCCCAAACGCTTGAAGCAATTCATCTTGGTCTCTACCAGAGACCTTCGGTGGTAGCCGCTCTATCTTTTCCAGATAGCCCGCCCTAACCTCCTACACGCCTTGACCGCTTCATTTCGGTGAGCGAATGCCAGCCCTTTTGATTGGAATGACTCCCGCAGGTAGCATGACCCTGCCTCGTTTCCACATACACCAAGTGATGCATCCAACAGGCTGCGCTCCTTTGTGACGAGGGCCATGTACCCGATGGTCGTGTGCATGTGCACGTGGTTGTATAAGCCCTCGATCCAGTCCACTAATGTCCAATCTTGCCTGAGCCCAGGTGTCATAGCGTACCTTGTAGATCCGCTCGACTTTGAGCGCTTTGAAGAAACTCTCCATGGCCGCGTTTTCCCAACAATTCGCCCGTCTGCTCATTGACATCGTTATGCCAAAGTCGCCCGCCAACCGTCGGTAATCATCGCTTGCATACTGACTTCCACGATCTGTGTGTACCAGTAGTTCCCGCCTTGGCTTGCGCTGCCAGTACGCCGATTGCAAGGCCGTGCTCACCAGTTTTGCATCAATCGATTCTGACATCGACCAGCCAACGATTCGGCGGCTCGCTAGATCCATCACCACGGCGAGGTACAGCCAACCCTCGCCAGTCGCAATATAGGAGATGTCACCGACCAATGCTTGGTTAGGCGGCCAGCCGTCAAAGCGTCGCTGCAGAATGTTGGCGGCCACCGGCACCCGGTGATCAGAATCGGTGGTGACCACATACGCCCGGCGGTACACCGGGCGCAGTTCTTGGCACACAAGACTTTGGAGCTCCCGCTCGGCGCTCATGCAGCCGCCGTGCTGGAAAAGTCGCTGCGTGATACACGGGCGACCATTGCGGCGGCGGCTGTCGCTTTGAATGAACCTCATCTAGGCATCCAGAGCCTGATTGCCCAAAGCCCGTGCTCTGGACGCTCGCACGCGTCATTGACAATATCCTGATCGCGATACTAACAGCACCCGACATAGCAGGCTCACCGTGTACTGGTCGCGATAATGCTCGATCCAGGCGTACTTCATCGCGACACCTTTGCAAAGTACGTCGTCGCTTTTCGCAATATTTCAACCTCCAGTTTCGCGTCGGCCAACTCCCAGCGCAGTCCGCTATTTTCGGCCTCCAGCTCGCTCGCGGGCCGGCACCTGGGCACTGCTGCAGAGGCCAACGCCACGTCAGGTACGTTTTTAGCGGCGGCGACAGAATGTCGCGTCCAGTTGCCCCGCGTGGTCACTGCAACACCTAATCGGCGCGCCGCTTCATGGCCGCTAATCGATTCGGACAGCCTGGCCGCCTCGACTTTGAATTCATCCGTGTACTGCCGTCTGGGGAGTTTGCGACTTTGCATCTCGATTCTCTATACAGCAGAAGTTACCAACTTTTTGCTGCGCGTGAAATCGAGGCAGGGTCAGCACGCCTTATGTACATCCTGCGTGTCGTACGCTCCATCACCGGTAAAGCTAGCGATCTCTTCATTGCTTGGGATTTGACCTAGCAGATCAGCTGCCATGCGCAGGTCGCCAACTTCGTTGGTTGTGATTGCGATAGCCCTAATCTGCAGCATCTGGGCATCAATACCCAGATGCACCTTGCCCCACCGGCGGCGGCTCTCTGCGCCGTGCTTCTTCGTCTTCCAGTCACCTTCGCCCAAAAACTTGATGCCCGTGGAGTCGACCAGCAGGTGTAAGCCTTTCTCGCCTGCTCGGTAGTGCACCTGCACATTCAAGCTGTTTTGCCTGCGACACACCTTGCTGTAGTCGGGCACTGGCCAAGGCAGGTCTGCCATACCTAATAGCGACTGCACCAAGCCCGGCGTCTGGCGCAAGGGCTGGTCAAACAGGCACTTGATGGTCAGGCAAAACCGGATCCCCGCATCTGAGAACTTCTGGCAACGACCACGCTTGCCCGTACGCGGGGCTAGCCACTGCATGTCCCTATCCAGTCCGATGGCCAGGTCCCCTCGCGCCTTCAACGCTGCGTTGTACGCCTTCCAGTTTGTTGTGCGGTATTTGCGCCGGCCCCAGCTCGTCTCAATCATTTCCCTAACCTACGCTAGCTGAGAACGGCATTTGTGCAACAACGCCTATGAGATCACCTGACTCAAATCAGACAAGCAGCTTGAGACTGCTGTATTGATCTTTTGCTGAGCAGTCTTAAGTTTTTTTGAATCGAGATGAAGATCGTCTTTAAGGTACACGTCTCGCATGACTTCAATCTGTAAAGAATGTATGCGTTTGCTAGGATTTCCCACCTCTCTAACTATGTACCCTCCTGGAAAAGGGCCATTAAGACTTACAGAAAAACCTGCATCACGAAAACCGCAAATGAACGCGTCTGTGACGAAGTCGGAGCACGTTGTTCCATTTCCATCACCTATATAAATTTGGAAAGGGTGCTTTTCGCGAACTCCAGAATATTTATCAATGCGATAGCTACAAAAAGTATGAAGGTTTAAATGAATGACATGCCCATGTTGCAATAAAACGTCTTGCACGGATTTTCGCAGAGAATCCATATACGGCACGAGGCAATCTTCGAGGCGCTGGTAATATTGTTCCTTAGAAGGCTCTTCCTTATATATAGTAGAGCCATCTACGCATTTGGTACGAATAACCGGACCGGGATATATAAACGGGGACCTATTAATATCGAAATAGGTCCGTGAGAAATTTGCAATAACTGACGCAGAGGCCATAGGCAACAGAGATTCAAATAATAAATCTGCAAACCGATCTTCAGTGCGCTGAAGCGATACCTTAGTGCAAATGTATGTATAATCGACAGGATATATGCGGCCGGCGTGGGGAATATCTAGTACGAGCGTAGGATGGCAAGTTTTTTTTCCTGCATGCACTACAGTGGTGGAAGCATTCATTTTTAAAGAATGGGGAATCTAAAGTCTGGAAATAGATCTCCTTCACGGAGTTGTCTTAGTCCATTTACTACCCACCATGGGTTTCCCGTATATCTAGCGGAGGAGGCAAATACGCTGACAGCATAGGCCCATCTAATTGAATTGGTTGTATTACGTAACGAAGAATGCCATGTTGATCCTCGGTGCACAGTGACATCACCAGCCTCTAGACTAATTGCTGGTGATACGATGCCTAAGCTCTCAAGTTTATTAATGCTACCAGGAAAAGCTGACCTGTCACACATCACTTCCCGAACTTGATGTGTGACGTTGGAGGGATGTACGAAGCGCATAGAGCCGCAATCAGGCGAAATTGGAGCAAGCGCAATCCAAAATTTGATCTGAGCATCAAAGTCAAATGGAGAGGATGGGGTTCCTGGTCCATCCTGATGCCAGTACACATGATCATTGTTCCCCTTTGCGTCAGGGACTTTAATTAGTGATTGATCAAGCGCATATCTCACTGGACTACCCATTAATTGGGCCCCTAGATATCCGATTCTGCGCGAATGTGTAAACGCGTGTAGATAGGGTTCTTCGGAAGCGCCCGTTTGATTGTCAATTGCCACTGGCCCATATGTATTGAATCCCCACCCTGCCATAGACGTTCGAGCCGGATGATACGTTTGCAAACCATTCGCTCCAACCTTTGAAACTAAACTAGTTTTCAGCAACGCAACGCATTCGGGTGACAAAAGAGAGCGAAGTAAAACCCAGCCGTTCTCTGAGAACAGTTTAACTTCTTCTTCTGTCGCAGTTCGAATGCCATGATTGATAATTTCTTGGAAGGTCATATAGCCAAAAAATTCATTAATTTAAGCATAACCCAACTCATAAAAAACATACTGCAAAATGTTCCAGTATGCGAACCTCACTCATATATACAATTCCCAACCTTTAAAACTGGCTTGTAATATATTAAGCACTTGCCGAACCACAGTGTTTTTTCATTAAAGTGTCATGCGACAAAACTCAAAGAGTCCAAACTCCAATCTTGATACCCCTTTATATTACAACTAGCTAACGCACGTTCTACTAGAGTAAGTGACTGGAGTGGCCCCACGCCTCCTGGAACTGGTGTGTAATATCGCGAGTGAGAATAGCATTCTGAATCAAAATCACCATGACCTTGACCTGAAATCTCATCGTACGAAAATCCAACGTCAACCAATAGGTGCTTGTATCCCTGTAGGCGCTTGCGCTTAACAACCCCACGAATACCTATGGCAGATATAATAATCCCTACACCTTCTAATGAAACATCGTCATCACCTACATCAACACCTATGATTTCAGCGCCTTCTAAGGCAAGAATCTGAGAAATTTCACGCCCAAAAAAGCCATTCACCCCAAGAATACCTACCTTAGGTTCACGACCATTTTTTTGCAAAACTTTTACTGCAGGTTGAACAATTCGCATAACTGTTTCGGCCAACGCCGTTATAGTCATACCCTTGTTTGTACATGCCTCTAAATCACCAGGAGCTCCGACAGGCAACCCGAGGGATTTTGCATCAAGAGGTCGCTGAACAATAAAATAAGTGCCGCCCTGTCGAATCTCTTCAGAACACTTCTGAAATGATGGATCATCAGTGCGGCAAATAATGCAATTGATTCCTAAGGCTTGAAAAACTTTTCGCTTTTGTCGAGCTGATATATATGCTTCAGCCGCCGAACTAGCTCCAGGGGGAGGAGTAATGATAGTGCAATTTATTTTCTGGGTATTTCCGGCATGCAAGCGTAGCTCTCTAAGATGCGAGAGCTGAATCGCTTTTCCGTCGATGGGCTGAGAATAAGATAACATCGCCACTTTACCTGAATTCCGCTTGCACGTTTGTAAGTGGAATTGCGCTCACTCTTATAAGGTGCGCAACTTCGCTAGAAGTCGTATGAATCTTAATTCCATTGCATCCTTGTAGCTCTGAAAGTAGTGCATACATCGCCGTTCTAACGAACCGTTCTCCTTTACATACTCGTGGCCCGTGACTAAACGGGAAAAATGCAAACGTGGGGATATCTAAATTCCACCGCTCAGGATAAAATTTCTCTGCGGATGGAAAGAATTCTGATTTACGAGCCATAAGCCATGGACTTGTAATAATAACAGAGTCAGCCTCAAGTACACAAAGATCCAATTCTATTCTCTCCTTGGGGCGCCGCATAATGGTCCAGATCGGAGAATGAAGGCGAATGACTTCATTTAAGAACTGTCTTGCACCGACTTCTTTACCAGCTCCAATAGGATTCTCAGAATAATGCAATAACAGCCAAAACATAATACTTGCCATCTGCTCGTAGCCAGCAAGAATCGTAGTCATGGCGCGTCCAGGTGTTGCTTCAGCGCAATGTGGATGTTGGACGAAAAGTTGCGCGTAGGAGGTAAGACGTTCGTGACTCTGGAGATCAACCTGATCTAAATGATCAATGTTCAATGGAAATTGCAGAATCACTTCACCAAGAAGGTCTACAACTTCAAGAGTTGCATCTTCAAGCTCCTGCTGTGAGACTCCTGCGGCGACAGACCCTTTGAGCAAGGTTTCTAAAAAGACGCGCATAGTCAAAGTTCTGCACCAGCCGTATAAATCTTTGATCGACCCTGAATTTTGCGCGAAGGCATCGGAAATGATGCTTCCAAGACTTTCTGAAATAGATGCAAACTCTTGAGGACTAGGCCAAACCGTCTTAGGAGAGAATAGATCCTCTTGAATGAGATCACGCGATTTTTTATAGCCAAACTCTTTGCGAAATTTTGGCCACTGCTTTGAAAGTACTTCACCGATCAGAATTGGATCGTTGATATAGGTACAATTCACATTGTCAATCGCAAGATGCAAGAATCGATCAGTTCGACCGTCTATGTCTCTCAGGGCAGACAACGGGTCTCTTTTGAAATCTGTGCTGGTCATTTTCATAAACGGTCTCTCTAGGCTCATTAATTAGATTTTATTCTCGCTCTATCTGCCGAGCGGAAGTCAGCGCCATCGAACTGGTTTGACCAGCTAATTCTAAATGGCCTCCAATAGCGTCATCATCACCAGCCAATCCTGCCAAATTGGCGCGTCCATTCTCCAGTGCCACGACCTGCATTGCTCCAATAAGTTCTATTCCGCCAATCACATCCGCGATTATATTTGGGACAACATGATGCTTCGTCTGCTGAGCGATCTTTAGACTCAGCTCAGCTATTTTGAGAATATCTAACGAAACCTGAATCGCACTCATCGCCGCAGCGCGTAATTGTTTGGCACGCTCGATCTTGTCCGATTCCGTAACTTTAGGAAGTCGCAACGCATCCATATAAGCATGAAAACTCTGCGAATCGGCGTCGGCTAGGTCTGCAAGGGAAGCCGCTAAATTGCTAAGTTCAGCCTCGTGGATCTCCAAAAAGCTGCTCGATTGCCTTTTGTTTGAAATCCGGATTGCTTTCAGTAGCAACGCAATTCCAAGATGCCCACAAATCGCAGTTACGCAACCACCACCAGGAGTGAATGCGGTAGAGGACGCTGCTGTAAAAAGCTCAGCAACAGTTAGGTCCGAAGTACGAGAATTCATTGCATATCCTTATTGAGGCGTACCGCACGAACTAAGTTGCCGAAAATCATAGAGTTGGTAACTGCACCAACTCCCTTTGGAACAGGCGTAACAAATGCTCCATTATTAGAAGCAGCAGTAGAATCAATATCTCCAGTGGTTCTACCTTCTATAAAAGAAATGCCGCAATCGATTACAACCTGCCCATCATGAAACCAGTCAGGCGAAAGGATTCCAGGCACGCCCATTGCGGTAATTACTACTTCAGCACTTCTTATCGCCGCCTCGAGCTGGGACGCAGGCGTCTTCGAGTGACATACTGTAAGAGTTGCGCTACGATTAACCAACATCGCAGCGAGCGGGCGGCCTACTGTGCGACCGCGCCCGACAAGGGTAACTGGTTTGCCAGCCACAGTATTATGCAAATTCATAATATGTATTGCAGCTAATGCAGTAGCTGGTGCTATACCAAGGTGTTCTTGATTGGAATAAAGTAAATATGAGTTCCGGCTCCCGAGTCCGTCAATGTCTTTGATTGAGTCAATGGCATCAACAAGTAGGTCAGCATCGATATGTGCGTAAGATGGCATGCCAATTAGCACTCCGTGAACGCTGGAATCCTCATTAAGACTGTGAATTTTATCTAAAACTTGTTCTTGATGAACATCTTTGTCAAAAGTGATTGCGGTGTAGTCAATACCGAGGGCCTCAGCTTTCTTGCGTTTTGTTTCACTGTACGAAATTGCGCTCTGAGAGTTAGTGGCAAGAATTTCGCACATCTTGGGGCGGATTCCTAAATTGCATAAGTCCGCGACAATTTCGCGTATTTCACGGTCGTGATCTTGTACAATTTTCAAGCAGTCAATTAGCATAATATAAATATAGAAAGATTTTAAAAATAACTACAGAACCCGATATTTGACAATTTCGCAGCCCACCATCTGACATTCCTTTATTGCTTCAAGTTTTCCAACCCGAACGTAAACAGAACGAACTGAACTTAGCGTCAAACAAAATTCTGCTATTGCGTCGCATAATGTTTCTTGCAGCTCAATGTGTTGGTTTGCAACTATTTGAAGAGCTCCTTCTTTTAGCTCATCATAGTTTAGCACGTTATCGAGATCATCATTAAGGGGCGACACGGGAGGATCAACTTCTACAATCAAATCAATAGAGATTTTCTGCTTTCTATTTTTTTCATGATCGTAAGCGCCAATTGCAGCATCGCACACAAGATCACGAATGTATAACGTTCTTCTGGATTTAACAGTCTCGGGTGTAAATGTTCCCAATAGCGGGTGCGATGATAGAAGCATTCTAGTACCTTAAATTTTTCTGGATAACAAAGTAATGATTCACCTACGTCTATTCCGTGGTCTAAATTTTATCGCATTAAACTAAACTATACAGACTTTAGTTTAGAAATATCATCCATTAGAAGCAAATAGTGAAAATTTAGATAATATTTAGAGTTTTGAATTTTAATATACGTCACATTTGTGATAATTTCTAAATGACGGTAGCAAAATATAGCACTCCTAGACTCAAGCAGTACTCGCACAAAATCATTAAAAAAAAGTGCATGAACTGCTTTTATCGAAGTAATAAATTTTTAATATGAGCAACCGCCGATTAAACGTTATTCAACAAAAGCCTTTATGTAAATGAAAAATATTTCTATTATAAATGCTGTGCCATAATTCATTACTCGATCTGACAACCCCTCAACAGATGCTATTGAATGGATCATCTCGGAGACTCACTGACATGCAGCCTACAAAACAAAAACCACTCAAGCGGCTAACATCAAAAATCCGTCGCCCGCTGGAGCAATTTAAGTGGATACAAGACGAGTCTACTCCTAACTGTTGTCGCTCACGGCTGCCAATCACACTCTGATACATCAAGCGAAGCAGTGACATGGTGAACTGTCACGCTGAGGGACTTGATCATCCCTCGTGCCATCAGATGTCCAGATAAGTACTTCGGTGGACGAAGACATGACAGGATGCTATGTTACAGCGACTGATTCGCTTACGTCTGCAGTCGCGCAAAGTTGGCATCACGCAGGACTACATTGATGGAAAATGCTAACTACACCTCAAGGTTGCTATCCTCCAACAGCTGCGCCCTCTACCAGCGAGCCTGAGGGCTAAACCATGTTGATCTCACTGAAGACGATCGAAGATAGCACACACCAGCCTCATTATTCGCATGGAGATGACAGTCAGCAATGAGACAGTCAGCGCAACAGCCCAACGCTACAGCATCGCCGAACAACTGGTCAGCAAATGGGCCATGCCTGACGTTTTGGTCAAGGCTCGTGGATTGCACTTTAAAGCTGATGGACTGTGATTGTACGCCTGTGGCGCTTCGGGTTGCGTACTTGAATGAGCTTTCGGCTTTCAAATTAGTATTTCGCTGTGTTCAAGTGTCCCTCCCTGGTCAATTCGTTCACGGCCAATCGGCCGTAAAGGGAAAGGTAGGTTGAGGAATGCTCTCATAACAATGCGATACGCAAAGGGTCTCAGCTCTTACCAACGTGTACCCAGATTAAATCAAAACTTCGTTGATACTATGGGCTTCACAATTGCATACCTTAATATACAAATTTCCGGGCTATATAAAACAGCACGGCTTAAATGTGAAAATTTCAACGTATGAAAATATCTAACCATATATTACAATGGTGGCGCGCATTATTGCGACAGCCAAATCTCAATATCGACGACGACTTATTTGATGCCGGCGCAACGTCATTAGAGATAGTGCAATTTGAAGCATGGATCGAGGATGAGTTTGGCGTTCAAATTGGTGTGCATGAGGTCTATCTGCATCGAAATATTAGGACTCTAGTTGTTGAGTTGGAACCTCGGAATTTCCGCGCACCTCAGCGAAAAACTGACCATCTCTTGGAAAGAGATACAATTTATGATGAGCCCACCCCAGCCCAAGCGACTTTTTTTCGTGCGATTGAATTCACTGGTAACGAGCCTGTTTATTACTCTGTTCCTTGCTTCAAATTATCTGGATCATTGGATATTTTTGCGCTGAAAGAAGCATTTCGTTTAACAGTCTCTAGACATCGAGCATTAAGGTCTAGATTCTGGCGCGAGGGTGGGAAAATTATTAAAGAAATTATCCCATTCATAGAGGTAAGAATAGAGGAGCACGAAGTTACAGGAGATGGCTTGAAAAAGCTTCGAGAGTTAATATCTCAAGTGGTGGAAGATGGAATCGCCTTAGATCACGCTCCCCTTTTCCGTATAAATTATGTACGAGATTCAAATGGATTTATATTTCTGGGTATAATTATTCACCATATTATTGCAGATGGCATCGGCATATCAAATTGGCTCAATGAAATTGGCGAAACTTACAGCAACCTTATAAAAGGCTGCCCAATTGAACCTAGTACATCAATCCACGAGAATACTTACCTTCAGTGGCGACATACAGCGGGCAATATATTATTGCAAGAGGCAGAATTCTGGCGAAATGAGCTTCGTGACATTAATCCCGTAATGCCGCTTGTTTCGGAGCAGTGGAGACATTTACCTGCGCGCCGGATGTTGGGCACTTTTGAGTTTGCGCTTGGCACACATCATATTTCGATAATTCAATCAAGCGCCATCAATCAAAAAGTTTCCGTATTTTGTGTAATTGCCGCATTATGGTTTTGGGTAATATATGCATACACTGGTCGAACAGTACCGGTCATTCGAACTGCGGCTTCTGCACGAAGTGCTGGTTCCTTTGGAAATATCGTTGGGATGCTATGGGCTCCAATATTGTTGAGGGTAAATATAGAAAATGGAACTACGTTCAATGAGTTAATTAATGATGTAGCTGAGCGAGTTCGGGTTTGCCAGCGCAATGTAAATCTTTCACAAGAGCAAATGCGTGATGCGCTGCTTCCTGAATTAGATCTCTCAAAAGATGCACCTAACGTATATCTCAATGTTAATCAAGGGGGGCGGCTAATGAAGCTCGATGGGGTATCGGTGGAGCGTTGTAACGCACTAATTGGAAATCATGGAGCCGACTTAAAGATCAGAATTTTTCAATGCCCAGAATATATTGAAGGTGTGATCACCTATGTTAACGATGCTTTGGACGAAGCTTGGGTGAGAGGATTTTATAATGCATTCATTCGGGCAGTTGAGATAATTGGGAAGGACCCATTGATAACTGTAGCTGATGCGCGGTTATAAAACGTTTTTGAGACTGAAGATGTTAGTGCTGATGCAATTCTGATCAGGCTGGGGGGTGGGGGTACGGACGAAAACTTGGACTGCCAGGAGGTAGTTCATGTATTCATACGAAAATCGCATTCAAGCAGTTGAGCTCTACATCCGCACCGGGACGACTATCCGCCAGTTTGGCTACCGGACGAAGAACTCTTTGAAGAGCCGGCAGGTATAGCACCGCACAGAACACCTCATACAGCTCCACTTTGCGCAGCGCCGTCTTTTTACGCGCGCTCTCTAGCAAGGGCCTGATGATCTCGAATTGTTCGCGACTGATGTCGCTTGGATAGCTTTTTCTCACCCTCCAAGCTTCTCACAAATCAGAGAAAGACTTTGAACAGGTTCTAAGGGCACCGATCTGTCTCGATGGAATGAGCATGAGATTCAAGCCGTGGCGCTGACCCTGAACAACAGACCGCGCAAGACGTTGGGCTGGAAGACCCCCAGAGGCATTGAACGAGCACCTAAAATCTGTCGCTTAACCCGGTGTTGCGACGACCGGTTGAATCCGCCCTGGCTGCCCTGGTCCGAGTGATGCATCAGCGCAGAGGGCCGACCTCGACGCCACAAAGCCATCAGCAGGGCGTCGCTCACCATCTTAGCCTGCATGGTTTCGCTCATTGACCAGCCCACGATGCGCCTCGAGTAGAGGTCCATTACGGCAGCCGCATACAACCAGCCCTCGGCCGTCCAGATATAGGTGAAGTCTGCGACCCACTTCTGGTTAGGCTCCAGCGCCTCGAACTCGCGTTGCAGGTGGTTCGGCGCGATGTGATTCTCCAGCCTGGCCGCGCCATCTCCTGGAAGCCGACGACGCTTGCGCCTGGCCTGCAGGTTGGCCAGCTTCATCAGCCGTGCCACCCGGTTCATGCCGCATTGCTCGCCTGCAGCCCTCAGGTCGTGCCATACCCGCGGGCTGCCGTAGGTCCGGTTGTTGAGCTCGAAGCTCTCTCGAATGCTGCGTGTGAGCCTTGTATCGGACAGGCTGCGCTCGCTGGCAGGCCTGCCGAACCACTCGTAGAACCCACTGGCCGAAACGTTCATCGCACGGCACATCGCTCGCGTGGGCCACACATCCCGATGGCGAACAATAAAGGCGTACTTCACTGCGGGTCCCTTGCAAAGTAGCCGAGCGCTTTTTTAGGATGTCGCGCTCCGTAGTGACGCGGCGCAGTTCCCGCTGAAGCCGCTCGACCTCCGAGGCGGACTCGCTGCGCAAGGGCTTGTTGGCCCGCATGTCCATGACGCCGCCTTGCTCCTGGCTAACCCAGCGCCGAAGCACGCTCTGATCTATGCCCAGGTCCCTCGCTATGTGCGTGACCATCGCCCCTGGTTGCTTGACCAACTTCACAGCTTCCCGCTTGAACTCGTCCGTAAACGTTCTTCTCGTCCTTGGCATATCCGCCTCCTAAACGCATCATGTCATTCGATGTGTCCGGGAAACTGGGGAAAGCCCAAACTGTGCGCTGTAGCTGCTGTGCTTTGCCTTGAGCCCTTCCTCGCCATGCAGCTCGTAGCTCAGCACCCATTTGCGCACCGTTGCCCTATCCAACCCGTGCTCCTCTGCTACCCCTGCGTGGCCTTGCCATCCCGCAAGGTAGCTTTGCACTACCTGTAGTCGAAACCAGAAATCATGTTTTGCCATAAAAAACACCCCAAAAGTTGGATGGGTGTCCAACTTTTGGGGTGCAGTTCAGGATTGGGGGGCCTGCCGTGTCGGGACAGCCCAACGCTGGTCAGCGCTGTGCTGGCACGCCGTCTTTCCACTGCGGCCAGTCCTTCACCACCGTGTCGACAAAGACGCCGCCGACGGCCGCCACATTGGCCACCGTCTCGGCAAAGCCGCCCGCGGTTTCGCCGGGCTTGGGGTCCAGGTGGGCCTGGGTGGTTTCCTGCGGGTTGCCCTGGTCAAAATTGACCGAGCCGCGCAGGCTCAGAACGCGGTCCGTGCCATGGCTGCGCTTCAAGACCAGCGCAATGGCGGCGGCCTCCATCTCGGTGGCGACATAGTCGTCCGCACCGTAGAGCTTGGCAATGTACTGCGCCTCTTGGGACAGGCCAGGGCCGTGGAAGAAGGTGTCGCCCGTCATGTGCGTGCCCACATGCACGCTGGGCGCCTTGCGCGCGGCCGCATCGGGGTAGCGCAAGCGGTAGCGCTGGGCTGCATCGCTGTCCTGCAACGGCACGGCGCGGCTCATCGCATAGGCGGCCTGGGTCAGGGCCGGGTTCAGCGCAAAGCGGCGGTAGTCTTCATAGCCCTTGCGTGGCATGAACACTGGCGCACCGGCCTGGCCCTCTTCGGGCGCCCAGCGGTGGCCCAAGTCGTAGTCAACCAGCCAGCTGCCCCAGGTCACATCGCCAATGGTGCCGCGCGAAGGCGGGGTGCCGGCCACGCCGCTGATCACATAGTAGGCTCGGTCAAAATTGAACTGCGGGTTCAGCACGATGGCCTGCATCGACGCCGAGGCATTGACCTTGCCCATGCCCAGCACACTGCCGCAAACCCCATCGGCATTGCAGAACACCGGCCCCAGCGCGCCGGGCACCTGGATAGGCCGGGCATCGCGGAAATAGCGCTCATACCAGTGCTGGAACTCACCGGCCCGGTCACCGGTGTTGGCACCGATCTCGAACATGGCCGCGACAAACACCTTGACCTGGACCGGCGGCGCGGCCTGCGCGGTCTGGGCCGCGCTGCGGCCGGTGCTGGCGCAGCCGGACAGCAGCGCCAGCAGCAAGGCGCTGGCGCACAGCGGACGGGCGAGAGAGCGAAGCGGGGCACGGGACATGGGGCATTTCTCCTGGGTCAGATCACCGGCCTATCACTGCGGCCCGGCATGCTGCGCATTGTAGGCCGGCAGGCTGGCTGCAGCCTGGGCCAGCGCGGTCAGCAAGGCATCGACTTCGGGGACCGCTGCCCGGTGCAGCGGCAGCAGCACCTGGGTGCGGAACGGAATCGAAAAAGCCAGCGGCCGCTGCACCAGGCCCTGGCCCATGCAGGCCTGCGCGGTGAAGGGGTTCACGATCGCCAGGCCCAGACCGTTTTGCACCATCGCGCATACCGCCACTGCGCTGTGCGTCTCCAGCAGCATCTGCCGGCCCACGCCGGCATCGGCAAACACCTGGTCGATCTGGATGCGGTAAGGATCGCCCTCGGCCAGGCTGATAAAGGCCTGGCCCGCGAAGTCGGCGGGCTGCAGCCGCTTCTTGCGCGCCAGCGGGTGGCCTGCGGGCAGCACGGCCACCTCATCGACCGCCGGCAGCGCCACCGCGCGCGTGCCCGCTGGCGCCTCGCCCTGCTCGGTCAGCCCCAGGTCATAGCGCTGGGCAGCCATCCACTGCTGCAACAGCGGCGCCTCCTGGGTGGCAACACTGACCGCCACCGGCCCTTGCGCCTGCTGCATGCGCGCCAGCGCCGCCGGCAGCAGCGCATGGCTGAGCGCAGGCATGCTCAGCACACTGATACGCGCCGCCTGTGGGCGCGACAGGGCCACTGCCCGGTCAATCACCCGGTCGAGCCCCTGCCAGCTGCGCTGCACCTCTTCCCACAGCGCCAAGGCGCGCGCATTGGGGCGCAACCTGCCTTGCACCCGCTCAAACAGCGGGTAGCCCAGCAGCTGCTCCATGCGGGCCAGATCGCGGCTCACCGTCGGCTGGGAGCTGAACAGCAGTCCCGCCGCGCCGGTCACGCCCCCGGCCAGCATGACGGCGCGGAACACCTCGATATGGCGGTGCTGCAGCCGGGGCGACGTTAGGCTGTTCTCCTGATGGAGATCGGAAGCGGATGGGACCGGGGCTAGTGGACGGGGCATGGCGGCTGGGCAACTCGAGAAAGACATATCCATTATGAATGACATCCCGATAAATAAGCATTAGACCAAATACCCTGCCCCGGGCACACTGGCAAGCTGTTTTCCCGATTCCACGCCTTCCGGCACACCGACTATGAGCAACTCCTTCTCCCCCGATCTGCTGTGGCAGCTGGCCGATAACTTCAACACCCCGCTGTGGGTCTATGACGCGGCCACCATCAGCCAACGCATCGCCGAGCTCCAGGCATTCGACACGGTGCGCTTTGCGCAAAAGGCCTGCTCCAACATCCATGTGCTGCAGCTGATGCGGGCGCAAGGCGTCAAGGTCGATGCGGTCTCGCGCGGCGAAGTGCTGCGCGCGCTGGCAGCCGGCTACCAGGGCGGTTTTGGCGAGCCCTCCGACATCGTGTTCACCGCCGATGTGATGGACGAGGCCACGTTGGCCACCGTGGTCGAGCACCAGATCCCCGTCAATGCCGGCTCCATCGACATACTGCACCAGCTGGGCCAGGCCTCGCCCGGCCATGCGGTCTGGCTGCGCATCAACCCCGGCTTTGGCCATGGCCACAGCAACAAGACCAATACCGGCGGCGAGCACAGCAAGCACGGCATCTGGCACAGCGACCTGACGATGGCGCTGGCGGTGATCGCCGAGCGCGGCCTGCAGCTGGTGGGCCTGCACATGCATATCGGCTCGGGCGTGGACTACGGCCACCTGCAAGAGGTCTGCGGCGCGATGGTGCAGCTGGTCGAGCGCACCCACGCCGCCGGCCACCGCCTGCAGGCCATCTCGGCCGGCGGCGGTCTGTCCATCCCCTACAAGGACGGTGACGCCACCATCGACACCCAGCACTACTTTGGCCTCTGGGATGCGGCGCGCAAGCAGGCCGAGGCGCTGGTGGGCCACCACCTGGGCCTGGAGCTGGAACCCGGCCGCTACCTGGTGGCTGAATCGGGCGTGCTGCTGGGCACGGTGCGCGCGACCAAGGATGCCGGCAGCAACCACTTTGTGCTGGTCGATACCGGCTTCAACGAGCTGATGCGCCCGGCGATGTACGGCAGCTACCACGCGATGCATGTGCAGCGCCGTGGCGCCGGCGTGCTGCCTGTGCAGCGCGAGGCCGTTGTCGCCGGTCCGCTGTGCGAATCCGGTGATGTCTTCACCCAGGGCGAGGCCGGCGTGGTGCTGCCCCGTCCGCTGGGCGATGCGCAGGTGGGCGACCTGCTGGTGATCCACGACACCGGCGCCTACGGCGCCTCGATGTCCAGCAACTACAACAGCCGCCCACTGGCCGCCGAGGTGCTGGTCGACAACGGCCAGGCGCGCCTTATCCGCCGCCGCCAGACGGTCGAAGAGCTGCTGGCGCTGGAACTGGGCCTCTGATCAGCGCGGGGCCGCGCGCCATGGCGCCATTGCCGCGTCCAGGCGCGGGGACTGCATGGCCCCGACATTGCAGCGCGACCAGCGCGAGGTCGCGCTGCTGTCCAGGCTGAACACCCGGCCCGGCGCCATCGTCACCTGCCGGGCCCGCAGTTGCTCGGCCAGTTGCGCGGAATCCTCGCAGCCGGGAAAGGCCGCCCACAGATACAGAGACTGCTCGCTGCGCGCAAACACCTCGCAGCCCTGGCGGTCCATCCAGGCCAGCGCCTGCGCCGTGGCCTGGCCCAGGCGCCCGCGCAGCCGCACCAGGTGCCGCTCGTACTGGCCTTCGCGCAGCATCACATCGACCATGCGCTCGCAGTACTCCGAACCACTCACATGGATGAGGCTGCGCAGATCGGCCAGGTCACTGGCCAGATCGGGGTGGCAGGCGATAAAGCCCACCCGCAGCGCAGCCGAGAACGACTTGGAAAAACTGCCGATGTAGATCGTGCGCGCCAGCTGGTCCAGCACCGACAGGCGTGTGGCCGAAGTTGGTTTGAAATCAGCCAGCGGGTCGTTTTCGACGATCAGCATCTGCTGCTGGCCGGCCAGCTGCAAGATGCGCCAGGCCTTGGCGGCGCTCAGGTCCGAGCCCGTGGGGTTGTGCGCCAGCGACTGGGTAAAGAAGAGGCGCGGGCGCTCGGTCTGCAGCAGCCGCTCCAGCGCCAGCACATCCGGGCCATCGGCCTGGCGCGGCACACCCAGCACGCGCGCGCCGGCCAGCTTGAGCTTGCCAAACAGCAGGTAGTAGCCCGGGTCGTCCACCAGCACCGTCGTGCCCGGCGGCACCCAGTGTCGGATGACCAGGTCCAGTGCGTCATTGGCCCCTTGGGTCAGCAGCAGCTGCTGGGGCGTCACCGCCAGGCCGAACATGCCCAGCTTGCGCACCAGGCTGTCCCGCAACGGCGCATAGCCCAGGCGGCTGCCGTAGCGGAACAGCGCGCCCAGCCCCGTACGCACCACTTGGTGGTGGTAACGGTCCAGGCGCATATCGGCCAGCCAGTCCACCGGCGGAAAACCATCACCCAACGCCAGCGCATCGGGCTGGGTCTTGAGCTGCTCGCGCATCAGCCAGACCACATCCATCGCGCGCTGCAGCGGGGCGCTGTCTTCGGCCGCAGGCACGGCTGCCACCGGGCGCTGGGCCAGCACATAAAAGCCCGATCCCCGCCGCGCCTCGACCAGGCCGCGCGAGACCAGCAGCTCAAAGGCCGCCACCACGGTGTTCTTGGCATAGCCATGCAGCTGCGCCAACGCGCGCAGTGACGGCAGCTTGTCACCCGTGCGCAGCACGCCATCGGCCATCTGCCGGCCCAGCATCGCGGCCAGGTTTTCTGCAATCGAGGCCTTGCGGCCAGAGGCTGGGGGCATGGGCGCTCCTTGGGGAAGACCAGGCGCCGATGCTGCAATGCAGCAGCACTGTCCCGGCAAACTGTACCTGTCTAGAAGGGTACAGTTTAGGTAGATTGGTGGCTCTGCGTTTCGCATTCCTCAAAAAATCACCAGGAGACACCGATGGCCACCGATTCCCGTCTGCCGCAGTTCCGCGCCCTCAGCCCCGCCCAGCGCTGGGATGTCATCGCCAAGGCCTGCCAGCTGAGCGCCGAAGACCACGCGCTGCTGGCCCAGCCAGGGGCCCTCCCCACGAACGTGGCCGACGGCATGATCGAAAACGTGATCGGCACCTTTGAGCTGCCGATGGGCGTGGCCAGCAATTTCCAGATCAATGGCCGCGATGTGCTGGTGCCGCTGGCGGTCGAAGAACCCTCGATCATCGCGGCGGCCTCGTACATGGCCAAGCTGGCACGCGAGGACGGAGGGTTTCAGACCTCCAGCACCCAGCCGCTGATGCGCGCCCAGGTGCAGATAGTCGGCATCCAGGACCCCTATGGCGTGCGGCTGGCGCTGTACCAGGCGCGCGAGCAGATCCTGGCGCTGGCCAACAGCCGCGACAAGGTGCTGATCGGCCTGGGCGGCGGCTGCAAGGACATCGAGGTGCATGTCTTCCCCGACTCACCCCGGGGCCCCATGGTGGTCATGCATCTGATCGTCGATGTGCGCGATGCGATGGGCGCCAACACCGTCAACACCATGGCCGAATCGGTCTCGCCGCTGGTCGAGCAGATCACCGGCGGCGCGGTGCGGCTGCGCATTCTGTCCAACCTGGCCGATCTGCGCCTGGCCCGGGCCCGCGTGCGCCTGACGCCCAAGACGCTGGCGACTGCCGAGCGCAGCGGCGAAGAAATCATCGAGGGCGTGCTCGATGCCTACACCTTTGCCGCCATCGACCCCTACCGCGCCGCCACCCACAACAAGGGCATCATGAACGGCATCGACCCGGTCATCGTCGCCACCGGCAACGACTGGCGTGCGGTGGAGGCCGGCGCCCATGCCTATGCCAGCCGCAACGGGCGCTACACCTCGCTGACCACCTGGGAGAAAGACGGCAGCGGCGCGCTGGTGGGCACCATCGAGCTGCCCATGCCCGTGGGCCTGGTGGGCGGCGCGACCAAGACGCATCCGCTGGCGCGCCTGGCGCTGAAGATCATGGATGTGAAATCGGCCCAGGAGCTGGGCGAGATTGCCGCGGCCGTCGGCCTGGCGCAAAACCTGGGCGCGCTGCGGGCGCTGGCCACCGAAGGCATCCAGCGCGGCCACATGGCCTTGCATGCCCGCAATATCGCGCTGGTGGCCGGGGCCGTGGGTGCCGAGGTCGACCAGGTCGCCAAGCGCCTGGCCGCCGAGCACGATGTGCGCACCGACCGCGCGCTGGAGGTGCTGGCCGAACTGCGCGCGCGCTGAATCGGGCTGCGGTCCCGCCGGTCACCAAGTTGACTGCGGCCGCGCCCGCAGCCCCCCTGGCGCACAGGGCTTGCGGTACGCTGGGAGCCTTTGCGCATTGCTGCGCACCGCCAGGAGATTTCCATGTCATCGCAAACAGCCCAGCCCGTCGTCGGCCTGATCGGGGTCGGCCTGATGGGCCACGGCATCGCCCGCAATGTCGCCGCCAAAGGCTTTCAACTCTATGTGCTGGAGCATCCTGGGAACCAGCCGCTGACTGAGCTGCTCAGCCTGGGCACACGCACCTGCCAAAGCCCGGCCGAACTGGCCAGCCACTGCGATGTGGTGATCCTCTGCGTGACTGGCTCGCCCCAGGTCGAAGCCGTGCTGACTGGCGAGCAAGGCCTGCTGTCGGCACTGCGCCCCGGCACCGTGGTGATCGATTGCTCGACAGCCGTGCCCGCATCGACGGTGCGCATGGCCCAGGCCGTGCAGGCTGCTGGCGGCAAGTTCATCGATGCACCGATGACCAAGACCTCCAAGCAGGCGCATGACGGCCAGCTCAATCTGCTCGTCGGTGGCGATGCGGCCGTGCTGGCCCAGGTGCAACCGGTGCTGGCCACCTTCACCAGCCAGGTCACCCATGTCGGTGCACTGGGCGACGGACACCGCATGAAGCTGCTGCACAACTTTGTCTCGGTGGGCCAGATGAGCCTGCTGGCCGAGGCCACCGCCTGCGCGCGCAAGCAGGGCATGGACATGCAGGCCTTCCACAGCGTACTGGCTGCGGGCGGCGGCGCGGGCGTGGCGCTGGACCGGCTGCAGTCCTATATCCTGGCCGATGACCCCTCGGGCATTGCGTTCTCGATCTCCAACGCCGCCAAGGATTTGAGCTACTACGCCACGATGGCCCACGATGCGCAGGCGCCCAGCCTGATTGCCGATGCGGCTGCGACCACCTTGCAGGACCAGGTCCAGGCCCGGCATGGCGATGCCATGCTGCCGGCCTTGATCGGTCTGCTGGCCAAGGCCTGAAGCGCGTTGTTCAGGGCCCCGCTTATTCAGCGCGGGGCTCGCGCCCCATCAACGCCTGCACCACATCGGGGGCTGACAGGCTGCCGTCGAGCAAGGCCACGACGGCGGCCGTGATCGGCATCTCCACGCCCAGCTTCTGGGCGCGCTGCAGCACCGTGCGGGCGCTGTAGACGCCTTCGGCCACATGGCCGAGCGACTGCACCGCCTGCTCCAGGCTCTGGCCCTGCGCCAGCAAGAGGCCGATCTTGCGGTTGCGCGACAGATCGCCAGTCGCCGTCAGCACCAGATCGCCCAGGCCCGACAACCCCATGAAGGTATCGGTCTGCGCGCCCAGCGCCACACCCAGACGTGTCATCTCGGCCAGGCCGCGCGTCACCAGCGCGGCGCGGGCATTCAGCCCCAGGTGCAGGCCATCACACAAGCCTGTGGCAATGGCCAGCACGTTCTTGACGGCGCCGCCCACTTCGACCCCGCTGATGTCCTCATTGGCATAGACGCGCAGGTTGTCGCCATGGAAGGCCGCGACCAGGGCATCGCGCACATCGCCATGGCGGCTGGCCGCCACCAGGGCCGTGGGCTGGTGCTGGGCCACTTCCTGCGCAAAGCTTGGGCCACTCAGCACGCCGGCATGCAGCGCGGGGGCCACCTGGGCGCAGACCTCGTTGCCCAGCAGCCCATGGCTGCCGGCAGGGGCATCGGCGGGCACGGCTTCAAAACCCTTGCTGAGCCAGGCCACCGGCACCTGGCAGTCGCGCAGCATCGTGAGGCCGCCGCGCAGTGCCGCCATCGGCGTGCCCAGCACGATCAATTCAGCCTGGGCCACCAGGGGCTGCAGATCGCCGCTCGTCACCTCCAAGGCATCGGGCAAGCGGATGCCTGGCAAATAGCGCTGGTTCTCACGGCTGGTTTGCAACTGGCCCGCCTGCTGCGCATCGCGCGCCCACAGCTGCACGCGGTGGCGTGCGGCAGCATGCATGGCCAAAGCCGTTCCCCAGGCACCGGCGCCAATCACCAAGATCTTCATAGCCACAACCCCTTCTTACATCAACTCAAACGGTGGCGCTGCCTGCAGCTGCTTACCCAGCAGATACAACAAAGGCCTTGCAACCGAGACTGCAAGGCCCTTGCGTTGGCAGCAAGCGATTACTGGGCCAGTGCGGCACCTGCGCCAGCGCCATTGGCCTGGGCTTGTTGCTGTTCGTACATGGCCTGGAAGTTGATTTCCGCCAGGTGCACAGGCGGGAAGCCGGCGCGGGTCACGATGTCTGCCACGTTGCCGCGCAGGTAAGGGTAGACGATCTGTGGGCAAGCCACGCCGATCACGGCCCCCATCTGGTCGTCAGGGATGCCACGGATCTCGAAAATACCGGCTTGCTTGGCTTCCACCAGGAACACGGTCTTGTCTTCGATCTTGGTCTGCACGGTGGCGGTGACCGCCACTTCGAAAATGCCATCGGCCACCGGGGTGGCTTCCACGCCCAGCTGGATGTCCACGCTCGGCTGGGTTTGCTCCAGCAAGATAGCTGGCGAGTTGGGCTGTTCCAGCGACGCGTCCTTCAGGTACACGCGTTGAATTTGGAACACGGGATTTTCTTGATCCGCCATGGTTGTCTGTCTTTCGCTAGAAAAAGGAATGGAGTGCAGCTGCGATGCCGCCCGGTGTGTGCGCCCCTCGCATGCAGCCTGCCATTATGCAATGGCAAAGTGTCAGCATGGAAAAGCCCGGGCGCCCGCCGGCCAGTGAAGGGATGCGCGGGCTCAGGCTTGGAGCAAGGGGGTCAGCTCGCCGCGCTGGTCCAGCGCAATCAGGTCATCGCAGCCGCCGACATGGGTCTCGCCAATGAAGATCTGCGGCACGGTGCGGCGGCCGGTCGTCTCCATCATTACCGCACGCTGGGCCGGATCGGTGTCGATGCGGATTTCTTCAATCTGCTCCACGCCTTTGGCTTTGAGCACTTGCTTGGCGCGAATGCAGTAGGGGCAGACGGCGGTGGTATACATCTTTACAGCTTGCATCGGAGTGTCCTGCGGCGGCGGCCTGCACAAGGCCGCCAGCTCTGTAGTGGGTGTCTAAAGCCAGTATCTGGGGCCATGAACCCCAAAAATCAAGCCTTCTTGAGCGGCATGCTGGCAGCGCGCCAGCCCTTCATGCCACCGGCCAGGGCCTGCACATTGGTGTAGCCCAGCTTCTTGGCCACGGCCACGGCACGCTGCGAGCGCTGGCCCTGTGCGCAAACGAGAATCAGCGGCAAGGCCTTGTTCTTGACGACCGAGGGCAGTTGCGCTTCGAGCTGGTCCAGCGGCACATTCTTGGCATTGGCGATATGGCCGGCGCCGAATTCCTGCGCGTCCGACACATCCACCACCACGGCTTTTTCGCGGTTGATCAGTGCCACGGCGTTGGCGGGGCTGAGCGTGCCGCCTCCCATGTTCTTCATGGCGGGCATCATCAGCATCGCGCCCGAGCCCAGTACCAGCACGATCAGATACCAGTTGTCGATCAGAAAGTTCACACAAGTCCCTTGTCAAAAAATGCTCAAACAGCCGCACATTCTAAAAGGGCCACCATGCCGCTGCGCGGCAAAAGCCTTTAGCACCACCCCCAACGCGCACCAGGCGCTGCCTGGCAAGCTCTGCAAGCGCCCTGGGATTTAAGCCTGCCTCTACAATCGGCGCCATTGTGAATGCGGCGGGCTGCCCAGGCCCCTCTAGCGCCACCCGCCAGCGACACGCACCGATTTTTGACTATCGCACGAGGATTGCATGTACAAGCTTGTCCTGATTCGCCATGGTGAATCGACCTGGAACCTGGAAAACCGCTTCACCGGCTGGACCGATGTGGACCTGACCGACACCGGCGTGGCGCAAGCCAAGCAGGCTGGCCAGTTGCTCAAGGCCGAGGGCTATGACTTCGATGTGGCCTACACCAGCGTGCTCAAGCGCGCCATCCGTACGCTGTGGCACACCCTGGACGAGATGGACCGCACCTGGCTGCCGGTGCAAAAGTGCTGGCAGCTCAACGAGCGCCACTATGGCGCGCTGCAAGGCCTGAACAAGGCCGAAACCGCCAAGAAGTTTGGCGATGAGCAGGTGCTGGTCTGGCGCCGCAGCTATGACACCCCGCCGCCCGCGCTGGAGTCTACCGATCCACGCAGCGAGAAAACCGACCGCCGCTACGCCGGTGCTGCCAACCAGGTGCCGCTGACCGAATGCCTCAAGGACACGGTCGAGCGCGTCGTGCCGTTCTGGAACGAAGCCATTGCGCCAGCCATCCAGCGCGGCGAGCGGGTGGTGATCGCCGCCCACGGCAACTCCATCCGCGCGCTGATCAAGTACCTCGATGGCGTCTCCGACAGCGACATCGTGAACCTGAACATCCCCAACGGCATCCCGCTGGTCTATGAGCTGGACGCCAGCTTGAAGCCGCTGCGCCACTACTACCTGGGTGACGCCGAAGCTGCCGCCAAGGCCGCTGCTGCAGTCGCCTCCCAGGGCAAGGCCTGATCCGACGGGCAGCCCACCCAAGGGCGGCCCCGTAGGCCCCGCCGGGAACTACTGGCCATGCCTGGAGTCCGAGCCAGGCAGCGTCGGTGCGGTAGACAGGCGGGGCACGCAGCCCCCATCGCGGCAAAAAATGCCAGCGCCGCCGAACCAGATCGGGCCCCCGCCCTGATCGGCAGGCGCGCAGAAGTTCTTGGTGTCAGCCGATGCCGCTTGCCCGCGCCAGCGGGCGGCCGGCGAAAGTAAATACTTGTCTTAGCACCCGAAAACCGCTGCTGCGCCGCACCAGCGCAGGCGCTTGGGTGTATATTGGCACGCTATAGAAAGTTGCGAGCATATGGGCCAAAAATTGAAGATTGCCGGTTGGGTTTCACTGGGCGTGGTCGCCGGCGCGCTCACCACTGTGTCTTTGCAGACGGTCGCAAGGGGCGTGATGTCGCCCATGCCACTGGAAGAAATCCAGCAGCTGTCGGCGGTGTTCGGCCTGATCAAGACCGACTATGTCGAGCCGGCCGATGACAAAAAGCTGATCACCGATGCCATCTCGGGCATGGTCTCCGGGCTCGATCCCCACTCGCAGTACTTCGACAAGAAGTCTTTCCGCGAGTTTCAGGAAGGCACCAGCGGCAAGTTCGTCGGCGTCGGCATCGAGATTACCCAGGAAGACGGGCTGATCCGCATCGTCTCGCCCATCGAAGGCTCACCGGCGGACCTGGCCGGCCTCAAGACCAACGACCTGATCACCAAGATCGATGACACGGCGGTCAAGGGCCTGTCGCTCAACGATGCGGTCAAGCGCATGCGCGGCGAGCCCAACACCAAGGTGGTGCTGACGATTCTGCGCAAGGACGAGAGCCGCAGCTTCCCCGTCACGATCACCCGCACCGAGATCAAGACCCAGTCGGTCAAGGCCAAGATGATCGAGCCGGGCTACGGCTGGGTGCGCGTCTCGCAGTTCCAGGAACGCACGGTCGACGACTTCGTGCGCAAGGTCGATGACCTGTACAAACAGGACCCGAACTTGAAGGGCCTGGTGCTGGACCTGCGCAATGACCCCGGTGGCCTTCTGGATGCGGCCGTGGCCATCTCGGCGGCCTTCCTGCAGCCCAATGTGACCGTGGTGACCACCGATGGCCAATTGGCCGAGAGCAAGGCGATCTTCCGCGCATCGCCCGAGTTCTACGCGCGCCGCGGCAGTGACCCGATCAAGTCGCTGCCCGCTGCCATCAAGAACATTCCGCTGGTGGTGCTGGTCAACGAAGGTTCGGCATCGGCCTCCGAGATCGTCTCGGGCGCGCTGCAGGACCACAAGCGTGCCACCATCATGGGCGCCCAGACCTTTGGCAAGGGCTCGGTGCAGACCGTGCGCCCCCTCGGTCCGGACACCGGCATCAAGCTGACCACGGCGCGCTACTACACGCCAAGCGGCAAGTCGATCCAGGCCAAGGGCATCGTGCCCGACATCATGGTCGACGAGTCGGCCGAAGGCGATTTGTTTGCCGCGCTGCGCACCCGCGAAGCGGATCTGGAAAAGCACCTCTCCAGCGGCCAAGGCCCCGAAGTCAAGGACGAAGCCCGCGAGAAGGCCCGTGAAGCGGCGCTCAAGCGCCTGGACGAAGAGAGCAAGAAGCCCGCCTCCGAGCGCCGTCCGCCCGAGTTCGGCTCGGACAAGGACTTCCAGCTGCAGCAGGCCTTGCACCAGCTCAAGGGTGAGCCCGTGCAGGTGAGCCAGACCAAGACCGAGCGCCCGGCCGAGAAAAAGGACGAGGAAAAGACCAGCACGAGCGACAAGCCCGCAGAGTCCACCACGGACGACACCAAGCTGCCGCCCGCTAGCGAGCCCAAGAAGTAAAGCCGTCAAGCTGTAGCGCCCAACCTTCGTTGCGCTGCGTCAAAAGGCCGCAAGCAGAGTTCCTGCTGCGGCCTTTGTTTTTTCCGACAATAAGCCCATGAACGACGAGCAACTTTTGCGCTACTCCCGCCATATCTTTCTGGATGAGGTCGGCATCGAAGGCCAGGAGGCCATCCTCGCCGCCCATGCGGTGGTGATTGGCGCGGGCGGCCTGGGCAGCCCGGCAGCGATGTACCTGGCCTCGGCCGGCGTGGGCCGCATCACCTTGGTCGATGACGACACGGTGGACCTGACCAATTTGCAGCGCCAGATTGCCCATACGACCGAGCGCGTGGGCCAGGCCAAGGTCAGCTCCTGCGCAGCCAGCCTGCAGGCCATCAATCCGCATGTCCAGATCCATACGGTGCAGCAGCGGGTCGATGCCAAGCGGCTGCAGACCTTGGTGGGCGATGCCAGCGTGGTGCTGGACTGCACCGACAACTACCGCACGCGCCAGGCCATCAATGCCGCCTGCGTGGCGCTGGCCAAGCCTTTGGTCAGCGGCGCGGCCATCCGCTTTGATGGCCAGATCAGCGTGTTTGACAGGCGCCACAAAGGCGCTGCCTGCTATGCCTGCCTGTTCTCGCCCGAAGAGCAGTTCGAGGAAGCCAGCTGCTCGACAATGGGGGTATTTGCACCCTTGGTGGGCATTATCGGTACGATGCAGGCTGCAGAAGCGCTCAAACTCATTGCCGGCATTGGCCGCAGCCTCGATGGGCGTCTGATGATGCTCGAGCTCAAGGACATGGAATGGAGCACGATGCGGGTCAGCCGCAACCCGCAATGCCCCGTCTGCGGTGAGCAACACCTTTGATATCTCAGCTTATTATTTGTTTTATGTATACAATAATAGACAAACAATAAACCTACGAGGCCTTGTCCTACTTAGGCCATCCTTTCAGACCGATGGCGTGCCTACGGCTTGTTGCTATCATTGTTACGGTAAGACACACCCGTGTAGCCGTATATGCATCGCCGTTTGAAAACTTATTTGGTTGAAGACAACAAGACCATCCGCGACAACCTGATAGCCACGTTGGAAGACCTGGCCCAGGTGGAGACCGTGGGGCATGCCAGCACCGAATCTGACGCCACCAGCTGGCTCAGCAACCCTTCGACCGACTGGGATCTGGCGGTGGTCGATATCTTCTTGCTCGAAGGCAGTGGCCTGGGTGTTCTGGAAAAGCTCCAGGAACGCGCGCCACACCAGCATCTGGTCATCCTCAGCAACTACGCCACACCCAGTATGCGCGAGCGCTGCGCCCAGCTTGGCGCCAACCGGGTTTTCGACAAATCCGAAGACATCGATGCGCTGATCGACTACTGCGTGGAGCGTACATCCCAGCTGCAGTGAGGCCACCATGAGGCCCACCATTTGGCCCTGCAGACAACCACAAAAAAGCGGCCCAAATGGGCCGCTGGTTTTGCACGGCGCTGCGCGCTCAGTCGATCAGCCCGTTTTTCAGCGCGTAGTAGGTCAGGTCGCTGTTCGATGCCAGGCCCATCTTCTCCATCAAACGCGTGCGGTAGGTGCTCACGGTCTTGACGCTGAGCGAGACCTGGTCGGCAATATTGCCGGCCGTCTCACCCTTGGCCAGCTTCAAGAACACCTGAAATTCGCGCTCCGAGAGCTGCTCGTGCGGGGGCGCATCCTCTTTGCGATGCAGCTGCTGGGCCAGCAGATCGGCCACTGCCGGCGTCAGGTAGCGCTTGCCCAGCGAAATCGTGCGCAGCGCCTCCACAATCTCGGATGGGTCGCACTCCTTGTTGAGGTAGCCGCTGGCGCCTTGGCGGATCAGGTTGATCGCATAATGGGCCTCGGGGTAGCCGCTCAGGATCAGAATGCCCATGTCGGGCGCCTTGGCGCGCAGCATGGCCAGCGCATCAATACCGCTTTGGCCGGGCATGGACAGGTCCATGATCAACACGTCGATCTCTTCCTTGCGCACCAGGTCAATGGCTTCACGGCCGTTGGCCGCCTCTCCTACGACGCGCAGATCGACATGCTCGGCCAAAAATTGCTTGAGGCCCGAGCGCACAATCGCGTGGTCATCGACGATACCAACTTTAATCATATATCCCCTCATGCAGCGCAGACTGCAGCACCGGCCCCATGCTGGCGCTGCCCGAAGTTTGCTCTATTATCACTCGCATAAACCAAAAACCATCAAAAAAGGAAGCTCCATGCGTTGGTCTCGCTTGCGCAAATGGGCCATCAGTTTGCCAGCCGCCTTTTTGGCCGCTGCCGTGCTGATCGGCATCAACGAAGCTGGTTACTACCGCTCGCACGATTCGCTGCAGAACCTCACGGTCACCTACCAGACGCGCACCACGCTGGACAAGCTGATGCAGCAGGTCGTGGATGCAGAAACCCATGCGCGCGGCTATCTGCTCAGTGGCGAAGACAGCAATCTGACGGCCTACCAGCAGGCCTGCACCAACGTCAACAACGCGGTCGATGAGCTGCGCGCCATCTACAGCGTCTTCCCCGAGGACCTGCAGACCTCGTCGATGCTGGGCCGTGAAGTGGCCAAACGCCTGACCCAGATGGATACGGGCATTGCACTGCGGCGCGAGGGCCTGGAAGAGGCCTGGCGTTTCCTGGTCAAAAGCCCGGAAGCCAAGGCCACGATGGACAGCATGCGCAGGCTCAGCAACGAGCTGGTGATCCACAGCAACGAGCGGCGCATGCACAACGAGGCCGAGATTCTCAAGTCCCTGACCCTCGCACGCCTGGGCATTGCCATCGTCAGTATCGTGGGCCTGCTCGCGTTCTACCTGTACCTGCGCCAATCCAACCGCCTCACCGGCCTGATGCTGCGCGAGCAGCGCATGCTCGAGGACGAGCGCGATCAGCTCGAAAAGCAGGTGCGCCAGCGCACCGCCACCTTGGGCGAATTGGCCACCCACTTGCAGCAGGTGCGCGAAGACGAACGCGCCCATCTGGCGCGCGAGCTGCACGACGAGCTGGGCGCCTTGCTGACCACGGCCAAGCTCGATGTGGCGCGCCTCAAATCCAAGATCGACATGGCAGCGCCCGATGTGCAAGAGCGCATCAAGCACCTGATCGAGACCCTCAACAGCGGCATCGCGCTCAAGCGCCGCATCATCGAAAACCTGCGCCCCTCATCGCTGTCCAACCTGGGCCTGACCGCCTCGCTGGAGATCCTGGCCAAGGAGTTTTCCGAAAGCAGCAATGTGGCCGTCGAGCTGAGTCTGGAGCAGATCAATGTGCCCGAAGCCATGCAGCTGAGCATCTACCGCCTGATCCAGGAGTCGCTCACCAATATCGGCAAGTACGCGCAGGCGCGCAATGTGCTCATCAGCCTGCAAAGCCACCCCAAGCATGTGTTCGTGCAGGTGCGCGATGACGGCGTCGGCTTCAACCCCAGCCAGGCCCACCCCAACTCGCACGGCCTGGCGGGCATGCGCCACCGTATCGAGGCCAGTGGCGGCCGGCTGCACATCGCCTCTGCCCCGCAGCAAGGCACCACCATCTCGGCCAATCTGCCGCAGAACTAAGGGCCCGGGCTGCGGCCAGCAGCCTGGCGTCCTCTCCCCCCCCCTCGCCATCCGCACAGCAGTCCACCAAACACCGCGCGAAAGCCACGCGCGGTGCCCTTGCTGCACCCCTGCAAACCGCGTCTTCGCCGCCGCGCATCCACACATCGCGGGAGCTGTCCTACACCTGTTCTTCGCACCTACTGGCAAGGCTGCATGCGGGCAGCGGCCAGAATGCAGTCATTGCTCGCACCTTCTTGCACAGCAAACAACATGAGGAAAAAAATATGCTGCATTACGCTGTTGTCTTCCTGGTCATCGCACTGATTGCGGCCGTCTTCGGCTTCGGTGGTATTGCGGCCAGTGCGGTCGGCATTGCCAAGATCTTGTTTGTGATTTTCATCGTGCTCGCTGTCGCATCGTTCCTGATGGGATTGTTGAAGAAGTAGCGCTTTGACAACCCTTGAACCTGTGCTCACCACACGATACATTTATCCGGTACGCGCAGGTCAACGTACACTGCAAGATCTTCATTGAACATCATAGAAAGAGGCTATTTCATGGATACCGAAAAAATTGCCAAGGACGCTGTGGACAAGGTAGAAGACACCGCCAACGACGTGCTCGATGGCGCTGAAAAGGCGGTGGGCCACACGCGCCGTGCCGTGAAGTCCGCGGCCAACAAGGCCGAGCGTGCGATCGATGAATACGGCCATGAAAAGAACCATTCCATCGATCACATTGCCTCCCGTGCACAGGACTGGGCAGAGCGTGGCATTGGCCTCGCCGCTGACTCCTCGCACCGTGCCCGTGAGCAGTTCTACCGTGCCCAAGAGCGTGCCAACGAGTACGTCTCTGACCAGCCGGGCAAGTCGATGGCGATTGCCATGGCAGCAGGTGCCGCATTGGCAACCCTGGTCATCATGGCGACCCGCCGTCGCGACTGATTTTCAAGTATCTATCGGCATATAACGGATAAGTGCGGTGCAGATGCCGATCGATTTTCAAGCACCCTAACAACACTTTGCGAGGAAACAAAAATGAAACTCTCCCGTACTATCGCTATCGCTGCTTTCGCTGGTGCAACCCTGGTGATGGCCACTGGCTGCTCCGTGGCTCGCAAGCAAGAAACCGTGGGTGAATACATCGATGGCTCCGCTGTGACCACCGCTGTCAAGGCCAAGCTGGCTGAAGACAAGGAAACCTCGGCCAGCTCCATCAATGTGAAGACCATGGACGGCGGCATTGTTCAGCTGTCCGGTTTTGCCAAGTCGCAAATGGAAAAGGACCGTGCCGGTCAGATCGCTCGTGGCGTCAAGGGCGTGACCGAAGTGCGCAACAGCCTGATCGTCAAGCAATAAGCGGCGCGAGCCTGGCTCGCCAAAAAACCAGCTGGTGCATGCCGGCTGGTTTTTTTTCGCATGTACACCCGTCCGTGTCCGACTTGAAGGCCATGGTCAATTGACCGGCGATGCGTTAAGCTTGGCCGATGCGCCTTTTCCACTGCGACCAATGCGGTCACCTGGTATTTTTTGAAAGCGTGCACTGCGTCAACTGCGGCGCAACGCTGGCCTACCTGCCGGACTGCGACGATGTCGGGGCCATGGCAGCCGTGAACACCGATGGCACGGCATCTGCAGACGGCGGGCCAGCCGCTTTGTGGCAACGCATTCCCTCCAAGGCGACGCACAGCAGCCAGCGCTACCGCATGTGTGCCAACCGCGACCAATACCAAGCCTGCAATTTTGCGATCCCTGCTGACGAGCCCAACAGGCTGTGCAGCTCTTGCCGCCAGACGCTGGTGCTGCCCGATCTCTCTGTCAGCGGCAACACCTTGCGCTGGCAAAAGCTGGAGAACGCCAAGCGGCGGCTGTACGTTACGTTGGCGCGCCTGGGGCTGCACCCCGATCAGCCGAACTGGACGCCCCACTACCAGTTTCTCGCCGATGTGCCCGACCAGCCGGTGATCACCGGCCATTCCAACGGGCTCATCACCATCAACATCGCAGAGGCCGACGATGACGAGCGCGTGCGCCGCCGCGTGGCCCTGCACGAGCCCTATCGCACCTTGCTGGGCCATCTGCGCCATGAGTCGGGTCATTTCTTCTGGGACAAGCTGGTGCGCGATGGCGGCGAGCTCGACAGCTTTCGCCAGCTCTTTGGCGATGAGCGCCAAAGCTATCCGCAAGCGCTGCAAGACTACTATGCCAACCCGCCGGGTTACTCGCAGTGGAGTGCGCAATTCGTCAGCGCCTATGCGAGCGCACACCCGTGGGAAGACTGGGCCGAATCCTGGGCCCACTACCTGCACATGGTCGACATGCTGGAGACCGCAGCCAGCTACCAAACCGATTTGACGATGGCCGAAGGCCGCCCCTCGGTCACCATCAGCGACCCCTTTGTCCAGCCGCCCCCCCGCTTTGAAGACATGGTGGCGCAGTGGGTGCCGGTGACCTTGCTGCTCAACAGCCTCAACCGCAGCTTGGGCCAGCAGGACGCCTATCCTTTTGCGCTATCGGCCGGGGCGCTGCAAAAGCTGCGCTATGTGCATGACATTGTGCGGCGGCCCCACCCGCTCGAGAGTGGTCGCCCCCCTGTCATGCACCAGCACTGAGCGGGTTGCGCGCGGCCATCAGGCCTCTTCGGCCCGGCGCTGCGCCACCTTGCGCTGCAGCTCCTGCGCGACATAGGGCGAGACAAACTTGTCGACCTCACCGCTGAGCATCGCAATCTCGCGCACAAAAGTGCTGCTGATGAACTGGTAGCGGGTGCTGGGCGTCAGGAACACGGCTTCCACATCGGGCATCAGCGAGCGGTTCATGCCAGCGAGCTGGAACTCGTAGTCAAAGTCGGTGACTGCGCGCAGGCCGCGCACAATCGCATTGCCGCCTTGCGCGACGACAAAATCACGCAGCAGGCCCGAGTAGCTCTCCACCCGCACGCTGGGGTAGTGCTTGACCGCTTCGCGCGCCATGTCCATGCGCTCCTTGAGCGAGAACATGGTCTTCTTGTGGTGGCCTTCGGCCACGGCCACAATCACATTGCCAAACAGCTGGTAAGCCCTGCGCACCACGTCTTCGTGGCCCAGGGTCATGGGGTCAAAGGTGCCTGGGTAGATGGCCAGTGTCATGTCTGTCTCCTGCAAAGCATCATCGTTGTGCCAGTCTCCTGGCACATTGCAGCGCAGCATAAACCATTTCTGCCACCACCCTGCCAGCGGGCAGGCATTCCCGTTCAGCCGGCTGCGTCCTCAGCCCTCTTGAGCAAGTGCGCATGCACGGCGCCCGCCTTCAGGTAGCGGTGGCGCACCAGGCCCAGCTCGGCCAGGGCCTCGTCGCTCCAGGCTTGGGGCGCTTCGAGGTAGATAAAGCCCTGCGCCGTCACCGCCGCCTGCGCCGCCTTGAGCGCTGGCACAAACAGCTGGCCGGAGAATGGTGGATCGAGGAAGATCAGATCCCAGTGCGCGGTGTAGGCCTGCAGCGCAGCCAGCGCATCGCCCCGGCTCACCTCCACCTGCGTGGCACCCAGCTTCTGCGCCAGCTGCTTGATCTGCGCGGCCAGCTGCACATCGGACTCGACCATGCGCACCTGGGTCGCGTTGCGCGATGCAGCCTCCAGCCCCAGCGCGCCGGTGCCCGCAAAGGCATCGAGGCAGCGCCAGCCAGCCAGGTCCTGGCCCAGCCAGTTGAACAAGGTCTCGCGCACGCGGTCGGGCGTGGGCCGCAGATCGGGGCGGGTCAGCACCGCCAGCTTGGTGCGGCGCCATTGGCCGCCAATGATGCGGATCTCTCCGGCAGCGGACGCTGCCACGCGGGCGGCATTGCCCGAGTTTCCAGTAGTGCCGCGCTTGCGGGCGGGCGCCGCGTCAGGCGCGGCGTCGGCCGCAGCGGCTGCCTTTTGCACCAGGGCGCGCAGCGCGCCCTCGCTTTTGATGGCACTGCGTCCCATTATGGTTTTGCTCCCAAGACCACGGTCACTTGCTTGTCGGGCTGCACCATGCGCGCCATGGCCTTGCGCACATCGTCGGCGCTGAGGGCTTCGACCCGGTCCGTCCAGTGGTCCAGGTAGTCCAGAGGCAGTCCATTCCAGGCGATATTGGTCACATTGCCCAAGAGCTTGGCATTGCTGTCCACGCGCAGCGCAAAGCCCCCAATCAGGTTGTCCTTGGCATCGCGCAGTTCCTCGGCGGTGGGGCCCTTGGCGATGAAATCGCTCAGCACCTCGCGCGTCACCTTGAGCGCCTCGGCTGCCTGGTCAGGCCGGGTCTGCAATCCGATCTGGAAGGCACCGGCATCCAGCCCCGGGTTGAACGACGAGTACACGCCATACACCAGGCCGCGCTTTTCGCGCACCTCTTCCATCAGGCGCGACGCGAATCCGCCGCCGCCCAGAATATGGTTGCCCACCAGCACGGCCAGAAAATCCGGGTCGGCGCGGCGGATGCCGGGCTGGCCCAGCAGCACCTGGGCCTGGGCCGAGTCAAACGCGATCTGGATGTCATCGGCCTTGGCCAGCGGCTGCACGGCCGGCACCTCAGCGGGCGCCGCGCACTGCGCCTTGGGCGTGGCCGGCACCTGGGCCAGCAGGCGCTTGACCAGCGCATCGGCCTGGGTCTTGTCCAGCGCGCCCACCAGCGTCACCTTGGCGCGGCAGGCGTCGACCGAGCGCGCCAGGTACTGCTGCATCACCGCCGGGCTGATCCGGGCCAGGGTCTCTTCAGTGGCACGCTGCCCGTAAGGGTGGCTGCCAAACACGGCCTGGTTGAAGGCGCGGCCCGCCACCACCGCAGGGCGGGTATTGCCCTCCTTGATCGCGGCATTCCAGCGCTCGCGCTCGCGCTGCCAGACGGCATCGTCATAGCTGGGCTGGGCCATCTGGCGGGCCGCCAGGTCAGCGGCGCGGCCCAGCAGGCTGCCATCGGTCAGCGAGCGCAAGGAGAAGGTCAGCGCATCGCTGCTGGCGCCGGCGCCAAAGCTGGCACCCAGATCGGCCCAGGCTTCGCCGACCGCGTTCTCGTCAAGCGCAGGCGCACTGCCCTGCGCCTTGACGCCCTTGGAGGCCATCATGGCCGCGGCGCTCGCCAGGCCTGCCTGGTCCGCCGGGTCGCGCCGGCTGCCAGCATCAAAGTTCAGCTGCACATCCACCATCGGGATCGTGGGGCTGTTGACCAGCCAGACCTGGGCGCCGCTGTCCTGGGTCCAGTGCTCAATGGGCAGCAAGGCCCAGGCCGAATGGCAGGCCAGCAAGGCGGCTGCGCCGCCGACCAGTGTTTTGCAAAAAGAGGTTCGCATGGGTATCTCTGCTAGCCAGGGCCCGCTGCCATCTGCGGCAGGTCCTGGTAAAAACAATCGTTGGCGGGTGCGTCAAACAGTGCATCCGCCACGGGGTTTGGTCAGTGCACCGCCCCGTCCTTGGTCGCGGCACCGCTACGCTTTTGCGCGGCGCGGTCGGCATCGGTCAGCGGCTGGGGTACCAGGGTCGCCACTGTCATCTGGTCATCGCCAAAATAGCGCGCAGCCACCGACTGCACCTGCGCGGCTGTCACCGTTTTCATCAGCGCCAGCAGCTTGTCATTGGCATCGAGCGGCAAGCCCAGCACCCAGTTGGAGCCCAGGTCATTGGCCTGGCCAAAGACCGAGTCGCGCTCATACACGGTAGAGGCCTGCCACTGGGTGCGCACCCGCTCCAGCTCGGCCTCGCCCACGCCTTCCTTGGCAACGCGGGCCACCTCGGCACGCAAAGCCGCCTCCACGTCCTTGGCGGTCTTGCCTTGCGATGGCACGCCGCCCAGCAAGAAGGTGGAAGGCCCCCGGTTGACCACGCTGGCACCGCTGAAGGTGGCGTCAGCCACGCGGCCGGGGCCCTGGGTCAGCTGGCGGTCCAGGCGCGCGCCGTCATAGCCACTGAGCACAGAGCCCAGCATCAACAGCGCCATCGCATCCTTGTCGCTGTCCTTGGGCTCGACCAGGTTGCGCAGGTCGGGCACCTTGAAGCTCATCACCACATAGGCCTGCTCGGCAGGCGCCTTGTAGTCGAGCCGGCGCTCGCCCTTTTGCAGTGGCTCGGGCCGGGGCTTGCGCTCCGGCAAGGCACGCGCTGGAATGCTGCCGTAGTATTTCTCGGCCAGCGCACGCACCTTGTCCACATCCACATCGCCAGCGACCACCACCACCGCGTTCTCCGGCACATACCAGGCCTTGTGGAAGGCGCGGGCATCATCGGGGTGCATGGAGTCGAGGTCGCCCATCCAGCCAATCACCGGGCGGTGGTAGGGCGAGGCCTGCCAGGTCGCAGCGTTGAGCTGCTCCATCAGGCTGGCGCGCGGGTTGTCGTCGGTGCGCATGCGCCGCTCTTCCTTGATGACCTCGATCTCTTTCTTGAACTCGCTGTCGGGCCACTGGTTGTTGGCAAAGCGGTCTGACTCCAGGCGCATCACCTCTTCGAGCTTGCCCGACGGAATCTGCTGGTAGTAGCCGGTGTAGTCGCGGTTGGTAAAGGCATTGTCCTGCCCGCCGAGCGCTGCGACCTTGCGCGAAAAATCGCCGGGCGCTACGGTGGCCGTGCCCTTGAACATCATGTGCTCGAGCGCATGGGCCAGGCCCGAGCGGCCGTCGACCTCGTCCATCGAGCCCACGCGCACCCAGACCATGTGCACCGCCGTGGGCGCGCGCTTGTCAGGCTGTACGATCAGGTCCATGCCATTGGACAGTTTGAACTGCTGGGCCCCAGCAGAATTGGAGGCGATGGCAGTGGTGGGCATAGGCGATGCGGCCCAGGCTGGAGAAGCCCCAGCGCCCAGGGAGGCCATCAAGGCCAGCAAAATGGTGGAACGTTTCATAAAATAGGCTGATTCTACGTAGCGCACAATGTTCAGTTTTTTCAAGAAAAAATCTCCCGCTGCCGACGCAGCCCCCAGCCCTTCCGCCGCCGAGCCAGCGCCTGCGCCCGCTCCAGCGGCCGATGTCCCGCCGCCCGCACCCCAGGTGCCCAGCGCGCCGCTGACCCCGATCCGCCCTGTGGCTGCCGAGCCCACCAAGACGGGCTGGCTGCGTGGCCTGGGCATGGGCGGCAAGGCCGCAGCCCCGGCACCCACGGCTGCAGAAACGGTCACGAAAAACCCAGTTACACAAGCTCCGCAGGCTCCGGTAGCTCCTATCACTATAGCATCCGAGCCCGCCAGCAGCCGCGACAGCTGGATGAACCGCTTGAAGAGCGGTTTGCGCAAAACCGGCTCGAGCATTGCCACGGTCTTCACCGGCACCAAGATCGACGAGCAGCTCTACGAAGAGCTCGAAGAGGCGCTGCTGATGGCCGATACCGGCGTCAAGGCAACCCAGCATCTGCTCAAAGACCTCAAGCAGCGCGTCAAGGACAGCAAGACCACCGACCCCGCCGCTGTCAAGGACCTGCTGGCCAGCGCGCTGGCAGATCTGCTCGCGCCACTGGAAAAGCCACTGGTCATTGGCGAGCACAGCCCCACGGTCATCATGGTGGCTGGCGTCAACGGCGCTGGCAAGACCACCTCGATCGGCAAGCTGACCAAGCACCTGGCCGATGCCGGCCAGAGCGTGCTGCTGGCAGCGGCCGACACCTTCCGCGCTGCGGCGCGTGAGCAGCTGGGCGTCTGGGCCACCCGCAACACCGTCGAGATCATCAGCCAGGAAGGCGGCGACCCCGCGGCCGTCAGCTTTGATGCGGTGACCGCCGGCAAGGCCCGGGGCAAGGATGTCGTGCTGGTGGATACCGCCGGGCGCCTGCCCACGCAGCTGCACCTGATGGAAGAGCTCAAGAAGATCAAACGCGTCGTCACCAAGGCCGATGGCAGCGCGCCGCACGAGGTGCTGCTGGTCATTGATGGCAACACCGGCCAGAACGCGCTCAACCAGGTGCGCGCCTTTGACGATGCACTGCAGCTGACCGGCCTGATCGTCACCAAGCTCGACGGCACGGCCAAGGGCGGCGTGCTGGCCGCCATCGCGCAGGAGCGCCCCATCCCTGTGTACTTCATCGGTGTGGGTGAAAAGGTCGAAGACCTCGAGACCTTCAGCGCCAAGGAATTTGCCCAGGCGCTGCTCGCCTGATCGCCCAGCAGCCCCATCGCAGTTCCAAGCCCTGCCCTCTGGCGCAGGGCTTTTTTGCGCCCGCGTCATTGTAGTTTCATGCAATCTTGTTATTTTTTGCACTTCCTGGTGACGACATGCATTCACCACATCGGCCTTGACGGCAGGAGGTTTCATGAAAATAGCAAGCTTGCGGCAGCTGTGTGCCGCCGGGCTCTGGGCAGTCAGCGGACTGGCCCTGGCCCAAACGGTGGTCTTTAGCGAGAATTTCAATGCGGCGGGCGCCGATGCACCCAGCGGCCTGGGCACGACCGGGCCAGCTGGCTGGACAATGCGCCTAGAGAATGCCGAGACAGTGGCCACCAGTGGCCGCTCCACCGCCGCCAAACTGCCCTGGCTGGGCTGGAAGTTTGTCACGCCCGCCTACTGGACCGCCCAGGTCTCGGGCGGCGATCGCGCCAAGCTGACAAAGGCCAGCGGCAAGATCGCGGTGGCCGAATCCGATGGCCTGCGGCCCAACAGCGGTCTGTTCTTCAACACCGTGATGGAAAGCCCCAGCATTGCGGTGCTGGGCGGCGGCAGCTACGCGTTGGGCTTTCTCAACCATTTCCAGATGGGCTCGACCAAGAAGGAGAGCATCAAGGTCGAGGCCGTGTTTGATGACAGCTCCGTGCAGACCCTGCTGCATGAGACCAGTGCCTCGCGCCTGAACCAGACCGAGAGCCTGGCCTTCAGTACCCCGGCCGGCGCCAAAAAAGTCAGCCTGCGCTTTAGCTACCTGAACACCGACAACAACTGGTACTGGGGCCTCGATGATGTGGTGCTGACGCAAACCAGCAGCGAACCACCCAAGCCCTTTGACCCCGCCAAGCTGCCCAGCACTGCCAACGCGCCCGCGCTGACCGTGGGCCCCACCTTGCAGAACCCCGGCCCCGACCACATGGCGGTGATGCTGGAGACCAGCGAACCGGCCCCCACCATCTGGTGGCGCCTGGCCGGCAGCAGCGGGCCTTACACCTTGGCGCCCGCCATCAACCCGGTGGGTGACTTTGCTGACAGCAGCATATTTTTTGCCGATATTGCCGGCCTGCAATCGAACACGCTCTATGAGTACGCGGTGGTCACCGGCACCAGTGCAGCGCCCAAGCTGGCCGGCCCCTTCCAGTTCAAGACCTGGCCGCGCGAGGGCGATGGCGTTGCCAGCGCCAAGTTCGCCGTGGTCTCGGACACCCAGGATGGCCTGGCCAACCGCCTCAAGAACATCACCCTGGGCGTGATCAACAACGACTGCGCGGGCTCTGCTGCCCAGTGCGCGCAGAGCCTGGCCGGCTTCATGGTGCCCGGCGACCTGGTCGGATCGGGCGGTACGCGCAGCAACTGGAAAGACCAGTTCTTCGGCCCGCTCGCCGCCATCACGGCCTATGTGCCGCTGATCCCCTCGCCCGGCAACCACGAGTACTTTGGCGGCGAGCAGGCCAGCGCCGGCAGCGAGAAAAGCTGGGCCAAGACCTACCGCAAGTACTTCAACCGCATGCCCGCCAATGGCTCTCAAAAGCACCCGCTGCACTGGTACCAGCTGGACTACCTGGGCATGCGCATTGTCGGCAGCGATTTCAACCCCGCCTCGGCCATGCACAACACCGGCGGCTGGACCGGCTACGACAACGGCCGCGGGCTCTTTCGCGCCGACTACATGCAAGAGCACCTGAACTGGTTTACCGGCCTGATGGCCCAGACCCGTGTGGACAAGAAGCCCTATATGGTGCTGCTCAACCACCACCCTTGCCTGAGCGAAAAATGGCGCCAAGGCGAGGTGATGGCCACCTGCGATTTCATCGCCCAGATGGAAGACTATGGCCGCACGACCGGCGCCATCACCGCCAACTTGAACGGCCATGTGCACTTCTACGAGCGCGGCAATTCGATGAACAGCCGCCACCTCTGGCTGAATGTGGCTTCGGGCAGCGGCGCGCTCGAAGGCGCCAAGCAAAGCGATGACAGCGACCTGGACGTCATCGCCAACACCAAGCTCAGCTTTGGCTACGGCACCTTGGAAGCCAGCTTTGGCAGCGCCACCCCGGCTTTGACCTGGAAGCGCTACGACCTGGGTGCGTCCACCACCAGCAGCACGCCCGACGACAGCATCGCGATCACCAGCCAGGCCTGGTCCTTCCAGCCGGAGCTGGTCCAGGCCAAGCTCGGCCAGGTCGACCCGGCCAGCCTGAAGCTCGCCTACCGCACAGGCGCAGGCCCGGCGCTCTATGAGGCGCAATGGCAGGTCTCCAAGGACCCGCAGTTTGCCGCCGGCCAACCGGTCTACGACGTCTGGGGCAACGACACCCGCAGCGAGAACTGGACCTACCTGAATGGTGTGCGCGTCAACACGCAAAAGGATGCCGATATTGCGACCTTGCCGCTGGGCTACCTGCTGGCCAACCCCCAGCGCGTCTACCCGAATGTGGATGCGGGCACGGAGCGCGGCAAGCTCACCAGCGCCATCATTGCCGGCGGCAACAGCCTGCGTGACCGCTGGAGCTGCGGCTACAAGTGGGATGAAGACGGTGACAGCGGCGCTGAGCGCCAGGGCGGCCGCCAGTGCTATGCGCAGCTGGCCAAGGCCGATGGCAGCAAGGGCTCGGCCTGGGACCCCTTCCAGGGCCAGGCCCCGCAGGTGCTGCAGCTGGGCCAGGATGAGCGCTGGTACTGGCGGGTGCGCGTGCGCGATACGCACCTCAACTGGTCCGACTGGAGCGCCACCGGCTCCTTCGAGCTGGGCCACCCTGCGCCTGAGCCCGAGCCACCGGTGCAGGACCTCATCGACACCCAGCTGCCCACGCCCGGCGGCAACCTGCCCGCGATGGCCCTGAACATCCAGGCCGCCACCCGCTGCGACCAGTCCAACGCCAGCGTCAGCGCAGTGCCTGCCGACCTGCTGCCCGCCGGCCTGAAAGCCGCCACCGGTCTGCTGTCCTTCACGCTGTCGGGCTGCGCCCATGAAGGCTTCAGCGCCCAGGTCCGCTTGGAGGTGCCCGCCGACCTGCCCGCCAACAGCCGCGTGATGAAGGTGCATACCGCAGCAGACGGCAAGCGCCAGGTCAGCGAGATCGCCGGCGCCAGCATGGCCGGCGGCGTGGTCCGCTATACCGTGACCGACGGCGGCCCGCTCGACGAAGACGGCCTGGTCAACGGCGCCATCGTCGATCCGGTGCTGGTCGCCGTGCCTGCCGATGTGGTGGTGCCGCCATCGCAAGCGGCAACGCCCGTGCCCACCAACCAGCCGCTGGCCCTGCTGCTGGTGTCGATGCTGCTGATGGCAGGCGCTGCGCTCGCACGTCGTCAACGCTGATTGGCAGCCTCCGGGCCCTCTGCACCACCTTCTGCCCTTGGGCATGGGTCATGCAGGGGGCCTTTTTGATTACACACGGCCGTCCAGGCCGCTACTGCAAAATAGCGCAGGCCGCGCTGCCGGACTGCCCTTGAAGGAAACGCATCCATGCTGCAAGAAGACCGCTTTGTCCGCATCCAGTCGCTGCTCGCCTCGATCGACCGGCTCAGCACCGAAAGACTCATCCAGGACATGCAGGTCTCCCGCGAAACGGTGCGCCAGGATTTGCTGGCGCTCGAATCCATGGGCCTGGTGCGGCGCGTGCATGGCGGCGTCGCCCGCGTCACGCAAGACGAGCCCCCTTTTGTGCAACGCCAGGCGCTGCGCGTGGCCGAGAAGCGCGCGATCGCCAAGGCGGCGGTCAAGCGTCTGCAACCGGGCCAGATGGTGTTTATCGATGCCGGCACCACCACGGCCATCCTGGCCGAAGAGCTCAGCCTGATCAGCCGCCTGGTCGTGGTCACCAACTCCATCACCGTGGCCCTCAAGCTCGCTGGCACCCAGGCGCCCGCTGGCACGGCGAACCGCATGCGCGTGGTGCTGCTGGGCGGCGATACCAACCCCGAGATCCCCTGCACCTATGGCGAGGTCACCCTCAATGAGATCCGCCGCTACCGCGCCGATGTCACGCTGCTCTCGCCGGTGGGCATCAGCGCGCACGATGGCGTGACCTTTGGCAACGAGCATGAAGCGAGCCTGGCCAGCGCCATGGCCGAGCAGTCTTCGTCCATGCTGGTGCTGGCCGACTACAGCAAGATAGGACTGCGCAGCCGCTACGCCGTCGCCTGCCCACCCACCCAGCAGACGCTGATCACCAATGCCCACCCCGCCAACACCGAGGCCTTGGCAGCGCTCGGCGCCCAGGGCGTGGCTGTGCTGCCCGTCTGATAAGGCTGACCAGACGCCGTAGCCCTTCACACCTGCAGCGCAGAGCCCACTTCCGCCGCGACCCAGGCCGCATAGGCGGGGCTGGCCGCGCTCTCACCCCAGAGCCACTGCGGCAGCGCATAGGGGTGCAGCGGCAGCAGCAAACGCTGCAAGGCCAGCAGGCTGGGGGGCGTGGTCTTCCAGGTAATGCGCCATTCATCGGTCTGCTGCAACTGACCGTCCCACCAGTAGTGCGAATGGATTTTCTCGACCTGGGCGCAGGCCGCCAGGCGGGCCTTCACGCCCGCCTGGGCCAGCGCCTGGGCCGCCGTTTCACTGTCCACCGTCGTGCTGGCCCATGCCACCAGGTAGTGGCCGGCCGGGCCGGGGTTCATGGCCAAGGGATGCATTATTCAACTCCATGATTTTTATCAAACACGCTGCATTTGGAAGGCTGCTTGACAGCACCCCAACCACTGAGAATATATCCAGATTTTTAGCCGCCAGTAGGGAACTTATCCACAGACTGCCCACTCCAACTGCCCTGAAAGCGGAAACGGGTGTCAGACAGCGCCCCGCCAGCCGCTATGGCCGCGATAAAGAAATGTGAATAGCATCAAAATCAGGAGCAAGCTATTCTTTATCTACGCCAATCCTCGCCATTCTTAGTCAGAACTTAAACCCGAGATTACCGCACTGCAGCATGGGAACTCCCACAGCATCAAGGGACTCCTACCGGTGTTACTATGTATCGCATAGACGAAAGGACTTCTAGCGTGACAACTCATTCTGGAGCCGCCACCATTTCTACCGCATTGGCTCCTGCAAACCCATGGTCGTTGGTGCCACCCCTGGGCAATCTGGACGCGTACATCACTGCGGTCAACCGCATCCCCATGCTCACCCCCGAGGAAGAGCTGGGCTATGCAAAGAAACTCAAGGAAAACGGTGATGTAGAGGCCGCCGGCCGCCTGGTGCTCTCGCACCTGCGCCTGGTGGTATCCATTGCCCGCCAGTACATGGGCTACGGCTTGCCGCACGGCGATCTGATCCAGGAAGGCAACGTCGGTCTGATGAAGGCCGTCAAGCGCTTTGACCCGGACCAGGGCGTACGTCTGGTCAGCTACGCCATGCACTGGATCAAGGCCGAGATCCACGAATACATTCTGAAGAACTGGCGCATGGTCAAGGTGGCCACCACCAAGAGCCAGCGCAAGCTGTTCTTCAACCTGCGCTCGATGAAGCAGGGCTTCAAGGCCGAAGCGGGCATGGAAGACGGCGCGATGCAGCGCGAGACGCTCTCCGAGAGCGAAATCGACGCGATGGCCGCGCACCTGAATGTCAAGCGCGAAGACGTGATCGAGATGGAAACCCGCTTGTCGGGCGGCGATGTGCTGCTCGATCCGAGCCCCTCCGATGACGGCGAGCAGGCCTATGGCCCGATCGCTTATCTGGCAGACGCCTCGCATGAGCCCACCGCGATGATCGAGTCGCGCCAGCGCGACTACCTGGCCACCGATGGCATTCAGGAAGCCTTGGCCACCCTGGACGAGCGCAGCCGCCACATTGTGGAAGAGCGCTGGCTCAAGGTGAACGACGATGGCTCGGGCGGCATGACCTTGCACGACCTGGCCGCTGTCTACGGCGTCAGCGCCGAGCGGATTCGCCAGATCGAATCGGCAGCGATGAAGAAGATGCGCAAGGCCTTGGCCGAATACGCTTAAGCCGTATTGCAACGATCTGCTATCGCAGCACACATCCATATCGCAATTGGCGATAATCAAAGCGCACATGCCTCCGGCCTGTGCGCTTTTTTTATGGCCCGTATGAGCCCGGCGGACGTACAGACGGATAAACCTCCACCCATGCGGGCAGCCATGCGAATCTGGAGCTTTTATGCATTTTTCCCTGTCCCGCCGCTGCCTGGTGGCAGCCACTTTGGCCACCCTCGCCAGCACCGGCGCCCTGGCTGCGGACAACTGGCCGAGTAAACCCCTGCACCTGATCGTGGGCTTCCCGGCAGGATCCTCGCCTGACCTGACCGCCCGCGCGCTGGCCGAGCCGCTGGAAAAGGCCCTGGGCCAACCGATCATCGTCGAGAACAAGGTCGGGGCTGGCGGCAACATCGCCGCCGAATACGTGGCGCGCGCCACCGACGGCTACACCTTCAGCGTGATGATCAACGGCAATATGACGATTGCCAAGCTGCTCAACCCCGCGATCCGCTACGACCCGCTGACCGATCTGCAGCCTGTCGGCCTGATTGGCGTGGCCCCGCTGGTGCTGGTCGCCCCGGCCAAGGCCCCGGAGGGCAAGGCCTTTTTCGAGGCCGCCAGCCAGGCGGGCAGCAGCTGGAGCTATGGCTCACCTGGCGTGGGCACCATCGGCCACCTGGGCATGGAGCTGCTCAAGAGCCGTGCCAAGATCAAGCCCGAGCACATCCCCTACCCCGGCTACCCGCAGGTATTTAACGGCATCCAGGGCGGCGATCTGCAGCTCTCGATGCTGCCACCAGCACTGGCGATGAACCAGATCCAGGCCGGCAAGCTGCGCGGCATTGGCGTGAGCTCGGCCGCCCGCAGCCCGCTGGCTCCCGGCCTGCCCAGCCTCAAGGAGCTGGGTATTGCCAACTACGACATGGAAATCTGGAACGCCGTGGCCGCCCCCAAGGCCATGCCCAAGGCCCATGTCGACAAGCTCGCTGCGGCCGTGGGCGAGATCGTGCGCAGCCCCGAGATGCGCCAAAAGCTCGCCCTGCAGGGCTGGCAGGCGGTGGGCAGCTCGCCCGAAGGCCTGAAAAACCGCATTGATGCCGATGTGAAGGCGCTGGGCGCCATCATCAAAGAGCAGAACATCCGCGCGCAATGACGGCCGCCCAAGTCTTCTCCGACCTCAGCGCCTGGCAGGTGATGGCTTGGGGCCTGGCATTTTTCAGTGTCCTGTATGTGGCGGGTGGCCTGGGCATGACGGCGCTCACCGGCTTTCTACAACGACGCGGCATCGGCCAGGTGCTCGATACCCGGCCGCTCAAGCCCGACCAGTTGCGGCGCGAGTGGCGCCAGTCTTTCCATTCGATCCTGGTGTTTGGCCTGGGCATGGTCGTGCCCTGGGGCTTCGTGCAGTTGGGCTGGGCGCATTTTGCAGTGGCGCCCAGCGGCTGGCAAATCGCCATCGAGATCTGGGTGCTGCTGATCTGGAACGATGTGCATTTCTGGATCAACCACCGCCTGCTGCACACGCGCTGGTTCAAGCGCTTCCATGGCGACCACCACCGCTCGGTCGTCGTCACGCCTTGGTCGACCTACAGCTTTCACCCCATCGAGGCGATGATGTTGGGCAATGTGATCCTGCTGCCGATGGTGCTGCATGACTTTGCCTTCTGGTCGCTGGCCTCGGTGCCGGTGTTCAGCATCTTCCTGAACGCCGTAGGCCATGCCAATTACGACTTCTTCCCGCGCGTAGGGCCCCGCCACCCGCTGGCTGCCAGCCGCCGCCACCACCTGCACCATGCCCGGCCCGCCGGCAACTATGGCTTTGCACTGGCCTTTATGGACCGCCTGATGCGCAGCGAAGCAGACCCGCTGCCCCCGCGCCCTCCACGCCCGGCCCCAGGCCGCCCCGCTGCTTGACCCGGTTGGCATGACCCGCGACGACAGCCCGCCCCTGCCCGCCACCGCCTCCCGCACACTGCCCCGGCTGCGCCACTGGCGTGACTGGCAATCGCTGCTCTACATGCTGGCCCTGCCGCTGATCGCCACCTGGCAGTGGCAGCATGGCCTGGTCTGGTGGCTCTATCTGGTCCAGCTATTTTTGACCTTGGGCATCGGCGTCATCCACCACAACCACACGCACCTGCGCATGTGGACGGGGCCCCGCAGCCGCTGGGCCAACCGCGCCACCGACTATGCGCTGACGTTGCTGCAGGGCCACCCTACCTTTGTGTTCTGGCCCGCCCATGTGGCCAACCACCACCGCTACAAGCATGGCGAGCAGGACATCGCCCGCACCTACCGCTTTGGCGGTGACAGCAACCACCTATGGGGCTACCTGCTCCACCCGCTGCAGGCGGCCTGGGTGCTGTACCCGCTGTTCATCCGCTGGCTGGCGGGGCTGCGCCGGCGCCAGCCCGGCGCCTTTCGCTACTGCATGGGCCAGTACGCACTGTGGCTGGGCAGCTGGGCGGGGCTGCTGGCGCTGGATTGGAAAAAGGCGCTGGTCTTTGTCATCCTGCCCCAGCTCCATGGCCTGCACTGGCTGCTGGCCACCAACTACCTGCAGCATGCACATGCCGATGGCCGCAAGTCCCCAAAGTCCAAAAACGATACCGACGGTGGCATGCTGAACTACGCGCGCAATTTTGAAGGCTGGGTCAACCCGCTGCTCTTTAATATTGGCCTGCACACCGCCCACCATGAATGCCCGCATGCCCACTGGTCCGCGTTGACCCGTTTGCATGCTGAAGAATACCGACACCGGGTCCACCCGGCGCTCAATGAGGCAGGCCTGTTGCCCTATATGGCACGGGTCTTTGTTGGAGGGATGGTTTGCCGATCGGCCCGCAGCCGGTCGCTGATGCCGCCTATGGAGAAAAAGTAGTCATCTATGCCAGTCGCTTATTCGCAGGTCTATATCGAATCCGCCGGTCACTTCATGCCCGGCGCCCCCATTGCCAACGACGGCATGGATGCCTATGTCGCACCACTCAACCGCCTGTCCGAACGCATCAAGCGCCGCATCCTGGCGGAAAACGGCATCCAGCAGCGCCACTACGCGATTGCGCCCGATGGCAGCACCCGCTACAGCAATGCGCAAATGGCCAAGGGCGCCATCGAAGCGGCCCTGGCGCAGGCCGCGCGGCCGCTGGCCGACATTGGCTTTCTGGCCAGCGGGTCCTCTGGCGGCGACGCGCTGATGCCCGGCTTTGCCAGCATGATCCAGGGCGAGATGGCCGCCCCGCCGATGGAGCTGCTCAGCGTGCAGGGCGTCTGCGCGGCCAGCGTGGGTGCGCTGCAAAGCGCGGCGCTGGCGGTGGAGCACGGCACGCATGCCCATGCGCTGGCGGTGGCCAGCGAGATGCCCTCGCGCCTTTTCAAGCGCTCGCGCTACGCGGGCCAGGACTACAACACCGATTTCGATGCGCACTTTTTGCGCTGGATGCTGAGCGATGGCGCCGGCGCCGTGCTGCTGGGCCAGGGCGCCGCGTTGCCCCAGCGCCCCGACCTGCGCCTCAAACTGCGCTGGACCCACCAGCGCAGCTTTGCCGGCGACTACCCGGTGTGCATGCAGCTGGGCCTCACGCATGACCGCCAGCGCAGCCACCTCGATTTCCCCTCCTGGGCCGAGGCCGAGGCCGCAGGCGCGCTGTCCCTGCGCCAGGACATCCGCCTGCTGCCCCACCTCTTCGATGTCTGCATCCACGAGTACGCCCGCATCGCCCACCAGGGCTGGCTGCCCGAGCGCGGCATTGACCATTTTCTGTGCCACTACTCGTCCGAGAAATTCATTCCCGTCGTCGATGAGCTGCTGAACAAGGCGCAGCTGTCGATCCCGCGGGAGCGCTGGTGGAGCAACCTGGCCTGGCGCGGCAATACCGGCGCGGCCTCGATTTTTGTGATGATCGCCGAATACCTGCAGACCCAGCATGAGCGCTTGAAACCCGGCGACACCATGCTGTGCTTTGTGCCCGAGTCCGGCCGCTTTACCGCTGGCTATATGCTGCTGGAGGTGGAGCGCAGCACGCCTGCTGGCACGTCTGCCACCAGCGCCAGCACCCCGGCCCAACGCGCGCCCCAGGCCGCAGCCGCTGCAGAAAGCGCGCTGATCGCCCCGCCCCATGATCCGGCCGCAGCCCCAGCGGGCCTGGCGCCCCTGCTGACCGAGCTGGCCAGCATCTGGCATGACTACCGCTCCCAGGTCTGGCGCACGCCGCTGGTGCACCGCATCCACAGCGGCCAGATCCAGCAGGCCGACTATGTGCGCTGGATGAGCCAATGGGTGCCGCAGGTGCGCGAAGGCAGCCTGTGGATGCGCGAAGGTGCCACCTCGCTCACAGGGGCCTATGCCGAGCTGGCTGCGCTGATGGGCGTGCATGCCAGCGAGGAGCAGAACGACTTCAAGATCCTGCACCAGGACTACTTGAATGCCGGGGGCACCGAAACCGACATCCAGCAGCTGCGCCGCAACCCCGGCGGCGAGGCGCTCAACAGCTACCTGCACAGCCTGGCAGCCACTCCCAACCCGATTGGCCTCCTGGGCGCCATCTACATCATTGAAGGTACGGGCCAGCGCATCGTTCCCAGCCTGCTGCCGCTGTTGCGCCAGCACCTGGCGCTGGGCCCAGAGTGCTTCCGCTTTCTGGAGTACCACGGCGCCAATGACGAAGACCACCTGGAGCGCTGGCTGCTGGCGGTGCAGATGGTGATGGCGCTGGACGAGACCGGCACCGCCGCAGCAGCGATTGCCGCGACCGCACGCCATACCTCTGCGCTCTACCTGATGCAGTTCCGGCACATTCTGGAAGCCACGGCCTCGGAGCGCGCACGATGACCGATTTTCGGGACATCCCCCACGACGAGCGCGACCCCAACCCCTGGCTCGCGCTCTACCTGGACGACAGCACGCCGCTGCCCGACCATGTCAAGGCCGCCTGGCTCAAGGATTCGAGCAGCCGCTCGCGCCAGTTTCTGTTGCCCTTCATCCGGCCGATTGCGCGCATCAGCATCATTCTGATCCAGGTGCTCAAGGTGCTGCTGCCCAAGCGCTGGGCGCATTCCAAGCTGCTGCACCGCACCCTGGCCTTCAGCATGAACCGCTTTGTCTCGCCCGAGGCGAACTGGCTCATCATGCGCCACTTCCACCTGGGCTCGCAGATCCTGAGCTTTATCGGCGCCAATGCGCCCACGCCCGTGCCCACCAAGCCGCTGGCCCCGATGGAGATCGATGACATCAAGGACGAGCTGTTCCTGAAGCACGACCTGAACCTGTTCAACTTTGTCATCCGGCTCAACACCACGCTGCGCAGCCACGGCCAGCACATGGGCCCGGTGGCCGAGCCCGACTTTGGCATGCTCTGCGACCCACCGCTGCAGCTGGCCGCGATGCCCCATGGCCGGCTCAACATTCTCGATCTGCAAAGCGCCATCGAGATCTACACGCCGGTCTACCAGCTGCTGCTGACCGACAACGATTTCTGGCGCGCCAGCAATTCGCTGCAGCTCGATGAGACCGTCGCCATCTATGCGGCCAAGATCCTGTCCTCGCCCGAGCACCTGGTGATGCTCAACAACAAGCACCCGCTGGTACCCCTGTCCACCTTGCGCGCTGGCCACCGCCTGGTGCTCCATGGCCTGTCCACCGAGATGCTGCACTGCCTGCTGATGCGCATGGCCACCGGCGAGACCCCGCTACCCAGCCGCGAAATTGCCAAGACCCGGCAAGCGGCGGGCCGGCCTGCGCAGGCCGGCTGATCCATCTCCACCCGAGCGTTCGATGCAGACTCCCCCCCCAGAACACCCTATCACCGACCCGCCCTGGCGCCCTTGTGGCGCGGGCCATGTCGCCGTCTATGGCACCTTGCGCGCCGGGGGCGTGAACGACATTGCCCGGCTGCAGCCTGGCATCGCCCTGCTGGGCCGCAGCTTGCTGACGGGTACGCTGTATGACCTGGGCTGGTACCCGGGCCTGCAGTTGCAGGGCAGCAGCCTGGTGCTCGCCGAGGTCTACCCCTTGAACGATGCACTGGAGCAGGCCATGGACCGCATCGAAGGCATCTGGCCGCAGGATGTGGGTGAATACACCAAGCGCGTGCTGACGCTGGACGTCGCGCTGACCAGCGGCGGCCAACATCCGCTGGAGGTGCTGGTCTACGAGGCCCTGCCCCCGGCCTTGCAAGGCCGCACGCAGATCACGGCGCAGGACTGGCTGGCCTGGATTACGCAGCAGGGCCGCGAGCACCCCGATACGGCTTTTAGCCTCAATACGCCCCAGCGCTGATGCCCTCGGTACGGCAACTCAGCCCAGCAGCAGGCCCTGCTTTTCGATAAAGGCCACCACCTCATCGAGGCCGTCCAGTGTCTTCAGGTTGGTCATCACAAAGGGCTTGGTGCCTTTGGGCGTGCTGCGCATGCGTTCGGTGTCGCTGCGCATCACCTCCAGGTTGGCACCGACATAGGGGGCCAGATCGGTCTTGTTGATCACAAACAGATCGCTCTTGGTGATGCCCGGGCCGCCCTTGCGCGGAATCTTTTCGCCGGCCGCCACATCGATCACATAGATGGTCAGGTCCGACAGCTCGGGGCTGAAGGTCGCAGCCAGGTTGTCGCCGCCCGATTCGATAAACACGATATCGGCATCGGGAAACTGGCCCAGCATGCGGTCGATGGCTTCGAGGTTGATGGAGGCATCTTCGCGGATCGCCGTGTGCGGGCAGCCGCCCGTCTCCACCCCCATGATGCGCTCGGCTGGCAGCGCGCCGCTGACGGTCAGCAGGCGCTGGTCTTCCTTGGTGTAGATGTCGTTGGTGATGGCGATCAGGTCCCATTTGTCGCGCATGGCCTTGCACAGCATCTCCAAGATGGTGGTCTTGCCCGAGCCCACGGGCCCGCCGATACCAACGCGCAGCGGAGGCAGCTTTTTGCTGCGGTGGGGGATGTGGTGCAGTGCAGTGCTCATGATCGAAAAAGCCGTGAGTATTGGTGTTCATGCCGGGCCGAAAGAATGGCCAGCATCGGGGAAAAAGCCTGGCGCTGGTCATCGCCCAGCACCAGCGCATGCTCGGCCGCCGCCGGTATCGCCTCTGCCAGCCGCGCCAGAATGCGCTGGCCGGCGCTCTGGCCCAGCGGCACGGATTTGATCGCTGCCTGCACCATGTTCTCGGCCCAGCCAAAGGCATAGGCGAGCAGCGCATCGCGCGCGCCTGCGCCTGCCAGGTGCGCGGCCAGCGCAAAGGCCAGCGGGTAGCTTGCATCCTGGCCAGCCAGCCAGGCCACCCGGGCCAGCGCCTCGCCATCATCGGCATAGCGGTTCTGCAACCAGGCCACCAGCGAGCGGCCCATCTGCTCGGTCTGCAGGCGCAGCTCGCTGCTCTCGCGCGTCTGCAGCACCCAGGCGTTGAGTGCCACCAGGCGCCCACGCTCATCGCTGTGCCAGGCCTGCATGGCCTGGGCCAGCACCGCCATATCGCCCCGGGCCTGGCTGAGCTGCAGCTGCTCGGCAATCCAGTCGGCCGCCTGCGCCTCGTTGCCCACCAGCGCGGCATTCACGCCCGCCTCCAGCCCCTCCGAATAGGAGAAGCCGCCGATCGGCAAAGCCGGCGAAGCCAGCCACATCAGCTGCAAAAAGCTGGCGGGTGAGAGGGTGAGGAGCGGCGTGCTCATCCGAGGTGGTGCGGATGCGGATGGGCATGGCCATGCCCATGGTCATGGCTGTGCCCATGGCCATGCCCATGGTGGCTGTGGCCATCGTTGGTGACATGCCCGCCATAGGCGCCGCCTTCCGGCTCAAAAGGCAGTTCCGCCTCGACCACGGTCATATGCATGCTGCGCAGCATGTCGGCCAGCACATGGTCGGGTTCGATCTTGAGGTGGTCGGGCTGCAGCTCGATGGGCACATGGCGGTTGCCCAGGTGGTAGGCGGCGCGCATCAGGTCAAAAGCCGAGCCATGCTGCGCGCAAGCGCTGATATGCAGCACTTTTTGCGGCGCGGCTTGCACGAGAATCACCGAGCCGTCCTCGGCCACCAGCACATCGCCTCCGCGCACGGCCTGACCGCGTGGCAGAAAAATCGCCAGCGCACGGCCGCTGCTGTCGGTGGCCGAAAAGCGCGATTTCTGGCGCACATCCCAGTCCAGCTCGACAAAGCTCGCGCGCTTGCGCAGGGCCGGTGCCAGGCCCTGGCCAGCGGGCAGGCATTTGGAGACTTGCAGCATCGCCCCGTCCGTCATGGCAGCTCCAGGCGCATAAAGCAGCTGTTCGGATCGGGCTGGTAGCTGCCAAACGGTGCGCAGGGGACAAAGCCATTGCGCGCGTAAAAACGGCGCGCCGGTGCAAAAAAGGCCTCGGTACCCGTCTCCAGGCTGATGCGCCTGGCCCCCATCGCGCGGGCCTGGGCCAGCACATGGTCTAGCACCTGCTGGGCGGCGCCTGAGCCGCGTTGCGCCGCCTCCACCCGCATCGATTTGAGCTCCAGGTGGCCGGCATCCAGGGTCTTGAGCGCGCAGGTGGCGACCAAGGCCTTGGGCTCCTGCGCAGCGGTCCAGCCGGTCCACAGCTGCAGCCCGGGCGCGCGCAGCTGCGCGGGGTCGAGCGCATGCACGCTCTCGGGCGGCGAGATACGGCGCATATCGCTCAGGTGCGCTTCCAAAAAGGCCAGCACGCGCGCGTCGGTCACGGGGTCCAGCTTGAAAATCAATGGGCTTGCCATGGGTCCTTACCGGTTCAAAACAGAAAATAACGCTGGGCCATCGGCAGGCTGCTCGCTGGCTCGCAGGTCAGCAGCTGGCCATCGGCGCGCACCGCATAGGTCTGGGCATCGACCTCCATGTGCGGCGCCAGGTCGTTGTGCACCATGTGCTGCTTTTGCAAGCCGCGTATGCCTTTGACAGCCGACAAGGTCTTGGCCAGGCCAAAGCGCTGGCCAATGCCGGCAGCCAAGCCCGCTTGCGAGACAAAGGTCAGTGAGGTCCTGGCAATCGCCCCGCCAAAGGCGCCAAACATCGGGCGGTAGTGCACCGGCTGGGGTGTCGGGATCGAGGCATTGGGGTCACCCATGGCCGCCATCGCGATAAAGCCGCCCTTGAGAATGCAGCTGGGTTTGACGCCAAAGAAGGCCGGCTTCCAGATGACGATATCGGCCCACTTGCCCACTTCGAGGCTGCCCACCTCATGGCTGATGCCATGGGCAATGGCCGGGTTGATCGTGTACTTGGCGATGTAGCGCTTGATGCGGAAGTTGTCATGCCGCTCGCTGTCGCCGGGCAAGGCGCCGCGCTGGAGCTTCATCTTGTGCGCCGTCTGCCAGGTGCGCAGGATCACCTCACCCACCCGGCCCATGGCCTGGCTGTCGGAGCTGAACATGCTGATGGCGCCAATGTCGTGCAGGATATCCTCGGCCGCAATGGTTTCCTTGCGGATGCGGCTTTCAGCAAAGGCCAGGTCCTCGGCAATCCCGGCATCAAGGTGGTGGCAGACCATCAGCATGTCCACATGCTCATCCAAGGTGTTGATCGTGTAGGGCCGCGTCGGGTTGGTCGAGCTGGGCAGCACATTGGCCTCGCCCACCACTTTCAAGATATCGGGCGCATGGCCGCCGCCCGCCCCTTCGGTGTGGAAGGTGTGGATGGTGCGGCCCTTGAACGCGGCCACCGTGTCTTCGACAAAGCCGCTTTCGTTGAGCGTATCGGTATGGATCGCCACCTGGGTGTCGGTGAGCTCGGCCACATCCAGGCAGTTGTCGATGGCCGCCGGCGTGCTGCCCCAGTCCTCGTGCAGCTTGAGGCCAATCGCGCCGGCATCGATCTGCTCATGCAGGGCCAGCGGCAGGCTGGCATTGCCCTTGCCCAGAAAGCCCAGGTTTATCGGGAAGGCATCGGCCGCCTGCAGCATGCGCTCCATGTTCCAGGCGCCGGGCGTGCAGGTGGTCGCAAAGGTGCCGGTGGCCGGGCCGGTGCCGCCACCAATCATCGTCGTCACGCCGCTGGTCAGCGCCTCTTCGATCTGCTGGGGCGCGATGAAGTGGATGTGCGTGTCGATGCCGCCAGCGGTCACGACCATGCCTTCGCAGCTGATGATCTCGGTGCCCGGGCCAATGATGATGTCCACACCCGGCTGCGTGTCCGGGTTGCCGGCCTTGCCAATCGCGGCAATGCGGCCGGCCTTCAGGCCAATGTCCGCCTTGACGATGCCCCAGTGGTCGATGATCAGCGCATTGGTCAGCACCGTGTCCATCGCGCCCTGCGCACTGCTGCGCTGGCTTTGCGCCATGCCATCACGGATGGTCTTGCCACCGCCAAACTTCACCTCTTCGCCGTAGCCGCCCGCACGCAGGGTGAAGTCCTGCTCCACCTGCACGACCAGTTCGGTATCGGCCAGGCGCAGGCGGTCACCCACCGTGGGCCCATAGGTCTCTGCGTATGCGCGTCTGTCCATTGTTGCCATCAGAACCATCCTGTCTTAGAACGCTGGCACAGCATGCCGGGCTTCATTCCAGCGCCCCTTGCACCAGGCCGCGAAAACCGTAGATCTGCCGCTCGCCGCCAACATCCACCAGCTCCACCGTGCGCTGCTGGCCGGGCTCAAAGCGCACCGCCATGCCGCTGGCAATATGCAGTCGCATGCCGTGCGCCGCCTGGCGGTCGAAGCTCAGGCCGGCATTGGTCTCGGCAAAGTGGTAGTGCGACCCTACCTGGATGGGCCGGTCGCTCGCGTTGTGTACCACCAGCGTGGTGGTACGGCGCCCGGGGTTCAGCGTGTGTTCGCCCTCGTCCAGCAGCAGTTCACCTGGGATCATGGTGCCGCTCCTCGTCAGGCCAGGCGCGTCAGCATGGCCGCGCCCAAGACCGCGGTGGCCCCGCCCGCCAGCTTGGCCAGCCAGCGGTGGCGCTGCATGAGGGCCTTGCCCAGCACCATGCCGCCCACATGCAACAAGGCCGAGCCCAGCGCCATGCCCGCCAGCGCGCCCGCCGATGCCAACGCCGAATCTGCTGCCAGCTCAAAGCCGTGGGCCGCGCCATGGAAAAACGCAAACACCCCGGCCAGCGCAGCGGCCAGCACCCAGGGCATCTGCTTTTGCACCGCCACCAGCAGGCCCAACACCAGCACCGATGCGGCAATCATCGGCTCCACGCCGGGCACCCACAGACCGGCAAAACCTGCCAGCGCCCCCGCCACCAGCAGGGCCACAAAGGCGGCCGGTGCGCGCCAGGCGGGCGTCACCGTCAGCGCACTCCAGGCGCCCACGGCCAACATCGCGGCCATATGGTCGGCGCCAGTAAACGGATGGGCAAAGGCATGGCCAAAGCTGCTCAAAAGGCCATGGTGGCCGCCACCATCGGCGCCCACATGGGCCATGGCTGACAGCGGCAAAGCCGCAGCGGCGGTGGCCAGCGCGGCAGAGAATTTCTTGAAGTTCATAGTGGTCGAGTGCGCGAGAAAAATGGGAGGTTCAGACAATGGGCTCATGCACGGTGACGAGCTTGGTGCCATCGGGAAAGGTCGCCTCGATCTGGATATCGGCAATCATCTCGGGAATGCCCTCCATCACGTCGGCGCGCGTGAGCACCGTGCGGCCGGCGCTCATCAGTTGGGCAACGGTCTTGCCATCGCGCGCGCCCTCCATCACAAAGGCGCTGATCAGCGCCACCGCCTCGGGGTAGTTCAGCTTGAGCCCCCGGGCCAGGCGCCGCTCGGCCAGCAAGGCGGCGGTAAAGATCAGCAGCTTGTCTTTTTCGCGAGGTGTCAGTTCCATACCTAGTGCAAAGCAAGGCACATGCCAAGGGGCTACAACGGCTGGGCATGCACGCTTTCCGTGCCGCCACCCGCCCGCCTTGCACCACATGCATGCACAGCAGCCGCGCATGCACCAATTCGGCACAGACCACACCCCAGAGCAGTGCAGTTCCTGGCACGTGGCTTGCAAAAGCCCACGCATGTCTTTCGTCCCCCTGCTCCCGCTCCCGATCCCGGCCCTTGCGCCCTGCTGCCCGCCAGGCACCCACCGCCCGCCGCAGCCATGAGCTGGCATGCCCAACTAGACCTGCGCTACGGCCAGCAAGCCGGCAAGACGTCGGTGCAGTTCAGCCACGATGGCCCGCTGCGCATTCTCAAAAGCCTCTACCCCGAAGGCCCGGGCATTTGCCACAACGTGCTGGTGCACCCGCCCGGCGGCCTGGTGGGTGGCGATATGCTGGATATCTCGGTCGAGGTGGCGGCAGGCGCCCATGCGCTCGTCACCACGCCGGGCGCAACGCGCTTTTACAAGAGCAATGGCCAGCCGACCTTGCAGCGCACCCGCCTCAAACTGCAGGCCGGCGCCCGGCTGGAATGGTTGCCGCTGGAAGCCATTGCCTACAACGCCTGCGATGCGGCCAATGAGCTGCAGATGGAACTGGCACCGGATGCAGAGCTGCTGACCTGGGACATCACCGCGCTGGGCCTGCCGCTGGCGGGTCAGCCCTTTACCCAGGGCGTGTTTTCGCAGCACATCGCATGGCCGGGGCATTTTCTGGAACGCGGCCGTATCCGGGCCGATGATGGGCTGCTGCTCAACGCACAGCTGGGCCTGGCGGGCCAGCGCTGCCTGGGGAGTTTGATCTACGCCAGCGGCTCGCCCATCAACCGCGCGCAACGCGAAGCGCTGCTGGAGAGCACCCAGCAGCTGCTGGACGCAGGCCCAGCGGGGTTGATGGCCGGGGTGACCGCGCCGAACGAGCATATGCTGGTGCTGCGTGGCCTGGCGCCCGTGGTGGAGCCGGCGATGCAGCTGTGGAAGACGGTCTGGGGCCACTGGCGCAGCAGCCTCTGGGGCCTGCCGGCGCAGCGGCCGCGTATCTGGTCGATGTGAGTGCAGCGCTTGCCCAGCGCTGTTAAGCGTGTAAGCGCTTAAGCGCCGTCGATCAGCTGCTCGATATCTTTGGCCAGCGTTTCAACGGGGGTGCCATAGCGGCTGTACAAGCGCAGGCGCCCTTGCGGGTCAAAGATGTAGTCGCCAGCGGTATGGTCCATCGTGTAGCTGCCCGGGGTCTGGCCCTCGACCCGCTTGTAGTAGACCTTGAAGTCCTTGGCCATCTTGGCCGTTTCCTCGTCGCTGCCGCGCAGCGCCAGAAAGCTGGGGTCAAAGTTGGCGAGGTAGGCCTGCAAGATTTCGGGCGTGTCGCGCGATGGATCGACCGAGGCGAAGATCACCTGCAGCTTGTCACCCTTTGCGCCGAGCTTTTGCTTGACGGCGGCCAGGTCGCCCAAAGTGGTCGGGCAGACATCGGGGCACTGGGTAAAGCCAAAGAACACCAGCACGACCTTGCCCTTGAAGTCGGCCATGCTGCGGCGCTGGCCATGCTGGTCGGGCATGGAGAAATCCTGCCCATACTCCTTGCTGCCCGTCAGGTCGATGGCGTTGAAATCGGCCTTGGATTTGCAGGCGGTGAGGACACCGGCGGCCGAGGCCAGCATGGCCGAGCCCGCCAGCCAGCGAAGGGCATTGCGCTTGTTCATTGCAGATTTACCAGCTCACATAGTGGTCCACCAGCAGCGCCACAAACAGCAGGCTGAGGTAGACCAGCGAAAAACGGAAAGTCTTGCGCGCCAGCGCGTCGGAGTAATTGCGCCACAGCGCAAAGGCATAGCCAAAGAACCCGGCACCCAGCACGACTGCGGCCACCAGGTAGATCCAGGAGCTCATCTGGATGATGAAGGGCAGCAGGCCGGCGGCAAACAAGACCACGGTGTAGAGCAAGACCTGCACGCGGGTGTAATAGTTCCCATGCGTGACCGGCAGCATCGGCAGGCCGGACTTGCGGTAGTCCTCGACCCGGTACAGCGCCAGTGCCCAGAAGTGCGGCGGCGTCCACAGGAAGATGATCAAAAACAGCAGCAGCGCCTGGGGCGAGACATCGCCGGTCATCGCGGCCCAGCCCAGCACGGGGGGCATCGCGCCCGATGCGCCACCGATCACGATGTTCTGCGGTGTCAGCGGCTTGAGGATCACCGTGTAGATGACGGCATAACCGACAAAGGTCGCAAAGGTCAGCCACATCGTGATGGCGTTGATCCAGACGATCAGAATGGCCGAGCCGGCGATGCACAGCCCGGCAGAAAACATCAGGGTCTGCAGGTTGGACAGCTCACCGCGCGCTGTGGGGCGCCAGGCGGTGCGCTTCATGCGCGCATCGATGCTCTGCTCGACCAGGCAATTGAAGGCGGCAGCGGCCCCCGCCACCAGCCAGATGCCCACACACGCGACGGCCATGCGCAGCAGCTCGGCGCCGGTGGGCACACCGGGCACGGCCAGCACCATGCCGATCAGTGCGCAAAACACAATCAGCTGCACCACCTTGGGTTTGGTCAATGCATAGAACTGCGCAAAGCGGTTCGGCATTGGCGTTGCGGCAAGTTCGGTCATCGGGGCACTCAGTCTTTGTTCCATACAGCGTCATCAACTCGCAGCACTGCGGGCAGGTTCAGGGCCCGCAGTACACCAGATCCAGGTCAGCACCACCATGATGGCGGCAGCGCCCCCGGTGTGCAAAACGGCCGCCAGCATCGGCCAGTCCAGCACCACATTCGACAGTCCCGTGGCAAATTGCAGCAGCGTCAGGCCCACCAGCCAGCGGCGCTGCTGCCGTAGCAGCGGCACCGTGCGCAGGGCCCAGCCCAGCCACAGCAAGGCGGCAATCACCAGGTAGGCAAACAGCCGGTGCATGTAGTGGATGGCCACCAGCGCTTCATAGCTGATATGCGCACCGTCGGCCAGAAAGCCCAGCGGGCGCCAGATCTGGAACCCGTCAAAGTTCATCGCCGGCCACCACGCGCCATTGCACATGGGAAAGCTGGTGCAGGCCAGCACCGCATAGTTGGTACTGACCCAGCCACCCAGGGTCACCTGCGCAAACACCAGCAGCGCCGTGACCGCCACCAGGCCGCGCAACAGGCGCGGCACTGGGACTAACCCTAGATTATCGGCAAATTGCGTGTGGCGCGTTGCCTGCACGGTTAATAGCATCAAGAGCACGGTGCCGCCCAGCAGGTGCAAGGTGACAATCGCCGGGAACAGCTTCATCGTCACCGTGAGCGCGCCAAAGGCCCCCTGGATCAGCACCCAGACCAGGGTGACCGTCGGCCACCAGGGGCTGATCGGCTGCGGCCCGCCGCGTTTGCGCTGCAGCCAGGCACTGGCTGTCAGCACAATGATGAGGCCGCCCACCGCAGTGGCCAGGTAGCGGTGGATCATCTCCACCCAGGCCTTGCCATGGGTCACCGGGCCGGTCGGCATCGCCGCCTGCGCGGCAGAGATCTCGGCATGCGCGCCAATCGGGCTGGCATTGCCGTAGCAACCGGGCCAATCCGGGCAGCCCAGGCCCGAATCGGTCAGGCGCGTGAACGCGCCAAACATCACCAGGTCAAAGGACAGGAACAGGGTCAGCACCGCGAGCACCTGCAGGCGCTTGAGCGGCGTGGCACCACGGTGGCGCCACCAAATCCAGACGATGGGGCCCAGCGCAATGATGGCCCCGGTCAGCAACACACGCGCCAGCGGCGCGAAATCATATAAATCCTGCGATGTCATGCTAGCTATCCACTACCGCCCTTCCTTGTCCCAACTCGACGACGCACGCAGCAGCCGCTCCAGATCCTTGCGCGCCTTGGCCGCATCGGAGCGGCTGAGCTGGGCGGGAAAACGCATCATCCAGTGGCCCAGCGGGTCCACCACGTACAAATGTTCGCCCAACTGCTGGCCGGCCGCCGGCTGCAGCCACTGGGCCACCAGCGCCTGGGGCACCCGCAGCACGGTGGCCTGGTCCAGTGCCGTGCGCAAGGCTGGCGGCGGCTCGCCGTCATCGGTCACCAGCCAGACCCAGTCCAGCCGGTCCTTCTCACGGCCCAGGCTCTCGCGCAGCTGGCGCTGCAGGTAGAGGTTGTTCTGGCAGACCTCGTCGCAGGCCGCGCCCGAGGCACTCAGCAGCAACCACTGGCCCTTGAGGCTTTGCAGCTCAAAGGGCTGGCCGTCCAGGGTCTTGACCTGCGCGGCCGGAATCGTCGGCTGCTGGCCCACCAGCTCGCCAAAATTGCGCCGCCCTTCGGGACGGATCACGTAGTAGGTGAAGTAGGACGCGATCACCGGCGCCGCACAGACCAGCAGCACCAGCAGCATCTTGAGGCGGCCACTGCGCGAGCGCTCGGCCTCCTCCAGTGCGGCTTCCGCCTGCTCGGCAGGCGGCAGGCCATGCACGGTCAGGCCCAGCAGCGCCTCGTCAGCGGGCGGCGGCGCCTGGGTGGCTGCGGCGTCGAAGGACACGTCGGACAATTTGGAACCAGACATAGAGGATCGCAATCAGGCTACACAGACCAAACCATTGAAATGCATAACCATAATGCTTTTCCACGCCGCTGCCTACTACGGGCCAGTCGCGCAGCAGGCCCTCACTGGCCGGCCCGGTCTGCACCACGGTCAGTGCTGCCAAGGGCAGTCCGGTCTCCTGCGCGTAAGCATCGGTGTCGAGATTCTGCCGGATTCGGGAAACCCCTGGCTGCGCGGCGGACGTCTGCAGCTCCAAAAGGCGCGCCGGCTGGCCCGCCACCCGGCCCTGCAATTGCACGGTACCGCCAGGCGTTTGCACCTGCGGCAGCGCCAGGCGGTCTTCAAAATTGCGGGGCGCCCAGCCCCGCTGCACCAGCACGGTCTGCGGCTGGCCTGGCGCTACCGAGCCGGCCAGGCGCAGCGGTGTCAGCACATAAAAACCGGGGCGCGCCTGCATCTGGCGGTTGTCCAGGTAGACCGAGTACTGTGGCAGCCATTCGCCCCGCAGCACCACCTGGCGGTGCTGCAGGCTGGAACGCTCGGCCTCATTCATGGGTTGCAACAGGCTGGCCCCGTCCAGCGCCGGCAGGGCTGCACGCGCATCGAGCTGGGCCTGGTAGGCCAGCTTCTCATCGGCGCGGCGCAGCTGCCAGAACCCCAGCGAGGCGGTCAGCAGCATCGAGGCTGCTGCCGCAACGGTGATCAGCAAAAAACGCAGCTGGGCGCGGCGCTCCGTAGGGGTCTTGGGGATGGAGGAGGAAGCAGAAGGCGCGGGCATACGCTGCTTATACCCGGTGCAGAGCGCGGCAGCCAGCAGCACGCTGGCCACAATGCTGCGAGGAGAGGCTATTGGGGTGCAGGCCGATAGCGCCCCGTCTGGCGCTGCCGCACAATGGGTTTGTTGCGCCGGGCGCCAGAGAGCCGTTCGAAGCGACTCGCAGCGCACTCCAAGAACACCGAGACCACCCTGAGGACAGCACCATGCATCTGCTCATCGCACTCGCCTTTGTCGTGATACTGGCCTGCCTGGCAGCGGCCGGGCTTTTCATGCTGCGCGGCAACCAGTCCGGCGCCGGCAGCAAGCGCATGGCCTGGGCGCTGACCTTGCGCATTGCGCTGTCGGTGCTGGTGTTTGCCGGCATCTTGCTGGCCTGGAAGCTGGGCTACCTGCAGCCCCATGGCATACCGCTGGGGGCTTGAGGCCCTCGGCAGCACCCCCACCCCAACTACATCCAGTACACGAGGATATAGAGGCCCAGCCAGACCACATCGACAAAGTGCCAGTACCAGGCAGCACCCTCAAAGCCAAAGTGCTTCTTGGCGGTGAAATGGCCTTTTTGCAGCCGCAAGGTGATGACCAGCAGCATCAGCATGCCGATGAACACATGCAAGCCGTGGAAGCCCGTCAGCATGTAGAAGGTGGAGCCGTAGGTGCCGGAGTTGAGCTTGAGGTTCAGCTCGGTGTAGAGGTGGAAGTACTCGTAGCCCTGTACGCAGAGGAAGACGATGCCCAGCACCACGGTCATCCACATGAAGCGGATGCATTTGCTGCGCTGGTCGGCCTGCAAGGCATGGTGGGCAATGGTCAAGGTAACGCCCGAGGTCAGCAGCAGCGCGGTATTGATGGTGGGAAGCCAGAAGGGCCCCACGGTCTGGAACGGCTCGACGATGCCCGCTGGCGAGGCGGTCGCGCCCATTTCCACGCTGGGCCATACAGCCTTGAAGTCGGGCCAGAGAATGGCATTGTCCAGGCTGCCCAGCGCCGGCAGCGAATGGGCACGCGCCCACCACAGCGCGGTGAAGAAGGCGCCAAAGAACATCACCTCCGAGAAGATGAACCAGCTCATGCTCCAGCGGTAGGACAGGTCGATGCGGTGGCTGTAGAGGCCCTGCTCGCTTTCACGGATCGCATCACCAAACCACTGGTACAGCACAAACAGCCACCAGGCAATGCCGACAAAGAGCAGGTACATGCCCCAGGTGTGGCCATTGACCCAGTTGCCGGCGCCGGCAATGACAAAGCCCAGCCCAATGGCCGCCATCACCGGGTGGCGGGACTCGGCCGGAACATAGTAGTACGGTGTGGTGCCATGGGAAGTCGCACTCATCGCTGCTCCTGGTATTTCGTTTATTAATTCATTCTTCCGCTATGCCAATACTGGCATCAAACCAACCATTGCACCAGGGCCATCAACCCCAGCACAAACAGGAAGATCGCCACCAAACCCACGGCGATCACCTGCAGTGGCGTGATCTGCACGCCATCCTCTTGCCATTCCGAACCCTTGCGCACGCCCAAAAACGACCAGGCCACGGCTTTGACCGTGCGCCAGAGATTGCCCTTGCGCGGCGGTTGCGGGCCGGGCGCGCTGGCCATCAGGATGCCCCTGCCGGTGCGCCAGCACCCTGCACCGCAGGCGCCAGCACCGCCGTCGATGCAGGTGCCGCCGGGATGCGGCCACCGACCTCAAAGAAGGTGTAGGACAAGGTGATCGTCGTCACATCCTTGGACAGCTTGGGGTCGATCACAAAGGCCACCGGCCATTCCTTGCGCTCGCCCGGCTCCAAGGTGTACTGGTTGAAGCAGAAGCATTCGAGCTTGTTGAAATACGGTGCGGCCTGCTTGGGCGCATAGCTGGGAATTGCCTGGGCCGACATGCGGTGGTCCTGCTCGTTGCGGAACTCGTACATCACCGTGCTCAGCGCGCCGGGGTGCACCTGCATCGAGCGCACCGCCGGCTTAAAGCTCCAGGGCCCGCGCGCATTCGCGTCGAACTCGACGGTGATGGTGCGGCTCTCGTCGACCTGGCTGTTGAGCTTGACGTTCTTGCCGGCCGTGCCGTTGCCGGGCACATCGCGCTCAGTCAGCGCCAGGATGTTGATGCCGGTGACCTCGCAGATGCGCTTGTACAGCGGGATCAGCGCGTAGCCGAAGGCAAACATGCCAAAGGCGACCACGGCCAGCTTGCCCACCATCTTCGCGTTGTCTGCGTGTCTGCTCACCTGCTGCTCCCTGTGCTGCTAGAGCACCGTCATTTTTACGAGAAATCCGATGAAGAACGCCAGCGCGATCGACGCCAGAATCCATGCCAGTCGCCGGTTGGCCTTGCGCTGCGCCGGCGTGATCATCCAATCACCTTGGTCGCAGTCGCATCCAGCTTGGGCGGGGTCTCAAAGGTGTGGAATGGCGCGGGCGATGGCACCTCCCACTCCAGGCCTTCGGCACCTTCCCAGGGCTTTTGGGGAGCCTTCTCGCCGCGGTGGCGCATGCCGGGCCAGACCACAAAGGCGAAGAAATACACCTGCATCAGACCAAAGCCGAAGGCGCCGATCGAGGCGATCATGTTGAAGTCGGCAAACTGCATCGGGTAGTCGGCATAGCGGCGTGGCATGCCGGCCAGACCCAGAAAGTGCATCGGGAAGAAGGTGATGTTGAAGAAGATCAGCGAGCCCCAGAAGTGGATGCGGCCGCGCGACTCCGAATACATCACGCCTGTCCACTTGGGTGCCCAGTAGTAGTAGCCAGCGAACATCGAGAACAGCGAACCGGCCACCAGCACATAGTGGAAGTGCGCCACCACGTAGTAGGTATCCTGCAGCTGGATGTCGATGGGCGCCATCGACAGGATCAGGCCGGTGAAGCCCCCCATCGTGAACACAAAGATAAAGCCCACCGAGAACAGCATCGGCGTCTCGAAGGTCATCGAGCCGCGCCACATCGTCGCCACCCAGTTGAAGATCTTCACCGCTGTGGGCACCGAGATCAGCATGGTTGCGTACATGAAGAACAGCTGGCCGGTCACCGGCATGCCGGTGGTGAACATATGGTGCGCCCAGACGATAAAGGACAGGATCGCAATCGCTGCCACCGCATAGACCATCGAGGCATAGCCAAACAGCTTCTTGCGGCTGAAGGCCGGCACGATCTGGCTGATGATGCCAAAGGCCGGCAAGATCATGATGTAGACCTCGGGGTGGCCGAAGAACCAGAAGATATGCTGGTACATCACTGGATCACCACCGCCTGCGGGGTTGAAGAAGCTGGTGCCGAAGTGGCGGTCGGTCAGGGTCATTGTGATTGCGCCAGCGAGCACCGGCATCACGGCAATCAGCAAGTAGGCGGTGATCAGCCAGGTCCAGGCGAACATCGGCATCTTCATCAAGGTCATGCCTGGCGCGCGCATGTTCAAAATAGTGACGATGATGTTGATCGAGCCCATGATGGACGAGGCGCCCATGATGTGCATCGCAAATATGCTGGTGTCCATCGACGGACCCATTTGCAGGGTCAATGGCGCGTACAAGGTCCAGCCGGCAGCGGGCGCGCCGCCGGGCATGAAGAACGAGCCCACCAGCATCAGGCCGGCCGGGATCATCAGCCAGAAGCTGAAGTTGTTCATGCGCGCAAAGGCCATGTCGCTCGCGCCAATCTGCAGCGGCAGCATCCAGTTCGCAAAGCCGACAAAGGCCGGCATGATCGCGCCAAACACCATGATCAGCCCGTGCATCGTCGTCAGCTGGTTGAACAGCTCGGGGTTGACCAGCTGCAGCCCAGGCTGGAACAGCTCGGCACGGATCAGCAGCGCCAGCACGCCACCCACCATCAGCATGGTGAACGAGAACAGCAGGTAGAGCGTACCGATGTCCTTGTGGTTGGTGGCAAACACCCAGCGCCGCCAGCCCGTGGGCGCACCATGGTGGTGGTCGTCATGGGCATGGTCGGCGTGGCCGTGGTCGCTATGGCTGGGGTCTGTGGGGAGAACAGCGCTCATAAATCTTGACTCCGATGGCTCTTCTAGGGCTTGCACGCCTTAGGGTGCAGCAACAATATCGACACGGCGCGCCTGGCTGTCAGCGCCCTCACCTGCGGTTATGGTCTGCGGCTTGCGCATCTCGATACGCGCCTCTGCCACGCCTTGGGCCACCAGCAGCTCGGCCACGGCCTGCGCGCGCTTCTTGGCCAGCTCGGCATTCTGGTCGGCATTGCCGGTGCCATCGACAAAACCGGACAACGCCACCTTGCCGCTTTGGCCGGCCAGCGTGGTGGCGGCTTTCTTCACGGCCTCCTGGGCCTGGCTGTCGAGCTCACTCTTGCCACTGGCAAACAGCACCTGGGAGACCGGCGCCTCTGCGGTGGCCGATGCCGATGCCGATGCCGCAGCAGGCGCAGCAGGCGCAGCAGGCGCAGCGGTTGCAGCGGTTGCAGCAGCGGTTGCAGCAGTGGCGGCATCAGACGCCGCAGGGGCCGCGGCGGGGGCTGCAGCCGGCGCAGCACCTGCTGAGCCTCCGCCTTCCGGGAATTTTCCGGTACGTGCCGCGACAAACTGGGCTGGCTGCACCATGGTGCCGGTCTTGTTGCTCCAGTGGTTCTTGGTAAAGGTGACGACCGCTGCCAGGTCGGTATCGCTCAGCTGTTTCCAGGACGGCATGGCGCCATTGGCGCGGCCTTCGAGCACCGTGTGCATCATGTCGGCCGTGGGGCCCAGCACCACCGGGCTGCCATCCAAGGCCTTGATGGGGCCAGCCCCCTTGCCATTGGCCTGGTGGCAGGCGGCGCAGTTGGCGGCATAGACCTTCTCGCCCCGGGCCACCAGCGCGGCCAGCTCCCAGACCTTGTTGGGGTCATCGGCCTGCGCGGCCAGCAGTTTCTTTTGCTCGGCGACCCATGCGGAGTAATCGCTGGCCGACAGCACCTTCACATGGATGGGCATGTAGGCATGCTCCTTGCCGCACAGCTCGGCGCACTGGCCATAGTAGTCGCCGGTTTTCTCGGCGCGGAACCAGGTGTCGCGCACAAAGCCGGGGATCGCATCCTGCTTGATGCCAAAGGCCGGCACCATGAAGGAGTGGATCACATCGGCAGCGGTGGTGATGATGCGCACCTTCTTGTCAACGGGCACGACCAAAGGTTTGTCGACGCGCAGCAGGTAGTCATTGGGCGCCTTGGAGACATCGCCGCTGTTGGACATCGCGCGCTGGCCGCTGTCCAGCGTAGAGATAAAGCTCAGGCCCTCGCCTTCGCCGGTCAGGTAGTCGTAGCCCCATTTCCACTGGTAGCCAGTCACCTTCACCGTCAGGTCGGCATTGGTGGTGTCCTTTTGTGCGACCAGCACCTTGGTCGCCGGCAAGGCCATCAGGATCACGATGATGAAGGGCAGCACCGTCCAGGTGACCTCGACCGTGACCGATTCATGGAAGGTGGCGGGCACCGCCCCCTTGGATTTGCGGTGCTTCCAGATGGAATAGAACATCACCGCGAACACACCGACAAAGATGATGGTGCAGATCCAGAGCATCATCCAGTGCAGCGTGTGCTGCTCCTGGGCAATTCGGGTGACGGGGGGCGCCAGGTTCATCTGCCCAACGGCCGGGCCGCCGGGAAGACTTTGCACCGCATGTGCTGCCGAGGTGAGGCCAGATGCCACCAGCAGCAGCCAAGAAGCCAGCTTATGAGAATCACTTTTCATAGTTGTCACTTACTTCTCATCTTCTCATCGTTATGTAGGGCAGGCTGGGGTGTCCTGTGGGGGGAAGACATCCAGCCGCGTGGTGCAGACACCGCCGGGTGCATCTCCGCTTGCACCCATGCCACTTGGTCATTACAGCGAGCATGGCCGCAACCGCGCAAGATTGCAACCCATGCAATCCCGGGATCATAGGAGATTGACAACAGCAGCTGTCCACCACTGGACAGCGCGCCCATATGTTAGGTGGTTTGCTGAATCACCCAATCGCTTGCGCACAACACATCAGCAGAGCCGGCAGCGGCCCCAGCCATCAGGCGCCACCTGGGCGCCCCTGGCGCAGCATCTGCTGCATGTCCTGTACGCTGATGCTGCTCTCGCCCTGCACTTTCATGCGCGGCGTGGGCTTGAAGGCATGGCCGTAGATGATCTCGAACGAGACCACCAGGCGCCCCTGCTCCTGGGCATCGGCCAGCTTGGCCGTCAGCAGGGCATCGAGCTGGTTGCGCCACTGGCGGCCACGCAGGCCGCCAAAACGGGCCGGGTGCAGGTTGCGGCCCAGCTCGCGCAGCTCGGCGCGCAACTGGGCGGCGCCTGAGTACGACAGGGTGATGCGCTCCATGTCCATCACCGGCTCGGCAAAGCCGGCCTGCACCAGCATATCGCCCCAGTCGTGCATATCGGTAAACTCATGGCTGGCAGCGGGCCAGCCCTGGCTGGCATAGGCCGCACGCAGCTCCTTGAGCGTATCGGGCCCGAAGCAGGAAAACATCACAAAACCGTTGACCGCCAGGCTCTGGTGCCAGGTCTGTAGCAGCTGCTGGGGGTTGGGATGCTGGTGCAGCGCCATATTGGCCCAGAGCATCTGCACACTTCCGGGCGCCGGCAGGCCCCAGTGCAGCTTGGCCTGGCGCCAGCGGCTCAGCGCCCACCAGGGCTTGTCCAGCTGGCTGCGCAGCAGCGCGGCATGGGCCGGGCGGCTTTCCACGATATGGATATCGGCCGCCGGGTAGCGCTCTGCCACCTGCTGGTGCGCCTCCAGCCCGCCGTATACGGGCTCCCAGCTGCACCAGGCCTCGGGCTTTTGCACGATCCACTGCAGCCGGTCCTGCATGCGACGGCCCACCTCTTCGTGCAGCCAGGGGCTGTGCGCAGGCGCGCGCCGCTGCCAGGCATGGGCGGCGTTGGGGTCGATCGACGGGGGTGCGGTAAATTCAGCCATGGGGGAACACCTGCGCTTTGGCGCGCAGATTATTGATTGGTATTAAAGCGATGACAGCAGCCACACCCGAGAAACACCGGCCCAGCCTGTGGCAGCGTGCGGCCCAGGTGCTGGGCCACTGGCCCAGCCAGTGCCTAGTCTGCCGCAGCTGGCCCAGTGACTGGATCTGCACGGCCTGCGCCAGCGTCTGCTGGCAGCCGGGTCTGCGCCGCTGCAGCCGCTGCGCACTGCCGCTGCCGGCCAGCACCGAGGTCTGCGCCGGCTGCCTGCGCGATGCGCCGCTGTTGCAGCGCTGCCATGCCGCCGTGGACTATAGCCCGCCTTGGGATGCCCTGGTGCTGCGGCTCAAATTTCACCAGCAGCTGGCATGGGCAAACCGCATGGCGCAGTTGCTGCTGCACACGCCGGGGGTGCTGGCCAGTCTGCAGCAGGCCAGCGTCATCCTGCCCGTGCCGCTGTCTGCTGCCCGCATGCGCGAGCGCGGCTACAACCAGGCACTGCTGCTGGCCAAGGCACTGCGCCGCCAGGCCCCTGTCTCGCTGCGACTGGCAACCGTGCAGCCGCGCTACCTGCAGCGGCTGGTGGACACGCCCGCCCAGGCCGGCCTGGGGCGCGCTGCCCGGCTGCGCAACCTGCGCCATGCCTTTGCGCTGCGCCCGGGCCTGCAGGCACAGGATCTGGGTGCGTGCCCATTGCTGATCGATGATGTGATGACCACCGGCGCCACCTTGGGCGCGGTGGCGCAGCTGCTGCAGGCGCAAGGCGCGCCAGCGGTGCAGGCGCTGGTGTTTGCCAGAACGCCGGCGCCCGGCCAATAGCGCAGCGGTCCACCCTTGTTTGGCGGGGCCGCTACACTGGCGCCCTTGTTTTTGCGCATTTGCCATGTTCAACGTCGTCCTGGTCGAACCCGAAATCCCTCCCAACACCGGTAATGTGATCCGCCTGTGTGCCAATACCGGCAGCCGCTTGCACCTGATCGAGCCGCTGGGCTTTTCGATGGAAGACCGCTTGATGCGCCGCGCCGGCCTGGACTACCACGAGTACGCCGCCACCCAGCGCCATGCCCATTGGGACGCCTTTATCGAACGCATGCAGCCTGCCGCCGACCGCATGTTTGCGATGACCACCCATGGCAGCAGCCCGGCGTTTGATGTGCGCTTTCAGCCCGGCGACTGGCTGGTGTTTGGCTGTGAAACCCGGGGCTTGCCAGTGGCGCTGCGCGAGGGTTTTCCCACCAGCCAGCGCGTGCGCCTGCCGATGGTGGCGGGCCAGCGCAGCCTGAACTTGTCCAATGCGGTGGCGGTGACGGTGTTCGAGGCCTGGCGCCAGAATGGCTTTGCGATGCCGGACGGCACGCCAGCGCACTAACTACCCACCTGCCCCACAACCTCAGCGGGGCATGTCTGAGAACCTGTTCAAAGTCTCTACGCAGCCGCGTTGGAGTGCAATCGGGATGAGTTCGAAGGGATGGAACGCAGCTTGCACCGGGGTGCAAGCAAGGGCCAGCGCGCAGAAATCGCCCGATTTCACTCCAACCCGTAGGGACAGTGGCTTTGCGAGCGGTCTGCTTCGTTGCAGCGCTTGCCAATAGCTGGCTATTGGCTGCGCGCTGTGCCTCGCATCCCATCTCGCAAAGACACTGTCGCGGCGCGAGGAGACTTTAAACAGGTTCTTAGGCTCAAGCCGCGCTTTGCGAGCGCTTGACGAAAAACAGGCCCATGCCCACCAGCATCAGCAGGCCGCCAAACACCTTGTTCTGGATACGCATGGCGCGGCTGTCGCGCAGCAGGCGGCGCAGCACGCTGGCGCTGCCCGCGTAGCCATGCATCACCACGGTGTCGACGGCCAAGGTGGTGGCCGCCAGAATCAGCAACTGCAGCCACAGCGGCCGCTCGGAGGTCATGAACTGGGGCAGCACCGCCACCATGAAGATGATGCCCTTGGGGTTGGTGGCATTGGTCAAAAAGCCGCTCAGCGCCCGTTTTTGCCAGCTGCCGCTGGCGGGCTGCTCGGCCTGGGTGTCCATGATGCCGCCCTTGGCGCGCCACTGGGAAAAGCCGATATAGATCAGGTAGCAGGCCCCGACGATCTTGACGACATTGAAAGCCGTCTCCGAAGCAATCAACAGCGAGCCGACACCGGCCCCAGCAATCAGCAGGATCAGGAGCAGGCCCAATTGCAGGCCCAGGATGGTGGCGCTGGTCTTGCGCACGCCGTACGAGAGCCCGTGGCTCATTGACAACACGGCGCCCGATCCGGGAGATACGGCAATGATGCAAGCCGCAACGAGATACGCCATCCAAGTATGCAAATCCATGGTCCATCCTGAGGCAGCAGAGCCGTCTGCCACCAACGCAGCCCCTGCGGGGCAAAGCGGCGATTATCGCGCGGCCTGGCCAGGCCCGTGGGCGCCGCTGCCATTGCCGAGCATCCGCACATCTCTTTTTGATAGCTAAGGCGGCAATACCCACCTGCGCCAACCGCAAAACATTGCAATAAATTACCGTGACCCGGCAAATAAAAGTAATCTGTGCACCGCAACGACAAAACACCGATAACAAAACGCAAGCATGGAACACGCTCCCGCCTGGCTTACCTATACCTTTCTCTACCTGGCCGCAGCCGTCATCGCGGTGCCGATCTCCCGCGCGCTGGGCCTGGGCACCATCATCGGCTACCTGGTCGCGGGCATCATCATCGGCCCCAGCGGCCTGCAGCTGGTCAGCAATGTGCAGGACATCCTGCATTTCTCCGAATTCGGCGTCGTGCTGATGCTGTTCCTGATCGGGCTGGAGCTGCAGCCCAGCCGCTTGTGGAGCATGCGCCGGCCCATCTTCGGCGTGGGCACCGCCCAGGTGCTGCTGTGCACCGCCGGGCTCTTTGCTGCGGGCCTGGCTTTTGGCTATGACTGGCATCTGGCGCTGATTGCCGCGCTGGGCCTGGCGCTGTCATCGACCGCGATCGCACTGCAAAGCATTGCCGAGCGCAACCTGATGTCCACCACCAGCGGCAAGACCAGCTTTGCGATTTTGCTGTTCCAGGACGTCGCCGCCATCCCGATCCTGGCCATGATTCCGCTGCTGGCCGTGGGCCACCAGGCGGCGCAGAACGACGGCAACATCCTGCTGGAGATCGGCAAGACCCTGGCCATCATCGTGGCCGTGATTCTGGTGGGCCGCTACCTGCTGCGCCCGGTGCTGCGCTGGATTGCGCAAAGCGAGTCGCGCGAGATATCGACCGCCACCGCCTTGCTGCTGGTCGTGGGCATTGCCTTTTTGATGCTGCAGATTGGCCTGTCGATGGCGCTGGGCGCCTTTCTCGCCGGTGTGCTGCTGGCCGACAGCGAGTTCCGCGCCGAGCTCGAGACCGATATCGAGCCCTTCAAGGGCCTGCTGCTGGGCCTGTTCTTTATCGCGGTGGGCATGAGCATCGATTTCGCGGTCATCGTGCAGGCGCCGCTCACCATGCTGGTGCTGGTGCTGCTGTTTCTGCTCATCAAATCGGTGGTCATCTATGGCCTGGCCAAGCTCTTGCGCATGCCGGTGCAGGAGCGCCCGCTGTTTACCCTGCTGCTGGCCCAAGGCGGGGAGTTTGCCTTTGTGGTGTTCAGCGCCGCCCAGGCGCAACGCATCCTGACGCCCCAGCAGTCGTCCCTGCTGATCGGCTCAGTCGCCATCTCGATGGTGGCCACGCCGCTGATCGTGGCGGCGATGGACCGCTGGCTGATGCCCCGCTTTGCCAACCTGGCCAAGGGCGACGATGTGCCGCCTGAGCTGAGTGAGCAGCAGGAGGCCACCGTGCTGATCGCCGGTTTTGGCCGCTACGGCCAGATCGTCACCCGCGTGCTGCTGAGCCAGGGCATCAAGGCGGTGATCCTCGACCACAGCGTGGAGATGCTGGAAGTGGCGCAGAACTTTGGCTACCGGGTGTTCTACGGCGATGCCACGCGCCAGGACCTGCTGCGTATTGCCGGCGCCGAGAAGGCCGAAGTCATGGTGATTGCCGTGGATGACGAGCTGCAGACCAACCAGATCGTGCGCCTGGTGCAGCAGCATTTTCCGCACCTCAAGATCGTCGCCCGGGCCAAGGATGTGGCGCACTGGTATGCGCTGCGCGACATGGGCGTGCACCATGTCGACCGCGAGGTGTTTGACTCCAGCCTGCAGACGGCCGAGAAGGCGCTGGAGCTGATGGGCTACAGCGCCGAAGACGCCCAGTACGTGGTGACGGTGTTCCGCGCGCACAACATCGAGCTGTCGGACAAGATGTACGAACACCACCATGACCGCGAAACCATGCTCGCCGTTGCCAAGCAGGGACGTGAACAACTGGTCGAGCAAATGGCGCGCGAGCGGCAGGAAAGGCAAGAGCAGGTGCAGGAAGCCAAGGACGCACCGAGCAGCCCCTACCCGCCGCCGCCCGAAGACCCGCACAGCCAGATCTGAGCGCCGGCCATCCCTCCACCGCCTTAACCACAGCCCAGCGTCGCTGCCAAGCGCATGCTACGCTGTGCGCCCTATGTTCAACCCCTCCCAAGCCGATGTCCGGCGATTTTTCTGCGCCGCCTATGCCAAGCACCAGGCGGGCCAGCCGATGGAGGCCATCGAAACCCTGGCCAGCCTGTGGATCGATGAGCACCCGGAATACCGCGAAGACCTGAGCGATGTGGACGCGGCCATTGCCCGCAGCTACGACCTCACGCCGGAAAAGACCAATCCCTTCCTGCACCTGTCGATGCACCTGTCGATCAGCGAGCAGTGCAGCATTGACCAGCCGCGCGGCATTCGCCAGGCGGTGGAGCTGCTGGCCAAGCGCCTGGGTTCGTTGCACGACGCCCACCATGTGGCCATGGAATGCCTGGGCACGATGCTGTGGGAGAGCCAGCGCTCGGGCCGCCCACCGGACGGCAATGCCTATGTGGCGGCCGTGCAGCGCCAGGCCACCAAAGACTGAGCGGCCAACCACTGGCCAGACTCAGGTGTCAGTTGGAGGCCTGCTTGCTGCGAAAACGCGACTCGGGCACGATTTGCAGCGGACCATCCAGGCTGCCAATGTAGTTGGCCAGCGCCTTCATCTCGGCGTGGGTCAGCTGCTTGGCCATGCCCACCATGATCGGGTGGTTGCGGCCGATGCGGGCGTTTTTCTCGATGGTGTAGGACTTGAGTGCCGCGTAGAGGTAGTCGGGATGCTGGCCGCCGAGCTTGGCGTACGAGGGATCGAGCGGCTTGGAGAAGTTGTCGCCATGGCAGCTCACGCAGGTGCCCTTTTTCAGCAGTTCGGCCACCTCGGCGCTGGGCACCTTGGACGGTTTATCCGCCAGCTGGGTCTCGCCCACCGTGTGCTGCGCGTAGTAGGCGGCCAGATCGGCAATATCTTGCTCGCTCAGCGAATCGGCAATGGCGCGCATCGTCGGATGTTTGCGGTCGCCCTTCTTGTAGGCATGCAAGGCAGCGTCGATGTATTTTTCGCTCTGGCCCGAAATCTTGGGCACCTGGTAGACCTCGGGGAAGCTGGCCTTGTAGCCCACAATGCCGTGGCAGCCGATGCACATCGCCACCTTGCCCTCAGCCGCCTTGGCATTGCCCTTGATCTCCTGCGCGCAGACTGCGCCGGTCGCTGAGGCGACAAGCAAGGCAAATATCGTGGTCCATCTTTTATTCATTGTGCGCACAATCGTGTGGTTCAGGCCGCCGCAGTGATGCGGAGATCTGGGTTTATAGTCAACGCTGTACTGGCCCCGTCATCACGATTCTGCATCCACTTCCATGAAATTCCAAGGCACACAGAACTACGTCGCGACCAATGACCTCATGCTGGCGGTCAATGCGGCAATTACCCTTCAAAGACCGCTTCTCGTCAAGGGGGAACCAGGGACAGGGAAAACCATGCTGGCGGAGGAGGTTGCACAGGCGCTAGGCATGCCGCTGCTGCAGTGGCATATCAAGTCCACCACCAAGGCCCAGCAGGGTTTGTATGAGTACGATGCGGTCAGTCGTCTGCGTGACAGCCAGCTCGCCGACCCCGAGAGCGCAGCCCGCGTCAAGGACATCAACAACTACATCCTCAAAGGCGTGCTGTGGCAGGCCTTCACGGCCGACGCGCCGGTGGCGCTGCTGATCGACGAGATCGACAAGGCGGATATCGAATTCCCCAATGACCTCTTGCGCGAAATCGATCGCATGGAGTTCTACTGCTACGAGACGCGCCAGATGATCCGCGCCAAGCACCGCCCGCTGGTGGTCATCACCTCGAACAACGAAAAGGAGCTGCCGGACGCTTTCCTGCGCCGCTGCTTTTTCCACTATATCAAGTTCCCTGATGCCGAGACCATGCAGCAGATCGTGGCCGTGCACTTTCCTGCGCTCAAGCAGGAGCTGCTGTCGGCGGCGATGAAGGTGTTCTTTGACATCCGCAACCTGCCTGGCCTGAAGAAAAAGCCCTCCACCAGCGAGCTGATCGACTGGCTCAAACTGCTGGTGGCCGAGGACATTCCGCCCGAAGTGCTGCAGACGGCCGACCAGAAAATCGCCATCCCGCCGCTGGTGGGCGCGTTGCTGAAAAACGAGCAGGATGTGAGCCTGTTTGAAAAGCTGGTGTTCATGAACCAGCGCAACCGCTAAAACCGCCATGGCCACCCCACAGCAACTGCTGATCGAAGGGCTGAGCGATGCAGCCGGTTTTCTCGCCGGCGCGCTGCTGGGCTGGGGCATTGGCGCACTGCTGGGCTGGCAGCTGTTCTCCGAAGGCTATGGCGCCAGCAGCATCGCCGCCATTGCGCTGGTGGGCCTGGGCGGCGGCGCCGGCCTGCAACTGGCCCGGCGCTGGCGCATCCGCCGCAACAACCACACTTAATAGGACGAGGCAATGGCCTTTGTAGAACCCACCGAACTGCGCGCCCGTGGCGTGCTGCTGACCCCGCTGACCTTGGCGCATGAGGCGGGCCTGCGCGCCGCCGCGCAAGACGGTGAGCTGTGGAACATCCGCGTCACCTCGGTGCCCGAGCCCGAGAACACCCGCGCCTACATCGAGCAGGCACTGGCGATGCGCGAAGCGGGCAGCCGCATGCCCTTTGCGGTGGTGGACGAGGCCAGCGGCCAGCTGCTGGGCACCAGCAGCTACCACGACATCGTGCCGGCGCTCAAACGCGTGGAGATTGGCTACACCTGGTACGCCCGCAGCGTGCAGCGCAGCCATGTCAACACCACCTGCAAGCTGCTGCTGCTGACCCATGCCTTTGAGACGCTGGGCGCCGCCGTCGTGGGCTGGCGCACCGACAACTACAACTTTGCCAGCCAGCGGGCGATTGAGCGCCTGGGCGCCAAGAAGGACGGCGTCATCCGCCACCATGCACCGCGCCGCGATGGCACCGTGCGCGACACCGTGCTCTACAGCATGCTCGCCGGTGAATGGCCCGAGGCCAAGGCGCAGCTGCTGTACCTGCTGAACCAGCCGCGCTGAGATTAAAGAAACGGCTGATTTAAGCCGTCTGCAGGTTCAGCACGCCCAGGTACTGCTCCGGCAGAATCTGGCGCAGATGGGTTTTGACATTGTCGGCATAGCCGGTGTTGGTCATCTGCTCGAGGAAGGTGACCATATCCACCAGGCCCAGGAGCAGCTCGGTTTCGTCGCTGGCCTGCTGCACCCGCACGGCAAGCGCCATTGCATCGGCACTGCGCTGCATCTGCAAAATCCCCACCGCATACATCTTGCAGCCCGCCAGCGAGCGTTTGCTGCCCTGGCTGGCTCGCGTTTGCTCGACATACACGGGCGCGGCGGCCGGGCTGGGCGCCACCTGCACTGGCGCAGGCACGGGCGCAGGTGCTGCGACGGGAGGCGGTGGCGGTGGCGGTGCGGGAGCCGGAGGTGGTGGAGCGGGTGGCTGCTGCATCGCCAGATAACCTGCCGTGACCAAGGCATCGAGCACGCTGCCAGCGCTGTCCCCGACCCAACGCGCGATCTCTTGACGCGAGCGGTTGCCATCGCACAAGATCAGAATCTGGCGCTCCTGCACGGACAGGCTGCCGCGGTCACGCAACGCCTGGCGTGCCTTGTCCGTTTTGATCATCACCATGACAGCTTGCCTTTTGAGTACCCGTTAGACTGGAAAGGCTAGCGCCAAACTGTTACGGATTGTTTACAAGACCATGTTGATAGACTTTTTCTACACCTTGCGCGCGGCCAAGTTGCCAGTGTCTGTCAAGGAGCTGCTCACCTTGCTCGAAGCCCTGGACAAGGGCCTGGCCGGGCCCCGCTCCGAGGACGCCTGGAGCCTGGACGATTTTTATTTTCTGGCCCGGCTATGCCTGGTCAAGGATGAAAAGCTGTTCGACAAGTTCGACCAGGCCTTTGGCGCCTACTTCAAGGGCATGGAGATGCTCACCGACTGGAAGAAGGAGCTGCCCGAGGACTGGCTCAAGCAGGTGCTGGAAAAAGAGCTCAGCGCCGAGCAAAAGGCTGCCATCGAGGCGATGGGCTGGGACGAGCTGATGGAGACGCTCAAAAAACGCCTGGAAGAGCAAAAAGGCCGGCACGAAGGCGGCAACAAATGGATTGGCACCAACGGCACCAGCCCCTTTGGCCATGGTGGCTATAACCCGGCAGGCGTGCGCATTGGCGGCCCGGGCAAGAGCCGCAGCGCCGTCAAGGTCTGGGAGCAGCGCGCCTACCGCGATTACGACGACACCCAGGAGCTGGGCACCCGCAATATCAAGGTGGCACTGCGCCGCCTGCGCCGCTTTGCCCGTGAAGGTAATGAACTGGAGCTGGACCTGCCAGACACCATCCGCGCGACCGCCGCCAATGCCGGCTACCTCGATATCAAGATGGTGCCCGAGCGCCATAACCATGTGAAGGTACTGCTGCTGATGGATGTGGGCGGCACCATGGACGACCATATTCAACGCGTCGAGGAATTATTCAGCGCCGTCAAAAGCGAGTTCAAGCACCTCGAGTTTTATTATTTTCACAATTGCGTCTACGACTATATGTGGAAGAACAATAAACGCCGCTACGCTGAGAAATTCCCCACCTGGGACATCATCAGAAAATATAACAAAGATTACAAACTCATCTTTGTGGGCGATGCCACAATGAGTCCATACGAAGTCCTACAAGCCGGGGGCTCTGTTGAGTACAACAATGAGGAACCTGGGGCCGAGTGGCTGAAGCGATTGACCCATGCCTTTCCGAAACACGCCTGGATCAATCCGGAGCCGCAAGGCGTGTGGCAATATCGCCAAAGCATCAGCCTGATACAACAACTCGTAGGCGATCGTATGTTCCCTCTGTCACTCAAAGGGCTGGAGGACACCATGCGCTTGCTGTCAAAGTGACCATGCGACACCGTCTGACAACGCCGGTTCTGCCGGCGTTTTTTATTCTTACTGCTGCCCTGCTCGCAGGCTGCAGCAGCACTCCCAAGGCCGATGACGCGGACGACTCCGCGACGCATGCCAGCAGTGAGCCCGCGTTTGATATCACCGTCAAGGCCCCCAAGAAGGTGCGCGAATACCTGGAGCAGTATGTGGAGCTCAAGCGCTACCGCAACTTTCCCGGCCTGCAAATGACGGAGATGACGCGCCTGCTGGGCGGCGCCGATGAAGATGTGCGTGAGCTGATGGGCACCTTGGGCTACTTCAGCCCCGAGATCAAGATCGATGCCTATGACACCGGAGCGGCTCCCGCCGACAGCGGCATATCGGCAGAAAACAGCCAGGCGCGCCCGCAGCTGGTCATTGAGGTCGAACCCGGCCCGCAGACCAAGGTGACCGAGGTGGAACTGGACTACAGCGGCGAAGTGACCCAGGAGAAGAACTTTCCCGCACGCCGCGCGCGCTTTGAGCGCAACTGGGATCTGCAGCCCGGCGAGGGCTTTACCCAGAAAGAATGGAGCAGCGCCAAGTCCGAGGGCCTGCGCAGCCTGCAGCGCAACCGCTACCCCACGGCCAAGATCAGCAACAGCCAGGCCAATATCGATGGTGATACCAACGAGGCCAAGCTCTCGGTGGGCTACGACAGCGGCCCGCTCTACAAGTTTGGTCCGCTGCGCATCGAAGGCGCCGAGCGCTACGACGCCCAAGGCATAGCCCGCATTGCGCGCCTGCCCAGCGGCCAGAACTACAGTGAGGCCGACATGCTCGACGCCCAGACCCGGCTGGCGGGCAGCGGCTACTACGACTCGGTGTTTCTGACGCTGGACACCGACACCGCCAACCCCAAGGAAGCACCGGTGATCGCCCAGGTGCGCGAGGCCAAGATGCAAAAGGTGGTGTTCGGTATCGGTATGTCCACCGACACCGGGCCGCGCCTGAGCCTGGACCACACGCACAACAAGATGCCCTGGCTGGGCTGGCGGGCGGTGAGCAAGTTCTCTTTCGAGCGTGACAAGAAGCTGCTGTCCACCGAATGGACCGATCTGCCCAAGGAAAGTGGCTGGGCCTACTTTGGCGCGGGCGAGGTCAAGCGCGAGCTCAATGGCGACTTCACCGTCAACTCCATGCAGCTGCGCGGCGGCCACAAAAAAAGCAGCGACCATATCGACCGCAGCGCGTTCTTGCAGTACGACTTTTCGTCGGTGCAGGGCCAGGAAAAGATTCCGTCCAGTAGCGCCCTGAGCGTCAACTACGGCTGGACGGGCCGCTATTTCAACAACAACACCGACCCCACGCGCGGCTACGGCATTGCCGCCGAGCTGGGCGCGGGCTACACCATCACGCCGGACCGCGACCCCTTTGTGCGCAGCCTGCTGCGCTGGCAAGGCTTTGTGCCAGCGGGCAAGGTCACCGCACCCAACGGCAGCTCGCGCAGCGCCCGCATTGCGCTGCGGGCCGAAGGCGGCGCCATCCTGGCCAAGGACTCTGCGGTGATCCCGGCCACCCAGCTGTTCATCACCGGTGGTGACACCACCGTGCGCGGCTACGGCTACAAGAAGATCGGCACCCGCGTGGCCGATGACCAGGTCTATGGCGGCCGCTACATGTATGTGGGCAGTGTCGAGTACCAGCGCCCCCTGGTGCGCAATGGCGAGATCAGCGCCTGGGAATCGGCCGTGTTTGCCGATGTGGGCTCGGTCGCCGACAAGGCCGGTGATCTGTCGCCCTACTGGGGCATTGGCACGGGCCTGCGCTGGCGCAGCCCCGTGGGCGCGCTGCAGGCCGATGTGGCCTATGGCTTGAAAGACGAACGCTTCCGCTTGCATTTGCGTCTGGGATACAGCTTCTAAAACATGGCAGATACACACGCAACCGCACCCACCGCCAGCGCAGCGCAGCCGGCGGCGTCGCCGCCCAGCGGCCCTTCCTCCCCAAAAAAGCGCAGCGGCCTGTGGCGCGCCGCGCGCGCACTGCTGTGGTTGTTCATTGCCCTCATCGTGCTGCTGGCCGCCCTCGTGGGCGGCGCCTGGTGGTGGAGCGGGCAGAACGACTCGCTCGCCCGCACCATCACCCTGGCCCAGCGCTTTTTGCCGGCCGACATGCAGCTGCAAGCCCAGGATGTACAAGGCAGCCTGCGCGGCGGCGGCAGCATTGGCCAGCTGCAGTGGAGCAATCCGTCGATCAGCGTACAGGTGGACCAAGCCACCATTGGCTGGAGCCTGGACAAGATTTGGGACCGCGAGCTACGCCTGGCGCCCATCCATATCGCCAAGGTCACCCTCACCCCTTCGGGCATCGACAAGCCCAAGGAACCCAGCCAGCCACTGGAGCAGTTGCCCCTGCCTCTGCGCGTGCTGGAGGTGCCCTTCTCGGTGGACGAGATCGTCTGGGCTGCGCCCAAGCCCATCACCGTCACGCAACTGCAGGGCCACTACCGCTATGCCGCTGACAAGCACCAGCTGCAGATCGACAAGGTCGAGGCCTTCAACAGCCGCCTGCAGCTCAAAGCCGATGTGGATGCACTGGCGCCCATGCAGATCGCTGCCGATCTGAAAGCCCTGCTGGACCAGCCAGCCACCGACACCCTGCCCGCCATCCTGGCCGATGCCGGTGTGCAAGTGACCGGCACCTTGTCCGGCCTGGATGCCGCCTTGCGCGTGCAGGCCCAGGTCAAGCCGCAGTTTGAAGCAGTGGCCGCCAAGCCCACGGCGGCCGATGCACCGGCACCCACTGCCGCCCGCAAAAAGACGGCCGCCAAGGCGCCGTCGGCACAAGAGAAAGCCGCCAAGGCCCAGGCCGCCCGTTCCGCCCAGGCGCTGGCGGGCGCCGCGCCGATGCAGGCCAACGTCGATGCCACCGTCTACCCCTGGCGCCCCTGGCCGCTGGGCCCCGCGCAAGCCCAGCTGCAAAGCGTCAACCTGGCTGCCTTTTTGCCCAGCCTGCCCACCACCTTGCTCAATGGCCAGCTGACTGTGACGGAGGCGGCCGCTGATCTGCTCAGCAGCACACATGCCGCCCATCCAGCGCCCGCACTGTTGGATGTGCCGGTGGACCCCATGGCCACCAGCAGCGCTGCACCAGCAGGTTCAGACACCTCAGATACCAAGCCCGCCGCGCCCCCTGCGCTGCTGCCGGTGCCGCTCGATATCCAGATCGACCTCAGCAACGCCCTGCCCGGCCCTATCAACCACCAGCACCTGCCCGTTAGCGCCGTGCAGACCCATGCGCTGTTTGATGGCCAGCGTGTTGATGTGCTAGGCGGCAGCCAGGTGCAACTGGGCAGCGGCAGCCTGAGTGCCCAAGGCCACTACCGCCTGGCGGACCACCATGCCGGCATCCAGGCGGCGCTGCGCGCGATCAACCCGGCGCTGGTCGACACCCGCATCGACAGTGCACCGCTGTCTGGCAGCCTGTCGGCCCAGTCGCAAAACGACGCCATTGTGTTTGACGCCAACATCACGTCCGACCGCCGCACACCGGCCAAGGCCACAGCAGCGAGCACCAGCTTGCCGATCGACCGCGTGATCGCCAAGGGCCAGTGGAAAGCGCCCGAGCTGGAGCTGCAAAGCGCGCAGATCGATGCGCTGGGCGCCCACATCAGCGCCAAGCAGCTGACCGCCAACATCGACCAGCGCAGTGGCGCGGGCGAGCTGTCGGTGCAGGCGCCCGGTGCCAACCTGGACGCCAAGGCCCAGGCCGCGCCCCAGCAAGGCCAGGGCACCATCGCACTGCGTCTGAGCAGTGCCGAGCAACTGCTGCAATGGCTGCGCAAGCTGCCCGGCATGGCCCAGACGCTGCCCGACGGCATGCTGGCCCAGGGCAGCCTCGACGCCAAGCTGCGCTTTAGCGGCGGCTATGGCGATGCGCTGCGCCAGCTGCAGCAAGCGGGGCTGCTGGCCCAGCTGCCTGCGGGCATTCCCACCGGCGGCCAGCCCTTTGCGCTCGATGCCAACATCACCACCCCGCAGCTGAGCGTGCGCACCAGCGCCGATGCCGCGGACCTGTGGCAGCTGCGCGATACCGAGCTGGCGCTGGTCGGCAACCTCAAAAAAGTGCAGCTTGATCTGCGTGCCCAAGCCCAGCATGGCGAGCAGCAGATGGCCGCCCAGGTCAGCCTGGCCGCCAACAGCACGGCGGCCAAACAGTGGAGCGGCGCCTTGAGCAAGCTGCAGGCGCGCGCCACGCTGCCGCCCAATAAGGCGCCGTGGCAGGTGCAGCTGCAGCAGCCGCTGGACTTCAAACTGCAGCTGCCCGCCAGCAACCAGCCACTGCGCGCCAGCACCGGCGCCAGCCAGTTGCAGCTGACCGGGCCCGAGCCCGGCACGGTCACCCTGCAATGGAACCCCCTGCAGTTCAGCCAAGGTGCCGACCAGGCCGTGCAGCTGCAAAGCACCGGCAGCCTGCAAGGCCTGCCCCTGCGCTGGATCCGTGCCTTCCAAAAGCCCGATCCCAGCCAGGCGCAAAAGCACAGCCCTTTTGACTCTGACCTGGTGGTCCAGGGCCGCTGGGATGTCAACACACAAAACGGCCTCAACGCCAAGGTCGAGATCGAGCGCGCCAGCGGCGATCTGCAGCTGCACACCCAGGGCAGCGCGCCCACAAACGTCACCTTCCACTCGAGCGGCAAGGAAGGCGCGGTCTCCAAGGCCTTCTCGGCCGAAGGCCAGACGATCATCGCCCGCATCCGCACCGCCAAGGTCGAGCTAACCGTGCAGGACCGCCAAGTGCGCAGCCGCGTGCAATGGGATTCGGTCAACGCCGGCCAGCTCACGGCCGATGTGCAAACCGCGCTGCAGTACGATGGCAAGAACTACCTGGGCGCCACCGTGGCCCCCGATGCACCGCTGTCCGGCAACGTGCAGGCCCAAATGCCTGACCTGGGCATCTGGGCCAGCTTTGCCCCACCGGGCTGGCGCGTGGCCGGCAGCCTGGCGGCCAATGTGCAGCTGGCGGGCAACCTGCAAGACCCACGCTGGAGCGGCACCATCACCGCAGACAAGATGCATATCCAGTCGCAACTGGATGGCGTGGACCTGCGCAACGGAAGCCTGCGCGCCCAGCTTAACGGCAATACGCTGGAGCTGCAAAGCCTGCACTTTGACGGCGGCGAAGGCAGCCGCGCGCGCATTGCCGGCTACAGCGGCAACCTGACGGCCGCGCCCACCAGCGGCGGCACGCTCGATGCCACCGGCACCATCAGCTGGACCATGCCGCAAAACGGCGCCGCGCCCGATATCCGCATGGACATCCGCACCCAGGCCAAGGCGCTGCAGGTGCTGGTGCGCGCCGACCGCCAGGTCAGCGTCTCGGGCCAGGTGCGCAGCCAGCTGCAGCAGGGCCAGCTCAGCATCACTGGCGACCTGAAGGTGGACCGCGCCAGCATCATGCTGGCCGATGAATCCTCGCCCAAGCTGGGCAGCGATGTGGTGGTCAGCACCAAGGCCAGCCGCGCAGCCGCCGCAGAAAAAGCCAAGCAAGAAGCGGCCAAGGCCGCGCAGGCCAAGCTCGATGCCCCCGCCGGCCGGGTCGAGCCCGCCAAGCCGCTGATCCTGAATATCAAGCTGGACATGGGCCGTGACTTTGCGCTGCAAGGCTATGGAATCACCACGCGCCTCACTGGCACACTCAATGTGCAAAGCAGCGGCAGCGCCGGCATCGGCATGCCGCGCATCACCGGCGTCATCAGCACCGAAGAAGGCCGCTACCGCGCCTGGGGCCAGGTGCTGAATGTGGAAACCGGCCTGATCCGCTTCAACGGCCCCTACAACAACCCCTCACTCGATATTCTGGCGCTGCGCCCCAATATCGCCGTCAAGGCCGGCGTGCAGGTCAGCGGCTCGGCGCAGGCGCCGCGCGTGAGCCTGTATTCCAACCCGGAGATGCCCGATGCGGAAAAGATCTCTTGGGTGGTCATGGGCCGTGATCCTGGCCAAGGTGGCGCCAGCAGTGCGCTGATACAGCAGGCCGCACTGGCTTTGCTGAGCGGAGGCTCGGGCGAGAGCGTGACCGGCAATATCGCCAAGAGCCTGGGCTTTGACGAGATCGGCATCGGCGGCACCGACCGCGATTCCGCCAGCCTGTCCGTCGGCAAGCGCCTGTCGCAAGACCTGTACGTGACCTACGAAGCGGGCCTGGCCGGCACCTTGGGTGCGCTGTACATCTTCTACGACTTCACACGCAACCTGCAGCTGCGCGGCTCAGCCGGTACGACCAGCGCGCTGGACCTGATCTATACCTTGCGCTATGACTGATGGAGCCCATGAGCGCGTGCCATGCGCGATGTGACCTATGACAGGCCCCTGCAGTTGCCAAACGGCGGGGGCCTGTTTGCCAGGGGTTCCGCAGACGTTGGGCTCAGCGTTGCGCTGGCAGCATAGGCATCAATCCATGCCCATATCGAAGAATCCAGCACCGGACCACGGCGCAACGCCCGGCGCATCGCGCTGGCTCCTCACTCTGGCGGCCATGCGCTCTGGGAGCTGGGACAGTACCTTGGGGAAAGCTCTGCAGTAGGCCGTTTGCACGCCTGCCATCTCAGCGAGCTGCCGATAGCTGATCCAGGAACCCTCCGGCACCGCGCAGGCCACGTGTTGAACCCTCTCCTGCCACTGGTCGCTAAAGGCTGGCCCCTTGGCTCGGCACAGCGATACCCCGGCACCACGGCGAATGGTTCCGCCTCTCAACACGCGAGCGAGCATGCCTCTGTCTCGGCCGATCGAAGCCAGCGTCCCCGAGCACCTGCGCTCCAGCAACCGGCAAGGTTCACAGAGGAAGGTGATCGCGATGACGACCTCGCTGCCCATGCGCAACAGATCACCGGAGGCCAGCTCGCTGGTGGAGAAATCCACCCGTATATTCTCTCGGAGCGAGCCTTCCGCCAAGCCCCAGCGCTGGTAGGCATCGGTGCCGGCGACGAGCAACTGCCGGGGGGATAACGAGGAAGCATGCCGGTCTCCCGCCAGCCCATAGCCTCCCAGGGCCTGAACTTCGGCCACTGAACGGGGTTCAGGCTCCTGGCCCATCCTGACGTAGAGCGCCTGCAGCGTACCCATGGGCTGCCAGCTGTCTTGGAGGTCGGCCAAGGAGGGAAGTGGGATGGGATGAACGGGGAACATGCGCTGCCATTTTGCACTTCCCATGCTGGGAATGGCCAGCGGTGCAGAGACGCTCTCGCGGCAGGCGGCGCTGAGCCCCCGCGCCCCAACCATGTCGAAACGGAAGGCACCAGCGTCGTGAGGTCGCAGATTGGCTTGGGAGCTTTGCAAGTCCTCTACAATACACCGCTGTCCCTCTCCGTAGTTCAATGGATAGAACGAGTGCCTCCTAAGCGCTAGATACAGGTTCGATTCCTGTCGGGGGGACCAAGATTCTGCAATGGAATCAAGCACATAAGCGCTATAAAAACACCAACGGGACAAGACCGGGACAAAACCAGACTAATTAGACCTATTTCGGCAGGTCGTTAGCTGGTTTTTTCATTGGTGCGTACTGCATTCCTGCGCTCGTCTTTGTCTGGGGCGGCGAAAGCCGGCCGGCGCAGACCATTGTTCGCTGCCACCCACTACTGGCTCCAGCGCAAGGCTATAGTCGCTCCGGCGCGGCTCTAGAGCGAGGCGCGCCTGTTGCCCAAACCCGGCGAGCCCCACCCTTTGCATTGATTGGCTGACCTGGGCCAAATTGCTTGAAAGATCTGACCTGCGTTATCCGGCTTTTTGCGGATTTTTTGTATCTTGGACCGAGCCACTGAAGTTAAGGATGACGGCTATCGACCCGCTGCTCTCGTTCACACCTTTGATGCCAATGTCTGATGCGCAGCGGTTGCTGCCTCCCATGGCCGCATCGTGTGCGTTCGGTCATAAACTCATAGCGGTCATCCGAGTACCGAGGTTCGAGCCGAACCAGTGACTGCTTTCAGCGAAGTAGCCGACGCTGGCCATCAGGGCACTCCAAGTGTCTGCTAGATGCCGCTATCGCCGTGCAGGCGCTACCGAAACGTTGCTATCGTTCGCGGCTCGCTAGTCAATGCTTGCTTTGCATCGTTACCTGCAAGTGGCAGTCGATTCCTGAATGCATCCTTGATGCATAGCCCCTACGGCTATCAGGGACATGACTTGCGTTGAACGGTCGCCTTCTAGATGTAACTCACATCTCACTTCCCTGACGCGTGACCGTTCCATAGTCATGGCATGACACGCCACCACGGAGCCTTCATCAGCGGGCTTAGCGATACCCCCCCGCGTTGTATGTCTGTCACTACAAGCTCAGTAAGGGAATGCCCATTTATGCAGGCTGCATCGTCCAAGCCACAATGTGATGCTGCTAGCAATAAGAACAGTTGTGACCCTCGTGATCGCTAAGCAGCCATCCATCCAACTGCACCAATGGCAAGGATTCCTATTGTTTCCATCAGAAGTCTTGATGAGAGCATCCAAAGCCGATGTGTGGCAGCCCCTGTGCATGTCTGGTGACGACGCATAGTCGGTGTCAATTTCATACTTGGCATGGACTCCATGCGCCCGTTGATAACTATTGGCATTATTAAGTTGTGTTGAGGGTGGTCTGATAACGAGCTCAAGATGATCGCGATTAACTACAATTTATTCTTTGCCACGTCCGCCTTCGTTTCAGGGCTCGCACTTATTCCTCTGGTTTTGTCCAACCATACTCGCCAAATTGGTGTTAAGAGAATTGGACTATACACACTTGGTTTTTTAATTGCTACTTTAGCAGTGTGCTTGTATGTCGGCTGGTTTGGTGATAATCCAACAATTTACTCTTCTGCTGGAAATGGCTTGTTGACGCTAGGTGTGGCCGTGCAAACCCTTGGTATCAGGAGGTTTTATGACCGGCCTTTGATAGGGTATTTTATCATACCCTGCATGCTAATTTCCGAGGTCTTGGTTCTTTGGTTTATGTGGGGTAATGCAAATTATCAGTATAGACTGATGAGCTTTACTTCTTTTTTGTTTGTATTTGTTTTCATTCAATTCCTCACCGTTATTAGATATGGTGAAAAGTCTTTCGTTAACCGCTTACTTACCACCTCGCTTGCCATCGAAAGCTTGGTTTATTTGATTCGATTTGTCACTTTATTTATACCTGACCTAATACCCTCTAATCCAAGGGAATCTTCTTATATTCAAATTGTTTACGTTTTTGTTTTTTGCGCAGTGATGCCAATCACCGCCATCTGCTTGATGATCAACGGGAACTATTTACTTCAGCAAAAAACTATTGTTGATGCCAAAGTTAAAAATCAACAAAAAACAGAAACTTTAGGTTTTATCAGTCACGATCTTCGTGCGCCCCTGGCTACTATTTCTGGATATACCGAGCTACTACTCAATGATGCTACCGATGCACAAAGAAAATCTCTGATATCTATTCAAATAATATTAAATATCAATTAAGTTTGATCGATGAGCTACAGGACTACTCGAAGCTTGAATTGCAGCCACTAGCCCTGATATCCGAATTAACCTATTTACTTCCTTTGTTGGAAGATATTTCAGAATATGCTACTGCTTTATGTTTAAGACAGAAGAACTGCTTCCATTGTCAACTTCCATCAAGAGTTCCGACATTGATTGATGTGGACGGCAATCGACTGCGTCAAGTACTCCTTAATTTACTTTCTAACTCAGCGAAATTTACGCATGATGGGGTCGTAACGCTATCGGTAACTCTGGATTCTAATGAAGGAGGTCGCTATCTGCATTTCGCGGTAAGCGACACAGGAATTGGGATTGATTTGACTTCAAACATCGATATATTTGGGGCTTTTCAGCAGATCCAAGCAGCAAGCGGAAGCACAGGGTTGGGCTTGTTCATTGCGCAGCGCATTCTTTCGGCCATGGGCAGTACCTTGCGTGTGTCCAGCCGCGTTGGTAAAGGTTCCACGTTTTCATTTGCATTGCCCATGCTTGAGATAGAAGACACTGAATCGAGTTGGTCTGTTGTCCCACCAAGCAAGACAGGCTATAGCGACGTGCTGCAAGATATGGACTGGTCCAAGCAGGCTCTACCGGAGGATGCAGCCCTGGATGAGCTCGCCAGCCTAGCATTGCATGGCCGTCTAACGGATATTGAAAACTGGGTCGAATTCCATAGCCAAGATCCTAGCTGCGCCCCATTAATAACCCAGCTCAGAGGAATGTTGGAAAATTTCGATTTCTCCGGTATACATACGCTGGCATTGCGAGTCCAGGAATGCACTCAAAGACAGCCATAGCGCATCTGCAATTTAAAGCCCTGGTCATCCAGACTGCCATTGCTCAAGCCTCGACCGGCTCTATCGAGATGAACGAGCTACGCGCAAAGCGGTCGTCGAAGTGCTAGGCCTTTCAATTATCAGTCAGCAAGGGTGCTAAAATGGAACCTCAGGAAAGGTTGCATTCAAGAACTGGTGTTGTCCGTTTGCAGCCGGATATTGATTTCCTTGACCTCCAGTGTAGGCGGGAAAAAGCAACATGGGGGTGTCGAGTCAGGCTCGATAGTGCCGGTTTGCGATTCTGTGCAAACCACCGGTTGAGGACAACCCTGTACGAACCTCAGTGTGTCAACCCAGAACAGGGCTTTGTCAATCTAGAATGCGGGTTTGTCAATGTTCAGCCCCAGAACTGCACATGCAACAGCTTCAGCCGGGAGGCCAGCGTTTCGGGATCATGCTGCATGTGCATCACAGGGGTTGTGCCAATGCTCACATGCTCATACCAAATGTGGAAGGCGCGAGCCTTGGGCAGCATCTGAGCGGTGTCCCTTATCGCTCCAGCGATTGAGCTGGCGGTGAAACTCAAGGCCTCTGAATACTCATTCATGACCCTGGCCAGATACTGACCGGGCGCGCTTTTTTCGATGTGCAGGCTCTGGATCATTTGTTACTCCGGATTGGATCAACGGAGCTTATTTTCTCCACCGCCACGGTGCTGGCTGTAGGCCAAATCCAATGGATCCACAGCCCCTTCATCCAGGCCAGCGCATAGAGCACACTGACTGCGAAAATTCCCTATTGCTCGGACTTCCAAGAGCCGTAGAACCAGAACGGCTGGCCCGGCATGCGAAGATGCACGCCCAGCGCGGGAAGCTCTCAGCGCGGGCTTGCGACAGCCAAGCGGCACTTGTACCTAGCACCGCGATGGCAACCTGATCGATCTGCATAGGGTCATCCTTATCACTGGATAAAATACAGTTTAGCCAAGGTGCAATGGCCCCCAAACAAAAAAATAGCCTCGCCAGTGCCGTAGTGGCGCCGGGGAGGCTATTTCTATTTTTGTCTGCAGGCCTGGTTGCCGCAGCCACCGTTCAACCACGCTATAAGCAGATCACGGGTGCTATTGCAACAGGCTGACTTTGCTCAAAACCTGGTTAGTAGGAGGCTACATAAGTAGGTTGGAAGGTGTAACCTCTAATGCAACTGCAGGCGAATGAATAATACAAATTGGAACACTCAGTTGAGGGAACATAATCCTCCAAATTTACATAAAAGATCAGTTGTTTAAGATTGATGATTTCGTGCTGATTGTGCGTAAACGCGTAAGAACAAAGTTAGTGATTTATGCCCTCAAGATTTCTTCGGCCAATGCGCCAGCTGCTGTGTGTTATGTTTTTTGCAGCAATCGGTTCCATCCAGCCAGTCAAAGCGCAAACGCTCGCCTTCTTAGATCAGCTGCAATTCTGCACTGTGGGATTGAACCGCGCATCTCCCATGGCAACTGGTATCGGCCCCGCGAACATGTTCTACCCTCGTGCTGAGCCAGCGGCAGAGTATGGACAGCCGACATGCGGAGGCACCTGGGCGTTCGATGGCGCTTCCTACCTTGTCACACCACATGGAGCCACTGTGTTTCCAGGTGGCGCATTAAAGCGGCTTGGCTAAACGAAGCCTCTTTTGACAGTGTTACGGCTACGTCTCGCGCCAGAGGTGAGATGCGCCGCAACATGTCTGGGTTGACTGTGGGCCAAATATATCGGGTGACAGCAGATGATTGGCAGGACGACTCTCCTGGCGACACGGCACCAGGTCTAGATTTTGGACCTTCCACGGCCACGCTTGCTATCCTGGCGACAACGTTGCTCGCTCCATTTCAGCGATGGTTTGTGCCAAGAGTGCCTCGCTCTTGATGCGCTTGTACGAGGCAGAAACTGCACCTGGTCGCACAGCGCGGCTACTTCGGCGTCTCGTCGCTTAAGGTCGCCTCCGAGGCTTGCGACCACACCGAGGCCTTCTGCAAGCTGTCGGTCGAGGGCTGCGGCTTTATCTGCAAGATCGCCGCGGGCAGCGGCGTCGGCTTGGGCTTGCGCGCGATAAGTGGCGGCTCGACTGTCGGTGTTGCGGTGCAGGCGCTCAGCACGCGCAAGCCCAGCACGCTCATCAAAATCAACGCCTGTCTTGAGGTTCGCCAGGAGCCATGACTGTCCTCGTCAAAGACATGCTGGAGAATTTCGATTTTTCCGGCATACATACGCTGGCATCGCGGGGTGTCGAGAATGCAACGCATCCATAGACAGCGATAGAACACCTGCTTCGGTCTACCCAGCCAAGTCATGGCTCAAATGGCGTCAGACTTCATCGAAATAAGCCGGTTAGGGCCCGCAAAAGCAACCCTCAAGTGCTGCGCTGCACATCGTCCATTTGAACTGCCATTGGGGTTGATGAATCGGTCTGGACAGCGTTCATCCAGCGACTGCTCCTGGCCAACCGGCGACTGTCGTAGACAGACCCATTGCCATGGCTCTAGACCCATCATCAGGGCCCGAACCGCGAGCGCACAGCACGGGGGCAGCCTCGCGCACTGCCCTGCCGCGCTCATCGCATGCGGCCGCCTGCCACAAGCCGTGGTCGGCGCCACACCACAAGCCCCATCAAGGCCGCCAGCACCGCCAGCGCAAACCCTCCGAGACCAGGCACGGGGGTGGGGTTGCTGGGATTCGTAGGGTTGGTCGGCGTCGTGACCTGCGGGGCAACCGCCGCGCTCGATGCATTGTTGCCCGCCGCTGCATCGCCCCCGCCATTGCTGTCATTGTCCGCACCAGCCCCGCCCACGACCGTGATGCTGGCGTTGCCGGCCATTGTAAAGCTCAGGGTGCAGCTGAGCGTGCCATTGGGCGGCAGATCAGCGGGCGCACTGCAGACAGGCGTGGGGCTGCCGGGCAAGCTGGCGGCGTTGGGGATGGCACAAAAAGCCTGCAGTGCAGCGGCGCTGCCGGCATTGGTACAGGTGGTTGTGCAGCTGACAGCGGCACCGGCCGCTGCCGTGCCCGGGGTGCATACCGTGGTGCTGAGCATATCGGTCACAGCGCGCAGCGCAAACAGATTGCCACTCGATCCATCGGGCGGCACGCTGATCGCAATGCTTTGCACACCCGTGCTACCCGCCACGCTGGTGTTGAGCGCGCCTGGCGCGCCACTCTCTCCGGTCGTGCCCTGTTGGGTATAGGCCATCTGGTAACCAGCGGGCGGCGTCGTCGTGATGGCGCAGTCTGCACCGGTCGGTACATTCTCAAAACTGAAGCTGCCATCGGCTGCCGCATCCACCGGGCCTGCGCTGTAATCCGGCCCGGTGCACAGCAAAGACACGGCCACGGCCATACCGGCATCCACGCCGTTGCCATCGTCTTGCGTGTTGGCGGGGTCGCTACCCTCTGCATATACCCGGCCCGAGACATTGGCCACCTGGGTCAGGTTCATCATGAAGGGGATCGCGTTGACCATGTTCTCCTGCGTGGTAAAGCCGATGCAGCCGTCCTCCGCGCCTGCCGCCTCGCAAATCTCCGGATCCAGCGGAATGGCTGCAGGCTCAGGGAAAAAGCTGAAAGTAAACTCCTGGCCGTTCATCACCACGGTGCGGTTGACCGAACCGTCGAGCACCCAGATGTCGCTGCAGGGCACGCCGCCTGGCACCACACAGAGGGTCGGGTCGCTGCCGTTAGGAGTTTCAGAGAACTTGATGGTGTAGATGAAGTTCTCATAGGTGTAGGGATCACTGCTGCCTTTGGCTCTCAGACCGAGCGTGGTACTGATCGTGGCACTGGCCAAGGTGGCATAGCTTGAAGCCACGATATTGTTGGTATGGGTGTAGACATTGGCATATTGCGCGGCGCCATTGGCCACCAAGGTACCCGTCTGCTCACTGGCTGAGACACCGATACCACTGCGCCCGGTCCCAGCAGGCCCGCTGGGACATGCTCCCCAGGTGATATCAGTGGGTAAGACCAGTTCGCAGCCATTGGCGGAACCTGGGCCCGCGCCATTGAATGTGGTGGCACCCGTAGTCGTCACAAACCGGGCCGAGACGGTGTAGTCCCATTCCACCGGCGCGGCAGTGGCGCTGCCCATGAACAAGGCGCCAAGCAAACCCAGGACGGTGACGCTTATGCTTCGATGCAACATATTGAACCCCTCAACGAACTTTTGATATTCATTTTTCAACAACGAAAAATGAATCAAGAAAATCTACATGCAATGTAGCGGGTTCGCCATCGGGATATGTTAATTTTTAAAAATTACATTCAGAAACACAACGCTATCAAACGAAATAATGGAGGATTGAAAGAAATCTCAATAAATCCAAAAAATATTTAAATTAAGCAAAGATGCAGTTTGAAACCATCTGCTAGATTTCTCCCTGTTTTGCGGTTCGCATATACACGATAGATGTAAGTTATGCTAGATAATATTCAATTGATTTAGTTTATCTTACAGGTGCATATGGGATATTTTTCAATGGGGATGGAGTTTTCAAGATGAGATTAATTCACAGACAGGCTGCTCTTTTTGCAGTGTCGCTTGCAGGGCTGACGGCTGCTGCTGGCGTACAGGCTGCGACATTGGCTTGTGGTGCGCCCTTACGCATTCACACCGCTAAGGCGACCTGGTCAACGGATGCCCAATACGTACCTCCTCCAAGCGGCACCGCCACAGGTGCAGCAGCCATTGTGGACGACTACAAATGGCGCGGCTGGTTTGATAAAACGACAGCGGTGCATACCAGCGGAGCAGGCGATCTTGCCGGCACTCCGCTCCAAGGGGATTGGATTTCTTTTGGCGATGCCGAGTATCCGGCGGGTGCAGGGGCTACTACGGGTAACGGACCTTATCCGGCAGTGAATGCGCGCGGTGTGGTGGCAAATGGTGCCTGGGTTGAAAACAGAATTACTTTCTACTACAACGAGCCTATCACCATTCCCAGCAATATCAAGCTTTCCAGTATCAAGATCATCGGTAGTGGCGGAGTAGATGACAGCTCGGAATTTGTTGTTCGCCCCGCTAGCCCGCCTTCTGGCAGCACGACCTGGTTGCAGATGCAGAATCTGGGAATGAGTTATGGTTCTCCAGGAACTATTAATCTGGACGGTAATGACAACGGTCTGGGTTTCTATTATGGAGACAACACCATCGGTTTTGTGGTGTATAACACTGCATCGACCACCGCCAGTTCTGGAAATCCAACTGGCCTCATTGCAGATTTTGAAATCACGGCCGATTGCCAGGATGAGCCTCCCGCCCAGCCCGCCACCATTCTGGCTTGCCCCGCCGGCAGCCAAGCTGGTGATGAAGTCCGTGTTGGCCCATTCACCACCAACGCCAGAGACTGGAAATGGACGCAGCGCATGAATGCGGCAGGAACCGCCCTGGAGAACGTCGAGCAGCCTTTATTTGACAGCTACCGGTATCGCAGCTATTTCGATCCAGCATCGCTGGCAACGGCTACCGACGCCCGCTGGATCAGCCCGGGAACGACAAACCCTGCGAGCAGCGACATTCCTGGTGTGCCTTACCCAGTGGCTACCGGCCAGTCACGCGGCATCCAGGACGGCTCCACGTTCGTGATGAACCAGCCTGTCAATATTGGCAGCAATGTCGATTTGGCCAGCATCAAGCTCACCGGGCGGTTTGCCTTTGATGACTATGGAAGCTCCGTCTATGTGAAGCCTGCAGCTGGTGCGGAATCTGCTGCGGGACCCGTGTATCTGCCCAATGGCTACGGTGCATTCTCGACCTATACAACGTCCGCAGCGCTTGGTTTTGCACGCGGCAATAACACCGTGGGCTTCCGCCTGGATGGCGGTCAAAAAACCAACGATTGCGCCGGCGGCACTTGTGCGTTGGGTGCCATTGCTGACTTCTATGTCACCGCAGCCTGCACGGGTGAGCCTCCAAGTGCCGACCTGTCCATCACCAACGCCAGTGCCGCGACCAGCGTAGCACCTGGTGCAACGGTGACCTACACTGTCACCGCCAGCAATGCCGGCCCGGTGGAAGCCACGGGCGCCACGGTCACCAACACCCTGCCTGCCGCATTGATAGATGCCGCCTGGACCTGTGTGGGCGCAGGCGGCGGCACCTGCAGTGCATCGGGCAGCGGCAATATCAGCGACACGGTCAACCTGCCCGTCGGCGCCAGCGTGACCTACACCGTCACCGCCAAGGTCGCTGCAAATGCCACCGGTTCGCTGGCCAGTACGGCAAGCATCGCGGCTCCAGCGGGCATGGATGACCCCACTCCGGCCAACAACAGTGCAACCGCCAACAGCGTTATCGCCACCCCTGGCTCTGCCACCCCAGTCCCCGCATTGGACCTGGCTGGCTTGGCACTGCTGGGCGGATTGAGTGCCGGTATCGGTGCCTTGGCACTGCGCCGCCGCCAACGCAGCCAGTGAGGGCTAGAAGTCTCAGGGCCTGAAGACTTAGCGAGTTACTACTAATCGCCTCCAGCTGGAGGCGATTTTTTTTATTCCAAGACCTTTCGACAATGCAATACCAACAGCCGACTCGGCCATTGCTGACAGGCCGCCCCCACAAACAGGTATGACGAGCGGCATTTGCCAAGACATTGACCAAGCGCTTTAGCCAGACAAGACACCGCCCTCTTTGGGCTGCCTCTGCACAAGCCTCACCAAGCGCGACGGACACCGATCGGGTTAAAACGCTCAACGCGCCCCTTAAAGGCGAACCGGAGGTATTGCCGAGAAAGACATGGGATTGGATCGTCCGAGAGCACGTTCAGACCATGGCGGGGAGTTGTGCAGAAGTTCCCAAGGCTCACAGCCTATATCACATCCCTGCCGTGAACCGGTATTCGGCACGCATCACGCAGCGGACCATCCATCTGCCTCAAAAAATAGCTGGATAACCCCATTCCCGCTGCACTGTTAAACCGTACCGCCCCATCATTCGCACCCGCTTGGTTGAAAAGGGGTATTGACAATGGCCAATCCCAAGTTATCTACAAAAATCAAAAAAATCAAAGGGAATTAAATAAAAACAAAGAAAATGGATAAAAAGCAAAGGTTTTGAATTTGCACACCATCCGATTTGAAACAGCTCACAAAAAAAATGCTACCCATGTCAACCTGCGCCTTGACCATGATTTAGGTGTGTGGCATTGTAAACAGCGTGACCGAGTGAATAGAAGGGCATAGGATTCCGCTATCGTGATCCTTCCATCATTCAAAGCCAAGAGAACTTGCATTTTTGTTTTATTACTGCATTCGCTTCAATTCAGTAAAGGGTGAATATGACCGATTCTAAAAAAATGCCGCCTGGCTCAGCCTTTCCAGCATTTTCGTCGCCACTGACGAATTCTCCCGACCTTAAAAAGACATTCAAGCAGCTGCTTATCTCGGCCGCTTTGCTATTACCAGCCGTATCGATGGCACAAGTCGCCTGCGATAGCCGGCTTTTTCTGTCGCAAAACGCACCGACCTCGTTAAACAGCGTGTCTACGGATACCAATCCGATGGTGTTTACCGGCATTGGGGGGGCTTCTGCGGTTTCCTACAATGCCTTGGGCTATTCCCCCACCGATGGCCAAATCTATGCCATGCGCACCGATGCCAATGGCAATAATCTGCTGAGCGTCAACCAGAGCACTGGCGCTGTCACCGTTGTGGGCGCTGTGACGGGGCTGCCAGCGAGTCCCGCTTACAACTCGGGCACGGTGGGCAGCGATGGCACCTACTATGTCAAACCCTTTGGCAACACCTCGGTGATTTATGCCATTGATACGAGCGCACTGACGGCTACCACCATCACCTTGGATACGGCATTCACGGCCTCGGACATCGCCTGGGTCGGTGGCGCTTCCGGGGGCTTGTATTCAGTGTCTGACGCAGGCCAGCTCTATGCCATCGATGTGGGTACTGGAGCCGTCTCGGCCATGGGTACGCCAGACGGCACCGGTGGTGTGCTTGGCGCGCAATTCGGTGCCACCAACGGCATGTTTGGCTCGGCCAACAATGGCAGCGGTTTTTACCAGATCAACCTGCTCACCGGCGTCAAAACGCTCATTGCCGGCTCGCCCGGATCGGGTACCAACGATGGCGCCAACTGCCCGAATGCGCCCATCCGGTTTCCTGCGGATTTGAGCATCACCAAAACCAACGGCCAAACCACCTATGTGCCGGGCACCAATGTCGTCTACACCATTACCGTGCGCAACAACGGTCCGTTCACCGCCGTCGGCGCCAAGGTGACGGATGTATTGCCCAGCGGCATCAGCACCGCCAACTGGTCCTGCAGCGCTTCGGCCGGTGGAAGCTGCACCGCCAGTGGCGCAGGCGGCATTGATGACACCATCAATCTGGCGGTGAATGCGACCGCGACCTATACGCTGACGATGGCCATCCCAGCCAGTTTCACGGGCAATCTGGTGAACACCGCCACCGTCGAAGCCGATGGCTCCAGCGCCAGCGCAGTCAATACCAATCCCGACCCGGACCCCTCCAACGACACGGCAACGGACACCGATACCCCTGCCACCGTTCCCCCCGTTGCGGCACCTACCCCAGTACCCACGATGACCGCGCTGGGCCTGCTCGTGCTGTCTCCATTGATGGGTTTGGCGGGCTTGATGGGCATGTCTCGTCGCCGCAAGGTCTGACCTCCGCATACGGACGTACACGCTGAGCCCAGCTGCGACAAAAGAGCTTCGTAAGTGCCTTATTGGCCCCAGCGAGGCTCTTTTTTTTGGAGCTCGTGCAGCGGAAAGCTTCAAGGCCTTCGATCACGCAGCAACACCCCTGAGGGATTCTCTGCATCACCCTCGCTCAATGGGCCAGCCCTCTCCCATGCTTTCACTGGAAAAAAATGAAAAATCCAATACTCGCAAAGTTAGCAACCGTGGCCTGCTTCGGGGTTGCAGGCCACGCCATAGCCGCAGATTGCGTCAATGGCGTCAATGCGGCGGGCACCTGCACGGTGCCTGCAGGGGTAACCCACATCAGCTTTGAGGCCTGGGGTGGCGGCGGTGGCGGGGGCTCGAATGACCAGGGCTGGAACGGCATCGCAGGGGGCGGCAGCGGCGGCGGCGGCGGGGCTTATTGCAAAGCCCGTCTTGCAGTGACTGCAGGCAACGAGCTGCTGGTCATCGTCGCTGCCGGCGGCACGCCTGGCTTGGTCAACAGCGCAGATTGGACAGCCACCGGAACGCACAGCACGGGAGGCGGGTTCTCTGCAGTGACGGGGCCCGGTGTGGTCGGTGTGACTGCCAATGGCGGCGGCGGTGGCGGCGGCAGCACCGTGGACCTCAACTATTACGATGGCGCACGCGGCTTACCGGGGGAAGGTGCGACCGCAATCCGTGGCGGCACCGGTGGTGCTGGAGGTGCCAATTTCCTGGGGCGCCCTGGCGGACTGGGCGGAGGCGGAGGCGCTGGCTCCATCGGAGGCTCGGGTGGCGCAGGTGGCAATGGCGCCAATGGAGTGGACGGAAGTAGCGCACCTGATTGGGATGGCAGCTGGGAAGGGCCCGGCATACCCGGAGGAAATGGGACGGACGGCGGCAATGGCGGGGATGGCGGTAACGGCGGCGACGGTGCCATAGCTGGGATAGGCGGCGCTGGCGGACAGGCGGGCTACGAAGGCCATGGTGGAAACGGTGGCTCGGGCTCTCCTGGCTATGGGTACGGAAACATAGGTACCAATGGCGTACCTGGAGTGCCCGGCATGCCGGGAGCAGACGGCCTGATCCTGACAGGCCCATTGGCCGTGGCAGCATGCGAAGGAGAAAGCATCGCAGGCGCCAATGGATCGGGGGCAAGCGGCGGCGCTGCCGGAGGAGTCAACGTCGGGGCCGGCGCTGGCGGCGACGGTGGGCAACCGGGGCAGGCCGGTATGGTCCGCATGACTTTTGTCGTGGAGCCGGATCCACCGACAACGCCCGTGGAGCCCACCCCCGTGCCCACGATGACAGCCTGGGGCCTGCTCGCGCTCTCGCCCATCATGGGTCTGGCTGGCTTCTTGGGATTCTCGAGGCGCCGCAAGGTCTAGGAACCCTTTGCAACACAGTCTGCTTTGGTCTAAACGCAGGCGCGGGTGAGGCAAAGGATCCCAAGGTATGAAGAGCTTTCCCGCTGGCTTTTTACGCTGGTTTGCGCAGCCCCATGGCTGAGCAACCCCTCCCCCGGCGCCCATCATCCAGCGGCCGTCAATGCACCACCATGGCCAAGAGCACCGCACACAGCAAGGCGATATAGACCTTGGCATGGATACGGTCCGGGATCTTGCCAATCCAGCGCGACGCCAGCCGGATGCCCAACCAGGAGCCCGCCACCAGCACCAGGCAGGCGCGCACATCGATGTAGCCCAGATGCCATGCGCCCAACGGCGCCGTGTTGGACGCCAGCAGCGCGTAGGTGGCGGTGCCCACAATGGCCATCGGCAATGACAGCGGATTGGCTGCCGCAGTAGCGGCCGTCATGCTGGCGCCGCGCCGGCGCATCAGCGGGACGGTCATGACACTGCCGCCGACTCCCAGGCAGGCGGCAATTGCGCCGATAAAAAGCCCCAGCGCAGCGGCCGCTGGCTTGGCCAGAGGGCGCATCCGGCTGCTGCGCTCTTGGGTAAAACCGGGCCGCAGCAGGCTGTCGAGAATCGTCAGCGCGAGATAGCCGACAAACGCCCAGCGGATCCAGCCACCGCTCAGCACCAGCGCAGCCATCGCCCCAGGGATGGCCCCGAGCGCCACATAGCCCAGCAGCGGCCGCACCTGGCCCCAGGGCACCGTGCCGGCCCGGTGGTGCCGCCAGCTGGCCAGCCCCGCTCCAAAGACCATCACACAGGTGGATGTGGCCACCGCGATGTGCATGGCGGCAAGCCCCAGCGCACTGTCTGCGCCATACACCCCCACCAGCACCGCATACAGCACCGGAACGACGACAAAGCCGCCACCAAAACCAAACAGCACGGTGGTCACACCAGCCAGAACCCCAAAACACAGCAGCAGCAAATACATGGACAAGGACCATCAACGGTTGCAAAGCGCCACGATAGAGCGCCAGGCTGCGGCTGACTTTCGATTAAAAGCCAAGTACCCTTGCATTTAGGCCAAAATCGGCCGATGCACAACATCCCTCTCGCATCGGTAGATGCCGTGGCCCGGCCGCTCCTGGCCATCAGCACCGACTATGCACCCGGCACCCTGCTGGACACGCACAGCCACCGGCGCGCGCAGGTGCTGTACGGCATGAGCGGCCTGATGGAAGTGGAAACGGACGATGGCGCCTGGGTGATCCCGCCCTTTAGCGGTGTCTGGATCCCCGCTGGCAAGCCCCACCGGGTGCGCATGCAGGGCGTGAGCACACGCAGCCTGTATATCGAGCCCGCTGCTGCGCCCCGCCAGGGCCGGCATTGCGAAGCGCTGGTGGTCAGCGCACTGCTGCACCAGCTGCTGCTGGCCTCGATCACGATGGAGGCGCTGTATGACGAACAAGGGCGTGATGGCGCCTTGGCCCAGCTGCTGATGCACGAAGTGCGCCAGGCGCCCACCATGCCCTTGTTCGCGCCGATCCCGCAGGACCCGCTGCTGGCGGCGCGCTGCCAGGCCTTCTTGAAGGCGCCACAGATCCAGGCCGCGCCTGAGGCATGGGCTGCTCAGTTGCACAAAAGCCTGCGCAGCTTTAACCGGCATTTTCGGCAGCAGACCGGCATGAGTTTTGGCGCTTGGCGGCAGCAAGCCTGCTTGCTCGCGGCCCTGCCCCGCCTGGCGGGTGGTCAGTCGGTCACCCAGGTCGCGCTTGATCTGGGCTATGACAGCCCCAGCGCCTTCTCGACCATGTTTCGCAAGCGCTTGGGGAGGGTGCCCAGTGGCTTTATGCGGGCCGCGTCATCTGGCAACGAAAATCCGCCGGGCACCGCCCAGTGACAGCAGAACGCCTGCGGCCTGCGACACAATATCGCGGGCTACAAATTCGATAACACCCCATGAATAAAACCGTCCTCGCCTCGCTCGGCCTTCTGCTCCTGGCACACGCCACCTGCTCACAGGCAGACAACAGCAATGGCAAAAATATCTTTGTGCAGCGCTGCGCCATGTGCCATGGCGCTGACCTCCAAGGCAGCGGGCCGCTGGCGCGCAAAAGCAACCCGCCCACACCCGATCTCACCACGGCAGCTTTCAAAAAGCGCCTGCACGATTACCCAGGTGTCATCGTCTCATCGGTGGTGCTCCGGCCCAACGGCAATCTGATTCCGAAAACCTTGCGCGAGAACGGCGTCAAGCTGCCAGCCTTTGCCTGGCGGGTGAAGGATTTGCGGGACTTGAACGAGTACATGGGCGCCGAGATCGCGAAAAGGCGCTAACGCAGACACGACCTGAAGTTCATAGCTTTCCGCTCGGTGGACGCGGTTTGTGCCCCGGTACGGGCCATATCTTGCTGCATGGGCGCCTGCAGCGAGCCATGTTGTAGGCCCGCGCAATGCAGAATGCGAAAAGAGCCGCCACTCGGTCTTGCGGACCTTGGAAGCTCCCAGCTTGCCGTTAGCCTACGCGGTGCGCTTGCTGCTTCGGCCCCTGCCCACCACCCCTAAGAGCAACGACAGGCACACCAAGCCCCATGCGCCCAGTGTTGGCACCGGAGCAGGGGCAGCCTGCGCGGAAATGGTGATCGTATAGCTCTGCGTCACGCTGTTGACGGCAGCCTTGGTCGCGCTAGCCAAGCTGATGGCCGTGCTATCCGACACCGTGACACTAAAGGTACTGATCTGGGTCTTTGTGGGTGTGCCTGTGATCGCTCCCGTTGTCAGATCCAGGCTCAAGCCCTCTGGCAGTTCACCATCGAGCACCAGGTGGTAGGGCGCCACGCCCCCTGAAACCCCAATACTGGCGGTGTACGTCTTGCCAACTTGACCATTGGGCAAGCTGGGGTTGACGGTCAGATCCAGTGGATCAATGACGAGCGTGATATTTGTGCTCTTGTCCCGGTTCTCACTGTCAACCACCGAAATGGTGACCTCCGCAGTGGTCGCCTCCGACGGCACACCACTGATAACTCCCGTCTCGGCGCCGATGCTCAACCCTGCCGGCAACCCGCTGGCCGACCAAGTATAAGGAGCAGTCCCCCCACCTGCAGTCATCGTGCTGCTATAGGCCACGCCGATCTTGCCGGCGGGCAAACTCGCCGGTGAAATCGCCAACACCACCAGGGGATAGCCACGCCAGGCCGCACCGGCTTGGTCTACGACCCAAAAGCGACCATTGGCAAAACTGAAGCTGAAATGGGAATCAAAAGAGGTGCCCGCACCCGCCAGGGAAGTCTGGCCAACCCGCTGCCCCGAAGCATCCCAAGCCGATACAACGCCCTGGGAATAGGTAAACCAGTAACTCCCCGATGCACTGATGCCTCGGTTTTGGGGATACTCGTTCTCGCCCGGTTGGGTGCCAAAGCCAACCAAGGCAACGCTGCCCAACGGACTACCCGCGAGGCTCCAACGATAGACGTTTCCTTCTACCAGTGCAATGTATTCGTTGCCGGCGCCGTTCAGCACCACCCCCACCTGCTGCTCCGTCAGATCCGTCAGAGTGACAAGTGGTGCAAATGTGCCGGCAGCCGCCTGCTGGTAAATAGTCGCGTCGTTGAATTGCCTCGCGTACAGGTTTGCGCCTTGCGTGAACACCGACCGAAAGTCCAGTCCGGAGGAGAACTTGGAGACCAGCGCACCGGCACTGCTGTACTGCGCCAGCCGTTCGCCACTTGCGCTGCCGCCTGAAGAAGACCAGTAATGGCTACCGTCATACGCCAGCGTCATCGAGGTGCTAGCCAGTTCGTCTTTGAATGACAGGTCAGAGCTCAGCGTGCCATTGGTAAAAATGCCTGTTTGGGCGAAGCTGCTGGTGGCGGCTACTGCCGCAATGACCAAAGGAAACAGAAGGCGTTTTATGTACATAAATGTTTCTCTGTAATGAGCACCCGCAATGTAACAAAAAACAAGCTATGTGGAAATACTTTTAATAGTTGCTGTTAAACAGCCACTGAGCGACAGGCACCTTTGCTGCAGTTCAGCGCTCGGGCTGCCGCTGCCGCCTCCCAAAAGGTTTGTTCGCTGCACGCTCAGCGCGCCTGCAACCGCGGTGGCGTACATTGCGCCCCACTTCATGCCTGGATCGCGGCGCGTTGTGCCGACCAGCGCATCCGAAGCGCGATGGGAGTCAGGGACTGAATGACGCATGTCAGGCTTCCTTTACATACACATCCGTTTTCGCCCCAAAAACCTGAGCGTTATGGTCACGGGTTGGAAGGCGGCCTGACTGGCCACAGTCGAATTGACTAGACTGGCACCCTCACTCCATGAGGGCGCAATGCAGCAAGAACCCGATTTCGTACAGAACCTGAGGCAAGAATTCGGGGATGGATGGCGCTGGGTGGAGCGTTGCATTGTGCTGGCCTACGCTGCGGCAGCGGGCCTGTGCGTGGTCGGTTTCACGATGGTGGCCGAGAAGGCCTTTGACTGGTTCATGCACATCTACCACTGGCAAGGTGGCTGGGCGGTGCTGGTCTGGACTCCGTGCCTGACAGCAGCCATTGTGTGGGCCACACGCCGCTGGGCGCCTGGCGCTGCGGGCTCGGGCATTCCACAGGTCATGGCCGCGCAAGAGACGGCGCTCAACGACCCGCAGCGCAGCCGCTTTGTCTCGCTGTGGTTGTCTGCCTGCAAGATTGCGCTGGCTGGCCTGGGGTTTCTGGCGGGGCTGTCGATTGGCCGCGAGGGGCCGTCCGTGCAGGTGGCCGCCGGCGTCATGCACCATGCCAAGCGCTGGTTTGGTCCGCGCTCAGGCATTACCAGCCATGCGCTGCTGGTGGCAGGCGGTGCAGCGGGCATTGCAGCCGCCTTCAATGCGCCGCTGGCAGGGATCGTTTTCGCCATTGAGGAGCTGTCCCGCAAGCTGGAATCTCGCGCCAGCGGCCTGATCATTGCCGCCATCGTGCTGGCCGGTCTGATGGGCGTTTCCGCATTTGGCAACCTGAACTATTTTGGGCGCATCCAGGTGCCCAGCCTCAACTGGCACGCACTGCTGCCCGGCATCTGTGTGGCCTTGAGCTGCGGCGTATTGGGGGGCCTGTTTGCCAAGCTCATGGCCGCGTCCCTGACCGGCGCGCCAGAGCGCCTCAACCGCCTGCGCGCGCAGTATCCCATCCGCTTTGCAGCTGCTGGCGGCTTGCTGATTGCCGTCATCGGCCTGTCCACCAGCGGCGCCACCTTTGGCGCCGGTTCGGAAGAAGTCAAGCACATGCTGGCGGGAGAGGCCGAGTTGCCTGCGCTGTATGTGACGCTCAAATTCATCGCCACCTGGCTGTCTGCCTGGGTGGGCGTGCCTGGCGGGATCTTCGCGCCCTCGCTGTCGATTGGCGCAGGTGTGGGCCACAACGTCTCGCTGATGCTGGGCAGCGACATCGCCCCCGCGTTGATTGCGATGGGCATGGCCGCTTTCCTGGCCGCCGTCACACAAGCCCCGCTCACGGCCTTCATCATCGTGATGGAGATGGTCGATGGGCACTCGATGGTGCTGAGTCTGATGGCCGCCGCGATGCTGGCCAGCCTGGTCTCACGCATGATCGCCAGGCCGCTGTATGAGACGCTGGCCAACTACATGCTCAGCCAGGTGCAGAGCGCAGCGCCCACGCCAGCGGAGCAGGCCGTGCAAAAGCCAGCCGCTTCATCCTGATCATCCAGATCGCCCTGGCCCAGGCCCGTAGGTAGCGCTGTCCATCCCGGTGGCGCCATTGCCACTGCCGCGCTCCAGCGTCACTGTGACCCGCGCCAGGTCATGCACAGGTGCCAGCTGCGCTTTATATTGCGCGAGCGCCTGGGGTTATGGGCTGCGCACAGCCACGATGGCCGCACATCGCTTTGGCCCGATCAGCGGCTGACACCGCTAGAGCGGGCTGGCGGCCTGCCAAACAATGGGACGGACGGCGCAGCCCCAAGGTCACACCTACGGCCATCTTCGTGATGGCCACCTGCTCAAGCAGCATCCTCAGTGAGCACGCGCGGGCTCTATCGATGAGCAACCGGTTCAGGGCCTTATTCATACCAACGGTCAGACAATTATTAAACAACCATTATTAATTGTTTTGATTTATCTTGCCATTGAATAAAAGCTGCGTTGATTGTGAACAATATTAATTTCCATCGCTATTTATACCTTCGCCCGCCCAAAAATACAAATAACAAACTTCTTTAAATAAAACCAAAGATGCCTGAATGGTATTGCGTTGTACAGTTCCAACTGTAAGTTTTGTTTTGCCGCCAAGCCCTTAAGAGACATGAACCCATAACTTTCTGCACATTCATGTCAAATATATGGGTCTTGACCTATTAGCCAGCAGTTATCAGGCAATTATCTCCACCCGGGTTATCTGGTTGTGCGGCCATAGAGGCAGCCCCATACCCTGCCGCATTGAATGAATGGTGGGTATTTTTCTCAACCGAGGCATATTTTCGCCTCCCCTAGAGAATGGAATTGAATCATGCGACAACAAATGCAGACCCTTGCTGCAGCGCTTGCGATGGCGGTGCCTGGCTTGTCCAGCGCCGCGTTCGTTTCTGGTGCGGTGAATTACAACTTCAGTTCGATCTATTCCGGGACCTCGGAAGAGCTCAGATACGATGCCAATGGGGCGCTGTATAGCGATGAGCCAGTACTGCTGATTTGCATTGACCATTCCACACAACCGCCTTTTGCCAACGCCGCCACACCCGTCCCCCAAGCCCAATTTGACACGGAAGCGGGCGCCAGCGCCATCAAGGGCGCCTCAGGAGCGGCGGGTGAGGCAGCGATTTACTGGCTGCTCGACCAGTACTACCTCAGCTATTACAAGAATGGGAGCGTGGAGCAGCGGCGAGCCCTCCAGTATGCACTGTGGGAGCTTGGCAACGACTACGACGGAAGCGCCGCCAGCATCAACATCAGTGCAGGCGCATCCCGTCCTGCTTCAGAGAACGTCATTGAGTATGGCGGCTCGGACCAAGCCGCATTTGTAAGCGCGTACAACTCCTTGTACGACGCCATGAAGGCCAGTCTGCCGACGCTGCGTACCTCCTACCGGTCCGGCACCTACACGATGGACCTGTTTCGCAATCGCGATCCTGCCTACCAGCACATGGTGGCCTTGATCGAACGCGCACCACCGAACACCGTACCGATTGCCGAGCCGACGATCACCGGCACCTCGCAGGTCGGCTCCACCGTGACCGGCAGCTACACCTATGCGGACAACAACAACGACGTTGAAAACCCCAGCGGTACCACCTACCAGTTTGTGACCAGCGCCAGTCCCAGCATCAGCAGCTCCAGCGACGGCACGGTAGTGGCGAGCGGAACAACCGGAGGTGCAAGCCAGACGCCCACCTACACCTTGCAGCCAGCGGACCAGGATAAAAATATCTTTTTCTGCGTCAGGCCAGATGCACAAACCGGCGCAACCCCCGGGCTGGAGGTCTGCACTACCGCGCTGGGCCCGGTGACCGAGCTGCCACCCAATGTGGTGCCCACGGCCGTCCCGTCGATCACCGGCACACCCCAGGTCGGCTCCACCGTGACCGGCAGCTACACCTATGCGGACAACAACAGCGACGTTGAAAACCCCAGCGGCACCACCTACCAGTTTGTGACCAGCCCCAACCCCAGCATCAGCAGCTCCAGCGACGGCACAGTAGTAGCGAGCGGCACCACCGGGGGGGCAGGCCAGACGCCTACTTATACCCTGCAAGCCGCAGACCTGAACCAATATGTCTTCTTCTGCGTCAAGCCTGCCGCGCAAACCGGTGCAAGCCCTGGGCTGGAGGTGTGCACCAGCCCTGTAGGGCCGGTCACCACCCGCGTGGTGCAGCAGGCGCCAACACCGGTGCCAGGCTTGGGCCCCTGGGCGCTCATGGGCTTGACACCGCTGATCGCCCTGCTGGGGATCCGGCGCCAGCGCAAGCACATCGGCTAAATACCATCGCCGATCACGGATAGCCACCGCAAGGTGGCTTTTTCATGTCCACGCATGCTGGGCAGATGTGCCGGCGGCTGGCTCAGCCCGCATGTTCCTTTGCGGGTAGTTTATGGTCGGGCGCAGGCACCTTGACCCAAAGACCACCAAGGCAAAAGCGCCGGAGCTGTGTTGCACAGCACACGGCGCTCTGCGCGACATGATCGACCTTAAGCAGTGGCCTTCGGATACACAAACTGGGGCAGGCCCTGCAAGGTCTCCTTGCTCGCATCGGGGAGCAGCAAGCCGTACTTGCCCACTTTGAAACGCGAGAACTCAATGGCGACATCGTAGGTGCCCAGGCCCATAAAGCCGCCAATGCCGACAATGGCAAAAATAAGATTGTCTTCCTTGCCGACGATCACATCATCCACGGTACCAATTTCCTGGCCGTTGGTATCGTGCACCGGCTCGCCGATGAACTCTTTCCTGACGCTCCAACCCGTTGCCAGAACCTCAGCCCCCCGGGGCGAGATCGCAAAAGGTGTATGGATGGTGACTGTTTCTTGGTTATCCATAGATCCACCACAAAAATTGATGCAGGCTCAAACTGTAGCAATCTTTACGTGCACTTGTGCCCTCGCCAGGCCAACTCTCAGCAAAAAGGCGTGGCGTCTGACAATAGCGTCTAACACAGCTTCAACGCCCATGAAATCCCCAGAATACGGGATAGTAAATACTTGCAAATGCGATACATTTGTTTGCATTCCACACACATGGAGATTGCGATGAAAACATTGCTGTGCGCCGGCGCCCTGGCCCTGGCCGTCGGGGGCTTTGCCTCGGCCGCGAATGCGGCGTTGGTGCAGTGGACCCTGACAGACGTGAAGTTTGTCGATGGCGGCACCGCCTCTGGCTCCTATGTGTTTGATGCCACCACCCAGACCTTTAGCGCCATCAATGTGACCGCCACGGGCACGGAGGGCATACCGGCTGCCAGCTTCAGCAATACCTGCGATGGCTCCAACTGCGACGCCTACCTGCCCGACCCGGCACAAAACATGATCTTTGTGCCTGCTGACACCAGCGATCTGACGGGCAAGCAAGTCATTTTGCTGGACCTGCAAAGCCCGATGACGGATGCCGGTGGCACGATTGCGATCAAGCCGCCTGAAGCAGAAGCGGCAGTCACGGTGGCACTACGGAACAAGGCCTTTTCCACCTTCTGCCCCGATGCCACCTGTTCAGGCCCAGGCGCCATGCGATTTATCGCCTCGGGTGAGGTGGTCGGTCGTGCGGTGGTAGTGCCTGCCGTGGCTCCCACCCCGGTGCCCACCCTGGCCCCATGGAGCCTGGCCTTGCTGTCGCTGGTGCTGGCACCCATCGCCTGGATGCAGCAACGCCGCCAACGCGCAGTGGCAAAGCCAGCGCGGCGCTGAGCCAGGCACGGTCCCCGGCTACTGCAACGGGGATAGCCTGGGGCGCTTAGCCGGCGTTGCGGCTGGATTCAAACAGGAACCAGGTGCGGCGCTCGGTCTCGTCAATCCAGTTTTCCAGCAGGCTGGACGAGGCAATGTCGCGGTGCTCGTCGGTCACGTTGTGGGCTTCGCGCAGGCGGGCGGCGAGCTGCTGGTTGTCCTCACGCAGCTCGGCCAGCATATCGAGCGGATCGACATAGTCGGCATCGTTGTCGCTGATGCGCTGCAGGCGCGCGATGTGGCCAATGGAGCGCAAGGTCGTGCCGCCCACTTTGCGGATGCGCTCGGCAATCGCGTCGGTCATCGCATAGAGCTGGTCGGCCTGTTCATCGAGCAGCAGGTGGTAGTCACGGAAGTGCGGGCCGCTCATGTGCCAGTGGAAATTCTTGGTCTTCAGGTAGAGCGCAAACACATCGGCCAGGATGCCGTTGAGGGCCGCGCTGATGTCCTTGGTGGCCCCGGCATCCAGATCGCTGGGCGTTGCCAGCGGGGCCTTGCGGCGGGCTTTGATATCCGTTTTCGTGCTGCGTTCAGATTTGGCCATGGTGTACCTTTCAAACAAGCATTGAAGACAAACGAAGCGAGAGCGAGTGGCGCCAGCGGCCAGTATCTGGCCCGATGATGGCAGCCAGATGGCGGCGCGCATGTTGTTCAGCTCTCTTATTCAGAGAGCCACTAGCTTCATACCAAAGCAGAGAAAACCCTGTCAGCCAATGCCGACGATAGGGGGCTATGCACGCCCATGCTTGACACAGATCAGCGATCGAAGCCCGGCGCGCTGCGGTAAGGGTTCTGAAAGATCGCCTCGACCGGCAGCTCAAACACCACGCTGATGCGGTAGGCCAGGTCCAGCGACGGGTCGTGCTTGCCCGTCTCCAGCGCGTTGACGGCCTGGCGCGATACCCCCAGGCGCTGCGCCAGATCGGCCTGGGTCCATTGGGCCTGGGCGCGCAGCGTACGCAGATGGTTGTCCATCTCAGCTGCGCAGCCGCATCACGCCAGTGACGAGCCCCCAGACCAGCCAGAACAGCGGCACCACCAGCCAGGCCGGTGCATGGGGCGCTGCGGCATAGCTCTCGCCAAAGCCCCAGACGCTGCACAGTATCAGCACCAGGCCGCAGGCGATCACCACGCTGCGGACGGCCTGCGCGCGCTGGTACTCGTCCGCTGCCTGTATCCACTGCAAGGACGCACGCAGCTGCGCGGCAATCGGTAGCGCAACGGCCAGCGCCAGCAGCCAGGCCGCGGGCGTGCCAAGGATGGCATCAAAAACGCCCACGATGACCAGCGCATGGAGGGCGCAGTACAGGCCCATCCACAGCGCTGTGCGGAGGAAGTAGGCGCGCATGCTGGGGCTGGGGTAAGGGGGAGGAAGAGCGTTATGCATGGTCAGGATAAAGCGAGATGTAAAGTAAACCTGACTTTAGCAAATGTCAGGTTTACTTGTCAATGGCTGCCTGCATCGCAGACCACACCTTCGGTGCAGCCGCAAGCCACGCCCACCCCACCCTCCACCGTTGACAAGGCCACTGCAGGCAGCCTGCCCGCACCGGAGCAGCAGCAAAATGCCACAACTCTGTGGACAATTATCAAAAGGCATCCCTGGGCAGCGTTGGTAACAGACGCGGACAATCCGATTTGGAATAATAAAAAATCAATTGAATTCTTGGATGTCATTTACGATGTTTTTCCGGTCCACACCACAGCCCCAAGCCTGGCTTGCCAGCTCGCTGCTGGCGACAGCCATGGCCGTCTGTGCCCTGCCGGCGCAAGCCCAGAGCCCCGTCACCATCGACTGCAGCCCCAACTCGCTGGCGCAGCTCAACACCGGCCAGCCCAGTGCATCCAACCCAGCCATCGACGGACGTTGGCGCTTCCAGTACCTGGCGGCCTACGCGGGCAGCTCGCCTGCCAACTGGGGCAGTTTTGGTGATGCAGCCATCGTCACCAGCCGCAACGCGAGCTGGACCAGCACGCCAGCCAACAGCAGCACCGCGCAGTGGATTGGCCTCAATGCCTGGGGCGGCCAGCCCTACATCGATGGCGCCAACTTTGGCAATATCGATGGGCTGTTCCAGGTGCAGTTCAACCTCGACCCCAGCGTGTCTCTGGGTAGCTTTCAGCCCTCGATGACCTACAGCGCCGACAACTCGGTGGTGGATATCTTCATCAACGGCCAATCGCAGCTGGCACGCGGTGCGGGAACCTGGGGTCTGCCCCAAGCGGGCAGCGCCAACCAGTTTGGCTACAACGGCTTTGGCAGCTCTCGCTGGCTCACCATTGCGATGGCCTCGCCCGATTGGCAGGCAGGGGCCAACACCATCACGGTCTATGTCAAAAGCGGCAACCCCGCCATGGGCTTTGCCGCCGCCATCGCAGGGGCCAATGCCTGTACCGCCAATGAGGCGCCCAGCGCCATCCCTGCCGTCAATGGCCAGCCCGAGGTCGGCCAGACGCTGACCGGCAGCTACAGCTATGCCGACACCGAAACCGACCCTGAAGATGGCAGCACGGCAGGTACGCGCTACCAATGGGTGCGCAGTGCCAATGCCGACCTGACCCAGGCGGCCCAGGGTACGGTGCTGCAGTCAGGCAACACGATGGGCGCATCGGGCACCGTGACCTACACCACGCAAGCGGCCGACGACAAGGCCTATCTGTACTACTGCGTCACCCCCGTGGCCCAGCGTGGCACCCTGGTGGGTGCCGAGGTCTGCAGTGCCGCCTTTGGGCCGATCAAGACCACGACGCCGCCGCAACCGGCCACGCCCAAGGCAGTTCCGCTGCTCGATATCTGGGCCTTGCTCGGTCTGTCGGGCCTGGTTGCCGGATGGGGCCTGGCGCGTGCACGCAAACGCCCGCAGGCCTGATGCCAGCCACCTGCGGGTGGCTTTGTGGTGGCGCTGGCGCTGCGGTGCGCCTCAGAGCTGAAAGGCGACTGCGCGCACCAGCCCCTCCCCTACATCGCGCCACCAGCCAGGGGCGCGGTAGGCGTAGGGGGAGCTTTGCGCCATCTGCTGCTCAGACCACTGCTGCAGCCAGGCGATGTCGGGGGCGCTGTAGAAGGCGGTCATCGCCTCGTAGTTCAAGAACAGGCTGCGCCCGTCGAGGTTGGCCGATCCGCACAGCCCCATGCGGTCGTCCACCACCACCACCTTGGCATGCACCATGTGGGGGGAGCAAAATACCTCGGCCCCTGCCAGCACCAAGGCGCGCAAGGCGCGCTCGCGCGCCCAGTCGGCCAGGCGGTGGTTGGAGCGCTGGGGCACCACCACGCGCAGGTGCACGCCGCGCCGGCAGGCCAGGCACCAGGCTTCGAGCAGCGCGTCATCGGGCACAAAATACGGGCTCACCAAGGTGATGGAGGTCTGCGCATGGAAGGCGCTGGCCAGGTAGAGCGCATGCAAGGTGTCGTCGGCATGGTCGGGCCCGCTGGGCAGCCACTGCGCCCAGGCCTGATCCCCGCCGCCCAGCGCCATCGCCGGCGACAGCCACACCGGGCGGCGCCGCCCTCGGGCTGCACGCCAGTCCGCCTCGAACTGCGCCGTCACCACACCGGCCAAGGCCCCTTGCACGTTGAAGCTCAGGTCTACCCATGCCGGGTGCCCGGCGCTGCTGGGCAAAAAATACTCATCGGCCAGATTGCGCCCACCGCTCCAGACATGCACGCCATCGGCCACGGCCAGCTTGCGGTGGTTGCGCAGGTTGCTGCCGCCGCGAATGGGCTGCAGCATCGGCACCATGAAACGGCGCACTAGCACGCCCGAGCGCCGCAACTGGCGCAGCCGCGACGGCATCAGGCGCCAGCAGCCCACGCCATCGAGCAGCAAGCGCACCTTGACGCCGCGCGCCGCTGCCTGCTGCAGCGCCGTGCCAATCTGGCGCCCCACCACATCGTCGGCAAACACATAGGTGCACAGGTCCAGGTTGCGCTGGGCCTGCTCAATCAGCCGCAGCAATTGCTGCAGGGCCTGCAGACCATCCTGGTGAAAAACGACTTGGGCATTGGGCTGGGCGGCATCGAGCTCCATGCTCGCCAGCAGCTGGCCGGCCCAGGCCGGCACCTGCCTGGGCACGCTGCTGCGGCGCTGCCCACTGTTGGGGATGACGGCATGCGCCGGGGGCCGCACCGCCTTGCGCGGCCCGAACACCAGAAACAGCGGCAAAAAGAGATAGGGAAAGGTGACCATGCCCAGCACCCAGCCAATGGCCGATGCCGGGTGGCGGCGCTGGTGGCCGGCGCGGGTGACCAGCGTGTAGACCAGGAGCGCCACCATCACCGCAATGGTGTGGCCCAGGCCGGACAGGACGGTCACGCGCAGCATCTGCTAGCCCCCGTCTGCCATTACGGGGCTGCGGCTTGGCAGGCAGGTGGCCGGGCCCATCAGAGCAGGTCGAGCACCCGCTCGGGCGGGCGGCACAAACAGGCCCCTTTGGCGCTCAGCACAATCGGCCGGTTGAGCAGCTGGGGATGGGCGGCAATCTGCGCGATCAGCTCGGCATCACTCAGGCTTTCGCGGCCCAGATCCAGCTCCTGGTAGATGGCTTCCTTGCTGCGCATCACCTCGCGCACCGGCACACCCAGCTGGGCGATCAGCGCCGTCAGATGCGCGGGGCTCAGCTGTGCGTGCAGGTAGTCGATGACCTGGGGCTGGATGCCGCGCGCCTCAATCAGCGCCAGCGCGCCGCGCGAGTTGCTGCAGCGCGGGTTGTGGTAGATGGTGATCGTGTCTTCTGGGGCCATGGCCCCGATCTTATTACAGAGAGGCTTCGAGCTCGGGCATGATGATGCGCGCCTTGGTCAGCGCCATGCCCAGATTGGCGGTGCGCCGGCAGACCAGCACGGCCACATACTCGGGGTTGGTCTTGCCGCGCATGAAGATGTGGATCAGGTTGTCGCTGTTGACGATGATCTCCTGGAAGTAGTGGTGGCCGTCGTCCTGCAGGCCACGCGACTTCTTGAACATGCGCTCGATCATCGAGACATTGGGGCCGTTGAAAAGGTCGGCCGTTGCAGCGGCCACCAGGTCGATCACCTCGCGCGGGTGCGAATCCACCGTGCGAATGGCCAGCAGCATGCCAGTGGCCACGTCGACATAGCCGGCAGCCAGGCATTCGGGCACAAAGGTGGCGACTTTCTGTAAAACGGTATCCATGGACATGAGTTGTGTTCCTTCAAAGTGGGTAGGTCAAGGGCCGACGCCAGACGGCGATCAGCCCATTTTTTCCAGCAGCATTTCCTCGTACGCCAGCAGCGCTCTCTCCTGCTGCTCGGACTGCACGTACTGCGGCTCGATCTCGCGCACACGGCGCAGCGCTTCTTCGGCGGTGACGCCTTCAAACACCAGCCATGCGGCCAGCACGGTGCCGGTGCGGCCCAGGCCTGCCAGGCAGTGCACGGCCAGCACGTCGCCGGCCAGCAGCAGGCGTTTCATCTTGAGCATCAGCATCTGCAGCTGCGACACCGAGGGCGGCTCGCGGTCATGCACGGGCAGATGCACATTGCGCAGGCCGTTGCGCGCCAGCGCCGCCTGGTCGATGTCGTTTTCGGTGAGCGTCACCAGCACCGTGATGCCGCAGCGCTTCAAGGCCTGCATGTCCACATCGGTGTCGTTGACCACACCGGGCAGCGGCGTGCCCGCCAGCTTGCCGGGCACCAGCCAGGCAAAGCCGCGCGGCCCGCGTGCGCTGGGCACAAAGTGTTCGGCCGCCAGCACCGGGTTGGCCAGCACCAGATCGGGCAATACCGCGCGCTGGCTTTGGCGTGCGGCCTGCGCAGCGGTGGGCGCCAGCGCGGCAACAGTGACAGGGACTGGCTCGGCCTGCATGGCCTCTTGCACCGTTCGCTGCGGGGCCACCACCGCGCAGCTGCCGCTGCGCACAAACTGCTGGCCGGCGGGTGAATAAGGCGCGGAGAAAAAGCGCTCGGCGCGGCTCGTCTCCTGCACCGCACCACCGGCCAGCAGCAGCACATGGTCGGCCACGCGCTGGGCGTGGCGCTGGTTGTGGGTCACCAGCAGCACGGCGCGCTCCTGGGAAATGCGCTTGAGCAGCTCCAGCAGCAGGTAGCTGTCGTAGTCCTGCAGGTCGGCGGTGGGCTCGTCACACATCAGCAGCGCAGGCTCGGCCGCAGCCTCACGCAAGATGGCAATGGCGCGCTGGTGCATCGCCGACAGCTCGATCGTCGTGCGCGCCAGCAGCGGCTGGATATCGGCAAAGCCCATGCGCTCCAGATAGGCCTCGCACCAGGCGCGCCGGTCCAGGCCGGAGCGCGGATGGCTGTGTTGCAGCAGTTCGGTCAGCGAATCGAGCACGCTCGATTGCATCAGGCGCACATGCTGGCGCACCAGCTGGGGCCGGTGCGTGCCTGCCAGCGGCTGGCCGGCATAGCGCAGCTGCCCCCATTGCGCAAAGCGCGGGTTCTCGTCATTGAGACCGGCCAGACTGCGCAGCGCCGTCGACTTGCCCCCACCCACCGGGCCCATCAGGGCTGTCACGGCGCAGGGCGCAATCTGCAGTTGCAGGCCGGAGAGGATGACCTTGTCGCCATAGGCCACGCCCCAGTTGTCTGTTTCCAGAACGGGTGTTGGTGTTTGCACGCGATGGGAGCCGCTGGGCGGCAGTGGGAGGTGGACAGGGAGCCAAGCCGGGCACGACCTCGGCGCGCCTGCCATCCGACCGAGCGGATGGTGACCATCCCGGTGATTCAAAAAACGAAACACCAATAGTCAATTAATGTTTCAAAAATGCAGTTTAGGGGGAAACCCGTAGCGATTGTTTGATCCAGATCAAATGCGATATAGGTCCGCTATGGATCCGGCGAGAACACCACAGAATCGCCAATTATTGCGGCTACGAGGCCGGCAAGCTGCGGCCACAGCGCGCTGTGGGTGGACAGCACATGGCAAGCGCATAGCCGGGCCTGCCCGCTGCGTCAGCAGACAGGCAAAGGCCCAGGAGCCGAGGACTCTCAGCGCGCGGCCGAGCTGCGCATGGTGCGGATCAGCAAGATGACCGGCACCAGCCCGACCAGCACCAGTGCCAGCGACGGCAGCGCCGCCTCGCCCAGCCGCTCATCGCGTGCCAGCTGGTAGGCGACGACGGCCAAGGTGTCGCTGTTGAAGGGCCGCAGCACCATCGTCGCGGGCAGCTCCTTCATCACGTCGACAAACACCAGCAAGGCAGCGGTCAAGGCCGAGCGGCGCAGCAGCGGGCCATGCACGCGGGCCAGCAGACCGGCGCTGCCCACGCCCAGCATGCGTGCCGATTCATCGAGGCTTTTGGGAATGCGGGTGTAACCGCTTTGCAAGGCCTGCAGTGCAATCGCAGTAAAGCGCACCAGGTAGGCCCAGATGATGCCGGTCGAGGTGGCCGTGATCAGCGCCGGAAAGCCCCACTGCGGCAGCGCCTGCTGCACCCAGCCAACGGGCAGCAGCAAGCCCACCACAATCACCGCACCGGGCACCGCATAGCCCAGGCTGATAAGGCCCACGGTGCTGCGTGTGACCCAGTCCTGGCTGCGGCGTGCAGCGTAGGCGGCCAGCATCGCAATGGCCACCGCCAGCACGGCGGTGATGGCGCCAAAGCGGATGCTGTTGCCCGCCCACTGCACAAAGCGGTCCAGCGGAATCACCGACCAATCGGCCGCCAGAGGCCGCAGCATGAACATGACGGGCAGCACAAAGCCCAGCAGCACCGGCAGACCACAGACCAGCCAGGCAGCCAGGCAGCGCGCGCCTTGCAGGCGGTAGGGCTGGGCCTCGGCCGATGAGGCGCGCCCCACCCCGCTGGTGACAAAGCGCATGCGCCGCTGCGCGCGCAGCTCCAGCTGCAGCACCACCAGCACCAGGACCAGCAGCATCGTGGCCAGCTGGGCGGCAGCACTGCGGTTTTCCATCGCCAACCAGGCCTTATAGATGCCGGTGGTAAAGGTCTGGATGCCAAAGTAGCTCACCACGCCAAAATCGGCCAGGGTCTCCATCATCACCAGCGCCACCCCGGCCACCACGGCAGGTCGCGCCATCGGCAAGGCCACCGTCCAGATGCGGCGCGGCATCGACGCGCCCAGCAGGCGCGCGGCCTCCATCAGGTGCGCGGCGCGCTCGCTCAGCGCCGTGCGCGCCAGCAGGTAGACATAGGGGTAGAGCGAGACCACAAACACCAGCACGGCGCCGCCCAGCGACCGCACCTCCGGCAGCAAGCGCCCTTCCCAGCCAAAGCTGGCACGCATCCACACCTGCAGCGGCCCGCTGAACTGCAGAAAGTCGGTATAGGCATAGGCCGTCACGTAGGCCGGCATCGCCAGCGGCAGCAGCAGCAGCCACTCCAGGGTCTTGCGGCCGCGAAAATCGAACAAGGTCACAGCCGCCGCGCACAAGCTGCCCAGCACCGCCGCGCCCAGCGCCACCATCAGGCCCAGCGCCACCGTTGTGCGGATATAGCCGGGCAGCACCGTGGCAAACATCTCCCGCACCACGGCAAAGGCATCGGCGTCATTGCCCGCCCCGGGCAGCCAGGCGCTAAAGACCGTGAGCACTGGCAACACCAACACCAGGGCAATGGCTACGAGCAGCAGCTGACGACGGAAGCGGGCAAGGTTTTGCAAATGCGAATCACTGACGGGCCAAAAGCTGGCGATTCTACCTGCGCCCTTGCGAAGGATCCTCTGCATAAATCCCTGCCATGGCCTGAACGCGGTCTCGGGCGATCCGCTGCGTTGTCTCCCTTGTCAATAGCTACGGCTATTCACTGCGAAAGACGCCTTGCGGCTCATCCCGATCCGCGTCCATTCCATCGGGCGAGGGTTATGCAAAGCATCCTTATGCCCTTGCCATTGGGCGGCCCTCTACAATGCCGCCATGTTTCTTGAGGTCTCCCAACTGAATGTGCGCTACGCCGGGCGCCCCCAGCCTGCCGTGGCGCAGGTGTCCTTGCAGCTGCAAGCTGGCGATATCGGGGTGCTGATTGGTCCCTCGGGCTGCGGCAAGACCACCTTGCTGCGCGCCGTGGCCGGGCTGGAGCCCATCAGCGGCGGCGAGATCCGGCTGCAAGGCCAGGTGGTCAGCAGCACCAGCACCAGCCTGCCGCCTGAGAAGCGCCGCATCGGCATGGTGTTCCAGGACTACGCCCTCTTCCCGCATTTGAGCGTCGGCAAGAATGTGGCCTTTGGCATCCACCAGCGGCCCAAGGCCGAGCAACAAGCGCGCGTGCAAGAGGTGCTGCGCCTGGTGGGGCTGGAGAACAGCGCTGCGCGCTACCCGCATGAGCTCTCGGGCGGCCAGCAGCAGCGCGTGGCGCTGGCCCGGGCGCTGGCACCCGAGCCGCAGCTGATGCTGCTCGATGAGCCCTTCTCCAACCTCGATGTGGATCTGCGCGAGCGCCTGGCCCATGAGCTGCGCGACATCCTCAAGGCCGCTCGGGCGACTGCCCTCTTCGTCACCCATGACCAGCTCGAAGCCTTTGCCATTGGCGACCAGATCGGCGTGATGGAAAGCGGCCATCTGCACCAATGGGCCGATGCCACGACCCTGTTCCAAAAGCCGGCGAGCCGCTTTGTGGCCAACTTTATTGGCCATGGCAGCCTGCTGCCGGCCAGCCCGCTGCCTTCTGCACAGGGCTGGCAGCTGGACACCCCCCTCGGTTCCATTGCCACGCCTGAGGCCCCAGAGGCCTGCGATGTGCTGCTGCGCGCCAGCGAGGTGGTGTTTGACCCGGCATCGCCCTACCGGGCAACCCTGCTGCGCAAGTCGTTTCGGGGATCGCAGTTTTTGTACACCTTGCAGCTGCCCAGCCAGCAGCTGGTCTACGCCCAGGTCTCCAGCCAGCTGCAGCATGCGCTGGGCGAGAGCATCGGCCTGCGCGCCCAGCCCGAGCACCTGGTCTGCTTTGCGCCCGAGCACTGAGAACCTGTTCAATGACTCAAGCCCCGTTACGCGCGGGTCTCAAGCCCAACAAATCTCGTCCGTATCAGCGCTGCACCTGGCGCAACTGGTCCACTGCCGCCTGCAGCTCGGCCGACCAGTCGCGCCGGTTGCGGCCTGCGCTGCTTTGCGGCTCGCCATAGTTGAGCTGGGCCACCAGCGGCGGGGCCGTCACCGTGCGCCAGATGGAGCCCAGCAGGCTCTCATCGCCGACATAGCTGGGGGCGCTGCTCATGCGGCCGCTGTGCTTGTCGTAAAAGCACAGGCCCAGCGGCAGCACCGGGGCCTCAGCGGCAATCGCCGATTGCAGCAGGTTCGCATGGAAGGGTAGCAGCTGCTGGCCATCACCGGTGGTGCCTTCGGGAAACACGGCGACCATATCGCCGTTGCGCATGGCCTCTTCCATGCGGCTGACGGTGCGCATCGCATCGCGCCGGGAGTTGCGCTCGATGAACAAGGTGCCCGCAGCGCTGGCGAGCCCGCCAATCACCGGCCAGGCCTTGACGTCGGACTTGGAGACAAAGCGGCAGTGCCGGGCCGCATGGATGGCCGGAATATCGAGCCAGGACAGGTGGTTGGCAACAATCAGCAAGGGGCCCTGCTGGGGCACGGCGCCCAGCACGCGCAGCTCGATGCCGCAAAGCTGCATGAGCTTGCCGGCCCAGCGCTCCACCGCGCGGTTGCGCTCCTCATGGCCCATGCGGCCAAATTTCAGCCAGATCGTGATGACCCCGGTTGTGATATGCCCGCCCATGCGCGCAAGACGCCACAGGCCGATGAGGGAGCGAGTCAGTACGGGCATGGAGGGTCTATAGCGGCTCAGTTCGGGTGGCCCACGTCAGGCACATCCAGACTGCGCATGAACTGTTCAAGAATGATGCAGGCCGAGGCCGCATCGGCGTCGCGCGCGCCGTTGGCCAGCGCTTCGGTGGTGCTGTAGCGCTCGTCCACCTCGAACACCAGCAGGCCAAAGCGCCCCCGCAGCTGGCGCGCAAAACGCAGCGCCAGCGCCGTGTTCTCATGGGCGGCGCCATCGGGGTGAAAGGGAATGCCGACCACCAGCGCATCGGGCTGCCACTGCGCAATCAGGCTCTCCATCGGGGTGAAGCGGGCTTTTCCTTCGGCATGGATCGTCGGTAGCGGCCGGGCCGTGCCCAGCATGCGGGTGCCAAAGGCAGCGCCGGTGCGCTTCATGCCAAAGTCAAAGGCGATAAAGCTTTGCATGCGCGCCGCCTCGGCGAGCAAAGGCTTGGTGGCCGCGTCCGTCATGCGCGGCCTGCGGCGGCAGACAGCGCCCAGGGCTGCACGCCCAAAAGCGCCAGCGCGGTGTCATAGCGCTCGGCCACGGGCGTGTCAAAAATCACGCCGGCATCGGCATGCACCGTGAGCCAGGCGTTTTCGGTGATCTCCGACTCCAGCTGGCCTTCGCCCCAGGTCGAATAGCCCAGCGAGACCAGCACCCGGTGCGGGCCGGCGCCGGTGGACAGCGCTTCGAGCACATCGCGCGAGGTGGTCATCTCCAGCCCGCCAGGAATGGTCAGGGTGGCCGAGTACGCCGACTCATCGGCGGCGCCCGACTCGATCACGATCCGGTCGTGCAGCACAAAGCCGCGCTCGGTGTGCACCGGGCCGCCCTGGAACACGGGCTCGAGCTCCAGGTCCTCACGGCGCAGCGGCAGGTCGACCTTGTCAAACAGCTTGCCCATCGTGATGTCCGAGGGCTTGTTGATGATGATGCCCAGCGCGCCTTTTTCGCTGTGCTCACACACATAGACCACGCTGCGGCCAAACATCTCGTCTTGCATGCCAGGCATTGCAATCAGAAAGTGGTGGGTGAGGTTCATGGTCCCGGAAGTGTCAGTCTCAGCGCTCATGGGAACCATTGTACGGGCAGGCTGCCGCCCTTTTGTCTGCACAGCCCTCTGCATGCGCTGCCTGGCGCGCATAAAAAAGGGCTGCCCGCAGGCAGCCCTTCTGGCCGGAGCCCTGCACCCGATCAGTGCAGCGTGCCGGCGTCGGCCGCCTTGATCTCGTGGTCCAGCACGCACTGGCGTACCAGCGAGAGCAGCACCTCGTCGGCATAGGGCTTGCCCAGGTAGTGGTCCACGCCCAGGCTGGCGGCGTGCTCGCGGTGCTTGTCGGCAATGCGCGAGGTGATCATCACCACAGGCAGGTCCTTCATCGCCGCATCGGCGCGGATCTCGCGCACCAGCTCGAAGCCGTCCATGCGCGGCATCTCGATGTCCGACAGCACCATGACCGGGCGCTCTTCGCGCAGACGGTCCAGCGCCTGCAGGCCATCGGCAGCCAGCGCTACGCGGTAGCCTTCGCGCTGCAGCAGGCGCTGCGTCACGCGGCGCACGGTGATGGAGTCGTCGACCACCAGCACCAACGGCGTCTGCACCACTTGCTCGGCCAGTTCGCGCACCGGTGCCTTGGCCACCTCGGGGCGCACGGCCGCCTGGGCAATGCGCTCGGCGATCTGATCGCCATAGACGGTGTACAAGGCCACCGGGTTGTAGATCAGCACAATCGCGCCCGATGCCAGCACCGACATGCCTGCCAGGCCTGGCAAACGCGCCAGCTGCGGGCCCAGGTTCTTGACCACGACTTCCTGGTTGCCCAGCACTTCGTCGACGTGAACCGCCACGCGCTTGGTCGCCGAGCGCAGGATCACCACCGCACTGGTCTTCTCCGGCTCCTCGTTGCTGCGCAGGTTGCCCTGCAGCAGCGCGCCGGCAAAGTAGAACGGCAGCGCCTGCTCGTTGTCGGTGTAGATACTGTTGGCATGGGCCTGCTCGATCAGGGCCTTGGGCACGCGTCGCACATACTCCACCAGGTTGGCCGGCACGCCGAACTTGATGTCGCCCGCTCGCATCATCACCACCTGGGTGACGGCGGTGGTCAGCGGCATCACCATCTGGAAGCGCGTGCCCTTGCCCGTCTCCGAGGTGGTCACGATGTGGCCACCCAGCGACTGGATCTCGGTGCGCACCACGTCCATGCCGATACCCCGGCCCGACAGCTCGGACACCTCGGAGGCGGTGGAGAAGCCGGGCGCAAAAATCAGCTGCGCGGCCTGGTCCACATCGAGCGGCTCGTCGGCCGTGATCAGGCCCGACTGCACCGCCTTGCGGCGAATGGCATCGAGCTGCAGGCCGGCGCCGTCGTCGTGGATGGACACGGCGATATCGTTGCCTTCCTGGCGCACATCGATGGCGATGGTGCCCACCGGCTGCTTGCCCTGGGCCTTGCGCTCCTCGGGTGATTCAATACCGTGGGCCACGCTGTTGCGCAGCAAGTGCTCGAACGCCGGGGTCACCCGGTCCAGAACGCCGCGGTCGATCTCGATCGAGGCGCCGGTGATGTCGAGCTTGACCTGCTTGCCCAGCTCCTTGGAGATCTGGCGCACGATCGCATACAGGCGCTCGGAGATGGAGTCGAACTCCACCATGCGCGTGCGCAGCAGGTCGCGCTGCAGCTCACGGGCTTGGCGGCCCTGGGCAATCAGATCGTCTTCGGCGCCTTCGGCCGTACGCTGCAGATTGCGCTGCACGGTGCCCACGTCGTTGACCGACTCGGCCATCATGCGGGTGAGTTCCTGCACGCGGGTGAAGCGGTCGAACTCCAGCGGGTCAAAGCCCGAGTCCGAATCCTTTGCCAGCGCCATGCGCGACTGCATCTGCGACTCGGCCTGCATCTCCACATCGCGCAGCAAGGTGCGCAAGCGCTCGAGGTTGCTCGACATGTCCTTGATGGACGAGCGGATGTTGCTCAGGCGCATATCGAGGCGCGAGCGTGCAATCAGCACCTCGCCTGCCTCGTTGACCAGGCGGTCGAGCAGCTGCGAGCGCACACGCACCGACTGGCCGGCCGCGGCGCGCACCGGCGCCATGCGCAGCATCAGCGGCTTGTGCTGGACACCAGCGCCTGCGTCGGCCGTATCTGCCGCATGCGCAGCCTGCTCGGCACCAGCGCTTTCCTGGGCGGCTGGCGTGCTGGCGGCCACTTCAGCCACCACTTCGCCCATCTCGGTCGCGGGTGGTACCTGCTGGGGCAAGGCGCCTTCTGCCAGCACCTGGTTGCCACGCTCTTGCAGGCCGACAAACTCGTGCTGCAGGCCGTCATAGCGCGCCAGCAGAATCTCGATGTCCTGGCTGGTCAGGTTTTCCGTGCCAATGTCCTCGACCTCGGACTCCATGCGGTGCGACATCTCGCCCAGGCGCATCGCGCCCGCCAGCCGTGCACTGCCCTTAAGGGTGTGCAGATGACGCAGCACTTCGCCGCGCGGGGGCAGGTACTGCGCGTCGGCCGACCATTCCCGCAAGGCCGCGCCTAGCTTGGGCAGCAACTCCTGCGCTTCTTCCTCGAAGATCAGGAACAGGTCCGGGTCGATGACGTCGACCACTTCGATCGCATCGTCGTTGCGCAGCTCCAGCATATCGGGCAAGGCAGCTGAGGATACCGCTGCAGGCGCAAACGTGCGCACCGGCTCGGCCGCCGCAGGTGCGTGCTCGCGCAGCTCGGCCAGGCCCGAGGGCTCGGCGTCGAACTCGGCCATGCCGTAAGGCGGGTGCAGCTGCGAGTTGACTTCCTGGTTGGCGATATCGACCAGGTCCTGCACGACGATCTCGCTGGCAGGTTTGACAAAACCGGCTGCCAGTTGGTGCAGCAGCTTGCGAATCTCCGAGCCCGCCGCCTGGCAGGTATTGAGCCAGGAGACCTCCGGGTTGGAGAAGTTGTGGATATGGGAGAGCGCATGCTCGAGCGCGCGTGCCAGCTCAGACAGCGAGCCAAAGCCCACCGTGGACGAGCTGCCCGCCAGCGAATGGGCATAGGCAATCGCATCTTCGGGGAAGTTGCGGTTGGGCGCCTGGGCCCAGGCGTACAGCACCTTCTCCAGGTTGTGCGACCAGTTCTCCGCCTCTGCCAGGTAGACATTGAAGAGCGCGGTACTGACACCCAGCACATTGGCCACCTCGGCAGGCTCCTCGTTGTCCGCCACGGCCGGGGCTGTCGGGGCGGCATCCGGCGCCAGCGCTTCTACCAAAGCCTCTGGCTGCACAGGCACTTCGGGTGCTTCCTGCGCTGCAGCCACTTCGGCAGGGGCTTTCGGTTCGGCGGGTGCTTCCAGCTCGGCGACGGCTTCGGGCTGCAGCACCGCCTCAGGCTCCTGCACAGCGGCAGGGGCCAGCGCTTCGCCCAGGCTTTCTGCCGCGGTGTCCACGTGCTGCGCTTGCTCGGGCTGTGCAACGAGCGGGGTTTCCACCGCGCCCGTGGCCACTGCAGGCAGCACCAGGTCGGCGGGCACTTCCAGCAAGGTCTGGGGCTCGGCCACAGGTTCTTCGGGCAGCGCTTCCAGCTCGGGCAGCATGGTGTCTGCAAACTCTATGGAGTCGAAAGCGGTGGCGGCAGGCTGCGCGGGGGGCGCAGATGACTCAGGGGCAAGGGGCAGCTCCGTCAAATCCAGCGAAGGCAGCTCCAGCGGCAAGCGGGTCGGTGCGGGATCGAGCTTGGCTGCCTCGTCCTCGGCCACAAACTCCAGGCCGGCGTCCATCGAGACAAAGTCCAGCGCGCTGTCATGGGGCTGCAGCGACTCGGGCGCTTGCACAGGGGCAGTCTTGGCCTCGGCACTGGCCATGGCCTGCGCGAACTCGGAGAAGTCCACTTCCTCGGCGCTTTCGGGCGCCATGGCCAGCGGCACCAGACCCGAAGGCGTGGTGAGTTCCGGCGCGGGCGCCGGCGCGGCGGGCGGATCGAGCTCCAGGTCGATGCCGTCGAGCGGCCATACCAGCGCGGGCGATGCCTCGGCCTGGGCCACAAGCGCGGGGGCATCGTCCTCCACCGGCAGCTCCAGCTCGGCCAGGGCCTGGGCAGTCTCTACCGCGTCAGGGGCATCAGGGGCATCGGCCTCCAGCGCCATTTGCTGCGTATCGTGGGGCCATTCCTCGGCCTCGGGGGCCTGGCCTGGCTCGGCGGGCACCACCAGTGGCAGGTGCAGGCCATCGATGCGCATGGCATCGGCCGAGATGCGGAAGATCTCGGGGTTCCAGGTGGACTGGCGCTGCGCGCCAATGTCCTCGGCCCAGCGGCCAAAGCCGGTCAGTGCCTCGGCGCTCAGCGCCAGCAGCGGCGCATTGGCCGGCTTGTGCTCGGCCAGCCAGCTGTTGAGCACCTGCTCCATCGACCAGGCGGCATCGCCATACTGGACCAGCCCGACCATGCGCGAGCTGCCCTTGAGCGTGTGGAAGGCGCGGCGCAGGGTCGTCAGCGCCTCGGCATCGGCCGCGTTACGGCGCAAGGACTGCAGCGCCTGGCCGCCGGTCTGCACGACCGACTGGGCCTCTTCCAAAAAGATCTCCAGCAGCTCTTCGTCCAGCGATTCATCCGATGCCTCTGGCTGTGCTGCAGCGACCACCACCGGCGCAGGCGCCGGCGCTGGTGCATGCACCGGCGTGGGCGCAAAAAACTGCAGATCGGGCGCGAGCACCGCAGGCGCCTTGGGCGCCGGAGCGGGGCTGGCATCGAACAGCGGCGCCGGAATGGTGGGCGCAAAGTAGACGGAATCGTCTTCCGGCTCTTCAGGCACCGCAGGCGCTGCGACCGGCGCTGCTGCCACAGGCACAGGGGCAGGTGCGACATCGCCGGCCTTTTGCGTGCCCATCACAATGCGCAGCTCGCCGCTGGTCGCATCAAACACAAAGAGCTTGCGCGCCAAGGTGCGCTGGTAGCCCAGCATGTCGAGCAGGAAGCCCAGTGCGCCCAGGCTGTTGCCCAGCTTTTCGAACACGACTGGCTTGTCATCGTCGGCCACCTGACCGGCCGCGAGCTGGTCCACCACGGTGCGCAGGTGCTGCGTGGCAGCAACGGCCTGGTCCAGGCCCAGCACCGACAGCACGCCGCGCATCTGCGACAGCGAACCGGTGACGGTGCCCAGCATCGAGACATCGTCGGGGTTGCGGAAATACTGGTCCAGGTGCTTTTCGGCCTCGGCCAAGGTGGAGTGCAGTTCATCGACCACGCTGCCCATGGTCTGGTGGTCGCTGACGCGGCGGTACAGCTCCTCGACCCAGGTCTCCAGCGGCTCGGGTGGCTGGTCGGCCAGCACATGGTCCAGGCGCTGCGCCAGGCGGTCGGCGCGCTCGCGCATCAGCGCGGGCTTGACATCGAGCGACTCCAGATTGGCCTGCAGGTACAGCACGGCCGTGGCCACTTCCATGGCCATCGGCGTCGACGGTGGCGTGCTGGTACTCACCAGCCGCTCGGTGACGCGGCCCAGCGCTGCACCCAGCTCGTCGGCACCGATATGCAGCTTGTGCAGCGATTCGCGGATCAGGTGGAACTGGTCGGCCACCGGCTTGATCTTGTAGCGGTCGCCATCGGCAAGCGACGACCACAGCTCGGCAGCGGACTCCAGGCGCTTGCGCGCCTGCGCCAGCACGGCCGGGTCATACTGGCCAAACCGCTCCTGGCCGTAGTTGACGCCTTGCAGTGCTTCCGTCTGCAGGCTGACGCGCACCGCTTGGAGCACCGCCGCCTTGGCCTCATCGGGGCCCTGGGCCACGGCACAGAAGAAATTCAGCTCATGCTGCAGGCCCTGGTCCACATCGCTGCTACCCTTGGCGTGCGCTGCGAACTGCATGATGACCCGCGACGCCGAGCGCTTCACATAGAGGTCGGGGTCGAGCAACTTGTACGCGAGCGCGTCAAAGAAGCCTGCGGCCACCTTCCAGAACAGCTTCAGGGGTTTTTGCGTCTGGCCCTGGGCCAGGCCCAGGCAGACGGCTGTCAAATCCTGCGCAGCGCGGCTGTCGGCAGACTTGATGATCTGCAGCATGTCCGAGTCCAGGCGCTCACGCGCGCTGCGGTCCAGCGGCAGCGCGGCCACGGCCGGGGTCAGCGGCTCCTGCTGCGCTTGGTCGCCATGCCACAGGTCGGCCGGGTGGACGCGCTCCACGCCGGCAAAGGCCTGCATCTCTTTGTACTGCGGAAACAAGGCCACAAAGGAGACGTTGCGGCCCTTGAGCACATGGCTCAGGTACTCCAACAGCGCAAACGAGGTCTTCTCCATCAGCGCCACCGATTTCTCGGTGCACAGATGGGGCTTGGCCGCAAAGCGCTGCGCGGCCACCTCCATCAAACCCACCAGCTCGGCGGCCTGGTCGACACCCACCATTTGCAAGGCACCCTTGACCTGGTGCAGGTACTGCTTGGCCACGCGGATACCGGTGGTGTCGATAGCCTCCAGATCCGATACCTTGGCCGCTTCCACATCCCGGCTGTAGCGAAGCAATGCCTTGACCGTGGATTCCAATGACCGGCGTACCTCGTCATTGATCCACGCCAATGGCCCGAGATCCCTCTCTTCTGTTGGCTGTGCGTTTTCCGCTTTATTTTCAATAGCTATAGACATGCAACAGTCCCCGATTGCGGGTCAAAATTAAACAGCAGGCATGGGGTCAGGCAATCTTGAACCGAGACACCGACTGGCGCAGCTCCTCGGCCATTTGCGACAGCTCACGCACCTGCTGCGCCGTGGTACGGGTGCCATCACTGGTCTGCTCCGTCACCGCAAAAATATGCTGGATATTCTCCGCCACATCATTGGCCTGAACGGCTTCATCGGACGCGGAACGCGAAATCTGTTGAATCAGATCTGCCAGCTCACGCGACACACGGTCAATCTCCGCCAGTGCCGTACCGGCGCTGTCTGACAGACGGGCCCCTTCCACCACACCCTGGGTCGAGCGTTCCATAGCGGCCACCGCGTCCTGGGTGTCGGTCTGAATCGCCTTCACCAGCACCGAGATCTGGCGCGTTGCATCCGCAGAGCGTTCAGCCAGGCGCTGCACTTCTTCGGCCACCACCGAGAAGCCGCGACCGGCTTCACCTGCGGACGCAGCCTGAATGGCCGCGTTCAACGCCAGCACGTTGGTCTGTTCGGTAATGTCCGAGATCAGGTCGGTAATTTCACCAATCTCTTGCGAGGACTCGCCCAGGCGCTTGATACGCTTGGAGGTGTCCTGGATCTGGTCACGGATAGAGTTCATACCACCGATCGCGTTTTCCACGGCCTGCAGACCGGACTCGGCAGCCATCAGCGATTTGCGCGCCACCGAGGCCGATTCCTGCGCCTGCGAGGACACGAGGTTAATACGGGTTGCCATGTCCAAAATGGACTTGCCGGTTTCGCGAATCTCGCGCAGCTGCTCGGTCGAGGCGGCCAGCAGTTCGGTCGAGGTGGCATCCACCGTCGACGTGGTTTGCGCCACGCGGGTCGCCGTGTTCTGCACGCTGCCCACCAGCATGCGCAGCTCTTCCACCGTGTAGTTCACCGAGTCGGCAATCGCGCCGGTGATGTCCTCGGTCACGGTCGCTTCCTGGGTCAGATCCCCTTCAGCGACGGACTGCAACTCGTTCATCAGGCGCAAAATAGCCGCCTGGTTGGCGTCGTTGAGGCGCTTGGCCTCCTGCTCCTGGCGGGTTGCTTCTTGCTGCAGCGATTCGGCAGAGCGGCGGCGGTTCAAGCTGTCTGCCAGCTGCAGACGCACCAGGCCCCAGACACCCAGGCCCACCAGCAAGGCGGCCAGCACAATGCCCACCAGGTACAGCCAGACGCGGTCGGACCAGCTGTTCAGATCTGCCTGCAACACTTCCAGGCCCTTGCGCAGCGGATCGCTGGCCGACTGGATCGAGACTTCGGCCTCACGGGCCTCCGAGATGCCCTTGAGGTTGCTCAGCACCGAGGAGCCGTCCTTCAAGGTGATGTCGTACTGGGTCGACAGCTCCAGCAGCTTGTCGCGCACGGCGCCGTCACGGGCGGGGCTCAGGCGCAGCTCGGCACTGCCGTTGAGCAGGCCGGCGACGATTTCCTTGAAGGTGTTCAAGTCCTTGCCCAGCAGGAACACCGCTTCGGCATTGGCACCGGAGGCGCTTTGGAAGTCGTTGGCCGACTTGCCGATACGCTGGGTCAGCATGGCCAGCTGGCTGGCGGCGGCAATTTCAGCGGTCGGTGCTGCTTGCTGCAGCTTCAGGCTCACCACCGCCTCGCTCAGCTCCAGCAGGGTCTGGGTGTTCTTGTGAATCGCCTGCAAGTCCTTGTTCATCGCGACCAGCGAGGCCTTTTGCTTGACCACGGCATCGCTCTTGCTTGCGGTACGGTCAGAGGCTTCCACCAGCGGCGCCAGCACATCGGCGTAGGAGCTGCCCAGCGCCTTGATGGCCGGGTCGTCCGAGCCCATGTTCAGGCCGTCGATGTTCTTTTTCAGAATCGACGAGGCTTCTGCCACTTCGGCAAACGCCTGCTCGTTACCGTTGACGGCCTGGCCCACCGATTTGGCCAGACGCTGCGACTGGGTCAGAGCCTGGCCGGTCGCGGCCAGCTGGCCACCAGTGGTGCGCGACTGCAAAATCGCCCACACCGCCAGGCCAAAGAACACCACCAGACCGACGACCACGATGGTCAGCAAGGTCTTCTGGTGCTTGGCAGCCGGCGCGGCGCCCAGAATGGGCAAGGTCACCAGGTCTTCGCTGGCGGTATCGCCTTCGACCAGCTGGGCCATGTAGTCATCCTGCACCGCAGCGCCCGAGGCGCTTGCCGCCGTCTTGGCGGGCGGCACGCCGTCACCGGTCGAGCCTTCGGAGAGCATTACCTGGTCACCATCTGGGAAGATGCTGACACCTGGGTCTGCCACGTCTTCTTTGCGTTTGAATAATTTGTTGAACATACAAATACCGAAAAGGATGAAGCCGCGGAAGCCCCGCACTAAACCGTGATATCGAGAAAATCGGGCGCATTGGCCAGCAGCTGCAGGTTGAGTTCCTGCCACTGCTCGCCATTGGCGGATAGGTACAACGCACCAAAAAATTCCGGCGCATCGGCCGGTTTGTCTTTGGATTGCGAAAAATCATTGCTGCCGCGCAAGCCTTCGAGCTGCTCGACAAACAGTGCGGCATTGACGCCCATCATGGGATTGAGCGCGACCACCGAGGCCCCGGCAAACACCTGCTCACTGCGCGCGACGGGCAGGCCCAGCATGCGGGCCAAATCCACCACCGTCAACAAAATACCCCGAATGCTGGTCACGCCGAGCATCCAGGGTTTGGTGTAGGGTACAGGCTCCACCCCGCTCCAGCCCAGCACTTCGCCAGACTGGCTCAAAGGCAGCAGAAAGTTCTTGCCACTGATCTTGACGGCCAACCACGAGGCACCTACTGCGGTCTGGTTGCGTGCCTGGCTCAGACGATCGGCCAGCCGGGTTTGCAGCTCTCGCAAGTCTTCGCGCTGTGCCATGCCTTATCCCAGTGCCTCGATCTTGGCCTTGAGTTCGGCCGGATCCACCGGTTTGGTCACATAGCCACGCGCGCCCTGGCGCATGCCCCAGACCCGGTCGGTTTCCTGGTTCTTGCTGGTGCACATGATGATCGGGATATCCGCATACTCGGGGCTGCGGGTGATCAGACGGGTCAGCTGAAAGCCGTTCTGTCCGGGCATCACCACGTCCATCAGAATCAGGTCAGGGCGGTCTTCCGACAGGCGCAGCATCGCCTCGTCCGAGTTTTGCGCAGTGCGCACCACCATACCCTGGCGTACAAGCAGATCGCTCAAAAACATCAATTCAGTTTTTGAGTCATCAACGATAAGAACTTTTTGAATAGGCACGACCCCTCCTTAACGCTCGGCAACGAAACGTCCGACGGTTTCCAGTAATTGATCTTTGGTAAATGGCTTGGTGAGGTAGTCTTCACACCCCACCATTCGTCCCCGGGCCTTGTCAAAGACGCCGTCCTTGGACGACAGCATGACCACGGGTGTCGATGCAAAAGCATCATTGCGCTTGACGATGGCGCAGGTTTGGTAGCCGTCCAGTTTTGGCATCAGGATGTCGCAAAACACCATGTCCGGCTTGAAATCGTTGATTTTGGAGAGGGCGTCGAAGCCGTCTTCGGCAAGCAGCACCTCATAGCCGCCCTGCTTGAGAAAAATCTCAGCACTTCTGCGAATGGTATTGCTATCGTCGACCACCAATACCTTGAAGTTGTCTGCGGAAACTGTCACCGGCCACCCTCCTCATTGCATGTCATGAAATGTGAATGCACGCGGCAGCCAAGGCTGACAAAGCCCCTCCCACCCGTTTGCATTGAACACATACGCCCTATGGCAATTTTTCTTTCGACGAATCCGCATGTGCTGGAGATGCATTTTGCACCACAGCGCGTACACTGCATCCGTCGTCCCTGCTCCTAATTTTGAAAAGCTTACAGAGGCTTTACATAGAATGCAACGATTGTAGCTTTTCAACACAGATTTAACGGTGATTCCCGTACCAATGTGCCTTATCTCGTTGACCTATGACATCCTCCTTGACAAACCAGCCAGAATCCAGCCCGAGTGAGAGCACGTTGGCCGCCACGATCGATACCGCCAGTATCCTGTGCATCAACGCCAATGACCCCAGTGGCGCAGGCGGCACCAATGCCGATGCGCTGGCCGTGGCCTCCATGGGCGGCCACCCCTGCACCGTGGTCACCGGTGCCTTGATCCGTGACACCCTCGACACCATCGACTTTTATCCGCTCTCTGATGATGCGGTACAACAACAGGCGCAGACCGTATTGCAGGATATTCCCATCCGCGCGATCAAATTGGGCTTCCTGGGCTCGATCGAAAACATCAGGGTGTGTGCAGAAGTAACGAACGACTACCCGGATGTCCCGGTGGTGGCCTATGTGGCCGGCATGGCCTGGTGGGACAGCGAACTGATCGACGACTACCTGGACGCCTACCAGGAGCTGCTGCTGCCCCAGGTGACCGTACTGGTGGGTGCCTATGGCCTGCTGTGGCGCTGGCTTTTGCCCGATCGCACTTCCGAGCACCGCCCCAGCCCCCGGGACATTGCCAAAGCCGCCGCCGACCACGGCGTGCCCTTTGTGCTGGTCACCGGCATCCCCGCCCACGACCAGCATGTGGAAAACGTCCTCGCCTCGGCCGACACCATCTACGGCAGCGGCGAGTTCGAACTGTTCGAGACCGAATACATCGGTGCGGGCGACACCTTGAGCGCCGCCCTCACCGCCTTGCTGGCCACCGAGGTGCCGCTGAGCGACGCCACCGCCGAAGCGATGACCTACCTGGACAAGTGCCTCGAAGGCGGCCTGCGCCCCGGCATGGGCAAGACTGTGCCCGACCGCCTCTTCTGGGTGCATGCCGATGACGAAGAAGAAGACGAGAGCGAAGCGGCCGATGAGGGTGGCGGTATCGATACCCGCCCGCTCTAAAACCTGTTCAAAAGCCTGCGCATTCCAGTGCAGTGAATACCGGATTGACAGCCCCAAGCGCCCGCTTGGCCGACAATCCAAGGCCAGTGTAGATGTGAGCCCCTTATGACGATCGATAAAAACGCCCAGTTGTTTGAACGTGCCCGCCAGGTGATCCCCGGTGGCGTGAACTCGCCCGTGCGGGCCTTCAATGCGGTGGGCGGCACGCCGGCCTTCATTGCCCGCGCCCAGGGCGCGCACCTGTTCGATGCCAATGACAAGCAGTATGTGGACTACATCGGCTCCTGGGGCCCGATGATTTTGGGCCATGGCCACCCGCAGGTGCTGAGCGCCGTGCAGGCCGCGCTGCTCGAAGGCTTCTCCTTCGGCGCGCCAACCGAGCGCGAGATCGCGCTGTCCGAAGCCATCTTGAAGCTGATGCCCTCGATGGACATGGTGCGCCTGGTCAGCTCCGGCACCGAAGCGGGCATGAGCGCGATCCGCCTGGCGCGCGGCTTTACCGGCCGCAACAAGATCATCAAGTTCAACGGCTGCTACCACGGCCACGCCGATGCGCTGCTGGTGAAGGCCGGCTCGGGCCTGGCGACCTTTGGCGCCTCGTCCTCGGCCGGTGTGCCCAGCCATGTGGTGCAGGACACCATCGTGCTGGAGTACAACGACATCGGCCAGTTGGAAGAGGCCTTTGCCAAGTACGACGACCAGATCGCCTGCGTGATCATGGAGCCCATTGCCGGCAACATGAACTTTGTGCGCGCCAGCACCGCGTTTACCCGCCGCATCAGCGAGCTGACCAAGGAACATGGCGCGCTGCTGATCTACGACGAGGTGATGACCGGTTTCCGCGTGGCCCTGGGCAGCGCGCAGAGCCTGTATGCGCAGCAGATCCCCGGCTTCCAACCCGACATTACGGTCCTGGGCAAGGTGATTGGCGGCGGCATGCCGATGGCCGCCTTTGGCGCGCGCCGCGAGATCATGGAAAAGCTCTCGCCGCTGGGCCCGGTCTACCAGGCCGGCACCTTGTCGGGCAACCCCATTGCCACCGCCTGCGGTCTGCAGACCCTGGCGCTGATCAGCCAGCCGGGCTTCCATGAAGCGCTGCATGCCAAGACCGGCCAGCTGATGGCCGGCCTCAAGGCCGAGGCCGATGCCGCCGGCATCCCCTTCAGCGTGGACCACCAGGGCGGCCTGTTCGGCTTCTTCCTGCTGCCCGAGCTGCCCAGCCACTACGAGGCAGTGATGAAGAGCGACAAGCCGCTGTTCAACAAGTTCTTCCACGGCATGCTCGCGCGCGGCCACTACTTTGCGCCGGCACTGTACGAGGCCGGCTTTGTCAGCAGCGCGCACACCGATGCCGACATCGAAGCCACCATCGACGCGGCCCGCGAAGTCTTCAAGACCTTGTAAGCCACGTCCCCCTCCTCTGCCAGCGCTTCTGGCGGGCATAAAAAAAACCTCGGCATGCCGAGGTTTTTTTGTGGTCTGTCGCAGGCGATCAGTCGTCGCTGCCACCCAGTTGCATGATCAGACGCAGCACATACCAGAACAGCAGCGCCACCGATGCGAACAGGTGCAGGGCCGCGCCAGCGGGGCGGTCTGCGGGGTAGTGGCGCATGATCTGCGAGGTGTCATACAGCACGCAAGCGCCGGCAAACAGCACCATCGCGCCGGAGAACCAGATGCCCAGCTTGAAGCCGAACACGACACCGGCCAGGATGATGCCGATCGCCACCAGGCCGCCGATCTTCAAGAAGCCGCCCAGGAAGGAGAAGTCCTTCTTGCTGGTAAAAGCGGTGAAGGTCAGGCCCGCGACCAGTGCCAGGGTGGCGATCGATGCCGCCTGGATGGAGCCCGGCGCAATGATGCTGGCCATCGCCAGCATCGGCGCGAAAATGAGCGACTCGGCGAACACAAAGCCACCCAGCGCCAGGTACTGCACGCCGGTGCTTTCCGAATTGTCCGCCGCGTTGGTGGCGAGCCAGCCCACCACCATGAACGCGCCCATCACCGCAAGCCAGCCCCATTTGCTGACACCCAGCATCTTGAGCATCGCAAACGATGCGCCGCTGGCGTAGAGGCCAAACGACAGCACGGCAAAAGCCAAGATGGCTACGGCCAGATGGCTGTAGGCCGCCTTGATGAATTGGCCACGGCTGTTTGCCTCGGCCAGGCCTCCGCCGTGTCCGGCGTATTCGGGAAAGTTCATGCGTCCTCCTTCAGGTCTATGTCGGAGCAGTATCGCAGATTTGCTTTACAAAGCTGGGCCTTTCCAGGCCCTGCCTACGGGCATTGCCGCCGGGCATAAAAAAGCCCGCAGTCACAGCGGGCTCAAGAGCGTGGGTGCAGCAGGCCATCAAGGCGGGCTGGCAGCGGGCGTCTTGGCGGGGCTGAGCGCCATCAGCCAGCCGGCCATCAGCTCGGCCTGCTCCTGCGTGATCTGCGGGTGGCGCGGCATCACGATGCGGCCCCACTCACCCACACTGCCTTCGCGGATCTTGCCGGCCAGGTAGGGCACGGCGTCGTCACGGCCCGCATAGCGCTTGGCGATATTGCGAAAGCCGGGGCCCACCACATCAAGCTCCATCGTGTGGCAGCGCATGCAGTCGCTGCTGCGGGTGACCAGCTCACGCCCCTTTTGCAGCTGCGGGCTGGCCTCGATCAGGCGGTCAGCGGCCGTCACCTCGGGCTTGGGCCGGATGATCAGCCGCCCGATATTGAACATGCCCAGGCCCACCACCAGCGCAAATGCCACGATCAGCACGCCCAGCCAGCGCGAGCGGCGCGGGGCTTCGGTCTCTGAATCGGGATGGAGGTGCGGGTCTGGTTGCTGCGAATCGCTCATGCTGGAATCGGCCCGGGGGCCAGCGCTGGAAACGGGCGGGCGAACGCGCAGGTTCGCGGCCCTGGGTGAAAAGCGGCAGCGCCCTCACAGGCGCCGCCCGTGCCATCAATGGCGGAAGTGGCGCACGCCGGTGAACACCATGGCCACGCCGCGCTCGTTGGCGGCGTCGATCACTTCCTGGTCGCGCATTGAGCCACCAGGCTGGGCCACGCAGCTGGCGCCGGCATCGACCACCACATCCAGGCCATCACGGAAGGGGAAGAAGGCATCTGACGCCACAACGGTGTTCTGCAGCGACAACTTGGCCGCTTCCGCCTTGATCGACGCGATACGGGCCGAATCCAGGCGCGACATCTGGCCCGCGCCCACGCCCATGGTCATGCCGTTCTTGCAGAACACGATGGCATTGGACTTGACGAACTTGGCCACCTTCCAGGCAAACAGCAGGTCCTGCAGTTCTTGCGGGGTTGGCTGCTTGACGGTCACGACCTTCAGATCCGCCAGTTGCAGCTCGTGGTTGTCGGCCGATTGCAGCAGGATGCCCGAGCCCACGCGCTTGGATTCAATGGCGTTGCGGCCCTGCTCCCAGTCGGTGTTGCCGCCAGCGGGCAGTGCGATCTTCATCAGGCGCACATTGACCTTGGACTTGAAGATCTCCAGCGCCTCGGCGCTGAAGTCCGGGGCCATCAGCACTTCGACGAACTGCTTGGACACGGCTTCGGCTGCAGCCTTGTCGACGGCGCGGTTGAAGGCGATGATGCCGCCAAAAGCGCTGGTCGGGTCGGTCTGGAAGGCCTTGGAGTACGCTTCGAACGCATCGGCACCCACGGCCACGCCGCAGGGGTTGGCGTGCTTGACGATCACACAAGCGGGCACTTCGAAGCTCTTGACACATTCCCAGGCGGCATCGGCATCGGCGATGTTGTTGTAGCTCAGCTCCTTGCCTTGCAGTTGCACGCCCGTGGCCAGCGAGCCGGGTGCGGGGTACAGATCGCGGTACCAGGCCGCTTGCTGGTGGCTGTTTTCGCCATAGCGCAGGTCCTGGATCTTGATGAACTGGCTGTTGCTCTGGCCGGGGAAGGCGGAGCGCTCGGGCACGTATTCTTCCGACAGCTTTTCGTCTTCGAAGGTAACCGACGACAGGTAGTTGCTGATCGCGCCATCGTACTGGCTGATGCGGTTGAAAGCGGCAACCGACAGTGCAAAGCGAAGTTGGTTGCTCAGCTTGCCGCCGGCCTTCAGCTCGGCGAGCACCGCGTCGTACTGGTCGGCGGCGGTGATCACGCCCACATCCTTCCAGTTCTTGGCAGCGGAGCGCACCATCGCCGGGCCACCAATGTCGATGTTCTCGATGGCATCGGCCAAGGTGCAGCCGGCCTTGGCAACGGTCGCTTCAAAGGGGTAGAGGTTCACCACCAGCAGGTCGATGGTCTCGATGCCGTGTTCCTTGAGCGCAGCCATGTGCTCGGGCAGGTCGCGGCGGGCCAGCAGGCCGCCGTGCACCATGGGGTGCAGGGTCTTGACGCGGCCGTCGAGCATTTCGGGGAAGCGGGTGACCTCGGCCACTTCGGTCACGGGCAGGCCCTTGTCGGCCAGCAGCTTGGCGGTGCCGCCGGTGGACAGCAGTTGCACACCCAGCGCATGCAGGGCCTGGGCAAACTCGACAATACCGGTTTTGTCGGAAACGGAAATCAGGGCTTTCATGTCAATCACTTCAAAGATAGAAACAGGCTTGTGCCGCATGCGCAGCGGGCGCAAGCAGCACTGAAATCAGGGCGCGAGTCAGAGCATCTTGTGCTCGACCAGCTTCTTGCGCAGCGTGTTGCGGTTCAGGCCCAGCCATTCGGCGGCCCGCGACTGGTTGTTGTCGGCGTGGTTCATCACCACCTCCAGCATCGGGCGCTCCACCATGCGCACCACCATCTCGTACACGCGGTCCGGCACCTCGCCTTCCAGATCCTGAAAATAGGTCTGCAGGCTGTCCCGCACGGACTGCTCAATCGTCGTCTTACTCATACAAAGTCATCACTCATTGTTGTTGCTTGGGCCATCGCACTCCCGCTGGCCTCTGGTGCTGGTGCCATGCCAGGCAGCCGGTCCATCTGTTGCCCCAGGGCTAACAGGTAATCGGCTACGGCCTGCCATTGCGCCGCACTGTTGTCAATCACATTCATCTCGCGCCGAAACGCATCGCCCCCCGGCAGATCGCGCACATACCAGGCGATGTGCTTGCGCGCCGAGCGCACGCCCGTGCTCTCGCCGTACAGCGCATAGTGGTCCTGCAGGTGCTCGAGCAGATGGCGGCGCAGCTCGGCCACCAAGGGGGGCGCGAGCAGCTCGCCGGTCTGCAGAAAATGCACGATCTCGCGAAAAATCCAGGGGCGGCCCTGGGCCGCCCGTCCCACCATCACCGCGTCCGCACCAGTGAAGGCCAGCACATCACGTGCCTTGGCCGGGCTGGTGATGTCGCCATTGGCAACCACCGGCACCGACACCGCCTGCTTGACGGCACGGATCGTGTCGTACTCGGCCAGGCCCCGGTAGCCCTGCTCGCGCGTGCGGCCATGCACGGTAAGCATTTGGATGCCCGCCTGCTCGAACTGGCGCGCCAGCTGCACGGCATTCTTGTGGTCATCGCTCCAGCCGGTGCGCATCTTCAAGGTCACCGGCACGCCATGGGGGGCGGCAGCCGCCACCACGGCTGCAGCAATCTCGACGGCCAGCGGCTCGTTTTGCATCAGCGCCGAGCCGGCCCATTTGTTGCAGACCTTCTTGGCCGGGCAACCCATGTTGATGTCGATGATCTGCGCGCCGCGCTCAATGTTGTAGACCGCCGCCTCCGCCATCATCGGCGCGTCGGTTCCTGCGATCTGCACGGAGATCGGGCCGGGCTCGCCGGCATGGTTGGCGCGGCGGCTGGTCTTGAGGCTGTCCCACAAGTCCTTGCGGCTGGTCACCATCTCGCTGACCGCATACCCCGCCCCCAGCGCCTTGCACAGCTGGCGAAAAGGCCGGTCCGTCACGCCCGCCATGGGCGCCACAAACACGTTGTTGGCCAGAGTATAGGGACCGATGCGAACGGACATGGAATGCAAAAAGCGAGCACTTCGCCACCGAAGTGCTGGTTGTTGTGGTGAGGGGAAGGGGCAGATTGTACTGCTTAAAAAAGTAGCAAACATCCAATCTACCCGCTTGACATTTGGGAATGCCCAAAAAATGGGCGACGGGACGCCCGCTGGCCAGGTCCCAACAACGCACTTGGCGGCCGCAGTGGGCGCTCCAGCGCCGCTGCCGCAAGCGCTTGTCCAGATGGGATTTTTCGGCCTCTTGGCTGACACGGCAGCGGCCCGCAGCGCCGCTGACGGGCGCCCCCCAGCCGCTACACTGGCAGCCATGGAAGCTTGGATTCAACAGTTGCTGACATGGCTGGCCCTGCCGCAGTTCGGGCTCAGCACGGTCTTTATCGTGGCCCTGATCTCGGCCACCTTGCTGCCGCTGGGCTCCGAGCCCGCTGTGGCCGGCCTGCTACACCTGAACCCCGATCTGTTCTGGCAGGCCATCTTGGTGGCTACCGCCGGCAATACCCTGGGCGGCGCCATCAGCTGGTGGACCGGCGCGCTGGCCCGCACCGCCTGGTACAAGGCCCGCAGCCTGCGTAAGGTTGGGCTTGACCTCGCCGACCCCAGCCAGCCCCCTGCGCCACCCAACAAGCAAAGCCGCCACCAGCGCATGGCCCGCATCTGGCTGCGCAAGTTTGGCGCCAAGGCCTGCCTGCTCAGCTGGCTGCCCATCGTCGGTGATCCGCTCTGCGCTGTGGCCGGCTGGCTGCGCCTGCCGTTCTGGCCCTGCGTGTTCTATATGGCGGTGGGCAAGTTTTTGCGCTATCTGGTGATGACGGCCACCATTTTGCATTTCTGGCCCTCGTGAAGTCGCGCTGAGGCTGGTGCCCACCTCTGCCGCACTAATCCACCCGCAGGCCCAGCTGCTGCGCCACGGCCGCATAGCGGTCGATGTCGCTGGCGATCACCCGCCCAAACTCGGCCGCACTTTGTTGCATCGGCGTGTAGCCTTGCTCGCGCAGCCACTGCTGCATCGCAGGCTCGGCCAGAATCTGCGCCAGCTCCGCATGCATGTGCTGCACGACGGCATCACTGGTGGCGGCAGGCGCCAACAGACCATGCCACTGCTCCACGCTGAAGCCGGCACTGCCCTGCTCGGCCACAGTGGCAACCTGGGGCCACTGCGCCAGGCGCTGGGGCGCGGTGATGGCAATGGCGCGCACGCGGCCCGCCTCGATCAGTGGCGCAGCGCTGCTGGCGGTGACCATGCCCATGGCGACCTGGCCGGCGGCCACGGCGGTGATGGCCGGCCCGCAGCCCTTGTAGGGCACATGCTGCAAATGCAGCTGCGCGGCCTGGGCCAGCATTTCGCCGGCCAGGTGCTGTGGCGTGCCATTGCCGCAAGAGGCAAACGGCAGTTGCAGCTGCTGCGCCGAAGCGCGTACATCGGTCAGGTTGTGCAGCTCACTGGCCTGCGGCACCACCAGCACCGACGCGATCGTGCCCACATTGAACACGGCCTTGAAATCCTGGCGCGGGTCAAAATCGAGCTGGCGGTAGACGGCGGGGTTGATCGCGAACGAGCTGTTCACCATCAGCCAGCTGCTGCCATCGCCCGGGGCCTGTGCCACATGGCGCGCGCCAATATTGCCGCTGGCCCCGGGGCGGTTTTCCACCACCACGGTCTGGCCGGTGCGCTGCTGCAAGGCGGCGCCCAGTTTGCGCGCGAGCAGGTCGGTGCCCCCGCCGGGCGGAAAGGTCACGACGATGGTGATGGGCTTGTCAAAGCGGGCCGCCGCCATGCTGCTGCCGCCCAGCCACAGGCCAGCTGCAATGCAGGCCACAGTGGCGCTTGCGACCCACCACCAGGAAAAGCGTTGGAAAACTCGGGGCATCACAGGCCTCCTTCCAGGTTATGCCAGGTGTTCGGGTAATAGAGGGCCAGCTCAGGCATCCAGGCCAATATCGAGCACCTTGGCGCTGTGCGTGAGCCAGCCCACTGCGATCTGGTCCACCCCGGTGGCGGCCACCTGGGGCGCCGTCTCGGGCGTGATGCGGCCCGAGGCCTCGGTCACCGCCTTGCCCCGGCACATGGCCACCGCCGTGCGCAGGGTCTCCAGGTCCATGTTGTCCAGCAGCACCACGTCCACCCCGAGCTGCAATGCGGCATCGAGCTGCGCGAGCGTGTCCACCTCGAGCTCGATCTTGACCATATGGCCGACGCCCGCCCGGGCGCGGCCCACGGCGGTGGCCACATCGCCAGCCAGCGCAATGTGGTTGTCCTTGATCAGCACGGCGTCATCCAGGCCAAAGCGGTGGTTGCTGCCGCCACCCACGCGCACGGCATACTTTTGCAGCGCGCGCAGGCCCGGCATGGTCTTGCGCGTGCAGGTCACCCGCGTGCCATAGGGCTGGATGGCCTGGGCAATCGAATAGGTGGCGCTGGCCACGCCGCTCAGGTGGCAGAGGTAGTTCAGCGCCGTGCGCTCGGCCGTCAGGATCGCCCGGCTCTTGCCATGGATGCGAGCGATCTCCATGCCCGGCGCCAGCACCGTGCCGTCGCCGCACAGCGGCTCAAAGACGACGCCGCTGTCGAGCAGATGGAACGCCAGCCGCGCCAGATCCAGCCCCGCCAGCACGCCCGCTTGCCGCGCCACCAGGCGCAGGCTGTCCCTGGCGTCAGCTGGCACTATCGTGTCGGTCGTCAGGTCACCGGCGCGGCCCAGGTCTTCGAGCAGCGCCATGCGCACCAGCGGCTCCAGCATCACATCGGGCAGAGGAGGAACGGGCAGCGCAGCAGTTTGATTAATGCTCATTTTGAGTATTTATAGATTAAAAAAGGGGCGCGCCAGCCTTGTACCAGTCGCACGGGTATTTATGCTAAACATGAGCATAAATACTGTCAAGCGCTGAAGCCCTGGGGCCTGTCACCTGCGCTCAGACCTTCTAAGAGGGGTTGGGGTACTCAGCCGCGTGCCAGCGGCAGCTTGTTGCCTGCCACTGCCCGCTCCACCAGCACATTGCGGCGGAAGCGAAACAGCTTGGCGGGGCGGCCTGCGCCCTGGCTGCTGATCTCGCCGGTGTCTTCGACCAGTGCCTGCTGCTCGATCAGGCGGCGAAAATTCTGCTTGTGCAGGCTGCGCCCGGCCAGCGCTTCCACCGCCTGCTGCAGCTGCAGCAGCGAGAAACTGTCGGCCATCAGCTCGAACACCACCGGGCGGTACTTGATCTTGGCCCGCAGCCGCGCCATGCCAGTAGCCAGAATGCGGCGGTGGTCATTGCGCATCGCCGTGCCCAGCAAGGCCTGGCCTTGGGGGGCCGCCATGCCATCGCGCCAGGCCTCGGCCACCAGACCGGCTTCAAACAGCAGCTCGTAGCGCTGCAGCACCAGCTCTTCGTTCCAATCGCTGCCTTCGAGGCCAAAGCTCACACAGGCCCGCTCCCAGCGCGCGCTGGCTGCCGCCTTGTCCGCCGCCTGCTCACTCCAGGCCTGCAAGGCAGGCGCAATGCGCTGGCCCAGCATCGCCGGCGCGCCGCTGCGCCAGTCCTCCCAGGGGAAATAGCGGTACCAGTCCTGCCAGCCCGGCTGGGCCTGGCCGGCATCGTCCAACTCGCGCGTCAATGCTAGGTAGCTGATGGAGATCGCCCGCATGCCCAGCTCCTGCGAGCGGTCGCGGTCGGCAAAGGTGTAGAGCTGCTCCACAAAGCCCAGCGGGTGGTGGGTCTGCGTCTCCACCCAGGCGCGCAGGCTGGCCTGCAGCGAGCGGTGGTTGGCGGTAAAAGGCCCGGCCGGCAGCGTCTCGCCCGCTTGCGTGGTCAATATGCGCGGCTGCCCGCCCGTCACCGCCACCAGCACCGCCACCAGATCGGCCTGCACCGAATGCTGCTCGCGCTCGGCGGCGTTTTGCGCAAGGGGCGCATCCGCAGCAGTGGTTTTTGTGATCGCGGCAGGTGGGGTCACCAAAGGGGGGCTTTCAAAAATCGATGGACGGGGCGGCGCTTGCAGTGCCAGCCAAGAGGGCGCTACGTCGCAAGCAGCGGCTATCTTATAACGGCTTGCAGCGTTGCTCTGCCATCGCGCTGCCCCATGCGCATGAGCGCAGTGCAGCACGAAAAAGCCCGCTGACCTGCAGCGGGCTTGGGGGTTCTGACGGCCAGCACGCAGCGAATGCCTGCGGGCAGTGTTGTTGCCGAAACGGTCAGACGTTAAACAGGAAGTTCAACACATCGCCATCCTTGACGATGTATTCCTTGCCTTCGGCGCGCATCTTGCCCGCTTCCTTGGCACCCTGCTCACCCTTGTACTGGATGTAGTCATCAAAGGCGATGGTCTGGGCGCGGATAAAGCCGCGCTCGAAGTCGCCGTGGATGACGCCAGCGGCCTGGGGTGCGGTGGCGCCCACGGGCACCGTCCAGGCGCGCACTTCCTTCACACCGGCGGTGAAGTAGGTTTGCAGACCCAGCAGCGAGAAGCCGGCGCGGATCAGGCGGTTGAGGCCAGGCTCTTCCAGGCCCATTTCCTGCAGGAACATGTCGCGGTCTTCGTCGCCCATCTCGGACATTTCTGCCTCGATCTTGGCGCAGATGGCGACCACGGGCGCGCCTTGCGCTTGGGCATAGGCCTTGAGGCTGTCGAGCAGCGGGTTGTTCTCGAAGCCGTCTTCGCTGACGTTGCCGACAAACATCGCGGGCTTGGCGGTGATCAGGCAGAACTGCTTGAGCAGCGGCGCGTCTTCCTTGGACACGGGCACGATGCGGGCGGGCTTGCCCTCGTCGAGCACGGCCTGGATGGGGGTCAGCAGCGAGACCAGCTTGGCCGCTTCCTTGTCGTTGCCCGACTTGGCCGCCTTGCTGTAGCGGTTCAGCGCTTTTTCGACGGTGGCCAGGTCGGCCAGGCACAGCTCGGTCTGGATGACTTCGATATCGGCAATCGGGTCGACCTTGTTGGCCACGTGGATCACGTTCGGGTCTTCGAAGCAGCGCACGACGTTGACGATGGCGTCGGTCTCGCGGATGTGGGCCAGGAACTGGTTGCCCAGGCCTTCGCCCTTGGAGGCGCCTGCCACCAGGCCGGCGATGTCGACAAACTCCACGATGGCCGGAACAACGCGCTCGGGCTCGACGATCTTGGACAGCTGGTCCAGGCGCGGATCGGGCACTTCCACCACGCCGGTATTGGGTTCGATCGTGCAGAAAGGATAGTTTTCGGCGGCAATCCCTGCCTTGGTCAACGCATTAAAAAGGGTGGACTTGCCAACATTGGGCAAACCGACGATGCCGCATTTGAGGCTCATGGCAGTGCTTTCTCTATTCTTTCGGACAAACCCGGCATTTTAAGCCGACTGCATGGCAATCGCGAATCCAGGCGTATTTCAACGGAAAGCCTCAATCAAACTGTAAGGCACCGCCGACCGCATCACCCACCCGCAATATCCCGCCCGTGCCTGCCGGCACATAGGCATTCATACCAAAGGTGACGGCGCCGTCCAGGCGCTCATCGTGGCGGTAGGTCTGCAAGGTGTCGGTCACGCTGGTGCCGCTCGCAGCGGTGGCCGGGTCGATATCGGGGATCGGGCAGCGTGCGCAGGGCTTGACCAGCGGCAGATCGGCCCATTGCTGGCTGCCCGGGCCGCCCTGCTGCACCGACAGGCTCTCGATGCGGTCTTCGTCATGCGACTGAAAGCCTTCGACAATGATATTGGCGCGAAAGCGCTCAGCCACCACCGGCGCGTCGCCCGCCTGGCGCAGGCGCTCATTGAGCTCATTGACGGAGGCCTGGCTGACCACCAGCACCGGAAAGCCATCGGCAAACTGCGTGGGCGCATCGGCCCCGCCTGTCCACTTCTTGCTCGCCAGCCGCAGCGCCTGCGGCGCCATGCGCACCAAAGTGCATTCGGTCTGCAGGAACGCGCTGAACCAGGCATTGACCGCATCGGGCGCCTGCAGGCCCGTCACCTGGTCGTCCCAGACGCGCACCGCCCGCTCGGGGCCGCTAAAGGCCATGTCCACCTGGAGCGGGTCCATGCCCGGCGCGGTGACCGTCATCACGCCATCGGCAATGGCCGGCTGCACCAGCACCATGCGGGCGATTTCGCGCTGCGAGATGAATTCGCCCCGACCATCGACGAGCATGAAGGCCCGGTCATGCTCCAGGCCTGTGGCCAACAGGCGTGCGCTTTGCACGGCGATACCGGCACAGGATTTGATGGGAAAAACCCACAATTGGCCAATATGGCCGGTGACATCAAAAAAATCGCTATTTGCCATGCTGCTCTGCGCCTGGGTTGATACGGGGCAAAGCACACTGTAACGATAAAAAGGCCGCCCTGCATCCAGGGACCGCCTGCTGAGCGCCAAACGGTGACCAGACCCCTGCGCCAAGTCGTACAGGCGCGCTGCACTGCCACGGTGCCCCACTACAATAGATCGCTTATGGCTTCTGAATTCGACGTTTGTATCCGTGGCGCGGGCATTGTGGGCCGCAGCTTGGCATTGTTGCTGGCGCGCGAGCGCATGCGCGTGGCGCTGGTGGACACGGCGCCTGCACCCAGCAACAGCGGCCACGGCGATGTGCGCGCCTATGCGCTCAACCAGCTCTCGCGCGAGGTGCTGCAGTCGGTGCGCAGCTGGCCCGAGGCCCAGCACGCCACGCCGGTAACCCGCATGGATGTCTATGGCGACCAGGGCGGCGAGGTGCATTTTGATGCGGCTCAGCAGCATACCCAGGCGCTGAACTGGATCGTCGATGTGCCGGCGCTGGAAGCGCAACTGGCCGCTGCCGTGCGCTACCAGCCGATGGTCGAGACGGTAGGCAGCCCGGTCGATGCCGCCCTGACAGTGGTCTGCGAGGGCAAGCACAGCCGCACCCGGGAAGAATTTGGCGTGGAGTTTGCCACGATCCCCTACCACCAGACAGCCGTCGCCACCCGCCTGCGCTGCGAGCGCCCGCATGGCCAGGCCGCGCGCCAGTGGTTTTCTGCAGCCGGCGACATTCTGGCCTTTTTGCCGCTGGGCGGCCCGGACGGCCATGAGGTGGCCGTCGTCTGGTCGCTGCCGGTCAGCCAGGTCGAAGGCGTCAAGGCGCTCGACGATGCCGGCCTGGCGATGGCGCTGGAATCGGCCAGCCAGGGCATGCTGGGCCAGCTCACTGTTTGCGCCGAGCGCGCCGCCTGGCCGCTGCAGCAGTCGGTGGCGCGCCAGTGGTGCGGGCCCCTGCCGGGGAGCGCCCTGCAAGACAGCGCCCGCGCCAAGAGCTGGGTGCTGGCCGGCGACAGTGCCCATGCCGTGCACCCGCTGGCCGGCCAGGGCCTGAACCTGGGCATGGCCGACATCGCCGCGCTGGCCCGCCTGCTAACCAGCGAAGATGCGCGCTGGCGCCGCCTGTCGGACCTGCGCCTGCTGCGCCGCTATGAGCGCGAGCGCAAGGCACGCCTGGCCCCCATCGGCTTGGCGATGGACAGCATTCAACAATTGTTTACCAGGCCCGAGACGCCTTTGCAAAGCCTGAGAAACTGGGGCATGCGCGGCTTTGAGAGCAGCGGCCCGCTGAAATCCTGGGTCACCCGCCAGGCCATGGGAGTGAACTTTTAGCGCCCATCTGGTACAAAGCTGTGCTCGGCCTGAAGCCGCTTGCAGGTAGCAAAATGTTAATAGTTGCGAGGGCTTAGCGCTGGCCCGGGCCTGAGGGGTCCCGGGGCACATGCTTGCTTCGAAGACAGACATCGGAGTGCGGTCAAGCGGCTTGTAGGCACTGGTATCTGCCAGTGCCTGGGCTTTTCACCATCAAGATTCAAAAAAAGGTTTCTCATGCGAATTCTCTCTACCGTATTGGCCAGTGCTGCCATCGCGGCCAGTTTCTCCGCCAGTGCACAAGAAGACGCGATCCGCAAGGCGCTGGCAGAGCGTATCCCCCAGCTGCAAAAGATTGACGAAGTCAGCGCCACGCCGATGCAGGGCCTCTATGAAGTGCGCGTGGGCACCGACCTGTTCTACAGCGATGCCAAGGGCAACTACCTGATCCAGGGCGAGCTGATCGACACCCAGGCACACCGCAACCTGACCGAAGACCGCATGAACAAGCTGACGGCAGTGGACTTCAACAGCCTGAACCTGAAGGACGCGATCAAGACCGTCAAGGGCAATGGCTCGCGCAAGATTGCCGTCTTTGAAGACCCCAACTGCGGCTACTGCAAGCGCTTCGAGAAGGACCTGCAAAACGTCAAGGACGTGACGGTCTACACCTTCCTCTACCCGATCCTGAGCCCCGACTCGGTCGAGAAGTCGCGCAACATCTGGTGCGCCAAGGACCCGGCCAAGGAATGGGCCAGCCACATGCTCAAGGGCACCGATGCCCCCGCCGCCGCATCGAGCTGCGACGTGACGGCGCTGCAGCGCAATATGGAATTTGGCCGCAAGTACAAGATCACCGGCACGCCGACGATCTTCTTTGCCGATGGCTCGCGCGTTCCCGGCGCAATCGGCTCGGACGACCTGGAAAAGCGCCTCAAGGCCGTCAAGTAAGCCAGGCAGCTTGCTGCCCGCATCCCATCAGGCCCTTCGGGGCCTTTTTTGTGCCCGCTGAATTCCTGGGTCGGCACGCGCCCATGCAATTGGGGCTACGCTTGCGGGCTATGACCCAAAGCGCAGCCGCCACGGCACCCCATGCCATCCAGTACACCATCACACCCATCGATCTGCACGCCCACCTCTACCAGGTCGTGCTCAATATCCCCCGGCCCAAGGCGATGCAGACCGTGTCGCTGCCGGTCTGGATCCCGGGCAGCTACCTGGTGCGTGAGTTCTCCAAATCGCTGCAGGGCCTGAGCGCCAGCCAAAGCGCGCAGTTGGTCGATATCCAGCAGCAGAACAAGAACACCTGGGTGGTGGACTGCAGCGCAGCGGAACCGCTGACCCTGAGCTACCAGATCTGCGCCTATGACAGCTCGGTGCGCACTGCTTGGCTCGACAGCCAGCGCGGCTTTTTCAACGGCACCAGTGTATTTTTGCGTGTGCATGGCAGCGAGGCCCTGCTGCAGGTGCTGCACATCGAGCCGCCGGCCCTGCAGCCCCATTGGCAGGTGGCCACCGGCCTCCTGGCCGCGCAGACCAACCCCCAAGGCTTTGGCCGCTACCATGCCAGCAGCTATGACGAGCTGGTGGACTGCCCGGTGGAGATGGGGCCATTCTGGAGCGCCGAGTTCAGCGCCCACGGCGTGGCGCACCGCTTTGTGGTGGCCGGCGCACCGCCCAGTTTTGATGGCGCACGCCTCATTGCCGATACGCAAAAGATCTGCGAGACCGAAATCCGCCTCTGGCACCCCCGGGGCAGGCCGCCTTTCGAGCGCTATGTGTTCATGCTCAACGCCATGGACGACAACTACGGCGGCCTCGAGCACAAGAACTCCACCGCCCTGATCTGCAGCCGGCGCGACCTCCCCCGCAAGGGCGAGGCCCAGGCCAGCAGCGGTTACATCACCTTGCTGGGTCTCATCAGCCACGAGTATTTCCACACCTGGAACGTCAAGCGCCTGCGCCCGATGGAGCTGGCCAGCTACGACTACGAACGCGAGAACTACACCGAGCTGCTGTGGTTCTTCGAGGGCTTTACCAGCTACTACGACGACCTGGTCCTGCGCCGCGCCGGCCTGCTGGACAACAGCCAGTACCTCAAGCTGCTCAACAAGACCTTGAACCAGGTGCTGCAAACGCCGGGCCGCCATCTGCAAAGCGTGGCCGAGGCGAGCTATGACGCCTGGGTCAAGTACTACCGCCAGGACGAGAACACGCCCAACGCCACCGTCAGCTACTACACCAAGGGCTCGCTGGTGGCCCTGTGCCTGGACCTGAGCCTGCGCCGCGCAGGCCACAGCGGGCTCGATGGGGTGATGCGGGCACTGTACCGGCGCTGCAAGGCCGGCCCGATGCGCGAGCAGGACCTGCTCGATGTGCTGCACGAGCTGACGGACCGCAGCTGGGCCGCCGACATCAGCGCCTGGGTGCATGGCAAGCTCGATCTGCCCGTGGCCGCCCTGCTCCAGGCCCATGGCGTCGATTGCCAGCCCGACAAGCCCCAGATCGCCCAGCAGCTGGGCCTGCGCGTGGCCGAGGGCGCTGCGGGCATCAGCATCAAGGTGGTGCTGCGCGGCGGCGCGGCCGAGGCCGCCGGCATGATGGCGGGCGACGAATGGATCGGCATCGAGCCGCTGCAGGCCAGTGCCCAGAGCGGCGGTTGGCGCCTGCACAAGCTCGACGACCTGCTGCTCTACGCCGGGGATGCCCAGCAGGTGCTGGCCCTGGTAGCCCGGGACAAGCGCCTGCTGCGCCTGCCGCTGGCCTTGCCAGCCCGCGCAGACGCCGCCCCTGCAAAAGGCCGCAAGAAAGCCCCAAAAACTGCCAGCCAGAGCGACACCGTCACCTTGGCTGTCACCGATGCGAATCTGGTCAATCTCTGGCTGGACGGGCGTTGATCGCGGGCAGTGACCCGCCCACCTGCACCCAAAAAGCGCCATCTTGCGCAGCTCGCTACGCCGCAACAGCCCGCTTGGTGTAGGATGCCTGTCGACCATGCGGGCGCCAGCAGGCCGCTGCTGCCCCACAACCCAAGGAGATAGACCGTGGCCTATGAAATGATCGAAGTGCGCGTCGAAGCCGAGAAAGTGGGCATCATCACGCTCAACCGCCCCAAGGCGCTGAACGCGCTCAACGACCAGCTGATGAACGAGCTGGGTGAGGCGCTCAAGGCCTTTGACGCCGACAAGAACATTGGCTGCATGATCATCACCGGCAGCGAAAAGGCCTTTGCCGCGGGCGCCGACATTGGCGCCATGGCCAAGTACAGCTTTGCCGATGCCTATGGCGGCGACTACATCACCCGCAACTGGGAAGCGATCCGCAGCATCCGCAAGCCCGTCATTGCCGCCGTCAGCGGCTACGCACTGGGTGGCGGCTGCGAGCTGGCCATGATGTGCGACTTCATCATCGCCGCCGACAACGCCCGCTTTGGCCAGCCCGAGATCAAGCTGGGCGTCATCCCCGGCGCCGGCGGCACGCAGCGCCTGCCCCGCGCCGTGGGCAAGGCCAAGGCCATGGACCTGGCCCTCACCGGCCGCATGATGAACGCCGACGAGGCCGAGCGTGCCAGCCTGGTCAGCCGCGTGGTGCCCGTGGACAAGCTGATGGAAGAGGCGCTGGGCGCGGCCATCATCATCAGCGGCTTCTCGCAGCTGGCCGTGATGGCCGCCAAGGAATCGGTGAACCGCGCGTTCGAGGGCAGCCTCAACGACGGCGTGATGTTCGAGCGGCGCCTGTTCCACGCGCTGTTCGCGACCAATGACCAGAAGGAAGGCATGGACGCCTTCGTCAATAAGCGCCCGGCCCAGTTCAGCAACAGCTGATCAGGCGCTACGGTGCCATTGGTGCAGGGGCCATGGTCCTTGCCAGCACCCGCCACGCAAAATGACCCGTTTTTGACAAAACCTGGCGACATTGATCGCCGAGCCAAATTTTCGGTATATAATTTCGTTCTGCCGGTCGTATAGCTCAGTTGGTTAGAGCGCAGCATTCATAATGCTGATGTCGTAGGTTCAAGTCCCACTACGACCACCAGGTTTCAAGCCGCAGTGATTGCATGATCACTGCGGCTTTTCTCTTTGGCGCATCCGTTTTGATGGCTGCAAGTCGCGCCGAAAAAGTCGCAGCCAGCAGCCGGTACGCCGCCCATCCGCCCCTATAATGGAGTCTGCCGGTCGTATAGCTCAGTTGGTTAGAGCGCAGCATTCATAATGCTGATGTCGTAGGTTCAAGTCCCACTACGACCACCACATCCCACCGCAGTGCCTGCCACAGGCCCTGCGGTTTTTTTATGCTCGTAGGGGCACAATAGCCCCATGCAAGACCTGTTCAGCCCCGCCGCCAACGATGACCAGACGCACTGGGAGCGCATTGCCATTGGCCGCCAGGCCTGTGTGCTGCGCGGCTTTGCGCTGCGCTGGGAGGATGACTTGCTGCGCCAGGTGCAGGCCATCGTGCAGCAGGCGCCGTTTCGCCATTTGCGCACCCCCGGCGGGCGCCCTATGCAGGTGGCGATGAGCAACTGCGGCGCATTTGGCTGGTACAGCGACCAGCACGGCTACCGCTACAGCGCCACCGACCCCTTGAGCGGCCAGCCCTGGCCCGCCATGCCACCCGCCTTCGCAGCGCTGGCCGCCCAGGCGGCGCAGGCAGCCGAGCTGCCGCCTTTTGCCCCCAATGCCTGCCTGATCAACCGCTACAGCGTCGGCACCCGCCTGACCCTGCACCAGGACGAAGGTGATGCCCGCCACCCGATCGTGTCGGTATCGCTGGGCCTGCCCGCCATCTTTTTGTGGGGTGGTGATGCCCGCGCCGATGCCACGCAAAAGCTGCCATTGCAGCATGGCGATGTGGTGGTCTGGGGTGGCGTGGACCGCATGCGCTACCACGGGGTGATGCCGGTGCGCGATGCCGTCAGTCCGGTGGCACATCCATTGGTTCAAAGTCAACGGATCAATTTGACATTCAGACGCACTGAATAATTCACCCTTAGAAATGGAAAACTCATTTACCCGATGCCTCAGAAAGGCTTACGAGCCATGATCCTTTGACAACCTGCTCTACGGTGAGACGATCATATGTATTTAGCATAGCCATCAACCCGGAATGTCCATAGATTTTGGGAGAAAAGGAGGGGTAAGTTCTTCTAAGATAGGTTCCAAGTGGCCCAAGCTGGACTTTACCCTCAACGGTTTCCGCCGCGAGCAATTTGACAGCTTCAATCACGAACAAAGGTCGGTGTTTAGCTACCGCCTTTGCGTCATCCTTTTTGAAACCCTCTGCCTTTTGAATCAATGCCGGAATCTGCTCTGATGTGGCTTTAACAGTTGGAGGAACCCATTCGAAAAACTGGTCACTGGCATTCCGCAGCGCATCGGGACTTTTAGCTTCTCCAACAATATGCACGGTCGCACCTCGCTCTCGCAATTTGCGACATAGATAGGCAAAGTCAGAATCGCTGGTGACCAGACAAAAAGTGTCAGCCCTCTCGTCGAATAACGCTTCCATGGCATCGAGTGCCAAGGCAATATCTGAAGTGTTTTTTCCCGCAGCGTACTGGTATTGAAGACACGGGGTGAATGCCAATCTGACCAAGGCTTCCTGCCACCGGTTTGCCAAAGTAGTGTGGTTGCCATACCCACGCCTGAGAACCACACGGCCAAATTGAGGTACCACTCGCAAAGCGAACTCCAGAATCTCTGGAGTGGCATTGTCGCAATCGACCAGAACTGCCACCTTGGAATCCCCACCATTAGCACTCATACACTTTCTCCTTTTAGGGGATTATGCAAGCTAGACTGAGCCTCTCAGTGTTTTGCCCAAGTCCCATCAAAAATCTAGATCTTTACCTCAATCAGCCGAGCTCCTGTGACAGGCAATCGATAAAGCTGCGCACCTTGGGCGCCAGGTAGCGCCGGCTGGTGTAGATCGCATACAGGGTCACCGTCAGCGCCTCCCACTGGGGCAGCACCCGCTGGAGCTGGCCGCTGCGCAGGTCGTCCTCCACCAACCAGGATGGCAAAAAGCCCAGGCCCATGCCGGCGCGCACCGCATGCAGGCTGAGGTTGGAATCATCGGACAGCAGGGCCGGCTGCAGGTGCAGCGGCGCGCTGCGTGCGCCGGGCTGGCTCAGCTGCAAGGGGCTGAGCGATACATAGCTGGGCAACACGGCAGGGTGCTGGGCGAGGTCGGCAGGCTGCTGGGGCGGGCCAGCCTGCCCCAGGTAAGCGGGGCTGGCGACCAGGTAGAACGGCACCTCGCACAGCGGGCGGGCAATCAGATGCGGGGCGGGGTCGGACGAGGCGCGCAAGGCCATGTCATAGCCGGCGGTGGCCAGGTCGATCTTGTGGTTGTCCAGGTGGATATCGACCAGCACCTGCGGATAACGGGCGCGGTAGCGCGCCAGGATGCGCGCCATCTGCGGGGTAGCGCACCAGACCGGCGCGCTGATCTTGAGCTGACCGCTGGGGGCCTGGTGGTGCTGGCCGATCTCCTGGGCGGCAGCGTCCAGCATCTCCAGCGCCAGGCTGCTTTGCGCATACCAGCGCTGGCCCGCCTCGGTCAGGCTGACATGGCGGCTGCTGCGGTTGAGCAGGCGCGCACCCAGGCGCTGCTCGAGCTGGGCCACATGCTTGCTGACCATCGGGGCCGAGATGCCCAGGCGCTCGCCGGCCTGGGCAAAGCTGCCGTTATCCACCACCGCCTGGAATACCTGCATGCTGGTGAGCTGGTCCATAGTTTCTTAGTAGGAAATCAATTGCTGCATTTTAGCTACTTGGTTTCCTTTTAGGCAGCTACTACATTGGAGACAAGGAGTTTTCCATATGACCACGACGACGACCACCACCCCCGTCAGCACCAGCAGCAGCCGCCTGCCCGTCTATTTCATCTCGCACGGCGGCGGCCCCTGGCCATGGATGCCCGAGATGCACGACCACTATGCGCAGCTGGCCGCGTCGCTGGCCGATATGCCGCGCCAGATCGGCCGCACACCGCGCGCGATCCTGATGGTGTCGGCCCACTGGGAGGCCGATACGTTTACGGTGCAGTCCACGCCCCAGCCCGGCATGATTTATGACTACGGCGGTTTTCCGGCCCATACCTACCAGATCCACTACCGCTCGCCCGGATCGCCTGCGCTGGCCGAGCGGGTCGCTGGCCTGTTGGCCCAGGCCGGCATTGCGGTGCAGCAGGACGCCGAGCGCGGCTATGACCACGGTATGTTCTCGCCAATGGCCGCGATCTACCCCGAGGCCCATGTGCCGGTGGTGCAGCTGTCGCTGCGCCGGGGCCTGGACCCGGCCGAGCACCTGGCGCTGGGCCGGGCGCTGGCCGCCTTGCGCGATGAGGATGTGCTGATCATTGGCAGCGGCTTGTCGTACCACAACCTGCGTGCCTTTGGGCCCCAGGCGCGCGTGCCCTCCAAAGCCTTTGACGACTGGCTGGCCGAGACCATGCTGCAGGCGGACAGCGCCCGCCGCAGCCAGCGCCTGCTGGACTGGGAAGACGCCCCCGCCGCACGCATTGCGCACCCGCGCGAAGAGCATCTGCTGCCGCTGATGGTGGCGGTCGGCGCCGCCGAGGCTGACCGCGCCGTGCGTGTGTACCATGAAGACAACTTCATGGGCGGGCTCGCTGTGTCGAGCTACCGGCTGGATGCCGCCTAAGCGCTGCTGAGGGCGGGATGCTGGCTCCCTGTCCAAAAAAGTTGCACCATACAACCAAAAAGTTGTATATTGCAACCAAATACTGGAGAGACGCATGGCAGCCGCTACCGACACCCCCTTGGTCAACGACATCCGCAGCGCCTCTCGCGCCATGGTGCGAGAGCTGGGCTTTATGGCGAGCACCTTGGCGGGTACGCCCTACTCCGCCTCTGCCGTCCATGCGCTGCTGGAAATCGATACGCATGGCCAGGTCACCGCCGCCCAGTTGGCAGAGTATCTGGGGCTGGACAAATCCAGCGTCAGCCGCATGCTCGCCAAGCTTATCGCCAACGGCGAGCTGCAAGAAGAGCCCTGCGCAGACGATGCCCGCGCCAAGCAGTTGCTGCTAACGGCCCAAGGCCAACGCACCGTCGCAGGCATCCACGCCTACGGCCAGGCCCAGGTGCGCAGTGCGCTGGCGCAGCTCAACCCCTCGCTGCAGCAGTCCGTGGTGCAGGGCTTGATGGCCTATGCCCAGGCCTTGCAGGCGCACCGGCTGGGCAGCGCGGCGGGCCAGGACAGCGCTGCCACCTCGGCCACGAGCAGTATCCAGATCCACAGCGGCTACCGGCCCGGCGTCATCGGCCGCGTGGCCGAGATGCATGCCGTGTTCTATGCCCGGCACTGGGGCTTTGGCGCCTTCTTTGAAAGCAAGGTGGCCTCGGGCCTTGCCGAATTCAGCGGCCGCCTGGGCGAGCCCTGCAACCAGATCTGGACGGCGGTGCACAACGAGCGCATCGTCGGCTCCGTCGCGATTGACGGCCAGGACCTGGGCAACAACCAGGCGCATCTGCGCTGGTTCATTCTGGATGATGGCTGCCGCGGTGGCGGCGTGGGCCGCCAGCTGCTGACGCAGGCCCTCGCCTTTTGCGACCAGCGCGGCTTTGCCAGCACCGAGCTCTGGACCTTCCAGGGGCTGGATGCGGCACGCAAGCTCTATGAATCGCTGGGCTTTGCCTTGGTGCATGAAGAGACCGGCCAGCAATGGGGCTCGGCCGTGGTCGAGCAGCAGTTCAGCCGCCGCCGGCACGGCGCCTAGGTGCGCGATGCAGGCGCACCAGCCAGCGCTGTGGGCGGCCGCTACCACCGGCATGCTGGTGGGCGCGGCCATGGTCTCCACCAGTGCGCTGTCATCGGCTGCCTCGCCAGCCAGCCTGGCGTTTTTGCGCTATGCCATCGGGCTGGCGATCCTGGCGGGCCCTGCGCTGCTTGCCACCTGGCCGCGCTACCGCGCCCGCGATGCGCTGGCCATTGCCTTGCTTGGCGTGGCGCAGTTTGCGCTGCTGATCCTGCTGCTCAACCATGCACTGGCGCGCCTGCCCGCCTCCACCTGCGCACTGGTGTTCGCCACCATGCCGCTCTTTACCTGGTGCCTGGCGGCGCTGTCGGGGCGCGAGCCTTTGAGCCGCCGCCGGCTGGCGGGCCTGGCACTGGCCGTCGGCGGCGTCGCCGTGCTGCTGCTCGGCAGTGCGCGCGCTGCCAGCGGCGGGGGTGGCGCAGGCAGCCTGGGCCTGCTGGGCGGCAGCGGCATGGCGGCCTTGCTCGCCGCAACGCTGGTGGGTGCGGCCACCAGCATTCTCTACGGTCCCTATATGCGGCGCTACCCGGCGCTGCCCACCTGCGGCCTGGCCATGGCGGCATCGGTGCTGTTTTTGGCGCTCTACTGCAGCTGGCAGGGTCAGCCGCTGTGGCCGGTGTTTTCTGCCACGCAGTGGGGCCATATGGTCTTTGTCGGGCTGTCGAGCGGCCTGGGCTACTTTTGCCTGCTGTGGGCGCTGGGCCGGCTGCAGGCATCGCTGGTGATTGCCTTCCAGGCGCTGGGCCCTGTCACTGCGGCCTTGCTGGAGCTGGCCTTGCACCAGCGCCTGCCATCGCCTGCGCTGCTGGCCGCCCTGGTCCTGGTGCTGGCGGGCCTGGTCGTGAGCACCCAGGCAGCCGTGCGCTAAGCCCGGCCTTGGCGCCCTCAAGCTGCAGCCTTGCCCCAGTGCTGGACTGTGGCACCGCCAGTGTTTGTAGAATGCGGCCTCCAGCCCCTGGATATACACCATGAACCGCTGCACCACACCCCACACATCCCACCACCATCGCCTGCGACGCACGGCCCGCGCCAGCCTTGCGGCCCTTGCGCTGGCACTGGGCGGCATCAGTGCCCTGCCCAGCCTGGCCCAGACCGCCACCTTTGCCCCGTTCCAAGGCCCGGTCCGCGCCTTTCCTCCACAGGCCCTGCGTGGCAACCTGGTGGTCACCAGCACCAGCCAGGCCACGATCGATGGCCAGACCGTGGGCCTCGCTCCCGCCTTCAAGCTCTACAACCCGCGCAACACCACGATACGCCCCGGCACCGTGCTCAACGAGCGGCTGACGGTGAACTATGTGATCGAGAAAACCAGCGGGCGCGTGCATGCCGCCTGGATCTTGAACAGCGAAGAAGCCGCCCTCAAGCGCGACCGCGCCGACAATGGCTTTTGGAGCGGACTCTTTAAATAACGCGCCCCAGCGCCGCCGCATGGCCTGACCGTACCGGTCAAGCCCGGCTCGGCGCCCGCGCATCGACACCCATCAGCAGCAGTGCGCCCGCCGGGCGCCTGGCTTGTTGCCGTATTGCTGTATTCACCCAGGCCTGCGATGGCAGCCCCGGGCCCCCACGAGATTTGCACCATGTCCAAAAAAGTATTTATCAAAACCTTCGGCTGCCAGATGAACGAGTACGACTCGGACAAGATGGCCGATGTGCTGGGCGCCGCCCAGGGCTATGAACCCACGCAGGACATGGACGAGGCCGACCTGATCCTGTTCAATACCTGCTCTGTGCGCGAGAAGGCGCAGGAGAAGGTGTTCTCCGACCTGGGCCGCATCAAGCACCTGAAGGAAAAAGGCGTGCTGATTGGCGTGGGCGGTTGCGTGGCCAGCCAGGAAGGCGCCGAGATCATCAAGCGCGCGCCCTATGTGGATGTGGTGTTTGGCCCCCAGACTCTGCACCGCCTGCCCGAACTGCTCAATGCCCGCGCGGCCAAGGCCAAACCGCAGGTCGATATCTCCTTCCCCGAGATCGAGAAGTTCGACCACCTGCCCCCTGCCCGCGTCGAAGGTGCCTCGGCCTTTGTGTCGATCATGGAGGGCTGCTCCAAGTACTGCAGCTACTGCGTGGTGCCCTACACCCGGGGGGAAGAGGTCAGCCGCCCGTTTGAGGACGTGCTGGTCGAGGTCGCAGGCCTGGCCGCGCAAGGCGTCAAGGAAATCACCTTGCTGGGCCAGAACGTGAATGCCTACCTGGGCAAGATGGGCGATACGGCCGAGATTGCCGACTTCGCGCTGTTGCTCGAATACGTGGCCGAGATCCCCGGCATCGAGCGCATCCGCTACACCACCAGCCACCCCAATGAGTTCACGCCGCGCCTGATCGAGGCCTATGCCAAGATCCCCAAGCTGGTCTCGCACCTGCACCTGCCGGTGCAGCACGGCAGCGACAAGATCCTGATGGCGATGAAGCGCGGCTACACCGCCATGGAGTACAAGAGCACGGTGCGCAAGCTGCGCGCCATTCGCCCCGATCTGGCGATGAGCAGCGACTTCATCGTCGGCTTCCCCGGTGAGACCGAAGAAGACTTCCAGAAGATGATGAAGCTCATCGATGACGTGCGCTTTGACAACTCGTTCAGCTTTATCTTCAGCCCGCGCCCCGGCACCCCCGCTGCCAACCTGCCCGATGACACGCCTTACGAGGTCAAGCTGCGCCGCCTGCAGGATCTGCAAGCTGTCATCAACCACAACATCAAGACCATCAGCGAAGAGCGCCTGGGCACCGTCCAGCGCCTGCTGGTGGAGGGCAAGTCCAAGCGCGACAACGGCGAGCTGATGGGCCGCACCGAGTGCAACCGCGTGGTCAACTTCCCCGGCCAGGAGCGGCTGATTGGCCAGATGGTCGATGTGCGCATTACCGAGACGATGACCTATACGCTGCGCGGCGAAGTGCTGATCACCCATTGAGGCATAGAGCCGGTCGGCTGATGCCGCGCTGGTCAGCCGCAGCAAACACGGTGAAAATAGCCCTCTGCCCTGCTTTTGTGGCCCGCAAAGGCCATATCTGCCTTGGGGCCCGTTAGCATGCAGGGGGCGCATGAGGGATGCGCCATCACCAGAAAGGCATCATCACCATGGCATCCGTGTCCGACCCGTCCACCGCACTGCGCAGCGAGGCGCTTGACGCCTTTCTGGACCATGTTGATGCCCTCTTCAACACCGAGGACGAGACGCAGGAGTGGCCTGACCGCCAGGCCGCTGCCGCCCAGCAGCTCGCATCGCGCGCGCTGGAGCCCGAAGACCTGGACCAGCTGCGCCGCCTCTACCGGCTGTGGAGCATGGCCGGCCAGCCCGCCCAGGCACTGGCCGCCGTGCAGCAGCACCAGGCCCGCCTGCTGCAGGAGCTGACCGCCGACGCCCAGCGCGACGCCGCCGTCACGATGGCGATGCTGCAAGCCGATGCCGCCGAGGATGTGCCCGACCTCCCCCCCGAACAGTACCGCGCGGTAATCGCGCAGGCCATGGCTGCCGTGGACCAGGCCGGTGACCTGGGCGATCCGGACCGCGCCTGGCGCCATCTGGCCCGCCATGCCCACCAGGCCCAGGCGCTGGACCTGCAAGAGCAGATCACCCGCAAGCAGCACCACTACAAAAGCCAGCAGGCCGACCGCGCCCATCTGCGCGCCTGGGACGATGCGATGCTGGCCACGCGCCTGGGCCGCATCGAAGCGGCCAGGGGCAACAGCGCTGCAGCCCGCGACCTGGGCCACTACGCACTGCAAAAACTCCAGCGCGCCGAAGCGGGCCAGGACATCGACACCGATGACTGGCTGCTGCTGGGCGAGGACATCATTGCGCTGGACCCGGATGCGCTGGCCCAGCACAGCGAGCTGACGCTGGCGAGCCTGCCCAGCACCGCCTCGCCCGCCGCCTGGCGCGATACCCGCGCCCAGCTCGCGCGCCTGGCTGCTGGCAGCCTGCACCAGCAAGGCGCGCTCGATGCCGCGATCAGCAAAGGCCAGGAAGGCCGCTTTGCGCTGGTGCGCGACAGCGACGATCGCAGCAGCGCCTTGCTGATCGACTGGCTGGTGCAGGCAGCGCGCCTGCCCGAAGCCGCCCACATGTGCTTTGAGAGCACCTTGCACAGCCGCCCCGGATCGCGCGAGGCGGCCTGCCGCCAGGCGCTGGCCCATCTGGGCGAATCGGATGGCGCGCCGTACTGGGCCTTGACCCTGATGGCCGCAGCCCAGGACGAGGACCTGGCCGAGTTTTTGCCCGCCGACATGGATGCCGAGCAGGCCTTTGCGCACTACAGCGCCATCGTGCAGCAGCAGTCGCTCAACCACCCGATGTGGCGCCTGCTGCAGGGCAACCACCTGTTCGAGCAGCAGGACTATGCACAGGCCTTGCCGCTCCTGGAAACCCTGGCCGAGCGCCCCCAGTACGCCAATGGCGAGCTGGCCTACCGTTTGTTTGTCTGCCGCGCCCGCGTGGCGGGCCTGGCCAGCGCGCTGCAGTCGCCCTATATCCGCTGCGACAGCGGCAGCTGGTGCTATGCGATGGGCGTGCAGCTGGATGACGACGAAGAGCTGATGAAGGCCATTGGCGGTGAAGGTGACGAGCTGCCCGCCGACTGGCCCTACGACGAGCTGCTGCGCTGGATCAAGCACTACTACGAGACCGGCCAGGCCCGCTTCGAGCACTGGTTTGCCACTGGCCAGGGCAGCTACAAGGATGGCAACCTGCACGACTACTCAATGCTGTGCAACAACCTGGCCATCAAGTACCGCTACAACGACGAGAACTACGACGGCGCGCTGGCCCTGCATGCCAAAGGCATTGCGACCAGCCCCTTTGCCGAGCACTACAACGGCATCGTGTCGACCCATATCGACAGCGACAACTACGCGCAGCTTATCGGCGCCGCCGAGCAGCTGTGGCACTACAGCCAGGACAATGGCTACAGCCGACACAGCCCCTGCGACTACTTCCCCAAGGTGGCCTACGCGCTCTACCAGCAAGACCGCAATGTGGAAAACAGCATCTGGCTGGAGCGCCTGGACGAGTGGTGGAGCCAGCTGGACGAAGACGAGCAGCGCAGCGAGCGCTATGACTACCTGCGCAGCCTGCTCAACCAGCTCGACTACTACTCGGCTACGCATGGCGCCGAGGTGCTGCCGCGCCTCCAAGCGCTGCTGCCTGAGCTGGAGCAGCGCCAGAACCCCTACCTGCTGCGCCGCGCGGGCGACGCGATGCAGACCTCGGGCACGGACCAGCAGGCCTTGCAGATCTACCAGCAGGCGCTGGCCTGCGCGCCTGCCGATGACGCGGCCGAGCGCGAGAAGCTGCAGACCACGATCGACAAGCTCCATGCCCAGCTGATCACCGCTGCGCCTGGCGCGGGCGACAGGCCCTGGTGGAAGTTCTGGTAAGCCCGCTCATGCGCTCAAGCACGGTGTACCTGGCGCGTAATGTGGTCAACGCGCCCGAGCTCAAGGCCCGCATCATCGCGCGCAGCCGCGAGCGCGGCGACACGCCCGAGATCGCCGCCTGGCTGCAGAACCATTTCTACCGCTACCTGGTGGGCAATCTTCAGTCGCCGCCCGAGGCCGTTCAGGCCATCCCCACGACCGAGGCACTGCAGCAGCGCTATGCCGCCGGCGCGCCGGCCTGGGCGCTCGCGTTGCTGGCGCGCAAACCCGGGCCTGAGGCTGCGCCGGCAGACACGGCGCTGTGGTGGATCAGCCCTGCCCATCAGAGTGTGCTGGCACTGGAGCGCCAGCTGCTGGAGTTCTTGCAGTCGCGCCAGGGCACCTCGCTGGAGGGCAAGCTCGCCCGCATCAACTGCCCGCAGGCGCTGGAGCGCTGGGCGCAGGAGCACCAGGCTTTCGAGGCCCAGCAACTGGCCGGTTGGCGCCAGTACCAGCCCCATGCGGTGCAGACGGTTTGGCAAGGCAGCCAGGGCGCATTTGTCGAGCTGCTGCCCGGCAGCGGCGTGCTGCGCGAAGAGATGGCCTACGAGAGCCAGATGATGCGCCACTGCCTGGGCCAGTTTGCCAACCGCCGCCAGCTCAGCGGCGGCTATGGCGAGCACTATGCCGAGGGTTGCGAGCAAGGCCGCATGCGCATCTTCAGCTACCGCACCGGCCAGGGCCAGCCGCGCATCACCATCAATGCCTGGCTGCAGCCCGATGGGCGCCTGCGCATCGACCAGATCAAGGGCAAGCAAAACCGCCCGCCGGTGGACCGCTACCGCGCTGACGTCATTGCCTTTTTGAACCAGCTGAACACCAGCGAGGACACGCCAGACGATGCACTGGGCATGCGCCTGCTGCGCACCACCGGTGCCCAGGCGGGCTGGCATGCGGTGGAGAGCTTGCACAGCGAGGCCGAGCAGTTGCAACTGTGGCAGCGCCAGCCCAGGCTGCTGGCCCATGTGCCCCAGGCCTCACCACTGGTGCAATGGCTGGCGGCCGCGCACGACAGCAGCCTGCTGGCCGGCCAGCAGCTGCCCCCTGCGCTGGCCTACAGCCTGGCGCAGGCGGGCAGGGCGCCCGCCAACATGCCGCCGGGCATGCGGCCGGAGGCACAGCGATGATCCAGATCGTGGTGGCAGCGATCGGGCTGTGGCTGGTGTGGCAATGCGTGCAGGCCTTTCGCCGCCAATGGGGCAGCCAGGCGCCTGCGCCCCCGGGCCCCCTGGGGCATTACCGGCTCACGCCCGAGCAGAACTGGGCACTGGCGCTCGCCCACCCGATGGCCTTCCATGCCCTCAAGGATGGTTTTGCCGACAGCGCCATGCCCGCGCCCACCAGCAGCCTTGCGGCATCCTTGCGGCCCATGGCCTTGCATGCCTTTGGCCTGCGCACCGACCTGGACGATGCCAAGGTGCGCGAGCAGTTGTCCGAGCGCATGCGCACGCGCTGGTGGTGCCTGGATGTGGAGCGGCTGCAGGCGGGGGATGACGCCCGCGCCGCGATGGCCTTTGCCTGCGTCCGGACTGCCTTTTTTGTGCGTACCGCAGCCATGCTGGGCTGGCTCAGCGCCGAGCAGCAGTGGCAGCTGCTGCAGCTCAATGCCGCGCGCGCCCGCGATTGCTTTGGCAGCTGGCAGGAGCTGGGCACCGCCTATATCCAGGGCCGGGCGCAATGGGTAGCCAAGGGCCGCTCGGACGCGCTGGGCCGCAGCCTGGACCCGGAGGAGTTGCAGCAATGGCTGCAGGATGCCTCGCATCCCTGGAGTGCCTATGCCTGGCGCTGACCCCGCCTTTGCCGCCGTTTTGGGCGCGCTGCCTCTTGTTTTATTCAGCCGATGAATATTCTCATGCGTCAAAAATCGTGCGTGCCTCGGTGAAGCGGCGTGAGAAATAGGGATTGTCCAGGCTCACCGTCTTGACCACGCCGCCGCTCGACGGCGCATGGACAAACTGGTTGTTGCCGGCATAAATGCCCATGTGCGAGTAGCGCCCGCCCATGGTGTTGAAGAACACAAAATCGCCGCGCTGCAGGTCGCGCCGGTCGATCTCGGCGCTCACGCCCGCCCACTGCGCCGTGGTGCGGGGCAAGCGGCGCGTGGTGATGCCCTGGATCGCGTACTGGATCAGACCGCTGCAGTCAAAGCCGCCTTCGGGCGTATTGCCGCCATAGGTGTAGGGCGTGTTGACCACCAGCATGACCCGTGCATAGAGCGCCTCGCGCAGCTCGCCGCTCAAGCCCAGGTTGACGGGTACCACGCCGGTGTCCACCCGGGGCGAGGACCCCGCGCCACCTGCCGTGCGCTGGCCACTCTCTCGCCGGGCGCTGCGCGGCGGCGACGAGCCGCAGCCCGCCAGCAATGCCGATGCCGATGCCGATGCCGACAGCGCCCAGAGCAAAAAGGGACGGCGCGCAGCCGCGTCTTCGTGGTCCATGGTCTCCCCCTTGGATTCAGGCCGCAAAAAATTCATAAAGCATATTATTCACAATTTCATGCAAGTTTGTGAAATGTATTGGTATTTCTCGCTGACAGATGGTCCCACTCGTATTTTTACCAATTTGTCAAACGTGCTGAATACCCGGAATGCCCAACTATTCTGCTTTCAGAGGGAGAAGACTACAATTTGTGTCGTAAGCATAGAAAACAAGCATCCTTCATTGAAAGGACACCCCATGGTGCAATTCTCCAGACGCCAGTTCATGAAAGTGACTGGTTCGACTCTGGCGGGTTCCAGCCTGGCAGTGATGGGCTTCTCGCCCGCCACTGCGCTTGCCGGAGTCCGTCAGTACAAGCTGGTCGGCAGCACAGTGACACGGCAAACCTGCACGTATTGCTCTGTTGGCTGCGGCATTTTGATGTACTCGCTGGGCGATGGCGGCAAGAACGCCAAACTCTCGGTGATCCACGTCGAAGGCGATCCCGACCACCCCGTCAACCGCGGCACCCTGTGCCCCAAGGGCGCATCGCTGCTGGACATCGTCCACAGCCCCAACCGCCTGCTCTACCCCGAATACCGCGCGCCCGGCTCCAATGAGTGGAAGCGCCTGTCCTGGGATGAGGCCCTGACCCGCATTACCAAGCTGCTCAAGGACGATCGCGACGCGAACTTCCTCGAGAAGACCGATGATGGCCTGACGGTGAACCGTTGGACCTCGACCGGCATGCTGGCCGCCTCGGCCTCCAGCAACGAAGCCGGTTACATCACCTACAAAGTGGCCCGCTCTTGGGGCATGTTGGCGTTCGATAACCAAGCCCGTGTCTGACACGGCCCGACGGTGGCAGGTCTTGCCCCGACGTTTGGCCGTGGAGCGATGACGAACCATTGGGTCGACATCAAGAACGCGGACGTTATTTTGATCATGGGCGGCAATGCCGCTGAAGCCCATCCCTGCGGCTTCAAATGGGTGACCGAAGCGAAGGAGCACAACAATGCGCACTTCATGGTGGTCGACCCGCGCTTCAACCGATCTGCATCGGTGGCCGATTTCTATGCCCCCATCCGTTCGGGCAGCGACATCGTGTTCCTGGGCGCCGTCATCAACTATCTGCTGACAAACAACAAGATCCATCACGAATACGTGAGGAACTACACCGACTTCACGTACATCGTGCGGGAGGACTTCGCATTCGACGAAGGCATCTTCGCGGGCTACAACCCCGAAAAGCGCACCTACGACAAGACCTCCTGGGACTATGAGCTCGGCGCCGACGGCTTCGTGCTGACCGACCCCACGCTCGAGCACCCGCGCTGCGTCTACCAGTGGCTCAAGCGCCACTACGCGTCCTATACCGCGGAGAAGGTCGAGAGCATCTGCGGCACGCCCAAGGCCAAGTTCCTGCATGTCTGCGAGCAACTCGCCTCGACGGCAGGGTCCGGTCGCGTGGCAACCATCCTCTACGCGCTGGGCTGGACCCAGCACACGACCGGCGCGCAGATCCTGCGCACCGGCGCGATGATCCAGCTGCTGCTGGGCAACATCGGCGTGGCGGGTGGCGGCATGAACGCGCTGCGCGGGCACTCCAACATCCAGGGCCTCACCGATCTGGGTCTGCTGACGGCGGGTCTGCCAGGCTACCTGTCGCTGCCCAACGAAGGCGAGCAGGACTATGGCAAGTACCTCGAGGCGCGTACGCCCAAGGCGATGCGTCCGGGCCAGATGAACTACTGGTCGAACACGCCGAAGTTCCACGTCAGCCTGATGAAGGCCTGGTATGGACCGGCGGCGACGGCCGAGAACAACTGGGCCTTCGACTACCTGCCCAAGCTCGACCGCCAGTACGACATGCTGCAGGTGTTCGACATGATGGTGCAGGGCAAGGTCAACGGCTACATTGCCCAGGGCTTCAACCCGCTGGCCTCGCTCGCGAACAGCAACAACGTGCGCAAGGGCCTGTCGAAGCTCAAGTTCCTGGTCATCATGGACCCGCTGGTCACCGAGACCTCGGAGTTCTGGCAGAACCACGGCGAGTTCAACGATATCGACACCGCGTCCGTCCAGACCGAAGTGTTCCGCCTGCCCACCACCTGCTTTGCCGAGGAAGACGGCGCCGTCGTGAGCTCCTCGCGCGTGCTGCAGTGGCACTGGAAGGCGGCCGAGCCACCGGGCGAGGCCAAGACCGACATCGCGATCATGTCGGCGCTGCACCTGCGTCTGAAGGCCGCGTATGCCAAGGATGGCGGCAAGTTCCCCGATCCGATCGCCAACCTCTACTGGCCCTACGCCGAGGCGGCGCACCCGACCTCGGAAGAAGTCGCCAAGGAGTACAACGGCCGCGCGCTGGTCGATCTGTTCGATCCCAAGGATCCCACCAGGCTGATCCGCAGGGCCGGCGAGCAGATCGGCAGCTTTGCCGAGCTGCGCGACGACGGCAGCACGCTCAGCGGCTGCTGGATCTACGCCGGCTGTTGGACCTCCTCGGGCAACCAGATGGCGCGGCGCGACAACTCCGACCCGACGGGCGTGGGCAACACGCTCAACTGGGCCTGGGCCTGGCCGCTCAACCGCCGCGTGCTCTACAACCGCGCCTCGTGCGACCTGCAGGGCAAACCCTTCGATCCGAACCGCAAGCTCGTCGAGTGGAACGGCAAGTCCTGGGTCGGCGCCGACGTGCCGGACATGGGGCTGACCATGGATCCGGCCACCGTGGGCCCGTTCATCATGAACCCCGAGGGCGTGGCGCGCTTCTTCTCGCGCAAGGGCATGAACGAAGGTCCGTTCCCGACGCATTACGAAGCGTTCGACAACCCGCTGGGCTACAACCCGATGTACCCCGAGAACAAGCTCGCGGTCATCAACCCCGCGGTGCGGATCCTCGAGTCGACCAAGGGCACCGCCGGCACGGCCGCCGAGTATCCACACGTGGGCACGACGTACCGCCTGACCGAGCACTTCCACTACTGGACCAAGCATGTTCAGCTGAACAACATCGTTCAGCCCGAGCAGTTCGTCGAGATCGGCGAAGCGCTGGCGCAGGAGCTGGGCATCGCCACCGGGCAGCAGGTCAGGGTCACCTCCAAGCGCGGCTACATCCGCGCCGCCGCGGTCGTGACCAAGCGCTTGAAGGCCATGCAGATCGAAGGCAAGACCGTGCACCATGTCGGAATTCCCATTCACTGGGGCTTTTCGACGACCGGGCGCAAGGGCCACATGGCCAACAATCTCACGGCATCGATTGGTGACGGCAACAGCAACACACCAGAATCCAAGACCTTCCTCGTGAAGGTGGAAAAGGCTTAAGGAGTAGCTGATGTCTTCTACACACTCTCTCGATATCAAGCGCCGTTCGGCCACGACCACTCCCTCGCCCAGCATGCGTGAAGCGCATGGGGGCGAGGTGGCCAAGCTGATCGACGTCTCCAAGTGCATTGGCTGCAAGGCCTGCCAGACCGCCTGCATGGAGTGGAACGACCTGCGCGACGACATCGGCACGCTGGCGGCGGGGGTCTATGACAACCCCACCGACCTGACGGCCGCGTCGTGGACCGTGATGCGTTTCACCGAGTACGAAAACGAGGCGACCGGCAACCTGGAGTGGCTGATCCGCAAGGACGGCTGCATGCACTGCGAAGACCCAGGCTGCCTCAAGGCCTGCCCCTCGCCGGGCGCGATCTTGCAGTACAGCAACGGCATCGTCGACTTCCAGCAGGAAAACTGCATTGGCTGCGGCTACTGCGTGACCGGCTGCCCGTTCGACATCCCGCGCATCTCTAAGAAGGACAACAAGGCCTACAAGTGCACGCTGTGCTCCGACCGCGTGGCGGTGGGCCGCGAGCCGGCCTGCGTCAAGACCTGCCCGACCGGCGCCATCCAGTTCGGCACCAAGCAGGCGATGAAGGAGCATGCCGAGCACCGGATCCAGGACCTGAACCGGCGCGGATTCGACAAGGCCGGCCTCTACGACCCGGCCGGCGTGGGCGGCACGCACGTCATGTACGTGCTGCACCATGCGGACAAGCCTTCGCTCTACAAGGGCCTGCCCGATGATCCCAGGATCAGCCCGATGGTCGCGCTGTGGAAGGGCGTGGCCAAGCCGCTGGCACTGGCGGCGCTGGGCGCGGCGGCGGTGGGCAGCTTCTTCCACTACATGACCAAGGGCCCGCATGAGGTGCCCGCGGAACTCGAGCGCGAGGAAGAACGCATGGAAGAACGGCTGGACGAGCAGATGCAAGCCAAGGAGGAGCACAAATGAAGCGCAGCCCCCGTGACCTCAAGCGCTATACCGGCGGCGAACGCGCCAACCACTGGCTGGTGGCGATCACCTTCGTGATGCTCGCCCTGACAGGCCTGGCGTTCTTCCACCCGGCCTTCTACCCGACGGTGCAGCTGTTTGGCGGCGGCACCTGGGCGCGCATCCTGCACCCCTATATCGGGGTGGTGATGGCGTTGGGCTTCGTGGTGATGGTGATCCGCTTCTGGCGGCTCAACATCATCCGCGCCCATGATCGCCAATGGCTCAAGGAAGCGCCGAAACTCGTGACCGAAGAGCACCACGTGATGCCCGAGCAGGACAAGTACAACGGCGGCCAGAAGGTGCTGTTCTGGCTGCTGATCGCGTCGATGCTGGGCCTGACGCTGTCGGGCGTGCTGATGTGGCGCGCCTGGTGGAACCTGCCGGTGGAAATCGTGCGCGCCAGCGTGGTGCTGCACGCGGTCTCGGCCTTTGCGCTGTTCGGCCTGATCATCCTGCACATCTATGCAGCGATCTGGACCCGCGGCACGATGCGGGCAATGGTCTATGGCACGGTGAACCGGGCCTGGGCGAAGTACCATCATCCGCTGTGGTATCGCAAGGTGACAGGCGAGAAGAAGTGACCCGTCCGGGCCCCCAACTCTAAAGCCTGACATCGCCGCCGGACGCCAGCCACTGGCGTGCCGGCGGCACTTTTTTGAAAAGACACCCATGCAACGCATTCTCCAACGCGGCGAGATCGAGTCCATCGACCAGATCAACTTCCCGCGCATCCGCTTGCCCGAAGCCGCCAGCCTGTTTGCCGAGCGCGCCGCGCGCCTGCGCCAGCTGGCCCAGGGCAATCCGATTGCCGATTACATCCTGTTTGTCGCAAGCATCGTCGATGCCCAGCATCAGGCGCTCGCCACCCTGCCCGCGCCCGAGCTGCCCACGGCCGCCATTGCGCTGGCCCAGCAGCATTCGATGCCGCTGCTGCCCGCCGCCGACCATCTCGACCCGGCCTGGCTGCAGGTGCTCGACACCATGCTCACCCGCCTCGAAGGCGCCCAGGGCCTGCCCGCGCCGCTGCAGCCGCTGATCACCGCGCTGCGCGAAATGCCCCAGGCCGAGCGCGAGGCCGTGGCCAAGCGCCTGCTGCAAAAGGAAGTCGCGGCGCGCGATGTCGGCATGGCGCCCTTCGTCATGGCCGCGCTGCAGGTCGTGTTCACGCAGCGCGCGGCGCACCTGGCTGTGGGCGACGTGCCCTACACCGAGCCGGCATCGATCTGCCCGGTCTGCGCGAGCGAGCCGGTCGCGAGCGTGCTGCGCATCGGCGGCAAGGCCAACGGCCACCGCTACCTGCACTGCGGCACCTGCTGCACCGAGTGGCACATGGTGCGCGTCAAGTGCTCGCACTGCGAATCGACCAAGGGCGTGCAGTACCAGGGCGTCGAAGGCCTGGGCGAAGTGGTCACGGCCGAGACCTGCGGCGAATGCGGCAGCTACCGCAAGGTGGTCAACCAGGAAAAGGACCCGCTGGCCGAGCCGCTGGCCGACGACCTTGCCTCGCTGATGCTGGACCTGCTGATGAGCGAGACGCCGTTCAAGCGCGCGAGCACCAACCCGCTGCTGTATGTCGCGTTTGCCGAGGAGCAATCCGGCGGCGATCAGGCACTGATCGATCCGGCTGACGAATGAGCTCAAAATAGCGGCATGAGAACCGACGCCAGCGCCTCCTTGCACCGCTCCCCCCTGCCCTCCATCGACCGCTTGCTCGGCAGCGCCGCCGTGGCGCCGCTGCTCGCGCGCCACGGGCGCCAGGCCTGCACCCAGGCGCTGCGCGAGACGCTCGATGCGCTGCGCGCGCAGTTGCGCACGGGCGCCGCGCTGGCGCCGGACGCCACGCAGTTCGAGAGCCTGGCGGCGGCGGCCGAGCAGCGGCTGGCCACGCGTTTCGCGCCGCGGCTGCAGTCGGTGTTCAACCTGACGGGCACGGTGCTGCACACCAACCTGGGGCGCGCGCTGCTGCCGCAGGAAGCCGTCGATGCCGTGGTCGAGGCCATGCTGCACCCGGCCAACCTCGAATACGACCTGGCCACCGGCGGGCGCGGCGACCGCGACGACCTGATCGAGGCGCTGATCTGCGAGCTCACGGGCGCCGAGGCCGCCACCGTGGTCAACAACAACGCCGCGGCAGTGCTGCTGACGCTGGGCACGCTCGCCGAAGGCAAGGAAGTGATCGTCTCGCGCGGCGAGCTGGTCGAGATCGGCGGCGCGTTCCGCATTCCCGACATCATGGCGCGCGCCGGTGCCCGGCTGGTCGAGGTCGGCACCACCAACCGCACCCATGCGCGCGACTACAGCGAAGCGATCGGCGCCGACACCGGCCTGCTGATGAAGGTGCACTGCAGCAACTACGAAGTCACGGGCTTCACCAAGAGCGTCAGCGACCTGGAGGTCGGGGCCATAGCGCATGCGCGCGGCCTGGACATGGTGATCGACCTGGGCAGCGGCACGCTGGTCGACATGCGCCAGTGGGGCCTGCCCTATGAAGTCACCGTGCGCGAAACCATTGCCGCGGGCGCCGACATCGTCACTTTCAGCGGCGACAAGCTGCTCGGCGGCCCGCAGGCCGGGCTGATCGTCGGGCGCAAGGACCTGATCGCGCGCATCAAGAAAAACCCGCTCAAGCGCGCGATGCGCGTGGGCAAGCTGACGCTGGCCGCGCTCGAGCCCGTGCTGCGCCTGTACCTGCACCCCGAGCAGCTGGCCGAACGCCTCACGACGCTGCGGCTGTTCACGCGCCAGGCCGCCGACATGCAGGCCCAGGCCGAGGCGCTCGCGCCGCAGTTGCAGGCGGCGCTCGGGCCTGCCTACGTGGTCGAGACCGCGGCAATGGCCAGCCAGATCGGCAGCGGCGCGCTGCCCGTCGAGTCGCTGCCCAGCCACGGCCTGCGTATCCACCCGGCGTCGGGCCGCCACGCCGGGCGCCAGCTGCTGCAGCTCGAAGCCGCGCTGCGCGCCCTGCCCCGGCCGGTGATCGGCCGCATCCAGTCGGACGCGCTGTGGCTGGACCTGCGCTGCCTCGAGGCGCACCAGCAGGCGCTGTTTGGCGAGCAACTGCCCCTGCTTGGCGTGGGCCAGCCATGATCATCGGCACCGCTGGCCATATCGACCACGGCAAGACCACCTTGGTGCGCGCGCTCACGGGCGTCGACACCGACCGCCTCAAGGAGGAAAAGGCACGCGGCATCTCGATTGCGCTGGGCTATGCCTATGCGCCGCTGCCCAATGGCGACGTGCTGGGCATCATCGACGTGCCGGGCCACGAGAAATTCGTGCACACCATGGCGGCCGGCGCGGTCGGCATCGACCATGCGCTACTGGTCGTCGCGGCCGACGACGGCGTCATGCCCCAGACACGCGAGCACCTGGACATCCTGCAACTGCTGGGCGTGCGCCAGGCCAGCATTGCGCTGACCAAGGTCGACCGTGCCAGCGCCGCGCAGATCGACGCCGCGCGCGCGCAGCTCGCCGAGCTGCTGGCCGCGACCCCGTTTGCACACGCGCCGCTGTTCGAGACCGCTGCGAGCCTGCCCGATGACCCAGGCGTGGCCCGGCTGCGCCAGCATCTCGAGCAGCTGGCCCAGCAGATGCCCGCACGCCCGCGCGGCGGCCTGTTCCGCCTGGCGGTGGACCGCAGCTTCAGCCTGGCCGGCCAGGGCACGGTGGTCACGGGCACGGTGTTTGGCGGCGCGGTCGCGACGGGCGACAGCCTGGTGCACTCGCGCACCGGCCAGAGCCTGCGCGTGCGCAGCATCCATGCGCAGAACCAGGCCAGCGGCACTGCGGTGGCCGGGCAGCGCTGCGCGCTCAATCTCGCAGGCCTCGGCAAGGACGACATCGAGCGCGGCGACTGGATCGCCGAGGGCGCACTGCTGCAGGCCACCGACCGCATCGACGTGCAGCTGCAGGTGCTGGACAGCGCGCCCGAGATCCGCCAGTGGACCCCCGTGCACCTGCATCTGGGCACGGCGCACTGCACCGCCCATGTGGCGCTGCTCGAAGGCGAGCGCATCGAGCCCGGAAGCCACGTGCGCGCCCAGCTGGTGCTCGATGCGCCGGTGTTCTGCGTACCCGGCGACCGCCTGATCGTGCGCAACGCCCAGGCCAGCCGCACCATTGCCGGCGGCGGCGTCACCGACCCCTACGCGCCCGCGCGCAAGCGCCGCAGCCCCGAGCGCCAGGCCTGGCTGCAGGCGCTCGATACGCTGATCGACACCGGCCGCGCCGACGAGCTGCTCGCACGCTCGCCCCAGGGCCTGGCGCTGTCGCAGCTGGTGCGGCTGTCGGGCCGGCGCTGGGACGCGCAGGATCTTCCCGCCGGCTGCCTGCAGCTGCCGCTGGGCGCCGACACCCTGCTGCTGCCTGCTGCGCGCTGGGACCAGCTGCGCGCGCAGGTGCTCGCCACGCTGTCCCAGTTCCACGAAAAGCACGCGGACGAGCCCGGGCTCAACGCCGCACGCCTGCGCCGCATGACCTGGCCGGGCCTGGTGCAGGGGGCGCACGACGCGCTGTGGCGCGCGCTGATCGACGGCTTGCTGCGCGATGCCCAGATCGCTGCCAGCGGCGCCTGGCTGCACCTGCCCGGCCATGCGGTGGAGCTGAGCGCGCCGGAAGATGCGCTGGCCGCGCAGCTGCTGCCGCTGCTCGACGCCGGCTGCTACGACCCGCCCTGGGTACGCGACCTGACCAGCGCGACGGCCGCCAGCGAGGACAGCGTGCGCCAGCTGCTGCGCAAGCTCACGCGCCGCGGCCAGGTGTTCCAGGTGGTCAAGGACCTGTTCTACAGTGCCGCGCGCATGCAGGAGCTCGCGCAGCTGGTGCAGCTGCTGGCCTCGGGCCATGCGCGCGCCGAGGTCGAAGCGCGCGCGTTTCGCGACGCCACGGGACTGGGGCGCAAGCGCGCGATCCAGATCCTCGAGTTCTTCGACCGCGTCGGCTACACGCGGCGCTTGCGCGACGCGCACCTGCTGCGGCCCGACGTGCGCTGGCAGGATGCCGCCGCGCCCTTACAATAGCAACGTTGACCTGCGCCACGATGGCGCCGGCCACAGTTGGAAGGCATGCACACCCGGTGGTGTGGCCGGGCTTCAAACCCGGTGAGGGGCGTCAGCCGCTCCTGGGTAGGTTCGACTCCTGCTGCTTTCCGCCCTACAACGGCGCCTGCATGTCCTGCTGCAGGCGCCCCGGCAAACGTGATCACGCTGCATGGAGGGGTTATGGAATCCGATTCCGCCACATCGCTGGGCCTGTGGGCCGCAAGCATCGAGCAGGCCTGGGGCATCCCGATCGGCTTCACCGACGGAGGCGCCTTCGTGCTGGAGACCGCTGCCGGCGCCAATGTGGGCATCGAGCCCGTATCCGAACGGCGTGCGCTGGTGCTGACCGCAGAGCTCGGGGAAGTCGATGACGACTCGCCGCTGTCGCTCTACCAGGCCCTTCTGGCAGTGAACTTGTCGCCGGTATGGACCGGGACCGGCTGCATTGGAATCGAGCCGCAGTCGCGCAAGATCCTTCTGCGCCTGACCTGGGCCCCCGAAGAGGCGCATTGGCACGAGGAGTCCTTCCTGCAGATGCTTGCAGCGTTTGGCAGCCATGCCGATGAACTGGGCCTTGCCATTGCCTCGGGTGAGATCGAAAGCGTGCTGGCGCCGGCGGCCGATCCTTGCGGCACGGCGCTGCCGTCGATGGGCTTCAACGGCGCCTGACCCCCGGCCCAGCGCCGGCGGCGCAGCCTGTTCATAATGGCACGCACCGCGCCCGTGGGCGCAGCCTTGCAACAAACACCATGAACGATTCCCTCTCCCCGCCCCTCCCGCGCCTGACCTCCCTGTCCCATGGCGGCGGCTGCGGCTGCAAGATCGCACCGGGCGTGCTGGCCCAGCTGATCGGGCAAAGCGCGCTGCCAAAGCAGTTCTTCCCGGATCTGCTGGTGGGCAACGAAACCGCCGACGATGCGGCCGTCTATCGCATCAATGACGAGCAGGCGATCGTGGCGACCACCGATTTCTTCATGCCCATCGTCGATGACCCGTACGACTTCGGTCGCATCGCCGCGGCCAACGCGCTGTCGGACATCTATGCGATGGGCGCCACGCCGCTGATGGCGCTGGCTATCGTCGGCATGCCGATCAACGTGCTGCCGCACGCAACCATCGCCAAGGTGCTCGAGGGCGGCGAATCGATCTGCCGCGAAGCCGGCATTCCGCTGGCCGGCGGGCACTCGATCGATTCCGTCGAGCCGATCTACGGGCTGGTGGGCATCGGCATCGTCAACCCGAAGCACATGAAGCGTAACGCCGATGCCCGGGAGGGCGACCTGCTGGTGCTGGGCAAGCCGCTGGGCGTGGGCATCCTGTCGGCGGCGCTCAAGAAGAACCTGCTGGACGACAGCGGCTACCGCGCCATGGTCGAGACCACGACGCAGCTCAACCGCCCGGGCGCGGCGCTGTCGCAGATCGCGGGCGTGCATGCGCTGACCGATGTGACGGGCTTTGGCCTGCTGGGCCATACGCTCGAGCTCGCGCGCGGCGCGGGCCTGACGGCGCGCCTCGACAGCCGCGCGCTGCCGCTGCTGCCCACGGTGCAGGCCTTTGCCGAGCAAGGCGTGGTGACGGGCGCCTCGGCGCGCAACTGGGCGGCCTATGGCGAGCAGGTGAGAATCGGCGCGCAGGTGCCCGCCTCGCTGCAGGCGCTGCTGACCGATCCGCAGACTTCGGGCGGGCTGCTGGTGTCGTGCACGCCGGACAGCGTGCAGCAGGTGCTCGATCTGTTTGCGGCGCAGGGCTTCGGCCACGCCGCGGTCGTGGGCCGGATGGAAGCCGGCGGCGCGCAAGTCATCGTCGACTGACGCGCCGGGCGCCTGCCTTTACTGCGGCGCCGGGCGCGCCTGCAGCCGGGCGTATAGCCCGCCCTGGGCAATCAGCTGCGCATGCGGGCCCTGCTCCACGATGTGGCCGCGCTCCATGACCACCACGCGGTCGGCATGCTCGATGGTGGACAGGCGGTGTGCGATGACCAGCGTCGTGCGGCCCTGCATCAGCCGCTGCAGCGCATCCTGCACCAGGCGCTCGGACTCGGTATCGAGCGCCGAGGTGGCCTCGTCGAGAATCAGGATCGGCGCATCCTTGTAGATCGCGCGCGCAATCGCCAGGCGCTGGCGCTGGCCGCCCGAGAGCTGGGCTGCGTTGTGGCCGACCAGCGTCTGCAGGCCCTGCGGCATGCGGCGCACATGCTCGCCGAGGTTGGCCGCTTCCAGGCTGGCCCAGACCTTGGCTTCATCGATCGGCGCGCCCAGCGCGACGTTGGCGGCCACGCTGTCGTTGAACATGACCACATCCTGGCTGACCATCGCGAACTGCTGGCGCAGGCTGGCCAGGTCCCAGTCGGCCAGCGGCTGGCCGTCGAGCAGCACCTCCCCCTGCGTGGGCGCGAGAAAGCGCGGCAGCAGGTTGACCAGCGTGGTCTTGCCCGCGCCCGAAGGCCCGACCAGCGCCACCACTTCGCCCGGCCGCACGCGCAGATTGACCTGGGCCAGCGCCGGCATGCGGTCCTCGCCAAACGCCACGCCCACATCGCGCAGCTCGAGCGCCCCGGCGGCGCGCGCCGTGCGGTGCGTGCCGCCCTGCTCGGCGCGCGTGCTGTCGAGCAGCGCCAGGCCGCGCTCGAGCGCCGCCACGCCGCGCGTGATCGGGTTGGCCACATCGGCGAGCCGGCGGATCGGCGCGACCAGCATCAGCATCGCGGTGATGAAAGACACGAAGCCGCCGACGGTGACATCGTCGGTGCGCAGCGTCTGGCGGCTTTGCCACAGCGCGATGCAGATCACCGCCGACAGCGCGGCCGCGGCCAGCAGCTGGGTCAGCGGCGTCATCGCGGCCGAAGCAATGGTGGATTTGACGGCCAGATGGCGCAGGCGCTGGCTCAATGCGCCAAAGCGGCCCTGCTGCTCCTGCTGCGCGCCGTGCAGCCGCACCATGCGGTGCGCGAGCACGTTTTCCTCGACCACATAGGCCAGCGAATCGGTGGCCTCCTGGCTGGCCTTGGTGATGCGGTACAGGCGCCGCGACAGCGTTTTCATGATCCACGCCACGCCGGGCACGACCAGCCCGACGACCAGTGTCAGCTGCCAGTTGAGATAGAGCAGATAGCCCAGCAGCGCGATCAGCGTGAAACTGTCGCGCGACAGGCCCATCATGGCCTGCACCAGCAGCGTCGAGCCGGTCTGCACTTCATAGACGACGGTGTTTGACAGGCTGCTGGCCGAGTGGCGCGAGAACAATGCCATGTCCGCAGCCAGCAGGCGGTCGAACAAGGCATGGCGCAGGCTCAGCATGCCCTCGTTGGCAATGCGCGCGAGCGCGTACTGGCCGACGAACTGCGCAATGCCGCGCAGCAGGAACACGCCCATGATCGCCACGGGTACGAGCCACAGCTGCAGGCTGCCATCGGTAAAACCGCTGTCGAGCAGGGGTTTGAGCAGCGCGGGAATCATCGGCTCGGTGGCCGCGCCCGCCAGCATGGCGAAGACGGCCAGCACCCAGGTCCAGCGGCGGCCGCCGAAATACGGCGCCAGGCGCTGCAGGCGCTGGCGCATGCTCAAGGGCGGCGTCGGCACGGAGCCGGCGGTGTCGGGGGTGGAGGGGGTCGCTTGCATGTGACGCGGATTCTACGGCCCCACAGCCGACGTAATCATCGTCTTACATATTGGCTGGGCCGGAGTGTGTAACATGCGGACCGTACGCACCGGGATTAACCCGCACTATGATGGTTGCCAATGACTATTGACCGAACTCCATCCACTTTATCTGCGGCCATGCCGCTCACGATGCGCCGCGGCTTCCTGGCCGCGCTGGCAGCCACGCCCGCCCTGCCGGCGCTGGCGCAGTTCCGCGTCGAAGTCACGGGCGTGGGCCTGACGCAGCTGCCGATCGCCATCGCCCCGTTCCGCGGCGAGGCCCAGGCGCCGCAAAAGCTCGCTGCCATCGTGCAGGCCGACCTCGAGCGCAGCGGCCAGTTCCGCGGTGTCGATGCATCGGGCACGCAGCTCGATGAAACCTCGCGCCCCGACGTCGCGCTGTGGAAGCAGAAAATGGCCGACTCGCTGGCCACCGGCAGCGTCACGCGCCTGGCCGACGGCCGTTTCGACGTGCGCTTTCGCCTCTGGGACGTGGTGCGCGGGCAAGACCTGGGCGGCCAGAGCTTCACGGTCACGACCGGCGACCTGCGCCTCGTGGCCCACCGCATTGCCGACTACATCTATGAGAAGCTGACCGGCGAGCGCGGCATCTTCTCGACCCGCATCACCTATGTGACCAAGGCCGGCAAGCGCTACAGCCTGTGGATCGCCGATGCCGACGGCGAGAACGCGCAGTCGGCGCTGTCGAGCCCCGAGCCGATCATCTCCCCCGCCTGGTCGCCCAACGGCCGCCAGGTCGCCTATGTGTCCTTCGAGTCGCGCAAACCCGTGGTCTACGTGCATGACGTGGCCACCGGCCGCCGGCGTCTGCTCGCCAACTTCCGCGGCTCCAACAGCGCGCCCGCCTGGTCGCCCAACAGCGAGCAGCTGGCCGTGACGCTCACGCGCGATGGCGGCTCGCAGCTGTACATGATCAGCGCCCAGGGCGGCGAGCCCCGTCGCCTGATGCAAAGCAGCGGCATCGACACCGAACCGGTGTTCTCGAGCGACGGGCAGACCATTTTCTTCGTCAGCGACCGGGGCGGCGCGCCGCAGATCTACAAGGTGCCAGCCAGCGGCGGCAATGCCGAGCGCGTGACCTTCAGCGGCAACTACAACATTTCCCCGAGCGTGAGTCCGGACGGCCGCTGGCTCGCGTATATTTCGCGCGTGGGCGGAGGCTTCAAGCTGCACGTGATGGACCTGAGCGCGGGCACCGTGACCGCCATCACCGACACCACGGCCGATGAGAATCCAAGCTTTGCGCCCAACAGCCGCCAGATCGTCTACGCGACGCTGCAGCAGGGCCGCGAGTCGCTGATGACCACGACGCTGGACGGCAAGATCAAGGCGCGCCTCGCGGGCCAGGGTGGCGACATCCGCGAACCGGACTGGGGTCCGTTCCTCAAACATTGATATCTGGTCTTTTCTTTTCTCAACCGCTACTGCTCATCCGTTCAGCCGAACGCTGGAGTTTCCATGATTACATTCAAACGCCTTTCCATCGCCCTGACCGTCGCCGCCGTGCTCGCAGGCTGCAGCTCGGGTGTCAAGCTCGATGACACCCCCGTGACCGACAGCTCCGCGCTGAGCAGCGGCTCGGGCTCGGGTGCCAATGGCGCCAACACGGCCCAGAGCGGCGTGTCCGGCGTGGACCTGACCCAGTCGGGCAGCAACCAGGCCGGCCCCCAGGGCGTGAGCCGCATCGTGTACTTCGACTACGACTCGTTCACGATCAAGGCCGACGCACAAGCCCAGATCGAAGCGCATTCGCGCTTCATCAAGGCCGTTCCCAGCCGCAAGGTCGTGATCGAAGGCCACACCGACGAGCGCGGCGGCCGTGAATACAACCTGGCACTGGGCCAAAAGCGCGCCGAAGCCGTGCGCCGCTCGCTGGGCCTGCTCGGCGTGCCCGACTCCCAGGTCGAAGCCGTGAGCTTCGGCAAGGAAAAGCCCGCCATGCAGGGTTTCACCGAAGAAGCCTTCGCACAGAACCGCCGCGCTGAACTGTCCTACCGTTGATGACAATGCCGTTTTTCCGCACCACTTCCGCCGCCCGGCTGGTGCTGGCCCTGGCCTGCACCGCATCCTTTGCAACCGCCAGCCAGGCCGCCATCTTCGGTGACGACGAGGCGCGCCGCGCGATTCTCGAATTGCGCCAGCGCCTGGACGCCATGCAGGTGACCAACCAGCGCGCCAACGAAGACACGGCGCAGCTGCGGCGCAGCCTGCTCGACCTGCAGGCGCAGATCGAGACGCTGCGCCAGGACCAGGCGCGGCTGCGCGGGCAAAATGAACAATTGCTGCAGCAGTCCTCGGAACTGCAACGCAAGCAAAAGGACATCGCCCAGGGTGTAGAAGAACGGCTCAAGCAATTCGAGCCGGTGACCGTCACGGTCGACGGCCAGCAGTTCACAGCCGACCCGGCCGAGAAACGCGACTTCGACGCCGCGCTCGAGGTCTTCCGTGCCGGCCGGTTTGCCGACGCGAACAAGTCCTTCAGCGGCTTCATCGGCCAGTATCCGCGCAGCGGCTACGTGCCCTCCGCGCGTTTCTGGCTGGGCAACGCCCAGTACGCCGAGCGCAACTACAAGGATGCGATCGCCAACTTCCGGTCGCTGCTCACCGCAAACCCCGAACATGGCCGCGCGCCCGAAGCCGCGCTGTCCATCGCCAACTGCCAGATCGAGCTCAAGGACACGCGCGCCGCGCGCAAGACGCTCGAGGACCTGGTCAAGGCCTATCCGCGCAGCGAAGCGGCTGTGGCCGCTAAAGAGCAGCTGTCGCGCTTGAAGTGATTCACCCCCTGAGCTGCTGCGCAGCTTCCCCCTCTCATCCTTCGGTGGAGGGGGCGGCCCGCGTAGGGACGGCAGCCTCGCTGCGGGGCGGCCCTTGCTCGCTGCCCCTCGCCTGGATGGCGCCAGTTTCAAGCTACCTGAAACTGCATGATCGATATGCTGAAATGAACACTCCCCGTAGTGGCGTCGCTGGCAGTTCCTTGTCCGATGCAGACCTCACCCCCGACAACCAGCGCCGCTTTGGCGGCCTCGAGCGCCTCTATGGCGTCGCGGGCGCCGCGCGCATCCGCGGCGCGCATGTGGCCGTGGTCGGCATCGGCGGCGTCGGCTCCTGGGCGGCCGAGGCGCTCGCACGCAGCGGTGTCGGCCGGATCACGCTGATCGATCTGGACCAGGTGTCCGAATCCAACATCAACCGCCAGATCCACGCCCTCACCTCCACCGTCGGCCAGGCCAAGGTCGATGCCATGCGCGCGCGCATCGCGCAGATCCACCCGGATTGCGAAGTGCACTGCATCGAGGAATTCGTCGAGCCCGGCAACTGGCCCGCACTGCTGCCCGAAGGCGTCACCGCCGTAATCGACGCCTGCGACCAGGTCAAGGCCAAGACCGCGATGGCCGCCCACGCCCGCCGCCACAAGCAACTGTTCATCAGCGCCGGCGCCGCCGGCGGCAAGCGCCAGGCGCACAAGGTCGACATCGACGACCTGAGCCAGACCACCCACGACCCCCTGCTCGCCCAGCTGCGCTACCGCCTGCGCCGCGAGCACAATGCGCCGCAGGGCGGCAAGAAAATAGGCGTCCCCTGCGTCTTCAGCCGCGAAGCAGTGGCCCCGCCCGATGCGTCCTGCGCGATCGACAGCGCCGACGGCTCTCTCAACTGCCATGGCTATGGCTCAGTCGTTGCCGTGACGGCCACCTTCGGCCAATGCGCCGCCGGTTGGGTCCTCGACCAAATTGCCTCCACGGAGCCCAAAGTGCTTCAAATTCCATGCTAGAATCGAGTTCTTCGCTGATCAGAGCAATAGCTTTGTGAAGCAGGTGGGGTCGTTAGCTCAGTCGGTAGAGCAGCGGACTTTTAATCCGTAGGTCGCGTGTTCGAATCACGCACGACCCACCAACCCATACAAGCCAAGCCCGCTATCTTTTTTGATAGCGGGCTTTTTGTTTTATTCCCAGGGTGGGAATTCGCTGTAGCGATGAGCGAAGTGGACACGCCCTACCCTTCGCATAAGTGTGTCCGATGGCCTTCGATCACCGAAGCTTCATCCGGATAGCCGGCGAAACACAGGCGCAATCGGGCGCAAGGCCCACCGATAGCCATGAATCTCGCTCATGAAATTTGTGGTGGATCTGCTCTGATTTGGTGCAAGGCCGCACTGAATCAGTTTCAGGGCAGAGAAATCAATAATATTCACTTATAAAATAATCATCAATGAAGATTTTTTGTGCACTATTGGTGCATTAGAAATACTAATGCAGGCATAAGAATTGCTCGTTTGCTGAAGATGTCGCATATTTTTAGGATGCGGTTACCGATATGATTCATTTGGAACCCCAGCATGCCCCTGACATTGACTGCCAATCGCCATTTTCTCGCCGTTATTTCTGGTGCTCTCTATTTTAGCTTTTCATTTTCGGCCATGGCGGCAGATGAATATCCAAGCAAATCGATCAAAGTAGTGGTGCCATTCCCGCCAGGTGGTATCAATGACACGGTAGCCAGACCCGTTTTAAAGAAAATGGGTGATATTCTGGGGACTGGTTTTGTGGTGGAGAACAAACCCGGCGCGAGCGGCACCATCGGCACTGCGCAGGTCGGCAAGGCTGTAGCCGACGGCTATACCCTGCTTCTTGGTGCAGCAAGTACCATGGCGGTGGTGCCCCACATGATCAAAAATGTCACCTACAACTCGGCAAACGACTTTGTTCCAGTCGGTGGCATTGCTTCGGTGCCCAGCGTGCTGATTACCGGCAAAAAGCAGGACTTTCCCACCTATGCAGCTTTTGTATCGGCTGCCAAGCAAAAGCCTTCGGAGCTGACCTTTGGCTCGGCCGGGGCAGGCACCTCGCACCATACTCAGCAGAGCTTTTTGAACCTGAAGCAAGGCATTGAGATGCTGCACATCCCCTACAAGGGCAGCGGCCCGGCCATGGGCGATTTGCTGGGTGGTCAGATCGACTTCTTGATGGACCCCATCTCCACCGCAATCGTGCAAATTCAGGCCGATAAAGTCCGAGCCCTGGGTATCACCAGTGACCAGCGTTCGCCCCTGCTGCCCAATGTGCCTACGTTCAAGGAGCTGGGCGTGAAGGACTTCGAGGTCAGCACGTGGTTTGGCTTGTTTGCGCCCAAGGGAACGCCCGCAGCCGTGATCAAGAAGGTGGAATCTGCATTGGGCGAGGCGCTCAAGGATGCGGAGGTCAAAAAATTCATGGATGAGCGTGGCATGAACATCCTGCCGAAGAACTCGGCCGAGATGCAAAAATTCGTCCAAGCGGAAAATGCGCTGTGGAAGGACGTGGTCAAGAAAACCAGAATCTCCATCGACTAAGCTCAGGCATGCGTCGCATACTTCCGCCTCTTTCCGCCATTCGTCCGTTTGAAGCCGCTGCCCGCCTGGGCTCGTTCACCGCTGCGGCGCAAGAGATTTCGCTCACCCAAGGCGCGGTCAGCCATCAGATTCGCAATCTGGAGCACTTTCTGGGCAAGCGATTGTTCGAGCGTCATGTGCGCCGAGTGGAGCTGACGGAGGAAGGCAGGGAGTTCTACGCCGCCTGCAGCAATGCGCTTGACGAGCTGGAAAGCGCCACGCATGCCGCGCTGGCGAGCCGCGCGCACCAGATCATCAACGTCTCGGCGCTGCCCACGTTGGCTATGTTGTGGCTGATGCCGAGGCTGGCCGAGTTTGCGACAGCCTGTCCCGGCATCGAGGTGCGCATCTCGACCTCAATTGCGCCGGTGGACTTCAAGAGCAGCGACATTGACGTGGCGTTGCGTGTGGGCCGCGTGCCGGGGAGCAACTACGAAAAAGGCCAGCCGCACATTGACCTGAAGATGGTGGCCAGCTGGGACGGCGTGGTGGCGGACTACCTGTTTGACGACATCCTGGTGCCGGTGATTGCCCGCGGTTTGCTCGACAACGGGCCGGCCATTCACAAGGTGGAAGATTTGCTGCAGTACCCGCTGATCCACACCGCCAGCCGCCAGCATGCGTGGCGCGACTGGCTGGGCTCACATGGGGTATCACAGCCGTTGCTGACCAGCCAGGCGGTATATGGGCACTTCTTCATGTCGCTGCAAGCGGCCAAGGCCGGCCAGGGCATTGCCATCGTGCCGCAAAAAATTGCGCAGGCGCAGGCAGGCCCGGGTTCTGACCTGGTGCCTGTGTGGCAAGCCGGCTGCCCCAGTGCGGGCTCTTACTACCTGCTGATGCGCGAAACCGCGCTCGAGAGCGAAGCCATTCGCAGCTTTCGGGAATGGGTGATGTCGATTGCCGTGGCCGAGCCCATTTAAGGCATTGAGAGCGTGGCGCAGCCTCACGGCGCACGATCTTCCCTCAATGCATTAGCAAAACTAATAGCTATTAAAAAAACGATCGTTTGTCCGTTGTGACGGCGGTTCCTAGAATTTCCAGCATTGATTAGGAGAGTTGTTATGCAAGCACAAACCCGCCCCCTGCGCATTGGTATTGCCGGTCTGGGTGCCGTAGGAAAGAAATTGGCTGAAACCCTGGACGCCGGTATGGACGGTCTGGTCCTCAGTGCCGTGGCTGTGCGTGACACCGCGAAAGCCCAGGCCACCCTGGCCCACCTGAAGCAGATGCCTGTGTTGACCGACATTGCCGGTCTGGCCGAGCTGTGTGACGTGGTCGTGGAATGCGCCCCTGGCGCCCTGCTGCCCGCCATTGCCCGCCCCGTGCTGGAGCAAGGCAAGACCGTGGTGGTGCTCAGCTCCGGCGCACTGCTGACGAATATGGACCTGATTGAAGTCGCCAAGGCCCACGGCGGCACCATTTCCGTGCCCACTGGCGCTTTGCTCGGGCTGGACGCCGTGTGCGCGGCCGCTGAAGGGGAGATCCAATCGGTGCGCATGGTCACCCGCAAGCCCGTCAAAGGCCTGCTGGGCGCCAAGTACCTGGTGGACAACAACATCCAGATCGAAGGCATCACCGAGCCGGTACAGATCTTCAAGGGCTCGCCCCGCGAGGCTGCGGTGGGTTTTGCCGCCAACCTGAACGTGGCCGTAGCCCTGTCGTTGGCGGGCATTGGCCCTGACCGCACCACGCTGGAAGTGTGGGCCGACCCGACGGTGGACAAGAACACGCATACCATCGAGGTGGTGTCTGACGCGGCGCTGTTTTCGATGCAAATCCAGAACATCCCCACCGAGAACCCCAAGACTGGCCGCATCACTGCACAGAGCGTGATTGCCACCTTGCGCAAGATGCGCGCACCGCTGCGTGTGGGTACCTGAGCCCGGCGCGTGACAGCCATGGAACCGATTGCCCTGTTTTGCCAACACCCCCAGGCGCAGGTGTGGCAGGAAGACATCGCCGCCTTGATGCCCCAGGCCCAGCTCGTGGCTTGGCCCCAGGTCAATCCAGCGGTGCGCTATGCCATCGTCTGGTCGCCCACGCAGACGTTCTTTGACGCGCACCCCCACTTGGAGCTGGTGTTCAACATGGGCGCCGGGGTGGATGCACTGCTCAAGCTGCAGCTGCCGCCCAAGGCGCGCTTGGTGCGCATTGAAGACGGCGGCATGGCCGTGCAAATGGCCGAGTACGTCAGCCACGCCGTCATCCGTCACTTTCGCGAGTTGGATGTGTATGCCCAAACCAGCGCCGCCGCGCAGTGGACGCAGCGCCGCCCCCGCCTGCGCACGGAGTTCCCCGTGGGCATCATGGGCCTGGGCGTGCTCGGCAGCCGCGTCGCAGAGGCGGTGCGCCAGTTCGACTTCCCCGTGGTCGGCTGGAGCCGCAACCCCCGCGAGATGGAGGGCGTGCAGTGTTTCCACGGCGAGGCGCAATTTGGCGACTTTTTGGCCGCCACACGCATCCTTGTGTGCATGGTGCCGCTGACCCCGCAGACCCGCGGCATCCTCAACCACGCCCACCTGTCGCAGCTGCAAGCGGGTGGCTATGTGATCAACGTTGCCCGCGGTGACCACCTGGTGGAAGAAGACCTGCTGGCGCTGCTGGCCTCGGGCCACTTGGCCGGTGCCACGCTGGATGTGACCCGCACCGAGCCTTTGCCTGTGGACCACCCGCTGTGGCAGGATCCCCGCGTCACCATCACCCCCCACATCTCGGCACAAACCGTGGTGTCGGTGTCGATCGCGCAAATGGTCGAAAAAATTGCGGCGGCTCAGCGGGGTGAAACTCCCGATGGGGTGGTGGATCCGGTGCGCGGGTACTGATACGAAACTGGCGCTTTGTTCCGAGATGTCCTGCTCGATTATTCCTGCTTGAAGTCAGCTGATGGCTGTGGATTCAACCGATCTGAAGTCCCCTCGAATTCCTGAGCCAGTCAGAAGTAGAGGTTGCGGAACAGTTTGACACGGTACTCGACCGGAGGAATCCGGCCGGGAGATTCATGGAGAGGCACCTCTGCGGGAGGTTCATCTGCAGATCCAGCGCGGCGAATTGCTGGTGCGCTTGCAATGCCCACTGGCGCAATGCGGGGCACTCCTTGGCGAGCTCTTGCGATGATCCGCATCGACGCCGCCTGCCTGGCCACGGCCCCGCTGGACATGCGCGCGAGCACCGATACGGCGCTGGCCCGCGTGGTCGCCGTGTTCGGTGCTGCCCACCCCCACCATGCCCATCTGTTCGCCAACAAGCGCGCCAACCGCATGAAAGTGCTGGTGCACGACGGTATCGGCATCTGGCTGGCGGCTCGCCGCTTGCACCAGGGCAAGTTCCTCTGGCCGGCGCCAGTCGATGCCCGTTGGCAGCTGGGGTGCATCCAGCTCGATGCCGTGGTACTGGGCCTGCCGTGGCAACGTATGGGAGACGCTGTCATCATCCCCCTGGCAATGGGGGCAGCACAGGTGTACTGAGCCAGATCTTTGCCCTTTTATCGAGCTTGCCCCCCAAATCGCTGACGGATCCGGTTGCGGGTTTAGCGCCGAAACCATCTCGCAGAGCAAACTGGAGCCATAAGGGCGTTGGCGCTGGGAGTAATAGCCAACGGACACCTCTTGTGTATTGACGCGCAACAATGAGGGATATGATGCGTCAGTAAGTTGAAATTAAATCATTGGCCGGCAAAAAAGCCCAAGGAAATGGGCTTTGCAGGAATGATTTCAGGGCGAAAGAATGGCATGGAAGGCCGTGCCGTACGCGGCTTATCGTTAGCTAAGTGGCCTATCTTGCAAGTGAATGCTATCAACACCAACATAAAGGCAGGCGAGCCGTCAACCGGCGCGCCCTTCCCCAAACGGGACAACTGCCCAGTTTAAAAATCACGGGTAGATGCGTCGAAGCTTTTGCGAAGTCTGCTGCAGCAAAAACTTCAGAAGCTTTGATCGTTCATTCGGATCACGCTCTTGAAGCGGGCAAGTTCATCGCGCTGCGGCGGCAGTGGCATCCGCGCTCGTGCCTCCACCTTGGAGCGACTGCGGACAAGCTTCTGGAACGGCCGGTGATCACGCTGGGCTGCACCGATGGCGGCGTCATCAACTCGCGCGATGTTATCAAAGCGGCGGTGGAGAAGTCGTGTCAGCACCCAGCGCCAACGACTTGCACCGAGCTTTCCGCTGTGGATTTTTTGAGCGAACGCGGGAGCGCTTGCAGGACGGAGGTTCGGTAGTAACGGGCGAAGTAGTGCAGAGCCTCGTTGGCGCGCGGCTCGCAGCGGTCGGCCGACGCAATCAGCACGAAGATGCTGTCAGAAACTACGACCTGAGGTACGCCAACATGCGCGTCGCCACACTCTCAGCAGAATTTCTGCATCAATTTAATGCGACGACCTGCCATTGCAATCCGTGGTGTCAAAGATGGCAGCGCTCGAATCACACCGGCAACTGCGCAATAGATAACGACTCAATACCCCAGGCAGACGACACAATTTGATACGATCATCTGCTACATCTAGACCACGCAACAGCTTTTCCAGAATATTTAAGAACAAAGTGGGTGCACAAGGAGGCTACTCGGAGAGCGCGATGTCTACGATGCAATCCCTTTCATCATTGACGCCTATGATGGTCTACCCAGCAACGTGAAGTGCATCAAGATTTCCAGCACTATGCGACCAGATCTGATGAGCGGCAACCAGACGCTAGGCTGCTGGGATCCTGCCACCTCGGCCATCGTTCTATGGCGCAAGCCACTTCGGTCATTCGAAGCAACCGCAGGCGTACTGGTACACGAAATGATCCACGCTAAAACTGGATTTTTGGATGTAACGCGTGATTTTGAAACCTCACTGACCGACGCAATCAGAAAGCTTTGCGCAGGCTGGCACAATGTTGCCAGGCCAAGGAAAGAGATATACAAACGAAGGCACACGCAAGCACAGAAAGTGAGGGACAAGCCATTCAGTTGGGTGACGCACTTGAGATGATTGAAAGAATGCGTACCAATGCCGCCCAGGAAAAGAAAATGATCGCCCAAGCGCAGGATCGACTTTCTAAGCTAGAAGGCGAGGTGCGCAGTTCCGGTGCTGCGCAAAACGATAGCTCGATAGCGTCAGAGTCCCTTCAACGGGCAGCGAAACCATGGTTCAAATTTTGTGAACGGCCGTCTTTATATACCGATTTTAGCAAGGAAGAAAATCGGATCCCTTTGAGCTTAGTGCGCTAGGTGCAGCAGGAGGCGCTATCATGGCTGCGATTGCCTATCTGGCGAAAACGCATCACGAGCGTCGCCGAGTTACCCGAACGGTCCTCTACCACCTCCTTGAATTGCACCACGTCGTCAGTCGAACCGCGCTTTGTCTCAAATCACTGGAAGGGGTCCTCATCACCGCAGTTCGCCAGGATATGGAAGCGCGTAACGAAACCTACGACGAGAAGCAAGGCTTAGCAGCCATGGATGCCGCGCGCCCCGAGTTGCTTAAATTCGCAATGGCGCAATTGGACGGCTTGTCCGTAGAGATGGCTGACAGCTATTCAAAAGCGCTATCTGATCTCGCTCGCGAGAACCCTGTCTTGGCGTTCGAATTACGCGGAAGAGACAAGGCCGTGGTGCTGATCTCAACAGTTCGCGATTTTATGCAGTCTTCTACGGATCAGCCAGCTCCTTCAGATAAAGATCTGCCTCTGTTCAATCACTTCTTTCTCCAATTGTCAGAAGAAGACCTGCACCAAGCTATTATCAAGACAGCTTGGAGGTGCGACATCATCACTCATGGAAAAGTTTTAATGCATTTGCGCACGTCTCGGAATCAAGATTTTTCCGAAGATGGGGGCAACTTAATTCAAAGGTTGGTTGAGGAGATGACATCAGCTCATTCTCCATTGACAACCGCTATGAAATAATCGAGATGATATTCCTTTGCACCTCTATTGTCGGAAGATACCAGTACTGGAAACATGCGCTTCGGTGCAGTTTAGGAAGGAAAGTATGATGAATTTTCCTGATAGGACATCCAAGCTTGTGCCGAGGCATCTACCAGTATGTTGAAACTTAGACGCAATTGGCGGCTGTGCATTGATCCCGCGCTCTACAACCCAGCCACAGAAGGCAAGAGATGAAAATTGATCTTGTCTTAATCTCTACTCGGCTTGCGGAAGCACGCCGACTCCAAGCCGTTGAGCTTGCTGAAGTCGCAACGCAGACCGCCATTGACACTGGACGGCTTGCAAGCATTGAGGCTGGAAAGCAGACACCCTCCGGTGATGAGTTGCTGATCCTTGCCAACTACTATGCACGCGATTTTCGTGACTTTGTTGATCCGAGCCGCCCGGAACCGTTCAAACAGACCGACATTCTCTACCGCAGATTCGGACAGGAATTTACGCCCAGCGACCGTCGAGCAATTCAGGAATTTTTGTTTCTCTGTGAGATGGAGGCCACTCTAGAGAAAGAACTTGGCCGTCGCTCCGCCCCATTCCTTTTCACACCTACTGGCAATCATCTGAAATCACACGGAGATCAAGCGGCGAAGGCATTAAGGCGCCAAATGGGGTACAGCACGAAGCAGATTCGACTGGACATTTACTTTGACTTTCGCAGCATCGGATTGCATGTTTTTCGACGTCGGTTGACTAACTCAGAAATTTCAGGCCTTTACATTGAGCATCCCATTGCAGGCCATTGCAGGCCATTGCATATTAGTCAATTACGAAGAAGACGTTTACCGTCAGCGGTTTTCCGCAAGCCACGAGGCCGCACATGCTATTTTTGATTCCACCGAAGCTGTCAGCGTCAGCTACCAGCGCAGTAGCTCCAAATATGACCGGCAAGACCTAAAAGAGATACGAGCCAATCGCTTTGCCTCTTGTTATTTAATGCCTTCCGAACTGCTGCCCAAGGTTCAGAATTGGGATACTTTGCTGGCCAAACATTGGGCACAAACGCTCAAGGTCAGTACGGAAGCCTTGTCATATGCCTTGCTTGATGCTCAACTTGTAAGCCAAGCAACTGCAAAGTTAATTCGTTCTGTACGCGTTCCGATGAAAGAAAAGGTTGACCCTGAAGCCCCTGAATACCTCAACGCTACTCAACTTAACCGACGCACGCAGTTGTTGGAGCGTGGACTTTCAGATTACTACGTTGATCTATGTTTTGAGGCCCACAAACAGGGAATTATTTCGACGGGACGATTGGGGGAAGCCTTGTTGGCCGATCACAAAGAAACCAGAGAAATTTCCATCCTTTATGGTCGGAGCATCATTAATGAGCTTTAATCCAGCGAGATTTTCCGTTGTTTCCGTGGTGGACACTTGCGCAGTTTGGAACATGCTTTCTTCGCTGCGCCTGAATCAGGCCGCCATTCAGGCAAAGCTGCATTTCTGTATTACACCAGTCGTTCTGTACGAATGCCTGCATAAGCCTCGCCCCAACATTACTCCAGAGCAGCAAGAGCTCATGGGGCGTTTGATATCCAATCGGGAAAAAGGCAGATTTCCTGTGCAAGAATGCAGTCTAGATGACTTGCTTACCGTCTCAGAAAGAGCGCCCGGCAAGCTCGGCTCCGGCGAGCTGTCGTGTATCGCTGCCGCTTATCGAATCCGCAATATTGCAGTAATGACCGATGAGAAGCTGGCCAGGAGGTACGCGCAGAATAAATTAGATTTATCGGTCGAGACCACGCCTCGCCTCTATGGATACCTTCACTACCACCAGCACTTGGGTGGCGCTGACCACGACGAGGTCATTAAAGAGCACGAGCGTTTTGAGAGAAGACCGCTCAGCCAGTTTTTCAAGCAGACGTATGAAGAGGCAATGCGCTGCAGACTGATGTCCAACATGGGTTCTGATGTTTCAACTTGATCATCTATGAATAATCCGATTACCCCGCGAATTTCAGTAGCAGATGGACTTGAAGTTCGATTTCAAGATGAACCTCGCCAAGTTTCGTGGACACGGACTGAATGAATTCAGGCGGCTAGCCTAATGAAATGACTTGCTACGTTTTCCAAACCGACACTTGCACTGCTTACCTAAATCGCGATAACGCACCGGTTATCGCGAGCTATGCAGATGTGCATCTGGATGGCTGGACTACTACGGTTAGAGCTGATAAAGGCTTAGATTCGAAACAGACTAAAGTCCTTAGCATGACCCGCCCTATCGGGCCAAGCCTTATACGCTACCAAGCGCTCTAAAAGCCACGATAGGGCTTCTTATTCTAAAGAGAAGCCTAAATTCTCGTATATTCTCTTCGTAGCCTAATTCTGCGCGAGACGCTGCGCAATGTATTTTGCTGAGCTCTCAATATAAGGAAAAACTGTACTCTCATTTATATTCAGTTGATCAAGCTCATTTAGTATCTGATCCTTATTACTAATTGCAAAGCGCTCGACCTCAATCCCAATTTCCGGCATTCCTCCTTCTGTAAATTGAGCATCTTGGCCAAACAGTAAAAAAGCACCCGATTGTGATGATATTCTGTCGTTACTGCGTTTACTTTTGACACATATCACTGACTTCAGATCAATCTTTCGAATTTCAGGCGCAAAGTAAGGCTTCTCCTCTCTGATAAAATGTAACAGCCTTTTTATCACCCTCTGGTCGTTAAATTCTTCTAAACTCTTAGCAATAAAGTTTATTCCCTCTTTTTCGCTAAGAGGCAATTGAACTAGATTTGCAATGCAGCTCGCGGTATCAGAGTCAAAATACTTAATCCTGTCTACTTCAATTTTAAAAGCCACCACTTCGCCCTCAACGGCTTTGGAGTTTGATGCCTTGCATGCAAAATACAAAGCAATCAAAGGATTTGATGTAATGTCCAACAGCCTGGTTGGAAGTCCAAAATGCTGCATCCTCACTAATTTATCAAGGGTTGTCTTGTCATCACGGAAATCCTTTGAATTTGCCACCAGTAACTCACGATATAGCTTGTGTTCAACAGGAAGATAAGGGAACTTACCGCCCACAGTACGAAAGAGAGAAGGAGCCAACTTATACGTGATGCGGTTCGAATGACCCCGATAGAATATTTCTTTACCTGCCTGTCCCAAAGAAAGCACTGCTGTGATGAAATCGCTAACGCTCTGGACACGACTCGCGGTCGGCAGGGGTGCTTCAGGTAGAGCCGTTAGCTTCAGGCTGCCTTCGCTTGCAGCCTCCTGCATAATTTCGGCATCTGAAACTTTGACAGCCAACTCTGCGAGTACTTTTTGGAGGTCAACGTCCTTAATAGCCCAATGGGTACGACTCATCTCCCAACCATATAAGCCGATTTTTTCAGCGAGATCAGTAGTATTAATTATCTCAGGAGTGGAGTCGAGCTGATATGAAATATGAAGGGTGCGTCCTTCTTGTTCGATTCCGGTTATTTTCCCCATCCTCGTAGGACCTTTAAAGTCCTCTGACATAAAAAGACAAGGCAATCTAATCAGAGCCTTAATCTGATTATCGGTGAGTGCACTCTCACTGCTAAAACGCGACGATATTTCTTCGTTGGTGTACTCGAGAAACCTGCTTCTTTCCAACGAGTACCGGCCGACTTCTTTCCAAGTATCGGCGTCGAATGCTACAAAAAGATTAAACATAAATCCTTAAACTAAACTTTTCTGTCACATTAACTGACCTATGGAAGGGCTAGCGGGCGCAAGTGAGGCAGCAGCCTCCTTCTTCAGCGATGACATTGCCAGGACAGCCGTCTTCTGTGCATTCCTCACGAATAACTTGATGTTCATCATTGCAGACAGGGCAGTAGACAAGCTTCGCTTCCGGGCCCTTCGGTTTAAGCACCGCGAGTTTAAATTCAAATCCCGCATCAGTGTTTGCGGCGCCGAGGCACTCTGGGCAAAAATATGCCCGTTGCTTCTTGTTGACCCCCATGAAATACAGTACCTGTGCTGGTTCAAGTAGTTCTTTGACTATCGAAAACTCCCAGCAAGTTCTATTTGTAGCGTACTCACCGCTGCCGAGCTCGGAGTCTGGCGAGCTCATAAGAAACTCTCGTCGCGCGGTCGCCCAGTTTTCGGATGGAAACAACGCTTTGTGCATGTAGAGGATTGCCTCAACGACTTCGGATACCTGAACCGCAACACCGCTGCCAACGGTGTGCATGATTGCATTGCGCTTCTCTCGCAAGGAATGAAATCGCTCGGAGAACTCTGCACTGAGGCGAGTTGTAGAAAATGTGTCGTAGATCCGAACCAAATCTTGCGCATCTACCGTTCGGAACTGTGAGAAGTCGATAGTTACCCCTTCATACGGAGACGGCCAGCGCGAAGGGGGATCGGACAGGAGTAGATAAGGTGAGATTTCGCAGATCTTCCCTTTGAGGATCAGTTCGACTCCTTGTTGAACTACTGTCAACGAGGTGGTCAGAGTGCGGCGCGCCGCAGCCCAGTACTTGTCAGATACCTCACTCTTGTCGATTCCGTAGTAGTCGGCCTGATCGAATTCCGTTAGTAGGTTCGATGTTGCATCCCAAGCGAAATTGAGAAGCTCATTTCCCGATTGGTAGAAGTCGACCGAAGTAGGAAGGTTCGTAATCATCTGTGAGGGTCTGGTAGGTAACTAGATTTAGGAGACAAAAAACGCTGCCTCCGGACCGATAAGAGTCGAACAGAGTGCTGGTAATAAAAAAGGTGAATTACACATGACCGACCGTAGCAGGTTCCTAGCCTGATAGGAAGACTCTGTGCTCGCGGCTGTCTGCGCACTGATCGCAAGCATTTGGATCAGGTGATCAATATAACAGTCACTGACTGCTATTGGCCGATTGCACACATCTAACGCAGTTAGGCACTCGTGTAGGAACGACACGCGGAAGGTCTTCAAGCATGGGATATTTGAGCAGAGCGCACATAACTAACGATAAGCGCCGCTAATCGCAAGTCATTTCCCCTCACATTTGACACGCTAGTCCCGGAGCCCACCAGTACCGACCGGCACTTTGCCCACCGCCTAATGGTCTAACCCTGCACCCTCAGCAGCTCGACGATCTGTTAAGCCTGTGTTCTGCCGATCCCTACACAGCTGTGCGGTATGGAAATGCAGTTCGCCTTCTAGCTAGTGAGCAACTGCGACTACATGGCCAGAACGTCAACGCTGTCCCACCATGGACACAAGATGGCAAGCCAAGCTGGACATCACACAGCCAGCTCTCCGGAGACGTTGCCAAAACGGCTTGAGCAAGTCCCGTGAATGGCCCGTACTCACCCTCCCCACCCCTCCCGTAGGCCCTCCCCACCCTAATGCCATTAGGGAAAACCCGCGCGCCTATCTCCATCCCTAGGCACAATGTCGACCCCGCAGTGGCTTGGTCCGGCTTTGAGCCAGTGGCATGCATTCGAACCGACCGTGCGCAGTATTTTTTCGAACCGATTCGCTTAAGAGATGGAGCATGCTCATGCGGAAATTCAAGATTTGGGGCGCGAGTCTGCTGGCCCTGTTTGCCCTTTCGGGGGTCCTTTTTCTCTATTGGCCGCTGGTTGAGCGCCCGGTGCCTGCTGCCGAGAGCGGCCAGCCCGTGGATGTGGTCCTGGTCGGTGGTGGCACCATGAGCATCACGCTGGCCACCTATCTGCAGGAACTGCAGCCGGACCTGAAGGTTGAACTGTTCGAGCGCCTCGATGGCGTGGCGCTGGAGAGCTCCAACGGCTGGAACAATGCCGGCACCGGCCACTCGGCGTTTGCCGAGCTGAACTACACGCCCGAGCTGCCGGACGGCTCGATCGAGACCAAGCGTGCGGTCGGCATTGCCGAGCAGTTCGAGGTGTCGCGCCAGTTCTGGTCGCATCAGGTCAAGCTCGGCCGCCTGTCGCAGCCTACGGACTTCATCAACGCGACTCCGCACATGAGCTTCGTCTGGGGCGAGGACCGCATCGAGTATCTGCGCAAGCGCCACGAAGCGCTGGTCCAGAACCCGCTGTTCTACGGCATGCAGTTCACCACAGACCCGGCGCAGATCAAGCAGTGGGCGCCGCTGGTGATGGAAGGCCGTGATCCCGCGCAGAAGGTTGCCGCGACCTATATGCCGCTGGGCACCGATGTCAATTTCGGCGTGATCACCAACCAGCTGACACGCGGCCTGCAGGCCAACCCCAACTTCAAGCTGCAGGTAAAGCATGAAGTCACGGCGCTGCGCCAGGGCGACGACAAGATCTGGAACGTCACCGTGAAGGACCTGAGCAGCGGCAAGGAACGCACCGTCAAGTCGCGCTTCGTGTTCATCGGCGCCGGCGGCGCCGCGATCAAGCTGCTGCAGATGTCCGGCATCCCCGAAGCGAAGAACTACGCGGGCTTTCCCGTCGGTGGTCAGTTCCTGGCCTTCAAGGCACCGGCCGTGGCCGAGCGCCACAAGGTCAAGGTGTATGGCATGGCCGAGACGGGCTCGCCCCCGATGTCCGTGCCGCACATCGACTCGCGCAAGCTCGACGACAAGCCGGTGGTGCTGTTTGGCCCCTTCGCGCTGTTCAGCACCAAGTTCCTCAAGGAAGGTTCGTGGTTCGACCTGCTGTCCTCGGTGACCAGCGACAACGTGCTGGGAATGATGAAGGTCGGCGGGGAAAACCTCGACCTGGTGAAGTATCTGCTGCAGCAAGCCGAGCTCAACGATGACGACCGCCACGCCGAGCTGCTCAAGTACTATCCCAACGCCAAGCGCGAAGACTGGGAGCTGATCACCGCCGGCCAGCGCGTGCAGATCATCAAGAAGGATCCGGAAAAAGGCCCGATCCTGCAGTTCGGCACCGAGATCGTGACGGACAAGGACAAGACCATCGCCGCCCTGCTTGGAGCCTCGCCTGGCGCGTCCACGGCGCCGCCGATCATGCTGAACGTTCTGGCCCAGGCTTTCCCCAAGGAAATGGAAGCCGGCTGGAAGGAAAAGCTCAAGGAGATCGTTCCGTCCTATGGCCGCAAGATCAACGACAGCGCGGCGCTGACCAACGAGATCCGCACCATGACGGGCCAGGCGCTGAACCTGCCGTACCTCGAAGTGCCGGTGGCACCGCAGGGTGCTGCTGCAGCCCAGGCGCCCGCAGTGGCTTCGCCGGCCGTGCCAGCCAAGTCGCGCAATGCGAATGCCGAGATGCAGGCGCTTTGATTAGGCTTTGGCCGGGGTCCATGGGCCCCGGTCAGGACTCGTCGAAACCAGAGAGAAGGAACCCACGGGTTCCTTTTTTATTGGTAGATTTCGTGCCGCGCAATATGATCATCGCCATGCGCAGTGGCAACGACACCACCCAGGCGCACGACATCGATCATCCCAAGGAATGGCCATGGAGTTGCAAAATGAGCGCAATCAGCACCCGCCCCTTCGACGCAGCCAACTACCTCCACGATGAAAGCGATGTCGTTGCCTATCTGCAGGCAGCGCTCGAGGAAGGTGATCCGGCCTTGCTGGCTGCAGCCTTGGGTGACGTTGCGCGGGCACGTGGCATGAACCACCTCGCGCGCGACACCGGTCTGCCCTGGTCCATTCTGGACAAGACCCTGTCCGGTGAATGCGCGCCCAACTCGGAAGCCTTGTTCAAAGTCATCCGCGCCATGGGTTACAAGCTGTCATTGGCGCCAACCGTTTGAACGGCAGTCGTTACGTTCAGCACCCGCCCACATTACGCAAAAAAAGGAGCCCTCGGGCTCCTTTTTCCTTGTGGGCTCAGGCGCTCAACGCGACACCGGCGCCGCCCCCAGCGGCTTGCCGCCAGGCCCGTCCATGTAGCTGAGCCACTGCGCCGGCGCAGCATTCTGCCCGCGCCCGGGCTTGGAGTAATCGCAGACGCCATCGGCAAACACCGCGTTCAGCCGCGCCCACTGCGTTGGCGAGAAGCTTGCCGCGTAGCTGCTTGCCACCAGTGGCTTGAGCTGGCACTGCATGATGTCGCTGGTGAGGTCCTCGCCGGCGGCCACGCGCGTATCCCTCCACACGGGCCATTCGTCTGCCGTGGGCTCGTAGAGCGCCGTGGCGCCCGCGCCGGTCACGGTGGAGGTGGTGTGCGGGTTGGCGGCCGTATTGCAGCGGCCCGCATCCGTCACCCAGCCCGAGGTGCTGTTCCAGCAGCTGTCCACGGCGACCGCTGGCTTGTTGGCGACGATCTTCTCGCGCAGCGATTTCGCGCTGGCATCGGCCTCGATGGCGCCCAGCCAGTTGTTCATGGCGTCGAACCGGCGCTCGTCGAACTGTGGCGGCGTGCCCTTGTAGCGCCAGAGCACCTGGTTGTTGTGGTCGCCGTAGTGCTCAAGGATGCGGTTACGGATCACGTAGTTGCGGAAGTCGTAGTGCTCCTCGAGGATCTGCCAATTGACGCCCGCAATGATCGCGACCTCGCCCAGCCCCTTGCCATGCGCGACCCGGCCCGAAGCGTGCGAGATTTCGGCCGCGCCCTCGTCGGCGCGCATGCGCGATGCCTGCCACTGGCCGTTGATGTCGTAGCCGCCGATGCGCTCGTTGAGCGCGACGAACTGCTCGGCATCGATCTCGCCCTTGTTCAGCGCCAGCAGGCCGTACTGGATGCCGACGTTGTCCAGCGGCGTCTTGGCGTAGCCGCTCGCGCCGCGCGTGCCGAACACCGCGATGTTGAAGTCCTGCAACGTGCAGCGCAGGCCCGTGGGGTTGGCCAGCGACCAGCGGTTGGGGTGGGTGCCGCAGCCGCCGCCGCCCACCTGGGGATCGATGTAGAAAGCCGTGCGGCTGGCCATGTTGACGTTGGCCGGGCCCTCGCAGACCTGGTTCCAGCGGTGGCCGGCGATGTTTGCTCGGTTCATCTGCGTGAAGTTCAGGCCCGCCGAGCCGCCGTCATAGAAGCGTTTGAGCAGGCCGCAGTCGGCGAACTCGCGCCCCGTGGTCCAGGTGTCTTGCCAGCCGTTGGACGGAAGGATGCCCTGCAGCAGGCCGGGATAGTTGGTCGCATGCAGATGCTGCTGGTGCGCGCCGCCCGAGTTGCCTTCGCCGATCGTGTAGCGGATCGGGCCGTAGTTCTCGGCAATGTGTTCCTTGACCATCATGACGGTCTCGGCCGAGGTGACGTCGTTGCAGTGCGAGCCGTAGTTGGTCATCTCGGAGCTGGCGACCATGAAGCCGCGGCCCAGCGCCACGGCGTCGAGCACGCTGCCGGGGTTGGTCTGCACGCGGCCGAATTCGCAGCCCGAGCCGAACTTCCAGTAGAGCTTGCGGTTCCAGTTGCCGACCTCCTGCCAGGGCTGCCAGCGCGCGGTGGCGTCGCCCGGGCTGGCCAGCATCGCGATGTCGTACTTGCCGCGGTTGATCACGCCGCGCTCGATGCGCACGATGAAGGGCACGGTGGTGCCGGCGTCCGTGGTGGCCGAGGCGATCTGCTCCTTTGGCGGGGGTTTGGCCGGGTCGTACGCGGCAAAGCTTCCGGTCAGCGTGCGGTACTGGTAGCGCACCACCGGGGCCGCGACGTTGCACTGCGCGTCGAGCGCCTCGCCAAGGTCGGGGTTGGTGGCGCTGGGCGCGGCGACCTTGGTGGCGCATTCCCAGAACGGCACCTGGGCGCCGGAGAAGATCGGGCCGCCGAGCGGATAGTTGGTGATCTCGAGCGTGGCGGGCCGGGTCTTGTCCGAACGCGCGACCAGCGTGTTCTTGCCCAGGGCCAGGCCTTGCACCAGTCCAATGAAGCGGCCGTTGTCCCGCACGGCAAAGGCCGACGTGACATCCTGGCCGCCCAGTGACACCTTCATGGCGGAAAGATCGCCGGCGCTGGCCCGGATCTCGACCAGCGCATTGCCGCCCGACACCAGATCGGCGCGGTTCGACAGCACGCTGATCGTCGGCGCCGCGCCCGGCTCGGGCTGGGGCTGCGAAGGAATCGGGCCCGGTCCGGCCACCGGCGGCGGCGTGCCGTCGCGATCGCCGTCGCCGCCGCAGGCGGCCAGGGTTGCCACACAGATGGCCAGCGCCGCGTGCAGCTGAATGTTGCGTCTCATCATTGCTCCTCGGTCTCGATGGGAAATCGAACGCCAGCGGCAGGGTTGCGCGTTGGCGTCGTCGGTCTGAGTGGAGACAGGGCAGCGTTTTTTGGACGCAGCAAAGCGCAGCCCGCATAGGCCCACGCTTTCCCGGGCCGCTGGTTTTGTTGCGGTCCCTTTGTCTCCCGAGGTCAATGTAGGCAGGGCCGGTTGATTCGTAAAATGGAAAAAACGAATCAATTCATCTGCAGCGCCGATCAATCCAGAGGCTGCACAGAGCTGGGCCCCACCTTGCAGGGACTGCCCGGGGCGCTATCCTCGGGAAAATCCCTAGCTGGATAGGGGGCACCAACGCGTCGGATGCTTCTCCAAGGCCGCTCGAGAAGCGCAAATCCGGCGGCAATCGAGCGAGGCCGGCGCCGGTGACCGTCCCCTGCAGCAAATCAGCCACGGCCACACTCCCGTCTTCATGCCCATACGCAGCAACAATGCCCGCCGGGCCCTAGAATCGGGGCTCTCCGCAGCGCCTCGGCGCGCGATGTTCGGGAGGGCTCAGTAGACCCCTCCCCATTTGCTTTGCACTTCTAAAATATGAAAAGATTGCCTACCCTGGTCGAAGGCCTTGACGAAATTCTCAACGGCGGTTTGTTCGAGGGAGGTGTCTACATTTTCGAAGGACCGCCGGGCGCGGGCAAGACCACGCTGGCCAACCAGATCGCCTACACCCTGGCGCGGCGCGAAGTGCGCACGCTCTATGTGACCATGCTGGCCGAGTCGCATGCGCGCATGCTCCAGCACATGGAGGAGCAGATCTTCTTCGATCAGCAGGAAGTCAGCGCCTCGGTCTTCTACGTCAGCAGCTACCGCGAGCTCGATCAAGGCGGCCTCAAGGCCGTCGTGGGCCTGCTGCGCGGCGAGCTGGTGCGCCACCGCGCATCGCTGCTGGTGATCGACGGCCTGGTGGTCGACAGCCTGGGCACGATGACCAATGATTCGGTGCGCCAGTTCGTGCATGAGCTGCAGAGCCTGGTGAGCACGATGTCATGCACCTGCCTGATCCTGACCAGCGGCAACAGCAACGCGCTGAGCGCCGAGCAGACGATGGTGGACGGCATCTTTGCCTTCGAAGACCACGGTTTTCACTGGCGTGCCGAGCGCCGGATGCAGGTGCGCAAGTTCCGCGGCAGCCGGGTCATCCGTGGCCAGCATACCTTTTGCCTGTCGACGCAGGGCGTGCAGTTCTTTCCGCGGCTGGAGAGCCTGCCGCTGGTCGACGCCAGCGCCAGAATGGGGCCGCACGCCGTTCCCACGGGCGTGGGCGCATTGGACGGCATCCTGCGCGGTGGCGGCCTGCTGTCGGGCAGCGCTTCGGCCGTGATCGGGGCCTCGGGCGCGGGCAAGACCACCCTTGCGCTGACCTTTGCCGCGGCCGAGGGCAGCGACGGCCCGGCGCTGGTGCTTTCGTGCACCGAGCTGGCGGGAGACATGCGCCGCCTCGGCACCGAGATGGGCCTGGGCGTCGAGGCGGCAATAGCCCGCGGCGCGCTAGTGATCCGCAATCTGGGCCATGAAGACGAATCGATGGACGAGATGGGCCACAAGCTGCTGCGCCTGGTCGATGAGCTCAAGATCCGACGCCTGGTGGTGGATGGCGTGGCCGGCCTGGCGGACACGCTGGCCTTCCGCGAGCGCGGCTACCGGTTCCTGGGCCGCCTGCTGGTCGAGTTGCGCCGGCGCGGGGTGACCTCGGTTTTCACGATCGATCCCGACGCCCTGGCGGTGGCCGCCGGCGTGCCTCTGGCCGAGGGCGTGGCGGGCTGGTTCGACAATCTGTTCGTGTTCGAGCCGGCCCTTGCGGGTGACAGGCCGCTCAATCAGCGTATCCTTCGGGTTGCGAAAATTCGTGGCGACGGCGCAGTGCGCTCGACGGTGGACATTTCCGCGTCGCCTTCCCAAGGTTCGTGAGGCCTATATGACTCACAGAAAGATCGCCTCGATGCAAATGGTTCTGGTCGTCGAAGACGAATATGGCAACGCCGAGATACTGCAGCAGTTGCTGGAAGCCGAAGGTTACCGGGTCGCATTGGCGTCCAATGGGCAGCATGCGCTGCAGATCCTCAGGCAGGGCGAGAAACCCGCGCTGATCCTTTCGGACTTCATGATGCCGGTGATGAATGGCGGTGAGTTCGGCCAGGCCGTGTCCCAGGATGAAGTCCTGCGCCAGATTCCGTTTGTCTTCATGAGCGCAACCAGCCAGGACGTGGTGCGCCGTTCGTTCCAGGGCTACGATGCGTTTCTGGTCAAGCCGATTGAATTCGACACCCTGCTGCAGGTCCTCCAACGCCTGATTGCCCAGGGGCGGCGCCCGCAGCCGGCCAACGGTCGGGTCGAGGATTCGATGCGCCAGCTGCTCAAGGGCATGCATATGCCCACCCGTGACTGAACCGGAGACCGCGCCATGCCCCAGCACACCGAATCCTTCGAGACCGAGGAACAGGCCCACGCCTATGCGCAGCAGGCGGGCCTGAGCAACTACCAGGTGATTGCCGAGCCCGGCCCCGTGACCGACATGATGCCGCTGGGTGGGCAAGACGGGATCCCCGCGATCCGTTTTGCCATCGAATATCTGGATTAGCCACTTGCCTCGCGGCCCGGGCGGTTTTCTTCGCCAAGCTGGGCCGCGCTCCTACAGGGATGGCGGGCGTCTTGCGCGACGCTAGGAGGTCCATGGCCTGCGCTGGCGTCTTCAGCGGCAGGTCGCACCTTCATCCGCCACGCAAGGACCGATCCATGACGAACCCCAAGACCCCCGCATCGCTGCCCGAAGACGAAGACCAGGACCCGGTGGGCAAGCCCTATCCCGAGCAGGAACAGACGGCCCCCGAGAATGGCGATGATCCGCCACACCCGCCCTTCTCGCCGAGCAACGAGCCGGACATCGCGCCCGAGTAGCTTTCAGGCCGGCGGCGCCGCGCTCACCAGCCCGGGCGGCGCTGGGGCTGTGCCTGGGTGCTGCGCTTGCGCTGCTGCGCCCGCGTGAGGCTTTCGACCAGATAGTCGCGCGAGGCCTGGCGCGCGAATTCGACCGCAGTCCAGCCGCGCTGGTTCTTCGCCAGCGGGTCGGCGCCGTATTGGAGCAGCTGGGCCACGACATCTTCCGAGCTGTACTGCGCGGCCATCATCAGCGCCGTCGTGCCATTGGGCGATGGCGCATCGACGGGCGCGCCCTTGCGCACCAGCAGCTGCACGATGGCCAGGCTGTCGGGCAGCGCGGCCGAGGTCGCGTAGTGCAGCGCGTTCCAGCCTTCCTTGTTCACGGCAGCGCCGCGCTCGAGCAGCTTGCGCACGATGGCCAGATGGCCCTTGAGCGCCGCCATCATCAATGCGCTTTCGCCCTGGGCGCTGGTTTCGTCCAGGCGAATGCCCGGCGCGAGCATCAGCACATCGAACACGCGCAGCGAATCGCGGTGCAGCGCCGCCACCATGCCGGGGCGCCCGCGCGTGTCGCGGGTGTTCGGGTCGGCGCCGCGCAGCAGCAGCTCGAGCATGACCTTGGCGTTGTCGCGGATCACGGCGCGCTCGAAATCGAGCGGGACGTCGGCAATTGCCAGGCGCGGCAGCAATGCGGCCCCGGCCAGGGCGCCGGCGGCGTGCAGCCAGCGGCGGCGGGTGTGCAGTCGGGTCATCAAACCACCCCCTTGAACAAGGCGTCGAAGTTGGCGCTGGTGAGCGCCGCGATCTTTTCCACTGGCAGGCCGCGCACGGCCGCGATCTGCTGGGCCACATAGGGCACGTAGGCCGGGCTGTTGGTCTTGCCGCGGTAGGGCATCGGCGCGAGATAGGGGCTGTCGGTCTCGATCAGCATCCGGTCGAGCGGCACGAAGGCGGCGACGTCGCGCAGGTACTGTGCGTTCTTGAAGGTGACGATACCCGAGAACGAGATGTAGTAGCCCAGGTCCAGCGCCGCGCGCGCGACTTCGGCGCTTTCGGTGAAGCAGTGCAGCACGCCGCCGGCCTGGCTGGCGGAGCCGTCCTCGCCCTCCTCGCGCAGGATGGCCAGCGTGTCCTCCGACGCACTGCGCGTGTGAATGACCAGCGGCTTGTGGCAGGCGCGCGCCGCGCGGATGTGCACGCGAAAGCGTTCGCGCTGCCATTCGAGATCGGCCACCGAGCGCCCGCCCTTGCGGTCTTCCATGCCGTAGTAGTCGAGCCCGGTCTCGCCGATAGCGACCACGCGCGGCAACGCCGCGCGCTCGAGCAGGTCCTGCACGCCGGGCTCGGTCATGTCCTCGGTGTCGGGGTGCACGCCCACCGTGCACCAGAAGTTGTCATAGGTGGTGGCCAGCGCATGCACGTCGCCGAACTCCTCCATCGTCGTGCAGATGCACAGCGCGCGGTCCACGCGGGCCTCGGCCATAGCGGCACGGATGGCCGGCAGGTTCTGCGCGAGCGCGGGATAGTTCAGGTGGCAGTGGGAATCGGTAAACATCAATGGCTCTCAAAACAAAAATGCCGATGCGCCGCCCTCGCAGGCGCCTATCGGCATGTGGGGTGCTGGCGCGGGCATCCGGGCGCGCGTCGCGTCACACCGTCTGCGTGGCCTTGTCCCAGGCCATCGCGCTGCCCAGGATCTGCTCGATCCGGGCCTTGAGCTGGCTCGACTTCTCGTCCGCTGGAAACTGGATGCCGATGCCCTGCGTGCGGTTGCCCGCGGCGCGTGCGGGCGTGACCCAGGCGACCTTGCCGGCAATCGGGTAGCGCTGCGGGTCCTCGGGCAGCGTCAGCAGCACGTAGATATCGTCGCCCAGCCGGTACTCGCGCGGCGTGGGCACGAAGATGCCGCCATGGGCAAAGATCGGAATGTAGGCAGCGTAGAGCGCGGCCTTTTCCTTGATGGCCAGCTGCATGACGCTGGGACGCGGCGTGGTGGGGATCTGGCTCATGGAAAGGATGGAGTGGGTCGGCCTCGGAACCGCAGGATGCGGGTCCTCATGCCCTGGAGTTTAGGACGCTTCGGCCCCGGGCGACAAGCGCCTCGAGCATCAGGCCCGCATTGAAGGGATGTTCGGCCGTGCGCTGCGCGGCCATCAGCTCCCGGCTCCAGGCCGCGAGCAGCGCCAGCGGCGCGGGCACGGGCAGGTCGGCGGGCGCGAAGTAGCGCGGCTCGGCGCCGCTGGCGCGCGCCATCTGGTCGTGGCAGATCTTCTGCAGCACGCCGATCAGCTGGGGCGCGGCGAGATCGGCAAAGGCCGTTGCATCGCCCTGCGACAGCGCGCGCGGCAGCTGCTTCCAGGCCTGGGCCGGCTTGCCGCTGCGCGCGAGCGCCAGCGCGTCTTCGGGGCGCCCGCCCGAAGCCTTGAGAAAGGCGTCGGCCGCCACTGGGTCCAGGCCCTGGGCTTCGAGCCATTGGCGCATCGCGCCTTCCTCGGGCCAGGCCATGGTGTGGATCAGGCAGCGGCTGCGGATGGTGGGCAGCAGCTGGTGCGCCGATTCGCTGGCCAGCACGAAGCGCACATCGCCGGGCGGTTCTTCCAGCGTCTTGAGCAGCGCGTTGGCCGTGATGGCGTTCATCTGCTCGGCCGGATAGACCAGCACCGCCTTGCCGCGCCCGCGCGCGCTGGTGCGCTGCGTGAACTCCACGGCGTCGCGCATCGCATCGACGCGGATCTCGCGGCTGGGCTTGCGCTTCTTGTCATCGATATCTGCCTGGGCCTTCTCGGACAGCGGCCAGCCCAGCGCCAGCATCTGGGTTTCGGGCATCAGCACGCACAGGTCGGCATGGGCACGCACCTCGATCGCATGGCAGCTGCGGCACTGCCCGCAGGCCGCGCCGCCCTGCCCCGACTCGCACAGCCAGGCGCGCACCATCTCGAGCCCCAGCGCGTACTGGCCCAGGCCCGACGGCCCCTGCAGCAGCCAGGCATGGCCGCGCTGGGCGAGCAGCGTTTGGCGCTGCGTCGCGATCCACGGGGCGACCACCGCGCTCATGCCGGCTCCTGGCTGCCGTCGCTCTCGGGCAGCCAACCGCGGCCCGCGAACACCGTCTGCAGCTGCTGCCAGACCAGCGCGCGCGCATGGTTGGCATCGATGCGCGCAAAGCGCTGTGGCGCGGCGCCGGCGCGATCGGCGTAGCCCTGCGCGACGCGGCGGAAAAACTCCAGCGGCTGGGCCTCGAAACGGTCGGGCAGCCGTGCATGCGACAGGCGCTCGGCGGCAACTTCGGCGGGCAGGTCGAACCACACGGTGAGATCGGGCTCGCGCAGTTGCAAGGGATCGGGCGCCACGCCGGTCTGCACCAGGCGCTCGAGCTGGGCGAGCTGCGCGGTGTCGAAGCCGCGGCCCGCGCCCTGGTAGGCAAAGGTGGCGTCGGTGAAGCGATCGCAGAGCACGACGTCGCCGCGCGCCAGTGCCGGCTCGATGACCTGCACCAGATGGTCGCGCCGGCCCGCGAAGGCCAGCAGCGCTTCGGTCAGTGGGTCCATGGCGTCGCACAGCAGCAGCGCGCGCAGCTTTTCGGCCAGCGGCGTGCCGCCGGGCTCGCGCGTGAGCACCACCTCGCGGCCCTGGGCCGAGAAGGCGTCGGCCAGCGCGCTGATGTGCGAGGACTTGCCCGCGCCATCGATGCCTTCGAATGAAATGAACAGGCCGGTACGGCTCATCGTGACTGATTTCCTCAATGCGGTGGACGCTGGCTCAGCGCCCACGCTGGTAGCGGTTCACCGCGCGGTTGTGCTCGTCCAGCGAGGCGCTGAAATGGCTGCTGCCATCGCCCCGGGCAACGAAATAAAGCGCCTTCGTGGCCGCGGGCTGCACGGCGGCGACCATCGAGGCCTTGCCGGGCATGGCGATCGGCGTGGGTGGCAAACCGTTGCGGGTGTAGGTGTTCCAGGGCGTGTCGGCGCGCAAGTGGCTGCGGCGCAGGTTGCCGTCAAACGCCTCGCCCAGGCCGTAGATCACCGTGGGGTCGGTCTGCAGCGGCATGCCGATGCGCAGGCGGTTGATGAACACGCCCGCGATTTCGGCGCGGTCGCCCGCGCGCCCGGTTTCCTTCTCGACGATGCTGGCCAGCACCAGCAGGTCGTCGGGCTGGCGCAGCGGCAGGTCCGCGGCGCGCATCTCCCAGACCTGCTGCAGGCGCCGGTCCATCGAATGCAGCGCGCGGCGCAGCACAGCGATGTCGCTGCTGCCCTTGGCGTAGGTATAGGTGTCGGGGAAGAAGCGCCCTTCGGGAGCGACGCCGGGCTTGCCCAGCTGGGTCATCAGCTCCTCATCGCTCAGTGCCGCAATGTCCTGGCGCAGGAATTCCTCGCGCGCCAGCGCCGCGCGCACCTGGCGCCAGTTCCAGCCCTCGACCAGCGTCAGCGCGCGCAGCGACTCCTCGCCGCGCGCGAGCTTCTGCAGCAGCTGATAAGGCGTGGTGCCCGCGGGGATCTCGTAGTTGCCGGCCTTGATCAGCCGGTCCTTGCCCGAGAGGCGGAACCAGGCGTAGAGCAGCCGCGCATCGGTCTGCACGCCGGCGCGCACCACGTTGCGCGCAATGACGCGCGGTGTCGTGCCGGGCTCGATCTCGAATTCGAGCGCCGGGGCGCTTTGCGCCATCGGATGCGAAAGCCACCATGCGGCCGCGCCGCCGGCGGCCAGCGCCATCAGCAGCAGAAAAAGCAGTCCCTTGATGAATCTACGCACAACCTTCGTCGCCCCTTGAGAATGACCGGGCATCATAATTCACCCATGACCCAGTCCCTCCATGGCATTGCCCCCATTTCCCATCTTGGCGTGATTCGCGTGCAGGGCGACGACGCCGCCAGTTTTCTGCACAACCAGCTGACGCAGGACTTCGCCTTGCTCGACCTGCAGCATGCGCGCCTGGCCGCGTTCCTGTCGGCCAAGGGCCGGATGCAGGCGAGCTTCATTGGCTTGAAGCGCGGCGCGAGCGAAGTGCTGCTGGTGTGCAGCCTCGATCTGCTGCCCACCACGCTCAAGCGGCTGTCGATGTTCGTCATGCGCTCGAAGGCCAAGCTCACCGATGCGACGAACGAGTTCACGCTCCACGGCCTGCTCGGCGACGCCGTGGCCGCCGCGGGCGGTGCGGCCCAGGCCAGCCCCTGGGACAAGCAGGACCTCGGTGAAGCCAGCCTGGTGCACCTCTACCCCACCGCCGGCCAGCCGCGCGCGCTGTGGATCGCGCCGCAGGGCACGCCCGTGCCCGAGGCGCCCGCGCTGCCGGCGCAGGCCTGGCTCTGGAGCGAAGTGCAAAGCGGCGTGGCCACGCTGAGCGCGCCGCTGTTCGAGCTGTTCGTGCCGCAGATGCTCAACTACGAGTCGGTCGGCGGCGTGAACTTCAAGAAGGGCTGCTACCCGGGCCAGGAAATCGTCGCGCGCAGCCAGTTCCGCGGAACGCTCAAGCGCCGCGCGTATCTGGTGCAGGCCGATGCGCCGCTGGTGCCGGGCATGGAAGTGTTTGCCGCCAGCGATGCCGAGCAGCCCACGGGCACGGTGGTGCAGGCCGCGCCCTCCCCTGAAGGTGGCTGGGCGGCGCTGGTGTCGATGCAGATTGCGTCGGCGGGCGAGGCGCTGCATGCGGGGGGTGCGCAGGGGACAGCGCTGACGGTGCAGGCGCTGCCTTATGCGCTGTTGGAAGATATCTAGGACGGGGCCCTCAAAACCCGCGCACCATGGTGATATGCGCGATGCCCGCCTCCTCATACGGCTCGCCCAGCACCGCGAAACCGGCGCGGCGGTAGAAGCCTTCGGCGTTGCGCTGGGCGTGCAGCTGCACCTCGCGGTCGCCGCGGGCCTGGGAGGCGGCGACCAGGGCGTCGAGCACCTGGCGGCCCAGCGCGCTGCCGCGCAGGTCCTTGTCCACGGCCATGCGGCCGATGCGGCCCACGCCCGGGGATTCGGTGATCAGCCGGCCCGTGGCGACGGGCATCTCCAGGCGGTTGTAGAGCACCACATGGCGCGCCGCTTCGTCGCGGCCATCGACTTCGATCGCGGGGTCGATGCGCTGCTCGCGCACGAACACGTCCATGCGCAGGCGCATCGCGTCGCGGCCCAGCAGGTTCCAGTCGCCGGTGCGCACCTCGCTCACGGCGCGGCCAGCTTCGTAGTCTTCGACCAATGCGCGCAGCGGCGCGGGCACCGTGCACGCGGTCTGCGTGGCCGGGTCGGCAAACACATAGATCAGCTCGACGCTGCTGAGCAGGGCTTGGCCGCTCCAGATGCCGACTTCGAAGCGCAGCGAGGAATTGCCGATCGCGGCGCAGCGCACGCCCACGTCCAGCACATCGCCATGGCGCGCCGAAGCGTGGTATTCGATGGTCGCCTTTCTGACATACAGCTCGCCGCCCAGGCGCGCGAAGCCCGATTCATAGGGCAGCGCCAGCGCGCGCCAGTAGGCGCTGATGGCAGTGTCCGCATACATCATGTAATGTGCATTGAACACAATCTTCTGGGCATCGACCTCGGCCCAGCGCACGCGCATGCGGTCGAAGCAGCGAAACGATTCCTGGCGCAGCATCAATCTAGTTCTCCATTCCAAAAGCCAGGCGCAGGGCGCGCGCGCAGTCCGCATGGGCCTGGCGCGCTTCGGGAATCGCGCGGCCCATCTTGATGAATTCATGCGTCACGCCGCGGTAGATCTCCAGATCCACGGCCACGCCGTCGGCGCGCAGCCGGTCGGCATAGGCAATGCCCTCGTCGACCAGCGGATCGCATTCGGCCAGGCACACGAAGGCCGGCGCCACGCCCTCGAGATCGGGCGCGTTGAGCGGCGCGAAGCGCCAGTCCTCGCGGTCCGCGGGGCTGCGCACATAGTGGTCGAAGAACCAGTCGATGCTCGCCGATTCCAGCACCATGCCGTGGGCAAAGCGGGTGTGGGAGTCGGTGTCCTGGTGCGCCGTGGTGCCCGGGTAGATCAGCAGCTGCAGCGCGAGCTTCAGGCCCGCGTCGCGCGCCAGGATCGCGTTGACGGCGGCCAGCGTGCCGCCCGCGCTGTCGCCGCCCACCGCCAGGCGCGCGGCGTCGGCGCCCAGCGCCTGGGCATTTGCCGCCAGCCACTGCAGCGCATCCCAGGCATCGTTGCTCGCGGTGGGAAAACGGTGCTCGGGCGCGAGCCGGTAGTCGAGCGAGACCACCATGCAGCCGGCCTGGCGCGCGAGCTCGCGGCACAGCACGTCATGGGTCTCGATGCTGCCGATGGTGAAGCCTCCGCCATGCAGGTACAGCAGCGCGGGCAGCGGGCCGTCCGGGGCCGGTGCGGGCGCATACAGCCGTGCGGGCAACGCATGGCCATCGCGCGCGGGGATCTGCAGGTCCTGCACGCGGGCCAGCGCGGGCCTGGCGATTTCGAGCACACCGGCGCCGGCGGCGTAGGCGGCGCGCGCGGCTTCGGGCGCGAGGCTGTGCAGGGGCGCGCGTGCGGCGCGCTCCATGCGGCGGATCACATCGCGCATCTGCGCGGTCAACAGGGAGGAAGGGTCGGAGTTCACGGCAATGAGGGCGGCCAGCCGCGGCGGCTCCAGCGAGCCTGCCGCTGCCGGCCTGGGCAACGGAGTCGCCCGCCATCATGCCCGAAGCCGCGCTGTCCCGGGCGCAACGCGGCAGCGCTTCAGCGGCAGCGGCGCTCGAAATTCACCGCCACCGGGCTCGAATACCCATAGCCGAGCACGACGGCCACGCCTTCATAGACGCAGGACGGGCGATGGTGCTGCCCGGGCCAGGGGCCAGGCCCGAATCCGGGCCGCGGCAGGGAGGGGCCCGGCCCCGCCCCGCGCCCGGGGCCAGGGCCAGCGCCGGGGCCAGGCACGGGAAGGTGATCCGGGAAGGGTTCAGGCCCGGGATCTGGATTGGGCCTGGGTGCAGGACGCGGCCATCCCGGATCAGGGTCCGGGTCCGGGGTCGGCCCGGGTCCTGGCCAGGGACTGGGGCCCGGACCCGGCCAGGGGCGGGGCCGTTCACCGTCCCATACGCGGAACCCGGCCGTATGGTGGTAGGCGGCCAGCCCGCGGCAGTCCGCGCCCAGCCCGAACGGGGTGACCAGCTGCGGCGTGGTGATGGAGTCCAGCGAGATCTGGTGCGGCCGCATACCCAGCCGGTGGGCAATCTCGTTGGCCATCATTTGCTTGATGCGGTTCGGGTTGGTGGGTGCGATCGAACAGGCGATGCTCGATGCGGTCGCCAAGGTGGCGGCCGCGCCCACCAGCACCGCGGCGAGATGGCGAATTCTTGCTTGCATGTTTTTTTCTCCTTGCAGACAGAACCTGACTCGGTTTGACGCGCGGGGCGTCATTCGCAGTATGGGAAGGTGCAAGCTCCGAAGGAGAAGAAAAACCATTGCCGGCATTGGCATCGCCGCATGCTCGTGCCGACTGCTGCGACCGCCCTCCCCTCGAGTGCAGCGGCTGCGCAGGATGCGCGGACCGCGCCGGCGCAGCCGCGTAGCCGTGCGCCATGTGCAACAGCGCCGGCCCCGCGCCGCGGCTTCAGATCAGCGCCGGGCCGGGCGCCGGGCCCAGCAGCGGGCCGGACTGCGGCTCCTCGGCCGGGGCCTGGGGGCCGGAGTCGGGCGGCGAGAGCGCCTCGACGCTGGTCGACAGCGTGGCCTGCAGCTGGCGCGCCATGTCGTGCAGCAGCTCGAGTTCGCTGGGCGCGAGGCTGCGCGGCTGGGTGTCCATGATGCAAAAGCTCCCCAGCACCATGCCGTGGCGGTCACGCAGCGGCACGCCGGCGTAAAAGCGCACCTGCGCCGCCTGCAGCAGCGGGTTGTCCGCAAAGCGCGGATCGCGTGCGACGTCCTCGACCTGCAGGTCGTTGTCGTGGTGCACGACATAGGCGCAGACCGACAGCGCGCGATCCAGGCCGCTGTTGTCATCGGAGCCGCGCGCCGGCGGCAGCAGCGTGCCGGGCGTGTGGACCCAGTCGGCGTCGACCAGCGAGACCTGCGCAAAGGGCACATGGAAAGCGTTCGCGGCCTGTACCACCATCTCGTGGATATCTTCGGTATGGCTGGGATCGAGCCAGCCGCTGGCATTGAGCGCCACCACGCGCGCCACGTCGTTGTCGCCGACCGGCGCTGCGCGCGGGCCGCCGGGCGTGGGCGTGAGCAGCGCGTCGCAGCGCAGCAGCAGCTCGCGCACGCTGGTGGTGATGGCCTCGACGCCCAGCTGCGCCGCAGCGTTCTCGGCCAGCAGCTCGGGCGGCGCGTTCCACAGCACCAGCACGATGCGCAGCGCAGGCCAGCGCCGACGCAGCCGCCGGCAGATCTGGCGCACCTGGGCCTGGGGCTGGGGGGTGAAGACGGAGAGGCACAGCAGTTCGGTATCGGCCCAGTTGCGCTCTTCGGGTGCCTGCATGCGCGCCGTGAGCGCATGCGGCGAATGGCTCACCGCCTGGCCGCCGAGCGCCAGCGCATGCGCCATGGCCGTGGCCGCGAGCGCATCGACCTCCCAGCGCGCGCCCACGCAATGCACGCGCGCGCGCCTGCCAGGCGCGGGCGCAGGAGCGGGTTCGGCAGGCGCGCGCGCCGGATAGAGTTCGGCCAGCTCGCCGAGCAGCAGGTCCATGCCCTGCGCCAGGCGCAGGCGGTGCGCGGCCGTCGCCGCGCCGGTGTGGTGGCTGGTGGCCACGCGCAGCGCCGGCATCACCACGTCGTCATACAGCCGCGTGACCGCGTCGCCGAGCTGCGCGGGCGTGGGCTTGGCCGGCACCAGCGTCTCGACGGTATCAGTGCACAGCTCGATGGCTTCTTCCACGTCGCCGCCCAGCAGCCGCTGGTACAGGCGGTGCGGCGCGTCGAGCACCGGCGAGTTGCCCAGCAGCACCTCCATGAACTGCAGCGCCGGCAGGTAGCGCCCCAGCACCAGCAGGCAGACCGTGAGCGGGGTCGACAGCATCAGACCGGCGGGGCCCCACAGCGCCGTCCAGAACGTGGCAGCCAGGATGATGGACAGCGTCGACAGCCCGGTGCTCGTGCCGTAGAGCCAGGGCTCGACGACGTTGTTGCTGATCAGCTCCAGCAGCAGGATCAATCCCAGGGTCCACAGGAACATGTTCCAGCCCGGATCGACCGCGAAGGCCAGCGCCAGCGGAAACACCGCCGAGATCATCGGCCCCACATAGGGCACGAAGCGCATGATGGCCGCCACGACGCCCCAGAGGATGGCCCCCGGCACGCCGATGAACCACAGCCCGGCGGCCATCGGCACGCCGTAGCTGGCATTGACGATGAACTGCATGCGCAGGTAGCGGCCGATGCGCTGCGAGGCCTCGTCGAGCGCGTTGGTCGCCAGATGCAGGTTGCCGCCCATCAGCCGGATCAGCCGGTCGCGCAGGTCGTCGCGGTCGAGCAGGATCAGCACGACGAACAGCAGCACGATACCGGCCATCAGCACCGGTTCGCTGATGCGGTCGAGCCAGGCCGTGAACTGGGCCAGCGGCTTGAGCTCGACTGGCTGGATCTCCACCCGCTGCACGCGCGGCGCGGCAATGCGACCACTGGGGCCGACGATTTCCTTTTCGACGCTTTCGTAGGTCTTGCGCGCACCGTCCCAGACGCTCGGGCCGCTGACGTACTCGCGCAGGTCGCGCAGCTTGCTTCGAATGGTGTTCTGGTAGGTCGGCAGGTCGGCGCTGAGCTGGCTGACCTGATTGCCCAGGTAGGCGCCCATGCCGCCCAGCGTGCACAGCGTGATGGCCACCACCAGCAGCGTGGCCGCCATGCGCGACAGGCCCCAGCGCTTGAGCCGGCTGACGGCGGGGTCGAGCAGGAAGCCCAGCAGCATCGCCAGCGCCAGCGGCACCAGCAGGTCGCGGCCAAAGAACAGCGCGATGATGACCAGCGCGGCAATCAGCATGCCCACCAGCACGCGCAGCGCCGGCAGCATTGCGCCGAGCTGCGCGAAGACCGGCGCTTCCGCAGGTGCGCGCTCCGCCGCCTCGATGCGCCGGGGGCTTGGCTGCGGGCCAAAGGCCGGGCGCGAGGGGGCCGCAGCGGCGGAGTCGGAGGAATTCTCGGGCATGGCTTTATGGGTGGGGGGAAGAGGACGCGCCAGGCGTCCATTGCATCCCAAAGCTCCCGAGCTGCTTGTCAGCGGGGACCGCGAAAGCGCGGGTACCGGCAGCAGTCCGCGCGCCTGTGATTTCTCACTGCTGCGGCGGCACCGGCCAGTGCACGTGCACGCACACTCCCTTGCCCTGCAGGCCCGCGCCGCGCTCGAGCTGCGCACCGGCACGCGCCGCGCGATAGACCATGCCCTGCAGGCCGTTGCCCACCATGGGCATGCCCGGCGCCGATGTCATGCCCACGCCGTTGTCCTGGATGCGCAGATGCCATCGGCCGCCGAGCTGCTCGAGCGTGATGTGCAGCGCCGTGGCCTGCGCGTGCTGCAGCGCATTGCTCACCGCCTCCTGCACGATCGCGCAGATATGCTGCGCGGCCTCTCCGGTCGGCAAGCCCGCCAGCGGCACAGGGGGCGCTTCCCAGTTCAGTGCGATGGCACGGCGCTCGATCACCGGGCCGAGTCGATGGCGCAAGGTAGCCAGGCGATCGGTGAGCGAGCTGTGCTCGTCGTCCATGGTGTCGACCAGCAGCCGCAGGTCCAGCAGGCATTGGTCCAGCGCCTCGTGCAGCTGGCGCTGGCGCGGATCGGCGCGGTCCAGCAGCATCGAGGCACTGACCAGTTGCGAGCCGACGGCGTCGTGCAGCGCACGCGCCAGGCGCTGGCGTTCGGCCTGGATCTCGCGCGAAGGGCGCGGATTGCGCCGGCGCCGCCAGACCCAGGCGCGGCGCGCCTGCAGCGCAAGCCAGCAACCGACCAGCGCGCCCGAGGCCAGGCCGGCCCAGCGCCAACGCGGGCCGGGGTAGTCGTCATTGCCGCTGCCCACCAGCCAGCACAGCAGGCCGAAGGAAAACGCCCAGCACAGCAGCATCAGCAGCGCCAGCAGCGCGGCCAGATCCGCACGGCGCAAAGCGCGGCTTCCCATGGTCTACAGGCGCGCGCCGATCGTCAGGTTGGTCGAGCGCACGGGCATCAGAACATCCCCCGCAGCGACGCGAAGCGCACCGCCTGCGCGCGCGTGCGCACCTGCAGCTTGCGGTAGATGTTCTTGATGTGGGTGTTGACGGTCATGCTGCTGATGCCCAGCCGCACGCCGATCTCGATGCTGGTGTAGCCGCCGGCCACCATGCGCAGCACTTCGCGCTCGCGCGCCGACAGGCGCTCGGCCTCGTCGGGCTGGCGCCGGCGCAGTTCCTCGACGGAGGACTTGTCGAAGCGCTGCAGCAGCCGGCGCGCGAGGTTCGGCGTGATCGAAGCGCCGCCGTTGGCCACCTGCAGCACCGCCATGGGGTAATTGCCGAACCAGGAGTTCTTGATCAGGTAGCCGGTGGCGCCAAGCTCGAAGGCGCGCAGCACCAGGTCGTCGCTTTCCATGATCGACACCACCACCGCCTCGGCCGAGGGGTGCACGGTTTTCATGAAGTCGATCAGGTCCAGGCCTTCGCCATCGCCCAGATGCATGTCCACGAGCATCACGTCGAACACATGCTGGCGGATGGCCTTGCGCCCCTCCTTGATGCTGCCGGCCTGCGCGACCAGCAGCGTGCGTTCGTCGGCCATCAGCTCCTGGGCGATCACCATGCGGATATGCGCGTCGTCATCGACCAGCAGCACGCGCACCGGCTTGTCCACCTGCCCGATCAGGAAGTTGGGCCACAGCCGCGCGCTCGGCTGGGCTGCCATGCCGGGGTACGACGGCGCAGATACGCCAGAAATGCAGCGGGCTTCAGGGGCCCGCGTGGGGCTAAGACTGTCGGACATGAATCACTCCAGGTTACAAAACAAGCTTTTACTTTTTCTCAGACAGCCTCGGCCACGAATCAACCAACGCGGAAAAGATAATGAAACAAATATCTACACATTGCGATGTAAATATCTGTTAATTACAAAAGTTACTTACAGTAACCAAATTATGCGGTATGGAAATTTTCACAAGCTGCGGTAAACCCGCATGTGAGATCTCCGTGCCTCGAAGCGTCGCACTGCGGCCAGGCAGTCTCGGGGCGGCCTGGACAGGTCAGTACAGCACCGTGGCTTTTCTGTATTTCCCCCTGGCATCACAGGTCATAGCCCGCCGCAGTTGTGTCCGCGCGTATTCGGACATGCCTACCCCTCCCCTCCCATGGCCTCGGCAATATCACCTGCATGTATCGCCGAGCGCAGTCAATCCGTCAGTCAAAAACGCATCCAGGTGAAAGCAGGTCACTGCATTACATAAACCGAAAAGATTTTCATTTCACACGAACCAAATCATTTTTATCCGCAAATGTTGCTGCGTTTTCATTTCGTTACTACTAAAAAATCGTTTCATACACTTTGACGAAAGCCCGATGCGGCACTTCCCATGCATTCGGAACGCGGGGCAAAGCGATGCAGAAAAACACTATCGATTGGCTACCGCCAATAAGCGATATGCCAATTCGTTGCAGGCGCGCACAGTTGCTCCCAGGCCAAACGCAATGGCGCTGAGTCCTTCGGGAAGCAGCAGCGATTTGACCCACACCGCCCCCAGCGCACTGCGCAAACCTTGAACCAGGACACCGTCATGAAAAAGCTTGCCATCCTCTCCCTGAGCCTGATCTCCGCAGCAGCATTCGCCACCGGCCCCGGCAACGGCGGCTCGAGCTCGCCCCAGATCAACGTGAACGCCCCTTCGGTGCAGATCACCTCGCTGTCGCACTCGTCGCTGCAGAACACTGCCAGCGGCAACGCCGCTGCCCGCCAGAACGTCGCCAGCAACACCGGCAACGTGACCATCGACGCCCTGTCGCTGCAGATCGCATCGGTGCGTGACAGCGGTGTCTCCAATGAAGCCAGCAACGACGCGGCTGCCACGCAGAACCTGGCCACCAACATGGGCAAGGTCAATGTCACCGGCGGCCAGCTTCAGCTGGTGTCGCTGCGCAACGCCTACGTCGGCAACTCCGCCAGCGGCCGCTCGAGCGCCGTGCAGAACGTCTCGAGCAACAACGGTTGCCAGGTCTGCAACTGATCGCGCTTTGACCGGGCTGCATGCAGCCCAGGCCGGCAGTCGTGCGTTGCGTTGCAGCGCCGATGCCGGCCTTTTCACCTGATGGAGGCTTGCCATGACATTTCATCCCGTTGCCACGCCCGGGCGCATGCTCTGGGCACTGCTGCTGGTGGCTGCGTCGCTGCCCGCGCTGGCCGTGCCGGGGGAGGACCCGCTGGTGCTGAACGCGCGCGTCGAACACCTGAACATGCCCTGGGCCGCGGCCACGCCCTCCAAGGGCCTTGAAACCGTCGTCGACATGCCGGTGGCGATCCAGGCCAAGGTCTCGCGCTACCTCGCCAAGTCGATGTCCGCGAACACCGAGGGCATCCAGACCGATGCCGACGTCATCACCACCAACGTGACCCAGGGCCTGCGCCGCAGCTGCACCCAGGAAATCGCCAGCAACACCGCGACCGGCAGGAATGCCACGATCAATGCCGCGCCGCAGATCGTCGTGCTGCGCGGTGACCTGATCAACGCCTGCCGCTGACCCCCCTTCCCTTGTCTCCTGCGCGCGCGCGCGACCGTCTGCCCTTTGCGGAGCTGCACCATGGATTTCCCCACCCGCCTTCGGCACGATCTGCCGCTTCCTCGCCCGCGGCAGCTGATGCTGGCCGCCTTGCGGCGCCGCCTGCTGGCTGCGACCACGGGGCTGAGCGTGCTGCTGGCCGGCTGCGCCGCGCCGCTCGATGCGCGCAAGGACGCCGAGTTCCAGAGCCATGGCTATGCGGCCGACCGGCCCGCGGTGCGCCCGGTGCGCTCGATCTCGAGTTTCTCCGAATCGCTGATGTGCATGGACCGCCTGCTGCGCGAGACCGGCATGCCCACCACGCTGATCACCAGCAAGCAGCTGCCCGACTATTCGGGCCGCGTGGCCGTGGCCACCAAGGAGATGGTCATTACCGCGCTGTCGCAGATGTCGCGGCTGAGCAATGCCTTTCGCTATGTCGACTACGAGGTCGATATCGCACGCCAGGACACGGTGCAGAACCTGACCACCATCCTGCTCAACAACAACCAGATGCAGCTGCAGCGCCCGGCGCTGTACATCTCGGGCGCGATTGCGTTCGTCGACCAGAACGTGCTGCGCAGCGAATCCGACATCGGCACCTCGGCCAGCCGCCTCGAGACCGGCTACAGCCGCACGCGCAGCGCCACCGTCATCGGGCTGGAGATGCACCTGGGCGAGTTCCGCAACCGCACGCTGATTCCGGGCCTGGACTCGGCCAACGAGATCATCATCAGCAGCGGCGGCCAGGGGTTGGACCTCGCGGGCCGCATCGGCAGCTACGGCGTGCAGTTCACCGTCGGGCGCGACTACGCCCAGGGGTCGGGTCCGGCCGTGCGCACGCTGGTCGAGCTCGGCATGATCGAGCTGCTGGGCAAATGGGCGCGCGTGCCCTACTGGCAGTGCCTCACGCTCGAGCAGACCCACCCCGACTTCCAGCGCCAGCTGCGCGACTGGTACGAGGAGTCGGACCCGCAGGCGCGCCAGCAGCTGGTGCAGCGCGCGCTGATCCGCAAGGGCTACCTGCCGAATTCGGCGCAGGTGCTGGGGGCCCAGAGCCCCGTGCTGCGCAGCGCGCTCGCACGCTTCCAGGCCGACCAGGGCATGGTGGTGACGGGCGTGGGCGACTTCAGCACCTACGAGCGCGCGCTCAGCGAGTTCGTCGGCGTGGGCGGCGACGGCAAGCTCGAGCGCGTGGGCTGGACCAGCAGGAACGGCCAGAGCCTGGAGCTGCCGGCGCAGCCCGGCGGCGCGGGCCCGGCAGTGGCCGCGCGCAGCATCGACCTGCAGATCGAGAACCTGATGCTCGACCGCACGAGCTTCGAGGTCGGCGAGCAGATCTTCCTCTCGGCCACGGTCTCGCGCACCTCCTATATGAGCTGCTATATGGGCAGCGCCACCGGCAGCGTGATCCGGCTGCTGCCCAACGCGACCAACCCCTCGGGCTGGATCTCGGCCAACCAGGCGCTGCGCATTCCCGACTGGATGAGCCCGCAGCCGGGCTTCGTCATGGACGCGGGCAGCCCGGGCAGCGAAGGCGTGGCCTGCTTTGCCGCCGGCATCGACCTGGGGGCGCAGCTGCCCGCGGCGTTCCAGGGCCCGGCCTTCGTGCCCGTGGCCGGAATGCGCACGCTCGACGACGTGGCCGCTGCACTGCAGCAGGCCGCGGGCGCCGAGCCGGTGAGCAGCCAGCGCGTGATGTGGCAGGTGGTGCCGCGCCGTGCCGTGGCGGCCGCCCCCGCGCCTGCCGCTGCCGCGCCGGGCGCCGCCGCGCCGGGCGCCGCCGCGCCCAAGGCACCGGCCGCACCGGCGCCAGTGGCCCAGGCCCAGGCTCAGGCGCCGGCGCCAATGGCCGCGCGGTAAGCCCCATGCGGACACACAGCCTCTTTCCCCGTCATCCGCTGGCATGCGGCACATGCCCGGCGCTGGCCCTCTTCATCGGCCTGGCGCTGCAGCTCGGCGGACCTGCCCCGGCGCTGGCCACCGGCCCGATTACCGAGGACCGCGGCCTGCAGCGCCCGGCCTCGAGCCCGGCGCAGGCCAGCGCCCCGGTGATCGATCCCGGGCAAATGCAGCCCACCGCGCCCGGGCTGGGCACCAGCGTTGCCCGCGCGTCCCCCCACCCCGCGCTCCAGCAGCTGCGCGCCCAGGCCGATGGCAGCGCCCCGGCGGGCAAGAGCACGCCCGCCGCGCGGCGCCAGGCGCAGCGCGATGCGGCGTGGCAGCTGGCCCTGGTGTCGCTGCACGGCGCGGGCGCGCCGCAAGACCCGGCCGCGGCGCGGCGCTGGTTCGAGCGCGCGCAGGAGCTGGGCCATCCGCTGGCCAGTGCGGGCCTGGCCTGGTGCGCGATCGATGGCTGCGGCGAGGCGCCCCAGCCGATTGCCGCCGCGCCCTGGATCGTGCAGCTGCGCCGTGCCGATCCCGCGCGCGCGCTGTATCTGGAGTGGCTGCGTGCGCGGCAGCTCGCGCCGCTGAGCGGCAGCCGGCCGACGGCCGCGGACGGGCTGCTGGCGCGCGCCGCGGCTGGCGGCAATCCCGCGGCGCAAGTCGAATATGGATTGGCGCTGCTCGAGGGCGACCAGCGCCCGGCCGCGCTGCGCCAGTTCCGCCAGGCTGCGGCGCGCTCGCCCGCAGCGGCCGCCAATGCGCAGTGGCTCGAAGGCAGCGCGGCGCTGGGCCAGCCGCATCAGGATGCCGACGCCGGCGCGCGCTGGCTGGCCGAAGCCCGGCGCTACCACCGCGGCGAGGGCGTGCCGGCCAATTACACCGAAGCACTGCGCCTGTACCAGCGCGCGGCCAATGCGGGCAGTGCCCCGGCGCGGCGCATGCTGCAGACCCTCTATTCGCGCCCCGGCCCGGGCGGGGTCATCAACATTCCCTGGATGCAGCAGCTCGCGCGCCTCGATCTCGATGCACTGGGCCAGGCCACGCCCGCGGCACTCGCTGCCGGGCATGCATTTGCGCGCGACCCGACGCCGCTGTACGACCTGGTGCCCGCGCAGTGGCGGTGATGGCGACGGCGCAGCGCTCAGTGCGCGTCGGCGTGCGCGCCCGGCTGCGACCAGTCGATGGGCTCCTGCTGCAGCACCATGTCCATGTCCAGCCCCAGGGCCAGCCCGGTTTCGGCGGGAAAGCTCACCGCGAGCTCGCGCTCACCGAGCTGTGCCAGCCGCGCGCGCACGCGCCACGCCGCGAGGTGCAGCAGCCCGGCCAGGGGCTCGCTGGCCGCGCCCTGCAGCGGCTGCTGCATCTGGGCCAGGCCATCGACCAGCGCGGCCGGCCATTGCCACTGCCGCGCGAGGCCCGCCGTCACCTGCGGATAGGCCAGGCCCCAGCTCGCACGCTCCTCGCAGGCGCGTTCGGGCGCGAGCGGCGCGCAGCGCACCTGCAGCGCCGCGGCCTGCTGCGGCGCGCGCAGATGAATGACCAACTGCCCGAGCCCGTGCACCAGCCCGGCGGCGTAGGCATGCGAGGCGTTGTAACGCACCATCGCGGCGAGCGCGCGCGCCAGGCGCGCGGTCTCGAGGCTGTAGCGCCAGAATGCGGGCAGATCGATGCCGGGCACGGCGCGCGTGCCGCCGCCGCTGCGCGCCGCGGCCACCAGCGCCTGCAGGCGCGGCGGCGCGACCACCACCAGCGCCTCGGCGATGCCGCCGATGCGCCCGGGCAGCTGGTACAGCGGCGCATTGGCCTCGCGCAGCAGCTGCGCCGTGAGCACCGGGTCGGCGGCAAACAGCTGCGCGAGCCGGCGCAGGCCCGGCGCGGGCAAGGCCAGCTCGGCGCTCAGCAGCGCCACCGCGCGCGGCAGGCTGGGCAGCGGCACCGGCGCGGCCAGCAGATCAGGCAGATCCATGCGTGGAAGTCCGTTGATGGCAGGAAGAGGATGGGGCCATTATGGATGGCCTGGGAAGGTGCGCCGGCTACTTGCCGCGCGTGGGCTGGAGCTTGGCAAACGCCGAGGCCATCGCGTTTTGCGCCACCGGCTCGCTGCGCCGCGGCGCGGCCTGGCCGCGGCCCGCGCCCTCGAAGCGGTTGTCGCGCGGGCCGTCGCGGCGCGCGGGCGCGGCATCGAGCTTCATCGTCAGGCTGATGCGCTTGCGTGCCACATCGACCTCGAGCACCTTCACCTTGACGATCTGGCCGGTCTTGACGACCTCGCGCGCATCGGTGATGTACTTGTGGCTCATCTGGCTCACATGCACCAGGCCGTCCTGGTGCACGCCCAGGTCGACAAACGCGCCGAACTGCGCGACGTTGCTCACCGTGCCCTCGAGCGTCATGCCTTCCTTCAGATCCTTGATGTCGTCCACGCCGTCGTTGAAGCGCGCGACGACGAAGTCCGGGCGCGGGTCGCGCCCCGGTTTCTCGAGCTCGCCCAGGATGTCGCGCACGGTGATCGCGCCGAACTGCGCGTTGGCAAACAGCTCGGGGCGCAGCGTCTTGAGCATGTCGGCGCGGCCCATCAGCTCGGCCACGGGCTTTCCGGTGGTCGCGATGATGTTCTCGACGACCGGATAGGTCTCGGGGTGCACGCCCGTCATGTCCAGCGGGTTGTCACCGCCGCGGATACGCAGGAAACCCGCGCTCTGCTCGAAGGTCTTGGCGCCCAGGCCGGCAACGTCCAGCAGCTGCTTGCGGCTCTTGAAGCTGCCGTTGGCATCGCGCCAGCGCACGACCGACTTGGCGACGCTGCCCGACAGGCCCGACACGCGCGCGAGCAGCGGCGCGCTCGCGGTGTTCAGATCCACGCCCACCGAGTTCACGCAATCCTCGACCACGGTGTCGAGCGTGCGCGCGAGCTCGCTCTGGTTCACATCGTGCTGGTACTGGCCCACGCCGATGCTCTTGGGGTCGATCTTCACCAGCTCGGCCAGCGGGTCCTGCAGGCGCCGCGCGATCGAGGCCGCGCCGCGCAGGCTGACGTCGACATCGGGCATTTCCTGCGAAGCGAATTCGCTGGCCGAATAGACCGAGGCGCCAGCCTCGCTCACGACCACCTTCTGGATGCTTTGCTGCACTTTGTCCATCAGCTTGATCAGCTCGCCCGCGAGCTTGTCGGTTTCGCGGCTTGCGGTGCCGTTGCCGATCGCGATCAGGTTCACGCCATGCTTTTCGCAGAGCTTGGCCAGCGTGTGCAGCGCGCCGTCCCAGTCGCGGCGCGGCTCGTGCGGAAACACGGTGGCGGTATCGACCAGCTTGCCGTTGGCATCGACCACGGCCACCTTGACGCCGGTGCGGATGCCCGGATCGAGCCCCATGACGGTGCGCGGGCCCGCGGGCGCGGCCAGCAGCAGGTCGCGCAGGTTGTCGCCAAACACCTTGATCGCCACTTTCTCGGCATCTTCGCGCAGCCGCGAGAACAGGTCGCGCTCGGTCGACAGGCTCAGCTTCACGCGCCAGGTCCAGGCCACGCACTTGCGCAGCAGGTCGTCGGCAGCACGCCTGGCATGGCTCCAGCCCAGGTGCAGCGCGATGCGGCCTTCGGCCAGGCTCGGCTGGCCGGGTTCGGGCTCGACGGGCAGCGCCAGCTTGGCTTCGAGGATCTCGAGCGCCCGGCCGCGGAAGACGGCCAGCGCGCGGTGCGAGGGCACGCGGCCGATCGGCTCGTCATAGTCGAAGTAGTCGCGGAACTTCGCGACTTCGGGGTCGTTCTCGTTCTTGGCCTCGACCTTCTTGCTGCGCAGCAGGCCCTCTTCCCAGAGCCATTCGCGCAGCGACTGCACCAGCTGCGCGTCCTCGGCCCAGCGTTCGGACAGGATGTCGCGCACGCCGTCGAGCACCGCCAGCGTGTGCGAGAAGTCCGGGCCGGGCTTGCCGTCGTCGAGCAGCGTCGCGGGCTGGCAAAACGCCTGGGCCTCGGTGTGCGGGTCGAGCGTCGGGTCGGCAAACAGCTTGTCGGCCAGCGGCTCGATGCCGAACTCGCGCGCGATCTGGCCCTTGGTGCGGCGCTTTTGCTTGAAGGGCAGGTAGATGTCCTCGAGCTCCTGCTTGGTCGGCGCGGCGGCAATGGCGGCGCGCAGTGCGTCCGTCAACTTGCCTTGCTCGTCGATGCTCTTGAGCACCGAGGTGCGCCGGTCTTCGAGCTCGCGCAGATAGGACAGGCGCGCTTCGAGCTCGCGCAGCTGGATGTCGTCCAGGCCCCCGGTTACTTCCTTGCGGTAGCGCGCGATGAAGGGGACGGTGGCCCCGGAATCGAGCAGCTCGACGGCTGCGATGACCTGCTGCTGGCTGACTTTGATTTCTGCGGCGATTTGCCCGATGATTTTTTGCATGCGCTACCCGCCCCGTGGCGATGGATCAAGAATAGCCTTCGAGTGTGCCATAGGAGAGAGCTTCATCGACCCGGCAGCCGGGTCTAGGCCGGTCATGCGGCTTGCGTGTGCCAGCGCCGTGAAGACAGATGAAATTCCAGCGCTGTCCCTTGACGCAAATCGCCACATGCCGGCGCTCATGACGCATTGGCGAAAGCTTCAGGGCTTTTGAGCCAGCTGTTGCCGATGGCGTAGACGGTGGCCAGCACTCCCACACCCATTCTGTCGATGATGCCGGGTGAAAAATCCGCATCGGTATTTTTCCCTAAGCCACTGGCCACGTTGCTGGAATGACTGCCTGCCTTCTGAAAACCCATCAGCGGCGCCGCGCCAAAATTCTGCTCCCAGTCGAGATGCGCGTTGAAATCCGCCAAACTGGCGCAGCGATTTCCCAGCAATGGACAGAATATATCGACGCGATCGAACGTCTCGTTAGCACCATGCACAATCACGAAATGGCCCTTGAGCTCACACAGCAAAGGTCCGTCTTTTTTCAAACTCTTCTGGATCTCCTCGCAGGTATAACTGTCACGGACTTCGCCAAACAAGGGTACGCAGCTCAGCCCCTTGCCCCTCAATTCAGAAAGCAGCTCGTCCTTCGCCGAGCCATCGAACAGATCGCGCGAATTAGTGGCTGGCGCATAATCGACACCGTGGTAGGCAAGAATCATGTTCCTGCTGGCGTCGCCGCAGGCATTGGCGCGCTGCTGCTTGAGTCCGACGAAATCCACATGCACCGTCGAATCCTCATAGATTCTTCGCTCCATGTCCTGCGAAAAGTCGGGATGGTTCATGAGGTCGGAGAGAATCATGTTCTGTATTGCGCCCAGACTGACCCCATCGACCTTCATTTCTTCCTTGGTGGCAGCGTCCAGCAGCCTTATTCCGCCCTCTGGCATGTCCGATAATTCGTAATTTCTTTCAGCGATCTTCAGTTTCACAGGAATATCGGGGGTTTTGGGATTCCATTCGATCAGGGCCTTCGCCAAATCAAGAATCGAATTCCTCGCTTCCAATGCAAGGCTTTTCTTGTAAACGCCATAAATTCCCAGGGTGATCACATTCAGTATTTTTTCAAGCGTCTTGTTCAAGGGTGACGGCAGGTTATCACCGGAAATTCCCTTAGCGCCCACCGCTGTCAATGTCTGGCCCACAGACGCAATATTCATATCTGCCCTCGTATCAATGAAATGAATCTGCAGGACAGGATTTCATTCGCAATGCCAAAACGCTTTGCATTTCAGGCGATGGGCTGGCCAAAGCGCACGCGCGCTGCCTTTGCGCCGGTCCCGCGTGGCCTGTCATGGCGCCTCGGATGCAGGCGGGGCCGCCCACGCCAGCAGGCCTTCGATGCGCGACTTCATGCCCATGCCCACATTGACCACGGTGGAAACCACCACTGGCAGCGCAATCTTGGTGATGTCTTTGGACAACGCCTTGACGACGTGGGGATCCATATCCGGAATCATCTGCTGCAAAGCCATGTTGGTCATCCTCTTCAGGCCGAATTCCACACTCTTTTCCACCAGTTTGGGCAATGATTTCTGCATTTGGTGGCTGACCTGGCCCGCAGCCTTGCCGAACACGCCGCTCAAGAACGTCCCGATGGATTTTTCCTGGCGCGCCACTTCCTTGGCCACCTCCTTGGGGGATGTGGCTTGCGCTTCGGCTGGAACCTGGTCTGCCGCGGCCGGCATCACGCCGCCGATTCCCGACGCCATGGCTTCGCGGCTGGCCATGGCTTCCTGCGCCAATGCATGCTTTTGCGTCCCATCGCCCGCAACCACGAAGAAACCGCCCGTGAACGCCTGGTCGGTGCTGGACGCATCGCCCGGCCTGGCATCCGAGGCGGGTTTGGCTTGCACGTTGCCTGCCTCGACGCGATGGCTGCCCCATGCGTTGCCGGGACCCTGGTGCTGGATAGGAAGATTCATGGTTTTTCCGCAATCAACAGATCAATGGTGCCGCCGAAGCGCGGCTCAGGCTTGCGGCAGCACCGCCGCCCACAGTATCGACATCGCAGCCAGGTCTAGGCAGGTCCGAGCCGCGCGCTGCGCCGAGGAGTCGAGCGCAATCCGCTTGGCCAGGACCACCGCGTCGCGGCTGCTGAGCAGACCCAGGGTCGCGCCCTGCGTGGGCGCTCCCAGGGTGTTGGCCTGCAGCAGGACATGCAGCAGCTGCGGCGCTGGTTCAGGCGGCATTTGCCCCACTTCACATACGCACTGCAAGAATTCGCCGGACTGCGACAAGACAATGGTCACGCCGTCTATGACGATTTCTTCGCAGGCCAGCAGCTCGCGGGCTTCGAGCCCCGCCTGTGCAGCAAGTCCCTGCTACAGGGCTTCATAGGATTCATGCGTCGACATGGAAAAGCTTCCTGTGGAATTCACGCCATCAAACCCGGCCAGGGTGGCGCCAGGGGCATTGAAACGATCGGGAATTGCAGGGACGTCGCCCAGCGCCGCGCATCCTCGGACATCTGCTGCAGCATCACTGTCAGGCTCTCGGCATCCAGTGACTTCAGGCGTTGCGACACCTGAGCATCACCACCTGGCTGCCGCGCAGGCCCAGCGCGCCGCCCTGTATTCCCGACCAGAAGGCGTTGGCCTGCAGCAGCGTCCGGCAGACCTGGACCGAGGGAGGATGCGCAAGATGCAGCACATCGGTGCGGGCCATGAGGCTGCTCTCCTCCTCATCGTCAGCATCGGCGATGAACTGCAACTGGATGCGTTGCGCGCCCACGAGTACCAGCGCCGGCTCCCCGTCCTCCACCGGCGCGCAGCCGTGGGCATCCAACAATGATTGATAAAGCGCGAGACTCATGGCAGGGTGTTCATGGTTCTTGGGATAGTGACTGGCGACTTGGGTTAGTAACACATCGCAATAAAAGTTCCATGGCTTGCGGACAATGACGTCTTGTCCGCAGGCGCATTGCCACCATCTAGTGGTCATCCCCGAAGCCCAACCCCGCTGGAGCCCATGCAAGATTCGCTGTTCGACGATCTTCCCCCCGCCCCTTCCCCGCCCCCGCCGCCTGCGAGCGCCGCTGCCCGGGCGCGCTTGACCGTGCCCGGCGCCGCGCCCGTGCCCGAACGGCTGGTCGAGGTCGCGGCCGAACTGCCGACGCTGCTGCGCATGGGCGCCTCGACCTGGTCCTATCCGGGGTGGGAAGATCTGGTCTGGGACGGCCCCTATGACCCCAGCGTGCTGGCCAAGAACGGGTTGACGGCCTATGCGAAGCACCCGCTGCTGCGCACGATCTGCATCGACCGCAGCTTCTGGCGCCCGCTCACGGTGAGCCAGTACCTGACCTATGCGGGCCAGGCGCCAGCGCCGTTCAGCTTTGTCGTCAAATGCCCGTCCGTGATCACCGATGCGCTGGTGCGCGCCGAAGACGGCCGCGGGCGCGAGACCAACCCGGCGTTTCTCGATGCGCAGCTCGCGGCCAGCGCCTTCGTGCAGCCCACGCTCGAAGGGCTGGGCGAGCAGCTGGGCGTGATGGTGTTCCAGCTCAGCCCGTTGACCTGGGACTGGCTCACGCGCCCCATGGAGCTTTTCGCGCGGCTGCAGGCGCTGCTCGCGAGCGTGCAGGCGCAGCTCGCCGAGCATCCCCAGGTGATCGTGGCCGTCGAGGTACGTGACCCGGAACTGCTGGTGCCGGCGTTTGCCGATGCGTTGCGCGCGACCGGCGCCACCTTCTGCCTGGGCCTGCACGGCAAGATGCCGCCGATCGAGGAGCAACTGCCGCTGCTGCGCTCGCTGTGGCCCGGCCCGCTGGTGTGCCGCTGGAATCTGAACCGGCGCTTTGGCGCCTATGGCTATGAAGACGCGCAAAAGGCGCACGCGCCCTTCAACGAGATTGTCTCGCCCGACCCGCATACACGCGCGCTCCTGGCGCGCACCATTGCCGGTGTGACGCGCGCGGGCCAGCGCGCCTATGTCACCGTCAGCAACGATGCCGAGGGCTGCGCGCCGCGCTCGATCGCGCTGCTGGCCGAGGCGGTGCTGGAAGCCGGCGCCGCCGCGCCTAGGGTCTGTCTGACTAACTCATAGGAGCCAAGCTACTATGAAGCGACATTCATAGCAACAAGAAGCTGAGTTCCAATTAACCGTTCGTCCTGAGCCTGTCGAAGGATGAACGGCCTGCGTTCAAGCTATGAGTACAGGCCGTTCATGGTTCGACAGGCTCACCACGAACGGTTTTTCGTCCCCGCTTCTCAGTCAGACAGACCCTAGCCCGGCATAGACGGTCTCAACCGCCGGGCGCCGCGCCCCCCAGCACCTTGACCAGCGTCACGCGGTTGATCTGCTCCTGCAGCTGCAGGCTGATCTGCGTCTGCTGCGCGGTGTACAGGCTGCGCTGCGCATCGAGCACCGCGAGGTAGTTGTCGACCCCGGATCGGAAGCGCGCGTTCGACAGTTCGAAGACGCGCAGCGTCGAGGCCACGAGCGAGGCCTGCGCGTCCAGGCGCTCCGCCCACTGCGCGCGGTCGGCCAGCGCATCGGCGGTTTCGCGGAACGCGGTCTGCACCGCCTTCTCGTATTGCGCCAGCGCCACCTGCTGGCTGGCTTCGGCCACCGCCACATTGGCGCGGTTGCGCCCGCCGTCGAAGATCGGCAGCCGCACCAGCGGCACGAAATTCCAGGTGCCGTTGCCGCTGCCAAACAGGCCCGAGAGTTCGTTGCTGCCCGTGCCCACCGCGGCCGTGAGGCTGATGGTGGGGAACAGCGCTGCACGCGCCGCGCCGATGTTGGCGTTGGCCGCGCGCAGCTGGAACTCGGCGGCACGCACATCGGGGCGCTCGAGCAGCACGCTGGAGGGCAGCGGCACGGGCAACGGCTGCAGCGCCGCGGCCGGCGCGGCCTGCGTGAGCTGCAGCGGCACGGGCAAGGCGGAAGCCGGCAGCGGTCCGCCCACCAGCAGCTGCAGCAGGTTGCGGTCGCGCACCACCTGGCTCGTGAAGCTCGCGACATCGGCGCGCGCCGCGTCCACCGTGGTGCGGTTCTGCTCGAGCACCAGCCCCGAGGTCGAGCCCAGCTCGTGCATGCGTTCGGTCAGCACAAATGCCTGGCGGCGCGCGGCCAGCGTCTGCTCGGCAAGCTGCAGGCGCGCCTGATCGGCCGCCAGCGTGAGCCAGGCGCTCGCGACATCGGCGACCAGCGTCAGCTGCACATTGCGCTGGTTCTCGCCGGTCTGCAGGAAGGCCTGCAGCGCGGCGTCGTTGAGGTTGCGCACCCGGCCCCAGAAGTCGATCTCGTAGCTGGTCATCGACAGCTGCGCGGTGAACTGGTTGTTGACGGACGAGCGGCCGGTATTGGACAAATCGGCCGCGGTGCGGTTGCGGTTGTTCTGCGCGGTGGCGCTCACGCTGGGCAGCAGATCGGCCTGGGCAATGCCGTATTGGGCGCGCGCGCGGTCGATGTTGGCCACGGCCACGCGCAGGTCGCGGTTGTTCGACAGCGCCAGCGCCAGCGCCTCGCGCAGCCCGGGCGACTGCACCCAGGCCAGCGCCTGCGCGGCATCGAGCCCGGCGGGAGTAGCCTGGGCCGGCGCCGCGTCGGTGCCGATATCGGCGGGCACCATGCCGGTGGGCGTGGCGTGGGGCGGCGCGAAATTCGCGCAGCCCGTCAATGCCGCCGCCAGCGCCGCGGCGCAGGCCACGGGCGCCCAGCGGCGCGCTTGCTTGCTATCCATCATCATGCCTTGCTTTCCTCGGCGCCGACGAGCGGCGCGGCCTCGTCCTTGCGCGTCTTGAACCAGCTGCGCACCAGCAGGAAGAACACCGGCACGAAGAAGATGCCCAGCACCGTCGAGAACACGGTGCCGCCGAGCACCGCGGTGCCGATCGCCTGGCGCCCGCCCGCGCCCGCGCCGCTGCCGATCGCCAGCGGCAGCACGCCGAAGCCAAAGGCCAGCGAGGTCATCAGGATCGGGCGCAGGCGCAGGCGCACCGCTTCGACCGTCGCCTCGCGCAGGTTGCGCCCCTGCTCCTGCAACTGGGTCGCGAATTCGACGATCAAAATGGCGTTCTTCGACGCGAGCCCCACGGTGGTGAGCAGTCCCACCTGGAAGTAGACGTCGTTGCTCATGCCGCGCAAGCCCGTGAAGATCAGCGCACCGACCACCCCCAGCGGTACCGCCAGGATCACCGCGAGCGGCACGGTCCAGCTTTCATAGAGCGCGGCCAGGCACAGGAACACGAACAGCACCGAGATCGCATACAGCAGCGGCGCCTGCGCGCCCGACAGCCGCTCCTGGTAGGAAGCGCCGGTCCACTCGTAGCCGATGCCGATCGGCATCTGCTGCATCATCTTCTCGACCGCATCCATCGCCGCGCCCGAGCTGATGCCCGGCGCCGCGTCGCCGACGAACTCGTAGCTCGGGCTGCCGTTGTAGCGCTGCAGCTGCGGCGAGCCATAGGTCCAGCCGGTCGACGAAAACGCCGAGAACGGCACCATCTCGCCCTTGTCGTTGCGCACCGTCCACTGGCCGATGTCCTGCGGCAGCATGCGAAACGGCGCGTCGCCCTGCACATACACGCGCTTGACGCGGCCGTCGTTCAGGAAGTCGTTGACATACACGCCGCCCATCGCCGCCGACAGCACGCTGTTGATGTTGGCCGTGCTCACGCCGAGCGCCGCGGCCTTGCGGTCGTCGATGGTCACGCTCAGCTGCGAGGTGTCGTCGAGGTTGTTGCTGCGCAGGTTCTGGATCGCGGACTCGCCGGGCGCCATCGCCAGCAGCTTGTCGCGCGCGGCAACCAGCGCATCGTGGCCCAGGCCGTTGAGATCCTTGAGCTGGAAGTTGAAGCCGGCATTCGAGCCCAGGCCGCGCACCGCGGGCGGCAGCATCACGAAGATGCGCGCATCGCGCAGCCGGCCCAGCTCCTTGGTCGCCTTGCGCGCGATGGCGTCGGCGCTCTGGCCTTCGCCCTTGCGCTCCGACCAGTTCTTGAGCAGCACGAAGCCGCGCGCCGAGGCCTGGTCGCCGCTCAGGCCGGTGATCGAGTTGAAGCTCACGACATCGGGCTGCTCGGCAAAGTACTTCTGCACTTCGGCAATGACCGCCTGCAGCCGCGCATCGGTGCCGCCCGAGGGCAGCGTGATCTGCACCTGCATGTAGCCCTGGTCCTCGCTGGGCAGGAAGGAGGTCGGCAGCTTGGTGAACAGGAAGGCCGTGCCCGCGCAGATCAGCAGGAACACCAGCGCCATGCGTTTGCTGCGCACGAGCAGACGGTCGACGGTGCTCTGCGCCTTGTTCGAGCTGTACTCGAAGCCGCGGTTGAACGCGCCGAAGAAGCGGTCGAGACCGCCGCGCAGGCCGGTGCGCGGCGCGCCGCCGTGGCCGTGGCCGTGACCCTTCTCGACGGGCTTGAGCAGCGTCGCGCACAGCGCCGGCGTGAGCGTCAGCGCGACAAACACCGACAGCACCATGGCCGAGACGATGGTGATCGAGAACTGGCGGTAGATCACGCCCGTCGAGCCGCCAAAGAACGCCATGGGGATGAACACCGCCGACAGCGTCAGCGTGATGCCGACCAGCGCCGGCGTGATCTCGGCCATCGACTTGCGCGTCGCTTCCTTGGGCGACAGGCCCTCCTCGCTCATCACGCGCTCGACGTTTTCCACGACCACGATCGCGTCATCGACCAGCAGGCCGATGGCCAGCACCAGGCCGAACATCGTCAGCGTGTTGATCGAGAACCCGGCCACCGACAGCACGCCAAAGGTGCCCAGCAGCACCACCGGCACGGCAATGGCTGGGATCAGCGTCGCGCGCAGGTTCTGCAGGAACAGGAACATCACCACGACGACCAGCAGCATCGCCTCGAACAGCGCCTTGACGACCTCCTCGATCGAGGCGCGCACGAAGGGCGTCGAGTCCGAGCTGATCGTCGCCTTGAGGTTGTTGGGGAAAAACGGCTGCATCTCGGCCAGCTTGGCGTTGACCGCATCGGCCACCGCCGTCGCGTTGGCGCCATCGGCCAGCACGATGCCCATGCCCGCGCCGGGGCGGCCGTTCAGGCGCGAAGTGATGCTCAGGTTGTCCGCGCCGAGCTCGACCCGGGCCACGTCCTTGAGCAGCACCGCCGCGCCATCGGCCGAGGACTTGAGCAGGATGGCTTCGAATTCGCCAACGGTCTTGAGCTTGGTGCGCGCGGTGATGGTGGCATTGAGCTGCTGGTCGGCCACCGCGGGCAAGGCGCCGAGCTGGCCGGCCGAGACCTGGGCATTCTGGTTGTTCAGCGCGGTGATCACATCCGAAGGCATCAGCGCGTATTTCTGCAGCTTGGCCGGATCGAGCCAGATGCGCATCGCGTAACCCGTGCCGAACACCTGGATGTCGCCCACGCCGTCGACGCGGCCGATCACATCGACCACATTGCTCGTCAGGTAGTCGCCGATATCGACCTGGCTCACGTTCGGGTCGGGCGAAGTGAAGCTGTAGGTGGTCAGAAAGTCGTTGCCGCCCTTGTTGACGAACACGCCGCGGCTCTTGACGGCCTCGGGCAGCCGGTTCATCGCCGACTGCAGCTTGTTTTGCACCTGCACCTGGGCCACGTCGATGTCGGTGCCCGGGGCAAAGGTCAGCGTCGTGCGCGAGCGCCCCGACTGGTCGCTGCTCGAGCCCATGTACAGCAGGTTGTCGATGCCCTTGAGCTGCTGCTCGATCAGCTGCGTGACCGAGTTCTCGACGGTTTCGGCCGAGGCGCCGGTGTAGGTCGCGTTGATGGTCACGCGCGGCGGCGCGATGTCGGGGTACTGCTCGAGCGGCAGCGTCGAGATCGACAGCGCGCCCGCGAGCATGATGACGATGGAGATGACCCACGCGAAGATGGGCCGGTCGATGAAGAACTGTGCCATGGCGTGCGGCTTTCTCAGCGCGCGGCCGCGGGGGCGGCAGGCGCGGTGCCGGTCGGGGCATTAGCGGCCGGCGCTCCGGCTGTCGGGGCCGTTCCATTCGCCTGCGCGGTGGCAGCCGTCACGGCGCGCGCCTTGGCGCGCAGGTCCACTTCCTGCGGCTCGACCTGATCGCCGACCTTGATGCGCTGGAAACCGTCCACGATGATCTTCTCGCCCGCCGCCAGGCCCGAGTTCACCATCCAGCGGCTGCCCACCGCGCGGTCGATCTCGATCGGGCGGCGCTGGACTTTGCTCTGGGCATCGACCACGAGCACGCTGGCCTTGCCCGCGATGTCGCGCGTCACGGCCTGCTGCGGCACGAGCAGCGCCTCGGGCGCGATGCCGGTGGGCAGCTGCGCCTGCACATACATGCCGGGCATCAGCACGCCTTCGGGGTTGGGCACCACGGCGCGCAGCGTCACGACACCCGTGCTCGGGTTGACGATGACGCCCGCGAACTGCAGCTTGCCGGGGTGGGGATAGGCACGGCCGTCTTCGAGCTTGAGCCGGATCGACATCGCATCGCGCTCGAGCTTCTGGAAGCGCCCTTCCTCGATCTCGCGCTTGAGCTGCAGCAGCTCGGTGCTCGACTGCGTGAAGTCCACATACATCGGGTCGAGCTGCACGATGGTCGTGAGCGCCTCGGCCTGATTGGCGGTGACGAGCGCGCCGGGCGTCACCGTGGACAGGCTGGTCTGGCCGCTGATCGGCGCCTGGATGCTGCTGTAGCGCAGATTGATGCGCGCCGTCTCGAGCGCCGCCTGCGCCGCGGCCACATCGGCCGCCGACTGAGCGACCGCCGCTTGGCTTTCCTCATTGGCCTGGCGGCTGATCGCATCGATCTTCACCAGCTCGGCGTTGCGCGCCGCCGTGGCCTGCAGCGTGCGCTGGCTTGCGCGCACCTTGGCCAATGCCGCTTCGGCGCTGGCCTGCGCGGCGCGCAGCGAGGCAGAGTCGATCTGGTAGAGCGGCTGGCCGGCCTTCACGGGAGCGCCTTCGGTGAACAGGCGCTTTTGCACGATGCCCGAGACCTGCGGCCGCACTTCCGCCGTCATGAACGCCCGCGTGCGGCCCGGCAGGCTCGCGTCGAGCTGCTGGCTTTGCGTGGCCAGCGTCACGACGCCAACCTTGGTCGGGGCCTTGGGTGCAGGTGCGGGCGCCTCCTTGGGCGCGCACCCTGCTGCCACCATCACCGCCGTGGCCACCACCGCCATGCGCCACGCCGGGAACTGCGCGCTCGAAGCTGGGAGAAACCGGGAAGACAGGCGCGCACGCAGCGAAAGAGACAGGGCAGACGTCATGGGGGTGCAACTTGGAATTGGAGGCAAGCACCATTGTGCAAGCCTAATATTTACTTTTTGTAAAGCCGGCGAACCTGCAGCAAGGGACGCGCGGCTGCCTTCGGCAAGCGTGCAAGGATCATGCCACCAGGTAGCGTCTGGTTACACTCATCGAAGGCGAATTCAGCGTGGATGCGACGGTCTTTACAAACAGCGCGAGCGGTAGTGGTCACTTGCCATAGGAGCCCACAGACGCCGCGGAGTTCCCGTCCTTTTCGCCCATGAAAAAGGGCCGTCGAAACGGCCCTTGGAGTGCACGGGTCGCCGCTCAGCCCGGATCGCGCAGCGCCGCACGCAGGCTCGCGCCCAGCTCGGGCTTGTGCGCAAAGGGATCGGAAGGATTGCGCGCCTGCACCACATCCTCGAGGCGCGCCTGCACCGCGCCCAGCGCCTGGGGGTGGCTGAAGATATAGAACTGGTCGGCGGCCACGGCATCGAACACCATCTGCGCGACCTCGGCGGCCGTGACCTTGCCCGAGGAGACGGCCTTGTCGGTCATGGCCTGGCCGATCTTCTGGCTGGCCGTCAGCGGCGCGCCGGGCTGCCCCGCGGGCCGGTTGCGCGCGCTGTGGTGGATGCCCGTGGGCACGAAATACGGGCACAGCAGGCTCGCGCCGATCTGGTCGGTGACCAGCGACAGGTCCTGGTAGAGCGTTTCGGTCAGGCTCACCACGGCATGCTTGCTGACGTTGTAGATGCCCATGTTGGGCGGCGTCAGCAGCCCGGCCATGCTCGCGGTGTTGACCATGTGGCCGCGCCAGGCGGGGTCGGCCCGGGCCGCCTCGAGCATCATCGGCATGAACAGCCGCAGGCCGTGGATCACGCCCCAGACGTTGACGCCCAGCACCCATTCCCAGTCGGCGACGGTATTTTCCCAGACCAGCCCGCCCGCGCCGACGCCGGCGTTGTTGAACACCAGATGCGGCGCGCCAAAGCTCTCGTGCACGCTGCGCGCGAGCACCTCCATTTGCATGCGGTTGGACACATCGACGCGCTGCGCCAGCACCTCCACCCCCGCGGCGCGCGCCTCGGCCGCCGCGGCCTCGAGCGGCTCGCGCTGCACATCGACCAGCACCAGGTTCATCCCCAGGCGCGCCCCGATGCGCGCGCACTCGAGGCCGAAGCCCGAGCCGGCGCCGGTCAGCACTGCCGTCTTGCCTTGAAAATCTTCAATCATGGCGGCCTCCCGGAATGGCTCAGATCAGCTTGACGAGTTGTTTCCCAAAGTTCTTTCCCTTGAGCAAACCCAGGAATGCGGCAGGCGCGGCGGCCAGCCCCTGGGCCACGCTTTCGCGCGGGCGCAGCTTGCCCGAGCCGACCAGCGTGCCGAGCTCCTGGAGCGCCTCGGGCCAGACGTCCATGTGCTCGCTGACGATGAAGCCTTCGATCTTCATGCGGTTGATCAGGATCAGCGCCGGGTTCTGCAGCGGCAGCGGCTGGCCGTCATAGCCGGCGATCATTCCGCAGACCGCGACGCGCGCAAACGCATTCGCGCGCAGCAGCACGGCGTCGAGGATGTAGCCGCCCACGTTCTCGTAATAGCCGTCGATGCCATCGGGGCACGCCTGCTTGAGTGCCTGCGACATCGCCTTGACGTCGCCGTGCGCGCGGTAGTCGATGCAGGCATCGAAGCCCAGCTCCTCGGTCGCATAGCGGCACTTCTCCGGCCCGCCCGCGATGCCGACCACGCGCAGACCGCGCGCCTTGGCCAGCGCCGCGAACGCGCTGCCCACGGCGCCAGTGGCCGCGCTGACCACGACGGTCTCGCCGGCCTTGGGGGCAATGATCTTGACCAGCCCGTACCAGGCCGTCACGCCAGGCATGCCGACGGCGCCCAGGTAGTGCGACAACGGCACATGGGTCGTGTCGACCTTGCGCAGCATGCCGGGCGCGTTGCCGTCGACCACGCTGTATTCCTGCCAGCCGCCCATGCCCACGACCTGGTCGCCCGCGGCGAATTTCGGGTGGCGGCTCTCGATCACTTCGCCCACCGTGCCGCCGAGCATCACCTCGCCCAGCGGCTGGCTGGCCGCATAGCTCTTGCTGTCGTTCATGCGCCCGCGCATGTAGGGGTCGAGGCTCAGGTAATGGTGGCGCACCAGCACCTCGCCATCCTGCAGCGCCGGCACCTCGGTCTGCACCTGCCGGAAATTGCTTTCGCTGGCTTCGCCCTGCGGGCGGTTGTCGAGAAGGATCTGCTGATTGAGCGTCATGAACGGTTTCCCTGGGATGGTTGAATTGCTGTGGAAAGCCTATCGCCGCGCAGGCGCCGCGCGCCTCAGGCGCCGGCGCTTTGCGAAGCCGGATCGCGGCGCTTGAGCTTGAAGGTGCCCGAGGCCTTGCAGCACAGCCGGCCCTCGGCGTCATAGACCGAGCCCTCGGTGTAGGCCATGCCGCCATGGGTCTTGTGCAGCAGCACGCCCCTGGCAACGAGCGCGCCGCGCGCGGGCTGCATGAATGCGGTCTTCATCTCGATGGTCACGCCGCCGGTGTCGGGCAGCATGCTGCTCGCGGCCTGCGCCATCGTCACGTCGAGCAGCGCCATCAGCGCGCCGCCATGGGTCACGCCAAAGGAATTGAGGTGCTCGGGGCGCGGCGTGTAATGCAGCTCCGACTCGCCGCCCGCACGCTTGTGCAGCGTGAAGCCCAGCTCGGTCACAAAAGGAATGTCTGCTTCGAAACTCAACACCGGATCGGCCTTTCTTGATGGGGGCCCGGTGCTGGATGCACCGGGGCTGCGCGCTATTGTCAGGGGAGAAAGCGCCGCTCAGCCCGTCACCGCGCTGACGCCGCCATCGACGGCCAGCCACTGCCCCGTGATGTGCTTGCCCGCGGCCGACGCATAGAGCAGCGTGATGCCCTTGAGATCCTCGTCGTCGCCGAGCCGGCGCAGCGGCGCGTGGGCGGCCATCTTTTCTTCGCCCAGCGACTCGATCAGCACCGTCGCCATCTTCGTCTTGAAGAAGCCCGGGCAGATCGCGTTGACGTTGATGCCATGCACGCCCCACTCGGCGGCCAGCGCACGCGTGAAATTGATCACCGCGCCCTTGGAGGTGTTGTAGGCAATGGTCTTCATCTCGACCGGGTTGCCGGCCAGGCCCGCGATCGAGGCGATGTTGATGATGCGCCCGGCGCCGCGCGCGATCATCGAGCGCCGCGCGATCTCGCGGCTGAGCAGGAAGTAGCCGCGTACGTTGAGGTTCATGACCTTGTCCCAGGCGGCCGTCGGATGGTCTTCGGCGGGCGCGCCCCAGCTCGCGCCGGCATTGTTGACCAGGATATCGACATCGCCCACGCGCTGCAGCGTCTCGTCCACCAGCCGCAGGATGTCTTCCTCGCGCCCGCAATCGGCCGCGATCCATTGCGCGTCGATGCCGCCGGCCTGCAGTACGGCTGCGGCCTGCTCGAGGTCCGCGGCCTTGCGCGAGCTCAGCACGATGCGCGCGCCGGCCTCGCCCAGCGCCTGCGCCATCTGCAGGCCCAGGCCCCGCGAGCCCCCGGTCACGAGCGCCGTCCTGCCGCTCAGATCAAACAGTTCCTGCACCGTTCGCGTCATGATGCTGTCTCCTTGGCTGTTGTGCTTGTGCAGCCATTGTGCGACTGCGCCCGGCAGGCGCGTGTCGCCAGCGTGTCGCGAAACCGCCTAATGCAGCCGCGGCTGGCGCACGCGCAGGCTGCTGCACACGCCCGCCACCAGTGCAAAGATGCCCGCGCCCGCCAGCGCCATCGTCTCGGCCGTGCCGTTATGGCCGGGCCAGACCGCAAACAGCGTCGCGAGAATGATCGCGCCCAGCGTCTGCCCCGTGAGCCGCGCCGTGCCCACCATGGCGCTGCCCGCACCGCTGCGCGCCAAAGGCGTCGAGGTGACGATGGTGTGGTTGTTGGGCGACTGGAACAGTGCAAAGCCCGCGCCGCACAGCGCCAGGCGCCAGACGACGTCGAGGTCCGAAGGCTGCGCGGGCAGCAGCGCCAGCAGCCACAGGCCGGCGGCAAAAACCACCATGCCGACGCCGCCGAGCAGCCCGTCGGGGTAGCGGCCGATCAGCCGCCCGGCCAAGGGGGCGACGGTGACGATGGCCACGGGCCAGGCCGTGAGCAGCAGCCCGGCTTCGAGCGCCGTGTGGCCATAGGTTTCCAGCAGCAGGAACGGCATGGCGAGAAATGCCAGGGTCTGGGCACAGAACGCATTGACCGAAGAAGCCATGGACAGCGCAAAGACCGGAATGCGCAGCAGATCGACGGGAAACAGCGGCCGCAGCTTGCGCATCTGACGCCGCAGATGCCATACGCCGATGCCCAGGCCCGCGACCAGCATCAGCCAACCCGCAAGCAGGGAGCCGCCCTGGTCCTTGCGCGCCACGCCCAGCGCATCCGCGCCGAGAAACACCAGCGCGAACATCGCCGTGTTGAGCAGCAGATCGAGCATCGAAAAGGCCCTGGCATCGCGCTCGCCCGTCACGGGCGGATTGTGCGGCAGCGCCCTGCCGCCCAGCCACAGCGTGAGCAGCCCCAGCGGCACATTAAGCGCCAGCAGCCACGGCCAGCTCGCGACCGACAGGATGGCCGCGGCCACCGCCGGCCCGGCCACCGAGGCGCCCGCCACCACCATCGAGTTGTAGGCCAGGCCCTTGCCCAGCAGCGCGCGCGGGAACGTCAATCGCACCAGCACCGCGTTGACGCTCATGACCCCCGCCGCGCCCAGGCCCTGCAGCGCGCGCGCCGCGATCAGCGCGCCCAGCGAGGGCGCGAAGATCGCGCCGAGCGAGGCCAGCGCAAACAGCACCATGCCCCAGAGATAGACGCGCCGGTAGCCGATGCGCTCGCCAACGGCCGCCAGCGGCAGCAGCATCACCAGCGAAGCGATCTGGTAGGCATTGACCACCCAGATGGTCTGCGACGCCGGGGCCCCGAACTCGCGCGCGATGGTCGGCAGCGCGAGGTTCAACAGGCTGCTGTCGAGCACCACCACCGCGAGGCCCAGCAGGATCACGAGCATCGCCTGCGCGCGCTGGCCCGCGGGCAGGCCGTCGGGGGCGGCGGGGGCCAAAGGCGGTTTTTCGGGCAGCGTCGGCTGCGTTTTCTGGGCAATTTCCTGCATGGCTTTCCTGGCTCCGGGCGGCACCTTGCTGGTGCGCAAGCCGGCAATTATCGGGCGCGGTGCCCCTGCGCCATGCCCAGCCCGCGAGGATACGGCGCGGCGCGGGCTGCGGCGCGCCGCACGCATCTCGATCGTGCAGCCAAGCCATCGCCGCGCGCGCAGGCGGCTGCAGCGCCGCAAACACCTGTAAAAAACAACAGCGAATGGATGAAATCTACTGTACATTTTGCCAGTCGACCCTCTTATCGGACCCATCATGGACACTGTTGAAAGCTTCTACACCGTTGCGCTGTGCGACTACCCTGGCCTACCCGAGCAGGAGCGTCTGCGTGCCGAGGCGCGCTATGGGAAGGTGATGGAGCGCCAGCTCGGCGGCGCCGAGCAGGTGGCGTTGGCCCTCGAATGCGTGCTGGCCCTGGAGGACACGCCTCCCGAGGAAATCACCGAGGAATCCAAGGCGCTGTTCGCGCGCTGGACCAAAGCCAGCAGCGCCGCGGCGCAGGCCGGCATGCAAGGGCTGGGCGACGGCGAAAGCAGCTTCTTCGAAGTGCGCTTCAGCTGACGAGGGGCGCCGCACGCCAGGTGCGTGCAGTGGATCGGTAGGGTACGGGAGCTGCGTCAGCGCAAGCCAGCCCCGGTCATTACAATGCCTGCGAGCACCAGGGCGCGGGCGGCATCGAGGCCTGCGCCCTGGCACAGATCCGCCTGCCCTCGAGTCCGCTCGGGGCAGCTGCAACCGAATTGGAAACCCCCATGCGTCACACCCCTGCCCGCCGCCTTGCGCTCACCCGCGCGCTGTCCTGCGTTCTTGCCCTGTCTTCCCTGGGCGCGCTGCCGGCGCTGGCCGCCGACGATGTGCTGCGCGTATCGGCCATTCCCGACGAAGCGCCGACCGAGCTGCAGCGCAAGTTCGCGCCGCTGGGCAAGTACCTCGAGGCGCAGACCGGCATGAAGGTGGTTTTCACGCCCGTCACCGACTACGCCACCGTCGTCGAGTCGCTGGCCACGCGCAAGATCGACCTGGCCTGGCTCGGCGGCTTCACCTTCGTGCAAGCCAAGATCCGCACCAACGGCACGGCGATCCCGATCGTGCAGCGCGAGGAAGATGCGCGCTTCACCTCCAAGTTCATCACCGCCAACCCGCAAGTCAAGGAACTGGCCGATCTCAAGGGCAAGAGCTTTGCGTTTGGCGCGCCTTCGTCGACCTCGGGCAGCCTGATGCCACGCTTTTTCCTGCAGCAAGCCGGCCTGAACCCCGAAAAGGACTTCCGCAACGTCGCCTTCTCGGGCGCGCATGACGCGACGGTGGCTTTCGTTGCCGCGGGCCGCGCCGAAGCCGGCGTGCTCAACGCCTCGGTCTGGGACAAGCTGGTCGAGGAAAAGAAGGTCGACACCAGCAAGGTGCGCGTGTTCGCGACCACGCCGCCCTACTTCGACTACAACTGGACGGTGCGCGGCGACCTGGACCCGGCGCTGGTCAGGAAGCTCACGCAGGCCTTCCTGCAGCTCGATCCGGCCAACCCCGAGCACAAGGCCATCCTGGGCCTGCAGCGCGCGGCGAAATTCATTCCGACCGAAGCCAAGAACTACGTCGGCATCGAAGACGCCGCCAAGTCGGCCGGCCTGCTGAAATAAGCCCGGCGACGGGTACCGCATGAGCTTTGCGTTGGACGGCGTGGGCCTGACCCATGCCCACGGCAGCGTCGCGCTGGCCGATATCCGCCTCGCGGCCACCCAGGGCGAAAGCATCGCGCTGATCGGCCCCTCGGGCGCGGGCAAGACCTCGCTGCTGTCGGTGCTGGGCACGGCCTGGGCCGCGTATCCGCAGCAGCTCGGCGGCTCGGTGCGGATTTTGGGTCAGGATCCTGCGGCGCTGAATGTCGGCGCGCGCCGCGCCTTGCGCGCGCGCATCGGCACCGTGCACCAGGCGCCGCCGCTGCCCGGGCGCCAGCGCGTGGTCACGAGCGTTCTGGCGGGACGGCTGGGCCAATGGCCGGCCTGGAAATCGCTGGCCTCGCTGATCTATCCCATGGACATCGCGGGCGCGCGCGCGGCGCTCGCCCGCGTCGCGCTCGAGCACAAGCTGTTTGCGCGCTGCGACCAGCTCTCGGGCGGGCAGCTGCAGCGCGCGGGCATTGCGCGCGTGCTCTACCAGCAGGCCGACCTGGTGCTGGCCGACGAGCCGGTGTCGGCGCTGGACCCGACGCTCGCGCTTGCCACCGTGCGCTTGCTTGTAGACGACGCCCGCGCGCGCGGCGCGACGCTGGTCGCGAGCCTGCATGCGGTCGATCTCGCGCTGGGCTGCTTCGAGCGCATCGTCGGCATTCGCGCCGGGCGCATCGTGTTCGATCTGCCCGCGGCCCAGGTCAGCGAGGCGCAGCTCCAAGCCCTCTATGCGGGTGAAAAGCAGCAGTCGCCCGCAGCGCCGGTGACCCTCCAGGCCACGGCTGCTGCCTTGCCGATGAACGCATGCCGCTAGACCCCGCGCTGTGCGACCCGGCCAGCCGCACGCGCCTCACGGGCGCGCTGCTCGCGCTGTTGATTCTCTGGCCGCTGTTCGAGGCCGCGCAGGTGCGCCCGGGCGCGTTGTTCGAGCCGGGCAATCTCGCCGTGATCGGCAACTTCCTCGGCGCGTTCCTGCCGCCGGCCACCGGCAGCGAGTTTCTCGGCTATCTGGGCCAGGCCACGCTGCAGACGCTGGCGATTGCGACGGCCGGCATGGCGCTGGCCTGTGCGCTTGCCGTGCCGCTCGCCTATCTGGCCAGCGCCGCGGCGCGCGACCGGCCCACGCTCAACCCGGTCACGCGCGGGCTGCTGACGGTGCTGCGCGGCGTTCCGGAGTTGGTCTGGGCGCTGGTGTTTGTGCGCGTCTTTGGCCTGGGCCCGGCCGCGGGCGTGCTGGCGCTGGGGCTGACCTACGGCGGCATGCTGGCCAAGGTCTACGCCGAAATCCTCGAATCCACCGACCCCGCACCCGCGCGTGCGCTGCTGCACAGCGGCGCGCGCCGGCCATTGGCAATGCTCTACGCGCTGGTGCCGCAGGCCGCCAAGGAACTGGTGTCATACACCGTCTACCGCTGGGAATGCGCGATTCGGGCTTCGGTGGTGATGGGCTTTGTCGGCGCGGGCGGGCTGGGCCAGCTGATGGACCAGTCGATGAAGATGCTCAATGGCGGCGAGGCGGCCAGCATCCTGATCACCTTCCTGGCGCTGGTTTTTGCGGCCGATGCGCTGTCGCACCTGCTGCGCCGCGGGCTCGATGCCGCGCCGCATGCACAGCCCTCGCCCTGGGGCTGGCGCAGCGGCGCGGGCTTGCTGGCGCTGGTGCTCGCGGTCTGGGCCAGCTTTCGGCTGCTCGACATGGACCTCGCGGCACTGCTGTCGCGCGAGTCGGCCGGCTCGATGGGCCAGTTTGTCGCCAGCTTCTTCCCGATGGATCTGAGCGCCGAGTGGCTGCGCCGCGTGCTGCTGGGCACCTGGGAGACGCTTGCGATCTCGGTGGTCGGCACGCTGCTCGCGGCCGCGCTGGGATTGCTTTTGGCGCTGACACCGCTGCGCCCGGTGAGCCATTTCCTGTTGAATCTGCTGCGCTCGGTGCCCGAGCTGGTCTGGGCCACGATCACCGCGCTGGCCGTGGGCCTGGGGCCGTTTGCCGGGGCGCTGGCGCTCGCGCTGCACACCGGCGGCGTACTTGGGCGCCTGTACGCGCAGGCGCTGGCCAACGCGCCGCGCGCGCCGGCCACCGCCTTGCAGCTCGGCGGCGCGGGCAAGGGCCTGGCCTTCTTGTTCGGCACGCTGCCCGGCGCCGCGCCGCAGTTGATCGCCTATACGCTGTACCGCTGGGAAATGAATATCCGCATGGCGGCGATCCTGGGCTTCGTCGGCGCGGGTGGGCTGGGGCAGCTGCTGTATTTCGAGCTCTCGCTGTTTCGCTATGCGCAGGCCGCGACGGTGATCTGCGCGATGCTGCTGCTGTCCATTGCCGTCGACCAGGCCAGTGCCTGGCTGCGGCGGCGCATGGGTTGATCAGCGCAGCACGGTGATGCGGTCGACCTCGAACTCGACCTTGCGCAGGCCCTTGTCGAATTCGCCCAGCAGTTCGACGCGCTGGTCGGCGCTGATCGCCTGGCCCGCGGGGAAGTCCTCGTCGTCGATCTCGACGCTGATGCGGCCCGTCGCATCGGCAAAGGTGTAGCGGTCGCCGCCGTCATGCGAGACGATCTGGCCCTGCAGGCGCGCATGCTGGTCGTCCTTGCCGGTGTCGAGCAGCTGCTTGACGGTGACCAGCGGCACATTGCTCGGGCCGTTGTAGCTGCCCTGGGCGGCGGGCTTGGCGGCGTTGCTCGGGCCGGTGTAGGCGGCGGGCTGGGCGGTGGCGGCGCCGGCGCCCAGGGCCAGCAGTGCGGACAGGGTCAGGGTGGAAGCAATGGTGCGCATGGTGAGACTCCTATGTGAATGAAAGGCCGCTTGGCTGCGGTGTGATTCCATTAAACGGCGCGAATCTGAAGGCAATCTGAAGTGCGCTTCATTGCGCAGGAAATTCCAGCGCCACGCCCAGCCCGCGCCCTTCCAGACCCGGCTCGAACGTCAACGACGCCCCATGCAGCGCCGCGATGCGCGCAACGATCGACAGCCCCAAGCCATTGCCCGGCTGCCCCGTGCCCAGCACGCGAAAGAAGCGCTCGCCCAGCCGCGCACGTTCCGCTTCGGGCACGCCCGGCCCGTCGTCGCGCACCGCGAGGCGCACGCCGCCCCCGGGCAGCGGCATGGATTCGATGCGCACTCGACCGCCCTCGGGACCATAGCGCACCGCGTTGTCGACGAGATTGCGCAGCGCGCTGGCCAGCAGCGCGGGCGTGGCGTGCAGCGTGTTCACCTCGAGCGCACGCTCGAGCCGCATGCGCTTGGCGCGCGCCGGCGCTGCATCGAGCGTGTCGATCAGGGCGTTCAGATCCACTGCCTCACGCGGCAGCGGCTGGTCCTGGGGTTCGAGGCGCGCAAGCGCGAGCAGACTCTCGATCAATCCAGTGCAGCGATCGAGATCGGCGCGCAGCTGCTGCAGGTGGTGGCCGGGCAGCGTCAATTCGCGCTCGATCAGCTGCACGCGCATGCGCAGCGCGGCCAGCGGCGTGCGCAGTTCGTGCGCGGCGTCGCTGGTGAAGCGCCGTTCGCTGTCGAGCGCCAGCCCCAGGCGCGCGAGCAGCGCATTGAGCGCGTCCAGAATCGTCTGCAGCTCGCGCGGCGGATCGGGCACGGCAATCGGCGACAGGTCCCCGGGCGAGCGCGCGCCAATGCGCAGCGCCGCGTCTTCGAGCGGGCGCAGCAGGCGGCGGATCAGCACCCAGCTCACGAGACCCAGCAGCACCAGCAGCGCCAGCGCCGGCCAGGCCAGGCTCTCGGCCATGTCGCCCAGCAATTCCAGGCGTTCCTCGACGGGCTGGCCCACCTGCGCCACGCTGCCATCGGCGCCGCGGCGCAGGTGCACGCGCCAGAGTTCGCCCTCGGCCCAGACATTGGCAAATGCCTTGTCCGGCACGCCTTCTGGCACGAAAGCGGTTTCAGGCGTGTCATCGCCATGCAGCAGCACGCGGCCATCGGGCGCAACGATCTGGTAATAGATGCGCAGCTTCATGGCCTCGCCGCGCCGGTCCTGCAGTTCCTGCCGGTCATTTGCCGCGGCGTCGGCCGAGGAGCCCAGCTGCAGCACCAGGCGCGAGCCTTCCTCCAGCGCCTCGTCGAACACCTCGCTCGTGGCAAACCACGCGACGCTGATCACGATGGCCATGCTGACCAGCCACAGCGTGAGGCTGGTGCCCATGACCATCAGCAGCAGGCGCCGGCGCAGCGACCAGCCCGCGGTTTTCTGTCGGCGCCAGCGCGCCCATGGGGCCCGCTTCATGCCGCCGCCAATCCATAGCCCTGGTTGCGCACCGTGACGATGAAGCCGCTGCCGAGCTTCTTGCGCAGGTTGTAGACATGCGCCTCGATCGCATTGCTCTCGACCTCCTCGCCCCAGCCATAGAGCGCTTCCTCGAGCTGGGCGCGGCTCAGGATATGCGTCGGGCGGCGCATCAGCGCCTGCAGCAGCGCGAATTCGCGCGCCGTCAGCGTCACCGGCGCGCCATCCAGCGTCACGCGCTTGGCCGCCGGGTCGAGCGCCACCGCGCCATGGCGCAGCTCGGGTGTCTGCTGGGGCGTGCCGCGGCGCAGCGCCGCGCGCACGCGCGCCGACAGCTCCTCGAGATCGAAAGGCTTGACCAGATAGTCATCGGCGCCCAGGTCCAGCCCCTGCACGCGGTCGGCGAGCGTATCGCGCGCGGTGATCACGATGACCGGCAACTGCGTTCCAGCCGCACGCAGCGCGCGCAGCACGGCGTCGCCATCGAGCCCGGGCAGGCCGCGGTCGAGCAGCACGCACTGGTAGTCGTGGGTGGCCAGCGCGGCCGCGGCTTGGTCGCCGCGCTGCAGCCAGTCCACGGCGTAGCCATCGAGCTGCAGCCACGATTGCAGCGAACTGCCCAGCGAGGGGTCGTCTTCGATCAGGAGTATGCGCATCCCCCGACCCTAACGGAGAAAGCTGAGCCGAAACTGATCAGAAGCCGGATTCGTCCATGTCGGCGCAGGTCATGTCGCGCGTACGCACCACCTGCAGCCAGGCGCCGATGCGCGGCAGTTCATAGCGAAAGAAATAGCGCGCCGCGGCGCGCCGGCCCACGTTGGCGGCGGACTGCGCGTCGGCGCGCAGCGTGGCGCGCGCGACATCGAGCCAGATCCACGCCAGCACCACATGGCCCAGCGCCTGCATATAGGGCACGGCATTGGCCAGCGCCTCGCCGGGGTTGCCCGTGGCCCACGCGGCTTCGGTCGCGGCCCGCGCCTGCTGCAGTGCGCCGGACAGCTGCTGCGCGGCTTCGGCCAGTTCGGGCAACTTCGCCGCGGCGTCGATGCCGGCCCCGATGCGCGCCGCCAGCAGCTGCAGCCCGCGCCCGCCTTCCATGCGCACCTTGCGCCCGAGCAGGTCCAGCGCCTGGATGCCATGCGTGCCTTCGTGGATCATGTTGAGCCGGTTGTCGCGCCAGTACTGCTCGACCGGGAAATCGCGCGTGTAACCGTAGCCACCGTGGATCTGGATCGCGAGCGAATTGCCCTCGAGGCAGAACTCGCTGGGCCAGCTCTTGGCGATCGGCGTCAGCACCTCGAGCAGCAGCCGTGCCTCGTCGGCCGCTTGCGCCTGCCCCGTGTGCTGCTCGTCGACCAGCCGCGCGCAGTAGAGATTGAGCGCCAGTGCCCCCTCGCCATAGGCTTTTTGCGCCAGCAGCATGCGCTTGACATCGGCGTGCTCGATGATGCGCACCTGGGGCTGCGCCGCATCCTTGCCGCCCGCGCCCATGGGCCGCCCCTGGGGCCGGCCGCGCGCGTAGTCGAGGCTCGCGTAGTAGCCCGCCAGGCCGAGCATGGTGGCCGCCATGCCGATCGCGATGCGCGCCTCGTTCATCATATGGAACATGCACTGCAGGCCCTGGCCCGGCGCCCCCACGAGATACCCGATCGCACCCGCCGCGCCGCGCACCGGGTAGCGCCCCTCGCCGAAGTTCAGCAGCGTATTGGTCGTGCCGCGCCAGCCGAGCTTGTGGTTCAAGCCCGCGAGCGCCACATCGTTGCGTTCGCCGGTGAGCGCGCCCTCGGTGTCGACCAGCTGCTTGGGCACGATGAACAGCGAGATGCCCTTGACGCCCGGGGGCAGCCGTCCGCCCGCGCCGGGAATCTTGGCCAGCACCAGATGGACGATGTTCTCGGTCAGCTCATGGTCGCCCGACGAGATCCACATCTTGCTGCCATGAAGCCGGTGGCGCGGGCCGAGCGGGTCGTGCTGCGCGTCCTCGCCATCGGGCGTCGCGCGCGTCGTGATATCGGACAGCGACGAGCCGGCCTGCGGCTCGGACAGGCACATCGTGCCGGCCCAGCGGCCATTGAATTCGTTGTGCGCAAACACCTGCTTTTGCAGCGCGCTGCCATGCGCCATCAGCGCGCTCGCGTTGCCCGAAGTCAGCAGGTTCGAGCCGATGCTCACCGACGCCGCGGCAAAGAAGCTGTTGGCCGCGGATTCCACCACATAGGGCAGCTGCATGCCGCCCACTTCATAGTCCTGCGCCGCCCCGAGCATGCCCGACTCCGCATAGGCCCGGCGCGCCGCATGCGTGCATTCGGGCAGGATCACCTTCTCGCCATCGAAGCGCGGCTCCTCGGTGTCGACCGTGCGGTTGAAGGGCGCGTATTTCTCGCGCGCGATGCGCTCGCAGGTGTCGAGCACGGCGCCAAAGGTTTCGCGCGAATGGTCGGCAAAGCGCGCCCGTGCGTTCAGCGATTCCACCTCGAGCCAGTCATGCAGCAGAAAATCCAGTGTCGCGCGCAAGCCCATCGTCCACTCCTTGCCGATGAAAAGAATCGGGCCGCAACGAGCGGCCCGCGAAAGAACACCTCAGACGCTCACAGCACTTCGAAAACGCCCGCCGCCCCCATCCCCCCACCAATGCACATCGTCACGCACACCCGCCTGGCGCCGCGGCGCTTGCCTTCGATCAGCGCGTGGCCCGTCAGGCGCTGGCCCGACACGCCATAGGGGTGGCCCAGCGCAATCGCGCCGCCGTTGACGTTGAGCCGATCGGCCGGAATGCCAAGCTGGTCGCGGCAGTAGAGCACCTGCACGGCAAATGCTTCGTTGAGTTCCCACAGATCGATGTCTTCGACTGTCAGGCCGAGCTTCTTGAGCACCTTGGGCACCGCGAACACCGGACCGATCCCCATTTCATCGGGCTCGCAGCCCGCGACCGCAAAGCCCAGGAAGCGCCCCAGCGGCACGAGGCCGTTGCGCCCCGCGTAGTCTTCGCTCACCACGACGCAGGCGCCCGCACCATCGGAAAACTGGCTCGCATTGCCGGCAGTGATCAGCCCGCCGGGCAAGGCGCTGCGCAGGCCGCTGATGCCCTCTTTGGTCGTGCCTTCGCGCGTGCCTTCGTCCTTTGAAACCGTGACTTCGCGCGTGATCAGTCCGCGCACCTTGTCGACGACGCCAGCCGTGACGGTGATCGGCGCGATCTCGGCATCGAACAGGCCCGCGGCCTGCGCCGCACAGGCCTTTTGCTGGCTGCCCGCGCCATATTCGTCCATGGCGTCGCGGCCGATGCCGTAGCGCTGGGCCACGTTCTCGGCGGTCTGCAGCATGCTCCAGTAAATCTCGGGTTTGCTGCGCAGCAGCGCCGGGTCCTGCAGCATGTGGTGGTTCATTTCCTGCTGCACGCAGGAGATCGACTCGACGCCGCCGGCCACATAGACATCGCCTTCGCCCGCGATGATGCGCTGCGCGGCCGTCGCAATGGTCTGCAGCCCCGAGGAGCAAAAGCGGTTGATGGTCATGCCCGAGGTGGTGACGGGCAGGCCCGCGGCCAGCGCGATCTGGCGCGCGATGTTCGCGCCGGTCGCGCCTTCGGGCGTGGCGCAGCCCATGAGCACGTCATCGACCGCGGCCGCATCGATGCCGGCGCGCTGCACCGCGTGGCGCACGGCATGGCCGCCGAGCGTCGCGCCATGGGTCATGTTGAACGCCCCCTTCCAGCTCTTGGCCAGGGGGGTGCGGGCGGTGGAAACAATCACTGCGGAGGTCATGCGATATCCTTGGGAATTCGGTTCGATTGGCTTACTGAAAGGTCTTGCCTTCGGCCGCAAGCCGCGCGAGCAGCGGCGCGGGCTGCCAGAAGTCCGCGTCGTCGTGCGGGTTCTGCGCAAAGCGCTGCATGGCCTGGACCACATTGATCAGCCCGACTTCTCCCGCATAGTGCATCGGCCCGCCGCGGTGGATCGGGAAGCCATAGCCTGTCAGATACACCATGTCGATATCGCCGGACTTGCCCGCGATGCCGTCTTCCAGGATGTGCGCGCCCTCGTTGACCAGCGAGAACACCAGGCGCTGCACGATTTCCTCGTCCGAGATCTTTCGCGGCGTGATGCCCTGGTCCTGGCGGTGCTGCTCGACCATCTGGTTGACCACGTCGGAGGGGATCGCATCGCGCTTGCCGGGCGCGTAGTCATACCAGCCCGCGCCGGTCTTCTGGCCAAAGCGCCCGAGCTCGCAGAGCCGGTCGGCGGTGGCGCTGTACTTCATGCCCGGCTGCTCGACCGCGCGGCGCTTGCGTATCGCCCAGCCGATATCGTTGCCGGCCAGGTCGCCCATGCGAAACGGCCCCATCGCAAAGCCGAACTTCTCGATGGCCTGATCGACCTGCTGCGGCGTTGCTCCCTCATCGAGCAGGAAGCCGGCCTGGCGGCTGTACTGCTCGATCATGCGGTTGCCGATGAAGCCATCGCACACGCCCGACACCACGGCCGTCTTCCTGATCTTTTTCGCCAGCTGCATCACCGTGGCCAGCACGTCCTTGGCGGTTTCCTTGCCGCGCACCACTTCGAGCAGCTTCATCACATTCGCCGGGCTGAAGAAATGCATGCCGACCACATCCTGCGGGCGCTGGGTGAACGCCGCGATCTGGTCGACATCGAGCGTCGAGGTGTTGGACGCGAGAATCGCGCCGGGCTTGGCCACGGCATCGAGCTGCTTGAACACCGCTTCCTTGACGCCGAGCTCCTCGAACACGGCCTCGATGATCAGATCGGCGTGCTTGAGATCGTCATAGGACAGCGTGGTGCTCAGCAGCGCCATGCGCTCTTCGTACTTCTCCTGCTTGAGCTTGCCCTTCTTGACCTGCGACTCGTAGTTCCTGCGCATCGTCGCCTGGCCGCGGTCCAGCGCTTCCTGTTTGGTTTCGAGGATGGTGACGGGAATGCCGGCGTTGAGAAAATTCATCGCGATGCCGCCGCCCATCGTGCCCGCGCCGATCACGCCGACGCTGCGGATCTCGCGCACCGGCGTGTCGGCCGGCACATCAGCGATCTTCGAGGCCGCGCGCTCGGCCATGAACAGATGGCGCAGCGCGCGCGACTCGGGCGTGAACATCAGCTGCGTGAACAGCTCGCGCTCGGTCTGCATCCCCGCTTCGAACTTGCCTTTCACGCAGGCCGCGACCGCATCGACGCACTTGCCTGGGGCCGGGAAGTTCTTCGCCATCCCCTTGACCATATTGCGCGCGAACTGCAGATAGGCCTCGGCCTGCGGGTGCTTGCACGGCAGCTCGCGCACCAGCGGCAGCGGGCGCTGGCCCGCGACCTGGCGCGCGAACGCCAGCGTCTCCGTGCGCAGCGTGTCGGGCGAAGCCGTGAGCAGATCGAACAGCTTCTGGCCGGGGATCGACGCCAGCACTTCGCTTTTGACGGTTTCCCCGCTGACGATCATATTGAGCGCGGTCTCGAGGCCCAGCACCCGCGGCAGGCGCTGCGTGCCGCCCGCGCCGGGCAGCAGCCCCAGCTTGACTTCGGGCAGCGCGACCGACGTGCCGGGCGCGGCCACGCGGTAGTGGCAGCCCAGCGCCAGCTCCAGCCCCCCGCCCATGCACACCGAATGGATCGCAGCGACCACTGGCTTGCCCGACTGCTCCACCGCGCGGATCACCGACAGCAGATGGGGCTCCTGCGTCGCGCGCTCGGTGCCGAACTCGGTGATGTCCGCCCCGCCCGAAAACGCCCGGCCCGCGCCGGTGATGACGATGGCCTCGACCTCGGCATCTTCATTGGCGCGGTTCAGCCCCTCGACCACGGCCCGGCGCGTCGCCAGCCCCAGGCCGTTGACCGGCGGATTGTTCAGCGTGATGACGGCAATCTGCCCGTCCTTCTGGTAGTCAGCGCTCATGCGGTGGTCCCTTGTGAATGGAAAAGAACGATCGTGCGATTTATTGTAGGAAGTTGGGGACGGATGAACAGCAGGGTTTGTCTCGGTTGGGACAAGGCCGCGGCGCCGCGCCCATGCCAGACGGCCCACGGCGCAGCAACTGCTGCTAGACCTCGAGCCATTCCTTCCTCACCCTCTCATCCCCCCTTAACCCCTCGGGCGTCCCATCAAACACGATCGCCCCATGCCCCATCACCAGCGCGCGGTCCGAGATGCGCATCGCGATGGTGAGCTTCTGCTCGATCAGCAGCACCGCGATGCCGCGTGCCTTGATGGCCTGCAGGTACTCGCCCACCAGCTCGACGATCTTCGGCGCCAGGCCCTCGGTGGGCTCGTCGATGATGATCAGGTCCGGGTCGCCCATCAGCGTGCGGCACAGCGTGAGCATCTGCTGCTCGCCGCCCGACATCACGCCGGCCTCGGTGTGCTGGCGTTCTTTCAGGCGCGGGAACATCGCGTACATGTCGTCGAAGCTCCAGCGGCTGCCGCGGCCGTTGCCCTTCTGGCCCAGCAGCAGGTTCTGGTGCACGGTGAGCGCAGGAAACACATCGCGGCTTTCGGGCACGTAGCCGATGCCCAGGTGCGCGATCTCATAAGCCTTGCGGCCCTGCAGCGGCTGGCCCTTCCATTCGAGCGTGCCCTCCCAGTCGACCAGCCCCATCACGGCCTTGGCCGTGGTCGAGCGGCCCGAGCCGTTGCGCCCGAGCAGCGCGACGATCTCGCCGGGGCGCACCTCGAAGTCCACGCCATGCAGCACATGGCTCTTGCCGTAATAGGCATGCAGGTTGGCGATCTTGAGCATGTTCAGTGCCCTCCCGCCTGCTGATCGGCCACGGTCGAGCCCAGATAGGCTTCCTGCACGCGCGGGTTCGCGCGCACCTTGTCGGGCGTGTCGAAGGCAATGACCTCCCCATAGACCACCACCGCGATCCGGTCGGCCAGGCCGAACACCACGCCCATGTCGTGCTCCACGGTGAGCAGGGTGCGTCCCTCGGTGACCTGGCGGATCAGCCCGATGAAGCGCGCGGTCTCGCTGTTGCTCATGCCGGCCGTCGGTTCGTCGAGCAGGATCACGCTCGCGCCGCCCGCGATCGTGATGCCGATCTCGAGCGCGCGCTGCTCGGCATAGGTGAGGTTCACCGCCAGCACGTCGCGCTTGCGCTCGAGCTGGATCATCTCCATCAACTGCCCGGCGCGCGCATTGGCGTCATGCAGCCGCGACAGGAAGCGCAGGAAGCTGTAGCCGTAACCCATGCTCCACAGCACGCCGCAGCGCAGGTTCTCGAACACGCTGAGCTTGGGAAAGATATTGGTGATCTGGAAGCTGCGCGACAACCCCATGCGGTTGATCTCGAAGGGTTTCCTGCCGTCGATGCGCTGGCCGTGCAGCAGCACTTCGCCGCTGCTGGGCGCAAAGCGCCCGCTGATCAGATTGAACAGCGTCGACTTGCCCGCGCCATTGGGCCCGATGATCGCCACGCGTTCGCCCGCTTTCACGGCCAGGTCCACCCCGCGGATGATGTCGGTCTTGCCAAAGCGCTTGTGCAGCTGCTTCAACTCGAGGGCATGCGTGGTCTGTGTCATGGCTGTGCCTCCTTGCGCTTGATCTGCCGTTCGATTTCTTCCTGGACCTCGCCCCACTGGCGCACGAAGCGCCGGCGCAGCACTTCGAACAGGCCCCAGCCGACGGCCAGCAGCGCCGCCGCGCCGATCCAGCTGGCGCTCGCGCGCGTGTCGAGCGAAAGGCCCATGAAGCGCATGTGGTCGCCCAGCGCCGCATTGAGTTGCAGGTGATAGGTCATCTCGACCACCGCCGCAAGGCCCGCGACGCCCACCAGTGCGCAACCGGCCAGCGCCGCATAGCCCGGCAGCAGGCGCCGCAGCTGGCCGAACTTCGCCACGCGCAGGTTCATCATGATCAGGCTGGCGACGCCGCCGGGCGCATACATCACCATGAACAGGAACACCAGTCCGAGGTACAGCAGCCAGGCCTTGGAAAGCTCCGACAGCAGGATCGAGGCGAACACCAGCAGCACCGCGCCGATGATCGGCCCGAAGAAGAAGGTCGCGCCGCCCAGGAAGGTGAACAGCAGGTAGCTGCCCGAGCGCATCACGCTCAGGCTGTCGGCCGCGGCGATGATCTCGAAGTTGATCGCTGCAAGCCCCCCGCCGATGCCGGCAAAAAAGCCCGCGATGATGAACGAGAACCAGCGCACGCGCTGGGTGTTGTAGCCGACGAACTCGACGCGCTCGGGGTTGTCGCGCACCGCGTTGAGCATGCGCCCGAGCGGCGTGCCGGTGAACGCGAACATCAGCGCGGTGCAGACGAAGCAATACGCCGCGATCAGGTAATAGACCTCGATCGCCGGGCCGAAGCTCATGCCCAGCAACGGCTGGCCATAGACCCGGTCGGTGGTGATGCCGCCCTCGCCGCCAAAGAATTCGGGAAACATCAGCGCCATCGACGCCACGAGCTCGCCGATGCCCAGCGTGATCATCGCGAAGGTCGTGCCCGACTTGCGCGTGGTCACATAGCCGAGCAGAACGGCAAAGAACATGCCGCCCAGCCCGCCGATCACCGGGATCAGCACCAGCGGGATTTCCATGCCCCCGATCTTGTTCATCGCATGGATCGCAATGAACGACCCCATGCCGGTATAGACCGCATGCCCGAAGCTCAGCATGCCGCCCTGCCCCAGCAGGATGTTGTACGACAGGCAGATGATGATCAGGTAGCCGGTCTGGCTGAGCATGGTCAGCGCCAGGCTGCTGGTGAACAGGTGCGGCGCGGCGGCCAGCGCCAGCGCGAACAGCGACCAGATCACGAAGCGGCCGATGTTCAGCGGCTTGAAGCGGTAGGCCGCGGGCGCGGTACGCGCCGCGCGGGTGGGCGCGGCCTTGGCGGCGGCATAGGTGCTCGAAGAAGTGTTCATAGGTCAATCCTCCCGGGTGCCAAGCAAGCCCTTGGGCCGGAATATCAGGATCAGCACCAGGAACAGATAGGGCAGGATCGGCGCCATCTGCGAGATCGTCAGCTTGAGCACCGGGTAGCCAAAGCTCTGCTCGGTCACCACCGCGCCCAGCGCGCCAAACAAGTTCGCCAGCGAATAATCGAGCGCCACCGCGAAGCTCTGCACGATGCCGATCAGCAGCGAAGCGACGAACGCCCCGGCCAGCGACCCCATGCCGCCGACCACCACGACCACGAAGATGATCGAGCCCACCGACATCGCCATCGCCGGCTCGGTCACATAGGTATTGCCGCCGATCACGCCCGCCAGGCCCGCGAGCGCGCAGCCGCCGCCAAACACCAGCATGAACACGCGCGGCACGTTGTGGCCCAGCGCCTGCGCCATCTCCGGGTGCTTGAGCGCGGCCTGGATCACCAGCCCGATGCGCGTGCGCGTGAGCATCAGCCACACGGCCAGCAGCATCAGCAGCGCCACCAGCATCACGAAGGAGCGCGACCTGGGGAACTGCGTGCCGTAGAGCGTGAACAGCGGGCCCTGCAGCTGCGGGGGCAGCGCATAGGGCACGGTGCCCCGGCCCCAGACCAGTTGCACGATCTCCAGGATCAGATAGGACAGTCCGAACGTCACCAGCAGCTCGGGCACATGGCCGAACATGTGCACGCGCCGCAGGCTGTAGCGCTCGAACAGCGCACCGAGCGCGCCGACGAGCAGCGGCGCAATGAACAGCGCCGGCCAGAAACCGAGCACGCCGCTGAGCGTGTACGCGAAATAGGCGCCCAGCATGTAGAAGCTGGTGTGGGCGAAGTTGAGCACGCCCATCATGCTGAAGATCAGCGTCAGCCCCGAGCTGAGCATGAACAGCAGCAGCCCGTAACTCACGCCATTGAGCAGCGAGATCGTCAAGAATTCAGCAGTCATCGCGGGACTTCCGTCACAGAAATGGCCTATGAAACTGCCGTGTCCCAGCGGGGGGGCAGCGAGGAAGGGCCGCCCCGCACCGAGGCTGCCGTCCCCCTCCACCGAAGGATGAGAGGGGGAAGCGACGAAGTCGCTCAGGGGGTGTTTTCTATTACGATGGCCTTTTCATCTGGCAGGAAGTGGGCGTGCTGGCCACATAGGGCTCGAAGTACTTGACGGGCGCCAGCGTATAGCCGGTGTTCTCCGAATCGATCGGGTACTTCCCACCGGCCTTTTCCCAGCGGCTGATGTACAGGCCCTGCTGCAGCTGGTGGTCGGTCTTTCGCATCTCCACTTCGCCATTGAAGCCCTTGAACTTCATGCCCTCCATCGCCGCCGCGACCTTGACCGGGTCGGTGGACTTGGTGCGCTGGAAGGCTTCAGTCAGCATCGCGTAGGTGTTGAACACCGAGGCGGTGTACATGTCCTCGTTGAAGCGCTTCTTGAAGTCGGTGACGATGCGGCCGATCTCGCCGGGTAGGTTCAGATGGCCGTAGCCCACCATATAGACCTTGCCCGCGGCGTTCGCGCCCATGGCCGTGGGCGCGCCGGTCGCGATCGCGTAGTAGGTATAGAACTTGACGTTGTTCAGGCCCGCGTCGTTGGCGGCCTTGATCAGCAGCGCCAGGTCCGAACCCCAGTTGCCGGTGATCACCGAGTCGGCGCCCGACTGCTTGATCTTCGCGATATAGGGCGAGAAATCGCGCACCTGCGCGAGCGGCGCGAGGTCGTCGCCGACGATCTGCACGTCGGGGCGTTTCTTGGACAGCATGTCCTTGGCGTACTTCGACACCTGCTGGCCATGCGCGTAGTTCTGGTTGATCAGGTAGACCTTCTTCACATCGGGAAGGTCCTTCATGTAGGTGGTGAGCGCCTCCATCTTCATCGAGGTGTCGGCGTCCATGCGGAAGTGCCAGTAGCTGCACTTGCTGTTGGTGAGATCGGGATCCACCGCCGCGTAGTTGAGGTAGACCACCTCCTTGCCCTTGTTGCGCGCATTGTGCTTCTCGAGCGCATCCATGATCGCCAGCGCCGGGCCCGAGCCGTTGCCCTGCACGACATAGCGCGCGCCCTGGTCCATGGCCGAGCGCAGCGCGCTGGTGGTCTCCTGCGGGCTGAGCTTGTTGTCGATGCCTATCACCTCGAACTTGACGCCCGCCGGGTTCTTCTTGCTGAACTCCTCGGCCAGGAACTGGAAGCTCTTGAGCTGGTTCGAGCCCAGCGCCGCCATGAGCCCCGACAGCGGGTCCAGCCACGCAATCTTCACGGTCTCGCCCTGCTGCGCCAGCGCCCCGCCCGCACCCGCCACGATCACCGCCGCCGCCACTGCCTTGAAAGCGAACTGCATTGTCTGTCTCCTTCTGGTGGATAAGAAAATGCAGCGTAGCGGTTTGACCTCGGAGCTTGGGATGGGGATTGCCCTAGCGGGTATCGCGTAGGTGACTGGGTTTGAAAACGCGCCAGGCACGGGCGGGTGCATGGCGCGGGATCTCTGCTTTCCCCAGGCGGAGAAATACCTCAAACCCCCGGCAGTTTGTAATCCCTCAACTCCTCCCGCAGCCGCGTCTTGAGCATCTTCCCCGTCGCCCCGATCGGAATCGCGTCGACAAACACCACGTCATCGGGAATCTGCCACTTGGCCGTCTTGCCCTCGTAGAACTCCAGCAGCTCGGCGCGAGTCACCTGCGCGCCGGGCTTGAGCGCCACGGCGACGATCGGGCGCTCGTCCCATTTGGGGTGTGGCATGCCGATGCAGGCGGCCATCGCCACGGCCGGGTGGGCCATCGCGATGTTCTCGATGTCGATCGAGCTGATCCACTCGCCGCCGGACTTGATCACGTCCTTGCTGCGGTCGGTGATCTGCATGAAGCCATCGGCATCGATGGTCGCGACATCGCCCGTCGGGAACCAGCCGCGGCCCTCGTCGTCCTGGACCAGCGGCGAGCCCTCGCCCTTGTAGTAGCTGTCGATGATCCACGGCCCGCGCACCAGCAGGTCGCCATAGCTCTTGCCGTCCCAGGGCTGCTCCTGGCCGTCATGGCCGACGATCTTCATGTCCACGCCGCAGATCGCGCGGCCCTGCTTCTGCAGGATCTTCATCTTTTCGTCCTCGGGCAGGCCGAGCTGCTTGTTCTTGAGCGTGCACAGCGTGCCCAGCGGGCTCATCTCGGTCATGCCCCAGGCATGCAGCACCTCGACGCCATAGCCCTGGAAGGTGGTGATCATCGCCGGCGGGCAGGCCGAGCCGCCAATGACCGTGCGCCGCAGCGAGCTGAAGCGCAATCCCTTGGGCTGCATGTAGCCCAGCAGCATCTGCCAGATCGTCGGCACGCCGGCCGCATAGGTCACGTCCTCGGCTTCGATCAGCTCGTAGAGCGACTTGCCGTCGAGCGCCGGACCCGGGAACACGACCTTGGCGCCCGTGAGCGCCGCCGAGTACGGCACGCCCCAGGCGTTGACGTGGAACATCGGCACGACGGGCAGCACCGCATCGCGCGCCGAGATGCACATCACATCGGGCAGCGCGGCCGCATAGGCGTGCAGCGTCGTCGAGCGGTGGCTGTAGAGCGCGGCCTTGGGGTTGCCGGTGGTGCCGCTGGTGTAGCACATGCTCGAGGCGGTGTTCTCGTCGAACTGCGGCCAGGTGTATTCGGTCGGCTGCGCGCCGATCCAGTCCTCGTAGCTCGCGAGCCCGGGAATGCCGCTGTCCGCGGGCAGCCGGTCGGCGTCGCACAGCGCGACCCACTTGCGCACCGTCGGGCACTTGGCATGGATGGCCTGCACCAGCGGCAGGAACGTGAGATCGAAGCACAGCACCTGGTCCTCGGCATGGCCCACGATCCACGCCACCTGGTCGGGATGCAGGCGCGGGTTGATGGTGTGCAGCACGCGGCCCGAGCCGCTGACGCCAAAGTACATCTCCATGTGGCGGTAGCCATTCCATGCGAGGCTGGCCACGCGGTCGCCGTGCGCCAGGCCCAGCGCGCCCAGCGCATGGGCCAACTGCTTGGAACGCGCCGACAGCTCACGGTAGGTATAGCGGTGGACATCGCCCTCGACGCGGCGCGAGACGATCTCGGCGTCGCCATGGTGGCGGGACGCAAAATCGATCAGCGACGAAATCAGCAGCGGTTGGCTTTGCATCAATCCCAGCATGAATGGTCTCCTTGTACCCAGATGTTTGTCCCCCATCCTAACGCGCGATTTCCGGCGCCGGCCTGCGTACTGTCACCAAGGTAACCGGATGGCCCGACACCTCCCGAGGTCGCATGCGGTGGGTCACAATCGACGCCATGAACCCGCACGACCCCACCCGCCCCGCTTGCGCCGAGGGCCCCGCCTGGGGCTGGCAGCCCGGCTTTGCCGCGCTGGGCCCGGCATTCTTCACCGCCCTGCAACCCACGCCCGTGCCCACGCCGCACTGGGTCGCGGTGAGCCACGACGCCGCGCGCTCGCTGGGCCTGCCGCCTGGCTGGCTGGACACCGACGAAGCGCTGCAGGCGCTCAGCGGCAGCCAGGTGCTCCCAGGCAGCCAGCCGATGGCCACGGTCTACAGCGGCCACCAGTTCGGCGTCTGGGCCGGCCAGCTCGGTGACGGGCGCGCCATCCTGCTGGGAGAGACCGCGCAGAATTTGGAAATCCAGCTCAAGGGCGCGGGGCGCACGCCCTACTCGCGCGGCGGCGACGGCCGTGCGGTGCTGCGCTCGAGCATCCGCGAGTTCCTGTGCAGCGAAGCGATGCATGCGCTGGGCATCCCCACCACGCGCGCGCTGGCCGTGACCGGCTCGCCACTGCCCGTGCAGCGCGAGACGCGCGAAACCGCGGCCGTCGTCACGCGCTTTGCGCCCAGCTTCATCCGCTTTGGCCATTTCGAGCATTTTGCGGCCCGCGACATGCTGCCCGAGCTGCGCGCGCTCACCGACTACGTGATCGACCGCTACTACCCGGCATGCCGCAGCGCCGCCAATCCGCCCGCCGCGCTGCTGCAGGTCGTGAGCGAGCGCACCGCCGAAATGCTCGCGCACTGGCAGGCCGTGGGCTTTTGCCACGGCGTCATGAACACCGACAACATGAGCATCCTCGGGCTCACGATCGACTACGGGCCGTTCCAGTTCCTCGACACCTTCGACCCGGGCCACATCTGCAACCACAGCGATGCCCAGGGCCGCTATGCGTTCAACCGCCAGCCCCAGGTCGCCTACTGGAACCTGTTTTGCCTGGCCCAGGCATTGATGCCGCTGATCGAGCAGGAAGAACCGGCGCTGGCCGCCCTGGCCACCTACAAGACGGCCTACGCCCAGGCCTTTCTCGCGCGCATGCGTGACAAGCTGGGCCTGGCACACCGCCAGGACGATGCGCAGCGCAGCGACGGCGATGGCTCGCTGGTCGAGCAACTGCTGGGCCTGCTGGCGGCCAACCGCGTCGATTACACGGTGTTCTGGCTGCGCCTGACCGAAGCCGTCGCATCGGGCGACTTCACGCCGGTGCGCGACCTGTTTCTCGACCGCGAGGGCTGGGACGACTGGCTGGGCAGCTACTCCGCGCGCCTGGTGCAGGCCGACGGCGCGCATGCGGCCGAGCTGATGCGCCGCAGCAATCCGCGCTTCGTTTTGCGCAACCATCTGGGCGAACTCGCGATCCGTGCGGCGAGCCAGGGCGACTTCAGCGTGCTGCATCAGCTGCAGCAGGTGCTCGAACGTCCCTATGACGCCCACCCGGAAAATGCGCAATGGTCCGGATTTGCGCCAGAATGGGCTTCTTCCATCGCCATCAGCTGTTCATCATGAGCTTTCCCATCCAGAAATCCGACGCCCAGTGGCACACCGTCCTGCAGGAAAAGGGTGCCGAGCCCGGGGCCTACCAGATCACGCGCCACGCGGCCACCGAGCGCCCCTACACCGGCAAGTACGAGCAGCACTGGGCCGACGGCAGCTACCACTGCATCTGCTGCGGCGCCACGTTGTTCGCGTCCGGCACCAAGTTCGACGCGGGCTGCGGCTGGCCGAGCTTTTCGCAGGCCATCCCCGGAACCATCCGCGAGATCGTCGATCACAGCCATGGCATGTCGCGCACCGAAACCGTCTGCGCCGAATGCGGCGCCCATCTGGGCCATGTGTTCGAAGACGGCCCCCAGCCCACGGGCCTGCGCTACTGCATGAACTCGGCGTCGCTGGACTTCACGCCCAGCTCGTCATGAACCACACGGCCGCTGCCTGGTGCAGCGGCCGTGCCCTTTTGTCCTTTGGCCTACGAGCCACCCTATGAAACTCCTGATCGACTTTTTACCCATCATCCTGTTTTTCATCGCCTACAAGGTCTGGGGCATCTATACGGGTACGGCCGTGGCCATCGTCGCAATGGTGTTACTGATTGCCTATCTGCGCGTGCGCAACGGCCGCGTCGAAAACATGCAGTGGCTCAGCCTCCTTGTGCTCATGGTGCTTGGTGGCGCGACGCTGTACGCTCAGAGCGAGACCTTCATCAAGTGGAAGCCGACGGTGCTCTACTGGGCCATGGGCGGCGCGCTGCTGGTCGGCCAGCTGTTTCGCAAGGACCTGCTGCGCAAGGCCATGGGCGCGCAGCTGCAGCTGCCCGACGCCGTCTGGCTCAAACTCAACTGGGCCTGGGCCGCGTTCTTTGCCGTGATGGGCGCGCTAAACATCTGGATCGCCTACAACTTCGACACCGACACCTGGGTCAACTTCAAGCTGTTTGGCGGCATGGGCCTGATGCTGTTGTTCGTGATCGCGCAGGCGCTGTACCTGAGCCGCTACCTCAAGGATGACACCGTGGAAGCCGCCCCCGCGCCCAAGGAACTGCCATGAGCGCGCTGCCCGCGATCAGCGCCCAGGCAATGGAGGCCGCGCTGCGCGCGCGCCTGGCGCCGACGGTGCTCGAAGTCATCGATGAAAGCCACCAGCATGCGGGCCATGTGGGCGCCAACGACACGGGTTTCGGCACCCATTTCCGGGTGCGCATCGCCACCCCGGAATTTGCCGGCCGCACGCGCGTGGCGCGCCATCGGCTTGTGTATGATGCGCTGCAAGACTTCATTGACCAAGGTGTTCATGCCATCGCCATTGAAGCGCTTTGACTACAGGCCTGCCTTTTTCGGCATGTCAACGTGGAACCTCGTCCGTTCCTTCTTTTTCTTTCGGAATTTCGCATGAATAAACAGTTCTTGTCCAGCCTGGTGACGGCTGCCGTTCTGGGCGGTGCTGCCCTGGGTGCTTCGGCCCAAAATCTTGCCGTCGTCAACGGCAAGCCCGTTCCCAAGGAACGCGTGGAAATCCTCAAGCAGCAGATCGAGCGCTCGGGCCGCCCGATCTCTCCCGAGATCGAAGCCCAGATCAAGGAAGAAGTCATTGCCCGCGAAGTCTTCATGCAGGAAGCGCGCCGCCGCGGCCTCGAGGCTTCACCCGAATACAAGTCGCAGATGGAGCTCGCACGCCAGACCGTGCTGATCCGCGAGCTGTTCGAAGACTTCAAGAAGAAGAACCCCGTCACCGACGCCGAAGTCAAGGCGGAATATGACAAGTTCGTGGCCGCCAACCAGGGCCAGGAATACCGCGCAAGCCACATCCTGGTGGCCACCGAAGACGAAGCCAAGGCCATCATTGCCTCGCTCAAGAAGGGTGGCAACTTCGCCGAGATGGCCAAGAAGCAGTCGAAGGATCCGGGATCGGGCGCACGCGGCGGCGATCTGGACTGGGCCAACGCCAACAGCTATGTGCCCGAGTTCACCGAAGCGATGGTCAAGCTGCACAAGGGCAGCTACACCCAGACCCCCGTCAAGAGCCAGTTCGGTTACCACGTGATCCGCCTGGACGATACGCGCACCGCCGAGCTGCCCAAGCTCGACGACGTCAAGCCCCAGGTGGCCCAGCAGCTCGAGCAGCAAAAGCTGATCCAGTTCCAGGAAGGCCTGCGCGCCAAGGCCAAGGTCGAGTAAATCGATCGGCGCTTGCGCCCCGGAGCATGAAAAAAGCGGCCTTGGCCGCTTTTTTCATGGGGGGGGTACGGCTACCGCGCTGCGGTACCTGCCGCCGTCAGGGACGGGGCACGTTGGCCCACTTGCGCAGGCCATCGGTACCTGCGGCGGCGCGCGCGAACAGGATGCCGGCCAGCGTCGCATGCAATACCGCGCGCCCGCGGCCCGATGTACGCAGCGCACACATCAGCAGCCCTAGACCCAGCAGCGCCGTGGTTTCGTGCTCGTAGGGGGCGCTGACGCGCGCATCGTCGTAGCTGATCAGTTCCTGTACATGGTCCTTGACGCTTTTTTCCATGGAAGTGCTCCTTGAGGCTATGAAAGAAAGCATCAACATAACCGCTGCTGCACACACACGGCGACGGCGTGCAGGCCGCCGGCACGTAGGCCATGCGGAAACGGCGCGATCACATCTTCGACAGCGACTGCGCCGGCAGCGAGGCGGCCGCGGATTGAACGGCGCTGGCAAAACCCTGGATGGTGTGCTCTGGCTCCTGCTCGGGTTCAGGCTCGGGTTCAGGTTCAGGTTCAGTCTCGTGTCGGGGCTCGGGCCCGTGCGTGGACTTGGGTGGATGAAAGGCGGGCTGGGCTGAAGTCAACGCAAACAGGATGCGATCTTCCCGCGTGCCGCCCAGGCGCTGGATGACGATGGCACCATCGTCGTGCAGATAGATGCGCAGCTGCGGCACCCTGGGGCTTTGCCAGTAGCAGGGATTGCCATCGAGGCAATGCCAGTCGTTGTCGGCCGACATCTTCTTGAGCAGCAAGGCATCGAGGTAGGCCTTGTCGTCACGGTAGGTGGACTCGACCGCATGCCAGTGGGCAAGCAGGTTTTCATAGGCCTGCTGACGCGAGGCACATGGTTGCATGCCTTCGACGCGCTTGAGGAAGGCGACTGCACGGCGCTCAAACTCGTAAAACAATCTGACCTCCTTGTCTGTAAGCCGATTTCGTCCGAGTTGGTTACGAATAGTCGTCAGTGCGTCAGTTCTAACAGACCGCCCACCCGCATGTCGAGTAACCGGGTCGTAAGTTTCAACCGGTTTCACTTACATCTCGATTCCTTGCCGGACGCGTTAAGGTCGATATGGTTGAATCAAGCAAAGGAGTTCCCATGCACCGTCCACAACCCAACGATCCCCCTACCCCCACGCCGCTGCCTGCCGGCCAGCCCGAGGAGACCCCCATTGGCGACCCGCCGGCAAGTCCCGTGACCACGCCCCCGATCCAGGATCCGCGGCCCGGGCGCGTGCCTGATTGAGCTCTGGCGGATGTCGCCGGAGATGGGGCGCTGCCTGATGCCATGGCAAGCGCCGATGAAGTAACAATGGTGTCTGAAAGCACGAGAACCCAGCGCGCTGCGGCAACGCTCCAAGCGCCAGCCGCGGCGTTTTGCTCACTTTTTTGAAGGTCTCCGGAACTTCGCCTGGCGGGTGGCACTCACACAGGCTTTTGTCCCACTTCACCGTCAGAACAGGAGCCGTTTCCGTGCCGATTTTGTCCCGCCGTTTCTCGCATTTCCTTGCCGCCGCCAGCCTCGCGCTTGGCGCCTTCGCGCCCCAGCTGGCAAGCGCCGCCCCCGCCTATGTCAGCATCAAGGGCGAATCGGTCAATATCCGCGAGAAACCCAGTGCGCGCTCGACGACGCTGTGGGAGCTGGGACGGGGTTATCCGCTGCAGGTCACGCAGCGCCAGGGCCAGTGGCTCAAGGTGCGCGACTTCGAATCGAGCCTGGGCTGGGTGCATTCGCCGATGACGGCCAAGACGCCGCACATGGTGATCACCGCGCGCACGGCCAATCTGCGCTCGGGCCCGGGCCAGAACTTCAAGCGCGTGGCGCGGCTCGAGCAGCACGAGGTGGTGCGCACCCTGAAGAAGTCCGGCAGCTGGGCGCAGGTGCGCCGCGAGAACGGGCAGCAGGGCTGGATAGCCAAGAGCCTCGGCTGGGGCTGGTAAGCCCAGGATCTAGCGCCGCGTGATCTTCTGCGCCACCGGCGCGTAGCCGTGGTTCAGCGGTCCATGCCCGCTGCCGGTACGCACCTGGGCGCCGGCAGCAATCGCGCCGAGGATATAGCTGCGCGCCTGCCCTACGGCTTCGGGCAGTGTGGCGCCGCCAGCGAGCGCGCAGGCAATCGCGGACGACAGCGTGCAGCCCGTGCCATGGCCGTTGTGCGTAACGATACGCTCCGACTCGAAGCGCTGGCCCGGGCCGTCGCGTTCGACCAATTGGTCCACCACCCAATTGCCGGGCAGATGCCCGCCCTTGAGCAGCACCGCCGGCGCGCCCAGCGCCAGCAGCTGGCGCGCCGCGGGCTCGAGCGCGCCGAGACCGTCGATGGGCTGGCCCAGCAGCCACCCGCCCTCGTCGAGATTGGGCGTGATCAGCGCCACCAGCGGAAACAGCTCGCGCACCAGCGCATCGGCAGTCTCGGCCGCCACCAGCCGGTCGCCGCTGGTCGCGACCATGACCGGGTCCAGCACGACATGCGGCAGCCGGTATTCACGGATAGCGTCGGCCACGACGCGCACCGTCTCGGGCGTGGCCAGCATGCCGATCTTCACGGCGTCGACGCCGATGTCCTGCACCACGGCATCGATCTGCGCCTTGAGCATCTCGGCCGGCACCGCGTGGATCGCGCGCACGCCGCAGGTGTTTTGCGCCGTGATCGCGGCAATGGCCGTCATGCCGTAGCAGCCGAGCGCGCTGAAGGTCTTGAGATCGGCCTGGATGCCCGCACCGCCGCCGCTGTCGGAGCCGGCAATGGAGAGCACGCGCAGGTAGCGCGCGATGCGTACAGGGGCAGGAGCAGGCGCCTGGGCGGAATCCGCCGGATGAGGGATGGTCATGGGCGCATTTTAAAGTCCATCGCCTCCTCCACGCGGTCTGCGGCTAGCCTTGCGTCAGCGTGAAATCGGCCGCCGCGCTGCCTTCGATGCGCGGCATGGGTGCGCTTTCGTCCTTGAGCATCACGCCCGTGAGGGCGCGTTCGCGCGCCGCGCGCAGCAGCCAGGCGGCGCGCGCCGCGGCCTCGGGGTAGTCCTGGCCTTCGGGGCGCACGTTGGAGATGCAGTTGCGCTCGGCATCGCTGCGCCCGGCGCGCGGCGCCCAGGTCAGGTACAGGCCCAGGCTGTCGGGCGAGCTCAAGCCCGGGCGCTCGCCGATCAGCACCAGCACCATCCGCGCGCCCAGCAGCGCGCCGATCTCGTCGCCGATCGCCACCCGCGCCTGCTCGACCAGCACCGCCGGCGTGAGGCGCCAGGCCGGTGCATCGGCCTGCAGATGCGCCAGCAGCGCGGCCAGGAACGGCGCGGCATGGCGCTCGATCGCCAGGGCCGAAAGCCCGTCGGCCACGGCGATGCACAGATCGAGCGCTTCGCCGGTGCAGGCAGAGGCCAGCGCCTGCGCCGAGGCGTCATCGAGCCGCCGGCCCTGGTCGGGGCGCTGCAGGTAGCTCGCGCGGTCCATCGCCGCGCTGTGCGCGCGCAGCGTCGGCACGCCCAGCGCCTCGATCGCCTCGGCCGTGGCCCGCATATCGAAGGGCCGGTGCACCGCGTCGCGCGCCTGCGCATGGGCCAGCTGGAAGGCCAGCTGCTGGTGCGTCGGCAGGCTGACGCCGCTGCGGCCCAGCGCGATGCGCGCGGGCGTGTGGCGGCGCAGATGCTCCCAGGGGTTGGCGATGACATCCGGGTTCATGGCAGATTCCTTCATCGCAGCAGATGCGCAAACGGGCCGGCGCCTGCATCCGCGAGCCGGGCATTTCCACCGGGCACGAAGATGCCCGAGCGTTCGAGCCAGGTCTCGAACTCGGGCGCGGGGCGCAGCCCAAGCACGCGCCGCGCATAGAGTGCGTCGTGAAAAGACGTGGTCTGGTAGTTGAGCATGACGTCGTCCGAGCCCGGAATGCCCATCACGAAGGTGCAGCCCGCGACACCCAGCAGCGTCAGCAGCACGTCCATGTCGTTCTGGTCGGCCTGCGCATGGTTGGTGTAGCAGATGTCGCAGCCCATCGGCAGGCCCAGCAGCTTGCCGCAGAAATGGTCCTCGAGCCCGGCGCGGATGATCTGCTTGCCGTCGAACAGGTACTCGGGCCCGATGAAGCCGACCACGGTGTTGACCAGCAGCGGCTCGAAGTGCCGCGCCACCGCGTAGGCCCGCGCTTCGATGGTCTGCTGGTCGCAGCCGTGGTGCGCGTTGGCCGACAGCGCACTGCCCTGCCCGGTCTCGAAATACATCACGTTGCGTCCGCGCTGGCCGTCCTCGAACAGGCTGCCGCGCTGCAGCGACAATGCCGCCGCCTGCGCCTCGCCGAGCAGCGCCAGGTCGATGCCGAAGCTGCGGTTCGTCGCCTCGGTGCCGCCAATCGACTGGAACACCAGGTCGACGGGCGCGCCGCGCTCCATCGCCTGCAGCGTGTTGGTGACATGCGTGAGCACGCAGGACTGGGTGGGAATGCCGTATTGCCCGATCACCGCGTCGAGCATCTGCAGCAGCCGCATGACCTGGGGCACGTTGTCGGTCGCCGGGTTGATGCCGATGGTCGCATCGCCCGCACCGTACATCAGCCCGTCGAGCACGCTGGCGGCCACGCCGGCAGCTGCGTCGGTGGGGTGGTTCGGTTGCAAGCGCGTCGACAGCCGCCCGGGCAGGCCGATGGTGCCGCGAAAGCGCGTCGTGACCTGGCACTTGCGCGCGACCTGGATCAAATCCTGGTTGCGCATCAGCTTCGAGACCGCGGCGACCATCTCGGGCGTGAGGCCGGGCGCCAGCGCCGTGAGCGCTGCGCTGTCCACATGGTCCGACAGCAGCCAGTCGCGAAAAGCGCCCACCGTCAGGCTGGCGACCGGCGCAAAGGCCAGCGCATCGTGGCCGTCGAGAATCAGCCGCGTGACCTCGTCCGATTCATAGGGAACGATGGCCTCCTGCAGGAACTGCGCGAGCGGCACCTCGGCCAGCGCCATCTGCGCCGCCACGCGCTCCTCGGCCGAGCCCGCCGCGACGCCGGCGAGCTGGTCGCCCGAGCGCTCGGGCGAGGCGCGCGCCAGCAGCTGCGCCAGATCGTCGAAAGCGTAGCGGCGCAGGCCGATCGTTTGGTGGTACACGGTCATCGGGCAGCGGGCCTCTCAGGGAAATGGGCTCATTTTCAACCTCTGGCGCGCCAGCGCAAGCACGGCGCGCGCGCCGCTCACTGCAGCGCGCCGTGGCCGATCGGAAACAGGCAGGCGACGGTGCGCCCGGCGCCCTCGCCGCGGCGCGTGAGCGCCGGGTCTTCAAGAGCGCAGGCAGCGCGCACATCGGGGCAGCGCGAGGCAAAGCGGCAGCCCTGGGGCAGATCGATCGGGCTGGGCACCTCGCCGCCGAGCGAGGCCTTGAGCGGCCGGTCGAAGCTCGGGAAGGCGCGCATCAGCGCCGCGGTGTAGGGGTGCAGCGGCGCGGCCATGACCTGGCCGGTCGGGCCCTCCTCGACGATGCGCCCGAGGTACATCACGGCCACGCGTTTGCACAGATAGCTGGCCACGCCCAGGTCGTGGGTGATGAAGATCAGCGTCAGGCCCATGTCCTCGCACAGGTCGCGCAGCAGGTTCAGCAGCTGCGCCTGCACCGACACGTCGAGCCCGGCCACCGATTCATCGGCAACGATGGTCGTCGGCTCGGCCGCGAGCGCGCGCGCCACCGCCACGCGCCGCACCTGGCCGCCCGAAAGCTCGGCCGGGTAGCGCTCGGCCATGGCCCCGGAGAGCCCCACGCGGTCGAGCAATTGCGCCACGCGCGCGGATTCTTCGGAGACCGGGCACAGGCCGTAGAGCCGCATCGGCTCGATCAGGATGTCCTTGACGCGCATGCGCGGGTTCATCGAGCCGCGCGCATCCTGGTAGATGAACGCCACCTCCTTGGCAAAGCGCTGGCGGCCCGCGCCGTCGAGCTGCTCGAGCTCGGTGCGCTGCCAGCGCAGCCGCCCGTCGGTGGGCGGCTCCAGGCCCAGCATCAGCCGCACCAGCGTCGACTTGCCCGAGCCGCTCTCGCCGACGATCGCAATCGAGTCGCCGGGCTCGATGCTCAGCCGCACGCCGTCCAGCGCCTTGAGGCGCCGCGGCGCACGCTTGCCAAACAGACCCTGGCGCGGGCCCAGGCCCACGGCATAGGACTTCTCGACGTCCTGCAGTTCAAACAAGGCATTCATGGCGCGACTCCCGGGGGCGTTTCTTCGAGGATGCGTTCGATCTCCCAGCACGCCAGGCGCCGCCCGGCCATCTGCTGCAAGGGCGGGCGCTGCGCAAAGCAGCGCGGCTGGGCATGCGGGCAGCGCGTGGCGAAGCGGCAGCCCGCGGGCATGTCGGCGGCCGCGGGCACGGTGCCGGGCAAGGGTTCGAGCCGTTCGGAGTCGAGCTCGACCACGCAGCGGCGCAGGCCCACGGTGTAGGGGTGCAGCGGGCTGCCGAGCACCGCGCGGGCCGGGCCGGTCTCGACGATCTGCCCGGCGTACATCACGGCGATGTCGTCGCAGACCTGCGAGGCCAGCGCCAGATCGTGCAGCACGAAGATCGCGCTCGAGCCGAGCGCACGCACGCGCGTGAGGATCAGCTCCATGATCTGCGCCTGGATCGTCACGTCCAGCGCGCTGGTGGGCTCGTCGGCAATCAACAGCTGCGGGTTGCAGGCCAGCGCGATCGAGATCATCACGCGCTGTTGCATGCCGCCCGAGAGCTGGTGCGGAAAGGCTGCCAGCCGCGCGCGGGGCTCGGGAATGCCGACGCTCGCGAGCAGCTCCACCGCGCGCTCGACGGCCTGCTTGCGGCTGAGTTTCAGGTGCCGGCGCAGCGGCTCGCAGACCTGGCTGCCGATGGTGAAGCAGGGGTCGAGCGACGAGGACGCGTCCTGGAAGATCAGCCCGATGCGGCTGCCGCGCAGTTTCTGGAAGTCCTTTTCGCGCAGATGCACCAGTTCCTGGCCCTCGAAGCGGATGCTGCCCTCCATCTGCACCGCGGGCGCCTGCAGCAGGCCGATCAGCGCCATCGCCAGCGTCGACTTGCCCGCGCCCGACTCGCCCAGCAGGCCCAGCGTTCGGCCGGGCGCGAGCGACAGGTTCACGCGGTCGAGAAAGGCGTTCGCGCCGCGGCGCAGCGTCAGGTCCCGGATCTCGAGCAGCGCGGCCGCAGCGCCCGCCGGGGCGGCTTCGGGCGCCGCCGGAGCGAAATCAATGCCATAGTCGGATTTCATGGTCAGCCTTTGCGGATTCCGGGATTGAAGGCATTGCGCAGGCCGTCGCCCAGCAGCGTGAGGCCGATCAGCAGCACTGCCAGCGCGACGCCGGGCCAGGTCGAGATCCACCAGGCCATGGTGATGAAGCCGCGGCCCTCGGCAATCATCAGCCCCCAGTCGGGCGTGGGCGGCACCACGCCCAGGCCGAAGAACGACAGGCCCGACTGCAGCAGGATCGCGGTGCTGATGCGGATGCCGGCCTGCACCAGCAGCGACGACGCGACATGCGGCAGCAGGTGGCGCAGCACGATGCGCAGCCGCGGCACACCCATCAGCGTCGCGGCTTCGATGAAGGGGCGCGACTTCACCTGCAGCACATCCGAGCGCACGATGCGCGCGAAGGGGCCGACGAACGACACCGCCAATGCGTAGACCAGCTTGTCGGCGCCGATGCCGAGCACCGCGACAAACGCGATGGCCAGGATGACTTCGGGAAAGGCCAGGATCGCGTCCACCACGCGCATCAGCGCCCACTCGACGCGCCCGCCGACCAGCCCGGCCGTGAGGCCGATCGCCATGCCGCCGAGCAGCCCCAGCGCCACCGAGCCCACGCCGATGCCCAGCGCATAGCGCGCGCCGTAGAGCAGGCGCGAATACAGGTCCTGGCCAAAGGAATCGGTGCCCAGCCAGTGCTCGGCGCTCGGCGGCTGCATCGCCACCGCGAAGTCCTGCGCGACCGGATCGTGCGTCGCAAGCCACGGCGCGAAAATCGCCATCAGCGCGAACAGCGCGACGATCGCGCCGCCGACCAGCGCCGAGCGCTCGCGCAGTATCGGGTGCCACCAGCGCCGGCGCGGGGCGCGGGCCGCCGCGGGCGCGGTGGGAAGGGAGGTGGGGGTCACGGCCATGGGGTTTCCAATCAGGAGGAGTGCCGGCTTTCAGCGCCGGCGCAGGCGCGGGTCCAGCCACTGGTAGGTCTGGTCGACCAGCAGGTTGACGAGCACGAAGAACAGCGCCGTGAGCATGACCCCGGCCTGCACCACGCCGTACTCGCGGTTGAGCACGGCGGTGGTGATCAGCATGCCCAGGCCGGGAATCGCGAACACCACCTCGGTCATCACCGCGCCGCGCAGCAGGCCGCCGAGCTGCAGGCCGATGACGGTGGTCAGCGGCATCAGCACGTTGCGCATCGCATGCACCCAGACCACGCGCCACATCGGCTCGCCGCGCGCGCGCACCGCGTCGATGAAGGGGTTGGCCATGACATCGATCAGGCTCGAGCGCGTGGTGATCGCGATCAGCCCCGCGTAGTAGCTGCCCAGCGTGATGACGGGCAGCACCAGGTGGTGCATGCCGCTCCAGAAATCCTCCCAGGGGCGCACGAAGCCCATGGCCGGAAACCAGCCCAGCGTCACGCCGAACACCCACACCAGCACGATGCCCAGGAAGAAGCTCGGGATGGCCGAGCCCAGCACCGAGAACGACGACACCAGCGCATCGACCGCGCTGCCGCGGCGCAGCGCGGCGATGACGCCCGCGGGGATGCCCAGCAGCAGCGCCAGCGCCAGCGACAGCGCCGACAGCGTCAGCGTGATCGGCAGCGCCTCGTACACCGCCTGCTGGAAGATGTCGGCATGGCTGATATAGGCCGTGCCCCACTCGCCGCGCACGAAGCCGCCCAGCCAGTGCAGGTACTGCTGCGGCCAGGGCAAATCGAGCCCCAGTTCGCGCGTGAGCTTGGCGTAGGCCGCGGGCGAGTACTCCGCCCCGAGCATCAGCGCCACCGGGTCCCCGGGCGCGAGCTTGAGAAAGAAGAACGCGGCAATCGAGACGCCCAGGAGCACCAGCAGCGTCTGCGACAGTTTGGCGAACAGTGCGCGGATCATGCGGCTCAGGCCTTGAGGCTCACCGTGTGCATGTTCATCAGATGCGCCGGGATGTACTTGAAGCCCTGCACGCGCTTGTTGAAGATCTTCGAGACCTTCATGTGCGCCAACAGGGCAATGGGCGCGTCCTGCGCCAGCAGGATGTCCTCGGCCTGGCTGTAGATTTTCTTGCGCTCGGGCGCGTCCTTGAGCTTGGAGGCGCGCAGCACCAGCGCGTCGAAGTTCGCGTTGGCGTAACCCACGCGGTTCCACGGCGCGCCGCTCGACCATTCGGGGCGGATCGCCTCATCGGGGTCGAGATCGCCCTCCCACGAGGCATCGTAGAAGTCGTAGTCGCCCGCAATGGTGCGCTTGTTGAGCACCGCCGGGTCCATCAGCTCGAGCTTGGCCTTGATGCCGATCTTCGCCAGCATCGGGATGATCAGTTGCGCGTTGCGGCTGCCGGTGCCGCCATTCGACGTGAAGGCTTCGGTCGCCACATAGACCGCGCTGACCTCGCCCTGCTGCTTGGCCTTGGCGCGAAACGCCTTGGCCTTGGCCAGGTCGTAGAACTGCCCGCGGCCCGACTTGGCAATGCCCGGGTCGTAGAAGTTCGTCATTGGCGGCGACATGAAGGTGTAGGCCGGGATGGCCTCGCCGAAGTAGCCCTGCTTGACCAGCAGCTCGCGGTCGATGGCATAGGCCACGGCCAGGCGCAGGTTCGGGTCGTCGAAGGGGGCGCGCTTGGTGTTCATGCCCAGGAAGCTGTAGTTGCCCTCGACTTCGCCATAGACCTGCAGGTTCTTGTTCGAATGCATCTGCGGCATGAACTGGAAGGGGCAGGTGTCGAGCGCATCGATCTGGCCCGAGATCAGCGCCGCCACGGCCGCCGTCGGCTCCTTGATCAGCTGGATCAGGATCTTGTCGAGGTACGGCAGGCCGGGCTCGAAATAGTCGGGGTTGCGCGCCAGCTCGATCATCTCGTTCTCGCGCCACTGCACGAACTTGAACGGCCCGGTCCCTACGGGATTGCGCCCGAACTGCTTGCCGTGCTTTTCCACAGCGCGGCGCGAGACGATGGTGCCCGCGCGCCCCGTGGCGCCATTCATCGCGACCGGGAAAAACGCAAAGGGCTCGCTGTAGCGGATGCGCAGCGTCAGCGGATCGATGATGTCGATGCCTGCCAGCGCACCCACCATCCACGCATGGGGCGAGCCCGTGGCCGGGTTCTTCACGCGCTCGAGGCTCCACTTCACGGCGGCCGCGTCACAGGCGTCGCCATCGTGGAACTTGACGTTGGGGCGCAGCTTGAAGATATGCGTCTTGTCGTCCGTCATCTCCCAGCTCGCGGCCAGATCGGGCTCGAAAGTCACGCGCTTGCCGTCGTAGACGATTTTGAGCAGGCCGTTGAAGATGTTGTTGTGGATCTTGATCGCCGCGAGCGAGCCGGTGAAGTGCGGATCGAGCGTGTCGAGCTGCGCCACCTGCCCCCACTTGAGCGTGCCGCCGCGCTTGGGCTCGGCGGCTTCGGCCACGTTCGGGCCCAGCAGCGACGCGCCACCGGCAGCAGCGATGGCCGCAGCCGATAGACCCGCGCCAAGGAAATGGCGCCGGCCCAGATCGGCGGCGATATGTTCAGCCAGCTGGTGCTTGAAATTGACCTTGATCATCGAAAAGGCTCCTGGGGTGGGGTGAAACAAGACTGACCGGGGGAAATGGGTTCACTGACCGATGGCGCAGCCGCAGCGCAAACGCATCGATTTGTAACTTTGTATCCAGGTATCCATGCAACCCATACAGCACGATGCATGCCAGCCCGGCAGCATTGAAATCCACCCGTTCCGCGTGCCACGCGCCTCAAATGCGCGCAGTGCGCACCGCCAGCGTGCAGCCCTGCGCTGTGCCCGCGCCCGATGCACGCAGGCATTGCGGGAAGTTGCTGGCGCTGCAGGCGCCGCGCCCGCGCCTGTGCTGTAATTCGCCTTCAACGGACGAAACAGGGGTGTCCCCTTGCCGGCCCGGCGGCCCAGCAGCCGCCGCCCGCATTGCGTGACTGAGAAAACACCCTGGGGCCTGGGCGCATGCGCCCGGCGCGGCCACCGCCAGCGCCCGCCCCGACACCCGATCCAGGTCATACTGGCGTGGGGAGTTTCCTGCACAGCGTGGCCACGCCTGTTTGTCCCTGCCGTATTGACGGGACTTACTCGACGGGACCACATGCCTTGCCTTCAACCTTCCTCGCGCATTGCCATCCTCGGCGCGGGACTCATGGGCCGCCTCCTGGCCTGCCAGCTCGCGCGCCAGGGCCACCGCATTGCGCTCTACGACGCCCAGGGCCCGCAGGCCGAGGGCGCAGCCGCGCGCGTGGCCGCGGCCATGCTCGCGCCGCTGGCCGAATCGGCCGTGACCGAGCCGGGCGTGGTGCGCATGGGCCAGCACGCGCTCACGCGCTGGCCCGAGCTCATTGCCGAACTCGACGCGCCCGTCTTCTTCGAGCAAAACGGCACGCTCGTGCTCTGGCACCGCCAGGATGCGGGCGATGCGCAGCGCCTGTGCGCGCTGTTCGAGAAGAACCGGCGCATCAATCCTTCACTGCCGGCATTGCAGAACCTGTCGGGCAACGCGCTGCATGCGATCGAGCCCGCGACCGAGCACCGCTTCACGCAGGGCGTCTACCTGCCCGGCGAAGGCCAGCTCGACAACCGCCAGCTGCTGGCCGCGCTGCTGTCCACCCTCACCCGTCTTGGCGTGGAGCTGCACTGGCAGACACCGCGCGAGCTGTCCGACTTCACGCCCTGCACTGCGGGCCAGCCCGACTGGGTGCTCGACTGCCGCGGCCTGGGCGCGCGCAGCGCCTGGCGCGATCTGCGCGGCGTGCGCGGCGAGGTGCTGCGCGTGCATGCACCCGAAGTCACGTTGCAGCGGCCCACGCGGCTGGTGCATCCGCGCTATCCGCTCTATATCGCGCCCAAGGAAGACCATCTGTTCGTCATCGGCGCGACCGAGATCGAGTCCGACGACCTGTCCCCGCCCAGCGTGCGCTCGACGCTCGAGCTGCTGAGCGCGGCCTACACCGTGCACTCGGGCTTTGCCGAAGCGCGCATCGTCGAGATCGCGACCCAGTGCCGCCCGACCCTGCCCGACAATCTGCCCGCCGTGCGCCGCATCTCCGAGCGCGTGCTCGAGATCAACGGCCTGTACCGCCACGGCTTCATGATCTCGCCGGCCATGCTCGACGTGGTGCTCGAGCTGCTGGCCACCGGCGACTCCGCGCTCGCGCGCCGCTTCGACATGGCCGTGCACACGGCCCCTGCCCCCTTGACGAGTCCTGCATGAACATCCTTTTGAACCAACAGCCGCTGTCCCTGCCCGAAGGCGCGAGCCTTGCCGATGCGCTCGCGCTGCAGCCGCTGCGCCCGCCCTATGCGGTGGCCGTCAACACCCGGTTCGTGCCGCGCGCGCAGTATGCGGCGCAGCCGCTGGCCGCTGGCGACCGCATCGAGGTCGTGTCCCCCGTCACCGGCGGCTGAACTGCCGCGCCCACCGGATCGCAAACATGAACCCCAACGCCACTCCCTCCGACCCGCTGGTCCTCTACGGCCAGACCTTCCACAGCCGCCTGCTGCTGGGCACCTCGCGCTACCCCTCGCCGGCAGTGCTCGAAGCCGCCGTCAAGCGTTCGCGCCCGGCCATGCTCACCGCCTCGCTGCGCCGCCAGGGCAGCAACGCGGCCGAGACCGGCGCGAGCTTCTGGGAGCTGCTGCGCCGCCTCGACGTGCCGGTGCTGCCCAACACCGCGGGCTGCCTGAGCATCCAGGAAGCCGTGACGACGGCGCAGATGGCGCGCGAGGTCTTCGAGACGCCCTGGATCAAGCTCGAGCTGATCGGCGACGACTACACGCTGCAGCCCGACACGCTGAATCTGGTCGAAGCCGCGTCGATCCTGATCAAGGACGGTTTCCAGGTGCTGCCCTACTGCACCGAGGACCTGGTGCTGTGCCAGCGCCTGGTCGATGTCGGCTGCCAGGCGGTGATGCCCTGGGCCGCGCCGATCGGCACCGGGCGCGGCCCGGTCAACCCCTATGCGCTGCAGATGCTGCGCGAACGCCTGCCGGTGCCGATGATCGTCGACGCCGGTCTGGGCCGCCCGTCGCATGCCTGCCAGGTGATGGAATGGGGCTTTGACGGCGTGCTGCTCAACACCGCCGTGGCGCTGTCGCAGGACCCGGTCGCGATGGCCGGCGCGTTTGCCGACGCCACCCATGCGGGGCGCACGGCCTGGCATGCGGGCGCGATGGCCGAGCAGCACGCCGCCCAGCCCAGCACGCCGGTGCTGGGCACGCCGTTCTGGCACCACGACAGCCCATGACCGGAGCGCATATGACCTCTTTCGATACCGATACGCTGGCGCAAGCCATCGTCCAGCACCACGCGCCGGCCTTTGCACCCGAGGGCAGCGCGCTGCCGCCCCAGCCCGTGCCGCCGGCCACCGGGTCGCAGCCCGCGTATCTCGCGGCGCTGCAGGCCTGCAGCGCGCTGGGCTTCATTGCCCACGATGCCGAATGCCTGGCGCGCGCCTGGCAGGCACAGAGCGATCGCCTGGGGCATTTCGACGCGGGTCAGTGGCCCGATGACCCGCGCGACTTCGGCGTGATTCCCGCCGACGCTGTGCAGCCTCCGGCCTTTGCCGCCTGCCCGCGGTCGCTGGGCCTGTACGCCGTGCTGCCCGATGCGCAGTGGGTCGGCCGCATGGCGCGCGCGGGCGTGCCGACGGTGCAGCTGCGCTTCAAGTCCGAAGACCCGCAAGCCATCGCGCGCGAAGTGCGGGCGGCGGTCGCAGAGGTGGAAGGCACGTCCGCGCTGCTGTTCATCAACGACCACTGGCAGGAAGCAATCGCCGCCGGTGCCTATGGCGTGCATGTGGGGCAGGAAGATCTCGATGCGATGCAGCCCGCGGACCTCGAGCGCATCCGCGCCGCCGGCCTGCGCCTGGGCGTCAGCACCCATGGCTACGCCGAGATGCTGCGCGCCCAGGCGGTGCGGCCGAGCTATATCGCGCTGGGCGCCGTGTTCCCCACGACGCTCAAGCGCATGGCCACGGCGCCGCAGGGGGTGGCGCGGCTCGCGGCCTATGTGCGGCTGATGGGCCAGTATCCGCTGGTGGCCATTGGCGGCATTGGCGAGGAGCAGTTTCCCGCCGTGCTGGCCACGGGTGCAGGCTCGATTGCCGTAGTGCGCGCGCTGGTCGCGGCGCAAGACCCCGAAGGCCAGGCACGCGCACTGCAGGCGGCCTGGCGCTGAAGCCCGGCCTTCAGCTGCGCCCGCCCTCGGGCTTGTCCTTCTCGCCGTCTGCGGCCCCGGACTTGCCGAGCACGCGCTCGGTGCGCGCGGCGTTCCAGGCCGAGAAGATACTGTCGGGCGAATCGTCGGACTCCCAGGGCGTGAGCTCGAGGGAGTCGGGCAGCGGCAGGCGCGGGTCGCCCGGGTTGAAACCCACGGACTGATCGACGCCCGAGCCGATGATCGGCCGCGCGGGAAACTCTTCCAGATCGAAAGGCAGCGCCTCGACGGACGGCAGGTCCAGCGGCTGCGCGCGGCCGACATCGCTCAGATCGATGTCCAGCAGCGTCGGCATCTCGGGCAGCGGGCTGTCCGCGTTGTCGGGCACCAGCGGCGCCGAGCGCGCGAACGCGCCCGGTGGCGCCTCGAAGTCGAGCGGCAGGTCCAGCGACAGCGGCGCCGGCTCCAGCAGCTCCGGCATCAGCGGCGGCGGCGCGGCATTGACGCGCTCGAGCGTGGCCCAGGGTTCGTCGCCCGGCACCAGCGCCGCGGGTGCGTCGAAGGGCGAATCAGCGGCCGCGGCGCCGGGCATCTCGATGCCAAACGATCCCATGTCGAGCGCCGGCGCGGCCATGGCGGCGTCATCGGCCAGCGTCGCCAAGGGCGCCATCACCAGCGTCGATGCGGACGCCATGGCCGGCGCCGCCACGGGGGCCGTGGCCGGCGCGGTGCGCACGCGGCCGGCGCTCAGGCCACGCATCTCGGCCGGCGTGGTGCGGGCAACGGCCTGCAGCAGCATCAGATCGTCGAACGCTTCGAGATCGAACAGCATCTCGCTGTCCTGGCCCGGTTCGCGGAACAACGCGGTTTCAAGCAGCCCGCAGACCTCGTCGGTGGGCCACAGCGCCTCGATGCGCGCAAGCAGCTCCGGGTAGTACTCGAGCGACAGCCCGCGCTGCGCGAACTGCGCCATCTCGGGCACGCGCACCGCGAAATGCTGCTCGAACTGCTGGCGCAGCGCATCGTATTCGGTGCGCCGGCTGAGCTGATAGAACAGGCCGAGCAATTCCAGATAGGCCAGCGGCGACGAATCCTCGTGCTCGGCAATGTGCTTGCGCAGCACCGCGATGGCCTGCTCGTACTCACCGACCGAAGTGAAGAACTCGGCCTGCTGACGCACGTCGAACAGGTCCTCGGGCTTGACCACATCGCGCGGGCGGTGCGAGGACGATGCCTGCGGATCGAACAGCATCGACGCGCGCAGCGTCGAGGGTCCGAACTCGGACGCGCCCGCGGCGCCAAAGGTCGCGCTGGGCATCGAGGCCGGCAAGGTCGCGCCGGGAAACGACGAGGGCGCGCCGCTGGCGGCCGCGAAACGCGATTCGTCCAGGCGCGAGGCTCCGCCCACGGAGTGCAGCCAGGCATTGGCGGGCGCCGAGCGCGTCAGGCTGCGCAGCCGCATCAGCAGCCAGGCCAGCACGGCCAGCGCAATGGCCAGCGCGACCAGCAGCGGCAGCGTCCAGGGGCTGCCCTGGTTGGACTGCAGCGCTTCGAGCTGGCTGCGCATTTCATTGAGGCTCGCGTTGTGGCGCGCGTCGCGCGCGCGCAGCGCCTGCATCTCGGCTTCGAGCGCGAGCATGCGTGGATCGGAATCGGTGGGATTGGCGGCCGCCGCCGCCGGCACGGCGGCAGGCACCGGTGTATTGCCCGCGGTGGGAGCGGCCGGTGCGGGTGCGGCCGCCGCCGGCAAGGGGACCGTGCCCGCGGCGGACGGGAGGTTGGGCGCGGTGCCCGAGGACGTCGGGGCCGCCGCCGGGGGCGCGACCGCGCCGGTGCCCGAACCTGCGGGCGCCGCCCCGGCCGAAGCGCCCGAGCCTGCAGCGCCCGCGGGATTGGGCGGCGTGCCCAGCCAGGTGTTGAGCGGCTCCATGCGCAGGCGCGACTCGACCTGCCCTCCCGCGCCAGCCTCGGCCTGCGCCGCCGCGGGCGCTGGCTGGGGCGGCTTGGCCACGGGCTTGCGCGGCGGGCGCGGCGCGGGCGCCGGCCGAGGGCTTGCGGCTTCGGGCCGCACGCGTGGCGTGGAAGAAGCGCTTGCGGAGGGCGGCGCCGCGCTGCGCGGGCGCGCGGCAGACGGCTGCGGCGCAGCGCCAGCCGCGGGCAAGGCGCCGAGCTGGGAGATATCGAGCGGCATCGCGCTCGGCGCCACCGCCTCGGGCAGCTCCGCAAAGAAGGTGTAGCTGCGCGAGACCTGGCCCGCACAGCCGGCCGACAGCCGCACCGTGACCACCGGCTCATCGACCATCACGGTGGCGCGCACGCGCACCGCCGCGGGCTGGCCGGCGCGCGTGGACAGCGGCGTGATGCGCACGCGGCTGCCGTCGATGCGGCGATCGCCCAGCATGACCTCGGCCGCGACGCAGGAAGATGCCGCGTCCATGCCGCTGTCGGGCTCCAGCTGGAACACCAGGTCCAGCGGCGTCCCCAAGACGGCTTGACCCTGGCTCTGACCCAGCGTCAATGCTGCCGCGGTCATCGACAGTGCAAACAGCCCTACTCCGCCCACCGTGTAACAAATTTTCACAAGCAGCTCTCCCTGGCGTGAATTTTGGCATACAAGGATGACGCGTCCAATGCAGCCCGATTTTTGTTTTCAATCGTGTGGCGCCACCCGTGGCGCCCGCGCACACCAGCATGGGGCAAACCCGCAGATCGCGAGGCGCGTCAAACCGGTCCTGCACGCGACAATCGAGCGGTCATCAGTCACGCAAAAGACAGGCCATGGACGACCCGATTCTTACCATCGAGGAACGCGAAGCGATCAACTCCGGTCGCTGGTTCAGCTCCCTCTCCCCTTCCCTGAGGCACGACATCCTGCGCTGCGCCTACGTCAAGCGTTTCAAGGACAGCGCGCTGATCAGCGCCCGCGGCGAGCCGCCCGAGGAATGGATCGCCTGCGCGCGTGGCGCGGTGCGCGTGAGCTCGACCTCGATCTCGGGCAAGCTCATCACGCTGACCTATGTCGAGCCCGGGATCTGGTTCGGCGACGTCGCGATCTTCGACGGCGACCGGCGCACGCACGATGCGTATGCGCATGGCGAGACCACCATCCTGTGCGTGTCCAAGGCCGATTTCCGCAAGATCCTCGCGAGCCACGCCGAATTCTCCGAAGCCATGCTGCGCCTGAACGCGCGGCGCATCCGCCAGCTCTACGGCCTGGTGGAAGACCTCAACACCCTGCCGCTGCGCGCGCGCCTGGCCAAGCAGCTGCTGCACCTGGTGCGCAGCTATGGCGTGCCCAGCCTGTCCGAAGCGCAGGAGATCCGCATCGGCCTGCAGCTGGCGCAGGAAGAGCTCGCCCAGCTGCTGGGCGCCTCGCGCCAGCGCGTGAACCAGGAGCTCAAATCGATGGAGCGCGAGGACATCATCCGCATCGAGCCCGGCGGCCTGGTCGTGCGCGACCGCCCGACGCTGCTGCGCATCGCCGAAACCGAACACTGAAACCGAGGAGCTGCCCGCCATGAGCAATTTCGACCACTTCACCGGCACCCGCCCGATTTCCGAGCAGCATGCGTTCGACACCGCCGCGCTGTCGGACTGGCTGGTGCGCAACGTCCCGGGCTTTGCGGGTCCGCTGCGCGTCGAGATGTTCAAGGGCGGGCAGTCCAACCCGACCTACAAGCTGGCGACGCCCGCGCAAAGCTATGTGCTGCGCGCCAAGCCCGGGCCGGTCGCCAGGCTGCTGCCCTCGGCGCATGCGATCGAGCGCGAATTCGCCGTCATGCGCGGCCTGCAGGGCACCGACGTGCCGGTGCCGCGCATGCACGCGCTGTGCGAGGACGAGTCGGTGATCGGCCGCGCGTTCTATGTGATGGAGTACATGGAAGGCCGCGTGCTCTGGGACCAGTCGCTGCCGGGCATGGCGCCGGCCGAACGCGCGGCGATCTATGACGAGATGAACCGCGTGATCGCGGCGCTGCACAGCGTGAAGTTCGCCGCGCGCGGCCTGGCCGACTACGGCAAGCCGGGCAACTATTTCGAGCGCCAGATCGCGCGCTGGAGCAAGCAGTATCTGGCCTCGGTGACCCAGCCGATCCCCGAGATGGACCAGCTCATGGCCTGGCTGCCGGCGCACATGCCAGCCAGCGCGCGCGACGCGGCGCAGGTCTCCATCGTGCATGGCGACTTCCGCCTCGACAACCTGATGTTCCATCCGAGCGAGGCGCGCGTCATCGCGGTGCTCGACTGGGAGCTGTCGACGCTGGGCCACCCGCTGGCCGACTTCAGCTACCACTGCATGGGCTGGCACATCCCGGCAGCGCTCGGTCGCGGCATCGGCGGGCTCGATCTCGCGGCGCTGGGCATTCCCGACGAAGGCAGCTACATCCGCCGCTACTGCGAGCGCACCGGCATCGCCACGCCCGAGGCACTGCGCGCCGACTGGGACTTCTACCTGGCCTACAACCTGTTTCGCATTGCCGCGATCCTGCAGGGCATCGCCAAGCGCGTCGAGGCCGGCACGGCAACGAGCGCCCAGGCCAAGGCCTCGGGCGAGAGCGCGCGGCCGATGGCCGAGCTGGCCTGGTCGTTTGCGCGCAGAAGCGGTGCCTGAAACGGCCGGCGTGCCGGGTCGACGACACAAGGAGGCCACTTTTTTTCGCGCAACCCGCGCATTTGCCCTCAGGGTTTGCCCAGGCGTTCCGATAATCCCGGAAAGGAGATGGCGGACCGAGAGAGACAGGCCGCATCTTCCCGGTTCGATCCCTTATCTGCGCCGCGCCCCGGCCGCCTCTTTTTCTCCATGACGTTCTTCCACAACCTGAAGCTGGCCCACAAGCTCCTGGCCTCCTTTGCGGCCCTGCTGCTGCTGTCCGCCAGCGTCGGCCTGTTTGCCCTGTTCCAGCTCGACCGCGTCAACCAGACCGCCACCGACCTCACGCGCCAGGCGCTGCCCGCGGCGCGCACGCTGCAGGACATCAAATACCAGCTCCAGCGCCACCGCGCGCAGATGACCCAGCACCTGCTGGCCGCGACGCCCGCCGAGGCCGAAGGCTACGAGAAATCCATGCCCGTGCTGTGGGACACGGTGCTCAGGCAGCACGCCGCCTACGCCGCGTACGCCAAAACCCCCGAGGAGCAGCAGTTGCTCAGCCAGATCGCCACCGACCTCAAGAGCTATGCGGCCCACGCCGCGCAGATCCTGCAGCTGTCGCGCGAGGTGCAAAGCGAGCAGGCCGCCTACCAGCTGCGCGGCGACTCGCTCAAGGTGACGCTCGAGATCCAGCGCGAGCTGAGCGCACTGGAGAAGATCAACGACGCGCGCACCGAAGCCATCAACGCCGAGGGCGACGCGCTGTTCGAGGCCGCGCGCTGGTGGATCAGCGGGCTGCTGCTCGGCGCGGTGCTGCTGGGCCTGGCGCTGGCGCTGGGCATTGCGCGCGCCGTCGCGCGCCCGCTGCAAAACGCGGTCAAGCTCGCGCAGCAGGTCGCCGCGGGCAACCTCGGCAGCCGCATCGAAGTGCATTCGCGCGATGAAACCGGCCAGCTGCTGCAGGCGCTGCAGGACATGAACACCAGCTTGCTGCAGATCGTCGGCCAGGTGCGCCAGGGCACGGACTCGATTGCCACGGCCAGCAGCCAGATCGCTTCGGGCAACCAGGACCTGTCGGCGCGCACCGAGGAGCAGGCCAGCTCGCTCGAGCAGACCGCGGCCTCGATGGAGGAGCTGACCTCGACCGTCAAGCAGAACGCCGCCAACGCGCAGCAGGCCAATGTGCTAGCCAGCGCCGCATCCCAGGTCGCGGTGCGCGGCGGCGCGGCCGTGTCGCAGGTGGTGCAGACGATGTCGGACATCAATGCCTCGTCGCGCAAGATCGTCGACATCATCGGCGTGATCGACTCGATCGCATTCCAGACCAACATCCTCGCGCTCAACGCCGCCGTCGAAGCGGCGCGCGCGGGCGACCAGGGCCGGGGCTTTGCCGTCGTCGCTTCGGAAGTGCGCACGCTCGCGCAGCGCTCGGCCGCGGCGGCCAAGGAGATCAAGCAGCTGATCGATGCCTCGGTCACCAAGGTCGAGGAAGGCAACGGCCAGGTCGAGCAGGCGGGCAAGACGATGGAGGAAATCGTCACCAGCGTGCGCCGCGTGACCGACATCATGGGCGAGATCACGGCCGCGAGCCACGAGCAGACCACGGGCATCGAGCAGGTCAACCAGGCCGTCATGCAGATGGACCAGATGACGCAGCAAAATGCCGCGCTGGTCGAGGAAGCCGCGGCCGCCACCGACGCATTGCAGGGCCAGGCCGCGGCGCTGTCGCGGGTGGTGAGCGTGTTCGACCTGGGGCAGGCCGCCGCGCCGGCCGCAGCGCCCGCGAGCTTTGCCAGCGCACCCGCGCCCAAGGCCTTGCCGGCCACTGCCCGCCCCGCGCCCCGCCCTGCCGCCGCCGCCGTTCCGCGCGTGACCGCCTCTCCGGCCCCGGCCCCCAAGCCGCGCGCACCCCAGGCACCGGGCAACGACAGCGACTGGGAAAGCTTCTGAGCGCCGCGGGGCGCCTGGCGCGCCCCGCCAGGCGCATTTTTTCCCGCAAATGCCCCGGCGCCAGGGCTTTGCGTCCGGATGCGCGCTGTGCATGAGAAAATCGCCGATTCATTCTCAAGAACACACTGGACACATCATGGAAGCAGAACGCATCAACCTCATCGGCAACTCCCTCGAAGACCTGACGCAGCGTGCGGCAGACTTACGGAGGTATCTTTGACTACGATGCCAAATACGAACGCCTGAGGACGGTCAACGCCTCGCTCGAAGATCCTTCCGTCTGGAACGATCCGAAGAAGGCCCAGGAGCTGGGCAAGGAAAAGAAGTCGCTCGACGGCGTCGTGTTGACGCTCGAGAAGCTGGCCAACGAACTCGCCGACAACACCGAGCTCTACGAGATGAGCCGCGAGGATGAGGACGAAGATGGCCTGCGCACCATCGAAGCCGAGACCGAGAAGCTGCGCCCGCTCGTGGAAGAGCTGGAATTCCGCCGCATGTTCCGCCATGAAGCCGATCCGCTGAACTGCTTCGTCGACATCCAGGCCGGCGCCGGGGGCACCGAAGCCTGCGACTGGGCCAGCATGCTGCTGCGCCAGTACCTCAAGTACGCCGAGCGCAAGGGCTTCAAGACCGAGGTGCAGGAAGAAACGCCGGGCGACGTGGCCGGCATCAAGAGCGCGACGATCCGCATCGAGGGCGAGTACGCCTTTGGCCTGCTGCGCACCGAAACCGGCGTGCACCGCCTGGTGCGCAAGAGCCCCTTCGACTCGTCCGGCGGCCGCCACACGAGCTTTGCCTCGCTGTTCGTCTACCCCGAGATCGACGACTCGATCGAGATCACGATCAACCCCTCGGACGTGCGCACCGACACCTACCGCGCTTCGGGTGCGGGTGGCCAGCACATCAACAAGACCGACTCGGCCGTGCGTCTGACACACATGCCGACCGGCATCGTGGTGCAATGCCAAGACGGCCGCAGCCAGCACAGCAACCGCGATGTGGCCTGGCAGCGCCTGCGCTCGCGTCTCTACGACTTTGAAATGCGCAAGCGTCTGGAAGAGCAGCAAAAGCTCGAAGACACCAAGACCGACGTCGGCTGGGGCCACCAGATCCGCTCGTACGTGCTGGACAACAGCCGCATCAAGGACCTGCGCACCAACGTCGAAATCTCCGCCACGCAGAAGGTGCTGGACGGCGACCTCGACGCGTTCATCGAAGCCTCGCTCAAGCAGGGCATATAAGGGAGGAACATCATGCTGCGTGAAGGACAAGCGAAACCCACACAACGTGCCGACTACCAGGCTCCGGCCTGGTGGATCGACACCGTGGACCTGACTTTCGACCTCGATCCGGCCAAGACCCGCGTGCTCAACCGCATGCGCGTGCGCCGCAACCCCGCCGTAGAGGCCAAGCCACTGCGGCTCGACGGCGACGAGCTCAACCTCGCGCGCGTGATGGTCAACGGCGAAGGCACCTCGTTCAAGATGGACGGCAGCGCGCTGGTGCTGGAGAACCTGCCCGCGGGCGAAGACCCCGTCGAGCTCGAGATCTTCACCACCTGCGCGCCGGCCAAGAATACCAAGCTCATGGGCCTGTACGTGAGCGAGGGCACGTTCTTCACGCAGTGTGAAGCCGAGGGCTTCCGGCGCATCACCTACTTCCTCGACCGTCCCGATGTGATGGCGATGTACAGCGTCACGCTGCGCGCCGACAGGAAGCTGTTTCCGGTGCTGCTGTCCAACGGCAACCTGGTCGACAGCGGCGACCTGCAAGGCCCGGGCAACGAGGGCCGGCACTTCGCCAAGTGGGTCGATCCGCACCGCAAGCCCTGCTATCTGTTTGCGCTCGTGGCCGGCGAGCTCGTGGCGCGCGAGCAGCGCATCACCAGCCGCGCGGGCCAGGAGCATCTGCTGCAGGTCTACGTGCGCCCTGGCGATCTCGAGAAAACCGAGCACGCGATGAACTCGCTGATGGCCAGCGTCGCCTGGGACGAAGCGCGCTTCGGCCTGCCGCTGGACCTCGACCGCTTCATGATCGTCGCCACCAGCGACTTCAACATGGGCGCGATGGAAAACAAGGGCCTGAACATCTTCAACACGAAGTACGTTCTGGCCAACCAGGCCACGGCCACCGACGTCGACTACGCAAACATCGAGAGCGTGGTCGGCCACGAATACTTCCACAACTGGACCGGCAACCGCATCACCTGCCGCGACTGGTTCCAGCTGAGCCTCAAGGAAGGCCTGACGGTGTTCCGCGACCAGGAGTTCAGCATGGACCTGGCCGGCACGCCCTCGGCGCGCGCCGTCAAGCGCATCGAGGACGTGCGCGTGCTGCGCACCGTGCAGTTCGCCGAGGACGCGGGCCCGATGGCGCATCCCGTGCGCCCCGACAGCTACCTCGAGATCAACAACTTCTACACCGTCACGATCTACGAAAAGGGCGCCGAAGTCGTGCGCATGATGCACACGCTGGTCGGGCGCGAAGGCTTCGCCAAGGGCATGGCGCTGTATTTCGAGCGCCACGACGGCCACGCCGTGACCTGCGACGATTTCGCGCAAGCCATTGCCGATGCCAACCCGGACAGCGAATTGAGCCGGCTTCTCGAGCAGTTCAAGCGCTGGTACAGCCAGGCCGGCACGCCCCAGGTCGCGGCCACCGGCGTCTACAACGCCGAAGCGCAGACCTACACGCTGACGCTGCGCCAGCGCTGCGCGCCCACCCCGGGCCAGCCCGAGAAGCTGCCCTTCGTCATTCCGGTCGAAGTCGGCCTGCTGACCGAAGGCGGCGAGGCGCAGACGGTGCAGCTGCTGGGCGCAGACGGCAGCGCGGGCGAATCGGCCGCCAGCCGTCTGCTGGTGCTGACCGAATCCGAGCAATCCTTTGTGTTCAGCGGCGTCACCGAGGCGCCCGTGCCTTCGCTGCTGCGCGGCTTCACCGCGCCGGTCGCGCTGCAGCACGACTACAGCGAAGACGCGCTGCTGACCCTGCTCGCGCAGGACAGCGATGCCTTCAACCGCTGGGAAGCCGGCCAGCAGCTCGCGCAGCGCATCGCGCTGGGCGCGATCAACAACCCGGCCGTGATCGTGCACGCCAATGGCGAGATCACGCAGGACCTGCTGCCCGAGCGCTTCATCGAAGCCATGCGCAGCGTGTTGCGCCATCCCACGCTCGACGCGGCCTACAAGGAGCTGGTGCTGGGCCTGCCCTCGGAAAGCTACCTGTCCGAGCAGCTCCAGGAGGTCGACCCGCAGCGCGTGCACGCGGTGCGCGAGACGCTGCGCCAGCAGCTGGCCGCGGCACTGAGGGACGACTGGGCCTGGGCCTGGGAGCACCACCAGGACACGGGCGCCTACCGCCCCGACCCGGTATCGACGGGCCGCCGCGCGCTGACCGGCATGGCGCTGTACATGCTGTGCCTCGATGCGCGCCAGACCGGCGACACGGTGTGGCCCGCGCGCGCCTACGAGAGCTTCAAGGACGCGACCAACATGACCGACCGCTTCAACGCGCTGTCGGCCCTGGTGCACAGCAACCATCCGCTGGCGAGCAATGCGCTCGCGCGCTTCCACGCGCTGTTCAAGACCGAGGCGCTGGTGCTCGACAAGTGGTTTGCGCTGCAGGCCGGCGCAACCGACCGCGGCGGCCAGGTGCTGCCGGCGGTGAAGCAACTGATGCAGCACCCGGACTTCCAGCTGCAGAACCCGAACCGCGCGCGCAGCGTGATCTTCAGTTTCTGCAGCGGCAACCCCGGTGCGTTCCACCGCCTCGATGCCGGCGGCTACCGCTTCTGGTGCGAGCGCGTGCTCGAGCTCGACGCGATCAACCCGCAGGTCGCGGCACGCCTGGCGCGCGCCCTCGACCGTTGGAAGAAGCTCGCCGAGCCCTACCGCAGCGCGGCGCGCGAAGCGATTGCCCGGGTGGCGGCGCGCCCCGACCTGAGCAATGACGTCCGCGAAGTCGTCACGCGCGCACTAGCCGACTAACTGACCACAGACGCCGCCCGGGCGCAGGCATCGAGCCTGTGCCCGGGTTTTTTGCGGCGTCTGCCCTCCCCTTTTCTTCATATCAACGGATTTCCGCCATGAGCAAACGCCCCAGCCTGACCCGCTATCTCGTCGAACAGCAACGCGTCGACGGCCGCATTCCTCCCCAACTGCGCCTGCTGCTCGAAGTGGTGGCCCGCGCCTGCAAGCGCATCAGCTTTGCCGTCAACAAGGGCGAGCTCGGCGACGTCATGGGCTCCGCCGGCTCCGAGAACGTGCAGGGCGAAGTGCAAAAGAAGCTCGACATCATCGCCAACGAAGTGCTGATCGAAGCCAACGAATGGGGCGGTCACCTCGCGGCCATGGCCTCCGAGGAAATGGAAGGCATCTACGTGGTGCCCAACCGCTACCCGCAGGGCGAATACCTGCTGATGTTCGACCCGCTCGACGGCTCCTCCAACATCGACGTCAACGTCTCGATCGGCACCATCTTCAGCGTGCTCAAGAAGCCCGAAGGCCACCCCGGCGTGCATGACGAAGACTTCATGCAGCCCGGCCTCGAGCAGGTCGCGGCCGGCTACTGCATCTACGGTCCGCAGACCACGCTGGTGCTCACCGTGGGCGACGGCGTCGCGATGTTCACGCTCGACCGCGAGCAGGGCTCGTTCGTGCTGGTGCGCGAGAACATCCGCATTCCCGAAGACACCAAGGAATTCGCGGTCAACATGTCGAACATGCGCCACTGGGACGCTCCTGTGAAGCGCTACATCGACGAATGCCTGGCCGGCGAGGAAGGCCCGCGCGGCAAGAACTTCAACATGCGCTGGATCGCCTCGATGGTCGCCGACGTGCACCGCATCCTGATGCGTGGCGGCATCTTCCTGTACCCCTGGGACCAGCGCGAGCCCAACAAGCCCGGCAAGCTGCGCCTGCTGTACGAAGCCAACCCCATGAGCTGGCTCATCGAGCAAGCCGGCGGCGCCGCCACCAACGGCAAGCAGCGCATCCTGGAAATCAAGCCGACGCAGCTGCATGAACGCGTCAGCGTGATCCTCGGCTCAAAAAATGAGGTCGATCGCGTGACCAGCTATCATTCTGGTATATAATTCGAGGCTTAAGCCGGTGTAGCTCAGTCGGTAGAGCAGCTCATTCGTAATGAGAAGGTCGGGTGTTCGATTCATCTCTCCGGCACCAAATTAGCTTGATTACAAGCCGTTTCCCAACGTAATTGGGTAGAAAGTGGGTAGAAGATCGGCAACGATCTCTACCCATTTTTTTTATCTTAGCCTCCAAGCAATGCTAGAGCACTGATGCCACTCGTCGATGAATCAGCGTTCCTCAAGAAAATGCATGGTTCGCTTTGAGGAGCACCAGTAGAAGCGAGTAGCCAGAGACTTTGGAATGTCTAAGCCGAAAAGCGGTAGTTCTGGCTGGTTACCTCCAAATCGGGAGGTGAGCGAGGGAAGTGCAGATCTGCCTTTGCGCTTTCAAATTTGAATGAATTCTCATAAAATCCTGAGAATCAATAAGGAGAATCTGTGCTCTACGCGGAGTTTCGTCGGCATCTCGGCAAGGCAGGGATGACCATCAATCACTTCGCGGCTTATCTAGGCGTGCGTCCTGCCTCGGTATCGAACTATTCGAAGTACGGCGAGGTCCCTCGCAACTACGCCATCATCGCTATCCTTCTCGGTGACACGGCCGATCGCGGCGTCAACGGCCCAGAACTGCTTGGGAGTTTTGGTGTTTTTCCGAAGACGCTATCCGCAGAGAGCAAAGTCAAGCAACTCGACATGTTCCGTGCAGGAAGGGTCGTCTCGACTTTGGCCCAAGGCCGCAGCAAGCGGCTTGGCAAAGAAAGGACTGCCGTTGGAAGCGAACCTTCGACCAACGCGCTCAATGGTAAGGGCAAGCTATGAGCAATACGATCGATCAGCTGATCGACGCCCTTTCCTATAAGCACGATCCTGGACTGCTTTTAAACACGGATGACTTCACACGGGCGGTAGGCAGTTCTAATGCCTTACATGCTGCTGCAAGCGCCATCTTTCTAAAGGCATGCTTCGGAGCATGGGAAACAGGATTTGGAGATCGCGCGCAAGGTCGATTCGTGCCTATTGTCTACCTTGCAGAAGCGAACAGCCTTGCTGAGGCGCGTGGTCACCATCAGTGGGTTTGGAGCCAAGGCTTAGCCCCTTGGCTCATCGTCGCCATTCCAGGAAGCTTCGTCATTTGCCCTGGCTTTGATTTTGCGTCTGACAGCGCTTGGTCTGACCTCGTTCGCGTGGTTGACGCTGACAACGTTCAAAAGGATGGCGCCAACTCTGCACTCAGCGATTTTTCCGCGGTGAGACTACGCTCTTCGCTTCAGTGGAAAGATTTTAGGCTGCAAGCTGCTGGAACAGTGGACAAACGCCTGCTCCGTGCCCTGGAGCACCTGCATCAGCGACTGGCTTCGACCATAGCTGATGGCCGACTAGAGGCCACGGTTGCCAACCGCCTAATAGGCCGCGTCCTCTACACATTCCTTTTAGTGGACCGTGGGATCATCCCCAAGGGATGGGCTTATGGGCTCGTTGTCGACCAAAATGTCGCGCCAAGTGGGCGACCAGCAATCGAGCTTCATCGTTTCTGGGCTTTACAAGATCAGATCGACGACATCTTTAACGGCGCAGTGTTTGTTCTCGACGCCGAGGATCGACTCAAAATACAACAGCAGCATCTCGATCTTGCTATCGACTACCTTCGCGCAGGCACGACTCTGCATAAGGGCGGCGAGCAGACCGAGTTGTTCCTGATCGATCTGACAGCGATCCAGATTGAGACACTGTCGGCCGTCTACGAGCAATTTTTGAGAAGCGAGAGCCCAGAAAGTGCGCGCGAAGACGGGGTGGTTTACACGCCTCCATTCCTCGTCGACTTCGTCGTCAATCGCATTGATGATGAACGCCAGTTCTCCACTAGCTCCCGCGTTCTTGATCCAACGGCAGGCTCTGGCGTCTTTCTAGTCGCAGCATTTCGCCGCATAGTCGAGCGTGAGCTCTTGGACCGTCGGCAACAACGCCTACCCATGAAGGAGTTGCGCCAGATCCTAGTGCAGTGCATCTTCGGCGTCGAGAAGGCACCTTCGGCCGCCGCGGTTGCAGCATTCAGCCTTTATCTAAATCTGCTGGAGTACGCAGATCCTTCCGAGCTATCAGTCATCGTCACCGAGAAGCGCCGACCGAAGGTGTTTCCTACGCTCATAGAGTCAAACATCAAGGTAGCGGACTTCTTCGGCGAGGAGCGACATTTCCCGGGAACTGAGTTTACGTGCGTAGCAGGAAACCCTCCATGGAAGCCGCTAGCAAAGATCACGACCTCGGCGGTTGACGACAGCGACGCAGTTGACGGAGAGGAAGCTTCCGAGCACGTCACCTGGTATAGTCTGCGGCGCTATCTCTGTGACGACGGCATGCTTGGATTGGTTATGCCGTCCAAATCCATCTCTAGTCCTTCCGCAAAGACGTTTCTTCCCGCGCTAGGCCGAAATTTTCACGTTCGGGCCATCGTCAACCTATCCCAGTGGCGCCGCCACCTGTTCGAAAACGCCGAACACCCTGCTGCATTGCTGTTCGTGTCCAAATGCGCGGTGAGCCATGCCAGCAGGACCGCTTTCTATTCGCCAGCGCTGTGGACGCAGCCATTCATGCCCAGGGCGATGTGGACCTTGGCCATTGATTGCTCTGATGTGCAGCATATGCCGAGCAACTTTGTATTTGCAACCGCGGACCGGATCTTCGATGCGTACGCATTGCGCCCACTGGATCGCGCCACCAAGAACAGGCTTCGCCAAGCGGTCACCGTAGGAACTGCAACTACATTTGGCAAGCTGCTAACGAGTCTTGGACTGGTGTCCGCCGGCGGCAGCACACCTGCCCGGACGCTCTTGGATTCTGACGAGATCTGTAGCACGTTCGACTTTGCAAAGTGTGATGACGGATTCTCGACGCTGAAACAGCATCCAAAGCAGTTGCTTACAAGCCGATTGGAAGAATGCAGTCCCCAACATCGCGCGAAGTTCCGAGGAGAGCGACTGTTTGTGTCTCGAAGCCTGGCTCAGGCCATCGCTGTGGACTTTCCCCTGGCGGTCAACTCGTCGATGAACGTGATCCACTGGAAGGATACGCCGAAAAAGCTTTCGGCAAATGAGCGCTGGTCCGCGCTGTCTAAGCTCGGGAGGTTCCTGATGAGCGACTTCGCGCGATTTCAATTCGCACTTTTCGGGCGCTTGTGGCAAGTTGACCGAACTCGCGTGGAACGACGTGATCTAGATCAAATCGTGGTGCCGTTGCCTGAGTACTTTCTCCATCAAGAGATTGTCAACGATGACGACAATGAAGATTTCATGATCGCGATGCAGATCACAGATGTCGCGCCCGCTATGCGGGACTATTTGGATACCCGTCACCAGTTCGAGAATGGGGTCACGCCTTCAAGTGCCAATACTTGCATCGCACAAGTCCCCGACGACTACGTGGCTGTGCTGAAATCGTCTCTACTTGGTGGATTCGGCCCGCTTCTTTTGGGGTGCAAAGCCCTACCGGTCCACAATGCCTCTGCGAGAATCTCTATCGATGTGGCGGAGCCATTACCAAGCCCCCCGACTATCAACGAGACAACCTTCCAGTTCTATGACTCTGCACATGTCACGTGGTCTGCAGGTGCGCGGCAGATTTTTATTGTGAAACCAGCTGGAAGCCTGTATTTCTCGCTTGATAGAGCGTATGGAGACGCTTTGCGGGTGATGAATCTATTGCTGGCGGCTCAATGACACTGCCCGACGACTTCTTCGGTAAACTTCGCATGACCCTGATCGATGCGGGCACGAATCCGTATCGCGCTTTAGCTGTGGCACAGTTTGTCACCCAATGCTACGAACTGCTGCTGTCAGCACATCAAGCATTGGTCCAGCCAGCCCGTTGGGAACAGTTCTGCGGTACACGGGGCGCGACTACAAAGCGGAGGATAACGTCTGCTAAGCCAGCCAACATTGCGGAAACTGCTATTACGGCCCATTTGTCATTGGAAGCGAAACGGATCTTGGAGCAGCGAGTTCCCACTACGTTTGTGCTTCAGGGCCCAGCCGTCGGGATTGCCTGCGTGATTGCAGATCACACAGCTCCGAGTGATGTGGCTACTGGAGCCAGCTCCAAACGGCCAGACTTGGTGTTTTTCCCGGCGGAGCCCGCGCTGCAGTTGCATTTTGCCATGGAGGCCAAAATAATCCGGCAAGCGACCTGCGTTGCCAATGAACTGCTTGGGGAGGAAGGCTTTGGTTGCTTCATTCGTGCCATTGACCCATACGAGACTAATGGCGTCGTGGGCCTCTTGGGCTATGTCGAGTCCACAACGGCTTTGGGAATGGTTGACGAGGCCGAAAAATGTATGCAACAGGATCAGCGCTTCGCGCATGTAGGTGCCCATGATCTGAACGTTGAAGGTTCGACTCATGTACCCCGCACCGTGTTGGGCCACATCACCAATGCCCAACCAAAGGTCTGCCTTGCCAATATGCTGGCTCTGAACCTCACGGCATCAGCCGGCAAGCCAGCGCCCTAATGGAGACTGCGTACGATAGGTTTATTAACCGATCAAGCGCTCATGACAAGCAAGTCGACCATTGATCGCCTTTTGCGCACCTCATGGCAGACCTGCCCTCAATGCTCGAGGCAGTAGGCGCGTTCGCAACCCGCGCAGCGGATAAGCTGTGCAAGCAAGACGACCGTGCCAGCCAGATCCAGGTCTGTGCCCACACTTCGCCGCACCGCGAGGGGTCGCGCTTCAGCCGTTCGATTCTGGTTCCTCTGGTGCGCCCGACTGCCGACACGCGCCTGCTGGTCGAAGCTGCCGCCGCGGGCATGCGCACTATTTACTTTCCGGGCTTCAATCTGATCAAGGCAGGCGTGATCCTGATGGACATGGTCGGGCCGAATGTGCATCAGGACGAACTGACATTCGATGATCCGCCGGCGCGCGACCTGGACCCCCTGATGTCGGCGCTGGATGGGCTCAACGCCCGCTACGGAAAAGGAACGGTGCATGTGGCCAGCACCGGCCAGACGCGCGCTAACCAAGATTGGAGCATGCGCCAGGGGCGTCGAACGCCCCGATACACCACCGAATGGTCTGAACTCCCAATTGCCAGAGCCTGACGCCATGCTGATGCACCCTACACTCCCTCACATCCCATATCCCATATCCCATATCCCACATCCCACATCCCACATCCCACATCGCACATCGCACATCGCACATCGCACATCGCACTCGTCAGCATAAATAACGAATTAGCGACCCATCCGCTCACGATGCGGGGGCGTGGGCGGCCGCCTGACGTCCGACATGGGATTACTCGAGATCCATCCCCAATCGCGGCGCGCGGTGTCTAGGACGTGGCTGACCAGCGCCAACTCGCGCAGCAATGTTCCTTCTTGACCACCTTGAGGCGCGCTTGACGCCACTCTATTAGGTGCTGGGCGTCCAGTTCTGCCATGCGCCGCGTTCCTGGCCAAGAGGCATGTTTTGTCGTGATCGCATTGATCCGCAGCTCCTCCCAGCGCGCACCACGCTTTTCAGGCGAAACCTCTTCGCCATACTTTTTCATCGCATCGTTGAGGGTGAAGGACTCGCCCAGGATCTTGGCAGCTGCATTGCCGCCGGTGCTCGCCGCCTTCAACTCGGTGCGCCGCGCATCCGCCCACTCCAGGGCCTCGCGCTTAGCGGCAATGTCATCCGACATAGGCCGAAGCCGCATGCACTTGGCTGATAGCGTCCCTGTGGAGCTGCGCGACTTGCCAAAGGTCATACTCGGCTTGCTGCGCCAGCCAGATACGGGCGTCTCCACCCCGCTCCACGCCCAGCCATGCCTCCAGGCGCAAGGCCATTTCTGGCGAGATGGCGGCATGCCCATGCAGCACGCGGGAAAGGGTCACACGGCCCACCCCAAGCTGTTCGGCTGCTTCGGAAACCGACAAACCCAGCGCTGGCAGTACATCCTCGCGCAGCAGTGCGCCAGGGTGCGGGGGGTCAAACATTCGCTGCATTGCCTTGTTCCTTTTCAGTGATAGTCCTGATAGTCCACCAGTACCGCATGCACGCCATCGAACATGAACGTCATGCGCCAATTGCCATTCACTGAAACCGACCACTGGCCTTTGAGGTCGCCATGCAAAGGATGCAAGCCCCAGCCGGGAAGGTTCATATCCTGCGCGGCCTGTGCCTGGTCGAGGCGGGCCAGTTTGCTGGCATGCGTGGCCTGAATTCCAGCCTTGCTGCCCTTGTTGAAAAAGGCTTCCAAGCCTTTGTGACGAAATGACTTGATCACCAGCTTAGTGTATCGCCACACGCTACACCCTGCAATAAACCGCGCAAGAACTCAGGGTTGTATCCATTGCTCCATGGGCAGCGTGTCTAATGCAATCCGTCCTGTCCTTGAATGAACCCTAGCGATGGTGCTCCGGCACGGGACATCTCCATCCCATTTATCCAGTGAACAGCATGAACCGACAACTCCTCGCCCTGGTTGCCTTGACCACCGCAGCCAGCGCCATGGCACAGAACTCCAGCGTGACCCTCTTCGGGGTGGCGGATGTCTCCGTGGGGCATGTCTCCACAGCCGGCAAGAGCGTTTCGGGGCTGGCCAGCGGCGGCAGCGCCACCAGCCGCCTGGGTTTCCGGGGCGAAGAAGATCTGGGCGCGGGTCTCAAGGCCAGCTTCTGGCTCGAAGGCGGCCTGGACATGGATGACGGCAACGCCGAAGGCTTCCAGTTCGACCGCCGCTCCACGCTGAGCCTGAGCAGCGGCTTCGGCGAACTGCGCCTGGGCCGCGACAAGACGCCGACCTTCCAGAACATGGAGCATTTCCACCCGTTTGCCGATGCCGGCATGGGCGCCGTCAACGGCCACAACCTGATCAGCGATGATGCCACCGGCACGCCCGAGGGCTCCAACCCCAAGCGCGCGTCCAACAGCGTGAGCTATCTGCTGCCCAAGATGGATGGCCTGTACGGCCACGCGATGCACAGCTTCGGCGAACAGGCCGCAGACAATCGCCTGTCGAGCAGCACCAGCGTGCGCCTGGGCTATGCGGCCGACGCGCTGGACGTGGGCGCCGCCTACGGCATCGTGCGCGGCGGCACGGGCACCGCGGCCACCGACTACAGGAACTTCAATATCGGCGCCTCGTACAAGTTCGGCTCCTTCACGCCCATGCTGCTGCTGGCCTCGGAGCGCGGCAACGACCGCCGGGTGGACCTGTACAGCATCGGCATGAAGCTGGCGCTGGGCCAGGGCGAGCTGCGCGCGGCCTATTCGATGTTCGAAGACAAGAAGCGTGGCGACTCCGACGCGCAGCGCCTGGCGCTGGGTTATGGCTACGAGCTGTCCAAGCGCACCGAGATCTATGCCAACGTGGCGCACCTGCGCAACGACGGCCAGGCCACGCGCGATCTCGGCTCCTCGCTGAGCCCCACACCCAATGCGGGCAGGAAGCTCACGGGGTACGAGATCGGCTTGCGCCACAATTTCTAAGCGCCTGGAAGCGCGGCGCTCGAGAAACTGGTGTTGGCGTGCCGCGCTACTGCGCACCGGGGCGCAGGCGCTGAACCAGGAACTCCACGAGCCGCCGCGCCGAGGTCTCACCGCTTTCGCGCGCCGTGTGCAGCACCAGTTCGGCGGCCAGCGGCGCTTCATAGGGTGACGAAACACCGGTGAAATCAGGGATCAGCCCCTGCGCCGCCTTGGCATACAGGCCCTTGGGGTCGCGCTGGCGGCACACCGGCAGCGGGCAGTCGCAATGTACTTCGATGAACTCGCCCGGCGCAAGGCGTTCGCGCACGGCGTCGCGCGCGGCGCGCAGCGGCGAGACCAGGGCCACGAAGACCACACTGCCCTGCGCGGCGAACAGGCGCGCCACTTCGCCGACACGGCGCATGTTCTCGCGCCGGTCGTCGAGCGAGAAACCCAGGTCGGCGCACAGGCCGTGGCGCAGGTTGTCGCCGTCGAGCACCGCGGTCTGGAATCCCAGCGCGTGCAGCTGCAGTTCGGCCGAGAACGCCAGCGTGGATTTGCCTGCGCCCGGCAGGCCCGTCAGCCAGACCACCGCGCCGCGATGGCCGTTGCGCCGGCTGCGCGTGGCTGGGTCCAGCAGGCCCGGTTGCCAGACGACGTTGGCGGGGATTGCAGGATCGCCCGCCATCAGGTGGGCGTGGTCGGGGCGACGCCGGTGAAGCCGGGGTAATACTGCTCGTAATACCAGGCGCAGGCCTTTTCGATCTGCGCCTGGATGCGCGGCGGAATCTCGTGCTGCCGGGGCGAGGCGATGCGGGCCGATTGCCGGTGCATGTATTTCATGCGGTAGTGGCTGTCGCTTTCGGGTGCGCCCACGGGCAGGTTTTCGGGATCGATGGCGAAAGGCGCAACCCCCAGCCAGGTGAAGACATGCGACATGCAGGCCACGGGATTGGCCATCAGATCCTCGAAACGCAGCAGATACAGACGCTCGCGCACCGCCTGCGGCAGATCGCCAATCGTCTGCAGCGAAGACAGCGGCGCACCGATCACGCGCTCCTTGGTGAACAGCGCATCGGCGCGGGCGAAGCGGTCCAGGTCTGCCAGCTGGTCGACGAAGTCCAGCAGCGGCGTCTTCTGATGCCGCGCCTCGATCGAGCCGTAGACCTGCCCCAGTTCGCGCAGACAGATGATGAGCTTGGCCTCGGGCGCAAGCGCCAGCAGGGTCTCCACAGAATTGAGCCAGGCACGGCTCTTGTCCACCACCACCGGCTTGGTGACATCCCGGTACCAGCCGCGCAGAAAACCCTGCATGGCCGACTCCAGATGCCCATAGGCAGCGGCGAAATCGCCATCGAGCTGCGACAGGAAAAACGGCTCGTGGCTGATCTGGCGCCGTATGCCCTGCAGCGTGGTGCATAGCGGCGAGCTGTTGCCCTCGCAATGCACTTCAGGGTGCTGGGCCAGCAGCTGGCCGAGCAAGGTGGAGCCGGCACGCGGCAGACCAGTGATGCCGACGAAGTTGAAAGACATGAACGTTCCTGTTTAGCGCTGTTCCTGCGTATTGTCTCCGACCGGCGCTGGCGCTCCTGCACCACCTGCGGCCGGCGGCGCGAACGCGAGATTCACCCCGCTGCCGACCACATCCAGGCCCATGCCTTGCAGAACCGGTGGCAACACGCCGACATTGGCGCGCACGGCCGGTGCGGCAACGTCGCCAGCGGCCTGTGCGGTCGCGGCAGGTGCGGACCCCGCATCGGCGGTCTGCGTGCGTGTCTGCGCGTTGTCGCCCGGCGCGGTGTCGCTGGTGGTCACTGGCTGCTGTGCGATGACCATCTGCGGCGTGACGATATTGCCGCCCACCGCCACCGGCATCACGATGTTCTGGGCCGCGGCGATCGCGTTGCTGATCGAGGAGACTGGCGTCGGCGTCGGCGTCGGCGTCGGCGTCGGCGTTGGCGTTGGCGTTGGCGTTGGCGTTGGCGTCGCGACCGCGGTGATGCTCGCCGACAGGCCCGTCGGGTTGCTCACGCTGTAGTTGCTGGCCAAGCCGCTGCCGTTCACCAGGTTCAGCCCGGTGACCGTGACGGGTTTGGCGGCGCCGACATCGGCGTTGTCGAAACGGCCGCTCTGGCCGGTGAAGGCCAGCGTTTCGGAACCCACCAGGCCGCTCAGGCTACCGCCGGCCAGGGTGGCCGCAGTGCTGCCATCGGCGGTCTTGTCCAGGGCCGTCATGCCGGTCACGGTCAAGGCCTTGGGGGTGATGCTGGCAGTCACGCCGGTCGCATTGCTGACCGTGTAATTGCTGGCCAGCCCCGTTCCGTTGCCCAGCGTGGCGCCGGTCACGGTGACGTTCTTGCCGGCTGCAGCGTTGGCGTCGCTGAAGGCGCCGGATTGGCCGCTCAGGGTGAGGGTTTCGCTGCCCACCAGGCCATTGAGCGTTCCGCCCGACAGCGTGGCCACTGTCGTGGCGTCATAGGTCTTGTTGGCTGCGGTCACACCGCTGACCGTCAAAGCCTTCGCGTTGATGTCGGCCTTCACGCCCGTGGCGTTGCTGACGGTGTAGTTGCTGGCCAGGCCCGTGCCATTGCCCAGCGTCGCACCGGTCACGGTCACGGTCTTGCCTGCAGCCGCGTTCTGGTCGCTGAAGGCGCCGGATTGACCCGACAGCGTCAACGTTTCATTCCCCACCAGACCGTTGAGCGTGCCGCCCGACAGTGTTGCCACCGTGTTGCCGTCATAGGTCTTGTTGGCCGCGGTGACACCGCTGATCGTCAAGGCCTTGGCGTTGATATCGGCCGTCACGCCCGTGGCGTTGCTCACCGTGTAGTTGCTCGCCAAGCCCGTACCGTTGCCCAGCACGGCACCGCTCACGGTGACGGTTTTGCCGGCTGCGGCATTTTGGTCATCGAAGGAGCCCGACTGGCCGCTCAGGGTCAAAGTCTCGTTGCCCACCAAGCCATTGAGCGTGCCGCCCGTCAGGATTGCGACTGCGGTGCCGTCATAGGTCTTGTTGGCAGCGGTCACACCACTGACCGTCAAAGCCTTGGCATTGATGTCTGCGGTTACACCTGTGGCGTTGCTCACGGTGTAATTGCTGGCCAGACCCGTGCCATTGCCCAGTGTGGCGCCGGTCACGGTCACGGTCTTGCCGACAGCCGCGTTCTGGTCGTTGAAGGCGCCCGACTGGCCGCTCAAGGTCAGGGTTTCATTGCCCACCAGGCCGTTGAGCATGCCGCCCGACAGCGTGGCGGCATTGGAGCCGTCATAGGACTTGCTGGCAGCGGTCACGCCGTTGACCGTCAGCGCCTTGGCGTTGATATCGGCCGTCATGCCCGTGGCGTTGCTTACGGTGTAGTTGCTGGCCAGACCTGTGCCGTTGCCCAGCGTCGCGCCGGTCACGTTGACGGTCTTGCCGGCCGCGGCGTTGGCGTCGCTGAAGGCGCCGGACTGACCCGAGAGCGTCAACGTCTCATTGCCCACCAGGCCCTGGAGCGTGCCGCCCGAAAGCGTGGCGGCATTGGAGCCGTCATAGATCTTGCTGGCAGCGGTGACACCACTGACCGTCAAAGCCTTGGCGTTGATGTCGGCCGTCACGCCGGTGGTGTTGCTGACCGAGTAATTGCTGGCCAGACCCGTGCCATTGCCCAACGTCGCGCCGGTCACAGTCACGGCCTTGCCGGCTGCGGCGTTGGCGTCACCGAAAGCACCGGACTGGCCGCTCAAGGTCAAGGTTTCGTTGCCCACCAAGCCATCGAGTTTGCCGCCCGACAGCGCTGCCACTGTCGTGCCGTCATAGGTCTTGTTGGCAGCCGTCACGCCGCTCACCGTCAAGGCCTTGGCGGTGATTTCGGCCGTCACGCCCGTGGCGTTGTCCACGGTGTAGTTGCTGGCCAGGCCCGTGCCGTTGCCCAGCGTCGCGCCGGTCACGGTAACGGCCTTGCCGGCTGCGGCGTTGGCGTCGCCGAAGGCGCCGGATTGACCCGACAGCACCAGCGTCTCGCCGCCGACCAAGCCGTCGAGCGTGCCGCCCGTCAGGGTTGCCACCGCGGTACCGTCATAGGTCTTGTTCGCAGCGGTCACACCACTGACCGTCAAAGCCTTGGCGTTGATGTCTGCGGTCACACCCGTGGCGTTGCTCACGGTGTAATTGCTGGCCAGACCCGTGCCATTGCCCAGCGTCGCGCCGGTCACAGTCACGGCCTTGCCGGCTGCGGCGTTGGCGTCACCGAAAGCACCGGACTGGCCGCTCAAGGTCAAGGTTTCGTTGCCCACCAAGCCATCGAGTTTGCCGCCCGACAGCGCTGCCACTGTCGTGCCGTCATAGGTCTTGTTGGCAGCCGTCACGCCGCTCACCGTCAAGGCCTTGGCGGTGATTTCGGCCGTCACGCCCGTGGCGTTGTCCACGGTGTAGTTGCTGGCCAGGCCCGTGCCGTTGCCCAGCGTCGCGCCGGTCACGGTAACGGCCTTGCCGGCTGCGGCGTTGGCGTCGCCGAAGGCGCCGGATTGACCCGACAGCACCAGCGTCTCGCCGCCGACCAAGCCGTCGAGCGTGCCGCCCGTCAGGATTGCCACCGCGGTACCGTCATAGGTCTTGTTGGCAGCGGTCACACCACTGACCGTCAAAGCCTTGGCGTTGATGTCTGCGATTACACCCGTGGCGTTGCTCACGGTGTAGTTGCTGGCCAGGCCCGTACCGTTGCCCAGCGTCGCGCCGGTCACAGTCACGGCCTTGCCGGCTGCGGCGTTAACGTCGCTGAAAGCGCCGGATTGACCAGAAAGTGTCAGCGTCTCATTGCCGACCAAGCCCTGGAGCTTGCCGCCCGACAGAGTGGTCACTGTCGTGGCGTCATAGGTCTTGTTGGCAGCAGTCACGCCGCTCACAGTCAAGGCCTTGGCGGCGATATCAGCGGTCACGCCCGTGGCGTTGCTCACGGTGTAGTTGCTGGCCAGACCTGTGCCGTTGCCCAACGTGGCGCCGGTTACGTTGACGGTCTTGCCGGCTGCGGCGTTGACGTCGCTGAAGGCGCCGGATTGACCCGACAGCGTCAACGTTTCATTGCCCACCAGGCCCTGGAGCGTACCGCCCGACAGCGTGGCGGCATTGGAGCCGTCATAGATCTTGTTCGCAGCGGTCACACCACTGACCGTCAAAGCCTTGGCGTTGATGTCTGCGGTCACACCCGTGGCGTTGCTCACGGTGTAGTTGCTGGCCAGGCCCGTACCGTTGCCCAGCGTTGCGCCGGTTACGGTCAAGGACTTGCCGACAGCCGCGTTCTGGTCGCTGAAAGCGCCCGACTGGCCGCTCAACGACAGGGTTTGGTTGCCCACCAGGCCGTTGAGCGTGCCACCAGACAGCGTTGCCACCGTGGTGCCGTCATAGGTCTTGTTGGCAGCAGTCACACCGCTGACCGTCAGCGCCTTGGCGTTGATGTCGGCTGTAATGTCCGTGGCGTTGCTCACGGTGTAGTTGCTGGCCAGACCCGTGCCATTGCCCAGCGTGGCGCCGGTCACGGTGACGGTCTTGCCGGCTGCGGCGTTTGCGTCGATGAAGGCGCCGGATTGACCCGACAGCACCAGCGTTTCGCCACCCACCAGACCGTTGAGCGTGCCGCCCGACAGCGTGGCCACTGTCGTGGCGTCATAAGTCTTGTTGGCCGCGGTCACACCGCTGACCGTCAGCGCCTTGGCGTTGATATCGGCCGTCACACCCGTGGCGTTGCTGACGGTGTAGTTGCTGGCCAGGCCGGTGCCATTGCCCAGCGTGGCGCCGGCCACGGTCACGGTCTTGGCGGCTGCGGCGTTGGCGTCACTGAAAGCCCCGGATTGACCCGACAGCACCAGTGTCTCGCCGCCAACCAAGCCGTTGAGCGTGCCACCCGAAAGGGTTGCAACGTCGGTGCCGTCATAGGTCTTGTTGGCCGCGGTCACACCGCTGACCGTCAGCGCCTTGGCGTTGATATCGGCCGTCACGCCCGTGGCGTTGCTGACGGTGTAGTTGCTGGCCAAGCCGGTGCCATTGCCCAGCGTGGCGCCGGTTACGATGACGGCCTTGCCGGCTGCGGCGTTGGCGTCGCTGAAGGCGCCGGATTGACCCGACAGCGTCAACGTCTCATTGCCCACCAGGCCCTGGAGCGTGCCGCTCGACAGCGTGGCGGCATTGCTGCCGTCATAGGTCTTGTGGGCCGCCGTCACGCCGGTCACCGTCAGAGCCTTGGCAGTGATATTGGCCGTCACGCCCGTGGCGTTGCTCACGGTGTAGTTGCTGGCCAGGCCCGTGCCGTTGCCCAGCGTCGCGCCGGTGACTGTCACCGTCTGGCCGGTCGCAACGTTCTTGTCACCAAAGCTGCCGGACTGGCCCGACAGGGTCAAGGTTTCGTTGCCCACCAGACCATTGAGCGTACCGCCCGTCAGCGTGGCCACCGTGGTGCCGTCATAGGTCTTGTTGCCAGCGGTCACGCCACTGACCGTCAAAGCCTTGGCGTTGATATCTGCGGTTACACCCGTGGCGTTGCTCACGGCATAGTTGCTGGCCAGACCCGTGCCGTTGCCCAGCGTGGCGCCAGTCACGACAACGGTCTTGCCGACGCCGGCATTCTGGTCGCTGAAGGCGCCGGTTTGGCCCGACAGCGTCAACGTCTCGTTGCCCACCAGGCCCTGGAGCGTCCCGCCCGACAGCGTGGCCGCATTGGAGCCGTCGTAGGTTTTGCTGGCAGCCGTCACGCCGCTGACCGTCAAGGACTTGGCGGTGATGTCGGCCGTCACACCCGTGGCGTTGCTCACGGTGTAATTGCTGGCCAGACCCGTGCCGTTGCCCAGCGTCGCGCCGGTCACGGTGACAGTCTTGCCTGCAGCCACATTCTGGTTGTTGAACGCGCCGGATTGGCCCGACAGCACCAGCGTTTCGTTGCCCACCAGGCCGTCGAGCATCCCGCCCGACAGCGTGGCCGCATTGCTGCCGTCATAAGTCTTGTTGGCCGCCGTCACGCCGTTGACCGTCAAGGCCTTGGCGGTGATGTCAGCCGTCATGCCGATGGCGTTGCTGACCGAGTAGTTGCTGGCCAGTCCCGTGCCGTTGCCCAGCGTGGCGCCGGTCACGGTGACGGCCTTGCCTGCAGCCACATTCTGGTCGCTGAAGGCGCCCGACTGGCCCGACAGCGTCAAGGTCTCATTGCCCACCAGGCCATCGAGCGTACCGCCCGACAGCGTGGCTACCGTGGTGCCGTCATAGGTCTTGTTGGCCGCGGTCACGCCGCTGACCGTCAAGGCCTTGGCGTTGATGTCGGCCGTGACGCCCATGGCGTTGCTGACGGTGTAGTTGCTGGCCAACCCCGTGCGATTGCCCAGCGTGGCGCCGGTCACCGTGACGGCCTTGCCGACAGCCGCGTTTTGGTCGCTGAAGGCGCCAGATTGGCCGGACAGCGTCAAGGTCTCGTTGCCCACCAGGCCGTCGAGCGTTCCGCCCGAGAGCGCAGCCGCATTGGAGCCGTCATAGGTTTTGCTGGCAGCGGTCACGCCGCTGACCGTCAAGGCCTTGGCGTTGATATCCGCCGTCACGCCCGTGGCGTTGCTCACGGTGTAATTGCTGGCCAGGCCGGTGCCGTTGCCCAGCGTCGCGCCGGTCACGGTGACGGCCTTGCCGGCTGCGGCATTCTGGTCGCTGAAGGCGCCGGACTGACCCGAGAGCGTCAACGTCTCATTGCCCACCAGACCTTGGAGCGTGCCGCCCGACAGCGCAGCCGCATGGGATCCGTCATAGGTCTTGCTGGCAGCCGTCACGCCGCTGACCGTCAGGGCCTTGGCGGTGATGTCAGCCGTCACGCCGGTGGCGTTGCTGACCGAGTAGTTGCTGGCCAGGCCCGTGCCGTTGCCCAGCGTGGCGCCCGTCACGGTGACGGCCTTGCCTGCAGCCACATTCTGGTTGTTGAAGGCGCCGGACTGGCCCGAAAGCGTCAGCGTCTCGTTACCCACCAGGCCATCGAGCGTGCCGCCCGACAGCGCTGCCACGGTGGTGCCGTCATAGGTCTTGTTGGCCGCGGTCACGCCGCTGACCGTCAAGGCCTTGGCGTTGATGTCCGCCGTCACACCCGTGGCATTGGTCACGGTGTAATTGCTGGCCAGACCCGTGCCGTTGGACAGCGTCGCGCCGGTCACGGTGACGGTCTTGCCGACTGCGGCATTCTTATCGCTGAACGTGCCGGACTGGCCCGACAGCACCAGCGTTTCGCCGCTCACCAGGCCTTGCAGCGTGCCGCCCGACAGAACTGCGGCATCGGAGCCGTCATAGGTCTTGCTGGCCGCGGTCACACCGCCAACCGTCAACGCCCTGGCCGTGATATCGGCCGTCACGCCCGTGGCATTGCTCACGGTGTAGTTGCTGGCCAGGCCCGTGCCGTTGGCCAGCATGGCGCCGCTCACCATCACCGTCTGGCCGGCCGCCACGTTCCTGTCGCCGAAGGTCCCGGTCTGGCCCGACAGCGTCAAGGTTTCACTGCCCACCAGGCCCTCGAGCGTGCCACCCGACAGCGTGGCGGTGCGGGTGCCGTCGTAGGCCTTGTTGGCCGCCGTCACGCCGCTGACCGTCAAGGCCTTGGCATTGATGGTGGCCGTCACACCCGTGGCATTGGTCACGGTGTAATTGCTGGCCAGACCCGTGCCATTGCCCAGCGTCGCGCCGGTCACGGTGACGGTCTTGCCCGCAGCCACATTCTGGTTGTTGAAGGCGCCGGTCTGGCCCGACAGCACCAGCGTTTCGCCACCCACCAGGCCGTTGAGCATGCCGCCCGACAGCATGGCGGCATTGGAGCCGTCATAGGTCTTGTTGGCCGCAGTCACACCGCTGACCGTCAAGGCCTTGGCATTGATGTCGGCCGTGACACCCGTGGCATTGCTCACGGTGTAGTTGCTGGCCAGGCCCGTGCCGTTGGACAGCGTCGCGCCGGTCACGGTCACGGTCTTGCCGGCAGCGGCATTCTTGTCGCTGAAGGTGCCCGATTGGCCCGACAGCGTCAATGTTTCATTGCCCACCAAGCCCTGGAGCGTGCCGCCCGACAGGATGGCGGCATTGGAGCCGTCATAGGTCTTGCTGGCCGCGGTCACGCCGCCGACCGTCAAGGCCTTGGCGGTGATGTCAGCCCTCACGCCCGTGGCGTTGCTCACGGTGTAATTGCTGGCCAGGCCCGTGCCGTTGCCCAGCGTCGCGCCGGTCACGGTGACGGTCTTGCCCGCAGCCACATTCTGGTTGTTGAAGGTGCCGGATTGGCCGGACAGCACCAGCGTTTCGCCGCCCACCAGACCGTTGAGCGTGCCGCCCGACAGCGTGGCGGCATTGGAGCCGTCATAGGTCTTGTTGGCCGCGGTGACACCGCTGACCGTCAAGGCCTTGGCATTGATGGTGGCCGTCACGCCCGTGGCATTGGTCACGGTGTAGTTGCTGGCCAGGCCCGTGCCGTTGCCCAGCGTGGCGCCGGTCACCGTGACGGCCTTGCCGACAGCCGCGTTCCGGTCGCTGAAGGTGCCCGACTGGCCCGACAGCGTCAAGGTCTCGCCGCCCACCAGGCCATTGAGCGTGCCGCCCGACAGCGTGGCGGCATTGGAGCCGTCATACGTCTTGCTGGCCGCGGTCACGCCGCTGACCGTCAAGGCCTTGGCGCTGATATCCGCCGTCACACCCGTGGCATTGGTCACGGTGTAGTTGCTGGCCAGGCCGGTGCCATTGGACAGTCTGGCGCCGGTGACCGTCACGGTCTTGCCAGCCGCGGCGTTCTTGTCGCCGAAGGTGCCCGACTGGCCCGACAGCACCAGCGTTTCGCCCGCCACCAGGCCATTGAGCGTGCCGCCCGACAGCGTTGCCGCAGTGGTGCCGTCATAGGACTTGCTGGCAGCGGTGACACCGCTGACCGTCAGGGCCTTGGTGGTGATGCTGCCGGTGCCGCCGCTGAAAACGTAGTTGCTGGCCAGGCCGCCACCCGCGCCATCGCCCAGCGTGACGCCGCTCACCTGCAAGAATTTGCCGGTACCGACGTTCTTGTCGCCGTAGTTGCTGGCGCTGCCGCCCGAGAAGGTCAGCGTCTCGCCGGCGACCATGCCGCTCATGGTCCCGCCGGTGAGGAAGGCCGTCGTCGTTCCGTCGTAAACCTTGGTGACGTTCAGGCTGACCGCCCGCTGCGTCACCACCAGGCCGCCATCCACATAGGTGATGGCGTATCCCGTCTGCCCGCCCAGCGAATACAGGCCGCTGGCCGAGACCGTGTAATTGCCGACGTTGACACCGCCACCCGTACCGGAATAAGCCACCGTGCCCGCAACGCTACTGTCGGACATGTTCGTCACGTTCGTCACGTTCGAATAGGTGACGGCGTTGCCGCTGGATGCCGAAGTGCCGTCATAGACCTTGGTGCCGGTCACGACCCGCACTTCCAGCGGTTTCATGAACGCGCGCAGCAGCGGCGCGCTCTGGCCGTCGTAGACCACCCAGGTCTTGGCCAGGTCCCAGTTCGGATTCACGGCGCCATTGGCGCCCGTGGCGCTGTTGTAGTTCGCCAGCGTGCGCAGCTGGGCGGTGGTCAGGCCGGTGCCGCCATTGGAGGTGGGCTGGGCGCTGGTATCCAGATTCCAGAAGCTGTTGGCGACACTGCCGCTGCCGCCGCCGATGAGCCCACCGAAAAAGCCGCCGGTGCCGCCGCGCACCGCGCCCGCGGCATAGGAATTGCGGACCATGCCGGCGTTCGAGCCGGCCAGACCGCCGCCACTCGCCCCCCCGGTGACAGTGCCCGTGGCATAGCTGTTCATGATCGTGGCGGTGCCTTCGTTCGAACCGACCAGGCCGCCGACAAAGAACGTACCGTTCACCGCCGCCGTGCTGAAGCTGTTGCTGATGGTTCCGTGGCTGGCCCCCGCCAGGGCGCCGACGATCGTGCCGCCGGCAATGCTGCCGCCGTCCAGGCCCAGATTGGCGATGCTGCCGGTCTGGCCCAAACGACCGATCAGGCCGGTGTAAGTCGTGCCCGGGGAGTAGATGTTCAGGTTGGAGACGATATGCCCTGTGCCGTCGAGCTTGCCGGTGAAGACATTGTTGTCGATGCCCACGGGGATGAAGCCGGTGCTGCCCCAAACGTCCTTTGCGGTGTTCGAGGTGTTGGCGGCGCTGAAGCTCGAACCCAGTGTGTAGCTCGCCGACAGGTCCATTGCCATCAGCTGCAGCTGATGGGCGGAGTTGATGGTCTTGGCATATTCCGAGGCCAGCATCGGCATGGTGCCCGAGGTCGCGCTGCTGCCATTGGCCGCCAGCGTGCCATTGGCATTGACCATCACCCAGTTATTGCCGGTCGCGCCGGCGGTGGCGGTGAAGTTGAAGCCGGTGAAGGCCGCGGCGGTCTTCATCTGGGCCGCGGTCAGTCCGATGGCGCTGCCGGTGGAGCCGTTGTAGTTCGTCCCTACGCCGGGCAATGTGTTGACGCTGGCGTTGTAATAGCCATTGGTAATTGCTCCGCCATTTCGATACCCAACAAAGGATCCCGTCGTGCCATTCGTCCCTTGCGTCGGAGTGACCCTGCCGCTTGCGTAGGTGCCGGTGAGGTTCAGGTAGTCAACGATGCCCACCAGCCCGCCGACATAGTAGGCACCGCTGGCATCGCCGGTACTGTAGCTGTCGCTGACAGAGCCACTGGCTGCATACCCGATCAGGCCGCCGGCCGTCTGGTAGCTCGAGACATTGCCGGTGGCATAGCTGTTCGCCACCGTACCGGCGCCATCGTTGTATCCCACCAGGCCCCCGGTGCCGCTGTACTGTCCCGACACCGCGCCAGTGGCAAAACTGCCGCTGACCGCGCCCTGGTTGCGGCCGACCAGTCCGCCGACATACTGCTGGCTTGACACCGCACCGGTGGCAAAGCTGTCGCTGACGCGGCCCATATTGAAAGCCACCAGGCCACCAGCGGCGCCGATACCCTGAACCGCCATGCTGCTGGAACTGCCGCTGATCGTGCCGTTCAGTGCGGAGCGCCCATTGACGGCGGCAATGCCGCCGGAGTAGGCGCCATATCCATATCCATATCCCCAATTGTTCGATGCGGTCAACGTGCCGCTGCTGCGGCTGTTGCTGATGGTGCCGAAATTGAAGCCCGCCACGCCCCCCATCCGGCCCGTGCCGGACACGACGAAGCTGCCATTGACGCTGACGTTGTCAATCAGTCCCTCGTTGAGCCCAGCGATGCCACCCACTCCGCTGCCGCCGGTGCCATAGCCATAGCCGTAGCCCCAGTTGCTGCTCATCGTCACGCTGGCATTCACCAGACCCAGGTTGCGCACCTGGCCGATGCTGCCGACGCGCGCGAACAAGCCGGCCACTCCGATCGAAGCGTTGTTGTTATAGGAATTGCTGTAGGTCTGTATCTTCAGCCCGTGAATCTCATGTCCCAGACCGTCGAACCGGCCCGTGAAAGGCGTGCTGTCGGTTCCGATGGGCGTCCAGCCCAGGCCGCCATTCCAGGTCGCCGTACCGCGTGCATCGATATTGCTGCCCAGCACGTAGTTGCCGGCAACGTTGCCGCGCATGCCCTGCAGATCGGTGCCGGTGGCGCTGCCCTGCGCGCCCAGCGCGTTGATCACCTGGTAGTTGACCACGGCACCCGTGCTGCCCTGCTGGGTGCTGAAGTTCATGCCGCTGGGCAGATCGACTTCGGCGTTGACCTTGTAGCCGCTGCCGGTGCCGGCGGCGCTGGCCTGGCCGTACTGCAGCGCCAGGCTGGCCGTGCCCGTGCCGCGCATGGCCTGGTTGATGACGATATCGTTGTGCGCCTTCAACGTGAGTTTGTTGGCCGCCCAGGAGACGTTGTCGTTGACGGTGATGTTGCCGGCTTCGCTTCCCGTGGCCACGGTTTCGATGACCACATTCGTGGTCTTGAGCCGGTTGCCCAGATCGGCACCGGTGATATCGCCGCCCCCTGTCGCAATGTTGTAATTCGTCGGGTCGATCAGCCAGCTGCCCGTGACGCCCTGGGGCGCGGTGGTGGTGATCGACGCGCCCTGGTCCTTCACTCGCGCCGCCGAGGTTTCGATGAATCCGCCATTGCCGCCCGCCGGTGCGCTTGCGTCCAGCGTGCCGCCGACGTTCACCGTGCCCGATTGCATGTCGCCCAGCAGCTTGATGGTGCCGCCGCGGGTGTCGATGGTCTGCGCCTGCACCACGCCGGTGTTGTTCACCACCGTATCGAGCAGGCTGCCGGCGGCCTGCGCCGTCATCAGCACCTGGCCGCCGTCGGCCTGGATCAGCCCGCCGTTGTCGACCAGCGCCTTCACCGCGCCCCGGTCCACGCTCAGGTTCAGTAGGCCGTCGCCGGCCACATCCAGCGTCACCACCTGGCCCGCGGCCAGCGCCACCGTGCCCAGGCGCGCGGCGATCACGCCGGTATTGCTGACATTGCCGCCCAGCAGCGCGACATAGCCACCGGGCGCGTTGATCGTGCCCTGGTTGCGCACGCCGGCGGTGCTGTTGCCTTCGAAACGGTAGCGACCTGCCATGAAGTCGCTGTCCGTGATGTTCAATGTCGAAGCCACCAGGCCGCCGACATTCACCGATGCGCCCGCGCCAAACAGGATGCCGTTCGGGTTGACCAGGAACACCTTGCCGTTGGCCGACAGGCTGCCCAGGATGCTCGACGGGTCACCGCCGACGACCCGGTTGAGCGCCACCGCGCTGGCATTGGGCTGCACGAAGCGCACCGCCTCGCCCGCGCCGATGTTGAAGCTCTGCCAGTTGATTGCCGCGTTCTGGCTGCCCTGCACGATGGTGGTGTTGCCCGCCGCCGAGGAGATGCTGGCCGAACCCGCCGTGACCACGCCGCCGGTGGGATCGGCCAGTGCCGCCCCGCCCCAGCCCAGGCACAGCGCCGCGGCCAGCGCCGTCACCGCGAAATGCGTCGTGCCGCCGCGGCTGGAAGAGACCTTCTTGCCGGCGCTGACGGCGGTTTCGGCGACGGCGACATAGGTGCCGAGTGTTTCGTTCCAGAGGGAGCGGTAGATGTGATTCATGACGGGCGATCGGAAATGGGAGTGCGGCCGCTCGTGGCGACCGGAGATGCGGTGCGGTGCAGTGCGGGGGTCAGAAGTACTTGACGCCCTGCAGCCAGAAACGGCTGCTGGCCGGCGGCGCGGAAGTGGCACGCGCGCTGCCGATGGTGTGGGCGTAGAAGGCCTTCACGACGAAATCGCTGCCCACCACCCAGTTCACGCCAAAGCCGCCGCCGCTGAGCGTGCGGTGGTTGTCGGCGGTGGTCCAGGGCTTCTTGCTGATGCGCGCGGTGCCGGTATCGACAAAGCCCACGAGCTGCAGCTGGCCGGGAACGTAGGCCGCCAGTTGGCCCAGGTTGTAGCGGGCTTCCACGGTAAGCACATAGGCTTCATCGGCCTGGGTCTCGCCTTCGGGATAGGCGCGCACGGCGGAAGCACCGCCCAGGGCCATCTTCTCGGAAGCATCGAGGTTCTTCGACGCGAACTGGCCGCCCAGCGCCACCGACAGATAGGTGTTGCGCGCCACGGCCTGCAGATGGCCCAGGCTGAAACCCAGCTTGGTGAAGCTGCCCTCGGCGCGCGAGCTCGCCGCATCGGCGGCGCGCAGCGCGGCGCTTCGAGGATCGAAGCGGCCAACGGCCGCGGACAGCTGATAAGTGCTCAGCGACTCGCTGCCGAACAGATCACGCTGGTCGCCATTGAGATTCAGGTTCAGCAGCCGGCTCTTCTTCTCGGCCCGGGCACCGGTCGAATCGACGCGGTCGTCGAAACGCTTGTCTTCGAAACTCCACTGTGCATAACGGTTGGCATTGCGGCTGCGCAGCAGCGGGTAGCTGCCGAACACGCTGGCCACCTTGGCCGTTCCATGCGCCTGCAGACTCGAGAACTCCTTGCCCAGGCGGTAGTCGAGATGGGCATAGGCCAGGCCCAGCTTGCCGCGCCCGGCCTGCACCTGGTAGGAAGCGCGCGCGTACTTGAGGCCGTCGCCCGCGGTGAGCAGGCGCAGGCTGGCGACATCGCCCAGACCGGCTGGATTGTTCAGGTTGATGATCGCGCCCACCCGCTCGCGGCCGGTGTAGCGATTGCCCTGGTTGTCGGCGTCGACGCTGCCGCTGACAGCGGCGCCAGGCACGATATCGACAAACAGATCGGAGGTGCCCACGGCCACGCCCGGCGCCAGCGTCGACTTCACCGCCACGCCGGGCAGGTCCGACAGCAGCAGCAGGCTGCTTTCGAGCGGCGCGCTGTTGACCAACTGGCCCGGGGCGACCTCACCCATCAGGCCCTGTGCCACCGAAGAAGACAGGCGCGACTGGTTGCGCGGCTCGACCTGGCCATAGCTGCCTTCGGCCACGGCGATCGTCACCTCGCCGTCGCGCACATCCTGCGCCGGCAGATAGGCGCGCGCCACGAAGAAACCCGCGCCGCGGTAGAAATCGGTGATGCGTGCCGCCATGGCCCGCAGCTGCGACAGGTCGAGCTCGCTGCCAGGCTGGAAACCGGCCTGCGCCAGCAGCTCGCTGGCGGTGAAGGCGCTGGCCCCTTCGATCCGTACCGACGCAACTACGATCCTGGCGCCACCCTCCGCGCCGCCCGGCGCCTGGGCATCGGGCGACTGGATGCGCAATTCGGGCGCCGGACGCTGCGGTTGCGGCACCGGTGCGATCTGCCGCAGCTGGCTGCCGGCATCGGGCAATTGCTGGGCAAAGGCTGCCTGACCGACAAGACCAACGAGAGAGCAGGTCAAGAGCCGAAAGTTACGTGTGTAGGACAACATCGGAAAACATGTAGAAACTGTTGGCGAAATGTATCGGCTAGTTACTTTCTTGGATGTAGCGAAGTTGCGAATCCAGGCTTTTTTTACAAAATAAATGGAACTAAATTTTTCGATTTGTTACCCGGACTGAAAAAGGCCTCCAATTTGCCCCTTGCTGACTCCGAATCTCCGCTTGCGCCCGAGCGGCGCTATGCTGGCTTCATGTCCCCCAAGACCCTGCTGATCGTTTACCACTCGCTCACCGATGGCACACGCCAGATGGCACAGGCCGCGCGTGACGGGGCCGCGGCGCAGGGCAGCGTCGAGGTGCGGCTGCTGCACGCGCGCGATGCGGGTGCCGAGGATGTGCTGGCGGCCGATGGCTATCTGTTTGCCACGCCCGAGAACCTCGCGGCCATCAGCGGCCAGCTCAAGGATTTCTTCGATCGCAGCTACTACGGCGCGCTTGGGCGCATCGAGGGCCGGCCCTATGCGAGCCTGATCTGCGCGGGCAGCGACGGCCAAAACGCGGCGCGCCAGATCGCGCGCATCGCCACCGGCTGGCGCCTCAAGGCCGTGGCCGAGCCGCTGATCGTCTGCACGCATGCGCAGACACACGAAGCGATTCTTGCGCCCAAGAAGATGGGCGCAGCGGATCTGCAGGCCTGCCGCGAGCTTGGCGAGGCTCTGGCCGAGGGGCTGGCCCTGGGGATTTTCTAGGCGCTATGCAACGGCGCCGTGCCAACGTGGCGCACCTGCGCAACCACGGGCAGGCCACGCATGACAGGTGCAGCACCTCCCATATTCCCAACCCATCATGACTTCGGACTGCATTTGACGGAGGTGATCAGGGAACGTGGGTTTTGAACCTGACTTCGCGCGCATACGCCATTGGAGTACCATCCACGCATGCTTACCGTGGTGGAAACACCCATTTTCCAACGCACCTGGCCACACTACTGGAGCGAGGACGAGCGTGCTGAATTCTGCGCATATATAGCCCAGCACCCCAACGATGGCGATGTCGTTGCCCAATCCGGCGGGGTACGCAAGATCCGTTGGACACGCTCAAGGCCTCCACCTTGAAGGAACTGCGCAATGCCATTGAAAAAAGTCTCCAGGCCCATGACGGACGCTGAACTGACGGCATGGGAAGCAACCCGCGATCTCGAAGCAGAGCTGGTGACATCCATCCAGCAGATGGCTGAAGGAAAAACCACCGCCATCTACTCTCCGGTGATTGCGGCGCGCAAAGGATCGGGCCTGTCCCAGATCCAGTTTGCCGCACTGCTGGGCGTGTCCGTGCGAACGCTCCAGGGATGGGAGCAAGGGCGCCGCCAGCCGACGGGCGCAGCCAAGGTACTTATTGCCATTGCGCAGAAATGCCCGCAGATTCTCACTGATCTTGCCAACGATGAGCGCTTCAGGCTTGCCTCATGAACATGGCTTTGCGGCCGCGAGCTTGGCGAGGCCCTAGCCGAAGGCTTGGCCCTGGGAATTTCCTAGGCGCTACGCATCGGCGCCGTGCTGCGCCGCCAGCGCGCCGCCCTTGCTGCGCAGCAGCTCCACGATGCGCCAAGCCGCGGGCGACAGCTCGCCGCTGGCGCGCACGGTGACGCCAAGCTGGCGCCGCAGCGTCGTGGCTTTGAGCCGGACCTCCTTGAGGCCATCGGCGCGGTGCAGCTCCAGCGTATGGCGCGAGACAAAACTCAGCAGCTCGGTGCGCGCGATCATGCGCGGCAGCAGCGCTATCGAGCTGGCCTCGATCTGCACGCTGGGTGTGGCCAGGCCATGCGTCGAGAACGCCATGTCCAGCCACTGGCGGCTGGGAATGACGGGCGCGGGCAGCGCCCACTGGTAGCCCAGCAGCGCCTGCATCGTGACGCGCGGCAGCTCGAACACCGGGTGCGTGCGACTCGCGGCAACCACCACCACGTCTTCGAGGATCGGGTACGAGACCGTTGTCGGGTCGCCGTCCATGGTCAGCCCGACCAGCAGGTCGATGCGCCCTTCGCGCAGTTGCTCGCGCAGCTCCCAGCTCGGGCCGACGACGATGCCGATCGTGGTCTTGTGGCCGCCTTCGAGCGCCAGGCTGCACAGCTGCGGCAGCAGATGGTCGGCTGCGACCGGTCCGCTGCCCACGCGCACATGGCCCGCATGGCCCTGCGCGAACTCGTTGACCTGGCGCACCAGCGCCTCGGCGTTGTTGCGCAGCAGGCGCGCACGCCCCAGCAGCATCTCGCCAACGGGCGTGAGCTTGACGCCGCGGCCATCGCGCTCGAACAGCGGGCTGCCGAATGCATCTTCGAGGCGCTGGATGCATTTGGTGAGCGCGGGCTGGCTGCGCGCGAGCTGTTCGGCGGCCTGGCCGAAGTGACCCAGTTCGGCCGCGGTCTCGAAATAGCGCAGATCGCGCAGATGCAGGTCCATGGCAGGCCTCGTTCGATTACCAAAAGAAATGAATGAATGAACATTATCGAATGGACCGAATGAATTGGGATGCGCAGAATGCACCAGCACCAGGGCCCCCCTAAAAACCCACAACGAGACAATATGGCATTCACGATTTTCGTCACCGCCCCGCGGCTGGCCCCGGCCGGCCTGCGCATCCTTGAGGACGCGGGCTGCCGCGTGCTGTTCATGCGCGATGGCAACGACGCCGCCGAAGTCGAGAGCATCCTGGCCAGCGAACCGGTCGATGCGGTGATCTCGCGCACCGTCGAACTGTCGGCCGCCGCGATCCGCTCCTGCCACACGCTCAAGGTCATCTCCAAGCATGGCGTGGGCGTACCCAATATCGACGTCGCCGCCGCCACCGCCGCCGGCATTCCGGTCTACGTGACGCCCGGCGCCAATGCGCAGTCGGTGGCCGAGCTGACGCTGGGGCTGATGCTGGCCGCGGCGCGCAAGGTGGCCTGGCTCGATGGCGAACTGCGTGCGGGCCGCTGGACGCGTGCGCAGGACGGCGTGCAGCTCGGCGGCCGGCGCCTGGGGCTGGTCGGCTTTGGCCAGGTCGGCCAGCGCGTGGCGAAGGTGGCGCTGGCGCTGGGCATGGAAGTGCACGCTTTCGACCCCGGGCTGCGCGGCCCCGCTCCCGTCGAGGGCGCCGTGCTGCATGACACGCTCGACGCGCTGCTGGCGCTGGCCGATGTGCTGAGCTTGCATATTCCGCTCAATTCCCATACCCGCGGCCTGATCGATGCCCAACGCCTGGCGCTGCTGCCGCGCGGCGCGATCGTGGTCAACACCGCGCGCGGCGAAGTGATCGACGAGCCCGCGCTGGTCGAGGCGCTGCGCTCGGGCGCGCTGCTGGCGGCAGGCCTCGACACGATGGCCGTCGAGCCCCTGCCCGCGGGCAGCGCGCTCGCGGCCTTGCCCAATGTCGTGCTCACGCCCCATGTCGGCGGCTCGACCGCGGCTGCGCTCGAGGGCATGGCCACGGGCGCGGCGCACAACGTGCTCGGTTTCCTGACCGGCCGCGCCCCCGATTCCTCTTCCTGCGTGAACCCGCAGGTGCTGACCCAGAACAACAACCGGAGCATTGCATGAGCAACAACACCGCGTGGCCCGCCGGCTACCGCATCCACCCCCGCGCCGCCGGCCCCGACGCCGAGACCGTCGCGGCCTTCAGCGAGATGCCCGTGGCGGCGATTGGCGACTCGATGAGCCGCAATATCGGCACCGTCGGCCTGCGCCAATACCACCGCCGGCTGGAAACCGTGCTGTGCGGCCCGGCCGTCACGGTGCGCGTGCGCCCCGGCGACAACCTGATGATCCACAAGGCGCTGATGATGGTCGAGCCCGGCGACGTGCTGGTGATCGACGGCGGCGGCGATGTCTCGCAGGCGCTCGTCGGCGGCCTGATCCGCACCACCTGCGTGGCCAGGAAACTGGGCGGGCTGGTCATCGACGGCGCGATCCGCGATCTGTGCGAATGGGCCGAGGACGGCATGCCGATCTTCGCGCGCGGCCATACCCATCGCGGGCCGAGCAAGGACGGCCCGGGCGAGGTCAACGTGCCGATCTCCTGTGCCGGCCTGGTGGTGATGCCCGGGGATCTGATCGTCGGCGATGCCGATGGCGTGATTGCCGTGCCCGCGGACCAGGCTGTCGACGTGCTGGCCCGAACCCGCGCGCATCTGGTCAAAGAGGCAAAGATCCGCGAGACCAACCGCAGCGGCACGTCCGATCCCGAGCGCTTCGACGCGGTGCTGCGCGAAAAGGGCCTGCCCATCTAGGGCCGCGCCCCTGCAGGAACAAACACAATAAAAGGAGACATTCCATGCAACGACGTACTTTTCTTCAAACCGGCGCAGCCATCGCAGCCGGTGCCGCCACGGGTGTATGGGCGCAAGCCAGATACCCGACCAAGCCGATCCGCCTGATCGTGCCCTTCCCTCCGGGCGGCGGCACCGATGCGAACTCGCGCCTGGTGGCCGAGAAGCTCACGGTGCTCAACCAGTGGACCGTCGTGGTCGAGAACCGCCCCGGCGCGGCCGGCAACATCGGCCTCGACATGGTCGCCAAGGCACCGGCCGACGGCTACACCATCGGCATGGGCCAGGCCTCGAACCTGTCGATCAATCCCGCGCTCTACGCGAAGATGCCCTTCGATCCGCTCAAGGACTTCACGCCGATCGTCGAGATCGCGGTGCAGCCCGTCGTGCTGGTCGTGCGCGCCGATTCGCCCTTCAAGACGCTGGCCGATTTCATCAAGGCCGCCAAGGCCAAGCCCGGGGACTTCAGCATCGCGCACGCGGGCAACGGCACCGTGGGCCACCTCGCGGGCGAGATGCTCGCGCGCCGCGCCGGCATCCAGGTGCTGCAGGTGCCCTACAAGGGCGCGGGCCCGGCGATGAACGAGCTGCTGGGCGGCCAGGTGCAGCTGTACTTCGGCAACAGCGTGTCGGTGATGTCGCAGCTGACCGGCGGCCGCGTGCGCGCGCTGGCCGTGAGCTCGGCGCAGCGCTTGCCGGTGATGGGCGATGTGCCGACGGTGGCCGAGCAGGGCTTTGCGGGGTTTGACGCCTCCACCTGGCTGGGCCTGGTCGGGCCGGCCGGCATGCCCGCGGACATCGTCGCGCGCATCAACAAGGAAGTCGTGGCGATGGTCGCGCGCAAGGATGTGCAGGACAAGCTGATCTCCGAAGGCAATATTCCCGTCACGGGCACGCCCCAGCAGTTCGGCGCGTTCATCAAGGCCGAACACGCCAAATGGGGCAGCCTGATCCGCGAGGCCGATATCAAGCTCGAATGAGGCGCCTGGCGCACGTCTGCAAACGCCGGCACCCCCAGGGATGTCGGCGTTTTTTCTTCACGCGAGATGCTGGCGGCCCAGCTCGGCCGGGCTGGTGGCGCCGATCAGCGCCAGGTTGCGCAGCGCCTCCGACGCCAGGATACCGATCGCATGGCGCACGCCGGCTTCGCCCGCCACGGCGCCCGCGTAGTTGAAGGGCCGCCCGACAAACACGAACTTCGCGCCCAGCGCCAGCGCCAGCAGCACGTCGTTGCCACGGCGAAAACCGCTATCGATCATCACGGGATAGTCCGGGCCCAGCGCTTCGACGATGCCCGGCAGCACCTGAATCGGCGCTACCGCGCCATCGAGCTGGCGCCCACCGTGGTTGGAAAGAATGATGCCGTCGGCACCATGCGCGCGCGCCTCGAGCGCGTCTTCCTTGTGCAGGATGCCCTTGATCACCAGCCGGCCCTTCCAGCGCTCGCGGATCAGATCGAAATGCGCCCAGCTCAGATGGTCGCGGGCGCCGAAGTCGCGCGTCACGGTCGACGACAGGATCGGCGCGCCGCGCTGGGCCTGCGAGTTCTCGAAATGCGGCATGCCATGCTTTGCCAGCGTGCGCAGCCCCGTGCCGAACAGCCAGCCCGGGTGCGTCACGCCTTCCCAGGCCAGGCGCAGGCTCGGGCGCAGCGGCGTCGAGAATCCCGCGCGCAGGTTGTTCTCGCGGTTGCCCGACACCGGCGTATCCACGGTCACCACCAGCGTGCCGAAACCGGCGCGCTCGACGCGCTCGAGCAGCTGCTCGATGCGCTCAGGCTCGCCCGGCACATAGGCCTGGAACCAGGCCTGCGGATTGGCGCGCACGACCTCCTCCATCGCGATCAGCGAGGTGCCGCTGAGGATCATGGGAATGTTCGCGGCCGCGGCGGCCTGCGCCTGCACCAGGTCGCCGCGGTAGGCAGACAAAGCGCTGATGCCCATCGGCGCGATGCCAAACGGCGCCGCGTACGTCTGCCCGAACAGCGCAGTGGCCAGCGTGCGCTGCGAGGTGTCGCGCAGGACGCGCGGCTGCCAGGCGTAGCCGGCAAACGCGCTCAGATTGCCCTGCAGCGAGCGGTTGGTCTCGCAGCCGCCGGACACATAGGCAAAGATCGGCTTGGGCAGGAAGCGCCGCGCGGCGTGCTCGAAGTCATCGAGCGACAGGATGCGGCGCAGGCGCCGCGGCAGCGCGGGCGCGCCGGCGCGCGCCGGGGACGAGGAGCTGGGCGCGGCGTAGTCCTCGAGGCGGTAGGTGGAGGTCATGGGCGTTCGATACGGATGGGACAGGCTTCGATGCTAGGAGACAATGCCGCAGCGTTGCTTGATGCTTCGTCGTTCGATACACAAGGAAAACTCATGAAAATGCAGTGGCTTGCGACCCTGTCCGCGGTCGTGCAGCATGGCAGCTTTGCCCAGGCCGCCGAGCAGGTGAACCTGACGCCCAGCGCCGTGAGCCTGCAGATGAAGCAGCTCGAGCACTACTTTGGCCAGGCGCTGTTCGACCGCTCCGCGCGCAATGCGCGGCCCACGCCCTTTGCCGCCGAGCTCGCCGCCGTGGTCAACCGCAGCCTGGCCGAGCTCGAATCGATGCGCCACGCGAGTAACGCGCCGCCATCGGGCAATGTGCGCCTGGGCATCACCGAGTCGGCCATGACCACGCTGCTGCCGCAGGCCTTTGCGGCGCTGCAGCGCAGCGCGCCGGGCATTGCGCTGCAGATCGACCGCGGCACGACCCCCGATCTGCTGCTGAGCCTCAAGGCCGGGCGCGTCGATGCCGCGATCGTCGTGCGCCCGGTCTCGGGGGGATCGAGCCGCCTGTTATGGACACCGCTGCTGCGCGAGGAGTTCGTGCTGGTCGTGCCGGCGGGCATGGCGCCGGGCACGACGCGGCAGATCCTCGCGCAGTCGCCCTGGATCCGGCTCGACCGCTCGGTGGTCGCGGGCCAGATGGCGGCGCGTTTCGTCAACCAGCTGGTGCCGCAGCGCCAGCCACTGCTCGATGTTCCGGGCATCGATGCGATCGTCGCGATGGTCGCAGCAGGCCTGGGCGTGTCGGTGCTGCCGCGCATCCGCTACCAGTTGCGCGATGCCTATGGCGTGCGGGAGCTGTCCCTGGGGCGCGGCGCGCCGGTGCGGCAGATCTGCCTGGTGCGGCGCCTGGCCGATACGAACCTGCGCAGCCTCGATGCGGTCGAGCAGGCCTTTCTTGCCGCGGCGGCCGAACCCTGAATCACCCTCCTCCCAACGCCATCAGCGACGCATTGCCGCCGGCAGCAGCGGTATTGGTGCTCACGACGCGCTCGAGCAGCAGGCGCTCGAGTGGCACCGGGTCTTCGGCCTGCGCCAGATGCACCACGGCCAGCAAGGCGCCGGCGCGCCCCTCGAGGTGCCGCTGCAGCGCCAGCAGCGACTCGCCCGGGCCCGCATGCAGCACGGCCTCGGCGCGCAGCCGGTTCCCGGCCAGCGCCTGCGGCCAGTCGCCCACCAGCACCAGATGGTCCGTGACTGCGGCCGGCAGCCGCCCATGCAGCGCCGCATGCTCGGCGGGCCAGACGGCATTGCCGCCGACGGCCAGCACCGCCGCCAGCAGCCACAGCAGACCCTCGGGGCTGGGCGCAAGGCACAGCGTCGATGGCCGCGCCACCAGGCGGTAGCTGTTGCGCTCGCCGGTCGGCCCGGGCAGCTGCAGTTCGAGGTCCGCAGGGGACTGACCCACATAAAGCGCGCAGCGCTCGGCCAGCGCGGGCATCGTGGTCTCCGCCCAGCGCTGCAGCGACTGCAGCGCCGGGTGCATTGCAGGCCCGGGCGCGTTCTGGAGCGCCGGCGCCTCGCGCAGCAGCAGCTCGCGCGCATCGGCGGGATGCTCGGCCAGCAGCCGGCGCAGATAGAGCGGGCCGCCGGCCTTGGGCCCGGTGCCCGACAGGCCCTCGCCGCCAAAGGGCTGCGCCCCGACCACCGCGCCAATCGTGTTGCGGTTGATATAGAGATTGCCCGCGCGGCAGGCTGCCCTCACCTGCGCCGCCGCCCCGTCCAGCCGCGAATGCAGGCCCTGCGTCAACCCGTAGCCCGTGGCGTTGATCTGCGCGAGCAGCGCCTCGAAACGCGCGCGCGGGTAGCGCAGCACATGCAGCACCGGCCCGAAGACCTCGTGCTCGAGCTCGCCGATGCGCTCGATCTCGATCACCGTGGGCGCCACGAAGCTGCCCTGCGCGCCCGCGGCGGGCAGCGCGCACCGGCGCAGCGCATAGCCCTTGGCCTTGAACGCCGCGATGTGCTGCTCGATTGCGGCCCGGGCCTGCGCGTCGATCACCGGGCCGATATCGGTGGCCAGCTGCTGCGGGTCGCCGATCTCGAGCTGCTGCATTGCGCCGTCGAGCATCTGCAGCAGCCGGTCGGCGCAGTCATCTTGCACGCACAGGATGCGCAGCGCCGAGCAGCGCTGGCCCGCGCTGTCGAAGGCCGAGGTCAGCACGTCGAGCACGGCCTGCTCGGCCAGCGCCGTCGAGTCCACGAGCATCGCGTTCTGACCGCCGGTCTCGGCAATCAGCACGACGGGCTGGCCGTCGGGGCGCAGGCGCCGGCCCAGCGTGCGCGCGATCCGCTGCGCGACATCGGTGGAGCCGGTGAACACCACGCCCATCACGCGCGCATCGTCCACCAGCGCCGCGCCGACTTCCGCGCCCGCGCCGGGCAGCAGCTGCAGCGCCGCGGCGGGCACGCCCCCCGCATGCAGCAGTTCGGCGGCGCGCGCCGCGATCAGCGGGGTCTGGCGCGCGGGCTTGGCCAGCACCACGTTGCCCGCGGCCAGCGCCGCGGCGACCTGGCCGGTGAAGATCGCCAGCGGAAAATTCCATGGACTGATGCACGCGACAGGCCCGAGCGCGCGGTGCGTTTCCGGCTGGAAGTCGCGCGCAGCCTGCATGGCGTAGTAGCGCAGAAAATCCACCGCCTCGCGCACTTCGCCCAATGCATTGGCCGCGGTCTTGCCGGATTCGCGCACCAGCAGCGCCATCAGCTCCAGCGTCTGCTGCTCCATTGCATCCGCCGCGCGCAGCAAGCATTGGGCGCGCACGGCCGCAGGGGTCTCGCTCCAGGCGGCAAAGCCGGCGCCTGCCTCCTCCAGCGCGACTTCGACCTGCGCCCTGCCCGCCTCCTGCACCTCGCCCACCACTTCGCCCTGCCGCGCGGGGTTGTGCACGGGGCGCGGCGCCTGCGTCGAAGCCAGCGGCCGCGCAAGCATCGGCGCAGCCTGCGCGGGCAGCGGCTGCGCCAGTTCGGCGGCAAACGCCTGCACGCTGATCTCATCGGCCAGGTCCAGCCCGCGCGCATTGGCGCGCTGCGCGCCCCACAGCGCGCCCGGCAAGGGAATGCGCGGATGCACCGCGCCCACCACGCCTTCGCGCTCGGCCGCTTCATCGATCAGCGCCACGGGCGAGCGCAGCAGCTGCGGCAGTGTCACCGACGCGTCGGCCACCTGGTGCACGAACGAGGCATTGGCGCCGTTCTCCAGCAGCCGCCGCACCAGATAGCCCAGCAGCTGCCCATGCCCGCCCACGGGCGCATAGATGCGGCAGATGCGCCCGAGCCCGCCGCGCTCGGCGCTGCCCACGACCTGCGCGTACAGCGGCTCGCCCATCCCGTGCAGGCACTGGAATTCATAACCTGCGCCCAGGTATTCGGCCGCGGCGAGGTGATAGACGGTCGCCAGCGTGCGCGCGTTGTGCGTCGCGAACTGCGGATACACCGCATCGGGCGCGGCCAGCAGCCGGCGCGCGCAGGCGATGTACGACACATCGGTATGGGCCTTGCGCGTGAACACCGGGTAGCCGTCCAGGCCCAGCTGCTGCGCGCGCTGGATCTCGCTGTCCCAGTACGCGCCCTTGACCAGGCGCAGCGGCAGCCGGCGCTGGCTGCGCCGCGCCAGATCGATCACGAAGTCGCAGGCGCTCGCGCAGCGCTTCTGGTAGGCCTGCAGCACGAAGCCCAGGCCGTTCCAGCCCGCGAGCTCGGGCGCGTGGCAGAGCTTTTCCAGCAGGTCCAGCGACAGCTCGAGCCGCTCGCTTTCTTCGGCATCGATGTGCAGCGCGATGCCGTGGCGCCGCGCCACCACCGCGAGCCGCAGCACGCGCGGATAGAGCTCGTCCATCACGCGCGCGTATTGCGCCCGGCAGTAGCGCGGGTGCAGCGCCGTGAGCTTGATCGACACGCCCGGGCCATCGTGGATGCCGCGCCCGAGCGCCGCGCGGCCCACGGTCTCGACCGCATGGGCATAGTCGGCAAGATAGCGCTGCGCCTGCGCTTCGGTCAGTGCCGCCTCGCCCAGGATGTCATAGGAATGGCGAAAGCCCTGCGCCTCGCGCGCCTGCCCCTGGGCCAGCGCCTGCTCGATGCTCTCGCCCGCCACGAACTGCCGCGCCATCAGGCGCACGACGGCGTCCACCGCGGCGCGCACCAGCGGCTCGCTGCCTTTCGCGCTCAGCCGGTGCAGCGCGGCGCCCAGGCCCGATTCCGAGGGCGTCTGCACCAGCCGGCCCGTCAGCAGCAGGCCCCAGGCCGCGGCGTTGACGAACAGCCGCGGGCTCTTGCCCAGATGCGCCTGCCACGCGCCGCCACCGAGCTTGTCGCGGATCAGTTCGTCGCGCGTGGCGGCGTCGGGGATGCGCAGCAGCGCCTCGGCCAGGCACATCAGCGCGATGCCTTCTTCGGACGACAGCGCGAACTCCTGCAGCATGCCCTGGACCAGCCCGCCCTCGAACACACTGCTGCGCGCACGCACGCCGCGCACCAGCCGCGCCGCGGTGGCCTCGATCGCCTGGTCCAGCGCGGGCGGCACGCGCGCCTGCGCCAGCAGCGGCGCCAGCGCCTCGGGCTCGCTCAGCGCCTGGGTGCGGGCAATGGCCGCGCGCAGCGGATCGTCGTCGGCGCTGCGCGGCGCAAACGCGCAGCCGGTGGTGGAATGCAGCATGGCTTTGCCGGCGCCCCCCGTGGCCCGGGGCGGCGCCCGCCCTCCCTGGTGTGAAGAACCTGGAAGTCAGCGTAGCGGCTTTGCGCTCGCGGCGATCCACCGGGCCGCCGGCGTCTCATGCCAGCGGGCAGCTACTCAGGCGATACCGACGACCTTGTGCGTCTGGATCGACAGGCGCCACTGCGGGTGCGCCATGCAGTAATCGATCGCCAGGCGGGTGTTTTGCTTTTGCAGCAGGCCGTCCATCGGCTGCAGGAAGTGGTGCGTGAACGCCAGGTCCGCGAACTGCTCGGGCATCGCGCCAGGCTGGGGGAACACCAGCTTGAGTTCCGAGCCCGCCGTCAGCACCAGCGGCGCGCCGGCCTTGGGGCTCACGCAGATCCAGTCCAGGCCCTGCGGCGCGGGCTGGGTGCCGTTGGTCTCCACCGCGATCTCGAATCCGGCGGCATGCAGCGCATCGACCAGCGCCTGGTCGAGCTGCATCAGCGGCTCGCCGCCGGTGCACACCACCAGCGGCTTGCCCGAAGGCGACTCGGGCCACAGCGAGCGCACCTTGGCGGCCAGCGCCTGGGCGGTGGCGAACTTGCCGCCGCCCTCGCCATCGGTGCCGACGAAATCGGTGTCGCAGAACTGGCAGACGGCCCTGGCGCGGTCCTTTTCGCGGCCGGTCCAGAGGTTGCAGCCGGCAAAGCGGCAAAACACCGCCGCGCGCCCGGCCTGGCCGCCCTCGCCTTGCAGCGTGTAGAAGATTTCCTTGACGGAATAGGTCATTGCGTGGCTCCCGCGAGCGACACCAGCGCGCCGCAGCCGCGCGTCTCGAACAGCTCCACGCCATCGAGCTGCGGCAGGCCCTCGCGTGCCTGCGCCAGGATCCATTGCGCCAGGCTCGCCGTGTCGCAGTCCTCGAGGCCTTCGATCTCGTGCAGCGGCTGATGGTCGAGCGCCTTGAACAACGGATCGAACAGCTGCTTCACGTCGCCGAAGTCCACCGTCCAGCCCATGATCTGGTCCAGCGGCGCGCTCAGGTGCAGGCGCAGCGTGTAGGTGTGGCCATGCAGGCCGCGGTGCGCGCTGCCCTCGGGCGCGCGGCGCAGCTGGCGCGCGCTGTCGAGCGTCACGTCCTTCCAGATGCGGTAGCGCTGGCCGTCGTGGCGCGCGCCGCACGATGCGGTCTCGTAGACCGTGACCTGCGCGAGCGTCGGCAGCTGCGGCTGCAGCCGGCGCCAGATCCAGCCCGAGAGCATCTCGCTGGTCGGGTTCTCGAGACCCTCGATCTCGTTGAGGCAGGCGTAGTGCAGCGCCTGCTGCAGCGGCGCCCAGAGCGCGTCGAGCCGGTCGTAATCGACGTTGCCACCCGCCTGCACGATAGCCTCGAAGCCATGGCCATGCATGCGCCCGCACTTGTGGCCCGCGGGCACGTTGGGCAGGCGGTGCGCCGACTGGAATACATAGCGGCGCCAGTGCTGCGTGCGGCCTGCGGCGTCCAGCACCGCGCCCTGGTGCGGCGTGCTGTCGACGCCGACTTCCAGCGCGCCCAGCAGCGGGTCGGCCAGCTGCTGCGCGATCCAGCGCGCCAGGCCGATATCGCTGGGATCTTCCAGCAGTTCATTCAAATGGCGGTAATCGAGCTGGCCCACGGCCGCGGTCAGGCGCTGGCGCAGCTGCTCGACTTCGCCGCCGGGAAATGCGGCCCAGCCAGGGGACACAGCGCACTGCACGCGCGCAGTGAAGCCATGGCCATGCAGGCGGCCCGCGGGGTGCGCGGGCGCAAGCCCGCCAAGGTGCCGCGCCGCCTCGAAGGTGGCGGCGGCGGTGTGGAGAATCTGGGTGTTCATATCGCGCTGGTTCACAAACTGCGGCAGGCCAGTGTTGCCCGCCGCCAACGCGAATTTTGCCTGCCGCAGCCGCTGCGCGTGCCGGCGCGGGTCTTTGAAGTGCAGGGGCTTGGCTGCGCGCCGCCCGCACGCGCCTATTTGCAGGGGTGCTCGCGCTGATAGAGCTGCTGCTCGTCGACCAGCGAGCCATCGGGCAGGAAGCACAGCCCTTCGCGGCCCTCTGCGGTGTAGCCCAGCAGTGTGCGCCCGCCCTGCGCGTGGCAGTAGGAAGTCGCGGGATTGACCAGCCCGGCGGGGCGCGGCGGCTGCGGCGCGCAGCCCGCGATCAGCACCGCGGCTGCGCAGGTTGCAATGCGTATGGGATATCGGTGCATGGTCTATTCCTGTACGAACCCGGGTGCTGCCTATCATTGGAAACGCGCGGGCCCGCACATGCCAGATACCGCCGCCAGGTGATGCAGCGCCCCGGCCCGATGACCCGAGGAGCCGGTATGTGGAGTCGATGGGTCCTGCAAGCCTTGCCCCGCTGGCGCCCGTGCGCCGCCTTCAGCGCGCTGGCGCTGCTTGCGGGCTGCGCGCTGCGGCCCCTGCCGCAGCTCGCGCCCGACGGCATCCGCTTTGCCGAATGCCAGCAGTTCTTTCCCGCACAATCCCCGCCCGTGCTGGCACGCGGCCCGCTGCAGCGCGAGCTGTGCTACAGCGCGTTTGCGGTGCTGCACAGCGGCGACTCCAAAACCCCGGTGTTCGTGGCCGAGCATCTGGACCGCGCGACGATCGATGCCGCGCGCGGGCAAAAGCGCGCCAGGCGCTTCTTTCCCGACCAGCGGCTGCCGCGCGGCGAGCGCGCCGAGCTGGCCGACTACCGCGGCTCGGGCTATTCGCGCGGCCACATGGCGCCGGCCGGCGACATGTCCACGCCCGAGGCGATGGCGCAAAGCTTCAGCCTGGCGAACATGGTGCCCCAGGACCAGACCTTCAATGGCGGCGCCTGGGCGCAGATCGAGCAGCAGACGCGCCAGTACGTGCTGGGCGCCCAGGCCGATGTCTATGTGTTCACCGGGCCGGTGTTCGCGCAGGATGCTTCCACCATCGGCGCGGGCCGGGTGCAGGTGCCCAGCCATCTGTTCAAGCTGGTCTACGACCCCTGCAGCGGCAGAAGCTGGGCCCATTGGCTGGCGAATGCACCCGAAACTTCCGCGCTGCCGCCGATCAGCTACGAGGAGCTGGTGCAGCGCACGCGCATCCGCTTTCTGCCGCCCCTGGTGGTGGAGGCCCATGCCCAGGCCGGGTGCCCGGGTGCTGCGACGGCGCCCTGAAGCGGCACGAATCATCCATCTGTTTCCAAAGGTAGATGCGACCGCAACGAGGATGGATCGGCCCTGCGTATCGCGTTAAAGTCTTTTCTGTCGCGCCACCGCGCCCGATTTTCTCAACGCCAATGCAAAAGGAGCCCTCCGTGCCCAAGAAGTCCGTTCCATCCCCTGCAGCGTCCTCGCGCGCCATCAACATCGGCATCTCGGCAGAAGACCGCCAGGCCATTGCCGAAGGCCTGTCGCGCCTGCTGGCCGACAACTACACGCTTTACCTGACGACGCACAACTTCCACTGGAACGTCACCGGCCCGATGTTCAACAGCCTGCACCAGATGTTCATGCAGCAGTACACCGAGCTGTGGAACGCCGCGGACCTGATTGCCGAGCGCATCCGTGCGCTGGGGCATTTCGCGCCGGGCTCGTACGCGCAGTACGGCCAGCTCGCTTCGCTTGCCGACGCACCCGCCACGCCGCCGACGGCGCTGGAGATGGTTCGCATCCTGGTAGACGGCCACGAAGCCGTGGCCCGCACGGCGCGCGCGCTGTTCCCCGTCGCGGACAAGGCCTCCGACGAGCCGACCGCCGACCTGCTGACGCAGCGCCTGTCGGTGCACGAGCAGACCGCGTGGATGCTGCGCTCGCTGCTCGAGGAGTGATTCCCGCGCGGCCATGAGAAAGGCCAACCGGGAGGTTGGCCTTGGGCGATGGCGCGCCTGCGTTTGCGCGCGCCAACGAAAAAGCCCCGGCTGCTTGACGCAACCGGGGCTATGAAACTTGGCAGGGGAAGAAGGACTCGAACCTTCGCATGCTGGAATCAAAATCCAGTGCCTTAACCAACTTGGCGACTCCCCTGCAATGAACGCAATCATAGCATCGCCAAAAAGCGCTCAAAACGAAATTGCTGAAAAATTTCAAAAAATCGTTGCGTGGCAACTGCGTTTGTGCAGGGTGCCGATTCGCAACCCGGCTTTGCTGTTTTGCCACCGGGCGGGCAGCTTTTGATGGAGGCGCTTGATTGGCCTGGCCACCCCTCTGCCAAACTGCACATTACCACCCGCAACCCCCATTCAATTCGCCTCCACTCCCTGCATGTAAGCTGCATCCAGCCAGGAAGACATTGAATACTGCGATGCCCTGGACACTGCTTCGCAGCCAGCGCCCGGGGCTCGGGGCCCTCCCCCGCTCAGTCCAGCGTCGCGCCCGAACGGCGGATCACATCGGCCCACACCGGACGCTCCTTCTTCGCCAGATCGAACAGCGCCTGGCGCGGCCCGACATGCACTTCATAGGCCTGCGCGTTGAGCTGCTGCTTGACGGCCGGCGACGACAGCGCCTTGTTGAACGCCGCGTTCAGAAAGTCCAGCACCTTGACATCGACGCCTGCGGGCGCGATGTAGCCATTCCAGGCCACGGCCTGGTAGTTCGCCAGGCCGCTTTCGGCCAGCGTGGGCAGCTGCGGCAGGCGCGGGTCGCGCGTCGCGCCGGTCACGGCCAGCGCCGTGGCCTTGTCGCCCTTGAGGTGCGGCGCGATCGAGGTGATGTTCTCGAACACCAGGTCGACTTCGCCGCGCAGCAGCGCCAGATCGGCCTCGAGCCCGCCCTTGTAGGGAATGTGCACGATGGACACACCGGCCATCGACTTGAACATCTCCGCGCTCAGATGCCCGGTCGTGCCGTTGCCGCCCGAGGCCACGGTGAGCTTGCCGGGCTGCTGCTTGGCCAGCGCGATCAGCCCGGCCACGTCCTTGACGCCCAGGCCGGCGCGCACGGCCAGCACGTTCTGCACCGAGCCGATCAGCGCGACCGGCGCGAGCTGCTTGTCAGCGTCATAGGGCAGCTTCTTGTACAGCGACTGGTTGATGGCCAGCGTCGCCACATTGGCGAAACCAATGGTGTAGCCATCGGCGGGCGCATTGATCACGGCCTGGGTGCCGATGATGCCCGAGGCGCCGACGCGGTTCATCACGACCACCGGCTGGCCGATGTCGCGGCTCACCGCATCGGCCAGCAGGCGCGAGACGATGTCGGGCGTGGTGCCGGCGTTGAAGGGCACGATCAGCGTGATGGCCTTTTCGGGAAACGCTGCCTGGGCATGGCTGCACAGCGCAAGCGCGGCCAGCGGCGCGGCCAGGCCCTTGAGCAGCAGACGGCGCGATGGCAGGAAGGAGACGGGGAAACGCAACATGGTGGGGACTTTCCGAAACACGATGAACAGAGGGTTTGCGGTCTCCTGGGCAGGGCTGCACCGGATGGTGGCGCCCGCCTCGTTGTTCTGGTCTTCAGATTTCAGGCGTCGGCCTTGGCAATCACCGACTGCAGCAGCGCCATATCGACATTGCCGCCCGAGAGCACGACCACCGCGCCGCGGGCATCGACCTGCAGGCGGCCGGCCAGCAGCGCCGCGAGCGCCACGCTGCCGCCAGGCTCGACCAGCAGGTGCAGTTCCTCGAGCGCAAAGCGCATCGCGCGCGCCACTTCGTCGTCGCTCACGGCCACGGCCTGGGTCAGCAGCGGCTGGTTGATCGCGAACGGCAGCTCGGCGGGTGTGGCGGCCTGCAGCGCATCGCACAGCGTGCGCGCGCCCGCGGCGTTGCCTTCGCGCCGGCCGCTGGCCAGCGAGCGCACGGTGTCGTCGAAGGCCGCGGGCTCCACCGCCACGCGGCGCGCATCCGGGCTCAACGCATCGAGCGCCAGGCAGCAGCCGGCCATCAGGCCGCCGCCGCCGCAGGGCGCGGCAAACAGGCCCAGCGTGTCGCGCACGCCGCCCGGCAGGTCTTCGAGCGCCTCGAGCGCCACCGTGCCCTGGGCGGCAAGCACCAGTGGATGGTCGCCAGGCGGCACCAGCGTGCCGCCGGTCTCCGCCAGCAGGCGCATGCCGATCTCCTCGCGGCTTTGCTTTTCGCGGTCGTAATGCACGACCTGCGCGCCCTGGGCCAGCGCGCGCGCGATCTTGTTCTTTGGCGCATCGACGGGCATCACGATCGTGGCCTTGACGCCGAGCTGGCGCGCGGCCCAGGCAATGGCCTGGCCGTGGTTGCCGGTCGAGTAGGCGACGACACCGCGCTCGCGCTGCTGCGCATCCAGCGCCAGCAGCGCATTGAATGCGCCGCGCAGCTTGAACGAACCTGTGATCTGCAGGTTCTCGCACTTGAGCCAGACCGGGCCGCCGGCAATCGCGTCGAGCGCGGCGGAGCGCAGCAGCGGCGTGCGATAGACATGCGGCGCGATCGCGCGCGCCGCGGCCTGCACATCGGCAAAGCGCGGCACGGCAAGCCGGCCCAGCATCTCGTGCTCGATGCTGGTGGGCAGGGAAGCGGCGCCCATCACAGCGCGCCTTCCGAGGGCTGCCACACCGCGGGCGCGCTGCTGCCGGTCTGCGACGTGAGGCGCGAATACGCCTCGAGGCGGCGGTGCTGCTCGAAGTTGAAGATGGTGGTGCGGCCGAGTTCGCACATCGCGAGATTGCAGTCGGCCACCACCAGCTCGTCGTCCCAACTCGTCGCCATCGCCATGATCTCGCCTTGCGGGTTGACGATGATCGAGTGGCCCATCAGCTCGAAGCCATCCTCGTTGCCGGCCTTGGCCACGCCCACGCCAAAGGTCGCGTTCTGGTAGCAGCCGGCCTGGATCGACAGCTGCGAATGGAAGTTGCGCAGATGGTGCGCCTCGAAGCCGCGGTTTTCCTGGTTCACGGCCGGCGTGTTGTAGCCCAGCATGGTCAGCTCGACCTGCTGCAGGCCCAGCTCGCGCCAGGCCTCGGGCCAGCGGCGGTCGTTGCAGATCAGCATGCCCAGGTTCACGCCCTCGACCGGGCCGACGGGCGCGCGCACCACGGGAAAGCCCAGGTTGCCGACCTCGAAGTAGCGCTTTTCCAGATGCTGCACCTTGCGCACCGTGGAGAACTCCTTGTGGCCCGGCAGATGGATCTTGCGGTACTTGAGCACGATCTCGCCCGAAGGCGCGATCACCACCGAGGTATTGAAGCGGCGCTTGCGCATGACACCGGTCTCGTCGGGCTCGTGCGCGATCTCGGCGTAGCCCAGGTAGCAGGTGATGCCATAACGGCGGATCGCATCGAACAGCGGCTGCGTCGCGGGCGAGGGCAGCGTCTGCTCGTACCAGTCGTCGGCCTGGTCGAGATCCTCGACATACCAGCGCGGGAAGAAGGTGGTGAAGGCCAGCTCCGGGAACACGACGACATGCGCGCCCTTTTGGTGGGCCTGCTCGAGCAGACGCACCATGCGGGCCACCACCACGTCACGGCCTTCGGCTCTCTGAATGGGGCCCAGCTGGGCGGCGGCAACAGTGATAAGACGTTTCATAGCGGTCATTCAAGTGAATCTGACGCCATGATCGGCAGCGCCGCGCGCTCTGCCAAACACGCTGGAACCACTTTCTCGCACCTGGGGCCAGGGTGCCGCAGCATCGGCAAGCCCTTGATTCTTCAGGAAAAAAATCGCAGATGACGCTGCTGGCGCAGGCTCTGCCATTAACCTCTTGTTATGGCTTTGCGCCAAAAGGTGATCGGCATTGCGGCGCTGCCGTAGAGCGCCCGCCACAAGCCCCGATCACGCACGATGCACCAGCACGCGCACCGAATCCTGCCCGTCCCAGTGCTCGGCCGGCGCGGGCCCCGCGTCGCGCCCCTCCTCCTTGAGCAGGCGCTTGACGGTGGCCAGAAACTCCTTGGCCATCGCCGACAGCGGGCTGGTGCTGGCATGGATCTGGTAGATGCGGTGCGAGAGCATCGGGCGCAGCGGCTTGAGCACCACGCCGTCCTGGTTCGGGCGGCGCGCGCCAAAGGCCTCGATCAGCGCCACGCCCACACCGGCGCGCACCAGCCCCATCGCTTCGGGCGTGGAACGGATCTCGACATCGGCGCGCAGCGCCAGCCCCTGGGCGGCAAAGAAGTCGGCCGCGAGATTGCCAAAGGGCGTGTCGCCGCCATAGCTGATGAAGGTCTGGCCCACCAGATCCGCCGCACCTATCGACTCAGCCTGCGCCAGCGGGTGGCGTTCGGGCACCGCGCATTCGATGAAGCCCTGGCCGATCGCGCGCGCCGCGACGTTGGCGTTGGGCGGCGCGGGCATCGAGGAGATCGCCAGATCGGCCTGGCCCAGCAGCACATGCGGCAGCAGCGCATCGAAGGGCAAGGGCCGGTATTTGATGCGCACGTCGGGAAAGCGCGCGCGAAAGCGCCGGATCGCGACCGGCATCAGCCACTCGGCGTAGCTCGGGCTCGAGACCAGCGACAGCTCGCCATGCGTGCCCAGCGACAGGTCCGCGGCCAGCGTGTTGAAGCGGCGCACGCCGTCGATGATGCCCTGCACCTCGCCAAACAGCCGCCGCGCCTCGGGCGTGGGCTGCAGGCGCCCGCGCACGCGCTCGAACATCAGCATGCGCATGCGGCTCTCGGCCGTGGCCAGCATGCGGCTCACGGCGGGCGGCGACACGCACAGCATGCGCGCGGCGCCGCTGAGCGTGCCGGCCATCATGATGGCGTGGAAGACTTCGATCTGCCGCAGGTTCAGCGGCACGGGAGGGGGCAAGGCAGTGGCGGTCATGGCGCGGGCAGGGGACGAGAAGAGCTCCAAATGCAAGCAAGGAGCACGCCAGCGCGCAGGGCCGGCAAGCCCATCTGCGCAGGATGCACAACTGCGGTGATGCCCTCGATTCAAGCGCAAAATGGCATTTTTCTTGCTTGTGACAAACCATGAGTCAACCCCTGCGCATCGTGGTCATCATCCCGGATCCGGCACTCGCGGATGAACAGCACGAGCATGCCGAGCAGCAGCTCGAGCGCTCGCGATCGCTGCGCATGGGCCTGCTCGAAGCGCAGTACGACGTGGTGGCGACGCTGCCCGCCGACGTGTTCCTGCACGAGCGCATCGCGCAGCTGCGCCCCGATCTGATCATCGTCGACGCCGAAAGCGAGGCGCGCGATGCGCTCGAGCACGTGGTCATGGCCACGCGCGACGAGCGCCGCCCGATCGTGCTGTTCACCAACGACCCCGATACCACCCATGTGCCCGATGCCGTGGCGGCCGGGGTCTGCGCCTATATCGTCGAAGGCCTGTCGCCGCAGCGCATCCGCCCGATCCTGCAGGTCGCGATGGCACGCTTCCGGCACGAGCAGACGCTGCGCGCCGAGCTCCAGGACGCGCGCGACGAACTCAAGGACCGCAAGACCATCGACCGCGCGAAGGGCATCCTGATGCAGCGCCAGGCGCTGAGCGAAAAGGAAGCCTACGACCGGCTGCGCAAACTTGCGATGGACAAGGGCGTCAAGATGGTGCAGATCGCGCAGCGGATGATCGACGCGGCAGAATTGCTCGGCTGAGCGCTGCCCTGAATCAGCGCATGCGCACGGAAATGGCGCGGTGCTCCCCCCACCGATGCCAGCGTCCCTCCAACGCTCCATTCCACGTATCCATTGGCTCACCCGCTATCGTTTTAGAAAATCCCAGGGCACTGATCTTCCTGGCACCGAACTTGCTTGACCCAAGACAAGGTCAACGAAGACCCCACCGACTCGCATTCAACGACTGATTGCCAGTCACCGGACAAAGGCGTCCCCATCTGCGTGCCCAGGCCACCCGCCTGGACGCGCGATGTGGACGCCTTTTTTTGTTTGCCACCTTTTTGCCGAGACTGCATATGCCCGACCTGATGAAAACCGGACTCCAGCGCCGCACGATATTGCAAGCCGCCACCGTCGGCGCCGCGGGAATCTCCCCCGCGCTGCGCGCGCTGGTGCATGCCCAGGGGTCGGATGCGCCCGAGAAGAAGGAAGTGCGGATCGGCTTCATTCCGCTCACGGACTGCGCCAGCGTGGTGATGGCTTCGGTGCTGGGCATCGACAAGAAGTACGGCATCAAGATCATTCCCACCAAGGAAGCGAGCTGGGCCGGCGTGCGCGACAAGCTGGTCAATGGCGAGCTCGACTGCGCGCATGTGCTCTACGGCCTGGTCTACGGCGTGCACCTCGGCATCGGCGGTCCCAAGAAGGACATGGCCGTGCTGATGAACCTGAACAACAACGGCCAGGCCATCACGCTGGCCAAGAAGCTGGCCGACAAGGGCGCCGTCAACGGCGCGGGCCTGGCCAAGCTGATGGCCAGCGAGAAGCGCGAATACACCTTCGCGCAGACCTTCCCCACCGGCACGCACGCGATGTGGCTCTACTACTGGTTGGCTGCCAACGGCATCAACCCGATGAAGGATGCCAAGGTCATCACCGTGCCGCCGCCGCAGATGGTCGCGAACATGCGCGTGGGCAACATGGATGGATTTTGCGTGGGCGAGCCCTGGAACCACCGCGCGATCATGGACGGCATCGGCGTCACCGCCGCCACCACCCAGGAGATCTGGAAGGACCACCCCGAGAAGGTGCTCGGCTGCACCGGCGAATTCGCCGACAAGTACCCCAACACCGCGCGCGCCGTCACGGCCGCGATTCTCGAGGCCGGCCGCTGGATCGACGCCAATCTGGCGAACAAGAACCAGATGGCCGAGACCATTGCCGCCAAGTCGTATGTGAACACCAGCGTCGACGCGATCAACCAGCGCATCCTGGGGCGCTACCAGAACGGCATGGGCAAGACCTGGGACGACCCGGACCACATGAAGTTCTACAACGAGGGCGCGGTGAACTTCCCCTATCTCTCGGACGGCATGTGGTTCCTCACGCAGCACAAGCGCTGGGGCTTGCTGAAAGAGCATCCCGACTACCTGGCGGTGGCCAAGTCGATCAACCGCATCGAGCTCTACAAGCAGGCGGCCACGGCTTCCAAGACGCCGCTGCCCAAGGGCGAGATGCGCACCAGCAAGCTCATCGACGGCGTCGTGTGGGACGGCAAGGAGCCGCAGAAATACGCCGACAGTTTCAAGATCAAGGCCTGAGCGCGGCGCCGCCCCCTGCCCCTACCCAAGAGAACGCACGATGAACACACACACCCTGCCTTCCGCCGCGCCGCTGGGCGCGCGCCCTGCCCCCGTGGAACCCGCCGCGCTGCCCTTGGCCATGCCTGCGGCGCTGGCCACGCCGGTGCCCGCCCATGTCGCACCGCGGGCGCCGAGCCGCTTCGCGCTGCAGTTCCAGCAATGGATTCGCGACGCGGTGCCACCGCTGCTGGGCCTGGCGCTGCTGGTGCTTGCCTGGGCCGCGGTCTCGATGGCCACCAGCGGCAGCATTCCCGGCCCGGCGGCAACGCTCGACCAGGCGATCAAGCTGTTCAGCGATCCGTTCTACAGCAACGGCCCGAACGACCAGGGCGTGGGCTGGAACGTGCTGGCCTCCCTGCAGCGCGTGGCGATCGGCTTCGGCCTGGCGGCGCTGGTGGGCATTCCCGCGGGCTTCCTGATCGGGCGCTTCAAGTTCCTGTCGAAGATGTTCAACCCGATCATCAGCCTGCTCAAGCCGGTCTCGCCGCTGGCCTGGCTGCCGATCGGCCTGCTGGTGTTCAAGGGCGCGAACCCCGCGGCGATCTGGACCATCTTCATCTGCTCGATCTGGCCGATGGTGATCAACACCGCGATCGGCGTGCAGCGCGTGCCGCAGGACTACATGAACGTCGCGCGCGTGCTCAACCTCTCCGAATGGAAGATCGCTACCAAGATCCTGCTGCCCTCGGTGCTGCCCTACATGCTGACCGGCGTGCGCCTGGCCGTGGGCACCGCGTGGCTGGTGATCGTCGCGGCCGAGATGCTCACGGGCGGTGTGGGCATCGGCTTCTGGGTCTGGGACGAATGGAACAACCTCAACGTCATGAACATCATCATCGCGATCGGCGTGATCGGTGTCGTGGGCCTGGGGCTGGAGCTGCTGCTGGTGCAGATCGCCAAGGCATTTACTTATGAAGAGGTGAAATCATGAGCGACAAATTCATCGAGTTGCAAGGCATCTCGCAGAGCTTCAAGACGGCCAAGGGCCCCTTCGTGGCGCTCGAGAACATCGATCTGCGCATTGCCAAGGGCGACTTCGTCGCGCTGATCGGGCATTCGGGCTGCGGCAAGTCGACGCTGCTCAACCTGATTGCCGGGCTCACGACGCCCACCCAGGGCGTGCTGCTGTGCGCCAACCGCGAGATCCAGGGCCCGTCGCCCGAGCGCGCGGTGGTGTTCCAGAACCACTCGCTGCTGCCCTGGCTGACCTGCTACGAGAACGTGCATCTGGCCGTGGAGCGCGTGTTCTCCCAGACCGAAAACCGCGCCCAGCTCCAGGAGCGCACCGATGCGGCGCTGGCGCTCGTCGGCCTGACCCATGCACGCGACAAGCGCCCCGGCGAAATCTCGGGCGGCATGAAGCAGCGCGTGGGCATTGCGCGCGCGCTGTCGATGGAGCCGCAGGTGCTGCTGATGGACGAGCCCTTCGGCGCGCTCGACGCGCTCACGCGTGCCAAGCTCCAGGACGAGCTGCTGGAGATCGTCGCGCGCACGCGCAGCACCGTGGTCATGGTGACGCACGATGTGGACGAAGCCGTGCTGCTGTCGGACAAGATCGTGATGATGACCAACGGCCCGGCCGCACATATCGGCGAGATTTTGCAGGTCGATATCCCCCGCCCGCGCAAGCGCGTGGAGCTGGCCACCGACCCCGAGTACCTGCGCTGCCGCCAGGCGGTGATGGACTTCCTCTATACGCGCCAGGCGCATGTGGAAAAGGCCGCCTGAGAGCCTCGACCCCCTGGGGACGGCGGTATATTGGAGCTCAGGGCATTGTCGCCAATAGAGAACCGCTGATCCCATGAAAACCATCGACGAAATGCTGCACCTGGACCTGCTGACCCCCGACCAGCACCACGAAATCAGCGCGTGGATCGCCCACGCCGACACGCCCGAGGACATCCTCAAGATGCCGGCACCGCTGTGGAGCGCGATGGAGCGCGCGAGCGAAGTGATGGGGATAGACCAGGATCTGCTGCGGCCGCCGGCGCTCGACGCAGCGGGCTTCTAGATCGAAGGCTTCAGGCCTGCTTGCCCAGAATCGCTTGCCGCAACCCATCGATCAACGCAATCTTCGGTGAATTGCGCAGCCACGCCAGCCCCACGGGCGGCAGGCTCCAGGGCAACTGCTGCTCCAATACTTCGGCCGCCCCGCCCAGGCACACGGCCTGCGCGATGTCGTCGGGCAGCACGGTGATGCCGCGCGGCAGGTTGCGCAGCGCCGAAGCGATGGTGCGCACCGCGTAGGCTTCGAGCGCCGGCGTGGGCACGCGCAGCCCCGCGGCCGAGAAGATCGCGTCGATCACGGCGCGGATCGGCGTGTCGGGCGGCGGCAGGATCCAGTCCATTTCCGACAGGCGCGCGATGTCCATCTGGGGAAAGCGCGTGAGCAGCGCCGCGCTGGGCTTGGCGACCACGAGCCGCGGCTGCTGGTGGTAGAGCAGCACCTGCTCGATCGCATCATCCCCCTGGTCGCCCTGCGAGAAGCGGCAGATCGCGCAGTCGAGCGTGCGCGCGCGCAGCGCCGCAAACAGATTGCCCGTCACATCCTCCATCGACACCGTCGCGATCCTCGGGCGCAGCGAGAACAGATAGGACCAGGTGCTGTCGAGCACGCGCGTCGAGGCATAGGGCAGCACGCCCACGCGCAGCCGGCCCTGGCGCCCGGCGCGCACGCCGTCGAGCTCGACCAGCAGCTCGTCGTTCTCGGCAATCGCATGCGCGGCGCGCGCAATCACCACGCGCCCCGCGGCCGTGGGCTCGAGGCCCCGGCCGGTGCGCTCGAACAGCGCGGCGTGAAAGATGTCCTCGATATCGGCAAGCGCGCGCGTCACCGTCGGCTGGCTGGTGCCAAGGATTTCGGCCACGCGCGTGATCGAGCGATGGCGCTCGAGCGCGACGACCAGGCGGTAATGGCGCAGCTTCAGGCGCGCATCGATCGCGCGCTCCACGGTTTGCAGGTTCACGGACATCCTCAAACTATAGCCTGCAATGCATGGCTCGATACGAAGACATTCACCCTGGCCTATTCCATGCTTCTATAGTTCCAGGCTTCTTCTTTTGCATCCAGACGCACCATATGAGCGCATTCACCACCCGTCCAGAAATCACCGGCACCTTTGGCGTGGTCTCGTCCACGCACTGGCTGGTCTCGCAAACCGCCATGGGTGTGCTCGAGCGCGGCGGCAACGCCTTTGACGCGGCCGTGGCCGGCGGCTTCGTGCTGCAGGTGGTCGAGCCGCACCTCAACGGCCCGGGCGGCGAGGTACCGATCCTGCTGTGGAGCGAGCGGCTGCGCCAGACCCAGTCGATCAAGGGCCAGGGCGTGGCGCCGGCCGAGGCGGACGCCGCGGCCTTCACGCACCTGGGCTTCGAGCAGGTGCCGGGCATCGGCATGCTGCCCGCCACGGTGCCGGGCGCGTTCGGCGCCTGGATGACGATGCTGCGCGAGCATGGCACCTGGTCGCTGGCGGATGTGCTGGCACCGGCGATCGGCTATGCGCGCGACGGCTTCCCATTGATCCCGCGCGCGGTGCAGGCCATCTATGCGGTGCAGGATCTGTTTCGCGAGCAGTGGCCCACGTCCGCCGACGTCTGGCTGCCTGGCGGGCGTGTGCCCCAGCCCGGTGCGCTGTTCCGCCTGCCCCAACTCGCCGATACCTTCGAGCGCCTGCTGCACGAAGCGCAGACGCGCGCCACGGGCCGCACCGCGCAGATCGACGCGGCCATCGACATCTGGTACCGCGGCTTCGTCGCCACCGAGATCGACACCTACTACCGCACCGAAAAAGTGCAGGACACGAGCGGCGAGCGCCATGGCGGCCTGCTGCGCTACGACGACATGGCGAACTGGCAGGCGACGGTCGAGCAGCCGCTGACGCTCGATTTCGGCCGCTACACGCTGGCCAAGTGTGGCTTCTGGAGCCAGGGCCCGGCCTTCCTGCAGCAGATCGGCATGCTGCGCCACGCCGATCTGGGCAGCCACCTGCCGCACACCGCGGGCTTCGTGCATCGCATTGCCGAAGCCGCCAAGCTGGCGATGGCCGACCGCCTGGCCTGGTATGGCGACGCGCCCGGCGCCCAGCGCGAAGCGCAGATGGCATTGCTGAGCGACGAATACCTGCGCGCGCGCTGGCTGGAAACGAACGACCGCGCTTCGGCCGAACTGCGGCCCGGCGCGCCCGCGGGCTTCACGCCGCGCCTGCCCGACCTCGATGTGGCCGAGCGCACGCTGCGCACCGCCGACACGCGCTTTGGCATCGGAGAGCCGACCTTTGCGGCGCTGCCCCCCGTGAGCGAATGGGCCGAGCGCGAAGTGTTTGTCGGCGACACCTGCCATATCGATGTGATCGACAAGGACGGCAATATGGTCGCGGCCACGCCTTCGGGCGGCTGGCTGTCGTCGAGCCCGGTCGTGCCCGCGCTGGGTTTTGCCATCAACACGCGGCTGCAGATGACCTGGATGGACGCAGGCCTGCCCAACACCGTGACACCGCGCGTGATGCCCTGCACCACGCTGTCGCCCTCGCTGGCACTGCGCGACGGCGAGCCCTATATGGTGTTCGGCACGCCCGGCGGCGACCAGCAGGACCAATGGTCGCCCGCGTTCTTCCTGCGCCATGCGGTGCACGGCATGAACCTGCAGGAGGCGATCGATGCGCCGGCCTGGCATGTCGACCATTTTCCGGCGTCGTTCTGGCCGCGCCAGACCAAGCTCAACCAGCTGACCCTCGAATCGCGCTTCGCGCCCGAGGAAATCGCCGCGCTGCGCGCCGCGGGCCACAACGTCAAGGTTGGCGATGCATGGTCCGAAAGCCGCATGTCGGCGTGCTCGCGCGAGCGCGACGCGCAGGGCCGGCTGCTGCTGCGCGCCGCGGCCAACCCGCGCGGCATGCAGGGCTACGCCGCCGGCCGCTGATTCTTCCCCCCTTTCATCCACTGGAGCCATCATGATCTCTACACGCATCCGCGCCCTGTGCGCCACCGTTCTCCTGGCCGCCGCGGGCGCCGCCTCGGCCGCCTACCCCGACAAGCCCATCACGCTGATCGTGCCCTGGGCACCCGGCGGCTCGACCGACATCCTCGCGCGCGCGCTCGGCGAGCGCCTGTCGAAGTCGCTGGGCCAGACGGTGATCGTCGACAACCGCGCCGGCGCCTCGGGCAACATCGGCTCGAACATCGTCGCCAAGGCCAAGCCCGACGGCTACACGCTGCTGGTGGGCTCGATGAGCACGCACGCGATGAACCCGGCGCTGATGGCCAGCATGCCTTTCAAGGGCGTCGAGGACTTCACGCCCATTGCGCAGCTCGCCAATGTGATCAACACCATGGTCGTGAGCAATTCCGTGCCGGCCAGCAACCTCAACGAATTCATTGCCTACGCCAAGGCCAACCCCGGCAAGCTGAACTACGCGACGGCGGGCCAGGGCTCGACCAATCACCTGAGCGCGGTGCTGTTCGAGAAGGCCGCGGGCATCACGATGGTGCACGTGCCCTACAAGGGCGGCGCACCCGCGGTGGTCGACACCGTCGCCGACCAGACCCAGGTATTGTTCTCGGCCGGCACGCAGACCCTGCCGCATGTCAAGGCCGGCAAGCTCAAGCTGCTGGCCGTGACCGAAGCCAAGCGCTCGGCGCTGATGCCCGAAGGCGTGCCCACCGTCGGCGAGACGCTGCCCGGCTATGAGCTCGGCGTCTGGTACGGCCTGTTTGGCCCGGCCAACATGCCCAAGGACCTGGTCGAGCGCCTGAACGCCGCCGCCAACGCCGCGATGGCCGACCCCGCCGTGAAGACGCGCATGGACAGCCTGGGCGTGGAAATCGTCAAGGCCACTCCGGCACAGTTCGCCACGGTGCTCAAGTCCGATGCCGACCGCTACGGCAAGATCATCCGCGAGCTGGGCATCAAGGGTGAGTGACGACACTCTGCTGACGCTGCCGCCCGCGGCCGTCCATGCGCTGTGCCGCGAACTGCCGCGCGCCCGCGATCTCGACGCCGCGATGCAGGTGATCGAGCGCGTGCGCCAGGAATTGCTGGGCGACGGCCTGCTGACCGTGAACCAGGTCGAATGGCCCGAAGCAGGCGCGCAGGCCGACACCATCGACCTGCAGCGCATCTGGTCCTCGCGCCCCGCCGAGTACCCGGTCGCGGGCCGCAAGCGCAAGACGCTCACGCCCTGGACGCGGCAGCTGCTGCTGGGCAGCGAGATCTTTATCGGCGAAGGTCCGGCGGCGCTGGCCCAGGTGTTCGACGACAACGGCCTGATCCTGTCGATGGGGCTGCAGTCGGTGATGAATGTGCCGCTGGTGGGCGCCGACGGGCGGTGCTTCGCTACCTTCAATGTGCTGGGGACGCGGGATTGCTGGAGCGCGCAGGAGAAGCTGCGGATCGAGATGCTGGCGGGGTTTGCCAGATCGTTTGTGGTGGCGTATGCAAAGCTTTGACAAACTGTAGGGCAGGCCCGTTCAAGGCGCTCGCCCTACACCCCCCGCAAATGCAGATGCGAGGAATTCTTCACCTCCTCCATCACCGCATAGGTCCGCGTCTCGCGCACCCCGGGCAGCTGCCACAGCACATTGCCGGCGAACACCCGGTAGGCGTTCATGTCGGCGCTGCGGGTCTTGAGCAGGTAGTCGAAGCCTCCCGCCACCATATGGCATTCCATGATCTGCGGCTGCAGTTGCACCGCGACCTTGAACTCCTCGAACACATTGGGCGTGGTGCGGTCGAGCAGCACCTCGACGAACACCAGCATGCCGGCATCGAGCTTGACCGGATCGAGCCGCGCCTCGTAGCCCAGGATGAAGCCCTCGCGCGTGAGCCGCTGCACGCGCGCGAGCGTCGCCGTCGGTGACAGGCCGATGGTCTCGGCCAGCTTGAGGTTCGACAGGCGGCCGTCGGACTGCAGCAGCGAAAGAATGCGCAGGTCCATGCGGTCGAGCTGCTGCGGTGTGGAGTCAGTGTCCATTGGCTGGTTTTATATGCGGCATGGAAGGCGAATTTCGAACGAATATTCTATCCAACCCAATGCACCATTGCCGCATTCACTAATCTCAAGACATCATGTCCTTATCCCCCGCCCCGGTCTCCCGTCCCGCCTTCGTCGAGGAACTTCACACTTCCCACGAAGCGCTGCGCGTGGCCATCACCAACGCCACGCGTCTGCCCGAATCCGAGGTGGTGGCGCGCCTGCTGCCGCTGGCCCGGGCCAGCCAGGCCGATGCCCAGGCCACCGATGCGCTGGCCATGCAGCTCGCGCGCGGGCTGCGCGAGCGCAAGAGCGCGAGCGGCCGCGCCGGGCTGGTGCAGGGCCTGCTGCAGGAGTATTCGCTGTCGTCCCAGGAAGGCGTGGCATTGATGTGCCTGGCCGAAGCGCTGCTGCGCATCCCCGATGCCGCGACGCGCGACGCGCTGATCCGCGACAAGATCGCCGAAGGCGACTGGCGCCAGCATGTGGGCCGCAGCCCTTCGCTGTTCGTCAACGCCGCGACCTGGGGCCTGATGCTCACGGGCCGGCTGGTCGCAACGCACAGCGAGACCGGCTTGTCGAACACGCTGGCGCGCCTGATCGGCAAGGGCGGCGAGCCGCTGATCCGCAAGGGTGTGGACATGGCGATGCGCGTGATGGGCGAGCAGTTCGTGGCCGGCGAGACCATTGGCGATGCGCTCGAACACGCACATGCGCTCGAGGAAAAAGGCTTTCGCTACTCCTATGACATGCTGGGCGAAGCCGCGCTGACCCAGGGCGATGCGCAGCGCTATCTCGCCGACTACCGCCAGGCCATCGACGCGATCGGCCAGGCCGCGGCGGGCGCCGGCATCGAAGCCGGCCCGGGCATCTCGATCAAGTTGTCGGCGCTGCACCCGCGCTACAGCCGCGCCCAGTACGCGCGCGTCATGGACGAGCTCTATCCGCGCGTGCTGCAGCTGGCCGTTCAGGCCAAGGGCTACGACATCGGGCTGAACATCGATGCCGAGGAGGCCGACCGGCTCGAGCTGTCGCTCGATCTGCTCGAGCGCCTGTGCTTCGAGCCCGCGCTCGCGGGCTGGAACGGCATCGGCTTCGTGATCCAGGCCTACCAGAAGCGCTGCCCGCAGGTCATCGAGTTCCTGATCGACCTGGCGCGCCGCAGCGGCCACCGGCTCATGGTGCGGCTGGTCAAGGGCGCGTACTGGGACAGCGAGATCAAGCGCGCGCAGGTCGATGGCCAGGACGGCTACCCGGTCTACACGCGCAAGCCGCATACCGATCTGGCCTATCTGGCCTGCGCGCGCGCGCTGCTGGCCGCGCCCGATGCGGTGTTCCCGCAGTTCGCGACGCACAACGCGCACACCGTGGCCGCGATCCACCAGATGGCCGATCCGGCGCGCTATGCGCCCGGCCAGTATGAATTCCAGTGTTTGCATGGCATGGGCGAGCCCCTGTACGAACAGGTCGTCGCGCAGCTGGGCCGGCCCTGCCGCATCTATGCACCCGTGGGCACGCATGAAACGCTGCTGGCCTATCTGGTGCGCCGGCTGCTCGAGAACGGCGCCAACACGTCCTTCGTGAACCGCATTGCCGACCCCGCGCTGCCGCTTGAAACCCTGGTCGAGGACCCGGTGCGCACCGTGGAGCGCATGGCCGCGGCCGAGGGCATGGTCGGCACGGCCCATCCCGCGATCCCGCTGCCCGTCGCGCTCTATGGCACAGTGCGCGCCAATTCGCGCGGGCTGGACCTGTCCAACGAGCACACGCTGCAGCAGTTGGCGCAGGCCCTGCGCACGCCCGCCGACTGGTCGGCAGCGCCGATGCTGGCACCGGGCATGGCACCGGCCACGGCGCCGGCCGCGTTCGAAGGCGCGATGGTCGAGGTCCGCAACCCCGCGGATCTGCGCGATCTCGTCGGCCGCGTGCAGGAAGCCTCGTCGCATGAAGTCGAGCATGCGCTGGCGGCCGCAAACCAAGGCGCCGCTGCCTGGGCCGCGACACCGCCCACCGAGCGCGCGGCCCGCCTCGAGCGTGCCGCCGGGCTGCTCGAAGCCGATCTGCCGCAGCTGATCGCGCTGCTGGCGCGCGAAGCCGGCAAGACCGCCGCCAACGCCATTGCCGAAGTGCGCGAGGCCGTCGACTTCCTGCGCTTCTATGCGGCCCAGGCGCGCGCCGATCTGGTCGCGGGCAGCCATCTGCCGCTGGGCCCCGTGGTCTGCATCAGCCCCTGGAATTTCCCGCTGGCGATCTTTCTGGGCCAGGTCAGTGCGGCGCTGGCCGCGGGCAACCCGGTGCTGGCCAAGCCCGCCGAGCAGACCCCGCTGGTGGCCGCGCATGCGGTGCGCCGGCTGTGGGAGGCGGGCATTCCCCAGGCCGCCGTGCAGCTGCTGCCCGGCCAGGGCGAGACCGTGGGCGCGACGCTGGTGGGCGACGCGCGCGTGCAGGGCGTGCTGTTCACGGGCTCCACCGATGTCGCGCGCATCCTGCAGAAGTCGCTGGCGAAACGCCTTGGAAGCAGCGGCCAGCCGATCCCGCTCGTGGCCGAGACCGGCGGTCAGAACGCGATGATCGTCGACTCCTCGGCGCTGGCCGAACAGGTGGTGGCCGACGTCGTGGCCTCGGCTTTCGACAGCGCCGGCCAGCGCTGCTCGGCGCTGCGCGTGCTGTGCCTGCAGGAAGACAGCGCCGAACGCACCATCGAGATGCTCCAGGGCGCGATGGCGCAAAGCCGCATCGGCAACCCGGCGCAGCTGGCCGTGGACATCGGCCCGGTCATCGATGCCCAGGCACGCGACGGCATCGAAAGCCATGTGGCCGCGATGCAGGCCAAGGGCCGCAAGGTGCTGCGCACCGCCTGGCAGGCCGATCCGGCGGCGCTGTCGCGCGGCACCTTCGTGCTGCCGACGCTGATCGAGCTGGACTCGATTGCCGAGCTCGAACGCGAGATCTTCGGCCCGGTGCTGCATGTCGTGCGCTACCGCCGCCAGGACCTGCCGCAGCTGCTCGAACAGATCAACGCCACGGGTTACGGCCTCACGCTGGGCCTGCACACGCGCATCGACGAGACCATTGCCCAGGTGGTGGGCGCCGCGCATGCGGGCAATGTCTACGTGAACCGCAATATCGTCGGCGCTGTGGTTGGCGTACAGCCCTTTGGCGGCGAAGGCCTGTCGGGCACAGGGCCCAAGGCCGGCGGGCCGCTCTATCTCTACCGCTTGCTGTCGCAGCGCCCGGGCGATGTGCTGCAGCACGCCATGCCCTGTGCAGAGGCCGCCACGGGCACGCCCTGGAACATGGGCGCGGCCTTGGGCGAACTGCAGCGCTGGATCGCGAACGCCGGCACGCCGGAGCTGGCCACGGCCTGCGCGCGCTTCCAGTCCCTGCTGCCGCGCCATGCGGCGCAGACGCTGCCCGGCCCCACGGGCGAGCGCAATGTCTACACGCTGGTGCCGCGCGAGGCGGTGCTGTGCATTGCCGACACCGACGCCGCGCGCCTGACCCAGCTGGCTGCAGTGCTCGCCGTCGGCAGCCGCGCGATCTGGCCGGTCGAAGCCCAGGCCTTGCATGCGCGCCTGCCCCAGGCGGTGCGCCAGGCGATTGCGCTGGTGCCCGACTGGTCCGCTGCCGATGTGGCTTTCGATGCCGTGCTGCACCATGGCGACAGCGCCGCGCTGCAGCAGCTCCAGCAGACCATTGCCGCCCGCCCTGGCCCGATCGCGAGCGTCACCAGCACCGTGCACGATGTGCCGCTCGAGCGGCTGGTGATGGAGCGCGCGCTGAGCGTGAACACGGCGGCGGCGGGAGGGAATGCGAGTTTGATGACGATTGCCTGACCCGGCAGACTTGCCAGGCTCGGTGCATGCCGGGCCTGGCGAGGGGGTCTGCACCCAAACGCAGCACCCGCTCCCCATCCAGGTGCACGACCCGGTCTCCACCAGCACGGCCACCATGAATTGACCCTGGCCCGCAAATTGCTTAACCCTCCGCGTGGCCATCGGCGGCCGCAGGGTTTCGGTGCAACGGTGGACCTGAACCCATGACGAAGGCGTCTATCCCCACAGCGTGGCTGTGCAGGGACGGACGCCTTTTTTTGTTTTCAGCACTGCCCACGAAAGACAGACATGAAGAAATCCAGACTGGTCATGGTCGGCAACGGTATGGCGGGCGTGCGTGCGCTCGAGGAGCTGCTCAAGCTCGCGCCCGACATGTACGACATCACGGTGTTCGGCAGCGAGCCGCACCCGAACTACAACCGCATCATGCTGTCGCCGCTGCTGGCCGGCGAGCAGACGCTCGAGCAGATCGTGCTCAACGACTGGAACTGGTACACCGACAACGCGATTACGCTGCACGCGGGCTACACGGTCACGAGGATCGACCGCCAGACGCGCACCGTGCATGCCGTCAGCCCTGCGGGCGAGGAACTGAGCGCGGGCTACGACCGGCTGATCATGGCCACGGGCTCGAACGCCTTCATCCTGCCGATCCCCGGCAGCCAGCTGCAGGGCGTGCTCGGCTACCGCGACATCGCCGACACCCAGGCCATGATCGACGCCTCTACCCAATACCAGCATGCGGTCGTCATCGGCGGCGGCCTGCTGGGCCTCGAAGCCGCCAACGGGCTGATGAAGCGCGGCATGCAGGTCACCGTGGTGCATGTGGGCGACTGGCTGATGGAGCGCCAGCTCGATGAAGTCGCGGGCAAGCTGCTGCGCAAGTCGCTGCAGGAGCGCGGCATGCGATTCCTGATGGGTGCGCAGACGCAGGAGCTGCTGGGCAACGACGCGGGCCGCGTGCGCGCCGTGCGCTTCAAGGATGGCAGCGAAGTGCCGGCCGATCTGGTCGTCATGGCCGTCGGCATCCGCCCCAACACCGCGCTGGCCGAGTCGGCGCGCCTGCACGTCAACCGCGGCATCGTCGTGCACGACACGCTGCAGACCACCACCGACCCGCGCATCTACGCCGTGGGCGAATGCGCGGCGCACCGCGGCATTGCCTATGGGCTGGTCGCGCCGCTGTTCGAGCAGGGCAAGGTGCTGGCCAATCACCTGGCCGAGCTGGGCATCAGCCGCTATGAAGGCTCGGTCACGTCCACCAAGCTCAAGGTCACGGGCATCGACCTGTTCTCGGCCGGCAATTTCCAGGGCTCGGCCGATACCGAGGAAATCGTGCTCAGCGACCCGATCGGCGGCGTCTACAAGAAGCTGGTCATTGCCGACGACAAGCTCGTCGGCGCCTGCCTCTATGGCGACACCGTGGACGGCAGCTGGTACTTCAAGCTGCTGCGCGACGGCAAGAGCATTGCCGGCATCCGCGACCGCCTGATGTTCGGCGAATCGAACCTGGGCGACAGCGGCCACGAAGGCCACAGCAAGGCCGCGGCGATGGCCGACAGCGACGAGGTCTGCGGCTGCAACGGCGTCACCAAGGGCAGCATCTGCAAGGCGATCAAGGACAAGGGCCTGTTCACGCTGGAAGACGTGCGCAAGCACACCAAGGCCAGCGCCAGCTGCGGCTCGTGCACCGGGCTGGTCGAGCAGATCATCATGTTCACCGCGGGCGGCGACTTCTCCGCCAAGCCCAAGCTCAAGGCGATGTGCAGCTGCACCGACCACGGCCACCAGGCGGTGCGTGACGCCATTCGCGCCAACAAGCTGCTGAGCATTCAGGGCGTCTACCGCTTCATGGACTGGCGCACGCCCAACGGCTGCGCGAGCTGCCGCCCGGCCATCAACTACTACCTGCTGAGCACCTGGCCCAAGGAGGCGCAGGACGACCCGCAAAGCCGCTACATCAACGAGCGCAGCCACGCGAATATCCAGAAGGACGGCACCTACAGCGTGATTCCGCGCATGTGGGGCGGCGAAACGACGGCCGACGAGCTGCGCCGCATCGCCGACGCCGTGGACAAGTACCAGATTCCCACCGTCAAGGTCACGGGCGGCCAGCGCATCGATCTGCTGGGCGTGAAGAAGGAAGATCTGGTCAACGTCTGGCGCGACATCGGCATGCCCAGCGGCCACGCGTATGCCAAGGCGCTGCGCACCGTCAAGACCTGCGTCGGCTCGGAATGGTGCCGCATGGGCACGCAGGACAGCACGCAGATGGGCAAGGACCTGGAGCGCGCGATGTGGCGCATGTACGCACCGCACAAGGTCAAGTTCGCGGTCTCGGGCTGTCCGCGCAACTGCGCCGAAAGCGGCATCAAGGACGTGGGCGTGATCGGCGTGGACAGCGGCTGGGAGCTGCACATCGCGGGCAATGGCGGCATCAAGACCGAGGTCGCGCACTTCTTCACCAAGGTCAAGACCGCGGCCGAGGTGCTCGAGTACACGGGCGCGTTCATGCAGCTCTACCGCGAGGAAGGCTGGTACCTCGAGCGCACCGTGCATTACGTCAACCGCGTCGGGCTGGAGCATGTGAAAAAACGCATTCTCGAAGACCACGCCGGCCGCGCCGAGCTCTGGGAGCGGCTGCAGTTCGCGCTCGATGGCGAGCCCGATCCCTGGTTCGAGCTGCAAAAAGCCGCCGTCGATGAACGCCAGTTCACGCCCGTCGCCCACGTCGCAACACCCGCCGCCCTGCCCGCTTGAGAGGAACGAACATGTCCGACTGGATCCATATCTGCGCCCTGAACGACATTCCCGCGCTGGGCGCGCGCCGTGTGGCGCGCGACACCGGCCTCGATGTCGCGATCTTCCGCAACGAGGCCGATGGCGTGTTCGCGCTGCTCGACCGCTGCCCGCACCGCGGCGGGCCGCTGTCGCAGGGCATCGTGCTGGGCAACAGCGTCGCCTGCCCGCTGCACAACTGGACCATTGGCTGCGACGGCCAGGCGGCCGCACCCGACGAGGGCTGCACGCCGAGCTTTCACGTCAAGCTCGACGACGGCCAGGTCTATCTCGACGCCGCGCAGCTGGCCGAGCACGCGACCGAGCAGACCCGCCCGATTGCCGGCCCGATTTCGCGCAAGCTGGCCTGCGCGCACTGAACAGGCCGCCCATGAACGCCTCCCCCGTCACGCACACGCGCTCGACCTGCCCCTATTGCGGCGTGGGTTGCGGCGTCATCATCGAAGCGCAGGGCGATCAGATCACGGGCGTGCAGGGCGACCCGCTGCACCCCGCGAACTTCGGCAAGCTCTGCACCAAGGGCAGCACGCTGCACCTCACGGCGACGGCCGCGGTGACGCGCCAGGCGCGGCTGCTGCAGCCGCTGCAGCGCCTGGAACGCGGCGCGGCGCCCGTGCCGATCAGCTGGGATGCGGCGCTGGACACAGCCAGCAGCGAGATCGCGCGCATCGTCACCGCGCACGGGCCTGACGCCGTGGGTTTCTACCTCAGCGGCCAGCTGCTGACCGAGGACTATTACGCGTTCAACAAGCTGGTCAAGGGCCTGCTCGGCAGCAACAACCTCGACACCAATTCGCGCCTGTGCATGAGCAGCGCCGTGGCCGGCTACAAGGCGACGCTGGGCGCCGATGCGCCGCCGGCCTGCTATGAGGACATCGAGCGCGCGCAATGCGTGTTCCTCGTTGGCAGCAACGCTGCCTGGGCGCACCCGATCCTGTTTCGCCGCCTCGAAGCCGCCAAGGCCGCGAACCCGGCGATGAAGATCATCGTCGCCGACCCGCGCCGCACCGATACCGCGAGCCTGGCCGACCTGTTCCTGCCGATCGCTCCGGGCAGCGACGTGCTGCTGTTCCAGGGCATGCTGCATCTGATGCTCTGGGAAGGCTGGCTCGATACTGACTACATTGCCGCCCACACCACAGGGTTCGATGCGCTCAAGAGCCTGGTGCGCACCGCCACGCCCGAGCGCGTCGCGCAGGAATGCGGCATCACCGAGCAAGACCTGGTGCAGGCCGCGCGCTGGTTTGCGCAATCGCCCGCCACGCTGAGCCTCTACTGCCAGGGCCTGAACCAGAGCAGCAGCGGCACGGCCAAGAACGCGGGTCTGATCAACCTGCATCTGGCTACCGGGCAGATCGGCAAGCCCGGCGCCGGGCCGCTGTCGCTGACGGGCCAGCCCAATGCGATGGGTGGCCGCGAAGTGGGCGGCATGGCCAATCTGCTCAGCGGCCACCGCGACCTGGCCAACGCCGCGCACCGCGCCGAAGTCGCCGCGCTCTGGGGCGTGCCGCAAGTGCCCGCCACGCCCGGCAAGACCGCGGTCGAGATGTTCGAGGCCGCGGCCGATGGCGAGATCAAGGCGCTGTGGATTGCCTGCACCAACCCCGCGCAAAGCATGCCCGACCAGCGCACGGTGGCGCGCGCGCTCGAGCGCGCCGAGCTGGTCGTCGTGCAGGAAGCCTTCACCACGACCGAAACCGCGCGCCACGCGCATCTGCTGCTGCCGGCCACCAGCTGGGGCGAGAAGCTCGGCACCGTCACCAACAGCGAGCGCCGCATCTCGCGCGTGCGCCCCGCCGTGCCCGCACCGGGCGCCGCGCGCCATGACTGGCAGATCGCGGTGCAGCTCGCGCAGCGCCTCGAAGCGCGGCTACGGCCCGGCCAGCCGACGCTGTTCCCCTACCCCGTCGAGCCCGCCAGTGCCGGCGCGCAGGCGCTGTGGGAAGAGCACCGCACAAGCACCGCGGGGCGCGATCTCGATATCACCGGCCTGTCATGGGAACGCCTCGAGCAGGCGCCGCAGCAGTGGCCCATGCCCGCAGGCGCAGCGGAAGGACGCGCGCGCCTCTACGAAGACGGCATCTTCCCCACACCCGACGGCAAGGCGCGCTTCCATGCCGCGCCCTTCCAGCCGCTGGCCGAGCCCGTCGATGCGCGCCATCCCTTCAGCCTCACGACGGGCCGGCTGCGCGACCAGTGGCATGGCATGAGCCGCACCGGCACGCTCGGGCGCCTGTTCAGCCACGCGGCCGAGCCGCGCCTGCACATGCATCCGCACGATATCCAGCGCCGCGGCTTCAGCGAAGGCGATCTGGTGCAGGTCAGCAGCCGGCGCGGCAGCCTGCTGGTGGCGCTGCACGCCGACACGCAGCTCGCGCCCACGCGGCTGTTCATGGCCATGCACTGGGGCAGCGAATTCCTCAGCGGCCGCGCCGAGGACGGCCAGCAGCTGCTGGGCATCAACGCACTGACCCAGCCAGCGTTCTGCCCCATCTCCAAGCAGCCCGAGCTCAAGCACACGGCCGTGCGCGTCGCCAAGGCCGAAATGCCTTGGTCGCTGCTGGCGATGGGCTGGCTGCCCGAAGAGCGCGTGCTCGAAGTGCGCCAGTCGCTGGCCGCGCTGATGGCTCATTTCGACTTCGCGACCTGCGTGCCCTTTAGCAACCAGGTGCCGCTGAGCGCCGCGGCGCAGACCCGCACCGGCGTGCTGCTGCGCGCCGCCTCGCAGCAAGCGCCCGCGCCCGAAGTGCTGCAGCGCATCGAGCAGCTGCTGGGCCTGAACGGCCCCGAGGCCGTGCGCTACGAAGACAAGCGCCGCCAGCAAAGCCGCACATTGCAGCTGCAGCGCAACGCCGAGGGCGCGCTGCGCCTTGAGGCACTGCTGCTCACGGGCGATACGCGCGCCGGCAGCTGGCTCGCGCAACTGCTGGCCGATGAAATCGCGCCGCCCCAGCCCACGCAGCTGCTGCTGACGCAAAGCGCCCAGCCGCCCTCGGGCGCCGCGCCGCCCTCGGGCGCCGCGCCGCGCAGCGCCCAGATCTGCAGCTGCATGAATGTCAGCGCCGCCAGCATCCAGCAGACGCTGGCGCAATGCGCGGGAAGCAGCGGCGAGCGTCTGGTGCAGCTGCAGCGGCACCTGGGCTGCGGCACGCAGTGCGGCTCGTGCATTCCCGAACTCAAACGCCTGGTACTGGCCACGCCCGTAGCCAACGCCCCCGAAACCGTCAACGCCTGAGGCCCCCATGACCGATACCACCAAGCCCTCTTCTTTCCTGGGCCGCTGCACCCTGGTCGGCGCCGGCCCGGGCGACCCCGAGCTGCTGACTGTCAAGGCGCTCAAGGCGATCCAGGCCGCGAGCGTGCTGCTGGTCGATGACCTGGTCAGCGACGAGATCCTCGCGCTGGCCTCGCCCGGCGCGCGCATCATTGCCGTGGGCAAGCGCGGCGGTTGCCAGAGCACGCCGCAGGCCTTCATTGAAAAGCTGATGCTGAGCAATGCGCTCGCGGGCGAGCGCGTCGTGCGCCTCAAGGGCGGCGACCCGTTCATCTTCGGGCGCGGCGGCGAGGAAGCCGAGCACCTGCGCGCCGCGGGCATCGAAGTCGACACGATCAACGGCATCACCGCAGGCCTGGCAGGCCTGACGCAGATCGGCGCGCCGCTCACGCACCGCGCGCATGCACAAGGCGTGGTGTTCATCACCGGCCACACGCGCCCCGGCGGCGCCGCGATCGACTGGCCGCAGCTCGCGGCCACGGCGCATGCGGCGCGGCTCACGCTGGTGATCTACATGGGCATGAAGGGCGTGGCCGATATCTCGCACGGCTTGCTGCAAGGCCTGCCCGCGGACACGCCGGTCGCGGTGATCCAGAACGCATCGCTGCCGCAGCAGCGCCATGCGATCGCGCGCCTCGATGAGCTCGTGCGGGTGGTCGAGCAGGAGCGGCTGGGCAGCCCTAGCGTGCTGGTGGTCGGTGATGTCGTGCGCTGCGCCAGCAGCTTTGCGCAGTGGATGGAAAACGCGCCGCTCGCCGCCTGCGCCTGAAAGCGCGCGTTAGCGCTCGGTGATGCCCAGCTGTTCGAGCTGGGACTCGAGCACCTTGCGCCGGCGCACCGCCTTGGCCGCGGTCTCGCTCGCCAGCTGGATCGCGCGCGGGCCCTTGGCCGCGACGACGCGCACCAATTGTTCCTTTTGACTGGCTTCGGCCGCCACCTTGCGGTAGCGGGCCAACAGATCACCATGGGCCAAATCGTTCATATGCGTCTCGCTGCTTGAAAACGCCATTGTCCCGCAATGCCGGTGCGGCCGCGGCAAGCAGCGGCGCCAGTGCCTGCACGGCGCGATGTCAGTCAGCAAACACCGGCATGTCGACCGCATGGCGGCCCTGCACGATCTCGCGCCACAGCAGCGCGATCTCGGCAAAGGCTTCGACGACGACCACCAGCGACGGCGCATCGCACAGCGCCAGCGGCACCCGCCCACAGACCAGCACCGCCCCGGTATGGGGCTGCAGCCCCAGCGTGCAGCCGCCGGTGCCGGCCCAGAAGGCATCGGCTTCGAGCATCAGCTGCATCAGCCGCTCGCGCGGCACCTGCGGCGCGGGCAGGCCCAGGCTGGTGAACAGCACGACGCTGCCGTGCTCCTCGTCCCCTTCGACGGAAAAACCGATGCCCAGATCGTCGATCTGCAACTCCCGCGTCTCCAGCAGATCGCCTTCGGGCTCGATGCCCATCAGACGGGCGTAGTTCTCAAGAAGATGCTGGAAACGGGTCATGGGGTTCCTCGATGAATCGATGGGCCTTGCGTCGGCACGCCTTGGAGCCGGGGCAAGCCATCCCCAATGAGTAACCCGTGCCGGTGCAAGGTTCCCTGCCAAATCCATCGAAGACGCTGCAAGGGCAGGAACGCACAAGCAAAGCGACGGCTGCGCAATGCACGTCCGAGATTGCAAAATACGTTGTTTTTACGAGAAAGACGGATTGCCTGCCCATTGGAAAGTTGACATGTAGCAACAAAAGGTAATAGCCAAAGCGTCCTACAGGCCACCTTCCAGCATCGGTTCAAAGTAAAGGCTCAGTGGTTTCCGATCACTGTTCTTTACCGACACCGAAACTCAAGGAGTATGGAAATGACACAGCAGAGCCAGAACACCAACAGCCAGAACAACCTGAACCAGCAGCAGCAAAGCCATCCGGACCGCACCAGCCAGCAGGACCAGCAGCAACAGCAGACCTACCCCAACGAACAGCAGTCGGGCCGCACCGGCAGCCCGGGTCAGCAGCAGCAGTCCAATCCGGGCCAGCAGCCATCGGGCGGTCAGAACAAATCGGTTCAGCAGGAACAATACGATCCCGGCCTGCAGCAGCCCAGCAACCGCTACGCACCCAACCAGAGCAGCTCGGAGCCGCAGCAGCAGCAGTCGAATCCCGGCCAGCGGCAGACGGGCAACCCCAGCCAGCCCGGGCAGCAGCAGCAATCGAATCCTGGCCAGCAGCCCACCGGCAACCCCGGCCAGCCCGGCCAGCACCAGCAGTCCAACCCGGGTCAGCATCAGCAATCGAACCCCGGCCAGCAGCAGCCAGGCAACAACAACCCCGGCCAGCAGCGCACACCGCAGTAACGCTGGGGTGGGCTTGCATCCCGAGGCCACTTATGTGCCTTCTCTGCAGAACCAGGGCCTTCGGGCCCTTTTTGCATTCATATGTCCTCTCGGCCCATTGCCGTGAAGCATGCGCATCAATGCGGCGGCATCCTACCTGTGGGCAGCCATGCCCCCGTTATGGTTCATCTTGAGGAACGCGTTCAACGGCATGTGCCGAAGACAGCGACCGAAACACGGCGGATCGACGAAGGGCCAGTCCCAAAAGAAGATCGACCTGCCAACGCTACACGAACCGAGCGAACACCGCTCGGGTTCATCGGCCACCGATCCGCGGTCTGGCCACCCGGTTGGCGCAAGCCACTGGCAGCCTGTCCAGAAGCAGCATCCTGCATGCTTCTTGTGGGCAGGAAGTCCACTCGGGATGGAAACATCCGCCCATTGTTGAGTTCTCGATTTTCACGGAGGCCCTGAAATGAAAAACATCAAACGAATCACCCTGACTTCGCTGACCGGTGCTGCACTGCTGAGCCTGTGCGCCTGCAGCGGCATGGATACCCGCGACCGCAACACCGCCATCGGCGCAGGTGTCGGCGCCGTGGGCGGCTCGGTTCTTTCGGGCGGCAGCGCCCTGGGTACGGTGGGCGGTGCGGCCGTCGGTGGCCTCATCGGCAACCAGGTCGATGGCAACGGCCGTCGCCGCTGATCTGCCCTCCCAGGTGCCGATTTCCAATAACTAACCTAAAGAAAAGAGTTGTCCATGGCCATTAGCACCATCTTGTTGATCGTTCTCATCCTGCTCCTGATCGGCGCTCTGCCCTCCTGGAACCACAGCCGCAGCTGGGGCTATGCGCCCAGCGGTGTGCTCGGCCTGGTGGTCGTGGTCCTGATCGTCATGCTGCTCATGGGTCGCTTATAGTCCGACCGGCAGCCGCTGATGGCAAGGGGCGCAAGTCCCGCTGCTTTCAGCCTTGCAGACGCCCGGCATATGCGCAAGCTCCGCTTGCGGCATTGCCGGGCGTTTGCACATCCGGCGCGCGCAGCCAAAGCTCCAGCATGGTCATGCTCCGGCGGCGCCCGGCAGGCAGCTGCACGGCAGGCCGGGTTCACGCTGCGTCAGCGCTTTTGCGCTTTCGCGCCATCGCCCAGACCAGCGTGCAGGCCGCGGCCGGCGCGGCAAAGTCCAGCAGCGAGCCGGCGTTCCACGCACTGGCATCGAACCCGCCCCACCAGGGCATGTTGGCACGCAGCCCGGCGCCGAACTGCGCGATCCAGCGGTACTCGGCCTGCGTATGCTCGCGCGCCAGGAACCAGCAGCAGGCGAGCAGTCCGCCGAGCCACCAGTTGCGCAGGCGCAGCCCAAGGGCCAGCTGCAGGCCGACGGCAATCGCGGCATGCTCGAGCGGTGTCCAATCCATGGCGCTGCGCCGACCCGGGCCGCGCCTCAGCGGCCGCGCACCATGGCCATGATCTTGGCCGTGTTCAGGCCGCGCGCGGTTTCCTGCATCTGCGGCAGATAGCGGGCCTGGAGCTCGCGGCCGTCCTTCATCACATGCTGGTAGGCGTCCTTGAGCATGGCCGTGGACAGCGTGCGCCCGCCCGCGTAGTACTGGTTGGCGACATGGCCCAGCGCGTAGGTCGAGGCGAAGCTCATGCCGCTGCTCACGGCCTGGCGCCCCAGCCCGCCAAGCATGCCCTTGCCGGCGCGGCCCAGCAAGCCGCCGAGCAGCTTGCGCCCGGCTTCTTCCAGGTACTGCGAGGTCAGGCCCACGCCCAGCGCGCCCAGCAGGTCCTTGATATGCCCGCGGTCGAGTTCATAGCCGTAGCTCTGCCCGATCTGGTAGACCAAACGCATCTGCAGCGGAATGATGGCCAGCGTCGACAGGTTCTCGGGCAGCAGCTCGATCGCGCCGTTCATGATCGAGGACTTGAGGATCTTGTTGTCCATCTCGGCAGCCGACAGCGTGCCCGGGCGGCGCTGTGCGGCCGTGGTCGCGAGTTCATCGACGGCGGCCGGGTGCGGCACCAGCGCGCCCTGGGGCAGATCGGCTTCGGGCACCGCGGTCTGCAGCGGCGCGTCGGCCACCGTGCGCGCCTGCATGTCGAAGCTGTCCTCCGCGTGGCGGCCCCAGTCGGATCCCACGGCAGCCGCTGCTGCAGTCGCGCCCGCTGCGGCGGCCACCGCTGGCGCAGCACCGCCAGATGCGGCCCCGCCAGCGTTGCCGGCACCGCCCATGCCCCAGGCCTGGCGCACCTGCGCGAGGAAGGCTTCCTCCTTGGCGCTGGTCTGGCCATCGGCATCGCAGACGCACACCGCCATCTCATAGGCCAGCTGGCGCTCTTCGTTGCCGCCCAGGCGTGCGAGCACGTCCTCGAGCTTCACGCGGCGCAGCAGCACATCCTGGTAGAGGCCCGGCAGGTTGACGGCCTGGTCGCCAGCCAGCCCTTCGGCCACCTCACGGATCTGCTCGCGTTCACGGTCATGCTTTTCGCCGTCGGCAAACGAGGCCAGCAGGCACAGGGTCAGGGTCGCGCGGATTTCGTCATGTGTCATGGATGCTCAGCTCCTGGATGGATAACAAAGGGGTTGGAGCGCGTAAAGCGCTAGGGGTTCCCTGGATTGCGCGGATGCGATGCGCACGATAGCCTGCACTACGAACATTTGAATCCGCATGGAAACAGATGCTTGTCAATGTCACTCGACGACAGACAGCGCCACCGGCGCAGAAAGGTTCAAGATGACCCAGCAGGATGCAATTCGTTTCGAGAGCTACGCGCGCAGTTGCGGCTACACCACCAACAAGGAAGGCGGTCGCTACTGCCAGGGGATCGTCAACCAGTTGAAGGATGCCTGGTGCGCCGCGCAGAAGGAAACCGTGGAGTCTTCCATGGCGCTGCAGCAGCAGCGTTACGCGCCGAGCCGCACCCGCCCGGCACGCCGCATGCTCAACAGCTGATCCCAAGTACAAAGCCCTGGCCGCTTGCGCAGCCAGGGCTTGCCTGGAAAGCCTGAAGGTCTTACCAGGGAATGAAAATCGCGAACAGGATGAACGCCAACACGATGCCGACGACCGTGAGGACGCGGGAAGTGGTGAAGCTGCTGCGCATGGACGCATTGCGTTTGGCCTGCGCTTCGTCGGGAGGAGTGTTCATGTCGGGACCTTTCTTGACTGAGCTCGGAACCTGCCCAAAGGCAAAGCCCTGACTGCGTATGCGCAAGCCAGGGCTCGGGCCTGACCGGTCATGCCGGCATGGCAGGAAGAACGAGATTTACTTCGTTGCGTCCTTGGCAACTTCCTTCACATCGCCGACGGCCTTTTGCGTCTTGCCTTCGACTTGCTTGGCAGCGCCCTTGGCTTGCTGCTCGGGGCTGTCGATCACTTCACCGGCCTTTTGCTGAACCTTGCCAGCTGCGTCCTTGAGCGTGCCCTTGATTTGATCGGTGTTCATATGCATTCCTTGGTGGCTGGAACCCTCTGTGGGGGCCCCTGGGTTGAAGTACAACTAGAGAATGCCTTAAGCTCCGCGCCGCGGTGGTAGGAGCGAAAGAGGATGAACAGTCGGTCCAGGCTTACGTGGCGCTCAGCGCATGACCAGACCCCCATCGACCAGCAGCACCTGCCCCGTCATGAAGGCGCTGAGCTCCGAAGCCAGGAACAGCACCGGCCCCGCCACATCCTCGGGGCGCGCCAGGCGCCGCAGCGGCGTCGCGGCCATCAGCGCTTCGCGAAACGACTCCTTCGTGCCCTGGCTGGCCTGCGTCGGGTAGACCAGGCCCGGCGCCACGCAGTTCACGCGGATGCCCACGGGCCCGAGCTCGCTCGCCAGATTGCGGCTGAAGGCCACCAGCGCGGCCTTGGCCGTCGTGTAGTCGTGGTAGGGCACGACCGGATGCTCGACCAGGTTGCTCGCGATATTGACGATGCTGCCGCGCGCGCGCCGGCGCATCTGCGGCAGCAGCGCGCGGCAGACATGGAAGGCCGCGCCGACCGAGCCGTCGAACTGCGCCTGGTAGTCGCTCCACTGCAGATCGTCGAAGCGTGCGCGCTGCTCGGGATCGAAGGCATAGGGCCGGAATGCGTTGTTGACCACGATGTCGACGCCCCCCGCCTCGCGCGCGATGCCTTCGGCCATGGCCTGCACCGCGGCCGGCGCGCCCACGTCGGCCTGCACCGCCCAGGCATCGCCGCCCGCGGCAATGCATGCCGCGACCGTCTGCGCCGCGGCCCCGGCATCAGAAAGATAGTTGACCACTACCGTCGCGCCCTCGCGCGCAAATGCCGTGGCAATCGCCGCGCCAATGCCCCGCCCCGCGCCCGTGACCAGCACCACCTTGCCGCGCAGCCCCATTGCCGATGAACTCATCTCAGGCTCCTGGCAACAGGCTGGCATCGACCACCTCCGAGACCTGGATGCGCCGCTGCACCAGGCCCAGCGCCTGGTAGGCATCGGCGCCCTTTTGCAGCGCCGCGAGATCGAAGCTGCCCAGCCGCGCCGCCGCATCCTTGCCCTCGGGCAGCGACGCCGCATTGCGCAGCCGGATCACCTCGAGATTGATGTCGCGCTGCGTGCCGTCAATTGCATGCTTGCCCGCCAGCACTGCCGCTTCCTCGGGCCGGGCCATCATCCAGGCCGCGCTGTCGCGGTAGCCCTGCAGGAAGGCGCGCAGCAGCGCCTTCCTCTCACGCAGCGTTTCCTCGCGCACGACAAACAGGTCGCTCGACATGTTCAGATGCGCGCGCACCGGCATCACATCGACCTCGCCAATGCCCTTGCGCAGGCCCACGGCCAGGCCGGTGTCGGTCGCGGCCGTCGCATCGACCTGGCCCTGCATCAGCGGCGCGAAGTTCAGCAGCCCGGTCACGACGATCTGCACGTCCGACTCCTTGAGCCCGGCCTGGTGCAGCAGCACCAGCAGGTTCTGGCGCGTGCCGCTCGAGAGGCTGTAGACGCCAATCTTCTTGCCCTTGAGGTCCGCGGGCTTGCGGATGCCCGAGGACTTGAGCGAGACCACGTTGAACACATTTTGCGGATAGATGTCGTAGATCGCCACGAGCTTCGCGCCCTTGTCGAGCGCCATGAAGAACGAGCCCGGGTCGGTGAAAGCGACGTCGGCCTGCCCGCTGAGCAGGTTGCGGATCGCGTCGCCGCCGCCCGCGCCCGGCAGATAGCTCAGATCCACGCCGCGCGCCTTGAAAAAGCCCTTGTCGGGCTCGGCCAGGATATTCGTGATCTCGCTGATCGGCTTGCTCCAGCCCGCCAGGCGCACCCTGCCCTGCGCCGGCGCGGCATTGCCAAGCCCCGCAAACGCCAGGGCGGTGATGCCGCCGATCCAGCTGCGGCGCGAAAGAAACAAAGGCAAATCGGTCATGTCAGGCAATCAAGGAGAGTCAAAAGAAGAAGCATGGGCGCGCAGCAGCCGGCGCTCGAGCAGCACGCAGCCCTGGTAGAGCAGCAGGCCCAGCGCCGCGATCAGCACCAGCGCCGCGAACATCAAGGAGGTGTCCATCATTCCCTGGGCAGCAATGACCACCGCGCCCAGGCCGCGGCTCGCGCCCATGAACTCGGCGACCACCGCGCCGACCAGCGCCAGCACGACGGCCACGCGCAGGCCCGCGAGAATGGCCGGCAGGCCCGTTGGCAGCTTGAGGCGCAGCAGCGTCTGCAGGCGCGTCGCGCCGAGCATACGAAACAGCTGCAGCCGCTGGGCATCGGCCTGGCGCAGGCCGGTCAGGGTGTTTTCCATCAACGGGAAAAAGCAGATCAGCGCCGTGATCAGCACCGTCGGCAGCAGCCCGAAGCCAAACCACAGCACGAACAGCGGCGCGAGCGCGAGCTTGGGCACGACCTGGCTGACCACGACATAGGGCTTGAGCACGCGCTCGAGCAGCGTGAATTCAGCCAACGCCATGCCCGCGAGCAGCCCCACCACGCTGCCGGCCGCAAGGCCAAGCAATACCGCCTGCAGCGTGGCCAGCAGGTGCGGCCAGAAGTAGCCAGAAGCCAGGCCCGTCCAAAGTGACAGCGCGACGGCCGAGGGCGCGGGCAGCACCAGCGCCGACAGTCCCCAGCCGCGCACCGCGAGCTCCCACAGGCCCAGCAAGAAGATCAGCAGCGCAGCAGCAATGAGCCGCGCCTGCAGTGGCGTCGGGTTCATGTGCCGGCCCTGTCCATCGATGCACGCACGCGCGCGCAGTATTCATTGAACACCGCGCCATGGCGCATCGCCTGGGTGCGCGGCGCCGGCAGCGTGACGGCGATGTCATCGACGATGCGCCCGCCCTGCATCAGCGCGATGCGGTCGCCCAGATACACCGCTTCATGGATATCGTGCGTGACGAACAGCACGCTGGTGCCCAGCGCGCGGCAGGTGCGCAGCAGATCGTCCTGCAGCTCGGCGCGCGTGATCGCATCGAGCGCGGCAAAGGGTTCGTCGAGCAGCAGCAGCGGCGGCTCGAGCAGCAGCGCGCGCGCCAGCGCCACGCGGCTTTGCTGCCCGCCCGAGAGCTGGCGCGGGTAATGCTGCGCATGCTCGGCCAGGCCCAGCTGCCGCAGCAGATCGAGCGCGCGCTGGCGGTCCTGCGCCGTGGGCTTGCGCTGCAGCGACACCGGCAGCAGCACGTTGTCCAGCACGCGGTGCCATTCCAGCAGCGTCGGCGCCTGGAACATGAAGCCCAGCTGCGGGCCAGGTTCGCCCAGTATTTCTCCGCGCAGCGCAATGCGTCCCGACTGCGGGCGCAGCAGCCCCGCCGCAAGTTTGAGCAGCGTGGTCTTGCCGCAGCCGCTGCGCCCGAGCAGGCAATGGATCTCGCCGGCCGGCAGGCGCCAGTCCACGCCATTGACCACGGGCGCGCGGCCCGGGTAGGTGAACACCACCTGCTCGATATCGAGAAACGCCATGCCAGCCTCAGTCCGCATAGGAGGCAAACGGTTGTGCAGCGATTTCCGCCGATTGCTCGATCTCGGTCATGCGCACCAGATCGAGCAGATTGAAGCGCCCATCGTGGTGCCAGCCGGCCTCGGGCATGCTCATCGCGCCCATCGCACTGATGCGCGTGACCCCGGCTTCTCCAAGCAAGCCCGCCATCCGATACAGCTCTTCCGGCCCGGCCGCGATGCCCGCGGTCTGCAGATAGTCGCGCTGCGCCGCCACCACGGGCACGACCGCGTCGAGACTGTCGACCCCCACCACGGAAATGCTGCGGTACAGCGCCGTCGGCGCCAGCGGCAGCAAGGTGTCGCTGTACGCCACGCTCCAGGGCGCATCGACCGGGCCGATCAGCAGATCTTCGCCGTCGTCCCCGGGCGGCGCACGCCATTCGACGCCCTGCTGCCACTTCGCCATGGCCGCGCCCTCCTCCAGCGCCAGCGCCCGGCGCGCGAAGCGCCGCTGCAGATTGGCCAGCTCGGCCGCGAGATGGTCGGCAAACGCGCGCGGCGAGACGCGCGCCCCGCGCTCTACATAGAACACATGCGGCGAGTAGCAGCCCTGCTGGTCATAACGCATCACATCCCAGGCCGCGAGCCGCGCGACGGCCGGCGCCTTGAGCGCATCGAGCGCCGCCGCGCCGACCAGGCCAAAGCCCAGCTTGTGCCCGTGCGGCAAAAAACGCGTCGTGACGGGCAGCCGGCGGCGCAGCGCGTCCAGCGTCTGGTTGCCGCCATAGGCCAGCACCGTATCGGCCTGTGCATGGAGCGCAGCCGCGCCTTCGGCACCCTCGCCCCCCGCCCCCTCCCACCAGACCACCGCGAGGCACTCGGCCAGCGGCGGATGCACCTCGGCCAGCAGCCGCGCGAACCAACCGGCAAACAGCGGCTCGGCGCTCGCCAGCTTGCCGATCGCCGGCGCCTTCACCAGCAGCCCGCAGACCAGGCTCCACAGCGACAGCGCCGGCACGTTGCCAGCCCAGCTGTGCACCAGCAGATCGGGCCCGAACGCGCGCACCGCGCCGCCCTTGGCCGCGGGCTGGAAACCGTCGAGCACCGCGGGGTTGGCGAAATCCTCGGCCACGAAGCGGCGCAGCTGCGCGGCGCGAAAGGTCTTGAAATACCCCGTGAGCCCGAGGCGCACCATGTCCGCGTCATAGCCGCTCACCACCGGCAGCCAGGCCTCGGCCTCGCGCCGCAGCGGATCGTTGCGGTCGAGCAGCCGCGCCATGGCCCGGTCGATGGCAGCGATGATTTCCGCGACCGGCATCTCGCGCAGATGGCGCCGTGCGCCCGCGCGCACGCGCTCGGCCAGCGCTTGCATCTGCGCGCCGGTCAGCACCGGCACCGCGACGTCGAGCCGCACTCCCTCGCGCTCGAAAGGCAGCACATGCCACTGCACTTCCTCCTCGCGCAGCCCCGGCAGATAGCCCGCGGTGATCCGCTGCGCGCTCATGCGCGCGCCGCCTGCACGAACTCCTCGACGGCCAGCGAGCAGCCCTTGGCGGCCGCACCCTCGGCGCGCCCGAGCAGCAGAAATCCACCTTCGGCCCACAGGCCCACATCCTCGGTCAGGATCGTGGTGACCGCGTTGTAGTTGGCCAGATCGCAATGCACCAGGATGCCGCGTTCGCCCGGCGCCACGCTGCGGCCCGTCACGGGCTCGACCAGCCGCGAGCGGATCCAGTGCGGCCCCGACTTCACGGAGGGCAGCGCGGCATTGCCGTTGTCATAGAACTGCGTGCTCAGCTCGGTCATGCCATACATGTTGATGCAGTGCGAGCGCGGCATGCCCAGCAGTTGCGACATGTCGGCATAGAAGTCCTCGAGCGGCAGCTCGCGCGACTGGCCCTTGTAGCCGCCCGTGTCCAGGATGCGGCTGCCCGCGGGCAGGCGGAACGTGCGGCCCTGCGCGCGCAGCGCATCCATCACATGCACCAGGCTGAAGCTTGCGCCGAGCAGCGCATAGGGCTGGCCGCTGCGCTCGGATTCTTCCAGTGCGGCGCACAGGCCGGGCAGGTGCAGGCCCTCGGGCGTAAGGAAATAGCGGCTGCCTTCCGTGCCGAACTCGGATTGGGCCAGCGCGAGGTAATGCGCGAGCGAAGAGTTGGGCATCGCCTGCTCGTCCGGAAACAGAATGCCCATCGGCAGGCGCCCTGCGCCGCGCATGAAGCGCTGCGCGAAATTGCGCGTCATCGACAGGTCATAGACCGCGAGCTCTGGATGGAAGTGCCGCCCGCGCGCCGCGCGCCCCGTCGTGCCGCTGGTCATGAACACGCGCTCGTGCGGCGACGGCGGCGCGCTGCGCAGCTCCAGCGCCTTGAAGGCATCGATGGGCACGGCCGGGATGTCGCTCCAGGTCTTCACATTGCGCAGCGTGGCGCCGCGGCGCTGGCAGAAGCTGCGAAACGGCAGGTTCGATTCGTATTGGTAGGCAAACAGGCGCAGTGCAAGCGCGTCGAACTGTGCGTCGGTGCAGGCATCCTGCGCAATGAATGCCAGAAGATCTGCGACCAGAGGGGCGGCTTTGTCCATGATTTCCTTCGAGAGCGGGCACGTGATGCTCCGAAGGCCCCTCGCCCGGGCGCGCGCCAGGGCGCAGCCACGTCAGGGTGCAAGCTCTTCTTCCGCCGGAATGACCCGGGTCAAGTTCGCGGGTATGGATCTCAGCACTGGCGTGCACCCCGGAGCGCTTGCCATCTTACCGCAGCCCGGCGCAAAGCCGATTGGGGGAATTTGCCGCGGTGCTTGCTGACCTTCGTCCTACAGGACAGGCGGCGCCATTGCCATGAGACTGCAGCTATCGAACAAGCCAAGAAGGATTCAACAATGATCTCCAACATCTCCTCGCGCCGGGCTGTCTTTGCCACGCTGATCTCCGCCGCGCTGCTCGCCGCCTGCGCCGGGCCGAACAAGATGCCGACGCCCCAGGCCAACGCCGTCGTCGGCACCGTCGATGTGGCCGACCGCGCCATGGTGCCGCCCCAGTCCACGCTGATCGTCGAGCTGCATGAAATCGCCCAGCCCAGCGCCCCGGCGCGCGTCGTGGGACAAACCGCGATCCAGATCGAGACCCTCAAGCCCCCGTTCAAGTTCATCCTGCCCACCAACGCGGCGCCGATCAACAACGAAGCCGAATACCGCGTGAGCGCACGCATCACGCTGGGCAACCAGACGACCTATGCCAGCGACACCGCCTACCCCGTGCTGACGCGTGGCGCGGGCAAGACGGCCAATCTGTCGCTGGTGCGCGTCGCGCCCTGATTCCCGCTGCGACCATCCGTTGAAGCCCGCCAACCGGCGGGCTTTTTGCATGGCGCCCGTTCCAGACAGTCTGCAAGCCCCACGCCAACGATCGTCCCGCCTCCATGCGGCGCACGGCTCTTTGGCTGCGCGGTCTGAGCCTGCGGGTTTCCACTCTGGTGCACGCCACACCCTTGTGCGAAGCAATACCGGCAAACTGCTCCAGCAGGGCCGCAAAAGAAACTAGAATCGGCCCCACTGCCCGGGTGGTGGCGCCATGGCGCCCTGAAATGCCAGCCACGGCATCATTTTCCCAATCCCTCGATCCAGCGGCTCCCCTCGATGTCTTCCCCCGATTCCCTCTCCCGCCGGCAGGCCCTGCTCGGTGCGGCGGCAGCCGTGCTGACCGCCTATGCCGGCCCCTTGCAAACTTCCGCGCTGGCCACGACCGGCGCTGCAGGCTCCGGCGCCGCCGCAGGCGCCTCGTCCTTCATGTCCCTGTCGCAGATGCTGGTGAATCACGGCCTGAACGCGGCCGCGGGTGCCAAGATGGAAGCCTATGCGCGCGCCAAATTCGCCGATTTCGCTGGCAGCTCCGCCGCCATCCTGCAGCTCGCGCAGGAGCGCAAGGCCACGGCCGTCGAAGATTTCTACGAAGACATCCCCGAAGGTCCGCAGCGCGAACTCGCGCAATGGATCATCTTTGCCTGGTACAGCGGCATGGCCGGCGCGGGCAAGGCCGACGCCATGTTCACCTACGAGCATGCGCTGACCTACCAGGTCACCCGCGATGTGGTGCCCATTCCGTCCTATGGATTCACCGCGCCGAACGCGTGGGAGCAGCTCGAGAACCCGCCGCTGCTGCCGATCCCGCAATTCTGACCCCCCGCGTATCGACCGCACGCCCCGGCACTGGCCGGCGCGCAGCGGCCGGCCGCTGATGCCCGCGTGCCGCATGCCCGCGCAAAAGACCTTCCCACCATGAACAAGAACATTTCCGCCGACGTCGTCATCGTCGGCACCGGCGTCGTCGGCCTCGTGATGGCCGAGCAATTCATCGATGCCGGCATCAGCGTGCTGATGCTCGAAGCCGGCCCGCGCGTCTACCGCAACGAGGTCGTCGAGAACTTCCGCAACATGCCGCTGGTCAACAAGGGCAGCGCCAACTCGATCTACCCGCCGCGCCCCTGGGCCCCGCACCCCATGCCCGGCGACGACTACCTGCAGCTCTCGGGCCCGGACAGCTACGACCAGACCTACATCCGCTACGCCGGCGGCTCGACCTGGCACTGGGCCGGCACCAGCTGGCGCCTGACGCCCGACGACATGCGCCTGCACTCGCGCTACGGCGTGGGCCGCGACTGGGCGTTCGGCTACGACGTGCTCGAGCCCTACTACGTGCGCGCCGAACTCGCGATCGGCATCTGCGGCCCCTCCGACCCCGAGCAGCAATGGCCGCGCCTGCCGCGCTCCGCGCCCTACCCCATGCCGGCGCTGCCGCTCTCGCCGGGCGAGAAGAAGTTCACCGAAGTGGTGAAGTCGCAGCTGGGCCTGTCGAACATCCATGTCTCGCAGGCGCGCAACAGCGGCATGCCCTATGACGGCCGCCCCGCCTGCTGCGCCAACAACAACTGCGTGCCGGTCTGCCCCATCGGCGCCAAGTACGACGGCGAAACCGCGCTGCTGCGCCTCGAACGCAAGGGCGTGAAGATCGTCTACGACGCCGTGGCGTACAAGATCGAATCGGGCGAAGGCAACCGCATCACCGCGGTGCACTACATGGACCCCGAAAAGCAGAGCCACCGCGTGACCGGCGGCCATTTCGTCGCGGCCTGCAACGGCCTCGAGACCCCCAAGCTGCTGCTGATGTCGGCCGATGAGCGCAACCCGAACGGCATTGCGAACAACAGCTCCGACCAGGTGGGCCGCAACATGATGGACCACCCGCAAAAGGGCTACACCGTCACCACCACCGAGCCCTACTGGACCGGTGCGGGCCCGGTCGTGAACTCCGGCATCATGGAAACCTCGCAGGGCGACTTCCGCTCGCGCCATGCGGGCGCCTACTTCCGCCTCAACAACTTCGGCCGCAACCGCTTCGTCACCTTCAATGCGCTCAAGACCGGCAAGGTCGGCCGCGCGCTCGACGAGGAAATCCGCCGCGAGGCCGGCTGCACCACCAACGTGGTGATCGCGTTTGAAACCCTGGCCAACCCCGAGAACCGCCTGACCCTGTCGGACAAGAAGGACTGGCTGGGCCTGCCCAAGCCGGCGATCTACTACGACGTGGGCGACTACACGCGCCGCTCGGCCGACGAGTACGCCGTGCCGCTGCTGCGCAAGATCGCGCAGGCCATGGGCGCCGTCAAGCTGCAGGAGCCCAAGGGCTTCGCGCAGAGCAAGCACATCATGGGCGGCACCATCATGGGCAACGACGCCGCGACTTCGGTGGTCGATGCCGACTGCCGCTCGCACGACCACGCCAACCTGTTCATCCCCGGCGGCGGCGCGATGGCCAGCACGGCCTGCGGCAACTCGACCATCACCATGGTCGCCCTGGCTCTGAAGGCCGCCGATGCCCTGCAGGCGCAAGTGCGCAAAGCCTGAGCGAGGACGGAACCACCATGCAACACACCCCCTCCCTCCTGAACCGCGTGCGCGGCGCCGCCGTGCTGGCATTCGGCACCCTGGCCCTGGCCGGCGCCGCGATGGCGCAGAACTACTCGCCCGAGCTGATTGAAAAAGGCCGCTACCTGGCCACGGCCTCGGACTGCATTGCCTGCCACACCGCGACCAAGGCCAAGCCCTTTGCCGGCGGGCATGCGATCTCCTCGCCCGTGGGCGATATCGTCGCCACCAACATCACGCCCTCGAAGAGCCACGGCATCGGCAACTACACCGAGCAGCAGTTCGCCGACGCGCTGCGCAAGGGCGTGCGTGCCGACGGTGCGCAGCTGTACCCGGCCATGCCCTACACGGCGTTCGCGCGCATCCCGGACGAGGACATGCACGCGCTCTACGCCTACTTCATGGAAGGCGTGAAGCCCGTCGACGAGGCGCCCAAGGCGACCACCGACCTGCCGTTTCCGATGAACGTACGCATATCGATGCTTGGCTGGAACCTGCTGTTTGCCGACGACAAGCCCTTCACGCCCGACCCGGCGCAGACGCCCGAATGGAACCGCGGCGCCTACCTGGCCCAGGGCCCGGGCCACTGCGTCACCTGCCACACGCCGCGCGGCGCGCTGATGCAGGAGCTGGGCAGCAAGAGCCTGAGCGGCGCGCAGATCGGCGCCTGGTGGGCACCCGACATCACCAGCAGCAAGACGCATGGCATCGGCAGCTGGACCGTCGATGAATTGACGACCTATCTGAAGACCGGCCATCTGCCAGGCAAGTCCCAGGCCGCGGGCCCGATGGCAGAAGCCATCACGCACAGCTTCAGCCGCATGCAGGAAAGCGACCTGCGCGCGATCTCGACATACATCCTGTCGGTGCCCAGCCACCAGCCCGAAGACGCGGCCAAACAGAACCGTTTTGCGTTCGGCCAGGCCACCGACGCCACCGCCGGCTTCCGCGGCACCTCGTTTGCCGAAGGCATGAAGCAAAGCGGCGTGGCGCTGGGCGCGCAGATCTTCACCGCCAACTGCGCGTCGTGCCATGGCGCCTCGGGCCAGGGCACCAAGGACGGCTACTACCCGGCGCTGTTCGGCAAGTCGATCACCGGCGAGGGCAACCCGTCCAACCTGATTGCCGCCATCCTCCACGGCGTGGACCGCGACACCCCGCAAGGCGGCCATGTGTTCATGCCCCCGTTTGGCGACCACACCAACGCGATGGTGCCGCTCAAGAACGAGGAAGTCGCCGCGCTGTCGAACTTCCTGCTGACCAGCTATGGCAATCCCGCTGTGACCGTCACTGCCGAGCAGGTGCAGGTCATCCGTGAAGGTGGCGCGCCCTCGAATCTGATCATGCTGGCGCGCGTGGGTATCGCCGTCGGTGTGATCGTGGTGCTGCTCCTGTTGGTGCTGCTGATCAAGAAACGTCGCCGGTCACGCATGGACCGCTAAGTCGTACCGACTCTTGCACGAGGCCCGCTGGCACCACCAGCGGGCTTTTTTCATTCCCATGTGAGCTCTCACTTGTAAGCCAAACAGCCCCAGCCCTTACATCCGTAGCATCTCGCTAAAACCTGAAAACCCTTGTAACTCCCGCGGCCCCCGTTCCCACAGTGGGGACGGACCTCTCCTACAAATCGACCTGTTCGTATGAACCACAGTGCGTTGACCGGGTTCAGGGAAATTCCTCTGGACGGGCTTGCAGCCACGCTGCGTCAATTTGTTATGGAGAAGGAAAATGGCATCACGCGATCACAACGAACACCGCCGCAACCGCAATCAAGAACAATACGGCGACCGTCAATCCCAGCAGGGCGGCAACTGGGATGCAAGCCAGTCGGGCGGCCCGCGCGGCCAGCACAATCACTCTGACCGTGAGCACGGCCAGCACTCGCAAAGCAATTTCGAGAACTATGGCGGCCAAGCCCGCGGCAATGACTTCGGCTCCGACTACGGCTCGAGCCGCTACGGCGGCCCTGGCAACTCGACCTATGGCGGCTATGGTGGCGGCCAGAACTATCAGGACGACCGCTCCGGCTGGGGCCGTCAGCCTGAAGGTTACGGCCAGGGCGCCGGCGGTGGCGGCCAGTACCAACAGGACAACCGCTCCTCCGGCAACGGCTGGGGCCGCCAGCAGCAGGCCTTCGATCAAGGCAGCGGCGGGCGCCAATCGGGCGGATATGGCTCGAGCTATCAGCAGTCCGGCGGCGGCTATGGCAACCAGCAGTCCGGCGGTGACCGCTACAGCGAAGGCTTCTATGGCGACGCCAGCCGCTTCTCGCAGGGCGCCATGCGCGAAGGCACCTCCCAATCGCATGAAAACCGGGGCGGCAGCTCCCACCAGTCGCACGGGCGCGAACACGACTCCGACTACCAGCAGTGGCGCAGCGAACAGATGCGCAACCTCGATTCGGATTACGAAGGCTGGCGCGCCGACCGCTACAAGAAGTTCTCCGATGACTTCAGCACCTGGCGCAGCAGCCGCAGCCAGGGCGGCGGCAAGAACGAGCAGCAGGACGGCTCGGGCAGCTCCGGCACCACTGCGGGCTCCAGCGCTTCGACGGGTTCCACCAGCGCCAGCGGCTCCGCCAACTCCGGCACAAAGGGCAAAGACCCGTCCTGATCATTGACCGTTGCGGGCCCTTGAACCCAAGGGCCCGCGTTTGCATCCCACCACCCGAAGGAACCGCCATGCCACAGCAAGCCAATCAACCCGGAACCAGCCCGATCCCCGGCCAGCAGGAAGGCAAGGCCGGCCAATGGAGCCCGGCGGAGGGCGACCCCAGCGCGCCGAAAAAGCAGCAACAGCAGCAGCAAGACCACTCGCCCGACGTGCAGATCGAACCCACCGCACCGTCCAAGTAACCCGCTTGTGCCTATGACCGATCCACGCAAGCTCGTTCCCACCGTCCCGACGCTCGCGGCCCTGTCCGAGCGCCACCACTCGCTGCGATCGGAAAAGCCCAGTTCCTTCACGCTGCGCATGCACCGTGCACTGAGCTGGCTCGAACGCGCCGACCGCGCTGCCGACGACGATGATGTGGGGTTCCTCTGCCTGTGGATCGCGTTCAACGCCGCCTATGCGCAGGACAGCACCCAGGGCATCGACAGCGACACCGAATGCCAGGCGCTGCGCAGCTTCATCAGCGAGGTCTGCGCGCTGGATGAGCGCAAGTCGCTGTCCACCCTGGTCTGGCAGGTCTTCGAAGGCCCGATCCGTGTGCTGTTAGACGACCACTACCTGTTCCAGCCTTTCTGGAACGCGATCAACCACCCGCGCCCGGATGGCAGCGTTTCCGATTACTGGAAAGAATCCTTCGACGCCGCACACGAGCAGGTCAACCGCGCCTTCGCACAGAAAGATACCGAGCGCGTGCTCCATGAATCCTTCGTGCGCCTGCACACGCTGCACAACCAGCTGCTGCACGGCGGTGCCACCTGGGACAGCTGCGCCAACCGCGTCCAGGTCCGCGACGGCCGCGCCCTGCTGGCCCAGGTGCTGCCTGTGATGCTGGGCATCATGATGGGGCACCCTGCCTGCTTCGAGGGCAAGCCGTTCTATGTGATCGTGCCCTAGGGCGGTTTAGTGCTGCCCAGCCGGACTTTTACACGCTGGAGCGATGCCGTTCAATGCAGGTGGCCAGCACTTCCTCGCCGCTTTTTTGCCACCAGTTGCCCGTGGAGAAAATCTCCACCTCGTTGAAGCCGTTGAAACCCGCCGCCTCCACCCAGGAGCGGATCAGCGGAATGTCGATGATGCCGTCGCCCATCATCCCGCGGTCGTTGAGCAGGTCGGTCGTGGGCGTCAGCCAGTCGCAGCTGTGGAAGGCCAGCAGGCGGCTGGCGCCGGCGCGCTGGATCTGCGCTTGCAGCTTGGGGTCCCACCAAGTGTGATAGACATCGACGGCCACGCCCAGCGCGCCGCTGGCCGAAGGGTCGAGCGCATCGCACAGATCGAGCGCCTGCTCCATGGTATTGACGCATGCCCGGTCGGCCGCATACATCGGATGCAGCGGCTCGATGGCCAGCGGCATGCCGACCGAGCGCGCATAGTCCAGCAGCTGGCCCATGCCGTCTTCTACCTGGCGGCGCGCCTGGCGAATGTCCTTGGTCTGCGCCTTGCCGGCCAGAGCCCCCGGCAGCGCGCCGACCACCAGTACCAGGCACGCTGCATCCAGCGTTTTCGCCTCGTCCACGGCGCGGCGGTTGTCGTCCGCTGCGGCCTGGAGGCCCGCGTCGTCCATCGCGGTGAACATGCCGCCGCGGCAGTAGCCCGACAGCGACAGTCCCGCCGCCTTGATCGCCCTTGCAGCAGCGGGCAAGGTGACGGCTGCCACCTGATCACGCCAGGGTGAAATCGCACGGATGCCCTGCTTTTCGCACTGGTCGATGATCTCGAGCAGCGAACGCTCCTGGCCCTGCTGCCGGCGAATCGTCGCGGTGTTGATGGAAAGCCAGTCGTGGTTTTGGGAGAAGTCGCGCATGGTAGGCCGTTCATCTGCGCCAGCAATGCAAGCGATAGGCTGCTGCCGGCAGTGGGAGGTCAATAGGGATGGGGCGCCTGGTAGGGTCCGGGCGCAGTCGGCTGTGCAGCCTTACTCCACGCCGTAGACGGCAAGCAGGTTCTTCATGCGCGCCGTCGCGAGCTCCGGCTTTTCCAGCACATTGGCGGCATCGGCCAGGCGGAACAGCTCCGCGAGATGCTGCACCGAGCGCGTGCTTTGCTGCCCGCCGATCATGGAGAAATGCTTCTGGTGACCGTTGAGCCAGGCCATGAACACGACCCCCGTCTTGTAGAAACGCGTGGGCGCCTGGAAGATATGGCGCGACAGCGGCACCGTGGGGCCCAGGATGTCGTGGAACGACTGCACATCACCGGCCGCGAGCTTGGCCAGCGCAGCGCTTGCGGCGGGCGCAATGGCATCGAAGATACCCAGCAGCGCATCGCTTTGGCCGTGGGTCTTCTCCGTGCCCCAGCCGTCGCCGGCGATCAGCTCGGCATAGTTGAAATCGTCGCCCGTGTACATGCGCACGCCGGGCGGCAAAAGCCGGCGCATCTGGATCTCCTTGTCCTTGTCCAGCAGCGAGATCTTGATGCCATCGACCTTGTCGGGGTGTGCGTTGATGACGTTGAGCGCCGTCTCGAGCGCCTGCTCGAAATTCGCCGCTCCCCAGTAGCCGCTGAGCGCCGGATCGAACATCTCGCCCAGCCAGTGCAGCACGACGGGCTGCTTTGCCTGGGACAGGATGCGGTTGTACACCCGCTCGTAATCGGCCGGGCTGCGCGCCACGCGCGCCAGCGCCCGGCTGGCCATGACGATCAGCTTGCCGCCGAGCTTCTCGATGGCCTCCATCTGCAGCTCGTAGGCGGCAATGACGTCATCGACCGTACGCACTTCGTCCAGGTTCAGGTGGTCGGTTCCGCAACCCGAAGCCACCGTCGCGCCAGGAAAATCCTGGGCGGCATCGAGCGAGCGACGAATCAGCTCCAGCGAAGTGTTCCAGTCCAGCCCCATGCCGCGCTGCGCGGTGTCCATGGCCTCGGCCACCCCCAGGCCCAGCGACCAGAGATGCTGCCGGTAGGCAATGGTGGCATCCCAGTCCACCGCGCAGTCGATCCAGGGATTGTGGGGTGCGAGCGCATCGCTCACCACATGGGCGGCCGAATAGGCAATGCGGTTGAATTTCGTGCCAGCCGGCGGGGTGGCAAGGGCTTTGCCCGAGAGCGTGTAGACCGAAGTCTGGCCATCAGGGGTGGGGAGCGTGAGAGAAAGTGCCATAGGATTTCAAGCAAGGGGTTGCAACGGCCGCCCGCCGCAGCGGGCAGCAGGAAAGATCTGCGGCTCAGACCTTCAGGGGCGGAACGTCGACCCAGCGGCGCTCCTTCCAGCTCTCCAGTGCGGCCTCCACCAGCTGCACGCCCTTGGCGCCTTCGGGCAGGGTCCAGGTGTAGGGCGCGTCTTCGACGACGTGGCGAATGAAGTGCTCCCACTGGATCTTGAAGCCGTTGTCGTAGACCTGCGTGTCCGGCACGTCCTGCCACTGGTCGGTGAAGTGCATCGTCTGCTTCACGTCCGGATTCCAGACGGGGCGCGGGGTGTTGACGCGGCTTTGCGCCTTGCAGCCCGTCAGCGTCGCAACGGCCGAGCCATGCGTGCCGTCGACATGGAACGTCACCAGATCCTCGCGGTTGACCCGGGTGGCCCAGCTCATGTTGAGCTGCGCAATGACGTTCTCGCCGCCATGGCCCTTGAGCTCGGCCGTGGCGTAGGCCGCGTCGTCGGCAGTGCAGGTATAGGGCTGGCCGGCCTCGTCCCACCGCTGGGGAATGTGCGTGGCGCCCAGGCAGGAGATGGACTGCACCTCGCCAAACAGGTTGTCCAGCACATAGCGCCAGTGGCACATCATGTCCAGGATCATGCCGCCGCCATCCTCGGCCCGGTAGTTCCAGCTCGGACGCTGAATCGCCTGCAAATCGCCCTCGAAAACCCAGTAGCCGAACTCCAGGCGCACGCTCAGCATGCGGCCAAAGAAGCCCGCACGGCGCAGCATGTCGAGCTTGCGCAGGCCCGGCAGGAACAGCTTGTCCTGCACGGCGCCGTGCTTCAGGCCCGACTCCTGCGCCAGGCGCGCAATCTCCACGGCTTCGTTCAGGTTCGTGGCAATGGGCTTTTCGCAGTAGACATGCTTGCCCGCACGCAGCGCCTTGGCCAGCAGGGTCGGGCGCATCTGCGTCGTGCCGGCATCGAAGAACACAGTGTCGTCCGGGTTGGCCAATGCCGCGTCCAGATCGGTGCCCCAACGCTCGATGCCATGCGCCTTGGCCAGGGCCTGCATCTTTTCGGCGTTGCGCCCCACCAGGATCGGGTCGGGCATGACCTTGTCGCCATTGCTCAGCGTCACACCGCCCTGCGCGCGGATTGCCACGATGGAGCGAATCAGGTGTTGGTTCATGCCCATGCGGCCGGTGACGCCGTGCATGATCATTCCGAGTCGTTGGGTAGCCATGTCTCTCATCCTTATGTTGAAAAATCCTTGGAGCTCCAGCGGCATCGGGCCTTTAATTAACTGGATAGTTAACTGTAGGCAAAAAAAAACGGAGCGTCAAGCTCCCATTTCAGTCTTTCACGCAGTACCCCAGAATCACATCGACGATATGCGCACTGCGCTGCGCCTGCATGCGCGGCGACATCAGTTCCCTGCCGAAGATGTTCGACAGCGTGTACGCATTGGACTGGTAGAAGTACGACAGCGAGGCAATGGAGATGTAGAGCTGCATGGGATCGATGCCCCCGCGCAGCACCCCGGAGACCCGCCCGCGCTCGAGCACGTCGCCCAGGGTTTCAATCAGGGTCATGTTGACCTTCTGCACCCTTTCGGACGTCGAAAGATGCCGCCCCTTGTGCAGGTTCTCGCTGTTGAGCAGCGTGATGAATTCCGGATGCTCGATGTAGTAGCGCCAGGTGAAATCCGTGAGCTTGCGAATCGCCTCGATAGGCTCCAAGTCCTTCAGCCGCAAGCCTTCTTCGGCTTCGCGGATCCCGCTGTACACCGCCTCGAGCACCGAGGTGAACAGGTTGTCCTTGTCCGTGAAATAGTAGTAGATCAACCGCTTGTTGAGCCCCGCGCGCTCGGCGATCCGGTCCACCCGCGCGCCAGCCAGGCCGTGCTCCGCAAACTCCAGCGTGGCGGCCGCAAGAATGGCTTTTTGCGAGCGCTCGGCGTCCCGCTGCTTGCTATCGGGGGGAATGGGTGAAGACATGGACTGCAATGGTTGGGTTGATCGTCGGGCCGGCATCGAACGCCGCGCCAGCCCTCGATGGTAGCGCGCTCCACTACCGCGCAACGGCGGGGGGCATGCAGCAGATTGCCAGTGCATTCGGGTTTTCACCAGACACATATGGCGAAACCAGCACGCAGAATTCAATTGCCTAGTTAACTATACAGTGAATTATAAATAGCTGGCAGTTCGAAGTTCCCAGGAGACAAACCCATGAAGAACACCCTTTGCAGCACAGCGCGCCGGGCCCCGGCCCGCATCGATGGAACGCCAGGCAACCAGCTCGGCCGCCCCGGCTTTGGCGGCATAGAAGACCTCGGACGCGGATTCCAGACTGGCTTCGACTTCGGCAATCGCTATTCCCTTCTGACTGCCCAATAAAACCCAAAGACCAACGGGAAACACTTCATGTACGTCAAGTCAAAATCGATCTTCCTGGCTACTTGCGCCCTGCTCAGCTCCATTGGCGCGGCCCACGCCGAAGCGAATTATCCGAACCGCCCCATCCGCGTCATCGTCCCCTTCACGGCGGGCAGCACCACAGACATCGTCGCGCGCGCCATCACCGAGAAAATGGGCAGAAGTCTGGGCCAGGTAATGGTCATCGACAACCGCGGCGGCGCCAGCGGCACCCTGGGCGCCGCAGCAGCGGCTTCCGCTGCTCCCGATGGCTACACCATCATGATCCAGTCTTCTTCGCACACGGTGAACCCTTCCACGTTTGCCAAGCTGCCCTATGACACCGTCAAAGACTTCAGTGCAATCTCTCCCATTGCCACCCTGCCCAATGCGCTGGTGATCTCGCCCAAAAAGAACATCAAGACACTGCAGGCCCTGCTGGAAAAAGGCCGGGCGGAACCTGGAAAGCTCAACTTCGCATCCGCAGGCCAAGGCAGCGCAACCCATCTGAACGCCGAGAAATTCAAGATGGCCGCCAACCTGGATGCCACCAACATCCCGTTCAAAGGCTCGGCCGAAGCCATCAACGAAGTGCTGTCCGGCCGCGTCGACTACTATTTCTCCCCCATCGCCCCCGTGATCGGCCAGATCAAGGATGGTCAGCTACTGGCACTAGCCGTCGGCTCTCCGAAGCGATCCGCCGCACTGCCCAACGTACCGACAACAGCGGAGGCAGGCGTGGCGAACTCCGAGTTCAACTTCTGGATCGGGATGTTTGCATCATCCAAGGTGCCAAAGGAAATGATCGATCGCTTGAGCCAGGAGGTGAACAAGGCGTTGGCAGACCCGGAAGTTAAGCAGCGGTTTGCCGCTTTGGGTGCGGAGCCATGGAGCATGGCTTCTGCTGAGTTCGACGTGTATATCAAAAATGAGATTAAGAGCAATGCGGCTTTGGTGAAGGCGGTTGGGCTTGCGCCCTAAGAACCACCTCATAGACGTCTCTTGTATTCAATCTATTGAGGGATATGTTACATCGATAATTTAAATTTAATCATGAGCTGAAATAATTCCAGGAAATTAGGTTTGCAGCAGTGACGTTCCGGGGGAGAGAGCGGCACAATGCCTATTGTGCTAGCGGCCGTTTATCAAACGCGGATTTAAAGTCGAAGTACAGCACCTTGAATTTTAATCAACCATAGTGGATTGCTGCGGGCTGTTGATCAGCAACTCGCGGTAGACGCCCAGCGGTGATCGTACCCCTAGGCCTTTTTTGGGACGGTGGTAATTTGATCGGCAATGACATCGATCTGCGCCGGACTGTAGATGCCTACGTCCATCCCGTTGGGCAGGTACTGCGCATTAGGCCATTCATGTTCTCGTTGGACCGCGCCTGAAAAGGGCTAGGTGGATCCCAGAACTACACCCATCTACCATTCCGGATTGACACGAAGCACATCGATGCAGCGATAGCATGGGTTCACCTTGCAGTCGCATCTGTTGAATGTATTTGTCAGCGCAGACAACGAAGCAAAGCTGATGCAGGCGCTGGAACTGTCGCAAGCGTGCTGTCGTCCCTGCGCAAAAGAAGTAAGGCCACCCGCAGCCAAATCAGCTCGGAATGCTTTCCGGGTAAGGTGCCCAGGCCTTGATCGATGCCAGCCTGGAGCACCAACTCGAAGCCACGCTCACCATGCAGTGCGTCGCCCGGCCAGCTGATGCATCGGGAACGCGGACGCGGCTATAGCGGCTCGTGTAGCCGCAAGCTCATTTCGCCGACTGATTTCGTCTTTAATTAGATATAAAAACCACGCGAAAAACAGTAGCGCAGACGTCCTACGTCTCGAATTCAAAGCGATTACGAATCAGGGCGACTGCTTCTCCTACCACCGAGAGACATCAGCGAAATGCCGATAGCCGGAACATCCAAATTTTAAAACCTGGCGTGCTTATATTTCACCGTGCTTTTGGCAGGAGGTTCCGGCTCGCGGACTAGCTGACCACTTCTGACCATGGGGTAAAGATAGTGGGCCCTTAGGGTATGTTTGTTCATCGCGAGAATTTCAGATAAATAGCCTAATGAGCGAAACTCCTCCGCACAAGCATTCATGATTTTCCTCTCCACGATTTCCCGCTGGCTTTTTATCTCCGCCATAGCAGTTTCTCCAAAACTCAGTAACCAATAAACAAGTACTCCTGCACCGCGTTCTTGTTAGTGCCAACCTTGTGTGCATGGGTGCCGAACGAATATTTGTAGTCAACGGGCAATACCTCGACGCGGCTTTTGTGCTTGCTCATCAACGACACCATTTCGTCAAGCGTCGGCAGGCTGTTCGAAGAGTATGATACTAATAAAACGCTGTTCTTGTATCGGCGGAAAAGAACGTCGAACGCTTCTGCAGCGCCTTGGCGCGATGAAAACGGCGTTGGATAAGACTTGAACTTCTTGGTCAGCGTATGCTGCTGAATCTCAACTCCGCGCCAGTCGCGAGCCAACCCTTCTACAAAGTGATATCTGCGGACGTACTCGTTGTCCGAGAGCGGCGAGTAGTATGGTGGGTCGATATAAACCAATCCGGACTCGCCGATATCGACGCTTATGGCATCGCCATGGATAGCCCTGTGACGACGGCCATTGTCAAAAACAGCCCCATTGATCGCACCGACGGCTTCGAGAAATTGGTCTTTAAAAGACATCGCCAAGTCTTTGCGACCATCGTCATATCGATGACCAACATAAGTGAATATTCCGCGAGGCCGCTTCTTGAAACAGGCACGAACAAGCGCGGCCATCGCGATGGCCCGCACATGGGGATTCTTAATATTGGCTATGTTGGCGCGTAGCGTATCAATAAGCCGATTTTCTTCGTTGGTAAAGTACAGACCCGCGAAAGTGCTCTCCACAAAGCCGTCGGACTTGCACATGGGCAGAAGCAATTCTTCAGCCGCGTCAAGGGCCAACGTTTCATTATTGTTTTCAAGCATCGCCTTGGCGAACACGTTTGAGAACGACATGTAGTCGTTCGACACAACGGCTTTGCCCTGCGCCTTGAACATGTAGCCCACGACTCCAGACCCCGCGAATAGGTCAACAGCAGTGTCGAAATTAAATTGCGAGGCGACACCCCAAATTTCCTTCAGCAGCTTTGCCTTGGAGCCCATGTACCGAGTAGAGGGATAATTTGAGACTTGCTCCGCGAGCGGCGGGGGAGCCAGCTTTAAGTTAAGACGAGCGCGTGACGGGGCGGACACGATCACATCCTCTCCTTTACGGCTACCACCATTGCATGAGATGTATCGCTTGGTCTGTATCACTTCCATCTTGTATTGCCCAAAAAGCTCGTGGACAAGTGGATGGTTGGAGTTGGTAAGTAGCACATGGCAACCCATTTGTTGAAGCCGATCAACTTCTTGGGCAAGCTCATGGTGGTCCTCCTCGTAGAACTGCTCCTTCGTATAGCGTTTAAAATCCGAATATTTGGAAACTGGAAGGTAGGGTGGATCAAGAAAGACGAAGTCACCTGGCTCGGCATGGTCGGCCAGGACGGTCTTGTAGTCGCCTTGAACGATAGTGCTCTTGCCAAGCAACGTTGACGCTGCACGCAGCGCATCCTCGTCTAGGATTTTCGGATTCTTATATCGGCCAAAGGGCACGTTGAACCCGCCGCTTTTGTTGACGCGGTACAGGCCATTGAAGCAAGTTCGATTGAGAAAAATCGTCCGAGCAGCCGCTTCCGCAGGCTCCATCTTTGTCCAATCGAGCGCACGCATGGCGTAGAAGGCTTCTTCAGTGTTTAAGCACGAGCGCAGCCGCTCAATGACGACCTCAACCGAACTGGCGACGGAACGGTAAAGATTGACCAACTCTGGATTGCTATCGGCCACCACGCCACCGTCCGGGCGCAAAGCGAAATACAAAGCGCCACCACCAAAAAATGGCTCTATGTACTTGCCGAACTTCTTAGGAGCCTTCGCGAGCAACTCAGGCAAAAGCTGGGTTTTTCCACCTGCCCATTTCAGTAAGGGGCGTGTTGCCAAGTTGAGTGGCGAGTGATCGGCAAATTGCGCTAAGGTCATGTTGACTAGGATCATAGCCGATAGGATCGCCCGCAAGCGCCTCCCTACGAATACCCCGGATCTTCGCATTGCCCGCGGCCTCGAAGCGACTCCTGTTGTACAAGGTAAAGAGTGCCTGGCAGTGGGCATGAGCGTCCGCAGTGCAATCAAAGCGTGCAGGAAGCCGGGTTGGTCTTCATCATCTTGGACTGCGACTCCGAGCACTGGTTGTCGTACAAGACGTGAGGTTTGCTATGGCTCCTGACGACCTTCAGTCCACCAGCAAGGGGCCACTTTTTGGAGCGTATGGCAGCGCTCCTGGCGGCATGCAGCGCTGTACATCATGGAGAGACACGCTATCGGCGATCAGCTTGCTCCACCAGAGGGACACTCGCGCTCAACAATCAACCAACCGACCACGTGACGGCTATAAATGTCCAGGCTCGCGTACAAATGGTAACAGGCCACTTAGCCGGCCGTTTTAGTTCGGCAATATCCCCAAAGACCAGGCTTGGTGAGGGAGCCACGGTCAGCAATTCGGACTTGACGTCAGCCGGATGAGTGAGTTGACGCCGGCGCTCGCGTGCCCCCTGGGCGCAAAGCAATCGATACATTGAACGCAGCGGGCCAAAGTACCGGCCTTGGTCGAGTAGCATGGCGTCCACGACTACAGGTGTGACGTCGACGAAGCGCTCACTATTCAGGTGTCCAACAGCAATGCATTTCCCGGGGGCGCCAAGGCCCTCGGGGGATAGGCGCGCACCGACCGCTGCAGTCAGGGACCAACCATGGCCACGTAGGCGGTATCAGGGCGTGCTCGGGCGGGCACACTGCGCGCCAATCCCAAGGCGGCATCGGCTCAAGCTCATGCACGGCTGCGATCACGGCAAGTGGCCGATTCGCCGATCAAGTTGCCCGCTAGGCAACAAGTTTATTTGAGTATCGATACCAGCCGCGCCTTGTTCAGGCGCTAATTGGAGTCGTTACGTTCGCGCGTGAGCTGGGCAATGTATCAGTACGGCGGCAATCCACCTTGGCGCCACGCTTGGCATACCCAACTCTTTGCTTACTAATGTCTTAGAGCAGGTTCAGCACGTTATATTGGCACGGAGACTGGTCCTACGCTTAGAATCGCCTCTATACTGGCTAGACAAATAGGGGGAGTTCGAATGACTTACGAGGCATACTACAAGCACTATGAAGACCGAGGTTTCCACTTCGACCGGGGACTGCTAACGTCGTACTGCCTGTCGCTACGCACGAAGCCATTCGTTATCTTATCGGGCATTTCCGGCACTGGCAAAACGAAGATCGCTCAATTTTTCAGCGCTCCCGCCTTAGCCGCCAGTCAAAATACGCCTCCCGCGGCAGCACCAGCCGTTCCCACCGTAGCCCCGTCTGGCAACTGGATCATCATGACTGTAACTGATGGCATAGTTTCCGGCGATGGCCGCGCCAACTTTAAATATAGTGACCTGGACGCGCTACTCAGCCCCGCCGAGATGGTCTTGATTCAGCCTCGCATAGACCAACTTCGAAAATCCGGTGCGGAGGACAATATCTGCGACCCCTTCGAATTCACGATCGAAACACCCGATGGGCAAGTCCTCAAAGCCATGGCGTACTTGCAGCGCGCGAGCAGCCCGCTTCTACGCGTCCGTTTCAAATCCAAACGCGGCGAAACAGAATACGACTCGACCTCATATTTCGCAAAGAACTATAAGCAAGGCACCGTGTTACGGCTCGAAAAAATCGCCGACAAGCGCCTACGCATCGTGTCGGTAGACAACAAGGACGTCATCGCGAAGGCACAAGAGCTGGAAAAAGAAGAGCGCAAGCATGTGAAGAACTCGTGCTTCATCTCTGTCCGCTCGGATTGGACAGACGCAACTCCTCTTTTCGGCTACTACAACCTGGTCGATCAGCGTTACCATACAACTCCCGCTCTGAACTTCATTTTATTGGCGCATGAGCACCCGGAGATGCCCTTCTTCTTGATCCTCGACGAGATGAACCTCGCCAAAGTCGAGCACTATTTCAGCGACTTCCTAAGCTGCCTCGAAAGCCGTTACCTCGCAGACGGAAAGCTCACGCAGGAGCCCGTCCACCTGCATTCCGACTCCGGCTGGCTCAACACCAATAACGATTACTTCGACTTCATAGCGCCGACCCTCACGCTGCCACCGAATCTATTCGTTACCGGCACCGTCAACATCGATGAATCGACATACATGTTCAGCTCCAAGGTGCTGGACCGTGCGAACGTGATCGAACTCAATGACGTTGACATTAATTCCTATGGCTCCGGCGCGACGCAAGCAGGCGCATCGACATTTGTGCTCAAAGAATTTCCAGATTTATCAAAATTTGAGCTGCCCCATAAAGCAGACTTTCAAAATATTTTACCCGATGCGAAGACATTTTTTACGGCTACACATGCGATCCTCGAAAAACACCACCTCCACTTCGGATACCGGGTGATTAATGAAGTTTCTCGCTTCGTGCTCAATGCCCAAACCTACTGCGAAGCCCATGATGGTTTGCTCAACCAAGCAATAGACAGGCAAATGGTACAAAAGGTATTGCCCAAGCTTAACGGCCCGCAAAGTAAACTCGATATCCCTGTCCGAGAGCTTCTGACGCTGATAGTCACGGGCGCGCAGGGAGCTGCGATGAAGTGGGCCGCTGTCGAGGCTTTGGAGCCCGAGACCACTAAATTTCCGCTCACCGCCGCCAAGTTGCAACGGATGTCCAAATCGCTGACGCTTAACGGCTTCGCGAACTTCATCGAGTAAGCGTTTTGCTGGTCTTTCAAGACGCCGATTGCTCTATAGAAATGGAGCGCGTGCTCTACGAGGGCACGACCTATTACCTGCAGTTTCCATCGAACGACCCGAACACTATCAAAAACGCACTGGCGCTAGCGGGCATAGAAGACTCCGTGTCATGGAATAGGCACAACCCGGTGGCCACTCTGCGAGTAGTTAATCGCATTGGACTGATACGGCTCTTCGGCAAAGAGTACGATATACGCAGCGAAAAGTTTCTGGAAAGCGAAACAGGGATTCGGCAATTTGAAATCGTGCTAAATGACTTGGCGTCACTCTCGCGGCATATTTTATTCTCCCCCAATGCAGCGCCGAGCGCGAACCGCATCCATGGCCCGGAGTTGAATCAACCGAGCCTGCTCGAACGCTTTAACTATTACCGCCAAACCTGCTTCAAGAACGATCACCGCTCAGGACTTGCCGAGTTAGTGGACCAAATCGTGCGCAACCCCCACGGGCAATTGATCGACGAGCACATTCGGGACCACATCTGGAACTCCAAAAAACCGTCGCGCCAAACCCTGAAATCGTTGTTTCAGCATGACCAGTCGTTTGCTCGGCTTCCTGCAACTCACCCGCTTGCAGTCAGCCGGCCTGGCCTAAGAATCGCAGGGACTGCCGAAATCCTATTTCCATTAAAGGCTTTACGATCGCGCGGCACCGTATCGGTCGATACAGCTGAAAACCGCTTCATCAAACACGTCCTGCTTGATGTGGAGAACGTGTGCCGCTCAGTACTGAATACCAAACTTCTGTCGGGCGCGCTACTCGACCAATGTTACGAGCTTCTCAACCTAAGTAGGTCACTACTGCGGTTGAGATTCTTTCAGGACATAGGATGCCTTCACTCAATTCCATTTTCTTCGCCTACGCTGGGAGGACGGAATGGCTACCGAGATTTGTATCGAATTTTCATGCGCAGCCGCATGGGGGCCAAGCATCTTTTCGAAGATATGGTCGATGACGCACTTATTGTGGAGCTCAAAGACGTCTCGCTTTTGTATGAGTACTGGGTCTTCTACAAAATTTCCGCGATTTTGCTTAAACCGGGGGCTCTCTACCTGTCGCGCAGCGCGATCGTGAAGGAGGGGCGCATTGTCAACGCTGCAGTCGTGTCTGACGGCGAATGGACAGTGCACTTCAACAGAACGTACAACCGCAAACCTAACGGGTCTTATTCCTTGCGCCTGCGGCCCGACATCGTTATCGAGCGAGTAGTCGCCGCTGGGACACCCACCTCAGTACATGTTCTGGATGCCAAGTACAAAAGCGTGGAATACGCATCGAACGACGCTAACGGCGATTCGCTGTTTAAGGCCATTCGAGTCGTGGAGCCCTCTGATATCCACAAAATGCATTGCTATATTGACGCCATCGAAGGCGTTAAAACAGCCTCAGCAATCTATCCAGGCAACAAGTTTGTCTTCTACCCAAGGAACAGAAGTGCGCCTCCTGCTGCTGCATCGACTGAGATTGACGAGCTCTCAGGGGTAGGCGCTGTACCGCTCATGCCGGGTGCTCCAAATGATGATTTCAGCGCATTCTTAGCTATGTTGAAGTCCGAAGCCGACTTTCCATGAGCCGATTCCGTCCAGCTCAGAATCAGGCTTACGAAGCAGCCAAAGCGGCCTCGGTCTTCCGCCGTGTGACACGGCCCAGCAGCACTTTCTCGCCGCTATAAACCCATCTGCGCAGCTCCTGCTCAACAGCGGCCCACTCACGTTGGTTGACTCGTATTAATAGCGCGGAAATCCGTAATCGTCCGACAGTCCTTACTTTACCCACGATTCCGGCTGAATGCAGCCCCGCAGCAAACCTGTATGAACGCTACCAGTCACGTTTTGGTCAGGCTCTATCAGCCTGCCAACGATGCGGCAGCAATTCCTCGGTCCGACTGGCCCGGTGCGTGGCCGGCCGCGTGAGCACGTTCTGCAGGTAGGCGTAGAGATCATCCATTCATGCGCAACGACTGCACCAGGCTCATCACCGTGGCCGCACGTTGACCCGCGCGCAAGCTACCGGCAAACAAGTAAATTGCAGAGTCAGTGGCCCCCAAGCAAATAGAAGGATGGCTTAAACGAAATTTCTGGTTGAAAGAATTTTCAGGTGTCGCATGAATCCATTTTCCGTACGCTCTTCGCCCAACAAGCGAGGCCTTGAAGAACAGTTCCTGCAGCATTTGAGGCGCACCAGGCGCCTCAATGCCTCGTGTTACTCCCAAGATAAGTTGAATGCGATTGCGAGAAAATTAAACGAGCGTCCGAGAAAGACCTTGGGGTAAAAAACACCGGTTGAGATGTTTGATGAGTGTGTTGCATTGATCGCTTCATCCACAACCGTTTACTGATGTCGCATACGCTTTGATGGAAAAGTATAAAGGCCACACCGCGTGCTGAGCAAGGCCATTAAATAACGACAAGCGCCGCTTATCGCTTTTAGGCAACGAGTGCCGAGGCCGCACCAAGTCTAATATCGACATACAAGTCATATACAGCTTGGAGCATCGACCGTGCGGCCTTTACTTTTTTTCGTGACCGCAAGCTGAAATGAAAAACCCCGCCAGACGCGAAGCCTAGCGGGGTTGATCGAACTGCAAAGATGGGTTCTTCGCAAATTGTAGTGGTGGAGCTGGCGGGAATTGAACCCGCGTCCGCAAGCCTTTACCGGGCAGATCTACATGTTTAGTGCTCTAGTTTGGATCTCGCTTCAATCACCGCGTAGGCACACGCTGTGATCAAGGCCAGTACCCTATTTTCTCGTTCCATACCAAGGTACCCGGCACAGAACCAGTTGATGAAAATTCCTTTGCAGCCTGGAAGTCTTGCGACCCCCTTGCCCAGCCCATCAACGTGCTGTTGCAAAGCTCACCGGATTAAGCGGCGAGTGCGAAACGTTCGTCGTTTGCAGTTAGTTTTTTTGAACGGAGATTTACGAGCGTCATTCAAGCTCGACATGCACCACACCGGCTCCGAA